>Ga0207695_10000014_pt1 | contig 812599 bp, 680 predicted proteins | sample KBSC54metaG_FD_184354 | JGI IMG/M metagenome (GOLD analysis project Ga0207695, IMG submission 184354) | Corn rhizosphere microbial communities from Kellogg Biological Station, Michigan, USA - KBS C5-4 metaG (SPAdes) (version 2) | ecosystem: Host-associated > Plants > Roots > Rhizosphere >... | reverse complement strand
CGAAGGGAATACAACGAAGAGCGACCCAAGGAGGCACTGGGCGGCCTGACACCCTCCGCCTATGCAAAGCAGTTAAAGTAACCATGGACTCCAATTCGCACCGCTACTGAAAGCGGGGGGACGTCGCTAGCATTCGTGTCTTACTGGGAGAGCTTGCAGAGCGTCTCTCACAGGCACTCAAGGATGAGGCTGAGCTTTCCAAAGCTCTGTCAACACTTCTGAACGCAAAGCAGGTCTAGCAATTCATTCACGCTGAAGCCGCTTCGCGGCTCGACAAAATTCAGGGGTTAGAACTTATGACAACTTGGTACAGCAAGCAATTTCCGATGCGATGGCCGTCCTCGCATCCGAGGTACTTGTTCCTACACGCCGGGCAGATGTAGAAGTCGAACCAGCCCGATCCAAAAAATACACCAATGACACGGCGCGCCGATTTGCATCATCCGGCCGAAGCGACCACACGCGCAGCACACTGCCGGGGGAGGCCCGAAGCGTTCGAAGCCGTGGCGATCGAGAAAGGGCGTCACGCCAGAATACGCCGGAGCGTCTCACAGACTGCGTCCGCCCGACGTCACAAAACCCGGACTAATTCCGGACCGGCGGTTTCGGTCCGGACCGGCGACGTGGAGATCGTCGGCCGGAAAATGGCGATGTAGCGCGATAGATGGTGCCCGGGGCCGGACTCGAACCGGCACGGAGCGATTAGGCTCCGGCGGATTTTAAGTCCGCTGCGTCTACCGATTTCGCCACCCGGGCATCGCCTGTTGAGAAGCACGGCCAAGGAAGGCCGCTTGTCGAGGGTCGCGATCGAGAACGACCGCGACAACGTGCCTGGATACTTGGAGGCGAGGGTCGGAATCGAACCGGCGTACACGGCTTTGCAGGCCGCTGCATGACCACTCTGCCACCCCGCCTCTGCATCGATGGCCCGGGAAGCGTAGCAACGCCTTCCGGAAAAAACAAAACCTCGGTTTTGGCGCCGAGGTTTTTAAGCTCTTCCGTGAAACTACGGCCATGGACTGGCCGCTTTTTCTTCTTCGTATTCACGGACGAATACATAAATTCTGGAGCGGGAAACGAGACTCGAACTCGCGACCCCGACCTTGGCAAGGTCGTGCTCTACCAACTGAGCTATTCCCGCGTGAGCCCAAAATGATGCCGTTTTGCGCGCCGCCTGTCAACCGGGAGATGGCAAAAAAGTTTCCGTCAGCGCCGGTCGCGCAGCACCGGCCAGGCCACCCGCAGGTACTCAAGCGCCGACCAGATCGTCATCGCCGCGGCGAGCACGAGCAAGGTCTCGCCTACGTGGAACAGGCGCAGGCCCTCGAGGTCGTGCTGGTACAGCAGCACCTCGATCGCGATGATCTGCATCACCGTCTTCACCTTGCCGAGCATGGCGACGTTGACGCGCGTGCGCTCGCCGACTTCGGCCATCCATTCGCGCAGCGCGGAAATCGTGATTTCGCGGCCGACGATCACCGCACTGGTGACCGCGAGCAGCGGCGTCGGGTTTTCCTGCACGAGCAGGAATAAGGTCACCGCCACCATCAGTTTGTCGGCGACCGGATCGAGGAACGCGCCGAAGGCCGACCACATGTTGTAGCGCCGCGCGATGTAGCCGTCGAGCCAGTCGGTCAGCGCGGCGAGCAGGAAGATCAACGCCGCGGCGACATTGGCGCCGCGGAAATCGGTATAGAACACGACCACCATTACCGGCAGCAGCGCGATACGGAACAGCGTGAGGATGGTCGGCCAAGTCAATTGCATGTGTTGCGGCAAGCGGTTTTCGAGTCAGCGCAGTGTGACACAGGAAAGCGGGATGAGTTCAGCCGTGGAACAGCGCGTAGATTTTCTCGGCCAGCTCGCGGCTCATGCCTTTCACCTGCGCGATTTCCTCGACGCCGGCGTTGACCACGCCCGGCAGGCCGCCGAAATGCTTGAGCAACGCCGTACGGCGCTTGGCGCCAATGCCGGCGATGTCCTCGAGCTTGCTCGTGTCGCGCGCCTTCTGGCGCTGCTTACGGTGGCCGGTGATCGCGAAGCGATGCGCCTCGTCGCGCACGGCCTGGATCAAATGCAGCGCCGGCGATTCCGGGCCGGGCCACAAGCTCTTGCCGGTCGCGCCGAGGATCAGGGTTTCGTGCCCCGCACGCCGCTCAACGCCCTTGGCCACGCCGACGACGAGCACATCCGCGATCGCGAGATCGGCAAGCACGTCGAGCGCCTGCTGCACTTGACCCTTGCCACCGTCGATCAGCAGGATGTCGGGCAAATTCGCGGGTTCCACCGCACTCTTTCCCGCTTCCGCCTCGGCCGCAGCACCTTCCTCCTGCGTCGGCGCGGCGGCACGGCGAAAGCGCCTTTCCAGCGCCTGGCGCATGGCCGCGTAGTCGTCGCCCGGCTCGATGCCGGTGATGTTGTAACGCCGATACTGCGCCTTGATCGGCCCCTCAGGCCCGTAGACGACGCAGGATGCGACCGTCGCCTCGCCCATCGTGTGGCTGATGTCGAAGCACTCCAGACGCTGCGGCACCTCGTCGAGGCCGAGCAGATCGCGCAGCGACTCGAAGCGCTCGCGCTGCGTCTCGTTGCTTGCCAGGCGCGCGGCGAGCGCGGCTTCGGCATTCTTCGCCGCGAGTTCGAGGAAGCGCGCGCGCTCGGCGCGCACGTTGTGCTTGATCTCGACCTCGTGACCCGCCTGCTCGGTAAACGCCTGCGCGAGCAGATCACCATCAGGCAACGCCTGTTCGACGAGCAATTCGCGCGGCACCGGCTTGTCGACGTAGTACTGCGCGATGAACGAAGTGAGCACGTCGGCGATCTCCGCATCGTGCGGCAGCTTCGGAAAGAAATCGCGCGAGCCGAGATTGACGCCGTTGCGGAAATACATGACCGAGACGCAGGCGATGCCGCCCGCGACACGGCAAGCGATCGCGTCGAGATCGGCGCTCGCGCCCTGCACATAGTTCTTCGCCAGCAATCGCTTCAACGTCGACACCTGATCGCGCAGACGCGCGGCCTTCTCGAATTCGAGCGCGCCGCTTGCACGCTCCATCGCGCCGATTAGTTCACCGATCACCGCGTCGCTCTTGCCGTCGAGGAACATCGCCGCGTGGCGCACGCTGTCCTGGTACTCGTCTTTGCCGATCAGGCCGACGCAGGGCGCGCTGCAGCGGCCGATCTGGTATTGCAGGCACGGGCGTGAGCGGTTGCGGAAATAGCTGTCCTCGCACTGGCGCACGAGGAAGATCTTCTGCATGTGGTTGAGGCTTTCGCGCACCGCCCATGCGCTCGGGAACGGGCCGAAATACTTGCCCTTGCCGGCCTTCGCGCCGCGATGAAACGCGATGCGTGGGAAATCTTCGCCATCCGACAGATACACGTACGGATAACTTTTGTCGTCGCGCAGCAGAATGTTGTAGCGCGGCTTGAGCGACTTGATCAGTTGCGCCTCGAGCAGCAGCGCCTCGCCCTCGGTGCGTGTCAGCGTCGTCTCCATGCGCGCGATCTGCGAAATCATCGACATGATGCGCGGCTCGAGACGCGGCTTGAGGAAGTAGCTGCCGACGCGCTTCTTCAGATTGCCGGCCTTGCCGACATAGAGCAGCTCGCCGCGCGCGTCGAACATGCGGTACACGCCGGGCGAGCTCGTCAGCGTGCGTACGAACTCCTTGCCGTCGAATGCTGGGGTGGTGCTGTCAGTCACGTGTCGAAAGATTCCGGTCGGGTTCGCGGCCTGCCGCGAATGGTATCCACAATGTGGGCGCGCGCAGGCCGGTGCAAGTTCAGAAGGTCGGCAGCCGGCGCTTGATCGGCTGCGCCTTGACGATCGCTGTATTCGTCTCGGCCTTGTCGGCGATGCGGTCGAGGATCTGATCGAGGTGCTCGATCGAGCGCAGATGCAGCCGCCCGATGAAGCAATCCTCGCCGGTGACCTTGTCGCACTCGGAGAATTCGCCGATCTCGGTGATCAGTTTCTGCACGGCGAGCATCTTTCCGGGCAGCGGTCGGATGCGCACGATGGCCTGCAGCTCGTAGCCCAGCGCGCGCGGATCGACGTCGACCGTGAACGCGCGGATCGCGCCGCGCTCTTCGAGCCGGCGCAGACGCTCGGCGACGCTCGGCGAGGACAGCTTCACCTGCGCGGCGAGCTCCTTCAGCGAAATGCGCGCGTCGCCGACGAGGATCTTGACGATACGGCGGTCGATGTCGTCGAGCTCAGCGAGTTTTAGGTTATCTCGAATCATAACTTTCTAATATCAGGAGATTGATCGTTATTTCCTTCTTTTCGGCATATAAACCACCGATTCAGACTACTACTCTATCGCTCCGATTTCCACCTGGAATAACACGATGGACAATAGACTCCGCGGCAGCGCCGAAATGACGGCCGCCATGATTATCTCCGGCACGATCGGCTGGTTCGTCGTGATGTCCGGCCAAGGCGTCGTTGCCGTCGTATTCTGGCGCTGCCTGTTTGGCGCGACGACTTTGGCGCTCATCTGCGCCGCTCTGGGCTTCTTTCGGCGCGGGGTCATCACCCGGCGGCAAGTCGGCCTCGCCGTGCTCGGCGGGCTGGCCATCGTCGGCAACTGGCTGCTGCTGTTCGCCGCCTACCCGCGCGCGTCGATCTCGATTGCCACGGCGGTGTACAACACCCAGCCTTTCATGCTCGTGGCTTTGGGAGCACTGTTTCTCGGCGAGCGCTTGACCGCGACGAAACTCGCTTGGCTCGCGCTCGCTTTCGGCGGCATGCTGCTCATCGTCCAGGCCAAGGCCGGCGGCGGTGCTTCCGGCTCGGATTATCTCGCCGGCATTCTGCTCGCCCTCGGCGCCGCGTTCCTCTATGCGCTCGCCGCCATCGTCGCGAAGAAGCTCAAAGGCACGCCGCCGCATTTGATCGCGCTGATCCAAGTTACGGTCGGCGTGCTCGCGCTCGCACCACTAACGAACTTCGCACAGGCACCGGCCGATGCGCGTTCATGGAGCCTGCTGCTCGCGCTCGGCGTGGTCCACACCGGCCTGATGTACATCCTGCTCTACGGCGCGATCCAGAAACTGCCGACCAGCCTCACCGGCGCGCTGTCTTTCATTTATCCGATCGTCGCCATCCTCGTCGACCGGATCGCGTTCGGGCATCAACTGCAAATGATCCAGATCATCGGCGCCGCCGCGATTCTGCTCGCCGCCGCGGGCATGACTCTCGGCTGGTCCTGGCCGAGGGCGGCTACCGCCGGCGCATGCGAACGGCAGCCGTCATAACAGGCGACGCGCCGGCTACTTCGCGATTCCGAGTTTGGCGATCAATCCGTCGATGCCGTGCTCGGCCAGCGTGACGACGTGCTCGAAATCCTGCGCCTGGCCGTAATACGGATCGGGCACATCGTGCGGATCGGCAACGCCCGCCCACGGCAGGAACATCGCGATCCGATCGTGACCCTCGCCGGGCGCCATACGCGTCAGCGCACGCAAGTTGGTGCGATCCATCACGAGCAACTTGTCGAAACGGTCGAAGTCTTCCGTATCGACTTGACGCGCGCGATGACTCGAAGCGTCGTAGCCGCGCGCCAGCGCGCTGGCCAGCGAACGCCGGTCGGGCGGCGCGCCGATGTGGTAGTCCTCGGTGCCCGCCGAATCGACCTCGATGTCGAGCCCCGCGCGCGCGAAGCGCAAGCGCGCGACCGCCTCGACCACGGGCGAGCGGCATATATTGCCCATGCACACGAAGAGAATGCGTTTGGTCATGATCGTTCGCCGAAACTACTTCCGCAGCAGATGCTCGACATGAGCGAGATCCTCGGCCGTATCGACGCCGGGCGGAAAGACCTCCGGCGCAACGCGCACCGCGATACGGAAGCCGTGTTCGAGCGCGCGCAACTGTTCGAGTGATTCCGTGCGCTCGAGCGGCGTCGGCGCGAGCTGCGTGAAACGACGCAAGAATCCTGCGCGGTAGGCGTAAATGCCGATGTGGCGCAGCAGCGGTGTCTGTACCGGCAATGCGTCGCGCGAGGCAGTGAACGCATCGCGCGGCCACGGCACCGGCGCACGGCTGAAGTACAGCGCGTGGCCGTCGTCCGCAACGACGACCTTGACGCAATTCGGATTGAGGAATTCGTCGACGCTCGCGATCGGCGTCACCAGCGTCGCCATCGGCGCCTCGCCCTGCGCCAGCGCGTTGGCGACCGCGCGGATGCCGCTCGCCGGCGCCAGCGGCTCGTCGCCCTGCAGATTGACCACGATCGCGTCGTCCGCCCAACCGAGCAATTCCGCGCATTCGGCGAGACGGTCGCTGCCGGACGGATGATCGGCACGCGTCATCGCGATCGTTGCGCCCGAGCCTTCCAACGCCGTGGCAATGCGCGCGTCGTCCGTTGCGACGACGACCTGCGCCGCGCCCGCCGCCTGCGCGCGACGCACGACATGTCGGATCATCGGCTCGCCCGCCAACGGCAGCAGCGGCTTGCCGGGCAGACGCGTGGACGCGTAGCGCGCGGGAATAGCGACGATAAAGCCGGTCATGGAATCGGTTCTGGTTTTCCGGTAGCGCAGACTACCGAATATCGAGGCGAATCAGAAGGCACTGGACGACGACGCCGCAGTAATCCCTCAGAGTTTGATCCGCGCCGAAAGCGCGGTGACGAGCCGTGTCGCCACATCGCGGTCAGTGCTCGGCTCCGCAGGTATCGCGGCGAGTGCCGTTTCCGCTTCGATGCGATGATGGCGCGCGGCGACGCTGTCACCGAGCGCGGTGTCGACCCGCGCCAAGCCGGCGGCGGCGCGCGCGACGAGCGCGGCTGTATTCGGCACATCCGCCTTGGCCGCCGCGAGAGCGCGCTCGAATTGCAGCTTCGCCTCGCGGTTGCGGTCGAGATTCTGGAGGATTTCCGCGTACAGCAGGTGCGCCCGGATCACCTTCTCCGAACCCGCATCGGCCAGCGCGGTGTAGGTGGCGACGGCCGCGCCCGCGTACGTGGCCGCGTCTTCGCGCTCACCGCGTGCTGCAAGCAACTCGGCTTCGACGTACTCAGCGAAGGCGATATCCGGATGGGCGTCGCGATGCCGATGCCGCGCATCGGCAAGCGCGTCATCGGCAAGCACGCGGGCTTCGTCCAACCGGCTGCGCGCGACGAGAATTTCGGCGAGGTCCGCCTGTTCGCGACCGCGGCCGTTGTCGCCGTAGTCTGCGCCGAGCAGTTGCTGCTCGCGCGAGACCGCATCGCGCAGGCCCGCCTCGGCCTCGGCATAGGCACCCTGGCGCAAACGGATGCGCGCCACATTGGCGCGACTCACGGCCTCGTCCAGCGCTGCCGCCGGCGCAAGTTCGCGATCGAGCGCAATCGCCTTCGTGTAGTACGCGCTGGCCTCGCTGAACTTGCCTTCGAGCTTGAGCACATTCGCCAGATCGTTGAGATGACGGGCGACCTGTAGATGCGGACGCGGGTAGGCACTTGTATCGATATCGAGCGCCTCGCGCATGAGCCGCTCGCTCTCGCCGTAGCGGCCGAGCCGGATCAAGGCCCAGGTCAGCATCCTCGCCGCATCGGCGACGTCGGCATGGCGCGCACCGAAGCGCTCGCGCTTGCGCGCAAGCGCTTCGCGCAGCAGCGGCTCGGCGCGGTCGGGATGACCCGCATCCATCAAGGTCCAGCCGAGATTCGTCACGGCTTCGGTCAACGCATCGCTGTCGTTTGGCAACACGCGGCGTGCCAGCGCGAGTGCTTTCTCGCCGGCGTCGATCGCCTGTGCCGATTCGCCGACGCGCTCGTGCAGACCGGCGACCCAGGCGAGCGCCAGTACTTCCTCGACCGAACCGCGATACGGCCCGGACTCGAATGCCGCGACGGCATTCTGCAATCGCGACATCGCCTCGCGCGCGCGGCCGAGTTCGTCGAGATTCTTGGCAATCAGATATTCGACATGCAATGTGCGTCGATCCGCCGCGCCGAATTGTGCGCCGGCCAGCGCGACCGCTTGCTCGAGCACCGGTTGCGCGCGATCCGGATGGCCGCTGCGCCGTTCGAGATCGCCGATAAGCGCGAGAATCTCAATGCGCAACTCGGGCTGCGCGGCGAAATCGCGATCGGCGCGCTCGCGTCCGCGCGCAAGCAGCTCTTCGGCGGTCTCACTGGTTCCGGTTCCGGGCGAGGCACTGTCGAATAGGCCTTCGAGAAACGACTTCACCGCATCCGCGCGCCGCGCTTCGCCTTCGGCAACGAGCGCTTGCGCATGCGCGTTGAGCGCGGCGCGATGGGCGAGGTGCGACTGATGCAGGCTGACCATCGTCGCGCCGACGAGAACCGTCGCGATCGCCGCACCGACGGCGACCGCGAGCGCGTGCCGTTTCGTGAACGTGAACAACCGATACGCGAACGTGTCCGCTCGCGCCTGCAGCGGCCGGCCGCTGAGATGACGTTCGACATCTTCGCGCAGAGCCGCGACGGTCGCGTAGCGGAGCATCGGCTGCGGTTGCGTCGCTTCACGCACGATCGCGTGCAGGTCGCCGCCGAGCTTCTGCCGCAGCGATGCGGCGTCGAACATCTCCGCGCGGCTGCCGAGTCCACGCGGCTTGAAACCGGTCAGCAGTTCGGCCAGCAGCACGCCAAGCGCATACACGTCGACCGCGGTCGTCGCCGTGTCGCCGTCGAATTGTTCGGGCGCGGCGTAGGCACGGGTCAGGCGTCGCGCCTCCGTGCGCGTGCGCTCGCCGTCGCCGGTCAGCAGTTTGGCGATGCCGAAATCGACGAGCTTGACGCGGCCGTCGGCACCGACGAGCACGTTGCCCGGCTTCAGGTCGCGGTGCACGATCAGATTGCGATGCGCGTATTCGACCGCGCCACAAACGTCGATGAACAACGCGAGGCGCTCGCGTGCGCTGAGGTTCTTCTTTTCGCAATGCGCAAGAAGATTGTCGCCGCTGACGAATTCGAGCGCGAGAAACGGCGTCCCGGTCGGTGTGAATCCCGCATCGAGCAATTGTGCGATATGCGGATGCTGCAGCCGCGCCAGGATGCGCTGTTCGCGCAGAAAGCGTCGGCGCTCGTCGGGATCGTGCACGTCGACGCGCAGCAGCTTCAGCGCGACGGTCTGCGGGCCGCCCGGCAGCTCGCGCTCGGCTTCGAACACACTGGCCATGCCGCCGGCGCCGATGAAGCGACGCACGCGGTAACCGGCGATGGCCGGCGCGGCATCGACCGGACCGTCGGCAAGCTCGGGCAGCCATTGCGCGATGCCACGCTCGAGCGCGTCGAGGTCCGGCACATTGTCGAGCGCCTGGGCGACGAGCGCGCGCAAGGTCGCGTCCGCGCAGTGACGGCGCAGCCAGTCCCCGCGTTGGTCGGCAGGCACGTCGAACAGATGGTCGAGCAAAGGTTCGATTTCGTGCCAGCGCTGGGCGAATTCGACGGTCATCGGCGCGGTCTATCTCGTCTAAATATATCTGGATAGCGCAATACGGCGGCAATCACCGACAGCGTTCAGTCCGTGCCCATGAGGCAACCGGACAGGAACGTGCGCGCTTTAAGCCAATCGCGCTCGACCGTGCGCGTATTGACGCCGACGATCTCGGCGATCTCCGGATTGGAAAGTTCGCCGAACAACCGCAGCTCGGCCACGCGGGCAAGGCGCGCGTCCAAGGCCGCAAGCCGCTGCAGCGCCTCGTCGAGGGCGAGCACATCGATCACGTCGGCCTCCACCGCTTCGCCGGTCGCTTCGGGTGCTTGACGTTTTTGCGCGTTCTTTCGTCGCGCGCGGTCGATCAGCAGGTGACGCATCACGCGGCTCATGTAGGCATAGAAATGCGCGCGATCGGTGAATTCGACACCACCCTGCTTCGCCAGCGTCAGATATGCCTCGTGGACCAGGGCGGTCGTTTCGAGTGTATGCGCGGCCTCGTGCGCGCGCTGGCGCCGCGCGAGCTGGCGCAGCGACGCATAGATTTTCGGGATCAACGCGTCCACCGCCGCGGCGTCGCCGCGCGCGGCGCGGGCGAGAAATTCGGTGATGTCGGGCTCGATGTTCACGCGGACGAAGTCTAGCAACTGCCGCTTTCATTGCGCGTGCGGTTTGGTCCGCGTGTCGGTGCACGCAACTCTTTTGCGCTGTAGAGGGAGATGGCGAAGTTCCGGGCTGCGGGGAGGCTTCGGCGGCCGTCACACCCCTTATTCAATAAAGGATTAAAACCATGTCCAGTCAGTGCAACCCGCTGCGCCGCCTCGCCCGGGCGGCCAGCTTCGTCGTCATCGCGCTCGCCGCATCCGCAGGTGCCGTCGCCGCGGATTCCGATTCAGCAAACCCGACACCGAGCTATACGATCCAGACGCTCGACTACCCCGGTGCCTCCGGCACAATCTTCTGGGGCCTCAACGACTTCGGCGAACTCGGCGGCGAATATCACCGGCCCGGTTTCCCACCGCACGCCATGATCTATCGCCACGGTCAATTCGAATCGCTCGATCCGAACGGTTTATTCGGCGACCGTTTCAGCGCTGCGGGTACGCCGACCGACCTTGGCACGCTCATTGCCGATTACGCCGACACCTCGGGACTGCAGCACGGCGTCGTGATCCAACAATGGGGCGAGGTCGAACCGTTCGATGTCGCAGGCCATCTCAACGCGAACGTCGACGGCATGAACATCTTCGGGGAGATCGCCGGCGTGTACTGGGACACCGACGGGGTCTATCACGGCGTAGCGCGCCGTTGGGGACGCGATGTGCTGTTCGATTTCGCCGGCGCGTACGATACCTACCCGCTCGGCATCAACAACGCCAGCGAGATCGTCGGCTATTGGAATACCGCGCGCAAAGGGCAGTGGCACGGCTTCCATCGCAGCGCGAACGGCAAGCTGACCCAGATCGATGCGCCGAACGCCGGACCGCTCGGCACCGTCACGATCGGGATCAACGACGTCGGCCAGACCGTCGGCTACTACGCCGACGCCGCCAACCACTATCACAGCTTCATTCTGGCGCACGGCCAGTATCAGTATCTCGACGTCGCCGGCGCAGTACATACCTTCGCCAACAGCATCAACAATTTCGGCGTGATTGCCGGCTACTACTACGACGCCAGCTTCAAACAGCACGGCTTTATCGCCACGCCACAGCGATAACGCGACAGACGGAAAGCGCGCAAAGGCCTCGTTTCGGTGCGGGGCCTTTGCCGATGTTCGCGATGACGTGAATGGTGGCCACGGCATCGCATTTCGAAGCGCCTACCCGAATCGACTACGGTTGCGGCAACCGCTCGACATGGCGCTTCGCCTTTTCCTCGGCGACCATGCGGCGCACGTCGGCGAGCAGTTGCTTCGCATCGAATACGATGCCGTCCTTGATCGTGTACTCGACCGCACCGACGCGATGCACCTTGCCATCGTCGCCGAGGCGGATGTGGCCGGTGCCGTACAGCACCTTCAAGTTTGCGAGCGGGTTCTCCTGCAGCACGATGAGGTCGGCGAATTTGCCAGCTTCGATCGAGCCGAGTCGCTGCTCCTCGCCCAGCGCTTGCGCGCCGTTGAGCGTCGCCGCGCGGATCACTTCGAGCGGATGGAAGCCGGCCTCGCGCAGCAGTTCGAGTTCCTGGATCGTGCCGAAGCCATAGAGCTGGTAGATGAAGCCCGAGTCCGAACCGACGGTGACGCGGCCGCCGCGGTTCTTGTAGTCGTTGACGAACGCCATCCAGCGGCGGTAGTTGTCGCGCCAGGCGACCTCGTCCTCGCTGCCCCAATCGAAAAAGAAGCTGCCGTGATGGTCGCGGTTCGGCGTGTAGAAATCCCACAACTGCGGCAACGTATACTCGTCGTGCCAGTCGGCGCGGCGCGCGCGCATCAGGTCGCGCGAGGCGTTGTAGATCGTGAACGTCGGGTCGATCGTGAAGTCGAGCTTGAGCAGTTCGCTGATCACGGCCTCGTACTTGTCGCTGCCCTTCTGCGCAGCCTGCGCCCACAGGCGCCCGGCCTGGCCGAAGCGGTCGGCCTCGTTGTTGTAGTTGTACGCGGGTGGATAGTTCTGCACGGTGCGATCGTCGAACAACGCCTCGGGCAGGCCGTACCAGTGTTCCATCGAGGTCAGGCCCCAGCGCGCCGTGGTCAGCACGTTGACGCGAGACACGTCGGTCTGCGAGTGATGGCAGGCGCTGCGCATGCCCTGCTTCTTCAGCTCGGCGAACGCCGCCTCGAGTACATCGGGGCGATAGCCGAAGCACTTCATGCCGACGATGCCCTTCGCCTTCATCTCGCGCACCCATTCGCGCGCCTGCTCGGGCCGTGTCATCGGTTCGCGTTCCTTGAAGCCGAAGGCCGCATACGGAAAGATGCGCGGTGCGGTAATCGCGTTCGCCGCGCTGCGCCGCGATTCATTCACGCACCAATCGACGCCGTTGAGACAGCCCGGCTCGCGCACCGTGGTGATGCCGTTGCCGAGCCAGAGCTTGTAGACGTACTCCGCCGGCGTGCCCTGCTCCGCGCCGCCGATGTGGCCGTGCATGTCAATGATGCCCGGCATCACGTAGCGCCCGGTCAGGTCGATCTCGCGCCCGCCCGCGGCAAGCTTGGGCCGCTTGCTCGCGTCGATAGCCGCGCCCGGGTTGCCCACCGACTGCACCTTGACGATGCGGTTGCCTTCGATCACCACATCCGCCGGGCCGAACGCTGGGCTGCCGGTGCCGTTGATCACGATCACGCCGCGCAGGATGAGCTGCGAGTACGGACCCTCGCCTTCGTGACGCGCCGGTGCCGCCGCTACCTCGTCTTTGGCTGGGTGCGCCGGTTCGCCCGCCGCAAATGCGACCGCCTGCACGCACAGCAGCGCAAACACCGCAATCGCCCCTGACCCGATCCGAAAACGCATGGACTCTCCCCGGTTAGCGCAGATGGAATCCATGCAAAATAGCAGAGACGGCCCGATCAAGCTGCGCTCGTGCACCCGGGCGAGGCGGCTGGCGTGCGATAATTTTCGCCGCTGTTGCGAATCCGCCCGCTTTCACTTGATCGACCTCTGTTGAAACGCTCCCCTTTCTACGCTCCCACGCTGATGACGGCGAGCGCGGTACTGTTCGGCCTGATGGCCGTCGCCCTGCGCCTCGCCACCGCCCAAGTCAGTTCGTTCGAGGCGGCGTTCTTCCGCGCCTTCTTCGGTCTGATCTTTGCGCTGCCGCTGCTGATCAAGCCTGGCTTCGCCCTGCTGCGCACTTCGCGCTTCCATCTCTACCTATTGCGCAGCCTGAGCGGCGCGGCGTCGATGCTCGCGAGCTTCTGGGCGCTGGCCCATCTGCCGCTCGCGCAGGCGGTTTCGATTTCCTATTCGACGCCGCTGTTCGTGACGATCGGCGCGGTGTTCCTGCTCGGCGAGGTTGTTCGCGCGCGGCGCTGGACCGCGGTCGCACTCGGCTTCGTCGGCGTGCTCGTGATCATGCGGCCCGGCAGTGTGCACTTCTCCACGGACATGCTCATCGCGCTCGTCGGCGCGGCGTTCGCGGCGAGTTCGTACATCAGCATCAAGTTCCTTTCACGCACGGAACCGGCCGACGCGGTGGTGATCTACATGAGCCTGATCATGTCGCCGGTTGCGTTGATCCCGGCGCTTTACCATTGGACCTGGCCCGACGCGATCGGCTGGCTCTGGCTCGTGCTGACTGGCCTGCTCGGCACGGTTGCGCAGATTCTGATGACGCGCGCTTACGAGGCCGGTGACGTCTCTGCGCTCGTGCCAATCAATTTTCTGCAATTGCCCGTCGTCGTAATCGGCGCCTATTTCCTGTTCGACCAGAAGCTCGACGCGGCCACGGCGATCGGCGCCGGCATCATCATCGGGGCGAACATCTATATCGCCCATCGCGAAGCCATGGCCACCCGCCGACGCACCCCGCTCGGTCCGGCGATTGCGCAGGGCGAGGCGGAACAGTAAGGTGGCGCGCGTTCTTCCCTAGACAGTCGCAATGCATCCATGAACGACGAAATCTCTTCCGCGGCGGCCGGTGCGGCCAACTCGCGGCGTTCTCAAATCGCCCAGTTCAGCGGCGTACTTGCGCTTGCGATCAGCTTCCTCGCTCTCGCCGTCGGCGCCTATCAGACGCGGCTGATGCAAGAACAGGCGCGCGCCAGCGTTTGGCCCTACGTGACGATCGGCAAGAACGAGGACACCACCCAAGGCCAAGAATCATTTACCTGGCGCGCCGACAACAACGGCGTGGGGCCGGCCAAGATCGAGTCCGTACAGGTGTTTCTCGACGGCACGCCGTACCGCAACTGGCACGAACTCTTCGCCAAGCTGGCGCCCGAGCAGGAATTCCACGGCGCCACATCGTCGCTCAACGGTATCGTGCTGCCGGCAAGCCTCAACCGCGAGACCACCATCGAGATGGTCAAGCCGAATACGCCCGAGCGCGCCAAAGTGTTCCAGCAGGCGCAGGAACGCATCAGGATCGAGGTCTGCTATTGCTCGGTGTACGATGAATGCTGGATCGCGCACTCGCTCAAGACCACCAGCGAGACCGTTGCGCGCTGCGACACCGGCGGCAAGCTGCAGTTCGAACAGTAGCTTCGTCGCGCGGCGAAATCTCGCGGACTACGCACGCGCAGCGAATTTGCGCGACACGTAGTCTTCGACGATGCCGACGAATTCCTGCGCAATGTTCTCGCCGCGCAGCGTCATCGCCTTCGCCCCATCAATGAACACCGGTGCCGCGGGCGCCTCGCCCGTACCGGGCAATGAGATACCGATGTTCGCGTGCTTGGATTCGCCGGGCCCGTTGACCACGCAGCCCATTACCGCAAGAGTGAGGTTCTCGACGCCGTCGTACTTGATGCGCCATTCCGGCATCTTCGCGCGCACGTGCTCCTGCACGGTCTTGGCGAGTTCCTGGAAGAACACACTGGTCGTGCGGCCGCAGCCGGGACATGCGGTAACGAGCGGGGTGAACGCGCGCAGGCCCATCGTCTGCAGCAACTCCTGCGCAACGATCACCTCGCGCGTGCGCGACTCGTTCGGCTCGGGCGTGAGCGAGATGCGGATCGTGTCGCCGATGCCTTCCTGCAGCAGCACAGCGAGCGCAGCACTCGAGGCGACGATGCCCTTCGAGCCCATGCCTGCTTCGGTTAGGCCCAGATGCAGCGCGTAATCGCAGCGCGCGGCGAGGTCGCGGTACACCGCGATCAGCTCTTGCACGCCGGAAACCTTGCACGAAAGAATGATGCGATCGCGCCTCATGCCGAGTTCCTCGGCGCGCGCCGCGGAATCGAGCGCCGAGCGGATCAATGCTTCGCGCGCGACGTGTGCGGCATCCCAGGGCTCGGCGCGTGTGTGATTCTCGTCCATCAGCGCAGCGACCATGGCCTGGTCGAGCGAACCCCAGTTCGCGCCGATGCGCACCGGCTTGGCGTACTTCAGCGCGAATTCGATGATCGTGGAGAACTGCACGTCGCGCTTTTTGCCGAAGCCGACATTGCCCGGATTGATGCGATATTTCGCCAACGCTTCCGCACAGGCCGGCTCGCCGGCGAGCAGCTGATGGCCGTTGTAGTGGAAATCGCCGATCAGCGGCACGCCGACGCCCATCATGTCGAGGCGCTCGCGAATCTTCGGCACCGCGGCGGCGGCTTCCGGCGTATTCACCGTGATGCGCACGAGTTCTGAACCGGCGCGCGCGAGTTCGGCAACCTGCTTCGTCGTCGAGGCGACGTCGGCCGTGTCGGTATTCGTCATCGACTGCACGACCACCGGCGCCGCGCCGCCGACGTGCACGCTGCCGACGGCAACGCCGACTGCACTGCGCCGTGGCTGCGCGCCGACTTGCGCGAGGGAATGGGAAAGGGATGTGTTCATGAGAACCGGTGATTGCGCCGACCTACGGCAGACTACTCGCCCATTTTAGCGAATACGCCTCGCGCCCGCCTGCTTGCCACTGCTATGGCCGGTGATTTCGTTTGAAATCCGTTCGCCTTGAGCGTAGGGCCGAAGTCGAAAGGCCGGTGTGCGACTTCGCTCGCTGCGCGAGCTACGCTCAGCACGAACGAAATTGGGTGGGTTTCAGCCCCGCTGCGCCAACGCCGTCAGCACCAGCCGTCGGGTGAGTTTTTCGGTGAGCGTCGCCGGGTGCTGCAATCCGAGCCTCGCCATCAGCGCCTCGCCGTCGGGTACCTGCGGCCTCGTCATCAGCGATTTCAGCAGGAAAAGCGCCATTTTCGGCTTGCTCGTCGACAGCGTCTTGAGCCGACCGAGCGCGGGCAGCAGGCGCAGCTCCTCGTCGTCGAAGTCCGAACCGAACGGAAATGTCGGAAAGCGCGCCGCCAATTCCTCCTTCTTCAACGCTGCGCCCAGATTCTTCAGCGTGTTGTTGCGCCACGCCGCCGGAATCGCAAAATCGCGGCGCAGCTTGCCGGCTGCCTTCGCCCGCGCGGCAAGGTTGTCCTGAAAACGCGCGTCGGCGATGGCGAGCATGGCGATGATGCAGTCCTCGTCCGACTTGCCGCGCAAATCGGCGATGCCGTATTCGGTCACGTAGATGTCGCGCAGATGGCGCGGAATGGTCGTGTGGCCGTAATTCCAGAGGATGTTCGACTCCGCTTTGCCGCCATGCTCGCGCACGGCGCGCAGCAACAGGATCGAACGGCCGCCGTCGAGTGCGTGCGCCATCGCGACGAAGTTGTACTGGCCGCCGACGCCGCTGACGACCTGGCCGTTTTCGAGCGCGTCCGACGTCGCCGCGCCGAGCAGCGTCGCCATCATGCAGGTGTTGAAGAAGCGCGCGTCGCGGCGCTGCAGCGCATCGAGTGCCTCGCGTCCGCCGTAAAGCTGGTTGATGTCGGACACGCGCGTCATCGACAAACCGTCGAACTCCGCGCCGTCGAGACCGCGCAGCCAGGCGTAGAACGGATTCGAGCCGAGATAGAAGGCGCCGCGCAAATAGCGGCCCTCACGTAGCGTGCGCCCGGCGAGCGCGCGATTCCACACGGCGCGCGCATCTTCGCCGGCGAGATCGCCCGGCAACGTGGAGCCGTCCGGCAGACGCACACCCGACCCATACATCTGTGTGCCCGGCGGCAGCAGGCCGAAACGGATCAGGCGCGCGAGTTCGAGTGCGTCGACCTGCGGGCCGAGCGCGCCGCGCGCGTACAGCGCATCCGCCGCATGCGTGTGCAGGACGTCGCCGATGCTGCCATCCTCGAGCGCCTGTTCGAGCGCGTAGTCGTCGTAGACGCGGCGCTTGAGGATGCCGGCCTTGGCCAGATGCATGAAGCCGTCCATGACCATCTCGCTCGCACCGTACAGGCCGGTCGCGAAGCCGTCGAGTTCGCCGATGCGCGCGGCGACGGTGCCTTCGCCGGTCGACGCGCCAATTGCGTCAAGCGCGGCGCGATACGCGGCATTGTCGCTCTGGCGTAGAAGCAGCGCGTGCACGACCGCGTCGGACAGCGCGCCGATACCGATTTGCAATGTGCCGCCGTCGCGTACCAGAGTCGAGGCATGCAGGCCGATCGCATATTCGGCCGCGTCAACGTTCGCGCGCGGCAGCGCAAACAAGGTGTGGCGATTCGCTTGATCGAACAACAGCGCGTCGAAGAATCCCGGATCGACCTCAGCCTCGTTGCCGATGAACGGCAGATCGGGGTGCACCACGCCGACGACGTACGGCCGCGGCGCGCCTTCAGCCTGCATGCGATCGAGCAGGTCGGCAGTGACGTCAGGATTGCAGGCCAGACTGTAGCGGATGTGTCCTGCATTCTCGCGCGCCGCGATCAGTTGCACGATCACGTTGATGCCGCGATCGACGAGATCGCGCGCGACGTGCGTGTAGTTCATGCTCGCGTAATCGCGCTGCGCAGATTCGACGCCGAGCAATGCGCCTGACTGCATATAGAACTCGTGCACGCGGATGTTCGCAGGCAGCGTGCCGGTTTTCTGCGCCGCGACGTAGGCCAGGTCCGGGTAGTCCGCACCGAAATGCCGCGCGAGAAACGGCTCGACGAAGCGCCGCTCCAAATCGGATTTCGCGCGCGGCCGCGCAAGCGACAGCGCGGTGAACAGATCCAGGCGCAGCGAGGCATCGCCGGCGACGCGCCGATAGAGCGCATTGAGCAGCACGTTCGGTTTGCCCAGCCCAAGCGGCGCGGCGACGCGCAGCTGTGCTCCCACGCGCTCGACGAGGCGGGCCACGCAGGCGTCCACCGAGGTGAGCATTTCGGGGTTTCCGTTCACGCCAATCTCCCTGCAACCGATTCGCCATGATCGCAAATCGCCGGCGTATGAGCTATGCAACGCGGAAGCGGCCGCCTATCGCGATGACCAAGGGCACTTGCCAAACCCTCCCTGCACACCCAATCTGACGCCCTTTTTGTGCGCGGCAGGCCGCGTGAGCGCCATCTTTCACCCCAGGATTCCGTCGATGAAGCAGCTTCTGTTCTTTCCTTTCGCCCTCGCCGCTCTGGTTTCTTCGGCCGGTCACGCGGCCACCGATGCAGAACGCTACAAGCTCTCGCGCGAGGTCGTGCAGGACCTGGAGCGCATCGTCGCGCCGTCGGGCGTCCAGGAAACCTACAAAACGAAGATCGGCGGTATCGATCAGTGGCTTAACGTGCGCGGCCAGGACAAAGCGAATCCGATCATTCTTTTCATCCACGGCGGCCCAGCGTCACCGTTGATGCCGACGATCTGGGAATTCCAACGCCCGATCGAGGAGTACTTCACCGTCGTCAACTGGGACCAGCGCGGCGCCGGCAAGACCTTCGGCGAAGTCGATCCGGAATCGATCGGCAACACCATCCACATTTCGAGCTACGTCGACGACGCAATCGAGGTCGCCGAGCACATCCGCAAGAAATACGGCAAACGCAAGCTGATCCTGATGGGGCACAGCTGGGGCTCGGTCATCGGCATGGGCGCGGCGCTGAAGCGGCCGGATCTGTTCTATGCCTACGTCGGCATCGGCCAGAACATCAAGACGATGGAAAACGAGCGCATCAGCTTCGACTACGGCATAGCGCAGGCGAAGGCGCACAACAACACCGAGGCGATCAAAGAAATGGAATCGATCGCACCGTATCCCGGCGACAAGCCAGTCACGCGCGAGCGCATCATCATTGCGCGCAAATGGCCGCAATTCTACGGCGGCCTCAGCGCGTTCCGCGACACGTCGACCTACTTCTACGATGCGCCACTGCTCTCGCCCGAGTACGATTTCAACGATCGCCAGGCGATCGACAAAGGCAACATCTTCACGCTGGCGTACGTCATGCCCGAGTTCCTCACCGTCGACTACACCGGCGTGCACAACTTCCCGATTCCCGTGGTGATGTTCATGGGTCGGCACGACTACACCACGCCGACCGAGCCGACCGCGAAATGGCTCGAGCAGGTGAAGGCGCCGTACAAGCGCGGCGTTTGGTTCGAGCATTCCGCGCACATGATTCCATGGGAGGAGCCCGGCAAAACGTTGATGAGCCTCGTGCAATACGTGCGCCCGCTCGCGGTGGATGCCAACGGCGCCGAACGCTGAGATGCGATCACCGCGGTCTCTACGCGGTGTTGAGTGTTTGTCGATTTCCGGATTGGTCGTTCGTCGTTACTCACGAACCCCTTCACTTCTTGCGAGAATCCTCATGTCCAAGCTGCGTGTGCAAAGTTTTGCGATTTCCCTCGACGGCTACGCCGCCGGACCGGATCAAAGCCTCGACTACCCGCTCGGCGTACGCGGCCCTGAACTGATGGAATGGTTCTTCGCCGCGCGCGCCTGGCGCGCGATGCACGGCCTCGACGGCGGCGAAACCGGCATCGACAACGGTATCGCTGAGCAGAGCATGAGCGGCCTCGGCGCCTGGATCATCGGCCGCAACATGTTCGGCCCCGTGCGCGGGCCGTGGCCGGACGAAAGTTGGAAAGGTTGGTGGGGCGAGGAGCCGCCGTACCATGTGCCCGTCTTCGTTCTCACCCACCACGCACGCGCGCCGCTCGAGATGAAGGGCGGCACGGTGTTCCATTTCGTCACCGACGGCATCGAGTCCGCGCTGAAGCAGGCGCGTGCGGCGGCCGGCGATCGCGATATCCGCGTCGGCGGCGGCGTGGCCACCGTGCGCGAATTCCTGCGTGCGCGTCTGATCGACGAGCTGCACCTGGCCGTGCGCCCGGTCCTGCTCGGCCGCGGCGAGAATCTGTTCGCCGGGCTCGACTTGGATGCGCTCGGCTACGAATGCACGAAGACTGTCGCCGGCGAGCGCGCAACGCATATGTTCCTGCACAAGCGCGCCTGACCTATCTTTGCCGTTTACACCGTTGCGGACGCGAGCGACATGCTGATTCATGGAAACTGCCACTGCGGCAACATCGCCTTCAGCCTGCGTTGGGAGCCCGATCCCGAGCGCATTCCGGCGCGCGCCTGCAGCTGCTCGTTCTGCACACGCCACGGCGGCGTGTGGACGTCGCTGCCGAGCGGACGGCTAGAGGTGACGATCAAAGAACCCGCGCTCGTATCGCGCTACGCGTTCGGCACGCAGACCGCCGACTTCCATGTCTGCTCGCGCTGTGGCGTCGTGCCCGTGGTTACGGACAGAGTCGGCGGACGTCTCTACGCCGTCGTCAACGTCAACACGTTCGATGATGCAGCGGCCGCCCTCGTCGAGCGCGCACCGGTCGTCTTCGCGGATGAAGACGCCGCCGCGCGCAGCACCAGACACGAGCGTAACTGGATTGCCGACGTGCGTTTTTCCGATAACGGCGGCTGAATTTCTCGCCGCCCTATTTCGCGGCGACGATGATCTCGGCCGCCGCGGCGACGAGGTCGCTTCCCAGCTCGGGATGCAGAACGGTAGGGGGCGCGCCGAGCGTGCGGCGCGTCGCCTCGATGTTGCGCGCCAGGTTCGAACCTCCACGCCCGGCGTCGTCGAGCAGTTTCAATGCTTCGTCGAGTCGGAGCAATTGCCGCGCGCGTGAATCCGCAGAAGCCGTTTCGGCGTCCAGCCTTGCGCGCAGCCACAGAGCCGTCGGCAGTTCACGCGATCGTTGCTCGCGCTGCTCGTCGATCAGGCGGTCGAGCGTGGCGATCGCCGAAACATCACCGCCTCGCGCCGCATCGTAGGCGACACCCGAGGCGCAAGCAGCGCGCTGATAGTGCCAGCGAGCCGGCGTATCGTTCATGACCTCCACGCACGCCGAAAATTGCGCCGAGGCATCGGCCAGCCGCGCATGTTCGAGCAGATACATGCCGTAGTCGTAGTGGAGGCTGGCCAATTGGCGCGCATGCGGCTGGAACACCTCGAGGGCGACATCGAGGGCCATACTGAAATTCGCGTTCGCCGCCTCTTCGTGTCCGAGCTCGCCGGCGATGGCCGCGTTGTCCCAAAGCGTCTCGGCGATGGTGTGATGGCGCGTGCCGTATTCACGCTCACGCAATCGCAACGACGCACGCGCGATCTGTTCCGCGTCGGCGTAGTTGCCGAAATCGATAAGGATGTCGGTGATCGTCTGCAGGTCGGTTACGAACCCCGGATGTTCGGGCGGCAGCCCGAAGCTGCGATCGAGCGGAAGTACCTGGCTCATCAACTTTGCCGCGACGCGCGGTGCCCCGGCGTCGAGCTCGATCACCGCACGGCGCCAAAGTGCGTGTGAATAACGGTAGTTTTCCGTACCCGCCAGCGCGCGCACGTCGTCTGCATAGCGCTGCGCACTTGCGCGTGCGGATTCCAGATCGCCGAGAAGATCGGCCACGGTGGCCTTGCCGTCGAGCGTGGACCAGCGCGTGTCCTGCAATTCTTTCACCGGTTTGTCGCCGATCGTGTCGAGCAGCCGGTCGATGCGCGGCATCAGGCCATCGACATTGCCCTGCACCCATTCGTTGGCGATGTCGCCGCCTTCCACGCGCAGCGCCTGCGGCGAGTCGTCGCCGTAAAGACGACGGTACAAGGTCGCGGCCTTGCCGTAGTTCTCCCGCGCTTCGGTGTAGCGACCGAGCGAATGGAAGATGCCGGCGAATGTCGCGTAGGTTTCTGCACGGGTGTCGTCGTCGACTACGGAATGGTCGTCGAGGTCGCGTGCCGCCTTCTCCAGCATCGACATCGCATCGGTGGCGTGCGCACCGCCGCTCGCGTACGGCTCGGCGCTGCGGAACGCATCGAGCAGAAATTCTTTGATCGTATTGCTGCGCGTCACCTCGACTTTCAGCCGCTGCGCCTGGACGAGCAGCATACCCGTCGCGACAACGAGAACGAGCAGCAGGGCCGCGCCGAAACCGACGCCTATCGCATGCCGCGTCGCGAATAAGCGCAAACGGTACAGCGCATTGTCGGCGCGCGCGCGGATCGGTTTGCGATTCAGGTAGCGGCGCACGTCGTCGGCAAAGGCCTGCACCGAGGCGTAGCGCTCGCTCGGATTCTTCTTCAATGCCGTGGCGAGGATCGTATCGAGGTCACCGTGCAAAACGCGCTTAAGCTGCGACGGCGCGACACCGCGCGCATGCGCGATGCGTTCCACCTCCTGCGGCTTTTCTTCGAGCGCTCGCGACAGGCGCCGCGACGCGCCGGCGACGACCGCACGGGCCAGCTGGCGCGGCGACGACTCCTCATTGCCGTACGGCCGCCGCCCCGCCAACAGCAGATACAGCACGACCCCGAGCGAATACACGTCGGTGGCGACCGTGGAGGGCTGCTCCTCGAACTGTTCCGGCGCCGCGTATTCAGGGGTGAACGGTGCACCACCGTGGCGCGTGAGTTCGGTCGACTCGTCGCCGGTGACGGTAAATTCGTCGGCGAGCAGCTTGGCCACGCCAAAATCGAGCAGCTTCACTTCGCCGTCGGCCTGAACGAGGATGTTCGACGGTTTCACATCGCGATGCACGACGAGGTTCGCGTGCGCATACGCCACCGCTTCGCAGACTTGCAGGAACAGGCACAGGCGCGCGTCGATCGTCGCGAAGTGCCGGTCGCACCAGCGATCGATGCGTTCGCCGTCGATGTATTCGAGCACGAGATAGCGCAGCGAATGCCCGGACAGCTCGCCCAGCCCGGCGTCGAGCAGGCGCGCGATGTGCGCGTGTTGCAGGCGCGCGAGCACGCGCCCCTCGCGGGCGAAGCGCTTTTGCGTACGCGCGTCCTGCGCGCCGGCGCGCAGCAGTTTGAGCGCGGCGACCGCGTCGTGCGCGCCATCACAACGTTGTGCGAGCCAGACCTGGCCGGATCCGCCCGTGCCGAGCAGACGCTGCAATTGCCAGACACCGATGCGCTCGCCGGCGAGATTGGGCAACTCCGGCTCGTCCTTCTCGCCGAGCGCGGCCGCATCGAAGCACGCGCCGATGCCGAGAAAGTGCGACTGCTCGGCGGCGGTATCGGCGGCGATCAGTTTCAACAACTGCGCGTATAGAGCCGGATCGTCTGTGCGAATTTCGTCAAGCAGCGCGTCGCGCTGGGCGGCATCGGCCTGCATCCAGCGATCGAACAGCGGCAAGGCGGTGCGCCATGTCGCCATGTCCTCCTGCGCGTCGACGTCATACCCCGTCATGCCCAGCCCCATTGCGGTTCACGTCCGAATCACCCCTACAGACGTAGTGCGGTCACGGCGCTGCTCACGGCGCGACCGGAAAAACGTCGCAGCCGCGCTCAGTTCAATTGCTGATAGAGAAAAGCGCGCGCCTTGCGCCAGTCGCGCCTCACCGTCGCCGGCGAAATGCCAAGCACGCTGGCGATGTCGTCGTCGGTCATGCCGCCGAAATAGCGCATCTCGACCACGCGGCAGGCGCGCTCGTCGATCTTCTCGAGCACCTCGAGCGCGTTCTCGATGTCGCTGATCTGGCTGTCGGTAAAGAGCAGATCGGCGAGGTCGGTGTTCAGTGTGATATTGGCGATGGCGCCGCCGCGTTTTTGCGCGCCGCGTTCGCGCACGTAGTCGATGATCACGCTGCGCATCACTTTCGAGGCATAGGCGAAGAACACGCGCTGGTTCGTGTCCGGCAACACGGTACGCTCGGTCAGGCGCAAATAAGCCTCGTGCAGCAATGCCGTGGCATCGAGAGAAAGAGTGCCGGAGCGGGCGAGATGGCTATGCGCCAACCCCATCAATTCCGGATACAGCAGCCGATACAACGGCACGCGCGCGGCTTCGTCGCCGGCGCTAGCGCGTCGCAAAAGTTGAGTCACTTCGCTCATTCGTTACCGTCCAGGACAGCGGCCTATCCTCCCCAAGACGACCCCCGCGACACGATCGCATATTTTCGACTCGGCGTCTGCCGTTCCGACCGCGTGCGAGGGTTGCCGCCGGGTCGCCGACCCGACGGCAGCGATAGCGAACGGTACGCTTACTTCCCGGATTCGAAGCCGAGCGCGGCGGAGTTGATGCAGTAGCGCAAGCCGGTCGGCCGGGGGCCGTCGGGGAACACATGCCCGAGGTGCGAATTGCAGCGCGCGCACTTCACTTCGACGCGGCGCATGCCGTGGGCCAGATCTTCCTGCTCGCTGACCGCTTCTGCGGCGATCGGCTGCCAATAGCTCGGCCAGCCGCTGCCGGATTCGTATTTCGTCTGCGACGAAAACAATTCGGCGCCGCAGGCCGCGCACAGATACGTGCCGGTCTCGTGATGGTCGTAGTACTTGCCCGTGAACGGCCGCTCGGTGGCCGAGCAGCGGCAGATGGCGTACTGCTCGGGCGTCAATTCCTCGCGCCACTGCGCGTCGGTCTTCTCAATCTTGTCGGTCATCGTTTTGTCCTCGTATTCATACTCGTTCCAGTAGACGAAATATAAGGCCGAACCTTACAGCGGCAAGGTTGTCGAGTTCGGCAGGCTTGGCGACCAAAAATGAACGGAACCTACGCCCGCGGATTGCCCGTGCCCCCCGTTTCGGGCAAGCTTGCCGCCCTTACGTTCGCTTGCGACGCCTTCCGTGCAGACATCCCTGCTCCTCGACCGCCGCCTCGATTTCCGGCTCCAGCATCTTTCGTTGCGCCTTCTGCCGCTGCTGCTGATGTTCGCCCTGGCGGAACCGGCGTCCGCGCAGACCGCGGTGATCGCCCCATCGGCCAACCAGTACTCCTGCCCGGCCGGGGTGATGCATTGCGTGGTGAAGAAAAACGATTTCGGCAAGTGCAAGCGCAACGACCTGCTCGACTTCTTCGTACCGGGCCTGCCGCCCGCCGGTGATCGCTCGAAGGCCCAGTCGCTCGCCGACGCCAACAAGGTGACCTGGGTCGATAAGACTCACGCGCAGCTCGAAGATGACGTGCGCATGCAGCGCCTCGACGCGCTGTTGAGAACCGATTTCCTCACCTACGACACCGAAACGACCGACTACACGGCGAATGGCCACGTCCGCTACCAGGATGCAGGCATGCTGATGTCGGCGGACAAGGCGCGCGGCACGACGACGCCGAACGTGACATATCTGGACAACGTGCGCTACCAGATGCTCGACCAGCGCGGCAACGGCGTCGCCGCGACGGTCAACCAGACCGACCCGGATCATTCAAAAATGGTCGTCGGCACCTATTCCACCTGCGATCCCAGCGAGCGCCAGTGGGAAATGCGCGCGAACACGCTCGAGATCGACAAGATCAAGAACGAAGGCTACGGCCACGGCGTGACCATGGCCTACGAAGGCGTACCGTTCTTCTGGTTTCCGTACCTGTCGTTCCCGATCGACGACGGCCGCCATTCGGGTTTCCTGATGCCGACCATCGGCTACAGCAGCCGGCGCGGTTTCAAGCTCGGCATCCCGTACTACCTTGATCTGGCGCCGAACTACGATCTCACGCTGAAGCCGATCGAATACACCAAGCGCGGGCCAATGCTCGACACCGAGTTCCGCTACATATCGGAATGGGATCGCCTGCTGGTCAACGTCGGCTACCTGCCGCACGACGACGAGACCGGCGAATCCAATCGCGGTTATCTGCGCCTGCAGAACTGGACCACGTTCAACTCGAACTGGGGCGCGACGGTCGACGTGCACCGCGTTTCCGACGACACCTACCTGCGCGACTTCGGCGACAGCTTCCAGAGCACCGCGATCAGCCTGCTGCCGTCGAGCGCCTACGTCAACGGCCATGGCTCGTGGTGGACGATAGCGATCGGCGGCGACGATTGGCAGGTGAGCGACCCGAGCATCGAGTCATTCTGTTCCGGCGGCGGCCCGCTCAAGGGCTGCGCCAATCCGGTCGTGTACAAACCCTACACGCGCCTGCCGCGCGTGGTGTTCAACGCGGCGAAGACCATCGGCGGTTTCGAGTTCGGCCTGGATTCGGAATACACCGATTTCCAGCGCGGCTACTCGATCACCGGCAAGCGCTTGGATCTGTATCCGCACGTTTCGTTTCCGATTGAGACGCTGGCCTGGTTCTTCCGCCCAACCGTCGGCTACCGCGTGACCAAATACGACTTGTCAGATATGCAGTTCGCAGCCGTAAGCAACCCGCTGCTGACCAATACCTCGCCAAGCCGCAGCCTGCCGATCGCGAGCGTCGATTCGGGCCTGTTCTTCGAACGCGACACGAAACTGTTCGGCACCTCGTTCATCCAGACGCTGGAGCCGCGCCTGTTCTACCTGTACGCGCCGTACCGCAATCAGGACCAACTGCCGAACTTCGACACCTCGCTGCCGAGCATGGATTTCCCGAGCCTGTTCCGCACCAACGCGTACACGGGTGGCGATCGCCAGTCGGACGCGAACCAGGCCACGGTCGCGCTGACCTCGCGCCTGATCAATTCCGACAGCGGCGACCAGTTCCTCAGCACGAGCATCGGCCAGATCCGCTACTTCAAGACGCCGCGCGTCACCCTGCCCTACTACACACCGCTCGCCTACACCGGCAAGGACATCTTCACCGAAGTGCAGCTGCACGTGAACAAGAACTGGAGCGTGACCTGGGACCAGCAATGGAACCCCGATCCGGTGCGCCCGGTCACCACGAACGGCGCGACCACCTGGGTGCCGTGGAATCACCGCACCGATCTGTCGTCCGTGGCGATCCAGCATCGTTTCGGCACCGACGGCGTGGTCAATTTCGCCTACCGCTTCCGCCGCGGCTATCTCGAACAGTACGACGCCACCGCGCTGATCCCGCTCAACCAGCGCTGGAGCATCGTCGGCCGCTACTATTACTCGCTGATGGATAAGCAAATGCTCGAATCCTTCGCCGGCGTGCAGTACGACAGTTGCTGCGTGGCCGCGCGCCTCGTTGCGCGGCGCTGGCTGACGAACGTGAGCAACACGCTCAACGGCGGCGTCTACATTCCGACCAACGTCAAGCCGGAAAGCACCGTCTTCTTCGAAATCGAGTTCAAGGGCATCGGTTCGAGCGGCGAGCGGACGCAGAACTTCCTGCGCCATGCTATCCTTGGCTATCAATAAGTTACCCGCTGCGCTCCGCTGGTTTAGCCGTGCGGAACGCTTGCGCGGATTCCATTCAGGATGTCCGCGCTATCTTCCCATTTCCTGTGCGGGCGCCGTGGCGCCCGTCGTTGCGTTCCGACCGATTATCGAGTTGCCGATGAACAAGCTTTTCGCCGCCTTCCTCGCCCTGTTCCTTGCCGTCGCCGTGCCCGCGGCGCGTGCGCAGATCCAGCCGATCGAACCGCTCGACCGCATCGTCGCGATCGCTGAGGATGACGTCATCCTGCAGAGCGAGCTCGATCGCGCTGTGGCGCAGATTCAGGCGCAATATCGCAGCAATCCGCAGCAGTTGCCCCCGGCGGACGTGCTGCGCAGCCAGGTGCTCGACCGCCTGATTATGGCGCGCCTGCAGATCCAGCGCGCGCAGAGCACCGGCATTCGCGTCACCGACAACGACGTCGATCAGGCGATTCAGCGCATCGCGCAGAGCAACAACATCGACATCACCCAGCTGCGCGGCGCACTCGCGCGCGACGGTGTCGATTACGACGACTTCCGCAAGCAGACCAAGGAACAGATCCTCGTGCAGCGCCTGCAGCAGCGCATCATGCAGGGCGCCGGCCAGGTCAGCGACGCCGAAGTCGACACCCTGCTGGCCACCGGCAACGTCAAGACCGGCGAAATTCACCTCGCTCACATCCTGATCTCGACGCCGGAGAACGCAAGCGCCGACCAGATCAAGGCGGCTAAGGACAAGGCCGACGACGTGAAGAAACAGATCGACGGCGGCCTCGATTTCTCCGCCGCGGCGATCCGCTACTCGAACGCGCAGGACGCGCTCGACGGCGGCGACCTGCAGTGGCGTCCGGTCAACGCGTTGCCCGAAGCGTTCGTGCAGGTCGCCGACACGCTCTCGCCGGGCCAGGTCTCGCAGGTCATCCGCGGCCCGAACGGTTTCCACATCATCAAAGTGGTCGACAAGCGCGGCGGCGACAGCAAGCAGGTCGTCACCGAATATCACGCGCGCCACATCATGATCCCGGTTACCGAACTCGTCTCGGCCGCGGAAGCGCAGAAGAGCGTGACCGACGTGCGCCGCCGTATCGTCGACGGCCACGAAGACTTCGCCAAGCTCGCCAAGGAATATTCGAAGGATCCGCCGACCGCTAACCTCGGCGGCGATATGGGCTGGTTCCCGATCGACCGCTACGGCACCGCGGTCGCCACCACGCTTGCCGCGCTCAAGACCAACGAGGTCTCGCAGCCGTTCCAGACCGACGTCGGCTGGCACATCATGCAATTGCTCGGCAAGCGCGAGGCGGACCGCACCGTGGAAAATCAGCGCGAACAGGCGCGCGATCTGATCCGCCAGCGCAAGGCCGAAGACGAAATCGAAAGCACGCTGCGCCAGTTCCGTTCGGATTCGTATATCTGCGCGGTCGACCCGGCGTTCGTGACCAAGGATCGCCAGGCCTGTTCGGGCGCGGCGGTCAAGAAAGCCGAATCCAAATAACCCACATTGGCGTCATTCCCGCGAAAGCGGGAATCCATATTGATCTCGCCGTTTCGATAAGCAAATGGATTCCCGCTTCGCGGGAATGACGTCGGATTGATCCGACCGATATCGAACTTATGCTGCCGCGCATCGCCATCACCGCCGGTGAGCCTGCCGGCATCGGACCGGAACTCGTCGCCGCGCTAGCAGCGACCGATCTCGCCGCGGACATCATCGCGATCGGCGACGCCCATCTGCTCAAATCAGCCGCGCAGGCACGCGGCCTCGATCTCGACTTCGAAGATTATTTGCCTTCGCCCATCGCGCAACGAAAACCCGGCGCGCTGCGCGTGCTGCACGTTCCGTTGCGTGTCCCTGCGGTGCCCGGCAAGCTCGATCCGCGCAATGGCGCTTATGTGATCGACACGCTCGCCCGCGCTGCCGACGGCTGCGCCTCGGGCGAATTCGATGCCCTCGTCACCGCGCCCGTGCAGAAAAGCGCCATCGCCGACGCCGGCATTCCATTCACCGGCCACACCGAATTTTTCGCCGAGCGTGCCGGACGCGATGTCGTGATGATGCTCGTCGCCCCCGATATCGGCGGCCGCGCGCTGCCGAATCCGCACGCCGACGGTGGCTCACTGCGCGTCGCGCTCGCGACCACGCACCTGCCGCTCGCGCAGGTGCCCGGCACGATCACGCGCGCGGGTCTCGTGCATACGCTGACGATTCTCTGTGATGAGCTGATCGCGAAATTCGGCATCGCCGCGCCGCGCATCGCCGTGCTCGGCCTCAATCCGCACGCGGGCGAGTCGGGCCATCTCGGCCGCGAAGAAATCGAGGTCATCATTCCTGCGATCGAGCAAGTCCGCGCCGCCGGATTCGACATTGCCGGCCCGTTGCCCGCGGACACCGCCTTCGTCGCCACCCATCGCGCGCGCTACGACGCGGTGTTGGCGATGTATCACGACCAGGGCCTGCCGGTGCTCAAGGCGCTCGGTTTCGGCGATTCGGTCAACGTGACGCTCGGCCTGCCGTGGGTCCGCACCTCGGTCGACCACGGCACCGCGCTCGATCTCGCCGGCACCGGCCGCGCCGATGCGTCGAGCCTGATCGCCGCGACGCGGCTGGCAATCGAACTCGCTCAGCGACGCTAGGTCACTACTCCGACGGCGTCGCCACCACTGCGCGCCGCGGCGCAAAGCCCGGCACGCGCTCGAAGATCAAAGCGACCGCGAACAGCACAAGCGCACAGCCGGCGATGGCAGCCCAAGTGATCGGTTCGTGCAGGAACAGTCCGGCCCAGATCAACGCGAACACCGGAATCAGGAACGTCACCGTTACCGTGCGCTCGCTGCCGGCCGCGGCGAGGATGCGATAAAACAGGATGTACGCGATCGCCGTGCAGACGATGCCGAGCACGAGCAGCGATCCGATCGCCGCGGTCGACGGCCAGTGCGCCGGGAAATTCCACGCCGCCACCGGAATCAGCGGCAGCGATGCGCCGATCATATTGCCGGCGGCGACCGCCAACGGATCGACGCCCGGAAAACGCTGCTGCGCCGCACGCGCCGCGATCGCGTAGCACACCGCTGCGCCGAGCACGAGCGCGAAAGCAATCGCCGCCTGCCAAGTGAACGCGACCGTGCCGAAGCGCGCCAGCGTGAACACGCCGAGGATGCCAACGACCACGCCGGCGAATTTCGACAGCGACGGCCGTGTACCCGCGAACCAGGTGAGCAACACGGTGAACAGCGGCACGGTCGAGTTGAGCACGGCGAGATAGCCCGCGGGCAGGTAATAAGCGCCGAAGGCGAAGAAAATGAAAGGCAGGCCCGCGGCGACGAAGCCGACATAAACGAAATCGCGCCAGCGTTCTTTCCACGGCAGACGCTTGCGCAGCACGAGCAGCACCAGCGGCAGCACCAGCGCCGCGGAGATCACCCGCACGGCCGCCGTCATGCCGGCACCCACTTCGGGCACGGCGATGCGTTGGAACAGGAACGATGCTCCCCAGATCGCGCCGAGCACGACCAGTTGAGCAAGGACAGAGGCATTCATGGCGAACTCCGTATATCGGCCCGCTGGAAACGCGGGCAGGCTGCGCATCGTACGCTCCGCTCGAACCGGCGGGAAACGCTATTTTTTCTCGCCACCTGTGAGCTTTCCTCACAGATGCTAGACTTCGTATCGGACCCACGTAAGAGCCGATTGCGCATGAATCCCTGGCACCGCCTGCCGCCGCTGCGCTCGCTGCGCGTGCTCGAGGCGGCCGTGCGTCATCAGAACTACTCGCGTGCGGCGGAGGAACTGAATCTCACGCACAGCGCGGTCAGTCACCAGATTCACGCGCTCGAAGCGGCGCTCGGCCTGCCCCTGCTGAAGCGTGCCGGCCGGCAGATGTGCGCCACCGACGCGGGCCGCCAGCTCGCCCAGGACGTGCGCGCCTCGCTCGACCAGCTCGCGGCCGCGCTGGAACGTCTGCGCGGCCAGGACAATGCAAATTCGCTCACAGTCAGCGTGCTGCCCTCGTTCGCCGCCGCGTGGCTGGTCGCGCGCCTCGGCGGCTTCCTCGAACGCCATCCCGGCATCGAGCTGCGTCTGGAAAGCACGCCGGCGGTGTCCGATTTCCGCAACGACGGCGTCGATGTCGCGATCCGCTACGGCACCGGCAACTACGAGGGCCTGATCAGCGAGAAATTGTTCGACGATGAATTGTTCCCGACGCTGAGCCCGGCGCTGGCGCGGCGCGCGCGCCTGCGCAATCCGGCCGACCTCGCGCGCCTGCCGCTGCTACGCATCCGCCAGCAGCCGTGGGCGCCCTGGTTCGCCGCCGCCGGCGTGAACCTCGCCGAGCCGCGCCGCGGCCCCGTGTTCAACGACTCCGAGCTGGCGCTGCAGGCGGCGATTCAGGGCCAGGGCGTCGTGCTCGCGCGTGGTTCGCTCGCAGCGCTCAAGCTGCGCGCGGGCATGCTGGTGGCGCCGTTCACGCAGCGCATCGCCTCGCCGGCGACCTGTCATCTCGTCTATCCGCCGCAGCACGCGCACAAGCCGGCGTTGCTGCTGTTCCGCGAATGGCTGTGCGAGGAACTGCGCGCGTCGCCGCCGATGTATTGTCCGGAAACCAAAACCGCTTGAGCGCCATGAACGATTTCGCCCCGCACGTCACCAAGAAGCGCTTCGGCCAGCATTTCCTGCACGACAAGAACATCCTGCGCCGCATCGTCGAATATGTTGCGCCCAAGCCCGACGACCGCCTCGTCGAGATCGGTCCCGGCGAAGGCGCGCTGACGCTGCCGCTGCTGCGCGAGGCCGGCCGCCTCACCGTGATCGAACTCGACCGCGACCTGATCGAACCGCTGCGCGCACGCGCGGCCGCGATCGGCGAGCTGAACATCGTCCATCGCGATGTGCTCTCGGTGGACTTCAGCGCGCTCGCGCGCGAGATCGGCAGCGGCCCGCTCCGTCTTGTCGGCAACCTGCCCTACAACATCTCCACGCCGATCCTGTTTCACTGCCTCGATCACGCCGACGCGATCCACGACATGCACTTCATGTTGCAGAAGGAAGTCGTCGATCGCATGGCGGCCGGCCCGGGCAGCAAAACCTACGGCCGGCTGTCGGTGATGCTGCAGTTGCGCTGTTCGGTCGAGCCGTTGTTCAACGTGCCGCCCGGCGCGTTCTCGCCGCCGCCGAAGGTCGATTCCGCCGTCGTCCGCCTCGTGCCGCTACCGCCAGACAAGCTTCCGCAGGCAGACTTCGCCATGATCGACCGTGTCGTGCGCGCCGCCTTCGGCCAGCGCCGCAAGACGCTGAGCAATGCGCTGCACGGCGTCGCCGGCGCGGATGACCTTAACGCCGCCGGCATCGATCCGCGCGCGCGCGCCGAGCAGCTTGCACCGTCCGCGTTTGTCACCCTCGCGCAGCACCTGCAAGCGAAAGGTTGATTCGTTCACGCACCCTGCGCACAATCCCCGCATGACCCGCGACAACCCCTATGCAATCAGCGTGGCCGTGCAGACGCAGTTTCTGCAGGACCAGTCTATGCCGGACGCGAATCGCTATGCGTTCGCCTACACGATCCACATTGCGAACACGGGCAGCGTCGCCGCCCGCCTGATCTCGCGCCACTGGATCATCACCGACGCGAACGGCAAGGTGCAGGAGGTCCGCGGCGAAGGCGTGGTCGGCGAACAGCCGTGGCTGCGGCCCGGCGACGATTTCCAGTACACCTCCGGCGCGGTGCTCGAGACCGCGGTCGGCACGATGCGCGGCAGTTATCAGATGCTCGCCGACGACGGGCGCCGCTTCGACGCGGCGATTCCGCAATTCACGCTGTCGATCCCGCGTACGGTGCATTGACGGCACCGGCCCATGGCTATCTATGCGATCGGCGATGTCCAGGGTTGCTACGACGAACTTGCGCAGTTGCTCGAGAAAATCCACTTCGATTCTTCGCGCGATACGCTCTGGTTCTGCGGCGACCTGGTCAATCGCGGCGGGCAATCGCTCGCCGTGCTGCGCCAGGTGCAGTCGTTCGGCAAGAGTGCGATCTGCGTGCTCGGCAATCATGATCTATCCCTGCTCGCGATCGCCGAGCGCAGCCAGGAAGCGCAGGCCAAGGCGAATCCGGAGCTGCGCGAAGTCCTCTTCGCTCCGGACCGCGATTCGTTGTTGAACTGGCTACGCACGCGTCCGCTGCTGCACATCGACCATACGCTGAACTTCGCCCTCGTCCACGCCGGTTTCGCACCGGGCTGGACGCTCGAGCGCGCCGAGCGTGCCGCGCGCGAAGTCGAAACGCGCCTCGCCGGCGACGGCGGCAAGCGTCTGCTGCTCGCGATGTTCGGCAACAAGCCCGACATCTGGTCGCCGAAACTGCGCGGCATCGAACGCCTGCGCGCGACGATCAACGTGATGACGCGGCTGCGCTTTTGCGACGTCCGCGGCCGCATCGCCTACGATGAGAAAGGCGCGCCCGGCTCGCAGAAGCCGGGGCTGTATCCCTGGTTCGAAGTGCCGGGCCGCAAGCCTTATGAGACACGCATCATCTGCGGCCACTGGTCCACGCTCGGCCGATTCCAGGGCATGGGCATCTACGCGATCGACGGCGGCTGCGTCTGGGGCGGCGAGCTGATCGCGCTGCGCATCGACGGCGAGGAACCGGAGTTTATTTCGATCAAGTCGAAGCGGCCGAAGCCGGCGAAAGGCGGCGACTGAGCACAGTCGCTAGGCGCACGTTCTCTCGTAGTCGACGAAACTGAAGGCATAGTCGTGCCGCGCATCGGCGGCATGCGTTTCGCGAAACGTCTCGCGCCATTGCACGGGATCGAAGCGCGGGAAATACGCGTCGGCGTCGCGCGCCTCGGTGTCGATCCAGGTGAGGTGCAATTTCGACGCGCGAGTTAACGCGAGCGCGTAGACCTCGCCGCCGCCGATCACCATCAACTCCGCACCTTCCGCCTTCGCGATCGCCTCGTCGAGCGAGGACACCACTTCTTGTCCTGCAAACGGCGCGATGCTGCCGCGCGTGAGCACAAGATTGGGCCGGCCCGGCAAAGGACGGCCGATCGCGAGCGCGGTCTTGCGCCCCATCAGCACGGGCTTGCCGAGTGTGAGTGCTTTGAAGCGTTTGAGATCGTCCGGCAGATGCCACGGCATCGCGCCGTCGCGGCCGATGGCGTAGTTGCGGTCGAGCGCAGCGATCAGCGAAATGTGCTGAATCATCAGACCGCGATGGGCGCTTTGATCGCGGCGTGCGACTGATAGCCTTCGATCGCAATGTCCTCAAAGCGGAAATCGTCGATCGACTTGACCGCCGGATTGAGCTTGAGCGTCGGCAGCGGCAACGGCGTGCGTGTCAATTGCTCGCGCGCCTGCTCGATATGATTCTTGTACAAATGCGCATCGCCGAGCGTGTGCACGAAATCGCCGGGCTGCAAATCGCAGACCTGCGCGACCATGTGCGTGAGTAGCGCGTAGCTCGCGATATTGAACGGCACGCCGAGGAAAATGTCCGCCGAACGTTGGTAGAGCTGGCACGACAACCTGCCCTTCGCGACGTGGAACTGGAACAGCGCATGGCACGGCTGCAGCGCCATCTTCGGCAGGTCGGCCACGTTCCACGCGCTGACGACGAGGCGGCGCGAATCGGGCGTCTTCTTGATCTGCTCGATCACCTGCGCGATCTGGTCGATGATCTTGCCGTTGGGCGCGCTCCACGCGCGCCATTGCTTGCCATAAACCGGACCGAGATCGCCGTTCGCGTCGGCCCACTCGTCCCAGATGCTGACGCCGTGTTCGTTGAGATAGCCGACGTTCGTGTCGCCGCGCAGAAACCAGAGCAGCTCGCGCACGATCGACTTGGTGTGCAGCTTCTTCGTCGTCACCAGCGGAAAACCGTCGGCCAAGTTGAAGCGCATCTGCCAACCAAACACCGACAGTGTGCCGGTGCCGGTGCGGTCGGACTTGTCGTCGCCGTGTTCGAGCACGTGACGCAGCAGGTCAAGATACTGGCGCATCAGGCGGCTTCCTTGTTCGGGCTGACCGATACATTGGCGGCGGCCGGGTCGGGTTGCAAGGTCGGCGCGCGCCGCGACAGCCATAGCAGAACCAGGCCGATGACGACCAGCGGCAGCGACTGGATCTGCCCCATCGTCAGCCAACCCCAGGCAAGATAGCCGAGCTGCGCGTCGGGAATGCGTACGAACTCAACGGCAAAGCGGAATACGCCGTAAAGCAGCGCGAACAATCCCGACACCGCGTAGCGCGGGCGCGGCTTCATCGAGAAGAGATAAAGCACCGCGAACATGGCCACGCCTTCGAGCGCGAATTCGTACAACTGCGAGGGATGCCGCGCCTGGCCGTTGAGCTGGCCGGCGAGATACATCTGATGCAATTCCTCGCGCGTCTTGTTCAAATCATCGAGCGAGCTCGGAAAGATCACGCCCCACGGCCCGTCGGTGAGCTTGCCCCAGAGTTCGCCGTTGATGAAATTGCCGAGACGGCCAAGGCCGAGGCCGACCGGTACGAGCGGCGCGACGAAATCGATCGTGTCGAAGAAATGGATCTTGTTGCGCCGCGACCAAATCCAGCCAGCGAGCAGCACGCCGATCAGGCCGCCGTGAAACGACATGCCGCCGTCCCAGACGCGGATGATCGCGAGCGGATCGTGGGTGATCCAATCGAGCGACACATAGGACAGCATGTACCAAATGCGTCCGCCGAGGATGACGCCGAGCATCACGTAGAACGCGAGGTCGGAGAACGCCTCGTAGCTCACAGGCAGCCTGCCCTGCCTGCGCCGCCAATTGCCGAGAAACCACGCCCCCGCGAAACCGAGCAGATACATGATGCCGTACCAATGCACGGCCACCGGGCCGAGTTGGAACGCAATCGGATCGATATTGTGGAAATACGGCATGCAATAACAGCGAAGAATGCGATGTGCCTATTGTCGCAGAAAGCGCCGTGGGGATGGACGCTGGCGATTCCGCTCATGCCCCGTGCATAATTGCCGCGGGCTCCCGGGGGAAATACGCGATGATCAAACTTGCCACGCTGGCAACCGTTGTCTTGCTTGCCGTTCCGCTGCATTGCGCCGCAGCCGATGATGCGAAACCGACCACCCTGGCGAAGATTTCCGTCATACCGGAAATCGATTTCGCCAAGCATCCGCCGCTCGGCACGCCGGTGCTGTCGCCCGACGGCAACCATATCGCGGTGACGGTGAAGACGGAGGAAGAGGACGGCGACAATAGCTATCAACTCGCCATCCTACATCTGCCCGACCTCAAGTACATGAGCCGGCTCGAAATGGCGCCGACCTATCTGCCGATCGACGTGACTTGGGTCGACAATAAACGCCTGGTCATGGGCACGGGCAAGGAAACCGCCTTCGCCGAAGCACCGCGTGCAACCGGCGACATCATCGCGGTCGATATCGACGGCAAGAACAAGCGCCTGCTCTACAGCGACCGTTCGCGCGGTTCCGGAGCCGCCGCGATGAACATCCTCAAGATGCCGATCGGCTTCGGCTCGATCAGCGGCACGCCGGACAAGGCCAACGGCCACTTCTACCTGACCGTCAATCCGGCGCCCGAACGCGGCGGCAGCGACGCGCAGGCACACAAGACCCTGGTCTTCGATGTCGACGCGGTCAGCGGCAGTGTCAAGGAAATCGGTTCGATCGGCGCCGACGGCTACGACTTTCTCGTCCACGACGGCGTCGTGCGCTACGCCTGGGGCCAGGACAACAATCTCAAGGACCACGTCTACTACCGCGCCGATGCGGACAAGGATTGGACCGAGCTTCCCGCCAACGTCGTCGGCAAACAGTTCCAGCCGTATGCGATTTCGCCCGACGGCAACAAGCTCTATTCGGTCGGCAATCCCGACGGCGGCCCAGGCCAGTTCGTGATCAGCAATCTCGACGGCAGCGAGCGCAAGATTCTGGCTTCGAACCCGCGCGTCAGCGTGCGCCGCGTGTTCTGGACGCCGGCGCCGCACCTGCCCTACGCGGTCGCGTTCGAGGACGGCCGATCGTCCATCACCTGGCTCGACGACGGAAAATACGCGCAGACGCTCAAAGCGCTCAACGAGAAGTTCTCCGATCACCATGTCGGTTTTTCCGACCTCTCCGAAGACGGCTCGGTCGCACTCGTGTCCGCGGTCAGCGACCGCGACCCCGGCACCTATGCGATGTTCGACTTCAAGACCAGCAGCATTCGCCCGCTGTATCAATCCAAACCCTGGTTCGATCCCGCCCAGCTCGGCGAGCGCCGGCCGTTCTGGTTCAAGGCCTCGAGCGGCACTACACTCGGCGGTTATCTCACCCTGCCGCCGGGGCGCACGGAGAAAAACCTGCCAACCGTGCTGATCGCCCACGGCGGCCCGATGGGGCCCAACGATCCTTGGTCGCTGGCCGGTTCCTGGGAGAACACCGAAGCGCAGTTCCTCGCTTCGCGCGGCTACGCGGTCGTGCAGGTCAACTATCGCGGCTCGGGCGGACGCGGCGCGAACTTCTTCGACGCCGGCTACCGCCAGATGGGCACCGGCATGATGCAGGACATGCTCGATGGTCTGAACTGGGCGATCGACAAGGGCTACGTCGACAAGAGCCGCGTCTGCGTCTACGGCGCGAGTTACGGCGGCTACACGGCGTACTTCCAGCCGGTCTACGCACCGCAGGGCACGTTCAAATGCTCGGTCGCGATCGCCGGCGTGTCCGACATCCGCGTCCAGACCGATCGCAGCGACACGCGCGGTTCGCGCGGCGGACGCAACTTCCTGCGCGATGCCTGGGGTATGGGCGACGAGACCTATATCAAAGCGAACTCGGCGATCGACCACGTCGACAAGTTCAACGTGCCCGTGCTGATCGTCCACGGCGAAGACGACCGCCGCGTGCCCGTGCAGAACGCAAAGGAAATGCGCGATGCGTTGCAGAAGGCCGGCAAGCCGGTCGAATACATGACGCGGCCGAAAGAAGGCCACGGTTTTTTCAAGGAAGAGAACAATACCGAGCGCTACAAGATCACCGAAGCATTCCTGCTCAAGTACCTCGGCCCGGGCGCGTCGAAGCAGTAGCGCGCGGCGCACAAGCAAAGCGACAGGATGCCCGGCCTCGCGCCAGGCATCGGCGTTTGGGACTTCTCATTCCACGTCGCTACCGCGCGCCTGCAGCGTGATCGCGTGCTGCGAGCACACAGCCAGGCAAAGACCGCAGGCGCGACAACGCTCGGGCGCGACCACGGCGGCCTGCAGCCCCTGGCTCAGCGACAGCAGGAAGCGCGTGCTCGCCGGCAGCCCGTCGCAATCCTGCGCAGCCACGGGCGTTAGCACGAGCACTTGATGAGGACAAACCGCGACACAGCTGGCATCGCCCACGCAGCGCTCGCGGTCGATGACTGGCGCCACGGCGCCGATGTCGCTGCAATCGAACGCGCTGTTCATGGCAGCGGACTCCCTCAGAAATGATAGGTCGCAAACACACCGACGACGTTCTGCGTCTTGTCCTGCGTGATCGGGCTGTCCTTCGCATCGCCCTGCAGCTGTGAAGTGGAGGCAAAGGCGCCCAGGCCCCAATGCTCGTCGAAGCGATAGCGCGCGCTGGCGCCGAAGCCGATGCTGCTCACGCCGCCACCGGCGCGATACTGTGGGCGGCCGGAGCGCTCCGACTGCAGCGCATCGATACCGAAGAAGGTCTGCATGTATTCGCCGTTCGCCCAGGTCACGCTCGGCCCGGCGCTGAGCACAAGCTGGCGCGAAACCGCCCAGTTCGCGTTCAATCCCAGCTCGGCGACCGTGCCCTGCTGGTTGTTGCCGACATCGCTCGACACCGAGACGTGAGCGCTCAACCATCCCTGCGTATAGCGTGCGAACGCTCCGACGCGCGTCGTACCGTCGATATCGCCGAGGCCGCGCAGACGCGCGTCGTCCGCTTCCTTGCGCGCCTTGAACGCGCCGGCCGACACCATCGCGCCGACACGCCAATGTTCATCTTCGTACAGATACATGCCGAGTCCGCCGCCAGGGCCACCGCCGCCAGCACTGCCATCGCCGCCGAGAAAAAACCGGCCGTAGCGGATATTGATCATCGGCAGCGCACGCGTCTTCTGTTCGTCGCTGCCGGGATACTCCGGTAGGCTCACCGCACCGGCGCCGATCGTGATGTCCCAGCCGTCCTTCGGTTTACGGCTTGAGCCCTCCTCGGCATTTTCGTCCGCGGCTGCGGCTGCGCCCGGGAAAACGGCAAAGGCCAGAGGCAGGAGAGCTAAGATCAAGTGGTTCGAGAGCAGGCTGCGCATGAGGACTCCGATTCAGGTGGCGGAAGGATTCTGCGCGGCGGGTTTTAAAAACTCTTTAATCGCGCCGGACGACAATGCCGTCGCAGCGAAACTGTCGAGGCAAACGCAAAACCATGCAGATACTTCTGGTCGAAGACGATGCGATGCTCGCCGATGCGGTGAGCGCCGGCCTGCGCCAGGACGGCTGGAATGTCGACTGGGTTACCGACGCGATCAGCGCGCGTCTGGCCACGCTCGACCGCCAGTATGCCGCGATTCTGCTCGATCTCGGCCTGCCCGGCAGTTCCGGCCTGGCCGTGCTCGCGCATCTGCGCGAACGCTACGACGCGACGCCGGTGCTGATCATCACCGCGCGCGACAAGCTCAGCGACCGCATCAACGGACTCGACGCCGGCGCCGACGATTACCTGGTCAAACCGTTCCAGTTCGACGAACTCGGCGCGCGCCTGCGTGCGCTGGTGCGCCGCAGCCAGGGCCGCGTCTCACCGAAACTGTGCTACCGCGACATCGTCGTCGACCCGAGCCGGCGCCACGTCAGCAAGGACGGCGCTGCCGTCACGCTGAGCATGCAGGAATACCGCACCTTGCTGGTGCTGATGGAACGCCGCGGACGCGTGGTCACGCGTAACGAGCTCGAGGACGCGGTCTACGGCAGCTCGGGCACGATCGAGAGCAATACGATCGCCGTTTATATCCATCGTCTGCGGGCGAAGCTCGGAGAGGACATGATCACCACCGTGCACGGCTTCGGCTATCGTCTCGGCGAGGCAAACTGATGGATATGGCCGTGCATCCCAATCCCGACGACGCGGCATCGGCGAGCACCACGCTACCCTGGCGACGGCGGCGGATCAGGTCGTTGCGCATGCGCCTGCTGCTCGCGCTGTCGCTGATGATCCTCGTGCTCTGGGCCGTGCTGCTTGGCATTTGGCAGATCATCACCGCGCGCGACCAGACTGTGTGGGACGACTCGCTGCGCCAAGTCGCCGTATTGGCCCTGGCTTCCCTACCCGCCGACGCCGAAGGCGTGTTCGCCCATCCCGGACAACTCGCCCGGGCGCCGCGCGTCATGCCGAACATGGAGGTCGAGAAGGACATCAGTCTGCAGATCTGGCTCAATGGCCAGGCGATCGTGCGCTCGCCGAACTCGCCGATGACGCCGCTCAAGCCCGACTTCGTCGACGGCTTCGCCAACGAGAATATCGGCGGCGAGGTATGGCGCGTGTACAGTCTCGGCGACGCGAGCAGCAAGGTGTTCGTGCAGATCGGCAAGTCGCCGCAGCAACGTGTCGGCGGAATACTCAGCGGCCTGCGCAAGGCCGGGTTCGTCACTCTGCTGCTGCTCTCGCTCCCCGGCATCGCGATCTGGTGGGTGACGCGCTGGTCGTTTGCACCGATCGATACGCTGCGCAAGTTGATCGGCCAGCGCAAGCCGTTCGACCTGACCCCGCTGCCCGATGCCGAACTGCCGACCGAAGTACGGCCGCTGATCGAGTCGTTCAATGCGCAGCTCAAGCAGCTCGACGCCGCGGTGCAAGGCGAACGCCGCTTCATCGCCGATGCCGCGCATGAGCTGCGCACGCCGCTCGCCGTGCTCGCCACGCATGCGCAAGTCGCACTGCGCGCCGGGAGCATCGAAGAAAAGGACGAGGCGCTGCGGCGCCTGTCCGCAGGCGTCGAACGCAGCGCGCGCCTGTCCGAACAACTGCTCGATCTGGCCCGCGTCGACGCGGCGAAGAGCGCTCTCGAACACACGCGCGTCGACCTCTCCGAACTCGTTGTGCTGATCGTGCGCGACTTCGAGCTCGGCGCGCGCCAGCGGTGCCAGTCGATCACGCTGGAAACCGACGCTGCGATCGTCAACGGCGACGTCGACGAGCTCGGTATCTTGCTGCGCAATATCCTCGACAACGCACTGCGCTACAGCGGCGACGGCGGCCGCGTCGCGGTTTCGTGCAAGCACGCGCTGCGCAACGGCGTGATCGGCGTAAACCTTTCGATCGCCGACAACGGTCCCGGCGTGCCCAGCGGCGAATATGCGCGCATCTTCGATCGGTTCTACCGCGTTGCCGGCAACCGCGCGCGCGGCAGCGGCATCGGCCTCTCTCTGGTCGCGCGCATCGCCGCTTCGCACATGGCGACGATCGAGATCGGGCCGGGGCTGCACGGACGCGGATTCGGCATCTGCGTCTGGTTCCCGTAGACCTTCGCGTCGATCCAGCGCTCTCTGCACATGGCGCGGGCATGAAGCGCATGGATGCGCGATACTTTCGGCAGACCGCATTGCACGACGCCCCCATGCCCAACCGCCTCGCCGCCGAAACCAGCCCGTATCTGCGCCAGCACGCGGACAACCCGGTCGACTGGTGGCCGTGGAATGCCGAGGCGCTGGCGGCGGCGCGCGCGCAGGGCAAGCCGATCCTGCTGTCGATCGGCTACAGCGCCTGCCACTGGTGCCATGTCATGGCGCACGAGAGCTTCGAAGACGAGGCGACTGCGCACGTCATGAACGAAAAGTTTATTTGTATAAAAGTCGACCGCGAGGAACGGCCCGATCTCGACAAGATCTACCAGCTCGCCCACCAGGCATTGACTCGACGCGGCGGTGGCTGGCCGCTGACGGTATTTCTCGCGCCCGACGATCTCGCGCCGTTCTACGCCGGCACGTATTTCCCGAAAGATGCGCGCTACGGCATGCCGCCGTTCACCTATGTGCTCGAACAAGTGCGCGACTTCTGGGACACGCGCCGCAATGAAGTACGCGCGCAAAACGCGGCGCTGCGCGAATTCCTCGATCAGTACGATGCCGGCGAGGCGCATGCCGGCGTGTTGGACGATGCACCGATCCACGCCGCACTCGCGCAGATCGAACGCCATTTCGATCCCGAGTACGGCGGCCATCTCGGCGCGCCGAAATTTCCGCACTGCCCGGAGATGGAACTGCTGCTCGATCTCGGCACACCCAAGGCGCGAGATATGGTCGAACTCACGCTGACGCGCATGGCCGAAGGCGGCATCCACGACCAGATCGGCGGCGGCTTCTGCCGCTACAGCGTCGACGAGCGCTGGGAGATTCCGCATTTCGAGAAGATGCTCTACGACAATGCGCAGTTGCTGCCGCTGTATGCCCGCGGCTCGTCCGTCGGCGGCCGCAATCTTTCCTCCGAGGTTGTGCAGCGATTCGTCGAATGGTTGACGCGCGAGATGATCGCGCCACACGACGGTTTCTATGCCGCGCTCGATGCCGATTCCGAAGGCGAAGAAGGCAAGTTTTACGTCTGGCGGCGCGAGGAGGTTCGAGCCGCGCTGGGCGACGACGAATTCGCGGTGGCGGAACCGTACTACGGCTTCGACCGCGCACCGAATTTCGAGCACGTGGCATGGAATCCCGTTGTCGCGCAGCCGCTCGACAACATAGCTCACGCTTTGAATCTTTCCCGTGACGACGCGGAAAGCTTGTTGTTCCGCGCGCGCAAGACGTTGTTTGCCGCACGTGCGGAGCGCGTGCGGCCAGGCCTCGACGACAAGATTCTGACCTCGTGGAATGCCTTGATGATTTCCGGGTTAGCGCGCGCCGCGCGCATGACGAATGCGAGCGCTTTTACCGCTTTGGCCGAGAACGCCATTGAATCGCTGCGCGGAAACGTCTGGCACAACGACCGCCTCTACGCCAGTTTCGACGGTCGTGCCGCACGCTTTCCCGCCTATCTCGACGATCACGCGTTCCTGCTCGACGCGCTCGTTGAGTTTCTGCAGGTCGATTGGAACAACCGTTACCTCGACTGGGCCGTGAAACTGGCCAACGTTCTGCTCGATCGATTCGAAGACAACAAACACGGCGGCTTCTACTTCACCGCGCATGATCACGAAGAACTAATCCAACGGCCGAAGCCGTTCGCCGACGAAGCACTGCCCTCCGGCAACGGCGTCGCGGCGCGCGCGCTGCAGCGCCTCGGCCATCTGCTCGGCGAAACGCGCTGGCTCGACGCCGCGGAGCGCACGCTACGCGCGGCCTGGTCGACGATGCAGCAGATGCCGCAGGCGTGTGCGACGTTGCAGCGCGCGCTCATGGACAGCCTCGATCCGCGCACACTCGTCATTGTTCGTTTCGACACAGTTGGAGAAGAGAATGCGTGGCGCGCGGCATTACCTGCATGCCCCGAACTGCGCCGTGTGGACGCCTACTTCATTCCTAGACACATCGATTCGCTGCCGGACGCATTGACCGCACAGAGCTACGCACCGGGCGGCGTAGCCTACATCTGTCGCGGCTTGCAATGCGACCCGCCGCTGACGGATCCAGCCCGGTTGGCTATGTCTTTGCTGGAGGCAACGCAAGAAAAATAGCTACTTCGTCGCCGTATGCGGTGCTCCTGGAATTACATCGCCGGGCAATCCCCAGTTGGCGACAAGAAGATTGCTTCCGTCTGCATTCGAACGCACATACCAAGTCCCGGTCGACGGGCGCCAAACGGCAAGGCCGTCAATGATCGGATACAAAGGAATATCGCCAGCCAAGCCGTAAGACACAGGGCCATAGGTTGCTCCGCCAAATGGGGCGCTGTACCAACCGCTGGTCGACGGACTCCATATGAGAAAAAAACCGTAACCTCGGTAGTCGTTGTAGGTCGTCGGCACCGGCACATCGCCGGGCAAGCCGAGCTGCTGCGAATGCACCACGCCGTCGCGGCTGCCGAGGAAATACCACATCGCCGTCGCCGGCCGGAATACGCCAATGTCGACTTTGCCGTCGCTGTCGTAATCCGCCGGGACCGGAATGTCGCCACTCGAGCCGAACGGCTGCCCTACTGCGATACCGGTCAAACTGTTGATGACGTACCACGTCTGGCTCGACGGCCGGAATACCGCGAAGTCCGTTTTACCGTCACCGTCGTAGTCGGCCGGCACGGGGATGTCTCCATTCAAGCCCCATTGCTGTGCGATCGGCGCGGCGGGGTGGGTGCTCGGTCGGACGTACCACGTGCCATTCGACGGGCGCCACACGGTGAAATCCGCTGCACCGTCGCCGTCGTAGTCCCCTAGTACCGGAACGTCATCCGGGAGGCCCCATTGCTGCGTCAACGTGAGGGGGTAGTACGACGGTTCCTGCACATACCACGTTCCATTCGAGGGACGCCATACGGCAAGCTCGCCGGTTCCCGTGCCGGTGTAGTCGTGCGAATGTTCGGCGGATCCATTTCCGTATTGGGTAATGGTCATTGTGAATAACGTCCCCTCAGTAATCACGTACAAATGACCTGTCCGCGGCGCTGGGGAAACATTTGATTGTATAAAATAGTCGACCGTGGAGTTACCTGCCTGAACCACTTCCTCGGTCGCAGAGGGTCTCACAGCAATAGCCCCTGCGCTTAGATGTATCCACCCCACATCCGGGATAGCGGTGTAAGTACACCCCGATGCATTCGACTTTGCCGTCGCAATGTCGTAGTTGCCGGTAAGGTAACTGTACGAACCCATCCATGTGAATGTCGATGGTCCACTGAAGCCAGAAATGCAGGGCGAGATGCTGTCAGGCACGGTCCCTTCGATTTCCAGCTTGACCGTTCCGTTTTCCATCGTGCCCAGATTGCTCGGTCCATAAATTGCCGGCAGATCGACTCTGTCGGCATGGGCTTGAACGGCGGTCAGACCCATAATCGTGAGCAGCGCCAGCCGGCGACACCGCTGCCAGCCGGAACGGCCGAGACCACTCACGTTTCTGTTAATTTTCATCTTCGACTCCGTAAAGCATGCATTGAGGCCAGCAGCCTCCTACATTCCGGCACGGTCTGCCGGACAAAATGCGGACACCTTAGGGACGTTATCGGTACAGCGGTTTCCGCCGGTCGGAGAACGTGTCTCCTCAGGCATGCGCGAAACGCTTTACAGCCGTACCGGCCGATCCGGCAGCTCGTTGGCGACCGGCGTGCCGTCGGCGGGAAAGTGTCTGGCAAGGATCGCGCTGACGGAATCGACCGCAGCAATCGCCCCCGCTTCGAAGTCGCCGGCAACAAAACGTTCGCGCAGCTGCGCGCAGACCGCGAGCCATTCCGATTCCGGTACGCGCGCCGCGATACCACGATCGGCGACGATTTCGATGGCATGGTCAGCGACGAGGATATAGATGAGCACGCCGGAGTTGTGCTCGGTGTCCCACACGCGCAGATGCGAGAACACCTCATGCGCACGCTCGCGCGCGCTGCGCCCGCGCAGCAGCTCACTGAGCGGCAACGCGCCTTCGATCGCGAAGCAGACCTGCCCCTGATGCCGTGCTTCACCGCCGGCGATCGCTTTCTGGATCGCATCGAGCACGCTGTCCGAAAAACGCCGGCGCGCAGCGCCTTCGGATACGAGATGTTTGGCTATGCGGGCGAGGGTCATGGTCTACCAGCTCCCCGAGGCGCCGCCGCCTCCGAACGAACCGCCGCCGCCGCTGAATCCGCCGCCGCCTCCACCGCCGCCAAAACCACCGCCACCACCGAAGCCGCCGGGGAATCCGCCCCAACCGCCGCGGTTGGCAAAGCCGCCACCGCCGCCACCGCCGCCGAACAGCCCGAGTACGAGGCCGACCACGCCGAGACCGATCGCCAACGGCACGACGCCGCCCGAAAGCAGCCAGGCCGCGCCCGCGCCGACCGCGCCGACCAAACCCGAGCGCGGCGGTGCCGAGAGACCACCGAACAGCGAACGCGCGAACAAGATGGCGAAGATAGCGAAGATCGCGGCGTTAAACGGATCGCTGTCGCCGGAGCGCGAACTGTGCTCGTCGGTGAGCGGCGGCGGCAGCGGTTCGCCCTGAATCAGCTTGGTCAGCGCATCGGTCGCATCGTGGACGCCGCCGAAGAAATCGCCGCTGCGGAATTTCGGCGTGACGTACTCACGGATGATGCGCGCCGCGGCGGCGTCGGGAATCGCACCTTCGAGACCACGCCCGACTTCGATGCGTACGCGCCGGTCGTTCTTCGCGACGATGAGGATCACACCGTCGTCGGTACCCTTGCGTCCCAGTTTCCACGCGTCGCCAACGCGAATGCCGTACTGCGCGATGTCCTCAGGCTGCGTCGTCGGCACGATCAGCACGCCGAGCTGCGAGCCTTTACTCTGTTCGAGTGCGGTCAGCTCACCTTCAAGCTGTTGCTGCTGTTGCGCATCGAGCGTGCCGGTGACGTCGGTGACGTGCGCCTTGAGCGGCGGAATCGGCTGCGGATCGCCATCGGCGGCCACGGCTCCGACGCAAAACAACACCACGCCCGCGACGCCGGCGAACATTCGCGGCAACCATGTCCGCACGACGAGCGAGCGGCCCGGCAAGGACATTCGGATCAGCCGATCAGTGCGCGGGTTGCGCGGCGGGCTGCGCGTTGGGGTCCTTCGGCTTGTCGAAATTCACCGTGGGCGCGGTCGAAATCGCCTTCTCGTTCTCGACGGTGAAGTTGGCCTTGGTCTTGTATCCGAACATCATCGCGGTGAGATTCTGCGGGAAACTGCGCGCGAAGGTGTTGTACTCCTGAATCGTCTGGATATAGCGGTTGCGCGCGACGGCGATGCGGTTCTCCGTGCCTTCGAGCTGCGCCTGCAGGTTCTGGAACAAGCCATCGGCCTTCAAGTTCGGGTAACTCTCCGACACGGCCATCAAACGCGACAGCGCGCTCGACAGCTCGCCCTGCGCCTGCTGGAACGCCTTCATTTTCGCTTCGTCGGAGAGGTCGTCGGTCGTCAGCGTGATCTTGCCGACGCTGGCGCGCGCGTTGGTCACTTCCGTCAGCACCTTTTCCTCGTGCTCGGCGTAGCCCTTGACTGTATTGACCAGGTTCGGCACGAGATCGGCACGGCGCTGATACTGGTTGACCACTTCGGACCATGCGGCCTTGACCGCTTCGTCCTTCGATTGGAACGCGTTGTAGCCGCAGCCGCCAAGCAGGAACGCGGCCATCAGGAGCAGCACGATGCGTTGCAGGTGCATGGTCTTACCCTCCGCTGGACAGTGACCGGAGCATCATACCGAATGCCCGCGCCGTTTGTGCATGTTGCGGCGCACCGGCCGCGGCGGGATCACGCCGCCGGCTTCTGGTTCTTAGCCGCCCAGAGGTTGAGCACCTCGACGACGGCCGAGAATGCCATCGAACCGTAGATGTAGGCGCGCGGGATATGCACATCAAAACATTCGGCGATGAGCACGACGCCGATCAGCACGATGAAGGCCAGCGCCAGCATACGGATCGCCGGGTTGTTGTCGATGAAATTGCCAACCGGCGTGGAGGCGAACAGCATCACCGCAACGGCGAGCACAATCGCGGCGATCATGACCGGAACGTTGCGCACCATGCCCACCGCGGTGATCACCGAGTCGATCGAGAACACGATATCGATGATCGCGATCTGCGCGATGACCCAAGCAAACCCCGCCGCCGCCGCGCCCGCGACGACCTCGACATGCTTGCCGCGGATCGCATCGGCGATTTCCATGATGCCCTTGACGACAAGGAAGACGCCGCCGCCGCCGAGGATAAGGTCGCGTACCGAGATCACTTTGCCGAACATCGTGAACAGCGGCATGTGCTTGTCGTCCATGCGCGCGAAGTACGCCAGCGTGACGAGCAACGCGATGCGCGTGAGGCAGGCGAAGGCGAGGCCGAGTTTGCGCGCGAGCGCGCGCTGTTCGGCGGGCAGGCGGCTGACGGCGATCGAGATGAACACCAGGTTGTCGACGCCAAGCACGATTTCGAGTGTGCTCAAGGTGAACAGGGCAATCCAGAGTTCGGCGTCCAATCTCGTCTAACCTCTCATGCTCGTCATTCCCGCGATAGCGGCAATGACGAAGTTATTGTTGCGCTCACTAACAACTACGTCGCGGCGTGCTGCCAAAGAATCAAGCCCCAGCACAGCGCCACGTTGAGCATCAGCAGGAATACGGCCGCCGAGCCCATGTCCTTCGCGCGACCGGCGAGCTCATGAAACTCGGGCGTTGTTTTGTCGACCACCGCTTCGATCGCGGAGTTCAATATCTCCGCCGCGAGGACGAGAATCAGACAACCGACGAGCAGAACTTTTTCGACGGCACCCCGCCCAAGCCAGAGGCCGAGCGGGAACAGCACGATCGACAAGTAGACTTCGAGGCGAAACGAAGCTTCGAAGGTCCAAGTCGCGCGCAGACCCTTCAGCGACCAGATCAGCGCCTTGTAGATCTGTTTCGGGCCGCGCGGTTCGATACTAGGCATATCCTTCCCCCTGCCGACGGTGGCGTGTCAAACGCCGGCCGTCACCGCGGTGTCCGCGGCGTGCAGGTGGGTGCGGCCACGCCAGGCGACGTCGAGATCCTTCGCCGCCTTGACGTCGTCGAGACGACGCACGGGCTGCGTCACCGGCGCGTCCTTCATTTTCTGCGCGTCGCTAGACGCGAGCTTGAGCAAGTCGCCCATGACCTCGACGAATTCATCGAGCGTTTCCTTCGATTCAGTTTCGGTCGGCTCGATCAGCAGACACTCGGGAATGAGTAGCGGGAAATAGTTCGTCGGCGCGTGAATGTTGCGGTCGAGCAGGCTCTTGGAGAAATCGAGCGCAGTCACGCCGTTTTCCTTCTTCTGCTTCGACACCGTGACGATGAACTCGTGGCTCGCACGGCGCTTCGGATACGCGAGATCGAAACCCTTCTCCGCGAGGCGCTTGGCCAGATAGTTCGCGTTGAGCGTGGCGTACTCGGCCACGCGCGGCATACCCTCGCGGCCGAGCAGGCGCGCGTAGACGTAGGCGCGCAGCAGCACGCCCGCGTTGCCGGCGAAGCTGGTCAGGCGGCCGATCGACAGCGGACGGTCCTTCTTGCGGATCCAGCCGTAGCTGCCATCGGCGCGCTTCTCGATCATCGGAATCGGCAGAAACGGTTTGAGACGTTCCGACACGCCGACCGCACCCGCGCCTGGACCGCCGCCGCCATGCGGCGTCGAGAAGGTTTTGTGCAGGTTCATGTGGATCGCATCGAAGCCCATGTCGCCCGGACGCACCTTGCCGAGGATCGCATTGAGGTTCGCACCGTCGTAGTACAACAGGCCGCCCGCTTCATGCACGAGCTTGGAGATCTCGGCGATGCGACGCTCGAACACGCCGATCGTCGACGGATTGGTCAGCATGATGCCCGCCGTCTTCGGGCCGAGCACTTTCTTCAGCGCCTCGATGTCGATGTCGCCGTCGCCCAGCGTCGGAATTTCGCGCACCGTGCAGCCGCACATCGTCGCCGTCGCCGGATTGGTGCCGTGCGCCGCGTCGGGCACGATGATCTCCGTGCGTTCGAGGTCGTTGCGATGCTTGTGGTAGGCCATGATCATCGCCACGCCGGCGAACTCGCCCTGCGCGCCGGCCATCGGCGCGAGCGAGACGCCGCCCTTCATGCCGGTGACGTCGGCGAGGATTTCCTGCAGCTCGTACATGCAAGCGAGGAAGCCCTGCGACTTCGACTCGGGCGCGTACGGATGGCGCGCGAGGAAGCCGTCGAGCATCGCGAGCGAATTACACGCGCGCGGGTTGTACTTCATCGTGCACGAGCCGAGCGGATAGAACTGCGTGTCGATCGAGAAATTCTTGCGCGACAGATTGGTGTAGTGGCGCACCACCTGCAGCTCGGAGACTTCGGGGAGGCCGATCGGTGTCTTGCGGCGGAACTGGTCGGGAAGATCGGCCGGGGTGGAAGTCTTGGCCGGAATTTGCGCGGCCGCGGCGCGGCCAGGTTGCGACAGTTCAAAGATCAGCATGGAAGTCCGCAGCGGGAGTTAACAAAGGTGACGTATGATGCCATAACGTGACGGACAACGCCTTTACCAGCGCGACAAATTCCAGCATAAATCCACGTCCGCACGAGAAATTTTCCACATTGTCACACCAAACTATTTCTACGCACCCACAATCAGTCCCATGCCCGAATTTCTCCGCGTTGTCCTCCTCGGCATCATCGAAGGCATCACCGAATTCCTACCGATCTCCTCCACCGGCCACCTGCTCGTCGCCGAACGCTGGCTGGGCGAACGTTCGGAAACCTTCAACGTCGTCATCCAGGCCGGTGCGATCCTGGCCGTGGTCCTGATCTATCGCCAGCGTCTTTGGCAACTCGCAACGAATTTCCATAAGCCCGAGAATCGCGACTACGCGTTGAAGTTGATCGTCGCCTTCCTGATCACGGGCGTGCTCGGCTTCGCGATGACCCGGCTCGGCTTCAAACTCAAGGACGCCGTCACCCCGATCGCCTGGGCTTTCATCATCGGCGGCGTCTGGATGATCGCCGCCGAACACTTCGCCGCGAAGCTGCGCGACTCGGCGACGATCACGTGGAAGGTGGCGATCCTCGTCGGCTTGGCGCAGGTCGTCGCCGCAATCTTCCCGGGTACCTCGCGCTCCGGCGCAACGATCTTCGTCGCCATGCTCGCTGGCGCGAGCAACCGCCCTGCCGCGACCGAATTCGCCTTCCTGGTCGGCATTCCGACGATGTTCGCTGCGTCGGGCTACGAACTGCTCAAGGCAATGAAGGCGGGCGAAGGCCACGAGGACTGGGATGCGCTCGTGCTCGGTTTCATCGTCTCGATGATCGTGGCATTCATCGCAGTGAAATGGTTGCTCGGTTTCATCCGCACGCACCGCTTCACGCCGTTTGCGCTGTATCGCATTGTGCTTGGCGCGGCGTTGTTGCTGCTGATGCCGGCGGGGGCATAGCGCGTGATTCGTCGCGCTCGACTTTTTTGCTCGTCATTCCAGTGGTTTTCAACAACCAGACGGCTGGTCAAGCTGGAATCCAGCTTTTGCTTTGGCTCGTCATTCCGGCGGAAGCCGGAATCCAGTGTCTTTGCTCTTGATCTTTTTAAGGGCGCGTCCCTTCGTTTTTCCGCTCGCATCCGTGCGAGCGGGTCACTTTCTCTTGCTTGTGCAAGAGAAAGTAACCAAAGAGAACACACCCCGGGAGCCGCGCCGCCTGCGGCGGTGCGCAAGGTCAGGCCGGGGTTCGCTCGATGGGCATCCTGCCCATTCGCGAACTCGCGCGCATCCCTGCGCGCGACCCTGTCGGGCGATTCCGGCCTGCCCTCGCCGCGGCTGACGGGGCCCTGGATCAAGAGCAACGACAACAGCAAAAGCGGCTTTGCTTCTGCCTTTCGCTTTTCGCTTCTGCGCGCAGGACGCGCGCGCTCTGCTCTTCCCGGGGACCCATGGCCTTGCGGCGGCAGCGGACGAAAAGGCCCGCAGGGTCGGCGCGAGGGATCGCGCCGATTCCGCTGTTGCACAGGATGTGCAATCAGCGGAACCCGGCCGATGACGCGGACCCTTTGGGCACGATGCCCAAAGGGCGCAAGGCGCTGGGGCGTGTTTCTTTGGTTCCTTTCTTTGCACGAGCAAAGAAAGGAACCCGCTCGCCGTAGGCGAGTGGAAGCCTTTGCTTTTAATGAGAACCGAAACAAGCAAAAGCAAGAACAGGATTCCCGCCTGCGCGGGAATGACGAGCAGAGAGCAAAGGCAATGGATTCCGGCTTGCGCCGGAATGACGAGCAAAAAAGCAAAGATGCTGGATGACCAGCCATCCGGCGGTTGAAAGCCCCGCCAAAAGCACACGGGAAACGGTCGAAAGCGAGTGGAGTAAACAGATGTAAGGGTTTGCAAAATTCGTGGCACCCACGTGACAGCGCGCCCCAGCGCGGTATAGTGATGCGCTATGAGCGACGCAAAAATCCTACTTGCCGACGACGACGAAGAACTGAGCCAGCTGCTCAGCGATTTCCTCGTGCGCGAGGGCTTCGCCGTCGACGTCGCTGAAGACGGCAACGCGGCGCTGCAGCGCCTGGCCGGCGACGACTATGACGCGATGATCCTCGACGTGATGCTGCCGCAGAAGTCAGGCATCGACGTGCTGCGCGAGCTGCGCCGCACCTCGCAGTTGCCGGTGCTGATGCTGACCGCGCTCGGCGAGGACATCGACCGCATTCTTGGGCTCGAGCTCGGTGCCGACGATTACGTACCCAAGCCGTGCAACCCGCGCGAAATCGCCGCACGACTGCGTGCCATCCTGCGCCGCACGCGCGGCGAGAACGACGCGATGCATCTGGGCGACATCACGCTCGGCCCGGTCAAACTTGCGATCGCGGCGCGCACGGTCAACGTGCGCGGCGAATCGGTGACGCTAACCGGCACCGAGTTCAATATTCTTGCCCTGCTTATGCGCGAGGCGGGCCACGTGGTCGGCAAGGACGCGATCGCGCAAAGCGTGCTCGGCCGCACGCTGCGTCCGTTCGACCGCAGCATCGACGTGCACATCTCCAAGCTGCGCCGCAAGCTCGGCCCGGCCGCGGATGGCGATTCGCTGATCCATACGATCCAGCGCGGCGGTTATCTGTTCCGTATCGTTGAGGAATAATTTATGGCGCATGATCGGGCATCCTGCCGCGACATGCGCGCGAACGGACGCGGCACAGCCGCGCCACGTTCGCCGAATCGCGAAGAGCCGATTCGGCCGCACATCCCTGTGCGGAAAGCCTGATCATGCGCCGCCTATTCTGGCGCATCTTCGCCTTATTCTGGACCGCCACGCTCGTCCTGATTGTCGCCATCGCGTGGAGCACGACCTACACGTTCGAAAACGAGAAGATTCCCGGACTCGGCATTACCCGCATGGAGTCCGTGCTCAACGAGCAATTGCGCGGCGCGAGCCGCGCGCTGCACTCGGGTGGTATCGAGGCCTTGCGTGAAGTGCAACGCGGCTCGAAAGAGCGCGGCATCACACTGTACGTGCTCGACGCGAACAACAAGGACATCCTCGGCAGTGAAGTCCCCGAGGGCATCGCGGCGGAGATCGCCAACGCGGTCGCCGACGAGCAGGGGCTGCACTCGGGCCGCAGCCGTATCCGCACGATCGTCCTCGCGGGCGATGTTCGCTACACGGCAGTCGCCGCCTATCTGAACCATCCGATGCTGCGCATGCTCTACCGGCGCCCGACGTATTTCTGGGACCAGGTCGTCATCGCCAGCGTGATCAGCGCGCTGTTCGCCCTGATCCTTGCCGCCTACATCGCCGCCCCGCTCTCGCGCATCCGTGCGGGCGCGCGCCGCGTCGCCGGCGGTGATCTCGATGCGCGCGTCGGCCCGCTGCGTTTCGGCCGCAGCGCGGAGATGCTCGCCCTCGCCAGCGAATTCGACGGCATGGCCGCGCGCCTGAAGGAGCTCGTCGAAGGCCAGCGCCGCTTGATCCGCGATGTGTCGCACGAGATGCGCTCGCCGCTCGCGCGCCAGCGCGTCGCGCTCGAACTCGCGCGCAGCCAGATTCCCGAAGGCGACGCGCGGCTGCAGCTCGACCGCATCGAACGTGAATCCGAGCGCTTAGAGGAAATGATCGCGCAGGCGATCCAGCTCACGCGCATGGAAACGACGCGGCCGGCCAAAATCGAACCGGTGGCGCTCGACGCGCTGGTTTCCGACATCGTCGCCGACGCGTCCTTCGAAGCACAGGTACGGCACTGCTTGCTGAGCATCGAGCAGCAGGCACCCCTGACCGTGAACGCCGAAGCGGACCTGCTCGGCAGTGCGATCGAGAACGTCGTCCGCAATGCGGTCAACTACACCCGCGCCGACTCGACCATACGCATTCGGCTCGACCGCAACGACCGCGAGGCGAGGCTGCGCGTCGCCGATGCCGGCCCCGGCGTGCCCGAAGCGGACCTCGTACGCATTTTCGAGCCCTACTTCCGCACCGACGACGCGCGCGCGCGCAAAAGCGGCGGCTCCGGGCTGGGTTTGGCGATCGCCAAACGTGCCGTCGAACGCCAGGGCGGGCGCATCCGCGCGAGCAATGTCGCCGGCGGCGGGCTGGAAATCGAAATCGTCCTGCCGCTGGCCTAAAGCCGGTGAATACGATCGGAATCGGCCCGAATTGCCGCCCGATCGGCAGCGGGCGCGAAAACTGTGATTTCCGATTGACTCCCGCACCCGATTTGGCGCTATGCTGAATCGTGCGATGTTTGAATGTATGAAATCCCCGCCGTGAAACCCGCGTTACAACTTCGCCTGCATCAGCAGCTTTCGCTGACGCCACAGCTACAGCAGGCTATCAAGCTGCTGCAGATGTCGAGTGTCGAGCTGGAAATCGAGCTGCGTCAGGTGATCGAATCCAATCCCCTGCTCGAACTCAGCGAAGCCGCGGTCGACGAAGACTCGACCGCCGCGAACGAATATGAATTCGATGGCGAATCCGCCGCGCCCGAATCCGAGGCGGCGGAGACGAACGACGAACGCAGCGAACGCGCCGAGGCCTCCGCCGCCGACGAGACGCGCGAAGCCGACGACTTCGAACTCGCCGGCGACTTCGAAGACGACGGCAGCGACTACGGCACACCGAAACCGATCGACGACGACGGTCTCGAGAAGCAAGACCCCGAACCGGAGGACTTGCGCGACCACCTCCTCTGGCAGCTCAACCTCACCTCGTTATCGCCGCGCGATCGCGCGATCGGCACCACGATCATCGAGGCCATCGACGAAGACGGCTATCTTCACGAAGACGCCGAATCGCTGCGCTTATCGTTGACCGGCCTGCCGGCCATCAACGGCCATGCGGTCTCAGACGGCGAAGTCGACGCGATGCGCCACCGCATCCAGCATTTTGATCCGATCGGCGTCGCCAGCCGTCACCTCGGTGAGTGCCTGCGTGTGCAGCTCGACGCCTTCGAACCGAGCACCCCCGGCCTGAAGGCGGCGCACGACATCGTGGGCGAGCATCTGGAAACGCTCGCGCGCAACGACCGCGCCCGCCTCAGCAAACTGCTGCACGCCGATGCCGCGACGGTCGATGCCGCGATCGCGCTGATCCGCTCGCTCGATCCGAAGCCCGGCCGCCAATACAGTGCGACGGTGCCCGAGTTCGTCGCGCCAGACGCTTATGCACGGCGCCAAAGCGGACGCTGGGTCGTCGCCTTGAGCCCACATTGTCAGCCGCGCTTGTCGATCAACCGCCACTACTCCGGTTTGATCGCTCGCGCGCAGCGCGACGATGCGCAATACCTGCGCGGCCAGCTGCAGGAGGCACGTTGGCTGATCAAGAGTCTGGCGACGCGTGCCGATACGATGCTCAAGGTCGCCAACGCGATCGTGCGCGCGCAGGCCGCGTTCCTCGATTTCGGTCCCGAAGCAATGCGCCCGCTGGTGCTGCGCGATATCGCCGACGAGATCGGCATGCACGAGTCCACCGTCTCGCGCATGACCACTCGCAAATATTTACACACGCCGCGTGGCACGTTCGAATTCAAGTTCTTCTTCTCCTCCGGCGTCGGCACGGTCGACGGCGGCGCGGCGTCGTCCACCGCGATCCAGGCAATGATCAAGAAACTCATCGACGAAGAGACGCCGCGCAAGCCCTTGTCCGATCAAGCACTTGCCTCCGAACTTCAGCGTCGCGGCATCGAAGTCGCGCGGCGCACGGTGGCCAAATACCGCGAGGGTATGAATATTCCATCTTCGAATGAGCGCAGCCGGTTGTGCCTGGCTGCCTCTGCGCTATGATTTAAATCACATCTCATCCACTCTGAGGAGGTAGGCGCGGAACCAACGACAAATGCATCGGTCTGAATTTATGTCCGTCATTGTCGGGCGGACTTCACAAGTTCCAACATTGAGAGGATTTCGTCATGCAGATCACCGTCAGTGGCCATCAAATCATCGTCACCCCCGCCCTGCGCGATTACGCCGAATCGAAACTTGGACGCATCGTCCGCCACTTCGAGCAACTGCACGACGCCAATGTCGTCCTCTCCATCGAGAAACTTTTCCAGAAAGCCGAAGCCACTGTGCACTGCGCCTCCAACAAGACCATCTACGCCGACGCAGTCGGCGCCGACCTCTACGCTGCGATCGATTGCCTCGCCGACAAGCTCGACCGGCAAGTGAAGAAGCACAAGGAAAAACTCAAAAACCACCACCGCGACGTCGTTCGCGAAGCCCGCTACGCGGGCTGAGGTTTTTCTCGCGCATCGCGCGGGCGTCTGCTCTCTTGTTTCTCTCCCCGGGGTCTACCGGGGAGAGTTTCCTAGGCGCGCGCTAGGTCGACCTCTCGCTGGTTTGCTTTTGCCTGTCATTCCCGCGAAGGCGGGAATCCAGTTCTTATTTTTGCTCTCGCTCGTCATTCCCGCGTGCTTCTAGCGGGAATCCAGCGCCTTTGCTCTTGATTCTATTCTGACCGCGTCCCTTCGTTTTTCCGCTCGCATCCGTGCGAGCGGGTCACTTTCTCTTGCTTGTGCAAGAGAAAGTAACCAAAGAGAACACCCCCCGGGAGCCGCGCCCTCCGCGCTACGCGCTCCGGGTCCGCAAGGTCAGGCCGGGGTTCGCTCGATGGGCATCCTGCCCATTCGCGAACTCGCGCGCATCCCTGCGCGCGACCCTTCGGGCGCTTCCGACCTGACCTTGCCGCGGCTGACGGGGCCCAGGATCAAGAGCAACAGAGCAAAGCGGCTTCTGCCTTTCGCTTCTTGCTTCTGCGCGCAGGACGCGCGCGCTCTGGCTCTTCCCGGGGACCCATGGCCTTGCGGCGGCAGCGGACGAAAAGGCCCCGCAGGGGTGCGCGCGAGGGATCGCGCGCATTCCGCTGTTGCACAGGATGTGCAATCAGCGGAACCCGGCCGCTGACGCGGACCTTTCGGGCAGGATGCCCGAAAGGCGCAAGGCGCTGGGGCGTGTTTCTTTGGTTCCTTTCTTTGCACGAGCAAAGAAAGGAACCCGCTCGCCTGTAAGGCGAGTGGAAGCCTTTGCTCTAAAAAGCCAAAACAGCAAGAACTGGATTCCCGCCTTCGCGGGAATGACGAGCGAGAGCGAAGCGGATGTGGTCAGCGCCCCGAATGCGCCTCCACCCACTGCACAAGCGCCTTCTCGCCGACGTGCCCACGCAACGCGCCACACGTCCCTACGCCTTCAAGCGACTGTGCGAGTGTGCGCTCACCGCCAATCACTTCCTTGATACGCGGCGCGAACCATTCGCGCATTTCCTCTCCCGCCTCTTTGCTGCAGCGCCCAGCGCTCGCCAAACCGATCGGTTCGGCCTGATAGGAATCAGGCATGCGCGCGCGGAACGTGTCGAAGTGCGGTTTGAGCCAAGTCCAGAATCCGGCGCGGTTTTCTTCTTCGCCGACATGGCTGCTGTAGAGATAAGGAATCTCGCCGACCGCCACGGCGGGAGTCAGACCGTAGTTGCGCACGTCTTCGCCAAGTTTCGCATCGTGCGTCGAGCCGAGCGCGGCGAGCAGTTCGTAGCGCTGTTTGGTCTGGCGATTCGTCTTGAGTTCTTCTTGCACAGCCTTGTACGCAGCCTCGCCGGAATCCTGCACGGCGACCTTGAGCGCGATGCCGCGGATATCCGGATCGAGTTTACCTAGGTCGGTCTTGCCGCCCGCGTCGAGACCGAGCGCCGAGCGCCCTTCGCCGTTGAGCTGCGCGCGCAATGCCTTGTCGCGCACAGTCAGCGCGAGCAAGTCGACGATGCCGACGCGCAGGCGCGTGATTGCATCGGTGTCATTGGGCCGCTTGTGCAGGCCGAGGTCCTTCAGGCGCGCGGCGTACAGTTTCGTCGCGTAAGTGTCGAGCGCCGGACGCGTCGCATCGGTGGCCAGGTGCTCGCGGATCCAGGCGAACGAACCGAACAGAGCCGTGGCAATCTGCGGAACATCGGAGGACGCCAGTGCGGGCATCGCATCGAGCACGACGTCGGGGCCGATCGTGCCCTGATGAAACGCGCTGGAAATCGCGTCGGCGTAGACCAGCCGTTCGGCCGGCGCGAGCGTCGCGACCTGATCCTTGAGCGCGGTGAATTCGTTCTTGTCGAGCGCAAAGCGGTAGTAGCCCGACGCTTCCGCATTCGGCATCACCCACTGCGCGCAACCGCCGTCGAGCGCGAACTCGCGGCTCGGCTGATCGAGCAGGAAGCACTGTTTTTCCGATTTGCCGTCGCGGCCGAAGCGTGCGCAGACCGGGATCTGCCATTGCGGGTTGCCTTCGCTGAGCACGCCGTAAGGCAGGTACCGCGACTGGCGCAGCGCGATCGCTCCCTTGCCGTTATTGCACTTGAGCTCGGCATGCACGAGCGGCAGGCCGGGCTGGTCGAGGAAGCTGCGCATCGCGCGCGCGAGTGTCTCACCCTTGCCGCTGACGCGCGCGATCGTCGCGATCAGATCGTTGGAGTTGCCGCTGCCGAACGTGTGCTTAGCGAGGTAGTCGCGCATCGCGTCGCGATAGACGTCTTCGCCGATCCATTCCTCGAACATGCGCAGCACCGCCGCGCCCTTCTGATACGTGATGCCGTCGAACGCGTTCTCGATATCGTCCTGCGATTGGATCGGCTGGCGGATCTTGCGCGCCGAAAGTTTACTGTCGGCATTCATCGCGTACAGCGTGCCTTCGAGGCGCGAAAGATCGCCGAGATATTCCGGCTTCAGCGCCACGGTCGCCTTGCCCTGCGCCCAAGTCGCGTACGCTTCGTTGAGCCAGATGTCGTCCCACCACGGCACGGTGACGAGATCGCCGAACCACTGATGCGCGACTTCGTGCGCGTTGACATTGAAGCTCGAACGGTAGCTCGACGCCGGCGACTTGCTGTCGATGCGCAGCAGCGCGTCGCGATAGACGATGAAGCCCGCGTTTTCCATCGCGCCGGCGGAGAAATCCGGCGCGCCGACGAGATCGAGCTTGTCGAACGGATACGATTGGTTGGTGTATTCCTCGTAATACTTCACCGTCTGCGGCGTCTGTTCGAGGATCCATTTGAGCTGCGGCCCGGTGCCGCGCGGGCCGACGCCGCGCAGCGGGATTGGGTTCTTGCGCACTGAGTTGGCGGGAATCGTCGGCCCGTCGACCACATCCCACGGCCCGACGGCGAGCGCGACGAGATAGGTCGGCAGCGGCTTGGTCTGCGCGAAGGTCAGCGTCTTCCACTTCTTATCGTCGGATTCCTTCGCGGCCGTTTGCAGCGTGTTCGCCAGCGCGGCTGCGTCCGCGGGCACCGTCAGCGTGATGTCGAACGGCGTCTTGAAGCGTGGCTCGTCGAATGATGGGAACGCGTAGCGCGCGCTGATCGCCTCCATCTGCGATGTCACGTAGGCATCGTCGCCGACCTTGACCTTGTAGATGCCCTGCAACTTGGCGTTGAACGGCGCGGAGTAGTCGAAGGTGAGTTCGATGTTCTGCGCGGGCAGCTTGGCGCCGAAGTCGACTTCGGCCACGCCCGACGGATCGCGCACCGCCAGCTTCGCCTCGCGCGTTTTGCCGGAAGCATCGGTCAGCGTGACTTTGGCGACATCGAGCTCGCGCGCGTGCAGCCACAGATGATCGGCCGGCTTGGCCAACTTGACCTGGATGCGCACGTGGCCGTTGAAACGGTCGGCTTTCGGATCGATCTTGAGGTCGAGCGCGTAAGACAGCGGCTTCGCATCGTCGGGCAGCTTGCCGGTAGGCACGGCGTCGGCCGCAGCGGCGGTCTGCGAGAGCAATACGGCCGTCAATCCCACGGCAAATAATCCGGAAGTCACGCGCATGTTGAAATCTCGTGTAAGCGGGGGCCGGAGCTAAGCACGGCCCACGCGGTTCCGGCAACCCCCACAAGTCACTCGCCCCAGCGCGGCGGTGAATACAATAGATAAAAACTATCGATATGTTGTAATAAATCAATTTTACAAATATGCTGCGTCGCACTAAAGTACGCCTCAACCCTTTACCAACAACCCAAAAGGAAGCAAGCAATGTCCTTGATCAACACCCAGGTCAAACCCTTCAAGGCGACCGCCTACCACAACGGCAAGTTCGTCGATGTCAGCGACGCGACGCTGAAGGGCAAGTGGTCGGTCGTCGTGTTCTATCCGGCGGACTTCACCTTCGTCTGCCCGACCGAGCTGGAAGACCTGGCCAACAACTACGCCGAATTCCAGAAGCTCGGCGTCGAGATCTACGGCGTGTCGACCGACACCCACTTCGCCCACAAGGCGTGGCACGACACCTCCGACGCGATCAAGAAGGTGCAGTACCCGCTCGTCGGCGATCCGACCACGACGCTGTCGCGCAACTTCGAAGTGCTGATCGAAGAAGAAGGCCTCGCTCTGCGCGGCACCTTCGTGATCAACCCGGAAGGCCAGATCAAACTGTATGAAGTCCACGACAACGGCATCGGCCGTGACGCGACCGAGCTGCTGCGCAAGGTCAAAGCCGCGCAGTACGTCGCTTCGCACCCGGGCGAAGTCTGCCCGGCGAAGTGGAACGAAGGCGCGAAGACGCTGAAGCCGTCGCTCGATCTGGTCGGCAAGATCTAATCGCAACCTCGTCACTCGTTGTGTCTCCGGGCGCGGCAACGCGCCCGGATTCCTCGAAGAATCTTCCCCTGGCGTCATTCCGGCGAACGCCGGAATCCATGTCGATTTTGGCCTCGAAAACAAAAGACACTGGGTTCCGGCGTTCGCCGGAATGACGAGCAAATAAATTTCTACGGAGTCACCGCCATGTTGGACAATGACCTCAAATCCCAACTGCAAAGTCATTTCGCCAAGCTCACGCGCCCGGTCGAGATCGTCGCCGCGCTCGACGCAGGCGAGAAGTCGCAGGAACTGCGCGCGCTGCTGACCGACATCGCCGGCCTGTCGCCGCAGTTCCGTCTGATCGAACGCAGTGAGCCGGGCATCCGCACGCCCTCGTTCGCATTGACGACGCCCGGTCAGGACATCCATCTGCGCTTCTCCGGCATTCCGATGGGCCATGAATTCACTTCGCTGATCCTGGCTGTGCTGCAGGTCGGCGGCCATGCACTGAAGCTTGCGCCGGAGACGATCGAACAGATCCGCGCGCTCGACGGCGAATACAAATTCGAAACCTATGTCTCCCTGACCTGCCAGAACTGCCCCGACGTCGTACAGGCTTTGAATCTGATGGCCACGATCAATCCGCGCATCGGCGTGGAGATGATCGAGGGCGGCACGTTCGAGCAGGAAGTGACCGAGAGACAGATCCTTTCCGTGCCGGCAATCTTCCTCAACGGCGAGGAATTCGGTCAGGGCCGCATGGGCGTGGAAGAAATCCTCGCCAAGCTCGACACTGGTGCGGACGCGCGCGACGCGGCCAAGCTCGATGCGCGCGCGCCCTACGATGTACTCGTCGTCGGCGGCGGCCCGGCGGGCGCGGCGGCGGCGATCTACGCTGCGCGCAAAGGCATCCGCACCGGCGTCGTCGCCGAGCGTTTCGGCGGCCAGGTGCTCGACACGATGGAGATCGCCAACTTCATCTCCGTCACCCACACCGAGGGCCCGCAATTTGCCACGGCGCTGGAAGAACACGTCAAGGACTACCAGGTCGACATCATGAACCGGCAGCGCGCGGATCGGCTCGCCGCCGACGGCGATCTCGTCCAGGTCAAGCTCGCCAACGGTGCGACGCTGACGTCGAAGACCATCATCCTCGCCACCGGCGCGCGCTGGCGCAACATGAATGTACCCGGCGAAAACGAATACCGCACCAAGGGCGTGACCTACTGCCCGCACTGCGACGGCCCGCTGTTCAAGGGCAAGCGCGTCGCCGTGATCGGCGGCGGCAACTCGGGCGTCGAAGCGGCGATCGACCTCGCCGGCGTCGTCGCCCACGTCACCCTGCTCGAGTTCGACGGCAAGCTGCGCGCCGACGAAGTGCTGCAGCGCAAGTTGCGCAGCCTGCCGAACGTCGACGTGATCGTGCAGGCGCAGACGACCGAGGTGCTCGGCGACGGATCGAAGGTCACGGGACTGAAGTACACCGACCGCGCGTCGGGCGAATCGAAACAGCACGAACTCGCCGGCGTGTTCGTGCAGATCGGCTTGCTGCCCAACACGGACTGGCTGAAAGGAACGTTGGCGCTTTCCGCGCGCGGCGAGATCGAAGTCGACGCGCACGGCCGCACCTCGATGCCCGGCGTATTCGCCGCGGGCGACGCAACGACGACGCCGTTCAAGCAGATCGTGATCGCCGCGGGCGAAGGCGCGAAGGCGGCGTTGTCGGCGTTTGATCATCTGATTCGTGCGCCGATCGCCGCACCGAGCGTCGAAGCGACTCGGGAGCTTGAGGCCGTGGCTGCATAAAGCTCTTGGCTCGTCATTCCCGCTAAGAGCACGCGGGAATGACGGCAAAAGAAATCGGTTTCTTCTCGCCGATCGACATCGCTCGATCGATAGCCTATAACTATCCTCGCTGCAGTCCTTTCGAGCCACCACCATGAACCTGCGCGACCTCAGCTATCTCGTTTCGCTCGCCGAGCATAAACACTTCGGTCGCGCCGCACAGGCAAGCTTCGTCAGTCAGCCGACGCTGTCGACGCAGATCAAGAAACTCGAGGACGAACTCGGCGTCGCCCTCGTCGAGCGCACGCCGCGCAAGGTGCTGTTGACCGAAGCCGGCAAAGAAATCGTCGCGCGTGCGCGCGAGGTGCTAACCGAGATCGACCAGATCAGAGCGATCGCGCGGCGCACGATCGATCCCGAATCCGGCACGTTGCGCCTCGGCATATTTCCGACGCTCGGCCCGTATCTACTACCGCACGTCGTGCCGCAGGCGCGCACACGTTTTCCGCGGCTTGAAATGCTGCTCGTCGAAGAAAAAACCGACGCGCTGTTGAAACAGTTGCGCGAAGGCCGGCTCGACGCTGCGATACTCGCCGAACCCGTCCACGACGATCAGCTGCACGCCGAGTTCCTGTTCGAAGAGCCTTTTCTGCTCGCCGTGCCCGAGCATCACGAACTCGCCAAACGCAAGACGCTCAAGCTCGGTGATCTGTCCGACCAGAGCCTGCTCCTGCTCGAAGACGGACACTGCCTGCGCGACCAGGCGCTCGAAGTCTGCGAGTTGTCGGGCGCGAGCGAAAAGGCCGGTTTCCGCGCGACGAGCCTGGAAACACTGCGCCAGATGGTGGCGGCGAATGTCGGCGTCACCCTGCTGCCGATGCTTGCGGTGAAGCCACCGGTTGCGCGCTCGGAGAGCATCCATCTCGTGCAATTCCGCGGCGAGGCGCCGAGCCGGCGCATCGCGATGTTCTGGCGCAAGAGTTCGGCGCTCGCGCCGTTCCTGAAGAAATTCGCCGCCGTGTTCCGCGATCTGCCGCGCGCGCTGCTCGATCCGCATACGCTGTCCCAGGCCGTCCTACCGCCCACTCCCCCGGTGCGCAATGCGGCCGTGTCGCGACCGCGGCGCTAGGGCCTGCCATTAAACGGGCCAAACGGCCAAGCGCCCAGCGCCGATGAAAGCCGCGAGGGCCTTGTCGCAGTACGTAGCGATATAGCACTGTATAGCCTCAAGCGAGCCATCACTCGGCACGTAGGTTTCTTCGGCACTTGACATGCAGGTCTTTACCTGCATAATGTCTTCTAACGCACAAACGCAAACAGATGGACGCTGACAAGATTTTCAAGGCGCTGGGCGACCCGACGCGCAGAAAGCTGCTCGACCTGCTGTACGAGAGGAACGGGCAGACACTGGGCGAGCTCTGCGAGCATCTGGACATGGCGCGGCAATCGGCCACCCAGCACATCGGGATTCTCGAGGCGGCCAATCTGGTGAGCACGGTGTGGCGCGGCCGGGAGAAGCGGCATTTCATCAACCCAGTGCCGCTGCACGAAGTCTACGAGCGGTGGGTGCGGAAATTCGAACGCCAGCGGCTCAGTCTGCTGCACGACCTGAAGAAGGAACTCGAAGGAGAGTAACCATGAGCAAAGAGAAAACCAGCTTCATTTACGTGACCTACATCCGCTCGACGCCGGAAAAGGTGTTCGAGGCCATCACCAAGCCGGAGATTGCGCGGCGCTACTGGGGCCACGAGAACGTCTCCGACTGGAAGCCCGGATCGACCTGGGAGCACGTGCGCGCCAACGAGCAGCGCACGGTCAACATTGTCGGCAAGGTGGTCGAGGTCACGCCGCCCGCGCGACTGGTCATCACCTGGGTGAACCCTTCGCAAGCCGACGATCCTGCCAGCTACAGCCGCGTGAGCTTCGACATCGAGGCGTACGAGGGCATGGTGCGGCTGACCGTCACCCACGATGAACTCGAGGCCGGCAGCGGCATGGCCACGGGCGTCCAGAAGGGCTGGCCGATCGTTCTTTCCAGCCTAAAGTCCCTGCTCGAAACGGGACAGGGCATCGATGTTTTCGCCAAGCCGAAGACGGCCTGAATCAGGAGTTGTTCATGACCCAGCCTTACACCGGCGGATGCGCATGCGGTGCGATCCGTTACGCAACCCAGCACGCGCCCGTCTTCCAGAATCATTGCCAGTGCCGCGATTGCCAGCGGCGAAGTGGCAGCGGGCACGGCTCCTATCTGACCTTTCCCGCGCGCGCCGAAATGACGATCACTGGCGAGGCCACGCAATGGGAGCTTGCCGCCGACAGCGGCAACGTGAAGGTCCACGCCTTCTGCCCGGTCTGCGGAACGCCGGTCTTCTTGACCTTCGTCGCGATGCCGGACCTGATCGCGGTCTCCGCGAGCAGCCTGGACGAGCCCGACCGCTTCGCGCCGCAGGCGCTCACTTACAGCGTCCGCGGGTTGGCTTGGGATGCTATCGATCCTTCGTTGCCGGCATTCGAGCGGATGCCGTCCGGTAGCGTGGCAAGCACGCCCGCTGATGACCGGCCCTAGGAGCCTGCGGGCGTTTTTCCGGTCACGCTTTCGCCTCTGACCGCATCGTCGACGCTCGAGTAGTCGAGCGCCGTCGCCGGCGGCAGCTGCGCGAGATTCGCACGCATGAGCGCGTCGCGCGCGAGATCCTTGAGGCGGGCGATGCGCAGCGTGATGCCTTTCCCATGCAGCCACGCGCAAAATTCCTGCAGAGATTCGATCGCGGTGCTGTCGAGATCGGGCGACTCTTCCAGGCTCAGTACGACCAGCTTCGCCGCGCTGCGTTGCGCGACAAGCTGCCGTGCCTGCGCGAACAACGGCTCGGCGTTGGCGAAGAACAACGGCTCTTCCGGGCGCAGCACGAGCATGTCCGGCACATTCGTCGCCTGCGAGAAACGCGCCAGGCTGACGTAGTCGTGCGCGCCGACGCGACCGAGCTCGGCGAGGCGCGGGCTCGCGAGGGTGCGCAGCAGCATGACGACGCTAAACGCGATCGCCGCAAGCAATCCGTCGAGGATGCCGAACCACATCACCGCGATCACCGCGGCAAGCGCGACCAGACGATCGCGCTGCCAAAGGAAATAGTTGTGGAACACGCTGACGCGCAGCGAATGGCTCACGGCGTGGATCACAATCGCCGCCAACACGGGTACGGGAATGCGTTCGATGAACGGCAGGAACAGCAGCACGAGCAGCAGCACGACCGCCGCCGCGGAAAGACCCGCGAGGCGCGACTGCGCACCGGCCGATTCGTTCGCCGAGGTGGCCGAATAGCCCGCGCCGACTGGCGTGCCCTGAAACAGGCCTGAAACGACGTTCGCAATGCCGAGCGCGACGAGGTCGCGATTCGGCTGCTCGTCGTCGTCGTGCTTGAGCGCGTAAGTGCGGATCGAACCGTACGACTCGGCGTAGAGCACGAACATCAGAGCAAGCGCGAACTCAACCAGCGGCAGCCACTCAGTATTGGTCGGCTGAACGAAACTCGGCCAGGCGAGCGTGAGGTGGATCGTCCCCGTCAGCGCGACACCCTGCGCCGCGAGCCAGGGTGAAGCCGCGATGCTTGCGACGATGACCACAAGCGCGCCCGGTACGCGGCGTGCGCGCTCGAGTGCGAACAGCGCGGCAAGCGCGATCAAACCGCAGACGAGGCTGGCTATCTTCCATTCACCGATGCGTTGCAGCAGCTCGGCGAGCAGCGCGAAGAAGCTCGTGCTCTGCGCATGGATCTCGACCAGGTGCGGCCATTGCTTGATTGCGATGACGATGGCCAGGCCGAACGCGTAGCCGCGCAACACCGGACGCGCGATCAGGTTCGACATCGCGCCCAAGCGCAGCGATCCGGCAAGCAGAAATGCCATACCCGTGCCAACGACAAGGATCGACGCCAACGCGATCCGCTGCGCGGCATCGCCGCCGACGAGCGCGAACGTTGCCGCCGCGAGCACCGCGGCCGAAGACGAAGTCGCGCTGACGATCGCGTAGCGGCTGCGGCCGATCAGTCCATAGCAGACGAGCCCGGCGATCAGCGCGATGACGCCCGCCTGCGGCGGCAGGCCGGCAACGCCCGAATACGCCACGGCCTCGGGCAGCAGCAGGCCCGCGATCGAGAGACCGGCGAGCACATCGGTCGTGTGGAATGTCGTCGCTGCCACTATCGTCGCAACCTTGTCAGCACAGAACGCGAACGCGCGACAGCTTACGCCAGTTCCCCTCGGCCCGGCATGGTCGGTGAGCGGCGATCAACTCAACATCGCCGCACCATCGATAAGACAGTGCGCAAACATGCTCACCCACAGATTGCGCCGCCAAACGTACAGCCAGGTCAGCATGGCACCGCCGAAAGCCGCCACGATCAAATGCGTCCAACCCCAGGGGCCGACGTGGGCGAGCGTGAACGCCGCAAGCGGCAGTCCGAAAGCCAACAGCGGGCTTCCACTGAGTTCCTGCAGGCGTTCGATCGGATAACCGCGAAACAACACCTCTTCCGACACACCTGCGCGCACGACCGAAATCGCCAGCCACCAGCTTGGGGCTGCAGCGAGCTTATCGAGTTGCTCCGCCTCGCTCAGGCCGAAAAACGGGAAGATCACGAAATACAGCGCCGCCAGTCCGGCAATGGTCGCCAGTGCAAAGACGACGCCGATCAGCCCGTCGACCAGGCTCGGCCGGCGCAATCCGATGGATGCCAACGGTCGCCGCTCGATCCGCCGGACGTAAACGATGGTGGCGACGACGAGGCCCCAGTAAATCAGCTCGTTGCCCAGCAGGTGCGCGTTGTCGGCGAACTCGTTGTCCCACTCAGGCCATGGCAGGCTGCCGGCGCCCAAGGTCAACACGAGCCCAATCCCTATCTGCAGAATACGTATTTGCATCACGATTCCTTGGCCTTTTGACGCGGTTGTTTGCGCGGGGTCCGCTGCGCTTGTTTCGAGGAAAGCTCGGATCGCTGGGACTCCATCTCGTTACGCATCTGCTCGATGAAGCGGTCGAGCGCCCGCGTCGTGCGGCGCAGATCGCCCGTGCCGAGCAAGTCGATCACCAAGCCGTCGAAAACCGCTCCGCACAATGTTGCCGTTTCATCGTTGCGCAGCTCGGCAGGCAGGCGCGCGCGGATGACTTCGGCCCAATTGAGCGAGGATTGCTCGAGATAGTGCGAATACGCGCGCGGATTTTGCAGAGCGATAAAATGCGCCTCGTACATGAACCGCAGATACGGCAAATTGCGCCGGCTCGTCGCCCAGAGCCAAAATCGTTTCATCGGCGCGACGCGCGGATCCGCCGCCGGCGCGGTCATGACTTCCGTAAACGACATCTGCATGCGCGCCTGCACTTCGTTGAGGATGTCGGTGACCAACCCTTCTTTCGATCCGAAATGGAAAACGAGCAACCGCGCACTGCTGCCGATCTTCGCCGCCAAGGGTCGCAACGAGAGATCAGCCAGTCCGTGGTCGAGCAGATAGCGGATCGCTGCGTCGAGAAGTTGTTTCTTTCGATCACTCATGTAACGATCGTTTCATGGAACGATCGTTACAGTCAAGCCCCACCTGCCTATGAAATATCGAATACCAACCGACCACATTGATAGTTGAAATCTATCGAATCGATTGCAACAATCAATTTCAACCTGTCACGAATCTGCGTTAGGCTCGTGCCATCCGCAGCGTGAGCTGCGGCCGTCGCTTCCTCCAGCCAATCACAGCAAGAGGTGAGTCATGAGCAATCTGAAGGGTTCCAAGACTGAGGACAGCTTGAAAGCCGCATTCGCCGGCGAATCCCAAGCCAACCGCCGCTATCTCTACTTCGCCGCCAAAGCCGATGTCGAAGGCTACAACGACGTGGCCGCGGTGTTCCGCTCCACGGCCGAAGGCGAAACCGGCCACGCGCACGGCCATCTGGAATATCTCGAATCGGTCGGCGATCCCGCGACTGGCCTGCCGTTCGGCGAAACGAAGGACAATCTGAAGTCCGCGATCGCGGGCGAGACGCACGAATACACCGACATGTATCCGGGCATGGCCAAAACCGCGCGCGATGAAGGCTTCGGCGAAATCGCCGACTGGTTCGAAACACTGGCCAAGGCTGAGCGTTCGCATGCGAACCGGTTCACCAAGGCGTTGAACGAGCTCGTCTAGTGGGTCAACGCCTCTTGTAGGTTGGGCTGAGCGAACGCGAAGCCCAACGACGATCCCGGAAGTTCCGTTGGGGTTCGCAATCGCTCACCCCAACCTACGGTGTGGAGCACACAGACCCGATGAGCACAGTCCCCACCGCCCCGCGCGAAGGCAATCTCGAAGCGCCCACCCGCCATCCGCTCGATTGGAAGAATCCGGGATTCTACGACGCGGCCGCGATCGACAAGGAACTCGAGCGCGTTTTTGAAATCTGCCACGGCTGCCGCCGCTGCGTGAGCCTGTGCCAAGCCTTTCCGACCCTGTTCGATCTCGTCGACGCGTCGGAAACGATGGAGGTCGACGGCGTCGCCAAATCCGATTACGCGAAGGTCGTCGAGCAGTGCTACCTCTGCGATCTCTGCTACCAAACCAAGTGCCCGTACGTCCCGCCGCATGCATGGAACGTGGACTTCCCGCATCTGATGCTGCGCGCGAAGGCGGCGGCGCACCAGCGCGGTGAAACCCCACTGGCGGCGAAAATCCTTTCGTCAACGACCACTGTCGGCAAGCTGTCCACGATTCCGGTTGTCGTCGACGTCGTGAATGCGCTCAACCGCACACCGAGCGCACGCAAGCTGCTGGAGAAATCGCTCGGCGTCGACCGCAACGCGCGCGTGCCCGAATACACGGCGAACACGGCGCGCAAACGCCTGAAGCATCTCGATGGCGCGGGCACCGCGCAGGCCGCGGGCCGCACCCGCGGCAAGGTCGCGATCTTCGCGACGTGCTACTGCAACTATTCCACGCCGCAGCCGGTCGAGGACTTCGCCGCCGTGCTGCGCCACAACGGCGTCGCAGTGAAACTGATCGAACGGGAAGTCTGCTGCGGCATGCCCAAACTCGAACTCGGCGACCTCGCCGCCGTGGAGAAGTACAAGAAAGAAAACATTCCCGTACTCGCCGCGGCGATTCGCGACGGTTGGGACATCAGCGCGATGATTCCTTCGTGCGTGCTGATGTTCAAACAGGAGCTGCCTCTGATGTTCCCCGACGACGAGGACGTGCTGCTCGTCAAACGCCATATCTTCGATCCGTTCGAATATCTCTGGCAGCGCCATCAGGCCGGCTTGCTCGACACGCAGTTCAAGCAGGGTCTCGGCAAGATCGCCTACCACGCGCCTTGCCATCAGCGCGTGCAGAACATCGGCCCGAAGACGCGCGAGGTGCTCAGCCTCGTGCCCGACACGGAAATCCAATCGATCGAACGCTGCTCCGGCCACGATGGCACTTACGGCGTGAAGGCAAAGACGTACGCGCTCGCGCGCAAGATCGCCAAGCCGGTGGAAACGCGCGTCGAGCAGATCGCGCCCGCGCATTTCGCCAGCGACTGCCCAATGGCTGGCAGCCACATTTCGCACGGGCTCGGTGACAAGCCGCCTGCGGAAAGTCCGATCGGCCTGCTGCGCCTCGCTTATGGAATCTGAAAAAAGACAACACTTCTCCTTCCCCTTCAAGGGGAAGGCTGGGATGGGGATGGTTTTCGTTGCGGCATGAAGATCAATACCATCCCCACCTAAATCCTCCCCTTGAAGGGGAGGACTTCAGAGCAGAGCTATACAACCCGAAGTCATTCCCATGCAAAAGCTGACGCAAGCAGATCTCTATACCCTCGAAGCCTACGCACGCGAGCGCTCCGCATTCCGCACGCGCGTGCTCGATCACAAGAAGTCGCGCATCGTGCATGTCGGTGAGCATGTCACGCTGGTGTTCGAAGACCGGCTCACAGTGCTGTATCAGATCCAGGAAATGCTGCGCGTCGAACGCATCTTCGAGCCCGCCGGGATCGCCGAGGAACTCGACGCCTACAACCCGCTGATCCCAGACGGCACCAATCTGAAAGCGACGATGCTGATCGAGTATCCCGATCCGGACGTGCGGGCGCGCAAGCTCTTCGAGCTGCACGGCATCGAGCATCGCATCGCTTTGCAGGTCGGCGGCCTCGCACCCGTTGTCGCGATCGCCGACGAAGACCTCGACCGCAGCACGGACACCAAAACCGCTGCGGTGCATTTCCTGCGCTTCGAACTGTCCGCGCCACAAGTCGCCGCTTTTGCCCGTGACGACGTCGTGATCGCGATCGATCATCCCGCTTATCACGCGCGCGCGGTGCTCTCCCCCTCGACGCGCGAGGCACTGGCGCGCGATTTCGGCTGACGGCCGCTCCATCCGGCGGAAGAGACGGGTACACTTCGCCTTTCGTTCTCTGCAGTATTCCCGATGATTCTTCCGAAGTATCACGTCGCGCCGTCCTTGATCAACGGCGCCGGTAAAGGTTTGTTTCTCGACGAGCCGATCACGCGCGGTCGTCTGATCACCGCGCCCGACGATATCCGCAAGGTTTACCGTTGGAGCGAAGTCGAAGCACTGCCGAATTCGCACGAACTGCTCGCCGCCACGGTGCGCTGGTTCGAGGATCGCTACACGGTCACGCCCGAATGGCCCGACGAGTGCTACATCAATCACTCGTTCGCGCCGAACGGGCTCTGGCATTTGGGTTTCGTGTTCGCACTGCGCGATCTCGCCGCGGGCGAGGAGATCACCGTCGACTACCGCCATCTGCTCGCGCCGGGACAGAAAGAGGACTTCATCGATTCGGCCACCGGCGGCGAAATCATCGGCCACAGCTGGGCGGAAAGCCTCGCGCTGTCGACCGCGCGGCTGCACGAGATCACGGCCACCTCGCGGTTTACCGAGACCTCTGCGGACTGCGGCTGATACATCGATGAAGATCAGGCACCTGCGCGCGGACGACTACAAGCGCATGCGCTGGAAGAACGGCGGCGGCTGGACGACCGAGCTGTATAGCCACCCCGCCCCCGACGGCAGCGAAGGTTTCAGCTGGCGCGTCAGCATCGCCGAGATTGAAAGCGATGGTGCATTTTCCACTTTTCCACAATGCGACCGTTGGATCGCCCTGCTCGACGGCATCGGCATGCGCCTGGAATTCGACGCCGCGCCGCCCGCCGTGCTCGACCAGCGCCTGCATTTCGTGCCTTTCTCGGGCGAGTGGAAGGCGCACGGCTATCTCATCGACGGCCCGGTGCGCGATTTCAACCTGATTGCGCGGCGCGACCTCTGGCACTGCGAAGTCCGCCATCGTCCGCTGGTCGGGTCGATGCTGTTCGCCGCCAGCACGGCCGACCTGTGGTTCATCCATCTTGCCGCGGGCTCGGCACGCATCGAGCATCACGGCGAGCTGCCGCCGATGTCGGCAGGCGATTCTCTGCTGCTCGAAACGGACAACAAGCCCGGCTCCGTCGTCATCGACGGCGGCGGCGAATTGGTCGTGATCAAACTGACCGCGTTGTAGGGGCTCGATTCATCGAGCCCGCTTTTCCTACGACGCATCGAAGCGGGCTCGATGAATCGAGCCCCTACGAGTCACCATATTGCCGCGCCGCCGATCAGCAGCAGCACGGCGACAGCCACTCCCAAGACGCTAAACACCATCTGCTTCACGCTGCGCCCGCGTGCCCACAGCAAAATGCCGCTGATGCCGAGGGCGACCATCGCCAGCGCGAACGTGTCGGTGAGAAGGATCCAAGCAATGCCGCCACCGGCGCCTTTGTGTAAACGCGTCAGCACCGCGAGCGGGCTCTGCTCGGTCGTGCTCAGCGTCATCGAGGCATTACCTTCGCTGTATTCGGCCTGTGTTGACACGCGCGCGTTGCCGCCGGAAAACATCCAGCGCGCCGGCGGTTTGATTTTCTGACCGTTGAACTCGACCGGCTGTCCGCGCATCACGCGTACGTTGTCGATGTCGAGCTTCTGCGTGTCGTGGAGCCAGGCACGCATCGCCTCGGGAGTCGAGCGCACACCCTCGGGCACAGGCAATTCGATTTTCGACAGATCGGAGGAACTGCCTTGCGGAATCTTCAGCACCGCACGGTGATTCATCACAAAACCGCTGGTGCCGAAAAGGATCGCTGCGATCGCGCCCCAGGCGCCGATCCACAGATGCAGCTGGCGCACGATGCGATGCGTCCGGTTGCGTTTGGCCACCGCACTTTGCACGGCGATCGCAGGGTTTTGTGCACTCATGGTTCGGCCCATCGACGAAGCAGGTTGTGGTAGATGCCGGTCAGCTTGACCAGCGCGGGATGATCGGCCTGGGTCTTGCCGAGCTTGCGGATCGCCAGGTCCAGGTCAAACAGCAGCCTGCGCTCGCCCGCATCGCGCACGAGGCTTTGGATCCAGAAGAACGAGGCGAGCCGCTCGCCGCGCGTGACCGGCTCGACACGATGCACGCTGGCCGCGGAATAGAGCAGCATGTCGCCCGCGGGCAACTTCACACGCTGTGCCCCGAACGTATCCTCGATGACGAGCTCGCCGCCGTCGTATTCGTCCGGTGCCGACAAAAACAAGGTCGCCGACAAATCGGTACGCACGGCCTGCGCGAGCTGCCCGGTGCGGTCGTAGCGCACGGCGTTGTCGATGTGCGCACCGAAACCGTCGCCGACGCGATAGCGGTTGAACAGCGGCGGGAACACGCACTGCGGCAGTGCGGCGGCGAAATACGTCGTGTTCGCCTTCAGTGCAGTGCGCACGACCGCGCCGAGTTCGAGCGCGACGGGATCGTCTTCAGCGAGTTGCAGATTGTGCTTCGCCCGCGCCGACTGATGGCCCGCCGTGACTCGTCCGTCCGCCCAGGCCGCTGCTGCCAGCTTTTCGCGGAAGTGCACGATTTGGTCCGTGGTCAGAACGTTGGGTATATGCAGCAGCATGGGAAGTTGTGTGTCGTCATGTTTTTGATCGTCATTCCGGCGGCCTTCAACAGCCGGACGGCTGGTCAAACCGGAATCCAGTTTCCTTTTTTCCATTCACTAAAAAGCAAGATCAAAAATGGATTCCCGCTTTCGCGGGAATGACAGCAATAGAACTTAGAACTTATACGCCGCCGTCAACTGCGCGGAACGCACATCGCCCGGCGTACCCCAAGCGATGTCTCCGGACGTGCGCACCCGCGTGAGGTACTTTTCGTTGAACAGATTGTTGACGTTAAGCTGCAACGAAAAGTTGCGATTGAACTTATAGGCGACCATCGCGCGCTGCAGCCAGTACGCGTCGACCTCATTCAACGGACCGTGCGGGTTCGTCACCGAATGCTGGCTGACGTTGTAGCTGCCGACATAGGTGGCGCCGTAGCCGATCTGCAACGCATCGGACGCATCGTAGGTCGTCCACAGGCTCAGCGAATTTTCCGGCGTGCTCAACAGCGGATCGCCGCGCGTGTAGTCAGCACCCTGCCCCGCAACGTAATTGGACGCGCCCTGCAACACCTTCGACTTCAAATGCGCATAGTTCGCGTACACCCCCCAGTTGTCGCTGATGTTGCCGGTCGCGCCGAGCAGCAGGCCGTCGACGCGTGCCTTGCCGTCGAGCGACATCTGCCCGGACGGATTATCGGGATTGCCCGGATCGGCGACGAGATAATTCTGCCGATCGTTGCGGAACACCGAACCGGTCAGCGACAGCTTGCCGTCGAGCACGTCCCATTTCGCGCCGATCTCGTAGTTGACCGCCGTCTGCGGATCAGCGTTGCAGTTTGCCGTGCCGGTCGCGCTCGATGCGGTGCACGAACCGTTGACCGACGCCGCCGACGGCGTCTTCGAATTGCTGTACGCCGTGTAGATGCTGGCGTTCTCGACCGGCTTGTAGACCAAGCCGATACGCCAGGAGAACAGATCGTTGGAATTCTTCGCCGGCGCCGCGGCGCCCGTAATCGCGCCGATGCCGGTGTTGACCGGGTTCGGCACGGCGACGGTCGGCGCGGTGTAGAGCTTCACCGTGTACGTCGTCGCGCTCGCATCGCTGCGCTCCCAGCGCACGCCGCCGTTGAGCGACCAGTGCTCGTTGAATTTCGCGTTGTCGAACAGGTAGACGGCCGCGTCGTCGAGCGTGCCGTCGATCTTTCCGTTCAACGTGCGATTGGCCGGACCGCTGTAGATCGAATCCGGATCGCCGATCGGCGTGAACGGAAAATAGCCCGGCGCGGCATACGGATTCGTGCCGTCGGCATTGCGATACTGGCTGTAGCCGTTGAATCCGTAGCTTTCGTGCGAAAGCGAAAGTCCGGCGACCGCCGTATGTTCGATCGCGCCAGTATGGAAACTGGAACTCAGGTCGGTCTGGTTGTAGAGAATCTTGTTCGTCGTATCGCGAATGTTGCCGCGCGGTCCGCTCGGCATGTAGTAGCCGGCAGGTACCACAATCTGCAACGCGGTGCCCGGATTGAGCGTGCATGACGCGCCGCTCGGCTGCAGATTGTTCGGTTCGCAAAACGTGCCCTGCGGCGGATCGACGAGCGAGTATTGCGTCACGCGCTGCGCGCGGGTGAGGTTGCGCAGCGAAAAGTCCTCACTGAATCGATGCTGGACGATGCTCGTAAACGCGTCGGCGCGGATCTGCTGCGTATCGTAGTTGCGGTAACCGTAGTAGGCGCGCGGATCGACGCCTGGAAGGATCTGCCCCTTGTACGCCGGCACGCCGTATTGCGGCACGTTGTCGTCGTGCTGATGGAAATAGCTCAACGTCACGCTTGTGTCGGTGCCGAGGCCGAAACCGATCGACGGCGCGAAGCCCCAGCGCTTGAAGTTCTCCACGTCGCGGCCAGGCACGTCGTTTTCATGCGCCATCAGGTTGATGCGGAACGCGGTGTTATCACCGATCTGCCGATTCGTGTCCGCAGTCAGACGGCCATAGCCGTCGGTGCCGGCACCCGCTTTCAATTCGGTGCGATCGACGAGCATCGGCGCCTTGCTGACCAGGTTGATCGAGCCGCCGACCGAGCCGGATCCGGCATACACCGAATTCGCCCCGTTGACGAGCTCGACGCTGTCGAGATTGAACGGGTCCGAACGCGTGTACTGCGCACTGTCGCGCACGCCGTCGACGGTGATGTCGGTGCTGCCGGTAAAGCCGCGCAGATTGATGCTGTCGCCGTAGCCGCCGCCGCCCTCGCCCGCACCGAAGGTGATGCCGGGCAACGTCGTCAGGATGTCGCGCAGGTTGAGCAGATTCTGCTCGGCGATGACCTTCTGCGGCACGATCGTGATCGTCTGCGGCGTGTCGAGCAGCGAGGCGGTCAGCTTCGGCGAGGTCGCCTGCGCGTTCGGCGTGCCACGCACGTCGACCTTGTCGAGTTCGGTCGGATTGGCCCGCGAGTTTTCCGAAGCAGCCGCAGCGACCGCGGCATCGGCGGCCATATCGGCCGCGGGCGATGTCACGGCCGGCGTTGCATCGTTCGATGCATTCGCCGCGAACGCGAGGGCGGGCGAGGCCGCCGCCAGCATGGCGGCGTAAAGGGGAGAAAATTTCAATATCGATCTCGGCATGGCTCGTCGGTTTCCTTGAATGGGCGAGTCGTCCCTTGCCGCCGCAGCTCCCGCACGTAACCGTGCCCGAGTCGGACAAAAGCTGAGTAAGACTACAGATGCAAATAATAATGATTCTTATTATTGCATAACAGCAAATCAATGCAAAGCGGCGTCGACGGTCCGAGACTTGCCGGTCTCGATCGCATCAAATACCGGCCGCGCGCCGGTTTATCTCGCGGCGTGCCGGCGCCGCCTGCCGAGAACGATGTGGATGCCGAGCAGCACGGGCAGCGCCAAGCCCACGAGCCAGTGCGCGATCAATGCGTCGCTGCGCCACTGCTCGTCACCGAGGTAGTAAAGCAGGTAGCCGGTGCCAATCAGCCAGACCAGCACAGCGACCGCCAGACCTCCCGAAGCGCGCTGCCTTCGCGTGCGCCAGCCGGCGACGATATGCACGCCCCAAACGAGGCCGAAGGTCCACATCGCGGCGAAGGCCATCGCGGCGTGCACGCGCAGCGACCACGGCTCGAGTGGATGCGGCACGTCGCCAAACTCGCCCTTGCCCATCAGGAAATAGTGCAGCAGCAGCCAGAGCGCGCCGCTCGCCCACAGCAGCAGGCCGACGGCGTAGACCGTCCAGCGCCGGCGCCGACTCAAACGCAGCGCGGCGCGATAAGGTTGGCCGGCGGCGATGTCAGCGTGCACGTGCCGGTTCATGCCATCTCACCCCAGACGCTCCATCGGCCATCGGTGCCATGTCGGTACGCGGTCGCGCCGGAGGCGCGTAACGCGGCTTCGCTGGCCTCTCCCAGCGCGAGCACGATCTTGGTCAGCGCATCGGCGACGAGGCAGCGCGCCGCGACTACACTGACGCATTCGCGCGCATCAATGCGCGCATGCGTGCGGCCGTGCAGATGCGCGCCGGCCGGCGCGCGGCCACCGCTCGTCGCGACCGCCGCCTCGCCGACTTCGAGCAGCGGCTGGACCCCGGCATCGGTTTCGTCAGCAGCGATGAGAACTTGATGCGGGCCTGCGCCGAGCATGCGCAGATCACCACCCGCATTGACGCTCGCCTCCGCGATGCCGTGCGCACGCAAGGTTTCGATCGCACAATCGACCGCGTAGCCCTTCGCGATACCGCCGAGATCGATCCACATGGGACGGTGCAGGATCACGCCGCTGTCCGCGTCGATTTCGATGTCGCGCCACGATGCGTCGGCGACCGCGTCCAAGGCATCCACCGGCCGCGGCAACCGACCTGAAGCGACGAGCTGCGCGGCGACGGCGACGTCGAAAGCGCCATCGCTGAGCGCCGAAAATGCCAAGGCCTCGCGCAGCACGTGAGCGGTCGCATCGTCGACGACGACGCGCGTGCCGACGCGCGCGCGGTGCAGGCGCGAAAGATCGCTGTCCACCTCGTGAAAGCTCATCCGCGCATGCACGCGCGCGACCGTGGCGAACGCGGCGTCGATCGCGCGATGCGCCGACGCCGGCGCGCAACCCGCAACGCGGATGCCCACGTTCGTGCCGAGCAGCGGACGCGCCCGCTCGACCGCGAGCTCAACCGTTTGATTTGCCGATGACGAGCGCATATGTCGCCAGCAAGCGCTTGACGCCGTCGGTGATGTGCCGGCTCGACAGGGTTGCGCCCGAAATATTCTTCACGTCGTCGCCGAGCTTGAGCGTCGATGCCGACGTCTTGCCGACGAACTGCGCGCGCCACGCCTCGTTGCGCACCTGGTCCCCGTACGTCTCGCGGTATTCGAGAATCTCCACGTCCTTGACTGCGCCCTGTGCATCGAGCGCGAGCGCGAACGGAATGAACTCGTGCTTGCCCACGACTTGGTCGGCGATGAACCAGCCGCCGGTCGAGGCCTTCCACACCTTCAACTCGCGGCTCAGCACGTTCACGCCCGAGGCCTTCTCGATCGCTTTCGCCTGTTCGTCGCTCAACGTGACGGGCGCCGACGTCATCGTTGCGCCCGGAAACATCAACGCCTGCGCCTGCTCGACGCTCAGGTACGTTGTCGCAAAGACGGGCGCGCTGGCGACGAGCGCGTAGGCGGGAATCAACAGCAGTCTCGATTTCATGCGAGTTCCTGTCGTGCGCTAGAAGTACCAGCCGGCCTTGATCCTCAACCGGTATTTTTCGAAATCATTGTCGTAGATGCGGCGGCCGACGATCGCGCCGGGCACCGTATCCGAATGCTCGCTCGCCCAAGGCAACTGTTCCAGAAACGTGGCGGTGACGAAGAATTTCTTGCCGCCGTAGTGAATGTTCGGCCCGAAAAAGTAGCCGTCGTTCGCCATGTGCGCCAGATTGTAGCTATTGGTGTATTCGCGTTCATTGAGAAATTCGAAGCCGGCCGACCAGTTCGGCGCGAAGCGGTACGACGCGGCGACGCCCAGGTTCATGTCGGTTTCGATGTCCCACTTCCACCGCGCCGGATTGTCCTCGTCCTGCACATGGCGCCATTCCGGCGCGTAGGTGTAGTTGAACGCGAGGGTCAGGCGATCGTCGAGAAAGTTTTTCTGCAGGATCAGCTTGGCCTCGAGTTCACGGAACTGCGGGCCGATCGTGGGCTCGACATAAACGGCAACGCCGATCGGGTCCGTGTACGGACTCCAGAAGCGATAGATCATCTCGCCCGAGAAACCGACGAAACGCTTGGCGCTGTAGTGGTCGTCCGGCCCGGGTGTGTCGTAGACCAGGGGCTCGGGCGGCGTGGTCTCGCCGAACGGCCCGTTGTGATAGGCGCGCGACCAGACGTAGTTGGCGTAGAACGCAACCTGCAGGTTGTCGGCCAGGCCGTATTCGAACTCCGTGCGACCGTCGATCTGGTCAAAGTAGCCGCCCGCCTTCTGATGCCGCCACGTGGCCCACTGCTCCACTTCTTTTGCACCCTTCGGCAGCAAGTCGGTCGTGTAGACGTATCCGAACATGCTTTCTTCGGCTTGCGCGAACGGCGCCGGCAGCATGGCGGAGAGAATGAGCGCCGACATCGGCAGGAACGTGAACTTCGATCGGAGGGGGGTATGCGGCACGGTCGGTTTCCAAGAAAGCGTGCGCGCATAATAATGCGACTGATTCTCATACACAATAAAAATTGCCTGCCGATCACCCGCGTCGAGCGGGATTTCGAATCCGGGCGGCGCGGCACGAAAAAGCGGCGACGCCGAATCCGCGAGCGACCTCAATCGCTGCGATCGTCGCGCGTGTAGACCAGCGCGTCTTCGACCTTCACCGGAAACTTGGCGATCGGTTCGTAGGCCGGAGGACACATCGCCGCGCCGGTGCGCAGGTCGAAACGTGCGCCGTGGCGCGGGCACTCGACCTCGAAGCCATGGATGTCGCCGCCTGCCAGCTCACCGCCATCGTGCGTGCAGATGTCCTCGACCGCGTAGAGATCGCCGTCGATGTTGAACACAGCGATCGCGGTGTCGCGGTCCCAGGCGACTTTGAATTCTCCGGGCAACAATTCGGATTGGGCGCAGACGCGAATCCAGCCGCTCATCGGCGCGCGCTCACAGCGGCTTCTCGAGCAACTCGAACTTGAGGTCGTCGCGTTTCGGAATGCCGAAGCGTTCGTCGCCGTAGGGAAACGCCTTGTACTTGCCCGTGCGTCGGTAGCCGCGCCGCTCGTACCACGCAATGAGTTCGTCGCGCACCGAGATCACGGTCATCTCCATGCGCGTGCAGCCGAAATCGTCGTGGGCGACGCGCTCGGCTTCGGCCATCATCAGTTTGCCGAGGCCGGCGCCTTGCTGGGTCGGATCGACCGCGAACATGCCGAAATAGCACGCATCGCCCTGCTTCTCGATATGACAGCAGGCGAGCACGAGCACGCCGCGCTCGGCCACCAGCACGAGACTGCCGGTCTTCTCGATGATTTCGGCGATGCCCTTGGGATCGACGCGCTGGCCGTCGAGCAGATCCGCCTCGGTCGTCCAGCCCACCCGACTCGCATCGCCGCGATAAGCCGAGGTGACGAGTTTTTCGATCGTCGGAATATCAGCGAGTGTGGCCAAGCGGAATTCGACGGCGGCCTCGTTCGGCAATTCGTGTACGGCGGTCATCAAGGACTTCCTTCGGTGGTGGTCTTCGCAGTTCCGGCCAGTGCGGCGCGCAGCGTCGCAAACGGCAGCAGCGCACATTTGCGCCGCGACGGATAGTTTGCCAGCGCGGCGAGTGCATTCAAGTCGCCCAGCGCGGCGTCCGCGTCGAGCTCGCCGCGAATGAGTTGCGCAAAGCGGGTTTCGAGCTCGGCAACACCGTCGGCATCGAGGTCGGCGCTGCGTTCGCCGAGCAGCGAGGCGGTCGCCTTCGCGATCGCGCAGGCTTCGCCTTGGAATGCGATCGCGGTGATGCGTCCGTCGACGACGCGCAACTCTACGTGCAGTGCATCGCCACACAGCGGATTGGCGCCGTCGGCAACGTGCGTCGGCGCGTCGAGCGCGCCGAAGTGGCGCGGCGCGCGGCTGTGCTCGAGAACGATGCGCTGGTACAACTCGCTGGTGGACATTCGCGCATTGTACGTCGCCGCGCTCAGCCGATGCCCGCGGCGCGCCACCATTTCGCCATGCGCAGCGGCGATGCTTTTGCGCCGACCCCATGTGAGACTCGACGTATGCCATCGTTCCACCGCCGCCTTGCCTTTCTTGCCACGAGCTGCCTCGCGCTCGCCGCCTGCGCGACCGCATTCGCCTCCGGCGATCGCCACAACGACGGCGCGGCGATGCAATCCCGCCTTGCCGCGCTTGCCGAACGTGCGCTGCCAGGCACGCTCGGTATCGCCGTGCTCGACTTGAACAGCGGCGCATCGTGGCGCGTCAACGCCGCACGCGGCTACCCGATGATGAGCGTGTTCAAGGCGCCGCTCGGCGCGGCCGTGCTCGAACGCGTCGATCGCGGCGAGCTGTCGTTGGAACGCATGATCACGCTGATCTCGACCGATCTGCGCCCTGGGCCGGGCCCGCTTCGCGGCGAGTTGCAGAGCGGGCGCACCGAGTTCAGCGTCCGCCGGCTGCTCGATGCCGCGGTCAGCGAAAGCGACAATACCGCGGCCGATGCGTTGGTCAAACTCGTCGGCGGCCCGACCGCGGTGACGGCCTTCCTGCGCGCGCACGGCATCGACGGCATTCGCGTGGACCGCGACGAGCGCACGCTCGCGCACGACATCGACGGCCTGGCCGCCAATGTCGAAGTGCCGCCTGCCGACGAGTCCGCCGCGAAAAAACTTACGCGCAAACGGCACGGTTACGCCGCCTACCTTGCCGATCCGCGCGACACGAGCACGCCCGACGCCGCTGCGGCATTTCTGCGCAAACTCTCGCGCGGCGAGTTGGTGTCGCGCGATTCGACCGCGCTCATGCTCGAAATGATGACGCACTCGCCGACCGTGCCGAACCGGCTCAAGGGCGGCGTGCCGGCAGGCGCGCGGCTCGCGCACAAGAGTGGCACCTCGGCCACGTTCGAAGGCGTTACCGCGGCGCACAACGACATCGGCATCTTGAGCTGGCCCGACGGTCGCACCGTCATCGTCGCCGCGTTTCTGACGGCGTCGCCTGCCTCGGAACAGGAACGCGATGCGATTTTCGCGACGCTGGCGCGAGACGTGGCCGGCGAGCTGCACCCCTGACGATATCGGATCGTGCCATCGCCGCGCGGGCAGAATAAACTCGGGTCAACGACAACGGCACGAGGAGCCATCAGCGATGAATCCACAACGGCGCGCCCTGCTCGGCGGCATGGCATTGGCGGCGCTCGCGCCTGCACGCGCGGACACACCCGGAGAACCGGCACCGCAGCAAGCCCTCGACGCGCCCGATGTGCCGCCGTGGCCACCCGCCGAGCGCATCGCATTGTGGCCCGGCGAACCGCCCGGTATGCCGGCCACGCCGCCCACCCCGGCGCTGACGATGAATGGTGCGCGCGGCGAACGTCAGCTCTGGGTCAGTGGTATCGTGCGTCCCGAGATCAATGTGTTCCGCGCACCGCGCCCGGACGGCTCGGCGCTGCTCGTGATTCCCGGCGGCAGCTACAGTTTCGTCTCGGTGCAGAACGAAGGCATCGACATCGCGCGGCGCTACACGCCGTTCGGCACCAGCGTGTTCGTGCTGACCTACCGCCTGCCGGGCGAGGGCTGGAAGAACCGCAGTCGCGTGCCGCTCGCCGACGCGCAACGCGCGATGCGCCTGCTGCGCGCGCAGGCGGCGGCGCTGCATATCGATGCGCAGCGCATCGGCGTCCTCGGGTTTTCTGCCGGCGGTCATCTCACCGCCGATCTGGCGACTGCGTTCGACGAAACGAGTTATGCCCCCATCGATGCCGCGGACAAGCTTTCGGCGCGGCCGCATTTCGTCGGCCTCGCCTATCCGGTCGCCAGCTTGATGCCCGGCGTGGTGCACACCGGATCGCGCGATAACTTGCTCGGCACCGGCGCCAGCGCCGCGGAGGTCGCCAAGCATTCGCCTGCCGAGCACGTACGCACCGATACGCCGCCGACGTTCGTCTTCCACGCGATGGACGACGATGCCGTACCGGTCGGTGCGAGCTTCGATTGGATCGCCGCATGCCGCCGCGCGCGCGTGCCAGTCGAAGCGCACCTGTTCGAGAAGGGCGGGCACGGGTTCGGCCTGCATTCTGCGATTGATTCTCCGGCCGCACATTGGCCCGAATTGTTCGCGGCATGGATGCGCCAGCACACTTGACGCTTTCCCGCCACGGATAACGAACCTGCCGCAGTGCCCTGGCGCATTGTGCGTTTCATACGCACAATCGGGGCATGGAGACACAATACGACGCGATCGTGATCGGCAGCGGCATCAGCGGCGGCTGGGCGGCGAAAGAACTCTGTGAGAAAGGCTTGAAGACGCTCGTGCTCGAGCGCGGGCGCGACGTGCAGCACATCAAGGACTATCCGACGATGTCGCTGCGCCGTTGGGACATGGACCTGCGCGGCGAGAATCCGCGCTCAACGAGCGAGGCGAATCCGCTGATCTCGCGCGCCGCCGGCTACGATGCGACGACGAAGCACTTCTTCGTCAAGGATGACGACCATCCCTATGTGCAGGAAAAGCCGTTCCTCTGGGTACGTGGCTATCAGGTCGGCGGCAAGTCGCTGATCTGGGGCCGGGCCTGCGCGCGCTGGTCGCCGATGGACTTCGAGGCGCCCAAGCGCCTGGGTTATGGCATCCCCTGGCCGATCGGCTACGACGACGTCGCTGCGTGGTACGGCCACGTCGAGAAATTCATCGGCGTCTGCGGCAGCAAGGAAAACATCGAGACGATGCCCGACGGCGACTATCTGCCCGCCTACGAACTCAATACAGTCGAGCAGCATTTGCGCAACGTGCTGAAGGAAAAGTTCGGCCGCCACTATGTTTCCGGACGCTGGGCGCACGTCACCGAGGCGCAGGACATTCATCGCGAGCAGGGCCGCGGCACCTGCCGCAACCGCAATCTGTGCATGCGTGGCTGTCCATTCGGCGGCTACTTCAGCTCGAACGCAAGTACCCTGCCTTGGGCACAGAAGACCGGCAACCTCACCGTGCGTCCGTTTTCGGTGGTGCATTCCATCATCTACGACGAGGCGACGCACCAGGCGAGCGGCGTCAAGGTGATCGACGCGAACACGCATGAGGAGATCGTGTTCAAAGCCAAGGTCGTCTTCGTCAACGCTTCGGCGCTGAACTCGACGCTGATCCTGCTCAACTCCACGTCGAAACGCTTCCCGAACGGCCTCGGCAACGACCACGGCGTGCTCGGCAAATACGTCGGCTTCCACAACTACCGCGCCGGCATGAGCGCGGAGATCGAGGGTTTCGAGGATTCGTATTACGAAGTCTATAAGCCGGCCGAAAGCATCATCCCGAACTTCCGCAATGTGCAGAAACAGGATGCCGACTTCCTTGGCGGCTACGTCATTTTTAGCGGCGCCAGCCGACGCCTGATCGACGACAACGATACGCACGGCGAAACCATCGGAGCGAAGTACAAACAGGCGATCAGCCAACCGGGCAAATGGACGGCCTACATGTACATGCAAGGTGAGACGCTGCCGAAGGCCTCCAATCACGTGCGTCTATCGCCCGACAAAAAGGATCCATGGAGCATCCCGCAGCTTGTCATCTCAGTCGGCTACGATGACAACGACGATCGCATGGTGCGCGACTTCCTCAACGAAGGCCGTAAGATGCTCGAAGCGGCCGGCTTCACCAATGTCAAGACGAACGACAACCACCAGCCGCCCGGCCTCGACATCCACGAGATGGGCGGCGCGCGCATGGGCGCCGATCCGAAGACATCGATGCTCAACGCGCACAATCAGTTGCACTCGTGCAAGAACGTCTTCGTCACCGACGGCGCGTGCATGACGAGCACGGGCAGCCAAAGCCCGTCTATCCTCTACATGGCGCTGACCGCACGCGCAGCGAACTACGCCGCCGACCAGCTCAAGCAGCACGGGAGGATCGTCTGATGGATCGCCGCGAATTGCTGCGCGCGATTGCCGCGCTGACCGGTTGCGCTGTCGTCGGCGCCGAGCGCATTTTCGCCGCTGCGTCCGATTCCACTGCGTACACGCCGGCGCAAGTCGCGCTGTTCGACGAGATTGCCGAAACGATCCTGCCGCACACCGACACGCCCGGCGCGAAGGATGCGCAGGTCGGCGCTTACATCGCCCGTTACTCGGCCGCGTGCTACACGCCGGCGAATCTTGCGATCCTGCGCGCCGGCCTCGACGATATCGATGCGCGTTCACGCAAAGCTCACGGCACCGATTTCATGCGCTGTACAAGCAAGCAGAGAGAAAGGCTGCTGATCGACATCGACGCGGAGGCCAAGCGCCGCGCGCGCGAACTCGGCGACAACAGCGACCAGCCGCCGCACTGGTTCACGCTGTGCAAACAACTCACCCTGTTCGGCTTCTTCACCTCGGAAGCCGGCGCGTCGCGCGTGGCCCGCTATCGCCCGGTGCCCGGCCCGTACAAAGGCGTCGTGCCGTACAAGGGCGAGACGTTCTGGGCGTGGTGAGCATTCCTCTTTTGTCGTCATTCCGGCGAAAGTCGGAATCCATTTTGCTTTTGACGTTGAAAAGCAAGATCAAGATGGATTCCGGCTTTCGCCGGAACGACGAGAATTTTTCCTGGAGAGTACATATGAACTACGCCACTCTGGTTTGCGTCATTGCCATCAGTTTCACTGCACATGCCGCTGAATCGATCAGCAAAGAAAAATCCTCCCATTCCAACATGTTGACTGAAACGCAGCAGCGCGAAGGCTGGAAGCTACTGTTCGACGGCAAATCGACCACAGGCTGGCATCGCTTCAACGAGAAGACGATCGGCAAGTCGTGGTCCGCCGACGGCGGCAGCCTGCATCTCGACACCAGCAAGAAGAAAGACGGCTGGCAGGTGCCCGACGGCGGCGACATCGTCAACGACGGCGTGTTCGCCAACTTCCATCTGAAGATCGACTGGAAGATCGCGCCCGCAGGCAACAGCGGCGTGATGTTCTATGTGCAGGAAGGTCCGCAGTACAAGTATCCGTGGCAGACCGGCGTCGAGTCACAGGTGCTCGACAATGTCGCAGCGGAAGATGCGCACTTCGACAAGCATCGCGCCGGCGACTTGTACGATCTGATCGCCGGCAAGCCCGAGGCGGTGCGCGCGGCCGGCGAGTGGAATCACCTCGAAATCATCAGCGACCATGGGCGCTTCGTCGAAAAGCTCAACGGCACCGTCGTGGTCGAGACGACGTTGTGGGGCGATGCGTGGAAACAGTTAATCGCCGGCAGCAAGTTCCGCGACATGCCCGGCTTCGGCACGTTCCATGAAGGCAAAATCTCGCTGCAGGATCACGGTGCGGACGTGTGGTTCCGCAACATCATGATTCGCGAGTTGAAGTAGCGCCGCGCGAGACGCAGCGCCCGATTCTCACGCCAGCAACTTGCGCACTTTGGCGATCGCCGCGATGAACGCGTCGATCTCCTCGCGAGTGTTGTAAAACGCGAGCGAGGCGCGCGCTGTCGCCGGCACGCCGTAGAACTGCATCAGCGGATGCGCGCAATGGTGGCCCGAGCGCAAGGCGACACCTTCGTGATCAAGCAAGGTCGCCAGATCGTGCGCGTGCACGCCATCGATCAGGAACGAGAACACGGCGGCCTTCTCTTTCGCCTCACCAAACAGACGCAACCCCGGCACCGATTTGAGTGCATCGGTCATGTATGCAGCCAAGTCGCGCTCCATCGTACCGATCGTGTCGAGGCCGATGTGGTTAATGTAGTCGATCGCCGCGCCGAGACCGACGAAACCGGCGATGTTCGGCGTGCCGGCCTCGAACTTGTGCGGCGCGTCGGCGAATGTCGTGCCGTCGAAGCTCACCGTGCGGATCATCTCGCCGCCGCCGAAGAACGGCGGCATGTCGGCGAGCAACTCTTTGCGCGCCCAGAGCATGCCGGTGCCGGTCGGGCCGTACATTTTGTGCCCGGTCAGCACATAAAAATCGCAGCCGACCGCCTGCACATCGATCGGCAGATGCGGCGCGGCCTGCGAGCCGTCGACAAGCAGCGGGATTCCGCGAGCGCGACAGGCTTTGGCCAGTTCGCGCACGGGGTTGATCGTGCCGAGCACGTTCGACACGTGCGTCACGCCGGCCAGCTTCACGCGCGGATTCAGGCGCGCGATGAACTCCTCAACGATCAACTCACCGCTTTGCGTGATCGGCGCGGGAATCACCTTCGCGCCGGTGCGCGCGGCGACGAGCTGCCAGGACACGATGTTGGCGTGATGCTCCATCGTCGTGACGAGAATCTCGTCGCCCGGCTGCAAGCGCGGCAGCGCATAGCTATAGGCAACGGTGTTGATCGCCTGCGTCGTGCCGCCGGTGAAGATCACCTCGTCGCGCGTCGGTGCATTGATGAAACGCGCGAGTTTGTCGCGCGATGCCTCGTAAGCCGACGTCGCTTCCTCACCGAGCGTGTGCACGGCGCGCGCAACGTTGGCGTTCGTTTCGCGATAGAAGCGGTCGACCGTGTCGATCACGATCTGCGGCTTCTGCGAGGTGTTCGCGTTGTCGAAATAAACCAGCGGTTTCCCGTGCACCTCGCGCGCAAGGATCGGAAAGTCTTGGCGGTGGGGGTTGGCAGCAGATTTCATCGGGGGAAAATCGCCTTTCCCTTCTCCCGCCGGGAGAAGGTGGCGCAAAGCGCCGGATGAGGGTCCGCACCAATTGCAGCGCCTGCCTGGACCCGGACCCTCATCCGCCTGCCGGCACCTTCTCCCGGCGGGAGAAGGGTTTTTTCGGTGTACGTCACTTCAACCTTGTCACGTGTCTCGCATCCCATCGGGCGGCAACACCGCCTGCATCCGCCGCGCCAACCGTTCGCGCAAGTCCGCGTCGGCAACGCCGTCGAGCACTTCGCGGCAGAACGCGGTCACCATCATGCGCCGCGCTTGTGCGAACGGAATCCCCCGCGAGCGTAGATAAAACAGCGCGCGCTCGTCGATCTGGCCAACCGTCGCGCCGTGCGCGGCCTTCACTTCGTCCGCATAGATTTCGAGCACGGGCTGAGTGTCGATCTCGGCATTCGGCGAGAGCAGCAGGTTCTTGTTCGAGAGCTTCGCATCGCTGCCGTCCGCGCCTTCGGCCACCGTGATGGCGCCATGGAAGATTCCGCGCGCACGCTGATCGGCGACACCACGCCAGACGATATCGCAGGCCGTATCGCGCGCCACATGGCGCACGTCGAGGTGCGTATCGACGTGTTCGCGCCCGCGCAGCACAAAGACGCCGCGCGATTCCAAGCGGGCCTGTTCGCCTGCGAGGTCGACTTGCAGATCCAAGCGCTGCAGGCGGCCACCGAGCAGCATATGCGTCGCGCGCAGCTGCGCTTTCGCGCCCACGCGCGCCTCGACGAGGCGGTACAGCGCCACCGATTCCGGCAGTTCGCACACGCTGAGCAGATCGAGCTGCGCGCCGCCGGCCAAATCGTACCGCCGGTGCAGCGAACCGACGATTCCTACGCCCTCGACGCCAAGATGATGTTCGATGACACGCGCGTGGCCGCTCACGATCGCGACATCCACCGTCGCCTGCCAGCGGCTCGGCTGCGCGCCTGGCACGCTGACGTAGACCACATGCACAGGCTCGTCGATGTCGCCGTCGATGCGGATCGAATATATATTTCCCGCCGATTCGCCGACCGTCACTGAGGCGCTGACCTCCGCGATATCGGAATAACGCTCGGAGAACGTACCGTTGACGACGACGACACGGCGGCCGCGAGTCTGCGGCCAATCGAATTGCGCGCGCAGCGCGTCGGTCAACTCAGCGTGCGCGTCCGCCGCGACGAATTCCTGCTGCGACAGCGCGCGCAGCGCCATCTTGCTATAGCGCCACGACTCTTCGCGCGCACGCGCGTCGCCGCGGCCGAATTCTTCGAGCAAAGCTGCCGCCATCACGCCGCTCCGGCGAGCTTGCGTTCGGCGATCCAAGCGTAACCGTGTTCTTCGAGTTTTTGCGCAAGGCCGGCGTCGCCTGATTCGACGATCACGCCATCAGCCAGCACGTGCACGAAGTCCGGCACGATGTAGTCGAGCAGGCGCTGGTAGTGGGTGACGACGAGGAAGGCGCGCTCGGGCGAGCGCATCGCGTTGACGCCGTCGGCAACCATCTTCAGCGCGTCAATGTCGAGGCCCGAATCGGTCTCGTCAAGGATCGCCAGCGTCGGCTCGAGCAAGGCCATCTGGAAAATCTCGTTGCGCTTCTTCTCGCCGCCCGAAAAGCCTTCGTTGACGGCACGATGCAGCAGCTCGTCCTTCAGATGCAGCACGGCGAGCTTCTCGCGCACACGCTTGAGGAACTGCATTGAATCCAGTTCCGCTTCACCGCGATGCTTGCGCTGCGCATTCAATGCGGTGCGCAGGAAATAAGTGTTGTTCACGCCTGGAATCTCGACCGGATACTGGAACGCGAGAAACACGCCGTCGGCCGCACGCTCCTCGGGTTCGAGTTCGAGCAGATTCTTGCCTTGGTACACGACCGAACCCTGCGTGACCTCATAACCCTCGCGCCCCGCGAGTACATTGCCGAGTGTGGACTTGCCCGCGCCGTTCGGCCCCATGATCGCGTGCACTTCGCCCGCTTTCACGTCGAGCGAAAGGCCCTTGAGGATTTCCTTGCCCGCGACGCGGACGTGGAGGTTTTCGATTTTCAGCATTTCCATTTCTCGTGCTTTAGCCCCTCTCCCACCGGGAGAGGGGTTGGGGTGAGGGTTCGGGATTCTTTCAGCGCATGGACCGTGCCGGACCCTCATCCGGCGCTTCGCGCCCCCTTCTCCCGTCGGGAGAAGGGAAAACATCATTGCGTGGCAAGTTTCGCCAGCGCCTCACCTTCGACGCGGCATCCGAGCCACTCCGGCGTCATCTTCGCCCCCAGCGATTCGTAGAACTCGATCGACGGCGTGTTCCAATCGAGCACCGACCACTGAAAACGCGCGAGTCCTTCGGCCACGCAGCGCTTCGCCAAGTTCACGATCAACGTTTTGCCGATGCCATGGCCGCGAAACGCCGGACGCACGAACAGATCTTCGAGGTACAACCCGTGCCGGCCGCGAAAGGTCGAGTAGTTATAGAACCACAGCGAAAACCCGGCGACCTCGCCGTTCCACTCCGCGATCTCGGCGAACACGCGCGGATTCGCGCCGAACAGATCGCGCCCGATGTCGTCCGCAGTCGCATCGACTTCGTGACGCAGCTTTTCGTAGTCGGCCAGCTCGCAGATCAATGCATGGATTGCTGCCGCATCGTCAGACCGCGCCGCGCGTATCGCGAGGCTTGCAACAGGTGTGTCCATCGTCAACCCACCGCACCTTCGAGCGACACTTCGAGCAGCTTCTTCGCCTCAACGGCGAACTCCATCGGCAGTTCCTTGAACACCTGCTTGCAAAAGCCGTCTACGATCATCGACACGGCGTCTTCCTCGCCGATCCCGCGCGAGCGGCAGTAGAACAACTGGTCGTCGGAAATCTTCGACGTCGTCGCTTCGTGTTCGACGATGGCACCGGGATTTTTCACTTCGATGTACGGGAAGGTGTGCGCCCCGCACTTCTTGCCGATCAGCAGCGAGTCGCACTGCGTGTAGTTACGCGCACCTTCGGCGCCTTTCTCGACCTTGACCAAACCGCGGTAAGTATTCTGCCCGCGCCCGGCGCTAATGCCCTTGGAGATAATTTTCGACTTGGTGTTGCGGCCGATGTGGATCATCTTCGTGCCGGTATCGGCCTGCTGGCGATGATGGGTCAGCGCCACTGAGTTGAATTCGCCGACCGAATCGTCGCCGCGCAGCACGCAGCTCGGATATTTCCAGGTGATTGCCGAGCCGGTCTCGACCTGGGTCCACGAGATCTTCGAGCGCGCGCCGCGGCAGTCGCCGCGCTTGGTGACGAAGTTGTAGATACCGCCAACGCCGTTCTCGTCGCCCGGATACCAGTTCTGCACAGTCGAATACTTGATGTTCGCATCGTCGAGCGCGACGAGCTCGACGACCGCGGCGTGGAGCTGGTTCTCGTCGCGCATCGGCGCGGTGCAGCCTTCGAGATACGACACGCTCGCCTTTTCTTCGGCGATCAGCAAGGTGCGCTCGAACTGCCCTGTATCGCGCGCGTTGATGCGGAAATAGGTGCTCAATTCCATCGGACAGCGCACGCCCTTCGGCACGAAGACGAAGCTGCCGTCGGAGAACACCGCCGAGTTCAGCGCGGCGAAGTAGTTGTCGCCCTGCGGCACGACGCTGCCGAGATATTTCTGCACGAGTTCGGGGTGCTCATGCACCGCCTCGCTGATCGAGCAGAAGATCACGCCGGCTTCGGCCAGCTCCTTGCGGAACGTCGTGCCGACCGACACCGAGTCGAACACCGCATCGACCGCGACGCCGGCGAGACGCGCGCGCTCGTGCAACGGCACGCCGAGCTTGTCGTAAGTTTCAAGCAACTTGGGGTCGACGTCGGCTAGCGACTTCGGCCGGTTCTTCGGCTGTGAGTAGTAGCTGATCGCCTGGAAATCGATCGGCTCGATCTGCAGCTTGGCCCAGTGCGGCGGCATCATCGTGAGCCAGTGGCGATAGGCTTTCAGGCGCCATTCGGTCAGCCACTCGGGTTCATTCTTGCGCGCGGAGATCGCGCGCACGACGTCCTCGTTCAAGCCCGGCGGCAGGCTTTCGCTTTCGATGTCGGTGACGAAGCCGGCGCTGTAGCGTCGATTGAGCGCCTCGGCGACAACGTCAGTGGGCGCCGATTCGTCGGACACGTCGATTTCGATGGGTTGGGTGGCCATTTCGGGCTGCCTATGAATTCACGCGGTGGCTAAACGTAACGGGATCGTTGCACGCTTCGGCGGCGGCCGAAGCATGTCGGCCAATGTCATCTGCCGCAGCGTCGTCTCGATCACTTCGCTCACACGCCGCCAGTTGCCGCGCACGCCGCAATGAGGCTCGTGTCCGCATGCGCCCTGGTGCGCGCTGCATTCGGTCATGCCGAACGGGCCTTCCATCGCGACGAGAATGTCGGCGAGGCTGATCCGCTCGGGCGCGCGCGCGAGGCGATAACCGCCGTTGACGCCGCGGAACGATTCGACGAGTTCCGCATGCGCGAGCTGTTTGAGCAGCTTCGACACGGTTGGCAACTCCAAGTGCGCGCGCTCGGCCAGCGCCTGCGCGCTGAACACCTCGTCCGGTGCCTCGGCAAGGACGGTCATTACGACGGTAGCGTAGTCGGTCAATTTGCTGACGCGGAGCATGGCGAGATCATCACGGTCGCGGCCGAATCGGGTCGCTTCGAATTCCCGGATGCGGCGCGCGGCCGTCGTCGGCCAGACACATCGCAATCGAGAGCAATACAGGACTGAAATAGTACGGTTTTAGACCGGCCGAGTCAAACCGAGTCCGGCGCGGTCTGATCGCTTTCCAGATACGGCCGCAGAATGTCCGCTATCCAGTTCATGAACACCTGCACGCGCCGCGGCAGGTTGCGCCGATGAGCATAGAGCAGCGAGATCGGCATCGGCTCGGCTGGCCACTGCGGCAGCACCTCGACGAGCGCGCCCTGTTCGATCAATCGACGTACGCCGAGCACCGGTGCCTGGATCAGGCCAAGCCCGGCCAGGCAGGCGGCTTCGTAGGATTCGGCGTTGTTCACCGTGAGCGCGCCCGGCATCGGCAGGATGCGATAGCGTTCGCCGTCGAAATACTCGAAACCGTCGGGCTTGGCGCCGAACGTGGTGACGTAGTGAACCAGCCGGTGCGAGGCGAGATCGTCCAGCGTGCGCGGCGTGCCATAACGCCGCAGATACGCCGGGCTCGCGCAGTTGACGATGCGATGCGCACCGAGCGGACGGGCGATCAGGTTGCTGTCGCCGAGCGTGCCGACGCGCAGCACACAATCAAAACCCTCGCGCACCGGATCGACGCGGCGATCGGTGCTCGACAGCTCGATTTCCAGGTGCGGATGCGCTTCGAGGAATTCCGGCAAGCGCGGAATGATGAAGTTGCGCGCCGTCCCGGTCGGCATGTCCACGCGCAGGCGGCCGCGCAGGGACTCGGCGCTGCGGCGGAACATCGATTGCAGCTCATCCATATCCGAGAGGAGCTCTCTCCCACGTTCATAAAAGACGTGGCCATCTTGAGTCAGCTCTACGCGCCGCGTGGTCCGGTGCAACAACCGCGTGCCGAGGCGGGTTTCCAGTTTCTGCACTGCGGTCGAGACGCTGGCTTTCGGCAAGCCCAAGTCGTCGGCCGCGCGCGTGAAGCTGGCGAGCTCGGCGACGCGGGCGAAGATGCGCATGGCATCGAGATCGTTCATGGGTAGGCGAGTCCTGAGGATTTACTGAGAATCTATTGTTCGTATATTCCGAACAGAACGATCGAAAATGACCAGTTTATGCAATCCTCTCCAGCCAATAGAGTAGCACCCGTCCTTTCCAACCTCGGGAGAAACTTATGAATACCCACGACAGCAAAATCGCTCTGATCACCGGCGGCAGCCGCGGCCTCGGCCGCAGCATGGCTCTGCATCTCGCCCGTCAGGGCACGGGCGTGGTCCTGACCTATCGCAGCAACCGCGCCGAAGCCGACGCCGTCGTTGCCGAAATCACGCGACTCGGCGGCCGTGCCGCGAGCCTGCAACTCGATACCAGCGTCGTTGCCGGCTTCGACGATTTCGTCGCACGCCTGCGCGAAACCCTGACGAAGACTTGGGACCGCGACCGCTTCGATTTTCTCGTCAACAACGCCGGCGTCGGCGCGCATGCACGCTTTGCCGAGACGACCGAAGCGCAATTCGACGAACTGATGAATGTGCATTTCAAAGGCGTGTTCTTCCTCACCCAGAAATTGCTGGCGCTGATCGCCGACGGCGGCCGCATCGTCAACGTCTCCAGCGGACTGGCACGCTTCAGTCTGCCGGGCTATGCCGCGTATGCGTCGATGAAAGGCGCGATCGAAGTACTGACCAGATATCTCGCCAAGGAACTCGGTGAGCGCAAGATCGCCGTGAATGTGCTCGCTCCCGGCGCGATCGAAACCGACTTCGGCGGCGGCCAGGTGCGCGACAACGCCGAGATCAACCGTTATGTCGCCGCGAACACGGCGCTCGGCCGCGCCGGCCTGCCCGACGACATTGGCGGCGCGGTCGCAATGCTGCTCTCGCCGGACAGCGGCTGGATCACCGGCCAGCGCATCGAAGCTTCCGGCGGCATGTTCTTGTGATCGAAACTCCGATTGACGGACCGGGCGATACGGCATATCTTGTGTCCGTCAACGGCGTCCGACCCAGCATCTTGTTGGCGAGGACTTAAACGGGAACCCGGTGCGAATCCGGGACTGCCCCGCAGCGGTGACCGGGAACGAACGGTGCCAACAGCACTGGGCCGAAGATGCGGCGATCCACTCGCCGCGTTCATCGACCTGGGAAGCGGCATCGCAGTAGGTGAGACAGGCGTTGCGCAAGCTGCCTGTGTCGCGCCCGGGAGTCCGAATACCGGCCCGCGATCGTCGTGCGCAAGCGCGGCGTCTGGCTTGCAGACCTTCGCGGGAAGGGTAGCCGGGCAGCGTGACGTCCGATCACCCTGGCCCGTCTCTCCTCTCCAATAGTTCTGCATTCGCTCGCGGGAGCGAAGGCCGGCGATCGCGGCCTGTTCCGGTTCCCGCATCGCCTGCCTCGCTTCCTTTCGTACCACCGACAAGGAGAGGCACCCATGTCCCACGCAGAAACCCTCGCGCACGCGACGACATCATCGTCATCGGCCGCCACCGCCCTCGCCGCTCCGCCGAACCAAACCGGTTTCGCTCTGACGCCGCCGCACAACGCGCCCGCGGCGATGCGCGTGACCAAGCGCTCGGGCGCAAGCGAGCCGGTCGATCTCAACAAGATCGTGCGCGCAGTGACGCGCTGCTGCGACGGCCTGCGCGACGTCGATCCGATGCGCGTCGCGGTGAAAACCATCACCGGCCTCTACGACGGCGCCTCGACGCGCGAGCTCGACGAGTTGTCGATCCGCACCGCCGCCTCGCTAATTGCCGAGGAACCCGAATATTCGCAACTCGCCGCGCGCCTGCTCGCCGGCTATGTCGACAAAGAAGTGCAGGTACTCGGTGTCTATTCGTTCTCGCAGTCGATCCGCCTCGGTTTCGACCTCGGTCTGATCAACGAACGCGTGCTCGCCTTCGTCGAGACCCACGCGCGCAAGCTCAACGACGCAATCGACGCAAGCCTCAACGCCCGCTTCGAGTACTTCGGCCTGCGCACGCTCTACGACCGCTACCTGCTCAAGCATCCGTCGAAGCGTCAGGTGATCGAAACGCCGCAACACTTCTGGATGCGCATCGCTTGCGCGCTGACGCAGACGACGGCCGACGCGATCGAGCTGTACCGCTTGTTCGCCACGCTCGACTACGTGCCGAGTTCGCCGACGCTGTTTAACGCGGGCACGCGCCACGAGCAGTTGTCGAGCTGCTTCCTGCTCGACTCGCCGGCAGACTCGCTCGATGCGATCTACGAAAAGTACAAGGACATCGCGCAGCTGTCGAAATTCTCCGGCGGCATCGGCGTGGCCTGGCATCGCGTGCGCGCCGAGGGCTCGCTGATCCGCTCGACCAACGGTTTGAGCAACGGCATCGTGCCTTGGCTGAAGACACTCGACTCCTCGGTCGCCGCGGTCAACCAGGGCGGCAAACGCAAGGGCGCGGCCTGCGTCTATCTCGAACCGTGGCATGCGGACGTCGAGTCCTTCCTCGAACTACGCGACAACACGGGTGATGAGGCGCGGCGCACGCATCATCTCAATCTCGCCAACTGGGTGCCGGACCTGTTCATGCGCCGCGTCGACGAGGACGGGGCGTGGTCGCTGTTCGATCCGGCCGACGTGCCCGATCTGCCCGATCTTTGGGGCGCTGCGTTCGAGCAGGCTTACGTGCAAGCGGAAACGCGCGGCTTGGCGAAGAAGACACTTAAGGCGCGCGATCTCTACGCAAAAATGATGCGTACGCTCGCGCAGACCGGCAACGGCTGGATGACATTCAAAGACGCCTGCAATCGCGCCTGCAATCAGACCGCGCTGAGCGAAAACCGCGTGCATTTGTCGAACCTGTGCACGGAGATCATCGAAGTCACCGGCGGTGCGGAAACGGCGGTGTGCAATCTCGGCTCGATCAATCTCGCGCGCTGCGTCGTCGACGGTGCGTTCGATTTCGACAAGCTCGCACACACGGTGCAGGTTGCCGTGCGCCAGCTCGACCGTGTGATCGATCTGAACTTCTATCCGATCGCGACCGCGCGCGCCTCGAACCTGCGTTGGCGGCCGGTCGGCTTGGGTTTAATGGGCCTGCAGGATGTGTTCTTCCAGCTGCGCCTGGCGTTCGATTCGACGGACGCGCGCGCGCTGTCGGCGCGCATTTCCGAGGAAATCTATTACCACGCGCTGCACGCCTCGCTCGAACTCGCACGCGAGCACGGCGCGCATGCCGCGTTCACCGAGACGCGCGCGGCACGCGGAGAATTGCAGTTCGATGCCTGGGGCGTAACGCCGTCCGACACCGTGCGTTGGGACGCGCTGCGCGAGGCGATCCAGGCACACGGCCTGCGCAACTCGCTGCTGATCGCGATTGCACCCACCGCGACGATCGCCTCGATCGCCGGCTGCTATGAATGCATCGAGCCGCAGTTGTCGAACTTGTTCAAGCGCGAGACGTTGTCCGGCGATTTCCTCCAGGTCAATCGTTATCTGGTCGAAGAACTGAAGCGACTCGGTTTGTGGACAGCCGAGATCCGCGATGCGATCAAGCTCGCCGAAGGCTCGGTGCAGTCGGTCACCGCGCTACCCGAGGAGTTAAAGGTTATCTATCGCACGGTGTGGGAACTGCCGATGCGTGCGCTGATCGACATGGCTGCCGAGCGCGGCGCCTTCATCGACCAAAGCCAGTCGCTCAATTTGTTTATCGAGAACCCGAACATCGGCCAACTGTCGAGTATGTACATGTACGCGTGGAAGAAGGGATTGAAGACGACCTACTACCTGCGCTCGCGGCCGGCGACGAAAATCAGCAAGACGACGGTCGCGGCATCCGGAACCGTGCCGAAGCCTTATAGCGACGTCGATGCCGTCGTCTGCTCCCTCGAAAACCCCGAGATGTGCGAGGCCTGCCAATAGCTTTTCCTTCTCCCTCCGGGAGAAGGTGCCCCGAAGGGGCGGATGAGGGTTCGGTTCTACCGAACGTCTCGCCAATCCCGAACCCTCACCCCAACCCCTCTCCCGACGGGAGAGGGGCTAAAGACAAAGCGAACATGAACCAGACATCCCACCTCCTCACTCCCGGCTTCGCCCTCACCCTGCGGCCGATGCGCTATCCGCAGTTTTACGAGATGTACCGCGCGGCGATCAAAAACACCTGGACGGTCGAGGAGATCGACTTCCAGATCGACCTCAATCATCTCAGCAAGCGTATGACGCCGGCCGAACGGCATCTGATCGAGCGCCTCGTCGCCTTCTTCGCGACCGGCGACTCGATCGTCGCGAACAATCTCGTGCTCAATCTCTACAAACACATCAACGCGCCCGAAGCGCGCATGTACCTGTCTCGCCAGTTGTACGAGGAAGCGTTGCATGTGCAGTTCTACCTGACCCTGCTCGACAACTACATCCCGCAAGCAGAGCGCCGCGCGCAGGCCTTCGCCGCGATCGAGAACATTCCCTCGATCCGGCACAAGGCCGAGTTCTGCCAGCGCTGGATCGACTCGATCCAGCGCCTCGACCGCGTCGACTCCGATGCCGACAAGCGCCAGTTCCTGCTCAATCTCACTTGTTTTGCCGCGTGCATCGAGGGCTTGTTCTTCTTCGCTGCGTTCGCCTACGTCTACTTCCTGCGCTCTCGCGGCCTGCTGCCAGGGCTCGCTGCGGGCACGAATTGGGTGTTCCGCGACGAGTCGGCGCATATGGCGTTCGCCTTCGAGGTGATCCGCACCGTTCGCGACGAACAGCCGGCCCTGTTCGACGAGTCATGGGCAAGCGACGTGCGCACGATGCTCGCGGATGCGGTCGAATGCGAAACCCAGTTCGCGGAGGATGTGCTGTCCGGCGGCGTCGTCGGCCTGTCGGCGGCGGAAATGCGGCAGTACCTCGAATACGTCGCCGACCAGCGCCTGGCCATGCTCGGCCTCACGCCGCTCTACGGCGCGAAGAACCCGTTCCCGTTCATGGAACTGCAGGATGTGCAGGAACTGACCAACTTCTTCGAGCGCCGCGTCTCCGCATACCAGGTCGGCGTACAGGGCGAGGTCAGCTTCGACCACGCGTTCTGAAAACCATATTGACGATGGACGTCTAGACATCTAGACTGCCAATTGCTGAAGGTGCCGGAAGTAACGCTCCGGCTGAAAAGGGAATCCGGTGCGAGTGATTTTTACGATCGTCCCTGATCGTAAAGATCAAAAAGCGGCCATCCATGGCCGCACTTCTCAATTCCGGAGCTGCCCCGCAGCGGTATGTGGAAACGAAATCGCCAACAGCACTGGGTGATACGACCCGGGAAGCGGCGATAAGTAGGAGGGCTCGAATCATCGAGCCCGTGTCCACGAGCCCGAAGACCTGCCTTGGCCGAACGGTTTGCGCCGTTCGATACGACTCGGAACTTCGCGGGAAGGTCTCGGGCGAATGCTTGCCTGCGCCGCGCGCAGATGCGCCCTCGCCTTCGATCCCCACTGAATTCCGTTTCGCCCGCGGGGGCGAGGGTCGACGCTGCGCATCACTTCCGCGGGACTCGACTCGCGGCGGCGGCTCTGCGACAGCGCCTGCTTTCGTTCCTCTGTGTCCATCACGCATGAGGAATTCACATGTCCCAAGTCACCAATCTCGGTTTTCCGCGCATCGGCCGCAAGCGCGAATTGAAGACCGCTCTCGAAAGCTACTGGAAAGGCACGATCGATGCGGCCGCGATGCACGCCACCGCGCGCGAGCTGCGTCAACGCCACTGGCAGCTGCAGCGCGAAGCCGGTGCGGATATTGTGCCGGTCAACGACTTCACTCTCTACGACCACGTACTCGACACGGCCTGGTTGTTTGGCGCGGTGCCGGCCGAATACCTCGCGCTCGCCGATGCCGATCCTCTGGCGGCGTACTTCGCCACGGCGCGCGGACACAAGTCGGCCGGCCGCGACCTGCGCGCGCTCGAAATGACCAAGTGGTTCGACACGAACTATCACTATCTCGTTCCAGAGCTGACGCGCGACCAGGCATTCGCCCTGCGTGGCGACAAACCGATCGCCGAATTTCTCGAAGCGCGCGCACTCGGCTACGAAGCGCGCCCCGTGTTGCTCGGCCCCGTGTCGTTCCTGCTGCTGTCGAAAACCGTCGATGGCAGCGACCGCCTCGCTCTGCTCGACAAGCTCGTACCGGTGTACGCGGAACTGCTCGGCAAACTCGCTGACGCCGGCGCGGAATGGGTGCAGATCGACGAGCCCTTCCTTGCCCTCGACCTCTGCGATGCCGCGCAACACGCCTTCCGCTACGCGTATCGGACGCTCGCAGAGGCGCGCACGCCCAAGCTGCTACTCGCGACGTATTTCTCCGGACTCGACGAGAACCTGCCGCTCGCCATGTCGCTGCCCGCACACGGCCTTCACGTCGATCTCGTGCGCGCGCCGCATCTGCTGGATGCCGTGCTCGATCAATTGCCCGACGATCGCGTGCTTTCACTCGGCCTCGTCGACGGACGCAACATCTGGCGCACCGACCTGCACGCGGCGCTGAATCTCGTCAAACGTGCCCGCGCTTCGATCAGCACACGCCGGCTGCAGCTCGCGCCGTCGTGCTCACTGCTGCATGTGCCGATCGATGCGGGCATGGAGACTGCGCTCGATCCGCAATTGCATTCCTGGCTTGCTTTCGCGCGCGAGAAGCTCGCCGAGTTGCGCACGCTGGCTGATGCTGCCGAAGGCGATGCGGCAGCGATCGCGGCGGTCGCCGCCGCGCGCGAATTGCAGAAAGCACGCAAAACATCCGCGCTGACGGTCAATCCGCAAGTTCGCGAACGACTAAAACAGACAACGGCGCAGATGGAACAGCGTCGCTCTGACTACGAGACCCGTCGCCTCACGCAAGCAAGCGCCCTCGGCCTGCCCGAGTATCCGACGACGACGATCGGTTCGTTCCCGCAGACCGCCGAGGTACGCCGCGCGCGCGCGGCGCACCGCGCGGGCAAGCTCAGCGATGCGGACTACCAATCCTTCCTCGAAACCGAAACGGCTCAGGCCGTGCGCATCCAGGAGGAACTCGACCTCGACGTACTCGTGCATGGCGAGTTCGAGCGCAATGACATGGTGGAATATTTTGGTGAACAGCTCGCCGGCTTCGCGTTCACTCGCCACGGCTGGGTGCAGAGCTACGGCTCGCGCTGCGTGAAGCCGCCGATCGTCTACGGCGATGTCTCGCGCCCGCAGCCGATGACGGTGAATTGGTCGCATTACGCGCAGTCGCTCACCGCGCGGCCGATGAAAGGCATGCTGACCGGACCGGTGACGATTCTGCAATGGTCATTCGTGCGCGATGATCAACCGCGTGCCGACACTTGCCGGCAGATCGCGCTCGCCTTGCGCGACGAGGTCGTCGATCTCGAAGCGGCAGGCATCCACGTGATCCAGATCGACGAGCCCGCGCTGCGCGAAGGCCTGCCGCTGCGCCGCCGCGATTGGGATGCTTATCTCGCTTGGGCCGTCGCCAGCTTTCGCCTGAGTGCCGCGGGAGTGCGCGACGAGACGCAGATCCACACGCATATGTGTTACGCCGAATTTAACGACATCATCGACGCGGTCGCGGCGATGGATGCCGACGTGGTCTCGATCGAGACCTCGCGCTCGCGCATGGAACTGCTCGAGGCTTTTACGCGCTTTCGATATCCGAGCGGGATCGGCCCGGGCGTCTACGACATCCATTCGCCGCGCGTGCCTGAGCACGGCGACATGCTCGGCCTGTTGCGCAAAGCGCGCGCACAGCTGCGGCCCGAGCAACTCTGGGTCAATCCCGACTGTGGTTTGAAGACGCGTAACTGGCCGGAGGTGAAAGCGGCGTTGGGGGCGATGGTCTCCGCCGCAAAGACACTGCGCGAGGAGGCCTGATCCGCCAAGAATCGCAACACAAACACGTCACTCGAACGAGGCGACCAGGGAGGGTCGCCATTTCGACGATACTCACCCCGCGGCGCGTGCGCCAGCTTTGCTCAGCGCCGCAAGACGCGCGGACACCTGCTTCGCGTAGTCGACCAGCATCTTCCGCTGCTTTTTAGAAAATGTACGCGACACGGCATCCATCACGCAGAGCGTACCGATCGGCTGACCGTCCGGTGCATGCAATGGCGCACCGGCGTAGAAACGCAGGCCGCTTTCGCGCAAGCGCGGATTGCCGGCGAAGCGGCGGTCGCGTATGAGATCTTCAATCACCTCGATCTTGTTTTGCGCGATCACATGCCCGCAGATCGCTTCGCCGCGCGAACCGTCCTCGATGCGCGTGAATTTCTGCGACATTTGGACCGAGGAAAGGATCTTCTGCCGATCGCGATCGATCAGTGAGACGAACGAGATCGGCGCGTCGAAATACGCGGCGATTTCCGCGGTCAATCCATCGAGCCCCGGCAGCGGCGCGCGATCGACGAGCGCGAGACGGTCCAGCGATGCCTGGCGTTCGTCCTCTTCCGCCGGCATGTCGGGGCGGACGAAGAACGCGTCGTTGTTCATCATGTAGCCTTCGCACATTGCAACGGCCTCGCCGATGGTCGTGATGATGGCTTCGACGCCCTGGACGTCCGGCTTCGGCAGCGCTTTCGCATCCTCTGCCACTTCTTCCCACAAGCCGATCGCGATCTTCTGGTTCGGCACGAGTGACTTCACCCGGCGGCAAATTCTTTCAGCCTGGTCGAGCGTCGTCGGCGGCATCGCGGAGACGATGACGATGTCGACGGGCTCCTCGTCCAATCCGTCGAGCAGGCGCCGCACGTCGCCGCGGTTGGCCGCGCCGCGCGCGTCGAAGCGGTCGAGCCGCAGCGCCTTGGTCAGCATGAGACCGGCGAGCACATCGCGCTCCGCTCGGGCGGGCAGCACCGCGATACGACAGGGATGGGACGGCAGCGCGGGTTCGTCGTCGTACTCGCCCTCGGGATCAACCTCGTCGATCATCGTGCGCAACGATTTCGCCAACGCGTCGCGCTGCTCGGCACCGAGGCGCTGCTCCGCGTAATCGCGTTCGGATGCGCGCACAACCGGAAGCAGCACCTGATCATAGAACTGCACGAGCGAGCCGGAGCCGACGAATTGCTCGGCCGCTTCGTATCCCCTCGCGAGCGCGCGCTGCTGCAGCAAGCGTCGATACATCTGCTCGGACGGGGACAACGCTTCGTCCTCGCCCAGCATCACGTTGAGGAAGGACAAGCTCGGAATGTGCCGCCCCATCACGACCAGGCAGACGGTGAGCGGCGTCGAAAGCAGCAACCCAATCGGCCCCCAGATCGTCGTCCAGAACACGGCGGCGACGACGAGCGCGAACGAGGACACACCGGTGCTCGCGCCGTACAGCCAGGGCTCGAATACGTTGCCGGTGAGCAGCTCGAGCCCGAGGAACAGACCCAGCGTCAACAGCGGCCCCATCCACGACGGCGACACGGCGAGCGACAACAGTAGTGGCGGGATCACCGCGATCCACGGCCCGACATAGGGAATAAAGCGCAACGCCGCGGCGAGCCCGCCCCAGAGCAGCGCATTCGGCACACCGATGAAATGCAGTCCGAGCGCGAGCGCGATGCCGTAGAGCAGATTGGTCAGCAACTGCATGCCGAGATAGCGGCGGATGCGCGCGGTGCCGTCGTCGATCGCACGCGCGGTCGCGCCGATGCGACCGTGGCCGACGAGGCGGATGAAGCGCTCCTGCAAATCATCGGCCTTGATCGCCATGAATACGACGAGGAGGATGACGAGGAACGTCGTGCCCAACGGCCCCATCAGCGGTTCGATGTAGGCCTGCAGGGCTTCGAGCGGCGTCTTCTTGCCTGTGTCGATCACGCGCACGTCGAGCGGCGCTGGGTCCTGCGTGTTGCCGGCGTTCTTGTCAGGCACGGCCTGTTCGGCGGTTTTCTGCAGATCCTCGGAAAGATGGGTCAGCTTCGCGAGCAAGCCGTTGTTCGCCGGCACGACGTCGCGGATCTTTGCCGCGATGTTGCCGCGATAGGCGGGCAGCTGATTGGCCAGATCGTGCAACTGCCGCGACAGCACGAATCCGGTTTCAACCAGCGCAGCGAGCACGACGATGAGAACGAGGACTGCGGCGGTTGTGCGTCCGATCCAGCGCGCCAGCCAGTTGATCAGCGGCTCGAGCATGAACGCGAACAGGGCCGAGAGCGCGAGCGGCACGAACACCTCGCGGCCGAAATACAGCATGGCCAAAATCGACGCCGCGAGCGCGAGCGCCCATAACCCGGTCAATGCCTCGGCCGCCGCGCGCGAATTTTCCGCGAAGGCGCCGAATCGCTCGCGCCGGGTCTCCTCCCGATTCACAGGTGCTGGCGTGACCATGCCGTGCCTCCTTCGCTGACGCGATCAATCCGCGGGCGCCGACGCGGTTTCGTTGACATCGTCAGGCGGAGGCGCGGGTCGGTCCACCCCGCCGACGTATTGCTCGTACAGCTTGAATGCCGCAGAAGCCAGTATCGCCGTGCCGGCTGTACGCCACCATAATCGCGCCGCTGAGTAGATCAGGCGCCGGCGCGTAGAGACGATCCACACGGCGACCGCGCCGCACAATGCCGCGACCGCAACCGCGGTCCACGGCTGGCGGCGCACGGCGTCCGCGACGACGGGACGCGCGAGATCTACCGAAGCGCGCAACTTGCCATGTTGCCAGTGCTCACCGAACGCCTCGGCCACGTTGGCGAAAAGTGCATTCCATAGACCATCGGCGGAGGCGGTTGACGCGGTGAATCCTGCGCGATGCCGACGCGGCGACGACGGGCGCACAAGCGCGTCGGCCAGCGCCGAGCGGCTGCTCTCGAGCGAACGCACCGCGGCGGCAACCTCATCGTTCATGGCTCGCCCTCTTCCGCCTTCGTTCGGCCGCCGGCTTCGCGCAGCAGGTCGAGATCGTGCTGCAGCTGCTGCGCCAGCACGTCTGACATCGGCGGCGGTTTGCTCCAGAGTGCGAAGGCGATGCCGACAAGCGCGAAGACCAGGCAGGCGATCGGCACGCTCCACGCGCTCCAGCTGGCGCCGCCGATGCCGTTCGACCACAGCGTGAGCACGAGCACCGTGCTCAACAAGCCAGCCAGGATAAACAGCGCGGCCAAAGCGAAAGCGAGCACGCGCCAGCCCCACGAGCGCAGGGAGACCCGACATTCGGCGCGGATCAGCTCCGCGTAGCCGAGCGCGTGCTCGCCGACGAGATCGAGGTGCCGGGCCAGCGTGATCAAAAATCTGAGCATGTGAGTTGAGTATCCTTACCGGGAGTTGGCGACGACCGCAGCGAATCGCACGCGGCCGCGCAGGGTCAGCGTCTGCCCGCACCGAGCAGCAACGCGGCGAATGCGCCTGCCGCAGCGGCGATGAGCACCGCCTGCAACGGCCGCTCGATGATGCGCTCGCGCGTGGCCGCGAGAACGTCCGCGGCGTGCTCGCGCAGGCGATCACCGTTCGGCTCACTTGCGTCGGCATGCGGATTCGACGAGGCCGCCTCCTTGCGGTCGTGCCGCGACGATGGCCTCTTGCGCGCGCCACGGCTGCGGCGAGCGCTCGGCGCATCGGCGTCGACGCCGGCGGCGGCAAAGATGTCGTCCGCGGCGCGGCCTGCGGGATTTTCGCTGCGATCGTCTGATGGGGTTGAGGACATGAAGGACACTCCTCTGGACAGGTTGACGCTCGCGAACAGCGACGCCCCTGGCGAGGCGCCATGGATGCCATCGCGACATCAACGCATTGCGTTATCGCCGCCGCATCTTAGTGTTTGCGACGGGCCGCCTGGATGATGGCAAAAAGCGACGCGCAATGTAAGGCGGACGGCACCCACCGTTCAGGAAGGCCGGCTCCCGTACGACCCGCATTGCGCGGGCCTCGCCGCGTCAGAACACCATGTTGAGGGCGAGCGCCGGCGTCGTGGTCGCCGAAGCTGCTTTCGTGCGTGGGATGTAGCGCACGCCGAGCAGCAGACCGATGTTCGGGTTCCAGTTGTACTCGACCGCCGGTGCGATCGCGAAGGACGCGTGTGGGCCAGTGTTGACGTTGATGTCATCCACCGCTGCGTCCGGCGTCGAGCGGCCGTAAATGCGCGTGTTTTCGGCATGCCGGTAAAGCAGGTCGATGGCGAGCACCCAGTTTTGCGTCACGCTGTATTCGAAGGCGAGATCGGCGGTCTGCACGTCGCCGGGCTTGGCCCGGCCGCGAAAACCCTGATCGGTGCCGTAGACGCTCACGTCTTCGATCCGCACGCTGCGCGAGATCGAGTCGGCGATGTCCAGGCGCGCGCGCAGAATGCGTCCGTTCGGCATCCAGAAATACGACTGCATGTACCAGCCGAGCGTGGTCGTGCGCGCGCCGCCGCCGAAACCGTCGTTGGGGTGATCGCCTAGGCGGTCGAACTTGCCGGTCGGCAGCGATTGCTGCACATTGATCGCCATCGCCGGTATGCCGCTGTCCGCATCGAAGCGCGTCACGCTCCACTGCGCCTGCAGGCTGACGTCGCCGACGCCGATGTGCGAGCTGTCGGGACCGTCGCTGACGCGGTTGTAGCCGAACGTGGGAATCATGCCGACGGTCAGGCGATCGGTCAGGCCGTAGTTGATGTAGGTCAGCGATCCGAAACCGTCGGTGTGCGGCGATCGGACGTCGTAAAGATAAGGCTCGACAAGCCAGTGGCCTTGCGGCAATGCGCCTGCGGAGGCCGCCAACATCGGCCCGGTCCACCAGGCCTCGTCGAGCGACTGGCGATACGCTTGGGGCGGCGTGTCCGCAGAGGTCGCGGCATCCGCCGCACTCGCGGACGCACAGGCCAGCAGCGCGAAGAATCCTGCAACACGAATGATCGTCGAGACGGGCATCGCGACTGGGGCTCCAAACAAGGTCGGCGTATGCTGGACGTTGTCGTGCCGATGCGACAGGGGCACTGCGCGATAAATTGCTGGAGCCAATTCCCCGGCGACGACACGCCAGTGCACCGGCGCAGCCGCAATCGGTACACTTCGGCCCATGACGGACCCCTCCTCACTTCGCCACGACGAACTTCGCGACTTCGTCGCCGCCCATCTCGCGAGCGATAACTTTACCGTAGCGCCGGCCTCGGCCGATGCCAGTTTCCGCAGCTACTGGCGCATCCGTGCCGGCGACGAGACCTGGGTCGTGATGGACGCACCTCCGGACAAGGAGAATATCGCGCCGTGGCTCGATATCGGCGCGCGGCTACACGAGGCGGGTCTGCATACACCGCAGGTGTTCGCCATCGATACGCAACGCGGCTTCATCCTCATGGAAGACCTTGGCAACCGCACCTATCTGCCCGAACTCAATGCAGCCAGCGCGGACGCACTCTACGGCGACGCACTCGACGCGCTGCTGACAATGCAGACGCGCGTGTCGCCTGCGGACCTGCCGGTATTCGACGAAGCCCTGCTTCGCACTGGAATGGAGAATCTGCCGATCTGGCTGTTCGACCGCCATCTCGGCTTCGTGCCCGACAACGAGGATCGCGCCACGACCGAGGCCGCGTTTGCCCTGCTCGTCGCCAATGCACGCGCGCAGCCGCAGGTTTTCGTGCACCGTGACTTCCACAGCCGCAACCTGATGATCTCGACGCGCGACAACCCGGGAACTATAGCCACCGGGCTCTTGAGCCCAGGGATAATCGACTTTCAGGGCGCGCTGCACGGTCCAATCGCCTATGACCTCGCCTCGCTGCTGCGCGACTGCTACATTGCCTGGCCGCGTGAGCGCGTCGATGCGTGGATGCGCGGCTACCATCAGCGCCTCCGCGCGGCCGGCGTCATCGATGTCGATGCAACCACGTTCCGACGCTGGTTCGACCTCATTGGACTGCAGCGACACACGCGGCTGCTCGGGCAGTTCTGCCGGCTCAATTATCGCGACGGCAAGCCCGGCTACCTCAACGACCTGCCGTTGACCCTGCGCTACGTGCTCGACGTTGCGCGCGGCTATCGCGAACTTGCCGCGTTCGCCGCGCTGATCGAACGCGCCGTCGGCGATCGCGACATCACGCACCCGCGCGCGCAGGAGCAGGCGGCGTGATCGAGCATGCCCTGATCTTCGCCGCCGGCCGCGGCGAACGCATGCGTCCGCTGACCGATACGACGCCCAAGCCCCTGCTCCGTGTCGCCGGCAAGCGGCTGATCGAATATCACCTGGAAAGCCTCGCGCGCGCGCGCGTGCGCGAAGTAGTGATCAATACCTCGCATCTTGCCGAGCAGTTTCCCGTCGCGCTCGGCGACGGCTCGCGCTGGAACTTGCGCATCCACTATTCCTACGAAGGCCCGGAACCGCTCGAAACCGGCGGCGGTATGCGGCAGGCGCTGCCTTTGCTCGGCGACGCTCCGTTCATTGCGGTCAATGGGGATATTTTTACCTATTTTGACTTTTCCACTTTGCCGCAAAATCCACTCGGACTGGCGCATCTCGTTCTCGTCGACAATCCTCCGCAGCATCCGCGCGGAGATTTCGTGTTGCGCGACGGCTCAGTGCATGACGAAGAATCGCCGCGTCTCACTTTCGCCGGCATCGGTGTCTATCGTCCGGAACTCGTCGCCGCGCACTCGCCCGGAAAATTTCCGCTCGCACCCCTCTTGCGCGCGGCGATGCGAGAAGCAAGAATCTCGGGCGAGCGCTATGGCGGCACATGGGCCGATATCGGCACACCGCAGCGGCTGACGGCGCTCGAAGCCGACATCTTGGGTGAGCAAGGTGTCGCGCCGCAGAACCCGCAGGTCGGGTAGTACCTGCAATCCACGCAGACCGCATCGCGGTGCGCGCGGGTGCGCTCGACCTAAAACCAACTAGGAATTTCTCTTCGACAGGCTGTCGACAAACACGGTTCCGGTCGTGGCGTCATCGCGGCGCAATCTGCTGCGGTTCCAATCGTTCGAATGACGCAAACATGGAGACCGTTCATGCCTCATCTCGCAGTAGAACGTCGTTTAGCGCTCGTCGTTGCCCTGGCAATGGCCATCAGCAGTCCCTTCGCCGGCGCAACGAACCCAAGTTTCGATTACGAAGATCACTTCGAATTCGAAGCCACTCTGAATGCCCCCTACGTCGCCGACACGGCACATAGCCGCGACTTCGCGATGCACTTCCGCTTTCCCGGCGCCGCCGACGGCAGCATTGTCGGTTGGCGTCTGGAAATCCTCGACAACGCAGATTCTGTCGTGCGCGTTTGGCGCGGCGAGGAAGTCCTCCAGGGCGGCTTCGTAGCCGCGCAGGTGCCCTGGTCCGACCTCGACCAGCAGAACCGCGCACTGGCCAACGGCATCTATCGAGCGCACATGTCCGCATACGCACTGCCATCGTATCTCGGCGGTGGCGATGCCTATGGCACGCTCGCGCAGCGCGTCGATGCGGCGCTGAGCAACCGTTCCAACGACATCATCGAGCAGGACTCCGACGTCAAGGTCGGCTACGTCTTGGCGCCGGCGATGCCCGAGTTCGCAGCTCTGCCGGTCGGCGCGTCGGCCCACGCGACAGCGCCCGCCACGGTAGGCGGCAGCACGAACCACGAGTCGACGGCCGAGTCCGCGGCGGCTACCGCGAGCCTGCCCTACACGGTCTACCTCGGCAATCTGCATAGCCAAACCAGTTTATCCGATGGTAGCGGCTATCCTCTATCGAGCTGCAACAGCGAGCAGAACCCGCAAAGCGGCACGGGCGGCAATGCGACCGCCGCCTACACCTACGCGATGAACCACGGTCTCGACTTTTTGATGACCAGCGAACACAACCACATGTTCGATGGTTCGACGAGCACGAATACCTCGGCCGATCCGACCTCGGTCAAGGCGCTGTACCAGTCCGGCCAGACGATGATGAGCAACTGGAACGCGTCGCACTCGACCTTCCTCGCCTTGGCGGGCATGGAGTGGGGCGTGATCAGCAACGGTGGCCACATGAACGTCTTCAACGCGGACAAGCTGGTCGAGTGGGAATACAACAGCTCGAACCAGCTGCTCGGCGACATCTTCGTGGCGAAGAGCGACTACGCCAGCATGTACACGACGATGAAGAACAACGGCTGGATCGGCCAGTTCAACCATCCGGCGTCGACCGGTCAGTTCACGATCAACGGCACGGATCTCGCCTACACCGCCGACGGCGATGCGGTGATGGTCAGCTGCGAAATCATGAACTCGTCCGCGTTCTCAAACGTCGAGGACGAGTCGCAGGGCGCGGGCAGCGGCTACGCGGCGGCCTGCAACAAGCTGCTCGAGGCCGGCTACCACGTCGCGTTCTCTTCCGACCAGGACAACCACTGCGCCAACTGGGGTGCGAGCTACAGCAACCGCACCGGCGTGCTGATCCCGAACGGCCAAGCATTGAATCGGGCCAACTTCCTCGCCGCACTGCAGGCGCGTCACGTGTTCGCCACCTGGGACAAGACTGCGCAGATCGTCCTGACCACCGATGGCGGTCACATCATGGGCGACCAGTTCAGTCATTCCGGCGCGCTCACACTCACCGTCAACTACGCACCCGGCACCGGTCGCAGCGCCTCGACCGTGAAGATCTACCAGGGCGTGCCCGGCAGCAACGGCACGGTCACCTCGACCACACTGAACGGCAACACGTACACGACCACACCGGCCAACGGCAGCTATTTCTACTATGCAGTGGTCACGCAGGACAATGGCACACAGCTCTACTCGGCGCCGGTCTGGGTGAATCAGGGTGCGAGCAGCGGCGATACCACACCGCCGACGGTCAGCGCGTCCGAGTCGGGCTCGAGCGGTTCGATCACGCTGTCGGCGAGCGCAAGCGACAACGTCGGCGTGAGCAAAGTCGAGTTCTATGTCGACGGTTCGCTGGCCGCCACCGACACGGCGTCGCCGTATTCGACAACTGTCGACTCGACTACGCTGAGCAACGGCAGCCACAGCCTCGTCGCCAAAGCCTACGACGCGGCGGGCAACGTCGGCACGAGCAGCACAGTGAGTTTCAGTGTAAGCAACTCGACCGGCGACACTACACCGCCCACGGTGAGTGCCGCCGAGTCCGGCTCGAGCGGCACGATCACGCTGTCGGCGAGCGCGAGCGACAACGTCGGCGTGACCAAGGTCGAGTTCTACATCGACGGCACACTCGTCGCCACCGACACCGCCACGCCGTACTCGACGACCTACGATTCGACCAAGCTGAGCAACGCCAGCCACAACCTCGTGGCGAAAGCCTACGACGCAGCAGGCAATGTCGGTACGAGCAGCACGATCGCGTTTTCAGTCAGCAACACCACGACGCAGACGCAGTTGATCACAAACGGTGGCTTCGAATCGGGCAGCACAGGTTGGACGGCGACTAGCGGTGTGATCACGAACGGCACCGGCGAGTCGGCGCACGCCGGCAGCTACTACGCCTGGCTCGACGGTTACGGCGCGGCGACGACCGACACGGTCAAGCAGTCGGTGTCGATCCCATCCACGGTCACCAGCGCGACGCTGAGCTTCTGGTTGCATATCGACACGGCGGAGACGACCACGTCGACAGCCTACGACAAGCTGACCGTGCAATTGCTCAACAGCTCGGGCACGGTACTGACGACGCTCGCAACGTATTCGAATCTCAACGCGAATTCGGGATACACGCAAAAGAACTTCGATGTCAGCGCCTACAAAGGGCAGACTGTGCAGGCCTACTTCAAGGGTGTCGAGGACAGCGAGTACCAGACCTCGTTCGTGATCGATGACGTCAGCTTGTTGACGCAATAACGTCCGCGGAACTGCGGCGGCGACGTCCCAAGTGGAGTCGCCGCCGCACTGGTCGTAATTTACGAAGCCAGAAGCTTGCGCAGGAACGGCACGGTCACGCGCCGTTTGGCGGCGAGCGACTCGCGATCGAGGCGATCGAGCAAGGCGGTCAGACTTGCCAAGTCGCGCTCGGTGCGGGCGAATAACCAGTCGAGCGCAGCATCGTCCAGCACGATACCTCGCGCGTACGCACGATCCCGCATCACTTGGCGCCGCGCTTCGTCGGTCAGTGCCTTCAACGGCGCCTGCGCGCAGGCGGACAAGCGCGAGACGAGATCGGGCAGGCCGATGCCGAGCTGCGCGGGCACGCGCGACGCGGCGAAGAGAAAAGTACACTTTTCCGCTTTGCAGCGATTGTAAAGATCGAACAGCGCGTGTTCGGCCCCGCGATTGCCGGCGATCGCATCGAGATCGTCGAGCGCGAGCAGGTCGCTGCCGCCGAGATTGCGGATCATGCCGGAAGCGTCGCCGGCCAGACTGCGCAGCGACAGGTACTGTGCGCGCCGGTCGGCCGCACTGGCCTCGGCGCACGCGGCAATCAGCAGATGCGTCTTCCCGCTCGCCGCGGCCCCGCTGACGAACACCCATGGCGCGGCGGCGTCCACAGTAGCGCGGCGCACGAGATCGAGCGCGGGACCGTTGTCGCCGGCGTAAAACGTGTCAAAACGCTGTTGTGCCGGCCAGCGCATCGCCAGCGGCAGCTGGTCGGGCTTCATGCGTTGCGATCCGGCGGTTTTGGCGTCGGCGATACATTCGCTACCGGCGACTCGCCGGTGCCATGCGTCTCAGGCACGGCCGGCACCGGAGCCTCGTGCGCATATAGCAGACTCGCGCGATAGCGCTCGTTCGCGTAGCGCAACAACACCATCAGCACCGACGCCACCGGCAGCGCCAGCAGCACGCCGAGAAAGCCAAACAGCTCACCACCGGCGAGCACCGCAAAGATCACCGCGACCGGATGCAAGCCGATCTTCTCGCCGACCAGGCGCGGCACGAGCACGTACCCTTCCATCAGCTGGCCGACGACGAACACCACGAGAACCAGGACGACATGGGTGACGTCGCCGTACTGCACGAGCGCCGCAATCACGCCCATGAGGATGCCGGTGATGCTACCGAGATACGGCACGAAACTGATCAACCCGGCGATCAGACCAATCAGCGGACCGACATCGATGCCGACCGCCCACAGGCCGAGCGCGTAAAGAATGCCGAGCACGATCATCACCGAAAGCTGGCCGCGCACGAACGCCGACAAGGTCTCGTCCGCCTCGCGCGCGAGACGCGAGACGACCGGCTCGATCGAGCGCGGCAGCAGGTCGTGGATCTTCGCGATCATCACGTCCCAGTCACGCAGCAGATAAAAGAATGCCACCGGAATGACGACAAGACGCGCGACCCACGAGATCACGGCGAAGCCCGACTTGGAAATGCTGGCAACAACCGTCGTCGCGACGCCGCCGGCCTCTTTCCAATGATTCTGCAGAACGGTGACGACCTGCTGCATGTCGGGTATTTCGAAATCGAGCTCGAAACGCTCGTGCAGCCACGGCACGGCGACGTTCTGCATCCACGCGAACCATTGCGGCAGGTGGCCGATGAAAGCAGCCACCTGACGCGAAAGATAGGGAATCAGCAGCAGCAGAATCAGCGTGACGACAAGACTCAGCGCAAGGAAGACGATGCTCACCGCGGTGGTGCGCGACAGTTTCCATCGTTCGAGCAGGTCGGCGAGCGGATCGAACAGGTAGGCGAACATCCCCGCGATCACGAACGGCGTCAGCACCGGCGAAAGGGAATACAACGCCGCCATCAGCAGCACGAACAATGCGAGCATCTGCCAACGCAGATTGGTGGTCGAGTTCATGCGTTCTCCTTCCGTTTCGCATCGAGCGCCTTGCCCGACCAAATAGCGACATAGTGCAGGCCGCTCGCGACCGTCGCCGAAGCAGTGAGCCAGATCAGCGTCTCATCGATTGCGTCGGGCAGCGGCAGCGCGCCGCTGAGCTTCAGCAGCAGGGCGAGCACGCAGATGATCTGGATGAATGTGGTGATCTTCGACAGCACCGACGGCTGCGGCACCACACGCCCGATCAGGAAGTGATAGGCCGTCGCGCCGGCGGCGATCACCACATCGCGGCCAACGACAAGCCACATCAGCCAGCTCGGAATCACTGCGGCCAGATCGAGCGAGACGAAGCAGGCGATCAACAACATCTTGTCCGCGAGCGGATCAAGCACACCGCCGAGCCAACTGCGCCAGCCGAAACGCTTTGCCAGCAACCCGTCCAGCGCATCGCTCGCCCCGGCGATGGCGACCAGAACGAGCGCGCCTTCGAAACGATGATGGGCGATCAGCCAGACCAGCGGCGCGACCAGCGCAATGCGCGCCAACGTAATCGCATTCGGCAGGTGGCGCCAGACGGAGAGCGTATTCGGTGCGGGATTAGGGTCGGTCGGCATTCACCAGGCCCGTTCTCACGGCTCGAAATCGAGCACCGCGTCAACACCGTCGACCGGCGGCTTCGTATTCGTGGGGTGAGCGACGCGCGTCGAATTGAGCGAGTCGGTCAGATTCTGCAGCGAGCTGCGCGCGTCAATACGCGCCTGCAGGACGTTACCGTGCGCCTGCTCGACGCGGAACGCGCGCACTTCGGAATTTGTGTTGAGTGCGCCGACGAGACGGGCGTAGTCCTCGGCCGAGCGCAGGCCGCTGAACCACAGACGGTAGCTGGCGGAGGCCGCCGATCCGTCGGCGGGGGGCGCTGCAGCACCATCCGCCGTGGCATTCGGCGCCGCTGCCGGCGCGCTGGCTCCAGCCGCTGCCTGAGCATTCGCCACATTCGAAGAAGTCGGCGCATTTGACGAAGGCGTCGGAGCCCCGGCCGCCGCCGCGGCGGGAGCCTGGTCGCGCACCAGCGCATCGATCTGCGCGCCGTCGAACTGGGCAACCAGCAGGAACTTCGCCGAGGCCTTTCCGGGCTCGGCCGGCGCGGTGTTCGACTGGTAGCTGTATTGCCGCGCGTAGCGCTCCGGACGGGTCAGCGCGCGGGCGATATCGGGACGGCGGAGCACGGAGGCATCGCCCTTGGCCGCCTGGGTGACGGCCTGGCTGAGCGCAGCGCGCAACGCGGCGGCGCGGTCCTGGTCCGACTGCGTGGCGACCGGCGCGGTGCCGGTGTAAACGCCCGCCGCGCCGGCAAAAACCGGCGCGAGGCTCAACGCGACCCCCAGCACCAGGGACTGAAATTGTGACTTCCACATCCCTACATACTGCCCAATCGGGATGGCAACGTCTATCATGCGCGCCTGCTTCCGCTGGCGTTGCGTTCATGTCCACCGAAAAAGAATCCCTGACCTACCGCGCCGCGGGCGTGGACATCGATGCCGGCGAAGAGGTCGTCGAACGTATCAAGCCGCTCGTCGCGCGCACGTTCCGCAAGGAAGTGATGGCGGGGCTTGGCGGCTTCGGCGCGCTGTTCGAGCTGGCCGGCCGGTACAAGGACCCGGTCCTCGTCTCCGGCACCGACGGCGTCGGCACCAAACTTAAACTCGCCCAACAGCTCGGCCGTCACGACACGATCGGCATCGACCTCGTCGGCATGTGCGTCAACGACGTGCTCGTGCAGGGCGCGGAGCCGCTGTTCTTCTTGGACTATTTCGCCACCGGCAAGCTCCACGTCGACACCACGGTCGCCGTCGTCGGCGGCATCGCCAAAGGCTGCGAACTCGCCGGCTGCGCGTTGATCGGCGGTGAAACGGCCGAGATGCCCGATATGTACCCGCCCGGCGAATACGATCTCGCCGGCTTTTGCGTCGGCGCGGTGGAAAAGGCTGCGCTGATCGACGGCGCAAAGGTGCAAGCCGGCGACGCGATCATCGGCATCGCTTCGAGCGGGCCGCATTCGAACGGCTATTCGCTGATCCGCAAGATTGCCGCACGCGCCGGTAGCCCGTTCGATCTCGACCTCGGCGGCGTCAAACTCGCCGATGCGCTGATGGCGCCGACCACGATTTACGTCAAGCCCATTTTGGAATTGCTGAAATCTCAGCCGGTACACGGCATGGCCCACATCACCGGCGGCGGCCTGACCGAAAACATCATCCGCGTCGTGCCCGACGCGCTCGGCATCGCGCTCGACAGCAACACCTGGAAACTGCCGGCCGTGTTCGACTGGCTGCAGCGCGAAGGCAATGTGCCGCAGGCGGAAATGTGGCGCACGTTCAACTGCGGCATCGGCTACACGCTGATCGTCGCACGCGACCAGGCCAACGCGACATTGCAACGTTTGGCCAGCCTCAATCTCGCCGCGTGGACGATCGGCGAAATCGTGCCGGCGCGTGGCGACGAGCGCGTGCACATCGCCTGATCACCGGTCGAGGCGCACGCTTGCCTGAATCCCGCACTGCGAGTCCCGAGCCGTCGCGACCGCTGCGCGTCGTCGTCTTCGCCTCCGGCCGCGGCAGCAATTTCGCTGCGCTGATTAAGGCACAGCGTCGTGACGAGCTGTCGATCGACATCGTCGCTCTGTTTTCTGACCGATCCACCGCACCGGCGCTCGAACTCGCGCGCGCCGCCGGCATCGAGGCGATCGCGCTGAAGCCGCGCGACTACGCGAGTCGCGCGGATTTCGATCGCGCGATCTTCGACCGCGCCGCGCAGCTCACTCCGGATCTCATCGTCCTCGCCGGATTCATGCGCATCATCGATCCCGCCGTTGTCGCACCTTGGGTTGGGTGCATGATCAACATCCACCCTTCACTGCTGCCGAAATACCCGGGCCTGCACACGCACGCGCGCGCGCTCGAGGCGGGCGATGCCGAGCACGGATCGAGCGTGCACTACGTCACCGCCGAACTCGACGGCGGCCCGGTGGTCGCGCAGGCGTCGCTGCCGATCATCAACGGCGATACGCCCGAATCGCTCGCGGCGCGATTGTTGCCGCTCGAACATCGCCTGCTGGTCGCTACGGTGAGCCTGATCGCGAACGGCGAAATCGCGCTGCGCGATAACCTCGTCGTCCACCGCGGCCACGCGCTAACCGCGCCGCTCCGCCTCGACGCCAACGACAACCTGCGCTGAAGTTTCCTCTCGATCGGCTGCGATATCGGTTTCGTTCAGTCGCCGCGCGGCAGACTCGTCCTGGGTTTCATTTTCCAAGGTCACGAACTGCCATGCGCAAGCCCATTTTTGCGTTTCTTCTCGCCGTCTCCGCCGTCGCCGCCCACGCCGCCGATCTCAAGCCGGCGAGCGCGGTCTACACCGTCATCCGCGACGGCAAGGCGATCGGCGACGCGACCTACACGCTGGCGACCAACCCCGACGGCACCTGGACCTTACGCAGCCAAATGCACGGCACTTCAGGCATGGCGCGACTCGTCGGCCTTGACGTGCGCGAAGAGTCGACGTTCCGCTGGAACAGCGGCAAGGTCGAAAGCATCCGCTATGACTACAAGCAGGAAGCCACCTTCAAGAGCTCAATCAAGCGCATCGATTTCGACCACGCCGCCAAGCAGGCGCACTCGCGCGACGGCAAGTCGACATTCGACTACCCCATCCCGGCGGACGCGCTAGACCGCACCAACCTGACCCTCGTCCTCGGCGCCGCGGCGGTGAGCGGTCAGCGCGACCTAACCCTACCCGTCGCGGGACGCGACCACGTCGAACCGCAGCACTTCGTTGCCAAGGGCGAGGAAACGATCCAGGTACCTGCCGGCAGCTTCAAGACCCTGCGCTACGAGCGCGACGACATGCCCGGCAAAGCGCGCTCCTGGTACACACCGTCGACCGGCATCCTGCCGCTGCGCTTCGAGAAAGCCCAGGGAGATGGATCGGTCATTGCGTTGGAATTGAAACAACAGGGATAAGGTCGTCGGCGCTGGAGCAAAGAGCTCTGCTCTTTTTCTGCTCTTGATCCTGGGCCCCGTCAGCCGCGGCGAGGGCAGGCCGGATCAGCCCGTGAGGGTCGCGCGCAAGGATGCGCGCGAGTTCGCGAATGGGCAGGATGCCCATCGAGCGAACCCCGGCCTGACCTTGCGCACCCGCAGCGCGTAGCGCGGAGGGCGCGGCTCCCGGGGTGCATTTCTTTTGGTTACTTTTCTTTGTGCAAGCAAAGAAAAGTGACCCGCTCGCACGGATGCGAGCGGAAAACGAAGGGATGCGGTCAGAGCAGAATCAAGAGCTACAACAAAGCTGGATTCCAGCTTGACCAGCCATTCGGCTGTTGAAAGCCGCTGGAATGACGAGCTAAGAGCGAAGACACTGGATTCCGGCTTCCGCCGGAATGACGAGCAAGAGCGGAGTTAGGACGGCAAGCGCCGAATATGCGCCCCCAAACTCCCCAACTTCTCCTCGATATTCTCGTACCCGCGATCGATGTGATAAACGCGGTCGACCGTCGTGTCCCCCTTCGCCGCCAAGCCGGCGAGAACGAGACACGCCGACGCGCGCAGGTCGGTGGCCATGATCGGCGCGCCGGTCATCGTGTCGACGCCGTGGATCGTCGCGGTGTTGCCGTCGACGCGGATGTCGGCGCCGAGGCGCTGCAGTTCCTGCACGTGCATGAAGCGGTTTTCGAAAACCGTTTCGGTGATGATGCCGACGCCCTCGGCGACTGCATTGAGCGCAGTGAACTGGGCCTGCATGTCGGTCGGGAATGCGGGATACGGCGCGGTGACGATATCGACCGCCTTGGGCTTGCGCCCATGCATGTCGAGTTGGATCCAGTCCTCGCCGGTGGTGATTTCGGCGCCGGCCTCCTCGAGCTTGCGCAACACGACCTCGAGCGTATCCGGACGCGCGCGCTTGGCCAGCACACGACCGCCGGAGATCGCACCGGCGACGAGAAAGGTGCCGGTTTCGATGCGGTCGGGCAGGACGTCGTAGTCGGTGCCGTCGAGGCGATCGACGCCTTCGATGATGATCGTTTCGGTGCCGGCGCCGGAAATCTTCGCGCCCATCGTGTTGAGGCAATTGGCGAGGTCGACGACCTCGGGCTCCTGCGCGGCGTTCTCGAGAATCGTCGTTCCCCTCGCGAGCGCCGCGGCCATCATGATGTTCTCGGTGCCGGTCACGGTGACGATGTCGAAATGCACACGCGCGCCCTTCAGTCGCTTCGCGCGCGCCTTGATATACCCATTCTCGACGGTGACCTCGGCGCCGAGCGCCTGCAAGCCCTTGATGTGCAAGTCGACCGGACGCGAACCGATCGCGCAGCCGCCGGGCAGCGACACATCGGCTTCGCCGAAGCGCGCGACCAGCGGGCCGAGGACGAGAATCGAGGCGCGCATGGTCTTGACCAGCTCGTACGGCGCGAAGTAACGGTTGGTCGTGCGCGGATCGATGTTGATGCGCATGCGCTCATCGATCTCCAGGCTCACGCCCATCTGACCGAGCAGTTCCATCGTCGTGGTCACGTCGTGCAGATGCGGCACGTTGGTGATCGACACCGGACCGTCGGCGAGCAGGGTGGAAGCCAAGATCGGCAGCACGGCGTTTTTTGCGCCGGAAATTTGCACTTCGCCGTTGAGCGGCTCGCCGCCCGAAATCACGATTTTTGCCATGTGTGACAACCCTTCTATGCAAATGTAGGGGCGCGATTCATCGCGCCCGGCTGTTTATGCGCGGCAGAAGCGGGCGCGATGAATCGCGCCCCTACGCGCCGGCTTCCTCGGGAGTCAGCGTTTTCAGCGACAGGGCGTGGATTTCCCCGCCCATCAAGTCGCCCAGGGTCGCGTAGACGAGGCGGTGCCGGGCCAGCGGCAGCTTGCCCGCGAAGGCGTCCGCGACCACGACGGCCTCGAAATGCACTCCATCGGCGCCCTGCACGTCGGCCTTGGCGCCCGGCAGGCCCTGTTCAATGAGATTTTTGATCGTTTCGGTGTTCATGGAAGGCAGCAATTATGGCGCACTGCGGGCAGCGCGCACGATTTTCGTCATCGGCGCGACGGTTATTGCGTTATTCTCGTCTTGACTCTGGTTCGTCCGTCCGGCGAGGGCGGGTGCGGCGACGGAACCGGGGAAAGCCTCCCGATGTCCTATTCGGGGTGCTTTTGGCTGGCACAGGGGGTGACGGCTACAATGGAGAACGACGTATGGTAGCGAATTACCCTGGGCGCAGAAACCCGGAACCTTCGCATCCCCCTCTTTCCCTGCTCCATCCTCTATTGATGAATGCGAAAATCCAGCCGCTGAATCCAGCGCAGACGCCGCTGCCGCTCGACCCGGTCGCACTGAAGCGCCGCGCCACGACCGTGATCGAGACCGAGGCGCGCGCGATCGACCTGCTCAAATCCCGCGTCGACGGCGAGTTCCTGCGCGCGTGCGGGTTGATGCTCGAATGCAGCGGTCGCGTCGTCGTTTCGGGCATGGGCAAGTCCGGCCATGTCGCGCGCAAAATCGCTGCGACGCTGGCCTCGACCGGCACCCCGGCATTCTTCGTCCATCCCGGCGAGGCCAGCCACGGCGACCTCGGCATGATCACGCAGAAAGACGTCGTGCTGGCCCTGTCGAACTCGGGCGAAACCGATGAATTGCTCGCGATCCTGCCGCTGATCAAGCGCCAGGGCGTGCCGCTGATCCTGATGACCGGCAACCCCGACTCCTCGCTTGCGGCGATGGCCGACGTGCATCTCGACGTCAGCGTGCCCGAGGAAGCCTGCCCGCTCGGCCTGGCGCCGACCGCGAGCACCACGGCCGCGCTCGTCATGGGCGACGCGCTCGCAATTGCGCTGCTCGAAGCGCGCGGCTTCACCGAAGAAGACTTCGCCCGCTCGCACCCGGCCGGCGCGCTCGGCCGGCGCCTGTTCGTGCATATCGGCGACATCATGCACACCGGCGAACGCATTCCGACCACGGACTCGACCGCGACGATATTCGAGGCGATGGCCGAAATGACGCGCAAAGGCCTCGGCATGACCGCGATCGTCGGCGACGATGGCAAGCTCGTCGGCGTCTTCACCGACGGCGACCTGCGCCGCGCCATCGACGACGACGACGTCGACCTGCGCAAGACCCCGGTCACCCAGCTGATGAGCACGCATCCGAAGACGATCCGCGCCGACAAGCTCGCCGTGGAAGCCGCCCAGCTCATGGAAACCTACAAGATCCATGCGCTGCTCGTCGTCGACGCCGACGACCGCCTGGTCGGCGCCCTGAACATTCACGACCTGTTCCGCGCCCGCGTCGTATAAGAGCGAGCCGCCCCGCCCTCAGCGCGCGTTAACGGGTGCAGGCTGTAGAATTGCGGCCTGCGAATCTTCCCGACCCTCCATGCTGCCGACCGACCTCCCCGCCGACATCCTTCAGCGCGCCGCGCGCATCAAACTCGCCGTGTTCGACGTCGACGGCGTGCTGACCGACGGTAAGCTTTGGTATGCCGCGGACGGCAGCGAGTTCAAGGCGTTCCACGCGCACGACGGCGCCGGCATGAAACGCTTGGCCAAGGCCGGCGTCGAAATCGCCGTGATCACGGCGCGTACGAGCCACGTCGTGTCGGTGCGCATGGCCGAACTCGGCATCATCCACGTCTACCAGGGCCGCGAAAACAAGCTCGCCTGCTTCGAACACCTGCTCAGCGCGCTGCAATTGACGCCCGAGGAGGCTTGCTACACGGGTGACGACGTTGTCGATCTGGCGCCGATGCAACTCGCCGGCTTGTCGATCGCACCCGCGAATGCGCATCCGATCGTGCGCGAGCGCGCGTTGTGGCGCACGCGCGCCACGGGCGGCAACGGCGCGGCGCGCGAAGTCTGCGATCTGCTGCTCGCCGCGCAAGGCAAGCTGGATATCCCCGCCGCGCCATGATCGATCGTCGCACCTGGCTGGTCATCGTCGTTCTGGCGCTCGTCGCGTTCGCCGCGTGGATGGAGCTATGGTTGATGCGCGCCCGCAATCCGAACGACGAGTTCGTCGGCCCGCCGCGTTCGGACTACACGATGAACAACTTCACCCTCGACGCGCTCGACAGCGAGGGCGCCCACTCTTTCACCGTGACCGGGCCGCGCATGGCGCGACGCGGCGACGATGGTTCGATCTACGTCACCCTGCCCGACTACGAAATCATCGACAACAGCAGCAATACCTGGAAAGGCACGGCCGAATCCGCTTGGGTCGACAAAGACGGCAACATCATGAAGCTCGAAGGCAAGGTGCTGATGCATCGCGTGCCGAACGAGAAGGTGGACCGCGTCGATCTCGACACGAGCGACCTGACCATCACCACCGATCCGAAGCTCAAGGACGCCCAGGGTCATCCGATTGCCAACGCGCCGCATCGCGACAAGCGCATGGAAACGGCGGCGCCGGCGGTGATCTACGAGACGAACAACACCACCCGCAGCGTCGGCATGAAGGCCGATCTCGATTTGAAGACGATAGAGTTCTTGTCCGACGTGCACATGATTTCACAACCGGGGAGCCGCCGATGAAGGGGAACGTCATTACCGCGTGCTGTGCCGCAGCGCTGCTGCTCACCAGCCATGCGTTCGCGCTGAAGACCGACAAGGATCAGCCGGCCAATGTCGATGCGAACTATTCGAAATCGGTACAAAGCAAGACCGGCGCCGTAAACGATCCCGACGTGTACGACCTCGACGGCAACGTCATCATCACACGCGGCTCGATCAAGATGACCGCGGCGCACGGCACCGTTTGGCGCATCCCGTCGAGCGCGACCGGACCGAACGCGGGCCAGATGTCACGTGTCTTGCTGACCGGCAAGCAGGCACACATGCAGCAGGTGCACGACGGCGATTGCGCGCTGATGACCGCAAACGCCGACAAGATCGACTACAACCCGCTGACCAACATCGCCGAGCTGACCGGCGGCGTGGTCGTCGTGCAGGGCGGTCGCGGCGAATTCCACGGCGAACACATGTTCTACAACACCGACACCGGCGATATGGAATCCGGCAATAAGGCCGAACCTTCCGGCCGCGTGCACATGGTCATGGAAGCGAAGACGCAGACGCCGGCGACGAGCCCGAACAATTGCGGTTTTCCGACCGCCGCGGCGAAACCGGCACCGGCGAAGCCCGCGGACAAGCCGGCCGAAGCGGCGCCGAAACCGGCTGCCACGCCCAGCGGTGAGAAGAAGGATTCCGGCAAGCCTGCTGCCGACAAGAGCAAGGGCGGCGCACGCTGATGCTCAACGCGGTCGGTTTGCAAAAAAGCTTCAAAGGTCGCACCGTTGTGCGCGACTTCGAGTTCACGCTCGATCAGGGTGAGATCGTCGGTCTGCTCGGCCCGAACGGCGCCGGCAAGACGACGACGTTCTACATGGTCGTCGGTCTGATCGGCGCCGACGCCGGTCGCATCACCCTCGACGAACATGACATCACCGCGATGCCAATGCACGCGCGCGCGCGCCTCGGGGTCGGCTACCTGCCGCAGGAACCCTCGGTCTTCCGCCGCCTTACCGTCGAAGAAAACGTGCTCGCGATCCTCGAACTGCGCGAGGATCTCGACGCTCATGGCCGCCGCCGCGAACTCGAATCGCTGCTCGACGAGCTGCAGATTTCGCACATCGCCAAGTCCAAAGGCCAGGCACTGTCGGGCGGCGAACGCCGCCGCGTCGAGATCACACGCGCCCTCGCTGCGAAGCCGCGCTTCATGCTGCTCGACGAACCGTTCGCCGGCATCGATCCGATCTCGGTCGTCGAAATCCAGCGCATCGTGCGCCAGCTCAAGGACCGCGGCATCGGCATCCTCATCACCGACCACAACGTGCGCGAAACGCTCGGCATCTGCGACCGCGCCTACATCATGAGCGACGGCGCCGTACTCGCCAAAGGCTCGCCCGAAGATGTGCTCGCGAACAAACAGGTACGCGAGGTGTATCTGGGCAAGGAATTCCGCATGTAAACTCGATCTCCAGTTCTTGTCCTTCGCTTGATACTGGAGATGCCATGTCCGACCCGTTTCTCGATGCCGCGATAGAAGAAGCCGAGCTGGGCCTTGCCGAAGGCGGCATTCCAATCGGCAGCGTGCTGGTATACGAAGGCCGCATCATCGGCCGCGGACACAACCGGCGTGTGCAGAAAGGCAGCCCCACGCTGCACGGCGAGATGGATGCGCTGGAGAACGCCGGCCGCCATCCGGCCAAGGTTTACCAGAACTCGACGATCTACACGACGCTGTCGCCCTGCTCGATGTGCTCGGGCGCGATCGCGCTTTACAGCATCCCGCGCGTGGTGATCGGCGAAAACGTGACCTTTCTCGGCGAAGAGGATTGGCTGCGCGGCAAAGGTGTGCAGCTCGACGTCGTCAACGATCCGCGCTGTATCGAACTGATGCGCAAGTTCATCGCTGCGCGTCCGGAGTTGTGGAACGAGGACATCGGTGTCTAAAGGCATTCCCCCTTTGCTCGTCATCCCGGCGAAAGCCGGGATCCAGTGTCTCTGCTTCCATCTAAGTCGGTAAAAGGCGCTGGATTCCGGCTTCCGCCGGAATGACGAGCGGAATCCGCAAAGTTCCTACCGCACTGCCGGCGCCTGCGCGCGCAGACTGATATCCCGCGACTCCGGCAAATCCTTCGCCTGCCAGCCGCCGCCGAGCGCCTTCACCAGCGCAACGCTGTCGCTGAGCCGCGTACCGAGCAAAGTGATCGCCGCGCGCTCGTTGCTGTACGCCGTGTTCTGCGCGGTGATGACGTTGAGATAGCTGACGATGCCGGCGCGATACTGGTTCAGCGCGATCGCGAGCGACTGCTCGGCGAGCTTGACCGCTTCGTCCTGCGCCTGCGCTTCCTGTTCGAGGATGCGCAGCGAGGCGATGTTGTCCTCGACGTTCTGGAACGCGGCGAGCGCGACCTGACGATAGTTCGCCACCGCCGCGTCGTAACCTGCCCGCGCCTGCGCGGTCTGCGCGCGGCGCGCGCCGCCGTCGAACAGGGTTTCGGCGATCTTCGGTCCGATCGACCAGTAGCGGCTCGGCGCTTCGAACAGCTGCGACCAGACCGAGTTGGAATAGCCGCCGGTCGCCGACAGGCTCAGCGACGGGAACCACGCCGCTGTCGCCACACCAATCTGCGCGTTCGCCTGCGCAGCCTGGCGCTCGGCGACGGCCACATCGGGGCGGCGTTCGAGCAGGACCGAGGGCAGTTCGAGCGGAATCCCCGGCGGCTGAATCTTGAGTGGCTGCGGCGCCAGCGAGAACTGCGCCGGGGTCTTGCCGACGAGTACGGCGATCGCGTGCTCGTACTGCGCGCGCGCAACGCCGAGATCGATCGCCTGCGCCTGCGCGCTCTTCAACTGCGTCTGCGCCTGCACCACGTCCGAGCGCGCGGCGACGCCGACTTTGTATTGATTCTCGGTTAGATCCAGCGCTTTCTGGTAAGCATCGACGGTGTCGTCGAGCAGGCGTTTCTGTTCGTCGGCGATGCGCAGCTGGAAATAAGTCTGCGCCAGCGTCGCCTGCAGCGACAGGCGCGTGTTCGCGAGCGTCGCGGCACTCGCCTGTGCGCTGGCGACATCGCCTTCGACCGTGCGCCGCACGCTGCCCCAAAGGTCGGGTTCCCAGGTCGCGCTGAGCGGCGCCTGATACGAGTTGCTGACGCCTTTGCCCGCCGCGACCGTGCCGCCGGTGACCGTGCCGCCGCCGCTCGTGCTGTAGCGGCCCGTGCGCGTCGCGGAGACACTCGCCGATACGGTCGGCCAGAAGCTCGCGCGCGCACCGGACACCAGCGCCGAGGCCTGCCGATATTGTGCTTCGGCCTGCTTGAGGCTTTGGTTCGACACGTCGATCTGCTTGATCAGATCGTCGAGCACCGGATCGCCGAAGACTTGCCACCAGGCGCCGCGTTCGACGACGTCGGCCGGCTGCGCCGGCTTCCAGCCGGCCTGCTCTTTCCAGGCGTCGTCTTTGTAGGCGTCGGTGCCGGCGACGTCGGGTTTCTTGTAGTCCGGCCCGACGGCGCAACCTGCTAGCGCCGTAGCCACCGCGGCCGCGCAAAGTACGGACAGCGCGCGCTTGCGCTTGGCCTGTTTCACCGGGTGTGCAGCCATAAGGCTCATCGAATCTCTCAGAATATTCATACGACGGGCTCCGGCGTCGAACCGGGCGGCGCCTGATAGACGCGCGCCCAAACGCGCTTGCACCACAAACGGAAACGGTCGAGATACAGGTACACCACCGGAGTGGTATACAACGTCAGCAATTGGCTGACGATCAGGCCGCCGACGATCGAGATGCCGAGCGGCTTGCGCATCTCGCTGCCCTCGCCGTAGCCGATCGCCAGCGGCAGCGCGCCGAGCATCGCAGCCATGGTCGTCATCATGATCGGGCGGAAACGCAGCTTGCACGCCTGAAACACCGCCTCGCGTGCGGACAGGCCCTGATGGCGTTCCGCATCGAGAGCGAAGTCGATCATCATGATCGCGTTCTTCTTGACGATGCCGATCAAGAGGATCACGCCGATGAAGGCGATCACCGTGAACTGCGTGCCGCAGACGAGCAACGCGAAGATCGCGCCGACGCCGGCCGACGGCAGCGTCGACAGGATCGTCAGCGGATGCACGTAGCTCTCGTAGAGCACGCCGAGAACGATGTAGATCGTAATCAGCGCGGCGAGGATCAAGAACGACTGATCGCCCTGCCCCTGCGCGAACGCGCGCGCGTTGCCGGCGAAGCTGCCATGGATCGAGGCCGGCACGCCGAGGCGCGACATGGCTCTATCGATCGCATTGGATGCCTGCGACAGACTGATGCCGTCGGCCAGGTTGAACGAAATCGTCGTCGAGACGAACTGGCCCTGATGGTTGACCGCGAGCGGCGTGGTGCCGAGCCCGTAGCTCGCGAAGGCTGTCAGCGGCACCATCTTGCCCGAGGTGCTCTGCACGTAGATGTCCTTGAGCGAGTCGGGATTCTGCAGGAACTGCGGCGCAAGCTGCATCACGACGAAGTATTGATTGAGCTCGGTGTAGATGTTCGACACGTTGCGCTGAGAGAAGGCATCGTTGAGCGCATTGTCGATCGCCTGCGTGGTCACGCCGAGCCGCGCGGCGGTCGCGCGATCGAAGGTCAGCGCCGTCTCCAGGCCTTTGGCTGCCTGATCGGAATTGACGTCGGTGATTTCAGGCATCTGTTGGAAGGCTTGGTTGATCTTGTCCGACCAGTTGCGCAAGGTTTCCAGATCATCGGACTGCAGCGTGTATTGATAAGTCGAGTTGCTCTGCCGTCCGCCGGTGCGGATGTCCTGCGCCGGCTGCAGGAACAACTGCGCGCCGGCCACGTCGGACAATTTGCCGCGCAACCGGCTGATGACCGCGTCTGCACCAATGCCGCGCTCGGACAGCGGCTTCAGCGCCGCGTAGACGAAGCCGCCGTTGCGCTGGCCGCCGCCGGTGAAGCTGACCACCGCCTGCACCGCGGGATCGGCCTTCACGATCTTGGTGAACTCCCGCATCTTCTCCGCCATCAGCTGGAACGAAATGCTCTGATCGGCCTGCACGCCGCCGACGATGAAACCGGTGTCCTCCGTCGGGAAAAATCCCTTCGGCACGACCACATACAGATACACGTTGAGGCAGACCGTTGCGAGCAAGACGAACATCATCAGCAAAGGACGTGTGAGCGCCCAGGTAAGCGTGCGTTCGTAGGTACGCAGCATCGCTTCAAAGGTGCGCTCGCTGTATTGGAAGAACTTGCCGGGCTCGCGCTCGGGGTCGTGGCGCAGGAAGCGCGAGCACATCATCGGCGTCGTCGTCAGCGAGACAGCGAGCGAGACCAGGATCGCCACCGACAGCGTGATCGAGAATTCGCGGAAGTATCGACCGACGAGGCCGCCCATGAGCAGGATCGGGATGAACACCGCGATCAGCGACAACGACATCGACAGCACGGTGAAGCCGACCTCGCGCGCGCCGAGCAGCACCGCCTGCATGCGCGGCATGCCCGCTTCCATATGCCGCGAGATGTTCTCGAGCACGACGACCGCGTCGTCGACGACGAAGCCGGTCGCCACGGTGAGCGCCATGAGCGAGAGGATGTCGAGGCTGAAACCGAACAGGTACATCGCGCTGAACGTGCCGATCAGCGACACTGGCACGGCTACGGCCGGGATCAGCGTCGCGCGCCAGTTGCGCAGGAACAAGAAGACGACGAGGATGACGAGGATCACGGCAATGATCAGCGTCGTCTCCACGTCGTGCAGCGAGGCGCGGATCGTGTTCGTGCGATCGACCGCGACTTCGACGTTGATATCCGCCGGAATCGCCGCGCGCAGTTGCGGCAGCAGCGCGCGGATGCGGTCGATCGTTTCGATGATGTTCGCTCCGGGCTGCTTGATCACCTGGATGACCACCGCCGGCTCGCCGTTGTAGAGGCCCTGGTTGCGAATGTCCTGCACGCCGTTGCTGACCTTGGCGACGTCGGACAGACGCACGGGTGCGCCGTCTTTCCAGGTCACGATCAGATTCTGGTACGGCGCGGCATCGAGGCCGAGCTGGTCGTTGGTGTAGATCTGCCAGTGCTTGTCGTCTTCCTCGACGTAGCCCTTGGGCCGGTTCGCATTCGCGTTTTGCAGGGCGATGCGAATCGTGTCGAGCGCGATGCCGTACTTGTTCAGCGCGGAAGGGTTGATGTCGACGCGCACCGCCGGCGCGGTCGCACCGTTGATCGAGGCCTGGCCGACGCCTTCCACCTGCGAGATCTTCTGCGCCACCACGTTCGAGGCTGCATCGTAAATCTGCCCCGGAGTCAAAGTCTTCGAGGTCATCGCGATGATCATGATCGGCGCGTCGGCCGGATTGATCTTGCGATAAGTCGGATTGGTCGGCACGCTCGGCAACTGCGCGAGCGCGGCGTTGAGCGCCGCCTGCACGTCGCGCGCAGCACCGTCGATGTCGCGCGACAGATCGAACACGAGGGTGATGCGCGTATTGCCGAGCGAAGACGACGAGGTCATCTCGGTCACGCCGGCGATGCGGCCAAGCTGACGCTCCAGCGGCGTGGTGACCGAAGTCGACATCGTTTCCGGACTCGCTCCGGGCAGCGAAGCCGATACGTTCACGGCCGGAAAATCCACCTGCGGCAGCGGCGACACCGGCAACAGCGAAAACGACACCATGCCGGCGAGCGCGATGCCGATCGTCAGCAGCGTCGTCGCAACCGGCCGTTTGATGAACGGCGCGGAAAGGCTGGCGAGCTTCATGCCACGACCTCCTCCGCCGCCTCACCGCCGCCGAAGCGCTTCGACAATTTCTGCTGCAAGCGATCGAACGCCAGATAGATCACCGGCGTCGTGAACAGGGTCAGCATCTGCGACACGATCATACCGCCGACGATGGTGATACCGAGCGGATGACGAAGTTCGGACCCGACACCGGTGCCGAGCATGAGCGGCAGCGCGCCGAACAGCGCGGCGAGCGTGGTCATCAGGATCGGACGAAAACGCAGCAGGCAGGCTTGGTAGATCGCCTCGCGCGGCGGCATGCCCTGGTTGCGTTCGGCATCAAGCGCAAAGTCGACCATCATGATCGCGTTCTTCTTGACGATGCCGATCAGGAGAATGATGCCGATGATGCCGACGATGCCGAGGTCGTTGCGTGCGACCATCAGTGCGAGCAGAGCGCCGATGCCGGCGGACGGCAAGGTGGACAGGATAGTGATCGGGTGAATGAAACTCTCGTAGAGCACGCCCAACACGATGTACATAGTTACGATCGCGGCGAGGATCAGCAGCACGGTATTGGTCAAGGACGCCTGGAAGGCGAGCGCGGCGCCCTGGAACTGCGTGTCGATGCTCGCCGGCATGGCTAGATCTTTCTCGGTTTGCTTGATCGCCTCGACCGCGGCACCGAGCGAGGCGTTCGCCCCGAGATTGAACGAGATCGTCGTCGCCGGAAACTGACCGATATGACTGATCAGCAGCGGCCCGTAGCGTTCGTTCAACTTGGTGATCGTCGACAGCGGCAACTGCGCGCTTTCGATCGCGGCCTGCGTCGTGCCGCTCGACACACCCGGCGTCGCACCCTGCGGTGTGCCGACGCCGGACAGCGAGCTCGATGACGAAGTCACGCTGTTCGCATTCGATAGACCCGGAATGTAGATGCGGTCGAGCGCCTTCGGCCCCTTCTGCAACTCCGGCTGCACTTCGAGCACGACGCGATACTGGTTCGACTCGGTGTAGATGTTCGAGATCAGGCGCTGGCCGAACGCGTCATAGAGGATCTGGTCGACCGCGGCCGGAGTGATGCCGAGACGCCCGGCCGTGTCGCGGTCGATGTCGAGGTAGGCCTGCAGTCCCTTCGATTGCAGATCGCTGGCCACATCGGCGAGTTCGGGCCGCTTGTTCAGTGCGTCGACGAGCTTGGGCACCCACTCGTTCAGATCGGCGAGATTCGGCGAACCGAGCGTGAACTGGTACTGGGTGCGGCTGACGCGATCTTCGATCGTCAGATCCTGCACCGGCTGCATATACAACGCGATGCCGGTGACCTGGCGCGTCGACTGCGCCAGGCGCGCGATCACCGTCTCGACATCGTCGCGCGTGCCGTGCGCCTTGAGGTTGATCAGGAAGCGGCCGCTGTTGAGCGTCGTGTTCGTGCCGTCAACACCGATGAACGAAGACAGCGATTCCACTGCCGGATCGGCGAGGATGGCCTTGCCGAGCGCCTGCTGGCGCTCGCTCATCGCCGCGAACGAGATCGACTGCGAGGCTTCGGAAATGCCTTGGATCAGGCCGGTGTCCTGAATCGGGAAGAAACCCTTCGGGATGAAGATATAGAGGATCACCGTGAGCACGAGCGTCGCGATCGCGACGAGCAAGGTGGCGAACTGGCGATCGAGCACCCAGGTCAGCCAACGCCCATAGGTGGCGATGATGCGTTCGAGCATCTCGCCGGTCTTGCGCGAGAACTGGCTTTCGTCTTCGGGCTTGTGATGCTTGAGGATCTTCGCGCACAGCATCGGCACGAGAGTCAGCGATACGATCGCCGAGATCACGATCGTCACCGCGAGAGTGATCGCGAACTGGCGGAACAGACGTCCGACCACGTCGCCCATGAACAAGAGTGGGATCAGCACCGCGATCAGCGACACGGTGAGGCTGATGATCGTAAAGCCGATCTGGCCGGCGCCCTTGAGCGCTGCTTCGAGCGGTGTGTCGCCCTCTTCCAGATAGCGCGAAATGTTCTCGATCATCACGATGGCGTCGTCTACAACGAAGCCCGTGGAGATCGTCAGCGCCATCATCGTCAGGTTGTTGAGCGAGAACCCGGCGAGATACATCACGCCGAACGTGCCGACCAGCGAGAGCGGCACGGAAAAACTCGGGATGATCGTCGCCGGCAGGTTACGCAGGAAGACGAAAATCACCAAGACGACGAGAACGACGGCAAGGAACAGTTCGAACTGCACGTCCTCGACCGACGCGCGCACGGTGACGGTGCGGTCGGTGAGCACGCCGACTTCGATCGATGCCGGCAGCGAAGCCTGCAGCTGCGGCAGGCGCTGCTTGATCTGATCGACGACCTGAATCACATTCGCGCCCGGCTGGCGCTGGATGTTCATGATGATGCCGGGCAGCGTGTCCTTCCACGCGGCGAGTTTGTTGTTCTCGGCGCCGTCGACGATCGAGGCGACATCGGTGAGATGCACCGGCGCGCCGTTCTTGTACGCGATCACGATCGCCTTGTATGCGTCGGCGGACTTGAGCTGATCGTTGGCGTCGATCGTGTACGAACGCGTCGGCCCGTCGAAGCTGCCCTTGGAGCTGTTGACGTTGGCGTTGACGATCGCCGTGCGCAGGTCTTCCATGCTCATACCGTAGGCCGCGAGCGCGGTGGGATTGGCCTGGATGCGCACCGCCGGCCGCTGACCGCCCGACAGGGTGACGAGGCCGACGCCGTCGATCTGCGAAATCTTCTGTGCCAGGCGCGTATCGGCGATGTCCTCGAGCTGAGTCAGGGGCAGCGTTTTCGAGGTCAGTGCCAGAGTCAGGATCGGCGCGTCGGCCGGATTGACCTTGCTGTAGATCGGCGGCTGCGGCAGATCGCTCGGCAGGAATGTGCCGGCCGCGTTGATCGCCGCCTGCACTTCCTGCTCGGCGACGTCGAGCGAAAGATCGAGGCTGAATTGCAGAGTCAGCACCGAAGCGCCGGCCGAGCTGGTCGACGACATCTGATTCAAGCCGGGCATCTGGCCGAGCTGCTTCTCGAGCGGCGCGGTGACCATCTGGGTCATGACTTCCGGGCTCGCGCCCGGATACAGCGTCGTGATCTGGATCGTCGGGTAGTCGACTTCGGGCAGCGCCGAGAGCGGCAAATAGCGATAGGCGAGAATGCCGACGAGCAGGATCGCGACCATCAGCAGAGAGGTCGCGACCGGACGCAGGATGAAGAGGCGTGACGGATTCATCTCGCGCATCCTTTTCTGCGTTTGCCGTTCGCGTGCATCCCGCGCGCGCTCATCTCACGTCCTTGCCAAAACAAACGGCGACCGCGGAACAAAAGCAAACATGGCATTGCGGTTTTGCTCACTGCTTCTTCTCGTCCGCCGGCTTGGTCGAGTCGGTCGGCTTGGTGGTATCAGTCGGCGGTGTCGTCGCGTTCGCGGCGGCGCCGTTCGTTCCTGCTGCGGCGTCGCGGCGGCGATGTTGACCGGACCCTTGCGCGCCACCCTGCCCTTGGCGCCCTTGACTCTGCGCGCCGTTGTTGGCGCTGGCCGCTGGCGCGGCAGGCTGCGGATTGTCGCCGGGCAGTTCAACGCGGCTGCCTTCGCGCAAACGATCCGCACCGCTGGTGACGACGACTTCGCCGACAGTGAGGCCGTCGGTCACGGCGACACGTTCGCCTTCGGTCGGTCCGGTCGTGATGTTGCGCACAACGACCGTTTTGTCGGACTGCACGACATAAACGAACAGGCCGCTCGCACCGCGTTCGAGCGCGGACGTCGGCACGACGGTGGCATCGTGCAGCGTATCCAGCAGCAGGCGCACGTTGACGAACTGGTTCGGAAACAAGCTCTCGTCGTCGTTGACGAATTCGGCCTTGGCCTTGACCGTGCCGGTGCTTGTATCGACCTGGTTATCGAGGCTCGCCAAGGTGCCCGAGGCAAGCTTGGTGGTGCCGGCGCGATCGTAGGCGTCGGCCGTCATCACTACACCCGAATGCAGCTTCTTCAGCACCGGCTGCAGATTGTCTTCGGGTATCGTGAACAGCACGTCGATCGGTTTGAGTTGGGTGACGACGACGATGGTCGTGCCGACCGCGACGTTGTTGCCCGGGTCGATCTGGCGCAGACCGACACGTCCGGTCACCGGAGCGACGATCTTCGTATAGGCGACGTTGACCTTCGCGGTGTCGATCTGGCCCTGGTCAGTCCTCGACTGGCCCTCGTACTGATGCACGAGCGACAGCTGCGAATCGAGCTGCTGCTTGGCGATCGAGTCCTGCTTGAACAGCGTCTGGTAGCGGTCGAGGTCGATCTTCGCTTCGGCGAGCAAGGCCTGATCCTTCGCCAGGGTGCCCTGCGCCTGCTCCAGCGCGGCCTGATAGGTGCGCGGATCGATTTCGGCGAGCAAATCGCCCTGGTTGACCAATTGGCCTTCCTTGAAGTTCACCCGCAGCAGTTGCCCGGCCACCTGTGCGGTCACCGTGACGTTGCGCAGCGGCGTCACCGTGCCGAGCGCATTGAGCGTGACCTTGATGTCACCCTTGGCCACCGTGCCCGTGCCGACCGGCATCGGCAAGCCGCCGCCGCGTGCACCTCCCGCGCCGCCGCCCGGCGGGGGGCCGCCGGGACCGCCGCCGAAACGCCCGGTCTGCGGAGGGGCGGCGCTCTTCGACAGCCAGGACGCCGCAACACCGAGAATGACGACGACGGCAATGACGATCAGATACGGCAGCCATCTGCGCCCTGGAGAGCGGTTGAGGCCGGTGCGCGGGGAATCCATGCTCATGGTTTATTGGTCGATGAATAGGGGTGTCTGACAGCAGCGTAACGCGGTTCGGTGGGCGATCAGGACGTTCCGCTTCTGCGCCTGCGAGCAACATCGTAAGCCGGGGCGGATGCGGGTTCCCGGAACAGACCGCAGATGGCGCGCAACGTTACCGTGCGCAATATGAATTCACAATTACAACAGGGTTAGCAGATGTAATCCTATGTTAGGACGTGCGGATCGCCGCCGCACCGGATCCGCCGCATTCGTTCAGACTGCGGCCTGCAGTGATGACAGCACGCAATTGAGCAGGAAATTTGGAGTCGGCGTGCGGGGCTGGCTGTGCGTTCAGGACCGCGGATACGGCCGTAATTCGATACGCGAAGGGCGTTCGATAGCGAGCCCCTCGTCGCAGCTTCGCGAACGGACGAGCAATTTCAACCCGAGTTTTTAGCGTTCTTCGAAAGAGATGCTCAACTATGCGGCAAAATACACTGCCGATTCCGTGATGTTCCCATGCCGAACCCGTCCGCCACCCGACGCCATACCCCGTACAGCCCGCGCACGCTGGCCACGACCTTGGCATGGCTGCGCGTCTGCGCCGTCATTGGCCAGCTCGTCACGGTACTGGCCGTTGCCCATCTGCTCAATCTGCCGATCGCCGAGAAGCCGCTGCTCGCCGGCATCGCCGCACTGGCGGTGTTCGATCTGTTGGTCTGGTGGCGTCTGCAGCAACCATGGCCCGTCGGCGAGAGCGAAGTCGTCGCCCACCTCGCCGTCGACACCGGTGTACTTTGCTACCTTTTATACCTGACCGGCGGCGCGACCAATCCGTTCGTTTCTCTGTACATCGTGCCGATCGCGCTCGCAGCGATGGCGCTGTCGCCGCGCCACCTCGCCGCGTCGGTGCTGATCGCCTGCCTCGCCTATCTCGTCGTGCTGATCTGGCATCAACCGTTGCCGGACGTATCCAGCCATGCTGCACACGGTGCCGAAACCGAAGCTGCGCGCGATTTCAATCTGCACGTGTTCGGCATGGCGGTCAATTTCGCGATCAGCGCAGTGCTGCTCGGCTTCTTCATCTGGCGCCTCGCACGCGACCTGCGCGAGCGCGAGGCGGCCACGCAGCGCGAACGCGAACGCGCGCTGCGCGATGAGGGCATCCTGGCCATTGCGACCCAGGCCGCCGGCGCGGCGCACGAACTCAACACGCCGCTGTCGACGATTCGGACCTTGCTCGGCGAGCTGCGCCGCGAACACCCTGCGGACACGCTGCTCGGCGAGGATCTCGCGTTGCTGTCGAGTCAAGCGGAACGCTGCCGCGACATTCTGCGCGAACTGGTGCAGGTCGGCAGCGCGCAATTGGGCGAGCAGGCGCAGACGCAGACGCTGCCGGAATTCGTCGCCGACTGCGCCGAACGTTTTCGCCTGCTGCGCCCGGCGATCGATCTCGACATCACGCTCGGCGCAATGCCGCAACCCGCTCCGCTACGCATCGTCCCGGCGCTGCGCCACGCGATCCTCAATCTGCTCAACAACGCCGCCGACGCGTCCGCGCAGGCCGGGCGCGGAAAAGTGGAATTTTTCGCAAACTATACCGACGCCAACATCGTCATCGACGTGCGCGACTACGGTCCCGGCTTGCCGCAGGCCGTGCGCGAGGCGGCGGGAATGCGCTTCGTCTCGGCCAAGCACGACGGGCTCGGGCTGGGCCTCGCGCTGACCAACGCGACCATCGAGCGCTTCCACGGCAGCCTGCACGCCGACCCGGCGCCGGGCGGGGGCACCCTCACGCGTCTTACCTTGCCGCGGGCGGCGCTGAATGCGTAGCGGCGGTAAAATAACGTTTTTCGACGGCCATCCGATTCTTATGAGCTCCACGACCACCGATTCCAAACGGGTACTTCTGATCGACGACGACGAAGTGTTCACGCGCGTGCTCGCGCGCGCACTCGGCGCGCGCGGGTTCGAGGTTGCCGTGGCTCACGACGCCACTCAGGCCCTCGCGCAAGTGCGCACTGCGCCGGTGGAGTTTGCCGTGCTCGACCTCAAGCTCGGCGCCGACAACGGCCTGGCGTTGATTCCCGAACTCAAAACACTGCGCCCGCACCTGCGCATCCTGCTGCTGACCGGCTACGCCTCAATCGCCACCGCGGTCGAAGCGATCAAGCGCGGCGCCGACGACTATCTCGCCAAGCCCGTCGATGCGGACGCGATCGTCAACGCCCTGCTCGCCACGCAGTCGTCGGAAAAACCGCATCCCGGTGGAGCCGCCGACATGGCATTGCCGCACGCGCCGCCGCCGCTGAAACGGTTGGAATGGGAGCACATCCATCGCGTGCTGACCGAGTGCGACGGCAACATCTCCGAAACCGCGCGCCGCCTCGGCCTGCATCGACGCACGCTGCAGCGCAAGCTCGCGAAGCATCCGGTGCGCGAGGCGGAATAATCCTCGCGGAGTGACATCAACACGCGCACTCAGGCGCGTGCGCGGCGGGCGCTCAACTGGCTGTCAAGCAGGTCGCGCATCGCCGGCGCACTGATCGTGCCGGAGAAGTACCAACCCTGGGCGAGCTGGCAACCCAACTCGCGCAATACCCGAACCGTGTGGCTGTCTTCGACGGCCTCCGCGACGAGATCAACGTCGAGCGTGTGGCCAAGCGCGAGGATGCTGGCGACGATGCGGCGCGCCTTTTCATCGGAAACAAGATCGGACACGAAGGCGCGATCGAGTTTGACCCGATCGACCGGCAGTTGGCGCAAGTAGGCGATCGAGGAATATCCCGTGCCGAAATCGTCCAGCGCGATGCGCACGCCCGCGGCGCGCAGCGTGGCGAGCTGCTCGAGGATGGTGCTGTCGGAGCGGATCAGCACACCTTCGGTGATCTCTACACAGAGATGGCGACCGGCGATCCGATGGCGGGCGAGCTCGTGCAACACCCGCTCGGACCAGTGCGGATTTTGCATCTCGCTCGGCGACATGTTCACCGAAATCGCGAACGTAGGCAGTCGGGCGAGCGGCCAATCGGCGATCGCCCGCAGCGTTGCGGAGAGGATGACACGATCGATATCACCGATCAGGTTCTTGCGCTCAGCCCATTCGATGATGTCCTCGGTGCGCAATCCGTCCGGCGCGCCGGGCCAGCGCAGCAGCGCCTCGGCGCCGCGGATCTCTCCGCTGCGGATGTCGACGATCGGCTCAAACCACGGCTCGAACGCGCGCTCGTTCCAGGCCTGCTCTATCGCGTTGTCGAAGCGCGCCGCCGGCGCGGGCGGGTGCCCCGCTTTGCCAAGGCCCTCGACATATCCGGCGTAGTAGCGCTCGAGCTGGAAAATCTTGCGGTCGTTGCTCGCGGTCAGCGCGAGGAACAATCCCACCAGCACGCAGAACAGCTGCGGCAGCGTCTGCCCGAGCCACCACAGCGGCGCGCTGAGATAAGGCAGCGCCACCTTCGCGGTGGTGATCGTTAGGTACCAGGAATCGTCGCCGATCTTGAGTGCGTACTTCTGCCCGAAATTCGTATCTGCGATGTTCGTCGACTGCGCCGTTTTCTGCAGATCCGCAAGGACTTCGCCGCCGGCGTTGCTCAGAAGCAAGCGATGCCCCTCTGCGAGCAGCTGGCGCCCCTGGCCCTCGCTGAGCAACGTGTCGATCTTCAACGGCGCCACGACGGCGCCGCGCGGGCGCGCGGTGGCCAGATACAGGAACACCGCCGGCACATGCTCACCGTCCGCACGAGCGGAAACGGCCCTCGCCGACGCGCCCAGGCTTCCGTCCTGCGACTGCAGCAACGCGTCGCGCCGCCTCGGCTCGGATGCGAGGTCGAATCCGAGCAGCACTTTGCGCGTGTTCGGGACGATACGCAGCAGCGGCCAGTACTCCTCGCGCGAGGCGGCTTCGATGAGATTGCCTTGCCCATCGAGCTGGGTCAGCGATATTGCCCGGCCGCGCTGCGCGGTCAATTCTTCCTCGGCCTTGGCGCGGCCGGCCTGGGTGATCCGGCCCACCCAGCCGATACCGAGCAGCGAGGGCGAGTCTTCGAGCAGTTCCCCGGCAAACTGGTCGAATTGCGCGGGGCCGACATCGACGGTCGCCCGGTAGAACGCACGCATCAGCAGCAGCTTCTGTTCGGTCGAGTCGAGTCCCGCCTGCACTTCGGCCCGGAGCGCGGCCGCGACGCTCTCGAAACGCACTTGCTCGCGCCGCACCTGCTGCGAACCGAGATAGGCAGCCAACACCATCGCCGGAACGGCGACGATCACCAACACGATCCACGGATTGCGCAAACGGTTCTGCGGCAGCCGCGGTATGTTCCTGCGCAATTCGTAGATGACGATCAGTGGTACCGCTATCAACACGGAAAGCGACGAAGACACCCATATCGAGCTCATGAACACCGCGTTCGCGGTGCGCAGCGGAAAAGTTGCCCAGCCGAGGAGGACGGCGAGGATTGCCGTCCTGAGCAGGCATGTGACCGGCCCGGCGAACAGCAGCATGGATATCCAACCGGACACCGACAGCGAACCATCGCGTATCGCCGGCATTCGGCGATGCAAGATCCACGCAGCAAGGCCCGCCTGTAATGGACTGGAGAGACAGATCGCCAGCAGCACGGCGGTTTCGACGAGCGTGGATTGCCCCACGTTCGCCCAGGAAAACTGGCTGAACCACCGCCAGTCGCCGCTGATGCCGTTGAAGATCAAAGCGCCGAGCAGCACGCCCCACAATGCCGGCTTGCGCCAAGCGTAAGCGAACAACAAACCGGCGCCGGTCACCGGCCACAGCAAGCTGCCATGAGAAGCCGGAGTCACCAACGAGGTAATCTTCGCAACGCTGGCGAGCACCAACGCGGTGGTCAGCAACTTTGCCGGGAAAGCCCAGCGGCCGGCGAACGGATTCACCGGGGACCTCCGGAATCTCCGATCTCTCCGTGCACAACCACGCCCACGTAGACTCCAGTGTCGACCCGATCACGGAATCGTAGCAGAACGAGGGTGCACTCGAAGCACTGCTGTAACGAAAGCAGTGCGAAATCAGCTTCGCTTTACACCTGCCGTACTACTCGCCCGCGTAAATCGCCACATGCGTTTTGCCGTCGCGGTCGACCCAGGCGCGAAACATGCCGTCAGTGTTGAACGGAGCGGCAATGTTGCCGTCCTTGTCGAGCGCGATCACGCCACCGTCGCCGCCGAGCTTCGGAATGATGCCGAGCACGACTTCGTCGGCCGCCTTCTTTAGCTCGTCGCCGCGGAATTCGACACGTGCGCAGATATCGCGCGCCGCGGTGGCGCGGATGTAGAACTCGCCCCAGCCGGTGGCCGACACGGCGCAGCGCGCATCCGCGTAAGTGCCCGCGCCGATAATCGGCGAGTCGCCGACGCGGCCGAAGCGCTTGTTCGTCATACCGCCGGTCGAGGTGCCCGCGGCGAGATTGCCCTTTACATCGAGCGCGACCGCCCCGACCGTGCCGTGATGCGGCGTCTTGCCAGCCTCGGCGGACTTCGCCTTCTCTTCTTCCAGCGCCTGCTGCAGAGCTTTCCAGCGCGCCTCGGTGTAGAAGTATTTCGGATCGACCAGCGGCATGCCGATCGATTGCGCGAACTGCTCCGCGCCGTCACCAATCAGCATGACGTGTTCGGACTTTTCCATCACGGCGCGCGCCAGTTCGATCGGATTGCGGATGCGGTGCACATTCGCGACCGCGCCGGCGCGTTGCGTCGCGCCGTCCATGATCGACGCGTCGAGTTCGTTCTTGCCCTCGTGATTGAACACGGCGCCGCGGCCCGCGTTGAAGTTGGGATCGTCTTCGAGCACGACGATGGCCTTCTGTACCGCATCGAGGCTGTTGCCGCCGGATTTGAGCACGGCATAACCCGTCGCGAGCGCCTTTTCCAATCCGGCCCGCACGGCCTTTTCCTTCTCCGGTGTCATTTCTTTGCGGACGACGCCTGCGCCGCCGTGAATAACGAGAATAGGCGTTGCGGCGTGGCTCATCGAAAATGCTCCGAGGCTCAGCAAGGCTAAGGAAACGCGGTGCAGGAAACGCGGCATGGTGTACTCCGTTTGCGGTTTCAAGTATATCGAGACGAATTCAGCCGGAAATTTGGAAATGACGAACTATATTCTGCCCATCGCACTGCTGTTCGCGTCGAACGTATTCATGACCTTCGCCTGGTATGGCCACTTGAAATATACCGGGCGGCCGCTATGGCTCGTGATCCTCGTCAGTTGGGGGATCGCGTTCTTTGAGTACTGCCTGCAGGTGCCCGGCAACCGCATCGGCTTCCGCGTCTACAATCCGGCACAGCTGAAGACAATCCAGGAAATCATCACGTTGGTCGTCTTCGTTGCATTCTCGACCCTGTATTTGGGCGCGGACATCAAGTGGAACCACGTCGTCGGATTCGGATTGATCGTCGCCGCGTCGTTCTTCATTTTCCTCGACTAGAGAATGCTCTTGAGGATGCCGATCAAACCGAACACGATCAGCGCGCCGACCGGCGCGATGCTGAGGATGTATCCCAGCGTGCGCGTGCGCGGATCGCGCACGTAGCCGATCAAGTAAATCACGCGGCCGATCAGGTAGACCACACCGATCAGCGCCATCCATCCCGCGGGCCAATAGTGCGCGGCGATCCACAGCGCAGGCAAAAACATGATCAGGGTTTCCAGCGTGTTCTGCTGCACGCGGAACCAGCGTTCGAAATGCTCGTTGCCGAAGGTCGACGGCGCACGCACCGAATATTTGACCCGGGCCTTGCCCACGAGCCACACCATGCCGAGAAATTCGAGAATCGCGAGCAAGGTAACCAGATCAATCCAAGGCATTCGCTATCCTCGCTCTCGTTTACCGGCGTGTTTCAAAAGGTGACTTTTCCGCGCAACATCTCGCCGTACATCACCCAGTCGCCGGCCAGGCTGTAGAGTGGATGTTTGAAGGTCGCCGGCTTGTTCTTTTCGAACAAGAAGTGCCCAATCCACGCGCAGCCATAGCCGAACAACGGCAGCAACCACCAGAACATCCAGCGGCCGTTGACGATCAGCCAAACCAGGGTGAGCAGCACCAGCGTGCTGCCGATGAAATGCATGCGCCGGCACATGCGGTCGCTATGCTCGGAGAGATAGAACGGATAGAACTCGCGGAAACTGGCGTACATGACGAGCCTCGCCGATCGACGTCGCATTCTGCAACGCAGAGGGATGCCGAGACAAGCAAAAACGGGCGCGATGCACGCACCCGTTTTTTAATGGAACTCCATACCAAGACCAGATGTCACGCGGCGGACTTAGTCGTCGCTGCTGCGCTTCGGCACGTCAACCTTGCCGACGATGCCGCTGTGGTGGACCTCGCCGCTGCCGGACGAGCGCACGGTCAGATTGCCGCCCACGGTTTTCGCGGTGACATCTCCCGAACCAATCGAACCGACATAGACGTCGCCGCTGACCTTGTCGGCGACGAAATCGCCCGAACCGATCGACTCGGCGCGAACACTGCCGCGCACGTCGGAAAACGATAGGTCGCCGGAGCCGACGTGGCCGATCCCCACCTCGCCGCGAACGTCCGACACGCGCATGTCGCCCGAGCCGGCGTGATCGAGCTTGAAGCTGCCGAGATGGCTGGCGGCGACATCGCCCGAGCCGACCGTCACGGTCACCGCTCCGGCCACTTGGTCGAGATTAAGATCGCCCGACCCCGAGTGATAGGCGAGCGAAGCGATATTCGACGCGTGCGTGTCGCCCGATCCCGATTCGACTTCGATCGCCAGACTCGCCGGCACGCGCACGACGAAATCGATGTAAGCATAGTGCCTGCCGAAAATGCCGGTGTGCGACGACCGCGGCGCCGTTTTCACCACTGCCTTGTTGCCCTGGCGGTTCTGTTCGATCTGCAATTCGTCGAGCCATGCCTGCTCAGACGCGCAGGCCTTGCCGTGCACCTCGATTTTGGTCGCGGCCGCATCGCCCTGCACGTTCAGATCGCTCGACCCAAGCTCGACACGCAGCGCCTGCAGGCCGGCCAGATCGATATCCAGATTGCGCTCGGCACTGAATTGACATTCATTGGCCAAGGCGAGTGGAGAAGCAAGCAGCAGCGGAACGAGGATCAGGCGCATCGGGAATCTCCGGTAAGGTTGCTTCGAGTTTGATACGGTCGGGGTGGAAAAGGTTTAAATAGGGTGGTTTCTGCGGTTTGGCCGTCTGCCGGGAGCCGGTTTATCTTAGTGCCGCCCCGTTTTTTCTTGCTCGTCATTCCGGCGAACGCTGGAGTCCAGTTTTTTTTCTTTAGCTCGTCATTCCCGCGTGCTTCTAGCGGGGCTTTCAACAGCCGGATGGCTGGTCATCCAGTGCCTCTAGCTCTTAGCTCGTCATTCCGGCGGAAGCCGGAATCCAGTGTCTTTGCTCTTGATTTGCTGGAGGGCGCATCCCTTCGTTTTTCCGCTCGCATCCGTGCGAGCGGGTCACTTTCTCTTGCTTGTGCAAGAGAAAGTAACCAAAGAGAACACCCCCCGGGAGCCGCGCCCTCCGCGCTACGCGCTGCGGGTGCGCAAGGTCAGGCCGGGGTTCGCTCGATGGGCATTCTGCCCATTCGCGAACTCGCGCGCATCCCTGCGCGCGACCCTGTCGGGCGATTCCGGCCTGCCCTTGCCGCGGCTGACGGGGCCCAGGATCAAGAACAACGACAAAAGCTGCTTTGCTCTGGCTTCTGCGCGCAGGACGCGCGCGCTTTGCTCTTCCCGGGGCCCCATGGCATTGCGGCGGCAGCGGCCGATCAGGCCCGAAGGGTCGGCGCGAGGGATCGCGCCGATTCCGCTGTTGCACAGGATGTGCAATCAGCGGAACCCGGCCGATGACGCGGACCCTTTGGGCACGATGCCCAAAGGGCGCAATGCGCTGGGGCGTGTTTCTTTGCCTACTTTCTTTGCACGAGCAAAGAAAGTAGGCCGCTCGTCCAGAGGACGAGTGGAAGCCTTTGCTCTTAAAGAAGAACAAAAAGCAAAGACACTGGATTCCCGCTAAGAGCATGCGGGAATGACGAGCGGGAGAGCAGAGCAAAGCTGGATTCCAGCTTGCGCTGGAATGACGAGCGAGAGTGCGACCTTTTAGAGCAAACCGGCCTTGTCGTCGGCCTTGGCCCGCTCCCAATACGCATCCTGCTCAGCAAGCGTCTTCCCATCCAGGCGCGTGCCATCCGCCTGCGCCAACGTCTCCATGCGACGAAAGCGCCGCTCGAACTTCGCGTTCGCGGCACGCAGGGCTCGCGAATAGTCGACCTTTGCCAACCGAGCGAGATTGACCGCGACGAACAGCACATCGCCGATTTCATCGGCCAGGCGTGCGTGATTGGCTGTCTTGGCGGCCACGTCGTTCGCGTCGATCGTCGCCGCTGCGGCCAGTTCGCTACGTACCTCGCCGATTTCTTCCTGCAGCTTGTCGAGCACCGGGCCTGGGTCGGCCCAATCAAAACCAATCGTCGACGCGCGCTTCTGCAATTTGTACGCGCGTTGCCATTCGGGCAGGCCGCGGGAGATGCCGGCGAGCAAGCTGGTGTCGTCGCCGCCCTTGTCGGCACGTTCGCGGCGTTTCAGGTCTTCCCAGGCGGCCGTTTGCGCATCGGCGTCGTCGACGCTTATCAACTTGCCGTCCGCGTCGGGGAACACGTGCGGGTGGCGGCGCACCATTTTCTCGCAGATCGCATCGACCACGTCGGCGAAAGCGAAATATCCCGCCTCTTCCGCCATGCGTGCGTGAAACACAACCTGCAGCAACAGATCGCCGAGCTCGTCGCAGAGGTCGGCATAGTCCTTGCGATCGATGGCGTCGGCAACTTCATAGGCTTCTTCGATCGTATACGGTGCGATCGTGTCGAAATTCTGTTTCACGTCCCACGGACAGCCGCGCGCGGGATCGCGCAGCGCGGCCATGATGCGCAGCAGATCATCGATCTTGCTCATCGGCGGTTTCCGTCGCGCAACAATTGCGCCCAATCCACGGACGTGTCGCCGAAGGCGAGGAAATCCGGATTGAGCAGCGACTCCTTCGTGTTGTACGCCAGCCGCGAACCATCGAGCCGCGTCACACCACCGCCGGCCTGTTCGAGCACGCATTGCCCGGCGGCCGTGTCCCACTCGCTGGTCGGGCCGTAGCGCACGTACAGGTCGGCCTGCCCCTGCGCGGTGCGGCAAAATTTGAGCGACGAGCCGAGTGCGATCAACTCATGCGCGCCGACGATCTCAAGCGCGGTCAACATGCGCGGATCGGCGTGCGAACGGCTGCCGGCGACGACGAGCGGCGTCGCGCGCGGCCGCGAAGACAGGGTAACCGCTCCACCCTGCGGCGTGTCCGCCCAAGCATTTCCGCCGACCCAAGCGGTATACATTTCATCGAGCGCGGGCGCGAAGACCACCCCGAGCGTCGGTTCGCCGTTCTCGATCAGCGCGATGTTGACGGTGAACTCGCCGTTGCGCTTGACGAACTCGCGCGTGCCGTCGAGCGGATCGACCAGCCAGTAGCGCGTCCATTCGCGGCGTTCGTTCCACGGCACTTGCTCAGCCGATTCCTCGGACAGCACCGGCAGCCGCGGCGTCAGCACTCCCAGGCCGTCGACGATCGCATGATGCGCGGCGAGATCGGCGGCGGTGAGCGGCGATTTGTCGTCCTTGTGCTCGACAGCGAACTCGCCCGCGTAAATTTGCATGATCGCACGGCCGGCCGTGCGCGCGATCGCGGCGCACTCGCGCGCCAGTTCAGCATGATTCATCGTCACACCCGTGGTTGATAACGGCCGGCGAGATATTCGCGCGCCATGAACAGCGCCGCGATCGAGCGGCCCTCGCTGACTTCCGGATGGGTGAGCAGCGTGTGCAGTTCGGAAAGTTTCCACGGCACGACTTCGAGTTCCTCCGGCTCGTCGCCGGGCAGGCGTTCGGGATACAGGTCGCGCGCGAGCACGACATGGGTCATCGCGCTCATGTACGAAGGCGACAGCGACAGCGTGCCGAGGATGTGCATCTCGCGTGCACCGTAGCCGATTTCTTCTTTCAACTCGCGGTTCGCGCCCTGCTCCACCGTTTCGTCTTGATCGAGGCGGCCCTTGGTTAGGCCGAGCTCGTAACGTTCGATGCCGGCACCGTATTCGCGCACAAGCAGCACCGTGTCGTCGCTCTGCATCGGCACAACGATGACCGCGCCGAGTCCGGAACTCTTGAGCTTTTCGTAGGTGCGGCGCTCGCCGTTGGAAAATTCGAGGTCGAGCTGCTCGACCTTGAGGAAGCGGCTGCCGTCGACACTGCGACGGGCATGAATGATCGGGGGATTGCGCATCGCAGTATTCTACCGTGCACGGCCGCCAAAGCGTCCAACGCAGGCCGGACGCCGCGGAATCATCGCCGGATAAGCAGTTGCAGAACGACGCCTATGCCCGCGAACTCCTGCGCACCAGCATCGCGCCAATCAACGCGATCAATCCCGCGAGTCCGGCGAGCATCCACGACGACGCCACCGGTGCAGCCACCGGCGGCACCGGCGCGACGTTGACGGTGAGAGTGATCGAGTTCGTTGCCGGCGCGGTATCCACGTCGCCCGCATACGTGGCGGTGATCGTGTGCGTGCCGAGCGACAGCGCTGCCGTGGTGTAACTCGCAGTACCTCCCGCAAGCGGAACCGTTGCCAGCAGCGTGCTTCCATCCGCGAAGGAGATACTGCCCGTCGCGGCGATCACTGCATTGGATTCGCGCAGCGCCTGAACGCCGGAATCGTGCTTCAACGAAACCGAAGCGGGTGTTGCCGCGTTGACCGTTGCCGAGAACGTCACCGGCGCGCCCTGCGTGGCCGGATTGGGCGTCGCGGTAAGAGTCATGCTGCTCGTCGCCTGCGAGATCGTCACCGCGAGTGTTGCCTGCGCGGCAGCAGCATAGTCGGCGTTGCCAGCCTGATCGGCAAGCACGGTGCATGTGCCGCCGCTCAGCATCATCACAGTCGCGCCATTCGCACCGCCTGCGCTGCAGACGCCATTGCTGCCCGCGGCAATCGTGAACACGACCGCGTTGCCGGAGGCGCCGCCGTTCGCGGAGACCGTGAACGTGCCGCCGACCGAAAACGCGGGACTGGCCGGCGTCGCCATGAAGGCAGTGATCGCCTGGCTCGCCATGGCGATGCTCAAGGTCTGATTCGCGGAGGCAGGCGCATAGGTCGCGTCGCCCGCCTGGCTCGCCGTGATCGTGCAGGTGTTCGTGCCGGCATGGATGCCCGTGACGATGCCGGTCGCCGCGCCGACCGAACAAGCGGTCGACGCGGTGGAGAAGGTGATCGGATAGCTCGCGCTCGGCGTCGCGCTGGTTGATGCGGTGACCATGCCGGTGCCGCCGACGAAGACGCTCGGCGCGGCACCGAACGTGATCATTTGTGCGGTGCCGCTGCTCGTCACCGTCAAGGTCGCGGCCGTGGTCGTGGCGCTGCCAACCGTGTTGGTGAACACGGCGCGGTACTGATTGCCGTTCTGCGAGGCCAACGCTGTGAACGACAACGTCGTCGATGTCGCACCGGCGATGTTGGTGAACGTCGCACCGCCATTGGTGCTCTGTTGCCACTGCACGGTCGGCGTCGGATTGCCGTTGGCCGCCGCGGTGAACGTCACTACGCCGCCGGCCGAGACCGACTGGCTGGTCGGGTTGGTCGTGACCGTCGGCGCGAAGTTCACTGTCATCGTCGCCGCGGTGGTCGTAGCGCTGCCCGAAGGGTTGGTGAACACCGCACGGAACTTCGTGCCGTTCTGGCCGGCCGCCACGTTAGGCACGGTCAATGTCGTGGTCGTCGCACCGGCAACGTTGCTGAACGTCGCGCCGCCGTCGGCGCTGAATTGCCATTGCACCGTCGGCGTCGGCGTGCCGCTCGCGGCCGCGGTGAATGTCGCGGTCTGCCCGGCATTGACCGTCTGGTCGGTCGGGTTCTGCGTGATCACCGGTCCGACAGTGACGGTCAGCGTCGCGGCCGTGGTGGTCGCGCTGCCAACCGTGTTGGTGAATACGGCGCGATACTGGTTGCCGTTCTGCGAGGCCAACGCCGTGAACGATAGCGTCGTCGATGTCGCGCCGGCGATGTTGGTGAACGTCGCACCGCCATTGGTGCTCTGTTGCCACTGCACGGTCGGCGTCGGATTGCCGTTGGCCGCCGCAGTAAACGTGGCGGTGCTGCCGGCCGAGACCGACTGGCTGCTTGGATTCGTCGTGACCGTCGGCGCGAAATTGACCGTCATCGTCGCGACCGTGGTCGTTGCGCTGCCCGATGTGTTGGTGAACACCGCACGGAACTTGGTGCCGTTCTGGCCCGCTGCCACGTTCGGCACCGTCAGCGTCGTCGTTATCGCCCCGGCGACGTTCTGGAACGTCGCGCCGCCATCGGTGCTGAACTGCCATTGCACCGTCGGCGTCGGCGTGCCTGTCGCGGCCGCGGTGAATGTCGCCGTCTGCCCAGCATTGACTGTCTGGTCGGTCGGGTTCTGCGTGATCACCGGTCCGGCGGTGACGGTCAGCGTCGCGGCCGTGGTGGTCGCGCTGCCAACCGTGTTGGTGAACACGGCGCGGTACTGATTGCCGTTCTGCGAGGCCAACGCCGTGAACGACAACGTCGTGCTCGTCGCCCCAGCGATGTTGGTGAACGTCGCGCCGCCATTGGTACTCTGTTGCCACTGCACGGTCGGCGTCGGATTGCCGTTCGCCGCCGCAGTGAACGTCGCGGTGCTGCCGGCCGAAACCGACTGGCTGCTTGGATTGGTCGTGACCGTCGGCGCGAAATTGACCGTCATCGTTGCCGCGGTCGTCGTCGCGCTGCCCGACGTGTTAGTGAACACCGCACGGAACTTGGTGCCGTTCTGGCCCGCTGCCACGTTCGGCACCGTCAGTGTCGTCGTTATCGCCCCGGCGACGTTCTGGAACGTCGCGCCACCATCGGTGCTGAACTGCCATTGCACCGTCGGCGTCGGCGTGCCTGTCGCCGCCGCGGTGAATGTCGCGGTCTGTCCGGCATTGACGGTCTGGTCGGTCGGGTTCTGCGTGATCACCGGTCCGGCGGTGACGGTCAGCGTCGCGGCCGTGGTGGTCGCGCTGCCAACCGTGTTGGTGAATACCGCGCGATATTGGTTACCGTTCTGCGATATCAAAGTCGTGAACGACAAAGTCGTCGATGTCGCGCCGGCAATGTTGGTGAACGTCGCGCCGCCATTGGTGCTCTGTTGCCATTGCACGGTCGGCGTCGGATTGCCATTGGCCGCCGCGGTGAACGTCGCGGTGCTACCGGCCGAAACCGACTGGCTGCTTGGATTGGTCGTGACCGTCGGCGCGAAATTGACCGTCATCGTTGCCGCGGTCGTCGTCGCGCTGCCCGACGTGTTAGTGAACACCGCGCGGAACTTGGTGCCGTTCTGGCCCGCTGCCACGTTCGGCACCGTCAGTGTCGTCGTTATCGCCCCGGCGACGTTCTGGAACGTCGCGCCGCCATCGGTGCTGAACTGCCATTGCACCGTCGGCGTCGGCGTGCCGCTCGCGGCCGCGGTGAATGTCGCGGTCTGTCCGGCATTTACGGTCTGGTCGGTCGGGTTGGTGGTGACAACAGGGCCTGAGTTGAATGAAAGGCACCATCCGCCGATGATCGACGCGGTATTTCCCGAGCCCGCGCCGTTGTAAACATACAACTTCCAATCTCCGTTGCCGGCCGTGCCATCGAATACGCTCTGGAACGTGCTGGAGCCGAATGGGGCCGCAGCGCTGAATGTGGCGGGCAGCTGCGGCGCCGGCAACGGCGCCTGAGGAGTGAACGAGTCCGTCGTCGTGTTGGCTGCCGTCGGGCCGTAGGTTCCTGGGCTGATCGGACCCGTCGGCACCGCAGTAGCAGCGTCCTGAAAAACATAGTTCCCGTTCGACGCGGTCGTTCCAATGCTGGAAAAGAATTCGAAGGCGCGCGAACTGTCAGGCGCCACCAGCAGCATGTGCACATTGGAGAGCGCTCCCGAAGCCGACGAGAAACCTGTCAGTTGGAGCGAAAGGGTATTGACCGTGCCGACGCCGGGCGTGCCGTCGCCGATCGTCAGGGTCGACGGATAAGGCGTCGTATTTGAATAGGCATTGTTCGAAAGTCCATTCGTCGCGACCGCGCCGGGGTTACAGTAGATCGCACCGGATGGATTGGTGGCGTGATTCTTCGCGTAGACGTTCGTCGAACCGGAACTCGTGAGATAGGTTGAATCGCCGCCGTAGGTCGCACTCAAGACGTGCAGGCCCTCGGCCGCGAGCGACGTGCTGCATACGGCGCTGCCTGCCGACAGCGCCGCAGGATTGCCGCCGCTGCAGGTTAAGTTCGTCGAGCCGTCCTTGAACGTGACCGTGCCGGTCGCACCCGACGTGACGTTTGCCGTCAAGGTCACCGTACTGTTCGAGCCCGAGGTGTAGGTCGTCGTCTGATTTGGCGACAACGTCGTTGTGCTGGGCGTCGTCGCCTGAGCGCCGACAATCGTGCTGGCAAAGGCGGTACTAGCACCCGCGAGCAATAGCGCACCTAATTTTCCGAAACGCATGACTCCCCCCACGTGGAACGTCGGTTGAAACACGCACCGGCTGCAACGCCAAACTTTATCACACGGCCGCAACCTGCCCATTCTGCCCGAAAAGGCAGTTTGCGGCAGATTGTTATCCGGCGCCGGCGCCTGGCGTGCCGAGGTTACGAACGCAAAGTCAGAGCGGGGAGTCGGAGCAGATCGAAACGACGGAGCATAAGACGCTTGTTTGCGCCGATCACTCCTCACCGGCTCCGTTTTTCCACGTGCCTCAGAAGTCGCCGAAAAATGCCTGCAATGCCGCGACCGCCGCGATGCCGGCCGTCTCGGTGCGCAGGATGCGCGGGCCGAGGCGCAGGCCGTGGAAGTGCGCGTGGCGCAGCTGGGCGACGTCGTTGTCGGAGAAGCCACCCTCGGGACCGACGCAGAGCACCACGCCATTTTCCATCGACGCAAACTGGCGCAGGCCCGCGTCGCCTTCGGGCAGCAGTGCCAGGCGCAGCGCGGCATCGTCGCCGAGATCGCCGAGCCAGCGATCGAGCCGCAGCGGCGCAACAATCTCGGGCAGGCGCGTACGTCCGCTCTGCTCGCAGGCGCCCGCGGCGACGCTGCGCCAGTGCGCGACGCGGCGCTCGGCGCGCTCCTCGTCGAGCTTGACCTCGGTGCGCTCGGTGACGAGCGGCACGATGCACGCGACGCCGAGCTCGGTCGCCTTCTGCAGGATCCAGTCCATCTTCTCGCCGCGCGCGACGCCCTGCGCGAGCGTGATATTGAGTTTCGATTCGCGGTCGACGTCGCGCACCTGCCCGACCTCGGCCGTGACCGCGCGCTTGGCGAGCGAGGCGAGCGTCGCGTCGTATTCGTGCCCGTCGCCGTTGAACAGGATCAGCGGATGTCCGCGCTCCATGCGCAGCACGCGCGCCACGTGTTCGCCGGCCTGCTCCGGCAGCAGGACTTCGATGTCAGAGCGTAACGGCTGGTCGGTGTAGATTCGGGGAATGCGCATGCGCCGATTGTAATAAAGAGCGAGGCGCCGCGGGGGCGACGCGCCGCCGATCGCCGCCCAGCGACCCGCCTTATTCCTTGCCCGACCCCGCGCTCACCGGCGCGTCGGGCTTGGCGGCCTTGCACACGACGAAGTCCGCGAGATCGCCAGCAATCCCGGTTTATCACCGGCAGCGCGGACGATCTGACGCGCACGCCGGAGTGCGTCTTCGCTTTGGCGCAGGTGCGCCGCGCCTGCTAGCGCATACGTATTCATGCGAGCAAACTGACACGCCTACGCATTCGTCGCGACGTCGATGCTCCGCACCGCCACATCGACCATGAAGTCGATCTCCGCCGGCGTGATCACGTACGGCGGCATGAAATAGATCACGTCGCCGAGCGGGCGCAGCAGCACGCCCTGCGGTAGCGCATGCAGATACGAGCGCAGGCCGCGTCGATCGGCACTCGGGAACGGCACGCGCGTCGCCTTATCGCGCACGAGTTCGACGGCGGCGATCATGCCGGTCTGGCGCACTTCGGCGACATGTGGATGCGCCGCCAACGGCGCCAACCGCTCGCTCAAATGCCGCGCGAGCGCGCGATTGCGTTCGAGCACGGGTTCATCGCGGAAGATCGCCAACGTTTCCAGCGCGGCGCGGCAGGCCAGTGCATTGCCTGTGTAACTGTGCGAATGCAGGAACGCCTTGCCGGCTGCGTATTCCGCATAGAACGCATCGTAGACGCGCGCGTTCGTCAGCACCGCCGAGAACGGCAGGAAGCCGCCGGTGATGCCCTTCGACAGACAGAGAAAATCGGGCGTGATATCCGCCTGTTCGCAGGCGAACAGCGTGCCGGTGCGGCCAAAGCCGACGGCGATCTCGTCCGCGATCAAATGCACTTCGAATTCGTCGCAGAGTTTGCGCAACCCGCTCAGATACGCCGGATGATACATGCGCATGCCGCCCGCACATTGCACGAGCGGCTCGACAATCACCGCGCTGATCTCATGCGCATGACGTTCGAGCGCGACGCGCATGTCGGCGAGCTTGCGCAGCGAATGTGCCTGCCAATCCTCGCCGGCCTCGCGTTCGTAGCAGTCGGGCGAAGCAACGAAGATCGGCTCGCCGAGCAGCGGTGCGTAGGTCGCGCGGTACAACGGCACGTCGGTAACGGTCAACGCGCCGAGCGTCTCACCATGGTAACCGCCGGTCAACGCAATGAAGCGCGTCTTGCTCGGGCGGCCTTCATTGCGCCAATAGTGGAAACTCATCTTCAACGCGATCTCGATCGCGCTCGATCCGTTGTCGCCGTAGAACACGCGCGCCAGGCACCGGTCTTTCTCGCCCCGCTGAGCGGGGCGAGGTTTCGGCGCGACGCGCAGCAGTTCTTCAGCAAGCTGGATTCCCGGCTCGTGGCTGAAGCCGGCGAAGATCACGTGCTCAAGTTTGTCGAGCTGATCCTTCAGCGCCGCGGCGATGCGCGGATTGGCGTGACCGAACAGATTCGTCCACCACGACGAGACGGCGTCGAGATAGCGCTTGCCGTCATGGTCGATCAGCCAGGCACCTTCGCCGCGCGCGATCGGCGTCAGCGGCACGCGCGCACCGTCCAGATCGGCGTGGTCGCGCATCTGCGTGCACGGATGCCAGAGCACGGCGAGATCGCGCTCGGTCCAACTGACCTTGAGGGACGACGCGGAAGAAGCAGACAAAGATGGGGGAGTCATTTTGCTATGATCGGCGCCCTCACCTTCGCGCACAAGACTTGCCGTCCATGCCGACGCCCGCTTTCCTCGACTCCGCTCTCGACGTAGCCAAACGCGCGGCCCGCGCCGCGGCCGAGGTGATCGCGGAGCACTATCGCGCCGGCACCGATGTCGAGATCAAGGCCGATCAGACGCCGGTGACGATCGCGGACCGCGAGTCTGAAGCGGCAATCAAACGCGTATTGCGCGAAGCCTTTCCCGATCACGCCTACTACGGCGAGGAAGAAGGCCGCGAGGGTGACAGCGATTTTCTCTGGCTGATCGACCCCATCGACGGCACGCGCAGTTTCGTGCGCGGCTATCCGATGTTCTCCACGCAGATTGCGCTGATGTACCGCGGCGAGCTGGTGCTCGGCGTGTCGAGCGCCTCGGAATTCGGCGAACTCGCCTGGGCGCGCAAGGGCGGCGGCGCCTTCTTGAACAGCGCGCTGCTCAGCGGCGCGCCGATCCGCGTCGCGACGACGAACGCGTTCGATGCGCAAACCGCGATTTCATTCGGCAACGTGAAAACCCTTTCGCGCGGCCCGGGCTGGAACGCGCTAGCGGGCCTGATCCAACGCTGCGGCCGCACGCGCGGCTACGGCGATTTTTACCACTATCACCTGCTTGCACGCGGCAGTCTCGATCTGGTGATCGAGTCGGACGTCAACATTCTCGACATCGCTGCGCTCGCGGTGATCGTGCGCGAGGCGGGGGGGGCGTTTACCGACCTGGCTGGGCGCGAGCTGACATTGGCTACGACGAGTGTGCTTGCGGGTACGCCGGATTTGCATCGGCAGGCGCTGGGTTTAGGTCTGATGTAGGCGGCGGTTCGTCCTCGACTTTTTTCTCGTCATTCCAGCGGAAGCCGGAATCCATTGTCTTTGCTCTTTCGCTCGTCATTCCGGCGGAAGCCGGAATCCAGTGTCTTTGCTCTTTTGCTCGTCATTCCAGCGCAAGCTGGAATCCAGCTTTTGTTGTAACTCTTGATTCTGCTCTGACCGCGTCCCTTCGTTTTTCCGCTCGCATCCGTGCGAGCGGGTCACTTTCTCTTGCTTGTGCAAGAGAAAGTAACCAAAGAGAACACCCCCCGGGAGCCGCGCCCTCCGCGCTACGCGCTGCGGGTGCGCAAGGTCAGGCCGGGGTTCGCTCGATGGGCTTCCTGCCCATTCGCGAACTCGCGCGCATCCCTGCGCGCGACCCTAACGGGCGGTTCCGGCCTGCCCTCGCCGCGGCTGACGGGGCCCAGGATCAAGAGCAGGAAAAGAACAGAGCTCTTTGCTCCTATGCCTTTCGCTTCTGCGCGCAGGACGCGCGCGCTCTGGCTCTTCCCGGGGACCCATGGCCTTGCGGCGGCAGCGGACGATCAGGCCCCGCAGGGGTCGGCGCGAGGGATCGCGCCGATTCCGCTGTTGCACAGGATGTGCAATCAGCGGAACCCGACCGATGACGCGAACCCATTGGGCAGGATGCCCAATGGGCGCAAGGCGCTGGGGCGTGTTTCTTTGGTTCCTTTCTTTGCACGAGCAAAGAAAGGAACCCGCTCGTCCGTAGGACGAGTGGAAGCCTTTGCTTTTAAAACAATCACAAGCAAGAACTGGATTCCCGCCTTCGCGGGAATGACGAGCGAAAGAACAGAGCAAAGTTGGATTCCGGCTTCCGCCGGAATGACGAGCAAAGGCAAAGACGCTGGATTCCAGCCTACGCGGGAATGACGAGCGCAGAGCTAAACGAGCGCCGCCACCATCACACGCTTGCCGTGCCGCAACTGCTCATACCCATCCTCCGGCACCGGCAACACGTAAGCATCGCGGAACCCGATCGCACGCAGCAGCCACAACAATCCCTCCGTGCTCGGCGCAAGGCAGACGCCGGTGACGCTGGCTTCGGGCGCGTGTGTCTCGTCGACCTCGTCGATAATGCCGAAGCAACCCTTGAGCGGGCGCACGTATTCGTATGATCCCCAATCGACCATGCCTGACATATGCGGCACGACCTGCGTCTCGATCACGCAGGCGCGGCGGGCGAGCGAGCGGGCGACGCGCAGCGCGCCGATCGGGTTTTCGAGGTGGTATAGCAGGCCGAACATGAGCACGAGATCGTGCACGCCGTCGGCTTGCGGATTCAGCGCAAACACGTCGCTGCGGCGCGTCTTGATGGCGTTCAATTCGTAGATGCTCGCGAGCAGCGCGGCGTCTTCGACGTGTTCGGCGCGCGCGTCGACCGCTTCGACACGGCCGAAGCCGGCGCGCGCGAGCTGCAGCGAGAACCAGCCCTGATGGCAGGCCAGGTCGATCGCGCTCAGCGTGCTGCGATCACCGCTGAGCTTGTCCACCAGGAATGCTTCGAGCATGCACGCGCGCGTGTGGTGGATCGCGTCGACGCGGCCGTCATGCGTGCTCGTGAGCTTGCGCCCGTCCGGCAGCGTGAGCGGATAGAACCATTGCTTCTCCAGCGCGCGCGCGTACAACGCTTCGCGATCGGTCGTGGCTGTCGACATTGCTTCTCCGTGGGTGACATCGCCGGATCGATCGGCGCGAACGGAGAGCTGCATGCGCCACCCGCGGCCTGCGCCTCGACCCGGTGCAGGGCGGGAATGATAGCAAGGAGGGGCAGCCCGGCGCTCGCGAGCTGCATCGGCTGCGACCGATACAGCTTGCGCATCATCAGCAAACCGTCACGCCGCCGGCCACAGCCAGGCGAACGTGGCCGCGGTGATGATCGCGTACACCAAGCCGTCAATGGCGTACTTGATCGAGACGATCCACGGTTGCCCGCGCCAGATCGAGTTGGTGCCTTCGCCGATCGAATAGCCGAGCAGCGCGGCGAGGCCCACCGTGTGCCAGATTACGTGCGCGCCCGGATGCGGCGGCAGCGCGTGCGCGGAGAGCCCCGCGCAAGCGATCGATATGACCAGGCAAAACGCGAACCACATGCCGAGGAATTTGCCGAGATTGACCATCCCGCTTGGGCTCACATTGATCTTCGCGATCGGTCCCAGACGGAATTTTTCCTGTACCACCGGGTCCTTCAGCGTCGACGGATCGCAATAAGGAATCAGATACGCGCCCGGCGCGGGATTGCCTTTGCGCATCGCTGCGGCCACCTCGTCCTCATTCGACAACTGACGATAGTCCGGCGCATGCCAGAACTTCAGCGCCATGTTGATCACGCTGCTCGCGATGAACACGAATACGGCCGACAGCAGAATCGGCAACCAGAACGGCAATAGCGACATGACACACTCCTTCAACGTGGGTGAAGATGGTGTTCTTTCGCACCCGGCGGGCCAGGTTTGCCGGCCGTGCATGCGCGGCGGGTCGTGCCGCCGCTGATTTTCTATGCCGCGAAAGTCTGCGCGACTTTCGCCTCAATCCAGTGCAGGTCGGGAATGATGGCGTGATCGCTGCGCACGAGCACTTGCGCGCTCGTTCCCGGAGACTGCTGCTCGCCGCCGTCGGTGCGCACGAGCAGATCGGGCGTGATCGAGGTCAGGCGCGGCAGGCCCTGCGCGAGCAGACCGATGTACGGCAGGTTCTCTTTGCCGTCGAGCGTCTTAAGCACGGCCACGCGCGGCTGACGCATCTCTTCCTGCATCGCGGTACCGGTCATCATCGGAAACGAGACGAGCGGGATGAAGCGCTCGCGCCAAGGCATGCGCCCGAGCAGCCAGGACGGCGCGCCGTCGACTTTCTCGAGTCCGGCGAGCGGCGCGATTTCCGCGACGATCGCGTTCGGCAGCAACAGGCGCGCACCGCCGATCGAAATGAGGACGGTGTGGATTTCGCGCGTAAGGGTTTCGCTCATGCTGATGATTCCTGGGTCTTACTGCGCCGCATCGAGCAGGTCGCGAATATTCTTGATCAGCTCGGCGTCCTGGTAGGGCTTGCCGAGATAGCCTTCGACGCCGATCTCCTGCGCGCGCGCGCGATGCTTGTCGCCGGTACGCGAGGTAACCATGACAATCGGGACATGCCGCGTGCGTGCGTCGCCCTTCATGTGCTCGGCGAACTGATAGCCGTCCATACGCGGCATCTCGATGTCGAGCACGACGAGGTCGGGGATGCGATCGGCGAGCTTCTCGATCGCGTCGATGCCGTCCTTCGCGGTGACGACGTCCATCTCCTCGCGTTCGAGCACGCGCGAGGTCGCCTTGCGCATGGTGATCGAGTCGTCGACGACCATGATGAGGCGGCGACGATGCGCGCGGACCGCCGCGGGCGGAGCCACGATCGCAATGCCCTGCGCACGCAGGCTGGTCACGCGGCGCAACAGCGGGGCGAGGTCGAGAATCATGATGACCGAGCCGTCGCCCATGATCGTCGCGCCGAGGATACCCGGCACCGAGGTGATCTGCGGGCCGACCGACTTGACGACGATTTCGCGCGAGCCGTGCACCGCATCGACGCGTACCGCCGCGTGCTGGTCGCCGCTGCGCACGATCAGCAGCGGCACGTGCGCGTCATCGGCCACCATCGGCGAGGTTTCCTCGAGCAGTGGAGCGAGATCGAGGATCGGGAACGATTCGCCGGTGTAGGTGTACTCGGGCTCCTCGGCGGCCATGCGCACATCGAACTCGCTGCGCGCGATGTGCACCGCGCCCTGCACGGCGTTCATCGGGATCGCGTAGTTGGCCTCGCCGAGGCGCACGATGATCGCCTGGGTCACGCCGAGCGTGAATGGCAAGCGCACCGTGAACGCGGCGCCGCGGCCCGGGTTCGACTCGATCGCGAGCGAACCGCCGAGCTGCTTGATCTGATTGGAGACCACGTCCATGCCAACGCCGCGGCCGGCGACGTGGGTCAGGCTCTCCGCCGTGGAGAAGCCGCTAGCGAGAATGAAGGCATCCAGTTCGCGGTCGGCGATCTTCGCGTCGGGCGCAAGCAGGCCGCGCTCGATCGCACGCCGGCGGATCGCCGCACGGTCCAGGCCGCGGCCGTCGTCGCTGATGCGCAGCACTGTCTCGGTCGCTTCACGCGACAGCGCGATACGTACGTTGCCCTCGACCGGCTTGCCGGCGGCGAGGCGCTCGGGCACGTTTTCGATGCCGTGCGCGAGCGAATTGCGCAGCATGTGTTCGAGCGGCGCCTTCATGCGTTCGAGCAGGGTACGGTCCATTTCGCCCTGCGCGCCTTCGACGCGCAGTATCGCTTCCTTGCCGAGCGAAGCGGCGGTCTGGCGCAGCGTGCGCCGCAGCGCAGGCACGAGCGAATCGAACGGCACCATGCGCGTGCGCATGAGGCTTTCCTGCAAGTCGGCGCTGACGCGCGACTGCTGCATCAGCAGGGATTCGGACTGACGCGTGAGCTGATCGAAACCGACTTGAATGGCAACCAAGTCCGACATCGACTCGGCCAAGCTGCGCGAGAGCTGCTGCAGCTGACTAAAGCGGTCGAGCTCGAGCGGATCGAATGTCGAGGCGTCGCCTTCGCGTTGGAAACGCGAAGCCATTTGCGCTTCAGCTTCCAGCTCCAGGCGGCGCATCTGCTCGCGCAGACGCGACACCGTCGCTTCCATTTCGACGACGTTGACGCGGTAGCTCGCGATCTGTTGTTCCAGACGCGAACGATAGATCGCCACTTCGCTCGCGCCGTTGACCATCGTGTCGAGCTGCGCCGCGCGCACGCGGATGTACTCGGAACCGGCGAACACCGGCTCGGTTTCCTGCGGCTGCGCTTCGGCAGGTTGCACGGCCGGGCCCGCAGCGGCGATTTCCACCGCGGGTTCGTTGGCCGGTTCGCCGGCGGCGGCGCCGGCGGCGAATTCGGCCGGCACTTCGAACACGGGCGGTTCTTCCACCGTGGTCGACGGCGATTCCTCGATAGTCGAATCGGTTTCGATCTCGGCATCACTGCGCGACAACGTTTCGATGCGCGCGATCAGCGCTGTAGGCATCGTCGTCGGCTGGCGCGTGGCCGTGGCCTGGACCAGCGAATGCAGAGTGTCGAAACCCTGCTCGATCGCGTGCAGCATGGCGCCGTCGAGCTCGCGGCCGTGCTCCACCACGCCTTCGAGCAGCGATTCCATCGCGTGGCCAAGTTCACCGATCGAGGCGATGGCGGACATGTTCGCGCCGCCCTTGATCGTGTGCAGGTCGCGGCGCAGCTCGTCGAGCAGGCCGGTGTCGCCCGTGTTGCCGCGCAAGCGCAGCACCAGTGCATCGGAACGGTCGAGGATTTCCTGCGCTTCGAGCACGAAGATGTCGAGCAGATCCTCATCGATGTCCGGCACCGGATGCACCGTGGGGGCGGGCGCGGACGGCGCCGGTGCGGGTGGCGGGGGCACGAACGCGGCGGCAGCTGGCGCTTCCGCGGGTTCGTCCTTCGCGGGCGGCGGTTCGGCAACGAACTCCGAGGCGGGCTCGGCCGCAGACGGAGCCGGGGCTTCGTCCACCAACGAAACGAATTCGCTTGGAATCTCCGCCGCAGGTGTTTCTTCCGCGGCGGCAGGAACTTCCTCTGCCGCTGCTGTCGATTCGACCGACGGCGCCGGTGAGCGCGTCAGCAGCGCTTCATAGGCCACCAACGCGGATTCGAACTCTTCCGGCGACATCGCCGAGTCGGTGTCGACCGAGGCCAGCGGCGTTTCGGTCGGCGACAAGAAGGCGGATTCCGTGGAATGAGCCGGCTCGGAAACATGTTCCGACGCTCCTTCCGACGTCGGTTCCAGCCCGAACATTTCGTTGAACTCGTCGGCGGCCGCATCGAGTTCGGCCTCCGTCGGCGCGAGTTCCTGCGTCGTTTCGAAATGCTCGGCCGACTCTGCCGAAGCGGGTGTCTCCGACTCGAGCTCGACGCCGCGGATCTCGAGCGTAGGCGCCGGCGGCTCGACGTGGCTAACGATGGACTCGCTGGCATGCACGTCGTCGCGCAACGCGACGATGCGCGCGGCGAGCTCGGAGGTGTCCGGCATCGTCCCGCGATTTTCGATGGCGCTCAGGGTTTCTTTCACTCGGGCCGACACGGCGTCGAGGATGGCGACACCGTTCGCATCGAATGGACGGTGGGCATTGCGCGAGCGCGCCAGCCAGCCTTCCAGCGGCGCGAGCAGTTGTGCGATCTGCGGCGCTTCGACCATCGCGAACGCGCCGTTGAGTGTGTGTACCGCGCGCACGAGGTCTTCGCGGATCGCGAGCGGCTGCTCGCGCCCGTGCGCGACGGCGGCGTCCAACACCACCAGATGCGCATCCGCTTCGGTGCGCAGCACGTCGAGCAGCAACTGGTCGACTTCCGGCGCCGGCGCGAGCGCCGCATCGGTGTGCGTAGCGGAGTCGGGCGTGTCATCGAGATTGAACTCGGTGAAATCGAACGTTGACTCGGCCTGCGCTTCAACCGGCGTTTCGGCGAAGTGGATCGCGTCAGCTGCGTGCAGTGGCTCTTCTTCGACGTGCGGCTCGGTTTCCGATGGGTGCGGCGCATCGATCTCGACGAGAGAGAGTTCTCCAAACGTCGGCTCGACGTTGAATGTCGGCGGCGCGTCGATCGTCGCCTCGATTTCGGCGGCGGGCGTTTCGACAGCGGGTGTTTCGATATCCGAGGTTTCTTCGCTCACCGGCGCTTCGACCGGCGCAACCGGTGTGCGTACCGCCGCACCGGAAAGTTCGCTTTCATCGATCGGCGAGGTGTCGCCGGCGCTGAGCCGGTCGACGGCGGCAGAAAAACCGTCCATCACAAAACTCGAGCGTTCGTGCCGGCTCAGCTCGTCGCGGAAGCGCGGCAGCACGCCGATCGCGAAGCCGACGACCTGGAGCAGCGGCGGGCTCGCCGCAATGCTGCGGTCGAGCACGCGGTTGAGCATGTTTTCGATTTTCCACGCAAAGTCGCCGAGCGCGAGCGCGCCGACGAGACGGCCCGAGCCTTTCAGCGTGTGGAACGAACGGCGCACGATCTTGAGGTTTTCGGTCTCTTCCGGATCGGCACGCCAGAGCGGGAAATGCTTGCGCAGATTGGTGATCTCGTCGTCCATTTCGTCGAGAAACACCTGGCGCAGTTCTTCGTCAATCACCGGCGCAGGCGCGGGGACTGCGGCCGGCGGTGCCGCGAACGCTGCGGCTTCAGCGGCGGCAGACGCCTCGGCGACGGATTGCGCTTCCGCGGCATCGGCTTCGCCGGCGTGCTCCTCGGTCGTCGGAGCCGCCGCGGTCGACGGCTTGATTTCCGGCCAGTAGCCGAGCGTGGCGAGGCTGTCGCGCATCAGGTCGAGCACGCGATCGCGATCGCCGCGCTGTTCGCGCACCGCCTCCATGTAGTACTCGATCGCGGCGACCGAGTCGGCGAGTGCGTTGATCTGCCCGCGCTCGAGCACACGGCGATGCTGCAGCAGCTCGTTGCGGATGTACTGCACCATCGCGTGGATCGGTTTCACCGCATCGCGCAGCGCCAGCATGTCGAGCGCGCCGGCGACTTCGACGAGCAGGTCCGGCGTCGGCTCCAGCTGCGCCGGATCCCACGGCGCATCGATGAAGGCGACGATGTTCTGTTTGACCTTGGAGACGTTGATGAGCGCTTCCTGCATCAACACGTTGAGCAGACGCACCACTTCGGCGCGCGGCACTTCGGTCGCGGACAGATTGTCAGCGTCATCGTCCTTCGCGCCCAGGCGCGAGATGTGGTCGTCGAGCGAGGCTTCCACGACGAGCAGGCCGCCGGCGATGTCGAGCAGATTGCCTTCGTCGGCCTCGGCTTCGCCGTTGACGATGCGGTTCAGCGCGTTGCGCTGTTCGAGCACGTGCTGGCGCGGCACGCCCATGCCGAGCATGCCGAACGTGTCGCCGAGGCTGCCGAGCGTCTCGGCCTGCGCCGCCAGGCTGGCAACGTCGCGCTGCGGCGAGTGCAGGTAGACGTTGAGCGTCTCTTTGATCCGCAGCAAGTCTTCGCGGATACCACCCGCGACCGTGTCGAGCAGGGCGCGGTTGTGGCCGGAGATCGAGCCGTGCGCGTGCTGCAGCTCTTCCTGGGTCGGCAGCAGATTCGCGAGCTGGTAGAAATCGACCACCGCCTGCGCGCGCGGACCGTTCGTCTTCGCATGTGCGAGGTAGTAGAGCAGGTTCTTGACGAGTTCCTTGGTCTGCGCCGCGCTGAGCGCGGTTTCGCCCTCGTCGATCAGACGCTTGATCTCGCGGTCGAGCTTGCCGAACAGCAGCTTGACCGCGACGCTCGCATCAATCGCACCGGCCTGCAGCCCTTCAACCACCGCACTAGCGATCCACCAAAGACGGCGTGCCGGGTCATCGGAACAGCCTGCGTAAAGCGCGTCGAAAATGCCGGCGATGCGCTGGAGCGGCGCAGGGGCCGCAGGTTCTCGGATCCAGCGCAGCAGCGCATGCTGGTATTCGTTGCGCAGGGCTTTCGCCGTGCTGCGCAACGCGTCCTCCAAAAGCGGTTGCTCCGGTCGCGTCGGCAACGCGGCGTCGATGTTCGGCGTGAACAGCACCGATTCGCTGAGCAGCTTTTCACCGCGCGCTGCGCGCAGGTCGTTGAGCAGCGGCAGCAGGACGATCGGGATGTCCTTGTGGCCGCTCTGCAGCCGCTCGAGATAGTCGGGCAGCTGCAAGAAGCCGCGCATCAGCACGGAGTAGACGTCCTCGCGCGGCGCAATGCTGCCGTCGACGAGACCACGCGCGACGCGCTCCATCTCCTCGATGGCGAGCGCGGCGCCGTACAGCTCGATCATGTGCAGCGTGCCGTACGTCGTGTGCAGGCCGTTGGCGCAGTCGCGCATCGCCTGCACGTCGGCGGGATTGGCAGCAAAACTTTCAAGCGACTGACGCGCCTGTTTCAAAGTCGCGTCGAGCTCGGCCTTAATCCAGCCAAGCGTCGTGAAGTCGGTTTCCTGGGTCAAGTTCATCGGTGGGAGACCATTACTCCGGCAGCTTAAAGTCGGCAACCGAACGCTGCAGGTCCGACGAAAGCTGGGCTAGATTGCCGATCGACTCGGCGGTATGGCTCGCGCCCGAAGCGGTCTGCGTGGTGATGTCCGAAATGACGTTCATCGTCGACGACACGCTTGCGACCTCGGCCGACTGGCGTTGCGCGGTAATAGCGATGTTCTTGATCAACGTAGCGAGGTTGGTCGACACGTTTTCGATTTCGCCGAGCTGCGTACCCGCCTGCTCGGCCAGTTTGGCGCCGCTGACCACTTCGCTCGTGGTCTGCTCCATCGAGGCGACCGCTTCGTTGGTATCGACCTGAATCGCACTGACCAGCGTTTCGATGCGTCGCGTCGCTCCCGAGGCGCGTTCGGCGAGGCGCTGCACTTCGTCGGCGACGACCGCGAAACCGCGGCCGGCTTCGCCGGCGGATGCCGCCTGAATCGCCGCGTTGAGCGCGAGGATGTTGGTTTGCTCGGAGAGGTCGTTGATGAGCTCGACGATCGTGCCGATTTCCTGCGAGGACTCGCCCAGGCGCTTGATGCGCTTGGAGGTGTCCTGGATCTGCTCGCGGATCGAGTCCATGCCGGCGATCGTCTGGCGCACGATTGACGCGCCCTTGCCGGCGATACGCACCGAGTTCTGCGCGACGTCGGCGATGTCCGCCGAGTTCTTCGACACGTCGCGTGCGGACGAGGCGATCTCGTTGACCGCGCTCGACGCGCTGGTGATCTGGCGCGCCTGATGTTCGGCGGCGTCGGACAGGTGCAGCGCGGTGGCCTGTGTTTCATTGGCCGCAGCCGCAACCTGCACGGAGGTTTCGTTGATCGTGGTGACGAGCGAACGCAATGCGTCGATCGCGTAGTTGACAGCGTCCGCGATCGTGCCGGTGAAGTCCTCGGTCACGGTCGCCTTCACGGTGAGGTCACCGTCGGCGAGCGAGCCCATTTCGTCGAGCAGGCGCTGAATCGCCGCTTCGTTGCGCTTGTTCAGCTCGGCGCTGGCCGCCAGGCGTGTGCGCTGGTCGCGGAACAGTTTGAGGGCGAGGAAGAGGACGAGGAAGATCGCCAACACCGCCGTGGCCAGGCCGATCCAGAGGTTCGGGAACGGGCGCTTCGTGCCGAGCGCGGAGATGTGCTCGGACAGCGGATCGGCCTTGAACAGCAAGGTCTGGCTGTCGATCGAGGCCTTGTCGGCCGCCTGCTTGACCGCCTGCAGGATCGGCGCCGCCTCGAACAGTTTGGTCACCTGCGGGGCGAGATCGACCCACTGCTTGTTGATGTCGTTGAGAATTTCTTTCGCGTTGGCGTTGTCGATCGCTTTGATGTTGAGGTCGGCGTTGCCGCTGATCAGACCGGCGAGGACGACGCCATAGAACTGCGAGTCGCGCTGCAAGCCCGCGGCGGCTGACGGCGAGTCTTCGCCTCCGCCGACGATCGCCTGCGCACGGCGTTGCATGCGATCGGCGTAGAGCATCTGGCGTGAGGCAGTCACCACCTGGGTGCCCGGAGCGCCGCGCTCGGTGAGAATCTTCACGACCTCGTCCATGCGCGAGTTGAGCACGGCGGTTTTGCGGTTGAAGTCGTCAGTGCTAGCAGCGGTGCTGAGCACTTGTTCCTGGCTGTCGAGCACCTTGGTCGCGTCGGCCGATAGCTGGTTCCACGCCTGGTCGAGATCGGCGAAGTCGGCCTTCAACGTCGGTTGCTCGATGTAGCCGCGCATGCCGGTGCGTGCATCGCCCTGCTTCAGGCGCGAGAACAAGTCGGCGATCGTGTCGCGCGTGTGCTTGAGGCTCGCGAATGCGTCGAGGTTGCCGCCGGCCGCGTCGTTGCTCTGGCGTGAGAGCTGCTGCGACAACACCTGCATACGTGTGACCAGCGCACTTGCCTGCGCGTCCTGATTCGCATTGATCGACAAAAGAATGAAATCGACCACCGCCACGATCAAGCTGACGACAAGCAAAGCCACTAGCAAGCCGTTGAGCCCGCTCGCGCGCTCGGCGCCGCTACCTGCCCCTGTACTCATTTACCGCCACCTCGCTGTTGCATTCCACACACCCACGGCCCGAAACGGCAGCCGCCACGAAAATGCCTATGCCGCCGCCTGCGAAAAATCGCCTGCGCGCACGAGTGCTGCCATGCTGAAACGCTCCCACCGCACATCGCCGAGCGTGAAGCGCTCGACGACGAAACGCGAAAATTTGTCGTTTTCTTCCTCCGGCGCCGGCGCGCTGACGCGCTGCTCGGGCGTGAAGTTGCGCTGGCCGACGACTTCGTCGACGAGCAAGCCGACGCTGCCGCCCGGCTGGCGCACGAGTAGCACGCGCGTCGAATCAGACACACTCGTCGCCTCGCCGAGCAGCAACTCTTTGAGGTCGATCAACGGGATCAGGTTGCCGCGCACGCTGGCCACGCCGAGCATCCAGGTGCGCGCGCCCGGCACGCGCGTGACGTGCGGGATCGACAAGATCTCGTTGACCTCGGTCAGACTCGAGACGAGATTGCGGTCGCCGATGCGGAAACCGACGCCGCGCCACAGGTTTACCGCCGCCGCCTGCCCGCTCGCGCCCGAACCCGAGTGCGCAAGACTACGCCGCTCATAGTCGGCGAGAATCTCGAAAGGGGATTTCACCGAAGTGTTCATGCACGCATACCTTCCGGGAACCTCAACGCGCCACCACGTGGCGTCGGATTGCGCCGAGTAGTTCCTCGCGCGTGAATGGTTTGGTCAAATATTCTTCCGAACCGACGACGCGGCCGCGGGCCTTGTCGAACAGGCCGTCTTTCGAGGACAGCATGATGACCGGCGTGGCGCGATAGGTCTGATTGTTCTTGATCAGCGCGCAGGTCTGATAACCGTCCAATCGCGGCATCATGATGTCGACGAAGATGATCTGCGGGCGATGATCGGAGATCTTCGCCAGGGCCTCGAAACCGTCGACTGCGGTGATTACCTCGCAGCCTTCTTTCTTGAGCAGCATTTCGGCGGTGCGACGAATCGTTTTCGAATCGTCGATCACCATCACACGCAAACCCGCCAAATCCACCCCGTTTGGAGCTTGTTCCACGCGTTTTCCTCCAACCTGCAATGCCCCGCCGCGGTTCCCACGCGCCGGATGAGCGAAAAACCGTTTCATCTACCTGTACGTTACCGCACAGTCTTAAAGAAGATGCGAACGATCGAGTAGGTATGTCGTTTAATCCCAAGCTCGAAGCCCTGTCAAGCAATTCGTGAGCAGGGCATGTCTACGGCACGCGCTTCCCCCTTGGCATCGTCGATGCCAAGCGCGGCCGAATGTCTGCAAGCCCCCTTGAAGTGAATGTAGTATAGACATGCCGGATCGAATCAACGTGTGCACTGGATCACATTTTCGATGCGCGCTTGTGCGGTTTGACACATTCGCCGAAGCCCCAACGATAGCCCGATGACCACGACCCTGGCCGTGCTGATGGACCCGATCGCGGCCATCCACATCAAGAAAGATTCCACCTTCGCCATGCTGCTCGAAGCGCAGCGGCGAGGCTACCGACTCCTTTACCTGACCCAGGACAGCCTGGCGCTGCGCGGCGCGGAACCGTGGGCGCATGCGGCGCCACTGCAGGTGCGCGACGATCCGCACGACTGGTTCACGCTCGGCGAGGCGACGTGGCAGGACTTGCGTCACGTCGATGTCATCCTCGCGCGCAAGGACCCGCCGTTCGATTCGCAGTTTCTCTACGACACCATGGTGCTCGAACTCGCGCAGGCGGGCGGCGCACAGGTGATCAATGATCCGCGCGGTTTGCGCGACGCGAACGAGAAACTGTTCACGCTGCACTTTCCGCAGTGCGTTCCGCCGACGCTCGTCTCGCGCGACGCCGACGAACTGCGCCGCTTCGCACGCGAGCACGGCAAAGTCGTGCTCAAACCGCTCGATGGCATGGGCGGGCGCAGCATCTTCCTGAGCTACGCCGACGATCCAAACCTCAATGTGATCATCGAGACATTGATCGGCGAAGACGGCCGCGCGTTCGCGGTCACGCAGAAGTTCATCCCCGAGATTTCCGCCGGCGACAAGCGCATCCTCGTGATCGACGGTGAGCCCGTGCCGTATGCGCTCGCGCGCATGCCGCAGGGACTCGACTTCCGCGGCAATCTCGCGCGCGGCGGCAAGGGCGTCGGTGTGCCGCTGTCCGAGCGCGATCGCTGGATTGCCGCGCAAGTCGGGCCGGAACTGGTCAAGCGCGGCCTGCGTTTCGTCGGCCTCGACGTGATCGGCGACTGGCTCACCGAAGTCAATGTCACCTCGCCGACCTGCATCCGCGAACTCGATGCGCAGTTCGGCCTCAACATTGCGGGGCAGTTGTTCGACGCGATCGAGCGCGGCGCGCCTCGCGCATGAGTGCCGGTGCCACCGCCGGCAGCGGAGAACGCCTGAGCGTGACGCTGTTGTTCTCGATCATCGCACACGCGGTGGTTCTGCTCGGCCTCACTTTCGAGTACGCCAAGCCCGCGCCGCAGCTGCCTTCACTCGACGTGATCCTGGTCCAATCGGCGAGCGGCAAGAAACCCGAGAAAGCCGATTTTCTTGCCAACGCGAACAACGAAGGCGGCGGCACGAGCGAGAAGGCCGTGCGTCCGACCGACCTCGTCACTGCACCGGTGCCGAAAGCGCAACCCGGCATCGCGCCGATGCCTCTCGAAACCGGCGCGCGCGAACCGCAGCCGGCGAGCGAACGCGAAGTGCTAACACAGAAGAAATCCAACTTCGCCGTGCATACGGAAACGCAGGCGATCGAGCAACCCGAAACGACGCGCCCCAATCCGCAGGCGCAGACCGACCGCAAGCTCGAAATGGCACGCCTGGCGAACGAGCTGCACAACGAAACCCAGGTCTACGCCAAGCGCCCGAAGAAAAAATACATTTCCGCGAACACGAAGGAAGCCGCCGACGCGGCCTACCAGGCCGGCTGGGTCGCGCGCATTGAACGCATCGGCAACCTCAACTACCCCGACGAAGCGCGCCGTCAGCAATTGCAGAGTGACAAGACGCTGAGCCTCATGCTCACTGCGGGCATCAAGCGCGACGGCAACCTCGCCAGCGTCGACATCGTGCAATCGAGCGGTTTCAAACTCGTCGACGAAGCCGCGATCCGCATCGTCCGCCTCGCCGCCCCGTTCCCGCCGCTACCGGCGAACATGGATTACGATGAGCTCTACATCACGCGCACGTGGGAATTTCAGCCCGGGGAAGTGCTGAAAACTCACTAGAAGTCGTCAAGAAACTTTTTCGCGATTCAAGGTTTCAGACAGACTACGGCTGCAGTGCAACAGTGAGGGGAACAGGAGCAGATTGGCGCAGCGCGTGAAGTTGCGCCTTCATCTCAAAGAGGTCGCCGGCCATTGATTCAAGTGCAACGACGCGCGTGGCCAATTCGGCGCGCAGCTCGGCAATCTCACGATTTTTCTCCGTGCGCAATGCCGCAATCTGCGCTTCCCTGCTTCTAGCTTGCCGCGCCATCTCCTCACGCAGCGCTAATATTTCCCGGTCCTTTTCGTCCAATCTTGCAGCCGCTTTTGCGTCGCCCTCCGCAAGCAGGGTATTGAGCCCCTGGATCGCTGCCAGCGCCACGCCGTCTGCATCGACGATGTCGATGCCTTTGTCCGATTCGCCAAGATGAAACGCCGCATAGAAGTCCTGCGCCATCGGGCCCATGTGGCGGTACTTTTCTTCCTGAGTCTTGTACTGCCACGTGTTGAGCGGCAGCGCCGCGACTTTCTTCAGCACCTCGCGCGGGTCCACCGGCCGCACTGCGGTTTTTGCATTACGGTCGGAAAGACTGCTCCACGTACCGCTGCCGGGAGCCAGTCCGGCGCCGGAAGTGCAGGTCGTTGCACAACTGGTGAAGAAGTAAACGCCGCCGGCAGCGGCGACCACGAATTGATTGTCTGCCGTGTTGGCAACTTGGGAACGACTGGCGGCATCGCCATAAATAAATGATCCCGCGTGGAGAGCCGTGGTTACATTGCTACCCATCGCGGTTGAGACAGAACCGTCGGCGATCGTGTCTTGACCCATCGCCGTTGCAGCCAAGCCATTGGCAGCCGTGCCCTCACCCAGCGCCGTTGAGGAAGTGCCACTGGCGACTGAGCCATTGCCCATTGCAGTCGAATAGCTGCCACTGGCATTCGTGCCGTAACCCAACGCCGTTGAATTATGACCAGCCGCTGTGGTTGCCTCTCCCATTGCGGTCGAGTAATTGCCAGAGGCGTTGGTGTTTTCTCCCATCGCCGTGGAGTACAGCCCGCCCGCGGTGGCATTGCTACCCATCGCCGTCGAGTAATTGCCGACAGCATGGGTGTTCTGTCCCATGGCTGTGGAGTAGTGGCCAGGAGCGGTGGAGTCGACGCCCATGGCGGTTGACGAATTGCCAACGGCGGTGGTGTTCTTGCCCCATGCGACAGAAAAATAGCCGACGCTGGCATCATCCCATTGCGAAGCCTCGACGTAGCCTGCCCGAAACGCCGCCTTCGCCGGGTACCACATCATGCGCACGCCTGCGCCCGTGAATGGAATAGTGCCGGTGTCTAATGCACCGCTCGCCAACAAACCACCATCATCGAAGGCTTGCAGCAAATTGTTAGCCACCAATGCATTGCTCGCGTTGTAGCGCAGTGTCTGGTTTACCGTCCCTGGCGGCAGCGTTGCTCCACTGCTCGCAGTACTGCAGTTCCACGCAGTGCCGTTCCATTGCGGAATCTGATTCACCGAGCAGCCTTGTGGCAATTGATAGTTCGGAGCAACCGAGAACGTTGTGCCGCTCAAGACCAAGCCCGTTCCGGCACTGTAACTGCTGCCAGCATTGCCACAAACCCAAGCCGTTCCGTTCCACTGCGCGATCTGATTGGCCGTGCAGGTTTGCGGCAACCGGTAATTCGGCGCCACGGAAAATGTCGTGCCGCTCAGATTCAGCCCAATGCCTGCGCCGTAGTTGCCACTCGAAGCGCCATCGCATGGGCCCAATTGACCGCCGGTGCCCACACATAGGCCTTGCGCTTGGGGAGGCGCGGCGATGATGCCGGGCAGGCTGATCGCACCGGTTTCCTGTACGCGCAGGCGCTCGTTCGCGCCACTGGCGTCTTTCACAACGAAGCCGCTGCCCGCGGAAGGCTGGACGGTAACGTCCGCAGCACCCACGGACTGCGCAACCCATGCGAAAGCGATGGCAACGGCAATAGAAACGGTATGGCGATTGATTGGCATGGTGAGCCTCTCGGTCAGGAATATGCGTAAGAATTACTAACGTTAGATTCGCTAACGTTTCTACATTTCTATTCCCCATGCCGGACGAAATCGGGACAACTTGCGGACAACTCTCGGACAATCGCCTGCATCAGGCGAAGGGGCACTGTTTTGGTCAATTCCAACTTGTATCCTGGGTGCCTTTTTGGCCATCCAACGAAGGAAGCAGCACCGGAAAAGGAATCACGTAGAATCCGGCGATGCGAACCCTACTTCGTCTGCTGAAACGGCTACTCCTGACCCTCGTCGTCCTGCTGCTTGCGGCAACCGTGGGCATATACTTTCTCGTGCGCGCGAGCCTGCCGCGACTCGATGGCGAACTCGCCGGCGTCCGCTACGGCGCCACCGTCGAGCGCGACGCGCAAGGTGTGGCGACGATCCAAGGTGCGGACCGTACGAGCGTTTCTTACGCGCTCGGCTACGTGCACGCGCAGGAGCGGTTCTTCGCGATGGACTTGATGCGCCGCTCCGCCGCGGGCGAGCTGTCCGAACTCATCGGTGGCGCCACGTTGAAACTCGACAAACAGCGCCGCGCGTTCCGCATGCGCGCGCGTGCCGAACAATTCCTCGCTGCGCTGCCGCCCGAGCAGCATGCGGATATTTCCGCCTATCGCGATGGCGTCAACGATGGCCTCTATGCCCTCGCGTCGCGGCCCTGGGAGTACTGGCTGCTTGGTTCGGCACCGCGGCCATGGAGCGAGGCGGACAGCATCCTCGTGCTCGATGCGATGTTCTTCGACCTCAACGATTCGACCAATGCGCGCGAACTCGCCTTCGCAAAGATGAAGGCCACGCTGCCCGACAGCGTGTTCCAATTCCTGCGCGCGAGCGGCGGTCCTTGGGATGCGCCACTGGTCGGCACGGCGCCGCCGCTGCCTTCGCTGCCGTCCGAAAGCGATATCGATCTGCGCAAGCTCGATGCGAAGCTGCTCAAGCTCGCCGGGAATATCCCCTCTCCCCTAACGGCTTCATCGTTGGGGGAGAGGGTGCAGGGTGAGGGGGGCTCTTTGCTTGTCGCGGCGGTCGCGAAAGATCAAAAGCGCCCCCTCACCCCAACCCTCTCCCCCGATGATGAAGCCATCGGGGGAGAGGGAGCTGTGCTCGGCAGCAACAACTTCGCGGTCGGCGGCTCGTTGACAACGACCGGCGCGGCGATGGTCGCCAACGACATGCACCTGGGTCTGCGCGTGCCGAACATCTGGTTCCGCGCGCGCTTGCAATACCCCAATCCGCATCGCGCCAGCGAACAGGTCGACCTGATCGGCGTCACCCTGCCCGGCCTGCCCTCGCTCGTCGCTGGCAGCAACCGCCATGTCGCCTGGGCGTTCACCAACAGCTATGGCGACTGGCTCGACTGGGTCCGCGTCAATCTCGATGCGGCGGACAAGACCCGCTACCACGACGCCAGCGGCTCGCAGCCCATTACCAAATACACCGAAGTCATCAAGGTCCACGGCGGCGCCGACGAAAAACTCGACGTGCGCGAAACGCAATGGGGGCCAATCCTCGGCGAGGACGCCGACGGCGTGCCGCTTGCGCTCGCGTGGACGGCGTTGCAGCCCGGCGGCATCAACATCGAACTGCTAAATCTCGACACCGTCACCTCGGTCGACGAGGCATTCGCCGTCGCCAACCATGCCGGCATGCCGGCGCAGAACTTCACCGCCGGCGATGCGGCCGGCAACGTCGGCTGGACAATCGCCGGACGCATCCCGCGTCGCACCGGCAGCTGCGATCCGCAACTGCCGTGCGACTGGAGTCAGGGTGGCAACGGCTGGGACGGCTGGCTCGAACCGGGCGAATATCCGCACGTGACCAATCCGTCCGCAGCGCGCATTTGGACGGCCAATTCGCGCACGCTCGATTTCGATTCCGCCGACTACGCACACCTCGGCGACGGCGGTTTCGACCTCGGTGCACGCCAGCAGCAGATTCGCGACGATCTGCAAGCCAAACGGCAATTCGCGCCGGCGGATTTCCTCGCGATCCAGCTCGACGACCGCGCGCTGTTCCTCAAGCCGTGGCACGAGCGCCTGCACGAAACGCTGGCGAAAGCTGATTCGCCGGATCTCGCCGAAATGAAAAAATACGCCGACGACTGGAACGATCGTGCCGATCCGGCCTCGGTCGGCTACCGCCTGGCGCGCGCGTTCCGCCTCGAAGTCACCGACACGGTGCTGAGCGGTTTCGCCGCCGCGGTGCGCGCGAAGTATCCCGACTTCAAATTCCCGAGCTCGTTCCGCAGCGAGCATCAGATAGAAGCGATTCTGCAGAACCGGCCTCTGTATTTTCTACCACCGGGCTACGCCGACTGGGACGAGCTGCTGCGCCACTGCGCACAGCGCGTCGCCGCCGATCTCGGCAAGCAACCGGGCGGCCTCGCCGCACGTAGCTGGGGCGAGGTGACGATGACGCATATCGGCCATCCGCTGAGCGCCGCGGTGCCTGTGCTCGGCAAGCTGATCGACATGCCGTCCGAGCCACTGCCGGGCGACAGCAACATGCCGCGCGTGCAGGGTGCCACATTCGGCGCGAGCGAGCGCTTCGGCGTGCAGCCGGGACACGAAGAAACCGGTTACTTCCACATGCCGGGCGGACAGAGCGGCAATCCATTGTCGCCGTTCTATGGCGCGGGACACGAGGACTGGGCGCAGGGCAAGCCGACGCCGTTTCTGCCCGGCGAGACAAAGTATAAACTTATATTTTCGCCAAAAGGATAAAACGCTGCATGACGACCGAAACCCTCACCCCCGCCAGCGTCGCCACTAAGGCCAACCTGTTCGCCGACGGGAAATGCGTGTCGCATACGCTGCATTTCGCCGACGGCAGCCGCAAGACGGTCGGCGTGATCCTGCCGTCGACGCTGACTTTCAATACCGGCGCGCCGGAGATCATGGAAGGCGTGGCCGGCTCGTGCGAATACCGCCTCAAGGGCAGCGAAGCGTGGATCAAGTCGGGCGCGGGCGAGAAATTCAGCGTGCCGGCGAACTCGAAGTTCGAGATCCGCACGAGCGAGGGCTACCACTACATCTGCCACTTCGGTTGAGACGGCGCAGGCGCCCGTGTCTTGCCGCGGACTTCCTTTCCTCCGCGGCAAATCGAATTCACACTCGAAGCGTGATCAGCATGCGCCTCCGCGCCCGGATTGGGCGACGCCGAGCCATACGATCAGCGCACCGAGAAGCAGCAACGACCACAAACTCGTCGCCGGTGCCGGCACGGCCGCCGCCGTGGGTGGTACGGCGGCCACGATGACAAGCAACGGCACCGTCGCTGCAACCGACTGGAATGTGCCGTCACCGCCGTAATACGCCGTGATCGAATGCGTGCCCGCCGCCGCGAACGTCGTCGAGCAGGTCGCCGTGGAACTCGCCGCGCCCTGCACCAGCGTCACCGCCGGTGCGCACAGCGCGGTGCCCGCGCACGTGCCGCCGCTCAGCGTGCCATCGCAAAACAGCACCGTGCCGCTCGGCGGATCGCCCGCCACCGTCGCCACGATCGTCAGCGCGTCGCCTGGATGCACCGAGGCCGGGCCGCTCAACGTCAACGTCGTCGATTTCTTCGCGATCGTCACCTCGCGCGTCACCGGTGTCGCCGCTGCGTGGTTACTGTCGCCGGCCTGGCTGGCCGTGATCGAACATGTGCCTGCCGCGAGCATCGTCACCGTCGCCGTCGTCGTGTCCGGCGCGGCAAAACTTGCCGCGCCCACGCTGCACACCTCGGGCGTGCCGACGGCGAATGTCACTGCGAGGCCGGAACTCGTGCTTGCCGTCACGCTGAACGTGCCATTCGTCAGCGTCTGCGCACCGGGATCGCCGAACGTGATCGTCTGCGCCGCCAAGCCGATCGCGACGTTCTGGGTCACCTCGGCCGCCATTGCGTAGTTGCCACTCGGGCTCGCGCCCGTGTTCGCCGCAATCGTGCAGGCGCCGCGGCTTACGATCGTCACCGTCGTGGCGCTGATCGTACACACCGCAGGCGTTATGGACGAATACACGATCGGCGAATCGCCGTCCGTGGTCGCCAGCGGATTGATCGCGAACGTGCCGCCCGCCGAATACGTCTGCGATGCCTGCGCGCCGAAAGTCAGCGTCTGACCGGCCGGGTTCACCGTGGGCAGCGGCGCCGCGATGTAGGTCAACTGATACGGAAACGGCACGCTCGCGCCCTTGCCGCCGATGTTGACAGCCGTGCCGGCGGCGCGCTGCGGATCGTCAAACCACGCCAGCGTACCGCCCAATGCCACGCTCGTTCCGGACCGGTCAAGGCTGGTGTACGAGGCGACGGTCGGCGTCGGCGAGCCGTAGGTCGCGGTCACGCCGCTGGCCGTCACCAGCACGTAGGGAAAGCCTTTCAGCACCGGATACGGATAGCCCGCCAGCCACGTCGCAGACGTGTCCCACAAGCCGGTCGCGATCGGACCTTGCGAGAGCCATTGCACTGACGAAAGGCCTTTTGCGTCAGCGGCGGATCCTCCCGTGAGCCCCGCCAGCGAATCGGAGGTGACGATGCCCTGGAAGCTCACATCGGTGTTCCAGAAGCTGTGCGCGATGCTGCCGCCATGCTGATCGGCGTTGGAGCTCACCAGGGCGCCGGCGTTGATGCCCGAGAGGCTGGCGATAGCGTAGGTGTTGCTGATCGCGCCCTCGTTGGTGCTCACCAAGCCGCCGACATAGCTGTCGCTCGCCGTCACGCTGCCCGTCATGTAGGCGTTGCTGATGCTGCTGCCGCTTTGCCCCACCAATCCACCGACATTGTTCCGGCCCGACACGCTACCGCTGACGTAGACATCGGTGATGCTGCCAGCGAGCGAGTAGCCCGCCAGCGCGCCGACCCACGTGCCGCCGGTAATGGAAATGTTTCGCAGCGCCAGGTTTTGCAGAACCAAGCCCTGGGTCTTGCCGAACAGGCCGATGCGGCTGCCCTCGGGTTGATTGATGGTGAGGTTGGCGATGAGGTGGAATTGCCCGTCGAGACTTCCGCTGAAGTTGTTGCCGTCGCTGCCTATCGTGACGAATCCTGTCTTCGCCCACATGCCGTCGCTGTTGGCCGCCGTGCCGTCGTTGCGGCCGGTTTCGCTCGCATCAAGGTTGCCGAGCAATGTGTAGGGGCCGCCCAGCACGTAGCTCGCGCCCAGCGCCAGGTTCATCAATTGCAACTGGTGGGTGGTGTCGATCGTGGTCGCGTATTCCATTTGCAGGAACGGGCGCGTGTAGCCGCTGAACACTACCCAGGCGTTGTCGCTGGTCGTGCAAACGTACAGGCAAGTCCAGGCGCCGAGGTTGGCGTAGGCGCTTTGCTTGAACGCGTAATTGGCCGCGGCGCTTTGCGCCGGGTCGCTGCTGACGGCGGTGACATTGGTGATGGTGGCGCTGGCGTTGACGACGCCGACCGCGCCGCCTTGGCCGGTGCTGTAACTGTCCCAGTAGCTGGCGTCGACGGTGCCGTTCATGGCCAGACCCACGAGGCCACCGACGTTGCTGCCGCTGCCCGTCACCTTTCCGCTGGCCCAGCTGCGCGTGATCGTGCCCTGGCTGCCGGCCGTGAGTCCGCCGGCACCGTCGCCGCCGACGGTCACGCTGCCGGTGGCGTAGGCATCGCTGACATCACCCGTGGTGAAACCCACCAGGCCGCCGCCGTTGGCGACGCTCGCCGTCACGCTGGCCGTGGCATAGGCGTGGCTGATGGTGCCCGCATCGTTGTAGCCGACGAGGCCGCCGACGGACACGCCCCCAGCGACCGTGCCGCCGTCCACGCCGATGTTGCGCACCACGCCGCCGGTGCCGATGGCGCCGAACAGGCCCACGCACAGTCCGCTGCCGCCGAGGTTGATCGTGGGATTGACGATCACGTGTCCCAGGCCGTCGAAGCGGCCGTCGAGGCCAGCCGCGCAATTGCCGATCGGCACGAAACCCGCGCCGCCGTTCCAGCCGCTCGTGGCGGTAGCGTCGATGTCGTTGAACAGCGCGAAGTTGCCGGCGAGGTTGGCGTTGATCGCCTGCAACTGATCCAGCGTCATTACCGGCGTGTAGACGAGCGCGCTGGCGGCGCTGGCGCTTTCCGCCTTTACGTACACTGAGCCGGGCAGGGATTTGAGGTACGGCGTGGTCTTGCCGTTCTGGTTGGCCCACACGCTGGCGTCGAAACCGCCCGGCAACGCCGAAATCAGGTTCGCCAGAGCAATCGCCGTGCCGACGCCATTGTCCGGGTGCGCGCCGGGCGTGTCGCTGGCGAACCAGCCATCGCTGACGCTGCCGCCGGGGCCGGTAGAGTTCAAGCCCACCAGACCACCGGCATCGCTGTTGCTGCTGGCCGAGACTTTGCCGGTGGCAAAGACGTGCTCGACGGGGCCCATGTTTTGGCCCACGAGGCCGCCGACCTGACTGCCGCCCGCCACATCGCCGGTGGCATAGGCGTTGCGCAGGGTCTCGCTGGCGATGGCATTGGTGTTGGTGATTCCCACCAGCCCGCCGATGCCACTCCCGGTGCCCGTCACGTTACCGCTGGCCCAGACGTTGCCGATGGCGCCACCGGCAGAGGTGTAGCCCACGAGGCCGCCGACCGCGCCCGTGCCGGTCACGTTGCCGCCGGCCCAGGCATCGGCGATCAGGCTGCCGGTGGCGCCGTGTTGGCCCACCAGACCGCCGACGAACACAGTGCCCTTGACGTCGGCCGTGGAATAGACCTGGGCGATGACGCCGGTGTTGTTGCCGACCAACGCACCGACCCACCCGCCGCCCGACACGCTGCCGCCGCGCACGCCGAGGTTGCGGATCACGGCGCCCCCGTTAGTGCTGGAAAACAGTCCCGTATCGTCGGCACTACCGGGGATGACGAGATTGAGCAACTGATGGCCGAGACCGTCGAACCGACCGTTGACGCCAAGGGTACCGAGCGACGTCTTACTGGCGACACCGCTCCAGTCCACATCCGCCGCCAGCGCGTAGGCGCCGGTGATGGAGACACCGGCGGGACGGATGGCTTCCAGTTCGGCAATGGTATGGATCAGCGTGTAGGCCGTGCCGTTGACGCGGTAGCTTTGCCCCGTTCCCGTGAAATCCACCCGCCCGGTGAAGCCGCCGGCAGTCAGCGCCATGGCGACGCCGTCGCCGACTTGTGACGCTCCGGTTTCAAGCGACAGGCCGGCCGAACCCGAGGCCGTCAGCACCGCGTTCACGTTCACGCTGCCCGACGGCGCCGCGAGCGTGAGCGTGTGCGCGCTCCAGTTCACCGTGTCGAGCACGACGAGATCGCCCGACACAGCCGTCAGCGTGACGTCGCCCTGGGCAAGCTTCGCCGACAACCGCGCGCCGGTGATGTCGCCGCCATACGGTGCGATCACATAGTCGGCGAAGGCCGGCGTGGCAACGCCAAGTGCCGCGAACGCGGCGAAAAAACGAAGCATGAAGCGCATGGGATTCCCTGCTGTGGCCGACGCGACGAGCGAGCCGCTCAGCTCGCGATGATGCGGACGGCGCCGCGCCGGGCACAATCACACTTTGGAGTGAGACGCGCCGTCGAGCGAAGCTTGCTCCGTTACTTTCCCTCGCTCCATCGCAGTGAAAGACAGAACATAAGTGAACTCCGTCGCACTTCGAACGGGAATGCGGCGACGCGGCACGGTAAAATCGGTGTCCGACAGCCACGCACTGATCGACCTCGATGAACGTGAAGTTTTCCGAATCCGACATCCAAACGCGCTTCCAGCAACGCTTGGTCGAGCTGTATGCGGCCGAGCCGGACTTGCACTCTCTGCCTCGCGAAGTATTCGCCTGTCTCGAACTCGCGGTCGCAAGCGACGCCGGCGGATGCGACGTGGCTGGCTTCGGCGAATTTCATCTCGCCAGCGGCGAATTCCGCGTCGAGTATTCGCAGGTCGATCCCGATCCGCAGCGCCGCGCGCAAGGCGTCGCGGCGTATGCAAAGCACGCGGGCAGTCATCCGTTCTGGGGCAGCGACCCGGCGTTCTTCGGCGAGCGCGCGTTGCGCGAGTCGGATTTTTTCAGCGACGCGGAATTCCTGGCGCTGCCGATCGCGCGCGAGGTGTTCCTGCCCTCCCACGCGCACCGGCAGATGAAGGCGGTGGTCATGCAGCACGGTTACGCGTTGTCGATCTCGGCGCATCGCACGGTCGGCAAGCCGGCGTTCTCCGACGCCGAGCGCGACCGCATGCAGGAACTGCGCCGCCATCTCGCGATCGTCTACCGCCAGGCGCTGGAGCGCACTGCGCAATCGCTGCCGCCAGCCGAGAAGCTGATCCACCTGTGCCCCGATCTCACCCCGCGTCAGCGCGACGTGGCGCGCCTGCTCGCGGACGGCAAGTCGAACGAGGCCATCGCACAACTGCTCGGTGTGCGCCTCGACACGGTCAAGAGCCACGTGCGCATGGTGTTCGACAAACTCGGCGTGGACGATCGGCTCGGTGCGGCGCTGGCCGTGCATCGGCGCGCGCCGTTTTCACGCCTGCCGCCGATGTGGACGTTGCCTGGGTCGCGCTGGTCGCCCGCCGGCGAGCACATCATCGCCGCACCTGCGTCTCATCCGGCGGCCGCGGCGGCCTGACGAGACGCGGCCGCCGAGTCAGCGGCGACCCGATGCTCGGCCTCGGCCCAGGCCGTCAGGTCAGCAATTTTTCTGCGATGCGTAAATAGAGCATCGGCAGCTTTTCGAGTTCGTCGAGCGCGACATGCTCGTCGATCTTGTGGATCGACGCGTTGAGCGGCCCGAGCTCGACGACTTCGGCGCCGAGCGGCGCGATGAAGCGGCCGTCCGACGTGCCGCCACCGGTGTTCGCTTCCGGCACGACGCCGCACACCTCGTGAACCGCCGCCGACGCGGCGACGCGTAGCGCGCCGTCACGCGTGAGGAACGGTTCGCCCGACAAGTCCCAGGCGATGTCGAATTCGAGCGCATGCTTGCGCAGGATCGCCTCGGTGCGTTCGCGTAGCGAAGACGCCGTGCTTTCCGTGCAGAAGCGGAAGTTGAACGCGACTTCGAGCGTGCCGGGCACGACGTTGAGCGCGCCGGTACCGGCGCGGATGTTCGATATCTGCATCGAGGTCGGCGGGAATTCCTCGTTGCCGTCATCCCATTTCGTCGCCGCGAGTTCGGCCAGCGCGGGCGCAGCGAGATGAATCGGATTCTTCACCTTGTCCGGATAGGCAACGTGGCCCTGTACGCCGCGCACGGTGAGGTGCGCGGAGAGCGAGCCGCGCCGGCCGACGCGCATCACATCGCCGAATTTTTGCGCGGACGACGGCTCGCCGACGACGCAGTAATCGATGCGCTGGCCGCGGCGACGGAATTCCTCGGCAACGCGACGCACGCCATCCAGGTTGGTCGGACCTTCCTCATCGCTCGTCACGAGCAGCGCAATCGTTCCGCGGTGCTGCGGATGCGCGGCAACGAAGGCTTCAAGCGCGAGCGTCATCGCCGCCACGCCGCTTTTCATGTCGGCCGTGCCGCGACCGTACAACTTGCCGTCGCGGATCGTCGGCTCGAACGGTGGACTCGTCCATTGATCGAGCGGCCCAGGCGGTACCACGTCGGTATGGCCGAGAAAGACGAGCACCGGCGCGCCGCTGCCGTGCGTCGCCCAGAGATTGTCGACGTCGCCGTAGCGCAAATGTTCGATCGCAAAACCGGCACGTGAGAGGCGTTCTGCGATCAACGGCTGGCAACCCTGATCGTCCGGCGTCAACGAAGCACGCCGGACGAGATCGATTGTGAGGTCGAGGATATCGCTCATGCCGCGAAGCGCTGCTTGAACAACTTGTCGGTGAAGCCGAGGCTGACCCCGTCGCCCTGCACGACGACCGGCCGGCGCACGAGCGCGGGATATTCCTTGATCAGCAGCAGCCATTCCGGATCGGACTCAGGCGACTTGCGGTTCGGCGGCAGATTGCGCCAGGTCATGCCCGTGCGATTAACGAGTTTTTCCCAGCCGCCGACTTGCTTCGCCCAATCCTTCAACGTCGGCGCGTCGACGCGATGCTCGCGATAATCGACGAAACGGTAGGCCACCTTATGCTTGTCGAGCCAATGCCGCGCCTTCTGGCACGTGCTGCATTTTTCCAATCCGTACAACGTGGTGGTCATCCGCTTCCTCCGACAAAACAACTTCGACGGCATCGGGCCGCCCATCGAAGCTATTCTAAGTGGAAACGGGAAAACTCAAAGGTGCTCCATCTGCGCCGGATCGCCGACCGAATCCGCGCGCGACGCATCCAGACGAACGCCAGCGCACCGACGACACTCGATGCGAGATAGAGGGGCATCATCCCACTGCGAACGATGCGCAGGTCAGCCAACCCTGTTAATCCGATGGCGATGAGCAGCAGGCACTGCGCGATCAACAGCGCGCCGAATTGGTTGAGGACCTGCTCCAAATGCAGCGCCCATTGCGTACTCTGCTCGAGCTCCAACTGCAGTTCGCCAATTCGTGCGTCGCGCTGGCGTATCGTCGCATCGCAATCCAGCGCCCAGGCGTTCGATTGTTCGAGTTCCGCCTGAAGGGCGGAAACACTGTGCTGTGCGTCGGCGTATTCGTTGTCGAGTCCGGCGACGAAGCGGATGCGTTCTTCGAACGTTTCCGCGAAAGGCGGGACGGCGAACGCAAGCGCGTCGAGATCGGCCGGTGACTCCTGCAACGCCCGGCTCAGGTTCCTCGCCGCGCAGAGTTGTTCCGGTTCCACCTGCGAGGTGTCGACCACGTAGTCCGCGGGCACATTCGAACTGTTGATGCGGGTGAGCAACGGCGCGCAGCACACCGCCTCGAAGGGTTCGCCGAGAAATTGCGAGAGTTCGCGCAAGGCGGAATCGGATCGCTCGACGAGATCGGCGTAACGCAGACGATGCACGACTTCCGGCCCCAGCGCCCGCTCGGCCGCGAGACAGGCACTGACCGTCGCCATCCAGTACGCATACGCGTCGGCCGCGGTGGAGACAAGCGTCTCCCCATTCAGCCGATGAAAGTTCAGCATCGAAGCAACGACGGCATCGACCTCGCGCACGATGTGCACGAACTTCGCCGCCGGAAACAGTTTGCGCAGGCCGCAGATGTGCAGTGAGTATTCGGGCGTGCTGTCGATCCAGCGTACTTTGCCGCCGTTGGCAAGGACATCAGACATCGTCGACCGGTAACGCGCAACCAAGTTGTCGATGGCCTTGCCGAACTCGGCGATGAACGCATCGCGATCCACGCCCATCGCCGTCAGTTGCGATCGCTCGCCGCGCGTGCTGCCGGCAGCGTAGCGCACGCCGAGGTCGACGGCGAGATCGCCCATCCATCCGGATTCTTCGAGCGCGAGCAGGTTCGGATGTTGGCCGAGGCACCAAGTGAGAATGCTCGTGCCGGAGCGCGGCGATCCCACGACAAAAACCGGCGCCGGCGCAGTTCGTAGAGGATGGACTGCCGATCGATTCATCATGCGTCGCGGTGCCCGAAGTTGTGGGGTGCTCGAAAGACGTTCCCAACGCTTCAAGAAAGATTTCGCCGACATGCCGTTGGGCAATATCGGCCAATTTCAGTCACCAAAATGCATTAAATGTGAAGAAATCATGGATTCCCCTCGGGACGCGTAGCACCCGCGTCCAACGAATCACTTGCGAAAATTCAGTTCGATCCCGTTTCCCGCCGGATCGCGGAAGAAAATCTGCCACCGACTTCCGAATGGCACTTCATCGACGTCAAAGGCAACGCCGGCGGCGGTCAAAGCCGCGCGCATCGAGTCGAAATCTTCGCAGGTGAAGGCGACGTGGTCGAACGTCGGCACGGCGCCGACCTCGCGCGTTTCGCCCGCCTGGGTCTGGCTTAGATGCAGCACATCCTGGCCACCGGCATAGAGCCAATAACCGTGACTGCGAAACGCCGGGCGCGCACCGACGTGCAGCCCGACCGTCGCGCAATAGAAATCGCGCAATTCCTCGAGCAACGGGCTCGGCGCTCGGATGTTGTAATGATCGAGACCGAGCGTCGCCATATCACTCGCCGCCGCGCAGCAATTCGTTGATCGAGGTTTTCGAACGCGTCTTCTCGTCGACCTGCTTGACGATCACCGCGGCGTAAAGACTGTGGCTACCGTCCTTCGCCGGCAGGGACCCGGCGACGACGACGCTGCCCGCCGGTACGCGGCCATAGGAAATTTCGCCGGTGGCGCGGTTGTAGATGCGCGTCGATTGACCGATGAACACGCCCATGCCGATCACGCTGCCGCGCTCGACGATGCAGCCCTCGACGACCTCCGAGCGCGCACCGATGAAGCAGTCATCTTCGATGATCGTCGGACCCGCCTGCAGCGGTTCGAGCACGCCGCCGATACCGACGCCGCCCGACAGATGCACGTTCTCGCCAATCTGCGCGCACGAGCCGACCGTGGCCCAGGTATCGACCATCGTGCCGGCGCCGACGTAGGCGCCGATATTGACGAAGCTCGGCATCAGCACGACGTCCTTGCCGATGTGCGCACCGCGGCGCACGACACTGCCGGGCACGGCGCGCGCGCCGAGCGCGCGAAATTTTTCCTCGTCGTAGCCCTCGAAGCGCAGCGGCACCTTGTCGTAGAACGGCGCAGGCGCCGCATCCATCACCTTGTTGCCGTTGATACGGAACGACAGCAGCACGGCCTTCTTCAGCCACTGATTGACCTTCCAACTGCCCTGCCCGTCGGGCTCGGCCACGCGCAGCTCGCCGCTTTCGAGCAGATCGAGCGCGCGCTTGATTGCCGGGCGCAGCGCGGATTCGATTTCGGCCGGCGCCAGATCGGTGCGCCGTTCCCAGGCCGAATCGATGGTGTCTTCAAGAGATAACATAAGTCTCCACAGTCTGGGTGTTCGTCACGGCCGGCGCGGCGAGGCGTTCGGCCAGCGCTTCACGCAGCGCAGCGCATTCGGGCGCGCCGAGCGGACGATTGTATTCGTCGGTGAGCTGAAAAAAATCCTCCACGCGCTCGCCGAAAGTGGCGATGCGCGCGTCGTGCACGCGCAGCTTGCGCGCGCGAAACACTTGCGCCACCGCGGCAAGCAGACCCGGGCGGTCGGAGCAGACCAGCGCGAGCTGGGTGCGCCCGCTCTGCGCGTCCTCGCGGAATTCGATGCGCGTCGGAATATGGAAATGCTTGAGCCGGCTCGCTGGCCGCAGCGTGCCGACCGAGACCGGATACGGATTCTGCCGCAGCGTTTCTTCGAGCGTGCTGCGCAGGCGCTCCACCGTACCCGAATCGAGCACGCGCGAATTCGCATCGAGCACGAGGAAGTTGTCCATGCCCATGCCGCTCTTCGAAGTGACGACGCGCGCGTCGAGCACGGACAGACGCATGCGCTCGAACACCGCCGTGACCGCGGCGAACAGGCCGTCGCGATCGGGCGCGTAGACGAAGACTTCGCTGCCGCCGCGCGGCCCCTGCGGATCGACGAGCACGAGCGGCGCCTTCGCATCGTTTGCATTGGCGATGCCCGCCGTCTGCCAGGCGATCAAGCTGGGCTTGAAGCGCAGGAAGGTTTCCTCGGGGAAATCGGACCAGATGCGCCCGATCGACTGCGCCGACAGACCGAGATCTGCCAACTCCTGATAGGCCCGCATCTGCGCCTCGCGCACGCGTTCGGGCTCGTGCGGCGGCCGTTCGAGGCCGCCGCGCAGGACGTAGCGCGTGCTCGTGTAGAGATCGGCGAGCAGCTTATCCTTCCACGAATTCCACAGCTTCGCGCTCGTGCCCGCGATGTCGGCGCAGGTGAGCAGATAGAGATAATCGAGGCGCTCCGAATCGGCGACGGTGACGGCGAAGCGGTGCACGACGTCGGGATCGTTGATGTCCTGGCGCTGGGCGGTGACGCTCATGTGCAGATGCCAGCGCACGAGCCAGGCGACGAGGTCAATGTCGGCGCCGGACAGACCGAGCATCGCGCAAAACTCGCGCGCGTCCTTCTCGCCGAGTTCAGAGTGGTCGCCGCCGCGCCCCTTCGCGATGTCGTGGAACAGCGCGGCGAGAATCAGCAGTTCCGGTTTCGCCAGCCGGCTGAACAGCTCATGCGCGAGGGCGAATTCGCGGCTCGTGTCGGCGTTGGCAAACTTCGCCACATTGCGCAGCACGCGCATCGTGTGTTCGTCGACGGTGTAGACATGGAACAAGTCGTACTGCATGCGCCCGACGACCTTGCCGAACGCGGGCAAATATTGGGCGAGCACACCGTAGCGGTTCATGCGCACGAGCGCATCGACCGCGGGCGCGCCCTTGCGCAGCAGGCGCGCGAACGCGGCGTTGACCTCGTCATCGAAGGCGAGTTCGCGGCCGAGCTTCGTCAGCGCCGCGTTGATGCGGCTGACGAGGTCGGCGCGCAATCCCTTGATCTCGGGATGTTCGATCCAGATGCGGAACAGGTCGATCAACGCGGCGGGGCGGCGCAGGAACAGATCGGGCGGATCGCAATCGAGGCGGCCGTTGAGGCTGACGAAATCGATGTTGAGCCGCTGCGGAACCGCCGAGGCGGAATCCACATCGAGCGCTTCCTCGCAACGCTGCAGGAACTGGTCGTTGAGCCGCGCGATCACGATCGCCGCGCGGAAGAAACTCTGCATGAACTGTTCGACGCCGAGATTCTGCGCATGCTCGTCGCTGTAGCCGAGGCGACGCGCCAGCTCGCGCTGGTAGTCGAACAACAGGCGTTCCTCAGGCCGCGCGGCAACAAGATGCAGGGCGTAGCGGATGTGTTGCAGGCGTGCGCGCGCGGTTTCGGCGGCTTTGGCCTCGGCCGCGGAGAGCATGCCGCGCTCGACCAGCGCGGCGAATGTCGGCGCGCCGAACAGGCGCTTGCCGAACCACAGGATCAACTGCAGCGCGCGCAGGCCGCCCGGGCCATCCTTCAGATTCGGTTCGAGGTTGTAGGCGGTGTCATTGAACTTGGCGCGGCGCTGCTCTTCCTCGCTGCGCTTGGCGGCGAAGTATTGCGCGGGCGGCCAGATCTCCGCGTCGTCCATCAGGCCGGCGAATCCAGCGGCCAGTTCGGCGGAGCCGAGCAGCCGGCGCGCATCGAGCAGGCTGGTATAGATCACCGCGTCGGCACCGGCCAGCTCGCGGCATTCGGCGAGCGTGCGCACGGCATGGCCGGGCTTCAATCCGATGTCCCAGAGACAGGTGAAGAAAGATTCCACGGCGCGCAGCGCGGCCGGTTCCGGCTTCGGCACAGTCAATACGAGCAGGTCGACGTCGGAATAGGGAAACATCTCCTCGCGCCCGAATCCGCCGGCGGCGAACAGCGCCAGCGATTCGCTCGCGCCGACGCAGGCAACCCAGACGTGCTCGACGACGCGTTCGACCGCGTTCGATCGTGCGCGGATCAACTCAGCCGTGGCAGCGTCGTAGTGGTCGCGATCGATCGCCGCGAATGCCTCGGCAAGCCGCCGGTCGGTGTCGCCGAGCAACTGCCGCAGCGCGAGCCGCGCCTGCTCGGACACGCCCGAGCGCGGCACGCTTTTGGGTAAGCGCGGCAGGGCGAGTGCGAATTCGGGTTGGCTCAGCACAGCGCGTATAGAAGCGTCAGATCGAGGTCAAAAGATTGAACCACGAAAACACGAAGATCACGAAGAAAAGATGAAGAACTGGCATTTCTTCGTGGGCTTTTCTTCGTGATCTTCGTGTCTTCGTGGCAACTCTTTGGCCCATCTTTGGCCCAGGCTTCGGTTTGTGCTTTTCGGCTTACGCCGCCTTCGGCCAAGGCGTGAGTATCTCGAAGCCATCGTCGGTGACGGTGACCGTATGCTCCCACTGCGCGGACAGCGAGTGGTCGCGCGTGACCACGGTCCAGCCGTCGGGCAACAGGCGCGTCTGCGGCTTGCCGGCGTTGACCATCGGCTCGACGGTGAAGGTCATGCCCTTTTCCAGGCGCAGGCCCTGGCCGCGGTGGCCGTAGTGCAACACCTGCGGGTCCTCGTGGTAGATCTGGCCGATGCCGTGGCCGCAGTATTCGCGCACGACCGAGAAGCCGGCCGCCTCTACGTACTTCTGGATTGCATGGCCGATGTCGCCCAGCGTCGCGCCGGGCTTGACCTGCTGGATGCCGAGCATCATCGCCTCGAACGTGACCGTGCACAGGCGCTGCGCACGCACGTCGGGCTTGCCGACGTAGTACATGCGGCTCGTGTCGCCGTGCCAGCCGTCCTTGATCACGGTGACATCGATGTTGACGATGTCGCCGTCTTTCAACACCTTGCCCGGGCTCGGGATGCCGTGGCAGATGACATGGTTGACCGAGGTGCAGATCGTCTTCGGAAAGCCCTTGTAGCCGACATTGGCCGGAATCGCCTTCTGCACGTCGACGATGTAGTCGTGGCAGATCGTGTCGAGTTCCTCGGTCGTCACGCCCGACTTCACATGCGGCGCGATCATCTCGAGCACCTCGGCCGCAAGGCGGCCGGCGACGCGCATTTTTTCGATCTGCTCGGGAGTTTTAATGGTAACGGGCATGGTTTTCTCGATCTTGAACACGGCCGCTTGTCTGTAAGCGCCCGTGCAGGCTATAATTTCAAAGTTTCGTGCGGCGGCCGCAATAACGGCGCCTGTCACGAAATGCGGTCAAGGGAGCAAATTCCCAAGCCCGCCGGGCATTCCGCCCAAATCCGCACACGTATCGATACCGTTGTCGGGGTGCTTCGATCCCTTCGGGACACGAGGTCGCCAACGCTGGATACGTGGAGGTTCAACCCCGGACTCATCGCGCCAACGACAATGCGCGAAGATGTCCATTGCAGTGAGAGTATACAATGCCTCAAGTCACCATGCGCCAGATGCTCGAAGCCGGCGTGCATTTCGGTCATCAGACCCGCTACTGGAATCCCCGCATGGCGCCGTACATCTTCGGCGCGCGCGGCAAGATCCACATCGTCAACCTCGAAAAGACCCTGCCGCTGTTCACCGACGCGATGAACTTCCTCTCGGCAATCGCGCAGAAGCGCGGCACCGTGCTGTTCGTCGGCACCAAGCGCTCGGCCCGCGACACGATCAAAGAAGAAGCCGCGCGCTGCGGCATGCCCTACATCAGCCAGCGCTGGCTCGGCGGCATGCTGACCAACTTCCGCACGGTCAAGCAGTCGGTCGGCCGCCTGAAAGAGATCGAGGCGATGTCCACCGACGGCCGCTTCGAGAAGCTGGTCAAGCACGAAGTGCTCAGCCTCATCCGCGAGAAGGAAAAGCTCGAGAAGTCGCTCGGCGGCATCAAGAACATGAACGCCCTGCCCGACGCGCTGTTCGTGATCGACATCGGCCACGAAGACATCGCGATCAAGGAAGCGAAGAAGCTCGGCATTCCGGTCGTCGCCGTGGTCGATACGAACTACGACCCGTCGCTCGTCGACTACGCCATCCCGGGCAACGACGACGCGATCCGCGCCGTGCAGCTCTATTCCCGCGCCGCCGCTGACGCAGTGCTCGAAGGCAAGGCCGCCGCCCCCGCCTACATCGCCGCCGCCAAGGACGAGTTCGTCGAACTCGACGCCGAAGGCAACCCGGTGACGAAGAGGTCCGAAGCGCGCGAACGCGACGACCGCCGCAAGCCGGCGCCGCGCAAGCCCGCGCCGAAGAAGGCTCAGCCCGCCCGCCGCGGTCCGCCGCCGGCGAAGAAGGCCGCCGACAACACCGACGGCTTGGCGCGCGCCGAGGCCGAAGTCGCCGAGAACGAGGCGACCGACAAGGACGCGGCGGTTTAATCCGCCGCCGCCCTTCTTCCTCAGTGGGAAGACGGCACGAAGTTGCGGTTGAGGGTACGGAACAAGCCGAGCGCGACTCGGACTCCCTATCCTCGGCCGCCCTTCAGACACTTTCCCCCGAGGGGAGAAAGAAAAGACATTCCTACGCGGCAGGCTTCAACGCAGCGTAACGCGCGATCGGCAAGATTGCGCGTCCACCATCGAATCACGCAAAGAGGTACCCCATGGAAATTACCGCAAGCCTGGTCAAGGAACTGCGCGAGCGCACCGGCGCCGGCATGATGGAGTGCAAGAAAGCGCTCACCGAGAACCAGGGCAACATCGACGCGGCCGCCGAGTGGCTGCGCAAGCAGGGTCTCGCCAAGGCCGACAAGAAGGCCAGCCGCGTTGCCGCCGAAGGCCGCATCGCGATGGCGCAGACCGGCGGCAAGGCCGTGCTCGTCGAGATCAACTCCGAAACCGACTTCGTCGCCAAGGATGCGAACTTCATCGCCTACACCGACGCCGTCGCCCAGGCCGCGCTCGCCTCGGGCGCGAAGGACGCCGAAGCCTTGAAGAGCGTCAAGCTCGCCTCGGGCGAAACCGTCGAAGAAGCCCGCGCGGCGCTGATTGCCAAGGTCGGCGAGAACGTGCAGGTGCGCCGCCTCGTGCGCATCGACAGCGCGAACAACGTCGGTGCCTATCTGCACGGCGGCCGCATCGGCGTGCTCGCCGAGGTCAAGGGCGGTGACGCCGACTTCGCGCGCGGTGTCGCGATGCACGTCGCCGCGATGAACCCGCCGTACAACAAAGCTGCCGACGTTCCTGCCGATTTCGTCGCCAAGGAAAAGGAAATCGAACTGGCCAAGATGAGCGAGAAGGACAAGGCCAAGCCGGCCGAGATCCTCGAGAAGATCATCGGCGGCAAAGTCGCCAAGATCATCAACGAGAACACGCTCTACGGTCAGCCGTACGTGCTCGACACCGACAAGACCGTCGAAACTGCGGCCAAGGCCGCCGGCGCGGATGTGGTCGGCTTCCAGCGCCTCGCCGTCGGCGAAGGCATCGAGAAGGTGGTCGAGGACTACGCCGCCGAAGTGGCGAAGGCGATGAAGGTCTGAGGATCGACCGGTCTGGCCGGAATGCAAAAAACCCGCAGGCGACTGCGGGTTTTTTTGTGGCTGTATGACGGCTTCTTCGTCGTCAATGAGAGAAAAGACCACCGCGCTCGCGTACAATGCGCGCGTTTGTTCGCCGGAGAAAAGAGATGCCCGCAGATAAGAAATACAAACGCATACTCCTGAAACTTTCCGGCGAAGCATTGATGGGCGACGCCGACTACGGCATCGATCCGAAAATGCTCAACCGCCTCGCGCGCGAAGCGCACGAAGTGCAGCGCTTCGGCGTGCAGATCGGCATGGTCATCGGCGGCGGCAACATCTTCCGCGGCGAAGGCCTCGCCGCGGCCGGCATGGACCGCGTCACCGGCGACCACATGGGCATGCTCGCCACCGTGATCAACGCGCTCGCGATGCAGGACGCGCTCGAGAAAGTCGGCGCCGAAGTGCGCGTGATGAGCGCGATCAAGATCAACGAGGTCTGCGAGGACTTCATCCGCCGCCGCGCGATCCGCCATCTTGAGAAGGGCCGCATCGCGGTCTTCGCCGCCGGCACCGGCAATCCGTTCTTCACCACCGATTCGGCCGCCGCGCTGCGCGCGATCGAGATCGGCGCCGACCTCGTGCTCAAGGCAACCAAGGTCGACGGCGTCTACACGGCCGACCCGAAGAAGGACCAGACCGCCACGCGCTACGAGCGTCTCACTTACGATCAGGTGATCGAACGCAAGCTCGCGGTGATGGACACCGCGGCGATCGCGCTGTGCCGCGACAACAAGCTGCCGCTGCGCATCTACGACATGAGCCGCGAGGGCGACCTCATGCGCATCGTGCGCGGCGAGCAGGTCGGCACGCTGGTCGATATCGGCAAGTAAGTTCCGTGCGGCCGCCGGAGCGCCGCCAAAACAAGCGACGCTGATATACTTCGCAGCCTTCCTGAGACTAGCGGAGCCCGTCATGCTCAACAACATCAAATTAGACGCGCAAACGCGCATGACCAAGAGTGTGGACGCACTCAAGCACGAGCTCGTCCGCCTACGCACGGGCCGCGCGAGCACCGCTCTCGTCGACCATCTAAAGGTCAACTACTACGGCTCCGACGTGCCGATCAGCCAGGTCGCGAACATCGCGGTCGCCGACGCGCGCTCGCTGACGATCACGCCGTGGGAGAAGCCCATGGTGCAGGCGGTCGAGAAGGCGATCATCGCCGCCAATCTCGGCTTCACCCCGACCACGGCCGGCACGGTGATCCGCATCAACATTCCGCCTCTCACTCAGGAACGCCGTAAGGAACTGTCCAAGCACGTCTCGCACGAGGGCGAAAACGCGAAGATCGCGATCCGCAATGTGCGCCGCGACGCACTGCACCAGATCAAAGAACTCCTCAAAGACAAGAAGATCACCGAGGACGAAGAACGCAAGGCCGAAGAAGACATGCAAAAACTCACCGACAAGTTCGTCAAGGACGTCGACGGCGTGGTCAAGGCGAAAGAAGACGAATTGATGGCGATGTAAGAGCCGGCATTCGGGATTCGGGACAGCGGATAACCCCACGCTTTTGATCTGCCCCTCGCTCTTCGGGCCCCGTCTGCCGCGGCGGGGGCAGGACGAAAAGGCCCGCAGGGTCGCGCGCACGATGCGCGCGAGTTCGTTGTACGCACAGGGATGTGCGTTCAACGAACCCCGGCCTGACCTCGCGGACTCGCAGCGAAGCTGCGAGCGCGGCATCCGGGGTGTGTTCTCTTTGGTTACTTTCTCTTGCACAAGCAAGAGAAAGTGACCCGCGCGCTGGACGCGCGCGGAAAACCGAATGGACGCGGTCAGAAAAAATCAAAAGCGACAGCAAAAAGCTGGATTCCAGCTTGACCAGCCATCCGGCTGTTGAAAACCGCTGGAATGACGAGCAAAAGCAAGGACACTGGATTCCGGCTTCCGCCGGAATGACGAGCTAAAGCAAACAAGAAGGGATTCCCGCCTGCCCGGGAATGACGAGCAAAAAGCACAAAAGTGGAAAACTCCACAATCCAACCCCCGCGCCATATCGCCATCGTCATGGACGGCAACGGACGCTGGGCGAAACAGCGCCACCGCCCGCGCACGTTCGGCCATCATGCCGGGCAGAAAGCGGTGCGCGCGACCATCGAAGCCTGCCTGCGCCGCGGCATCGAAGCGCTGACCCTGTTCGCGTTCTCGTCGGAGAATTGGAAACGGCCGCAGGACGAAGTCGGCGCGCTGATGGAACTCTTCCTCAAAGCACTCGACCGCGAAGTCGGCGAGCTGCACGGCTATGGCGTGCGCATCCGCTTCATCGGCGAACTTGCCGCCTTCGCGCCCGCGCTGCGCGAGCGCATGCAGGCGGCAATGGACAAGACCGCCGGCAACGACAAGCTCGCGCTGAACATCGCGGTGAATTACGGCGGACGTTGGGACATCGCGCAGGCCGCGCGCCGCGTTGCCGAAGCGGCGCAGCGCGGCGAGATCGATCCCGCGCAGATCGACGAGACGCGACTGGCCGGCTATTTCTGCCTCGCCGACCAGCCCCCGCTCGACCTCTTCATCCGCACCGGCGGCGAGAGACGCGTGAGCAATTTCCTGCTCTGGCAGATCGCTTACGCCGAACTCTATTTTTCCGACGTGCTCTGGCCCGATTTCGACGCGGCCTGCCTCGACGCCGCGATCGCCGATTTCGCCGGACGCGAGCGCCGTTATGGTAAAACGAGCGCCCAAGTGGGGACGAAAACATGACCGCGGAATCACAACCCGGAAAATGCGGCCGCAAATCGCCGCGTTGTGATCTTCGCGCCGAGGGACGATCGCCTAAATTATGAAACAACGGATCATCACGGCATTGCTGATCACGCCCTTCGCGATCGCGTTGATGCTGTTCGTGCCGACACCGGCATTCGTGGCCATCATCGGCACTCTGTGCGGCATCGGAATGTGGGAGTGGACACGCCTGTCGGGCATGCGCGAACGGCCGTGGCGCGCCGTCGCCGTGGCGCTCGGCGTGCTGGCGATGCTGGCGCTGTACTTCACCTCCAGCGTCGTTCTGTGGTGGACCTTCATCCTGCTCGGCTGCGGCGCGTGGATCGGCGCGATCTTCTGGTTGCGCAGCTTTTCCTTCGCCGCCTCGGTGACGCGCGAGCACACGGCGCTGAAGCTCGCCGCCGGCGCGCTCGCGATTCTGCCTGCCTTCGCCGGCCTGATGCGCATCCACCAGACACAAGCCATCCCGCACACTTGGGCGCTGTATGCGCTGCTTCTGGTGTGGTCCGCCGACACCTTTGCTTATTTCGCCGGCAGCCGCTGGGGCACGACCAAGCTCGCGCCGCAAATCAGCCCCGGCAAGACCTGGGCGGGGTTCTATGGTGCGCTGGTCGGGTCGGGCATCATCGCTGCGATCGGCGGCTGGCTGCTCAACGTACGCGGCCTGACCCTGGTGTTGCTCGTGATCATCGCGCTGATCAGCGTCGTGTTCTCGGTCGTCGGCGACCTGTTCGAAAGTTTGATCAAACGCCACGCCGGCGTGAAGGATTCCGGCGCGCTGTTCCCCGGCCACGGCGGCGTCTGCGACCGTCTCGACGGCGTGTTCGCCGCGCTGCCCTTTTTCGCGCTCGGTAAAGCACTGCTGGGATTATGAGAAAGATCGCGATCCTCGGCGCCACCGGCTCGATCGGTGCGAGCGCGCTCGACGTGATCGCGCGCCACCCGCGCGATTTCCGCGCGAGTGTGCTCGCCGCGCACCGCAAGGTCGACGAACTCGTTGCCCTGTGCGTGCGCTTCCAGCCCGATCTCGCCGTGATCGCTGACGAGGCGCTCGAGACCACGTTGCGCGACAAGCTCGCCGCCGCGGGGTTGTCGACGCGCGCCGCGGGCGGCATGGCCGCGCTCAATGAAGCGGTGTCGAGCGATTTGTGCGATACGGTCGTCGCCGCGATCGTCGGTGCCGCGGGCCTCGAGTCCACCCTCGCCGCCGCGCGCGCGGGCAAGCGCCTGCTACTCGCCAACAAAGAATCGGTCGTCATGGCCGGCGCCCTGCTGCTCGATGCGGTGCACGCGGGCGGCGGCGAACTGATTCCGGTCGATTCCGAGCACAACGCGATCTTTCAGTGTCTGCCGGGCGGCCGCCCCGAACTCGGCGCCGCGGGCGTGCGCCGCATTCTGCTGACCGCGTCCGGCGGCCCGTTCCGCGGGCGCAAACGCGCCGACCTGACGACGATCACCCCCGACCAGGCCTGTGCGCATCCGAAATGGAACATGGGCCGCAAGATCTCGGTCGATTCGGCAACGTTGATGAACAAAGGCCTCGAAGTCATCGAGGCGCACTGGCTGTTTGGCGCTACGCCTATGCAGATCGAAGTCGTCGTGCATCCGCAGAGTCTCGTGCATTCGCTGGTCGAATACGCCGATGGCTCGGTGCTCGCCCAGCTCGGCAATCCGGACATGCGCACGGCGCTCGCGCATGCGCTGGCGTGGCCGCAACGCATCGAGGCAGGTGTGGCGCCGCTCGACCTGATCCGCTCCGGCGCGCTGCAGTTCGAAGCGCCCGACCGCGACACCTTCCGCTGCCTCGATCTCGCCTATCAGGCTCTGCAGACTGGCGGCACGGCGCCGACCGTGCTGAACGCCGCGAACGAGGTCGCCGTCGCCGCCTTCCTCGAGGGCAGCTTGCCGTTCCTCGCCATTCCCGAGTTGATCGAGGCCACGCTCGACGCAATATCGGCTGAACCGGTGGCCGGCGTTGAGCATCTTCTTCACACGGATTTAACGGCGCGCCAGACGGCGCAACGTAAGATGCAACAAGGCTTTTGCTGACCTCTCCCCTACCCGATTGAAGGGGGAAATCGTCGTCCTTTTTCCGATATCTCGATGAACGAATTTTTCGGCTCCATCTTCTGGCTCGCCGTCACGCTCGGCGTGCTGGTGACCTTCCACGAGTTCGGCCATTACTGGGTCGCGCGGCGCTGCGGCGTGCGTGTGCTGCGCTTCTCGATCGGCTTCGGCAAGCCGATCTGGTCGTTCTACCGCGACGGCACCGAATGGGCGATCGCCGCGATTCCGCTCGGCGGCTACGTGAAATTCCTCGACGAGGCGGAGGTCGACGGCGCTGTCGGAGCGCAATCGCTCGAAGGCGCGATCAATCGCAAGCCGCCTTGGCAGCGCATCGCTATCGCCGCGGCGGGTCCGGCGTTCAACATTCTGTTCACCGTCGTCGCATTCTGGGCGATGTTCGTGATCGGCCGACCGGACTACCAGCCGGTCATCGGCACGCCGAAGGGGCTGGCCGCGGAAGCCGGTCTCGCCAACGGCGACCGCATCCTCGCGGTCGGCGGCGAGAAGGTGGATTCGATGAGCAACGCGATGCTCGCCGTGTACGAAGCGGCCGCGCTGCATCGCGATGTCCCGCTTGAAGTCGCCGATGCCAAAGGTCAGGCGCGCAACGTGACGCTAGCGCTGAGCAAACTCCCGCCCGGAGCGCCGGACAACCAAGCTGCGGTTGCGAATATCGGCCTGTATCCGAAATCGATGCCGGCTGTCGTCGCCCAGGTGACGCCGGGCCAACCGGCCGAGCGCGCGGGGATGCATGTCGGCGATCGCATCGTCGAGATCAACGGCGTGCCCACCGAAGACACCGAAAGCTTCGTCGCGACGCTCACTGCGCAAACGGAAAAGTCGCCAAACCTCCAACTCGTCGTCGAGCGCGATGGCAGCCGCATCCCGCTGCAGGTCAGCGCCGAAAAAACCGTCGTCGACGGCAAGATGAAACCGCGCATCGGCATCAGCTACGTGCCCGCGCCGGTGACGAAGGACGCGCTCGAACGCTTCGGCCCGATCGCCGCGGTTCCGGCGGCGTTCAAGGAAACCGGCCGGCAGATCAGTTCCATGCTTGGCATGATCCGCGGCATGATCGTGGGCGAGGCCTCGGTCAAGAACCTGTCCAGTGTGATTTCGATCGCCCAGGTCGCGAACGCCTCGGCGAATCAGGGCGTGGCCTGGTTCCTGTCGTTTCTCGCCGTGATCAGCCTGAGCCTGGGCATCCTCAACTTGCTTCCTATTCCGATTCTCGACGGCGGGCACATCGTGTTCACCCTAGCGGAATGGATCAAGGGCAGTCCGGTCAGCGAACGTACACTGATCGCTGGCCAATATGTCGGCCTTGCTCTGTTGGTAACCCTGATGAGTCTGGCGTTTTATAACGATATAGCGCGCCAGTTCGCATCGTAGGACGTGGATCAGGGGTCGATAGTCGGGGTCGGGAAAGCGCGCAGTGCTTCCGTTCCTCGGTTCGCGGCCCTCAGTCCCCGTCTTTTCCGTTAAAATCTTGCGTTGCACATACCCCCGGATTGACGATGAAGCGTATCGCCGCCCTAGTTTTGTTCGCCTGCCTCACCGCCAAAGCACACGCCATCGATCCCTTCGTCGCCTCGGATATCCGCATCGACGGACTCCAGCGCATCTCAGCGGGTACCGTCTTCACCTATCTGCCGGTTGAAAAAGGCGACAACGTCACGACCGAGCGCGCCCAGCAGGCCGTGCGTGCGCTGTACAAGACCGGCTTCTTCACCGACGTCCAGCTCGGCCGCCAGGGCAACATCCTCGTCATCACCGTCAAGGAGCGCCCGGCGATCTCGAAGATCCAGATCAAGGGCAACAAGGACCTCAAAGAAGAAGACCTGCTCAAGGGCTTGAAGGACATCGGTCTTTCCGAAGGCGAGCCGTTCGACCGCCTCTCGCTCGACCGCGTAACCCAGGAATTGACCCGCCAGTACTACAACCGCGGCAAGTACAACGTGACGATCAAGCCGACCGTGATCAACCTCGACCGCAACCGCGTCGAACTGTCGATCATCATCGCCGAGGGCAAGGTGGCGAAGATCAAGAGTATCGACCTCGTCGGCAACAAGACCTACGCCTCCGGCGAGATCCGTGGCGACTTCGAATCCGACACGTCGAACTGGACCTCCTGGTACTCGCGTGATGACCAGTACTCGCGCGAAAAACTGACCGGCGATCTCGAAAAGCTGCAGTCGTACTACCTCGACCGCGGCTACCTCGACTACAGCCTGGATTCGACCGAAGTATCGATCAGCCCCGACAAGCGCGCGATGTACCTGACCGCGTCGATGACCGAAGGCCAGGTCTACAAGATTTCCGACGTGCAGCTCTCCGGCACCCTCGTCGTCAGCGAGGAGGAGATGCGCAAGTTCGTCGACTTCAAGCCGGGCGACGTGTTCTCGCGGCAGAAAGTGCAGAAAGCGTCCGAGCAGATGACCGCGGTGCTCGCGAACATCGGCTACGCGTTCGCGCAGGTCACGCCGATCCCGACCCCGGACAAGGACAAGCTCACCGTCGGCATCAACTTCTTCATCAACCCCGGCAAGCGCGTCTACGTGCGCCGCATCGACTTCGCCGGCAACAGCCGCACCGAAGACGAGGTCATGCGCCGCGAAATGCGCCAGCTCGAAGGCGCCTGGTACTCGCAGGCCGCGATCGACCGTTCGAAGATTCGTCTCCAGCGCTTGGGCTATTTCAAGAAGGTCGACATCGCCACGCCGCGCGTGCCGGGCACGGACGACCAGATCGACGTCAAGGTGAAAGTCGAGGAGACGAACTCCGGCAGCTTCACCTTCGGCGTCGGTTACTCTCAGCTCGACAAGCTGATCCTGTCGGTGTCGGTGTCCGAGAACAACTTCTTAGGCTCCGGCGACCAGGCGACATTGTCGGCGTCGAAGAGCTACTACCAGAAATCCTACGGCCTCAGCTATTTCCAGCCGTATCTGACCGACAGCGGCATCGGCCTGGGCTACAGCGCGCGCTACAGCACGAGTAACTACGGCAACGCGAACATTGCGAACTACACCAACGACACCTCGTCGTTCGCGGTCAACAGCGGCGTGCCGATCGGCGAAAGCGACTCGGTCAGCCTCTCGCTCGGCGCGAGCAAGACCAAAATCCGCACGTTCTACGATCAGTTCCTGCAGGCGCGCGACGCGAACGGTGCGTTGATCTACGACTCCAACGGTAACCCGGTCTACCAGACCGATCCGTTCGGCAATTATCTCAGCTTCCGCACTTACTATTCGCCGTCTCAGATCGTCGACTACCTCAACGCGGTCGGCCACTACACCTTCCACCAGCTGAGCTTCTCGGCGGGTTGGACGCACGACACGCGCAACAAGTATTTCAACCCGACCCACGGTTCGGTGCAGTCGCTCGGTATCGAAGTCGCCCTGCCCGGTTCGACCGTCGAGTACTACCGCATCAACTACCGCTATCAGCAGTACTTCCCGATCACGCACGGCTTTGTGTTCGAAGGCACGGTCAACGTCGGCTACGGCGATGCATACGGCAAGTTCAGCAACCTCGGTCTGCCGTTCTTTGCGAACTACTACGCCGGCGGCGTGTCCGACGTGCGCAACTTCCGCGACAACACGCTCGGCTCAATCGCGACGCGCACCCTCTATCAGGGTTGCACCTCGTACACTCAGGCCGACTACTGCCTGCAGCCGCTCGGCGGCGCGTTCAAGACGACCGGTTCGGCCGAGCTGATCATCCCGCTGCCGTTCATCAAGGACGATACCGCCACGCGCCTGTCCTGGTACGTCGACGTCGGTAACGTCTACAAGAACTTCAGTGACTTCTCCTGGACCGGCCCCGACGGCATGCGCGCTTCGACCGGCCTGTCGCTGCACTGGCAGGCGCCGGTCGGCCCGATCGTGATCAACATCGGCCGTCCGATCATCAAGAAGCCGGGCGATATCTCCGAGACGCTACAGTTCAACTTCGGCGGCACCTTCTAAAACCTGCCTGCAAAGCTACTGCGCTCGACATTTCGAGCGCGTACGGTGCTCGGAATCCTCATTTACCGACCAGTAAACTCCGGTTCCTGCGCTCCGTGCGCGCCCGAACTGTCTTCGCTCGCTACGCTTTGCAAGCAGGTTTTACTCGCCCGCCGTTCCGCTCGCCCCAACGAACGGGGCGACGAAACGCGCGCTCTCGGGTTAAGATTGGGCATCGACGTCGTCGACGCCTGCGGGTCGCCCGCAGCGTCGGCGTGCAAGCGGAGAACCCGACTCGTGATTCAACCCGGCGGTTCGATCGGACGTTGCAGCAAAAATGCGCTGATCATGGCGCTGATCCTGTCCGCACCCGCCATGGCACAGACACAAGCGCCGGCCCCGGCGTCGGCCGCGGCGCCGCGCATCGGCTATATCGACGTCAAGCGCCTGATCGATACCGCTCCGCAATTCCTCGAATCCAAGGCGAAACTGGAACGCGAGTTCGCCAAGCAGAACGCCCAAATCAATGCCGACGACGCCAAATTGGCCGGACTCAAACAGCGCTACGAGCGCGACAGCGCGATCATGACGAAGGAAAACGCCGAAGCGCTCAAGCGCGAAATCGACGCGACCGAGCGTGACAACAAGCGCCGGCGTGAGGAAACGCGCGCCGAATACAACAACCGCGGCGCCGAAGAGGTCAACCGCAATCTGCGCCTGATCAACGACACCGCGATCGAATACGCGCGCACGCAGGGCTACGACATGGTCGTCGGCAGTCAGGCCGTGCTGTATGCCAGCCCGCGCGTGGACATCACCGACGCCGTTCTGCAACGCCTGAAAGAACTCAATACGGGCCCCGCGAGACCGTGAGCGACACGCACGCGCCCCTGACCCTGGCGGACCTCGCCCGGCGCTTCGCGCTGGACCTGCGCGGCGACGGCGGCGTGTCCATCGCCGGCGTGGCGACGCTGGCCGCAGCGACGCCGACTCAGCTCGGCTTCCTCGCCAATCCGCGCTATCGCGCCGAATTGGCGACGACGCAGGCAGCCGCAGTGATCCTGCGCGCCGACGACGCGGAGCATTTCCCCCGTTCTGCATTGATCGCGAAGGATCCTTACGTCGCGTTCGCCAAAATCGCCGCCCTGTTCGAACACCTTCCCGCGGCCGCGTCGGGAATCCATCCGAATGCCGTGATCGCTGCCGACGCGCAGATCGCCGCGAGCGCGAGCATCGGCCCGTTCTGCGTCGTCGAAACCGGCGCGAGCATCGGCGACGGCGTCGTGCTCGGCCCGCATTGCCATGTCGGCGCGGACTGCCACGTCGGCGCGCAGTCGCGCCTCGTTGCGCGCGTCACCCTCGTCGCGCGCGTGCGCCTGGGCAAGCGCGTGCTCGTGCATCCAGGTGCGGTGATTGGCGCGGACGGCTTCGGCCTCGCCTTCGACAAAGACCACTGGATCAAAGTGCCGCAACTCGGCGGCGTCGTCATCGGCGACGACTGCGAGATCGGCGCGAACACCACGATCGACCGCGGCGCGCTCGAGGACACGGTGCTCGAAGAAGACGTGCGCCTCGACAACCAGATCCAGATCGCGCACAACGTGCGCATCGGCGCGCACACGGCCATGGCCGGCTGCTCGGCCGTCGCCGGCAGCGCGAAGATCGGCCGCTACTGCCTGATCGGCGGCGGCGCCGGCGTGCTCGGCCATTTGGAAATCGCCGACAAGGTGACAGTCACCTCGATGGCGCTCGTCACCCACTCGATCCACGAACCCGGGGAGTATTCCTCGGGTACCCCGATCCAGGATAATCGCAGTTGGCGCCGGAACGCGGCGCGCTTCAAGTACTTGGATGAATTGACCCGGCGCGTACAAGCGCTGGAGAAGGACGCATCACGATGAACGATATGAAAACCCCGCCCACCCTGCCGATCGAAGCGCACGATATCGCCAAGATGTTGCCGCATCGCTATCCGTTCCTGCTCGTCGACCGCGTGCTCGCCTTCGAAGCGGGCAAGACGCTGACCGCGATCAAGAACGTGACCATGAACGAGCCGTTTTTCCAGGGCCATTTCCCCGGCTACCCGGTGATGCCGGGCGTCCTCATCATCGAAGCGCTCGCGCAGGCGTCGGGCGTGCTCGTGCATCTCTCTTCGCAATATCCGCCGGGCGCGCATCCGCTGTATTTCCTCGTCAAGGTCGACAAGGCCAAGTTCAGCCAGATCGTGACGCCGGGCGACCAGCTCACGCTCGATATCGAATTGAAGCGCATGATCCGCAGCATGGCGATCTTTCACGGCCGCGCCTCGGTCAACGGCAAACCGGTCGCGGAAGCCGAAATGATGTGCGCTGAGAAAACGGACTGATGATCGGAGATTCCGAGGCTTTGTAGGGGTTCGATTTATCGAACCCGCACTCTTTACTTGCACACGAACGCGGGCGCGATGAATCGCGCCCCTACGAAAGAAATGACCGCATGATCCACCCTACAGCGCAAATCGATCCTGGAGCGAAACTCAGCGCGAACGTCAGCGTCGGCGCCTACAGCGTGATCGGCGCCGACGTCGAGATCGGCGACGGCACGCATATCGCGCCGCACGTCGTCATCCAGGGTCCGACGCGGATCGGCCGCAATAATCGCATCGCCTCGTTTGCCTCGGTTGGCGGCGATCCGCAGGATAAGAAGTATCACGGTGAGCGTAGCGAGCTGGTCATCGGCGACGAGAATCTGATCCGTGAATTCGTCACCATCAACCGCGGCACGAGTGACGGCGGCGGCAGCACGCACATCGGCAACCACAATTGGATCATGGCCTACGTGCACATCGCCCACGATTGCATCGTCGGCGATCACACGATTTTTTCCAATAACGCCACACTCGCCGGGCATGTCGAAGTGGGCGACTATGCGATCCTCTCCGGCTTCGCCGGCGTGCACCAGTTCTGCCGCGTCGGCGCACACGCGTTCGTCGGCATGAACTGCATGGTCAACGGCGACGTGCCACCGTTCGTAATGATGGCCGCCGATTACGGCCGGCCGCGCGGCATCAATTCCGAAGGCCTCAAGCGCCGCGGCTTCTCCGCTGAGCGCATTGCCGCGATCAAGCGCGCATATCGTGCGCTATACCTGTCGAAGTCGCCGCTCGAAGAAGCGCGCGCCACGCTCGCCGGCTCAGCCGAATCCGAGCCCGACGTGCGCACGATGCTCGAGTTCATCGAACGCGGGCAAAGGCCGCTGGCGCGGTGAAGCCGGGACTCGGGACTCGGGAAAAAGCCCACATTACCGTCATTCCCGCGAAAGCGGGAATCCAGTTTCTTCTTTTACTGCTTTCCGTCAAACCAACAGCATTACAGGCAAGAACTGGATTCCCGCTTTCGCGGGAATGACGTAGCTTTTATGCCATTGGCCCAATCCCCAATCCCCAATCCCCAATCCCGGCTCTTCATCCTCGTTGCCGGCGAAGCCTCGGGCGACCTGCTCGGCGCCGATCTGATTGCGGGCCTCAAGGTGCATTTCCCGAACGCGCGCGTCCAAGGCATCGGCGGCCCACGTATGCGCGACGCCGGCATGGAGATCTGGCACCCGCTCGACCGCCTCTCGGTGATGGGTCTGGTCGAAGTGCTCAAGCACCTGCCCTCGCTGCTCGCGCTGCGCCGCGAAGTGTTCCGGCGCACATTGCAGGAACGGCCCGACGTGTTCATCGGCATCGACGCCCCGGATTTCAATCTCGGTCTCGAGAAGAAACTCAAACGCGCCGGCATCCGCACCGCGCACTACGTCAGTCCCTCGATTTGGGCCTGGCGCGAGAACCGTGCGGAGAAAATCGGCCGCAGCGCCGACCGTGTGCTCTGCCTGTTTCCGATGGAGCCGCCGATTTACGCACGTCATCATGTCGATGCACGCTTCGTCGGCCATCCACTCGCCGAGACGTTCGCGCTGCGTCCCGACAAGCTGGCCGCGCGGCGCGAGCTCGGCATCGCCGACGACGCCCTCGTGCTCGCCGTGCTGCCCGGCAGCCGCCTCGGCGAGATCGCGCGCCTCGGGCGCGATTTTCTCGATACTGCCGCACTGCTGCGACAGGAATTTCCTGATCTGCATGTCGTGATTCCCGCGGCGAACGAGGGGTGCGAAGGAGCAATTCGGGAATTGACTCGGGACTCGGAAGGACAAAACACCTCAGCGATCGGCGGCGCGCTCGTGCTTTCACCCGGGTCCCGAATCCCGAATCCCGAGTCCCGGCTTTCCGCTTCCCAACAAGCCATGATCGCCGCCGACGCGATCCTGCTCGCCTCGGGCACCGCCGCACTCGAAGCGATGCTGGCGAAGCGGCCGATGGTGGTCGCCTATCGCATCGCGCGTTCGACGTATCGCATCGTGAAAGCGCTCGGCATGCTGAAGACGTCGGTATATTCGCTGCCGAACATCCTCGCCGGCCGCGGCGTCGTACCCGAGTTGATGCAGGACGATTGCACGCCGCCCGCGCTCGCCGCCGCACTGGCGCCGATGCTGCGCGCGCGCGCACTGCCGGCGGACACGCTGGAGGAATTCACCCGTCTGCACGAGTCGCTGCGCGGCAACACAGAGCACAACGCCGCCGCCGCGGTCAGCGAGCTGCTCGCCGTCGCGAACGGGTCGAGCTGAATCTTTGCTCACTGCTATCGCGGCGCAGCAACGACTGTCGTTGACGCACGTTCGCGCCACCCGTAACGTTGCGCGGTGCCGACACCCGACTCGATGACAAAACCTGGATTCGCCTCGCTTCCGCGCCGAAGCAAGCTGCTCTTTCTCATCGTGCTCGTCGCGTTTGTTGTGCTGATCGCGTTCGGCCCGTTCAGCGAAGCGACGTGGATCGAGCGTGCATTTTCCGCCACGCTGATTCTCGCCAGTGTCACCCTCATCGCCTTTCTCACCCGTCGCCTTCTGTTCGCGCTGACGCTGCCGACCGTTATCTTCGGCGGCATCCTGATCGCGAGCGCGATGAAGTTCCACTACCTGACGACGCCGCTGATGGCGCCCGATCTGGTCTACTTCGTCAACCGCGATCTGCTCGACGTCGCCTTTCACTATCCGCCGATCCTCATTGCCGTCGCCGGCGCCCTCGTCGCCATCCCGGGCCTGCTGATCCTCGCCTGGCGATGGGGCAAGCCGACACTGCTCGAACGCCTCGCTCCGTCGCGCCGGCGCTACGCGCGCATCGCCGGCGTATGCACTGCGTTGGCGATCATCGCGCTCGCCGCCTGGCCGCGCGGCCCGTTTGCCGCCGTGTTCGAGAAAGGCATGTGGCAGGCGATGAACGACAAGAGCTACATCACCGACTTCGTCACCTCGTTTTATCAAACCCAGGTGGTGATCCCGTTGTTCGCCGTCGACGAGGAAAGCGGCCTGACCTGGGGGCAAGGTGCGTCGGACAATCCCCCAGCGTGCACGAAAGTGGCGGCTCCATGCGGCTCGCCGGCACCGCGACCGATGGAAAGAGCCGAACTGCCCGATATCGTCGCCGTACTCGAAGAGAGCACCTTTGATCCCACGATGATCAAAGCCTGCACGCGCGCCGATATATGCAAACGCAAGATGTTCGTGTCCGACGGCCGCACGCGCGCGCACGGCCCGCTGACCGTGCACGTCTGGGGTGGCGGCACGTGGACCAGCGAATTTTCGCTGATGACGGGTTTGAATCACTTGAGCTTCGGCGACGCCGGGCTTTACGCGCCGTACAACCTCGCGCCGCGCGTCAACTTCACCCTGCCACGCGTGCTGCACGAAGCCGGCTATCGCGCGATCGCGATCTATCCGATGTCCGGCGACTTCATCAACGCGCGCAACGCCTACAGGAACTACGGCTTCGACGCGTTCTATGACGGTAAGGACTATGGCCTGTCGTGGGAATCGTCCGACAATGATTTGTTCCAAGTCTTCAACCAGATCTACGACAAGGAAAAGCAGATCTACGGTAAGCAGCCGCTGTTCGTGATGATGCTGACCCTGCGCCAGCACGGCCCGCATATGACACCGCTGAAGAAACTCCCCGCGCCTTACGATAAGCCGCTGTTTCCCGGCAAGTTCACGCCGAAAGCGCTCGACGAGTGGATGAACCTCAACTTCGGCAACTATCTGCAGCGCCTCGAAGGCTCGGACATCGCGATGACTGCCCTGGAGAAAAAAGTGCTCGATACCGACCGGCCCGCGCTGCTGTTCCATTTCGGCGATCATCAGCCCTCATTCGACGGCGCGATGCGCGCACTCGATAAGAACCTGCCGGACGCCGACGGCGATCCGAACTTCATCACCTACTACATGATCAAGACCAACTACAAACCGGCGCGCCAGTACGGCGAGCGCGAGATGGATCTGAGCTTCGCACCGTCGCTGATTCTCGACGTCGCCGGGGTCAAGAAGGACACGTTCTTCCAGGCCAACGCGCTGATGCGCGAGCGCTGCGACGGCTTTTATCTGAATTGCAAGAAGACAAGTGTGCTCGACTCCTACCAAAATTACGTCTTCTACCAGTTGGGAGTTCTGCACGAATGAGCGAGTTCGCGCTGGTCGCCGGCGTCGACGAAGCAGGCCGCGGACCGCTGGCCGGACCCGTTGTTGTCGCCGCCGTGATCCTCGATCCCGCGCGACCGATCACTGGATTGGCGGATTCCAAAGTGCTGAGTCCCGCGCGCCGCGAAGAACTCGCCGTCGAGATCCGCGCGTACGCAATCGCCTTCAGCGTGGTCGAAGTCGGCGTCGCCGAAATCGACGAGTTGAATATCCTGCACGCCAGCCTCACCGGCATGTCGCGTGCGCTGCGTGCATTGGCGCGGGCGCCGCAGCTGGCGCTGATCGACGGCAACAAGCTGCCGCGCGACCTGCCCTGCGCCGGCCGCGCCATCGTCGACGGCGACGCGCTCGAACCGGCGATCAGCGCCGCATCGATCCTGGCCAAGGTCGCGCGCGACGCGCGCATGTGCGAGCTCGACGCCTTGTTTCCGGGCTACGGCTTCGCCGTGCATAAAGGCTACCCCACCGTCGCCCACCGCGCAGCGCTCGAACGGCTCGGCCCCTGCGTACAGCACCGGCGCAGCTTCGCGCCGGTCAAACAGCAACTGCTGTTTGCCGATCTCTGAATCGATGCCGGCAAACCTCCGCTGGCTCACCCCCGACCGGCGCCATGCGGCGATCCGGATACTTACCGCCATTGCTTTCGTCGTCGCGCTCGTGCGCGGTACCGATCGCGAAACCGAGCCGGGCGAAGTCTTCTTCTGCGTCAGTCTCGCCTTGGCGTTTGCGGCGACGCTGATCTTCCTCACCCGCCGCATCGCGCTCGCGTTGCTGCTTACGGCCGGCGTGATTTTGGCACTGCGCACGATCAGCCTGATTAAGCAGAGTTATCTCGACCTGCCTTTGTTCGCGCCGGATCTCGTCTACTTTGGCAACGGCGACACGCTCGACGTCGTCGCTCATTATCCTGAGATCTGGCACGCGCTCGTTCCACGAGCCTTGCTCGCGCTCGTTGCGCTGGGCATCTGTATCGTTTGGGAAAAGCCGTTGTGGAACGAACAATCGCTGCGTCGGCGCCTCCCTGGCCAACTCTCCGGTGTGGTCGCCTGCACGGCCCTGCTGTGGGCACTGTCGGCGCCCGGCGGACCGTTCAAGCATATCCACGCCAAGGACGGCTGGATCGCCATCAACCGCGGCAGCCCGCTCACCAGCTTCGTGCTGTCGCTGCATCGCATGCGCGTGACGTTGCCGGCACCCGATCCGCTGCTCGCCGACCGCTACGGCTGGGGCGAAGAATCCAGCATCGAAGTACTGCCCGAACGCGCCGCGAAACACACCTTGCCCGACATCGTCGTCGTGCTCGAGGAAAGCACGTTCGATCCGACCATCCTCGCTGACTGCACGATCGCGGAATGCCGTTCGGCGATGTTCGATGCGGATGTTTCCACCGTCACTCACGGCCCGTTGGAGGTACATACGTTCGGCGGCGGCACATGGACGAGCGAATTCACTTTCTTCAGCGGTCTGCCAAACACGCTGTTCGGCCCCGGCGGAACCTATGCCCCGTTCAACCTCGCGCCGCGCGTGCGCTATACGCTGCCGCGCGTGCTCAAGGAACATGGCTATCGCACCATCGCTGTGTATCCGATGACCGCAAATTTCGTCAACGCGCGGCGTGCGTACGCTTTCTACGGTTTCGATGCATTCCACGACAGCAACGAATTCGCACTCACCTGGGAAAGTCCGGATCTTGCGATCGAGCAGGAGCTGGAGAAAATATACGCGCGCGAGCGCGCGGCCAGCAACCAGCCGCTGTTCCTCATGTTGCTGACGATGCGCCAGCACGGACCGCACATCGACCCATACACCCGACTCCCGAAGCCGTTCGACCACCCGTTGTTCCCTGCGCTCGACCAGGAACTCAACGTGCGCATGAGCAACTACCTAGCGCGCATGCGCGGGTCGCTCGACGCATTAACGCGCCTGCAAACCATGCTGTTCGCCAGCGGCCGGCCGGCGATTCTCGCCCATTTCGGCGACCATCAGCCTTCGTTCGACGGCCTGATCTCTTCGCTGCGCATCACCGACGCCGCACAGAAACTTGGCGATCCACGTTCCCTGACCTACTACATGATTCGCAGCAATGGCGCGGCGCCAGCGCGGCATGGCTATCCCGTGCTCGACCTCGGCTTCCTCGCCGGATTGATCCTCGACGTGGCAGAAATACCCAAAGGTCCGTTCTTCACCGCCAATGCCGCGCTGCGCGAGCGGTGCCAGGGACGCTACCTCGACTGCCCGGACACAGAGCTGCTCGACTCGTACCTAAGCTTCGTCTTTAGTCGTCTGCAATCGATCTCGCGCTGAACCGCCGCGCGGGCGGTGCACACGCTACAATTAGCCTCCCCGCTGGGCGCGACGAGTGCTCCGGCGGTGTTGTTGTTTTGACGCGCCTTAGCACTTGTCCCCAACAGCGGCGCTTGAAAAGTGGCCGTGCCGGGCCGCATTTTGCACAGAACCCTATGACCGCCTCGCCTCTGCTCCATCCCCCGCTTCCGCACGACGTCAAGCAGCGCCGCTACTGGAACGCGCCGCACGGCAGCGCGCTCGCGCTGGCGATCGCCGCGGCGGCGCGCGCGCATGCGGGTGTCGTCGTCGCGGTGACGCGCGACACGCATGCGGCGCACACGCTCGAAACCGATCTGCACGCGCTGGCGGGCGATTCCATCGACGTGCTGCATTTCCCGGACTGGGAGACGCTGCCCTACGATTTGTTCCCGCCGCATCCGGAAATCGTTTCGACTCGTATCGCCGCGCTCTATCGCCTGCCGACGACGAAGCGCGGCGTGCTCGTCGTGCCGATGTCGACGCTGATGCAGCGCTTGGCGCCGCGCAGCTTTATCGGCGGATCGGGTCTTGTCCTTGCGTTGAAGCAGACGCTCGACCTCGCCAACGAGCAGCGCCGCCTCGAGGCCGCCGGCTACCGCAACGTGCCGCAGGTGCTGGAGCCGGGCGACTTCGCCGTGCGCGGCGCCCTGCTCGACATTTTTCCGATGGGCACGCGCGAGCCGTACCGCATCGAGCTGTTCGATCGCGAGATCGAGTCGATTCGCACTTTCGATCCGGAAACCCAGCGTTCGGCGCACAAGGTCGATAAGGTCAACCTGCTTCCCGCACGCGAATTTCCGCTGACTGAGGAATCGGTCAAGGCATTTCGCAACACTTTGCGCGAGCGCTTTCCGATCGATCCGCGCCACTGCCCGATCTATCAGGACATCAAGGAAGGCACGACGCCGGCCGGCATCGAGTACTACCTGCCGCTGTTCTTCGAACGCACCGAAACACTGTTCGACTACTTGAGTTCCGAGTCGGTGTTCGTTCTCGCCGAGAACGCGCTCGATTCTGCGGAAACGTTCTGGCAGCAGGCGCTGACGCGCTACGACAGCCGCGCGCACGACATCGAGCGTCCGATCCTGCCGGTCGCCGAGCTGTACCTGCCGCCGCAAGAATTGCGCGAGCGGCTCAATCGTAGCCTGCGTGTGGAGATTGTCAGCAAGGGGGCGAGCGAACACGCTGTCGATCTCGGCACTCAGCCCGCGCCGAGCGTGCCGCTCAACCAGCGCGGGGAAGAGCCGGCGCAGGAACTGAAGCGATTCCTCGATGCCTATCCGGGCCGCGTGCTGATCGCGGCTGATTCGGCTGGACGGCGCGAGGCGCTGGTCGAACAACTCGCGACCATGGAGGTGCGGCCGAAGGTCGTCGCTTCGTGGAGCGAGTTCTTCTCGCCGCCAAGTGACGTCAAACCGCGCTTCGCCATCACTGTCGCTCCACTCGACGACGGCTTCGCCCTGACCGACCCCGCGCTGACTGTCCTCACCGACCGCCAGCTCTACGGCGAACGCGCGCGCGCGACGCGGCGGCGCAAGCACGCGGTGCGCGAACCGGAAGCGATCTTGCGCGACCTGTCGGAACTGACGATCGGTGCGCCGATCGTGCATGCCGACCACGGCGTCGGCCGCTATCAAGGGTTGCTCAAACTCGACGTCGGCGGCGCCGGCGGTGAGTTTCTCAGCATCGAGTACGCCAAGGGCGACAAACTTTACGTCCCCGTCGCGCAGTTGCACTTGGTCTCGCGCTACTCGGGCGCGGCGCCGGAGCTTGCACCACTGCACGCGCTCGGCGGCGAGGCTTGGGAGAAAGCCAAGCGCAAGGCCGCGCAGAAGGTGCGCGACGTCGCCGCTGAACTGCTCGCGCTGTATGCGCAACGCGAAGCGCGCGGCGGCACGGCCTTCGTCTACGACCGCAACCTCTACGAACAATTCGCCGCCGCGTTCCCATTCGAGGAAACGCCGGATCAGCTGCGCGCGATCGAATCGGTGATCACCGATCTCGCCTCGGGCAAAGCGATGGACCGCGTCGTCTGCGGCGATGTCGGCTTCGGCAAGACCGAAGTCGCGCTGCGCGCCGCGTTCGTCGCGGCCATCGCAGGCAAGCAGGTGGCGATGCTCGCGCCGACCACTCTGCTTGCTCAGCAGCATTACCAGAACTTTCGCGACCGCTACGCCGACTGGCCCGTGCGCGTGGAGGTGATCTCGCGCTTCAAATCGAAAGCCGAGGTGAACGAAGCGTTGAAGAGGCTGGAGAACGGCCAGATCGATGTGATGATCGGCACACACCGCCTGCTGCAGGCCGACATCCGGTTCAAAAACCTCGGCCTTGTCATTGTCGACGAAGAACAGCGTTTCGGCGTGCGCCAGAAGGAACAACTGAAGAAACTTCGCGCCGAAGTCGACCTGCTCACCCTGACTGCGACGCCGATCCCGCGCACGCTCAACATGGCGATGAGCGGACTGCGCGACCTGTCGATCATCGCCACGCCGCCGTCGCATCGACTCGCGGTGAAGACCTTCGTTGCGCCGTGGGACACCGCGACGATCAAAGAAGCGTTCCAGCGCGAACTCGCGCGCGGCGGCCAGATATACTTTTTGCACAACGAGGTCGAGACGATCGACAAGACCGCGCGCGAACTCGGCGAGCTGATTCCGGAAGCGCGCCTGCGCATCGCCCACGGCCAGATGCCCGAGCGCGAACTCGAGCAGGTGATGCTCGATTTCTATCGCCAGCGTTTCAATGTGCTCGTTTGCACCACGATCATCGAATCCGGCATCGACGTGCCGAGCGCGAACACGATCCTGATCAACCGCGCCGACCGCTTCGGCCTGTCGCAGCTGCACCAGCTACGCGGCCGCGTCGGCCGCTCGCACCATCGCGCCTACGCCTACCTGATCGTGCCGGACAAGCGCAGCATCACGGCCGATGCGGAGAAACGTCTCGAAGCGATAGCCTCGCTCGAAGAACTTGGTGCGGGCTTCACTCTGGCCACGCATGACCTCGAGATCCGCGGTGCGGGCGAGCTGCTCGGCGAGGAACAATCGGGCCAGATCGAAGCGATCGGATTTTCGCTCTATTCCGAGCTGCTCGAACGCGCGGTGCGCGCGCTCAAATCGGGCAAGGTGCCGGACTTCGATCTCGTCAATGAGCACGATGCCGATATCGAGCTGCACATCCCTGCACTGATCCCCGACGACTACCTGCCCGATGTGCATGCGCGCCTGACCCTGTACAAGCGCATCGCCAGCGCACGCGATGCGCATGCACTGCGTGAGCTGCAGATCGAGATGATCGACCGCTTCGGCCTGCTGCCCGATCCGGTCAAGCACTTGTTCGTGGCGGCGGCGCTGAAACTCGCGGCGACGTCAATGGGCATCAAGAAACTTGAACTTGGCGAGCGCGGCGGCCGCGTGTTGTTCAAACCGACGCCGAACATCGATCCGATGCGCGTGATCAAGCTGATCCAAAGCCAGCCGAAAGTGTACTCGCTCGACGGCCAGGACAAGTTCAAGGTCCGCATGGAACTGCCCGGCGCAGCCGAGCGTATTGGCGCAGCGCAAAGTCTGCTGACTGCGCTCGGCGGCCGTATCGTCGAATGACCTTATGCGCGATGTTGTCGAACATCGATCAACGGCGAAATCCACTCAATAAGGACGAACCACCTTGCAACCTTTGATGATCCTGGTCGCCGGCCCGTATCGCTCCGGCACGAACGACGATCCCGCATTGATCGCGAAAAATGTCGAGGCTATGACCGAAGCGTCGTTACGCCTGTTCCGCGCGGGCCACCTGCCGGTCATGGGCGAATGGTACGCGCTGCCGCTGATCGAGCATGCGGGATCGAAAGGCATCGGCGACGCGGTGTTCAACGAAATTTTCCACCCGATCTCACGCCGGCTCGTGGCGAAATGCGACGCCTGCCTGCGCATCGGCGGCGCATCCGCCGGTGCGGACGAGATGGTCGATCTCGCCCGACAACACGGCAAGATCATTTATCGCGCGCTCGAAGACGTGCCCGGTGTCGCCTAGCGTGGCATTGCACCGATAGCGGGACGCGATGCGCGTAAAGGTTGAGTGAATGCGCGTGTGCAGGTAAGTTTCGTGCTCCGCCCTCCATCGGAATGCGAAATGCGCCTTCTCTCCTTCCACGTCGTTCTCAACGCAGCGCTCGCCGCGTTATTCGCAACGCCAGCGTTCGCCGCTTCGTTCGCCTATGTACCGAATCAGGCCAGCGGCACGATCTCGGTGATCGACACGGGCAAGGACGAAGTCGTGCGCACGCTGAGCGCCGAAGGCAAGCTCGCGAAGAAATTGAACGGCATCGTCGCCGACCGCGAGGGAAAAACGCTGTTCGTGGTCGATGCACAAGGCGGCAAAGTCGACGTGGTCGACATCGCGGCCGACAAGCTCGAGACGCAAATCGCCGTCGGCAACGGTCCCGAAGGCATCGGCCGGTCGACCAAGGGCAATCAGCTCGCCGTCTGCATCGAGGACGACAACTGGGTTTCGCTGATCGACGTGAAGACGCGCAAGCTCGAAAAGCATATCCCGCTCAAAGGCCAGAACCCCGAACACTGCATCTACAGTCCGGACGATGCGCTGCTGCTGACGAGCAATGAAAATTCCGGCGATGTCGAAGTGATCGATCTCAAGGCCGGCGCGTCGCTCGGCACAGTCAAATCGAGCGGGCATCCGCGCGGGATCGCTTTCCTGCCGGGAACGCACACGGCCTACGTCGCCGCCGAGGCCGCGGATGCCGTCGACGTGATCGACGCGGACAAGCGCAAGATCGTGCGCACGATTCCCGCGGCGCTGCGTTCCGCAGGCGCGATCGCGAGCGCCGATGGCAAGACGATCTACATCGCCAACGGCGGCGCCGGCAGTATTTCGGTGATCGATGTGGCATCGAACGCGGTAATCGCGGAAATCCCGGTCGGCAAGCGGCCGTGGAACATGGCCCTGACGCGCGACGGCAAAAAACTCTACGTCGCCAACGGCCGCTCGAACAGCGTGAGCGCGATCGACACGGCGACGCGCAAAGTCGTCAAGGAAATTCCGGTTGGCGAATTGCCGTGGGGTGTGACCGTTCCGTAGTCAACGGACAGCGCTCGCGCGCAAAGCCGCGCAAGCGACGATCTGCACGCTTCATTCGTGGCGCAATCGCCTTCCCGCAGGTGTCACGCAGAGGGCACACTTTCTATCGCGGCGCAGCAATTTTTCTGCGATAAGAAATTGCGCAATTGATTGATAAATCGGAATTTTTCCGATTTATCTGATATTGCCGAAGTAGCGGGCTGCAGGCCCTTTCCACCGCGCCGATTCGACCCTGATGCATCTTGCCCCGCCTCGGACTAAGGTCCGCGCACGCGGTGGCGATGGCGCACACGTGCTGCGCCCGACGCCGCAACATTTCCCGAGCATCGCCTTCGAGTTAAAGACGAGAAACGAAACACGACGTGGGATTCCGCTTACGGATGCTCACGCCCGCAGATCGACGAGCAAATCCGACACTTCTGTCAGCGAGGAGATTCGAGATGAGAGGGTATACGTTGAAACGTCAGTTCAATTTGGGAATCGTCATAGCGGCGTTGGTCGCGCTTTGCGGCGCGGCATGGGCCGGCACCGACACCGAGCAATTCGCCCGTTTCAAGGATCCGAACCAGTGGGGTGCGCCGGCCGGCGACCTGAACCTCAATCGCTACAGTGCGCTCAAGCAGGTCGACGCGTCGAACGTGAAGAATCTGCAGTACATCTGGTCGCAGTCGAGCGGTACGCTGCGCGGACATGAAGGCCAGCCGCTGGTGATCAGCGACGTCGGCGGCAAGCCGATGATGTTCATGGAAAGCGGGTGGCCGAACATCGTGCAGGCGCTCGACCTTTCCGATCCGGATCATCCGGTGCAGGTGTGGAATTACACGAAGACCTCGGGTCGCGACGAATCCGCCGTGCCCCGCGCTTGCTGCGACACCGTCAACCGCGGCCTGTCCTACGCCGACGGCAAGGTCGTGTTCGGCACGCTCGACGGTTTCGTCATCGCCCTCGACGCGGCGACCGGCAAAGAAGTGTGGGTGAAGAAACACGCGCATCCGGACAAGGGCGAAACGATCACGCCGGCGCCGATCATCGCGAACGACAAGGTGCTGATCGGTTTCGGCGGCGACGAATTCGCCGCGCGCGGCCGCTTCACCGCGTACAACCTCGCCGACGGCAAGAAGGTGTGGGAGTTCTACTCGACCGGCAGCGACAAAGACGTCGGCCTGACCGAAAAGAGCAACGCGAAGAATCCGCACTACGGCACGGCAGGCAAGGACCTCGGCATCAAGACCTACCCGGGCGACGAATGGCAGCGCGGCGGCGGCGCAGCGTGGGGCTGGTACGCCTACGATCCCGATCTGCACCTGGTCTACTACGGCACCGGCAACCCGGGCCTGTGGAGCCCGTCGTTCCGCTGCGGAGCGAAGCCGCAATCGCAGAAGGCGTGCAACGACGGCTCGTGGGACAACAAATGGTCGATGTCGATCTTCGCGCGCAACGTCGACACAGGCGAAGTCGATTGGGTCTATCAGAAGACGCCGTTCGACCAATGGGACTACGACGGCATCAATGAAGTCATGCTCGTCGACAATCTCGATGTCGACGGCAAGAAGCACAAGGCGCTGGTCGAATTCGACCGCAACGGTTTCGCCTACGTGCTCGACCGCGCCGACGGCACGCTGCTACGCGCGCACAAGTACGTGACCACGAACTGGGCCGAGAAGATCGATCTGAAGACCGGTCGGCCGGTGAAGGTCGCCGAGCACTCGCCGCTCGAACCGCAGAAGAACGTGCAGGCTTGCCCGTCTGCGATGGGCGGCAAGGACCAGCAGCCCGCCTCGGTCGACCCGAGCGATCCGGCCGTGTTCTACGTGCCGACGAACAACTGGTGCATGGAACTCAATCCGCAGGACCGCTCGCACACGCAGCAGGGCACGGTGTACGTGTTCGCCAATGTGTTCATGTATCCGGAAAAGCCCGGCGTCACCGGCAAGATCAAGAAGTTCAATGTCGTCACCGGCAAGACCGAGTGGGAAGTGCCCGATCCGTATCCGAACTGGAGCGGCACGCTGACCACCGCCGGTGGCCTCGTGTTTTACGGCAGCCTCGGCGGAGATTTCCGCGCGCTCGACCGCGCGACCGGCAAGATTCTTTGGTCGCGCAAACTCGGCTCCGGCATCATCGGCAACCCGATCACCTGGTCGGTGAAGGGCAAGCAGTATGTCAGCGTGTGGTCCGGCATCGGCGGATGGATCGGCCTGCCGGTCACCGCGGGTCTCGATCTCAACGACAAGTTCGGCGCCATCGGCGCCACGGCGATGACCAAAGCCGCCGGACTCAATCACATTCCGCAAGGCGGCACGCTGTACACGTTCCGTCTCGGTGATTGATCGGCAACGGAAGACAACGAACGCCCGGCTTCGCGGCCGGGCGTTCGTGGAAGGAATCAGAACGTATATAAAACACCACGCGCGCGAAACTCATCTGCGCAACCAGAGTCCAAAACATCAGCCATGAACTATTCTGCAAGCATCGCCCTGCTCCTCGCCGGCGCTCTTGCGCTGGCCACTCCCGCCCGGGCCGACGACGAACCGAAGACGCTGACCGTCTGCGCCGATCCGGGCAACATGCCGCTGTCGAATCAGAAGCAAGAAGGCTTCCAGAACAAGATCGCGCAAGTGCTCGGCGACGCGCTCGGCGCAAGCCTGCACTACTACTGGCGGCCGTCGATCGAACGTGGATTGATGCGCACGACGTTGTCCGCGGGCAGCTGCGATCTGTGGATGGATATGGCCTCCGATACCGAAGGTGCCATTGTCACCACGCCGCTGTACCGCTCGACGTTCGTGCTCGCCTATCGCAAAGACAAGGGCTACGGCACGTTCAAGTCGCTCAATGATCCGCGCCTGCAGAATTTGCGCATCGGTGTGTTCCAGGTGTCCGCGGCACGCCAGGCGCTCGCGCAGCACGGCATCATGGCGAACACGGTGATCCACTATTTGAGCCACGATGCCGATCTCGTCACCGGCAATCAACCTTCCTATCAGGTGCAGGAAGTCATCGACGGCAAACTCGACATCGCCGCCGCGTGGGGGCCGATGGCCGGCTACTACAAAACCGTCGGCAAAGCGCCGCTGGTAATCCAGCCGATGAACACGATCGACGACACCGTGCCGCTCGAATTCAACATGAATCTCGCCGTGCCGCGCAGTCGTCCCGACATCAAAGCCGCCGTCGAACGTGCAATGCACGACCGTGCGCCGGCGATCAAGCAGATCCTCGTCTCGTACGGCGTGCCGCTCGTGCGCTGCGCCGAGTGTATTGTCGATGGCGATCTGCCTTCGCACGGCGCTTACAAGACGTTGCCGCAAAGCACGCTTGCCGCACAATCCGCGAGCGGTGAAGACGCGCGTCTTGCCGAGCTGAAGCAAGCGCTCGAACACGGCGCGAATGCGAATGACGAACTCGACAACGCCATCGTCGCTGCCGATCTCGTGCGCGTGCGCTACCTGCTCGAGCACGGCGCGGACGCGAATGCGCCGTTCAACGACGGCCACACGCCGCTGACCAACGCGACGCGCTTCGGCTTCGACGACATCGCCAAGTGGCTGGTCGAACACAAGGCCGACCCCAACCGGGCCGACATAAGCCATTGGACACCGCTGATGTACGCCGCCTGGAACGACAGCGCCGACCAAGTGCGCCTACTCGCGGCGCACGGTGCGCAGCTCGATCTTGCCGACGACGACGGTTTGAGCCCGCTCGCGATCGCCGCGCAGAACGCCAAGCCGAAATCGGCCGCGGCGCTGGTCGCGGCGGGAGCCGAGGTCGATCGCCCGGCGGGCCAGGGCCGCTACACGCCGCTGATGCTGGCGACGAACGCCGGTTCGCTCGAGATCGTCGACCTGTTGTTGAAACACGGCGCGAAGGTGAACGCACGCAACGACGGCGGCATCACCGCGCTGATGATCGTCGCGGCCAAGAACGAACCGAAGATCGCCGCGCGCCTTATCGCCGCCGGCGCCGACGTCACGGCGACGAGCCAGGACGGCCGCACGGCGTTGAAAATCGCGCAGATCAACAACAGCGAGGAGGTGATCAAACTGTTGCAGGCGAGTACCGACAAACATGGCTAGCCGGCTTGTCCGCCGAGCGCAGAGCGCGAATGACAGCCGCGCCGACGAAGTATTGGAATCATGAGTAGAGGAGTTTCGTTGTGCTGAGAAAGATATTCGGCGGTTTCGCTTGCTTGCTCACCCTCACCGCCCTCGTCTATGCCTTCGGCAGCGCGATCGCCGCCGATGCGCCGAAGACCCCCGACCTGACCGCGATCAAGCCCACCGATCTCGTCGCGAAAACGCCGAAAGGACAGTTGAAGAACCCGTACAAGGACTCGCAGGCCGAGATCGTCGCGCAGGGCGAGCATCTGTTCCTGAGCTACAGCTGCAGCGGCTGCCACGGCGGCGGCGGTGGCGGCGGGATGTGTCCGCCGTTGATCAACGATGTCTGGGTCTACGGCGGCGACGACGACACCCTCTACCGTTTGGTCACGCTCGGCAGCGACGAGCTGCAGAAAGCCGGCTATACGCGCAAGGGCCGCGAGAACGTCGTCGGCCCCATGCCGCCGTTCGGTGGCCTGTTCAAGAACGCCGACGAATTGTGGAAAATCATCGCGTTCATCCGCTCGAAATACTCGCCCAACGCCGATCCCAACTACAAATTCGGCACCCCGCCGGACCAGGAATAACTGTTCCGTTTCCGGTACATTAAGCGCGGAATTGCTGCGCTGCAGTTTGCCCTGCCCGGACGACAGCGCGAACCTAGCCCGCGCCCCAGCCGTGGGGAGGTGTGCATATGCCATCGCCCGATTGCCGGCACGCAGCGCAATTCACGTCCCTTCTGAGGTAGCCGCGTGACTTATTCGGTACTCGCTTCCAGCCACGCCTCGCGCATCATCCACACGGTGCAAAGCGGGCTGAAACCGGCCGGCATCGAGCCGCATGTCACGCGCTCGTGGCATCGCTGCATCAAGGAATACGGCCTCGAACCGCAGGGACGGCGCCAGATCGCCGTGCGCGATCCAGTCGCGGTCAGAGAACTGCAGCAGCGCATGGGCGAACTGCTGCGCGTCGCGCGCGCGGAAATGGAGAGCCTGTACGAGCAGATTTCCGGCTCGGGCTTCGCCGTGATCCTCGCCGACGCGCAAGGCACCCTGCTCAACACGATCACCGACCCGACGCTGCAACGCGAATTCCGCCAGGCCGGCCTCTGGCTCGGCGCACTTTGGGATGAGCGCCACGAGGGCACCAACGGCATCGGCACCTGCATCGCCGAAGGCGCATCGGTCACCGTGCATCGCGAGGAACATTTCCGCGGCTACAACATGCTGCTGTCATGCTCCGGCGCGCCGATTCTCGACCCGCACGGCGAACTGCTCGCCGTGCTCGACGCCTCGTCGGTGAATTCGCTCGACAGCCGCCTGATCCAGCGTCACACGATGGCCCTAGTCAACATGTCGGCGAGCCTCATCTCGCGCTGGAATTTCCTGCACGAATTTCGCGATGCGTTCGTCCTGCGCTTCCATAGCCGCCCCGAATTCGTCGGCCTGCTGCACGAGGCGTTGCTCGCAGTCGATGCGAACGGCATCGTCGTCGCGGTGAACGAATCCGCCCTGCTCCAGCTCGGCTGCGCGAGCCGCAAGCAACTGGTCGGCAAAGCGGTGTCCGATTTCTTTCAGTTCGATTTCGCCACGCTCGAACAGCGCGCGCGCAGCGAGCCGGGGGCGATCTGGCCAATCCGCGATGTCGGGCTCGGTCGCCGCTTCTTCGCCATCGTGCGTGCGCCGATGCTGCAGCAGGTCAACAGCATCGTACGCATTCCGACGACGGGCACGTCGACGAGCGAATCGCTCGCGCAGATCCAGGCGAACGCACGCGCGGATGCTCATCCGAAATACGTCGGCAACGACGATGCGATCCGCAAAGCGCTGGCCTGCGGCCACCAGTTGTTCGCCAAGCAGGTGCCGATCCTGCTGCAAGGCGCCACCGGCACGGGCAAGGAGGCCTTCGCGCGCAACCTTCACCGCGAAAGCCATTGGCACGACAAGCCGTTTGTCACGATCAACTGCGCGGCGATTCCGGACAGCCTGATCGAAAGCGAGCTGTTCGGTTATGCGCGCGGCGCGTTCGCCGGCGCTTCGAAGGATGGACGCATCGGCCGAATCCAGCAGTCGAACGGCGGCACGCTGTTCCTCGACGAAATCTGCGATATGCCGCCGGCGCTGCAGATGAGCCTATTGCGCGTGATCGAGGAGCGCGAGATCACACCGCTTGGCGGCGAGACAGCGATTCCCGTCGACCTGCACGTCGTCAGTGCGAGCCATCGCGACATCCGCACGATGGTCGCCAACGGCGAATTCCGTGAAGACCTGTACTACCGGCTCAACGGTATGACGCTGCAATTGCCACTGCTGCGCGACCGCAGCGACAAGGCCGAGTTGATCCGTGCGCTGCTGCGTGAAGAGGCGCCCGACGCGATGATCGATATCGCGCGCGACGCGTTCCAGCGCCTCATCGACTACCCGTGGCCGGGCAATGTCCGCCAACTGCGCAATGTGCTGCGCACCGCGTCCGTGCTGTGCCGCGATCATTTAATCCGCCTGTCGAATCTGCCGCAGGAGATCCTGGACGGCGATCCGGTGTTGTCGGCGCCGCAGGCGGCGTCGAGCAGCGACAGCGTGCATGCGTCGGACGCCACGGGTTCGCCTTCCACCGCGCTGCGCGAGGCCGAGCGCGCCGCGCTGCTGCGCGAACTCGAGCGCTTGCGCTGGAACGTGAGCCGCACCGCACGCGCGCTCAACGTCAGCCGCAACACGCTTTACCGCAAAATGCACAAGCACGGCATCGTGTTGTCGCACTGAGCGGCATCGCATGGAAATGAAAACGGCCGGCATTGCACAGAGGCGTTCACCTGAAGTGTTGAAAGCCTCATCCTCTTAAGACCGTGACCGACGTTACATTCGCTGCGCCATCCGATCGGCAGCTCTACTTTTTCGGCATAGCGAGTGAAATCGTAATAACCGGTTCGGCATTGTCGCCGGAACCGCATTGAACGCGAAGATCGCGCCTAACCGCATACTTTCCCGTTGCCCTTCGCTCGCTGCTGCTGGTAACCCGGTACATACTGACCTGGGCTGATTCGCTATCACCGGCAGCAAGTGCCGCGCTTCGGGCCGCTATAAGAATTTCCAAAATGCGCTGTTCTACAACGCGAGGATTCCGCTCTATCAGCAAATGGTCATGCCGGATATTGACGAGGGTGAGCCACACCTCGCGCGTCAGCGCAACGGGAAATACAAACCCCACTATCCTCGCGCAATTGGACACATCAACCAGGCCGCCCCGTGCCAATTCAACGCTTCGACTTGGCGAGTTTCCCATTACTCTATTTCTGCTTGACCTAATTCGCTCAACCTTGTCGCTGGATCAAACCAACGTCGCATTGCTATAGCCGCCCGGCAAGATTGCCGGGCGGTTTCGTAAAACATTGGAGAAGCGTTGCTCTTCCCGGGGCTGCGGCTTTTGATTCAGCGACGGATTGCACCGAAGCGAGAGAGCGCCGCCGCGCCCGCGATGGACAATGCCAGGAGTACCAGCGCCCATTCCGCATTCGCAGGAGCGGCTACCGGTGCAGTCAAGCTGTTCGTAGTGAAGCTGGCGACATTGTTGGCAGGATTGGGGTCTGCTATGTCGCTGCCGGTCGTCACGCTTCCCGACACACTTCCGCTTGCCGGGATCGTGAAGGATGCGCTACAGACGATAGCGCTTCCCGAAGGCAGCGCACTCGTGGTCGGCACGGCAGGCGTGCAGTTAACAGTCGCTGCGGCGGGCAAGCCGGCGATGCTGCACGTTGCCGCCGTAGCTGCACTAGGACCGTTGTTCGTACACGTAAAGGTTCCGCTTGCCGTGCTTCCCACAACGCCGCTGGAGGGAAAATTCGCCGTCGCAGTCATGTCCGCCGATACGGATACCGCCGTGCTGTAAGGCGTCGTGTTGTTGCCTGCATTCGGGTCGGACGTGGTGCTGCCGGCCGTCACTGTGCCGGACACGCTGCCGCTCATGGGTGCGGTGAAGCCGACCTCACAAACAATGGAAGACCCGTTCGCCAACGGATTGGCTGTCGGCACCGCCGGCGTGCATGTCACCGTCGACGAAGGCGGCAATCCTGCGATGTCGCAAGTTGCGGCCACTGCTGCGCTGGGGCCGTTGTTGGTGCAGGTGAAACTGCCGGTTACCGGGCTTCCGGCGATCGCGGTGCTCGGCAAACTAATGTTGGATGTCATGTCTGCGGATGCGGACACCGTTGTACTGTAGGAAGCCGTGTTGTTGCTCGCATTGGGATCGTTCGTAGCGCTGCCGGCGGTGACGGTGCCCGATACGCTACCGCTCGCCGGCGCCGTGTAACTGACATTGCAGACCACTGAACTCCCGGTGGGCAATGCGGCCGCGGTCGGCACGCTGGGTGTGCAAGTCACCGTTGCTGTGGACGGCAGGCCGCTGATGGCGCAAGTCGCCGTTGTCGCCGCACTGGGCCCGTTATTTTTGCAGGTGACGGTGCCGTTGACGGTACTTCCGGCAACGGCTGTCGCAGGCAAATTCACCGTCGCAGTCATGTCCGCTTCCGGCGTGACATTTGCCGCGTAAGGCAGCGTATTGTTGCCGGGATTGGGGTCGGTGGTGCTGCTTGCCGCTGTCACCGTCGCACTCACCGCTCCTGTCGCTGGCGCCGTGTAGCTCACATTGCAAACCAGCGTTGCGCCATTGGCCAAACTCGCCGCCGGACTGGCGGGTGTGCAGGCGGTCGTTGCACCCGCCGGCAATCCCGGAATCGCGCAAGTGGCATTCATCGCGGTGCTGGGCCCGGCGTTCGCGCAAGTAATCTGACCGGTCACAAGTTGGCCCGCAGTCACCGTCGTCGGCAGTGTATTACCGGTGGCGGCCATGTCTGCCAACGGAGAGATCGCGGTATTGAAGGGCGCCGTATTATTGGTCGCGTTCGAATCGGTGGTGGAACTGCCCGCGGTTGCCACACCGCTTACCGAGCCAGAGGCCGGCGCGATATAACTGACATCGCAGACGATGGCGCTTCCACTCGCCAAGGGAACCGCGGTGGGAACCGTCGGTGTGCATGTCACAGTGGCCGCGGCGGGCAAACCGGAGATGCCGCACGTCGCTGCCGCCGCCGAACTGGGACCGTTGTTCGTGCAAGTGAAGTTGCCGGTCACCACGCTTCCGGCAACTGCGCTCGCCGGGAGATTGACCGCTACCGCCATGTCCGCATCCACGTCGTTGCGGATGACGCAACTGATTTCGTCCTTCTGGGTTTGCACATTGATCGTGGGAGGACTCGCAGGATCATAGGGAATCACAGCTCCGCCGCCCGGAAGTACCGTGGGCGAGCCGGCATTCGCGTTACTGCACTGGATCGTCTTTACGTACGACGCCAGAGTCGAAGCACTGCCCGCCGCCATGTCTTCCTGCAGGGTCACCACGTTGCCATTCGTCACCGCCGCGCCGATTGCCCCTTGCAACCCCGTGCTTGCACCTGTCGTGGTGCAGTCACCGATCTGGTTCGGCTGAGCCAACGTGCAGGGCCCGCCGCCGACGGACGCCGCTGCGGAGTTGACGATCCGATAGACGAACTGGTCTGACGGATCATTGCGTGCCACGATATTCTTGTCGAGGCTGACCGAAGCCACGCGTATGCCCAGCATGATTCCCTGCTTCTGGGCAGAGTTCAGCGTCGCCGAGGTAGAGAAGCCGGCGCCCGAATTGGCCGTGGCCAGAATCCACGCAGGAACCGGCGACGCCCCTGCAGGCTGTATCACCGTCTGGGTATTCACGCCGGTGAGAACGACATTGGTGCGACCGGCCGCGGGCACGCGCTCGATCGACTGCCAGTTTCCACCGGTCGTGGTGAAAGTGATATTTGCCGACGCGCCATCGCCAGTGTCCATGCTTTCCGCATCGGCCATGACGATTTCGAAATTGGGCACGGCAGCGTGCAACGGATTGGTGAGCACGATGTTGCTCAGGGTGAAAGTGATCGAAGTCGAGATAGCGCTGCTTGAATACAGCGCGACCTTCGATGTGTTGAGTCCGGTATAGCCCGCATTGCCCATCGCGGCGCCGCCGAATGTAGGCACCGTCGCCGCCGCGACGACCGCGGTACTTGGCCCGGACCGGACCAGGTCGAGATCGAGTTGGGACCCGTCGGTGAGATTGAAGCTGAAATGCTGGGTGCCGCCGGCAGTGGGAATGCTGTAGCCGGTCCAATCCATCCAATAGATGTGATCCGCATATTGGCCGCTTGTCGGAGTAGCGAGCACGCCGACATTGGCATACGCAAACGAAGAGGCGCTGCACGCGAAAACGCAAATCATCCACGCGACAACACGTTGCGCCCGCAGAGGCACAAATCGATTCGACATCGTAAATTCCCTGAAGAAGTATAGTTTTAGCGCATGCGGATCCTGAGGCGTGGATCCGTACGCTACGAGTGAAACCGGAACTGCCGCGCAGAGAGGCTTAGTGCTTTTGTCGACGCACTGTCCGGGTTTCGGTAATGAGGTTGATCAATGCCCCCGTCTTCAAATCTTTCGTCGCTGCCCCATCCATGAACTGGCGGCGAATATAGAGAACCATGTCTCAAAAATCATTCACCAATCTTCACCGAATTTCACTAAACATCGAGCGTTCGGAAACATCAAAGTCTCTCGCACGGCCGGAGACGCAGCTAAAGCGATCAGCCTCTTGCCGGATTGCGAGATTGCTTCCCATCGGGATGTGCTTTTCGTAGTCGAGCCGGATGCTGGCAGACAAAAGAAGCCCTCCGTGGAAGGAGGGCGTTGGAATATTTCAACACTTTAAGTGAGACCTCGGCATTGCACCGGCCTCTTTTTCCGCGATCGAAACAACTCAGACTTTGAGCACGCCACTGAGCTTCGCCGCTTGTGTCGCCAGTGCGTCCATCAGCGGCGGGTTCAAGCAATCATACGGCTCCAGGCCGACTTCTTTCAGGCGGCTACGCACCGCACCCATGTTCTTCGGGTCCGCGCCCGACTCGATAATCGACGAGACGAACGCCGCGAAACCCGCCGGCGCCCAGCCGCTCTGCGGCGAAAGCTCGGTATGGATGAAGTCGAGGCCGAAGAACGCGTGCTTGTCGTTCTCGATGCGGCCGAACAGGTGCACACCGCAGCCGGTGCAAGCATGGCGCTGGATCGTTGCTTTCTCGTCCACGATCTTCAGCTTGTTCGCATTCTCGGTCACCTTCAGCTTGTCGCGCGGCACGACGCCGACCACCGAGAACAGCGCACCCGCGGGCTTCCAGCACTTGGTGCAGCCGCAGGCGTGGTTGTGCAGCACCTGCGAATCGACCTGGACCTTGACCGGATTGCTCGCGCATTTGCAGACGAGCGTGCCGCCGGCGAAACCCGACGCGGCCGGCTTGAGGCCGTTATCGACGGATGGATGAATTGCAACTGCCATGGCTCTACCTCCCGATGTGTGAGTAGCTGATACGGCGTCCTAGCCCGTGAGGATCACAATGCAGCAATCCGTCACCGCAATGCTGAAAAAAACTCAATACTTGATCACCGAACGGATCACCTTGCCCTCGTGCATCAAATCGAAGGCGTGGTTGATCTTCTCGAGCGGCAAGGTTTCGGTGACGAACTCGTCGACCTTGAGCTCGCCGGCAAGATAACGCTCGACATAGCCCGGCAACTGCGAACGGCCCTTCACCCCGCCGAACGCCGAGCCGCGCCAGACGCGGCCGGTGACGAGCTGGAACGGACGCGTCGCGATCTCCTGCCCCGCACCGGCGACGCCGATGATGATCGATTCGCCCCAGCCCTTGTGGCAGCACTCGAGCGCCGAGCGCATGACGTTGACGTTGCCGATGCATTCGAATGAGAAGTCGACGCCGCCGTCGGTCAGGTCGACGATCACCTGCTGGATCGGCTTGTCGTAATCCTTCGGGTTGACGAAATCGGTGGCGCCCATCGCCTTCGCCATCTCCCATTTCGACGGGTTCACGTCGACCGCGATGATGCGTGACGCCTTGGCCATCACCGCGCCCTGCACGACGGCGAGGCCAATGCCGCCGAGGCCGAACACGGCGACCGTCGCGCCCGGCCACACCTTTGCCGTGTTGAGCACCGCGCCGACGCCGGTCGTGATGCCGCAGCCGAGCAGGCACACCTTGTCGAGCGGCGCCTTCGGATTGATCTTGGCCAGCGAGATTTCCGGCAGCACCGTGTACTCGGAAAACGTGCTCGTGCCCATGTAGTGCAGCACCTGCTTGCCCTTGTACGAAAAGCGCGAAGTGCCGTCGGGCATCAGGCCCTTGCCCTGCGTCACGCGAATCTTCTGACACAAGTTGGTGCGGCCGGACTTGCAGAACTTGCACTCGCCGCACTCGGGCGTATACAGCGGAATGACGTGATCGCCGGGCTTCACGCTGGTCACGCCCGCGCCGACTTCCTCGACAATGCCACCACCTTCGTGGCCGAGGATCACCGGAAACATTCCTTCCGGATCGGCGCCGGACAACGTGAAGGCGTCGGTGTGGCAAACGCCCGTCGCGACGATGCGCACGAGCACCTCGCCCGCCTTCGGACCTTGCAGATCGACTTCCTCGATTTCCAGAGGCTTACCCGCTTCGAAGGCAATGGCCGCTTTGGTTTTCATCTCCCTACCTCGCAATCAATTGAAAATCGGCTTTGAGAAACCCGGCGACGGATCGCCGTCTTCGATTCGCGCGAACGCGATACTCAACCTCGCAGGACCACCGCGTGATGACGCAGGTGATCCTCGATGAACGTGCTGATGAAGTAGTAACTGTGGTCGTAGCCCGGCTGCATGCGCAGCGACAGCGGCTGGCCGACTTTCTTGCAGGCGGCCTCGAAAATCTCCGGCCGCAACGTGTCGTTGAGAAAGGAATCTTGGTCGCCCTGGTCGATCAGAATCGTGCCGGGAAATTTTTTCTTCTGTACCAATTCGGTCGCGTCGTACTGTTTCCAGGTTTCGCGATCGGGGCCGAGCAAACGCGGAAACGCGCTCTCGCCCCAACGCACCTGCATCGGCGTAACGATCGGCGCGAACGCGGACACCGAACGGAAACGGTCGCTGTGCTTGAGCGCGATCGTCAACGCGCCGTGGCCGCCCATCGAGTGACCGAAGATGCCGACGCGCTGCGTGTCGATCGGGAAATGTTCGGCAATCAGGTCCGGTAACTCCCGGCTGCAATACGTGTACATATTGAAGAACTTCGACCACGGCTCGACTGTCGCGTCGAGGTAGTAGCCTGCGCCCGCGCCGAACTGCCAGTCGTCCGCTTCGCCAGGAATACCCGTGTTGCGCGGGCTCGTGTCGGGCGCGATCACCATCAAGCCCAGTTCGGACGCCACACGCTGCGCGCCCGCCTTGATCGTGAAGTTCTCTTCGGTGCAGGTCAGTCCAGACAACCAGAACAACGCCGGCACGCGGCCGAGCTTTGCCTGTGGCGGCTGATACACGGTAAAACGCATCGGCCCGTTGCACGCGGTCGACACGTGCCGGTAGAAACCCTGCACGCCGCCAAAACTTTTCTGTTCGGAAATTTTCTCGATGGCCGCCACGGGCAGAATCCTTGTCGTTGCTTGGGGAGTTGGGTCGGACCGCAGCGGGCGCGACCCGTTCCCCAAGGAATGACGAGGATTCTAGGGCGGCTTGGCGGTACGGGAAGAGGTGTGCGAAATCTTAGAAAGAGGCTACGCAAACTGTCCCGGAAGCGGGACAGCAAAGCCGAATCCTGCCTTTGCCGTCACTCCGGTTTCCACCGGAATGACGGCGATCGCAAGGACGCCTACAAGTGTTATTTCGCTGTATCGGACGCGGTCCACTTTTTCAGCCATGCATTCACCGTGTCGTGCCAGAGCACGCTGTTCTGCGGCTTCAGCACCCAGTGATTCTCGTCCGGGAACTCGAGCATCTGGCTCGGAATGCCGCGGCGCTGCAGCGCAGTGAACGCCGCGATACCCTGCTCGACTGGAATACGGAAATCCTGCTCGCTGTGAATCACCAGCATCGGCACGCGCCAGTCCTTCACGTAGTTCGCCGGATTGAATTTTTCGTAGTTTGCAGGCGCATCCCACGGTGTGCCCTTGTTCTCCCATTCGGAGAACCACAGCTCTTCGGTCGAATAGCCCATCATGCGGTTATCGAACACGCCGTCGTGATCGACGAGGCACTTCCACGGCTGGTTCCACTTGCCGGCGATCCAGTAGACCATGTAGCCGCCATACGATGCGCCGAGCGCGCAGGCGCGGCCGCCATCGAGAAAAGTATACTTTTCCAGCGCCGCGGCCCAGCCTTTCTGCAGGTCCTCGAGCGGCTTTCCGCCCCAGTCGCCCGAGATCGAATCGGTGAAGGCCTGACCGAAACCGGTCGAGCCGTGGAAGTTGACCATGACCACGGCGAAGCCTTGCCCCGCGTAGGTTTGCGGATTCCAGCGATAGCTCCAGTCGTTGCCGAACGCGCCCTGCGGACCGCCGTGGATCAGGAACGCCACCGGATATTTCTTGCTCTTGTCGAAGCCGACCGGTTTGACCACGTAACCCTGCACGCTATCCCCGTTCGCGCCTTTGAACGTGAACGGCTCGAATGCGCCGGTGTCGACGAAGGCCATCTTCACCGAATTCTGATTCGTCAGCTCCGCTACTTTGCCGCCGTTGGCCGCGACATGGAACAAATCGGCCGGGGTCTTCAGCGTCGCGCGCGCGAATACGATCTCATTGCCGCGAACGCTGAAGTCGTGCACCGCGCCGTCGCCGGCGAGCTTGGCCACTTTGCCGGTCGCGATATCAATCGCGAACAACGGATGCTCGCCGTTGTCATCCGCGGTCGCGAACAGTTTCTTGCCGTCTGCCGAGAGCTTGAGCCCGCCGGCGGAGCGGTCCCACTGCGGCGCGATTTCGCGCGTCGCGTTGCTGCCGAGGTCCATCGCCATGATCGCGAAGCGATCGGCCTCGAAACCTGGGCGCTTCATCGCGAGGTAGTACAGCGTCTTGCCGTCCGTGGAGGGCACGGGTGCCGTGTCCCACGCCGGATTGGCCGAGGTCAGATTCTTCGGCGCAACACCGCCGTCCGCCGGCACCGAATAGATGTCGAAGTTGGTCGACCACGGCTCGCTGTTGCCGGCGATGCGCACGCTGAAGTACACCGTCGCGCCGTCGGGCGAGAACGAGAATTCGTCGTCGCCGCCGAACGGTTTCGACGGCACGTCGCCGTCGATCCCGCGAGTAAGCAACTTCGGCGCGCCGCTCAGTTCTCCGTTCGCATCGATCGTCGCGACGAACAGTTGCGAACGGCGGTCATCCGCCCATGTGTCCCAGTGACGGATGAACAGCTTGTCGAAGACGCGTCCGCTGGCCTTGCTCTTGCCCTTCTCATCGAGCCGCTGCTTCGTGCACGCGATCGGATCGCTTTCCTTACCGCACTCCGGATACGTGTCGATCGACAACAGCACCTGCTTGCCGTCGGGTGAGAACTTGTAGTTGTTCACGTCGAGCGCGAGGCGGGTCACCTGCGTCGCCGCACCCTTGCCGCCTACCGGCTGGCGCCAGACCTGGCCCTTGTCTTGATAGAACACCACGCTGCCACCGGCGGACCAGCGCGGCGCCATCGCATTGGCCGCAGCGTCTGTCAGCCGCGTCGCTTCGGCCTTGGGATTGCCGAGGTCGATCAACCAGATGCCGTTCTTGCCTTTGTTGGCAGCGTAGTCGGTCTCGCGCACCTGGTAGGCGACGCGTTTGCCGTCGGGCGATATCTGCGGATCGCTGACGCGGTCGAGCATAACCAGATCGTGGATGCCGAACGGATGCGGCACGGAGGCGAAGGCGGTCACACAACACAGCAACGATGCAGCGGTGATCAACTTTTTCATTTCCCTCTCCCGGTTCTTGTCTTTATTTTTTCAACGCAGCAATTCTCACGACGCCTTGGCCGGCACCCGACCGTATCTGTCTTCGAGGCGGACGATATCGTCCTCGCCGAAATAGTCCCCGCACTGCACTTCGATCAGATGGATATCAGCATCGGTCGGATTTTCCAGCCGATGCACGGTCTCGACTGGGATATAGCAGGACTCATTGCGCTCGAGCAGAAATTCCTTCTCGCCGACGCGCACCTTCGCCGTGCCGTGGACGACGGTCCAATGCTCGCTGCGGCGATGATGCAATTGCAGGCTCAACACTTGCCCCGGCTTCACCGTGATGCGCTTGACCTTGCAGTCGTCGGCGTCCTCGAGCACCGTGTAGCTGCCCCACGGACGATGCACGGTCTGATGATGACGCGCGGCGACATGGCCGTCGTCGCGCAACTGCTCGACGACCTGCTTGACCTGCTGCGCGTGCTCGCGATCGGACACGAGAACCGCATCGCCGGTGTCGACGATGACGAGATCCTTCACGCCGACCGCAGCGACGATGCGCTTATCGCTCTGGATGTAGCAATTCTCGCTGCCGACGACGATGGCTTTGCCGACCACGCGGTTGCCTGCGGCATCGGGGCCGGTCGTCGACGGGATTTCGCTGACCGCTTTCCACGAACCGACATCGCTCCAATCGAACCCCGCAGCGACGACGGCGCGACGCTGCGCGCGCTCCATCACCGCGTAGTCGATCGAAATGTCGGGCTGGGCGAGGAAAGCGTCCTTGTCGTATTCGACCGGACTTTCGTGCGTGCGCGCTTTGGCATGACACGCCTGCGCGGCGGCGAGCACATCCGGGCACGTTTGCTCGGCGGCATCGAGCAGAACATCAACACGGAAACAGAACATGCCCGAGTTCCACACGTAGTCGCCGCTGGCGAGATATTCCTTCGCCTTCTCGAGATTCGGCTTCTCGACGAATGCTGCAATTTCCCTTTGTCCACTTTTACCGATCGGGGTGCCCTGGCGGATATAGCCAAAACCCGTGTCCGGATGCTGCGGCGGAATGCCGAACGTGACGAGCCAGCCGTCCTGCGCGAGCTCTTGCGCGCGTGCGACATCGGCGACGAACGCGTCGACGTTGTTGATCAGATGATCCGCGGCGAGAATCAACAGGTGGGTGTCGGCGCCGAAATGTTCGCGCACATACAGCGCGGCGAGCACGATCGCCGGAGCCGTATTGCGGCCGGCCGGTTCGAGCAGAAAGCGCATGCGGTCGATGTTCGCACCGGGATGGCGCGCGTACTCGTCGCGATTGAGGAAGTAGAAATCGCGCCCGGTGACCGTGAGCACGTTGCCGTCGGTCGCCACGCGCAGCGCACGCGTCAGCGTCTTGTACAACAGCGTCTGTCCGTCGGCCATGCGCATGAACGGCTTCGGAAACGCGCTGCGCGACACCGGCCAGAGCCGGGTGCCGGCGCCGCCGGACAGAATCACGGGGATCAACATGCACACTTCTCCTGCACTTTTGCGCTCATCCTTGAACGCTGGAATCACGAATCAAGCATCCCTGCCCGTAATAATCGTTCAGCCTCGCTGCTCGGCCAACTCGCCGATCACCGCATCGAGTCCTTGTGTCCACTCGGGCGATGTCACGCCGAACTGTTCGCGCAGCTTCGAGGTATCCAGCACTGAATACGCCGGACGCCGCGCTTTGGTCGGAAACTCCGCCGTACTGATCGCGGCAACTTCAATCTCGCGCGGAATCAGGCCCGCTACGGCCGCGCGCGCGACGATCGCACACGCGAACCGACACCATGTCGTTTCACCCCCCGCCGCGAGGTGATACGTGCCATTGTAGCGCGCGCGCTGCGCTGCATCGCCGTCCTGCCATTGTTTGAGGACGGCTGCCGTCGTCGCAGCGATCAGGCGACTCGAAGTCGGCGCGCCACGCTGATCGTCAACCACGGTCAAACGATCACGCTCTCGCGCCAGACGCAGCATCGTGCGCAGGAAATTACCGCCGCGCGCACCGTAAACCCACGCCGTGCGCAGGATCAGATGCGCGCAACCCGATTCGCGCAGCGCGTCTTCGCCGGCGAGCTTGCTGCGACCGTACACGCCGAGCGGCGCAGTCGCATCATCCTCGCGGTACGGCCGCGTGCCCTGGCCGTCGAACACGTAGTCGGTCGAATAATGCAGGACCAACGCACCGCTCTTCTTCGCCCAAGCGCCGATCTGCGCCAACGCGTCGCCGTTGATGCGCGCGGCAATCGCAGCCTCGTCTTCGGCGCGATCGACGGCGGTATAGGCGGCCGCGTTGGCAACGATATCCCAGTGTTCGCTCTGCAACGCCTGCGCAAGCGAGTCCGCATCGCCAAGATCCGCACGCAGACAATCGGCGCCGCCCGGCAGTTTGCCGCTGCGCGTCGCGGCAGTCATATCGCCGAGCGGCGCGAGTGCGCGTTGCAATTCAAAGCCGACTTGGCCGTTGGCGCCGAGCAGAAGTATTTTCATTTCTCAATGGTAGCGTCGTTACCGGCGCCGATATGCTTGTTTAAGAAGGCGAGCATTTTCTCGTACATCTCGGTACGAAGCTTCTCATTGTAGAAACCATGGCCCTCGGTACGGCGGTACAACCACTCGTGATCGATTTTGCGTTCGTTCAGTGCATCGTCCAGGGCGCGACCTTGCGCGGGCGGCACACGCCGGTCGGCGCCGCCGACGATCAGCATGACCTTGGCCTTAAGCTTGTCCAGATGCGAGATCGGCGAGCGCTCAGCAAGCTCGCTCTTGTCATCACCTAGCACCTTGCTCAGATAGGCGCGCCCCTGCTTGGTTTCTTGCACGTCGGTGCGCTCGACAAACGTATTCAGGTCGTAGACGCCGGCGACGCCGATCGCGCAGCGATACAAATCGGGCTCCTTGACCGCACCCTCCAGCGCAGCGTAGCCGCCGTAGCTGCTACCGTAGATGCAGATGCGATTCGCATCGGCAATGCCTTCCTTGATTGCCCAGCGCGTCGCGTCGGTGACGTCATCCTGCATCTTGCCGCCCCATTCGCGGACACCGGCGCTGGCAAAGGCTTCGCCGTAACCCATCGATCCGCGGAAATTGACCTGCAGCACCGCATAGCCGCGGCTCGCCAGCATCTGTACATCAGGATCGAATTCCCATTCGTCGCGAACCATATAGGGACCGCCATGGACAAGCACGACCAACGGCAGGTTCTTCGCATCCGCCTTGCCGGGTGGATGCGTCAGGTAGCCGTGCAGCGGCAGACCGTCGCGCGAGGCGAGCTTGATCGGCTCCATCGGCGCCATCGCGTTCGGGTTGATCCAAGGCATCACCGAGAGCAGCTTGGCAACGTTTTTCTTCTCGGGCTCGTATAGATAGTACTCGCCGGGATTGACGTCACTGTCGACGAACACCACGCGCTTGCGGCCGTCCCGGGTCGACGTGCCCAAGGTCACGCGCTGGCCTTCGAAATGCCGATACAGGCTAACCAGCATTCTCGCGTCGGGCGATTCCTTGTTAAGTAAGTCGAGCACCGGCCTGCCCGGCATCGACACGACTGCGAACGCATCCCTGCCGTCGATCGTCCGCTCGAGCCGCACCGGCCCCGATTCCTTACCGCTCCAGAGCGTCGCCAATTGATGCGATGCCAGGTCCCAGCGACAAATGCCGCCGACGCCGTTGGCGCCGTCGCACTTGACGTAGACGTTCCTACCGTCGCGATCGAAAAGGATCGGCGTGACGAGCGCCTTGTCCTTGGTCTCGTCGAAGATCAACTTCCATTCTGCGTCCGCATCGGCGCGGTAGTATACTTTTTGCTTCCAATCGGTGCCGATGCCCCAGGACACTCGTACATTGCCCTCGTGATCGGCGAGAAATTCGGCGTTGCGCAGCGGCGCTTTGGCCAGCAGCTCGGTGCTGCCGCTGGAAAGATCGATGCGATGCGCCTCGGCCTGGGTATCGTAAGATTCGCGGCTGCCATAGCGCACGCGCGAAATCAACGCATGCCGCGGATCGTCAGGCAGGATGGAGATGAGTTCGCCGACGACATAACCGATGCCACGCTGGCCGCCGTAGAGCAGCTTGTTATGCTCGCCGTCGGCGTTGGCCACGTAGAGCTCTCCGGTCGGATAGGGTGCCTCGCGCCATGCGCTCTGCTCACCCGTGGTGTACATCACCTGATGCGGTGCGACCCACCAGAAATCTGCCACCTCGCTGTCTTCGACCGCGCTGAGATTAACGCCCTTGAAATCGCTGATGCGCAACAGCGACAGCACGGCCCTGTCTTTAATCACCGAGTTCGCCGCGAGATAGTCACCTTCCGGCGAGATCTTCACACTGCGATACTGCGGATGGCGGGCGAAATCGGCAATCGGAACTTCTGCGGCATGCGCCGCGCCGAGCGACGCCAGAACGAACAGCGACGTAAATCGCTTCCCCATGCAAGCCCCCTTGCCAGACAAATTGCGAAGTTTCCCCACGTCGGCTCAAAGCGCGGGACTATAGGCCGGCAGCCGTTCCGCCGGCACGTCACGCAGAAACGGCGCCTTCTCGTCCTTCCCCGACAACTGCGGCGCGCTGATCGGCCAGTCGATCGCGATGTCGGCATCGTTCCAGCGAATACTCGCATCGGCCGCGCCGTCGTAAAGCGCGGTGCACTGATAGGTGAAAGTAGCGAAGTCCGACAGCACGGCGAAGCCGTGGGCGAAACCTTCGGGGATCCAGAAGTGGCGCTTGTTCTCCGCGCTCAACACCACGGCGGCCCAACGGCCGAAGGTCGGCGAACCGCGGCGAATGTCGACAGCGACATCATAGACCTCGCCTTCGAGCACGCTGACAAGCTTGCCCTGCGGATTGGGCCACTGATAGTGCAGGCCGCGCAGGACGCCATACGCGGAGCGCGACACGTTGCTCTGTACGAAGCGACGATCGATGCCGGCCTTTTTATACTTTTCTTCGTTGTAGCTTTCGTAGAAAAAACCCCGCGCGTCGCCGAACACCTGCGGTTCGAGAATGAGGCAGCCAGGCAGATCTGTCTCAATCGATTTCATTCACGCGTCCTTGCTTGACGAGTTGCTGCAGATATTGACCATAGCCGTTCTTCGCCAGCGGCGCGGCGAGGCGCAGCACCTGCTCGGCGTCGATCCAGCCGCTGAGATAAGCGATTTCCTCAGGGCAGCACACCTTCAGGCCCTGGCGATTTTCGATGGTCTCGATGTAGTTCGACGCCTCGGTCAGCGACTCGTGCGTGCCGGTGTCGAGCCAGGCGTAGCCGCGGCCGAGTTTCTCCAGCATCAGCGAGGCGTCGTCGAGATAGCAGCGATTGAGATCGGTGATTTCCAGCTCGCCGCGCGGCGAGGGTTTCAGCGCCGCGGCGAAATCACTCGCACGGCCGTCGTAAAAGTACAGCCCGGTCACCGCATAGTTCGACTTCGGCTGCTTCGGCTTTTCTTCAAGCCCAGACACTTTGCCGGACGCATCGAACTCGGCCACGCCGTAGCGTTCCGGATCGCGCACCCAGTAGCCGAACACGGTCGCGCCGTGGTCGCGCGACGCGGCGCGGCGCAGCACGTCGGTGAGACCGTGGCCGTAGAAAATATTGTCGCCGAGGATCAGGCAACTCGGCTTCGCATCGACAAATTCGCGGCCGATCAGGTAGGCCTGCGCCAGTCCGTCCGGCGACGGCTGCACGGCGTAGCGAATCGAGATACCCCATTGCGATCCATCGCCGAGCAGCTTCTGGAATAGCGCCTGTTCGTGCGGCGTGTTGATCACGAGCACGTCGCGGATGCCGGCGAGCATCAGCGTCGACAGCGGGTAATAGATCATCGGCTTGTCGTACACCGGCAGCAGCTGCTTGCTGATGACCTGGGTCAGCGGGTACAGGCGCGTGCCCGAACCGCCGGCGAGGATGATGCCCTTTTCCGTTTGCGTTGTTCGCGCCATGGCGCTCTCCCCTCAGGCGGTGCCGAGACGTTCCATACGATAGCTGCCGTCGAGCACGCGATTGGCCCAGGTTTCGTTGGCGAGGTACCAGTCGACCGTGCGCGTGATGCCGGACTCGAAGCTTTCCGCCGGTTTCCAGCCCAGTTCGCTCTTGAGCTTACCCGCGTCGATCGCGTAGCGGCGGTCGTGGCCGGGGCGGTCGGTGACGAAGCTGATCAGCGACTCGCGTTTGGCGCCACCGGCCAGCGGGCGGCGCTCGTCGAGCAGCGCGCAGATGGTGCGGACGACATGGATGTTCTCGCGCTCGGCGTCACCGCCGACGTTGTACACCTCGCCGGGCCGGCCCGCGTCGAGCACGCGGCGAATCGCGCTGCAATGATCGCCGACATACAGCCAATCGCGCACGTTCTTGCCGTCACCGTAAACCGGCAGCTTCTCGCCGACGAGCGCCTTATGGATCATCAGTGGGATGAGCTTCTCGGGGAACTGGTACGGGCCGTAGTTGTTCGAGCAGTTCGTCGTCAGCGTCGGCAGGCCGTAGGTGTGGTGGAAGGCGCGCACGATGTGGTCGGACGAGGCTTTCGATGCCGAATACGGCGAGTTCGGCGCGTAGGCCGTGGTTTCGGTGAACTTGCCGTCGGCGCCGAGCGAGCCGTAGACCTCGTCGGTCGACACATGCAGGAAGCGGAACGCTGTCTTGTTCGCATCGGCCAAACCGCGCCAGTGTTTCAGCGTCGCCTCGAGCAGGCCGAGCGTGCCGACGACGTTGGTGTGGATGAAGGCCGCCGGTCCGTCGATCGAGCGGTCGACGTGCGACTCAGCGGCGAAATTCACGATCGCATCGGGCTGGTGCTCGGCGAGTAGCTTGCCGACGAACTCACGGTCACCGATGTCGCCCTGGGCGAAGATGTGGTTGGGATGGTTCTTGAGTACGACGAGCGTATCGAGATTGCCCGCGTAGGTGAGCTTGTCGAGATTGACGACGCGATGACCGTCCGCGACCGCGCCGAGCACAAAATTGCCGCCGATAAAGCCGGCGCCACCGGTGACCAAAAGGGTTTTCATGGAGTGGAATCGTTCCGTTGCGCCGGAGCGGCGAGATTGAGGGCCGGGCATTTTAGCCCAGAACTCCGGTGCCGCCCACCGACACTTCGGTCAAGCGATTGATTCTGTTAGAAATGCGTATAGAACACATAGCAGTTTTCACGAGCCTGCTACACTGCGGCTCGACCCTCCATCCTCCCCGGAATGATTACCGAAGTCGTCCTGGTCGTTTTCCTCGCCGTGCTCAACGGGTTCTTCGCCCTGAGCGAAATGGCGCTGATGACCTCGCGCAAACTGCGCCTGAAACAGCTCGCCCAAACCAGCCGGCGCGCGCGCGTCGCGCTCGATCTGGCACGGCAGCCCGAACGATTCTTGTCCACGGTGCAGGTGTTTATTACCTTGCTCGGCATCGGCACGGGTACTGCGCTCGGTGCGAGCATCGGCGAGCAGATCGCGCACCGGCTCAATGCGATGAATCTGCCGGGAATCGCCGAGTACGCGCTGCCGCTCGGTGTCGCGCTCAGCGTGTCGGGGATCACCTTCGTCAACATGCTGCTCGGCGAGCTGATCCCGAAGCGTCTCGCCCTGGTTGCGCCGGAAAAATTCGCCATGTCGGTCGCGATTCCGATGCGCTTGCTGACCTGGTTTGCGATGCCTTTCAGCTTCGTCCTGATCTGGATTACGCGCTGGCTGCTGCGTCTGTTCAAGCTTGACCAGGCCAGCAGCGAACGCGTCAGCGAAGAAGAGATCCGCCTGCTCGTCTCCGAAGGCGCCGAACAGGGCGTCATCGACTCGGACGAACACAACATGGTCAACCGCGTGCTGCGCCTGGGCGATCGCACGGTCGACTCGCTGATGACGCCGCGCCCGCGCATCGCCTGGCTCGACGTGACCGTGCCGCTCGCCGAAAACCTCGCGGTGATGCGCGAGTCCTCGCATTCGCGTTACCCGGTGATGCGCAGCAGCGACAAGGACGTGCTCGGCATTCTCGAAGTGAAGAATCTGATCGACATTCTGGAAAAGCCTGCGACTGAACAGCAGAAGATCGATCTGTTCCGCACCTTGGCCAAGCCGGTCTACGTGCCCGGCACCGCGCGCGCGCTCGACCTGCTCGAGGAACTGCGCGACGCGGCCACGCCGATGGCGTTCATCGTCGACGAATACGGGGACATCGAAGGCCTGGTCACGCTCAACGACCTGCTCGGCGCCGTCGTCGGCAAGGCCGCGCTGCCCGCGGTCGAGGCGCATGGCAGCGAGGACGCACCGATCGTCACGCGCGACGACGGCAGCTGGCTGATCGACGGCGCGCTCGGCATCGACGACCTGCGCGAGCTCACCGGCATTGCTCTGTTTCCACACGAAGAAGATGACGACTACCGCACCGCCGCGGGCATGGTCATCGCGCAGTTCGGCCGCATCCCGCAATGCGCGGAGCATTTCCAATGGGCCGGATTCCGCTTCGAAGTCGTCGACCTCGACGGCGCGCGCATCGACAAGATTCTGATCAGCCGGCTCAACGAAACGGCGGCAGCGGAAGACGATAGCGGCTGATTCGCGCCGCCTCGGCCGCGACGGAATACTCCACGCTACGAGCGTTCCTTCGCCATCCTCGCCATCCTCTGCGCATCGTCGAAAATGCCACGCAGGATGCGCACCTCACGTTGGTCGAGATTCGCGTGCTGGAACAGCTTGCGCAGACGCTGCTCGATCGTCACCGGCGAACGGCCCTTGTGGAAATCGATGTCGTTGAGCGTTTGGAACAGGTGGCCGAAGAAATATTCCATCTGCTCGCCTGTCGCGGGCGGATCGGATTTCGGCCGCGTATCGTCGAGCGGCTGCGCGTCCAACTGCGCAAGGCGCAGCTCGTAGGCCAACACCTGCACCGCCTGGGCGAGATTGAGCGAGGAATAGCTCGGATCGGCGGGAATATGCACGGCGACGTGGCAGCGCATCAGCTCGTCGTTTTCCAATCCCGTGCGCTCATTGCCGAATACGATGGCGACTTCGCCGCCCGTCGCCGTGGCCTCGCGCACGCGCGCGGCCGCCTCACGCGGGGGGATTTCTGGCAACGACACCCCGCGCCGACGCGCGGTGCAGCCGAGCACGAAGCTGCAGTCGGCGATCGCCTCGACCAGCGTCGGCACGACGACGATATTTTCCAACACGTCGTCCGCCCCGGCGGCCATCGCCGTCGCATCCGCGTGCGGATATTTGTGCGGGGCGACGAGCACGAGCCGGGTGAACCCCATCGTGCGTATCGCGCGCGCGGCGGCGCCGATGTTGCCGGGGTGTGAGGTGCGAACTAAGACGAAACGAATCGATTGCATCGGGAATCGGGAATCGGGAATCGGGAATCGGGAATCGGGAATCGGGAATCGGGAATCGGGAATCGGGAATCGGGAATCGGGAATCGGGAATCGGGAAAGAATAGAAGCATCGTCATTCCGGCGAAAGCCGGAATGACGAGTGAAAACCCCTGTCCCGAGCCTCCGATGCGGCTTTATGCTACCCTTCGCGCCCCGCAGGCCACGCCTGACGGTTCGTTCTTTACCAGCTATCGATTGGAGTTCCACCATGCCCCGCCCCGCCGTCAATGTCGCGGTCAAGGCCGCGCGCGCCGCCGGCAACATCATCCTGCGCTATCTCAGCCGCGTCGAGGGACTCAATGTCGAGGAGAAGTCCCGGCACGATTACGTCAGCGAAGTCGACAAGCTCGCCGAGGCCGAGATCATCAAAGAACTGCGCCGGGCCTATCCGGACCACGGATTTCTGGCCGAAGAATCGGGCCAGAAAGGCAAAACGGACAAAGTCTGGATCATCGATCCGCTCGACGGCACGCATAACTACCTGCGCGGCTTCCCGCACTTCTGCGTCTCGATCGGCTTCCGCGACCACGGCGACCTCGTCTACGGTGTGGTCTACGATCCGCTGCGCGACGAAATGTTCACCGCCAGCAAGGGCGACGGCGCTTTTCTCAACGATCGGCGTATGCGCGTGACGAAAAGAGAAAGTCTCGCCGGCGCACTGCTTGCCACCGGTTTCCCGTTCCGCCAGCGTCGGCATCTTGGCGCCCAACTCGACATGACCCGCGCCTTGCTCGGCGAGGCCGAGGACATCCGCCGCACCGGCTCGGCCGCGCTCGACCTGGCCTACGTCGCCGCCGGACGTCTGGATGGCTACTTCGAAACCGGCCTGAATCCCTGGGACATGGCCGCGGGCGTGCTGCTCGTGCGCGAAGCGGGCGGCCAGTGCAGCGACTTCGCCGGCCGGGCCGGCATGCCTGACAACGGCAATCTCATTGCCGGCAACCATTTCGTCGCCGCGGCGATGGCGAAGGTGATCTCCGCGCACTCGCCGCCGACGCTGCTCTAAAAGCGCGATTTACCGCATCTGCTTCAGCCTCCCTCTTTAAGGGGGAGGTTGGTGAGGAAGCACGGCGTAGAGATCAAAACCATCCCCACCCAACCCTCCCCTTGAAGGGGAGGGGTTGAGCGATCAGCGCGCGTTGGCCACGGCGCGCGAGGGAAGAAAGGACGCGGCGCGATCCAACGCCGCATCAATATCCACACTTAGATCTTCAACCGCTTCGATACCGACGGATAAGCGCAGCAAACCGTCGCCGATGCCGGCGACGCGGCGCGCTTCGGCGTCCATCGCCGCGTGCGTCATCGTCGCCGGGTGCGCGGCGAGGCTTTCGACACCGCCGAGCGATTCAGCCAACGTGAAAGATTGCAGTCCGTTGACGAAGGCTTCCACCGCCGCGGCACCGCCGGCCAGATCGAAGCTCAGCATCGCGCCAAAACCACGCTGCTGACGCGCCGCCAGTGCGTGCTGCGGATGGCTGGCCAGACCCGGGAAATATACTTTCTCCACCGCGGGGTGGGCATCGAGAATCTCCACGATCGCCGTGGCGTTTTCCTGGTGCGCGCGCAGGCGCGGCTGCAGCGTGCGCAGGCCGCGCAAGGTCAGGTAGCTGTCGAACGCGCTGCCGGACACGCCGAGGCAGTTGCACCACCACGCCAGCTGCTCGCCGACTGCGGCGTCCTTCCACACCACCGCTCCGCCGACGACGTCGGAATGGCCGTTGAGGTACTTTGTTGTCGAGTGCACGACGATGTCCGCGCCGAGCGAGATCGGCTGCTGCAGCGCCGGCGACAGGAAGGTGTTGTCGACCACGACCAGCGCGCCGACTTCGTGGGCGAGGCGCGACACCGCCGCGATATCGACGATGCGCAGCAGCGGATTGCTCGGCGTCTCGATCCAGACGATCTTCGGCTTGCAGGCCAAGGCCGTCGCCAGCGCATGCGTGTCGTTGAAATCGACGATCGAGCAGCGGTACAGCCCGCGCTTGGCCTGATTGACGAACAGGCGATAGCTGCCGCCGTAGCAGTCATGCGGCACGATGATGAGGTCGTCGGGCCCGAGCTGCGAGGTGACCAGCGTGATCGCGGCCATGCCCGTCGCGGTGACGACGGCGCCGTCGCCGCCTTCGAGGTCGGCCAGCGCACCGGCGAGCACGTCGCGGGTCGGGTTGCCCGAGCGCGAGTAATCGTACGCACGCTTCTTACCAAAGCCTTCGAAACTGTAGTTCGTCGACAGATACAGCGGCGGCATCACGGCACCGTGCGCGGCATCCTGGTCGACGCCGGCGCGTGCGGCGATCGTGGCGGCTTGGCGGACGTTTTTCTGGGCGACGTGAGTCACTATTCTTCTCCGGGTCTTCAGACGTGCAAACACTGCTCGAACAGACGGTTCACGATCGCTTCTTCCTTGAGGAACGCGTCGTGGCCATAGTCCGAGGAAATTTCGACCAGCTCGCAGGCAGCGCCGGCGCGGGCGTGGTACTCGCGCAGCAGCGACAACGGCACGGTCAGGTCGTCGCGCACCGCGAACAATGTCGTCGGCACGCGCACCGCGGCGGGATCGATTTCGTGGGTATCGAGCGAACGACCGAGGCAGCGGTAGGCGTCGGCGTCGAAACGACGCACGAACTTGCGGCCGTGATATTCGACCCAGCCGATCACGCCGTCAGCCTGCGCGTCGGCCGGCGACTCGCCGCCGAAACGCTGCTCGACGCCTTCGACCGTGCGATAACCGAGCACGGCGAGCGAACGCGCCAACGCGAGCGCTTCGGTCGTCGCCGACGCGCCGCCGAGATCGAGGATCGCGCGCTGCACATGGCGCAGTGCGAGACCGAATTGAGAGGCGCGATGCGCCGCGCTGAGCAGGACGAGATGGCGCAGACGGTCGCCAAGCAGCGCGGCGAGCTGCTGCGCGACATTGCCGCCGTACGACGCGCCGACGACGAGGTGAACGCGGCGCACGCCGAGGCGGTTGAGCAGCAAAAGGAGCGCGCGCGCCTGGTCGCCCGTCGAGATCGCGGGGAAATCCGCGCCGGCGGAACGCGGACCGGTCGAGGCATCGCAGCCGCCGAGCCAATCAATACCGACAAGGCAGTAGCGATCGGTGTCGAGCGCCTTGCCGGCGCCGCACTGCGACTCCCACCAGCCCTTGCCGTCGCGCGCGACCGGGCGACGGTGCGCGGAAATGCCGCCGAGCACGACGATCACCGGCGCATCGGCGGGGCCGACGCAGCTCCAGGCCAGCGTGGCATTGCTGAGGACCGCGCCCGATTCGAGCACGAAGGATTGTGGCAGCGCGAGTTCGCCTTCGAGCCATTGCACGGCCGGCGCAGGAGCTGCGGCCTGGATGCTCGGTTGGAGTTGCGGTTCGGCGCTCATTTCGGTCTCGTCTTTCATATACAGCCCCAACGAGACGAATGCAGCGATACCTTGCGCTCGCCTCATCTTTACGGGGTCCACCGCGGCGTGAAGCTTCCGCGGACCTCGCAGGAATTGGCACCAATCGCAAACCCATTGGGTTTTGTGACGGTTGCCCCGGCGTCGCTGGGCCTGTCCCTCAGCCGGTCTTGATGAGTGTGGGCATATGCTAAGGACGATAAATTTGGATGTCAAGACGTATAGGCGTTTAGACGTCCAAATAAACAAATGTAAAGAAATGGGTCGATTTTCGGCCCTACCACGCGAAACGGCGCTATTTCGCGCGCTGGCTGGCCACGAAGATGCCAAGCAGCGACAGCACGAGGCCGATCCAGTCGGCGGGCGTGGTCGGGCGGGCGAACAGGATCACATCGAGCACGAATGACAATCCGGGCTGCAGCAGCAATAACAGGCCGACGAGCGACGCCGGCAGCACCGGCATCGCCTGCGAAATCAGCACCCAGCCGAGCACCTGGCCGAAGAACGCGAGTGCGAGCAGCGCGGCCCATGACTGCCCGTCGGGAATCGCGAAGCTCTGGCCCTCGGCGACGACGGCGACGGCCAGCATGACCGCGCAGATCAAGCTGACCCCGCACAACGCGAGCTGCGGCGTCAGCGCGGGCCGGCGCAATTGCGCGCGGCGCTGGGTCAGCATGTAGACCGCGTAGGCAATGCCGGTCAGCACACCAAGCAGCACGCCGAGGCGATAGTCCGCGCTCAGCGCCGACCAGCCCTGCCCCACGATCAGCCAGAGGCCGAAGATCGCCAGCGCAAGGCCCAGCGCGAACCGCCAGCCGAGCTTCTCGCGGTAGAACACGACGCCGGCCAAGGCCATGACGAAGACCTGAAAATTGCCGATCAGCGTCGCGACACCCGGGCCGATGTAGTGGATGCTCCGATGCCACATCATCAGGTCGATCGCGAATGCCAGCGCCGGCACGACCAGCCAGGCCACATCGCGCCAGCCGAAACCGCGCCACTGGCCGCGTACGATCAGCAGGACGATCAGCATCGTGCCGCCGAACGCGAGGCGATAGAACGCCGACACCGTCGGTGCCACATGCGCGTAGCGCACGAAGATGCTGGTCGTCGAGATCAGCGCGGCGCCCGCGAGCATTTGCACGAAGGCACGGCGATAGGCCGCGGTGGCGGCCGTGGCGGCGGTGTTCACGGCGTCGTCTTCTCGTGCTCCAGCGCGAGCGGCTCGGTCGCCGCCTCCGCCAGCCATTCGCGCATGGCCGGCAGGGCCAGCAAGGCATCGACATAAGCGCGCTCGTGCGCGCCCAGTTCGACCGAATAGCTGACAAAACGCGACACGACCGGCGCATACATTGCGTCCGCGATCGAAAACGCGCCGAACAGGAATGGACCCTGCGCCGCGTGGGCTGCACGCGCTTCCTGCCAGAGCGCGCGGACGCGGGCGATGTCCTTCGCTGTGTCCTCGCCGATGACAGGCATCGGCCCCTGGCGCCGTGTATTCATCGGCATATGCGTGCGCAATGCGGCGAAACCCGAATGCATTTCGGCGCTGATCGCGCGTGCCCAGCCGCGCGCGGCCCGGTCCGCGGGCCAGCCGCGGCCGTCGAGGAAATAGTCGTTGATGTAGTCGCAGATTGCCAGCGAATCCCAGACATGCACGTCGCCGTCGATCAGCACGGGCACGCGCCCGGCCGGGGAATAATCACCGATGCGCGCATAGAACTCCGGCGTGTCGAGCGGCAGCTTGACCTCGTCGAACGCGACGCCGAACTGGCGCAGCAGCAGCCAGGGACGCAGCGACCACGACGAATAGTTCTTGTTGCCGATGACAAGGATCGGTTGCGTGCTCATGATCAGGCGCCGTGCGGAGGGTGGCGAATTCCAACACACCGGCCGGGCACGTTGAAGTGCCGCTTTCAAATCGGGTCGGCTACCCAATCCTCGCCGTAACCGGGGTCGGCGCGTCGTTCGGCCAGGGCGGCATCGATGCGCTCGGCGACCGCCCGGGCCCGCGGCCAGTCGCTCTCGGCGACCATCACGTTGACCAGATCGTTGACCGGAAGCTCACCGGCGGCGCCGGTCAAATAGTGCCCGCTCACATACGCCGTCACGCCCTCGTCCGCGAGCGCGTTTTTCACGAGATTCGCGTCGATGATGTTCTCGGCCCGGTAGACGATCTTCATGCACCTGCCACGCTAACGCATTCGGCGAGGGCTGGTAAAGCGGCAGCGCGGCTCCCGGAGCCCGACCTGCCGATTTCCGCGCCTTACCGGTATACTCGAACGCCTGCCCGAAAACGGCCTCCAGGCCGCAGCCTTACACAAAAAATGAGCAGCAATCCCCCGATCGTCAACAATTTCATTCGCCAGATCATCACCAGCGACGTCGCCGCCGGGAAGCACAGCGGACGCGTCGTTACCCGCTTTCCGCCCGAGCCGAACGGCTATTTGCACCTCGGCCACGCCAAGTCGATCTGCCTGAATTTCGGCGTCGCCGGCGACTATGCCGGCGTCTGCCATCTGCGTCTGGACGATACCAACCCGACGCGCGAGGACCCGGAATTCGTCGAGGCGATCAAGGCCGACGTGCATTGGCTCGGCTTCGAATGGGACGCGCTGCGCCACGCTTCGGACTATTTCGAGGTCTTCTACCTCTGCGCGCTGAAGCTGATCCGCGACGGCCAAGCCTTCGTCTGCGACCTGTCCGCCGACGAAGTGCGCGAATACCGCGGCACGTTGACCGAACCTGGGCGCAATTCGCCGTATCGCGACCGCAGCGTCGAGGAGAACGTCGATCTGTTCCAGCGCATGCGCGCTGGCGAATTCCCGGACGGCGCAAAGACGCTGCGCGCGAAGATCGACATGGCCTCGGGCAACATCAATCTGCGCGATCCGGCCCTGTACCGCATCCGCAAGACCACGCACCAGAACACCGGCGACGCCTGGCCGATCTATCCGATGTACGACTACGCGCACTGCATTTCCGACGCGGTCGAAGGCATCACGCATTCGCTGTGCACGCTCGAGTTCGAGGATCACCGCCCGCTCTACGACTGGTGCCTGGCGCAGATCGATCTGCCGCATCACGCCGAGCTTCTGCAGCCGCTGGTGGACGCCGGCCTGCAGATGCCGGTGAGCACGCCGCAGCAGATCGAATTTGCACGCGGCAATCTCGACTACACGGTGACCAGCAAGCGCAAGCTCGCCGCGCTCGTCGAGGACGGCCTCGTCGACGGCTGGGACGACCCGCGCATGCCGACGCTCGCCGGCGTGCGCCGCCGCGGCTATCCGGCCGCCGCGATCCGCACGTTCTGGGAGCGCGCGGGCGTGTCGAAGCAGGTGTCGACGATCGAATACTCCGTGCTCGAAGCCTGCGTACGCGAAGAGCTCGACGCGAGCGCGCCGCGCCGCCTCGCTGTGCTCGATCCGCTCAAGCTCGTCATTACGAATCTGGCGCACGATCACGTCGAAACGCTGACGTTCTCCAACCATCCGAAGAACGAAACCTTCGGCACGCGCAGCGTGCCGTTCTCGCGCGAGCTGTGGATCGAGCGCGAGGATTTCCTCGAGGAACCGGTGAAAGGATTCCACCGCCTCGTGCCGGGCGGCGAAGTGCGCCTGCGTGGCGTCGGCATCGTCAAGGCCGAGAGCGTGACCAAGGATGCGAGCGGCAACGTGAGCGAAGTGCACTGCACGCTCGATCCCACCTCGCGCGCCGGGCAGAGCGGTGCCGAGCGCAAGGTCAAAGGCACGATCCACTGGGTCAGCGCGCGCCACGCGGTCGAGGCCGAAGTACGACTGTACGAACGCCTGTTCACCATCGCCGATCCCGACGACGATACGGACGGCAAAACCTATCGCGACCATCTCAACCCGAATTCGCGTCGTCTCGTGCGCGGCTATCTCGAAGCCTCGCTCGCCGAAGCGATGCCGGGTACCGCGGTCCAGTTCGAGCGCTTGGGTTACTTCGTTGCTGACCGCCGTGACCATGCGGCGGGTTCGCCGGTCTTCAACCGCGTCGTGACCCTGCGCGATTCGTTTGCGAAAGCAGCGAAATAATCGCGCCGGCCTCTTTGTAGAACCGCGCCATCACGACCGAGTGTCGTGACATCGCCCTCGCACGCATCCGCTCGGGCGCGTGAGGCAGCGGCAGAAACGCGCACACCGGACCATCACGCGAGCGCGGATTTTCGACATCAAGAACGCTCGATTACGTTCTGAGTATAAATTGTGATTTTATATATGATGCTGCGCCGCAGAATGCAAGCGGCGCCCTCTTGCTGTATTTTTGCTTTTGAATCGATCTAAAACTCATTCGAACGCCGCCCCGCTCGCCTCGAGGGAACGCCGCATGCGCTGCCGCAGCAATGAAAGATCGCCGCTTGGGCCTCATCCGTCTTCCACTCTCCGCACCGTGCGCTCCTCGACGCGGGCGCGCGAATCCTGTGCGGTCCGCCTAAGCCTTCTCTTTGATGCACGAACGCAATGTTCGGCCGCCAACGACCTTCGATCCGAATAGAAGACTGCTCCGAATCACGGCCTCGATCCAGGCAAAAAATCCTCGACACGCTGCCCTCCCACGTCGCACGGAAGCGAATACAACTTCTGTTCTGTCTTTTTGACGTGCAGACACGTCGCAACACCCACGCTTCGCCGCAAGACGCATTTCAGTCCCTGTCTACCAACGCAACAGGAGTGAGCTATGCAATTCGCGAAATGGATGAACCATATCAAGCAACTCGGCTGCCTCGTGCTCTTGGGCCTGCCGTTCGCCGCCGCTGCACAGACCACGGTCAACGTGCTCGCCGAGGCGCCGCAGTTCGGCATCTACAGCAGCACACTGCCGACAAACTACACGCCGCCGCAAGGCGTGATCGTGCTGCGCGGAAACCAGTCCTGGTACACCCTCACCAAGCTGACCGCATCGCAGCAACAGCAACTGGGCTCCGACCTCAAAGCCAAAGTCACCTACTACGGCGGCTGCGATTCCTACGATCGCATCGAGTCGGTGGTGTATCTGGCGATGCCGCCCGGCGTGCAGCCGACGAGCAACGATCTGCCCAACGCGATCGAGATGGCACGCTTCATGTCGTCGTTCAACTACTACGACCAGGCCGCGCCGATCTATGTTTATCCGTACATGAACATCAGTTCGTACCAGCGCTTTCTCGCGAACGGCGCGCAGGATATCTGGGTCGGCATCGCCGGCGGCTCGAATCCGACCTTCCCGCCTTCGCAGGGCTATCAGAAGTGCTGGGACAGCAATGGGAATGCGAGCACGAACATCCCGCTCACTACTTTCCCGCCGAACATCACCGAGGCGCAGGCCCCGTACGTCGGCTTCAGCTTCGCGCTTGATTTCGTCTCTTCGCAATCCGCCGGCACGCCCGCGTCGACCGATGCCGTGGCTGCGGTGTTGAATGCGCCCACGGTGGTCGGTTCGAGAACCGTCGCCTTGTCCATCGCCGGAACGATGACCGTGCCGAGTCCTGGAAGCGGGACGACGGTCACCGGCACCGTGATCGTGATCGTCACCAGCCATGGCAGCGATTCGGAATACGGTTTCAACAGCGGCAATACGTTGGTCATCAACGGCACGCAGGTGGGCAGTTCGTTCAGCACGCAGGCCGACTGCGCGCCGTACGCGAGCAGCACGATCAATCCGCTCAATACGTCGCTGGAAGGAAACACCACCGGCAGCCATCCGTCCAATCCGAGAAACTGGTGCCCAGCCACGCCCGTGCGCACCACCGCGTCGAACCCCGGTGTGCCCAACCCGACAACGAGCAATCCCGGTACTCCGATTCAGGCGCAGGTGTTCAGCAACGTTACTCTCAACGTCGGCAGCAACAACGTCGTGCTGAACATGGGGCCGTTCCAGACGCGGTTCGGCGGCGCATACAACGCGAGCAACGGCGATTACTATCCGACGTCAATCACGTTCGTACCTTCGCCTTGAGGGCGGGCAAGGCGAGGTCCTGATCCGACAATACGGCACCCGTGCTCGTTGCCCACGCGGCGAGGACGGGTTGTTGGATGAGATTGTTCGAACCTGCCGTCGCACAAATCCTGAAAGAGTATCTGACTGAAGCCTTGCGTTAAAAAACGTAGCGCGGCGTTTTCAGGTTACGATTTTCTCAAAACACACACCGATTGGCCGAGATTCCCCATTTCCTCCATAAGAGTGCCGTTTTCCATCCTGACTGGACTAGCAAGCTTAATATGTGGAATATCACCTGGAAATATTCCTTCAATTTCTAATTCAAGATGACTTGCCCAGGCTTGAATGGCATCCCTGCTCATAAACATATTTAGTGGGTGATTGCCATCAATATCCTTAATGTTTCCTTCGAAGACTGTCCATTGACAGTAAACCGAGAATTCCAAGAAGGAAAAAACAATCTTGCCCCCCGGTCGCAGTACGCGTTTGGCCTCCTGCAAGTACACGTATGACTGTTCATGCAACAGATGAGTAAAGACCGAGAAGAAGCACACCATGTCTGCCTTCTCGTTCTTCTCTGGAATGTTTAACTTACCTACAACTTCAAATCGCCAATCGGATCTGTTTGCCAACCGGCGAGCATATTCGACCAGGTCCGGAACAACGTCAGTCCCCAAGTATTTTCCTTCTAGGTACTCAGATAAGGGGCTTGCGAGACGGCCGGAGCCGCATCCTACGTCAATCAGATAGTGGCCTGGCTCAAGGCCATGTTGAATAAGTAAGGAACGTTCAAGCAGCCCTATTGCGTCAAACTCTCCTCCGATTGCCTTTTTCATAGCTGCGTCAGTGTTTCGCATTCTAGAAAGCGATTTGACGTAGTCGGCGTAAGAGTTTTGGAAATCCAGTTTCTTCATTTGCTTTGCTCTTTCATAAAAAAGAACCTTGGCTGCGAGCTGCGAAACAGTCTATCCATGCTGCTCACGAAACAGCAAGATCGATCATCTCCGCACGGGTCAGACGATCTCGTGGTTCTTCCCAGATCAAGCCCGATAGAGCAAGCGACTCACCCTGTACCAACGATGTAATGCCGTATTGGATAAGAAAGCTGTTGCAGAAGCTCTGCGTAAAGGTCGGACCTAAAAACAGGCACTCCGCGAGAAGCCATAATAAAGTTCGTGCCCGACACTATGCGCAACTTTTACCGCATATATGATGGAGCGGGTGATGGGAATCGAACCCACGTTAGCAGCTTGGGAAGCTGCAGTTCTACCATTGAACTACACCCGCGCCGCGAGAGGCTTGCGCGTGCGACGAAGCTTATCGGCCCTCGCGCGCCGAAAGCAACAATCCGTGGCCGTCAGGCAAGCGCCGAAACCGTTGCCATGATGTGCGGTGACGCGGGCGCGCGCGAATGCGCAGGCTTCGCCACCCGCCGCAATTCGGCCGGCAGGTCGCGCGCGACGGCCTTGGCGAGTGCGCGGATTTCGGGCAGGCCACTGCATTCCCACACCGATCCGCGCAGCAAGGTGCCGAGGCAACGCAGACCGTGCGTCGGTTGACCGTCGGCACTGAGCAGACGGCCTTCGGCGTCGGTGGCGAGACCGAGATCGAGTTCGTCCGGATGGGCGACGCCTTCGCTCACCATCTGATGGATCAGCGGATGATCGGTCGCGTTCACCGAAATATTGAAACCGGTGGCCTGGATGACGAGATCGGCGGCGAAACTGCGCACGCTTTCGGCGCCGCGCGGCTGCACGCGCACCTCGAGTTGGTCGCGCTCGCTCGCATGCGCATCGATCGAACGGATATGCGCGGCGAGGATCTTCAGCCGCCCCTGCGTGCGCAGGCGCGCCAGTTCATTCGTCGTCTGCTGCGGCAAGCGGTGGCGCGCGGATTCCCACATCCAGCGCAGATGGCGCAGGAAGCGTGCGCGTTCGTCGGTATCGAGGAGCTGCCACAGGTTCTGCGTTTCCGAGCGCAGGCCGTCGATGACCGAGCGCCATTCGACGTCTTCGTCCTGCATCGACGCGCGGATCTCGCGCAGCCAATGGGTCACCCGCGGATTGGCGCGCAGCGCTTCGACGAGCGATGCCTGATGTTCGTAAGGCTGGCCGGGCGCATGATTGTGGCTGCGCGGCAGGCGGCCGTGGCGGGAAATGGCGGTGAGTTGGGCATTCGGCCACAGACGCGCGGCTGTTTGCAGCGCATCGACCGCAGTCAAGCTGGTGCCGAGGACAACGACGCGCTCCGGTGCCTTGCGCGGCAGCGGCCAATGCCAGGGATCGGCGGTGTAAGCATGGCTTGCGCGCGCCGCTTCGCTGACTTCCGCGAGCGGCGTCGACGGCAGTGCGCCGATGGCCAGCACCACCCCGTCGGCGTCGAACGCCTCGCCGTCGGCCGTGCCGACGACATAGCCGGTGGCGTCGCGGCCGCGCACGCTCGTGGCATCGACCGATAGCACGCGTAGCGCCAGGCCCCGTTCGCGCGCACTAGCTATTTCGCGTGCCAGAACGGTCTCCAGATAGTCGCCGTACCAGGCCCGCGGGACGAAATCGGGGCCTTTGATCGGCCAGCCCTGCGCGTGCGCATGTTCCACGAACGCGCCGACATCGTCGGCGAACAGGCCCATATTTGCGGCGCGGACGTTAAGCAGGTGATGCTCGGCCGTGGTTGAGTACGCCACGCCGCGGCCCGGGGCCTGCCGGCCGACCAGCCAAGTGAGTTCGAACTCGCCGGGATGGCCACGGCGCAGGAATTCGCCTACGACAGCGGAGCCCGCGGCTCCCCCGCCGATCACGATAAGTCGCTGCATGTTGTTTATTCGAGAGCCGCGTCGATGCGGCGATAGCTGAATGGAAGCACAACGATCGTTAGGAGTTCGCTAAATCCACATGCCCGCGGGTGATGTGGTTATGGCCGCCACGGCGCAGCGTCATTTTATCGCAGACCGCATCACGCTTCGCCTGCAGCGCACCGCGGAAACGACCGGGAGCCGCATATCACCCCAAGCAATAACCGCAGCGCATGACCCTATAACAAAAGGTACGTTCTGGCGCACGGCGGCGAGGACTAGGATCGCTGGCATCCCGTCTGACTGTTCAGACGTCTAGCCGTCCAAACCACCACGCGAGCGCCGACGTGTCAGCCCAACCGAACCGCATCCTGTCGCCGTTCTCTGAGGACAAGCTCGCGCTGTTGGCGCGCCTGACCGAGGGGCTCGATACCGATTCCCTTTACTGGCTGTCCGGCTACGTCGCCGGCGTCGCCTCCTCGTCGCGGCATGTGCCGTTGGCCGCGTCGGTCGCCAGCAATGTCGCCGTGCCGCTGCCGGCGACAGTCGCGCCAGCCGCCGAGGCTGCGCCGTCGCAGCGCCTGACCATCGTCTACGGCAGTCAGACCGGCAACGCCAAGCGCCAGGCCGAAGCGCTCGCGCGCGAAGTCGAGGGCGCCGGGCTCAACGTGCGCCTGGTCCGCGCCGACGCCTACAACACGCGCGAACTGGCGAGCGAACGTCTGCTCTACGTGGTGATCTCGACCCAGGGCGACGGCGATCCGCCCGACGACTCGCGCGGCTTCGTCGAATTCATCAAAGGCAAGCGCGTACCGAAGCTGCCACAGCTGAAGTTCGCCGTGCTCGGTCTCGGCGATTCGAGTTATCCGCAGTTCTGCGCGATCGGTACGACCATCGATGCACGCCTCGCCGAACTCGGCGGCTCGCGCCTGGTCGATCGCGGCGATGCCGATCTCGACATCTCCAGCGTCGCCGCGCCGTGGGCGAAGAAGGCGCTCGATCAGGCGCGCGATCTGCTCAAGGTCGACGCGCCCAGCACGCCCCGCGCGGCCACGGTCACGCCGCTACGCAGCGCCACGCATGCGCACACGTGGGCGCGTGAGAAGCCGTTCACGGCGCCGTTGCTCGCCAATCAGCGCATCAGTGCACGCAACGGCACGAAGGACATCCGCCACATTGAACTCTCGCTCGAAGGTTCGGGCCTGAGCTACCACCCAGGCGACGCGCTCGGCGTGGTGGCGCCGAATCCGCCCGCGTTGATCGACGCGGTTCTCGCCACGCTTAAGCTCGACGGCGAGCGCGCCGTCGCCGTGCAAGGCGAATCGCACACGCTGCGCGAATGGCTGCTGCGCAAGCGCGAGATCACCACGCTGTCGAAGCCGTTCCTCGTCGAACTCGCTAAGCGCGCGAAGAGCGAAGCGCTCGACCGCGCACTCACGCCCGAAGGCAAGGACGCGCTGCGCGAACTGCTCGGCGACTATCAACTGATCGATGTGCTGCGCGCGTTCCCGGCGTCGTGGTCCGCCGAAGAATTCGTCGGCGCGCTGCGTGTACTCGCACCGCGCATGTATTCGATTGCGTCGAGCCAGAAAACGGTCGGTGATGAAGTCCATCTCACCGTCGCGGTGCTCGATTACGAAAAGTTCGGGACCCGGCACGTCGGCGCGGCGTCACAGTTTCTGGCTACTCTCCCGGAAGACGCCGGCGTGCCGGTCTTTATCGACGAGAACGACCGCTTCCGTCTGCCGGCGGACGCGGCGCGCGACGTGATCATGATCGGCCCCGGCACCGGTGTGGCGCCGTTCCGCGCGTTCCTGCAGGAACGCGCGGAGACCGGCTCCAGCGGCCGCAACTGGCTGTTCTTCGGCAACCCGCATTTCCGCACCGACTTCCTCTATCAGGTCGAATGGCAGAAGGCGCTCAAGGACGGCACGCTGCACAAGCTCGATCTCGCCTTCTCGCGCGATCAGTCCGAGAAAGTCTACGTGCAGCATTCGCTGCGCCGCCGCGGCAAGGAACTCTACGATTGGATCGTGAACGGCGCGCATGTCTACGTTTGCGGCGACGCGACGCGCATGGCCGCCGATGTCGACGCGGCGCTGCGCGAGATTGTGATCGAGCACGGCGCCAAGTCCGAGGAGGACGCACGCGATTTCATCAACCAACTCGCCGCCGAGCGCCGCTACGCGCGTGACGTCTACTGATATGTCCACGATCGCGCCCGTTCTCTCTCCCGTCGAAGGCATCAAGACCCGCAGCCGGCGCTTGCGCGGCACGCTGCTCGAAAGTCTCGCCAACGATGTCACCGGCGCGATCGCCGACGACGACACGCAGCTGATCAAGTTCCACGGCAGCTACCAGCAGGACGACCGCGATCTGCGCGAGGAACGTCGCGCGCAAAAACTCGAGCCGGACTACAGCTTCATGATCCGCACGCGCCTGCCCGGCGGCGTGGTCACGCCGGAGCAGTGGCTCAAGCTCGACACGATTGCGACGCGCTATGCGAACGGCACGCTGCGCCTCACCACGCGCCAGGCGTTCCAGTTTCACGGCGTGATCAAGCGCGAACTGAAGGCGACGATACAGGCGATCAACGCCACACTGATCGACACGATCGCGGCCTGCGGGGACGTCAACCGCAACGTGATGGTCGCAGCGAATCCGCTCGCCTCAGACGTGCACGCGCAGATCTACGCTGACGCGGCAAAGCTGTCGGAGTTCCTCAAGCCGAAGACGCGCGCCTACTACGAAATCTGGCTCGACGAAGAGAAAGTGGCAGGCTCAGGCGAGGAACACGAGCCGATCTACGGCCAGGTCTACCTGCCGCGCAAATTCAAAATTGCGTTCGCCGTACCGCCGGTCAACGACGTTGACGTGTTCGCGAACGATCTCGGCTTTATCGCGATTCTCGAAAACGGCGTGCTGCTCGGATACAACGTCACCGTCGGCGGCGGCCTCGGCGCGACGCACGGCGAGCCGGCGACCTATCCGCGTCTCGCCGACGTGCTCGGTTTCGTCGCCCCCGATCGCGTCAACGCGATCGCGGAAGCCGTGGTGACGACGCAGCGCGATTTCGGCGGCCGCGCCGACCGCAAACACGCGCGGCTCAAGTACACGATCGACGACCGCGGCCTCGACTGGTTCAAGGCCGAAGTCGAGCGCCGCTTCGGTGCGCCGTTGCGTCCCGCGCGGCCGTTCCACTTTGAACACAACGGCGATCGCTTTGGCTGGGTCGAGAGCACGAGCGGCCGCGCGCACCTGACTCTGCGCATCGAGGCCGGCCGCGTCGCCGATCGCGGCGAGCTGCGCCACCTGTCCGCGCTGCGCAAGATCGCGCAGATTCACGCGAACGAAAATTCGGGTCTCGAATTCCGGTTGACGCCGAACCAGAATCTGCTGATCGCGAACGTGCCGAATGAAGATCGTGCCGAGATCGACGAGATCCTCGCCGAGCATCATCTCGATCTCTATCGCACGGCGACGCCGCTGCGCCTCAACGCGCTGGCCTGTGTTGCGCTACCGACCTGCGCACTGGCGATGGCCGAGGCCGAGCGCTACCTGCCCGATTTCACCGGCAAAGTCGAAGCGCTGCTCGAACAGCACGGCCTGCGCGATGCGAATATCCATCTGCGTCTCTCCGGTTGTCCGAACGGCTGCTCGCGGCCGTATCTCGGCGAGATTGCACTGATCGGCAAGGCACCCGGTCGCTACAACCTCATGCTTGGCGCCGACGCGCGCGGGCAACGGCTCAACCGTCTGCATCGCGAGAATGTCGACGAAGCGCAGATTCTCGCCACGCTCGGCGAACTGTTCGCGCGCTATGCCGCCGAGCGATCGCACGACGAAGCATTCGGCGATTTTCTCGTGCGCGCCGGCGTCCTCGCCGAGGCGCACTACAAAGTCATTCCGGTCACGCTGCTTGAATCGTCGTTGGCGGCATGAGCCGAGGAGCAATGATCCCATGTTGAACTGTTCAGCCCCATCCTGCGACGAATCCGCTTCATTCGGAACCCACCGCAACATCGTCAATAGATATAGCGCCGGAGAGCGCGTCATGAAACTCCCCGAAATCGAAACTGCCGCCAAAGACCCCACCGAACTCGTCGAGCTCAACACTTGGCTCGAAAGCCGCAACGCGCACCAGCGCGTCGCCTGGGCGCTGGAAAATCTGCCCGGCGAGCACGTGTTGTCGTCGAGCTTCGGCGCACAGTCGGCCGTACTGCTGCATCTGGCCACGCGCGAGCGCAACGATCTTCCCGTCGTGCTGATCGACACCGGCTACCTGTTTCCGGAAACCTATCGCTTCGCCGACGAGCTGACCGAAAAACTGTCGCTCAACCTCAAGGTCTACCGACCCAATATCGGCATCGCATGGATGGAAGCACGGCACGGCAAGCTCTGGGAAAACGGCGTCGAAGGCATCACCGAGTACAACGTGCTGCGCAAGGTCGAACCGATGCGCCGCGCGCTGATCGAACTCGGCGCCCACACGTGGATCGCCGGCTTGCGCCGCGCACAGTCGACCACGCGGCGCCATTCGAACGTACTCGAAGTGCGCGAGGGCCGCTGGAAGCTGCATCCGCTCGTCGACTGGAGCGATCGCGACATCTGGCAGTACATGCAGCATCACGGCCTACCCTATCACCCGCTGTGGGAACAGGGTTATGTGTCGATCGGCGATGTGCACACAACGCGCGCGCTCGACGATGGTATGCGCGAGGAAGACACTCGCTTCTTCGGCCTCAAGCGCGAGTGTGGGCTGCACTTCGATTGACGCAACCTGTGCCCGTCACACGCGCTCCCACTCTGCGACACCGCCCGGTACGATCTCGAACAACGGGTGAGCTTCGGGCCGGCGCAGCGAGCGCCACCGCCGGAACAGATCCGGATTGCGCACCTGCAGCTTGCCCAGCAAGTGCTGCCATTCGTGGTCAAGCTGGCCCGAAGTTGTCGGGACGCGCGCCAGCTTGGTGCGAACCGGCCCGATCTTGCTGGCGTCGAACGAATATCCTCGCGCCAGTGCCTCTGCGTGCACGCCGGCAAGGAAGACGCTGATCGCCGAACGCGGAGCCGCATGCGTTTGGAACCGCTGCAGTTGAGGATGGTGGCGATAACCGCGCGTCTCGCCGCGCAGAACGGCACGCGCAAGCAATGCCTCCCGCCACAGCGCGACCAAACCTTGCGGATCGAGATAACGCGGATGCACGGTCCATAGGCGCATCGTCGTTCCCGCTAGCGCGATCGACCGTCGAAATGCGTGATGTTCAACGTATCGAGATCGACGTTTTCCAGACAACGCACATTGATCGCCGCCATCGCCTTGCCCGACGCATCGCTGCCCTCGCCGAACGGATGAATGCCGCAGGCCGGGCAGAACTTGTGCTGGATCACATGTTTGTTGAACGTGTAGCTCGCAAGCGTGCGATCACCGCGCCGCACGTGCAGGCTTTCGCGCGGCACGAACCACATCAGCGCACCTTTGCGCTGGCACATCGAGCAGTTGCAGCTCATAACGCTGCCGAGCTCGCCCTCGACTTCGAACGCCACCTGCCCGCAATGGCAACTGCCTTGGTACGTCATCGCCTACTCCCGCAAACCGAAAGGCTGGCAGGGTAGCTCAGGCATAAAGCAAAGTCAGGCGGCCTTGGCGACGAGCCTTTTCTGCAGCTCGCTCCAGTACGGCGGTACCGGCCACTGCTCAGGTTCCTCGCCGGCAAGCGCGCGTTGCAGGTCGCGCTGGTCGATCTGCGGTGCGATCAGTTCGGCGAGGGTCGCCGCGTACGCGCGCAACACGCGGTCGCGGCGCAGGACCAGCCAAGTCGTGCATTCGGGGAACAGGCCTTCGGCGTCGATCTGATGCAGGTCGTTCGCGTCTTCGGCGGTGAACGCCATGTCGGCGAAGATGCCGACGCCGAGGCCGGCGCGCACGTAGGTCTTGATCAAATCGGCGTCGCGCGAGGTGCAGGAAAAGCGCGGGACGATGCTGGCTGCGGCGAAGGCTCGGCGCAGCGAGGATTCGGGGCGCAGCGAGGATTCGTAGCTGACCAACGGCTCGCCGTCGAGGTCGGACAATTTCAGCGGCCGCTTCAGATCGGCGAGCGCATGCCCGTTCGGCACGACCACGGCGCGGCGCCAGCGGAACAGCGGCACAGCCAAGCCGTCGCTCGGCGAGGCGCCGGTGGTGCTGATGATCGCAAGATCGGCCTGGCCGCGCTCGAACAAGCCCATGACCTGCGCATCGCCAATCGGCTTCAGGTGCACGTTGACTGCGGGATAGCGATGTTTGAGCGTCGCGATCGCCTGCGGCAGGACGAAGCGCGCCTGCGTGTGCGTGGTCGTGATCGTCAGTTCGCCCTTGTCGTCGCCGCGCAGGTTGGCGGCAAGTGCGCGGATGTTGCGTGCCTCGGCAAGGATGATGCGCGCGCGGTCGATCACTTGCTGGCCGGCGGGGGTGATCGCGGAAAGGCTTTTGCCTTTGCGCGCGAAGAGCTGGAATCCGAGTTCGTCCTCGAGCTGCTTGAGCTGCTTGGACAGGCCGGGCTGAGTGGCGTGGACCTGGTCGGCGGCCTGGGTAATGTTGAGGCCGGCGTCGGAAATGGCGACGAGGTAGCGCAGTTGGGTCAGGGTCATAACGGGATACTCACGGGTATTCGCAATCGGGATTCGAGACGGCGCGAAACGGCGGATTGGCGACGACAACAGCGAGCGGAATGCGAAAAGTTCATGAATTGGTCCCGATTGATGCCCCGCAGCATAACCATTAGTTATTTAGGCGTCCAGACGTTTAGACGGCTAAATCACCGAATTTCGGCATGCAAAAGGCCTTATAACGCCGGGTGATATAGAGACGGATAGTGGCTTTTTGCCCAGATTCAATAGCGTCGTTCGACATTCGGCGCCCTATGCAGCCTAGCGCCTTTCGCAATACCCTTCCGGCATGGATATCCGCAAAGACTTGGCCGACGCCGTCGGCCGCACGCCGCTGATCCGCCTGCGCCGGGCCTCGCAGCTCACCGGCTGCGAGATCCTCGGAAAATGCGAATTCGCCAATCCGGGCGGCTCGATCAAGGACCGCACGGCGCTGGGCCTGCTGCTCGACGCCGAAAAAACGGGGGCGCTGCGGCCGGGTGGCACCATCGTGGAGGGCACCGCCGGCAACACTGGCATCGGCCTGGCCCTGCTCGGATCGAGCCGCGGCTACCGAACGATCATCACCATGCCCAACACGCAGAGTCGGGAAAAGATCGACGCGCTGCGCGTGACCGGCGCCGAGGTGCGCCTTGTGCCCGCCGTGCCCTACGCGAATCCTGCACATTACGCCCACGTTGCCCGGCGCTTGGCCGAAGAACTCAACGCGCGCGAGCCCGGCAGCGCCTGGTTCGCGAACCAGTTCGACAACACCGCGAACCGTGATTTCCACGAGGCGACGACCGGGCCGGAGATCTTCATTCAGACCGCGGGGCGCATCGACGGCTTCGTCTGCTCGACCGGCACCGGCGGTACGCTCGCCGGTGTCGCCCGTTATCTCAAGGCGAACAAACCCGGCGGCGCGACCATTGCACTGGCCGATCCGGCGGGCTCGGCGCTCGCGAGTTACGTCAATACCGGCGAGTTGAAAGCCGAGGGCAATTCGATCAGCGAAGGCATCGGCTCCAGCCGCGTCACGGCAAATTTCCAGGACGCGTCGATCGACTTGGCCTGGTCGATCGCCGACGACGAATCGCTGCCGCTCGTGCACGCCCTGCTCGCGGAAGAAGGACTCAACGTCGGCGGCTCGAGCGGCGTCAATGTCGCCGGGGCGATCCGCCTCGCGCGTGCGCTCGGCAAGGGTTACACCATCGTCACAGTGCTTGCCGACGCGGGCACGCGCTATCAGGCGAAGATCTTCAATCCGGAATTTCTGCGCGCGAAGAATCTGCCGGTGCCGGCGTGGCTCGATCGCGCGTTCCCGCCGGCGTAGGGGTTCGATTTATCGAGCCCGTTTTTCTCAACACCGCAAGATTCAAGAGCCGGGTTCGATAAATCGAATCCCTACGCGAAGCGTGCGCGCAGGCGCGGCCACAGCGTGATCGTCATCAGCCCGAGCAGCACCAGGGCGCCGGCTTCGAGCTTCCACGCCGGCATCGGTTCGCCGAACCACACCGCCGCACTCGCCATGCCGACCACCGGCACGAGCAGGGACAGCGGCGAAATCGTCGCCGCCGGATAGCGTGCGAGAAGCCAGTTCCACGCGCCGTAGCCGAACAGCGTGTTGGCGACGCCCTGCCATACCGATGCTGTCCAGCCAAACCAAGTTGCGTGCGCGAGACCGTCGACGATGCGCTGAGGGCCCTCGAACACCAAGCTGGAAAGCAGAAGCGGCGGCACGGCGAACAGGCTCGACCAAACCATGAAGCCGAGCATGTCGATCTTGCCGGCCTTCTTCGCAACCATATTCGCAATCGCCCACGACAATCCGCAACCCAGGGCCAGGATCAAGCCGAGCGTGGTTGTGGTCGCATCGACGTGCACGAAAAATTCAGCGAGTCCGCCGATGCACAGTGCCAGCCCGACGGCTTGGAAAGCGCGCAGGCGTTCGCCGAGCAGAAGCATCGACAAGCCGATGGTAAAGAACGCCTGGGTCTGCACAACGAGCGAAGCGACGCCCGGCGCAATGTCGCTGCGCATCGCGATGAACAACACGCCGAACAGACCGAAGCCAAGAAACACGCCGTTCGCGATCAGCAGCCGCCACGGCACGGCCGGTCGGCGGATGAAGAACAGCCACGGCACGCAGGAGAAGAAGAAGCGCAGCGTCGCGAACAACAGCGGCGGCAGCTCACCGAGGCCGAGCTTGATGATGACGAAGTTCGTGCCCCACACGACGATGACCGCGAGGGCAAGCAAAAGATGGGAAAGAGACATGGACTACGATGCGACGGCGGGATTTCGCCGTCATTCTAGCGTCTCCGCGGTCAACGCCTTCAACCCACGCGCACGAAGCGCGTGACTTTCGAATGCACGGTGTGATGTGGAGGCGTCGCGGTGAAATGGGCCGCCGAGTCCTGCTCGATGAACTCCGCGACGAAGCGCGTCGCTGGACGGCGCACGATTGCCTCCGGCGTGTCGACCTGCTCGATCGAACCGGCGTTCATCACGACGACGCGGTCGGCGAGTTCGAGCGCTTCTTCCTGATCATGGGTGACGAAGACCGTCGTATAGCCGGTTTCGTCGTGCAGCTGACGCAGCCACAGGCGCAGTTCCTTGCGTACTTTCGCGTCGAGTGCGCCGAACGGCTCGTCGAGCAGCAGCACACGCGGCTCGATCGCCAGCGCACGCGCGAGCGCGACGCGCTGGCGCTGGCCGCCGGAAAGCTGATTCGGATAGCGCCCTTCGAGGCCACCGAGCTGCACGAGCTTGAGCAGTTCCTCGCCGCGACGGCGAATCTCCTCGCGCGTCGGCCGGTACTTGCGCTTGCGCACACGCAGGCCGAAGGTGATGTTGTCGAGCACGCTCATGTGCTTGAACAGCGCGTAGTGCTGGAAGACGAAGCCGACGCGGCGTTCCTGCACCGACAGCTCGGTCGCGTCGATGTCGCCGAACAGGATGCGGCCGCCGTCGATCGGCTCCAGTCCGGCGATCGCACGCAGCAGCGTAGTCTTGCCCGAACCGGAGGGGCCGAGCAAGGCAAGCAGTTCGCCCGAAGCGATGTCGAGGTCGATCGCGTTCAACGCGGCGACGTTGCCGTAGCTCTTGGACAGTTTGCGTATGGATATCTGCATGGAATTTGCTTTTTATTGAGAAGTGCGGCCATGGATGGCCGCTTTCTTGATTCTCGCGATCACGGACGATCGCACTAGTGGCTACCGCGCAACGCGGCAAGTTCGTCGCCGTGGCGCCATTCGAGAAACGTCTTCAAACCGAGCGTCAGCAGCGCCAGCAAGGCGAGCAGCGAGGCGACCGCAAACGCCGCCACCATCTTGTTGTCCTGATACAGCACTTCGACATGCAGCGGCATGGTATTGCTCGCGCCGCGAATCTTGCCCGAGACGACGGACACCGCGCCGAATTCGCCCATCGCCCGCGCGTTGCAGAGCAGGATACCGTAGAGCAGGCCCCAACGGATGTTCGGCAAGGTCACATACCAGAACGTCTGCCAGCCGCTCGCGCCGAGGCTCAGCGCGGCGTATTCCTCGTCGGTGCCTTGCGCCTGCATCAACGGAATCAGCTCGCGCGCGACGAACGGGAAGGTGACGAACACGGTCGCGAGCACGAGGCCGGTCTGAGCAAAGATGACGCGAATATCGTGATCGATCAGCCAGCTGCCGAACCAAGTCTGCGCGCCAAAGATCAAGATGAACACCATGCCCGAGATGACCGGCGATACCGAGAACGGCAGGTCGATCAGGGTGATGAGGAAGTCCTTGCCGCGGAATTCGAACTTCGCCACCGCCCACGCGGCGGAGACGCCGAACAATGTGTTGAGCAGGACCGCGATCGCCGCCGTCTTCAGCGTCAGCCAGATCGCCGACAGCGAATCCGGATCGGCCAACGAGGTGAAATACGCCGTAATCCCCCCGGCGAACGCCTGCGCGAACACGACGATCAGCGGCAACAACAGAAACACCACCAGGAAAACGAAGGTGAACGCGATCAGCAACCAGCGCACGACCGCCGGCTCCATCGTGACGGAGCGATAGCTGCGTCCGCTAGCGACGACCGCGCTCATGCGTTTCGATCCTCAATCATCGTCCGCGTGATCATGGTCATCCTCCGCGCCGGCGTGCCCAGGCCTGCAGCAGGTTGATGGCGAACAGGATGAGGAATGACAGCGCGAGCATCGCCGCGGCGATCGCCGTGGCCGCGCCGATTTCGTGCTGGTCGAGGTTGATCGCGATCAGCAGCGGCGCGATCTGGGTGAGATTGGGCAGATTGCCGGCAATGAAGATGATCGAACCGTACTCGCCGACCGCGCGCGCGAACGCGAGCGCCGTGCCCGTGAGCAGGGCCGGCAGCAGCGTGGGAAAGACGATGCGCCAGATCGACTGCCAGCGCGTCGCGCCGAGCGTCGCCGCAGCCTCTTCGTACTGCCGGTCGATTTGTTCGAGCACGGGTTCGAGCGTGCGCACGACGAACGGCAGGCTGATGAAGGTCATCGCAACGACCACGCCGAGCTGGGTGTAAGCGACTTTCACGCCGACCGCCTCAAGCGGCACGCCGAGCCAGCCGTGCGGCGCCGAATACAGCGCGGTCAGCGCAATGCCGGCCACGGCGGTCGGCAGCGCGAACGGCAGATCGATCATCGCCTGCAGAGCGCGCTTGCCGGGGAAATCGTAGCGAACGAACGTCCACGCGATCACGCTGCCGAACACGGCGTTGATCGCAGCCGCAATCAACGCGCCGCCGAAGCTGAGCTTGAGCGCACTGATCACCTGCGAACCGCTGAGCACCTTCCACAATCCGCCGACGCCGAGTCCCGCTGCGTTGACGGCAAGCGCGGCGAGCGGAATCAGCACGATCAACGACAAATAGCTCAGCGTGAAGCCGAGCGTCAGGCCGAAGCCGGGCATCACGCGCCGTCGCAGCGGCACGCCGATACCGGGAGGGATCGCGATCGCGGTCATGCCGGCCTACTTCGCGTAGATCTGGTCGAACACGCCGCCGTCGCCGAAGAATTTCGGCTGCGCGGCCTTCCAACCGCCGAACTGGGCGATCGTGGTCAGGTCGATTTTCGGAAAACTCGAGGCGTACTTCGCCGCGACGGTCGGATCGAGCGGACGATAGTGATTCTTCGCGATGATCTCCTGCGCCTCGGGCGTGTAGAGGAACTTGAGATACGCCTCGGCGAGCTTTTCAGTGCCGTGCCTCTTCGCGTTCTTGTCGACGATGGCGACCGGCGGCTGGGCGAGGATCGACGTCGCCGGCACGACGATGTCGAACTTGTTCTCGCCGAACTCGCTCAGCGCCAGATAGGCTTCGTTCTCCCAGGCGATCAGCACGTCGCCGAGATCGCGTTGAGCGAAGGTGACGGTCGAGCCGCGCGCGCCCGTGTCGAGCACCGGAACGTTCTTGTAGAGCTGTCCGATCCAGGCCTTCGCCTTGGCTTCGTCGCCGCCGTTCTGCTTGAGCGCGTAGGCCCAGGCGGCGAGGAAATTCCAGCGCGCACCGGCCGAGGTCTTCGGATTCGGCGTAATTACTGCGATGCCGGGCTTGACCAGGTCGCCCCAATCCTTAATGCCTTTCGGATTGCCCTTGCGCACGAGCAGGACGATCGTCGAGTTGTACGGCGTCGAGTCGCCCGGCAGGCGCGTTTGCCAGTCCGCCGGCAACAGACTGGCCTTATCGGCGAGGATGTCGATGTCGGAAGCGATGCCTAGCGTAGCTACGTCGGCCTCGAGGCCGTCGATGATCTTGCGCGCCTGCGCGGACGAGCCGCCGTGCGACTGCTTGATCGTCACCGTCTCGCCGGTTTTCGCCTTCCAGTCGGCGATGAACTTCTCGTTGATCTGGGTATACAGCTCGCGCGTGGGATCGTAGGAGACGTTGAGCAGCTCCGCCGCCTGCGCGACGCCGGCGAACGCAGCCAACGCGGCAAAAGCCAAGACGTAGCGCTTCATGACACCCCCAAACTGAATGATTGCCCGACAGGGTAACGGAACTTAGTTGCGTCGCAATACGTGCGAGCGCATATCCTTATTCCACGGCGACTTTGCGCCGATTCGTGTTGACTTTTCGTTAGCAAAAGTGCACCGCGTGCCGCATCGCTAAGCGCCGGATAAATTGCCGTCGCGCAAACCTGCGGCAGGGCGAAATCGAAAGTCCTCATTCAGCTTGGTTGCGCTTAACTATGACCGTAAAGTCGCAGAGCCAGAGAAGGGGGTCAGCGCAGTGCCAACGAAGCATTCGTCGCGCAATCTCCGCCTCCACATCCTCGACCTTACCCGTGCAACTTTTTAGCGTAACGCAAAGGAGCGTTCGCCATGACTATGTATAAACCTGCCGCCGCGCTACTGGCCGGATTGCTGCTCGCCGGGACGGGTTTTGCCCAGCCGGCGCCGGACTATTCCCAGGACGCCCCCGGTTACACCGATACCTCCAGCGCCGCGGTCGATCCGCCGACGCGCGTCGCGCGATTGTCGCTGATCCAGGGCGCGGTCAGCTTCGTGCCGGCCGGCGAGAACGACTGGGTGCAAGCCGAGATCAACCGCCCGCTGATTTCGGGCGACAAGCTGTGGACCGACCGCGGCGGCCGCGCCGAGTTGCAGATCGGCGCCTCGGCGATCCGCGTCGATCAGCAGTCGAGCTTCCACTTCCTCAACCTCGACGACAACGTGGCGCAGATCGAGCTGACCCAAGGCACGATCAACCTGCGCGTGCGCCGCATCTACGACGGCCAGAGCTATGAGGTCGACACGCCGACACTCGCCTTTGTGATCAACCGCGTCGGCGAATACCGCATCGATGTCGCCCCCGACGGCAACGGCACCATCGTCACCGCGTTCCACGGTGGCGGCGACGCCTACGGCGAAGCCGGCGCGCGCTTCCGCATCGAGGAAGGTCAGTCGGTGCGCTTCAACAATCCGCAGCTGGCCGACTACGTCAGCAACCCGGTGCCGAGCCCGGACGAGTTCGACCGCTTCTGCTTCGAACGCGACGGTCGCTGGGACAACTCGCGCTCGCGCCAGTACGTCTCCGAGGACATCATCGGCTACGACGACCTCGACAGCAACGGCAGCTGGGACGCCTCGCCCGATTACGGCAACGTCTGGTATCCGAGCCAGGTCGACGCCGGCTGGACACCGTACAGCTACGGCCGCTGGACCTGGGTCGGCGCCTACGGTTGGACCTGGGTTGACTCCTCACCCTGGGGCTTTGCCCCGTTCCACTACGGCCGCTGGGCCTACATCGGCAATCGCTGGGGCTGGTGCCCGGGCCCGGCGCACGTGCGCCCGTACTATGCGCCGGCGCTGGTCGCCTTCGTTGGCGGCGGTGGCGCGCGCTTGTCCTTCAGCGTCGGCGGTCCGGTCGGCTGGTTCCCGCTGGGTCCGAGCGACGTCTACGTGCCGAGCTACCGCGTGAGCCGCAACTACTTCACCAACGTCAACGTTTACAACACCAGAATCAACAACGTCACGATCAACAATTTCTACGGCAACTACCAGCGCGGGAATTTCGATTACAGCCGCGTCAACTATGCCAATCGCAACGTGGCCAATGCCGTCACCGCGGTGCGCGGCGACGTGTTCGTCAACTCGCGCGAAGTGCGTGGTTCGGTGATTCCGGTCAACCGCGAGACGTTCGCCAACGCGCGCGTCGCCGGCTTCGCCGCGATCGCGCCGACGCGCCAGAGCCTTGCCTTCAACGGCGGCGCGCGCGCGGCCGCACCGCCGCAGGCCGTGCAGGCGCGCAACATCATCGCCGCGACGCGTCCGCCGGCGCCGGTCGCCTCGTTCGCGCAGCGCGAGAACCTGCTGCAGCGTGATCCGGGCCGTGCGCTTCCGGTCAACCAACTGCGCGCCGCGCCGGCGGTGATCGGCAACGGTGCGCAGGCTCAGCGGGCGGCGCTGGCCTCGCGTCCGAACGTCAATGTCGTCACCCGCGACGGCGTGCCGGCGCGCACCTTGGCGCCGACGATCCAGACGCGCGGTGGTCCGGCGCAGGCCGACAGCCGCGTGATCGATAACAACCGCCAGCAGAACGACAACGCACGCAACGACAACCGCCGTGCCGTCGACAACAACAACCGCGCGCTGACTCCGCAGGCGAATCAGCAAGTATTGCGCGACCAACAGCAACAGAACGCGCAGGTGCAGGGACGCAGCGTGGTCGTGCCGCCGAACGGCCGTCAGCAGGTCGGCAACGATCAGCGCGGGCTGCCGTCGAGCCGCTACGTCAACCCGAACGCAGCGGACAATTCGGCGCAGCAGCGCGTCTTGCGTGGGGAAAACAAACCGGCCGACAACAACCGCCAGGTCGAACGCCTGCAGCGCGACAACCCGCAGCAGTACCGTTCGGCCCCGGTCGAGCGCGCGCCGCAGGTTGACGTCCAGCAGCAGCAACGCGCGCAGCAGCAGGAAATGCAGCAGCGTCGCCAGCAGGAGTTCACACAGCAGCAGCAACAACAGCAGCGCCAGCAACAACAGCAGCAGTTCCAGCAGCGCCAAGATAACCAGCAGCGCGAGAACAGAGAGCGCCAGCAGCAACAGCAACAACAGCAGCAACAACAGATCCAGCAGCGGCAGGAAATGCAGATGCGCGGACAACAGCAGCAGCAGGAGATGCAGCAGCGCCGTCAACAGGAGTTCGTGCAGCAGCAGCGCCAACAGCAGCAACAGCAGCAGCAGTTCCAGCAGCGTGCCGAAGTCCAGCGCGCTCAGCCGCAGCCGCAGCCGCGTGCCCAACAACAACAGCCGCAGCCGCAGCAGAAGTCCGAGCAGCCACGCGGCCGCGTGCAGCGCGACGATAATAACGACAAGGACCGCGGTCACCGCTGATCCGCGACGCGGCACGATCGACGAAGACGCCCGGCACCCGCCGGGCGTTTTCTTTTGCGGCCATCCTGTCGTGCGCACGGTGAGGCGTTACAATGCGCGCATGCTCACCATCCAGCTCAACGGCGAAACGCGGCAGATGCCGGCCGCGACCAGCATCGCCGCCCTGCTCGAAGCCGCCGGCTATGCCGAGCGCAGGGTGGCGGTCGAGATCAATCGCGAAATCGTGCCGAAAAGCCTGCACCGTGAACGTCTGCTGCACGACGGCGATCGCGTGGAGATCGTGCATGCGCTGGGCGGTGGCTGAGTTTTTGTCTAAAGAAAATCTCCGGTCATATCCGACACGCTCATGAATGCTCAACTGCTCCCGACCCCAGCGTCCCTCGACGACGACATTCTTATCATCGCCGGCAAGGCGTATCGCTCACGCCTGCTCACCGGCACCGGCAAGTTCAAGGACCTCGACGAAACACGCCGCGCGACCGAAGCGGCTGGCGCGGAAATCGTCACCGTCGCGATCCGCCGCACGAACATAGGTCAGGACAAGAACCAGCCCAACCTGCTCGACGTGCTGCCGCCGGATCGCTACACGATCCTGCCGAACACGGCCGGCTGCTACACCGCCGAGGACGCGGTGCGCACCTGCAAACTCGCGCGCGAACTGCTCGACGGCCACAACTTGGTCAAGCTCGAAGTGCTCGGCGATCAGAAGACCTTGTTCCCCGACGTCGTGCAGACCTTGAAAGCGGCCGAGCAACTCGTCGCCGACAAGTTCAACGTCATGGTGTACACGAGCGACGATCCGATTCTCGCGCGCCGCCTCGAAGAGATCGGCTGCGTCGCCGTGATGCCGCTGGCCGCACCGATCGGCTCGGGCCTCGGCATCCAGAACCGCTGGAACCTGCTCGAGATCGTCGAGAGCGCCAAGGTACCGATCATCGTCGACGCCGGCGTCGGCACCGCCTCGGACGCCGCGATCGCAATGGAGCTCGGCTGCGACGGTGTGCTCATGAACACCGCGATCGCCGGTGCGAAGAATCCCGTGCTGATGGCAAGCGCAATGAAGAAAGCTGTCGAAGCCGGCCGCGAAGCGTTCCTCGCCGGGCGCATTCCGCGCAAGCGCTTTGCTAGTGCATCAAGCCCCATCGACGGAACGCTCGGGTGAACGCGGCGCAACAGCCGCGCCACATCCGCAGCTTCGTCCTGCGTCAGGGCCGCTTCACACCGGCGCAGCAACGCGCATTCGAACAGCATTGGGCGCGATTCGGCCTAGAACCGTCGGCCACACCGCGCGACTACGCGCAGGTGTTCGAACGCGAGGCGCCGCTCGTGCTCGAAATCGGCTTCGGCAACGGCGAACAGCTCCTGCACGCGGGCCTGCACGAGACCGAGAAGAATTTTCTCGGCATCGAGGTGCACCGCCCCGGCGTCGGCCGCCTGATGAACGCGCTCGCTGCGCACGACGTAACGAATGTGCGTCTGTACAACCACGACGCCGTCGAGATCCTGCGCGACGCGATCGCGCCGGAATCGCTCGCCGAAGCGCGCATCTATTTTCCCGATCCGTGGCCGAAGAAGCGCCAGCAGAAACGTCGCCTGGTCCAACCCGAGTTCGTCGCTCTGCTCGCCAGCCGCGTCGCCCGCGGCGGACGCTTGCATTTGGCCACCGACTGGGCCGACTATGCCTCGCATATGCTCGACGTACTCGACAATGCACCGGAGTGGCGCAACACCGCAGGCACAGGTCAAGGCGTGCCGCGCCCTGACTGGCGCATCGAGACGCATTTCGAGAAGCGTGGTTTACGTCTGGGTCATGGCGTTTGGGATTTCATCTACGAACGAATTTGAAAATGCAGCCGGAACATCGCCGCGAAACAAGAAGCTTTTGTTTTTGATCCTTGGGTCCCCGTTTGCCGCGGCGAGGGCAGGACGAAAAGGCCCGCAGGGTCGCGCGCACGATGCGCGCGAGTTCGTTGTACGCACAGGGATGTGCGTTCAACGAACCCCGGCCTGACCTCGCGAACCGCAGCGAAGCTGCGGCGCGACATCCGGGGTGCATTTCTTTTGGTTACTTTTCCTTGGGCAAGCAAAGAAAAGTAACCCGCTCGCAGGGATGCGAGCGGAAAGACGTAGGATGCGGTTGCACAAGAACCAAAAGCAAAGACACTGGATTCCGGCTTTCGCCGGAATGACGAGCGAAAAGGACGAGAACAACGCCACACGCGATGAATCAAGGACTCATCCTCACCCACGACATGATGCTCGTGTTCGGGCTGCTGGCCTTCACCGTGCTCATGCTCGTGCTCGAATGGATACGCGGGGATCTGATCGCCCTGCTCGTCATCGTCGTCATCGGCATCACGCGCCTGGTGCCTGTCGAGCAACTGTTCGACGGCTTTGCCGGCAACGCGGTGATCTCGCTGCTCGGCGTGATGATCATGGGCGCCGGGCTCGACCGCACCGGCGTGCTCAACAAAGCCGCTTCGTTCATCGTGCGCGTGGCGAAAGGCACGGAGTCGCGCTTGGGCTTCGCCGTCAACGCCATGGTCGGCGGCCTGTCCTCGATCATGCAGAGCCAGGCACTCGCCACGCTGTTCCTACCGGTTGTCGGCCGGGTCAGTTCACGCACCGGCGTGCCGATGTCGCGCCTGCTCATGCCGATGGCGTTCTGCATCCTCGCCGGCACGAACATGACCATGATCTCGAACTCGCCGCTGATCATGCTCAACGACCTGATCGAGAGCGCGAACCGCAACCTGCCGCAGGGCGCCGAGACGATCCAGCCGTTCTCGCTGTTTTCGATTGCACCGGTCGGCATTCCGCTGCTCGTCGCCGGGCTCGCCTACTTCGCCTTGTTCACGCGCAAGCTGCTGCCTTCCGACGAGGAAAGCCAGGGCGTGACGCCGGGCCGCACCGACACGTATTTCGCCGAAACCTACGGCATCTCGGGCGAAGTCTTCGAATTGACCGTCACCGCGGAAAGCCCGCTTGTCGGCATGAGCGTGCTCGAGGCCGAGGCGCTGCGCGGCGCGCCGCTGATCCTCGCGATCAAGAACGGCGACGAAGTGCGCCTGGCGCCGCCGGCCGACACGATGATCTGGGTCGGCACCGTGCTCGGCACGCTCGGCAAGCGCGCGGACATCGACCATTTCGCCAACCTCAACCTGCTGCTCGCGCAGACGCGACTGCGTTGGTTCCGCGACATGTTCAATCCGACGCGCGCTGGCATCGCCGAGGCGGTGATTCCGCCGAACTCGGACTTCGTCAAGCAGAACGTCGGCGCGTTGCATCTGCGCAAGCGCTATGGCGTCAGCGTGCTCGCGGTCAATCGCGGTGAGGAAATCTTCCGCGAAGACGTGCGCGGCATCGCGCTGCGCGCGGGCGACACGCTCGTGCTGCACGGGCTCTGGCGCGACCTCGCCGTCGCTGCCGAGGATCACGATTTCGTCGTCGTCACCGACTATCCGAAGGACGAAGGCCGGCCGAGCAAGATCTGGCACGCGGTCGGATTCTTCGCGCTCGCGATGGGCCTGGGCCTGTTCACCGACATCAAGCTCTCGATTGCGATGCTGACCGGCGCGGTCGGCATGCTGCTCGCCGGCGTGCTGAAGATGGAAGAGGCCTACAGCGCGATCAACTGGAAGACGATTTTCACTCTCGCTTGCCTGATCCCGCTCGGTTGGGCGATGGACGCGACCGGTGCGGCCGCCTGGCTCGCGCAGGAAGTGCTGCGCTATCTCGGCGCGTGGCCGCAATGGGCGCTGCAGGCGGTGGTTGCGGTGCTCACCCTGTTCTTCGCGCAGATCGTCTCCAACGTCGGCGCGACGGTGATGATGGTGCCGATGGCGATCAACGTCGCGCTCACCTCGAACGGCAATCCGGCGATTTACGCGCTGATCGTTGCGATCTCGACGTCAAACAGCTTCCTGATCGCGAGCGCCAATCCGGTGCTCACCCTTGTCGCCGGCCCCGGCAGCTATCGCGCGCGCGATTTCCTGCGCGTCGGCCTGCCGCTGACGGTGGTGATGCTCGTGGTCTTGCTCGTCTCGGTAAATCTCGTCTTCCACTGACCGAGAACTTATGAACCGTTCGTGTTGAGCGTAGCGGGGCCGCGCAGCACGACCTCGTCGCCAATCGATTCGATCGGCACCGGAGTCAACCCGGTTCCCCGACACGGTCCCGAAACGCATTCGCCTGAGTTGAGCCGGAACATCGCACCATGCGCGGTGCAGATCACGTAACCGTCTTCGATCAGGAACTGATTGGGCGCCCAGTCGAGCCGGCGCCCGGCATGCGGACAGATGTTACGATAGGCGCGCACTTCGGAGCCGTGGCGCGTCAGCATCAGCGAATCGCGAACTGCATCACGCTCGTCGACGACTCCCACCTCAATTGCGCCACCCTCCGGGATGTCGTTGATTCTGCATAACGCTTTTGTAACGCCCATCGGTATCTAATTGCTCCGTTACGCGGTATCAGGGGGGAGATACCACTCACGTCATTCTGCCATGGAGCGTCGCCGACATGTTTTACTGGCGCTGGTTCAACCGCCCTCGTCACCCCATCACTCGCGTGCTGATCGGCGCTCTCGGCCTCGTTCTTCTTGCAGGCGTGCTGGCACTGGGATTCTTTGCTCTTCTCGCATTCGCCGTGATCGGCGCGATCGTTGCCATCGTGCGTGCGTTCGCGCGCGCGGGCGCCCCGCGCGCTACGGTTCCGCGTCAGCCAACCGTGATCGACGGCGAATTCGTCGTACTGCAGAATCGCACCGCGTCCGTCAAACACTGAGCGCGCGCATCGCTGCAATCACCGGTACCTGACGGCGTCGCGCAAGCGGCGCTGTCGCCTTTTTGCACCGGCCGGTAGAATCCGGTGATGAACGATGCAACACGCGCGGACGCGGCTCCCGCCGGGCTTCTCACTCCGCAGGTAATGATTCCTCTCGCCCTGATCGGCGTGTACTTGATCTGGGGCTCTACCTACTACGGCCTGCGCGTCGCCCTGTCGGGCTTTCCGCCATTCGCGCTCGCCGCGATCCGCTTCAGCATTGCCGGCACCCTGCTGTTCGCGCTGTTGCGCTGGCGCGGCGCAGCGGCGCCGACGCGCCGCCAGTGGTTCAACTGCTTTGTCACCGGCACGTTGCTGCTCGGCATCGGCAACGGCGGCGTGTGCTACGCCGAACAGACGGTCGCCTCCGGCATCGCCGCCGTCGCGGTTGCGAGCGCCGCCCTGTTTATGGCGATCTTCGCCGGCCTCTACGGGCAGTGGCCGAACCGCATGGAATGGATCGGCCTTATCATCGGCTTTGTCGGCATCGTCGTGCTCAACCTCGGCGGTGAACTGCGCGGTTCGCCGGCCGGCGCCATCGCCCTCGTCCTTTCGCCGATCGCCTGGGCCTTCGGTTCGGTCTGGAGCAAGCATCGCGACATGCCCGAACCAATGATGAGCGCCGCCGCACAGATGATCGCCGGCAGCATCCCGCTGGCCCTCGTCTCGCTCGCGAACGGCGAGCGTTTCGCCGGCACGCCGGACACGACCGCCCTGACCGCGATGGCCTACCTGATCGTATTCGGCTCGCTGCTCGGCTTCAGCGCCTACATCTACCTGCTCCACCATACGCGCCCGGCGCTTGCCTCGAGCTACGCCTATGTGAACCCGCCGGTCGCCGTGCTGGTCGGCGTGCTGATCGGCGGCGAGGCGATCTCGCGCCTGGATATCCTCGGCACGATCGTGATCGTTGCCGGCGTCGCGGCGATCACACTGGCGAAGGCGAAGAAGTAGAATTGGCAAAATTTGCCAATTTTTGCCAACCTCGGTAATCTTGCTCGCATGAGCACGATGAACATTTCACTGCCCGAAACGTTGCGCGCATTCGTCGATGAGCAGGTTGCCGAACACGGCTACGGCACCAGCAGCGAATACGTACGCAACCTCATTCGCAGGGAGCAGGATCGTATGCATCTGCGCAACCTACTGCTCGAAGGCGCCAGATCCAGATCACTGGGCGTCGCCGATGCGGACTATTTCGATCGTTTGCGCACAAAGGTACGCAAGCAGTCGAAATAATGAAACTACCTTCGGTCGCACCGCGTCGGCGAGCGCAGGACGATATTGACGATGCGCTGCGCCATTACCTCGATGAAGGTGGCGTCGAATTGACATTGCGCTTCATCGACGCACTCGAAACCGCCTTTGCTCATCTCCGCAACCATCCGTCCAGCGGCTCGCCCCGATACGCTACCTTGCTCGATCTGCCCGGATTGCGCACCCGGCCGCTGCACCGTTTTCCTTATCTTCTCTTCTACGTCGAGATCGACGGCTGTATCGACGTGTGGCGCATGCTGCATGACAAGCGCGATATTCCCGCATCGTTGCAAGACGACTGGACGCCCAACGGCTAAGCCACCACCACCGGAATCTTGCCGATCTTCGCCTGCCATTCGCGCGGGCCGGTCTGGTGCACGCTGCTGCCTTGCGAATCGACGGCGACAGTGACCGGCATGTCCTTGACCTCGAACTCGTAGATCGCCTCCATGCCGAGGTCGGCGAAGCCGACGACGCGCGATGCGCGGATCGCCTTCGACACGAGATAGGCCGCGCCGCCGACGGCCATCAGGTACACCGACTTGTGTTTCTTGATCGCCTCGATCGCCGCGGGGCCGCGCTCGGCCTTGCCGACCATGCCGAGCAGGCCGGTCGAGGCGAGCACCTGTTCGGTGAACTTGTCCATGCGTGTTGCGGTGGTCGGGCCGGCGGGTCCGACGATTTCGTCGCGCACCGGATCGACGGGGCCGACGTAGTAGATAAAGCGCCCCTTGAAATCGACCGGCAGTTTCTCGCCCTTGTTGAGCATGTCGACAATGCGCTTATGCGCGGCATCGCGGCCGGTGAGCAGCTTGCCGTTGAGCAGCAGCACTTCGCCGGGCTTGAACGTGGCGACGAGCTCGGGCGTGATCGTGTCGAGATCGACGCGACGCGCGCCGGTCGGGCTGTAGGTTAGCTTCGGCCAGTCCTCGAGTGACGGCGGCTCAAGCGCCACCGGACCCGAACCGTCGAGCACGAAATGCGCATGGCGCGTCGCCGCGCAGTTGGGGATCATCGCGATCGGCAGGTTCGCTGCGTGCGTCGGGTAGTCGCGCACCTTGATGTCGAGCACCGTGGTCAACCCGCCCAAACCCTGCGCACCGATGCCGAGCGCGTTGACCTTTTCATACAACTCCAGGCGCAATTCCTCGGCGCGGTTCGACGGCCCGCGCGCCTGCAGATCGGTGATATCGATCGGATCCATCAGCGACTCTTTTGCGAGCAGCATCGCCTTCTCCGCGGTGCCGCCGATGCCGATGCCGAGCATGCCCGGCGGGCACCAACCGGCGCCCATCGTCGGCACGGTCTTCAGCACCCAGTCGACGATCGAGTCGGAGGGATTCAACATCGCGAACTTCGACTTCGCCTCCGAACCGCCGCCCTTGGCCGCAACGATCACGTCGACCTTGTCGCCCGGCACGATGCTGACGTTGATCACCGCCGGCGTGTTGTCCTTGGTGTTCGTGCGCTTGCCGGCCGGGTCAGCGAGGATCGAGGCGCGCAGCTTGTTGTCCGGATTGTTGTAGGCGCGGCGCACGCCTTCGTTGACCATATCGTCGAGCGACATCGTCGCCTCCCAACGCACATTCATGCCGACCTTGAGAAACACGGTGACGATGCCGGTGTCCTGGCAGATCGGCCGGTGGCCCTCGGCGCACAGGCGCGAGTTGATCAGGATCTGCGCGATCGCGTCCTTGGCCGCGGGCGATTCCTCGCGCTCGTAGGCGGCGGCGAGGTTCTTAATGTAGTCGACGGGGTGGTAGTAGCTGATGTACTGCAGCGCGTCGGCGATGCTCTGAATGAAGTCGGCTTGCTTGATTGTGCTCATGGCGAAGGGCGGAGGCAGATTTTTATTGGAAAGTGCGGCCAAGGATGGCCGCTTTTTTGATCTTCGCAATCATGGATGACTGCCGAGATACGCCCTATTTTCGCACCCCTCGCGCTGCAGCGCATCATGCCCTTTGGTCGCCGCCTCCGGCGCCGGCCCGCTGCGCTATGCTTGACCCATGTTGAGCGCAGCCCTCGTTATCGCTTCCGGCATCGTCTGGCTCGGCGTGTTGTTCGCCGTAGCAGTGTATGGCGAGCGCCATCCGCGCGTGTTCGAGAAGCGCTGGGCGGTCGTCTACGCGCTTTCGCTCGCAGTGCATTGCACCTCGTGGACGTTCCTCGGCAACACGACCCAGGCCAGCCGCTCCGGCTGGTGGGTGCCGCCGAATTTCGTCGGCGCGATCGCGATGTATATTTTTGGCATAAGTGTACTCGTGCGCCTCGTGCGCCTGTCGCGCGAGCACAATTCGAGCTCGCTCGCCGACCTCATTTCCACACGTCTCGGCCGCAGTCCCGCGCTGAGCGCGCTGATCACCGCGGTGATGCTGCTCGGCATCCTGCCCTACATCGCGCTGCAGCTGAAAGCGGTGGCGATGAGCTTCACCACGATCCTCGGCGATCCGCGCGGGCTGTCGGCCTGGCGCGACGGCGCGCTGTGGGTGGCGCTGTCGATGGCGCTGTTCGCGATCGCGTTCGGCACGCGGCGCTCGTCGGCCGTCGCGCACAACCGCGGGCTCGTGCTCGCGATTGCATTCGAATCGGTGTTCAAGCTCGTGGCGATGCTCGCGCTGACCAGCCTGTTGTTCATGACGCCGATTCCCGGCGAGGCCGCAACGCCGCCCGCGCACGATCTCTCCGGCTTCCCGAGCTTGATCGTGCTCGGCGCGCTCGCGATGTTCACTCTGCCGCACCAATTCCACGCCGGCGTCGTCGAATGCCGCGACGTGCGCCATCTGAAAACCGCACGCTGGCTGTTCCCGCTCTACATGGTGCTGATTTCGGTGCCCGCCCTGCCGCTCGCGCGGCTCGGCGATGCGCAGCTCGCCGCGCAAGGCATACCATCGGACCTGTACCTGCTCGCGCTGCCACTCGCACACGGCGATCACGCGCTCGCCCTGCTCGCCTTCCTCGGCAGCTTATCGGCCTCGACCTGCATGGTCGTCGTCGCCACGCTCGCGCTGAGTCTGATGGTCGCGAACCACTTCATCGCCCCGCTGCGGCTGCGTGCCGGCTGGGGCCAGAATGAAGAAAACGACCTGCGCGGCGAAGTGCTGTGGCAGCGGCGCGCGGCGATCCTCGCTATCATCGCGCTCGCCTGGGCGTACAGCCGCGTGATCTTCGACGACGCGGCGCTCGCCGACATCGGCGCGCTGTCGTTTTCCGCACTCGCCGGCCTCGCACCGACGACCTGGGCGGCGCTGTATCGGCCGCAGCTCGGCGCACGCGCGGTGTTCGCCGGCCTCGCCGCCGGCACGCTGCTGTGGATGTACACCTTGCTGCCCGGCGTCATCTTTCCGCACGCGGCCTGGCTTGGCGACGGGCCATTCGGCATCGGCGCGCTTGCGCCGAAGCATCTGTTCGGTCTCGACGGCTTCAGCGCGTTGACGCGCGCAGTGATCCTGAGCATCTCGACCAATCTGATCGTCATCGCGATGGTCGAGCTGTTCGGCAAGCGTCCGGCCGCGCCGGCGGTCGGCGCGCAGCTCGAAAACCATGCGCTGCGCGCACTCGCGACGCGCTTTCTTTCCGAGGAACGCGCGCAGCACCTCGTCGGCGATGCGCCGGCGCACAAGCCGGCCGACGCGGCGACGCTCGCCGCGGTCGAGCACGAACTATCGGCGGTGATCGGCGCGTCGAGCGCGCGCCTGCTGCTCGATGTCGCGCGCCGTGACCGGCGCATGCAACTGGAAACCGTCGCCGCGATCGTCGACGAGGCCTCGGCCGACTTGCGCTTCAATCAGCGCGTGTTGCTCGCCGCGCTCGAGAACATGAGCCAGGGCATCTGCGTGGTCGATGCGGAGCTGCGCGTCGTCGCCTGGAACCGGCGCTATGCCGAATTATTCTTCTACCCGCCCGGCCTGCTAAAGGTCGGCCGGCCGGTGGAGGAGCTCGCGCGCTACAGCATCGGCGCGGGCATGATCGGCGCGGAAGCGCGCGACCCCGAACGGCTCGAAGCCGCCGTGCAGCGCCGCCTCGCGCACATGCGCGCGGGCACCGGGCATTTGTCCGAGCGGCGCTTTCCGGATGGCAGCGTCGTCGAGATCCGCGGCAATCCAATGCCGGGCGGCGGTTTCGTCGCCACCTTCACCGATGTCACCGAATTTCGCCGCGCTGCGCTCGCACTCGAACGCGCGAACGAAACGCTCGAACAGCGCGTGACCGAGCGCACCGCCGAACTCGAACAAGCCACCCACGCCGCCGAAGCCGCGAACGAAACCAAGACCCGTTTCCTCGCCGCGGTCAGCCACGACATGATGCAGCCGCTGCACGCGGCGCAGTTGTTCGCGCACAGCCTCGCCGCGCGTGCCGACAACGACGGCCGCGTCACCGCGCGCCATCTGCACAGTTCGCTCGCCGCGACCGAGTCGCTGCTCGGCGGGCTGCTCGACATGGCTCGGCTCGACGCCGGCAAGCTCGTGCCGCGGCCGCGCGCGTTTGCGCTCAACGAACTGCTCGGCGCGCTCGCCGCCGAATTCGCCGCGCTCGCCAGCGAGAAAGGCTTGAACCTGCATTACGTGCCGACGCGCGCCTGGGTGCGCTCCGATCCGCATCTGCTGCGCCGCGTGCTGCAGAACTTCCTTTCCAACGCGCTACGCCATGTCGAATCGGGGCGCGTGCTGCTCGGCTGTCGGCGCGCGGGCACGGAATTGCGCATCGAAGTCTGGGACACCGGCCCCGGCATCGCCGAAAGCGAAACCACACTGATCTTCGAGGAATTCCGCCGCGGCAGCCGTGCCGGCAACCAAGGCCTCGGCCTCGGCCTAGCGATCGCGCAGCGCATGGCGCGGCTGCTCGGTCATGATCTGAGTCTGCGCTCATGGTTCGGACACGGCAGCGTCTTCGCCGTCACCGTGCCGCGCAGCGCGGCGGCCTACGCGGCCGTGGCAAGCGCGCCGCCGGTGCCGGAAACTCAAGCCGCGACCGATACGCCCAAAGGCACCGCTTTGATCGTCGACAACGAACCGCAGGCGCTCACCGCATTGCGCACGCTGCTCGAACAATGGGGCTGGCGTGTGCTCGCCGCGGCGAATTCGGCCAAGGCGCTCGAACTCGTACGCGAAAAGCGGCCCGATATCGCGATCCTCGACTACCACCTCGCCGCGAGCGACAACGGCCTGGATCTGTACGCCAAATTGCAGATCGCGCTCGGCGACATTCCCGCCGCCATCCTCACCGCCGATCGCGACGTGGCGCTGCGCCAGCGCACGCTCGAACTCGGTTTGATGCTGCTCTACAAACCACTGAAACCGCTCGCGCTCAAGCAGGTACTGCGGCGTAGCGAGGGAGCTGGGGTGCGTTTCGTTGCAACGCCGTTGACGCCGCAGGGCTAGCAGCTCGTCATTCCCGCGTGCTTCTAGCCGGGCTTTCAACTGCCGAATGGCTGGTCATCCATCGCCTTTGCTCTTGCCCTCTAAGCGAAAATCAAAAGCAAGAACTGGATTCCTGCCTTCGCGGGAATGACGAACAAAGATAAAAGAAGCTATTTCTGCTGCAACTGCAACCTCTGCAGCACGACGCTCGCCTGCGTCCGATTGCGTACGTCGAGCTTCTCGAAGATCGCGCTGACATGCGCCTTCACCGTGCGCTCTTGAATGCCGAGCGAATCGGCGATCTGCTTGTTGAGGCGGCCCTCGCCGATCTGCGCGAGCACGCGGAACTGCTGGCCGGTCAGGCGCGACAAGCGCGAGGCGAGCGCCGCGTCGGCTGGATCGCTCGCCGCTTCGTCGAGCGCGCGTGCGAGCGTGGGCGGCACCCAACGCTCGCCGTCGAGCACCGCACGGATCGCGGCGACGATGTCGCCGGGCGCGGCGCTTTTCGGCACGAAGCCGACGGCACCGTGATCGAGCGCGCGGCGGACGACGCTCACCTCCTCCGACGCGGAGACAACGAGCGCAGCGACCGCGGGAAACTGCGCACGCAATGCCGCAAGTCCAGTCAGGCCGTGGCTGTCGCGCATATGCAAGTCGAGCAGAACCAGATCGGTTTCCGGCTCGGCGTCGAGTTGCGCGAGTGCCGCGGCGAGATCGTCGACCTCGACCACGAGCGCATCGGACTCGACTTGCATCACCGCGCTACGCAGGGCGGCGCGGAACAAAGGATGATCGTCGGCAATCAGGATGCGCGTGCCCATCGGCGAGGACTTTAGCAGTTCGACGTAGATTTCGCCTGCGGGCCGCATGCTATCGTTGCCTGCGAAGGAGTCCGCGATGTCGATCCACTTTTCCCTCGGCGCAATCCGTGAAACCGTACATCGCTTCAGCGACGATCTGCTCAGCGCCGGCCTTGGCCTGGCCGGGCTGCGAGCCCCGCCTCCCGCCTTCGCCGATCCGGCCTCGCCGACCCCGGCCGAACTGCGCCGGCGGTCGATCTGGACTTCCTGGACCGGCATCGCCGACCTCGGCCCGCGCGGCGGCTACGGCACGCTCTACGGCGCCGTGCCGCTTGTACCCGGCCGCGAATATCAGGCGTTCGCGCGCCTGCCCGGGGCGACGCAGCCGCACCGCGTACTCGCGCAGATTCCTGATGCATTCGATGCGAAAGCGCGCTGCCTGATCGTCACCGCGTCGTCGGGCTCGCGCGGCATTTATGGCGCGATCGCCATCGCCGGCGCCTGGGGACTCACGCATGGCTGCGCCGTCGTGCATACCGACAAGGGCGCCGGCTCGGGATACTTCGACACGGCGACGCACACCGGCGTCGCCCTTGACGGCACGCGCGCCGAGCGCGGCGCCGCCGAACTCGACTTCGAGCCGCGCGGCTACGCGGCCGACGCGGGCATCGCGACCAAGCACGCGCATTCGACCGACGATCCCGAAGCCCACTGGGGCGAGCACGTGATGCAGAGCGTGCAATTCGGCCTGGCCATGCTCGACCGCGCATTTCCCGAACAGGCGCCGTTCACGCCGGAGAACACGCGCGTCATCGCTGCCGGCCTGTCCAACGGCGGTGCCGCGGTACTGCAGGCCGCCGGCATCGACGACGCGGGCTGGCTCGCCGGCGTCGTCGCGGTCGAGCCGAACATCCACGTCCCTGCCGTCAACGGCAGCCACGCGCGCGCACTGTATGACTACGCGAGCGAAGCCGCGCTGTTCGCCCCGTGCGCCCTGCTCGATGCGCGCTTCGACGATATCCGCTCAGCGCTGGCAAAACTGCCGGGCAACAACATTGCGACCTGGACGACGCGCTGCGCGAGCCTGCACGAGGCCGGACTTCTGCCGCCCGGCGATGTGAAGGCGCAGGCCGCTGCCGCACTCGCGCGCCTGCACGCGGGCGGATGGGAAGACGGCTCGCTCGCCACCGCGGTGAGCACGACCGCCTACGACATGTGGCACGCGTTCGGCGCCACCTATGCCTCCGCGTACACTCGCAGCACGGTCGGCGCGATGCCGTGCGGTTTCCGCTTCACCGCCCTCGGCGCCGACGGAAAACCGCGCGCGGCCACGCCGGCCGAGCGTGCCGCGTGGTGGAGCGACGCCGGCGGCATTCCGCCGGGTAATGGTGTCTTCATCGTCGAAGATCCGCCTGGACAAGGTGCCGATCCTGCCTGGCGCGGCATCGCGCAGCTGCGCGAACTGTGGACCGGGGCAAGCGACTCGGCAAAACGACTGCGCGATTCCGTGCAAGCGACGCAGGCACGCCTGCCGCGCCGCGATCTGCCGATCTTCCTCGTCCACGGCGCGGAGGACGGCCTCATTCCGCCGACGTTCTCCTCCGACGCCTACCGCGCCTGGCTAGGCGCAAACGACCGCGACGCCGCCTACTGGCGCGTGCCGCACGCGCAACACTTCGACGCGTTTCTGGCGTGGCCCGGCTTCGGCGAACGCTATGTGCCGATGCTCGCCTATGCGTACGCCGCGCTCGACCGCATGTTCGCGCACGTCGTTCACGGCAAGCCGCTCGACCCGGACCCGATACCCGCGCCGACGCCTCGCGGTGGCGGCGTACTCGAAGCGAAACACCTTGCATTGCCGATCGGGTAATCTGCTCGCAGACAAGAACCAGAACACTCATCGATGGAGGGATCATGAGTAACACGTCAGTCGATACCACCGGCCTGGCCCGCACCGCACTGCGCCTGTCGAACTGGGCCGAGCGATGGTTTCCGGATGCCTACATCTTCGCCGCGCTCGGCGTCATCATCGTCGCGCTCGCCGCGCTCGCATTCGGCGCGGGGCCGCAGGCGACCGCGGTCGCATTCGGCGACGGCTTCTGGAGCCTGATCCCGTTCACGATGCAGATGACTTTCGTCGTCATCGGCGGCTACGTCGTCGCAACGGCGCCGCCGGTCGCGCGCCTGATCGATGCGCTCGCGCGTGTGCCGCAAACCGGGCGCAGCGCGGTCGCCTATGTCGCCGTGGTCAGCATGCTCGCCTCGCTGCTCAACTGGGGTTTCAGCCTCGTTTTCGGCAGCCTGCTCGTGCGCGCGATCGCGCGGCGCGAGAACCTGACGATGGACTACCGCGCCGCGGGCGCCGCGGCCTATCTCGGCCTCGGCGCGACCTGGGCGATGGGCCTGTCGTCCTCCGCGGCGCAGCTGCAGGCGACGCCAGCGAGCATCCCGAAGGCGCTGATGCCGATCACCGGCGTGATCCCGTTCGGCGAAACGATTTTCCTTTGGCAGTCGGTTGCGTTGACCGCAATCCTGATCATCGTCTCCGCGCTGATCGCGTGGTGGTCGGCCCCCGGCACGAGTCAGGCGCAGACGGCAAGCGAATTCACCGACCTGGAAAAAGACAAAAATATCGCCGGCGATAACCCCGCCGACCGCAAACCCGGCGAATGGCTGGAGCGCACGCCGGTGCTGACGATCCTGCTCGTGCTGCTCGCGCTCGGTTGGCTGTGGCGCGAATTCGCGACCAAAGGCGCGGTGACAGCCGTGTCCAATCTCAACACCTACAACTTCCTCTTCATCATGGCCGGCCTGCTGCTGCACTGGCGTCCGCGCAGTTTTCTCGACGCGGTCAAGCGCGCGGTGCCGAGCACGACAGGCGTGCTGATCCAGTTCCCGCTTTACGGCGGCATCGCGACGATTCTCACGGCGGCGAAGGGCGCGGACGGCCATACGGTCGCGGAAAAGCTGTCGCACGTGTTCGTGCAGCTCGCCTCGCACGACACTTATGCGGTCGTGATCGGCGCGTACTCGGCGATCCTCGGTTTCTTCGTGCCCTCGGGCGGCGGCAAGTGGGTGATCGAAGCGCCCTACGTCATGCAGGCCGCGAACGATCTGCAGTACAACCTCGGCTGGGCCGTGCAGATCTACAACGCCGCCGAAGCGCTGCCGAATTTGATCAACCCGTTCTGGATGCTGCCGCTGCTCGGTGTGCTCGGCCTGAAGGCGCGCGATATCGTCGGTTTCACTTTTCTCCAGCTCATCATTCATACGCCGTTGGTACTGTTCCTGCTTTGGGCGTTCGGACAAACGCTGGGCTATCAGCCGCCCGCGGTGCCCGCCGCACCCTGAGATGGCGATCATTCGACGCAGGGCGGTAACGGCAATGCCGTTCGCCGCCCTGTACAATGGTATCCATGCGCGCCCTCACCGCCCTGGCCAACCAGTTCCTGATCGCGATGCCGAACATGCGCGATCCGAGTTTCGTGCGCAGCGTGGCGCTGATCTGCCAGCATTCGAGCGATGGCGCGATGGGCGTGGTGATCAACCGCCTGTCCGAATACCGCCTCGGCGACGTGCTCGCGCAGATGGGGCTGAAATCGCAATTTGCCGAAGTCGAGGACGCGCCGGTGCTGATCGGCGGCCCGGTGCAGCCCGAACGCGGCTTCGTCCTGCATTCGTCCGACGGCGTGTGGGAATCCTCGTACAAGATTTCCGAAACGCTCTGCGTGACGACTTCGCGCGACGTGCTCGTCGCGATCGCCGAAGGCCACGGCCCGCGCCGCGCCCTCGTCGCGCTCGGCTACGCCGGCTGGGCCGCCGGCCAGCTCGAGGAAGAGATCAAGCAGAACGCCTGGCTGACGGTCGAACCCGACCAACGCATCCTGTTCGATCTGCCGCTTGAGCAGCGCTGGGAGGCCGCGGCGAAGCTCATCGGCGTCAGCGTGGCGAATCTTTCCAGCCAGGCCGGGAATGCCTGACGATCGCATCACCACCGTAGTCGGGTTCGACTACGGCGCGCGCCGCATCGGCGTCGCCGTGGGCAACCGCGTCACCGCGAGCGCACGCGCGTTGGACGTCGTCGGCAACGGCGCGAACGGCCCCGATTGGACACGCATCGCCGCATTGCTGCGCGAATGGCGCCCCGACGCGCTGCTCGTCGGCCTGCCGCTGACCCTCGACGCCGGCGAACAGGCCAACAGCCAGAATGCGCGCGCCTTCGCGAATGCACTGCACGAACGCCACGGATTGCCGGTGACGCTCGTCGACGAACGCCTCACCTCACGTGCCGCGTCCGAACGCTTCGCCGAGCGCCGCGCCGGCGGTACGGCGAAGCGCAAGCACGCGGCGGCGCTCGATGCGATTGCGGCAGAGATCATCGTCGAACAATGGTTGCGGCAATGAAAGAGGAGCGCTTTGTCGAAAGCGAAAGAGCGTTGCCACGAAGACACGAAGACACGAAGATCACGAAGAAGAACAATTCAAAACATGCTTTCGCTTTTCTTCGTGATCTTCGTGCCTTCGTGGCAGCTCTCTTGATCTTCGCTTTTCCCCAGCTCAGCGCGATTTTTTATTTACCGGATACTCCATGAACGATTTGCAATTGAGCCAAGACGGCCGCCTGCGCCACCTGATCACCCTCGCCGGCCTGCCGCGCGCGACGATCGAGCGCCTGCTCGACCGCGCCGCGGCGATGCGCCGCGACAGCCGCGACGGCACGCGCCCGCTCGACCTGCTCGCCGGGCGTACGCTGATCAATCTGTTCTTTGAGCCGTCGACGCGCACACGCACCTCGTTCGACCTCGCCGCGCAGCGGCTCGGCGCGCTCGTGATCAACTTCGACATCGAACGCTCCTCGACGGTCAAAGGCGAAAGCCTGCTCGACACGATCCACACCCTCGAGGCGATGCACACCGACGCCTTCGTCGTGCGCCACAAGGAATCGGGCACGCCGGAGACGATCGCGCGCAATCTGCGTTCGAACGCCGCGGTGCTCAACGCGGGCGACGGCAATCACGCGCATCCGACGCAGGGGCTGCTCGATGCGCTGACCTTGCACCGGCATGTCGACAACTTCTCCAAGCTCAGTGTGCTGATCTGCGGCGACATCCGCCACTCGCGCGTCGCGCGCTCGGACGTGCACGCGCTGCGCACGCTCGGCGTACGCGACCTGCGTCTGTGTGCGCCGGCAGAATTGCTGCCTGACATTCACTCCGAAGAGTTCGCCAGCTGTACGCTGCTCAGCGACTTCGACGCGGCGATCGCGGGTTGCGATGCGGCAATCATGCTGCGTCTGCAGAAGGAACGCATGGAGGCCGCCGCAATTCCGTCGGAAGCCGAATATTTCGCCCGCTACGGCCTCACCACGGCGCGCCTCGCGCAGGCAAAGCCGGGCTGCGTCGTCATGCATCCGGGGCCGATCAATCGCAACGTCGAAATCGCCGACGAGGTGGCTGACGGCGCGCAGTCGCTGATTCTCGAGCAAGTCGCCAACGGCGTGTTCGCGCGCATGGCCGTGCTTGCGGAGCTGCTCGAAAGCTGATCGCATTTCTTTATCTCACCAAAGGACTACCTCATGAACAAGGCCGCTCGTTTCACTGTCCTCGCGTTGTCCGCCGCCCTCCTCGCCGCCTGCGGCAAGTCCGCATCGAACGGCGATCTGCCGCTGACCTACGCGCCCGCCGACACGCCCTACGCCTACGCCAATCTCGAGCCGCAGCCGAAGGCGCTGATCGACTGGTCCTCGCGCCAGATGCAGGCGACGTGGCCGATGCTGATGGGCATGTACGAGCGCCTGGTCAACGACGCCTCCAAGCTCGACGCGCGCGAGAAGAAAATCATCGGCGCGATCCTCGACGAGCTGCGCACGCGCGACACCGCGGACAAGCTGCGCGAGATCGGCTACAAGGCCGATGCGCGCATCGCGATCTACGGCGTCGGTTTGATTCCGGTGATGCGCATCGAGCTGTCCGACCCGGCCGCGTTCAAGGCGATGATCGCGCGCGTCGAAACGAAGATCGGCGAGAAGATTCCGACCGGGAAAACCGGCGAGCAAGAGTATTGGCAGTTCGGCGACAACGACGTGCAAGTCGCAATCGCCGTGCAGGGCTCGCAACTCGTCGCGACGCTGTGGGCGCCCGACGCGAACGACGCGGCCAAGCAGCTGCTGCTCGGCGTGAAGAAGCCCGAGAAAAATCTGCTCGACGCCGGCACGCTGCAGGCGATTCAGAAAAAGTATAATTTTTCACCGTACGGCGAGGGTTACGTCGACATCGCCGCCCTGGCCCAGCGCCTGTCCTCCGCACCGACCGGCGCCGACCTGGAAATCGCCAAGGCGATGGGGCTGCCGACCGCTGCTGCGACGGACAACCCGGCCTGCGTCGCCGAAGCGCGAGCGCTCGCGCAGAAATTCCCGCGCGCGGTGTTCGGCGCCGAATCGCTGACGCCACCACAACTGAAAGTAACCGCGCAGCTCGAGATGGACGCCGCACTCGCGCAGGCGTTGATGACGACCTTCACTGCCGCCCCCGGCACCGGCGCCTCGGGCGAGGGGCTGGTCGACATCAGCGTCGCCACACCGCTGCTCAAATTCAAGGATTTCTGGATCAAGCAGGCCGACGCGGTCGCGGCAAAGCCGTTCGCCTGTCCGGAATTCGCCGAACTCAATGAGTCGTTCGCCAAATCGAAGACCCAGCTCAGCACGACAATCCCGCCGCCGTTCAGCGATCTGACCGGCCTGCGCCTGACGCTCGACAAGCTCGAACTGCGCAAGGATTCGAAAATCCCCGATGTCGCCGCACGGCTTCTGCTCGGATCGAACAATCCGCTTGCCGCGGTCGGCATGGCGCAGATGGCAGTGCCGCAGCTGAAGGACCTGCAGATCAAGCCCGACGGCAAGCCCGTTGCGCTGCCGGCCGGCTTGGTACCTGCTTCCGCACAAATGCCGCCGCTCTCGATCGCAATGACCGACAAGGCCATTGCACTTGCGACGGGCCAGGGCGAAGACGCGATGCTGAGCGCCTACTTCGCTGCGCCGCCGAGCGCGACGCCAGTGTTTTTCCGCATGTATTTTTCCGGCGCGCTCTACGGCCTGCTCGGCAAATACTCGGACCTGGCGCTCGCCAAACTGCCCGCCACGCAGAAAGATAACTTCGGCGACCAGACGAAATTGTTCGCGCTGTACGAAAAGATGATCCGCTCGGGCGAGTTCACGTTCGAAATCAATCCGAACGGGTTCGGCGTGCGCGAGACGGTGAATTTGGGAGAGTAATGTCTATGCCGTCATTCCCGCCTACGCGGGAATGACGAAGTGCAGGCGACGACGTGCGGGCAAAGGCGCATGCCTCGATTCACAATATGTTGTACCGGCAGCCACGACGTGACACCGGCGACATAGGCCGCGATTCATCGCTGCTAACTTTCTGATCGCATCGTGTGGCAACGCATGCAATGTCCGTTGCATGTCGTGATTTTGTCCGAATTCTGGGCGTCAATTGTCCCGAAGAAAATGAGGCGGGGAAATATCCTCCTGGCCCAGGTTTGCGGTTCACTCAGCCCGAGGCGGGCGAACCGACAACCTGTATTTCCCGCATTTCTTCGAGGAACAATCAGTGAACATCCGTCCGTCGCTGTATCTCGCGATTTCAATTCTGCCCTTCTCCATCGACGCCGCGCTGGCCGGCGAACCGCTACCGTCCATCTCCAGCGCGAGCGCCATGCCGTCGTCGCGGCCTCGCGCGGCGGCTCCGAAAGCGGATCCGGCCATCGATCCACAGGCGCTGGAGCGCGCGAAAACCAAATTCGCTCACGCTCTTGCCGTCGTCGATCAATTCAAGGCCATGGCCGAAGCCGAGGGCGTAACCGGCGATCAGTGGCGTGCGACGATGCTCGGCAATCTGATGAAGGGCGCCGAGGCCAACTTCGCCGCGGTCTCCTACGCGCGGTCCTATGCCGATGCCATGAGCGCTTCGCTTCAGGTAGCGCACACGGGCAACAGCGCTGCGGCGCCTGCGGGCAAAACGAACACTTCCACCTCGGCCGACGTCGCCGAGGCATTGGGCGATGCCACCACCGATCTCGTCTACAAGCCCATCGCCCCTTGCCGCATCCTTGACACACGTGTAGGCGGTGGCGCCATCCCTGCGAACACGGCGAAAACCTACAACTACTACGGCTCGAACGTCGGCTCGTGGACTGGTTGCACAGTACCCGCGGGTGCCGCTGCCTTCGCCGCCAACGTCGCCACGGTCACTTATGGGCTCGGTCTCACAGCGCCCTCGTATTACCTGCAGATCTATCCGCAGGGCAGCTCCTCGTTCACCGCTTTCATGAACTTCACCCCCAACCAGACCATTTCCAATGCCGGCGTGATCAGCGTAAACCCGGCGAACGGGCAGTTTACGATAAATCCCAGTGGCTCGACTCATGCCGTCGTCGACGTATATGGCATTTTCAGCGCGCCACAGGCGACCGCATTGGAGTGCACGACAGTGGAGTCAACTCACGCCATCCTGGACACCAGTCATAGACTCGGTTTCGCCAGAGGAGGTGCCTGTCCCACAGGGTACACGCGAGTCAGTTCTTCTTCGGTCTTTGCTGGCAGTGATGCCGACTATTTGTACACGCGTATTCAAGGGCTCGGATACACTTATTGGAAGTACGACGGGAGTTCCAGCATAGAAGCTTGGGAACTGGATAATTGCTGTCGCGTGCCGGGCTCGGATCCTGCTGCTGGTCTTTAGCCGACTCCGTCATTCGTGACTTACTCGGGGCCGAGGCAGCGGCCCCGTTTCGTATGCTCGACGCGAGCTGCGGTCGGTCGAGCACCTTAACCTTACGATCGAATGTCGCTGAATTTCAGATCGCCACACAGCGCGAAACAAATGCAAATTCCGCCTCAAGCCACCCGCCGTGCCTCGATCACGTTCGGCACGCCGGCCAATCGTCCGAGCAGCGATGACAACTGCTCGAAATCGGCAACGCGCACGGCGAAATTCATCGTCACCAAACCCGTCGTCGCGTCGACGCGCGCGTTGACCGCGATCAGGTTGATGTTTGCGCCGGCGATGACGTTGGTGACGTCCTTGTGCAGGCCCTTGCGGTCGTAGCCGCGCACGACGAGATCGACGTCATAGTCGGCTTTGCGCGCGCCGCCCCATTCGACTTCGATCGCGCGGCTCGGATCACGTGCGCGCAGGCGCGCGAAGCTCGCGCAGTCGGCACGGTGGATCGACACGCCGCGCCCCTGCGTAATGTATCCGGCGATCGCATCACCCGGCAGCGGCTGACAGCAGCGCGCCATCGTCGTCAGCAGATTGCCGACGCCTTCGATGACGATCGCATCTTTGTCGCGTTTTGGGGCGCGCACGGGCGCCGGGGGGGCCGCGGGCGCCACAGGCGCCTGCGCCTCATGCAGCATGCGCGCGACGTGGCCAGGGGTGATGTCGCCGAGGGCGAGCGCGATAAGGAAATCGTCAAGCGTCTTGTAGTGGAATTTCGGCGGCAGCGATTCGAGTTCCACGTTCTGCAGCGCCAGACGCTTGAACTCGCGTTCGAGAATTTCGCGGCCTGCAGCGAGATTGACGTCGTGGTCGATGCGCTTGAACCAGGCGCGCACCTTGGCGCGTGCGCGCTGTGTGGTGAGGATTCCCGACTGCGCGTTCATCCAGTCGCGGCGCGGCTCGGCGTTCTTGCCGGTGAGAATCTCGACGCGGTCACCCGAAGCCGGCTGAAACGTCAGCGGCACGATGCGGCCGTTGACCTTGGCGCCGCGCGTGCGATGACCGACGTCGGTGTGCACGGTGTAGGCGAAGTCGAGCACGGTCGCGCCGCGCGGCAGGTCGATCACCTCGCCGGCCGGCGTGAGCAGATAGGCGCGGTCTTCGAGCAAGTCGGTCTTGAAGCCGGCGAGCAATGCCGCCTCGTCGCCCGGCTCGTCCTTCGCTTCGAGCAGTTGGCGCATCCACGCGACCTTGCGTTCGAAACTTTGATCGGCACCGCCGCCTTCCTTGTAACGCCAGTGCGCGGCAACGCCGCGCTCGGCGAACGCATGCATTTCGTGCGTGCGGATCTGCACCTCCAGCGTCTTGCCTTGCGGCCCGACGACCGCGGTGTGCAGCGACTGATAATTGTTGCCCTTGGGCCGCGCGATGTAGTCGTCGAACTCGCTCGGAATCGGCGGCCACAGCGTGTGCACGATGCCCAGCGCGGCATAGCACGCGGCCACGTCGTCGACGAGCAGGCGCACAGCGCGGATGTCATAGAGCGCGGAGAAGTCGCCGCCCTTGCGCTGCATCTTCTTCCAGATCGACGTGATGTGCTTGGAGCGGCCGGCGATATCGCTCTTGATGCCCGCTTCGTCGAGGGCGCGGCGCAGCGTGCGGATCGTCGTCTCGATGAAGGCGTCGCGCTCGCTGCGGCGCTCGTCGAGCAGGCGCACGATGCGGCGATAGGTGTCGGGCTGCAGATAACGGAACGCGAGGTCCTCGAGCTCCCACTTCAGCTGCCAGATGCCGAGGCGGTTGGCGAGCGGCGCGTGGATATCCGCGGTGAGCTGGGCCAGCTCGCGACGCTGCTCGGGTTCGAGCTTGTCAGCCGCGCGCAGGCGCGCGAGCTGGCGCGCGAGCAGAATGAAAACGACGCGCAGATCGCGGATGATCGCGAGCAGCAAACGGCGCAATCCCTCCGCGTTGCCGCCGCCGCTGCGCGCCTTGTGCAGCGCGCCGACCTTCTCCGCGGCCTGCTGGCCGTCGAGCAGATCGCGCAGGCCGGCCGGCAGCTTGGCGAGCGCGACCGGATCGAACGCGACGCCACTCTGCTGCAGCGTGTGCAGTACGTAGGCCGCCAGCGTTTCGCGATCGAGATCGAGCGACTCAAGCAGTTGCAGCGTGACGAGCATTTCCGCCTCGGCCGCGGCGAGCTTCGCATCGGTGCCCGACTTTGCAAGCGCAGACGCGGCCAGCTGCAGCGCCCCGTCGCTGCCCTCCGCGCGCGCGAGCCAGGCGGCAAGCGATGCAGATTTTTGCGGCAAGGACCTCATATGCGAATTCTACCGGCAATTGCCACCGCGACGGTTCCGCGCTGGATGCGTGCGACACGTGTGCAGCGCGCTTGCAAGTCGTTACAATGCCGCCGTCGTTCGAAACGGAAATATCGATATGCGTCGCATCCTCGGCCTCGCTCTGTGCCTCACCGTCCTTTCCGCTTTTGCTGGTGAAACGCCTACTCCCACGCTCGAAGAGCGCATGTCCAAGGACGAGTTCCACTCGGCCGGGCTCGACAAGCTCTCGCCCGCCGAACTCAAAGCGCTGAACGGCTGGCTGGCCGGCCACGAGCAGGTAAAGACTGTGCGCGAAGTCGTCACGGCGACCGGCAAACCAGTGTTCGAGACCGACCAGGGCCAGCGCCAGGCCATCGAAGCGCGCATCAGCGGCCGTTTCTCCGGTTGGTACGGCCGGACCGTGTTCAAGCTCGACAACGGCCAGGAGTGGACGCAAGCCGAATCAGGCCAGTTCTCCGGTGGCAGGTACGACGACCCCAAGGTGAAGATCAAACCGATGCTGCTCGGCAGCTGGTTGATGTACGTCGAGCCCTGCGGCTGCAGCGTGCGCGTCGAACGCACGAAATAGCCGCGCAGCCCCGATGCCGAAACGGATTTCCCGTCCTCTGCTGGGCGCGCTGTTCCTCGCCGGTCTCGCCCCGATATCCCACGCGAGCGAGCAGCCGACGTTGCAGGAGCGCATGACGTCGGACGAGTTCCGCGCCGCGGAGCTCGACAAGCTCAGCCCGGAGGCGCTCAAGCGCCTCAACGACTGGCTCGCCGCCCATCCGACCACGGTGACGAAGGTCGTCACGGCATCCAACAAGCCGGTCTTTTATCCGAACGATGCCGCGCGCGAACGCATTGAAAGCCGCATCGACGGCCTGTTCACCGGCTGGACCGGGAAAACCGTGGTCAAACTGCAGAACGGCCAGGAATGGACGCAAGTCGAGTCCGGCCGCTTCGACGGCGGCAAGCTGCACAATCCGAAGGTCAAGCTCGAGCCGACAATGTCCGGCGGCTGGCTGATGTTCGTCAGCGGCTGCGATTGCAACAACTTGCGCGTGGAGCGCACGAAGTGACGACAGGATGTCGTCATCCCGTGCAGCACAGGGATGTGCGATGACACGGGATCCCGCTCCTATCCCCACAAGGCGTAGGTTGGGGTGAGCGTATGCGAACCCCAACGCACGATTTCGCGGCGACGGGAGAGTTGGGGTTCGCAAACAGCGCTCACCCCAACCTACAAGTCCTCGACCAGCTTGTTGAGCCGCTTCGGCGACACCGGCTCGGCCGTCTTTAATTCTTGCGCGAACAGCGAAACGCGCAGTTCTTCGATCAGCCAACGTAGTTCATCCAGCTTGGCCGGATCGGCATCGCCGCTGGCCTTGCGCTGCAGATATTCGCGCCAGTAACCGCGTACGGTCAGCATACGCGCCTGGTCGCGCGTGGCGTCCTGGCGCAGGCGCTCGGCACGCAGGCGCATCGCCTTGAGATAGCGCGGGAAATGCTGCAAATGGGATTTTTCCGCCTTTTGCACGAAGCCCGGATAGACGAGCTCGGCCAATTGTTCGCGCAGGTCGTCGTAGTTCGCCTTGGCGTAGCCGATCAACGGCGGCTCCAACCACGGTGTGAAATCGGCATAGGCGGCGAGAACCTCTTCAACGAGCCTGAGCAGGTCGACCGCAGTCGCGAATAGCTTCGCGCCGATGTCGCTTTCGAGCTGACGGAAAGCGGCGCGCGTGCGCACGTTCGCATCCGCAGTGTCGAGCAATTCGTTGAGTGCGGCTTCGACGATATCCTCACGCAGCTCGTCAACGCTCGCGACACCGGCGTACTTCAATGCCAGGCGGCGCTCGATCGGCAGTTGCCGCCGCGCCTGCTTGATCTTTTCGTGCAGGGCGCGACGCAGTAGTCGGCGCACACCTTGCACATGCGCATCACGCGCCTCGTCGGAACGTTCGAACACGCGCAGCGCGACGCTCGCGCCGAGATCGACCAGCGCGGGATAGGCGATGAGATTGCCTGTGCTGACGATGCGTTCCGGAATATCCTCGAAATCGAACTCTGCCACTTCCTCGCGCGCAAGTTCGACGTCGGCGCGGCGCGAAAACGCCGCGTTCGCCGCGCCGCCCCAGGCGTCGCGAATCGTATCGATATCGCGGCCTTCGGCCAGCGTCTTGCCGTGCTCGTCGTAAACGCGGAAACGCATCGACAAATGCGCCGGCAGCTCGATGCCGGCGAAGTCGTTCGCCGCGATCTCGACACCGGTCACACGCTTGAGATAGGCCGCCAGCGCGCCCATCAACGCGTCGTCGCGCGGCGCCTCCGCCTGCGCGAACGCGCGGGCGAAATCCGGCGCGGGCACGAAATTGCGCCGCAACGCCTTCGGCAGTCCGCGGATCAGTTCGGCCACTTTATCGGGCAGCAGGCCAGGCACGAGCCATTCGCAACGTCGTGCGGGCACGGCGTTGACGAAGGCGAGCGGCACTTGTAAGGTCACACCGTCGGCCGCGTCGCCCGGGACGAAACGATAGTCCAGTTTCAGCTTGTGCCCGGCGCAATCCAGATGCGTCGGAAAATCGCTCGCGCGCAAGCCGGGTTCGCCGGCCAGCACATCGTCGAGTGACCAGCGCAGCGCCGCTTGTTCGGCCGCGGACGCGCGGCGATACCAGGCATCGAACGCAGCCGTCGCGCTGACATCCGCCGGCACTTTGCCGCGCAGGAAGGCAACGAGTTCGTCCTCGTCGCGCACCAAGCCGCTGCGCCGCTGCTTGGCTTCGATCTCGTGCGCCTGCTCGAGCACGCGCGCGTTCGCGCGCACGCAATCCGCGCGACAGTCAATGTCGCAGCGCGCCAATGCCTCGCGCAGGAATACTTCGTGCGCTTCGGTAGGATTCTGCGTTCCGAATTGCACCGTGCGTTTCTCAACCAGCGTCAATCCGAACAACGTCACCTGTTCGAACGCGAGCACCGCGCCGCGTTTGCGCGACCAATGCGGCTCGCGCCAACTGCGCTTGATCAGATGTGCCGCCTGCTGCTCGATCCATTCGGGCGCGACGTCCGCGCACTGCATCGCGTAGACCTTCTGCAGATCGAGAATCTGGCCGGACAAAAGCCAGCGCGGCGGCTTCTTCGCCAGCGCCGAACCGGGGAAGATTTGGTAGCGCCGCTCACGCGTGCCGCGGTATTGGCTCTTTTCGTCGCGCAAGGCGACTTGGGTGGGCCAGCCGGACAACAAACAGCGATGAATCGCCTCGTAATTGTTCGCACTGTAGCCCTCTCCTCCGACCTCGTCGGGGGAAAGGGTTGGGTGAGGTGGATGCTTTTGATCTCTGCTCGACGTAGCAGAGCGCCCCCTCACCCCAGCCCTCTCCCCCGATGGCAGAGCTGCCGGAGAGGGAGAAGTCGCGTCTTCTAGCAGGAGCAATTGTCGATGCAACTCGCGCCACTCACGCATGCGCAAGTACGAAAGGAACCGCGCGCTGCACCAGTCACGCATTTTCGATTGCGTAAGATCCTCGTGCGCCAGCGCGTGCGCGTGCCAGAGATTGAGCATGCCGACGAAATCGGATTTCGGATCGACGAATTGCGCATGCGCGGCGTCGGCCGCCTGGCGCGCGTCGGGCGGCCGCTCACGCGGGTCCTGGATCGACAGGAAGGCGACGAGGATCAGGAGCTCGCGTGAGACGCCCAAGCGCTGCGCTTCGACGAGCATACGCGCGAGCGCAACGTCGATCGGCAGCGCCGCCATACGCCGTCCGATGTCGGTCAGGAGCTTATCCTCACCCACCGCACCGAGCTCGGCCAATCGTCGCCAACCATCGCCGATCGCGCGTGGGTTCGGGGCCTCGACGAACGGGAACCGCTCGACCTCGCCGAGCTTCAGGCTCAGCATTTTCAGGATCACGCCGGCCAGCGAGGAACGCAGGATTTCCGGATCGGAATACTTCGGCCGCGCGTTGAAATCGTCCTCACCGTACAAACGCAGACACACGCCCGGGCCGACGCGACCGCAGCGGCCCTTGCGCTGCTCGGCCGCCGCCTGCGAAATCGGCTCGATGTGCAGACGCTCGAGCTGACTGCGCGGCAGATAGCGCTTCACGCGCGCGGTGCCGGTGTCGATCACATAGCGGATGCGCGGCACGGTGAGCGAAGTCTCGGCAACGTTGGTGGCGAGCACGATGCGCCGCGCTGCGCCGGGTTTGAACACGCGGTCCTGCTCGGCGACGGACAGGCGCGCGTACAGTGCAAGCACCTCGGTCGCACGATAGTTGCGCCGCGTCAGCGCGAGGTGCGTGTCGCGTATCTCGCGTTCACCGGACAGGAAAATCAACGCATCGCCGCGCGGATCCTCGCGCGTGATTTCATCGACAGCGGCGACGATCTGCTCGATCTGGCTCAGGTTTTCCTTTTCCGGCGCGGGACGCCAGCGCACCTCGACCGGATAGCTGCGCCCTTCGACCTCGATCACCGGCGCGTTGCCGAAATGCGCGGAGAAGCGCGCGGTGTCGATCGTCGCCGAAGTGACGATCAGCTTGAGATCGCGGCGGCGCGCGAGCAGGCGTTTGAGATAGCCGAGCAGGAAATCGATATTGAGACTGCGCTCGTGCGCCTCGTCGATGATGATTGTGTCGTACGCGTTGAGCCACGGATCGCCCTGCGTTTCCGCGAGCAGGATGCCGTCGGTCATGAACTTGACCAGCGTGCGTTCGCTGGCCTGGTCGGCGAAGCGCACCTGGTAGCCGACCAGGCTGCCGAGTTCGGTTCCCAACTCGTCCGCCACGCGACGCGCCACGCTGCGCGCGGCGACGCGGCGCGGCTGGGTGCAGCCGATCAAGCCGGCGCGGCCGCGGCCGGCGGCGAGGCAGAGCTTGGGCAACTGCGTGCTCTTGCCCGAACCCGTTTCGCCGGCGAGCACAATGACTTGGTGCTTGCGGATCAGCTCGACGATCTCGTCCGCGCGCGCCGCGATCGGCAGCGATTCCTCAATACGGATCTCGGGCACGCTCGCTGCGCGCGCCGCATAGCGTGCGCGCGCAGCGGCGACGCGCGTGCGCAGGCGCGCGAGCACGGCCTCATCGGGCGCATGCGAGGCACCCAGCCGGTCGATCTCGCGCAGCAAAGAGCGGCGATCGCGCAGCAGGGTGTCGGCCAGCTCATCGCGCAGCGCGGAGAGCGGGGATTCGGGGGAAAGACGAGGTTTCACGCAGCGACAAGAATGCGAAATTCGATAGATATGGCCTATCGAGTGGATCGCAACAATCAACTTCAATGTGAGATAGCCCCATATTATAGTGACCTCGCCCCAGCAAAAGGAGTTATCCGATGGCCAAGAACAAGCAGAGTCCGACCCGCATCGATATCGCGCCGAAACTGCGCGAAAAGATGATCGTGCTGCTCAATGCTCAGCTCGCCGACACGCTCGATCTGTACACCCAGGTCAAGCAGGCGCACTGGAACGTGAAGGGCCCCTACTTCATCGCGCTGCACGAACTGTTCGACGATCTCGCCGAGCAGCTCGAAGGCCCGGTCGACGATCTCGCCGAACGCGTCACCGCCCTGGGCGGCGTGGCGATGGGCACCGCGCGCATCGCGGCCAAGACCTCGCGCATCTCCGAACTGCCGCACGACAGCTACGACGGCATGAAGATGGTCGCGCTGCTCGCCGACCGCTATGCCCAACTGGCCAAATCGACGCGCCAGGCGATCGACACCGCGGACGAGGCCGGCGACGCCGATACGGCCGACCTGTTCACCGGCATTTCGCGCGGGCTCGACAAGTCGCTGTGGTTCCTCGAGGCGCACTTGCAGTAACCGGCGCCCTGGGCGCAGAGGCACGAAGAAAAACGAAAAATCGTTCTTTGCTTATGCATTTTCTTCGTGCCCTTTGCGCCCTCCCCGGCCGCCTTTATTGCTTCCGGCAATAAGGGTTTGCCGCATAATAGGCAGATGCCCAGCCTGACCCACCTGCAACGCCTCGAAGCCGAAAGCATCGACATCCTGAGAGAGGCCGTGGCCGAGTCCGAACGGCCGGTGATGCTGTACTCGATCGGCAAAGACTCCTCGGTCATGCTGCATCTCGCGCGCAAGGCGTTTTTTCCCTCGCGGCCGCCGTTTCCGCTGCTCCATGTCGACACGACCTGGAAGTTCCGCGAAATGTACGTGATGCGCGAGCGCATGGCGCGCGAGTCCGGCATGGAACTGATCGTGTACAAAAATCCCGAGGCCGAAGCGCTCGGCATTAATCCGTTCACCCACGGCTCGGCCAAACACACGGACATGTGGAAGACGCAGGGCTTGAAGCAGGCGCTCGACCTCTATCGCTTCGACCTCGCTTTCGGCGGCGCGCGCCGCGACGAGGAAAAATCGCGCGCAAAGGAGCGCGTGTTTTCGTTCCGCTCGGCGCAGCATCAGTGGGACCCGAAGAATCAGCGTCCCGAACTCTGGCGTCTGTACAACACGCGCAAGAACCCGGGTGAATCGATTCGCGTGTTCCCGCTGTCGAACTGGACCGAGCTCGACATCTGGCAATACATCTATCTCGAAAACATTCCGATCGTGCCGCTTTATCTCGCCGCCGAGCGGCCGGTGGTCGAGCGCGACGGCATGCTGATTATGGTCGACGACGAGCGCTTTCCACTCTCTCCGGGCGAAGCGCCACAACAGCGCAGCGTGCGCTTCCGCACGCTCGGCTGTTATCCGCTGTCGGGCGCGATCGAATCGACTGCGACAACCCTGCCCGCGATCATCCAGGAAATGCTGCTGGCGACGACGACCGAGCGCCAGGGCCGCCTGATCGACCACGACGCCAGCGCTTCGATGGAAAAGAAGAAGGCGGAGGGATATTTCTGATGAACGCCGCCGTGCTTCCCACCGACCGCGCCCTGATCGAAAACGACATCGAGCAGTACCTGCGCACGCACGAGAACAAATCGCTGCTGCGCTTCATCACCTGCGGTAGCGTCGACGACGGCAAGAGCACACTGATCGGACGCATGCTCTACGAAGCCAAAGCACTGCTCGACGATCAGATGTCCGCGCTTGAAGCCGACTCCAAGCGCATCGGCACGCAGGGCGATGACCTCGACTTCGCCCTGCTCGTCGACGGGCTCTCGGCCGAGCGCGAACAAGGCATCACCATCGATGTCGCGTATCGATTCTTCTCGACCGACAAGCGCAAATTCATCGTCGCCGACACGCCGGGACACGAGCAGTACACGCGCAACATGATCACCGGGGCGTCGAGCGCCGACCTCGCCGTGATCCTGATCGACGCGCGCAAAGGCGTGCTCACGCAGACGCGGCGGCACAGTTATCTGGTCTCGCTCGTCGGCATCAAGCATGTCGTGCTCGCGATCAACAAGCTCGATCTGGTCGGCTACTCCGAAAACATCTTCAACGAGATCGACCGCGAATACCGCGCGTTCATCGAGCGCCTCAACGGCAGCATCGGACAGGTCACCAGCATTCCGCTGTCGGCGCTGCGCGGCGACAACATCGCCGAGGCGAGCGCGAACACGCCCTGGTACACCGGGCCGAGTCTGCTCGAATTCCTCGAAAACGTGCATGTCAATTCGACCTCGACGAAGACCCCGCTGCGTATGCCGGTGCAGTGGGTCAATCGCCCGAATCTCGATTTCCGCGGTTTCAGCGGGCGCCTTCTCGGCGGCGCGGTCAAGCCGGGCGATCCGGTGCGCGTGCTGCCGTCGGGCAAGACTTCGACTGTCGCGCGCATCGTCAGCCTCGACGGTGACAAGGCGGAAGCGATCAGCGGCGAATCGGTCACGCTGACGCTCGCCGACGAAATCGATATCAGCCGCGGCGACGTCATCTGCTCCGCGCACGATCCGGCCGGCCTCGCCGACCAGTTCGAAGCGACGATTGCCTGGATGGGCGAGGAGCCGATGCTGCCGGGCCGTTCCTATCTCGTGAAGATCGGCGCGAGCACGGTCGGCGGTTCGATCTCGAAGCCGAAGTACGTGGTCGAGGTGAACACCCTCGACCATCTCGTCGCAAAGACGCTCAACGTGAATGAGGTCGGCGTGTGCACGCTAACCTTCGACCGTTCGGTTGCGTTCGATCCTTACGCGGACAATCGCGACATGGGCAGCTTCATCGTCATCGATCGATTGACCAACCACACCCTCGCCGCGGGCACGCTGCATTTCGCCCTGCGCCGCTCGCAGAACATCCACTGGCAGGCGGTCGAAGTCGACAAGGCGGCGCGCGCGCGGCTCAACGGCCACAAGCCTTGCGTGCTCTGGCTCACCGGCCTGTCGGGCAGCGGCAAGTCGACGATCGCGAACCTGGTCGAGCGCAAGCTGCACGCGCTCGGCGTGCGCACTTATTTGCTCGACGGCGACAATGTGCGCCACGGCCTCAACAAGGACCTCGGCTTCACCGCGACCGATCGCATCGAGAACATCCGCCGCATCGGCGAAGTATCGAAGCTGATGATCGACGCGGGTCTGGTCGTGCTCACCGCGTTCATCTCGCCGTTCCGCTCCGAGCGCCAGCTCGCACGCGATATGGTCGGGGAAAACGAATTCATCGAGGTCTTCGTCGACACGCCACTCGCCACCGTCGAACGACGCGACCCGAAGGGTTTGTACAAGAAGGCGCGCCGCGGCGAACTGAAGAACTTCACCGGCATCGACTCGCCCTACGAAGCGCCCGACGCGCCCGAGCTGCATCTGGAAACCGAAAAGCTCAGCGCCGATGCCTCGGCCGAGCGCATCGTCGCCGAGTTGCGCGCACGTGGCGTGCTCGGCCTGCACGCCTGACGGCGGGCCGCGCTATTTCGATAGCGCCTTGCGCAGTGCGGACAGTCCGCGATCGATCATGGCGAGGTCGACCGCACCGAATCCGAAGATCAGACCGGTCCGCGTTTCCGGCCCGAGAAAATAGCGGCTGAAGCTGTGCAACTTGATGTTGGCCTGCGCCAGCGTTTGCGTCACTCGCTCGAGATCGAACGGCATGCTCGCGTCTGCGCTGACATGCATGCCGTACAGCGATGGAATCGGCACAAACCAATCGCCGAGATCGGTCGCCAGCCGTTCGCACAGGCGCTTGCGCCGCCGCTCGTACAACTGGCGCATCTTGCGCACATGGCGCGTGAGATGACCCTCGTCGATGAACGCCGCGACGCCCATCTGCAGCGGGGTCGGGCAATGCCAGTCCAGACAATTCTTCGCCGCGATGAGCGTGCGCATCGCCCACTCCGGCGCAACGATAAAGCCGAGGCGCAGCGTCGGCAGCATGCATTTGGAAAACGTGCCGACGTAGAACACCACGTCGGCGGCATCCGGCGTGCGCAGCGCGGCGAGCGGGCCGCTGTCGTAGCGGAACTCGCCGTCGTAGTCGTCCTCGACGATCACGGCGCGATGCTTGCGTGCGAATTCGACGAGTTCCTTGCGCCGCCGTGCCGACATCGTCACACCGAGCGGAAACTGGTGTGAAGGACATAGGCAGATCACGCCGACATCGGGCGGCAGACGATCGACACGCAGCCCCTCGTCGTCGACACCGACGGGCACGAGCTTCGCCCCGGCCGCGGCGAACGCGACCCGCATCGGCGGATAGCCTGGGTCTTCGACAGCGACGACGGTTTCGCCGGGCACGACGAGCACGCGCGCGAGCAGATCGAACGCCTGCTGCGCGCCGGAGGTCACGAGCACGTCGTCGGGATGGCAGACGACCGCGCGCGTCAGCGCGATATGCCGCGTGATCGCGTTGCGCAGACCGTAGTTGCCCTGATTGCCTTGCGGGCTGCGGAAGCTCGCGGGTTTGCGCTCCAGCGTGCGCAGTTGCTTTGCGGTCACGCGACGGAATGTTTCGTGCGGGAACAGCCGCGAGTCGACCAGCGCAGGGCGCAGGTCGATCGACGGCGCACGGCGCGACGTGGATTGGACGAGCGGATCGCGCCAGAAACCCATGGCCTCGGTCACGTCCGGCCGCAGCCAGAAGGTGTTGAGGCGGTGCGCGGGCGTCTGCGCCCCGCCGCGCGTGGCACGCGAAGGCGTGGCAGGCAACGCGTCAGCGACGAAGGTACCGGAACCGCGCCGCGCAACGATATAACCCTCGTTGAGCAGTCCGTCGTAGACTTCGGCGAGTGTGTTGCGCGAGACGCCGAAGAACGCTTGCGCCTGCCGTGTCGCCGGTAATTGCGCGCCGAGCGGCAGGCGCCCGTCGACGATCGCCGCCTTGAGCTGGTCCTGCAGCGTGCGCGCCGAGCGGCGCGATCCCTTCACGGCAGGGTCGAGTTCGATTTCGAATAATGGCTTCACGCGCAGCAGATTAGCAGTGACCCGGCAATTTTTTCGCCATGTGGCCCTTCAGGCAAGTCCCCCGCGACTCAATGATTTGCGTCTCGAAGCCATGGGACTTGCTATGTACGGAACGATACTTGCGGCGGCGCTGTCTATCGCCATCGGTGCGGGCGCCGCGCCGGCGCAGGCCGCGAACGATGCCGGCAACGTGATCGCCGCCGCGGTCGCCGACGCCTCGCGCCCGCCGACCGACACCGTGCGCGACGCCAATCGCAAACCTGCGCAGACGCTCGAATTTTCCGGCGTGAAGCCGGGCGACAAGGTCGCTGACTACGGCGCCGGCGCCGGCTATTTCACCCGGCTGTTCTCCGGCATCGTCGGCGCGAACGGCCACGTCTACGCGAGTGTGCCGAGCGGGCTCCTGCAGTATCCGAACATCGTCAAAGGCATCGCCGAGGTGCAGCAGTTCGCATTCACCCATCCGAACGTGACCGTGACCTACGCCTCGCCGATCGACGCGGCGCGCTACCCGGAACCGCTCGACCTGTTCTGGATCTCGCAGAATTACCATGACCTCCTCGACGATTTCATGGGTCCGGTCGACATGGCGGCGTTCAACCGCGCGGTGTTCGCCGCGCTGAAACCGGGCGGCGTGTACATCGTGCTCGACCATGTCGCGGCGAAGGGCTCGCCCGCCAACGTTACCGATACGCTGCATCGCATCGAACCCGCGGTCGTGCGTCGCCAGGTCGAAGCGGCCGGGTTCAAGTTCGAGAGCGAAAGCAACGCGCTCGCCAATCCGAACGATCCGCACACCAACGGGCCGTTCAATCCCTCGATCCAGGGCCACACCGATCAATTCATTTTCAAGTTCCGCAAACCGGGTTGATCCAGCGCGGACTGCAGATCACCTGACGCGGTGCCGGGCAAGGAAGCCCACCTCGTCTCACGGCACAGCGCGCAAAGCGATCGGCTTGCCGGCTTCGGGATAGCTGCGAAGAAAGTCCAGACCGAAGGCCTGCGCGATCGTGGCCGCAATCTGGTTCTGATACAGCGCCGGGCCGCCTTCGAACTCACCGCGCCGCGCATCTCCGGGCGCGGCGACCACGAGCCAGATGTTCTTCGCCGCTTCGATTTCCTCGTCGTGCATGCCCCAGAAATCGGGCGTCTTGCCGCGGCCGTGGTCTGCGGTGACGATCAACACCGTGTTGTCGCGGTACTGGGGCGACGCCTGCAATTGCGTCCACAGCTCTTCGAGAAAATGATCTCTGTGCTGCAGCGACTGCAGCAGCAGCTCGTAGCGGCCGTCGTGCGCAAGTTCGTCGGTGTCGCCGAGCAAAACGTAAAGCAGACGCGGATGCTCGCGCTTGAGGTAGTCGAGCGCAAAGCGCTCGGTGATGTAGTCGAAGCGCGAGCCGTCCCACGCCACCATCTCACCCTGCGCCGCACTGAGCGCACGCAGCGCGGGATCGTTCGGCGTGTAAGGGGTGAATGCCGCGTTGACTGTGATCGTGCCGGGCTCATGTTCGGCGAACGAGTTGGTGAGATCCCAGCTCGAAAACGCCGCAACCGCGGATTTCGGCAACTTCAGCTCGCGGCGCACGAATTCGAGCACGGTCGGCACCGGGATGCGCTGTTCCTTGTTGTCGATGATCACCTCGTCATGTGCGCGGCCAGTGAGGATTTCCGCATAGCCCGGATACGAGGTGTGGAAGCGGTTCGTCACTTCGACGTGGCTGCCCTTGGCCGGATCGCCGGCAATCCAGCCGTGCTGCTTGAGCAGCGTGCCCCAGAGGAACGGCATGATCTTCGCGCGCCGCTCTTCCGCGGTCGGCGCCCAGTAGCGTTGATACAACTGCGTGCCTTCGACCGGCGCGCCGCGTGCCAGAAAGCGCATGACTGTCGGGTCCGCGCCGCCGAACATCTCCTGCACGCGCACGCCGTCGAGGGTGACGAGAACGACGTTACGCGGCTTCGACGCAGCCTCGGCCGCCTGACTCGACACGCACCACGGCAACAGGCATGACAACAGCAGCAGACGGCGCAGCATGCGTTTCCCCTTGGCGATAACGAACCGGCGCAGCTTAGCCGATTTCGCCGCCCGTAACCGCGACGTCATCTTCGCGCGTTAGCGTGCCGACTCGGTCGCCACGTCAGACCCACGCCGATGTCCAAACCCAATTTGTTCGACAAGCTCGATCAGCTCGTTTTCAACGCGATCTATTCGCGCAATCTCGTCTACAACGCGTGCTGGGAAGATCCTGCGATCGACCGCCAGGCGCTCGCCCTCGGGCCCGACGACACGATGCTCGTCATCTCGAGCGCGGGCTGCAACGTGCTCGATTACGCGCTGCTCGGGCCGAAGCAGATTCACGCGGTGGATGCGAATCCGCGCCAGATTGCGCTGCTCGAACTCAAAATCGCCGCGATCCGCGCGCTCGAGTACGATGACTACTTCGCCATCTTCGGCGAAGGCTGCCATCGGGACTTCAAGAATCTCTACGAACAGAAACTGCGCGCGCAGCTCTCGCCGTTTGCGCAAGCTTGGTGGGACAAGCACTGGAACTGGTTCGCCGGCAAGCACGGCAGTTTCTATTTCCACGGCCTGTCGGGCATCGTCGCGCGCGGCGTGCGTGCTTACTTCAAGCTGCGTCCCGGCCTCGCCGATGCGATCAACGCGCTGCTCGACGCGAAATCGCTGACCGAGCAGCAGGCGATCTACGACGAGCGCGTGTCGCCGCTGCTGTGGAACAAGACGGTCAACTGGGTGATCTCGCGCCAGTTTGTGATGAGCCTGCTCGGCGTGCCGTATCCGCAGCGCAAGCTCGTCGAGGCGCAGCATGCCGGCGGCGTATCGCGCTTTATTCGTGACGCGGTCGAGTACGTATTCCGCCAGTTGCCGCTTGCCGACAATTATTTCTACCGCGTCTACATCACCGGCCGCTACCGTCGCGATTGCTGCCCGGAATATTTGAAGGAGACCGGCTTCAACGCGCTCAAGGCCGGCCTGGTCGATCGTATTTCGTTGCACACGACGACGGTCACGGAATTGCTTTCGAGCAATCCGACGCCGATCTCGCGCTTCGTCCTGCTCGATCACATGGACTGGATGAGTTCCTACTATCCCGACGCGCTGGTCGAGGAGTGGAACGCGATCCTCAACCGCGCCACGCCCGGCGCGCGCATTCTGCTGCGCAGCGCGCAATCGAAACCTGCGTATCTGGAAACCATCCGGGTCGGCCCGGGTCAGAACCGCCTGCGTGAGATCTTCAAATTCTCCGATGAACTGGCCGGCTCGCTCCAGGCCGGCGACCGCGTGCACACCTACGCCGGATTCGTGATCGCCGATGTCCCGGCTTGAGGCATTGAAAAACGACACCGCGGTGCTGCGCCAGATGCTGCGCGGCATGCCGAAGTCGGCCTCGCATGCGCAAAATCTGCAGAGTTTCTACGGCGCGCAGGCGCAGGACTACGACCGCTTCCGCGAGCGCCTGCTGCGCGGACGCGAGACACTGATCGCAAGGCTGCTCGCCCAGCTGCCGGCACAGGCGCGCGTCGTCGAGCTCGGCGGCGGCACCGGGCGCAATCTCGATTTTTTCGGCGACCGGCTTGGCGATATCGCCAGCTTCGATTTGGTCGACCTCTGCCCCGCCTTGCTCGACCGCGCGCGCCAGCGCATTGCCCGCTATCCGCAGGTGCGCATGATCGAGGCAGACGCGACCACGTACGCTCCGAGCGCGCCGGTCGACTGTGTCTACTTTTCTTATTCGCTGACAATGATTCCGGACTGGCGCGTCGCGCTCGCCAACGCGCTCGCAATGCTCAAGCCCGGCGGCCTGCTCGGCGTGGTGGATTTCTATACTTCGGCGGCCCAGTCGGCGCCCGGCCTAGCCCGCCACGGCACATTCACGCGCTATTTCTGGCCGCGCTGGTTCGCCCACGACGGCGTGCGCCTGAACCCGGCGCACCTCGCCACACTGCGCGCGGATCTGCCGCAGCATGAACTTTCCGAACATCGCGCCGCGGTGCCATATCTGCCGCTGATCCGCGTGCCTTACTACGTCTTCGTCGGCCGCAAAACCTGATCGAGCGTCCGAGCCGCATCCCCTGACCCAGGGATGGGGTGCACTTCAAACCGGCCCCGGATCGGTTCATAGTGTGCGCCCCTGCAAACGCGAGCGCGTGCGACGTGAACGCTTCGGTCATCGCAAAACCCCTTCTGGCACAGGGCAAACCTTCGTTCTGGCCCCTGCAGATTGCGGGCTGGGCGACGTATTTCATCCTCAACGCCACGGCGGTGATCGGCGAAGGCACCGAGGTGCGCTATGTCATCGTCTCGACGATCGTCGCCATCACGGGCTTCATCATTACGAGTCTATTGCGGCTCGGCTACCGGCAACTTTGGTCGCTACCGCTGCCGCGCATGGTCGGCATCGCGGCGGCGCTGTTGGTGGCCGCGACGCTCCTACAGGCAGTCATCTACGTCTGCGCGAAATTCGCCTTCCATTTTTGCGACGACTGCCTGTCGCACAATCCGCTCAGCTACTTGTGGTACTTCCTGTCGATGTTCTATCTGTTCCTGTCCTGGAGCGGGCTGTACTTCGGCATCAAGTTCGCCCGGCAACTGACCGAGCAGAAGGAAGCCGCCCTGCGTGCGCAGAACGCCGCGCATGCCGCGCAGTTGAAGATGCTGCGCTACCAGCTCAATCCGCATTTCCTGTTCAACACGCTCAACGCGATCTCCACGCTCGTGCTCGACGACAAGCGCGACACGGCCTACCGCATGGTCGGCAGCCTGTCGGCGTTCCTGCGCCACTCGCTCGATTCCGATCCCGAGCAGCGCGTGACACTCACACAGGAAGTCGACGCGATCAATCTCTATCTCGGCATCGAGCAGTTGCGCTTCGGTGATCGCCTTCATGTGCAGATGGACATCGAGCCTGTCGCACACGACGCGCTCGTGCCCAGCCTGATTCTGCAGCCGCTGATCGAGAACGCGATCAAGCATGCCGTGTCGCGGCGCGAAGAAGGTGGCCGTATTGAACTGATCGCGCGCCGCGACAACGACATGCTCGACATGCATCTGCGCGACGACGGTCCGGGCTTCGACGAGGACGATCCGGTACCCGCCAACGGGCACGCGCGCGTCGGCCTTGCCAATACGCGCGAGCGCCTGCGCGTGCTATATGGCGAACACCAGCAGTTGAGCATCTGCAACTGTGCTCCACACGGCGTCGACGTGCACATCCGCCTGCCGTTCGAAATCGCGCAAGGCAATTTGAAATGACGACGATCCGCACGCTCATCGTCGACGACGAACCGCTCGCGCGGCGTGGCCTCGAGTTGCGCCTGCGTCGCCACGCCGATATCGAAATCGTCGGCGAGGCCGGCAACGGCCGCGAGGCCTTCCACGCCATTTCCGCGTTGCGCCCGCAACTGATGTTCCTCGATGTACAAATGCCGGGCATCGACGGCTTCGGCCTGCTGCGCGCGCTGCCGGCGACGCAGATCCCGCTGACGGTTTTCGTCACCGCCTACGACCAGTACGCATTGGCCGCCTTCGCCGCAAGCGCACTCGACTACCTACTCAAACCGGTCGACGACGCGCGCCTCGACGAGTCGATCGAACGCGCTCGCGCGCGCCTGACCGCGCGCAAGACCGAAGACCACTATGAGCGCCTGCTCAAGCTGATCGCCACGCTTCCCGCCGGGGCGAAATCGCAGCTCGACGCCATCCTCGCCGACGAGCCAGTGCACGCCGACGATAAGCTGACGATCAAGGATGGGCATCGCCTCCTGCGCATCGATGTCGAATCGATCCGCTGGATCGACGCGGCCGGCGACTACATGTGCATTCACGCCGGCGAAGACACTCACGTGCTGCGCGGTACGATGCAGCAGCTCGAACGCCGACTCGATCCACGCCGGTTCGCGCGCGTGCATCGGTCGAGCATCGTCAACCTCACGCGGGTGAAGGAGATGCGGCCGCATCTCAACGGGGAGTATTTTCTTGTGCTCGATTCGGGGCATGAGTTGAAGTTGTCGCGCAGTTATCGCGATAAGGTGAGATTGCTCACCTGATTTCGTCGTTCGTCATTCTCTCGAAGGCGGAAATCTAGTTCTGGCTTTGCTCTTTCTCGTCATTCCGGCGGAAGCAAAAATCCAGCCTTTTCTTTGGCTCGTCATTCCGGCGGAAGCCGGAATCCAGTGTCTTTGCTCTAGCTCGTCATTCCAGCGGAAGCTGGAATCCAGCTTTTTCTGTGGCTTTTGATTCTTCTCTGACCGCGTCCCTTCGTTTTTCCGCTCGCATCCGTGCGAGCGGGTCACTTTTCTTTGCTTGCACAAAGAAAAGTAACCAAAAGAAATGCACCCCGGGAGCCGCGCCCTCCGCGCTTCGCGCTGCGGGTGCGCAAGGTCAGGCCGGGGTTCGCTCGATGGGCTTCCTGCCCATTCGCGAACTCGCGCGCGCATCCCTGCGCGCGACCCTATCGGGCGATTCCGGCCTGCCCTCGCCGCGGCAGACGGGGCCCAGGATCAAGAGCAACGGCCAGAGCAAAAGCGGCTTTGCTCTGTCTTTTGCTTCTGCGCGCAGGAAGCGCGCGCTCTGGCTCTTCCCGGGGGACCCATGGCCTTGCGGCGACAGCGGGCGATCAGGCCCCGCAGGGGTCGGCGCGAGGGATCGCGCCGATTCCGCTGTTGCACAGGATGTGCAATCAGCGGAATCCGGCCGCTGGCGCGGACCCATTGGGCACGATGCCCAATGGGCGCAAGGCGCTGGGGCGTGTTTCTTTGGTTCCTTTCTTTGCACGAGCAAAGAAAGGAACCCGCTCGCCAAAGGCGAGTGGAAGCTCTTGCTCTAAAAAAACCAAAACAGCAAGAACTGGATTCCCGCCTGCGCGGGAATGACCAGCAGAGAGTAAAGACATTGGATTCCGGCTTACGCCGGAACGACGAGCAAGACGAACAGAGAGCCCAATTCGCCAACGCTTCGTCGCAGAGCAACAACGCTTCGTCGCAGACGCTGCAACCTTTATGACGAAAGCCACATCTCATCGGACGAGCCGCGCGTCAATCTCGCCGCACAGACAGGGAACAGTGCATGAAACTCATCGAAGCTTCGCAGAAGAACCCTATCGCGGTCGGTATGGCTGTATTGCTCGTTGCTTTGCTCGGCCTGCTGAGCTTGCGCGAGCTGCCGCTGCAGTTGTTCCCGGACATCGACCGGCCGCAGATCTCGATCCAGACCAACTGGCGCGCGGCATCGCCCGAGGAAGTCGAGGCCGAATTGCTCGAGCCGCAGGAGCAGGTGCTGCAAGGCCTGCCCGGCCTTGAGGAGCTCGACGGCAACGCCGCCGCGGGCGGCAGCAATATCAACCTGACCTTCGCGATCGGTACGGACATGAAGAACGCGCTGGTCGAAGTGATCGGGCGGATCAACCGCGTGCGCTCGATACCGAAGGATGCCGATCGCCCTGTCGTGCAGATGGGTGGCAACAACGGCAATGCGAACAATGTACTGAGCTGGTTCTTCGTGCAGTTGCTGCCCGGTACGCAGGGGCCGATCGAACAATATCGCCAGTTCATCGAAAACACGATCAAGCCGCGCATCGAGGCCGTGCCCGGTGTAGCGCAAGTCATCGTCAACGCGGGGCCGCCCGACGAAGTGCGCATCACCGTCGACATGGCCAAGGCGGCGAGCCTCGGCGTATCGATTCCCGATATCGCGGCGCGCGCCGCGGCGGCGACCGACGTCTCCGGCGGGCAAGTCGACGTCGGCCGGCAGCAATATCAGCTGCGCTACACCGGCCGCTACAAGCCCGAGCAGCTCGGCGCGCTCGTGCTTTCCTCGCGTGCGGACAAGACGGTGCATTTGAGCGACGTCGCAACGATCGAAGTGCGTCCACCGCGCCGCCAGCTCTATGCCTACCAGAACGGCAACCCCGCGATCGGCCTGCAGATCGACCGCGTCAGCGGCGCGAACGTGTTGCAAACGCTGAATGCCGTGAAGCAGGTCATTGCCGAATTGCGCGATGGCCCACTCAAAACCAAGGGCCTGGGCATCGAGCAGTCGTTCGACTCGTCGCTGTTCATCAACCGCGCGGTTAGCCTGCTCAGCGAGAACCTGATCATCGGCGCGCTGCTTTCGCTGCTTTGCGTGTGGTGGTTTATGCGCGATATCCGCGCCACCGTGCTGATCGCGGCAACGATACCGATCTGCCTGCTCGCCACATTCACCGCACTGCACCTGACCGGGCACAGCCTCAACGTGATCTCGCTTGCCGGACTGGCGTTCGCGGTCGGCATGGTCGTCGAAGGCGCGATCGTCGTCTCGGGCAACATCCTGCGCCTGAAGGAAAGCGGCATCACGCCTCACGAAGCCACGCTCAAGGGCACGCAGCAAGTCGTCGGTGCGTTGGTCGCCTCGACGATCACCACGATCGCGGTGTTCCTTCCGGTCGTGTTTTTGCGCGATGTCGAAGGCCAGATTTTTTCCGACCTCGCGTTGACGATTTCCATTGCCGTGGCGATCTCGGTCATCGTTGCGATTACTGCCCTGCCCGCGGCAGCCGGCTGGCTGAAGGCGAAGAAGCTCAAATCCGGCTACGGCGACGGCTGGCCCTGGCTGACCGACAAGATCATGGCCGCGACCGACACGCGGCCCAAGCAGATCGGCTGGGTCTTCGCGCTGCTCGTGCTGCCGCTCGTCGCAACGTTTGTCTTCATGCCGCGCCTCGATTACCTGCCGCCGGTGAAGCGCGCGGCGATCGACGCGTACTTCAACTTCCCGCCCGGCATGCCGTCCGAGGTTATCAATCGCGAAATCGTGCCGACGATTCTCGCGCGCATGAAGCCGTACATGGATGGCACAAAACAGCCGCAGTTGAAGAATTGGTACGTGATCATCTTCCCGGGCGGCGGCTCGATCGGCGCGCGCGTGGTCGACGAAAACCGCATCGGCGATCTGGAACGCATCGTGCGCGACGAAATCACGGTTGGCTTCCCCGACACGCGCGTGTTCACCGAGGAAGGCAATTTGTTCGGCGGCTTCGGCGGCTCCGCGCGCGCGGTGTCGATCCATCTGCAAGGCGATGACCCGGCGAAGCTGTACAAGGCGGCCGAAGCCGGTCGGCAGCTGCTCGAAGCGAAGTTTCCCGGCGCCAACGTGCAGGCCTTCCCGCCGACCGATGCTGCACAACTCGAGCTACACGCGGTGCCCGACGATCGCCGCATTGCCGAAGCCGGCTGGGATCGCGCGACGCTCGGCGACATCGTGCGCACGCTCGGCGACGGCGCCTGGCTCGGCGAATATTTCAACGGCGAACAACGCGTGCCGGTGATCCTGCGCGCAAGCGTCGGCCAAACGCCCGAGGAACTTTCGCAAACTCCCGTCGTCACGCCGAACGGCAAGGTGATGACGATCGGCGATATGGTGCGCCTGGAAACCTCGCTCGGCCCCTCGCAAATCCGCCGTCTCGACCATCGCCGCACGGTGACGCTGACAATGGATCCGCCCGCAACGCTGGCGCTCGAAACCGCGCTCGCCACGATCGACCGCGACGTGCTGCCCGATCTGCGCAAGCAGTTGCCCGACGGCACGATCCGCCTCGCCGGCAGCGCCGACCGCCTCGAACGCATCGTCGGTACGATCGGCAAGAACTTCCTCCTCGCCCTGTTCGTGCTCGGCCTGCTCATGGCGGCGATGTTCAAGTCGCTGCGCCATGCGGTGATCGTCGTGCTCACGGTGCCGCTCGCGCTGATCGGCGGCATGCTCGGGCTGCGCGTGCTCGGTATGTTCGCCTTTCAGCCGCTCGACCTGCTGTCGATGATCGGTTTCATCATGATGGTCGGCGTCGTGGTCAATCACGCGATCCTGCTCGTCGATCTGACGCGCCACGCGCAGGCGAACGGCGCGAGCCTCTCCGATGCGATCCGCATGTCGCTCAACCAGCGCCTACGCGCGATCCTCGCGAGCACGCTGACCGGTGCACTCGGCGCGCTGCCGATGGCGGTCAATCCCGGCCCGGGCAGTGTGATCTATCGCGGCCTCGCTGCGGTCAATGTCGGCGGTGTCGTGATCAGTTTGATTTTCTCGCTGCTGCTGCTACCGAGCCTCATGCGTCTGTTCTTCGCCGGTGAGCGCAAACCTGCCGCGCTTGCGCCGCCGCGCGGTGAACGTCCGCGGCTGATCGATGCGGAAGCGGCGTGAACCTGTGTACCTCACGAATTCGTCCCGGTGATGCCATGAACAAGACTCTTCTCGCACTTTCTCTCTTCGCACTTTGCAGTGCGGCGCAGGCGCAGACGCCGGCGTCCGCCCCTGCCATCGTTGAGATCGGCCAAGCCACCGCGTCGAAGCTCGCGCCCACGCGCTGGGTTCCCGGCAGCGTGGTCAGCCGCGACGACGCGAGGATCGCCAGCGCCGAGGCCGGCCGGCTGGATTTCGTCGCCGAGGTCGGTACACGCGTGAAGGTCGGCGAGCGCCTCGCCAAACTCGACGACCAAGCCCTGCGGCTGCGCCGCGATGAGCTGCTGGCCGAGGTGCGCCGCACCGAAGCCAAGCGTGCGTTATCGCAAACGCAATTGGAGCGCTTGAGCAAACTCGAAGCGAGCAACGCGATTGCGAAAACACAACTCGATGAAGCGCGTGCGCTCCTCGAGAACGATGGCCAGACCACGGCTCGTGCACGCGCACAACTGCGCCAGATCGAACACGACATCGACCAGGCCGACGTGCGCGCACCGTTCTCCGGAATCGTCACCGAACGCTTCGCCCAGCGCGGCGAATATCTGCAGATCGGCGCGAACATCGTGCACTTTGTCGACACCGAACACATCGAGGCGCGGGTGCAGGCACCGCTCGCACTCGCCGACAAGATCCGTCCCGGCATGCAGGTCAGCATGCGCAAGGGCGACGCCGAGCAGGCAGCGACCGTCCGCGCGGTCGTGCCGGTCGGCGACGAGCGCGCGCGTCAGTTCGAGATGCGCGTCGGCGTCGATCCGGCCTTTGCTCTCGTCGGCAGCGCCGTCGAAGTCGCCCTGCCCGAAACGGCCGCGGCCGCAGAGACGGCGTTGGCGGTGCCGCGCGATGCGCTGGTGCGCCGGCAGGACCGCACCTACGTCATGCGCGTCACCGGCGACAACAAGGCCGAACAAGTGGTCGTGACCCCGGGCACAAGCAGCGGCGATCTCGTCGAGGTGCGCGGTGCACTGAATATCGGCGACCGCCTCGTCGTGCGCGGCGCGGAGCGGCTGAGCGTCGGCCAATCGGTAGCGGTCCACTCGGGGAGCTGAGTGCGGGTGGTTGAGCGGACATTCAATTTTCAGCGCAGCCGATTCTCAGCTCGTCATTCCCGCATGCTTCTGGCGGGAATCCAGCGACTTTTCGTTAGCGCATCGAGAATCTAAAGCGAAACACACTGGATTCCCGCCAGAAGCATGCGGGAATGACGAGCAAAAAACCTGTCACGGCGAAAGAGCGGGCCCGGTCGAGTATGATTTATTCCGTGGCGACACCGCACCGATTCGCTCTCGCCCGCCTAGTGCGTTAGGCTTTAGTGACGGCAACAACTGAAGATTGCCGACGGGAGGCAGATATGCCCAAGGTCGTCCTGGCCTCTGCGCTGACGCGCTGGCTTGATCCTGCGACGGCAGGGCCCGGCGAAATCTCGCTTGAGGCACAAGGCGAGACGCTGATCGGCGCGCTCGAGGCCGTCTTCGTGCGGCATCCGAAACTGCGCGGCTATGTGCTCGACGAGCAGGCCATGGTGCGCCACCATGTCGCGATCTTCATCGACGGCACCGCGATCCGCGACAAGAAGAATCTCGACATTCCGCTATCGAAAAGTACAGAAATATACATTTTGCAAGCGCTTTCGGGAGGCTGATATGACGCAACGTCTCATCGCATCCACACGCAAAGGCTTGTTCACGCTTACGCGCGGCGAAGCCGGCTGGCATGTGGAGCGCCACGCTTTTCTCGGCGACAACATCACCCTCGCGCATGTCGATCCGCGCGACGGCACCTGGTATGCCGCGCTCAACCTCGGCCATTTCGGCGTCAAACTGCAGCGTTCCGACGATGCGGGACGAACCTGGACCGAAGTCGCCGTGCCCACGTTCGGCGCCGACGACAAGATCGCCACCGCTGACGGCAAACCGCCGAAACCGGCGACGCTTACGCAGATCTGGTCGTTCGCGAGCGGTGGCCCCGGCGAGCCCGGCCGCCTCTGGGCCGGCACGATTCCCGGCGGTCTGTTCCGCTCGGACGACCGCGGCGAACATTGGCAGCTGCAACGCGCGCTCTGGGACCGTCCCGAGCGCATGCAATGGTTCGGCGGCGGCTATGACGCGCCCGGCATCCATTCGATCTGCGTCGACCCGCGCGATGCGCGCACATTGCGCATTGCCGTGTCCTGCGGCGGCGTGTGGGAGAGCCGCGACTCGGGCGCGTCGTGGAACGTGACCACCCAGGGCATGTTCGCCGCATACATGCCGCCCGAGCGGCGCGAGGACCCGACTATCCAGGACCCGCACCAGATGGTTCAATGCGCCGCCGCGCCTGACCATCTCTGGGTGCAACATCACAACGGTGTGTTTCGCAGCGTCGACGGTGCGCGCACGTGGCGCGAGGTCGCGAACGTGCCACCGTCGGTGTTCGGCTTCGCTGTCGCCGTGCATCCGAAGGATCCACACACCGCGTGGTTCGTCCCGGCGATCAAGGACGAGCGCCGCGTGCCGGTCGACGGCCGGCTCGTCGTCGCACGCACGCGTGACGGCGGCGCGAGCTTCGAGGTCTGCCGCAGCGGTTTGCCGCAGCACGATGCTTACGACCTCGTTTATCGCCACGGCCTCGCGATCGATGCGAACGGCGAACATCTCGCCTTTGGCTCGACCACGGGCAACCTCTGGGCCAGCGCCGACCAGGGCAGCACCTGGCAGGCGTTGCAGGCACATCTGCCGCCGATCTATGCGTTGACGTTTGCTTGAGATATGAAACGCACGTGGACAATCATTGGAGTTCGCGACGTGGCTCGCAGCTTTAAGTGGTACCAGTCCCTGCTTGGTCTGCAGGAGACGACTCCTGCGCATGAGTATTGGGGACAGATTCTCGACTCGGACGGAACCGTTCTGCTCTGTCTTCATGAATGGGGCGCACACGAGCATCCAACATTGACGAGTCCAGATCACGCGCAACCCGGCAATGGCCTCCTCATATTCTTCCGCGTCGATAACTTCGCCACGGCCTTGGCAAGATCGCGGATTCTCGTCACACAGCTTGAGGAGGAACCGCACACGAATCCGGCCACAGGAACCGCGGAGTTTGCACTCCGCGATCCCGACGGGTATTACGTAATGGTTAGTGCCTGGTCAGTGAGCTAATAATTCACTCGAGCCGGTGCGATCGGCGAACCGTGAAAGAGGAAGCGAACGATAAGGACGCAAATCCCATGCAGAATTGGATGATCTACGGGGCGAACGGTTATACCGGCGAACTGATCGCGCGCGAGGCGGCGCGCCGCGGGCTCAAGCCGGTGCTGGCCGGGCGCAGCAAGGAAAAGATCGAGTCGCTGGCTCGTGAACTCGGCCTCGAAGCTCGCAGCTTTGGTCTGGACGACGCGACGCAGACGACACAGCAGATCGAGGGTCACTTCGTCGTGCTGAATTGTGCGGGCCCGTTTTCGGCGACGGCTGAACCGATGATGGAAGCGTGCCTGCGGGCGCGCGTGCACTATCTCGATATCACCGGCGAGATCGCCGTGTTCGAGTTGGCGCAGGCGCTGAATGAGCGGGCGCGTGCTGCCGGTGTTGTCGTCTGTCCCGGCGTCGGTTTCGATGTCATTCCCACCGATTGCGTAGCAGCGGCACTGAAAGCCGCACTGCCGGATGCCACGCATCTCGCGTTGGGATTCGATTCACGCACGGGAATGTCGCCCGGAACCGCCAAAACTTCCGTCGAGGGCCTGGCACAGGGCGGCAAGGTGCGGCGCGATGGAAAGATCGTCACCGTGCCACTCGCCTTCAAGGTGCGGCGCATTGACTTCGGCGACGGCGAAAAGGACGCGATGACGATTCCGTGGGGCGACGTGTCGACGGCCTACTACAGCACGGGTATTCCGAACATCGAGGTATTCATTCCCGGATCTCCGGCGATGATCACTAATGCCAGGCGCGCGAATTGGTTCCGACCGCTGCTGCGACTTTCACTCGCGCAGAAGCTGATCAAGGCGCGCATCGCCAAGACGGTGAAGGGGCCCAGCGAGGAGAAGCGCGCGCGGATGCCCACCTTTGTCTGGGGAGAAGCAAGCAATGCGCGCGGGGAAAAGAAGATCGCCCGGATTCGTACCGCCAACGGTTATAGCCTCACCATCGCTGGTTCGCTAGCGGTGGTGGAACACTTGATGAAAAATAAACTCGCGGGCGGCGCCTATACGCCATCCAAGCTGGTGGGCGCTGACCTGGTGACGCACTTGCCTGAATCGGGGCCGTTGCAGATTGTCTGACGCGCTCAGACGTCCGCATCCTACGCTTATTGCATGTAGCGTGGCGGACAGCTATAGAAGCGAGCGGCGATCCGTGGGAATGCGGATCGCTGTATACCTCTTTTTTTTTTACTTTTCCTGGCATCGTTCAGAAGTCGATGCGGCCAGCGAATTTCACCGTGCGCGGATTGCCGTAAGCCGAGATAGGCATCGGGAAATTTTCACGAGATGCAACGAAAGACCGGAGTCGAAAAAAACTTCCAATCAAGACCAATCCCATCAGGCCGGCCATCCAACGCGATCACTTAATCCGCGTCAAGTACGCTTTGAACGCAGTTGCCCATGTTTGGCCGCCATCCCGAGAATAGGAGATCTCAAAGCGATGAGCATTGGCCGTGATGTCAAACCAAACTCCACGTACCAGAACCGTGCGGCCCTTATAAACCGTCGTGCCGAATAGCTCACCCCGGCCGTCTTTGAAGCTTCCGATGGTGGGAGCCTCGATCTCGCCCGAATCGCTGTCGATATAAGTTTGGCTCCATTGCCCCGCTTTCGAGTTATAGACGAAGAGCGTCGCGCCTTCCCAATGCCCATTCGCGCCATCGGCCTCGATTTCCTCCAGCCACGCGCGACCATTCCAAACTGCGCGCGCCGTTTTCGTACCGTCCATGGTCACTGTGTGTGTCCCACCATCGAATGGATCGAGCACTTGCGTGGCGTGCGTATGCCAAACCCCGCGGGCGAAGTCGAAATCATGCGAGCCGTCGCGAAGCTGCGAAGTCCCTGCATGCAAAGACGAGCATGCAAGAACACCGGCAACCACGAATCCACATAGCAGTAGTCTCAACATCGTCGCGTTCTCCGTATCGTCGAACCAGGACGAGATTTTTATGGAAAACCCGCAACGCCGGAGGGGGCAGTCGGAGAAATTTCGAGTGGTCCACTTCGCCGGAAGCGAAATCCGCAAACCATAACTACTTAATTGAGCGGACTGCCGCAGCGAATTCGCAAGCGCCATATTGCGTCGCGTCATGCAATGAGTTGTAAATTATTGTGGCCTTTAATCAACGATTTGGATCGATCTAAATCGATATCTAGCTGTCAACTCTTGGGGAGTTTGAAGCGACTCGTCGATACTGACCGCACCTTTCCTTCTCCGGCGACTAATGGAAATGGAAAAGCCCGCGACACGGCGGGCTTTTCTGGCTTTGGAGTGGTTAAATGCTCCGCATGGGCGACGGTATGGTGGGCCGTGCAGGAGTCGAACCTGCGACCAACGGATTAAAAGTCCGCTGCTCTACCGGCTGAGCTAACGGCCCATGGCTCGATCAACGAGGCCGTCACACGAATGCGGGCCGCGCAGTTTAGTGGCCAAGCGCGAAATCATCAAGAAAAACCCGTTCCCCATGCCCTCGGACGGCGTTCCAGGCGCCTCAGCGATACCGCGTCGGGTCGGCCACGCCGGCCTCGCTGAAGCCGAGTGCGCGCAGACGGCAGGCGTCGCAGTGGCCGCAGGCACGGCCTTCTGCGTCGGCCTGGTAACACGACACGGTCTCGGAGAAATCGACGCCGAGTTCGCGGCCGCGGCGCACGATGTCGGCCTTGCTTAGGCGGATCAGCGGCGCGTGCACGGCGAGCTTTGCGCCTTCGACGCCGGCCTTGGTCGCGAGGTTGGCGAGGCGTTCGAACGCTTCGATGAACTCAGGCCGGCAATCGGGATAACCGGAATAGTCGACCGCGTTGACGCCGCAGAAAATGTCCTGCGCGCCGAGCACTTCGGCCCAGCCAAGCGCAATCGACAGCATGATCGTGTTGCGTGCCGGCACGTAGGTGACGGGAATGCCCTCCCCGCCCTGCTCCGGCACGTCGATATCATCGGTCAGCGCGGAGCCGCCGATGCTACGCAGATCCACGCGTACAGTCTTGTGCGCGACGGCGTAGCGCGCAGCGACGCTCTGTGCGGCCGAGAGTTCGGAAGAATGGCGCTGGCCGTACTCGACACTGAGCGCATAGCAGACGTAGCCCTGCGCCTTCGCGATTGCGAGCGTGACGGCGGAGTCCATGCCTCCGGAAACGAGAACGACGGCGTTGCGGGTGGAATTCATATTCGATTGTGTTCCATCAGCGCCCTGGCTCGTTGCCCCACAGCAGCTTGTGCAGTTGCACCTGCATGCGCACGGAGCGGCCGTCGGCGATGATCCAATCGGCAAGATCGCGCGGCGCGAGCTTACCGGCCACGGGCGAGAACAGCACGTCGCAGCGCGAAGCAAGATCGCGGTTATCGAGCACGTCGAGCGCCCAGTCGTAGTCGGCGCGATCGGCGAGGACAAACTTGATCTGATCGCGCGCGCTGAGCACGTCGAGGTTGCTCCACAGATTGCGCGCGGACTCGCCCGAACCCGGCGCCTTCACGTCGACGACGCGACTGACGCGCGGATCGACCTGGGAAACGTCGAGCGCGCCCGAGGTCTCCAGCGATACGTTGAAGCCTTCGTCGCAGAGGCGGCGCAGTAGGTCGAGGCAGCGTTTCTGCGCGAGCGGTTCGCCGCCGGTGACGCAGACATGCCGCGTTTTATACTTTTTTACGTCCTCGACGATGTCGCTTATCTCACGCCATTCACCGCCGTAGAAGGAATACTCGGTGTCGCACCAGACGCAGCGCAGCGGGCAGCCGGTGAGGCGCACGAACACGGTCGGCCAGCCAACGGTGCGCGCCTCGCCTTGCAGCGAGTGGAAGATTTCGGTGATGCGCAGGCGCTCGGCCATAGGCGCGGGTTCAGTGGACATTGCGTGATTTCAAAACGTTGTGCGATTCGCAGCGCCACCTGGCCCGAAGCGCTCCGCGCTTCGACCTCTCCCGCGAACGGGAGAGGCAACGGCATATTTGCTAGCGCCGCTCCATCTTCAAGGCACGCAAACGTCCCTGGGCGAGATTCGCCTCCTGCGTGCCGGGATACTTCGCGACGACCTGATTGAGCGTGGCCTCGGCCTGATCCCACTGCTTCAGCTCGTACTGGCAGTAGCCGACCTTGAGCAACGCAGCAGACGCTTTCTGGCTGTTCGGATACTGCGCGAGCAGCTTGTTGAACGCGTCGAGCGAGATCGGGTAATTCTGCGTGACGTAGTACGACTCGCCGAGCCAGTAATACGCGTTCGGCGCAAGATCGCTGTTCGGATACTGACCAAGGAAGCCCTGGAACGCGCGCGCGGATTCGGCGTAGCGGCCATCCTTCAGCGCGGAAAATGCCTGATCGTACGCGGCTTTCTCGTCGGCCGGGCTGGACGGCGGAGGCGGCGTCTGCTGCGCGGTATTGGGCGTCTGCGTCGCGCCTGCCGCGGGTGGCGGCGCAGTATTCGACGATGCTGCGGCAGCTCCGCCGAGCGGGATGTCCTGCATCTGCCCGTTGTTCGACGAGGCAGCGGCCGGCGGCGGTGCGGAAGTACCCGGCGGCTTGCCCTCGAGCTTGCTCAGACGCGAGTCGACGTCGATGTATTGATCCTTGCTCTGCTGCTTGAGCTGCTCGAGCTGATGCCGCAGCTCCTCGTTCTGGCCCTGCAACTGCTGCACTTGCGACTGCAGCGCATTGAGCTGGTTGACGAGTTCGACGCTGCCCTGAGCGCCGCCGCCTTGTCCCTGCTGCTCGAGCCGAGCCACGCGCTCGGCGAGGCTTTCGCGCTGGGCGTGGGCGGGGATGGAAAATGCGACGGCGGCCACGAGGGCCGCCGCGCATGCGAAACGAGTCGAAATCATTGACATAGTTTCATTGATCACGTTGGCAAGGGTGAAGCGCAGTGGGGTTTGGACCTCGCGCTCCGCCCGTTGTTCCCGCCGTTACTGCTTCGAGGTGTATACGATCTCGACGCGGCGGTTCTTCTGCCAGCAGTCCTCGTTGTGCTCACGGCACACTGGACGCTCTTCGCCGTAGCTGACGACGTTGAGCTGGCTGGTCGAGGCACCGGCAGCACTGAGCGCGCTCTGCACAGCGTTGCCACGGCGCTCGCCGAGGCCCTGGTTGTAGTCACGCGTACCGCGCTCGTCGGCGTTGCCTTCCAGCGTCACCTTCGCGCCCGGGAACTGACGCAGGTATTCGGCGTGGCAGGCGATCTGCGCCTGGAATTCCGAATGGATCTCGGTCTTGTCCAGATCGAAGTAGATCACGCGCTGACGCAGGCAGGGATCCTTGTCCAAGCTCTCAACCGTGTAGCGGCCGGTGTTGGTCGACGTCGTGGTCGTCGTCGTGGCTTCCGGCGGCGGCGGGGGCGGCTTCGGCTTGCCCTTGCCAGAGCAGGCAGCCAGAGCGGCGGCCGCAGCGACGGTGGTCAGGAGAACGCGGAACGGGATTTTCATCGTCATTGCCTCAGTAGTTGGCTATTAGGGAGTAGTTCGGTCTCTCGACGTCCTGTCGAGACGTTTTCTTATTGTCCACGCTGCCGGTACGGGCCCCAGGCCGGCGAACGCACGTCCCCGTCGGCCAGAACCAGCCGCTGACGGACGCGACCGTCCGCCGATACAGCGTAGAGTACGTCGCGCGATCCTTCGGTAGCGGCGTACAAAAGCATGCTCGCGTTCGGCGCGAAGCTCGGTGATTCGTCGAAGTTCCCCGGCGAAATGACCGTGTTGCTGCCCGAAGCACGATCCAAAACAGCGATATGATACATGTTTTTATTGCCCTGCGACACGGCGATTTTCTTGCCGTCGAAGCTCACCGAAGACTTGGCATTTTGGTCGCCGGCAAAGGTCACGCGCGACTCGCCTCCGCCGCCGGCAGAGACCTGATAAATCTGTGGTTTGCCGCCGCGATCGGAGGTGAAATAGATCGAGCTGCCGTCCGGCGACCATACAGGCTCAGTGTCGATCGCGTAGTTGCGCGTGATCTGGGTCAGCGCGCGGCTGCCGAGATCCATCACGTAGATGTCCGGATTGACGCCATTCGACAGGCTCAGCGCGAGGCGGCTGCCGTCCGGCGAGAACGCCGGCGCGCCGTTGATGCCCTTGCGCGCGGAGACGACTTCACGTGCGCCGGTGGCGATGTCCTGGATGTAGATCGCTGAAGAGCCGCGCTCGAACGATTCGTAGGCCAGCTTGCGCCCGTCCGGCGACCACGCCGGCGACAGCAGCGGCTGGCGCGACGAGACCACCGTCTGTGGGCCGTAGCCGTCGGAGTCGGCGATCATCAGCGCGTACGAGGCGTTGTTGCCGATGCCGCGCGCGGTGACGTAGGCAATGCGTGTCCAGAACGCGCCGCGCACGCTGGTGATCTTCTCGTAGATCACGTCGGCAACCTGATGGGCGATGCCGCGCATGTCGCTGCGCTGGCCGCTGATCGCGAGGCTGGCGAGGTTTTTCTGATCGCCAACCGTGAACAGCTCGAACTCAACCTTGACGTCACCTGCACCGCCATCGATCACGCGGCCGACGACGATGTAGTCCTGCTTGAGCAAGCGCCAGGTCGGGAACTTGATTTCGCTGCCGCGCGCCGGGGATTCGACGATGTCGGTCTTCGGCAACGCGCGGAACTGGCCGCAGCGGTTGAGGTCGTTGCTGATGATATCCGAGACCGTCGTCTCCGGCGGCGCGCCGCCGCCCTGCCATTGGAAGGGCACGACGGCGATCGGAATCGCCGAAGCGTTGCCGTTGACGATGTCGAGCGTGAGACCACCGCCGCCTTGCGCAAACAGCGGCGTCGCGCAGCACGCAAGCACGAGAGCGGCAAGCCAGGTCAGAAATCGCTGATACATGTCTTAGGTTCCGTCGTATCTGAAAATGAAGGTGATATTGCGTTGGAAGACGCTTTCATAACCCTTGTACGGCAGCGGCTGCGCCTTGGTGACGGCCTGCTTGATCGAATTCTGCGTCACCATGTCGGCATTGCACGGCGATCCGATCGTCGTATTGATCACGGTGCCTCCGGGAATCTGAGTGATCGTGATTGCGCAGCGTACACCGGTCGGAGTCGTGTCCGGCCGATTCCAATTATCAGTCACCACCTTGACGATCGCTGAACTGTATTCAGCGAGCAGGCTCGAATCGGTGCCGTTCATGCCGGTTCGGGCCTCGGCCGCATCGGGCACGTCGGCGGGTTGAGCTTTCACGGGCTTGGCCGACGACTGCTGCTTCTGCAGGTCGTCGAGCTGCTGCATTTTTTGCTGCGCAAGCTTGATTTTCTTGTCATTCGCCGCGCGCTCCTTGCGGATTTCCTCGAGCTGCTTTTGGACCTGCTCCTGCTTTTCCTTGGCCTCGGCTTCCTTGCGTTCCTTTTCCTGCTGCAACTCGATCTGCTTCTGGCGGACCTTCTCCTCTTCCGCCTTCTTCGCCTGATCGGCCTTCAGCATGGCCATTTCGGCGATCTTTTCCTGATCGCGGTTGTCGTTCTTCTGCACTGTCGGCGGCGGCGTCTTTTCCGGCTGTGGCGGCGGAGGCGGCACCGGCTTGGGCGCAGGCGGCGGCGCGGCCTCTTCCTTCGGTGGCGCGGGCGGCGTTTTGCTCGGCGGCGTCGGCTTGGGCGCACCGACCTTACCTACCAGAGCCACATCGATTATCGGCCCCTGCAGCAGCGGCATCGCCTGCGGCGTCACCCAGAGTAGACCGAGAAACAGCGAGGCGAACACGGCCAGATGCACGAGCAGTGCATACAGGTAGGCGCGCGCCTTGTCGCTCGAAGTTTCCATTGTCGTTGTGATCGACCCTCGCGGATCGCTACTGCTTCTTGTCTTGCGTGGGCTGACTCATCAACCCGACCTTGGTGACGCCGGCCTGCTGCAGGCCCGGCAGGATGTCGTAGACCGCACCGTAGCTCGCGCGGGTGTCGCCACCGATCAGCACCGGCACTTGCGGGTTCTGGTGCACGAACGCGCCGACCTTCTGAATCAGCGCAGCCTGTTCAATCGCCTCACGCGGCTGGCCACCGAGGGTGAGGAACAGCTTGCCGTCCTTGTCGACGCTGATCAGCACAGGCTCCTTATCGACCTGCACAGCCTTCGCCGTCGACTGCGGCAATTGGATGTCGACGCCGAGGTTGAGCAGTGGCGCCGTCACCATGAAGATGATCAGCAGCACGAGCATCACGTCGATGTACGGGACGACGTTGATCTCGGCTTTCAGTTTGCGTTTTTTGCGCGTGCGCATGATGGCTTCAACGTGATGAGGCGCGGCTCGGGGTCAAGCGCCGTCGTCCGCGTGCACCTGGCGCTGCAGGATCGAGGAGAACTCTTCGACGAAGGTGTCGAAGCGGGTCGACAGACGCTCGATCTTGGTCTGAAAGCGGTTGTACGCCCACACTGCCGGGATCGCGGCGATCAGGCCCATCGCAGTGGCGATCAGCGCCTCGGCGATGCCGGGCGCGACCGTGGCGATCGTCGCTTCTTTCATATTCGCCAGGCCGACGAAGGCGACCATGATGCCCGCGACCGTACCGAGCAGGCCGACATACGGGCTGATCGAACCGACGTTGGCGAGAAATTCGACGTTCTGTTCGAGACGATCCAGCTCGCGCGATTCGGCCACGCGCATGCCGCGCTGCGCGCCTTCGAGGATCGTACGGCCGTCTAGACGGCCGCGCTGGCGCAGGCGCGCGAATTCGCGGAAGCCGGCTTCAAAGATGCTTTCGATGCCGGTCGTCGCGCCGTTCGAGGTGACTTCGCGGAACAGGCCGGCGAGGTCCGCGCCGGACCAGAAGCGCTCTTCGAATTCGTCGGCACCCGACATCGCCCGGCTGAGCATCGCCCGCTTGCGGAAGATGATCACCCAGGACATGAAGGAAAAGACCAGCAGGAGCAGCATCACGAGCTTGACGAAGATGCTCGCGTTGAGCACGAGGTCGAGGATGTTCAGACCACTTGGGGCGGGCATATCGGTATTTTTCGTTATAGGGAAAACAGGGATTCGGGGATGCGCTGCGGCTTGAAGTCCGCGGCGGCGACGCAGGCCACACGCACCCGCGCCGTCACGAGCGCGGCGCCGTCACTGCGCCGAAGTATACGTTGCACAAAAGTCATCGAAGCTGAACGGCGTTCCACCGTGTCGATGGTGGATTCCAGCTCGTCATCCAGCCGCGCCGGCGCCTGGTATTGGATGGCGACGTCGCGCACGACGAAGACCACGCCGAGCTCTTCGCGCACGCGCGACTGGTCGATGCCGAGGCCGCGCAGCCATTCAGTGCGCGCGCGTTCAAGGAAGCGCAGGTAGTTGGCGTAGTAGACGACGCCGCCGGCGTCGGTGTCTTCCCAGTAAATGCGCACGGGCCAAGAGAAAACCGGCACCGCCGCTGCCGTATCGGTCGTCATTCGCCGGACTCGGCCTCATTGCCGTCGAACAAATCTTCCGGCCGCGTCGAGCGCTTCGGCGCCTTCAAGCCAAGATGCCGATACGCCTTGCTGGTAACCATACGCCCGCGCGCTGTGCGCATCAGGTAGCCCTGCTGGATCAAGTACGGTTCGAGCACGTCTTCGATCGTGCCGCGCTCTTCGCTGAGCGCCGCGGCGAGCGATTCGACACCGACCGGGCCGCCGTCGAAGTGATCGACAATCGTGCCGAGCAGGCGCCGGTCGAGCGAATCGAAGCCGGCGGCGTCGACCTTGAGCATCTCCATCGCGGCGATCGCGACCTCGCGCGTGATGCGCCCGCTCGCCTTCACCTCCGCGTAGTCGCGCACGCGGCGCAGCAGACGGTTGGCGATGCGCGGGGTGCCGCGTGCGCGATTGGCAATTTCCACCGCGCCGTCGTCCGCGCACGCGATGCCGAGAATTTTCGCCGAACGGCGCACGATCGCCGCGAGCTCGTCGGGTGTGTAGAACTCGAGCCGCTGCACGATGCCGAAGCGATCGCGCAGCGGATTGGTCAGCATGCCCGCGCGCGTGGTCGCGCCGATCAGCGTAAACGGCGGCAGGTCGAGCTTGATCGAGCGCGCGGCCGGGCCCTCGCCGATCATGATGTCGATCTGGTTGTCCTCCATCGCCGGGTAGAGGATTTCCTCGACCACGGGCGAGAGGCGATGGATCTCGTCGACGAACAGCACATCGCGCGGCTGCAGGTTGGTGAGCAACGCGGCGAGATCGCCGGCGCGCTCGATCACCGGCCCCGAAGTCGCGCGCAGGTTGACCCCGAGTTCGTTCGCGATCACGTGCGAGAGTGTGGTCTTGCCGAGGCCGGGCGGGCCAAAAATCAGCACGTGATCGAGCGCCTCGCCGCGCCGCTTCGCCGCCTCGATATAGATGCCGAGCTGCTCACGCACCGCCTGCTGGCCGAGATATTCGGACAATTTTTGCGGGCGGATCGAGGCTTCGAGCACCTCGTCTTCGCGCGTGGCCGTGGATGAAATCAGGCGGGAATCGTTCATGCCGCCATTATGGCAGGAAGGATCGTTCCCAAGCGGCGCAACCTCAAATCTCCACCTGCGTTCCCAGCTCGATCATACGGTTGCCGGGGATGCGGAAAAACGCCGTCGCCGGACTCGCATTGCGCGTGAGGAACGCGAACAGTTTGTCGCGCCACATCGGCATACCGCGGCCGGCCGAGGCGATGACGTTTTCGCGGCTGAGGAAGAAGGTCGTGTCCATCATGTCGAAGCCGAGGCCTTTGGCCTCGCAGTTCTGCATCGAGCCGGGGATGTCCGGATCCTCGGCGAAGCCGTAGCGCAGAACGACGCGATAGAAATCGTGGCCAAGCGCGGTGATCTCGGTACGCTCGCCGTATTCGGCGACGGGCGTGTCGAGCGTCTCCACCGTCATCAGGATGTTGCGTTCGTGCAGCACCTTGTTGTGTTTGAGGTTATGCAGCATCGCATTCGGCACGGCGTTGACGTTCGCAGTCAGAAACACCGCCGTGCCAGGCACGCGCAGCGGCGGATGCGCGGTCACGCTTTCAATGAAGGGTTCGAGCGCGAGGCCACCTTGGCGCAGCTCGCGCAGCACCAACTCGCGTCCCTTGCGCCAAGTGCTCATGATCAGGAACGAGCACAAGCCGAGCACGAGCGGGAACCAGCCGCCGTGCTCGATCTTGATTGCGTTCGCGCTGAAGAAGGCGACGTCGATGATGAGGAAGATCACGCCGGCAAGGACGACGAGGGCGCGGTTCCATCCCCACAAGCGCCGTGCGACGACCAGGGCAAGGCAGGTCGTGATCGCCATCGTGCCGGTCACCGCGATGCCGTAGGCCGCGGCCAGATTCTCCGACGAGCGGAAACCAACCACCGCGCCGAGAATCAGCACCATCAGCATGCCGTTGACCCAGGGCAGGAAGATCTGGCCCTGCGTCTCCTTCGAGGTGTGCTTGATCGCCATGCGCGGCGCGAAGCCGAGCTGGATCGCCTCGCGCGTCATCGAGAACGCGCCGGTAATCACCGCCTGCGAGGCGATGATCGTCGCCACGGTCGCCAGCGCGATCATCGGATAGAGCAATCCTTCCGGCACCATCAGATAGAACGGGTTCGACACCGCGTCGGGCTTGTGCAACAGCAGCGCACCCTGGCCAAAGTAATTCAAGACGAGCGCAGGCGAGACATAGCCAAACCAGGCAATGCGAATGGGCTTCTTGCCGAAGTGACCCATGTCCGCGTACAGCGCCTCGGCGCCGGTCAGGCAGAGGACGACGCCGCCGAGCGCGAGAAACGCGTGCGCGCCGTTGTCGCGGAAGAACACGATGGCATGCCAAGGATTGAGCGCATACACCACGCCCGGTTCCTGCACGATCTGGTACAAGCCGAGCGCGGCCAGCGTCGCAAACCAGACGACCATGATCGGCCCGAACGCCGCCCCCATCCGCGCGGTGCCGCTGCGCTGCACCGCGAACAATGCGACGACGATGACGAGCGTGATCGGCACGACCCAGCGGTCTAGCGCAGGCGCGGCGACTTTGACGCCTTCGACCGCGGAGAGAATCGACACGGCCGGCGTGATCACGCCGTCGCCGTAAAACAGCGATGCGCCGAACAGACCGAGCACGACGATGACGCGCCGAAGGGTGACGTTGTCGCGCGCGCCGCGCTGGGCCAGGGCCATCAGCGCCATGATGCCGCCTTCGCCCTTGTTGTCCGCGCGCATGATGAAGACGACGTACTTCAGTGAGACGACCATCACCAGCGACCAGAAGATCAGCGAGAGCACGCCGAGCACGTTGTCCGGGCTCACCGGAATGCCCTGCTCGCCGAATGTGACCTGCACCGAGTACAGCGGCGAGGTGCCGATGTCGCCATAGACGACACCGAGGGCGCCGAGTGCCATCGCAGCGAGCGCCTTGCTGCGCGCCGAGCCGGTAAGCGTTTGTGCGTTGGCTTGCATGGGGACCCCTACAACAAAACGTTTTGCATATGTCGTTAGCGCAAAGCGGCTTTCAGCGCCTTGCGGATGATGGCTTCGGCATCGTCGCCGTTCGCGGCTGCTTCCTTGACCAGACGCGCTGCCTCGGCCGGCTTGTAGCCGAGCTGCTGCAACGCACTTACCGCTTCGGTTGGAGGATCCTTCGGCACGCCTCCGGCGATGCCGACCGGGCCCGTCAGCGCCATGCCGTCGATGCGATCGCGCAGCTCGACGATGATGCGCTCGGCGGTCTTCTTGCCGATGCCCGGAATACGTGTGAGCGAGGCGATATCGCCCGACTGCACGAGGCGCGCGAACTCCTCGGTCGACACGCCCGAAAGCACCGCCAACGCTGTCTTCGCGCCGATGCCGGAGACTTTCTGAATCGTGCGGAACAGCGCGCGTTCGGCCTCATGCAGAAATCCGTACAGCGATACGGTGTCTTCCTTCGCCGCGTAGTGCACGTACAGCGCGACTTCGCGCCCCGCTTCGGGCAGATCGTAGATCGTCGACATCGGCGCCTCGACCTCGTAGCCGACGCCGCCGACGTCGATCACCAGCCACGGCGGCTGTTTCGAAGCGAGGATTCCGCGCAAGCGACCGATCATCGAAAACTTCTCCAAGAGGAAGCGCTGCCGCGCGTGCGCGTTGCGAGTGCGACGCCCACGCGCAGCCGCTGCGCACTCGCGCGCGCATGCGCGTGAGTGAGCGCGACCGCGAGCGCATCGGCCGCGTCAGCCTGCAGCTTGCGTTCGATGTTCAACAGCATGCTGACCATGTGCTGCACCTGGCGCTTCTCCGCGCCGCCGCCGCCGACCACCGACTGCTTGATTTCCTTGGCCGAGTATTCGGCGACACTCAGACCATGCGCGACAACCGCGCAGATCGCCGCGCCGCGCGCCTGGCCGAGCTTGAGCGCCGAATCGGGGTTGCGCGCCATGAACACACGCTCGATCGCGACTTCGTCAGGCCGGTGAGCAAGCACGATGTCGCGCAGTTCCTCGAAAATTTGCTTGAGGCGCAGCGGAAAATTGTCGTTGTCGAGCAGATTCACCGCCGTGTGGAACACATGCGTCGTGAGCCCCGCTGCGTCAACGTCAACGATGCCGACGCCCGTGCGCTGCGAGCCGGGATCGATACCGAGAATACGAACGGAACCGGGATTGGAGATTGGGGATTCGGGATTGGAAAAAGCGACGGCACTGGCTTTTCCGAATCCCGAATCCCGAATCCCGAATCCCGTCTTTGCCTTACCCATGACCGTATCTTACGCCGCCGCCGCGTGATGAAATCGTTTGTTACGCAAAAACTCGATGGTCTGCGTCGCCGCCTCGTCGGAGAACAGCAGGCCCGTGTGCGTCGCCGGCACGACGATGTGATCGGTGAGGCCGGGCAACTGCGTCTCCTCGACGCTGACGGTGCCGTCGTGCGGCATCGGCAACGCACCGAAGACGAGTCCGAGTCCGACCGGCAGCCGCCCGGCGATCACACCGACCGAACGTTTGCCGTCCCAGCGCTCGAAGCCTTCGAGCAGGACGCCGAGATTCTTGCCGATGAAGAACGAGCCGCCCGGCACTTGCGCGATACTGCGCGCGATCGCGCTGCCGCGCAGCGGCGAGCCGAGACAGACCACACAACCTGAAACGAGATTCGGCAGCTTGCGCAGCGCGCGCAGCGCCATCAAGCCGCCGAGGCTGTGGCAAACGAAATGGATTTTGCGCGGATTGTCTGTAGCGTCGATCGAGCGCACGAATTCGACGAGCTTGTCGACGCTCGTATCGTGCGAGCTGAAGACGCTCGCATAGTCGAAGGAATGCACTGTGTAGCCTTCGCGCTCGAGGCGGTGTTGCAACGCCGCCAGCGTGAAGGCACGCATCCACAATCCGTGCACGAGGATCACGTGTTCGTCCATAGACGCTGCCGCTGGTCCCCCGCTTCCGTCGTCAGGCCTTGACGGGTTTTACCACACGCACATGCAATTCCTGCAACTGCGCCTCGGCGACGTTCGACGGCGCGCCGGTGAGCAGGTCCTGCGCGCTCGCGGTTTTCGGGAACGCGATGACGTCACGGATCGATTCGGTGCCAGCCATGAGCGCGGCGATGCGGTCGATGCCGAACGCGATGCCGCCGTGCGGCGGCGCGCCGTACTTGAGCGCTTCGAGCAGGAAACCAAACTTCGCTTCCGCTTCCTCGGCGCCGATACCGAGCAGTTCGAACACGGCCGACTGCATCTCCGGACGATGGATGCGGATCGAACCGCCGCCGATCTCGTTGCCGTTGAGCACCATGTCGTAGCCGCGCGACAGCGCTGTCGCCGCGTTCGCGTTGAGATCGGCGACGTCGTCGATGTTCGGCGCCGTGAACGGGTGATGCAAGGCGACGTAGCGCTTGGCTTCGGCGTCGTACTCGAACATCGGGAAATCGGTGACCCAGAGCGGCTTCCACGCGTTTTCGACGAAGCCGTTGTCCTTGCCGACCTTGAGGCGCAGTGCGCCCATGTAGTCGCTGACTGTTTTGTACGGGCCGGCACCGAAGAAGATCACGTCGCCGTTCTGCGCACCGACGGCTTGGAAGATGCCGTCGATCGCCTTGTCGTCAAGAAATTTGGTGATCGGCGAAGTCAGGCCATCGCGGCCCTTGGAAATATCGTCGACGCGAATCCAGGCGAGGCCCTTCGCACCGTAGCGCGTGACGTAGACGCCGAGATCGTCGAGATATTTGCGTGGCTGTCCCGCGCCGTTCGGTAGGCGCAGCGCGACGACGCGACCGCCGGCATCGTTGGCCGGGCCCGCGAACACTTTGAAATCGACATGCTTGACCTGCTCGGCGATGTCGACGAGTTGCAGCGGAATGCGCAGGTCGGGCTTGTCCGAGCCGTACAAACGCATCGCCTCGGCGTAGGTCATCCGCGGGAACGGATCGGCCAGTTCAACGCCGACGACTTCCTTGAACACCTGGCGGATCATCGCCTCGACCGTGTCCTGCACGTCGCGCTCCTCGACGAAGGCGAACTCCATGTCGAGCTGGGTGAATTCGGGCTGACGGTCGGCGCGCAAATCTTCGTCGCGGAAGCAACGCGCGATCTGATAGTAGCGATCCATGCCCGCCATCATCAGCAACTGCTTGAACAGCTGCGGCGACTGCGGCAGAGCGAAAAATTCGGTCGGATGCACGCGCGAAGGCACGAGGTAGTCGCGCGCGCCTTCGGGCGTAGCTTTGGTCAGAATCGGCGTTTCGATGTCCTGGAAGCCGCGTTCGTCGAGATAGCGGCGCAGCGCGGAAACCAGGCGCGTGCGCATGCGCAATTTGCGCTGCATGTCCGGCCGGCGGATGTCGAGATAGCGATAACGCAGGCGCGCATCTTCGCCCGGCGTGTCGTCGAGCATGAACGGCAACGGTGCGGCGGCATTGAGCACTTCGACCTTGTCGGCGACGACTTCGATCTTGCCGGTGCGCAGGCGATCGTTGATCTGCGCCGCCGGACGCGCGCGCACCTTACCGGTGATGCGCAGGCAGAATTCATAACGCACGTTCTCGCTCGCTGCGAACGCATTGCCGTTTTCGGGTTCGACGACGACCTGGACCACGCCTTCGTGGTCGCGCAGATCGATGAAGATCACCCCGCCGTGATCGCGGCGCGTGTCCGCCCAGCCGCAAAGCGTGACGTCGGAACCGACAAGGGCCTCGTCGACGAGACCGCAGTAGTGCGTGCGCATGCCCAAAAAACCACTCCGCCAGAAATTCCCCGATCCATGCAAAGTCCGGCCGGAGCGGCCGGTTTTTGACTTTGACGGAACGAGCCCGTGAGAAACGGGTCCGGAATCCTACGAGGGTTTTTGTTGCACTGCAAACGAAAGCATTGACTGTCTCGCGCGAGGCGCACGCGAAAACACCCGCACGGTGCGGGTGTTTTCGTCGGTTTGTGCCAGCCTCAGGACGGCGGAGGGTTCAGGAATCCACCGTCCTTGCGCTCTGCAGCCGAACGCGCCTACCAGCGCCGATCGATCGCGAACACGCCGCGGCAGCCCTGTACCACCCAAACGCCTCCGCGGTTCCAGCCCCAGGTCCTGCCTTCCTGACAGGGCGAGCTGGATTCCTGACGTTCGAGATAGACCCGGCCGCGGCCGCCTACGTCGACCTGACAGAAGTTATTGCGTCCATCGTTGCTTTCGCAGCGGATCGTGAAGCGCTGATTCCAGTCCGGACCCGGCTGCCACGGCGGCGGACCGCCCGGGTAATAGCCACCACCACCGCCCGCCGGGACAAAGCGGCCGGCGCAGCCGCGATCGACCCAGACGAAGCCGCGGCGGTCGAAGCCCCAGCTGCGTCCGCGTATGCACTGAGTGTCGGACAGTTGGCGCACCAGCTGTGCGTCGCGCCAAGGCACATCGCAGCGCGAATAGTTGTAACCGCTGCTGCGGCATTCGATGGCGCCACCCCCCGGACCGTAGCCGCGATCGTCGCCGTACTGCGCGCGGACCGAGGCGCTCGGCACGAGGCCGGCGGCGAGAACCAAACCTGTTGCAAGAATTCGAGCCAACATACTTACTCTCCCTTGAGTAGTTGAGTCGCCACGAGTGTACTGGACGCAGCGCAAGAGAGAATAGACGGGAACGCTGCCGACCGACCGTCGTTTAGTCGGCAGTCGGCGATGGATCAGGTTTTGTTCACCGGCGCGGCATCGCTTTTCGTTTTGACCGCATTGGCTGCCGGAGCGGCAGCAGGCTTGGCCGCGGAATCGCTCTTCGTGCTGTCGGCACTCGATTTGGAAGCCTCGCTCTTGTCGGCGAGATTGCGCTTCTTGTCGCCGTCTTTCTTGAAGTCGGTCTCATACCAGCCGCTGCCGCTGAGGCGGAACGCCGGCGCGGTAAGGCGGCGCGACACGCGCTCGGCCCCGCAAGTGGGGCACACGGTCGGATCGGGGTCGCTGAGCTTCTGCAGGCGGTCGAAGCGGTTGCCGCAGTCAGCGCATTCAAATTCGTAGATGGGCATCGGTTTTTCACAAGGTCTTCGTGGCGGGCGGCATTTCTCAATCCATTGCACGGCGCCGCCGGCGCGGGTAATCGGGCCGGATCCATCCAATATCAAGGCCCCCAGGCGCCCGGCCGCCCCTTAATCCAATTATAACAAATAGTTACGTCGCACGCAGGTCTGCGGCCAGTGATGTACCGCACTCAGCACAATTTACCCCACCGGCGCATAGCGGTGGCGGCGGCTGACAACTTGTTGCAATATCGATATCCGGGACGGCGAGGTCGCCGGCCTGCTCCGGGGAGAGGAAGTCGACCCATAGCCCATCGTCGTCGAGAGTGCAGATGCTCGAATGCGGGACTGACAGTGCAACCGACCCGAACATCGCCACGCTACGCGCCTCGGCGGCACGCACACCGACCCAACCGCAAATCTGGCGCCTCCTCGGCGACCGCTTGTTGGCCGCAGGACAACGCCCTGCCGCTGCCGATGCCTACCTCCAGCACGTCCGCCACAGCGTCCATGATCCGGCGCTGATGCAGGCCGCGGCCGCGCTGGCCGCCAATCACATTCCGGAAGCCGAAACGCGCCTGCGCGCGCAGCTGCGTGAAGCGCCGACCGACGTCGTGGCGATCCGCATGCTCGCCGAGCTCGCGGTGCGCGTCGACCGCATCGAGGACGCCGAAAACCTGTTGCGCCGCTGTCTCGAACTCGCACCGGGATTTCGCGAGGCACAACACAACTATGCGATCGTCCTGCATCGCGCGAACAAGCCGGTCGAAGCGATCGCCGAACTCGAATCCCTGCTGCGCGAGGATCCGGCGAATCCGCAGTACCGCAATCTCAAGGCCGCCGTGCTCTGCCGCATCGGCGAATACCAGCCGGCGATCGATATCTACACCGATCTGCTGCGCGAACATCCGCAGCAGATCCACGCCTGGCTCAGCTACGGCCACGCGCTGAAAACCGAAGGACAGACCGAGCGTGCGATCGCCGCCTACCGCGAATGCATCGCGCTCGATGCGGACTTCGGCGAAGCCTATTGGAGCCTCGCCAATCTGAAGACGTTCCGTTTCGGCGACGCCGAGATCGCCGCGATGCGCGATGCACTCGCCAACCCGACGCTCGGCGACGACAATCGGCTGCATCTCGATTTCGCGCTCGGCAAAGCGCTCGAAGATCGCGTCGACTACGCGGACTCCTTCCAGCACTATGCCCGCGGCAACGCGTTGCGCCTGAAACTCGCGCCGTACCGCGCGGACGATACGACCGCGCGTTTGGAGCGTGCGAAGCAAACCTACACTGCCGAATTTTTCCGCACACGCGAAGGCCTCGGCTCGCCCTCGCCCGAACCGATCTTCATCGTTGGCCTGCCTCGCGCGGGATCCACGTTGATCGAACAGATTCTGTCGAGCCATTCGCAGGTCGAAGGCACGATGGAGCTGCCTGAGCTCACGTCGATTACGCGTGCACTGCGCCGCGCCTCGGCGAGTCGCGAACCCGGGGCGTATCACGCCGCGCTCGCGCAGATGAGCGGCGACGAGTTGCGTGCGCTCGGTGAGGAATATCTGGCGCGCTCGGCCAAACATCGCAAGCTCGGCCGGCCGTACTTCATCGACAAGATGCCGAACAACTTCGCCCACGTCGGCCTGATCCATCTGATCCTGCCGAACGCGAAGATCATCGATGCGCGCCGCCATCCGCTCGCCTGCGGCTGGTCCTGCTTCCGCCAGCATTTTGCGCGCGGACAGAATTTCACCTACGACCTGACCGACATCGGCCGCTACTACCGCGACTACGTCGAACTGATGAAGCACTTCGACAGCGTGTTGCCCGGCCGCGTACATCGCGTCGTCTACGAGGGCATGGTCGCCGACACCGAACGCGAAGTGCGCGCCCTGCTCGACTACTGCGGACTGCCGTTCGAAGAAGGCGTTCTGCGTTTCTTCGAAAACGAACGCCCCGTGCGCACGGCGAGTTCGGAACAGGTACGCCAGCCGATCTACAAGGCCGGCGTCGACCATTGGCAGCATTTCGAGCCTTGGCTCGATCCGTTGAAGGAGGCACTTGGCAGCAGCCTGGGAGAATTCGTTTAAACAAAAAAAAACGGGGAACCGGCGCAGATACACGGGGATGTATTTGCATTGAGTCGCATCGTTGTATTTCATTGGGAGAAGCTATCGTGAAGAAAATCCGCCCCGAAGCCCGATCGCGCCGTCTCGGCCGCTCAGGCTTGGTTCGACTACCGCTTGCTGCGGCAGTCCATTTCGCCTGCTGCGCCGTGGCCCTGGCCGCCGACACGGACCCCGCTGAGCAGCAGCAACCGTCCACCTCGCAGCCGTCGGACAAGCCGACCGCGGCGCTCGAGTCGGTGACGGTGACGGCGCAGAAGCGCGTGGAAAACGCGCAAGCCGTGCCGCTTTCCATCGACGTGCTCTCGAGCGACAAGCTCGCCGAGATGAACGTCAACAGCATGACCGACTACACGCGCATCCTGCCGAGTGTCTCGATCCAGAGCCTTTCTCCCGGCTTCTCGCAGATCTATATGCGCGGCGTCGCCAGCGGCAGTAACGGCAACCACTCCGGTCCGTCGCCGAGCGTCGGCGTGTATCTCGACGAAGAACCAATCACGACGATCCAGGGCGCGCTCGACATGCACATCTACGACGTGCAGCGGGTCGAGGCGCTCGCCGGTCCGCAGGGCACGCTATACGGCGCCAGCTCGCAGGCGGGCACGATCCGCATCATCACGAACAAGCCGGATCCCACCGCGTTTTCGGCCAGCGTCAGTACCGAACTGAACTCCGTCGCGAACGGCACGCTGGGCTACACCGTCGAAGGCTTCGTCAACATACCTTTGTCGGAGAAGGCGGCACTGCGCGTTGTCGGTTGGGACGAGCACGACGCCGGCTACATCGACAACGTGCTCGGCTCGCGCACCTATCCGACCTCGGGCATCACGGCGAGCAATGCGGACCGCGTGCACGATGCCTACAACGAATCGTGGCTACGCGGCGCGCGCGCGGCGCTCAAGGTCGATCTCAACGACGACTGGTCGATCACGCCGACAGTGATCGGCCAGAGCCAACATAACGGCGGCGTTTACGCCTTTGATCCAAAGATTGGCGATCTCAAAGTCAGCCACGGCTACGCCGAGTGGCAGGAGGATCGCTGGGTGCAGTCGGCGTTGACCGTGCAGGGCAAGATCGGCAACTTCGATCTCGTCTACGCGTTCGCCCATCTCAACCGCAGCGACTGGACCGATTCGGACTACAGCGATTATTCGTTCTGGTACGACACACTGTCGGGCTACGGCAAGTACATCACCGACAATAACGGCAACTACATCAACCCGGGCCAGCATATCCGCGGCAACGACAACTACGCCAAGACGAGCCACGAACTGCGTATTTCCTCGCCGAAGGACGAGCGTTTCCGTTTCATCGGCGGCGTCTTCGCTGAGCACCAATCGCATCGGATTTCGCAGGACTACATCATCGACGGCCTTGCGACAGCAACCTCGGTCACCGGCTGGCCGAACACGCTATGGTTGACCAAGCAGCACCGCATCGACGACGACTATGCGGCGTTCGGCGAACTGAGCTACGACATCACCGACAATCTCACCGGCACGGTCGGTGCGCGATTCTTCCACACCGAGAACAGTCTGCGCGGCTTCTTCGGCTTTGGCACCGGCTATAGCTCTACGACCGGCGAAGGTTCCTGCTTCAGCGACTACAAATTCGACGGCGCGCCTTGCACCAATCTCGACAAGACGACCAAGCAGGACGATCACGTCGGCAAGGCGAACCTCACCTACAAGTTCGATCCCGACAAAATGATCTACGCGACCTGGTCGGAAGGCTTCCGCCCCGGCGGCATTAACCGCCGCGGCAGCCAGCCGCCGTACGTCGCCGACTTCCTCACCAACTACGAGTTCGGCTGGAAGACCGAATGGTTCGATCATCGCCTGCGCTGGAACGGTGCGATCTTTCAGGAGGATTGGAAAGACTTCCAGTTCGCCTATCTCGGAGCGAACGGCCTCACCGAAATCCATAACGCGAACAAGGCGCAGATCAGTGGTTTTGAATCCAACCTGACCTGGGCGGTGACCTACAACCTCACTTTGACCGCCGGCATCTCGCTGCTGCATTCGAAACTGCAGGCCGACTACTGCGGCTTCCTCGATGCAAACGGTAACCCCGCCACCGTGTGTACGCCGGGCACGATCAACCCGCAGACCGGCGAGCCGGTCGACGGACCGCAGGCACCGAAGGGCACGCAGTTGCCGTTGACCGCAAAGCAGAAAGGCAATCTCACCGCGCGCTATGTGTTCGACGCGTTCGGCGGCGAAGGCTATTTCCAAGCTTCGGGTTTCTTCGAGGGTCGTCGCCGTACCGACCTGCGCGTGGCGCAAAACAATCTGATTGGCGATATGCCGGGCTATGCATCGCTCGACCTATCTGCCGGCCTGAAGAAGGACGCGTGGCTGTTCGACGTCTACATGAAGAACGTGTTCGACAGCCGCGGCGAACTGAATCGCTTCGCCGAATGCGCAACCTCAGTCTGCGTACAGCCGGCCGGCAGTCAATACGCGAATGTGTTCGGTCAGTACTACGTCGTGCCGATCCAGCCGCGCACAATCGGTATCCGCGTGACTCGAAACTTCGACTGACTCTGCGATAGATGAGAAACGGCGAGCCGGATGCTTCGGCTCGCCTATTCGACCCGTCGCCAGTAGCGCCTCACACCCAGCGCGATAATCGTGCCGAACACGAGGTGCATGAAGAAATCGCTGGCGCGCGGAAACGTGATCGTGAGATCGAACGCCTTTTTCGCAAACGGTGCGTTCGACAAAGGCACGACGACGAAATTCATGAAACAGTAGATGGCGACACCGTAGGCGATGCCGCAGGCAATCGCATATCGGCGTAATGCCACGAGGTAGCGACTCGCGAGAAAGAACCACCACGCCGCGACGATCAGGATGAAATAGTGCGCAGCGAATCCGACCGCGGCCGTCGTCCAGCCTCCGTCGTAGGAGGCCTGCCCGTAGAAACCGCTCGCGATCGTATGCAGGACGCGCTGCGGACCCACGCCGCGCAGAAGGTAGTAGAGGGTGAAGACGTAGGTGAGATCGAGTGTCGCCGCCGTGGCGCCTGCACCGACCACGGTGCGCCACGCGGATGCCGGCCGCTTGCTGGGTTCGCCGACGCGGGGAGAGATGCCGCGCAGTGTCGTGGTGTTCATTGTTTGCATTCCGTCAATGGCAGTCGCAGAACCTGTTCGATGGCGCCGTCGCCCTCGTCCTGCACGTAAGCGACGACGGCGACGTTCGCCAACGCCGCTCCGTCCGGTAGTTTGAGTTCGGTTTGCGCTTCAGGCAGGCGCAATGGACCGGCGAGGTCGCGCACGACCTGATCGTGTTCGAGCCGGCGCCCTTTGTTCTCGCCGCCGCGTATCTGTTGAACCAGGCGATTCTCGGTCAGCGCAACGTAAAGGCGCTTGTGCTCGGCGTTCGCGCCGCCGGTCGTTTGCAGCCGCACCCTCACGCTCGGACCCGCCTCGGCCGACACGCGCAGCGCGAGCGCCGCGTCGCCTGTGGCAGGCTGTGCCACAGCGGGCGGATCGCTCTTCGGCCAGCCGCGCCAGAGCTGCCCATCGACCCACACCTGCGGCGTATAGACCTGCGTGGACGCTTTGCGCGCCTGCGCTTCCTGGCGCTGGGCATAGGCGTGTTTCGCGTACGGATCGTGCCATGCCGACGAATCCCAGTAGTCCACGTGAAATTCCAGACCGACCAGTTGCTTGCTGTCGCGGATTGAACTCATCCACTTCTCGGCGGGCGGACACGAATTGCAGCCTTCGCTCGTATACAACTCGACGAGATGTAGGCGCTCCGCGCCGCTCTGCGCCTCGCAGGCCGCGGCAGCCGTAGCCAACGTCATCAGCGATGCCGTGAGAGCTCGGGCGAAGAGAACGGCGTAACGGCGCATGGGTTTGGATTCGTCCCCTTCGTTTGTCGGCAGCATATTCATATTGGCCTTTCACTCCCACCCACAGGTTGCCGGAATTGCCGATCCGCCGGATTTGGCGTGGCGATGGCAACTTCATCGTATCCGCACGCCGACGCCAGCGCGCAATCGCGGCAATACGAGCGGCCGTTCCCGATCACCTGTCCGCGCAGCGGATTTGTGACACTGCAGCGCTGGTCTGCCCCGGCCGCCGTATCCGCAGAGCTGCTTCCTGAAGTTCGGCGGATACGTAAGCAGTGGATGCACCGCCTTGGCGCCGCCGGACTATCACGGCCGGCGGCGCATTTTTTTAATCGGCATTCGCATACAACACCAGCGGCGCGCCAAAACGCCGGCGCAATGCGCTGGCGGTGGTGCCGAAACGTTTGCGGAACAGGCGCGAGAACGCGCAGCGGTTTTCAAAGCCGCAGGCCAAGGCAATCTCACCGATCGCCAGCGGGCTGCTGCGCAGCAGATGCTGCGCGCGCTGCAGCCGTTGCCGGACGAGGAACGCATGCGGCGTTTCCCGATACGTCGCGTGGAACGCGCGAATGAAATGCCAGGGCGAGTAGCTCGCGATGCGCGCGAGAGCGGCGTTATCCAGATCGAGATGGCAGTTGTACGCCAGATGTTCGCGCACGCGCTGCAGGCGCAAGAACACGTGTCGGCGCTGTGCCCACGTGCGTCCGGGGCAGCGCGCGATCATGTCGTCGAAGCGCGCCTGCAGGGCGTGGATCTCGTCGAGGACCGCCTGCCACGCCGCATCGTCGCCGTTGCGCATCGCCCGCGCCAGCCCGAGGACACGCCGCAGCCCGGCGCGATCGGTTTCGTGCAGCGCGGGCAGCAACCCGCAATCGCGCATCGGCCCCGCGCTCAGCAACTCGTGCCAGATTGCCGGCGCACCGATCACGGCGAGCCAGAGCGCGTGGCCGCGAGCGGTCGCCCGCACGTCCGCCTCGGTGCTGATGACGCGAACCTCGCCGCGCCGATGCGCACTCTCGCCCTCGCTCGTCACCAGTTGCAGCCGGCCGCGCAGCGGCAGCCAGAGGCCCGCGACCGGGCCTTCGATGCGCACGCTGGTGCCGCGGCCGCTACCGACGAGGACAGCGGGCTCATCGAGGTCGCCGCGCTGTAAGGTCAGCCGGGCGCCATAATGGAGGTTATGAATACTCGGGGTCACTGCGCACTTCGTCGTTTGAAGAAGGCGCTTATTTACTTACCCTGCCGTGCCGATGTACGGAAATTGCGCTGAAATCGCGACGAAATTTCGCGGTAAGTTTGATGAAACTCCTGCAGAACAACGACTTAGTCGCTTTTGCAGCGAGCAGGGCCAAGGCTCGCGGTCAGTGCGCAGGCGTACGTTCGAGTTCGAACGCACCAATGTCGCTGTCCTGTCTGGGGACCCGGGCGAGATAAAGCCGCTTGCCGTCTGCGCTGACGCTGAAATGACGGCCGTTAAGGTCGATGGGGAGTTCAGCGACCACGCGCGCCGCGTTTTTATCCGGATCGAATTCGCGCAGGATCGTCTTGTGCACATCGACAGGCACGAGACTCCACACCTTGCCGTCGACGATGCGCCACCCGTCGATCATCAGCGAATTGACCTTGTCGGTCAGAGGCTGCTCTTCCCCCGTCGCCACGGTGCGCCGGAACAACCCGCCGGCGCCGATGCGCGTGTAGTAGATCAGGCCGCGTGCCGCATCGGCTTCGGCGTGCTGAACTCCGCTGGCGAGCGTCTCGTCCGCCTGCTCGCTCTGGCCGGGATGCAGGCGCTGAACCAAACGCGCTTCGCGGCTGCTCGCGCCGATCGCCAGCAGAACACTGTCGGGTTTGGCGCCGTAGGTTCCGAACAGAACGTTCTCGCCCTTGCCGGAAACATCGCGCGCGCGACGCGACGCCAGATCGATCTCGACCAAACGCGACGACACCGGCTCCTGGCGTACGGTGAGCAGCAGCGCGGCGGAATCGGCGCGCCAAACCGGGCCGGACAGTGCCGCGTCACGATAATCCGTCAGAGGTTCCGCACTGTCCGTCGCGCGGTCGTACAACCACAGCTGGCTGGAACCGCTGCGGTCGGAGACGAAGGCAACGTGATTGCGGTCGGGCGACACGGAAGGCGAAAAATCGTTGCCGGTTGACGCGGCGAAATTATGCGTCGCCGCGGACGCGTCGAGGTCGATTTCGGCCAGCTCGCTGGTCGCGCGCTGAATCTGATAGACCACGGTCTTATCGCCGCGCGCTGCGTCCGGAAAAATGGCCGGCGTGACTTGCAGCGACTGCAGCGCGCCGCCCTCGACGCCGACCGCATACAGCTCGAACTTACCGCGATAGTCGGACGAAAACACCAGGGCGGCATTGTCCGCCGTCCAGGTGTAGCCGCGGATGTACGCGGCCAAATGTGTGAGCTGACGCACGCCGCCGCCGTCGGCGCGCATGACGAACAGGTCGCTGTACGGCGCGAGACCGCGACGAAACGCGATCCAGTGGCCATCAGGGGAATAGCGCGGCTCCAGATCTTCGTCGCCGAGCGCGCGATCGTAACGCAGCGGCTCCTTGGCGCCGGTCGCGATGTTCGAGCGCACCAGGCCCAGGTCGGAGTTCGGACCATCGCTACGCAGAGAAATGATGAGTTCCTTGCCGTCCGGAGTGAAATCGAAATAGCCCGTGGAAAAATCCTGGCAATCGCCGATCTCGCGTTCGTGGCCGCCCAGACTGGCAACGATGTACAGCGTGCACGAGGTCCGAGTGATGCGCTCGTAAGCGATGCGGCTGCCGTCAGGCGACCACACCGGGCGGATATCGTGTGCGGTCTCGGTATTCGGCGCGAGCGGAACCAACTGAGAAGGTTCGACGGTACGGATGAACAAACGATCGAGTCCGGTCGCTTCGACGAGCTTGCCGAAGGCCACGCGCGTGCCGTCGGGCGAGATGTGCGGCAACAGCTCGGCGTCCGGATCGGAGGTCAGCGCGCGGACATTGGTCGCGCGCCAGGAAGGCGGCGACGAATCCGATCCGACTTTGACGAAATACGCCACCAACGCCACGACGACCAGCGCCACGAGCGGCAGCATCAGCCGCCACCAGATCGTCGACGTCGTCGAGACCGGCGGCACCTGTGCAGGCGCGGTCTCCGCGCCGCCTGCGGATTCCACCGCCGCAGGCAGATCGTCGGCCTGCGTATCGACCCAGGTCTCGTTCTCGGCGCGCAACGACATGTGCTCGAACTTGCCGAACGGAATCTCGTCCGCCTCGATCACCGACACGTCGGCAAGCAGGCGATAGCCGACCTTCGGTATCGTCTCGATGTACTGCGAGGGTTTGTCGGAGTCGCCGAACGCGCGGCGCAGTTCTTTGATCGCCTGGGTGAGCACGTCGGGCGTGGTGACGCGATCCTTCCACACCGTTTCCAGCAGCTCGTCGCGACCGACCGTATTGCCGGCATGGCGCACGAGTTCGAGCAGGACGGCGACGGCCTTGGCGGTCAGGCGCGAGCTCTCACCGTGGCCGATCACGCGCAATGCGCCGACGTCGATGGCATGGTCGCCGACGCGCAGACGCAGATTCTGTAGCTTGAGCTGCTCGGCCGAAGGCGAGCGCCGCAGCATTTGCAAATTGGCGTTCATCGCAGGGAACCGAAGCAGATCGGGGCGGCCAGACTTCATTCCGGGACGCGATAAGAGCCAGTTTCGTCGCAAATCGCGCCGATTTCAACCAAACGCTGGGCACTTGCAAAAAGCCCGGCTTGGTGCCGGGCTCTTTTTACGACTCGCGGGATTTACTTCTTCGCGAACACCAAGCGGCCATGCTCGGCGTCGACGGCAACCGTATCGCCCGGCTGGAACTTGCCTTCGAGGATCTCCCTGGCCAGGGGATTTTCCAGCTGCTGCTGGATCGCGCGCTTGAGCGGACGCGCACCGAACACCGGGTCGAAGCCGACGTTGCCGAGCAGATCGAGCGCCTTGTCGGTGATCGTCATGTTCAACTGACGCTCGCCCAGACGCTTGGCGAGGTACGCCGTCTGGATGCGCGCGATCTGGCGGATCTGCGCCTTGTCGAGCGGACGGAATACGACGAGCTCGTCGAGACGGTTGATGAATTCCGGCCTGAAATGGGCCTGGACGACGCCCATCACCGCGGCTTTCATCTTGGTGTATTCCTCTTCGGTGTCGCCGGTCATCTCCTGGATCAGCTGCGAGCCGAGATTCGACGTCATCACGATCACGGTGTTGCGGAAATCGACCGTGCGGCCCTGGCCGTCGGTCAGACGTCCATCATCGAGCACCTGCAGCAAAATGTTGAACACATCGTGATGCGCCTTCTCGACCTCGTCGAGCAGGATCACGCTGTACGGACGGCGCCGCACCGCCTCGGTCAGATAACCGCCCTCTTCGTAGCCGACGTAGCCCGGAGGCGCACCGATCAGGCGCGCAACCGAATGCTTCTCCATGAACTCGCTCATATCAATGCGCACGAGCGCGTCGGGCGAATCGAACAGGAACTCGGCGAGCGCCTTGCACAGCTCGGTCTTACCGACGCCGGTGGGACCCAAGAACAGGAACGAACCGTTCGGCCGGTTCGGATCGGACAGGCCCGCGCGCGAGCGCCGGATCGCGTCCGCGACTGCGTGCACGGCTTCGTCCTGACCGACGACGCGCTGATGCAGCACGTCCTCCATGCGCAACAGCTTCTCGCGTTCGCCCTCGAGCATCTTCGACACGGGAATGCCGGTCCAGCGGCTGACAACTTCGGCGATTTCTTCGCCGGTCACTTTCTGTTGCAGCAGTTTGAAGCCTTTCGACTCCGCTTCCTGCGCCGCGGCGAGTTGCTTTTCCAGCTGCGGAATTCTGCCGTACTGGATTTCGGCGACCTTGGCCAGATCCTGCTTGCGCTGCGCGGCTTCGAGTTCAGCGCGCGCGGCTTCGATCTCTTCCTTGATCTTGGTCGTGCCCTGCACGGCGGCCTTCTCGGCCTTCCAGATTTCGTTCAAATCGGAGAACTCGCGCTCGAGCTTGGCGATGTCGGCCTCGAGATCAGCCAGACGCTGCTTGGACTCCTTGTCCTTCTCCTTCTTCAACGCCTCGCGCTGGATCTTGAGCTGGATCAGACGGCGTTCGAGACGGTCGAGTTCTTCCGGCTTGGAGTCGATCTCCATGCGGATGCGCGAGGCGGCCTCGTCCATCAAGTCGATCGCCTTGTCGGGCAGTTGGCGGTCGGAGATGTATCTGTTCGAAAGCGTAGCCGCAGCCACGATCGCCGGGTCGGTGATCTCGACGCCGTGATGCAGCGCGTACTTTTCTTTCAGGCCACGCAGGATCGCGATCGTGTCCTCAACCGAAGGTTCGCCGACGAGCACTTTCTGAAAGCGGCGTTCGAGCGCCGCATCCTTTTCGATGTACTTGCGATACTCGTCGAGCGTGGTCGCGCCGATGCAATGCAATTCGCCGCGCGCGAGCGCCGGCTTGAGCATATTGCCCGCATCCATCGCGCCCTCGGCCTTGCCCGCTCCGACCATCGTATGCAGCTCGTCGATGAAGAGGATGATGTTGCCTTCCTCCTTCGACAGATCTTTCAACACGGCCTTGAGGCGCTCCTCGAACTCGCCGCGGAACTTCGCTCCGGCAATCAGCGCGCCCATGTCGAGCGAGAGCACGCGCCGGCCGCGCAGCCCTTCCGGTACCTCGTTGTTGACGATGCGCTGCGCCAGGCCTTCGACGATTGCGGTCTTGCCGACGCCGGGCTCGCCGATCAGCACGGGATTGTTCTTCGTGCGCCGCTGCAACACTTGAATGACGCGGCGGATTTCCTCGTCGCGACCGATGACCGGATCGAGCTTGGATTTCTCCGCCCGCGCAGTCAGGTCAATCGTGTACTTCTCCAGCGCCTGGCGCTGATCTTCGGCGTTCTCGCTTTCCACTTTTTCGCCGCCGCGCATCTTCTCGATCGCCGCTTCGAGCTTCGGCTTGGTCGCGCCGGCCGCCTTGAGCGCCTGACCGATCTCACCTTTGTCGTCGACCGCGGCGAGCACGAACAGCTCGCTCGCGACGAACGCATCGCCGCGCTGCTGCGCGAGCTTGTCGGTTAGATTGAGCAGGCGCGTTAGTTCGTTGGAGACATTGATGTTGCCCTCCTGCCCCTTCACCTGCGGCAGGCGCTCGATCGCCTCGTTCACGCGCTGGCGCAGCACGGGCACGTTGACGCCGGCCTGGGCGAGCAGGGGCACGGTCGAGCCGCCCTGCTGGTCGAGCAACGCCGCCATCAAATGGGCGGGTTCGAGCATGTTGTTGTCGCGTCCCACGGCCAGGCTTTGCGCATCGGCAAGCGCTTGCTGAAAACGCGAAGTCAGTTTGTCCATTCGCATCGGAATACCCTGAAAAAAGGAAGGCGGCCCCTAGCCGCGAGATGTCCGAGATATGAGGCAATACCTGGGCGAATTCAACCAAAAAACCGGCGCATGATTTTGCTTTCAGTCAATATTCTCGGCACCTTTGCCTGCCGAGCAGTTCGGCGTAGGGCGCGTCTCAACCGGTAGTCCAGATCAGGCTGGCGAACCGCCCCGTATGCGCGGCGCGGCGATAGGAATAGAAGCGCGCGTCGCTGTAGGTATCGAAGCCGCCGCCGTAGACGCGCGCGATGCCCAACGCAGCCAACCGCCGCCGTGCGAGCGCATAGAGATCGCAATGCCAATGCCCCGGCCGCGTCGCTGCGAACGCGTCGGCGTTCTGCCCCGACTGCGCGACAAAGGCCTCACGCACGTCGGCGCCGACTTCATACGAATCCGCGCCGATCGCCGGCCCCAACCACACGAGCAGCTTTTCACGCGGCGCGTCCAGACGCTCGATCGCGCGCTCGATGACGCCGGCGGCGAGTCCGCGCCAGCCGGCGTGAATGGCGGCGATTTCGCTGCCGTCGTCCGCGCACACCAGCAACGGCAGGCAGTCCGCGGTCAGCACCGCGAGCACGACGCCGGAGGCGCGGGTTACCGACGCGTCGGCATCGCGTGGGTCGCTATGCGTCGCTTCGGCACCGAATACCGCCACGTCCCTGCCGTGGATCTGGCGCAGCCAGCGCGGCTCGCCGTGCAAATCGAGCAGCCTCGCCAGCGCCGCTCGATTGGCCGTCACCGCGGCAGGATCGTCGCCACATTGCGCGCCAAGGTTGAACGCATCGAACGGCGACGATGATGCGCCGCGCACGAGCCGTGTCGTGACCGCGGCGCGCACCCGCGCGGGCGCAGGCCAGTCGGGCACGACGATCGCGTCGTCAAACGAAGCCAACGGCGACATTCGCGCGGTTACTTCCCGAGTTCGTACAAATAGTCGACGAACGACAGCACCGCGCCGTCGAGGCCTTCCACCTTCGGGTTGCTCGACTCGATGACGTAGTACTCGTCGGGCGCATGCGCGCCGCTGCCGTGGCCGAGGCCGAAATGACCCGAGGCAAGCTTCAACGGCGCGCCGGTGAACACATAGCCCGGATACGAGCCGGCATTGCGCGGCCACAGCACCGGATCGATGCCGGCGTGCTTGAGCACGGTCACCTGCGCCTGGATCAGCGGTGCGCTCGCCACGGTCTGGGTCGGATCGTAGCCGCCGGAGACGTTGACCTCGATGTCGCCGAAGCCGCGCTTGGCCAGATGCGCCTTGAGCGCGGCGACCGCATCCTTCAGCGTCATGTCGGGCACGAGGCGCATGTCGATCTTCGCCACGGCCTTGTGCGGCAACACGGTTTTGCCGCCGGGGCCGGTGTAGCCGCCGACGAGACCTTCGATGTTGACCGTCGGCTGCGATTCAAGCCGTTCGTTCGCCTGCGGCCACGGCAGATCGTCGATCCAATGCTGCACGCCGAGCTGCTTCTTCGCCTGCGCCTCGTTCTTGCGCGCAACGGCCGTGGCGATCATCGCCTTCTCCTCGGCGCTGAGCGGGCGTGGCTGCGGATAGCCGTCGATAGTGATCGTGTTGCCGTCGGCCGAGACCAGCGTGTCGAGCGCCTTGACCAGATGCCACGCGGGGCTGTCGACCATCGCTTTTAGCGAGGAATGCACGTCTTTGGACGGCCCACGCCCCCACTTCTCGCCGCTGGACACGAGTTCGAGCTCAACCACACCTTTTGCGCCGAGGCTGACGGTGACGATGCCGTCGAGATCCTGCTGTGCCGACGGCATGAACACGCCGACCGTTTTCTTCAATGCCGCCTGGACTTCGGGCTTGAGGGCGATCTGGCCGATATGCGGCGAGCCGATTTCCTCCTCACCTTCGGCGACGAGGACAAGGTTGACCGGCATCTTCTTGCCCGCGCCCTTGATCGCATGCAACGCGGCGAGGAACGCCGCCTCGGGCCCCTTCTGGTTGACCGCGCCGCGGCCGACCACGGCCTTGCCGATGCCCGGCTTGTCGACCAGCTTCGCTTCGAGCGGCGGCGAGGACCATTCGGCCGGGTCGAACTGCTTCACGTCGTACATGAAATACAGGCCGACGGTTTTCTTTGCGCCCGCGTCGAGCGTGGCGAACACGCCGGGCTTGCCGTCGGTCTGGATGATTTCGGCTTTCTGGAAGCCCGCGTCGCGCGCGAGCTTGGCCATGTATTCGGCGCCTTCCTTCGAATTGCGGTTTTCCGCGGCGATCGACGGCAGCGCGATCCAATCCTGCAGGCGCTTGACCGATTCGTCGTGGTGCTTGCCGATCTCGGCCTTGATTGCGTCGCGATCGGCGGCGTCGAGCGCAAAAGCGCTTGTTGCACTGAACAGCATGGCAGTAAGCAATACACAACGCATCGTTCTCTCCGGCCATCAAAAGGGACGTCATTCCCGCGAAAGCGAGGTATTCAACAGCCGAATGGCTGCTCATCCATTTTGATCTTCGTTGCGCGTCAAAAGCAAAACTGGATTGACTCGCCGCATCCGCGGCTCGCGCTTCGCGCCATTTGCTGCGCAAATGTTCGCTTCGGCATCCTGCCTTCGCAGTCCGCTTTCGCGGGAATGACGACGTCTATTTCGCCTGCCGCGTATCTTCGCGCAACGCGTGCACGAGCGCGGCAAAGTCTTCCGGCACCTCCGCCGTGACGCTGACGAGCTCGCTGGTGACCGGATGCTCGAATTCGAGCTTCTCGGCATGCAGCGCCTGGCGCTTGAATCCGCGCAGCACATCGATGAGCTCGCTCGTCGCCCCCTTCGGCAACTTCATCCCGCCGCCGTACTGCGTGTCGCCGACGAGCGGATGCTTGGCATGCGCCATGTGCACGCGGATCTGGTGCGTGCGCCCGGTTTCCAGCCGGCATTCGATCAGTGTGTGCCCGCGGAAGCGCTCGCGCACACGGTAATGCGTGAGCGCCTGCTTGCCGGCAGGCTCGTCGACCACGGCCTGCTTCAAGCGGTCACGCGGATGACGCCCGATCGGCGCATCGACGCTGCCGCCGGCGATCATCGGACCGAGCACGACGGCGAGGTACTGGCGATGCACATCGCGTTCCTGCAGCGCTTCGACCAGGCGCGTATGCGCGCGCAGACTGCGCGCGACGACCATGACGCCCGAGGTATCCTTGTCGAGCCGGTGCACGATGCCCGCGCGCGGAATCTCCGCAAGTTTCGCGTCGAAATGCAGCAGCGCGTTCTGCAGCGTGCCCGCCGGCTGACCCGCGCCCGGATGCACGACCAGACCGGCCGGCTTGTTGATTACGAGCAGATCGGCATCCTCGTAGCGGATGTCGAGCGCGATTTCCTCGGGCTTGAGCGGCACTTCCTGCCCGGGTCGCGCGTGCAGTGAGACGACCTCGCCGCCGTGGACGATCTGGCGCGGCACCGCCGTCGCACCGTCGAGCAGCACATCGCCGGCCTTGATCCATTCCGTCAGGCGCGAGCGCGAGTAGTCGGGAAACATTTGCGCCACGGCCTGATCAAAGCGCAAGCCGGCGGCGCTCTCGGGGATGGGCAAGGTCTGGATGTCGCTGGGATTTTCCATGCTGAATCGAATCTGGCTGTCGAGGCGGCGAATTTCCGGGGGGCCGCGGGTTTGGGCTATTATCGCCGCTCTTGCCGCCGTTCGGCTCCTTCCCATCATGCGAATTTTCTCGATGCGCCTTCCGCTGTCCGCCAAAATCCTGCTGTTGCTGCTGCTCGCTCTCTTCGCCGTCGGCTGCCACCGCGACAAGAAGCAGGACGACGCCGAGGTGCTGCCCGTCGACCAGATGTACTCGACGGCAAAAGACGCGCTGATGTCGGGCAACGAGGCCAAGGCGATTCGCTACTACCAGCGCCTGATCGCGCGCTTCCCGTTCGGCCCGTACACCGAGCAGTCGCAGATGGAGCTTGCCTTCGCCCAGTACAAGGACGGCAAGAACGACGAAGCGCTGTCGACGATCAACCGCTTCATCAAGACCTATCCGACGCAGAAGCATGTCGATTACGCCTACTATCTGCGCGGCATCATCAATTTCGACCGCGATCGCGGCTTCCTCGCCAACTGGGCGAACCAGGACCCGACCAAGCGCGAAATGGCCAGCACGCTGCAGTCGTTCGAGGATTTCGGCGAATTGGTCAGCAAATATCCCGACAGCCGCTACACGCCCGACGCGCGTCTGCGCATGATTTATCTGCGCGACAACCTGTCGCGCGCGCAGGTCTATGTCGCCAAGTTCTATTACAAGCGCGGCGCCTACGTCGCCGCGATCAACCGGGCCAAGGACGTCCTCGAGCGCTTCGACCGCACCCCGGCCGCCGGCGATGCGCTGGCGATCATGGCCCTGTCGTATAAGGCCATCGGCCAGGACAAGCTCTCCAACGATTCCGAGCGCGTGCTCAAGCTGAACTACCCTGAGCATCCGTACTTCGCCGGCCGTTGGCCCGATTACGGCCATTGGTGGGGTCGTCTGATTCCGTTCCACGGCTGATAAGCCGGGAACTGGGAAAAGCATACAAAAAGCAGATGACGTCATTCCCGCGAAGGCGGGAATGACGATTGTGTAGGCACCTCAGCCTCCAGCACCCATTACCCTTCCGGCACTTGCGACCTTTTCTCGTTCCGGCGCATCTATAGCGTCGTGAGCGGCTCAACCTTCGAACTTGAGGTCCCCCAATCGCTGATCGACCGCGCGCGCGGCGGCGAGGTGGCGGCGTTCGAGCAAATCTACCGGCGCTTCGAGCGGCCGGTGTTCAACCTCGCCCAACGCATGCTCGGCGACGCGGAGGCCGCGCGCGAGATTCTGCAGGATTCGATGCTGAAGGTGTTCCAGCGCATCGATCAATACCGCAACGACGCGCCGTTCTGGGCCTGGCTGCGCCAGATCGCCACCAACGAAGCATTGATGCGCCTGCGCCGCGACAAGCACATCGACGACCGCGCCGAGGTGCCCGACGTCGTCGACGAAGCCGCACCGCCATGGGTGCGCGCGGATTCCGCCGCACTCGAACGCGCGCTCGGCGGCCTGTCGGCGCTCACCCGCAGCGTGCTCTGGCTTTACCACGTCGAAGGCTACGCGCACCACGAAATCGCCGAGCAGCTCGGCAAAACGGTCAGTTTTTCCAAATCGCAGGTCGCGCGTGGCACGGCGCGCCTGCGCGAACTGCTCGAACCGCCGCCGCAAACCTCTTTTTCCCGGGACTCGATGTCATGTCCGATCGAACTCAACCAGACGGCGCTGGCGAATTGAACGCCACCTCCCTCGGCGACGCGCTGCGCGCGCTGCCGCAGCTCGCGCCGCAGACGAGCGCGTGGCCGGAACTGGCCGCGCGCCTCGCCGCGCAACGCGCGACGCAGCCCGCGCGACGCCACACGCTGCGCCGCTACGTGTGGCCCGCGGGTATCGCCGCCGCCTTTGTACTCGCGTTCTCCGCAGCACTGGTTTTCCGCGCGCATCCCGAGCGCGGCACGCCGGCGCAGACCGCTGCGACCGAATCGAGCGCCGGCGCATCCTTAGTACACAATGCTGCAAATTCCACAAATTCGCATGATGTACCTCTCGCAACCGATATCGGCATCGCCACACTGCAAACGCGCTCGCGTGCACTCGAACAGTGGCTGCGCGACACGGGTGCTGCATCTGCACCGCAGTCGACGCAGGATCTCGCCGCCAGCGCGGAGATCGAAGACATGATCGGCCTCGTCGACATCCAACTCGGCGCGATCGATTCGACCGACGCCGCTGCGTTGCCGCTCTGGCGCCGCCGCGTGGCTTTGCTCGAGGACTTGTCGACGCTGCGCTACAGCGCGAACGCGCTGAGCCTGCACAACGGCATCGCCGCGAACGGCGCGCCGGCGAATGAGGTGAATGCGGCTCCCGCCGTCTGGAGAAATTAGAGAACGCCCATGAAACACACTTTGCCCGTCATCCCCCTGATCGCCGCCGCCGTCGCATTCGGCGCCGGTGCGGCGCGCGCCGCCGATCCGCCGCCGGCCAACAGCGCCGCCCTGGCCGGCCATCCGGCCAACCCGAAAGTTGATGTCGACGTCGACGTGAAAGCCGATGCGAAAGTCGACGCGAAGATCGACGCCGAGCAGACCCGCCGCGAACTCGACCGCATGCGCGGGCAAATGCGCGACTTGTCGAAGAAGATGGCCGAGATGTCGGCCAAGCTCGGCGACCTGGGCCCGCGCAACTATGCCTACCAATACATCGGCGATCAGGACCGCGGGATGATCGGCGTCGTGCTGTCGAAGGACGAGCACGGCGCGCGCGTCGATGCGGTGACGCCGGGCGGTCCGGCCGACAAAGCCGGGATCAAGAACGGCGATGTGGTCGTCAAGGTGCGCGGCGAAAACCTCGACGTGACCGGCGACGGTTCGCCGAAAGTTCTCAACGAGACACTGCGCAAACTCAAAACCGGTCAGGAAGTGACGCTCACACTGCAACGCGGTAACAAGAACGTGGACGTCAAGATCAAGGCCGAACGGCGCGAGCCGTTCAATTTCGCGTTCTCGATCGACAGTGCCGATGTCGAACGGATCCGCGCCGACGCCGAACAAGCCGCGCAGGACGCGCAGGACGCGCAGATGAGCAAGGAGCAGGCCGCACAGATCCGCGAGCAGGTGCGCGAAGCAACGAAGCTGGCCGCCGAGCAGGCCCGAATCGCCGCGGAACAGGGCCGGGAGGCCGCTGCGCAAGCGCGCGAGATCGCCGTGCAGGTGCGTCATCGGGATTCAGGGAACCGGATTTACTACTCAACGCCGTGGTGGGGGCTGAACCTCGCCAACCTCAATCCCGATCTCGGCAGCTATTTCGGCGCGAGTCACGGCGCGCTCGTGCTGTCTGCGGATGCCGAAACGGCGAAGACGCTCAAGTCGGGCGATGTTCTTCTTTCGATCGATGGAAAAAAGATCGAGCGCCCCGAGGACGCGATGCGCCTGCTGCGCGAAGCGGACACGGGCCACGAAGTCAAAGTCGAGGTGATGCGTCAACGCAAGACGCAAACGCTCAGCATGAAGGCACCGGAATTCAAGAGCATGTTCGTGCCGACGCCACCGACCCCACCGACGCCTCCCACACCGCCGACGCCCCCGACACCGCTTACCCCGCCGACACCGCCTACGCCTCCCACTCCGCCGACGCCGCCTGTTCCTCCGAGCGGAACCATCAGCTAGATCTGCACGAGCATCGTGGCGGCCTCGTCGCGTACGATCGCCGCCGCGATTTCGCGGCCCAATGCGGAAAGCTGACGCGGCGTCCGTAAACCAAGCACGCGCAGACAAGGCAGGCGCAGCAGCGGAAAACGTACGATTTGTGCCTGGTTCGACCTACGCATCCAGCGGAATATGCGCGGCATGCACGCCCGCGCGGAGGTACGAGGCGCGGCGCGTGCGATCGCGCAATCGGCGATCAGGTCATCCCAAGCGAAGTGGTCCGTGTCGGGAAGCAGATACATGCGCGCCGCACAATCGCCGTTGGCGTCGATCCACTCCATCCATTCACGCGGGCCGTGTGTGCCTGCGGCGGCCAAGACCTGAAGCTTCGCGCACGAGGAAAACGCCGCGAGCGCGGGATGTTCGAGCAACAGCACGCCTTCTTCGGCGAGACGGGCGCGCGGAAAGACGGCGTCGCCTGCTGCGCGATGCAGCCACAGCACACTACCGAGCCGCGGCAGCCACTCGACCAGCCGATACCAATCGACCGGCGATGCATCGTCTGCGGACGGCCGCGGCACCGGGCCACGCTCGTATCCCGCCGGCGATGCGCCGTCCGGTTCGCTGAAGGCATCGTCCGCACCGCGATCGAAATAGTCGCTCATCGCCGGCAACCTCCGCTTGTTCGCCGCCGCGTTGGATTGCGGATTATTTGGTCAGGATCAATTTGCCGTTGCGCGTCTGGCGCAGCCGATATTCCTGGCCGTAGTGCTCGATGCGTATTTCCTGTGCGCCGGCGAACAGCGTCTGACTGTCAAATTGCCGTTGCGCGGGCACCGACGCGACGCGCGATGCTGGGGAGTGAGGGCGTGAATACGTGTCGGCCGAAATCAGGGGCAAAGTGGCGGTATGCATGGCGAAGCTCCGTGGATACGTCGAGTAAATGATAATTATTCTCATTTACATGTCAAGCGATCTTTCTCGATCCGAACCAGGCAATGCGAAAAATCCCGCACGAAATGTGTAGGGAATCTTGCAATTCTTTACACACATCGCTTCGACAACTCACGCATGCTTGCGCAAGAATTGCCCTCGTCCAGTTGCGTGGATTTCGGAGCTTCGCGTGCAGCGCCCCATCATTCCCATCGCCCTCGGTGTTCTCGCCGTCGCCGCTGTTGCCTTTTACGGGGGGCGACGCAGTGCATCGCCATCCGCGCAAGGAATGGAGGTCGAGGCAGAGAAAAAAGTGGAAAATGCAGCAATTTCCACAAAGGAAAAAAGTGCCCCAGCAGCGAATACGGCCAAGCCGACGCATGCCGGCTCGCCGACCGGCCGCATGCTCGACAGTGCCGTGTCGAATCCGAGCGCACGCGCGCCGCTGCCTCCGGCGAATACGCCGCTCAAGTCCATCCTCGCCGAACTCAAGGCGCGCGCCGACGCCGGCGATGCCGACGCCGCTTCGCGCCTGTTCAAAGACATGCAGACCTGCACGCAAGTCCAGCGCCTCAGCCAGACGATGCCCGGCTTGGCCAATCGCGTGCTCAGTGACACGTCCACGGACGCGCAGCGCAACGGGCGCATGCTCGACTTCGTCCAGCGCAATCTCGACTTCACGAAGAACAACGCCGCCATGTGCGCGGATCTGAGCGCCGACGACATGGCCTCGCTCGTCCCCGCGACGCTGCAGGCCGCGCAGCTCGGCGATCCCGAAGCAGCCAACTGCTACGTCGGCGCCAATCTCAACAACTGGCCGGGCCTGCTCAACAATCCGCAGTGGGTGCAGGACTATCAGTCGAACGCGCTCAACCTGGCCAACTCGGCGCTGCAGCAAGGCGATTGGTCGATGGCGATGCTGATGGCCCAGGCCTACGGCGGCAGCTCGCGCAACATGCTCAACCAGCTTACCGGCAGCAATCCCGCGCAGGCATACACCTACGCGAAGCTGATGAGCCTGGGCCAACCGACGGGCTCACAGACATCGCAGCGCTCGAACAATGCGCTGAACAATTTTTCCAGCCAGCTGACGCCCGACCAGATCCAGGCTGCGGACGCGCAGGCGCAGCAGATGTACCAGCAATATTTCAACAACACGCCGCGCCAAACCGGCGACGTCGCCAACGCGATGCGCGGGTGTCAGGGCGGCCCGTAGCGTGAACGATGCGGTTGCGCCCCCTGCAGCGCGATCGCTAAACTGCAGCCACTCCATCGGGGAGTAGTCGGCCGGCTCGATTCGTCGATCCGGCGTTCCGCGTCAACACACTCGGGCGGCAGCCTGTGGCGCGGGAAGCGCGATATCCTTTCGCGCCCGGCGAGACCTTTGGTTCGCTCGCGTCGCACCCAAGCCGGGGCCGCGCGGGAGAATCATTGCGTCCACCGCCCCGGCTTCGGAGTTCTCCTTGGAAACACTGCTCATCTCCACGCTGACCGTCACACTGGGCGAGATCGGCGACAAGACGCAGCTGCTCGCGCTGATCCTTGCGGCGAAGTACCGCAAGCCGTGGCCGATCTGTCTGGGCATCCTCATCGCCACCCTGTTCAATCACGCGCTTGCCGGTGCGTTCGGCGCGCTGGTGAGCCAATGGCTGTCGCCGCAGATGCTGCGCTGGATCGTTGCGATCAGTTTCCTCGCCATCGCACTGTGGACGCTCAAACCCGACAAAGCCGACGATGAGGAGGCCGCGCATGGCAGCGCCTACGGCGTGTTGATCGCGACCGTGCTGAGCTTCTTCCTCGCCGAGATGGGCGACAAGACGCAGATCGCGACGGCCGTGCTCGCCGCGCAGTATCACCCGCTCTGGCAGGTGGTCAGCGGCACGACGCTAGGTATGCTGATCGCCGACGTGCCGGTGGTCTGGCTCGGCGCACGCTTCGCGCATCGGTTGCCGCTGCGCGCGGCGCGTATCGGTGCGGCGCTGCTGTTCGCGGCGCTTGGGGTGTGGATACTCGTCGGGATGTGATTCAGTGCCAAACGAATGTTGCGACGCTGCGCGCCGGCATCTCGTAAGCGAACCCACCCTCCGCGTCGCGCGCGACGAAACGTTGCGCGGACGGCGCGGAGTTTGCCACGATCATCACGAGCGAGCCGTCGTCGGCATTGCGGAAAACAACGTTGTCGATATCGTTGCCGGCCGCCGTCGAAGCGACGCGCTGCGCACCGGGGCGGACGAATCGGCTCGCATGCGCAAGCGCGACATAGTCGACGGTGCGCGTGTACTCGCCCGTCTTCGAGTCGATCGTGACGAGACCGCGGCAATTGGTGCAGCCGCCCGCATGCGGGCCGTGGTTTTCGTCGAGCGCGAGATTCCACAGCAGCACGCCCTTCGACCAGCCGCGCGTCGAGCCGATGACAAGCCGGCGTACGATCGAGAGCAGTCCGTCATGCTGCATCGGTTTCCATTCGCCGCCCGAGCACTCCGTCAGATATACCTCCTTGTCCGGGTGCGCGGCACGGACGGGGACCTGCGCATGCACGTCCCCCTCATAGCAATGCCAGGCGACGCCGGCGATGTAGGGGCGCGCAACCGGATCGGCGAGCACAGCCATCGGCTCGTCGGGTTTGTCCCAGTTGTGGTCCCAGTCGAGGATCTTCGTCTCCGGCGCACGCTTCGCGAGCGCAGGCCCGAGATATCCGCCGATCAACTTCGCGCGCGCGGCGGCGCCGAGCTTCATGCCCGGATAATCCTTCGGCGCGAAGCCCGGCTCGTTCTGCACGGTCAACGCATAGATGGGCACGGCCTCAGCCCGGTAGGCTTCGACGTAGCGCACGAGGTATTCGGCGAACGGCGCGTAGGCATCAGTGCGCAAGGTGCCGCCGACGAGTTCACCGCTCGTTTTCATCCAGCCCGGCGCGCTCCACGGCGACGCCATCACGCGCAACTGCGGATTGATCGTCAGCGCTGCGCGCACGACGGGCAGCACATCGTCCCGGTTCGGCGCGATCGAGAAATGCGCCAGCTCGGGATCGCGCTGCCCCGGCGGCACATCGTCGAAGCTGTAGTGACGACGCGAGAAATCCGATGCGCCGATCGTCAAGCGCGTGAAGCTCAGATCGATGCCCTCGCCTTCGCGGCCGAACAATTCTTTGAGCAACGCTTCTCGCTGCGCGGGGTTCATGCGCTGCTCGATCAGCCAGGCTGAGCTGTCAGTGATGGCGGCACCGAAGCCGACCATGTCCTGGTAGCGTTGCATCGCATTGATGTCGATGGGCGTGCCCGGTTTCACGGCCGTGTCGAAAGCAACATCGGGTTCGTGCGACAGCCGCTTTTTCTCATCCGCCGTGCTGAGCCACACCTGCACGGCGGCATGCGCGGTCGCCGACGCGGGCACTGCCGTGCGCTGCGCCGTCGTCGCGCAACCCGCGAGGATGAGCGCCGGCCAGATCGAAAAGATGTGGAGGAATTTCACCATTGTTTCGCCCAAAGTTGGAAACGTTCCCAATTTTTTGCCAAAGCTATCACAAAATTAGACAGCGGTTTAGTGGGATCGATGTCTTCCAATGGCGCTCACAACGAAGTAGCAAAAGGAAAATTTGCTGCACCGCATGGTGACGCCGGCGACATCATCATGCATATTCCGCCGCAAATTGGTAACGCTTCCAATTTGATTGAGGGGGCCGTTCTAAACGGCAAATGGGGCGAGGCGGTGCACGGCCGCACGCAGATTTGGCTTGGACCATCCACAGCGAGGGTGATCGATGAATCAGTTGAACAAGCGGCGCGGCACAGCCGCGCATCAGAGCGCGTTTCCTCGGCAGCCACTTGCCGCCGCCTGCGCAAGTGCGTTGTTTGTGATGGTGACCAGCGTTGCCGCCGCCGATGCTCAGCAGACTCCGTCGGCGAATGCACCTGGCGACGCGGCCGAGCAGACGACGCCGTCCGATCAGCAGAAGAAGACCGGCGACGACGCTGCCGCGAGTCTCGACACGATCACCGTCACCGGCATCAAGGGCAGTATTCAGAGCGCGCTGTCGGTCAAAGAGAACCTCGACAGCATTGCCGAAGCGCTCGCGCCTGAAGACCTCGGCAAGCTGCCCGACCTCTCGATCGCCGAGAGCCTTGCGCGCCTGCCCGGTCTCGCCACGCAGCGCGTCAGCGGCCATGCTCAGTACATTTCGATCCGCGGCCTGTCGCCGGACTTCGTCGGCACGACATTGAACGGCCGCGAGCAGGCGTCGACCGGCGAAAATCGCGGCGTCCAGTACGACCAGTATCCGGCCGAACTCATGGGCGGCGCGGTGGTTTACAAAGTGCCCGACGCGACGGTCATCGGCCAGGGCCTTTCCGGCACGGTCGATCTGCACACGATCAATCCGCTCGACTTCAAAGAAATGGCGCTGGCCGCGAACATCCGCGGCGAGCACAACACCAACGGCAATCTCAATCCCGGCAGCGGCGTCGGCACGAGCGGCAACCGCGTCAGTTTCTCCTGGGTCGATCAATTCTTCGACCACACCCTCGGCGTCGCGCTCGGCGTCGCCCGGCTCGACTCGCCCTCACAGGAGAAGCAGTATCAGGCCTGGTGGTGGAGCATGAACAACGGCCCGGGCAGCATCGAGACGAATTGGGGCGGGCCGCATACGCCTGGGATGCCGGACGGCGTGCTGTCCGAAGAAGGCATGCAGCTGCGCGCGCAGTCGCAGAGTCAGGTGCGCGACGGCGCGATCGGCATCTTCGAATGGATACCGAACGATCGTATCCACTCGAAACTCGATATCTACTATTCGAAGTTCAATCAGGAAAAATACAAGAATGGCCTGCAGTGGTCGTCGTCGCCGTGGGACGGTATGTCCTTCTCCGATATCAACACCTCGCCGAGCATCTATCCGGTGGCGACGTCGGGAACGATCTCCGACCTCAAGCCGGTGATGCAGAACGAATACACTAAGGAAAAGGACTATCTGTTCTCGACCGGCTGGAGCAACCGCATCGAGTTCGACAACCAATGGCAGGTGACGGCGGATCTCTCGTACTCGCGCGCCAAGGTCAAGCTGCACGATGCCTACGCGTTCACCGGTATGGCGGACGGCAGCCTGATCCGGACGAATTTCGTGCTGCCGACGTACGACGGCTATCCGACCTTCACCCTGGCCAATCCCCTCACGCCGGCGAATATCGCGTTCACCGACCCGTACTCCTACAGCTACAACGGCCGCAACGAATTCGATCACCAGAAGGACGAGATCAAGGCCGTCCGCCTCGAAGCCTCGCATCCGTTGGGCTGGATCTTCTCGAGCGTGAATTTCGGCGTCGACTATTCTGAGCGCACGAAGACCAAGCAAGCCGACGTGTTCTTCGCCTACCTGAAAGGCAACGGCGACGGCGTGGACTCGCCGTATAACCCGTCCTTCGTCGCCCCCGTGGGCAATTTCAACGGCACCACCTCGCTCGCCTACGGCGGCATCGGCGGTATTCCGTACTACGACGTGCTCAACGCGATCGCGAACCAGTTTTATCTGGTGTCGAAGAATGGCAAGGACGATTGGAGCCGCAACTACTCGATCCAGGAGAAAGTGCCGCTCGCCTACGCCAAGTTCAACATCGACACGAACTTAGGCAGTATTCCGATCCGCGGCAACGTCGGCGCGCAGTTCGTGCGCACGGAGCAGACGTCGAACTCGTTGCAGACCGACAACAACGGCGCTCTCATCGGCACGCTCAACGGCGGCACGTCATACAACAAGTTCCTGCCGAGCCTGAACCTCGTCGGCGATTTCGGCGACCGCACCTATCTGCGTTTCGGCTTCGCCAAGACGATGGTGCGCGGCCGCATCGATGACGAAAAGGTTGCGTCGTCCGCGTATGTGAGCCCGTGCAATCCGCAGGCCGCAAATGCGCAATGCGAATCGGTGGGATTCGATCCCAATCACGGCACCTGGAGCGGCTCGGGCGGCAATGCCCAGCTCAAGCCGTGGGTCGCGGTGGGCACCGATCTTTCGATCGAGAAATATTTCGGCGAGGCGAGCTATGTCTCAGCAGCGATCTTCAACAAGAACCTGCTGACCTACATCTACAACCAGACCACCATCGACTACAACTTCACCGGCTATACCAACGCGACACCAGAGATCACGCCAGTTTCGAACATCGGCACGTACACTCGCCCGGCCAACGGTACCGGCGGCAGAATCCAGGGCGTCGAACTCGCCACCGCGCTCGAAGGCGGCCTCTTGAGTCACTGGCTCGACGGTTTCGGCATCCAGGCGAACTTCTCCTACAACAAGAGCAATGTTCCGACGAGCACGATCTCCTCGATTCCCGGCGGCCCGACGACACTGCCGGGACTGTCGGCGAAGACCAGCAACGTCACCGTCTACTATGAGAAGCACGGCTTCTCGGTGCGCCTCGCCGAACGTTATCGCTCCTCGTTCACCGGCGAAGCCGTGGCGCTGTTCGACCAGATCGGCTATACGAAAATCCTCGCCGACAAACAGACCGATTTTCAGGCCGGCTACGAGTTCCAGGACGGCCGCATGAAGGGATTGTCAGTCCTGCTGCAGGTCAACAACGTCACCAACTCGCCCTACCGCACGCAACAGATCAGCGGCCTGCCGAACGGCGTGTCGGTCGCACGGCCGCTCGAGTACGACACCTACGGCCGCACGATACTGTTCGGTGTGAACTACAAGCTGTAGCCGCAAGGCGGCACCGCAGGCTGCGGTGCCGCTTTCCGCCGCTCGGCAACGAGCCGCGGAAGCCGGTGATGGAACGACCCGAATCCTCAAAAAACGATGAGCACACTTATCGCGGTAGCCCGACATCCGATCTTCTACGCTATCGCGGGCGTCGTGCTAGCGGGTTGCACGGCCCAGGCAGTCAAGCAGCCGCCCGCTGCCGGGAGCCGCGGCGGCGGCATCGAAGACTGGCCGCGTGTGGCGAGTCCGATCCAGCCCGATCCGGCGGTGGAAGCGCACATCCGCGACATCGTCGCCGGCATGACCATCGAGCAGAAAATCGGCCAGATGATCCAGGCCGATATCCGCAAAATCACGCCCGACGAGGTGCGCCGGTTTTATATCGGCAGCGTATTCAACGGCGGCAACACCCAACCGGAAAACACCCGCGGCGCGAGCTTCGCGCAGTGGCGCGCGGCGACCGAGCGCTATCATGCGGCCGCGTTCGCCACCGACATGCCGGTCAAGATTCCGCTGATCTGGGGCACCGACGCGGTGCACGGCCACGGCATCGTCTCCGGCGCAACCGTATTTCCGCACAACATGGGCCTGGGCGCGACGCACGACGCCGCGCTCGTGCGCGACATCGGCGCGGCCACGGCGCGGCAAGTGCGCGCAACGGGCATCGATTGGGTGTTCGCGCCGACGCTGGCGGTCGTGCAGAACTATCGCTGGGGACGCAGCTACGAAAGTTTTTCCTCCGATCCCTCTGTGGTACGCGAACTCGGCGCCGCCTACGTCACCGGCTTGCAAGGCAAGCTCGGCAGCGACACCAGCGCGATCGCGACCGCGAAACATTTCATCGGCGACGGCGGCACGGACCACGGCAAGGATCGCGGCCTCAATCTCTCCAGCCAAGCTGACCTGATCGGCATCCATGCGCAGGGCTATGTGGGCGCGCTGAATGCCGGCGCGCAAACAGTCATGGTTTCGTACAGCAGCACGCGCGACTACGGCAAGATGCACGGCGCCGGATATCTGTTGACCGACGTGCTGAAGAAGCGCATGGGCTTCGACGGATTTGTCGTTTCCGACTGGAACGGCGTCGCCGAAGTCACCCAGTGCGAACGCGACCACTGCGCGCAGGCAATCAATGCCGGCATCGACATGATCATGGTGCCGGAGAAGTGGGAGAAATTCATCAAGAAGACCGCGCGCCAGGTGCGTCTGGGCGAGATTGCGATGGAGCGCATCGACGATGCGGTGACGCGCATCCTGCGCGTGAAGATGCGCGCCGGCCTGTTCGATCGCAAGCCGGATGCCGTCGTCGGTAGCGCGAACGATCTGCGGGCGCGCGACCTCGCCCGGCGCGCGGTGCGCGAGTCGCTAGTGCTGCTGAAGAACAACAACGCGGTGCTGCCGCTCAAGCGCGGTGCGAAAATTCTCGTCGTCGGCAAGAGCGCCAACTCGCTGCGCAATCAGTCCGGCGGCTGGACGCTGGATTGGCAGGGCATGAAAAACCGCAACGCGGATTTCAGCGCGGGCGATACGATTCTCGCCGGCATCCGCGACGCGGCGGGCGAGGCGAATGTCGTATTCGACAAGACGGCCACCGAAGCGAACGTCGACACCTTCGACGCGGTCATCGCCGTGCTCGGTGAGTTGCCCTACGCCGAAATGAAAGGCGATATCCTCGCCCCCGCCAGCCTTGCCGAAAGCGAACGCTTCCCCGAAGACCGGCAGGTTCTCGAACGCGTCGCCGGTCACGGCAAGCCCGTCATCACCGTGCTCGTGTCGGGCCGTCCGCTGTATGCGAACGATCTGATGAATCTGTCCGACGCCTTCGTCGCCGCCTGGCTGCCCGGCACGGAAGGCAAAGGCGTGGCCGACGTGCTGTTTCGCGACGCGCGCGGCGCGATCGCCTACGACTTCCAAGGCACGCTCGCCTTCCGCTGGCCGCGCACGCCATGCGAATCGGCGTTCGCTGCCGGCGATGGCGAACCGTTATTTGCACTCGGCTACGGCCTAAAGTATACAAATCCGCAACACCTGGACCCGCTCGATACGCCGGCAGCGGCGGCGAGCGGTTGCTCGAAATAACGGATGCGAGGACGACGTGGCCACGATCAATGATGTCGCACGCCTGGCCGGAGTCGGACTCGGCACCGCCTCGCGCGTAATCAGCGGCAAGGGTGCGGTCTCGGCGAAGACGGCCGAGCGCGTGCGTCGCGCGATCGAGGAGCTCAGGTATCGCCCCTCGCATGCGGCGCGCACGCTGCCGACCGGCGCCTCGCACATGATCGGTGTCTACATCCCGTTGCTGAAAGGCTCGTTCTACACGCCGATCCTCAACATCATCCACACCGAGTTGCGCGCCAACGGCCAAAACATGGTCGTCGCCTTCGGCAGCGGCAACGGCGACGCGCGGAAACAGGCGATGGAGGGCCTCGAATTCCTTATCGAGCGCGGCTGCGACGGCTATCTGCTCGTCAGCGACGCGCTCGGCGAAGACGACATCACCACGATCGGCACGCAGGCCTCGCGGCTGGTGCTGCTCAATCATTCGCTGAAGTCGATCCACAACCAGTGCTTCTCCGCGGACCACTACGCGGGTGGACGCATCGCCGCGCAGGCATTGATTGAGATGAAGCATCGACGCATTGCGGTGATCGCGGGTTTTCCCACCGCGCTCGACAACGTCGCGCGCTTGCGCGGCTTCATGGACGAACTTCGCGGCGCCGGCATTGATACCGGCGACATTCCCGTCATCGACAGCGACTTCTCGCCCGAAGGCGGTTGGAACTCCGCCGCGGCGCTGATCGCCTCACGGCACAAGTTCACCGCGCTGTTCTGCGCAAACGACGAGATGGGCGTCGGCGCCCTGTCGTATTTCCAGCAGGCCGGCATCGATGTGCCCGGCAAGATTTCGGTGATCGGCTACGACGACACGGCGACCGCGGAATATTCCGCGCCGCGCCTGACGTCGGTGCATATCCCCTGGTACGACGTGGCGCTGAACGGTGTGCGCTGGTTGCTCAACCAGTGCTACGACACAAACAAACCGGTCAAGCGCAAGTTCGCCGCCACCGTCACCTGGCGCGCGTCGGTGGCGCGCGTGCCGAACGGCAAATGACAAAACACGAATGGAAAAACCTGCCCATGCAAACGCGTAGAGAATTTCTTCGACTCGGCGCCGCCGGCGCACTCGGCTTCGCCCTGCCGCACGCGTTCGCGAAACCCGCAGGCGCCCGCGCCTGGACATTGATCGAAACCTCGCGCGACGGCGCGCGCCTTTCGCCAGGGACGATTCCCGGAAACGCCGTATCCGGCACGACGTTGAGCTGCAATCCGGCGAAGCGCTTCCAGCAGATCACCGGCTTCGGCGGCGCGCTGACCGAGTCGTCCGCCTATGTACTCAAACAACTGCCCGAAGCGCAGCGCCTCGAGGTACTCAAGCGCTACTACGACCCGCGCGAAGGCATCGGCTACACGATGGCGCGCACGCACATCGGCTCGTGCGATTTTTCGTTGTCGATGTGGTCGCTCGCGCCGACACCCGGCGATTACGAACTGCTCGACTTCAGCCTGAAGCCGATGCAGCGTTGGCTGATGCCGCTGCTGCGCGATGCCCATCGGATCGCCGGCGCCGACCGTTTCAAACTCGTCGCATCGCCGTGGAGCCCGCCGGCGTGGATGAAAACCAACAATCAATTGGATCACGGCGGTTCGCTGCGCGAAGAGTACGCGGCGACCTGGGCGAATCACTACGTCAAATTCATCAAGGCAATGCGCGACGAAGAGAAGATCCCGGTTTGGGGTCTGACCGTGCAGAACGAACCCGAGGCCACGCAAAGCTGGGAATCCTGCGTCTACACGCCCGAGCAGGAGCGCGACTTCGTGCGCAAACATCTCGGCCCGACGCTCGCGCGCGACGGCTTCGGCGACATCAAGCTGTTCGGCTTCGACCACAACCGCGACACACTGGAAAAACGCGCCGACGCGTTGCTCGGCGATCCCGAAACGGCCAAGTACATGGCCGGAATGGCCGTGCACTGGTACGTCAGCAACGACTACGGTGCCGAGGCGCGCGTACTGAAGAAATATCCGGACAAGCAGGTGCTGTTCACCGAAGGCTGCGTCGAAGGCGGCGCCAAACCCGGCGACTGGATGGTCGGCGAGCGCTACGCGCGCAATATGTTCGGCGACCTCAACGCCGGCGTCTGCGGCTGGATCGACTGGAACATCGCCCTCGACCTGCGCGGCGGCCCAAACCACGTCGGCAATTTCTGCGATGCGCCCGTGCTCGTCGACACGCACGGGGGCAAAGTGCTTTATCAGAGTTCGTTCTACACAATCGCGCACTTCTCGCGATATGTGAAGCCGGGAGCTTATCGCGTGGAATTGAGCGGTGGGCCGCAGGGGATGCAATCGTGTGCATTCGTGAATCCTGATGGAGGGGTTGTTGTTGTTGCTTTCAATCCGGGTGATGTGGGCGTCGACTTCAATCTAGACGTGGCTGGCGAGCGGCGCGGGTGTCGCATAGCGGGGCATGCGATTCAGACTTATCTCGTCTGATCCCGTCATTCCCGCGCAGGCGGGAATCCAGCTCTGCTCTTAGCTCGTCATTCCGGCGGAAGCCGGAATCCAGTGTCTTGCCCCTTAGCTCGTCATTCCAGCGCAAGCTGGAATCCAGCTTTTGCTGTGGCTTTTGATTCTTTCTGACCGCGTCCGTTCGGTTTTCCGCTCGCATCCGTGCGAGCGGGTCACTTTCTCTTGCTTGTGCAAGAGAAAGTAACCAAAGAGAACACACCCCGGGAGCCGCGCTGCCTGCGGCAGTACGCAAGGTCAGGCCGGGGTTCGCTCGATGGGCTTCCTGCCCATTCGCGAACTCGCGCGCATCCTGCGCGCGACCCTGTCGGGCGGTTCCGGCCTGACCTCGCCGCGGCTGACGGGGCCCGCAAAATCAAGAGCAACGGCCAGAGCAAAGCGGTTTTGCTTCTGCCTTTCGCTTTTTGCTTCTGCGCGCAGGACGCGCGCGCTTTGCTCTTCCCGGGGCCCCATGGCCTTGCGGCGGCAGCGGTCGATAAGGCCCGAAGGGTGCGCGCGACGGATCGCGCGCATTCCGCTGTTGCACAGGGATGTGCAATCAGCGGAACCCGGCCGCTGACGCGGACCCATTGGGCAGGATGCCCAATGGGTGCAAGGCGCTGGGGCGTGTTTCTTTGCCTACTTTCTTTGCACGAGCAAAGAAAGTAGGCCGCTCGGCCGAAGGACGAGTGGAAGCCCTTGCTCTCAAAACCAAATAAACAAAAGCAAAAACTGGATTCCGGCTTCCGCCGGAATGACGAGCAGAGCGGCGTGCGCGCCGCAGCGCGACTTGCGCTCCGTCACATTACTGTTACCCTCCCCCAAACACCGGGGAAACCAAAGAATGAGCCTGAAGCTGCGCCTGATCGTGATGAATTTCCTCCAGTTCTTCGTCTGGGGATCCTGGCTGATTTCGATCGGCGCGTACTGGTTCCAGAACAAGCATTGGTCGGGCACGCAGTTCGGCGCGATTTTCTCGACGATGGGCATCGCCTCGCTGTTCATGCCGACGATCGCCGGCATCCTCGCCGACCGCTTCATCAACGCCGAGCGCCTTTACGGCATCCTCCATCTTCTCGGCGGCGCGCTGCTGCTCGTGCTGCCGACGATCGAAGATCCGGGCACGTTCTTCTGGATCATCCTGCTGACGATGATGTGCTACATGCCGACGATCGCGCTCGCGATCGCGGTGTCGTACAACGCGCTCAAGCAAGGCGGCGAGGACATCGTCCAGGTGTATCCGCCGATCCGCGTCTGGGGCACGGTCGGCTTCGTCGTTGCACTCTGGGTGATCGCGCTGCTGCACCTGGGCACTTCGCCGGGTCAGTTTTATGTCGCCGCCGCTGCGGCGGGCTTGCTCGGCGTGTATGCGTTCACGCTGCCGCCCTGCCCGCCCAAGCTCGGCCGTCCGTTCGACCAGGCGCTCGGCGACCCGCAGCAGCTCGGAGTGCCGGCGTTGGATGCGTTTGGACGCTCGAACCGTTTCGCATTGCTGGTCGATACTTTGGGCTTGCGCGCCTTCAGCCTGTTCAAGAATCCGAAACTCGCGATTTTCTTTGTCTTCGCGATGTTGCTCGGTGCGGCGCTGCAGCTGACCAACGCTTACGGCGATACGTTCCTGCACGATTTCGCCAAGCTCGATACGTTCAAGGACCGCTTCGCGGTGCGCTATCCCGAATTCATCATGTCGATTTCGCAGATTTCGGAAACGCTGTGCATCCTGGCGATTCCGTTTTTTCTCAAGCGCTTCGGCATCAAGATCGTCATGCTGCTGAGCATGATCGCCTGGGCGTTGCGCTTCGGCCTGTTCGCGGTCGGCGATCCGGGATCGGGCCTGTGGATGATCGTGTTGTCCTGCATCGTCTACGGCCTCGCCTTCGACTTCTTCAACATCTCCGGTTCACTGTTCGTCGAGGGCCAGAGCGATGAGAAGATCCGCGCAAGCGCGCAGGGCCTGTTCATGCTGATGACCAACGGCATCGGTGCCGTGCTCGGCAGCACGATCTCGGGCTACGTCATCGATCGCTTCTTCACCGACCATGCCTGCAGCGAAGCAACCGGGATCTGCAAGAACTGGCCGGGCATCTGGACCGCGTTCGCCCTGTACGCGCTCGTCACCGGCATTGCCTTCGCGCTGCTGTTCAAGCACAAGCACGAGCCGGCCGCGCTGACCAAGGCCCAAACCGCGCATTGACGCAGGGCCTGCGTTTTCGGCGTCGCAAGGAAAGCCGATACAATAGCCCTATGCAGATCGGCCCCTACCGCATCGACCCGCCTGTCGCGCTCGCGCCGATGGCGGGCGTGACCGACAAACCGTTCCGTCAGCTGTGCAAACGGCTCGGCGCGGGCTTGGCCGTGTCCGAAATGACGACGAGCGATCCGCGTCTGTGGACGACGCGCAAATCGCTCAAGCGCATGGATCATGCCGGCGAGCCCGACCCGGTCAGCGTGCAGATCGCCGGCTACGACCCGGCGATGCTCGCCGAAGCGGCGCGCTACAACGTCGATCACGGCGCGCAGATCATCGATATCAACATGGGCTGCCCGGCGAAGAAGGTCTGCAACGTCTATGCGGGCTCCGCGCTGTTGCAGGATGAGGCGCTGGTCGCGCGCATCTGCGAAGCGACGGCAAGCGCCGTAAACGTGCCGGTGACGCTGAAGATTCGCACCGGTTGGAACCGCGACAATCGCAACGGCATGCGCATCGCACAGATCGCGGAAAGCGCGGGCATTGCTGCGCTGGCCGTACATGGCCGTACGCGTGCCGACCTGTACAACGGCGACGCCGAATACGACACGATTGCGGCGATCAAGGCCGCGGTGTCAATTCCGGTGTTCGCCAACGGCGATATCGATTCACCGCAGAAAGCACACGATGTGCTCGCCTACACGAAGTGCGACGGCGTGCTGATCGGCCGCGCCGCGCAGGGCCGGCCATGGATTTTCCGCGAGATCGCACATTTCCTCGCCACGGGCGAAACGCTGCCCGCACCGTCGGCGCAGGAAGTCTGCTCGATCCTCATCGAGCACTTAGAAAACCTCTACGCGTTCTACGGCGAGCAGCAAGGCGTGCGCATCGCGCGCAAGCATTTGGGCTGGTACGCCAAGGACCGCGAGGAAAACGCCGCGTTCCGCAGCATCGTCAATCGCGCAGAAACCGCGGCGGAACAGTTGCGTCTTACGCGCGAATATTTCGGCGAGACCGCGGCATTCGCACAGGCGGCTTGATCGCTGTCGCGCTCTCAAGAAACGCGCCGACCAGGGCGCCGTGATATTTCGAACGACGCAGCACCCACGACAAGCGCCGGCCCAGGTCGAGGAACGGCGTGCGCAACGCGACTAGACGCCGTGCCTTCACTGCATCAACGACCGCAATCGCAGGCAGGCAGGCAATGCCAAGCCCGGCGATGACGGCCTGCTTGATCGCCTCACTCTGGCCAAGTTCAAGCACCGTCTGGCCCGGCGGCAGCGAGGCGAGGATGTGCTCGGTGATCGCGCGCGTGCCGGAGCCGTCTTCACGCAGGATCCAGCGCGCCCCGGCGAAATCCTCCGCGCGCAGGCGCTTGCGCTTGGCCAGCGCGTGGTCGGGCCGCGTGCAGATGACGAGTTCATCCTCGCGCCACGGGCGCATCTCGATATCGGCGTGTGCGACCGCACCTTCGACGCAGCCGAGATCGAGCGTGTGATCGAGCACGCCTTTGACGATCGCATCGGTGTTGCCGACAACCAGACGGATCGACACTTGCGGATGCTCCGCGGTGAACACGCCGAGCAGATCGCCGACGAGATAGTTGCCGATCGTATTGCTCGCGCCGAGACGCAGTTCGCCTTCGAGCGCCGTGCCGCGTCCATGCACGCTGCGCTTGAGTTCCGCGGTGCGTTCGAGAATTTCCTGGGCGAGCGGCAGCGCATCGCGGCCGCGCTCGCTCAGATACAGCCGGCCGCGTTTGCGGTCGAACAGATCGGCGCCCAGCTGCGATTCGAGTTCGGCCAAGGCCATGCTCAGCGCCGGCTGAGACAGGTGCAACCGCTCCGCCGCCGCGCGCACGCTGCCCTCGCCAGCGACGGCGACAAAGGCTTCGAGCTGGCGCAGGGAGACTCCAAGCATAAGGAAATCTTATTCCTTGGATAAATAGTTTTCAATTTTCTTATCGATTTCGAGGGCGGAGAATAGCCCAACTTTCCGCGGATTTCCGACCGTGAATACGAGCATTCTCGCCGCTCCCCCCGCCCAAGCCGCAGGCAACCCCATCCTGCGCCACCTGCCCGGCCTCGCGCTCGCACTGGCGCTCGGCGTCGCCGGCTTGCTGCTCGCGAGCTGGGCGCCGCTGCAACGCGCGCAGATCAGTGCGCTGACGATCGCGATCGTACTCGGCATGGTCGTCGGCAATGGGTTCGGCGCGCAGCTGCCTGCGGTATTTGTCCCGGGCGTGCTCACCGCGCAGCAAAAATTGTTGCGCCTCGGCGTGATTCTCTACGGCCTGCGACTGTCGTTCGGCCAGATTGCAGCGATCGGCCCTGCGGGTCTGGCGATCGACGCGATCGTCGTCGTCGGCACGCTCGTGCTCGCCTCAGTGCTCGGTCGCCGCGTGTTCGGTCTCGATCGTGACAGCGCACTTCTGACCGGCATCGGCAGCGCGATCTGCGGCGCCGCCGCCGTGCTCGCGCTCGAGCGCGTGCTCAAGCCCGATCCGGCCAAAGTTGCGATCGCGGTCGCCACCGTGGTGTTGTTCGGCACGCTCGACATCTTTCTCTATCCCGTTCTCTATCCGCATCTCGGCATGGATGCGGCGCATTTCGGCCTGTACACCGGCGCGACCGTGCATGAAGTGGCGCAGGTGATCGCCGTCGGCAGCGCGGTCGATCCGGCGACCGCGGATTCCGCGGTGGTGGTCAAACTCACGCGCGTGATGTTGCTCGTGCCGGTGTTGTTCTTCTTCGGCTGGCGGCAGGCGAGGCTCGCGCGCAGCGAAAGTGGCACGAAGACCAAGATCGCTCTGCCGTGGTTCGCGCTTGCCTTCGTCGCGGTCAGTGCGATCAATTCCGTGGTCACGTTTCCGCCGGAGATCAAAGGTCCGCTGCTGACGCTCGATACACTGCTGCTCGCCGCCGCGATGGCCGCGCTCGGCCTGGAAACACGCGTCGCCAAACTGCGCGCGCTCGGCCCGAAACCGCTGCTGCTGGCGGCGCTCCTCTGGGTATGGTTGATCATTGGCGGCGCATTGCTGGTACGCTTTCTCGCCTAGGGCGCCGAAAGCTGAGGCGCTCCGCTCCGTTCTCTTTTGTTTGAACCCAGCCAACGAGGACGCTATGAAACAGAACGCCATCGCCGCCGCACTCGCGGCCATTATTTCCGCGGCGCTGCCGACACTCGGCAACGCCGCCGATGCGAACGTCAACGTACAAATCGTCGACGCGCTGCAAAAACACTACGGTGCGCATCCGGGCTATCGAGCCAACCACGCCAAGGGCGTCGTTGCCGAAGGCAGCTTCACCTCGACCACGGATGCTTCCGCGCTCACGCGTTCGCCGATCTATGCCGGCACAACGGTGCCCGTGACTGTGCGTTTCTCCGACGCGGGCGGCTTGCCCGACATGCACGATGCCGCGCCCGACGCGAATCCGCACGGACTCGCGATCAAGCTGCATCTGCCGAACGGCGCGGACAGCGACATCGTGGTCAATTCGCTCAAATTCTTCCCGGTCGCAACGCCGGAAGATTTCCGCGATCTGCAGCTCGCCGCCGCAGCGAGCGCGCCAGGCACGCCGAAACCGACGCCACTGGATACGTTTTTGAAAGCGCATCCGAGCGTGGCCAAAGCGGTGGGAACGCTCGGCACGCCCGCGAGTTTCGCCGACGAGGAGTACTACGGCATCGATGCGTTCGTGTTCACGAACAAGGACGGCAAGAAGCAAGCGTTCCGCTATGTCATCGCGCCGGCCAAGGTCGTGCACTTGTCAAAAGAAGAGGCAGCGAAGAAATCCGCGAATTACTTGTTCGACGACTTGCCGCAGCGGCTCGCGAAAGGACCGGTGACGTTCCACATCAAGGCTCAGCTCGCCGCTCCCGAAGATCAAACCAAGGACCCCACGCAACCCTGGCCCGCTGATCGCAAGGTCGTCGACCTCGGCACGCTGACGATCACGAAGACGCTGGCCGACAGCGACGCGCAGCAGAAGAAATTGCTGTTCATCCCGGGCCGCCTGACCGACGGCATCGAGCCGTCTGACGATCCGCTGATTGCGGCGCGCGACGGCGCCTATGCGGTGTCGTTTGGGCGGCGCGTCGCCACCCCGTAAAGCCCCGCGCGTAGTTTTCGCGAACGCGGCTACTTCGTGCCGAACAACCGGTCGCCGGCATCGCCGAGGCCGGGCACGATGTAGCCGTGGTCGTTGAGGTGGCTGTCGATCGCGGCGGCGTAGATCGGCACGTCGGGATGTGCTTCCTGCAGTGTCTTGATGCCTTCGGGTGCCGCGACGAGGCAGACGAACTTGATCGCGTGTGCGCCGCGGTCCTTGATGCGGTCGAGCGCAGCCACGGCGGAATGCCCCGTGGCCAGCATCGGATCGAGCACGACGGCGAGGCGCTCGCCGATGTCGAGCGGCAGCTTGCAGTAGTACTCAATCGCTTCGAGCGTGTGCGGATCGCGATATAGGCCGACGTGACCGACGCGCGCCGACGGAATGAGGTCGAGCATGCCGTCGAGCAAGCCGTTGCCCGCGCGCAGGATCGAAATCAAGCAGAGCTTCTTCGACGACAGCATCGGCGCGTCGATGACTGCGAGCGGCGTCTCGATCTTCGTCGTCTCCAGCGGCAGGTCGCGCGTGACCTCGTAGGCAAGCAGCGTGGCGATCTCGCGCAGGAGTTGGCGGAACTCGGCGGTCGAAGCCTCCTTGCGCCGCATGAGCGTGAGCTTGTGCTGCACCAGCGGGTGATCGATGACGATGACGTTGGACATGGGCGCGCTCCTCTTTAATTTGTCATCACGGCGGAAGCCGGGATCCAGCGCCTTAGGCTCTCAAAAAGATTAAGACACTGGATTCCGGCTTTCGCCGGAATGACGAGCAAAAAATTTCGACTGATCTAAAACACGGTTCCGTCGCTGACAATGTTCAACGGCGGAGCGCCGCCCGGACGGCGCTCGGCGGCGATCTTGCGCCCGGCCGTCCAGGTGCCGCCTTCGAGTACACGCGCGAGCGGCAGACTGGCGGCGTCGAGGCCGAGCTTGGCGCGGATGCGCTCGGCGAGGCGGTCGAGGCCGATCACGGTCAGCGCGCGCCATTCGACGATCGCCGGATGATCGACCGTCAGCGCCTGCGTATACAAATTCGCATCGCGCGGAACGATCACGCCGAAGTCGAGCAGCAGACCGCCGTTGCGATATTCCGGCAGGCCGGTCAGTTGATCCAGATCGGTCACTTCCAGGCCGCCGTCGACCAGCGGCTCGAGCAGCGAGTAGGCGAGCCATTGCGTGAGCTTGTGGAACGGCACGAGGCCGTCGGTGGGATCGCTTGCATCAGCAGCGGCACACGGATGCTTCCAGCAGTCGCCGAGATCGACGCCGCCGATGTCGAGGCGCCCCGGCCACACAGGGCCCAACGCATGCAGCAATGTTTCGAGCAACAATGTGGCGGAAATCTTGCCGCCATTCGCCCTTGCCGCGAGGTAGTCGTAAAGATTGCCGAGCCGCGCGGGTTCTCCGAACACGACTGGATTGACGCGTGCCGCCGCGCCGAGCCGGCGCAGCAGGTTCACGCGGCCTTCGACGCCGACGAGCGGATTGTTCGCGTCGACCTGGAAACCGCGCTCGATGTCGTCGGTCACAATCTGCATCAGCGCCGACGCGTCGCTGCGCAGCGGCTGACTCTTGTCGGCTGCAAACGCGCCGTTGACGAACATGTCGAAGCTGGCGACACCGAGACCTTCCGAACGCGAAAAGCCCTTGTGATGCGCCTCGTCGTAGTATTCCCACGACGCGCCGGCACCAGCGTCGAGCAGCACGCTCGGGATCGTCAGATCGATGCCGACGCGTGCACGTTCGGCGCCATTCAATCCGCGCTGGGCAACGAGGTCGCCCCAGCGATCGATGCCGCCCGCCTCGAAATGACGACGGCGGCTGTGGATCGGTACGTTCAGATCGGGGAAGCGCTTGCGCATCACGCCGAGGACGTAGCCGGCGCAGATGTCGAGCTTGTCTTCATGCCAGGTGAAATTCGGCGCTTTGCCCGCTTCCGCGGCAGCCATGATGCGCGCACAGCGCTCGCGCACCGCTGCCGCATTCAACAACTTCAATGCGGCAGTTTTTTCCCCGCTTTCCGCTTTCGGCTTCCCGCCCTGTGCGTTATTCATTCAACCCACGCCCCTTGGCCTTCGCCAATTCTTGCGTGTCCGGCGTCACCTCGGTGCTGAAGTAGCCCGCGGCGACTTTTGCGTCCATCTCCACGCGCGCGTCCTGCGGAATCAGCTCGTCGGGAATCGCAACGCGTTCGACGACTTGGATGCCTTGCTCGGTCAGCGCGCCGTGCTTCATGTTGCTCATCGATGCCCAACGGTCGATGCGCTTGATGCCGAGCCAGTGGAACACGTCGGGCATCAGTTCTTGAAAGCGCATGTCCTGCACGCCGGCGACGCACTCGGTGCGCGCGAAATAGGTTTCGGCGCGATCGCCACCTTCCTGGCGCTTGCGCGCGTTGTAGACGAGGAACTTGGTCACCTCGCCGAGTGCGCGGCCTTCCTTGCGGTTGTACACGACGAGACCGACGCCGCCTTGCTGCGCCATCTCGATGCACACCTCGATGCCGTGGGCGAGGTACGGCCGGCAGGTACAGATGTCGGAACCGAACACATCCGAGCCGTTGCATTCGTCGTGCACGCGGCAGGCGACTTTCGTCTCGTCCTTGCCGAGCTGGGCGATGTCGCCGAAGAAGTACAGCGTCATGCCGCCGATCGGCGGCAGGAAGACATGCAGGTCCGGACGCGTGACGAGTTCGGGGAACATGCCGCCGGTTTGCTCGAACAGGCCGCGGCGCAGGTCCGATTCCTTGATGCCAAAGCGCTGGGCAATGCCGGGCAGGTACCAGACCGGATCGACCGCGGCCTTGGTCACTTTCACGTCGCTGTTCGCGGCGAGGATATTTCCATCCGCCTTGAGCCGCCCCGCTTCGATCGCATCCTTGAGTTCGGGCATGTTTATGTGCGCGCGCGTCACTGCAATCGTCGGACGGACGTCGGCACCAGCCGCGATCTCATCGGCGAATCCAGCCGCAACCATGTGGCCCCAGGGGTCGAGAGAGACGATCTTGTCCTGTCCCTGCGCGTTCTTCTCCCACCATTGCGCGTGTGGCCCGATCGGTTCAGCCGGCGCGGTATTGGTCAGGTCGGGCCGGTGACCGCGATCAAGGCGCCCGGAAGCGATCGCGAGTGCGCGGTACACCGCGTAAGCTCCAGAGTGGGTGCCGATGACGTTGCGTTTGGCGGGATCGGTCAGCGAGGCGATAATGGGCCCGCGTTCCTTGGGCGTGGCCGCACCCCAGTGAATCGGTGCCGCCAGGTTGCGGCTGTCCGGGTGCGACGTCAGGACGATATGGCGTGAACTCATGTCTTTATGTGGTCACAAAAAAGCAGCATACCGACTTTTGGGGACGTGTAAAGTAACCCAAGTAGTCCCTATTGTTCGTCATTCCGGCGACGCGCGAAGCGTGTCGCCGGAATGACGAACAAGAAGCATTCTGGCGACCATCCAGCATATTCTGAAATAGCCGTCTAAACGTCCAAATAAGCGAATGCTGAACAGGCTGGACCCGCGCAGCTTCGACGGCTGCAAATCGGCGCTGGTCCGTGTATCATTCGCGGTTTACATCTTTCCATCCGAATCAAAGGATATATACGAAAATGAGCAACTACCTCTTCACCTCCGAATCGGTGTCCGAAGGCCATCCGGACAAGGTTGCCGACCAGATCTCCGATGCCGTGCTCGACGCCATCCTCGCGCAGGACAAGCGCGCGCGTGTGGCCTGCGAAACGTTGGTGAAGACGGGTGTGGCGATCGTCGCGGGCGAAGTCACCACGAGCGCGTGGATCGACCTCGAAGCGCTGACGCGCAAGGTCATTCTCGACATCGGCTACAACAGCTCCGAGGTCGGTTTCGACGGCGCCACCTGCGGCGTGCTGAACCTGATCGGCAAGCAGTCGCCCGACATCAACCAGGGCGTCGACCGCAAGTCGCCGGAAGAACAGGGCGCGGGCGACCAGGGCCTGATGTTCGGCTACGCGACCAACGAAACGCGCGACTACATGCCGGCCGCAGTCTACTACTCGCACCGCCTCGTCGAGCAGCAGGCCAAGGTGCGCAAGAAGGGCAAGCTGAAGTGGCTGCGCCCGGACGCGAAGTCGCAGGTCACGCTGCGCTACGAAGACGGCAAGGCCGTCGCGATCGACGCCGTCGTGCTTTCGACCCAGCACGACCCGGGCGTCAAGCAGAAAGACCTCATCGCCGCCGTGCGCGAAGAAATCCTTGATCCGGTGCTGCCGAAGAAGTGGCTGCACAAGGGCACCAAGTTCCACATCAACCCGACCGGCAAGTTCGTCATCGGCGGTCCGGTGGGCGACTGCGGCCTGACCGGCCGCAAGATCATCGTCGACACCTACGGCGGCTGGGCTCGCCACGGCGGCGGCGCGTTCTCGGGCAAGGATCCGTCGAAGGTCGACCGCTCGGCCGCGTACGCCGCGCGCTACGTCGCCAAGAACATCGTCGCGGCCGGCCTCGCCGACCGTTGCGAAATCCAGGTCAGCTACGCGATCGGCGTGGCCGAGCCGACCTCGATTTCGGTGACCACGTTCGGTACCGGCAAGATCAGCGACGACAAGATCGAAAAGCTGATCCGCAAGCACTTCGACCTGCGTCCGTACGGCATCATCAAGATGCTGGATCTCATCCACCCGATGTACCAGCAGACCGCTGCTTACGGCCATTTCGGCCGCACCCCGGAGCTGGTCAAGCTGCCGAACGGCGAGAAATACACGACGTTCTCGTGGGAAAAGACCGACAAGGCCGAGCAGCTGCGCGCGGATGCGAAGCTGAAATAAGAGCCGCTTCACGAATCGATAAAAAAGGCCGCACAAGCGGCCTTTTTTGTTGCCAATCGATCGCGATCCTTCTCAGGTAGCGAGCAGAAATTCGGTTCGCGAACAACGGCGGAAATTGTGGACCTGAGATTTCGGCTAAAGCCGCGTCCTGCCACAGCTGCAACTTGTCGAAGGACGCGTGGTATCGGTACAGGCCATCGCCCACTGATGACGCGTTTCTCAGGACAAGAAAAAGGCCGCTTACGCGGCCTTTTTTCGTTACTGCATGGCGAAGACTTCTCGCCGATTACTCTCCGTGCGCCTCGCCGACGAATTCGGTGACGCCGCCACGCAGCGTTTCGAAGTCGGCGTCGGACAGCGTGCCGGCTTTCTTGCGACGCTGACTGTGGTAGGCCAGGCCGGTACCCGCCGGGATGAGGCGGCCGACGATGACGTTCTCCTTGAGACCGCGCAACGTGTCGCGTGTGCCACGCACGGCGGCTTCGGTGAGCACGCGAGTGGTCTCTTGGAACGAGGCCGCCGAGATGAACGACTCCGTCGCCAGCGAGGCCTTGGTGATGCCGAGCAGCATCGGATCGAACTCCGCCGGACGCTCGTCGCGAGCCTTGGCGCGCACATTCTCCTCGGCCACGCGCTTGCGGTCGCTCTGCTCGCCCTTGAGGTAACGCGTGTCGCCCGGAACGGTGATCTCGACCTTGCGCAGCATCTGGCGAATGATCGCTTCAATGTGCTTGTCGTTGATCTTCACGCCCTGCAGGCGGTACACGTCCTGGATTTCCTTGACTAGGTAGGCGGCCAGCGGCTCGACGCCGAGCAGGCGCAGGATGTCGTGCGGATTCGGCTCGCCGTCGACCACGGTTTCGCCCTTCTCCACATGCTCGCCTTCGAAGACGATGACCTGACGCCACTTCGGAATCAGTTCCTCGTGATCGTTGCCGTCCGCGTCCTTGATGATCAGGCGCTGTTTGCCCTTGGTGTCCTTGCCGAACGACACGATGCCGGAAACTTCCGCCAGGATTGCGGGCTCTTTGGGCTTACGCGCTTCGAAGAGATCCGCCACGCGAGGTAGACCACCGGTGATGTCGCGGGTCTTCGAGGTTTCCTGCGGGATACGCGCGACGACGTCGCCGACGCCCACTTCCGCACCGTCCTGGAGCGAGATGATCGCGCCGGCGGGGAGGAAGTACTGCGCCGAAATGTCGGTGCCCGGCAGACGCAGTTCCTTGCCCTTCTTGTCTTCCAGACGCACGATCGGACGCAGATCCTTGGCCTGCGTGCCGCGGCGCTTCGGATCGGTGACGACCGCCGACTCGAGGCCGGTCAGTTCGTCGGTCTGCGCCTGCACGGTGACGCCGTCGATGAAGTCGATGAAGCGCACCTTACCGGCCACTTCGGTGACGATCGGGTGGGTGTGCGGATCCCAGTTCGCGATGGTCTGGCCGGCCTTGACCGGCGCGCCGTCCTTGACCGAAATCGTGGCGCCGTACGGCACCTTGTAGCGCTCGCGCTCGCGACCGTGGGCGTCCATGATCGACAGTTCGCCCGAACGCGACACGGCGACGAGGTGGCCCGCGCTGTGCTGCACGGTCTTGAGATTGTGCAACTTCACCGCGCCGGTGGTCTTCACCGACACGTTGTCGACCGCCGCCGCACGCGACGCCGCACCACCGATGTGGAACGTACGCATCGTCAACTGGGTACCCGGTTCACCGATCGACTGCGCGGCGATGACGCCGACCGCTTCGCCCATGTTGACCAGGTGGCCGCGCGCGAGGTCGCGTCCGTAGCAGTGCGCGCAGATGCCGAAGCTCGATTCGCAGGTGATCGGCGAACGCACGAGCAGAGTCTGCACGCCGGCCACTTCGAGTTTCTCGACCCACTTTTCGTCGAGCAGCGTGTTGCGCGTGACGATCGGCTCGTCGTCGTTGCCCGGCGCGAACGTATCGGCCGCGACAACGCGACCGAGGACGCGGTCCTTCAGCGGCTCGACAACATCGCCGCCCTCAACGATGGCAGTCATGGTCAGACCGTTGATCGTGCCGCAATCCGGTTCCGTGACGACGACGTCCTGCGCCACGTCGACGAGACGACGCGTGAGGTAACCCGAGTTCGCCGTCTTCAACGCCGTATCCGCCAGACCCTTACGGGCGCCGTGCGTCGAGTTGAAGTACTGCAACACGTCGAGGCCTTCGCGGAAGTTCGCCTTGATCGGCGTCTCGATGATCGAGCCGTCCGGACGCGCCATCAAGCCGCGCATACCGGCGAGCTGGCGGATCTGCGCCGCGCTACCGCGCGCGCCGGAGTCGGCCATGATGTACAGCGAGTTCATTGACTTCTGGTCGATGTCCTTGCCGTCGGCGGTCTTCACCTTGTCGAAGCCGATGCCTTTCATCATCGCCGCAGCGACGAGTTCATTGGTGCGCGACCAGATGTCGACGACCTTGTTGTAGCGCTCGCCCGCGGTGACGAGACCGGAAGCGAACTGCTCCTGGATCTCCTTCACGTCCTTTTCGGCGCTCTCGATGATCTTCGCCTTCTCGCCCGGGATCTTCATGTCGTCGATGCCGATCGAGATGCCCGCGCGCGTCGCGTAGTTGAAGCCCGTGTACATGAGCTTGTCGGCAAACACGACCGTGTCCTTGAGGCCGAGACGGCGATAGCAGGCGTTGATCAGACGGCCGATCGCCTTCTTCGACAGCTCGACGTTGACGAGCTCGAACGGCAGACCTTCCGGAATGATCTCGGCCAGCAGCGAGCGACCGACCGTGGTTTCGACGATCGACGATTTCTTCGTGCGCTCGCCGTCCTCGCCGACCTGTACTTCGGCCAGACGCACCTTGATCTTGGCGTGCAGTTCGACCGCGCGGTTGTCGTAGGCGCGCTTCACTTCGGCGGTGTTGGCGAAGACCATGCCTTCACCCTTCACGTTGGTCAGCTCGCGCGTCATGTAGTACAGACCGAGCACGACGTCCTGCGACGGCACGATGATCGGATCACCGTTCGCCGGCGAGAGGATGTTGTTCGACGACATCATCAGCGCGCGCGCTTCCAACTGCGCTTCGAGCGACAGCGGCACATGCACGGCCATCTGGTCGCCGTCGAAGTCGGCGTTGAACGCGGTACAGACGAGCGGATGCAACTGGATCGCCTTGCCTTCGACCAGCACCGGCTCGAACGCCTGGATGCCGAGACGATGCAGCGTCGGCGCGCGGTTGAGCAGCACCGGATGTTCGCGGATCACCTCTTCGAGGATGTCCCACACCTCGGCTTCTTCGCGCTCGACCAGCTTCTTCGCCGCCTTGATCGTCGTGGCGAGGCCACGGCGCTGCAGCTTGGAGAAGATGAACGGCTTGAACAGTTCCAACGCCATCTTCTTCGGCAGGCCGCACTCATGCAACTTCAGCGTCGGGCCGACCACGATGACCGAACGGCCGGAGTAGTCGACGCGCTTGCCGAGCAGGTTCTGGCGGAAGCGGCCCTGCTTGCCCTTGATCATGTCGGCGAGCGACTTCAGCGCACGCTTGTTGGTGCCGGTGATGGCACGGCCACGACGGCCGTTGTCCATCAGCGCGTCGACCGCTTCCTGCAGCATGCGCTTCTCGTTGCGCACGATGATGTCGGGCGCATTGAGTTCGAGCAGACGCTTGAGGCGGTTGTTGCGGTTGATGACGCGGCGGTACAGATCGTTCAGATCGGAGGTCGCGAAGCGACCGCCGTCGAGCGGGACGAGCGGGCGCAGGTCAGGCGGCAGCACCGGCAGCACGGTCATGACCATGTACTCCGGACGGTTGCCCGACTCGATGAACGCTTCGACGAGCTTGATGCGCTTGGACAGACGCTTGAGCTTCGTCTCCGAGCTCGTGCCGGCGATTTCCTCGCGCAGCTTGATCAGCTCGGCGTTGAGGTCGATCGTCTTGAGCAGTTCGTAGACGGCTTCGGCACCCATGCGCGCGTCGAACTCGTCGCCGTGCTCTTCGACCGCCTGCAGGTACTGCTCTTCGTTGAGCAGCTGGCCACGCGTGAGCGCGGTCAGACCCGGGTCGATGACGACGTAGGCTTCGAAGTAGAGGATGCGCTCGATGTCGCGCAGGGTCATGTCGAGCATCAGGCCGATGCGCGAGGGCAGCGACTTGAGGAACCAGATGTGCGCGACCGGCGAGGCCAGCTCGATGTGACCCATGCGCTCGCGGCGCACCTTGGTCAGGGTCACTTCGGTGCCGCACTTTTCGCAGACGACGCCGCGGTGCTTCATGCGCTTGTACTTGCCGCACAGGCACTCGTAGTCCTTGATCGGGCCGAAGATGGCCGCGCAGAACAGGCCGTCACGCTCGGGCTTGAACGTGCGGTAGTTGATCGTTTCCGGCTTCTTCACTTCGCCGAACGACCACGAGCGGATCAGTTCCGGCGAAGCCAGCGCGATCTTGATCGAGTCGAAATCGAGCGACTGGCGGGTTTGGTTGAACAGGTTCAGAAGGTCTTTCATTTTGGTTCTCCGGGAGGAGGAAATCTTTTGTAGGGGCGCAATTCATTGCGCCCGCTTTAGTTCATGGAGAAGAGCCGGGCGCAATGAATTGCGCCCCTACGGTCAATGCTCTTCGAGCTCCATGTTGATCGCGAGAGAACGAATCTCCTTGACCAGCACGTTGAACGACTCGGGCATGCCCGCGGCCATCTCGTGATTGCCGTCGACGATGTTCTTGTACATCTGGTTGCGGCCCGGAACGTCGTCGGATTTCACCGTCAACATTTCCTGCAGCGTGTACGCCGCGCCGTAGGCCTCGAGCGCCCAGACTTCCATTTCGCCGAAACGCTGGCCGCCGAACTGCGCCTTGCCGCCCAGCGGCTGCTGGGTGACGAGCGAGTACGGACCGGTCGAACGCGCGTGCATTTTGTCGTCGACGAGGTGGTTCAGCTTCAGCATGTGCATGTAGCCGACCGTGACCGGACGATCGAACGATTCACCCGTGCGACCGTCGTACAGCACCGTCTGACCCGACGCCGGCAGATCGGCGAGCTTGAGCATCGCCTTGATCTCGCTCTCGGCGGCACCGTCGAACACCGGCGTCGACATCGGCACGCCTTCCTGCAGGTTGGTCGCCAGCGCGAGGATTTCCTCGTCGGTCAACGACTTCAGCTTGACGCGCTCGCCGAACGTGTCCTTGTCGTGGTTGTAGATCTCGTCGAGATATTTGCGCAGTTCGGCCACCTTGGCCTGCGCCTCGAGCATGCGCTGGATCTTCTCGCCCAGACCCTTCGCGGCCCAGCCCAAGTGCACTTCGAGAATCTGGCCGATGTTCATACGCGACGGCACGCCGAGCGGGTTCAGCACGATGTCGATCGACTGACCGTTCGCCATGTACGGCATATCCTCGACCGGACGGATCATCGAGACCACGCCCTTGTTACCGTGACGGCCGGCCATCTTGTCGCCCGGCTGGATGCGGCGCTTGACGGCCAGGTAGACCTTGACCATCTTGAGCACGCCCGGAGCGAGATCGTCGCCCGCGGTGATCTTGGCCTGCTTGGCTTTGAAGCGCTTGTCGAACTCGGCGCGGTGCGCGTCGATCTGCACCTTGGCCTTTTCGAGCAGGTCCGCGGCTTCCTCGTCCTTCATGCGCAGCGTGAACCACTCGTCCTTCTTCAGGCTGTCGAGGATGTCGCTGCTCAGCGCGGTGCCCTTCTTGATGCCCGCCGGGCCGCCGTTCGCGATCAGGCCGATCAGTTGGCCACGCAGACGCGCGTAGATCGCGCTTTCGAGGATGCGGAACTGGTCGTCGAAGTCCTTCTTGACGCGCTTGATTTCCATCTGCTCGATCTGCAGCGCACGCTTGTCCTTCTCGATGCCGTCGCGGGTGAACACGGTCACGTCGATGACCGTGCCGTCCATGCCCGGCGGCACGCGCAGCGAGCTGTCCTTCACGTCGCTCGCTTTCTCACCGAAGATCGCGCGCAGCAGCTTCTCTTCCGGCGTGAGCTGCGACTCGCCCTTCGGCGTGACCTTGCCGACGAGGATGTCGCCCGCCTTCACTTCGGCGCCGATGTAGACGACGCCCGACTCGTCGAGGCGCGACAGCGCCTGTTCGCCGACGTTCGGGATGTCCGCCGTGATTTCTTCCGGTCCGAGCTTGGTGTCGCGCGCCTGGATCGTCAGTTCTTCGATATGGATCGTCGTGTAGCGGTCTTCCTCGACGACGCGCTCGGAGAGCAGGATCGAGTCTTCGAAGTTGTAGCCGTTCCACGGCATGAACGCGACCAGCATGTTCTGACCAAGCGCGAGCTCGCCCAGATCCGTCGACGAACCGTCGGCCAGCACGTCGCCCTTCGCCACGATATCGCCGACGTTGACGAGCGGACGCTGGTTGAGGTTCGTGTTCTGGTTCGAACGCGTGTACTTGGTCAGCGTGTAAATGTCGACGCCGGCGTCGTTGTCGCCGATCTCGTTTTCATTGACGCGCACGACGATACGGCCCGCGTCGACCTGGTCGATCACGCCGCCGCGGCGTGCAGCCGCAGTGACGCCCGAGTCGCGCGCGACCGGACGCTCGATGCCGGTACCCACGAGTGGCGTCTGCGAACGCAGCGTCGGCACGGCCTGGCGCTGCATGTTCGCGCCCATCAGCGCGCGGTTGGCGTCGTCGTGCTCGAGGAACGGCACGAGCGCGGCCGCGACGGACACGGTCTGCATCGGCGAGACGTCCATGTACTGGATGTCCTGCGCGTGACGCAGTTCGGATTCGCCCTTGTAGCGGCAGGCGACGAAGTCTTCGACGAAGGCGCCCTTGTCGAGGATCGAGTTCGCCTGCGCGATCACGAATTCGCCTTCCTCGATCGCCGACAGGTAATCGACCTTGTCGGTGACTTTGCCGTTGACGACCTTGCGGTACGGCGTCTCAAGGAAGCCGTACGAGTTGGTGCGTGCGTAGACGGCGAGCGAGTTGATCAGGCCGATGTTCGGACCTTCCGGCGTTTCGATCGTGCAGACGCGGCCGTAGTGGGTCGGATGCACGTCGCGCACTTCGAAGCCCGCGCGCTCACGCGTCAGGCCGCCCGGACCGAGCGCGGAAACGCGGCGCTTGTGGGTGACTTCCGACAACGGGTTGTTCTGATCCATGAACTGCGAGAGCTGCGAGGAGCCGAAGAACTCCTTGATCGCCGCGCCGACCGGCTTGGCGTTGATCAGATCCTGCGGCGTGAGGCCTTCGGCCTCGGCGAGGGACAGGCGCTCCTTCACCGCGCGCTCGACGCGCACGAGGCCGATGCGGAACACGTTCTCCGCCATTTCGCCGACCGAACGCACGCGGCGGTTGCCGAGGTGGTCGATGTCGTCCACGTTGCCGCGGCCGTTGCGGATGTCGACGAGCACCTTGAGCACATCGAGAATGTCGGAAGTGTTGCCGTACTTCTCGACGAGCGACTTCGATTCCGCGTCATTGCGCGCGCCAAAGTACTTCGAGTCGTACAGCACGCCCGTGCCGGTCGTCTCCTTGCGGCCGACGCGGCGGTTGAACTTCATCCGGCCCACGGCCGAGAGGTCGTAGCGCTCGAACGTGAAGAACAGGTTGTAGAACAGGTTCTGCGCGGCTTCCTTGGTCGGCGGCTCGCCCGGACGCATCATGCGGTAGATTTCGACGAGCGCCTCGAGCGGTGTCTTCGTCGCGTCGATGCGCAGCGTGTTCGAGATGTACGGACCGCGGTCAAGATCGTTGACGAACAGCGTGCCGATCTTGTCGATGCCGGCCTTGCGGAAGTTGGCCAGATGCGTCGCGTCGATCTCGGCGTTTGCCGCGGCGAGCAGCTCGCCCGTCTTCGCGTCGACGATGTCGTGCGCGAGGATGCGGCCGAGCAGATACTCGTCCGGCACTTCGAGCGACTTGATCTTGGCTTCCTGCAGCAGACGCACGTGGCGCGCGGTGATGCGCTTGCCCGCCTCGACGATGACCTTCTCGCCGGCCTTGACGTCGAAGTTCAGCGTTTCGCCGCGCAGACGCTCGGCGACGAGCTCAAGCTTGGCGCCTTCCTTCTTGTCGAGGTGGAAGACGTTCTTCTCGAAGAAGATGTCGAGGATTTCCTCGTTGTTGTAGCCGAGCGCGCGCAGCAGCTGCGTCACCGGTAGCTTGCGGCGACGGTCGATACGCGTGTACAGCGCATCCTTCGGGTCGAACTCGAAGTCGAGCCACGAACCGCGGTAAGGAATGATGCGCGCGCTGTAGAGCAGCTTGCCCGAGCTGTGCGTCTTGCCGCGGTCGTGATCGAAGAACACGCCCGGCGAGCGGTGCAGCTGCGAGACGATAACGCGCTCGGTACCGTTGATGATGAAGGTGCCGGTGTCGGTCATGAGCGGCAGTTCGCCCATGTACACCTCTTGCTCCTTCACATACTTGATCGCCTTGTTCGACGCCGGCGAATCCTTGTCGTAGATGACCAGGCGCACGAGCACGCGCAGCGGCGCGCCGTAGCTCATGCCGCGCGAACGGCACTCGCGCTCATCGAACGCCGGCTCGCCGAGGCGATAGCTGACGTATTCGAGCGCGGCATTGCCCGAGTAGCTGGAGATCGGGAAGACCGACTTCAGCGCCGCGTGCAGGCCGTGATCGGCCCGCGCATTGACCGCCGCGCCTTCCTGCAGGAACTCGCGGTACGAATCCGTCTGGATCGCGAGCAGCGGAGGCACACCGAGGACGACAGGGCGTTTGCCGAAGTCCTTGCGGATGCGCTTCTTTTCGGTGAAGGAGTAGGTTGTCGACATGGCGGGCACCACCTTGAGTTATGCGCCGGTCTGCGCAGGCGAACCGGCTGGGGAGGAGAAGAAGGCGTCAGACAGAAGACGTGAAGCGAGGCCGAAACACTGGTTTCAATGAATCGTTTCGAGCCTCAAAAACTTCACATCTTCTGTCTGCCGTCTCGCGGATTTCATCAACGAACAAAGCCCGGGGGCGAGAACGCCCCCAGGCTCGGCGACACTTGGCGAACCAAGCGTCTCAATCGCCTTATTTGACCTCGACGGTCGCGCCGGCGGCTTCCAGTTCCTTCTTGAACTTCGCCGTGTCGTCCTTGTTCACGCCGTCCTTGACGGTGGCGGGAGCGGACTCGACGAGATCCTTGGCTTCCTTCAGACCCAGGCCCGTGATCGTGCGAACAGCCTTGATCACTTCGACCTTCTTCTCACCGGCGGACTTCAGCACGACGGTGAACTCGGTCTTCTCTTCCACCGGAGCGGCGGCGGCGGCGGCGCCACCCACAGCGGCGACGGCCACCGGAGCAGCGGCGGACACGCCGAACTTCTCTTCCATCAACTTCACCAGATCGGTGACATCGATCAGCGAGAGATTGGCGATTGCATCAACGATTTCTTCTTTCGTAACGGCCATTGTGATTTACCTCGATAAATGTATAAAAGTTAGCCTAGTGGCAAAAATGTATGATCAGCCGGCGGCCTTCTGATCGCGCACTGCCGCAACCACGCGCGCAACTTGCGCGGCGGGTTCGGCCAGCGTGCGGACCAGCTTGGTGATCGGCGCCTGAATCACGCCGAGCAGCATCGACAGGGCCTGTTCGCGGGTCGGCAGCGACGCGAGCTTCTCGACATGAGAGCCCGGGAACATCTGCCCACCGATCGCGACGACCTTGGGGACCAGCTTTTCATTCGCCTTGGAGAACTCCTTGACCAACCGGCCAGCAGCACCCGGGTCTTCCTCGGAGAAGGCATACAGCATCGGGCCGACCAGCGCGTCTTTGACGACAGCGTAGTCGGTACCTTCCACTGCGCGCCGCACCAGAGTGTTCTTCGCAACCTTCACGAAAACCTTGGTTTGGCGGGCCTTCTTGCGCAGCTCAGTGAGCTGCGCAACGGTAAGACCTGCGTACTCGGCGGCGACCAACGAGTGAGCCTTGGCGGCCACATTCGCCAGTTCGGCAACGACGACTTTCTTTTGCTCTAGATTGAGCGCCATTGCTTTACCTTTCTTCAGTGGAACGATTCCCGCACTTGCCTGCGGGCACGTTCCGCCATTCACTCAAGTCCGCTTCCGTGTGGACTTGCTGGCATCTTGCGATGCCGAACTGGTGGCCGTTCGAGATTCCTCACGGGCAACACCATCTACGCAGGTTGTCTTCCTTTTCGATTAAGGTTCAATATCGCTCGCCGTGAATCGCGCTTCCTGCACTTGGCGAGTACTTCCTTGCGGCGATATCGCAACCACCTGCGGTCTTTGACGGCTCCCGGTCTCGTTGCCGATTCCGGGCGCCCTCAAAATTTTTAAGCCCCTCTCCCACCGGGAGAGGGGTTGGGGTGAGGGCCCGGGGCTGGAAAGTCGCTCCAAAACCGAACCCTCATCCGGCGCTTCGCGCCACCTTCTCCCGACGGGAGAAGGAAAAGCATCAAGCCGACAGCGTCGCCTGATCGACCGGAATGCCCAGACCCATCGTGCTCGACAGGTAGACCTTCTGCAGGTACACGCCCTTGGCGGTCGACGGCTTGGACTTGTTCAGGTCGGCGATCAGCGCGTTGAGGTTGTCCTTCAGCGCGCCGACTTCGAAATTCACCTTGCCGATCGAGGCGTGCACGATGCCCGCCTTGTCGTTGCGGTATTTGACCTGACCGGCCTTCGCGTTCTTCACCGCGGTGACGACGTCGGCGGTGACCGAGCCGTCCTTCGGGTTCGGCATCAAGCCGCGCGGACCGAGCAACTGGCCCAACTTACCGACGACGCGCATGGCATCCGGAGTGGCGATGATGCGGCCGAAATTCAAGTCCCCGGCCTGCATTTTCTCGGCCAGATCGTCCATGCCCACGGCGTCGGCGCCGGCGGCCTTGGCCGCTTCCGCCTTCTCGCCTGCCGGGCAGAACACCGCGACGCGCACGGTCTTGCCGGTGCCGTGCGGGAGCAGCGTCGAGCCGCGCACGCCCTGGTCCGACTTCTTCGCGTCGATGCCGAGGCGGATGGCCACGTCAACCGACTCGACGAACTTGGTCTTCGCGTTGTCCTTGAGGATTTTCAGGGCTTCGTCGACCGGATAGAGCTTGCCTTCGGCAACCTTGCCGGCCATTGCCTTGATGCGTTTCGTAATCTTTGCCATGGTCAGATCTCCGTGTTGAGGCCCATGCTGCGCGCGCTACCCGCAATGGTGCGCACGGCGGCATCCAGATCAGCGGCGGTGAGATCCGCCTGCTTGACCTTCACGATTTCCTCGAGCTGCTTGCGCGTCACCTTGCCCACCTTCTCGGTGTTGGGACGCTTGCTGCCCGAAGTAATGCCTGCGGCCTTCTTCAACAGGATCGACGCCGGCGGCGACTTCATGATGAAGGTGAAGCTGCGGTCCGAATACGCGGTGATGATCACCGGAATCGGCAGACCAGGCTCCATCTTCTGCGTCGCGGCGTTGAACGCCTTGCAGAATTCCATGATGTTGAGTCCGCGCTGACCGAGCGCGGGACCGACCGGCGGCGAGGGGTTGGCCTGACCGGCCTTCACCTGCAGCTTGATGTAGCCAACTACTTTCTTTGCCATTGTTTATCTCCTCGAGTTCAAACGCCTGCACGTTGTTGAAAACTGCGGGGCTCCTCGTTGGTGGACCATCCCTGATTGATACAGTCGGGCTTCGTGCCCGGCCGCTGCCGCTCTCGCGGCGTATTCTTTCGCTTAAGCCTTCTCGACCTGACCGAACTCAAGTTCGACCGGCGTGGAACGCCCGAAAATCAGTACCGCCACGCGCAGGCGGCTCTTTTCGTAATTCACTTCCTCGACCACGCCGTTGAAGTCGTTGAACGGGCCTTCGGTGACGCGCACCATTTCACCCGGTTCGAACAGCACCTTCGGCCGCGGCTTCTCGACCGCGTTCTGCACACGCTGCAGGATCGCGTCGGCTTCCGAATCCTTGATCGGCAACGGGCGGTCGGCGGTACCGCCGATGAAGCCCATCACCTTCGGCGTTTCCTTGATCAGATGCCAGGATTCGTCATCGATCTTGACCGCCTTGTTGTCTATATTCGTCTCGATCTGCACGAGAACGTAGCCCGGGAAGAACTTGCGCTCGCTCTTGCGCTTCTGACCACCGCGCATTTCGATCACTTCCTCAGTCGGCACGAGCACGTCGCCGAACTTGTCCTGCATGCCGGCGCGCGCGACGCGCTCTTTCAGCGTGCGCGCAACCTGATGCTCGAAGCCCGAGTAGGCGTGAACCACATACCAACGTTTAGTCACGAGCCTCAACCTCCCTTAAGCAATCCGTCGAGAATCGCCCACTTCAGCAGCAGGTCGATCAGCCCGAGGATCAGGCTCAGCACAACAACGACGACGAAAATCACCACCGTCGTCTGGATCGTCTCCTGCCGCGTCGGCCACACGACCTTGCGCAGCTCGAACAGCGACTCGCTGAGGAAGTCCTTCGCCGCGTGGCCCGAATGCGTGAAGTACGCAATCGCACCGGAGACGACGAAACCGCCGATCAGGATCAGCAAACGCTGCCAGGTCTGGAAATCGTTGTACCAGTAATACGCAAAAATCGCCGCGCTCAAAATCAGCAGCGCTGCGACGAGTTTTGCGATGTCGGCTGCGGAATTTCCGCCCACCTGTTCAACTTTCGTATTCATAATTTCCGGCGAGGCACAAGCCGTCGCACTACCTCTAAACCTGCAACCCGGCCATCATCCTCGACAGCGACAACAACCCGCCGTAGCGGGTTGTTCGACTTTTGGCACGCCAGGAGGGACTCGAACCCCCAACCTGCGGTTTTGGAGACCGCTGCTCTGCCAATTGAGCTACTGGCGTAGCGTCTTTACTTGACGATCTTGGCCACCACGCCCGCGCCGACCGTACGGCCGCCCTCGCGGATCGCAAAGCGCAGACCTTCGTCCATCGCGATCGGGTGGATCAGGCTCACCACCATTTTGATGTTGTCGCCCGGCATCACCATTTCCACGCCTTCCGGCAGCTGAACACTGCCCGTCACGTCCGTCGTGCGGAAGTAGAACTGCGGGCGGTAGCCCTTGAAGAACGGCGTATGACGGCCGCCTTCTTCCTTCGACAGCACGTAAACCTCGGCCTCGAAGTCCGTGTGCGGGGTGATCGAGCCCGGCTTCGCCAGCACCTGACCACGCTCCACGTCGTCGCGCTTCGTGCCGCGCAGCAGAATGCCCGCGTTGTCGCCCGCACGACCTTCGTCGAGCAGCTTGCGGAACATTTCCACGCCCGTCACCGTCGTCTTCTGCGTCGGACGGATACCCACGATTTCGATTTCGTCACCGACCTTCACGATGCCGCGCTCGATACGTCCGGTCACCACCGTGCCGCGGCCCGAGATCGAGAACACGTCTTCCACCGGCATCAGGAACGTCTTGTCGATGTCGCGCTTGGGCTCCGGGATGTAGGTGTCCAGCGCTTCCACCAGCTTGATGATCGCCGGCACGCCGATGTCGCTCTGATCGCCTTCCAGCGCCTTCAGCGCCGAACCCTTGATGATCGGGGTGTCGTCGCCCGGGAACTGGTACTTGCTCAGCAAGTCGCGCACTTCCATTTCCACCAGCTCGAGCAGCTCGGCGTCGTCCACCATGTCGGCCTTGTTCAGGAACACGACGATGTACGGCACGCCCACCTGACGGCTGAGCAGAATGTGCTCGCGCGTCTGCGGCATCGGGCCATCCGCGGCCGAGCACACCAGGATCGCGCCGTCCATCTGCGCCGCACCCGTGATCATGTTCTTCACATAGTCCGCGTGACCGGGGCAGTCGACGTGCGCGTAGTGGCGCGTCGGCGATTCATACTCGACGTGCGCCGTCGAGATCGTGATGCCGCGCGCCTTTTCTTCCGGCGCTGCGTCGATCTGGTCGTACGCCTTGAACTCACCGCCGAAGCGCTCCGCGCCGACCTTCGTCAGCGCCGCCGTCAGCGTCGTCTTGCCGTGATCCACGTGGCCGATCGTGCCTACGTTTACGTGCGGCTTGGTCCGTTCGAATTTGCCTTTTGCCATGAGACTAAAACCTCGGGTAGTTCTTCAAGGTGGAAAAAGTAAAAAAGTATAAACAGCGGATAATACGGCGGCGATATTGCGATTGTGTGGTGCTCACGATTGGAATCGAACCAACGACCTCCTCCTTACCAAGGAGGTGCTCTACCGACTGAGCTACGTGAGCACAAGTAACGCTTTTTACTCATCCCTGTTCGGCCGGATCGCAAATCGGTCATCCTCGACCCATTTTTCAAAATCAGCGCCCGGTCGCGCAGTCAATGGAGCGGGAGACGGGAATCGAACCCGCGCTAGTAGCTTGGAAGGCTACAGTTCTACCATTGAACTACTCCCGCCCGGATTACTTCCGAAATCGAGATGGTGCTTTGTCAAACTACCTTCGGCGGTTTCACCCACTGAAGGCTTATCCCAAAAAACCTGGTGGAGGGAGGTGGATTACTCCGGGCATCCTGCCCTCCGCCCCTCCGGGTCAGCCCTGCGGGCTGTTCAAATTCGCTCCTGCGAATTTGTCGAACCAGTATTTTATTTTCGGTGGTTCTCATCCACCTCAAACAACGCTGCTCCGAAAATCAGATCTGGTGGAGGGAGGTGGATTCGAACCACCGAAGGCATGAGCCAGCAGATTTACAGTCTGCCCCCGTTGGCCGCTTGGGTATCCCTCCACGGAGCCGCCTATTTTCAGGCTCCAAAGGCACCCTTGTCAAGGACAGTTTTACCCGGTCAGGCAGAGTGCCCGCCGGTCCAGGCCAGATGCGCCGCGTCGCGGTAACGGGCGATTTCCTGCTCGATATTCTTGTCGAGTTCCATGAGCTTCTGCGCATAGGCCGCCAGGGCCCTGTCGTCCTCGCTCAGCGGCAGCCATTTCGGCACGGGCGTCGGCGCGCCGGCCTTGTCGGTCGCCACCATGACGATGACACAGTGCGTGGCCAGCTTCTCCTCGCCGGTTTCCAGGCGCCGCGCGATCACGTCAACGCTGAAATGCATGCTCGTATTGCCGGTGTAGATCAGCTGGCAATGCACGGTGACCATGTCGCCGATCAGGATCGGGTTGACGAAACGGATGCCGCCGACTGCCACCGTCACGCAGTACTGCCCGCTCCAGGCCACAGCGCAGGCGTAGCCGGCCTGGTCGATCCACTTCATCACCATGCCGCCGTGCACTTTGCCGCCGAAATTGACGTCGGTGGGCTGGGCGAGGAAGCAGAAACGGACTTCGCGATCGACTCCGGGCATGTACAGCTCCATTCGCAGGCACAAGGCCAGGAAACTTAACAGATTGGCCCCGCGGCGGCACCTGGCTCGTCGACCAGCTGGTTTTACCCCGCAGGCCGCCTCGCGCGGCTGTGCCGATGCGCCGCTCGCCGATAGTCCCGCGGCGTCATCCCAAACCGGCGTTTGAACAAGGCGCCGAACTGCGACGAGCTCGAAAATCCCAGATTTTCCGCGATCGCGAGCACCTGTTCGTCGGTTTCGAGCAGGCGGCGGCTGGCGAGATGCAGCCGGTGCGCGCGCACGTAGTCGCTCCAGCTCAGCCCGATCAACTGGTGGAAACGGCGGCTGAAATAGGCCGGCGACAAGGCACAGGACCGCGCCGCCCGTTCCGCGCTCTGCACGGCCGCAGGTTCGCTGCGCAGGCGGTCGATGGCCGGTCTCAGGCGCTTGAGACTGCCCGGATCGACCTCCCGCCGCGCTCCCTCGACACCGGGAGCAAGCACGGCCGCACGCAACAGCAGTTCGGCGAGCGGCAGCGCCAGCGGATCGGCCGGATCAATTTCGGCGAGCCAATCGCCCAGCGAGCGCAAGCGTCGATAGAGCGCCCCCGTGGGTCGCGCACAAAATGGCTGACGCAGGCGGGCCAACCCCGGCTTCCGGGCCAAGGCATCGCCCGCGGCCGCATCGAGCTGCATAAGCACCCAGTCGCGCGGACCCTGCGCCAGAGCGAAATCGTGCTGGCGCATCGACGGCACAAAAACGAGGCTGCGCGGCGCCAGCGCATAGTGCGTATCCTCCGCGGCGAACTGGCCGCCGATACGGCCGAACAGCACCAATTCGCAGACATCGTGGAAATGCGGAAACGGCTCGCTCGCTTCGGCCTCGCGCCCCTGTTGGACGCGCACGACACGCACGGTTGCGCCCGGCCCGAGTTCGACCGGTTCGCAGATGGGGCGATCGAGGTACGGCAAGGTCACGCCGCCATTCTCGCCGAAGATCGGCCGCGCTGGCGGACCGGCTTAGGGCGTGCCGAGCAAACGCACCTGCATCGGCGCCAGCGGCGCATCCGCAGGGCCGGCCGCCTGATTTTCGAGCAAGTCCATCCAGTCCGTGCGTCCGGCCGCGAGCTTGCACAACGCCGGCCGCGCCTCGATCGTGCCGAGGTTGACGAGCAGCAGGGTCTGCCGCGCCCCGTCGGTGCGCAGGATGCAGAGCATCGCCGAGCCGTCATCGCAGAGCACGCGCTGGCTGCCCGAGTTCAATTCCGGCCGCGCGTGGCGCAACGCCAGCAGCTTGCGATACCAGTGATACAGCGAATCGGGCCGGCGCGCCTCTTCTTCGAGCGACACGCCGTCGTTCGAGCGGTTGTAGCGCTCGCTCCACCAGCGCTGACCGCCGCGATACCAGATCGCCGAGCCCGGCGCGTCGAGATCGGCACTCCAGCGGAACGCTTCGCGCGAGGGAATCTGGATGCCGTCGGAGATCTCGATGTTCTTCAGCTCGCTGCCGCGCATGCCGAGCTCCTGACCGTAGTAGATCAGCGGCTCGCCCTTCAGCATCAAGGCGATCGCCGCTCCGGCGCGCGCCCGCGCGGGATCGTTGCCGACGACCGACATGTAGCGGTCGACGTCGTGGTTTTCGAGAAAAACGATCTGGCCCTTGCCCGACGGAGTCTTCGCCTCGATTCCGCGGATCGCGCCGACAATTTCGCGCTTGTCGAGCTTGGCCAGCGCACCACGCAGCGGAAAGGCGAAGACGAGATCGGCCTGTCCGCGCGTGAGCCAATCGTCGCCCCAGCCCCAGTCCGCCTGCTCGGCGACGATGCGCAGATGGGGCCGCCGCGCTTTGAGCACGCGAAACATCGGCGTCCAGAAATCGGCGAACAGGTTCGTCTCGACACCCTTTTTGTCGAGGTCGTCCATCATGTGGTCGATGCGCAGGCCGTCGACGCCATCGCGTCCGCTACCATCGCCGTGCGGGTCGATCCAGAACAGCAGCAACTCCTCGAAGTAGCGCTTCACCTTCGGCTGCTTGAGATCGACCATCGCGATGCCGTAATCGCGGCCGTCGTAGCCTTTCCATTTCGGCTTGTCGAGGAACGGCTCGGCGATGCAGCGTTCCTTGTCGCGCCAGAGCAGATAGTCGGAAAACGGCGCGTTCGGCTTGCACTTCGACTCCTCCCACCAGGGATGGCCTTCGGCGACGTACTGGAATTCCTGGTCGAGATAGACCTTCAGCCCACGCGCATGCGCCGCGCGGACGAAAGCGAAATAGTCGTCCATCGTGCCGTAGGCCGGATCGATCGCCTTGAACTCGGTGGCGAAGTAGTTGTGGTAGTAGGGCGAAGGCTGCAGCGGCGTGAGCAGGATCGAGGTGATGCCGAGTTGCGCGATGTAGTCGAGCTTCTCGGTCAGCCCCTTGAGATCGCCGACATGATCGCCGTTACCGTCGCGGAAGCTGCGCAGGAGGACGTGATAGAACACCTCGCTGGAGGCAACACTGCCCGATGAGGCCCGCGGCGGCTGCGTCGTCGTCGCGCAGGCGGCGAGCAGGATGGCGGCGAAACACAGCGCAAGCGATCTCACGGATTTCATGCCTTGTCCTTTCTCTTTAGGTTTTGCCGCGCAGTACATCGCCGAAAAAACGCAGCGTGTCGGCGAGATGGCGCGACCAGTACGCCCAATCGTGGCCGCCGTCGTTCTCGGCGTAGCGATGCGCGATGCCGGATTGCACGAGTTCGTTGTGCAAGGCGCGATTGGCTTCGAACAGCGCGTCGTCGCGTCCGCAGTCGAAGCGGATCGGCGGCAGCGCCGCGCCCGCGCCGATCAGCGCGGCGAGGACACTGCGATCGGCCGGCGCCGCGCTCCAATCCGCGATGTCTTCTTCGAAGCGCGTTTCGAGTTGCGCCGCCTTGGTCACCGTCGAATGTGCCGCGGCCGCGGCGATCGATCGCGGATACTTGCCGGCAAGACGCAGCGCGCCGAAGCCGCCCATGCTGAGCCCGGCAACGAGCAAGCGCGAATTCCACGTGCAACCCGGAACGATCTCGCGCGCCAACGCCGGCATCTCGTCGATGATCCAGCGCTCTGCGTCGCCGTGGACACTGGCGACGAAACCGGAGCCGTCGCCGGCCAGCCCATCCGACGGCATCAACAGTGCGACGGGTGGCAATGCGCCTTCGCTGATCAACCGCGCGGCGGTGAGATGCGCCGCACCCTTGAACGTCCATGCCCAATGCGAGCCGAAGGCGCCATGCAAGAGGATCACGATCGGCACGTCGCGCAGGCCGAGCACCTGTGGCGGCACGAAAAGGGTCACGTCGGCACGCCGGCCGAGCGCGCGGCTCTTCACGGTGACGAATTCGAGGCCGCCGGCGTCGATCGCCGGGTCGGAACGCTCGATCGTGCGGAACACCGGCGTTACCGTGCTCATGCCCGCTCGAACAGAACCGGGTTCTTCGGCGTGTCGATGATCTCGCCGGCGACGGCACCTGGACACCAGCGTTCCCAATCCGCCTGCTGCATCTTGTTGGCTGGAGCCTTCAGGCGGATGTCGCGATCCATGTAGATCACCGTCATCACCGAGCGCGGCTGCGCCGAGCGATTCGGCCCTGCGCGATGGAAGGTCCAGCCGAGATGAAAGCTTACTTCGCCGAGCGCGAACGGCTCGTCGACGACGCGGAAGCCTTGCGCGTCGAGGTTTGCGGTGATCGCGCGCTCGCTCTCGTCGGAGATTTCCAGATCGCGGCCGAATTCTTCGCATTGGCTGCCGGCATAGAACGCGAGCGGTCCCATGTCCATCGGCACGGCCTGCAGGGGCACCCAGGCCGTGATCGAGCGGTCGCTGGCGAGCGGCCAGTAGAACTGGTCGGCATGCGCCGGCGTGAAGCCGCCGCCCGGTTCTTTGTACAGCGACTGGTCGTGATAGAGCCGCACGCCGTCGACCTGCAGCAACGCCGCGGCGAGGCCGGCAAGGCGTTTACCGAACACGAACTCGCGCGCGAGACCACCCTGCTCCCACAGATTCATCACCTGCAGAAACGCGCGGTCGTAAGTGCTGCGCTCTTCGAGCGGCAGCGTCTGCGTGTTCAGCGCGATCGTCAGCCGGGTGATTTCCTCGCCGTAGTGGCGCAGCTCGTCGGCGTTGAACATGTCTTTGAGCCGGATGAAACCGTCGCGGCGGAAGTCGGCGATCTGCCGTTCCGTCAACGCATAGGGTCTGTCGAGATCGATCGCCACCGCGCCCTCCAAGCATCGCTGTAACCGCTTGCGTTTCGTCAGCGGACGAATACAAGCGAGGCGATACTAGGCCCGCAGACGCCGGATCGCAGCGGCGCCGCGTGTCGAGCTGAGAGAAGAAACTATCGGATTCATGACCTCGGGCAACCGTCATCCCTGCGAAAGCGGGAATGACGTCATGAAAAGAGTCGCCGCGATTTTTTTAGACGTTGAAGCGGAAGTGCAGCACATCGCCTTCCTTGACCAGGTAGTCCTTGCCTTCCAGACGCAGGCGGCCTGCGTCGCGTGCGCCAGCCTCGCCCTTGTACTTGATGTAGTCGTCGTAGGCGATGGTTTCCGCGCGAATGAAACCGCGCTCGAAATCGGTGTGGATCACGCCCGCAGCCTGCGGCGCGGTCGCGCCCTTTTTCACCTGCCACGCGCGTACTTCTTTCTCGCCCGCGGTGAAATACGTCTGCAAGCCGAGCAGCTTGTAGCCGGCGCGGATCACACGGTTCAGGCCGGGCTCGTCGAGGCCCATGTCCTGCAGGAAGGCGAGCTTGTCGGCATCGTCGAGCTGCGACAGTTCCTCTTCGATCGCCGCGCACACCGGCACGACTTCGGCGCCCTCAGTCTTCGCGCGCTCGACGACTTTGTCGAGGAACGGATTGTCGTGGAAACCGTCTTCCTTGACGTTGGCGATATACATCAGCGGCTTCAGCGTCAGCAGGAACAGATCGCGCACGAGCGCTTTCTCGTCGTCATCGAGGCCGGCCGCGCGTGCGGGTCTGCCCTCGTTGAGGACGGCGGCGAGCTTTTGCAGCACGGGGCGCTTGGCCAGCGCTTCCTTGTCGTTGGCCTTGGCCGCGCGCTCGACCCGGTTCAGCGCCTTATCGACTGAATCGAGATCGGCGAGCGCGAGTTCGGTGTCGATCGTCTCGATGTCGGAGATCGGATCGATCTTGCCGGCGACGTGGACGATGTCGGCGTTCTCGAAGCAGCGCACCACGTGCGCGATCGCATCGACTTCGCGGATGTGCGCGAGGAATTTATTGCCGAGCCCCTCGCCCTTCGACGCGCCGGCGACGAGGCCGGCGATGTCGACGAATTCGATCGAGGTCGGGATGATCTTCAGCGGCTTGGCGATGCCGGCCAGGGCTTCGAGGCGCGGATCGGGCACCGGCACGACGCCGATGTTCGGATCGATCGTGCAGAACGGAAAGTTCGCCGCGGCGATGCCCGCCTTGGTCAGCGCGTTGAAGAGAGTCGACTTGCCGACGTTAGGCAGGCCGACGATGCCGCATTTGATGCCCATGTAAGTTCCGAGATTCGCGATTCGGGATTCGGGATTGGAAGAGTCCAACGGCTCTCGCGAATCCCGAATCCCCAATCTCTAATCCTTGTCTGTATGCAGCCGCTTCATCGCTTCGTTGAAATCTCCGCGTACCGCCAGCGGCAACACGTCGAGCGAGCGGCCGACCGCTTCGATGATCGCTTTCTCATCATCGACACCCGGACGGCCAAGCACCCAGGAAACCACACGGTTCTTGTCGCCGGGATGGCCGATGCCTAGGCGCAGGCGATGGAATTTGCCGTGTCCGAGATGCGCAAACGTGTCGCGCAGGCCGTTCTGGCCGCCATGCCCGCCGTCGAACTTGAGTCGAGCCGCACCGGCCGGCAGGTCGAGATCGTCGTGCGCGACGAGCATGTCCTCGGGTTCGATCTTCCAATAGCGCAGCGCGGACTGGATTGCGATGCCGCTTTTGTTCATGTAGGTCGTCGGCTTGAGCAGCCAGAGCGGCTGGCCGTCGATCACGATCTTCGCCGTTTCGCCGTGCAGCTTCGACTCCATGCCGAAACGCGCGCCGTGCGCCTGCGCGAGAGCGTCAATAAACCAGAACCCGGCGTTGTGCCGGGTTCGCAGATGTTCGGCGCCGGGGTTGCCGAGGCCGACGAGTAGCCGCAGTTGCGCCATGACGAGTCGGGTGCTGGGCACCCTACGAAGAAGGCGGCTCCCGCCCCGCGATGGGGGCGGGAACCGGAACCATTACTTCTTCTCGTCCTTCTTCGCGGCGGCCGGAGCCGCGGCCGGAGCGGCAGCGCCGGTGGCCGACGTCGCGCCTGCAGCGGCGTCCACCGCCGGAGCGGCTTCGACTTCTTCCCTGACTTCCTGCGCGGTGACGACAGCCACGTCGTGTTCCTTGCCCAGACGCAGCTCGGGGATTTCCACACCCTCCGGCAGCTTGACTTCGGAAAGGTGAACGATGCCGCCCACGTCGAGGTCGGCGAGGTCGATTTCGATGTACTCCGGCAGATGCTTTGGCAAGCAGGAGATTTCGACTTCGTTGAGCGCGTGCGAAATCAGAATGCCCGCCTTCTTGCCGGCCGGCGACTTCTCCTGGTTGAGGAAGTGCAGCGGCACGCGCACGCGGATCGCCTTGTTCTCGTCGACGCGCTGGAAGTCCAGGTGCAGGATCTGCTGCTTGAACGGATGACGCTGCATATCGCGCAGCAGCACCTTCTGCACGTCGCCGTTCAGCGACAGATCGAGAATCGCCGAATAGAACCATTCGTGCTGCGAAGCGAGCCAGACATCGTTATGCACGATCTCGATGCTGACCGGGGCGAGTTCGCCGCCGTAAACGATGGCCGGAACCTTGCCCGTGTTACGCAGGCGGCGGCTCGCACCCCTCCCGTCGTTGTCACGGCGTTCGACCTTGATTTCATGTGTAGTTGCCATGTGAAGCTACCTTTGGTGTTGCAGTTGAACCGCCTCGCGGCGGCGATAACACTCCCCCGCGACCAGGAGAGTGGTTTGCGGGACCGGAAACCCGGTCCCGACGAATTCTCAATCCACGTAAAGCGAACTCACCGACTCGCCAATGGCGATACGGCGGATCGTTTCGGCCAGCAGTTCCGCCACGCTGAGCTGGCGGATCTTGCTGCAACCCTTCGCCTCTTCCGACAGCGCAATCGTGTCGGTGACGACGAGCTCGTCGAGCTGCGACCCGTTGAGGTTGCGGATCGCCGGCCCCGACAGCACCGGATGCGTGCAGTACGCGACCACGCGCTTGGCGCCGTTCTTCTTCAGCACCGCCGCACCCGCGCAGAGCGTACCCGCGGTGTCGACGATGTCGTCGATCAGCACGCAGACCTTGCCTTCGACGTCGCCGATGATGTTCATCACCGCGACTTCGTTCGCGCGCGGACGGCGCTTGTCGATGATCGCCAGGTCAGCGTCGTCCAGACGCTTGGCGATCGCGCGTGCGCGCGCCACGCCGCCCACATCGGGGCTGACCACAATCAGTTCTTCGGGGCGGTTGTATCGCCAGATGTCGGCGAGTATGACCGGCGAAGAGTATACATTATCCAGCGGGATATCGAAAAATCCTTGGATCTGGTCCGCATGCAGGTCCACGGTCAGCACGTGGTCGGTGCCGACCGTCGAAACCATTTTCGCCGCGACCTTAGCCGTGATCGGCACGCGCGCGGAGCGCAGGCGCCGGTCCTGGCGGGCGTAGCCGAAATACGGAATCACCGCGGTCACGCTGGCCGCCGAGGCGCGCTTGAGCGCATCGATCATGACCAGCAACTCCATGAAGTTTTCCGCGGTCGGCGCCGACGTCGGCTGGATCACGAATACTTCCTGCCGGCGCACGTTCTCGTCGATCTCCACGCGCACTTCGCCGTCGGAGAACGTCGACACCTGTGCCTTGCCGAGCGGTACGCTCAGCACCTTGCAGATGTCCTGCGCGAGCTGCCGGTTGGCATTCCCCGAGAAAATTTGCCAGCCGCTGCGCTCGCCGCGACCGACCGGATAGGTGCCCGGGTAAGCTGCCACCGGATTAATCGTGTTCACGAGATCGGACCCTTTCAGCATTTCGTCGTTGCAGGGTGGCTGGGGCGGCAGGATTCGAACCTACGAATGCCGGGATCAAAACCCGGTGCCTTACCGCTTGGCGACGCCCCACCGAAAGAAAACTCATCCCGGCAAAGCCGGATTCCTCATCTTTTACGCGTCCGATACAACTCCACCGCATCGAACAGCGCCGAACAATTCACGCTCCTGGCCCGATATGCGACGAATTCCGGCGGACAAGCCCGCACGATCGCTTCGGCATCCTCGCGCGAATTCACCGCAACGAAAACGCAGCCGCCGCTGCCGCTCAACCGCGCGTCGCCGAACTGGCCGAGCCAGTCAAGCGCCGCCGCGACCTTGGCGTATCGCGCCCGCACCACTGGGGCGAAAACGTTGCCGGTCTCGATCCCTGAAAAATAGCCAGATATTGTCGCGGGCGGGCAGTTTCGTGTCAATTCCGCCGCTTGGAAAAGCGCTGCGGTCGGCACCGTCTCATGCGGGTCGAGAACGACGAAATCGCGCAGCGGCAGATCGATCGGCGTCAGCCGTTCGCCGACGCCTTCGGCCCAGGCCGAACGGCCACGCACGAACACGGGCACGTCGGCGCCGACGCCCAAGCCCAGTTCGGCGAGTTCGTCGACGCTCAAGCCGGTTTCCCACAGTTCGTTCAGCGCGACGATCACGGTCGCCGCATCCGAACTGCCACCGCCGAGGCCGCCGCCCATCGGGATGCGCTTGTCGAGCGCGATATCGACGCCGAATTCGGCCTCGGCGTATTCAGCCAGCGCACGCGCGGCGCGCACGCACAAATCCTGCTCGCTCGGCACGCCCGGCGCGCCGTTCACGCGCACGATCTCGGCATCGTCGCGCACGCGCAGACGCAGCGTGTCGCCCCAGTCGAGCAGTTGGAAAACCGTTTGCAGCAGGTGATAACCGTCGGCGCGGCGGCCGACGATGTGCAGGAACAAATTGAGCTTGGCCGGAGCGGGCCACTCGCTCCACCCGCCTTCGGCCACGCCGTTCAATCGAAGCTCCATGACTGGATCAGGAGCTTGACCTTGTCTTTGCCACGCGTTGCGAACACTTTCTTCGGCAGCACAGGCGCGCGGTCGCTGAACCAGTCGAGATATTCCACCGTCCAGCCGTCCTGTTCGAGTTGCGCCGGTAGGTTTTGGTCGTTGAATTGCATCTGCGCCGACTCGCCGGCGACGCGCAATCCCAGAGCCCAGCGGCGCAACGCGGCGAACGGCACCTCGGCACCGAGACGCTTGCGCAGCAGCGCCTGTGGATCGCTGCCGAGATCCGGCTGTGCATCGACGCCTTCCAGAACCGCGTGATCCGCATCGCCGCTGAGGCGCAGCGTCTTGCCATTCGCACCGCGCACGCTGAACGAATAGGTGTCGCCGTCCTGGCGCCAGACCAGATCACCCGAGCCGCCGTTCTCGCCCGACACGGCAAGGCGCGCTTCGAGCGTCCAACGCGATTTATCGGCCAGTGCGGCTTCGCGCGCGTCCTGCGCGGCCAGCGCCGCGGGCGTCACCGCGTTCGGCTTTACGCGCACCGGCGCACACGCGGCGAGCAACGCGATGAGCACGCACGCGATCGCGAACGGCGCGTGCCTGATCGCGGCACCGCGCACGCTCACGAAGCCAACCGCTTGATCGTTTCGAGCAGCACCTTGTTCTCGCCGTCCTTCTTGCGCCCTTGCTCCCAGACCTGGCGCGCCTCGTCCTTGCGGCCGGACACCCACAAGACTTCGCCCAGGTGCGCGGCGATCTCCGGATCGGGCTGCTTGGCGTAGGCCGCGCGCAGTTGTTGCGCCGCTGCTTCGAGATTACCCAAGCGATACTGCACCCAGCCCAGGCTGTCGATGATCGCCGGCTCGTCCGGTTTGAGTTTGAGCGCCTTCTCGATCAGGGCGAGTGCTTCACCCTTTTTGTCGGTGCGGTCGGCAAGCGTGTAGCCGAGCGCATTCATCGCATCGGCATCGTCCGGCTTCAATTCGAGCACGCGGCGCAGGTCGCGGATCGCGTCGTCGACGCGATCGATGCTCTCGCTCGCCAGCGCGCGCGCGTAGAGCAAGCGCGGGTCGTCCGGCAGCGTCTGCAAGCCGCGGTTGTAGACCGCGACCGCCTCGCCCGGGCGATTGCTGCGGCCGACGAGCTCGCCTTCGAGCAGGAACACTTCGCCGAGCGTCTTCGCCTCGTCGGCGACGCGCGCTTCGAGTTCGTGCAGCAGATTCATCCCGTCGGCCGCGCGGCCTGAGTCGAACAGCAGGATCGCGATGCGCTGCTGCGCGTCGAACCACTGGTCGTCGTCTTCGCTCACCTCGCCGTACCACTTCAGCGCTTCCGCCTTGCGCTCGGCGAGTTCGCTGAGCTGGCCGAGCAAAAGCAAGCGCAACGGCGAGCGCGGCTCGGGCTCGGCGAGCACCTGCTTGTACAGCGCCTCGACCTGACCCTTGTTCGCCTTGCCGTCGCCGCGCGCGAGGTAGGCCGCGCGCGCCGCGAACACGCGATCGTTCTGCGGCCCCTGCGCGAGCACCGCCGCGGCCTGCGAATAGTCACCAATGTCGCTGAGCAGGGCGGCATAGGCGACGCGCAGGCGCGCCTTGTCGTCGTTGCCTTCCTTGCCCGGCGCCGTCTTCGCATTGCGCAGTGCATCGGCAAACAGCTTGCGCGCGCCGTCCTTGTCGCCCGACGTGATGCGGACCTGCGCCGCCCAAGCGTAAGTTTCCGGCGTGTGGAAGCGCTCGACTGCGCGTTGCGCCAGCGTCTTCGCAATGTCGCCGCGATCGAGCCGCAGCGCGATCTGACCGACCGCGATCCACACCTGCGGATCGGTGCCGAGATCGACCGCCTCGATCGCATTGCCGGGTGTCGCCCCCTCGCCGCGCAGCAGACGCTCGAAGATCAGGGCGGCGGTATTCTTGTTTTCCGCGCTGAGCAGCGCCTGCGACACCGCCCGCCAGCCGCTGCCGCCGGGGCGGTGCGCGAGCCAGGCCAGGTCGAGAAATGCCGCATCGTCCGCGCCCGAATGCAGGGCAAGCATCGCGCGCGACTGGCGCACGCTGACCTCGTCGCCGTTCAGCGCCTGCCAGCGCAGCAGCGTTGTGTGCGCCAGTTCCCATTGCCTGCTCGCGATCGCGATGTGCGTCGCCTGCTCCGCGACCGCGGGGTCGTCGCTCGCCTCGGCCGCGTCCACATAGCGGCGCGCGGCCGTCTCGGCATCGCCGGAGGTCAGCGCGAGCTCGCCGGCGAGCAGGTTGGCGATCAAATCGCGCTCGTTCTTGTCTGCAGCGATGTCTAGCCGCCGCAGGGGCTCGGAAGTGGACGCGCTATGCGCAGCCGGCTTGCCGACCGGTGCGGTGGCGCAGGCCCCAAGCAGCGCGGTTGCCGCCAGAAGCACCCACTCACGCGTTCCGAACGAGGTTATCTTCACAGTCTGTTCCAGATGTCCGCCACTGTGGCAAATCGTCGCCACATAGCGGTATCTCAGGGCGCGCAACCGCGATTTCAAACGCAGCCCGAACCGCTGTTTGCTTGATATCGCACCGCACGAACCGCACAATTTCACGTTAATAAAGGCTGTTCCAGCCTAGCCGCAAGCTTAACCCATTCATTCTAAACATGGCCTTGATCGCTCTCGGACTCAACCACCTGACCGCGCCGCTCGATCTGCGCGAGAAGGTCGCGTTCGCGCCCGAGGCGACGGCGGGCGCGCTGAGCGATCTTGCGCACCAGCCCGGCGTCAACGAGGCGATGATCCTGTCGACGTGCAACCGCACCGAACTCTACGTCGATGTGGAGCCCGGCGCCGAAGGCGTCGCCCAGCGCTGGCTGCTCGATCATCATGGATTGACCGAGCGCCGGCTCGATGAGTTCCTTTATCGCCATGAAGACAACGCGGCGGTGCGCCATCTGTTTCGCGTCGCCACGGGGCTGGATTCCATGGTGCTCGGCGAGCCGCAGATCTTGGGTCAGGTGAAGGATGCTTATCAGAGCGCGCGCAGCGCCGGCACCTTGCGCACCTCGATGGAGCGCCTGCTGCAGCAGACCTTCGCCGTGGCCAAGCGTGTGCGCACCGACACGCGCATCGGCGCGAATCCGGTGTCGGTGGCGTACACCGCGGTGCGCATGGCCGAGCGCCTGTTCACCGACTTGTCCGATGCCTGCGTGATGTTGATCGGCGCGGGCGAAACGATCGAGCTCGCCGCGCGACACCTGTCCGAATCGAAAGTGCGCCGGTTGATCGTCGCCAACCGCACGCTGGAGAACGCCCAGGCCCTGGCCGGCCGTTTCGGCGCCTACGCGATTTCGCTGACCGATCTGTCGCAGCATTTGGCCGAGGCTGACATCGTCATCTCCTCGACCGCGAGCCGCGAGCCTGTCATTCAGCGCGCATTGATCGAGAACGCCATCCGCGCGCGCAAACACCGGCCGATGTTTCTCGTCGACATTGCCGTGCCGCGCGATATCGATCCCGGCGTGGCTGAGCTCGACGACGTCTTTCTTTACACCGTCGACGATCTCAAGCAGGTGATCGACGACAACCTGCGCTCGCGCCAGGCGGCCGCGGGTGAGGCCGAGGCGATCATCAATCTGCAGGTCGAGCACTACCTCGCGTGGCGCCGCGCGCTCGACGTGCGCAACCCGCTCGCCGCCGTGCGCGCCGACGCCGAAGCGCAGCGCGACGCAGCGCTCGAAAAAGCGCGCGCCCTGCTCGCCGGCGGACGTACGCCCGAACAGGCGCTCGAATTCCTCGCTCACACGCTGACCAATAAACTCCTGCACGCGCCGAGCGCGAACCTGCGCGCCGCCGCGCTGCGCGGCGACGTCGAGCTTCTGCGGGCAGCAGAAGCGCTTTTTGACTCCAACTCCAACACGAAAGAATGAATCGACGAAGGGAACCCCAGAAGCACCAGCGTTGCCACGAAGACACGAAGGTCACGAAGAAAAAGAACAAGAATTTGGTCGATCTTGCTCTTCTTCGTGATCTTCGTGTCTTCGTGGCAACTCTCTTGATTTTGCATTTCGGCGGACTTACCCCCGCATGAATCCATCGATCCGCCGCAAGCTCGACGAGCTTGCCGAGCGTCACCAGGAAGTCGCCCTGCTGCTCGCCCAACCCGAAGTTCTCGACGACAATGCGCGTTTCCGCGATCTGTCGCGCGAGTTCGCCCAGCTCGAACCGCTCACTGCGTCGCTGCGCGCCTACGACGAGGCGGGCAAGAGTCTCGATGCGGCCAAGGCGCTGCTCAAAGACCCTGAGATGAAAGAACTCGCCGAGGGCGAGGTCACCGAACTCGAAGCACGACGCGAGGCGCTCGACCACGAGCTCAATCTTCTGCTGCTGCCGAAGGATGCGCGCGACGAGGCGAACATCTTCCTCGAAGTGCGCGCGGGCACCGGCGGCGACGAGGCGGCGATCTTCGCGGGTGACTTGTTCCGCATGTATGCGCGCTATGCGGAATCGCAGAGCTGGCGTGTGGAGATTCTTTCCGCCAATCCGGGCGAACACGGCGGTTACAAAGAAGTGATCGCACGCGTCGAGGGCAAGGGCGTGTTCTCGAAACTCAAATTCGAATCGGGCACGCATCGCGTGCAGCGCGTGCCTGAGACCGAAGCGCAGGGCCGCATTCACACCTCGGCCGCAACGGTCGCGATCCTGCCCGAGATGGACGAAATCGAAGACGTCGAACTCAATCCCGCCGATCTGAAAGTCGACACCTTCCGCGCTTCCGGCGCCGGCGGCCAGCACGTCAACAAGACCGACTCGGCGATCCGCATCACGCATCTGCCGAGCGGCATCGTCGTCGAATGTCAGGACGAGCGCAGCCAGCACAAGAACCGTGCCCGTGCGATGTCGCTGCTGAAGGCGCGCCTGCTCGACGAGCAGCGCAGCAAGCAGACCGCGGCGCAGGCCGAATCGCGGCGCCTGCAGGTGGGCTCGGGCGATCGCAGCCAGCGCATTCGCACCTACAACTTTCCGCAGGGGCGCGTCACCGATCACCGCATCAACCTCACCCTGTACAGCCTGCCGGCGGTCATCGGCGGCGATCTCGATCCGCTGCTCGAGCCGCTGACCCAGGAATATCAAGCCGACCAGATGAAGACGCTCACCGAAGGCGGCCTCGCCGCCGGCGCCGCATGAACCTCGCGCAGCTGCCGGCGACGCTCGATGCGATCGCCACGCTGATCGAGGGCGGCGATTTCGCCAACGCCGAACGCCGCGCACAGGCCGCGCTGCAGACGCTGCCGCCGCACTCGGAAATCTGGCGCCTGCTCGCAATCGCGCAATTGCGTTCAGGCCGGCTCGATGCCGCGTCGCGCTCGTTGCAGCAGGCAGCACGGCTCGACCCGAATTCGGTCGAGGTGCTGTGCAATCTCGCCGCGGTGGAGGTGCACAGCGGACGTGCGGAAAACGCGAAAGAGATCCTTGAGCGTGCCTTCGTCCTCGCGCCGAACCATACCGGCGTGCTCAACAATCTCGGCCGCCTGCGCCATCAGCTCGGCGACTACATGGGCGCGGCGCAGTGCTTCGAGCGTAGCCTGCGTGTGGACCCCACCAGCGCCAAGACTTGGTTCGATCTCGCCAACGCCAGCGTCGCGCTGCATCACTGGAACGCCGCCGAGTCGCATGTGCGCCGCGGCATCGGCCTCGCCCCGCGCTCGGCCGACGGCTGGTACTTGCTCGGCTACTTGTATGAACGTCAAGGCCGGCTGGCCGACGCACTCGCGCCGTACCGCACCTCGATGGAACTCGTCCCGCGTGCGCACACGGCGCACAATCTCGCCCTCGTGCTCGATCAGCTCGGCGAATGGCAAAGCGCGGCGCATGTGATGGAACAAGCGCTGCAGCTCGAGCCGGCCATGTATTCGGCGCTGAGCCACCTCGTCCACACCAAGCGCAAGCTGTGCGACTGGACCGGCCTCACCGAACTCAGCGCGCGCGTGCTCGTCGCGGTCGATGCGGACGCCGATGGCATCGGCCCGTTCGCCCTGCTCGGCGAAAACGCGACCCCTGCGCAGCAGCTGCGCTGCGCGCGCAGGTTCTCGCGTCAATGGCGGCACGAAGCGCAGCACAGTGGAACAGCGGCGGCGCCGTCGACTGCGACCCCATCGCCACTGCGCATCGGTTTTGTTTCTTCGGGCTTCAACCAGCATGCAACGGGCCTGCTCGTCGTCGAACTTATCGAGCGCCTGCGTGCGTCGAATCTGATCACGATCGCGTTCTCGACGACAGCGGCCGATCGCAGCGCCTTGCGCCAACGTCTGGTTCGCGCCTTTCACGAGTTCCACGATGTCGCCTTGCAGACGCCCGAGGCGATCGCGCAGAAGGTTCGCGACGCGCGCATCGATGTGCTGATCGACGTCGACGGCTACTGCATGAACTCGATGCCGCGTCTGTTCGCCAAGCGGCCCGCGCCGATCCAGGTCAACTACCTCGCCTATCCCGGTTCGCTCGGCGCGCCATGGTACGACTATCTGATCGCCGACCACGTCGTAATCCCCGCGCGGCAGCGAGACGGCTACGAGGAGAAGATCGCCTGGCTGCCGCGCTGCTATCAGCCGACAGACACCACGCGCCGTGTGGCCGAGCCACCTGCACGCGAAGCACTCGGACTGCCCGCAACGGGATTCGTCTACTGCTGCTTCAACGCCAACTGGAAGATCACGCCGGAAAGCTTCGCGTTGTGGATGCGCATTCTGCACGTCGTGCCCGGCAGTGTACTCTGGCTTCTCGACGAACGCCCCGGCAGCGGCGTGGTCGAGCGCCTGCGCGACGCCGCGCAGCGCGCCGGCGTCGATCCGCAACGTCTGGTCTTCGCGCCGAAGACGAACCACGACGACTACCTCGCGCGCTACCGGCACGCCGGGCTGTTCCTCGACACGAATCCGTACAACGCGCACACGACCGCCTCGGACGCGCTCTATGTCGGCTGCCCCGTACTCACACGCCCGGGCGACACCTTCGCCTCGCGCGTGGCCGCGAGCCTGAACCATCGGATCGGCCTCGACGATCTGATCGTCGCCGACGACGAGGCGTACGTCGCCGCCGCCATCGAGCTCGCGCGGCAGCCCGAGCGTCTCGACGCGCTGCGCACGCGCCTGCGCGATCCGCAGACGCGCGCGCAGCTGTTCGACATGCAAGCCTACGCCGACGATTTCGCCGCCCTGCTCGCGCGCATGGCCGAACGCAGGCGTTCCGGCCAGCCGCCAGAAGATATTTCGCTGTAGGATGAGCGCATGACCGCCGCCAAAGAATTCGCCGCGCTCAACCTCTGCGTGCTGACCGTCTCCGATACACGCACTGCCGAGAACGACACGTCAGGCGACTATCTCGTCGCCGCGCTCACCGATGCGGGCCACAGCCTGTACGCACGCGCTATCAGCCGCGACGACAAATATCGCCTACGTGCAATCGTCTCCACCTGGATCGCCGAAGCTGGCGTGCACGGCATCCTCGTCACCGGCGGCACCGGGTTCACCGGCCGCGATTCCACGCCAGAAGCGCTGCGTCCGCTGCTCGACAAAGAGATGCCGGGCTTCGGCGAAATGTTCCGCGTGCTTTCCTTCGAGGAAATCGGCACCTCGACGCTGCAATCGCGTGCGTTCGCCGGCCTCGCCAACGACAAGTTCGTCTTCTGCCTGCCCGGCTCGACCTCGGCCTGCCGCACCGCCTGGGAAAAACTGATCCGCGCCCAGCTCGACGCGCGCACGGCGCCGTGCAATCTCGCCAATCTGCGGCCGCGTCTGCGCGAGTCCTGAACCCGTAAGTCGTGCACAAGGAGCATGTGATGAAAAAGAAGAAATACGAGCACAGCCTGAAGGAACTCGCGGTCGAGCTGGTCGAATTCCAGCGCTGGCTGATCCATACGGGCAAGCGGGTGGTGGTGATCCTCGAAGGCCGCGATGCGGCCGGCAAGGGCGGCACGATCAAGGCGATCACCGAGTACCTCGACACGCGCCATTACCGCATCGTCGCGCTGTCGAAGCCGAACGAACGCGAGCGCACGCAGTGGTACTACCAGCGCTATATCGAACATCTGCCGGCGGGCGGCGAGATCGTGTTGTTCGACCGCAGCTGGTACAACCGCGCCGGCGTGGAGAAGGTCATGGGCTTCTGCAGCGACGAGGAGTACAAGCGTTTCCTCGCCGAATGCCCGGTGTTCGAGCGCGGCCTCGTCAACGACGGGATACTTTTGTTCAAGTACTGGCTCGCCGTCGATCAGGCCGAACAGGAAGAACGTTTCGCCGAACGCGCGGAGAATCCGCTCAAGCGCTTCAAGATTTCACCGGTCGACATCGCCGCGCGCAGCAAATACCGCGAGTACGGCGAGGCGCGCGATGCGATGATCGCGGCGACGAGCACCGACTTCGCCCCGTGGCACGTCGTCGACTTCGACGACCAGCCGCGCGGCCGCCTCAACCTGATCCGCCATCTGCTCGATCACCTGCCGGATCGCAAGATTCCGGTCAAACCCCTCAAACTGCCCAAACTCAAGGGCGATCTTGGCGTCGAAGAGCTGGCCGACAGCGCTCTGTGGGTGAAAAACGTGTACTGAGCGCACCCGCGCTCGGGACAATTGCGGCCGTCACAGAATTGTCATGACAATGGCGGTTGTTCCTACGTGTAAATCTTTGCAATTTCTTTACATCTCCGGTAAAAAAAGCGTTGTGGGAGTCCCGCTGGCGGCAGGCGTCGTGGTTTGAACCACGCGTTGTGACGCCGCACACCGACAAGCTTCGGCATCGACCGGGCGCGGTGGCTTGGGATTGGGGACGAAACGTTCACATCATCTCGCCCGTTAACTGGAGACCCGATCATGTCATCGCACCGTATCGCCCACGCCTCGCGCGTGCCGCGTCGCTACACCCTGAGCCTTGCTATCGCCTGCGCGCTCGCCGGCAACGCCGCCTTCGCGGCCGACGCCGCGCCGGCTGACGAAGCCGCGGCGCCAAAGCAGCTCGCCGATATCACGGTCACGGCGGAAAAGCGCAGCGAGAACATCCAGAAAGTGCCGGAGTCGATCACCGCGATCGATACCGAAAAGCTTGACATCCTCAAGTCCGGCGGCGACGACGTGCGCTTTCTTTCTGGCCGCGTGCCGAGCCTGTTGATCGAATCCTCGTTCGGCCGCACGTTCCCGCGCTTCTACATCCGCGGGCTCGGCAACACTGACTTCGATCTCAACGCCTCGCAGCCGGTCTCGTTCGTGTATGACGATGTCGTGCTCGAAAATCCGATCCTGAAAGGCTTCCCGGTCTTCGACATCGACCAGGTCGAAGTGCTGCGTGGCCCGCAGGGCACGCTGTTCGGCCGCAACACGCCCGCGGGCGTGGTCAAGCTCGACTCGAAGAAGCCGACGCAGGAGCCGGACGGCTACGTCGACGTCAGCTACGGCCGCTACGGCAACACCAATGTCGAAGCAGCGTTCGGCGCCGGCCTCAATTCCGACTGGGCGTTCCGCGTGTCGTTCCTCGACCAGCACCGCGACGACTGGGTGAAGAACACCGCGCCGGGCAAGAGCAACGAACTCGGCGGCTACGACACGCAGGCGCTGCGCCTGCAGCTCGAATACAAACCGTCCGACACGTTCAGCGCGCTGCTCAATGTGCACGGCATGAACATCAACGGTTCGGCGATTCTGTTCCGCGGCAACATCATCCAGCCGGGCACCAACAACTTCGTGCCGGGTTGGAAGCGCGACGAGATTTCGATCGACGGGCAGAATTTCCAGAACGTCACCTCGAGCGGCGCAAGCCTGCGCCTGAAGTGGGATTTCGAGAGCATGGAGCTAAACTCGATCACCAGCTTCGATCGCGTGCAGACACTTAGCCACGGCGACATCGACGGCGGTTACGGCGCGGCGTTCGCCCCGCCGTCCGGTCCCGGCCTGATCCCGTTCCCGTCCGAATCCGCCGACGGCCTGCCGTTCCATCGCCAGATCACCCAGGAAATCCGCCTGTCTTCGAAGGACAGTACCTCGCCGCTCGACTGGATCGTCGGCGTGTACTACTTCAACGAAAACATCACTGTGGACAGCTTCGACTACAGCACGCTCGGCGGCAGCGTCGAGGACGGCTACGCCCAGCAGAAGCAGCTCGACGTCAGCGCCGCGGTGTTCGGCTCCGTCGGCTACCAGCTGACCGATGCGCTGAAGATCAAGGCCGGCCTGCGCTACTCGCACGACGACAAGAACTGGACGGCGACGCGCTATGTCTCGCCGATCGGCGCCGGTCCGATCGGCCCGCTGTTTGAAGATCCGTCCTACTCGCACACCACCGGTGACCTGTCGGCCACCTACAGCGTGAGCAAGGACACAACGCTCTACGCGCGCGCCGCCACCGGTTATCGCGCGCCGAGTATCCAGGGCCGCCTGCTGTTCGGCGATACGCCGTCGGTGGCCAAGGCCGAGACGATCACCTCGGGCGAGGCCGGCATCAAGTCGGACCTGTTCGATCACCGCGCGACGATCAGCGCCGACGTCTACGCCTACGAAATGAAGAATCAGCAGCTCACCGCCGTCGGCGGCACGACCAACTTCGCGCGTCTCGTCAACGCGAAGAAGACCGAAGGCCGCGGCTTCGAACTCGATGCGCGCGCCTACGTCACCGACAATTTGATGCTCACCGCCGGCACGAGCTATAACTTCACCAAGATCAAGGATCCCAACCTGTACATCACGCCTTGCGCGGCGTGCACGGTGCTCGACCCCGAGATCGTCGAAGGCGGCGTCACGCTGGCTTCGATCAACGGCAACCCGCTGCCGCAGGCGCCGAAGTGGATCGGCAACGTGACTGCGCGCTACGCGATCCCGTTCAAGGACGGCGAGTTGTTCGCGTATACCGACTGGGCGTATCGCAGCAAAGTGTCGTACTTCCTCTACCAGTCGATCGAGTTCACCGGCAAGGCTTGGGTCGAAGGCGGCCTACGCGTCGGTTATGCCTGGGACGAAGGCAAGCGCGAGGTGTCGCTGTTCGGTCGCAACATTCTCGATAAGAAGGCGATCACGGGCGGCATCGATTTCAATAATCTGACCGGCTACGTCAATGAGCCGCGCATCTGGGGCGTGCAGTTCCGCGGCGAACTCTAATCGGCTAGGCGCCGCGGAGACATTGCGGCGCCATTCCAGGAACCCAGTGCAAGGACGCACAGCAGATGACATCGAACAACCATCTCATACAGAACGCGCGGATCGAGTCGCGCATTCTGCTGATTCGAGAACAGCGCGTGCTCATCGACGCCGATCTCGCCGAACTCTACGGCGTCACGACCAAGCGCCTCAATGAGCAAGTCAAACGCAACAAGGATCGTTTCCCGGCCGACTTCATGTTCACCCTCACGGCAGATGAGAAGACCGAGGTGGTCGCAAATTGCGACCACCTCGCCAAACTCAAGTTTTCGCCGAAAAGACCGGCCGCCTTCACCGAACACGGTGCCATCATGGCTGCCACCGTACTCAACTCGCCACAGGCCGTTGAAGTCAGCCTTTACGTCGTGCGTGCTTTCGTACGATTACGCGAGTGGTTCGCCTCGAACAAGGAACTTGCTGGCATGCTGCGCGACCTCGAACGCAAGGTCAGCAGCGATGATCAGACCATTGTCGGCATCTTGAAGGCGATCCGCGAACTGACCGCTCCGCCATCTGCACCGCCCAAACGACCGATCGGATTCATCATCCCGAAGTAGCAAGCGGCGACCAGCTCTTGCTGGCCACCTCTCGCGGTTTCCGACATCGGGCTATATCTGGATTTCGGTACGCTGCTGCTGGCGCAACATGGTCACGACCAGCGTGCCGAACAGCAGGACCGACGCTACGACGAAGATCGTGATGCCGAGGCTCTCGCCGTGCAGTCCGCTCGTCACATCGTTGGTACCCTGCGCCACCGGCACAAAGCCCGCTGCCGCCATCGCCGTGTAATGCATGCCGCACACCGCGACGCCCATGACCAGGGCGGCACCGAGCAGTTGCATCCAGCCGCGCAGGTTGAAGGCGAGCCACAGCGCCGCAATCGAGGCGACAATGGCGATCGCGATCGACAAGCCGACGATGGCCGGATCGTAGACCGTCTGCGCCGGCATCAGCATGGCCGCCATGCCGGTGTAATGCATGCCGGCCACGCCGAGACCCATCAGTACGCCGGCGAGCACCAGCCTAGCCCAGGAAAACACACCGCTGCTCGCGACCGCGAGACCCAACGTGCAGGCCGCAATGCCGATCAGCGCCGACAGCGCGGTCAGCGGCAGATCGTAGGTGACCGGAATTTCCATCTGGCAGGCCAGCATCGCGATGAAATGCATCGCCCAGATGCCGCCGCCGCCGACGGCCGCACCCGAGCCGAGCAGCGCCTGCCAGCGTTCCCTCGCGTTCTTCGCGGCGGGAATGCCGATCGCAAGCTGCAGCGCGGTGTACGAACCAAGCACCGACACCAGATAGGACAACAAGACGAGAACGGTGTTGTGATGGCAATGTATCGCATTCATGACTTGTCCCCTTGAAGATTGGTCCGAACGAGTCCGTCCTATTCCCGTTCAAGACGCCGAATCCCGAACCCACCTGTGTGATTCGAGGCAGGCCATCCGTGGTCCGTGAAAATGCCGAATTAGTGGAGGGGATCGTTAAAATCCCACTGCACTATTCATTGAACGTAAATACGCAATAGCTCGCTCCCGAATTACGGCAATGCGCTTCCTCGACATTCGCCGGTTGGTCGGCGCGCGAGGTGTTCAATAAGCCTTCGAAAAATCCGCGGAAAAAATGGCAGGTGCGTCCATGTTCGCCGTTGCCGCAGAACGGGCTGGCCTTGACGCGCAGACCTTCATCGTCGATGTCGGCCGGCAGCAACTGCCGCACCGCCGGCAAGGCGATATGACGCACGGCATCGTGCAAACCGAGGCGCGCGCCGAGCGAAAAATCGCGTTTGTATACCCAGGTGCCGACGCGGTTGCCGACGTAGCGCAGCACGCTGTCGTGCTCGTCGGGCGGAACTTCCTGCTCGAGCAGCACGAGGCGGGGCAATATCTGCGGATAGTCCGCGGCAAGCTTGGGCAGCAGAATCTCCAGGCGCGAGCGGTCGTAGCTGGGCCGCGGTGCAGCCGTGCGCGCGTTGAAATCCGCGGCGCGCCCGTTCAACGGCATCTCGCGTGGTGCCGCACGCGCCATGATCGGCGACGACGCATAGTTTGGCGTCTGACCGTAGCCCGTTGCGGCGCGCGGAGCCGGGGCCATCCTCGGCGGTGCCGATGGCGCGACTTCGTGCATCATTGATTCGTAGGTACGCACGCGCCGATGCGTGGCCAGACGATCCTCCAGTTCGAGCACGCTCGCTTCGGGCCCGCGCACGGCGAAATTGAGTGAAACCCCTTCGTTGCCTTCGGCCATGCGCTGGCGGACCATGGAAAAGCCGCAGGCCAACACGATTTGCCCGAGCTCGAATACCAAGCCTTCCTTGTGATCCGCGACGACGCGGACCTGCACTTCCACGTACCGCGTGTTTAGCTCGTTCAAAATACCCCCTGAGCGCAATTGCGGCGCGAGCGAAACCGCACTGTCCGGCATATTGCGACAGTCGTCATTGATAAGTTACTGCGTTGAGATTTGTAACAATTTTTTCCTAAAAAAAACGAGAATTACTGCCTACTCTCAGGCAATTCTTAAAATCAAATCTCGGTTTTTGGAAAAATAGCGGAACAGTTGGCAATCTGCGTTATTTCGCGCCGATCGAAAATCCGTTGGACCGCAATACAGCGGATTGTTCCGAGGTCCCGAAACTCTCCGGATCGGCCATATCGGTGCGGCGAACTTCGTCGACTCGGGCCAAGGGCGGCCCACGTCGGAGCCAGGTTTCGAGCGCGTTCAACGCGTCCGTATCACCCCAGGCCAACACCTCGACGCGGCCATCGGGCAGGTTGTTCGCATGGCCGGAAATGCCTAGCGTCAACGCCTCGTTGCGTGCCGAGGCACGAAAGAACACACCCTGCACTCTTCCGCTAACGAGAAATTTTGCGCAGGGCATGAGCGATGTTTACGGCTTGATGATCGCGTCGAGATCTTTCATCTGGATCGGACCGAGGAACGCTTTGGCGACACTGCCGTCGGGCGCGATCAGATACGTGTTCGGCAAGCCTTTCGGCGTGTCGAAGTCCTTCGGCGGATTCATCACGTCGAGTTGCGCGACTGGATAGCTCAGCGGATGCGCCTTGAGAAATTTCTCGATGTCGGCCTTGTCGCTGTCCTCGTAGGCAAGGCCGATCGCGGCAACCTTGTCCTTATGTTTGTCGACGTAGGCCGAGATGTCGGGCAGTTCCTTGATGCACGGCGAGCACCAGGTCGCCCAGAAATTCACGATGACCCATTTGCCGCTCTGCGCGGAAAGATCGAACGCCTTGCCGTCAAGCGTCGTCACCTTCAGCGCCGGCTTCGGCGCGGTGGCGGCGCAGGCGGCGCCGGCCATCAGTAGGCTCGCGCCCAAGGCGATAAAAAATCGTTTCATGTTCTTCCTTCGTGTGTAGTTCACTACGCCTTTGACCGCGCAACCGGCGGAAAAATTTCGGCGAGCGGCGCGTTCAACTGCGTGCGCAATTCGCCCGCGGCCTCGTCGAGCTTCTGCGTCGCCGCGGCATCGAGCTGCGCATCGCCCGCGATAGGTAGCGGTTCATGCAGCGGGATGCGATAGCCGGTCGTCGCATAAAGATCGTACAAGCTCATCGAAGCGAGGTCGCGCGCGAGGATGAAATCACCCCGTTCGCTGCGCCGGATCAGCCCGGCCTTGTCGAGATCGCCCAGATATTGCTGGGTCAGCGTATCGCTCAGGAACGGCTCGCGCCGGCGCAACTCGTCCGCGGTCAGGCCTTCGCCCGTGCGTTGCGCGGCGGCGAAATGCGCGAGCACGCGCACGAGACCGCGGAATTCGTCGCCCGGCGGCAGCTTGGGCGCGTCGGGCCGGTAATCGAACGCAGCCAGCGTCGCGGCGATCGAAGCGCCGACGAGCACGATGATCCACGACAAATAAATCCACACGATGAACATCGGAATGATCGCGAGCGCGCCGTAAACCTGGTTGTAGCTCTTGCCCACGTAGGTGGTGAAGCCGCGCTTGGCCGCCTCGGAGGCGATTGCCGCGATGAAAGCACCGACGACCGCATGGCGCACGCGTACGCGGCAGTTCGGCACGACCACATAGACCGCGGTCAGCGCGAACCATTGGATCAGAAACGGCAGAAATCCCAGCAGGCGCGCTTTGACCTGGAACGATTCGCCGGCCTGCGCGAGCAGCGGCAGCGCGAACACATAAGACGAAATCGCCAGCGCGCCGACCATGAGGATCGGCCCGGCGGTCAGCACTGCCCAGTACATCAGCAGGCGCGAGCCCAGCGGCCGCCCGGTCGGCACGCGCCAGATGCGATTGAACGCATCCTCGATGCTCATCATCAGCGAGACCGCACTGAACAGTAGAACGAGAATGCCGACCGCGGTCGCCTTGCCCGCGTTCGCGGTGAACTGGGTGAAGTAGTCGCGGATGGTGTCGCCAGCCGCAGGCACGAAGTTGTCGAACATGTACTGCGTGATCTTGTCCTGCCACTCGGCGAACGCCGGGAACGCGCTGAGAATGCCGAGGATCGCCGCGATCAACGGCACCAGCGCGAACAGCGTCGTGTAGGCCAACGCGCCCGCGGCCTGCGGGCAGCGGTCGTCGAGGAAGCGCCCCAGCATGAAGCGGCTGAAGCTGGAAACGCGGTTGCGATCGAGTTTCATAGCGTTCGAGATTCAGGATTGACGAAGAGCATAAAAGCATCGGCATTCCGGCGAAAGCCGGAATCCATTTTTCTTTTGATATTGAAAAGCCAGATCAAGATGGATTCCGGCTTTCGCCGGAACGACGACTTATACTTCCATGATCCGCAATCCTGCCTCGTATTCCTTGCAATGAGCGACATCCTGATCGTCTACTACAGCCGCACCGGCAACGTCGCCCAGCTCGCGCGGCTCGTCGCGCGCGGCGTCGAGGAAGTGCCCGGCATGCACGCGCGCCTGCGCAGCGTGCCGCCGGTCGCGCCGGTGACCGAAACCGCCGCGCCGCCGGTGCCCGACGAGGGCGCACCGTACGCGACGCCCGCCGATCTGCGCGAGTGCGCGGGCCTGATCCTCGGCAGCCCGACGCGCTTCGGCAACATGGCCGCGCCGCTCAAACATTTCATCGACACGACCGGCGCGGAGTGGGCATCCGGCGCGCTCGTCGGCAAACCCGCGGCCGCGTTCACTTCGACCGGCACCACGCACGGCGGCCAGGAATCGACCCTGGTATCGATGCTGCTGCCGCTGCTGCATCACGGCGCGCTGATCGTCGGCCTGCCTTACACCGAAGCCGCGCTCAACGCGACGCGTGCGGGCGGCACACCTTACGGCGCCAGCCACGTCGCCGGCCTCAACGCCGATCGTGCGATCGGCGACGATGCGAAAATCCTCGCGCGCGCGCTCGGCCGCCGCGTCGCCGCGATCGCAGCAAAGCTCGGCACATGAGTTCCGCCCTGCGCACCGCCGTCGCCGCGCTGATCGCGCTGCTCGTCTTGCAACTGATCTGGCATGCTTGGCTGGCACCGCCGAAGCCCGGTTTGCTCGCGCCGACGCTCGTGCTCGCGGTTGCGCCGCTGCTGTTCAGCCTGTGGGTCGCAGCCAAGTCGCTGCGCCGCGGCGTGCTGATTGGCGGCATGCTCTGCCTGTTCTATTTCTCGCACGGCATCAGCGAGCTGTGGAGCGGCGCGACGCCGCGCTGGCCCGCCACCGTCGAAATCGTGCTCGCCCTGCTCGTCGTGTTCGCGCTAGGCTGGGAGGTACGCGCCAGCAAACGTACATCGTAGGAGGCCACCATGTCCTTCGTGCAAGCCGCACCGCTGCTCGGCAACCAGTATCGCGACGATGCGCTGTTGCGCTCGTATCTGCGCCGCGCGCTCTCTGCCGAGACCCTCGCCGCGATCGAGCCCGATCTCGACGCGCTCGGCCAATACGCCGCCGAGGCTTGGGCCGCTGCGCGCGCCCATGCCGACGAAGAACCCCGGCTGACGCACTGGGACGCCTGGGGCAACCGCGTCGATCATCTGGAACTGACTCCTGCCTGGCACGCCGCCGCGCCGCTCGCCTCACGCTACGGACTCGTCGCGGCCGGACACGAAACCACGCACGGCACCGCGGCACGCGTGCATCAATTTTCACTTTTATATTTGTACCATTGCGCGAGCGAGTTTTACTCCTGCCCACTCGCGATGAGCGACGGCGCGGCGACGGCGATCCAGGCCTCGGGCAACGCCGAACTCGCCGCGCACGCACTGCCGCACCTCCTGAGCCGCGACCCTGCCGAGCATTGGATCAGCGGCCAGTGGATGACCGAGACCGCGGGCGGCTCGGATGTGTCGAACAGCGAAACCACGGCACGCCTCGTCGACGGACAATGGCGGCTTCACGGCCGCAAGTGGTTCACCTCCGCGATCAATGCACAGATGGCTCTCGCGCTCGCGCGGCCCGAAGGCGCGCTGGACGGCGCCGACGGCCTCGCCCTGTTCTATCTCGAGCCGCGCGATGCGCAGGGCCGCTGGCAGAACATCCGCCTCGATCGGCTCAAGCACAAACTCGGCACGCGTGAACTGCCGACCGCGGAAATCCATCTCGACGGCGCTCCGGCGCGCCTGGTTGCCGGCACCGATCACGGCGTGCGCGCAATCGCACCGATGCTCAACGTTACGCGCACCTGGAACGCGATCTGCGCGACCGCGACGATGCGCCGCGCGCTCGCGCTCGCCGAGGATTACGCACAGCGCCGCCGCGCCTTCGGCAAGTCGCTCAGCGAACAACCGCTGCATCGCGCCACGCTCGCGAGCCTGCGTGCACAGTTCGAAGCGGCCTTCCAACTGAGCTTCCATGTCGCCGAACTGCTCGGCGTTGTGCAGACGGGAGAAGCGAGCGAGGCACAGCGCAACCGCCTGCGCTTGCTGACACCGCTCGCCAAGCTGTGGACTGGCAAGCTTGCCGTTGCTATCGCGTCCGAGGCTTGCGAGTGCTTCGGCGGCGCCGGCTATCTCGAGGATACGGGCATGCCACGGTTGTTGCGCGATGCGCAGGTGTTCTCGATCTGGGAAGGCACGACGAATGTGCTCGCGCTCGATTTCCTGCGCGCGCTGCGCAGCGCTGGCGGCACTCAGACGATGATCGACGCGCAGGCGGAGTGGCATGTGCAAATCGAATCCGCCGAACTTGCGTCATGCGCGCGGGTCGCGAGCGCGCTGGCTGCGCAGGCAGCCGCCAAGCTGCAGTCGTTGGCGAACGATCGCGACGCGCTCGAAGCCCAGGCGCGCGACCTCGCGTTCGCGTTCGCGCGAAGCCTCGCGTTGAGTTTGCAAGCACGCCACGCCGACTGGGCGTTGCGCAATGAGAACGACGCGGCGCGCGTTGCCGCAGCTCAGCGCTTCGCCGAACTGTTGTCTACATAAGACGCCGTTGTTCGCCGTTACAAAGTGCTCGCTGAGTCGTACAGCGCATCCTGTTTGCTCGCATCGCAGACGGCGTAAGTGAAGCCTTTCTGGATCGCATAGGCGCCTACATCGCCGTGCCGGTTCAGCGCGAGAAAGCCGACCTGCAGGTCTTTCGCGGTCTTCATGCGCTTGCGCACAATGCGCCGCACCGCTTCTTCGCACGCCTGCTGCGGCGAGCGCCCCTGGCGCATCAACTCGACGACGAGAAAACTGCCGGCGGTGCGGATCACTTCTTCGCCGACACCCGTCGAGGTGGCGCCGCCGACTTCGTTGTCAACGTAGAGACCCGCACCGATGATCGGACTGTCGCCGACGCGGCCGTGCAGTTTCCACGCCATGCCGCTCGTCGTGCACGCGCCCGCAAGGCGGCCCTGCGCATCAACCGCGAGCAGGCCGAGCGTGTCGTGGTTGTTCGCGTCGCCCGGCTTGCCCTTGCCATAGGTTTGATTTTCGCTGTTGGCTGCCGGTTTGTATTCGCTCTTCTTCAGCCACTCGCGCCACGCTTGTTCGGACTCGGGCGTAAGCAATTCTTCTTTTGGAAAGCCCTGCTCAATCGCAAACTGTAGCGCGCCATCGCCGACAAGCAGCACGTGCGGCGTTTTCTCCATCACACGACGTGCGACGGAGATCGGATGCGCGATGTGCTCGATCGCGGCGACCGCGCCGCAGTCGCCGTTGCCGTCCATGATGCTCGCGTCGAGGGTGAGGCGCCCGTCGCGATCGGGATAACCCGCACGGCCGACGCTGTGGTTTTTTGGATCGGCCTCAGGCACGCGCGCGCCGGCTTCGACCGCGTCGAGCACATTGCCGCCTTTGCTCAGCACCTGCCAGGCGGCCTGGTTCGCGGCGACGCCAAAGTCCCACGTCGACACAACGCGCGGACGTTTCCCCGCGGGGGCGGCCGTGCCGGCGCGCGCACTGCGCGACACCGCGGTCGTGACGGCAGCCGCGAGGGAAGCGGCGAGGAAACGGCGACGGTCGGTCATGGCGGGATTCACTCGAAGGAAAACGGCGTGGGCGAGTGTAGCCGAAAGCGCCGCGGCGCCTGATAAACTTGCGCACGACATCGACACCGTGGACCGCGCCATGCTTCAGCACCTGACCATCGTCGCCACCGGCGGCACGATCGACAAGGTCTACTTCGACGACAAATCCACGTTCCAGATCGGCGCGCCGGCGATCGGCGATATCTTGAAGCAGCTCGGCGTGGCGTTCGAGTTCGATGTGATCCCGCTGCTGCGCAAGGATTCGCTGCACGTCACCGACGACGATCGCGATCTGGTCAAACGCACGATCGAAGCGCAGCCGCATCGCCACATCCTCGTCACTCACGGCACCGACACGATGGTCGAGACCGCACGTGTGCTGCAGCCGATTTCGGGCAAGGTGATCGTGCTCACCGGCGCGCTCAATCCGGCGCGCTTCCAGGGCTCGGACGCGGTGTTCAACATCGGCTGCGCGGTCGGCGCGCTGCAGACGCTGCCGGACGGTGTCTACATCGCGATGAACGGCCGCATCTGGGATCCGCTGCGCGTGCGCAAGAACCGCGAGGCCAATCGTTTCGAGGCCGCCTGAACTGGTAGCGCTCTTTCCTTCTCCCTTCGGGAGAAGGTGGCGCGAAGCGCCGGATGAGGGTTCGGTTTCGAATCAACGCTATGAGATATCGAACCCTCACCCCAACCCCTCTCCCGATGGGAGAGGGGCTTAAAAGAAGGGCCGCATGCGCGGCCCTTCTGTGTTGCTTCGCTATGTTGCGCAGGCTTACTGCACCGTCAGCGTGATGTCGTCGAGCACAAACGAGGTCTGCAGCGACGAATCTTCCGCACCGGTGAACTTGATCACCACGGTCTGGCCGATATACGCGGACAGATCATTCGTGTGCACGGCGTAGCCCGTATTCTTGTTGAGGTTCGAATACGTGGCCAGCGTCTTCAGCAGCGTGCCCGAGGTGTTGTACACACCGACGGTGAGCTTGTCGTACGCCGTCGAGGTCGTCGTCTCGGCCGTATCGATGTGCAGGTAGTACTGCAGCGTCGCCGTGGTCTTGCCGGCGGTGATCGCCACCTGCTGCGAGACCGTGTCGGTGTGGGTCGAGCCGTAGCCGTCGAGCCAAGCGAACCAGGTGCCGGCGTGCGCGGTTTCTCCGCTGCAGGCACTATTGCTGCAGAGCACGCCCGAGCTCATCGTCCACGGCGACGCCGCGCCGCTCTCGAAGCCCGTGTTGCCGAGCAACTGGCTCGAACCGCCGCCACCGCCGCTGCTGACCGTCACGGTCTTGGTCGCGGTGCTGGTCGCGCTCGTGTTGACGCTGTCCGCCACCGTTTCGGTGACCGTGTAGCTGCCGGCCGCTGTGTAGGTGTGGCTCGGATTGGTCGCGGTCGAGGTACCGCCGTCACCGAAGTTCCACGAATGCGAGCCGATCGTGCCGCCCGAGTCCGTCGAGGTGTCGGTGAAGGTCGCGGTCAGGCTGCTCGTCGTGAAGCTGAAGCTCGCCGTCGGCGTGCCGCCGCCACCACCGCCATGGGTCAGGATCGCGTGCGAGATCGCGCAGTTGCCCGTGTCGTTCGACCAGCTGGCCTGCTCGGCGAACGTACCCGTCGAGAACGTAATGTTGGCCGCGCCGCCCGCCGTGCCCGCAGCGAGCCAAGCGCACTCGTCGGAGTTCTCTTGGCCGTTGTAGGTGCCGCCGGTCTTGTTCGTCCAGCCGCCGGCCGGGAACATGTCGGACATCATCTCGTGCCACTCGTGACCGAGGGTCATCGTGTAGCCGTCCAGCTTGCCGTTGGTGCTGCCATTGACGAAGCCGACGCCGCAGCTCGAGCCCACGTCCATGTTGTATGGCTGGTTGCTGAACGCAAGATCGCCGCCCGGAGCGGTCACGCCGTAGCCGTCACCCGTGTAGTCATGCCACGCGCAGTAGCCCTGGGTCGGACTCTGATAGTTGTCCGGGTTGGTGCCGTGCGGCGAGAGGATCACATAGTAGGTGTAGCGGTTCGAACCGGTCGCGGTGTTGCCGAAGTGCGCCGCGGCGCGGACCGCTTCCTGCGCGAGCTGTGTGCCCGTCGCGGAGCTCGGCGAGGCGGCCGAATTGTCGTACCACACGCCCGCCAGCGTATTCTGCTGGTAAGGCACGAAGCTCGCGTTCGACGGGCAGGTAGTCGCACCGCTGCTCACATTCGGGCCGTCGCACCATTGGGTCAGGTCGGCCGACCAGGTTTCGTTGTTCGTGCCGATGCCTTTAAACATCTGCTGCACGGCGGACGCTGCGCCGTAAGAGTCACCGGTGAACGCCAGGTTGCCGTTGGAATCGGTGCTCGATGTACCCCACTGGGTGCCGTAGAACACGAGGTAGACCTTCACCTGGCCGCTGCCGACACCGACGCCGCTGACGCCGCCGCCGAAGGTGAGCTGACCCTGCGAAGAGGTAGGCTGGGTGGAAGCAAACGCGGCACCGTGGTGGTAGAACTCCTTGTTCCACTCATCCATCTTGCCCTTGGTTTCCTGAGTCGGAACGGCGCCGTGGCGCCAAGGATGGTCGTAGGCCGGATGGTAGGGGTTCTCGACCCAGTTCTTGTTCCCGTTGCCATTCCCATTGCCATTGCCCGGATCGGCGTGGGCCAGAGTCAGGGTCAGGCCACTGGTAATCAATGCCGCGAGGGCGGCCGCTTTCAGTCCGGTCTTGCTGTGCCACGGTGCATACTTTGAATTTGTCACGCAGTTGTCTCCAGGTTCGATTAATTTCGAAAGCCGCCGAAAAAGCGACGGCGAAGCGGATACACGTATGACGCTGGTACGCTTGCTTGCACTGGCTCCATGGAATTCCGTGCGAGTCCTGGTTTTCGGGCAAGCAGCAGCCGTCTCCGGCGCAAGGCCGGATTCGTTCTCAACGGAATGCTGTTTTGCCCCAAGGCAATCCGGGTACCGGGTCCCACGCCCCTGTTTATGGCACCGAATTCGCCTGCGGAATTCGCGTTTCTCCCACCCGGGGACGCAAACGCGAGCGCAAGGAAGCCATCAGGCTTGTTAAATTAGTCTAAAACCGTCTAAAACTTTGCCGGAATTGCGTTTTGCGTCGCTGCGTATTAATGCACTATCACGCTGAAACTTCCGCATGAACACACGGCTTGCCGCCGCGGCGAGGTTGTTGGAAACGTTTCGATCGAAAATGCAGATCGAGAGGCGATGGCGCCCGATTTGCTGCAGCACAGAAGAAGATTGCGTAAAACGGGGCGATCAGAGCCGCTGAAAAGTGAGGATTGCGCCGCACTGCGAGGCCGCGAGAGATACGCGGTTTGGGACCGCGCCATGCCAAAACGGCGAAACCGGGCTACATCATCCCGGTTTCGAGCTTGGCGACGTCCGACATCATCGAGTGATTCCACGGCGGGTCGAATGTGAGTTCGACATCGGCTTCGCTCACCGTCGGAATCGCCTCGATCTTGCTGCGCACGTCATCGACGAGGATGTCGCCCATGCCGCAACCCGGCGCGGTCAGGGTCATCTTTACCTCGACCTTGCGCGAACCGTCATCGGCTTTGCCGATCGTGCATTCGTAGACCAGGCCGAGATCGACGATATTGACCGGAATCTCCGGATCGAAGCAAGTACGCAGCTGCTGCCAAACCAGCTTCTCGACCTCCTCATCACCCGCCCCTTCCGCAAGCTCGATGGATGTCGGCGGCTCCTTGCCGATCGCGTCCGCGTCCTTGCCGTCGATGCGGAACAGGTTGCCGTCGACAAACACAGTGAAGCTGCCGCCGAGCGCCTGAGTGACGTAGCCGTTCTGCCCGGCCGGCAAAGTCACTGCCTCCCCCTGCGGCACCATGACGGCGTTGCAGTCACGCTCGAAGACGATCGGTTCGGAAGTGTTGCTATAGCCGCCCATGAATGTGTTGCTGTGAAGTCGAATGGGTAATTATCGCAGGTTCGCTGGCTGCATTTGGGATGTGTGTGCGCGCGGCGCGAATACAAGCTGAAATCGGCTTGTTATTCTCGCGAAGTCGGGATTCTTTCTCTTACTCTGCCTTTGCTCGTCATTCCCGCGCAGGCGGGAATCCAGTTCTTGCTTTGCTTTGGGTCGTCATTCCGGCGAAAGCCGGAATCCAGTGTCTTTGCTCTTGATTTGCTTGAGGGCGCATCCCTTCGTTTTTCCGCTCGCATCCGTGCGAGCGGGTCACTTTTCTTTGCTTGCACAAAGAAAAGTAACCAAAAGAAATGCACCCCGGGAGCCGCGCCCTCCGCGCTACGCGCGGCGGGTGCGCAAGGTCAGGCCGGGGTTCGCTCGATGGGCATCCTGCCCATTCGCGAACTCGCGCGCATCCCTGCGCGCGACCCTGCCGGGCGATTCCGGCCTGACCTCGCCGCGGCTGACGGGGCCCAGTATCCAGAGCAACAGCAAGAGCAAAAGCTGCTTTGCTTCTGCCTTTCGCTTTTCGCTTCTGCGCGCAGGACGCGCGCGCTCTGCTCCTCCAGGGGCCCCATGGCCTTGCGGCGGCAGCGGACGAAAAGGCCCGCAGGGTGCGCGCGAGGGATCGCGCGCATTCCGCTGTTGCACAGGATGTGCAATCAGCGGAACCCGGCCGATGACGCGGACCCGACGCGCACGATGCGCGTCGGGCGCAAGGCGCTGGGGCGTGTTTCTTTGGTTCCTTTCTTTGCACGAGCAAAGAAAGGAACCCGCTCGCCTGAAGGGCGAGTGGAAGCCTTTGCTCTTAAAAACAAAACAAACAAAAGCAAAGACGCTGGATTCCGGCTTCCGCCGGAATGACGAGACAAAGCAAAGCAAGAACTGGATTCCGGCTTACGCCGGAATGACGAGCAAAAAAACCAAGCGCGAGAATCGCGCCCTACATCTCGCGCAGACATTCTCCCAAAATGCGCATCGCCGCCTGCAAATCCGCCCCCGGCAAATCAGCAAACCCGAGCAACAACCCCGCCCGCGGCGACGATTTGAGAAAGTACGGCGCGATTAGATAAAGCCCGAGCCCCCGTTCGCGCGCGCGCGAAACGAGCTGGCGTGCCTGGATTGGCTTCAACCGCGTGAGCCAGGCGAGGACGTGCATGCCCGCGCTCGAGTCGCCGACTTCGACCTCGTCGCCAGCGTACTTGCGCAGCGCGGCGAGCAGCGTCGCGCGCCGCGCTTTGAGCGATTTCGCCGCGGCGCGCAGGTGGCGCTCGAAGGCGCCGTCGGCCATCAATCGCGCAAGCGCCGCCTGCTCGATCGCCGGGCAGCCGCGGTCGGTCAGCCATTTCGCGCCGATGAACGCATCACGCAAGCCCGACGGCAGAACGATGTAACCGAGGCGCAGCGAGGGGAACAACACCTTCGAGAACGTGCCGAAATAAAGCACGCGACCGTCGCGATCGAGCGACTTCAGCGCCGCGAGCGGACGCGCGTCGTAGCGGAACTCGCCGTCGTAGTCGTCCTCGACGATCCAGCAGCCGGTCTTCGCCGCCCAGGCGAGCAGGTCCATGCGCCGCGCGAGGCTCAGCACCGCACCACTCGGAAACTGATGCGAAGGCGTGACCAGCACGAGCTTGGTCCTGCCCTGCATCGGCAGATCGGCGGTGACGATGCCGTTCTCGTCGACGCGGCAGCCGACGATCTCCGCGCCGCTCGCCTGCATGATCTGGCGCTCGCCCTGATAGTGCGGATCTTCGAGCACGACGCGGTCGCCCTCGTCGAGCAGGAGCTCGGCCGCAAGCGTGAACGCCTGCTGCGCGCCGCTGACGATGAGCACGTCTTCGGGCGCGGCGAGGATGCCGCGTCGGCGCGCGAGGTAGTCGCAGATCTGCTCGCGCAGGGCGATTAGGCCCTGTGGATCGGGATAATCGGCCTGCGCGTGCGCCGCGGCGTGGGCGAGTTCGCGCCGCCACGCGCTCGCGAGCTGCGGGTTCGTCATCGGCATGCCGTACTGCAGGTTGTAGCGCAAGCCGATGTGTTCGCGGCCGGGGATGCGCTGGTCCCACAATTGGCGGATGCGTTCGCCGCGGGTCGACAACGGCGCGCGCGCCGCACCGGTGCGCGTCGGTGTTTTCGCGAGCGGCAGCGCCGCCTGCATCGCGCCGATCGCGGCGACGTAGCAACCCGAGCCGACTCGGCCTTCGATGAAGCCTTCGGCGGCGAGCTGCTCGTACGCGGCAAGCACGGTGTTGCGTGATAGATCGAGATCGCGCGCAAGCACGCGCGTCGCCGGCAAACGCGAATGTGCGGCAACGCGGCCGCTAAGTATGGCCTGCTTCAACCCGCGCGTGAGCTGGGCGTAGCGCGGGCCCTGTCCGTCGAGCTCAAGGTACATGATTGGCTCTATTATCCTCCGAAATTGCGGTTCTGGATAGGGCCACTGTGCGGACCTACTCTCACCGCAAGCTGCACTCGAATCGACACGCGGAGGTCCCCCATGCAAGCCCGCCTCAATCATCGCCAGGCATCGCCCGACGCGATGAAAACCCTGTCCAACATGCGCGAGTACCTCGCCGGCTGCGGCCTCGAGGTGCGCCTTCGCCTGTTAGTGGAGATTCGCGTCTCTCAGATCAATGGCTGCGCGTACTGCGTCGACATGCATGTCCGCGAGGCGCGCGCCGCCGGCGAATCGCAGCAGCGGCTGGACTGCCTGTGCGTCTGGCGCGAAGTGAGTTTCTTCGATGCCCGCGAACGCGCTGCCCTCGCCTGGGCCGAATCGCTGACGCTGCTGCCGCAATCGCAGGCGCCCGACGATGTGTACGCGCAGGTGCACGAGCAGTTCGACGACAAGACCCTCGTCGATCTGACGCTGGCCATTGCCGGCATGAACGCCTGGAACCGTTTCGGCGTGGGCTTCCGTCTGCAACCTCCGGCGCGCACTTGAGTATGTACAGCGCTGCTTTCCTGTTCGAACCCGGCGAGTACGACGCGCGCTTCCATGCGCTCAACGCGCTGATCGACCACGCCGCAAAAGCCACGTCCGGCTATCTCGGCGCGGAGTCGTGGCGCTCGGCCGACGGCAAGACCGCGAACGCAACCTATTACTGGGACTCGCTCGACGCGCTCAAGCAATTCTCGATGCATCCCGACCACCTCACCGCCAAGCGCGAGTACGCGAAATGGTATCGCGGCTTCCACATCGTCGTGTCGCAGGTGCTGCGCTCTTACGGCGATGGCAACTTCGCTCACATCACGCCGAACGAGCGCGCGGATCGAATTGAAAGGAGTGCCTGACATGGACGCGGCGACACTGCATGCCCTGCGTACGTTTCCCGACCGCCTGCAGGCCTTCTACGAGGCCATTCCTAGCAGCCACGCAAATTGGACCCCACCGTCGTGGAACGGCGTGCCGAGCGAATCCTTCACGCCGATCGAGCAGATCTGCCACGTGCGCGATATCGAAGTGGACGGCTATCAGGTGCGCCTGCGCCGCGCACTCAGCGAGACGAATCCCTCGCTCGCCGACATCGACGGCTATCGCCTCGCGCGCGAGCGCGCCTACGCGCAGGCCGACGACACCGCGGTCATCGCGGCATTCCGCCGCGCGCGCACCGAAACCCTCGGGCTGATCTGCAACCTGACCGAGACGCGCCTGGAACGTACCGCCACGTTCGGCGACTACTGCACGGTGACCGTACGCAGCCTCGTGCATCTGCTGTGCAGCCACGATCAGCAGCATCTGGCCGGGCTGCAGTGGCTGCTCGGCCTGATCGACGCATCGCGCCACGCCGATGGGAGGCACCTCCGATGAACATCAACGTCCGCCAAGCGACCGCGCACGATCTCGACACGGTGGCGCCGCTGTTCGACGCTTATCGTCAGTTCTATCAACAGCCCAGCGATCTCGCGCGTTCGCGCGAATTTCTGCGCGAGCGGTTCGCCCACCATGAATCGGTGATCCTGCTTGCCTTCAACGCCGGTGCCACGGCGCTGGGATTCACCCAGCTCTATCCGCTGTTCGGTTCGGTGCACTGCATTCGCACCTATCTGCTCAACGATTTGTTCGTCGCACCGCATGCGCGCAAACACGGGGTCGGTGCGCGCCTGCTCATCGCCGCGGCCGATTTCGCCCGCGCCAACGGCAAGGCGGCGCTGTCGCTGAGCACCGCGGTCGACAACGCGACGGCGCAGAGGCTTTATGAATCGCTCGGCTGGAAACGCGATACCGGGTTTTACGAATATCACCTCTCCCTGTGAGGCACGACATGCAGCGCCTGATCGAAATCCGCTCGTATAAGCTCAAGCCCGGCGCCGCCGCCGAATTCGATCGGCTGATCCGCAACGTGGCGCTGCCGATGCTGCGCGCGGCCGGCATGGAGGTCGTCGCCTGCGGCGCGTCCACGCATGAGGCCGACACGTATTTTCTCATCCGCGCTTACGCCGACCTAGCCGATTTGAATCTGCAGCAGGACGCGTTCTACGGCTCCGCAGCATGGCGCGAGGGTCCGCGTGAAGCGGTGCTGGCTTGTATCGACCGTTTCCTCAACACGGTGCTGTGGCTCTCGCCCGAGGGCGTCGACGACCTGCGCCGTGCCAACCCCACCGGCAATTAAGCAATGAGCAACTCGATGATCTGGCCCCCTTCGATCACCCTGCGCGGCAAACTCGTCACCATCGCACCGCTCGCCCTCGAACATCACGATGCGCTCGTCGACGTCGTTAGCGACGGCGAGTTGTGGAAGCTGTGGTACACGAAAATCCCTCCGCCGGAAGGCGTCCGCGCCGATATCGAACGCCGGCTCGGCCTGCGCGAGCGCGGCAGCATGCTGCCGTTCGTCATCATCGACAACGCGAGCGACAAGATCGTCGGCGCGACGAGCTACATGAACATCGACGCGGAAAACCAGCGCGTCGAAATCGGCAGCACCTGGTATGCGCAGAGCGCGCAGCGCACCGGGCTCAACACCGAGTGCAAATATCTGCTGCTGAGCCATGCGTTCGAAGAACTCGACTGCATCGCCGTCGAATTCCGCACGCACTTCTTCAACCGCCAGAGCCGCGCTGCGATCGAACGCCTCGGCGCCAAGCTCGACGGCATTCTGCGCAGCCACTGGCGACTTGCGAACGGTGCGCTGCGCGATACCTGCGTCTACAGCATTATCACTGCGGAGTGGCCGACGGTGAAGGCGCATCTGAGCTGGCAGATGAGCAAGCCGCGGTCGTAGGGCACGGTTTCGCGATCGTTTTACCTGCCGTCGCCGGAAGGCGCATTCGTGTCCGTAATTTGTCCGAATCTTGTCCGGCAAGCGGCGCCAAAACCTAAGAGAGTAAGCCTTCGCTTGCGCCGTGCCGCGTTGCGTGAGCCACCGTGCAGTTAATTCTGAGGTAGCCACGTCATTGACGATCACCAGGCGCTGCTTTCCTTTGCTTGCTTTCACCAGGAGGACTCGCCATGTCCGCGCATCACCGCTCGTTACTCTCCATCGTAGGCCTAGCCCTGGCCGCGTCATTGCTCCCGGCTCCGGCCCATGCCAACCAACTTGTCTATGTGCCTCTCGACCAACCATGTCGGTTATTGGACACACGCCCCTCTACCGGCGGCGCAGGACCGCTCACGGCTGCACATGGTGCTTACCTGTTCGGCACCTCCGATCCCGACATCACCGCCCAACATGGAACAGGTTGCGGCATTCCTGCAAACATCGAGGCCGTCAGCGTCAATATGAACCTGCTCGATGCGACCGCCGCCGGCAATATCGCTACGTGGTCGGCTTCCGTGGGCTCAACCGCGCCCAATATCGGCACAGCCGTGTACAACCCGACTGTCGCGAGCCCGATGGCGGGCCAAGTGCAATACAACACGGGCTATACCACCGTGCCCGTCGCGCCTAATGGTAGCTATGCCGGGCGTTTCTACCTGCAAGTGGCCAACGGTCAAATCGACATGACCATCAATATCGTCGGCTACTGGCTGCCGATTTCGTGGGGTGGGAGCCGCGACATCGCCGACAACGCGGTTGCGTTGGGTTATGTAACGCATGCTACCGGTCCCTATTCGACAGCGATCGGTCACACCACAGAAGCCAACGGCGACTACTCGACAGCGATGGGGCATGATTCCATAGCCAACGGCGACACGGCAACGGCGATGGGCAACGACACTCGCGCCAATGGTCCTGTCTCTACGGCGATGGGCAACCAGACCCATGCCTTCGGCTCGGTATCAACGGCAATGGGCGAAACCACCACCGCCAGCGGCTATGCTTCCACGGCGATGGGGCAGAGCACTGAAGCCAGCGGCAAATATTCGACGGCCATGGGTCGCAACGTCAGCACAAACGGCCAACGGGGATCGTTTATCTACGGCGATGCCTCCGACACTCGTTCCCAAGTGCTCAATACGGCAGAAAATCAGTTCGTGGTCGCAGCGACCGGCGGGATTTACTTCTTTACCGGTTGCGGGGCGACCTGCACCACCGGCGTCGGACTGGCTACCGGCAGCGGCAGCTGGTTCTCGCTCTCGGACCGCAATGCGAAGACGGCCGTACAACCGGTGGATGGACGCGAGGTGCTGAAGAAAGTCGCCGCACTGCCGTTGAACACGTGGCAGTACAAGACGCAGGAATCAAAGTACCGGCACATGGGCCCGATGGCGCAGGACTTTTATGCAGCGTTCCAACTGGGCGAATCCGACAAGGGCATCGACACGGTCGATGCGGACGGCGTGGCGCTTGCGGCGATTCAAGGGCTTAATGCCGTGCTCGCGGACAAGGACGGCGAGATTGGCAATCTGCGCGCAGAGTTAGCGACGCAAAAAGCTGAAAGTGCGGCACAGAAGAATCAGCTCGTTGAACAGGAGAGAAAGATTGCCGTGCAGCAGACGGAGATCGCGGCGCAGAAAACGCGGGTTGCTTCGCTCGAGTCGCTGGCTGCGGAGCTTGTCGAAGTGAAAACGCAGGTCGCTGCGCTGCGCGAGTCCGCCCCGAAAAAGGTAGCCGTCGCGCTGCAACAGCCCTGACGGGTTTATCCGCTATTGCCCAGTCGTCATTCCAGCGTTCGCTGGAATGACGGCCGGGAGCGAGAGTGGACACCGGGTGCGAAGTCGTACCCGGCAGTCGATTCACCTCAACCTCATTTCACTTCGACAACCGCCAACCCCTGCGGCGGCAGCGTGATCGTCAACGTGCCGTCCTTGAGTGCCACCGATTCGGGCGCGGGCAGCGCGGACGCCTCACGCAGCGCCTTGATCTGCGCCTGCGTCGGATTGCGCGGCGAGCCCATTTTCTCGTAGGCGGGACGCAAGTCGCCGTGCTCGCGATCGACGCGTGAAACCTGTGCGGTCTGCGCTTTCGAGTTCTTGAGCTTCAACGTCAGCGTGACCGGCGCGCTCTTCGCCTTGTCCGCCTTGTCGGCGTCCTGAGTAAGGCCGCTCGGCGCGTAGTTCCACACGGCGACGACGAGCGAGCCGTCCTTGCCGCGCGTCGCCAGCACCTGATCGGAGGACACCGGAATGCGTTCGTCGCCGAGCTTGTGCAACACCTTGAATGCGTTGAACCCCGGCTTAGGCAGGTTATGCGCGGCAATCAGACCAAAGCCGCCGTAGAGCGGCGTCTTCACCACGCCCTGTTCCTCGAATACGTCGGAGAACGACCAGTACGACATGATGTCGACGAGGCCGTCGCACTGCGCAATCGTCGAAGCGAGCCACGGGCCCATGTAAGTCGAATCGGTCACCGGCGGCGTGTTGTCGTAGGCCGCGTTGAACTCACTCCAGATCAGCGGCGTGTTCGGCGCCGCCGATTTCTTGATCTCGTCGTGCACTTTCTTCACCGCGCGGCAGACCATCTGGCTGCGCGGAATTTGCTCGTTCGTGCCGAACACGTTGTCGGCGGTGTCGTTGCCGTAGACGTGGGTCGAAGCGAAGTCGAACGGGATGTTCTTTTCCTTGCAATGCTTGATGAACTCGGCCACCCACGCGGCCTGCGCGGTCGACGGGCCGCCGACGCGCAGACGCTTGTCGACCGCCTTGAGCGCGAGTGCGGTGTGATCGTAGAGATTCCAATACGTCTTCTGCGGCGGGAATCCGGCCCAGAAACCGATGTTCGGCTCGTTCCACACTTCGAAATACCAGCTCGCCACCTCGTCGATGCCGTAGCGCTCGATCAGATGTTTGGCGAACGCGGTCATGAACGCGTCCCACTTCGCGTAATCCTTCGGCTCGGAAATGTTCGGGCGATACCAGAACGGATGCCAGAACTCCGCCGAGGCGAGCTTCTTCGGCATGAACGACAGTTCGACGAACGGTTTCACACCGCGCGCGAGCAGGCCGTCGTAGATTTCATCGACGTAGGACCAGTTGTAAACCGGATTGCCCTGCGCGTCCTCGTCATAGACGCCGTTCTCGTCGTGGAATATGCCGTGGAAGCGCACGTACTTCACGTCGGTGATCCCCTTCACCTCCTCGAGATCGCGGCGATAGGCATCGCGCAGCGCGAGGTTGGCGCGACCGGAACCGAAACTCTGTTCCCAGAAATGTGGAAACGGATGCGCCTTCGCCGTCGCATCGATCTCGACGGTCTGCGCAAACAACACCGGTGACGCAACGGCGAGCGCAAGGGACAGCAAGCACAGTTTCAGCTTCGATGGCTGCATGGAATTTTTCATAGATACCTCCCCGAATTTTTTTTGACGAACATGCCACCTGGCCGATTCTCCGCGGCCGCGACGGCGGCTAGAGTAGCAGCAAATCGATGGTGTGAAAACGTTTACATTGGCGTCAGAACGATATTCCCAGCAAGCGTGATTCACAGCCGTTTTCAGCCTCGCGCACCTGCGCGCGAAGTTCGCTGAGATAATGCGGCAACGCCGGATTCCGACTCGACGATGACCGACATGCCGTCCTCACTACGCACATCGCGCCCGACCCAGCCGGGTGCGATCGCCGTTCTCGTCTCCGCCCTGCTCGGCGGTCTTGCCGGCGGCGTGGCCTGGTGCTTTCTCTCGCTGTGGCTGCCGTGGCATGCGCAGTTCTGGATCGTGCCGATCGGCGTGGTGATCGCGCTGTCGTCGTGCTGGCAGGGCTATCGAGACGGTACGGCTGTGGTCTGCACAGCGCTCGCCATCGGCGTCGCGTTCGTCTACGGGCAGTATCTGTTCGGCGCCGTGCGCATCGCCGACTCGATGGGCCTGTCGCTGCGCGAAGCGTTGTTCAAGGCGGGTTTTGGACTGACAGCCGACGTCGCGCTCGGAAACTTGCGCGCAAGCGATGGGATAGCATTGGCGACCGCGCTGCTGGCCGGTGCGATCGCAGCGAAATTTCAGCGCGCCGCTGCGGCGGAATAACGAGCGCTAGCCCGACTTCGGCGCCGACCCCGGATTCTGCTTGCGGAACTCGGCCACCGGCAGCCCACCAATGCCCCAGTTTTCCATTGGCACTTCGTCGATCACGACGACGGTGGTCTTCGGATTCTTGCCGAGCACACGCTGCAACAGCTCGGTCGCACCTTGGATAAGTTCGGCCTTCTGCGCGTCAGTCGCGCCCTCGCGCGTGATACGGATGTTGACGTAAGGCATCAGTGCCCGCCTCCGCCGTCGACCGCTTTGAGGCCCGCGATCAACCCGCTCGCCGCCGCCTGGCCGTCGGCGTAGAGCATGCGGCAGTTGTCCTGATAGAACAGCGCGTTCTCGATGCCGGCGAAACCGGTGCCTTTGCCGCGCTTGATGACGATGACCTGCTTCGCGTTGGCAACGTCGAGGATCGGCATGCCGTAAATCGGCGAGGACTTGTCGGTCTTCGCCACCGGATTTACCACGTCGTTCGCGCCGATGACGATGGCCACGTCGCAGTTCGGAAACTCGGGGTTGATGTCGTCCATGTCTGCGATCAAATCGTAGGGCACGCCGGCTTCGGCCAACAGCACGTTCATGTGGCCGGGCATGCGGCCGGCGACCGGATGGATCGCGAACTTCACGCTCTTGCCGCGCTCGATCAGGTTCTTCGACAGTTCCCAAATCTTGTGCTGCGCCTGCGCCACGGCCATGCCGTAGCCAGGCACGATGATGACGTTGTCGGCAAGATAAAGCAGCGAGGCCGCGTCGTCGGCTTCGATCGGCTTGAGCGAACCCTTGATCTCCTGCGCGCTCGCACCGCCGCCGCCGAAGTTTGAGAACAGCACGTTGGCGATCGAGCGGTTCATCGCCTTCGCCATCAGGCGCGTCAGCAGCGTACCCGCGGCGCCGACCACGGTACCGGCGATGATCAGCGCGACATTCTGCTGCACGTAGCCTTCGAAGCCGACCGCAAGACCGGTGAACGCGTTGTACAACGAGATCACCACCGGCATATCGGCACCGCCGATCGGCAACGTCATCAGCACGCCGAACAGCAGCGCGAGCACGAAGAACAGAACGATCCACTGCGTCTCCAGATGCCACACGGCATAGAGGCCGACGAGCGCCGCGGCGACGAAACAGGCGCCGTTGACGAGCTGCTGGCCGCTGAAGCGGAAGGTCTTGTCCATGCGCCCGTCGAGCTTGGCCCAGGCGATGATCGAGCCGGTCATCGAGATCGAACCGATCAGTGCGCCGATCACGGCGAGCAGCGTCTGCGCCGTGGTCAGGTGATGTTCGAAGTGGCTCTGCGTCGATGCGCCGAGCAGCGCTGCCGCACCGATCGCCGCGGCCGAACCGCCGCCCATGCCGTTGTACAGCGCGACCATCTGCGGCATGTCGGTCATCGCGACCTTCTTGCCCCAGATCCATGCGATCGCCGTCGAAATCGCGGCCGCGACGAAAATCAGCGCAGCATTCTCTATCAGCACATGCCCCGGTGCGCTGCTGTGGAAGAACGTCGCGACGACCGCGACGAGTACGCCGATGCCGGCCCACTGAATGCCGCTGCGCGCCGTCACCGGCGAGGACATTCGCTTAATGCCGAGGATGAGCAGCACCGCGGCGACGAAATAGCTTGCCTGGATCAAAAACGAAACGATCTGCGCGGCTTCCATTACTTGTTCTCCCCGCCCGCCGCCGGCTTCTTCGACGACTTGAACATTTCGAGCATGCGCTCGGTGACGACATAGCCGCCCGCGGCATTGCCGGCGCCGAGGAACACGCCGATGAAGCCGATGACTTGTTGCAGCGGCGTAGTCGCCTCGCCAAGCGCGATCATCGCGCCGACGAGAACGATGCCGTGAACGAAGTTCGATCCTGACATCAGCGGCGTGTGCAGGATCACCGGCACACGCGAAATGATCTCGTGACCGGTGAACGCGGCGAGCATGAAGAGATAAAGGGCCAGGAATCCGTCGATCATTTTTATATCCCCGCTTTTTCTTTGCCGTCATTCCGGCAAAAGCCGGAATCCATTTTGTTTTTCGCTCGTCTAAGCAAGATCAAGATGGATTCCGGCTTGACCAGCCATTCGGCTGTTAAAAACCGCCGGAATGACGAGCATCAGGAGCCTTCCACCAGTTGCTTGGTCGGTTCGTGCTTGATCTCGCCCGCGTGCGTGACGCAGGTCTTCGCGATCAACTCGTCGTCCCAGTCGAGATGCAGATCGCCTTCCTTGGTGATCGACAGTTCAAGAAAATTGTAGAGGTTCTTTGCGTACAGTTCGCTCGCGTGGATCGGCGCGGTCGCCGCGAGATTGACCGGACCGATGATCGTCACGCCGTTGTCGGTGACGATGGTCTTGCCCGCTTCGGTCAGCTCGCAATTGCCGCCGGTCTCGGCGGCGATGTCGACGATAACCGATCCGGCTTTCATGCCCTTGACCATGTCCGCGCTGATGATGCGCGGCGCCTTGCGTCCGGGCACGGCCGCCGTCGTGACGATCACGTCGACGCCTTTGATGTGTTCGGCCAGCGCGGCCTGCTGCTGCGCGCGTTCTTCCGCGGTCAGCTCGCGCGCGTAGCCGCCCGTGCCCGCGGCGCTGACGCCGAGCTCGACGTACTTTGCGCCGAGCGACTGGATCTGCTCCTTCGTTTCCGGACGCACATCGAAGCCTTCGACCTGCGCACCGAGACGACGCGCCGTGGCGATCGCCTGCAGTCCCGCCACGCCGGCGCCGACGATCAGCGCCTTCGACGGCCGCACCGTCCCCGCCGCCGTCGTCAGCATTGGGAAGAATTTTGGGCTCGCCTCGGCGGCGATCAGCACGGCCTTGTAGCCGGCGATGTTTGCCTGCGAAGACAGCACGTCCATCGCCTGCGCGCGCGTCGTGCGCGGTAGCAGCTCCATCGCGAAACTCGTGATCTTGGCATCGCGCAGCGCCTTGATGCGCTCGGGCGCGAGATGCGGCTGCAGATAGCCGATCGTGACGGTGCCCGGCCTCAGCGCGGCGATTTCTTCGAGCGTCGGCGGCTGTACGGTGAGCAGCACGTCGGCTCTGGCGAGTGCACTGTGCGCATTGGCGGCGACTTCGACGTCTTTGTACACGGCATCGGAAAAACTCGCCTTGGCGCCGGCGCCCTGCTCGATGACGAGATTGACCTGTTTTGCCTTAAGTTTCTTCGCTACATCCGGCGTCAACGCCACGCGGCGTTCGCCCGGCGCGGTTTCACGTACCGCGCTGATCGTGATGCTCATGCGCCAATCCCCGACGAGTACCGAACCCGCATCCTAGCCGAGCTCGCCGCCTTATGCCATACGCCTTTTCGCCGCAATGTTATCCTGCGTTCCGCCTCCCTATTGCCGGCAACTTCGGCCCTCTTTCGCAATGTCCGCACTCGATTTCTTGAATAGCCGTCTATCCGTTCCCTCGCGCCAGCTCGGCGAGCCGGCGCCGTCCGCCGAACAGCTCGAACAACTGCTCACCGCGGCGATCCGCACGCCCGACCACGGTAAGTTGATGCCGACGCGCCTGCTGCTCATCCGCGACCAAACGCGGGCGAAGCTCGGCGAAGCGCTTGCGGCAATGCACCGCAAGATCGACCCGGGTGCACCGGAATCGGTGTTCGACAAGGACCGGGAACGCTACAACTTCGCGCCGCTGATCGTCTGCGTGATCGCTCGCGTCGACGAGCAGCATCCGAAGGTCCCCGCACAGGAGCAAATTCTTTCCGCCGGCTGCGTCGCCTACAACCTGCTGCTCGGCGCGCAGGCGCTCGGCTACGGTGCGCAATGGCTGACCGGCTGGGCGGCGTACGACCGCGACGCCGCCGCGCTGCTCGGCCTTGCCGCGAACGAACGCGTGATCGGCTTTGTGCACATCGGCACGGTGCAGAGGCCGGCCATCGACGGTCCGCGGCCACTGCTGGCAAACGTCGTCAGCGAGTTGACGTTGTGACGACGATGCAAACGCTCCATCTGATCGATTCGAGTCTGTACGTCTTCCGCGCCTGGCACTCGCTGCCAAATGAGTTCCACGACATCGACGGTGCGCCGGTCAATGCGGTGCAGGGTTTCACGCGCTTTCTCTGCGATTTCCTCGAGCGCGTGCGACCGACACACGTGCTCGCCGCGTTTGACGAATCGCTCGTCTCCTCGTTCCGCAACGCGATCTATCCCGAATACAAAGCGAATCGCGAGCTGCCGCCGCCGGAGCTGAAGGTGCAGTTCAACTATTGCAAGCAGGTCGCCGCGGCGCTCGGATTGACCGTGCTCACCGACGAGCAACTCGAAGCCGATGATCTGATCGGCAGCGCGGTCGAGATGTCGCGCAAGGCGAATTTCCGCAATGTGATCGTCTCGGCCGACAAGGACTTCGGCCAGCTCGTCGGACTGCACGACGAGCAATGGGATTTCTCGAAGAACGAACGCTGGGATGCGCAGGGCGTCAAACAGCGTCTGGGCGTGCGGCCCGACCAGGTCGTCGACTATCTCGCCCTGACCGGCGATGCGGTCGACAACATTCCCGGCGTTCCCGGTGTGGGTCCGAAAACTGCCGCGACGCTGCTCGCGCATTTCGGCTCACTCGATGCGCTGCTCGCGCGTATCGAAGAAGTGCCGTTTCTGCGTCTTCGCGGCGCCGGCCAGGTGTATGTGCGGCTCAAGACGCATCGCGAGCAGGCGCTGCTGTCGCAAAAACTGTCCGCAATCGTGCTCGATGCGCCGGTAGCCGAGAATGTGGAATCGCTGCGCTGGCGTCAGCCGGATCACCGCGCGCTTGAAGCCTTGTTCGACCGGCTGCGCTTCGGACCGCTGACGCGCTCGCGCTGCAAAGCTCTGCTGCCCGCGCAGTGAACGACACGCGCGGCGTTTGCCCTCGCCGCGCGCGCGATTTTTCAGGACTTGTTCGGTGCCGGCGCAGGCGCCAGCGGCGAGACGTCGTTCTTCGGTGGCGTGCCGGGTAGCGGCGTAAAGCCCTTCGGCGGCGTCTTGCGCATCTTCTCGAGTTCTTCCGGCGTGATCTTCGGGGGTGCCGGCATGGTCGGCGCCTTCTGATTCCACGCGAAGAGCAGATTCGTGCGGAAGATGTGCACCGGTTCCAGCTTGCTCGCGTCGGTCAACACGCCGAGGTCGCTGTACAGACCCTTCTGGCTGTTCGCGATGAAGTAGAGATCGTCGCCCGAGACGGTACCGACCGTCGGCAGTCCGAAAGCCGCCTGCGCCGCGTCGAGCGGCTGGGCCTGAGTGATGCTGCGGCCGTCGCCGCCGAGCCGCAAACGCATGACGCGCTTCGGGGACATGTCGTTCTGGATTGCCACCAGCGTGCCGTTGAACCAATACAATCCCGAGATGCCGCCGAGCGCCAGATTGCCGGGATTGTATTCGACTGCGAACGGCTTGCCCTGCGCGAGATCGAGGCCGAACAGCCCCAGGGCCGTGTCGGCGAAGTACAGCGTGCGTCCGTCGCCGGACACGGCGAGGCCGCGAATGCCGGTCAACACCGGATTGCCGGCGATGAGTTTCAATTCGCCGCCGTCGAGCTTGTAAATCTGCTGCACCACGCCGTCGGCGACATACACCTTGCCCTGCGGGTCGACCGTGATGCTCGACAGGATGTGGCGGCCATCATCGACCGGCAGCATCGACTTGCGCACGAATTTGCCGCTCGACAACACGAACTCGTAGACGCCGGCCTGGCCGGCCATCGCGGCGTCGAAGTGATTGAAATGCGGCACGCCGTTGCTGATCGCATATAGCCGGTCGTGCGCGGCGTCGACGGCGAGACCGAACACCGCCATCAAACCGTTAGTCGCGTCAGCTTTGATGAATTCCTTGGCCCCGCCCTTGCCGTCGGCGAGGTAGATGCCGCCGTCGCGCACGCTGCCGACGAGAAACTGCTTGCGCTTGGCGTCCCACGCGATCGACTCGAACAGGCTGTCGGTCTTCGGCAGATCGAACGCGACCTTGCCTTCGCCGAACGGCTTGTTGTTGTTCTCGAAGGTGGTGACGATGTAGTCCCACACTTTCGTGCCGTGCGCGCCTTCGAAGCGCGGATCCTTGCCGATGTCGTAGTAGTAGCCCTGGTTGATCAGGCGCAGCAACGTGTCGTAGGTTTCCGTCTTCTTGTCGTCGCCCGCATAGGTCATGGCGAGCTGCAGGCGCAGGTTGCCCGAGTTGGGAAACAGCTGGCTCAGGCGTTCGAGCGTCCAGGTGAAGCGCTCGACCTCGCCCGCGTCGGCGAAGATCTGACCGAGCTTGCTGAGCGAGTTCGGATCGCGCGACTGCATGATCTCGTCCCGGGTCAGCGCCTTCGCCTTGTTCAGGAGCTCGGCCTTCGCCGCCTCTTCCGGTGTCTGCGGTTTCGCGGGTTCCTGCTGCGCGGTGGCCGGGGCGGCGGGCGCAGATTCTGCCGGCTTCGCCGAGTCGGAACCGGGCTGGTTCGAGCAGGCGCCGAGAGCAAACGCAACGATCAGCGGATAGAATTTTGTTTTCATGGGTATCGAATCGAGACGGGCGGCAGCCACGCCGCCGGGATGGGAATCGCGCTAAGACCGCGCGAGGTGGATGAAGTTCGCCGACCCGCACCAGCGGGCGGCATATTGGGAAAATTGTACACGATGGAAAATACCGAAGTACTTTACGAGGGCCGCTGGCTGCGCCTGCTCAAGCGCGGACGCTGGGAATACGCCGAGCGCACCAACCCCGGCGGCGCGGTCATCATCGTCGCGGTGACGGCCGAGGATCGCCTCCTCTTTGTCGAGCAATGGCGCGAGGCGATCCGCAGCAAAACGATCGAAATGCCCGCCGGCTTGATCGGCGACATCGCCGGAAACCACGACGAATCCGCGATCAAGGCCGCACACCGCGAGCTGCTCGAAGAGACCGGCTATCGCGCCGGGCGTATCGAATACTTCATGGAAGGGCCGTCCTCGTCGGGCATGAGCAACGAGATCATCGCCTTCGTCCGCGCCTACGACCTCGTGCGCGAACACGCCGGTGGCGGCGATCACACCGAGAACATTGTTGTGCACGAAGTGCCCCGCGCCAAGGCGCAGCGCTGGCTGGTGCAGAAGATGCAGGAAGGTTACTCGATCGATCCGAAGCTGTTCGCCGGTCTGTATTTCCTCGAACACGGCGAGACCGTGTTCCGCGACTGACGACCTGCCGTCATTCCCGCGAAAGCGGGGTTTTCAACAGCCGAATGGCTGGTCATCCAGTTTCTTCTTTTAATGCTTTTCGTGGCGGAGCAAGATCAAAATGGATTCCCGCTTTCGCGGGAATGACGGCAGAGAGGTTTTACTTCGCTTCAAGCCTATTGCCGCGCCTGACGCCGCTCAGCTCGACCTCGCCCGCGAGCACGATGCGATAGCGCACACGCACCGTACCCACCTGCGGATGCGCGGCATCGCCGCCCGCGTAAAGCACGCCGTCGATCACGTTGAACGTCGCCGCCATATTCGGCGGCAGCGCACTCGCCTTCACCGGATAGTCGACCGCGTTCTGCACGCTGATCAGTCGTGGATCGATCACCAAGTCGCCGAGCCGGATCTCGCCAGCCACGAATCGCGCGTCGGCGAACGGTGCCGCCGGATTCTGGTGCCCCGCCGGAGCGCGGAACTTGCCCGAGTCGACATGCTCTGAAGACCAGGAGGCTTCATACGAACACGCACCTCCGGCCAGCTCGCAGCGCTCGTGCCATTGATACATTTCCACAATGCGCAAAAGTACCGCCGCGTCGGCGGTCACGCCAAGCTGCTCGTCGCGCGCCGGACGGCGGACCACGAGCTTGCCGCTAACCTTGGTCGCCACGGCCGCATCCGGCGGCGTGGAACCGCCGGTCTGCCCGGGCAGCGGCAGTTCCGTGCTAATCGTCGACGCCATCGAACGCACGCGCCCGCGATGCTGCCAAGCCCACACGCCGGCGAGCACGAGCAGAATCAGCGCGACGAATAGCGCGATCCTGCCGAGCGAAAGGGACGATTTGCGTCTGCGTGGCATGTCGAAAATCCGTGCGGAGAGTTCGCGAAGGTTACTTTACTTCCGCGCCTCCCGACGTCTGGCGTGGATCGGTACCCGCGTGCAGCTTGCCGGTCTTGCGGTCCCAGCTCACTGCGTTCATGAAGCCCCAGGTGCGCTCGGACTCGCTCACCTTGTGCCCCATCGCCTCGAGCCCTTTCACCTCGTCCGAAGTGAATGCCCCCTTTTCGGTGGAGATCACATCGGGCAAGTATTGATGGTGATAACGCGGATTGCCGACGAATTTCTCCGGCGTTTCGCCATCGACGAAAGCGAGGATGCCTTCGAGCACCATCGTGATGATGCGGCTGCCGCCGGGCGTGCCGATCACGCCGATGCGGTCATCGCCGACGACGAAGCTCGGCGACATCGACGACAGCGGCCGCCGACCCGCGGCCGGCGCATTCGCGTCGGTGCCGACGACGCCATAGACGTTCGGCTTGCCGGCGACGAGAGCGAAGTCGTCCATCTCGTCGTTGAGCAGAAAGCCCGTGCCCGGCACGACCATGCCGGCGCCGAAGACGAAGTTCACCGTCTGCGTCGCCGAGACGCGGTTGCCATCCTTGTCGATGATCGAGAAATGCGTGGTGTGTGGCCCTTGCGGCGGCGTCATGTACGGCGGCAGCAGATCGCTCGGCGTCGCCTTTTCCGGATGGATCGTCGAGCGCAGACCCGCAGCGTACTTCGGGCTCGACAGATCATCGAGCGGCATTTTCACGAAATCGGGATCGCCCAGGTACTGCGCGCGATCGCGATATGCGCGGCGCATCGCCTCGACGATCAAATGCACGCGATGCACGCGATCGAGCTTGGCGAGGTCGTAGCCCGATAGGATGTTGAGCATCTCCTGGATCGCAATGCCGCCCGACGACGGCGGCGGTGCGGTGACGATCTGCCAGTCGTGGTATTTGAACGAGATCGGCTCGCGCTCCTTGACCTGATAGCTAGCCAAATCCTGAAACGACCAGCGCCCGCCCTTGGCCTGCACATCATCGACGAGCTTCGCGGCGAAGTCGCCGCGATAGAAACCGTCGTTGCCCTTGGCCGCGATCAGTTCCAGCGTCTTCGCGATGTCGGGATTCTTGAACACCCAACCAACCGCGGGCACCGCGCCCTTGTCGAGAAACAACGCAACCGATGCGGGATAGCGTTCGAAAATCGGCTTGCGGTAACGCACTTCGTCGATGAATCGCTTGTCGACCGCGAAACCCTGGCGCGCGATACGAATCGCCGGCGCCATCGACTTCGAAAGCGGCAATTTGCCGTAATGCTCGGCGAGCCAAACCAGGCCCGCAGGCTCGCCCGGAATCGCTGCCGACAGCGGCCCGTTGAGCGAATGATCCTTGTCGAGATCGCCGTTCGCGGCGAGGTAGTCCTTCGAATCGACCGCCGCCGGCGCTGTCTCGCGCGCGTCGACGAAGATGTCCTTGCCGTCGCTCGCGCGATGCAGGAGGAACATGCCCCCGCCGCCAAGGCCGGAGCTCTGCGGTTCTACCACCGACAGCGCCGCCGCCACCGCAACCGCCGCGTCGAACGCGTTGCCGCCCTGCGCGAGCGCCTCGAAGCCGGCCTCGGTCGCAAGCTTGTGCGCGCTCGCAATCGCCGCATGGCCCGGCTTTGCCGCGGGCTCGGCCGCCTGCGCGCCCGCCGCGACGGCGATCAGCGCAAAGGCAAAAGTATACAAATACTTGTTACGCATCGTTTGACTCCGGCTCGTGTCCCTGATCCGAAGTAAGGACGCGGTACTTATCCAACAAGGTTTCGCGCGATTCGGTGTGCTCGGGATCGATGATGATGCATTCGACCGGGCACACGTCCACGCACTGCGGCGTGTCGTAGTGGCCGACACATTCAGTGCAGCGAGAAGGGGCAATTTCATAGATGACCGGGCCCAAGGAAATTGCCTGATTCGGGCAAACCGGTTCGCAGACGTCGCAATTGACGCAGGTGTCGAGAATTTTTAGTGACATGTACTTTTGCGCTCATCCCTGATCGCGAGGATCGCAAAGCGGACATCCCTGTCCGCGCTTCTCAATGGGAAAGCCTTACTTCTGTTCAACGAAGTAATACGTCGCGCCGGTCTTCTCGATCACAGGCTTGACGCGCTCCGAGTCGGCCGGCGTGCCAATGAACAGGATGAACACACCTTTGAACGAGCCGTCCTTCGCGTCCTTGAACGCGTCGATCGTCGTGTCGGCGGTGTAGGTCGAGTTCGGTCCGCCGAAGGCCATGAACGCGCCCGGCAGCACGCCGCGCTGAACCGTCGTCTGGATGTTGTCGAGGGCGTTCGCGCGGTCCGCCTTGGCCGCATCGTCGTCACCCGCGGGCACGTAGTACACATACGGATGATTGGTCTTCACCGTCGCCGCGTTGTCGCGCAGGAACTTGGTGACCACCGCCTTGAAGTACGGCGCCCAGGCGGCCTTGTCGATCGTGTCCTTCGGCAGCACGAGCGCGGCGGTTTCCTTCGCCAGGGCTTCGGCCTTGGCGGCGGCTTCGGCAACCTTGGCCTTTTCTTCCTCGCTCGGCCCGCAGGCGGCGAGCAGCAGCGCGGCGGCGAGCACCACGATCATGCGGAAAGTATACTTTTTCATTTTATCTCCCATTACTGACTGCAAAAAATCTTCGAAACCCGCCCTCAGGCGTAACCCCAGCGCTTGCGCAATGCTTGCCGCACGGCCGGATGGACGAAACCAGACACGTCACCGCCGAGCCGCGCAATCTCGCGCACGAGCGAAGACGAAATGAAACTGTACTGCTCCGCGGGCGTGAGGAACAAGGTTTCCGCGCGCGGGATCAGGTGCCGGTTCATGCTGGCAAGCTGGAATTCGTACTCGAAATCGGACACCGCGCGCAGGCCGCGCAGGATGACGCCGGCGCCGGCCTCCTCGACGAAATGCGCGAGCAGCGAAGAGAAGCCGCGCACTTCCACGTTCGGGATATCTGCCAGCGCCTCGCGCGCGAGTGCGATACGCTCGTCGAGGCTGAATCCCGGGCCCTTATGCGGACTTTCGGCCACCGCCACGATGATGCGCTCAAACAGCAGTGACGCACGCTGCGTGAGATCGACATGCCCGTTCGTGATCGGATCGAACGTGCCCGGATAGATCGCGATGCGTGAGCGCTCAGCGGGAATGGTCGGGGTGGGCATGGATCGCGTCCAGCGTGGGGGCCGTCAACGGGCCGCTAGCTTATCCGATCGCCGATACAGCGCATAGCGCACGGCCCCGGCGTGGCCTTCGCGGTGCAGCTGCCAAGCCGAAGGCAAGTTCAATGCCTGCTCGACCGGCGATTCGATGTAAATCAACGCATGCGGCGCCAGCCAGGCATGCGTTTCGAGCAGGCGCGCCGATTCGTTCCAAAGATCGAGCGCAAACGGCGGATCGACGAAGACGATGTCGTAGGGCTGGATGGCAGTCTCGCCAAGCGCGGCCAGCGCATCCGCGTGGCGAACGCGTGTGGCCTCCTGCTTGAGCCGCGCCAGATTTTCGCGCAGCGCCTGTGCGAGCCGCACGTCGCGCTCGAAGAAATCCACCTGTGCCGCGCCGCGCGATAGCGCCTCGACGCCGAGCGCGCCGGTACCGGCGTAGAGGTCCAGACAGCGCGCACCGTCGATGAACGGCATCAGCCAGTTGAACAGCGTCTCGCGTACGCGGTCGGGCGTCGGACGCAGGCCGTCGATGTCCACCACCGCGAGCTTCGATCCGCGCAGACGGCCGCCGACGATACGCAGTTTGCCGGCCGGGAGTACAGGTCTGGGTGTTACCATGCGCGTATTGTCGCGGAATTTCGTCAACGCATGTTCAAGTTTTGGAAGAGAAATCGGGACCAGGAACCGGGGACCGGTGATCCGATAGAAGCGGTGGAGCAGGCCCCTGAGGGCGAAGCAGATAATACGGTGCCCGGTTCCGAAGCGGCCTCGACGCCGGACGAAGCGCCTCCGCCTCTGGCCGCCGCTCCGGTCAAGCGCACCTGGCGCGATCGCCTTGCCGGCAGCGTCTTCAATCGCAGCATCGGCAGCCTGTTCGCGCGCAAGCCGAAACTCGACGATGCGCTGATCGACGAACTGGAGACCGCACTGCTCGGCGCCGACGTCGGCGTTGCCGCGACGACCGCGCTCGTCGAAGATCTGCGCAAGCGCATGAACAAGCGCGAATTCGCCGACGCCGACGCGTTGCTCGCCGCGCTGCGCGGTGATCTCGTCGCGCTGCTGCAGCCCGTCGCGCAGCCCCTGGGCATCGATGCATCGAAGAAGCCGTTCGTGATCCTTATGGTCGGCGTCAACGGCGTCGGCAAGACGACGACGATCGGCAAGCTCGCGCGCCGCTTCCAGACGCAAGGACACAGCGTCATGCTCGCCGCGGGCGACACCTTCCGCGCCGCCGCGGTCGAGCAGCTCAAAACCTGGGGCGACCGCAACAACGTTCCCGTAGTCGCGCAGGGCTCGGGCGCCGATTCGGCCAGCGTGATTTTCGACGCGCTGCAGTCGGCGCGTTCGAAACAGCACGACATCCTCATCGCCGACACCGCCGGCCGCCTGCACACGCAGTCGGGGTTGATGGACGAGCTCACCAAAATCCGCCGCGTGTTGACCAAGCTCGATGCCGAGGCGCCGCATGAAGTGCTGCTCGTGATCGACGGCACCACCGGCCAGAACGCGGTCAACCAGACGCGCCAGTTCCGCACTGCGATCGGCGTCACCGGCCTCGTCGTCACCAAACTCGACGGCAGCGCCAAGGGTGGCGTGGTGTTCGCGCTGGCTAAAGAATTCGGCCTACCGATCCGCTTCGTTGGCCTCGGCGAAACTGCCGAGGACCTGCGCGAATTCGAACCCGCGGCCTTCGTCGACGCCCTGCTGCCCGCGAGCCTCGGCAACGGCGACGCGTCGGCCGCGTGAACGACGATTTCGCCCCGCGCCTGCTGCACTGGTTCGACGCGCACGGGCGCCATGACCTGCCCTGGCAGCATCCGCGCACGCCGTATCGCGTGTGGCTGTCGGAGATCATGCTGCAGCAGACGCAGGTCGTCACGGTTATCCCGTACTTTTTGCGCTTTGTGGAAAAGTTGCAAAGTATAAAATCGCTCGCCAACGCATCCGAGGACGAGGTCTTCGCACTCTGGTCTGGCCTCGGCTACTACAGCCGTGCGCGCAACCTGCATCGCGCCGCGCGGTTGTGCGTCCAGCGCCATGGCGGCGAATTGCCCGGCGATTTCGACAACCTGATGGCCCTGCCCGGCATCGGCCGATCGACCGCCGGCGCTATCCTCGCGCAGGCCTTCAACCGCCGCCGCGCAATCCTCGACGGCAACGTCAAGCGCGTGCTCGCGCGCTTTCATGGCATCGACGGCTGGCCCGGCCAAACGGCAACGGAAAACCGCCTCTGGGAACTGGCCGACGCGCATACGCCCAACGCGCGCGTCGCCGACTACACGCAGGCGATCATGGATCTCGGCGCCGGCGTCTGCACTCGCGCGAAACCGCGCTGCGGCGCCTGTCCTATGCGGGCGGACTGCGTCGCGCGCCGCGACAAGCTCACCGCAACATTGCCCGCACGCAAACCTACGAAAGCACGGCCGACCCGCCGCACCGTAATGCTGGTATTGCGCGACACGCACGGCCGCATGCTGCTCGAGCGGCGTCCGCCGACCGGCGTCTGGGCCGGACTGTGGAGCCTGCCCGAGGCCGCCGACGAGACCGCAGCGCGCAGCGACATCGCGCGTGCTCACGCCGTCGATGCGAACGCGATCGTCTTCCATCCGCTGCCGCCGTTCATCCATGGCTTCAGCCATTACTCGCTCGACGTCACGCCGCTCGCAGTCGACGTCGAACCCACGCGCACCGTCGCCGACGATGCCGACCGCCGCTGGCTGCATCCGCTCGAAGCCGCCGCGCTCGGCCTGCCCGCACCCGTGCGCAAGCTGATCGAATCCCTTTCCTGAAGATCGGAAACCCGCCATGTCACGCACCGTCTACTGCGTCAAACTGCAGCGCGAGGCCGAAGGCCTGGCCTACGCGCCCTATCCCGGCGAGCTCGGCAAGCGCATTTTCGAGAACGTGTCGAAGGAGGCGTGGACCCAGTGGCTCGCGCACCAAACCATGCTGATCAACGAGAACCGCCTCTCGCCGCTCGACCCGAAAGCGCGCAAGTTTCTCGAAGCCGAAATGGAGAAGTTTTTCTTCGGTGAAGGATCCGCCGCGCCGCAGGGCTACGTGCCGCCGGACCATTCTTAGTAAGACGTTTGCCGCGGCACGCCTCTACGACCGTGCCGCTTCATCGACGACTTCGCGAAGCGCTGGGCGCAAGCGGCCGAATAATCCGCATTTCACACCCGCGAGCACCTTGAGCATCTCGCCGCGCAGAATCGGCGCGCGCCCGAGCGGACCGAAGAGCGCATCGCGCAGGCGCGCGACGTTGTCGTGGTCGGATTGGAACAACGGCGTCAGCCAGCGGCTGATGAACTGATAGATCGGCACGTGCGCGCGCCGCTCGCGTGTGTAACTCGCCAGCGCGTCCTCGATCGCCGTCGCGCACTGCAGAGCCGAGGCAAGCGCCTGCGCATCGAGCAAAGCCATATTCGCGCCTTGTCCGAGCTGCGGACTCATCGCATGCGCCGCATCGCCGAGGAACACCACGCGCCCGCAATGCGGCCGGCGCATCACCACATCGCGATAGGACGCACGCGCGAATTGCGTGTCGCTCAATTTGTCACTGAGCAATTCCGCGGCTTCCGGCCAGTACCCGCGCACATCATCTTTCCACGCTTCGAATCGCTGCTCGGGCCAACGCGCCAGCGCGTCGCCGCGCAGGCTCCAGAAAAAGCTGACGCGATGCGCGTCATCGCCCTCACCCGGCAGCCGGCCCACCGGCAGCACGCCGCACATGCGCCGCGCGAGTTCGTAACGCTGACTCAACTGGCCGTCGAAGCGGCGACCCGGATCGGCGCAGAGACACCACACGGCGCCCCAGGGATAGAGCCGATCGCGCGCTTGCGGCATCAGCGCCTTGCGCAACGCGGACGCGGCGCCGTCGGCGGCGACGATCAGATCGAACGGCCCATGAACGCCACCATGCACATCGCGCAAGCTGCGGCCGTCGTTCGACACGCCGATCATCTCCACTCCCGTGGCGATGTTGTCCTGCTGCGCGAATTCACTTTTCAGCAGCTCGAACAACGCGCCGCGCTGCATGCCCAGGCCAAATCCGTCTGGATCGAGATCGCGATAACGCATGTCCATCACGCGGCGCCCGGCGAGATTCACACCGACGAGCCGATGCACTGGCGCACCACAGGCGAGCGCGCGATCGAACAAACCGAGATCGGCAAGAACGGACATGCCCGTAGGCTGCACCAGGATGCCCGCGCCGACCGGCCCGAGTCTCTCGCTGTGCTCGTACACGCGCACGCGATGCCCCTGCCGCGCAAGATAAATCGCCGCGGCCTGCCCCGCCGTGCCGTAGCCGACGATCGCGATATCGAGTGTCCCCATGCTCATCCACGAAGCATGCCACAGGCCTCGCAAGCACCGGCGGACAACGAATCTGCCGCGTCCCGCGATTTTTCCTTGACTCGCACGCATCAAATCGCTGTAATACGCGACCTTCCGCGGCCGTGCCTTCTGCGCCCCGCACCCAAAGCCTGATCGGCCAGGTAGCTCAGTTGGTAGAGCAGGGGACTGAAAATCCCCGTGTCGGCGGTTCGATTCCGTCCCTGGCCACCATCATATATATCAATTACTTACATGATGTTTTCGCCTTTCTCAAAATTGGCGAAAAAGTCTCGTGTCAGGGTTGGTGTCATGGCCGGAGGTTGTGCAATTCTTCACTTGCGCGACAGCGTACTTTGGGCGCGTCGCAATGACATGGATGAGGGGAGCAACATCAAAGACGGCAACGAATACCTGGTCGTGCATCACGAGCGGCCAATCCTTTGTCTACCGAAACAACATCGCTGTTTTTCCATTCGTGATTTGAGAGTAAATAGCAGTTTCTAGTGCGAGAACCTCCTCATAGTCCGACGGTGAAAATTGGCCCTGTTGCATGTTGTAACGAAGGTCCCCAGGTTCGCAGTACATTCCACCGTTCAAACATGCGCCGGCAATCAGCGCGCTATTTGCGGAGCAGTCGAGCCCCATGTCACAAGCGACTAGCTGCCATGCAGCGGTCGCCTTTTCTGAGCCGACAGCTGCGCCTGAGAATTTCGAATTTGACCCGAACGCACCGCTTAGCTCGAAGATCGCTGCTGGGTCACCGGTATTTATGAGATCGATCGATTTCGAACGAAGGTCGTCGATGGAAGTTTTATCTTGACCTAGAACAAGCGTGGATCGGAGCTGGTGCGCCATTGCTTCCGGGCTGCCTTCCTTAGCCGCTTCTGCATACAGGCTCTTCGACTCTTTCAGCGAGATGGGTCCGCTGTTTGCAACATCGCGGCACCTTTGAGTCAACGTGTCCGCAAATTTTTGCAAGACGTCCGGTGAGCCCTTGTTCATTGCCTTTCGGGACTGCACAACATCGTTGGCGTAGTTGGGCTGTCTTGTGAAGATGAAACACTCCTCAAATGCCTTGGCCTTCACTAAGTCGTAGTCCCTCTTCTTGCTGGAGTCCCCTTGCAAGCTGTCGAGCAGCGAACGCAAGTTTGCCGAGCTGTTATATGCAGCTGCGGAGGGTGCGGCGGCGATTTGCTTTGCTGGCGCCGTCTCGGACTTGGGAATATTCGCGACCTTTTGATCGGGGTCTTTTGCGCTGATTGCCGTTGTACCGGATGACGGCGCTTTGATTTCCGGCTTGTTGGCAAAACGGCTGTACACGAAGAATGCACAAGCCGCGAGCAACAGAACGATCGCGATTTTTTGCCAGTAACTTGACTGCTGCGTCATACGATTTCTTGCAGCTGCACGGCAGCGCTTGAATCAATGGGCGGGAAAAACAGGAAGCTGATCGATTGCTAACTTTGTCAACGCATAACTCAAGCATTGCGCGTGTCATTTGCGCGCCCGCGCTTCACGCTCGGACTTTTTCCGATCGCACGCAGCAAGTGCCTCATCGACCCTCTTTTGCGAATCCGCCGCCTGTGCATTGATGCTCGCCTGCTCGGCTGAAATGAACTCTTTCAGGTCAGCTATCTGCTGAACGTCCGCCTGGCCTACCGATTGGGAGTAGGGGTTTACGTTTCCCGCACTGTCCACCACACCTATCGATTCGAGCCGACCGAGCTCCGCTTGCGCCTGGTTGATCCTTTCGGTCGACGGCACCGTGGCAAGACGTTGCGCATCTCGCCGGCAGTTCGAGTCGTCGACGGAATCGCTGATGGCTTGGACATTGGGGTCGGTCGTGGGTTGTGATGCAGGGGATTTTGCATCGCCGTTGTCGCTCGCCGATGTGTTCTTGGGCGAGGATCGATCGTCCATCACGATCTTGGCGTCTTTCCCGCAGGGATTTTGCGAGAACATCACCGAACCGTCCGCCTTGGTGCATTTGTAGACGGTCTGCGCGCCGACCGCGAATGGGGCAATGCCCAGCAAAACAGCCAAAGCAATCTTGCTCATACCCCTTCCTCTTTCGGCTCGTCGGATGATCGTACTGCCGCAGAGAATGGTGCACAACAAATCCGGTCGAACGGACATTTCTGCGCCTTGAAAGTCGATGTCGGTCACTAAATCCGCCGACGCCGCAGCGGCGAGCCCGTCAGGCCGTGAAACAAGATCGTTTGCTTTTTCCAATAATTCAATTATTATTGAAATATGAAAGAAGAAGCTGCCCTGGATGCCTTGGGCGCGTTGGCGCAGCGCTCGCGACTCGCGATTTTTCGATACCTGGTCGAGATTGGGCCGGAGGGCGCAGTCGCGAGTCAGATCGCCGAAGCGCTCGGCATCGCGCCGACGGCGCTGACGTTTCATACGAAGGAACTCGGCATCGCCGGTCTCACGCGCAGCGAGCAGCAGGGGCGATTCGTCCGCTACACCGCCAACTTCGAGGTCATGAACGACCTCATCACCTATCTCACTGAAAACTGCTGCCGCGGCGATTCTGCTGCGTGTTGTCCGCCGGCGGCTTCGTCCAAATCTGCGAGGAAAAAACATGAACCGGTTTCACGTTCACGTCTCGGTCGCTGATCTCGACCAAAGCATCGGCTTTTATTCGACGCTGTTCGGCGCGGCGCCGAGCGTGCGCAAACCCGACTACGCGAAGTGGATGCTCGACGATCCGCGGGTCAATTTTGCGATCTCCACGCGATCCTCGCAGCACGGCGTGAATCATCTCGGCATCCAGGTCGAGAATGCAGAAGGACTGCAATTGATCCGCCACCGCCTCGGGCAGGCCGATCGTGCGGTAGTCGACGAAAAGGCGACGACGTGTTGCTACTCGCGCTCCGACAAGCATTGGGCGACCGATCCGCAAGGCGTCGCCTGGGAGACGTTCCACACGCTTGGCTCCACGCCTGTTTATGGTGAAGATCGCGAACCGGGGGCGGACAAATCCACTGCTTGCTGCGTGCCGACGCCCAACAAAGCATCCGCGTCCAACTGCTGCGCCAAACCTGCCGAATGAATCTCGCTGTGACTGTTCGCCACGCCTGGCTGGCCGAATTCGGCGGAACGGCGACGCTGCTCGCCATCGTCGTCGGCTCGGGCATCATGGGCGAGCAGTTGGCGCAAGGAAACGCAGCGATCGCGCTGTTGGCGAATGCCGCGGCCACAGGAGCCGGGCTGTACGTATTGATCACGCTGCTCGGCCCGGTGTCGGGTGCGCATTTCAATCCGATGGTCACCGCCGCGATGTGGTGGCGCGGCGATCGTACCGGCGCCGAGTCGATCGGCTACATCGTTGCGCAGGTGGCCGGGGCGATCGTCGGTGTCTGGCTGGCGCATCTCATGTTCGATTTGCCGCTGCTGCAGACCGGCATCAAAGTGCGCAGCGGCATTGGCCAATGGGTCAGCGAGGCGATCGCGACGGCCGGATTGCTTTCGACGATTCTGCTCGCGCTGCATCATCGTTCGCAGGCGATCCCAGCCCTGGTCGGCGCCTACATCACGGCGGCGTATTGGTTCACCGCGTCGACGTCGTTCGCCAATCCCGCGGTGACGATCGCGCGTGCGCTCACACGCACCTTCGCCGGCATCCGACCGGCCGATGTCGGCGGGTTCATTCTCGCGCAATTTACCGGCAGTATCTTGGTACTCGCCGCGGCGCAGGCATTGCGCACCTCGCGCGTGGTCACGCCTTCAGTATCCCCCTCCTCCGAAAGTTCGCCATGACCGACCGTATCTTCAATGTCCTGTTCCTGTGCACCGGCAACTCGGCGCGCTCGATTCTTGCCGAGAGCATTCTCAGCAAGGACGGCGTAGATCGCTTCCGCGCGTTCTCCGCGGGAAGCATGCCCAAGGGCGAGGTCAATCCGCTCGCGATCGAGACGCTTGAACGCTTGGGTTATCCAACCACCAGTTTGCGTTCGAAGAGTTGGGATGAGTTCGACGTACCCGGCGCGCCGGCGATGGATTTCGTTTTCACCGTCTGCGACAACGCCGCCGGCGAGGTCTGCCCGATCTGGCCGGGGCATCCGCTGAAAGCGCATTGGGGCATCGAAGATCCCGCCGCGGTCGAGGGCTCGCACGTGCAGCAGCTGACGGCATTCGCGACGGCCTTCCGCTACCTCAAGAATCGCATCGACGCGTTCATCGCGCTGCCGCTCGACAAGCTCGAAGCCTCGTCGCTGCATGCGCATCTCGATGCGATCGGCCGGACCGACGGCACCTCGTCCGCCACATCCACATAGAATCGCCCGCAGCGGTTTAATTTGACGAGTTGTCGACGGCTGCGACAAAAAGCCTCGCCGTCGCGGGGTCGATATGGCCTTTTTTCGCCGCCATTGATCGGTCTGGATTTGCATCACGCGAGTAAAATGCGTGATGTCGAAAATGCAGACAGGAATCGAACCGTGTTCGGAAAAATCGTCGTCATCGCCACGCTCGCCGCGATCCTCTATAACCTCGGCGCGGGGCTGTACTTCATGATGGTCGACAACGGCGGCACGGGCCGCACTGTCGGCGCGCTGACGCGCCGCATCGGCTTGTCGGTGGCGCTGATCCTGTTCGTCATGCTGTGCATCGCCATGGGCTGGATTCAGCCGCACGGTGTGACGGGTTGATCCGCCGAATCGCGTCGCGGAAACCTCGATGCCGTATCGACTCGCCCTTCTGATTTTTCTCGTCGCGCTGGCGCCGCACGCGCGCGCGGAAGCAGCCGCCGATTTCGGCGAACGCCTCGCCGCCTGTGCAGCCTGCCACGGCAAGCACGGCGAAGGCGTGCAGGGCGCCGAATACTATCCGCACCTCGCAGGTAAACCGGCCGGCTATCTGCTCGAACAATTGCGTGGCTTTCGCGACGGTCGCCGCGTGAGCACGCAGATGACCTGGTACGTGCGCTTCGCTGACGATGCGTTCCTGCAGCGCATCGCCGACTACTATGCCGCGCTGCCGCCGCGCACGCGCAGCGCGGACACCGGCGCCGCGCAGCTCACCGACGAGCGCCGCCGTGTTGCGCAGAATCTCGTCGAGCATGGTGATCCCGTGCACGACGTGCCGGCGTGCAGCGCCTGCCATGGCGCGAATCTCGCCGGCCTCGAACCGGGCGTGCCTGCGCTGCTCGGTCTGCCGGTCGACTACGTGATCGCGCAATTCGGTGCGTGGCGCGAAGGTGTGCGCAACGGCGCGCCGCCCGACTGCATGCATGACGTCGCCGGCAAGATCGCGGCCGACGATATTCGCGCAATCGCGGTGTACCTCTCGCAGCAATCGAACGTCGACGGCCTGCGTCCCTCGCCGGCCGACAGTTTCGTGCCGCCGAAGGCGTGCGGATCGCTGCCGCACGCGGAGGCAACGAAGTGAGAGCACTGCGCATCGCTGCCATCGTCGCGGTTCCGTTCCTGCTCGCTGCGCTCGCGATCGGATTCTTTCTGTTCGAACAACAGGGCGGCCTCGCGCCGTACCGCATTCCGAAGGACAGCGGCCGCGTCGTCGCGAGCGATGCGGAAACGCTCCAGCGCGGCGAATACCTCGCACGCATCGGCGACTGCCAGGCATGCCACACCGCACCGGGCGGCGCGCCATTCGCCGGCGGGCGCGGCTTCGCCAGCGCCTACGGCATGATCTATTCCTCGAATCTGACGTCCGACCGCGAGCACGGCATCGGCGCGTGGTCGGTCGACGAATTCGCGCATGCGATGCGCCACGGCGTCAGCCGGCGCGGCCCGTTGTATCCGGTGTTTCCGTACGAACATTTCGCCACGCTCGCCGACGCGGATATCGACGCGATCTACGCCTACTTGCACAGTCTGCCCGCGAGCGCGAACGTGCCGCCGGCGAATCGGCTCGACTTCCCGGCGAGCTGGCGCAGCGCGCTGGTGTTGTGGCGCATGCTGCATTACCGGCCGGAACCCACGCCCCCTGCCAACGATGATCGCGGCCGCTATCTGGTCGACGGACTCGGTCACTGCGCGATGTGCCACAGCACGCGCGAGCCGAGCGGCGCGCTCGCCGCCGGCGGCTATCTTGCGGGTGGACGCATTCCGGGCAGCGGCTGGTATGCGCCGCCGCTCGATGCCAAACAACTGCAGCGCTATTCCGTCGAACAGCTCGCGGGCTATCTGCGCTCCGGCGCCAGCGATGCCGGCGCGGCGTACGGGCCGATGGCTGAGGTCGTCTACCGAAGTCTGCAAGCACTTAGCGAAGACGATGCGCTCGCGATGGCGAGCTATCTGAAGAAGGTGCCGGCGCGGCCGAGGCGCGACACGGAATTCACCTTGCTGCCGGAAGCGCCGCGGCAAACCGTCATGGGCAACGGCGCCGACATCTACAAGCACCACTGCGCCGATTGCCACGGCAACGACGGCGAGGGCAAGGGCAAGGGCGGGCAGTATCCGGCGCTACGCGATGCGGTCGCGACGGTCGCGTCCGATCCGATCAACGCGGTGCGGATGGTGCTGTACGGCGGCTTTCCGGCCGCGACGGCGCACAACCCGCAGCCGTATTCGATGCCGCCGTTCGTGCAGCAACTGAGCCCGGCTGAGATTGCCGCGGTGACGAACTACGTGCGTGAGACGTTCGGCGACCGGCGCTCGTATCTGACTCCCGCAGATGTCGAAGCGATGCACGGCATCGTTCTCGACTGACGGAGCCACGCATGCCCCACGCCGTCCAGACCGACCTCGCCTTTATCCTGTTTCTGCCGGCGTTCTGCATCGTCGGCGCGCTGTATTGCCTTTATCCGCGCACGCCGCGCAGCGCACTGCGCTGGATAGCCGACATCGCCGTGCTTGCGCTCGCGGCGTTCGCGAGCATCCAAGCGATGCGCTGGGGTTTTCGCACGGCAACGGGCGTCGGCGGCGGGTTGTGGAAACAGGTGTTCGCCACGCTGCTCGCGTTCGGCTTCTTCTTCAGCGTGGTCGGTATCGCCGCACTCGTGCGCTCGCGCTGGTTTCGACGTTTTCCCCGCGCAGCCACCTGACAAGAGCCGTCATTCCCGCGAAAGCGGGAATCCATTTTGCCTTTGCTTTCAAAAGACAAGATCAAGATGGATTCCCGCTTTCGCGGGAATGACGGCAGAAATAGATTTCCGATAGAAGAACTCTATCCGCGAAACACGTATCCGCCGCGCTTGGTCTCGTCCTCGACCAGATCCACATCGCCCAGCCCCTGGGCCAGAGACGCGGCGTCGCCGCCCTGGGCGAGCTTGATCTTCAGTCGCACTTCGTTGGCCGAGTCGGCGTAGCGCAGCGCGTCCTCGTAGGAAATCTCGCCGGCGTGGTACAGCGCGACGAGGCTCTGATCGAACGTGCACATGCCGAGGTTGGTCGAATCCTTCATCACGTCCTTGAGCTTGTGTACTTCGCCCTTGCGGATGTAGTCCGAAATCAGCGGCGTGCCGAGCATCACTTCGATCGCGACGCGACGGCCCTTGCCGTCGGGCGTCGGGATGAGCTGCTGCGCGACCACGCCCTTGAGGTTGAGCGAGAGGTCCATGAACAGCTGACTGCGGCGATCCTCGGGGAAGAAGTTGATGATGCGATCCATCGCCTGGTTGGCGTTGTTCGCGTGCAGGGTGCACAGACAAAGGTGACCCGTTTCGGAGAACGCGATCGCGTGCTCCATCGTCTCGCGCGTGCGTACCTCGCCGATCATGATCACGTCCGGCGCCTGGCGCAGCGTATTCTTCAGCGCGTTCTCCCAACTGTCGGTGTCGATGCCGATCTCGCGCTGGGTAACGATGCAGCCAGCGTGGCTATGCACGTACTCGATCGGGTCCTCGATCGTGATGATATGGCCGGTCGAGTTCTGATTGCGGTAGCCGATCATCGCCGCGAGCGAGGTCGACTTACCGGTGCCGGTCGCGCCGACGAAGATGATGATGCCGCGCTTGGTCATCGCCAGCTGCTTGATGATTGGCGGCAGGTTGAGTTCGTCGGTCGTCGGGATCTTGCCCTCGATCCGGCGCAGCACCATGCCGACGTGGCTGCGCTGGTAGAAGCAGCTCACGCGGAAGCGGCCGACGCCGGCGAGCGAGATCGCGAACTGGCATTCGTGCGTCTTTTCGAACTCTTCGCGCTGCGAGGGCGTCATCACGCTGAGCACCAAATCGCGCGACTGCTGCGGAGTCAGCGCCTCCTTGGTGATCGGCCCAATGCGTCCGGCAATCTTGATCGAAGGTGCGAGACCGGCCGTGATGAACAAGTCGGACGCCTTCTTGTGCACCATCAGCTTGAGATAGGAGTTGAAATCAGCTGGGCTCATGGCGATTCTCGAAGTCAGGCGTTCGTTAAGGATACGACGATCACTTGAACACGTCTTTGTTCTTTGCGTAGATCGACGCTTCCTGGCGCGTGACCTGGCCGCGTTTGACTACATCCTGCAGGCACTGGTCGAGCGTCTGCATGCCGAACTGGCTACCGGTCTGAATCGTCGAATACATCTGCGCGACCTTGTCCTCGCGGATCAGGTTGCGGATCGCCGGGATGCCGACCATGATTTCGTGCACCGCGATACGCCCGCCGCCGACCTTCTTCAGCAGCGACTGCGAGATAACCGCGCGCAATGACTCGGACAGCATCGAACGCACCATCGGCTTTTCGCCGGCCGGGAACACATCGATGATACGGTCGACGGTCTTCGCCGCGCTCGAGGTGTGCAGCGTGCCGAACACGAGGTGGCCGGTTTCCGCAGCGGTCAGGGCGAGGCGGATCGTTTCCAGGTCGCGCAACTCGCCGACGAGGACGTAGTCCGGATCTTCGCGCAGCGCCGAGCGCAGCGCCTCATTGAAGCCATGCGTGTCGCGGTGCACTTCGCGCTGGTTGATCAGGCATTTGTTCGCGGTGTGCACGAATTCGATCGGGTCCTCGATCGTGAGGATGTGGCCGTATTCGTTCTTATTGATGTGATCGACCATCGCCGCGAGGGTGGTCGACTTGCCTGAGCCGGTCGGGCCGGTAACGAGGATCAGGCCCACGGGCTGGTTGATCAATTCCCGGAATATCTTCGGCGCACCGAGATCGTCGAGCGTGAGCACCTCGGAGGGAATCGTACGGAACACCGCGCCCGCACCGCGGTTCTGGTTGAACGCGTTGACGCGAAATCGCGCAAGGCCGGCGATTTCGAACGAGAAGTCGATCTCGAGGAATTCCTCGTAGTCGCGGCGCTGCTTGTCCGACATGATGTCGTAGACGAGCGAATGCACCTGCTTGTGCTCGAGCGCCGGCATGTTGATTCGGCGCACGTCGCCGTCGACGCGGATCATCGGCGGCAAACCTGCGGAGAGATGCAGGTCGGAGGCCTTGTTCTTGATCGAGAACGCCAGAAGTTCCGCTATATCCACGCCCTTCCCCCGTCATGCTTGCCGTAGTGGTTCCAGGAAGTATAACGTGCGGGACAGACAACGATGTGTGCGTAATTCATGGATTCGAGGGCAAATTACCGGGCCGTGCGCGAACGGATAGCGGTCGCCGCAGAACGCGCCGGGCACGCGGTCACCCTGCTTGCGGTCAGCAAGACCAAACCAGCCGCCGCCGTACGCCAGCTAGCCGACCTCGGCCAGCACACCTTCGGCGAAAACTACGTACAGGAAGCGCTGGCCAAGCAGCGCGAACTCGCCGACCTCGACCTCGAATGGCATGCGATCGGCCCGCTGCAGTCGAACAAGGCGCGCGACGTCGCCACACATTTCCACTGGCTGCAGACGCTCGACCGGGTCAAGCTCGTCGCCGCGCTCGACCGCCAGCGCCCGGCCGCGATGGCGCCGCTGCAGGTGCTGATCCAGGTCAACATCGACGACGAAGCGAGCAAATCGGGCTGCGCTCCCAACGAGATCGGCGCCCTCGCCGACGCGATAGGCGCGGCGCCGCGGCTGGCCCTGCGCGGGTTGATGACGATTCCCGCCCCCGATCCCGACCTGCGCCGGCGCGAGGCCACCTTCGCCCGCATGCGCGGCCTATTCGAGGAACTGCGGCGCAGCCACCCCGGCGCCGATACACTATCGATGGGCATGTCGGAGGATTTCGAGGCGGCGATCGCCCAGGGCGCGACCCTCGTCCGCATCGGCTCGGCCTTGTTTGGTCCGCGCAATTGATGGCTATTTGGTATACTGCGTCACAGTTTATGGGGGCAAAAGGCGAGCCGGCTGCCTCGCCGAAAATAATAATGCGAACAAACAGCAGGCCTACTTTTCAACGATGAAACGCGTCTTGCCGCTTCGCGCTGGACTCCTCCAGATCGCGTCCTGGTTGGCGGGAGCAGGGTTGCTCTGCCTGCCGTTCATCGGCCGTGCGCAGACACCCGCGGATGGGTTGAGCAGCTCGGCGGAATACATCGCCGCCTTCGTCCGCTACGTGCACTGGCAGGACGAGGAACGCCTCGAAACCTGGAATGTCTGCATCATCGGTGACCTGCCGATCGAGCAAGACCGCGCCTATTCCGACCGCGTCGTGCGCGGCAAGGGGTTCAAGGTCCGGCGCATCGATGCGGACACGCCGCTCGCCGATTGCCAGATTGTCGACCTCACGGCGGCGGATGCGGCGACGACGGCTAAACTGCTCACGCGCTCGCGGCACCTGCCGATCCTCGCGATCGGGTCCGGCGGCGGATTCTGCTCGGCCGGCGGACAGATCTGCCTGCACCTCGGCGAACGCCTGCCGGCCGACCGGCAGAAGTTCGAAGTGAACATTTCCGCGATGCGCGACGCCGCCCTCGGCGTCAGCGCTCGCCTGCTGACGCTCGGCTCGGCGCATACGGCCGACAAGGACGTGCCATGACCGCGAGCCGGCCAACACACGAGACCCTGCCGGCGACCGCGTCGGCCGCACATATCAGCCGCGCCCTGCTGTCGATTTCCGCGCTGGCGGTGCTGATCGTCGGCACTGGCGCCTTCCTGCTCAGCTACCACTTCCTGCACGAGCAGACCAAGCGCCATCTGCAGACGCTGATCAGCTTCGCGGCGAGCGAAAGCCGCAGCGCGATCGAATTCCGCGACATGAAGACGGCGGCCGAGATCCTGCAATCGATCCCGAAGGCCGAAGGCATTGCCTTCGGCCAGATCCGCGATGCCTCCGACATCGTCCTGGCGACCATCGACCAGCGCGCAGACGGCGGCATCGGCAAGTTTGCCGACTGGATCGGCAACGAGCGGGTGACCCAGGACGTGACCGTCGAAGGCCAACGCATCGGCAGCGTGGTGCTCGAAGGCGGCGGCGAACCGATGCTGCGCACGCTCAGCGGCCTGTCCGTCGGCTTCGTGCTCGGCACGCTGCTCGTCGCGCTCTGCGCTTTGGCGTTGGCGCGCTCCTATACACAGCGCTTCACCCAGCCGATCTGGCAATTGCGCGCCGTCGTCAAGCAACTGATCGAGGATCGCGACTTCAGCCAGCGCGCGCCGCCGTCGTCGCTCGCCGAGGTCGAGGATCTGCGCAGCGAGTTCAACGTGCTGCTCGAAGAAATCAGCATGCGCGACCATCTGCTGACGCAGAGCAATGCCGCACTCCGACGCGTGGCCTATGTCGACGCGCTGACCGGCCTGCCGAATCGCGCGATGTTCGAGCCCGCGCTGCAGCGGACGATCGACGCCTGCAATCGCAGCCGCACACGCGCCTGCCTGTTCTACCTCGACATCGACACGTTCAAGTCGGTCAATGACAATCTCGGACACACGGTCGGCGACGAATTGCTCAGTCAGATCGCCGTGCGCCTGCGCGCCTGGCGTCCGCTGGAAACGACGGCGACGCGCATCGGCGGCGACGAATTCGTCGTCCTGCTCTCGCCTCTCGCTGAAGACGCCGACGTGCAGCAGATCCTCGCCGACTTGCACAGCGAACTCGAAGTCCCACTGGAGTGCGACGGCATCGTCATCCATCCCGGCACGAGCATCGGCGTTGCCGTTTATCCCGATTCGACACGCGACACGGAAGAACTCGTGCGCATGGCCGATCAGGCGATGTACGCAGCGAAGAATCGGCGCTACCAGCAAGGCCTGGTTACCCGCTGGCAATCCCCGCAGACGATCGACGAAGAGCCGACGAACGCGCCGGGCTAACGCAATCCGAATCGATCGCGACGTAAAATCCGTTTCGAGATTTCATAGGTGTCAGATATGCAAGCCAGTTTCAATTTCATCGCGCCGCGCGAGCGTCAGCGCTTCACCGCCGCGTTTGCTTTCCTCCTCACTGCACTCGCCCTGCTCGCGGGATGCGCGGCCGCGCCGCCCAAGCCGACGTTGGCTCAACGCCAGACGGCGACGCTGAGCAAACTCGGCTTCAAGAAGATCGAGGACGGCTGGCTGCTTACTTTGCCCGACCGGATCTCCTTCGAATTCAACAAGGACGACCTCAAGCCCGAATTCCGCAAAACCATCGCCGATTTCGCGCACGAGCTGCTCAACGTCGACATCCGCCAGTTGCGCGTGGAAGGCCATACCGACAACGTCGGCGTACACGATTACAACATCACCCTGTCGCAACGCCGCGCGGACGTCGTCGCCGACGCCTTCGTCGCCGACGGCTTCGCCGCGAAAGACGTCGCGCGCAAAGGCCTCGGCCCCGATCACCCCGCGGCGGACAACGACACGCCGGAAGGCCGCGCGCAGAACCGGCGCGTCGAGATCATCGTCGTCTCCAGCGCATTGGCCACGCCATGAGCGCGCCGACCTCTCGCATCGCTTTCGTCGGCGGCGGCAACATGGCGCGCAGCCTGATCGGCGGCCTCGTGCGCGCAGGCGTGCCGGGTTCGCACATTGCCGTAGCCGAACCGAACGCAGACCAGCGCGACGCACTCGTCCGCGATTTCGGTATCACTGCGTACGCCGACAGTGTCGATGCGGCGCGCGACGCCGACGCGATCGTGTTCGCGGTGAAACCGCAAGTGATGAAGACCGCATGTGCGTCATTGCGCGAGGCCATGAAAGCGCGCAAGGCGGTGATCGTGTCGATCGCCGCAGGCATTCGTATCGACCAGATCGCTGCCTGGCTCGGCGACGACCTTGCGATCGTGCGCACGATGCCGAACACGCCGGCTCTGATCGGCGCCGGTGCGGCCGCGCTCTTCGCGAACTCGCATGCCGATGCGGCACAGCGCCAGCTCGCGCAAAGCATTCTCGAAGCCGCTGGACTCGCGGTGTGGATCGACGACGAAGCGTTGATGGACACGGTCACCGCACTGTCGGGTTCTGGACCCGCGTATTTCTTTCTGCTCGTCGAAGCGCTCGAGGACGCTGCCGTCGCGCAGGGCCTGCCGCGCGACACCGCACGCGCGCTGGCGACGCAAACCTGCCTCGGCGCCGGCCGCATGATGCGCGAAGGCGGCGAAGCACCCACCGTGCTGCGTCAACGCGTCACCTCACCGAAGGGAACGACGCAAGCGGCCGTCGAAAGCTTCGAAGCGAGCGAGTTGCGCAGCATCGTTGCACACGCCGTCGCCGCGGCGACGAAACGCGGGCAGGAACTTTCCGCGCAAATGGGCGACTGAGTCTCCATGCCCTATCTCGCTAACGCCGCGGCGTTTCTGATCCAGACGATCTTCGACTTCCTGATCGGCGTGTTCCTCGTCCGTGCGATGCTGATCGCGGTCAACGCGCGGTTCTACGATCCGATCTGTCAGTTCGTCTACAAACTGACCAATCCGGTCATCACGCCGATCCGCCGACTCCTGCCGCGCGTGGGGAAGATCGATACTGCCTCGCTGGTTGTCGCCTTCGCGCTCGCGTTGATCGAACTGATCCTACTCGCCGGCGTCGCCGGCTTGCGCTACGGCCCGCTCGGCTGGCCGCTCGGGGCACTCGTCACCGTGTTGAGCATCGCTGTCTGGATCGCGTTCTGGGCGTTGCTGATCCGCGCCGTATTGAGTTTCTTCACCAATGAACGCGATCACCCGAACGCGCAGGTGCTCGTGCTGCTCACCGAGCCAATTGTGCGGCCGTTCCGCCGCCTGGTGCCGCCGGTCGCAGGAATGGATTTTTCGTTTCTGATCGCCTCGGTCGCACTCATTCTGGTGCGACTGCTCATCGTCGCGCCGTTGGCGGATCTTGCTGCACGGCTGTAGCGCCGGCGAAAAAGCGAAGGGCTACGAAAGCACGGCGCGAATGGCCGCAATATCGACATCCGGCACGATGTCGGCTTGGCCGATGCCGCGCCAGAGAATCAGACGCAGGCTGCCGGAAAGGTTCTTCTTGTCGAGCTGCATCAGGCCGATAAGCCGATCCGGGTCGAGGTCCGGCGGAATCGCCGTCGGCAGGCCGAAACGGTCGAGCACGGCGATCAATCGCTGAGTATCCGCAGCGGGCGCGCGGCCGAGATCCGCCGACAGGCGCGCGGCGAGCACCATGCCGACCGCGACGGCTTCGCCGTGCAGCAGGCCGCCGTAACCCATCGCGGTTTCGATCGCGTGGCCGAAGGTGTGGCCGAGATTGAGCAGCGCGCGTTCGCCCTGTTCGGTTTCGTCGCGCGCGACGATGCCGGCTTTCTGCCGGCAGCAATGCGCGATCGTCGCGGCAACTGCGTCGGGTTTCATGGCGAGCAGCGCGTCGGCGTGGTGTTCGAGCCAGGCAAAGAACTCCGCGTCGCCGAGCGCGCCGTACTTGATCACCTCGGCGAAGCCGGAGCGCAGTTCACGCGCGGGCAGCGTCGCGAGAGTGCCCGTGTCGATGATCACCGCACGCGGCTGGTGAAATGCACCGACGAGGTTCTTGCCCTGCGGAAGATCGACCGCCGTCTTGCCGCCGACCGAGGAGTCGACCATCGCCAATAGCGTTGTGGGCACCTGGACGAACGGGATGCCGCGCATCCAGCAGGCCGCGGCGAAGCCGGCGAGATCGCCGATCACGCCGCCGCCGAGGGCGACGATCGTCGCGTCGCGGTTGGCTTTCATTTCGGCGAGCGCGTCGAACACCTGCGCCACCGAGGCGAGCGTTTTGTGCGCCTCGCCGTCCGCGAGCATCAGTTGGGAAATCTGCACTTTTTCGTTGCCAGTGCGAATCGCCGCTTTGATGCGGTCGAGATAGAGCGGCGCGACGACATCGTTGCTGACGATCAGCGCGTGCCGGCCGCGGATCGCCTGAGCGAGCCGAGCGGCATCGTCAACGAGACCGGCGCCGATCGCGATCGGGTAGCTGCGTGCGCCGAGCTCGACGGCAAGTTCGGTGGCCGGAACGGGAGATAAATTGGATTTCATGCGGCGTGTTCGGAAGGTGACGGCGGCGCGCTGCGCTGCCAGCGGATTTTCAATTCATCGACGAGTCGCCTCGCCACCGCGCCGCTGTTCGCATTGAGCCCGGTCGGCACGATGAGGTCGGCGGTTTCGCGATACAGCGGTTCGCGTTCGGCGGCAAGGCGGATCAGGCGCTCGCGCCGGTCCGGCGCGGCAAGCAATGGGCGCTTGCGGTCGTGGGCGAGGCGCTTCAATTGCTGCTCGACCGTGGTCTCCAGATACACGACATAGCCGCGCTCGCGCAGATGCTGGCGGTTCTCGGCCGCGAGCACCGCGCCGCCGCCGGTTGAGAGCACGATGCCCGGCCGGGTGCTGAACTCGGCCAACGCCTCGGCCTCGCGTTTGCGGAAGCCGGCCTCGCCCTCGAGTTCGAAGATCAGCGTGATCGTGGCGCCGCTGTGCTCCTCGATCTCGTGGTCGAGATCGAGGAAGTCGAGGCCGAGCTGCGCAGCGACGCGCCGCCCGACCGTGGTCTTGCCGGCGCCCATCGGACCGATCAGAAAGAGGCTGGGGGCGGGGTTCATGCGGAAATGGTAACAAAGTGGGCGCGCGATTCAGTGCCTGTTTGCGATCCAAATCGCGTAAAATAGGGCGATGTTCCGCTTCATCGTCATCTTTCTGGTCAGCCTGCTGGTGCTGTTCGCGGTCGAACTGCTACAGCCGGTGCAGGAGTACGTGATCATCCCGTTCACGGGCTCGCTCGCGCATGTGGCGGTGTGGATCATGCAGTTCTTCGACGGCACCGTCGTCGCCCAGCTCAACAGCATCCGCAAGGGCACGGACGGTCCCGGCATCGAGATCGTCGCCGGCTGCAACGGCGTCGAGGCGGTGCTGATCCTGATTTCGGCCGTGCTCGCGTTTCCGGCGCCGTGGAAGTACAAGCTCGCCGGCATCGGCATCGGCTTTGTCGCGATCCAGGCGCTCAATCTCGTGCGCATCATCAGTCTGTATTACCTGCTGCTGTGGAATCGGGTCTGGTTCGACTGGTTCCACCTCTACCTCTGGCAGGCGCTGATCATCCTCGACGCGCTCGTGTTCTGGCTGGTCTGGCTGCGCTGGCTGCCGCGTGAGCCGAGGCCACCCGAAGCCTCCCCGCCCGCGCCGCCGCTTGCTGCGACCGCATAAGCCTTCCTCCCCGCTGGCGACTAGACTCGCGCGACGCACGGCGCGTCGCCGCGCGCATCCACAATGGAGGGTCAGGATCATGACCGTAGCGAAAGTGATCGAGATCAGTTCGTCCTCGTCCAAGGGCATCGAGGATGCGGTAAAGGACGGCTTGAAGCGTGCGGCGAAGACCATCAACAACATCAAGGGCGCTTGGATCAACGACATCAAAGTGGTCACCGATGATGCCGGCAAGGTCAGCGAATGGCGCGTGAATATGCGCGTCAATTTCGTCCTGGATTAACCTCCTGCGTCGGCTCGCCGCATCCGCGGCGGGCCGCGCGCGCGGCGTGCTAGCATCGTAGGATGAACGCGCCGCAGAATTCTTCCGACCCGATCTACCTCGAAGCGATCGCGCAATTCAGCGATCTGCTCGACGAAGCTGCCGCCGCCGGCGAACCCGAGCCGACCGCGATGACCTTGGCCACGGCCGATGCCGCCGGACGCATCTCCGCTCGTATCGTTCTACTCAAGGCGGTCGACGAGCGCGGCTTCGTGTTCTACACCAACTACGAAAGTGCCAAGGCGCAGCAATTGGCCGCGCATCCGAACGCGGCGCTGTGCTTTCACTGGAAGACGTTGCGCGATGTCGTGCAGGTGCGTGTCGAAGGTACGGTCGAAAAGGCCGGCGCTGCAGAGTCCGATGCGTATTTCGCCTCGCGCCCGCGCGAGAGCCGCATCGGCGCCTGGGCGTCCAAGCAGTCGCAGACGTTGGCCGACCGCGCCGAACTCGATGCGCGCATCGCCGACGTCGAGCAGCGCTTCGCCGCTGTTGACGTGCCGCGTCCGCCGTTCTGGGGCGGCTACCGTCTCGTCCCCGACATGATCGAGCTTTGGTTCGGACAGCGCGCGCGCCTGCACGATCGCGTGCGCTATGAACGCACGGCCGACGGCGCGTGGGGCAAGCACCTGCTTTATCCATAGCCGCGCCGTCGCGATGTCCGGCCCCCAGCGCATCGTCTGCCTGACCGAAGAGCCGACCGAGGTGCTGTACGCGATCGGCGAACAGGATCGCATCGTCGGCATCTCGGGCTTCACTGTGCGGCCGCCGCGTGCGCGCAGAGAGAAGCCCAAGGTTTCCGCGTTCACCAGCGCGAAGATCGGCGAGATTCTCAAGCTCGAACCGGATCTCGTGATCGGCTTCTCCGACATCCAAGCCGACATCGCGCGCGACCTGATCAAGGCCGGCGTAGAGGTATGGATCAGCAATCATCGATCCGTCGCCGGCATCCTCGACTACATCCGCCGGCTCGGCGCACTTGTAGGCGCGACGGCGAAGGCCGAGGCGCTCGCTTGCGAAGCGGAAACCAAAATTGCAAACGTGGAACGTGCCGTTTCCGAGCTGGCCACATCGCGGCGCCCGCGCGTCTATTTCGAAGAGTGGGACGAGCCGATGATTTCGGGCATCCGCTGGGTCGCCGAACTGGTGCGCATTGCCGGCGGCGACGACATCTTTCCGGAACTGGCGGAGAAATCGCTCGCGCGTGATCGCATCATTGCCGACGCCGGCGAAGTTGTTCGTCGCGCGCCGGACATCATCCTCGGTTCCTGGTGCGGCAAGCGTTTCCGTCCGGAGAAGGTAGCCGCGCGGCCGGGATGGCAGGGCATTCCCGCCGTGCGCGACGCTGAGCTGCACGAGGTAAAATCGCCGATCATCCTGCAGCCGGGCCCGGCTGCATTGTTCGACGGACTCGATGCATTGCATCGCATCGTCGTCGAATGGGCGGGCAAATTCGCCGGCGGCAATTCGCAGTCAGGGACAACGAAATGAAAAAGTATACGAATCTGTCGACGGCCTTCACGTTGGCCCTGGCGTGTGCGGCCTGCTCGCATATTCCGCTGATAGGCCACGGCGACAAGGAATCCGAAGCGCCGAAACCGGCCGCGCCTGCAGAAAAACCGGCGGCGCAAACCGCGCAGGCAAAACCGGAGCCTGCGCAAGCTCCGATGCCGGCGGCGCCCACTTCTGCAACTGTTTCTGCCGCCGGCACGCCACAAGGCAACGCTGCGGATCGGCACATCGAATTGAAATACGCATTCAAAACAGCCGCGGCACCGAATCGCGTCTACGCAGCGATCACCGGCCCGGCGCGCTGGTGGGATTCGAGTCACACCTTTTCGGGCAATGCCTCGAACCTTTCGCTCGATGCGCGTGCTGGCGGCTGCTGGTGCGAACAACTCGCCGACGGCGGCAGCGTGCAGCACATGACCGTGCTCACCGCCATGCCCGAGCGCATGCTGCGTCTTTCCGGCGGCCTGGGTCCGTTGCAGTCCGGCGCCGTGAATGCAGTGATGACCTGGACGATCAAACACGACGGCACGGGCAGCGAGGTCAATATGAGTTATCTCGTCGACGGCTATTTTCCCGGTGGGTTGGACAAGGTGCGCGATGATGTCGATTCGGTGCTTAGTCTTCAGGTTGAGAGGTTGCGCGCGTACGTCGGCGCTAAGTAGCTCGATTCCTTAGGTCCGTTTTTTGCTCGTCATTCCCGCGCAGGCGGGGCTTTCAATTTTGGCTCGTCATTCCCGCATGCTCGTAGCGGGAATCCAGCGCCTTTGCTCTTGATTCTGCTCTGACCGCGTCCCTTCGTTTTTCCGCTCGCATCCGTGCGAGCGGGTCACTTTCTCTTGCTTGTGCAAGAGAAAGTAACCAAAGAGAACACACCCCGGGAGCCGCGCTGCCTGCGGCAGTGCGCAAGGTCAGGCCGGGGTTCGCTCGATGGGCATCCTGCCCATTCGCGAACTCGCGCGCATCCCTGCGCGCGACCCTATCGGGCGATTCCGGCCTGCCCTCGCCGCGGCTGACGGGGCCCAGGATCAACAGCAACGGCCAGAGCAAAAGCGGTTTTGCTTCTGCCTTTCGCTTTTCGCTTCGGCGCGAGGGATCGCGCGCATTCCGCTGTTGCACAGGGATGTGCAATCAGCGGAACCCGGCCGCTGACGCGGACCCGACGCGCACGATGCGCGTCGGGCGCAAGGCGCTGGGGCGTGTTTCTTTGCCTACTTTCTTTGCACGAGCAAAGAAAGTAGGCCGCTCGCCGCAGGCGAGTGGAAGCCTTTGCTCTTAATGAAAAACAAAACAAGCAAAAGCAAAAGCAAAGACACTGGATTCCGGCTTCCGCCGGAATGACGAGCGGAAGAGCAAAGGCGCCGGATTTCCGCTAAGAGCATGCGGGAATGGCGATAGGAGCCAAGCGCGACAAAGCGCCCCCTACGGTACAATGAGCGCCATGCGCATCCTCCTGCAAACCCAACCGTTGGCCGCCGAAGCGCCGCGCTATTATCAGATCCAGCTGCAGCAGGATCTGCTCGGCGGCTGGACGCTGACGCGCGAGTGGGGTCAGCAGGGAGGTCGCGTGAGTCTCAAGCGCGAAGTGTTTCTCGAACGCGACGATGCCCTCGCCGCCTTCGAGCACGCGCGCGACGCGCAACTCAAACGCGGCTTTCGCCTGATGTTCAGTCAGGGGATCGATTCGCCGTATTCCTGATCCCTTCGCGGCTTCACGCCAGGGCCGCGAACCGCAAGAGAAAAACATGCCAAACGATCGCTTCCTGCGCGCGCTCGCGCGCCAACCCGTCGACGCCACGCCCGTGTGGATCATGCGCCAGGCCGGACGCTATCTGCCGGAATATCGCGCCACGCGTGCGCGCGCCGGCAGCTTCGTCAATCTGTGCAAGACGCCGGAGTTGGCCTGCGAAGTCACGCTGCAGCCGATCGCGCGCTATCCGCTCGATGCGGCGATTCTGTTTTCCGACATCCTGACGATTCCCGACGCGATGGGCCTGGGTCTGTCGGTCGACGAAGGCGTGGGTCCGCGCCTCGCCAAGCCGGTGCGCACGCGCGCGGAGATCGACGCGCTTGGCGTACCCGACCCGGAGACCGACCTGCGCTACGTGATGGATGCCGTGCGCGTGATCCGCCGCGAGCTCGACGGCAAGATCCCGCTGATCGGTTTCGCCGGCAGCCCGTGGACGCTGGCCTGCTACATGATCGAAGGAGAAGGCTCGGCGAGCTTCGCGCGGCCGAAGGCGCTTGCGCTGGAAGAACCCGAGACGATGCATCGTCTGCTCGACGTGATCGCACGCTCGGTCGCCGCCTATCTCGCTGCGCAAGCGGCCGCCGGCGCGCAGGCGCTGATGGTGTTCGACACCTGGGGCGGCCTGCTCGCACCAACGATGTTCCGCGAATTCAGCCTGCGCTACCTGGCGCAGATCGCGCAGGCGCTGAAGAACGACGCCGTCGCCAAACATGTGCCGCTGATTCTTTTCTCGAAGGGCGCGAACGGCCATCTCGAAGCGCTTGCCGACACCGGTTGCGCCGCGCTCGGCCTCGACTGGACGATCTCGCTCGCTGATGCACGCGCACGCGTCGGTGAGCGCGTCGCATTGCAGGGCAATCTCGATCCGGCAGTGCTGCATGCCAGCGCCGACGCGATCCGCGCCGAGGTCGGTCGCGCGCTCGCGGAGTTCGGCGCGCATCCAGGCCATGTGTTCAATCTCGGCCACGGCATTACGCCCGATGTCGATCCAGCGCGCCTCGGAGTGTTGATCGACGCGGTGCATGAATTGAGCGCGGGCAAGCTCCGTTAAGCCGGCACGGCCACCGGCATCGGTAGCGCCGGCGGCGTCGCGGGCTGCACGTACGGCGCGACATCGCGCGCAATGAAACGGCGGTCGACACCGCGCAGGATGTTGCGCACGAGCGCGATCGCCGGCGCCGACTCGAACACCGCGGAATGCACGCTGTCGCGTGTGTCGATGTAGTTAGTGACGTCGAACTCGAACACGTTGTCCCACACATTCGCCGGGTCGGCGAGGCCGCTGCGGCCGAGACGACGTGTGCCGAAATGTTTCAGTCCCGCCGACATGCCGAGCACTTGGTCGAGACCGGTGTACAGCGCAGCGATGCGGTAGCACAGATTCGCCATCAAGTCGCCGTCACTGCCGGACGGCTGGTCGCGCTCAAACAGGTCGTTGTCGACATCGGCCGCGACCATGACGAATTGGTTGATCAAGCTGACCAGCTGCGGATCGTTGAGCTGTTTCGACGCGGCGACAAGCGCCTCCTGCATGACGTAGTTGCCCATGCTGTGCGCGAGCACCGACACTTTCATGCGGCAGAACTTGGCTGGGTCGTCGGTGCGCGCGGCGATACGCTGACGCAGCGTGAGGTAGTCGTTCAATTCGACCAGCAGCCCGGCGAGATCGGGCGCGCTCGCACTCGCACCTTCGCGATCGGCGAGGTAGCCGGCGACGTTGCCTTTCGAGGGCCACGAATACAACACGAGTTGGCCGAGCTCGCCGCCTTCGATGAGGCTGCTCTTGATCAAGAGATAATCCTTGACCGTGTCTACCCAATCCGAGTTGTAGCCGTGCACGAACAGGCACAGATGTTTCTGCTCCTCGTGCTCGGCCTCCGGCACGATCGGGCATTCGGTGCCGATCTCTTTCAACTGCGTGACGAACGCCTGCCGCGTCACCTTCGTCCACGCCGCGAGGCTGATGAGCTTAGTCGGATCCGCATCGCCGGGTGCGGTGTAGAAACCGAGGGCCGCGAGACGCGAACCCAGCTGGTCGCCATCGCGGTTGCGATTGCTGATCATCAAATACGGGCGCATGGGTGCTACCTCGAAGAATCCGTTTCGCGAAGTCCGATTATGCGCTCACGCGGATAGCGGAACGATGACGGAGTCGATGCATTCGCGCAGCATGTCGCCAGTAACCGGTTTGCGCAGGAACGCGTCCATGCCCGCCTCGAGGCACTGCGCTTCCTCATTGCCGATCGAACGCGCACTGATGCCGATCAGCGGCAGGCGCGGCGATTGCCGCTGTGCTTCCCGCGCGCGCAGCGTGCGTGCGAGCGCGAAGCCGTCGAGGCCGGGCAAGTCAAGGTCAAGCAACGCCAGATCGAGCTGCATCGACTCGATTTCTGCGAGCGCAGCCAAGCCGTGTTCGACATGACGCACGCGATGCCCTTGCGCTTCGAGCAGGCCGACAACCACCGCGGCAACGGTCGCGTCGTCCTCGACCAAAAGGATGCGCAGATGACGCGCAGCGGATGTCGTCGTCCCCGGGCTCGTTGTCGCTTGCGTGCTCACACTGCCCTGCGCCTCTTCGCGCAGCGGCAAGGCGACGCGGAACGTGCTGCCGACGCCCTCTTCACTGTCAAGTGCGATTTCGCCGCCCATGTGCGCGACGAGTTCACGGCAGATCGCCAGGCCCAGACCGCTGCCGCCGAAGCGCTGCTGCGTGCCCTGCGCCTGCTCGAAACGCTGAAACAGGCGTGCGCGCGTCGAGTCGGCGATGCCGGGGCCCGTATCGCGCACGCGAAACTCGACGGCCCCGTTCACACCGCGCACCAGCTCGACCGCAACACTGCCGCGCTCGGTGAACTTGATCGCGTTGTTGGCGAGATTGAGAAACACCTGCTTGATGCGCACGGCGTCGCCGAGCACATGTCGCGGTGCATCGGGCGCGATCGCGGCGGTGAACGCCAAACCTTTCTTCTCGGCCATCGGGCGTACGAGCGCGGCGACGTCAGCGACGAGCGCGTGCAAGTCGAGCGGCGCGTTCTCCAATTCCAGCCGGCCCGCTTCGATGCGCGCGAGGTCGAGCGAGTCGTTGACCATGCGCAGCATCATCTGCCCTGACGCCTGGATCGCTTCGGCAAAGCCGCGCTGTTTCGTGTCGAGCGGCGTGCGCAGCAGCAGCTCGGTCATGCCGAGCACTCCGGTCATCGGCGTGCGGATTTCGTGGCCCATCGTAGCGAGGAAGTCGGTCTTCGCCGCGCTCGCCGCTTCGGCGAAACTGCGCTGCTGTTCGGCGAGAGCGAGCGCGTGCCGGCGCAGCAAGCGCGCACGGTAGTTGCGCAACATCCACCACGCAAGCAGCAGCAAGACAAGCGCGTAGCCGGCGTATGCCCAGCGCGTCGCCCACGGCGGCGCGGGCTGATCGAAGCTCAGCGAGGCGACCTCACTCCACACGCCGCTCGCGTTCGCCGCGCGCAATTGCAAAAGATGGTGCCCGGTAGGCAGTTGTGAGTATTCGCGTTCGTTGCGATTGCCGGTATCGACCCAGCCGCTGTCGACTCCGCTCATCTTCCACTGGTAGCGATTACCCAACGGATCGGCGTAGGAAAGCGCCGCGGCATGGACGCGCAAATCGCGATCGTCCCAATCGAGCGCCACCGCCGGCCCGGCATCGGGCAACGCCATATCGTGCCCGTCGCGGCGTATCGAGAGGCCGTCGAGCACCAATCGCGGCGGCACGGCATTGTCCGCGACTCGCTGCGGCACGAAGCCGACCACGCCGCCGAGCGTTCCGCCGAACACGCTGCCGTCGGGACGCACGATGAACGGCATGCGGCTGAACTCGGCGCTGACGAAACCATCGTGGGCGCCGAATTGGTGGATCGTGCGCGTGCGTGGATCAAAACGCCACAAGCCGCGCGGGCTGCCGACCCACACCGTTCCGCCGGCATCGATGTGCATGCCGCCGACGGTGAGCGAAGGCCAGCCTGACTTCGCATCGACACGCTCGATCGATTCGAGCCGGCCGTCCTGTTCACGATAGTGTTCGAGCGCACCGGGAACGTGCAGCCAGAGCGTGCCGTCGGGCGCGTAAGCAAATGCCAACACACGCGACGCGGGGGCGCCGGGCACGGCGGCGAAATGCTGCACCGTCGTATCGAAGCGATCGAGGCCCGCGCCGCTCGCGGCGAGCAGCGCGCCGTCGCGGTCGAATCCGATCTGATCGATCTCGGCGTTACGCAAACCCGAGTTCTGTTCGTCGAAACGCTCGATCGCGTGCGTCGCGGGATCGACGCGATGCATCGCGCTGCCGTAACTGCCCACCCAAATCGCGCCCGAATCCGCTTGCGCGAGCAGATAGACGATGCCCGGAGCCAGCGCGTCGCCGCGCTTTTTGTCGACCGGGAGATCGCTGAACTTTCCGCTCTGCAGATCATAGACACGCAAGCCGCGCGTGTGTCCGACCCAAAGCTGACCCTGCCGATCGGCCAGCACCGACCACAGCGCTTTGTCCGGCGCCGGCAACCGCGCTTCGGCGTGCTCCACGCCCCCCGTGGCCGGATCGAGCAGATCGATGCCGCCGCTCGAATTGACCACCCAGACCCGCCCGGCAGCATTCTCCGCCATGCCCTGCACGCGATTCGCGGAGAGGCTTGCCGGATTGCCCGGATCGTTGTGGTACAGACTGAAGTTGCGCCACTGCGCCGGCAGCCGCGCAATGCCGCCCTCGAACGTGGCGAACCACAACCCGCCCTCGTGATCGCGCATCGCATCGAACGCTGTGTTGCCGGGGAAACTGCCGGGCACCGCGGAATTTTCCTGATAGGCGTATAGACGTCCGTTTGCGTCTCTGCGATTGATGCCGCGGCGACTGCCGATCCACAGTTCTCCCGCGCCGTCGCGAACCATGGCGTACGCGTAGGGGTCGCTCAGCTCGCGCTCGGCGACGACGCTTGCCTGGAAGTCGGCACCGATGTGCAGCAAACCGTGACGCGTTCCGGCGAGAAGAGTGCCGTCCGCGTCTTCGCTGACGCTGGTCACGTTGAAGCGCCCGTCGGCTGCGATCGCGGCGAGATCGATGTGCCGGATCGCGCCATCCGTTGCGATCACGTCGATGCCCACGTCCATGCCGACCCACAAGCGTCCGGCACGGTCGAAGTAGAGAGCAAGAATGTTGTCCGAAGCGAGTCCCTGCGTGCCGCCGGGCTGTTTGCGCAGATGCGTGATCTTGCCTGTGCGCGGATCGAGATGATCGAGGCCACCGGCATAACCTCCGGCCCAGATCGTCCCGGCGGCGTCGCCAGTGATCGCCCAGACATCGCTCGGCGCGAGACTGGCCGGATCGTTGTCGTCGTGGCGGTAATGAACAAAGCGATCGCCGGCGCCCGGATCGAGCATGCTCACGCCGTTGTCGCCACCGCACCAAATGCGATTGTCGCGATCGACGTAAACGGCTTGCACCTCGTTGCCCGCGAGCGAATCCGCATTGCCCGCGTCATGCCGCCACACGCGAAATCCGGTGCCGTCGTAGCGCGCCAAGCCGTCGCGCGTTCCGATCCAGATGTAGCCTTTGTGGTCCTCGACGATTTTGTAGACGCGGTTGGAAGGCAGCCCGTCGGCCACGCTGAGGTTGTGGAAATACGGTGTGGCGGCCAAAGCCGCGCTGTCTGTTTTGCTCTGTGTGACGCGATCCGCATCTTGCGGTGACGACGACGCAAGCAGCACGGCAAGCATCAAGTTGGCGATCATCGGCTGTTCCCTACCGGTTCGGGCCGATGATGCCAGAAACCACGGCTGCTCCAGTAGAATCGGGACAACTCGCTCTTATCTCGGACCATGCCGAGCCCAAGCCGCCCGCTGCGCCTGATCCTCCTCGCCGTGCTCGCGCTCGTTCTCGCGGCGCTGCTGTGGACGACGATCGCTGCGCTGCGCGGTGGCATCGCGCTGTGGCAGGAGTTGCGCGATCTGCCCGCGTGGATGCAATACACCGCGGCGGGCTTGATCGCAATTGCGGTGCTCGGTTTCGCCTGGATTGCCTGGCGCCTGCTGCGACCCCGATCGCATCGTCGCGTCGCCGCGAAGGCCGCGGAACGCGCGGACGTGCAGACGCGTATCGACGTACTTTCACAGCAGCACGCCGACACCGCGGCGCTGCAATCCGAGCTCGCTGAACTCGACCGGCGCGCGCGCAGCGAGCTGCTTTACATCGCCGTGTTCGGCGAAATCAGTGCGGGTAAATCGAGCGTGATCCGCGCGCTCGCTTCGGGTGCGGCGCCGCCTTCCGACGTGCTCGGGGGCACCACGCGTGCAGTCACACATTATTCCGCGCGGATCGGCGCCACCGACGTCGTGCTTGCTGACGTGCCCGGCACGCACGAAGTCGCCGGTGGTGCACGCGAATCGATTGCGCGCGACGAAGCGCTGCGCGCGCATATCGTCCTCTACGTCTGCGCCGGCGACCTGACCCGTGACCAGGACGCCGAACTGCGCTGGCTGCGCGGTTTCGGCAAGCCGCTCGTGCTCGTGCTCAACAAGGCCGATCAGCTGCATCACGAGGAACGCGAAGCGCTCAGCGCCGTGCTGCGCCAACGTTATCGCGATGCGACCGATGCGCAGGTGCTGGTCAGCGCGGGCGGCACGCAGACCATCGAACGCCGTCTCGCCGACGGCCGCAGCGAAAGCGTCACACGCGAGCGTGCACCCGATATCGCCGCGCTCGTCAATATGCTCGACCGTTATGCAGGCGACGGCACCGCGGCCTTCGAGCCGGCACGCGAAGCCGCCGTGCTGAGCCGTGTCGACACGCGTGTGGACGAACTCGAAGCCGCCGTTCGCGAGCGCGACGCAGAAGCGATCGTGTCCAAATACACGCGCCGCGCCGTCGTCGGTGCGCTCGCCGCGGTGATGCCCGGCAGCGATCTTGTGATTCAGGCCGTGCTCGCGACAGCACTCGTGCGCGAATTGTCCAAACTCTACGACGTGCCGGTGCGCGACATCGATGTTGATGCCTTCATCGCGCAGGTCAAATTGACCGTGCGCACGAGCACCTCGCTGGTGCTCGCGATCGCCGGCAATGCGGCCAAAGCGTTTCCGGGCCTCGGCACGCTCGGCGGCGGCGTGCTGCACGCAATTGCTTACGGGCTGATCTTCGACAGCCTCGGCCGCGCAGTCGCGGTGACCCTTGGGGAGCGCCATGCCCTCGACCGTGACGCCGCGAGCAGCGCGCTGTCGCGGCTGCTCGCCGACACCAGCACCGAGCGGCTCAAGCGCATAGCGCAGTACGCACTGCGCGGCGAGAAAGAAGAATCGTAGCCACCCTGTCTTTATGCCGAGAGAGGGACGAACACATCGTTCCATCAATGAAGCTTGTTCCCGTCACGCCGCTATCGCATAGTCTGGCCATGTCCATCGCCCGCGCCGTCGCCGTTTTCACCCTCGCGCTGCCCCTGGCTGCGTTCGCGGCGCCGCGCGACTATCGCCTGGACGCGGTGCATACGCAGGTCACAGTGAGCGTCAGCCACCTCGGCTTCTCGCATCCCGGCGGGCGGCTGCATGTGAAGAGCGGCTATTTCCGCTTCGATCCGGACGACTGGAGCTCGGCTCAGGTCGATGCCACCCTCGATACCGCGTCGATCGACTTCGGCGACGCCGCCTGGAACGACAAGCTGCGCTCGCGCGAGTTTCTCGATGCCGTGCACTACCCCACGGTGCGCTTCGTCTCCGAGCGCGTCGAGAAAACCGGCGAAAAAACCGGCGTCGCCCACGGCAAGCTGACCTTGCTCGGCATCACGCGGCCGCTCGATCTCGCCATCACCTTCAACCGCATCGGCGTGCACGCCTACACGTTTAAATGGACGGCCGGATTCAGTGCAAACGCACAACTTAAGCGTTCGGATTTCCGCATGACGAAATACTTGCCCGACGTCGGCGACGAGGTCAGCATTCGCATCGAGGCCGAGGGCGTGCGCGACAAGGATGCGCAAGCGGACGCCGAACACGTGCAAGATCCCGCTTCCACTGCCCACCCGACGGAGCAATGACATGCCTTTGAAGAGCGATGCCCAGCACTGGGGCGGCCTGACGAAGACGTTTCACTGGCTGATCGTTCTGCTGATCATCGTGCAAGGCGTCCTCGGCCTGTATATGGTGGACTTGCCGAAAAAGCCGAACATCATCCCGTACTACAGCTTCCACAAGTCTCTGGGCATGACGGTGCTCGCGCTCGCCCTGCTGCGCCTGATCTGGCGCGTGTACGATCGGCGCCCGGAGGAACCCGCATCGACGCCTCGTTGGCAAGTGCTCGGCGCGCGCACCGGCCATGCCCTGCTCTACGGGCTGCTGTTCGCTGTGCCGCTGTCGGGGTGGTGGTTCGATTCGGTCACCGCGCTGCGGCCAATGTACTTCTTCGGCTTGTTCGAAGTTCCGCACATCGCCGCGCCCGATCCGAACTTCAAAGATCTCGCCCAAGAAACGCACGAATGGCTGTTCTGGCTGCTCGTCGCCGTCGCCTGCGGCCACGCGGCGATGGCCTTCGTTCATGAATTTGTCAGCCGCGACGGTACGCTGTCGCGCATGCTGCCCGGACGGCGCGCGCTGGCCATGCCTGTTGCCGCCGCCGCTTCCGAACCCATGCCCACCATGATGGAGAACGACCATGTTGAAACCCCGCCTTCTGCTCCCAGCCCTGCTGCTGACCCTGCCGATCGCGGCCCAGGCGCGTGACTGGGCGGTCGATGCCGCGCAATCGACGCTGACCTTCAAAGGCACGTATCAAAACGAAGGCTTCGCCGGCAAATTCAAGAAATTCGACGCGGCGATCAGCTACGACGAGGCGGACCTGTCGAAGTCGAAGTTCGACGTGAAGGTCGACGCCGCCAGCGTCGACACGGCCAGCAGCGAGCGCGACGATTCGCTCAAGGGCGACGAGTTCTTCGACCCGAAGAAATTCCCGCAGGCGCATTTCGTCACCGAGTCGTTCGCCAAGGGCGCCGACGGCAGCATCGAAGCGAAAGGCAAGCTGACGATTCGTGACAAGACCCAGCCAGTCACGCTCAAGGTCAAATTCGCAGCGAGCGGCGACAAGGCCACACTCGACGTCGACACCGTGCTCAAGCGCGCCGATTTCGGCCTCGGTACCGGCAAGGACTGGAACGACATCGGCGCTGATGTGCCGGTGCACGGGCATTTAGCGCTGACGGGCAAGTAAAAGCGCATTGGCCGCAAAGAGCGCAAGCGATTGGTGGAACCGGCTGACTGCGCGGCTTGGCATAGCCGGCAGTCCCGCCGCCCCTCGCGCCGACACGCATGTCGCGCAGACGAGCGAAGCGTTGCATGCGCTGCTCGAAGATAAGAGCATACCCTCCGGCGTTCGCGTCGAACTGGCCGAGGATTTCACTCAGGTCCAGGCTTTGCTCGACAAACTCACCGCGGGCGAACTGCACATCGCCGTGTTCGGCCGCGTCAGCGTGGGCAAATCCGCGCTCGGCAACGCCCTGCTCGGTCGCGCCGCGTTCGCGACCGGCGTGCTGCACGGCACGACGAAAGCGCGCAACGCCGAACGCTGGCACGAAGTCGCCGGCCAAGGCCTACGCCTGATCGATACGCCCGGCATCAACGAGCTCTCGGGCGAGGAACGCGAACGGCTCGCCTTCGACGTCGCCGCGATCAGCGACCTCGTCATTTTCGTCGTCGACGGCGACATGACGCAGAGCGAGCTCTCGGCACTGCAGACGCTCGGCAAGACGCAGCGCCCGCTTCTGCTCGCCTTGAACAAGGCCGATCGCTACACCGCGGACGAGCGCGAACGCCTGCTTGCGAGATTGCGCGAGCACGCGGCCGGCCTCGTCCGCCCCGACGATGTGATCGCCTGCGCGGCGTTGCCGGCCGAGCGTATCGTAGTGCAAGTCGCCGCAGACGGCAGCGAGAGCGAAGCGCGCGTGCCACAGGCACCCGACGTCGCCGCGCTCGACGCGCGCGTGCGCGCGATCGCCGAACGCGAAGGCAAAACGCTTGCCGCACTCAACGCGGGCTTGTTCGCAGGCGATCTGTCCGACCGCGTCGCCGTGCGCGTTGCCGCCGCGCGCCGCGATCTGGCACAGCGCGTGATCCGAAATTACTGTCTCGCCAAGGGCGTCGCTGTCGCGCTCAACCCGGTGCCGGTCGCCGACCTGCTCGCCGCCGCCTCGCTCGATGTCGCCCTCGTGCTGCATTTGGGAAAAGTATACGGAATGCCGCTGACGCGCAGCGAAGCGGGCACCCTGATCGCGACGATCTGCGCACAGCTGGCCGCGCTGATGAGCGCGATCTGGGGCGTGCATCTCGTATCGAGCGCGCTCAAAGGCGTCAGCGCGGGATTGACCACGGTCGTTACCGCCGGCGCGCAGGGCGCGCTCGCTTGGTACGCGACCGAACTCGTCGGCAAGGCCGCCGAAAAGTACTTGGTGCAGGGCAAATCCTGGGGCGAAGGTGGCGCCAAGCGCGCGGTGGCCGACATCGTAGCCGGCCTCGACCGCGACTCAATCCTGCGCGAAGCGCGCGCGGCAATCCTGGCGCGATTGCGCTCTTGATCAACTTGCAATGCTTTCCATCGCGGGTCACTGCGTAATCATCATCGCCTATCCGCAGGATTCCTAGAACCCATTGGTTTTCCATCGGCTTAGGCCGCCAACATGCAGGCACTTTAGCGGCGACGCCCTTTCAACGGGGAGGCGCACGGTCTCCCCGATGCTTCGTCATTTTCTAGAGTCTAAGAAATGGAGATTGAAAGGGAACTGACGGACTCGACGATCGATTTTGATACCAGACTCGTCGGTCGCGAAGGATGCGGCACCGCTGCGCGTGCCCCGGTGCCGCAGTGGGAACTGGGTCTACCTCGAAAGATAAACTCGAGCCGTCGCTCAGTTATGCGGGCAATAGATATTCCCCGTAAAATAACCGTCATTTTCCAGCGTCAGCTGGACCTTTGTTGCAATCCCAGTGCCCTCTCCCGTCACGCCCGTAAGATCGCCGCTGTTATCGCGGTTGGGATCGATCTTCCAAGGTCCCGCTCCATGAAGCTGCGTCAGTGGATAATCGGCCGTCGGCGGGATATTGGCGTTGATGTTGCCGTCAAGAATCCAGGTCATCGTGCCGGCCCCACAGCCCACCACATAACCCGTCAATGTTTCGACCAAATGCACCCTCAATTGGCCTGGAACCAGCGTCGCATAAATACACCCATCCCACTTTGAAGTTCCATACCAAGTATCCAGAGGCGGTTGCACGCCCCAGGCGACTCGGCCATGAAATGGCACCCCTCCCAGGCTGCACAACATCCCAGGCACACCAGCATCGAGAACGCCCTCATCATGAAAATGGGCTAGAACAGGCAGTTGTTTGCCCATCATCTCGCTAGCTTCGATGCTGCTTCCAGCGAACGCAGTGAAAAACGCAATAGCAATTTCGCGTTTCATTTGCCGCCCCCATTTGTAGCGGCCATACCCCATCGTTAAAATAATTTAAAATGTGAACTGTGTCAATATTATTATGCGCTACCCAGCACGTTTTTGTATTACTTGAACGCCACAGTTCAATTCGAATCGCTTAATTAGTAGATCGTTTATCCAGTCGGCGCTCTCTGGGCGAATGAGCCAGCGCTAGTTATTTAGTTGCTGGTTTTAGTTGCGCGAAAATATTGGTTGCGCGGGTAGGCTACGCGGGCCTAAAAAGCGAGGGTCAGTGCGATGCCTTGAACGGCCAATCGAATTCACGTGCGGTGATCCTCGTGCGGCTGCGCAGATGGAAGCGCGATCCGATGTAGACCGTAGACCCCCGAAGCCGATAGTGCTTCGTGCGACAATCGCCGCGGGGAAAATTCGCTCGGGGAAAACTTGAAAATACGTCTGTATTCGCTCGCCTTGCTCCTGCTAGCTCTGACCAGCTGCGCGCAGAACGACAAGACCGAGATCGCGCTGATCAACCCCGGATTCGAGGACGCTTCGCCGACAGCCGGTGAAATTCACGGATGGGCGACGGCCCAACACGCAGGGCCGGTGTCCTACGAGATGACGGTGGACACCGACGTGCATTCGCAGGGAAGGACGAGTTTTCGGATCACACGCAAGCGCGAGCAGGTGTACGGGCAGATCGCACAAGTCGTGCCGATTGCCGCGTACGCGGGCCGCACAATCGAACTGTCCGCACAGATGAAGACCGACGATGTCGGTGCCGACGGTTGGCAATTGATGCTGACTTTCACCGGCGGCGTGCCGAATCCGCGTCACACGGCCGCGCCGTTGACGGGCACTCAAGGTTTCCGCGAGGTGACGATCCGCGCGCGGGTTCCGGCCGGCGCGCCGGAAGCCGAAATTGCGGCCATCCTGCACGATCGCGGCAGCGCGTGGCTCGATGACGTGCTCCTGCGCGTCCTCGACTGAGCTTTTCCGATCGACGCTAGCGGCCGATGAAGCGGGCGATGGCTGCAGCGTCGAACGGCCACGCCAGCTCACCAGCGGTTTCGTCATCGCGTAGCACAGGCACGCGTTCGCCGTAGCGCGTTTCGAGTTCCGTGTCGTCGTCGACGAATACGCTATCGAATTCCGGCACCTTGGCCTGCGCGAGTTCGGCGAGGGCAAGATCGCAAAGATGGCAGTCGTCGCGTTGGTAAAGGATCAACCGCATGCAAGCCAGGAAGGACGGACAAGGAAGCGTAGAATAGCCGCAAATCCTCGGAGCACTTCATGGCAGTCAGCGTCTTTGACCTGTTCAAGATCGGCGTCGGCCCTTCCTCTTCGCACACGGTCGGACCGATGCGCGCGGCCGCGCGTTTCTGCACGCGCTGGCTCGAGGAGAAGGGCGATCTCGCACGCGTCGCGCGCATTCGCGCCGAGGTGTTCGGTTCGCTCGCGCTGACCGGGCGCGGCCACGGCACGGACAAAGCCGTCCTCTGCGGCATCGAGGGCGAATGGCCGGACAAGATCGATCCGGACACAATTCCCGAGCGCTTGAAGCGCATCCGCGAGCAGAAAAAGATCCGCGTGCTCGGCAAGCACGAGATTGCGTTCAATGAAAAAACCGATCTCGTCATGAACAAGCGGCAGAAGCTGCCGTACCACACCAACGGCATGCGCTTCACCGCGTTCGACGCGCAGGGCGAAGTGATCGCGACGCGCGATTACTACTCGGTCGGCGGCGGCTTCGTCGTCAATCACGACGAGGCGGCAGACGACAAGATCGTGCCCGACACGACGCCGCTGCCATATCCGTTTTCCTCGGGCGATGAATTGCTCAAGCTCTGCGCGGAGTCGGGCAAGACGATCGCGCAACTGATGCTCGAGAATGAGAAGGTCTGGCGCAGCGAAGCGGAGGTGCGTAGCGGCCTTTTGACGCTCTGGAAGGCGATGGCCGATTGCGTTGCGCGAGGTATGCGCGAGAAAGGTACGCTACCGGGCGGACTGAAAGTGCTGCGCCGGGCGCCGACGCTGGCCGAGGAATTGCGCAACCGGCCCGAGGCAGCGCTGCGCGATCCGCTGACGATCCTCGACTGGGTGAATCTCTATGCACTCGCAGTCAACGAGGAAAACGCCGCAGGCGGCCGCGTCGTCACCGCACCGACCAACGGCGCGGCCGGCATCATTCCTTCCGTGCTGCATTACTACGAACGTTTCGCGCCCGGCGCGAACGACAGCGGCATCGTCGATTTCCTCCTGACCGCGGGCGCGATTGGCATTCTCTACAAGGAGAACGCCTCAATCTCCGGCGCCGAAGTCGGCTGCCAGGGCGAAGTTGGCGTCGCTTGTTCGATGGCCGCCGGCGGCCTCACCGCCGCGCTCGGCGGCAGCATCTATCAGGTCGAGAACGCCGCGGAAATCGGCATGGAGCACAATCTCGGCCTGACCTGCGATCCGATCGGCGGCCTCGTGCAGATTCCGTGCATTGAACGCAATGCGATGGGTGCGGTCAAAGCGATCAATGCGCAGCGCATGGCCTTGCGCGGCGACGGCAAACACCGCGTCTCGCTCGACAAGGTCATCAAGACGATGCGCGATACCGGACGCGACATGCAGGACAAATACAAGGAAACGAGTCGCGGCGGCCTCGCCGTGAACGTCATCGAATGCTGATTTCCCTGAATCGAATTCTCATCGCGCTGCTGCTCGGCTTCGCGCTGCACGCACACGCACAGGACTATCGCATCGTCGGCTATGTCGGCGCGCGCAATGCGGACGACCACTGGGACCCCGGCAAGGTCGACACGCTGATCTTCGCCTTCGCTGGGGTGCGCGACGGCGAGGTGACGCTGGATGACAAAGCAATTCCGCGCCTGCAGCGCATTCTCGCGCTGAAAGCCGGCCATCCGCGCCTGCGCGTGATGATTTCGGTCGGGGGCTGGGGCTCGGGTGGATTTTCCGAAGCCGCTGCGACCGCGCAGGGCCGGCAGCGTTTCGCACGCAGCGCGGCGGCCATGCTCCGCGCGCAGCATGCCGATGGGCTCGACGTGGATTGGGAATATCCCGGCCACCACGAGAGCGGAATCGCGTCGAGCGAACAGGATCGCCCGAATTTCACCGCGCTGCTCGCAGAAGTTCGCGCCCAGCTCGACGAAGCATCCGCGCTCGACGGCCGCCGTGGCGCGGACCGTTATACGTTGAGCATCGCCATCGCCGATGGGGAGTTCGTCGACCACATCGATCTCGCCGCCGTCGACCAGCAGATCGACTGGTTCAACATGATGACCTACGATTTCATCAACGGCCTGACCCCGACCACGGGACACCACAGCGGCCTGCATGCCTCCGCGCTGACGCCGCCGACCGCGCGCACCACCGACCGCGCGGTGAAGCAGTTTCTCGCCGCCGGTGTCGCCCCGCGCAAGCTGGTCATCGGCGCCGCGTTCTACGGGCGCGAATTCGCCGAGGTCGACCCGGCACATGACGGGCTGTACCAACACTACGGCCATTTCATTGCGTATCGGGGCTGGAAAAAGCTCGGGTCCGATTACATCGACAAGAACGGCTATCAGCGGCACTGGGACGCCGAAGCGCAGGCGCCGTTTTTGTGGAACGAAACGACGCGGCACTTCGTCAGTTATGAAGACGTGCAGTCGCTGAAAGCAAAAATCGCCTTCGTCCGGTCGAATCGACTGGGTGGCATCATGTACTGGGAACAGGACGAAGATCCCCAGGGCGAATTGCTCGACGTGCTGTTCAGCGGGCTGCACGAGGCGCCCGCGAAACCTTAAGCCCCGTTTTCCGGCGGAGTCGGACGTGTCAACGAAACGCTTATCTAACCGGTCCCGCGCGCTATGGGTTTTCATCCTCGCCGGTCTTGCCGCGGCGGCGCAGGCGAAGCACATGTACCAGTACACCGATTCGCAGGGCATCGTGCATTTCACCGACGTGAAGCCGCCGGACAATACACAGGGAGTGAAATCCAGCCTCGTGCGCACCGACGCCGAGCCGCTGCTGCGCTCACGCGAGGACGGCCCGGACGACGATCGCGTGATCGTCTTCGTCAACAACACCGGCGGCCCGATCACGGTCGAACTCGACGTCACCGACGCGCAGAACGTGCGCACCGATCCCGACGTGTTGCCGGCGCGCGTCGTCCTGCCCGGGCGCAGCGAGACGCGCGCGCTGCATATCACGGCGACCAACCCGGCCGCCGGCTTCCGCTACGGCTACAAATACACCTACCTGCCCGGCGACTATCGCGCGGTGCCCGACGACAACGCGCGCTACACGCTGCCGTTCCCGGCCGATCGCAAGTTCCGCATCAACCAGGCGTTCGGAGGCACGTTCAGCCACACCGAGCCGCAGAACCAGTACGCGATCGACATCGGCATGCCCGAGGGCACGCCCGTGCTCGCCGCGCGCGACGGGGTCGTGATGACAGTCGACAACGACTACTACGGCAACGGCCTCGACATGGACAAGTACGGCGATCGCGCGAACAACGTGCGCATCGTCCACAGCGATGGCACGATGGCGGTGTACGCGCATCTGCAGCTCGAAAGCGCGCACGTGCAGGTCGGTGATCATGTCCGCGCCGGGCAGGTGCTGGCGCTGTCCGGGGACACGGGCTACACGAGCGGGCCGCACCTGCATTTCGTCGTCCAGCGCAATGCGAACATGGTGATGCTGTCGGTGCCGATCCAGCTCGTCGGGTCGGATGGCAAGGCGTTCACGCCAGCCGAAGGCATGGGTGTGGGCGCACCGTAGGGGTTCGATTCATCGAACCCGACTTTTGCTTTTTTTGGGCAAACAGAGTCGGGCGCGATAAATCGCGCCCCTACGGTAGAATCCGCACCCCATTGCAGAGCAGCAGGGCTGGATGACCAGCCATTCGGCTGTTGAAAACCCAGCTTTCGCTGGAATGACGAGCTTTATGAACCACATCGATGAAACCCGCCGCCGGCGCACGTTCGCCATCATCTCGCATCCCGACGCGGGCAAAACCACTCTGACTGAAAAGCTGCTGCTGTTCGGCGGCGCGATCCAGATGGCCGGCAGCGTCAAATCGCGCAAGGCGGCCAAGCACGCGACTTCCGACTGGATGGCGCTCGAGAAGGAGCGCGGCATTTCGGTGACCTCCTCGGTCATGCAGTTCCCGTACGAGGATCGCATCGTCAACCTGCTCGACACGCCGGGCCACGCGGACTTCTCGGAAGACACCTACCGTGTGCTCACCGCGGTCGACTCGGCGCTGATGGTGATCGACTGCGCCAAGGGCGTCGAGGAACGCACGATCAAACTCATGGACGTGTGCCGCCTGCGCGACACGCCGATCATGACTTTCATCAATAAACTCGACCGCGAGGGCCGCGCGCCGATCGAGCTGCTCGACGAAGTCGAGTCGGTACTGAAGATCCAGTGCGCGCCGATCACCTGGCCGATCGGCATGGGCTCGCGCCTGAAGGGTGTGTATCACCTGCTGACCGGCGAAGTGCATGTGTTCGAGCAGGGACGCAACTTCACGCGCCAGGATTCGACGATCTTCGCCTCGCTCGACGATCCCGCGCTGGAAGCCAAAATCGGCGCCGACATGCTGCGCGAACTGCGCGACGAACTCGAACTCGTCCAGGGCGCTTCACATCCGTTCGATTTCGAGCAATATCTTGCCGGCAAGCAGACACCGGTGTTCTTCGGCTCGGCGGTGAACAACTTCGGCGTGCAATTGCTGCTCGACTTCTTCGTCGAGCACGCGCCCGCGCCGAAGTCGCATGAAACCACGACGCGCGAGATTGTGGCCACCGAGGATGCCCTGACCGGTTTCGTGTTCAAGATCCAGGCGAACATGGACCCGATGCACCGCGATCGCGTCGCCTTCATGCGCATCTGCTCAGGCACGTTCAGCGCGGGCATGAAGGCTTTTCACGTGCGCACGGCGAAGGAAATGAAGCTCGCCAACGCGCTGACCTTTATGGCCAGCGACCGCGACATCGTCGAGACCGCTTATCCGGGCGACGTCATCGGCATCCACAACCACGGCACGATCTCAATCGGCGACACGTTCACCGAGGGCGAAGCGCTTGCGTTCACCGGTATTCCCAACTTCGCTCCGGAGCTATTCCGCCGCGCGCGTTTGCGCGATCCACTGAAGATGAAGCAACTGCAGAAGGGCCTGGCGCAGCTGTCCGAAGAAGGTGCGACGCAGTTCTTCCGTCCGCTGATGTCGAACGATCTGATCCTCGGCGCGGTCGGCGTGCTGCAGTTCGATGTGGTCGCGTATCGCCTGAAGGACGAGTACGGGGTCGAGGCGACGTTCGAGAACGTCAATGTCGTCACCGCGCGCTGGATCAAGTGCAGCGACGCGAAGAAGCTCGAGGAATTCCGCGAGAAGGCAGCGCCGAACCTTGCGCTCGATGCGGCCGGCGAACTCGTCTACATCGCGCCGTCGCGCGTGAATCTACAGCTGACTGAGGAGCGCTGGCCCGGCGTCACCTTTGCGGCCACGCGCGAGCATGCCAGCGCGGTTGAGATATAAGGCTTTGCATTCCATCATTCCGGCGAAAGGCGGAATCCATCTTGATCTTGCCGCGAAAGCAAACATGGATTCCGGCTTTCGCCGGAATGACGGCCATGATGGCCGACACCATCAACCGGAAATGTAGCGCTGCAACTGGTCGAGCTGCTCGGCCTGATCGTCGATCACGGCCTTGACCAGATCGCCGATCGAGACGATGCCGACGACCTTGCCGTTCTCAACCACCGGCAGGTGGCGGATGTGCTTGTCGGTGACCACGCGCATGCAGCGATGCACGGTGTCGCCCGGCGCTACGGTGATCACGCTGGCGGTCATGATTTCCCTGACCGGCGTTTGCGCCGAGGAGCGACCTTTGAGGATGACCTTGCGTGCGTAATCGCGCTCGGAAACGATGCCGAGCAGTTCGTCGCCTTGCATCACGAGCAGCGCACCGACGAATTTGTCGGCCATCAGCTGGATCGCCGCGAGCACGGGTTGATCCGGCCCGATCGAATGGATTTCGCGCTTGCCTTCGATCAGATGTTTGACGATACGCATCGCACTTTCTCCTTGCAGAGGATGGGGATGGCAGGCAACGGCAAACCGCGTCTTCTAGTCTACGCCGGCGGGAGTCGATTGGTGCGCAGGAATTTCGGCTCGCGGCGATTCGGCCTGCTGCGCCGGAATCAATTCGTCGATCAGATACAACGGCCGCTGCTTCGTTTCGATGTACATGCGCCCGAGATACTCGCCGATGACGCCGAGCGCCATGAGTTGGACACCGCCTAGGAACAGGATCACGAGCATCAATGTCGGATAGCCTTGCACGCGGTCGCCCAACACGAGCGCCTTGCCGAACACCCACACGGCGTAGGCGAAGGCCAGCATCGCCGTGCCGAGGCCGACGTAGGTGGCGAGTTTCAACGGCGCGGTCGAAAACGAGGTGATACCTTCGAGCGCGAAGTTCCACAGGCGCCAGTAGTTGTATTTGCTTTCGCCGGCGAAGCGCGCGTCGCGTTCGTAAATCACCGACTTCTGCTTGTAGCCGACCCAGGTGAACAGGCCCTTCATGAAGCGCTGGCGCTCGCGCAAACGCTTCAGCGCATCGAGCGAGCGCCGGCTCATCAGGCGGAAATCACCGGTGTCGCGCGGCACAGGTGTGGCGCTCAAGCGCTCCATCACGCGATAGAACGTGGCGGAGGTGAATTTTTTCAGTTCGGTCTCGCCGGCGCGCGTCGAGCGCGTGCCGTAAACGACGTCGTAGCCCTCGCGCCAATGATCGACGAAAGTCGGGATCAATTCCGGTGGATCCTGCAGATCGGCGTCGATAACCACGATGGCGTCCGCGTCGGCGGCATCGAGGCCAGCGGTCAGCGCCAGTTCCTTGCCGAAGTTGCGGCTGAGCTTAAGTGTGCTGACGCGCGCATCGCCCTCGCGCAGGCTGCACATCACTGAGTAGGTATCGTCACGGCTGCCGTCATCGACGTAGAGCACCTCGCACTGCAAGTCGAGCTTGTCGAACACGGCCGCGAGCCGCGCGTGGAATTCGCGCAGGCTCTCGCCTTCGTTGTAGGCGGGGACGACGACGCAGAGTTTGGACATGGATGGCGTGGTGAAAATCTCGACCGTCGAATGCTAGCCCAAGCCTGCGACAACCGATACCTCACGGACGACACAAACATCAGCGTGCGAGATACCCCGGACCGCCGAGCTGGCGCGTCTGACGTTCGATCCACGCGGCGCGTTTCAACATATAAGCGGAAGGTTGATCGACGCGCAGCTTTTCCGGATTCGGCAGGCTTGCTGCGAGCAGCGAGGATTCGTGCGCGCTCAGCTGCCGCGCCGACTTGCCGAAAAACGTCTGCGCCGCGGCTTCCGCGCCGTAGATGCCGTCGCCGAATTCGGCGATGTTCGCGTACACCTCGAGGATCCGCGACTTCGGCCAGGTCAGCTCCAGCAGCACGGTGAAATACGCTTCCAATCCTTTGCGCACGAAACTGCGCCCGTTCCACATGAACAGGTTCTTCGCCGTCTGCTGTGAGATCGTGCTCGCGCCGCGCAGGCGCGCACCGTCGTCGGCGTCGTCCATCGCTTCGCCGATTGCGGCGAAATCGAAGCCGTGATGCGAGGGAAATTTCTGGTCCTCTGCAGCGACGAGTGCGATCGGCAGTTCGGGCGAAATTTCGGACAACGAAACGAAGCGCTGCTTGACTGCGAAGCCGTGTTCGCCGTCGCGCCACGCGGCCAGGCGCCGCTCCACCATGACGGCCGACGTCGGCGGCGGCAGAAAACGCAAAATAAGCACCGGCAGCCAGGTGAGCACCAATCCGGCCAGCGCGATTACCATCGTCCGGCGGAGCCAGCGTCTACGCGTCGTGCGCGACCGGGATCGTTGAAAAAACCTCATAATGCGATGATCAGGGCAAGTGTCTGCGGTGTCCGCCCGGCATGGCCGCCGGGCGCGCGAGTTTGGCACAGGAAAAGCCGGTCCGGCCCGCTTATGAAAAGCGTGACGCTCCTCACTTCTAGAGCAGAAAATGATTGTTAGTTTTTCATAAATCGTGTTAGCATCGGTGAGACGCTAGCTGGGGTACTTCGTCTGTCGAAGACGGGGAACTCGGGGCGTGAATGAATACTCTGTAACCAACGGGAATTTAGCGGTCGAATACATGCGCAAATTGCTCGCCCTCGTGCTGACTGTTTCGATGCCGCTTGCCGGCGTCGCGCAGTCGCTCGCGCCGGCGTCGCAACATCTTGCGAATTCGCCCGCCCAAGCGTCGCCCCAGTTGCTCGAACAGATGCTCGACTCGAGCAGCCTGCTCGGCAACGGTGATGCCCGTGCGGTTCCGCTCTGGGGTACGCCCGACGGTCGCATCCTGACCTTGGTCGCCGCCGGCGGCAATCACAATCCCACCTTGCCCAAGTCGCCGCAGATCGGCAACGAATGGCATCTGATCGACGTAACCAATCTCGTCTCGGGTGGCTTGTTGATGCGTCTGGGCAATACGGCAAACGCCTATGTGAGTGCGGGTCAGTCGTATATTCCGGCGCCGTTGATGGCCGGCTGCGCAGCGCAGAGCTCGCTTCCTTCCTGCACCAATCTCGGCCCGATCGCCCGCAGCGGCGAAGTGCGCCTCGGCACGAACTGGCTCGCCTCCGACAATCTCGAACTCGGCCTCAGCTACGACATGGCCTGGCTGCGCCACGACAACACGACGGCCGCCCCGATCAGCAGCTACGGCTTGGCCGGACTCGGCAGCCCGGCGACGTTGCCGATCGGTTTGTCCGGCTATTCGCTGGTCGACGCACAGAATTCGTCGATCAACGCCCTCGGCCGCTTCCGCCTCGACGACGATCAGTCGCTGAATCTCGGCGCCAGTCTGGGCCGCATCCAGTTGTCCGTGCCCGGCACCACGACGCCGCTGACCAGCCTCAACCAGGCCGCGGTGAGCTTCGGTGTGCAGTACGGCTCGTTCGGCGGCAACCTCACCGGTCACGTGCTCAGTGCCGATCCGCTCGGCGCCAATGCCGTTAGCTCGCGCCTCACCGGCGTCGATCTCGGTATCTCTTGGCGTACGCCGTGGAGCGGCATGCTGCGCTTCGGCACGCAGAACCTGTGGTCCTCGGGCAGCCTCCCGTACCTCAACAACGGCCCCGTCTCGCGCGAGCTCGAATCGAGCCAGGCACGCGTGCCGTACGTTCAGTACCACCAAGATCTCTGAGAACCCGCCGCTGAGCTAGCGGCCATCGCGGGCGCTTGGTTTGCCCGTGCGCGTTTTCGCGCCCCCCCTCCCTCCGCCCCCATCGCAGCCGCCGCGGCGCTGCGACCGCTCGCGTATCCCCGATTTTACGCGCGGCACCACGCCGATGGCCTAGTCGCACACCAAATGTAAAGAAATGCAAACGTTTCCTGTAATCGCATGCTCTTGAATGTAAGGAAATGCAAACGTTTCCTGTTCTCGAATTTAAGATATGTTGCTAACATGTAAAATTCTTGTGCAGAAATTGCGACGGAACGCCCGCCGGTTTCGTCTTTCAACAGCTTCACAGAACTCTTGTCCACTACCGTTGGGGAACGTAACCACATGAATTTGAACAGCAATAAACTCGTCTCGGCCGTCCGTTTCGGGCTTGCCATGGGCGCCGTCGCCACGGTTGGCACGGTCTATGCCCAGAACGCCGACAGCTCGGCTGGCAAGGCGAATAACCTGGAAACGATCGTCGTCACCGGCTCGAATATCCGCCGCGTCGACATGGAAACGGCCAACCCGGTCATCACGATCGACCGCGCGGCCATCGCGAAGTCGGGCAAAACGACGCTGGGCGACATCGTCCAGGACCTGCCCGCGATCGCGGGTAACGCGAACAACACCAACGTCAACAACGGCGGTGGCGACGGCCAGGCGAACATCTCGCTGCGCGGTCTGGGCTCGGTGCGCACGCTGGTGCTCGTCGACGGGCGCCGCATCCAGGCCGGCGGCACCACGGCCGACGCGAACGCGATTCCGGCCAGCCTGATCGAACGCATCGAAGTGCTGACCGACGGCGCCTCGGCGATTTATGGCTCCGACGCGATCGGCGGCGTGGTCAACTTCATTCTGCGCAAGAACTATCAGGGCGTCGAAATCAGCGGCCAGTACGGCATCTCTGATCGCGACGACGGCGCGCGCAAGGGCTTCAGCCTCGCCTTCGGCCAGACCGGCGAGCGCGGCAGCGTCATGGGCGGCGTCGAGTACAACAAGCAGGACCAGATTCTCGCCGGCCTGCGCGACTACGGCCGCTATTCCTACACGCGCAACGCCACGACCGGCAAGGTCGGTTTCACCGGCTCCACCTCGGCGCCGACCGGCTTTGTGCGCGCACCGGCGTTCAGCAGTTGCCCGAACGTGGCCGAAGGCGGCAACGTGCCGGGCGGCACGCTTGATCCGACCGCGCCGGGCGGCAACGGCATTCCGGCGGGCTACCGCTGCTTTCAGGGCGGCTCCTCGGCCGGCCTGGGCGATCTTTACAACTTCGCCGCGATCAACCTGATTTCGACGCCGTCGGAGCGCACCAACGCCTTCGTCAAGGGCAGCTACAAGCTGACCGACTCGGTCGAAGCCTACATGACCGCGCTGTACAACAAGACCGACTCGGCGTTCCAGATCGCCTCCGTTCCGGTCAGCCTGTTCAGCACGGGCCTGTTGATCTCCTCGAAGAACCCATACAACCCGTTCGGCGTCGACCTCGGCACCAAGAGCGCACAAAATGCTTCGCTGCGCCTCGTCGCGCTGGGGCCGCGCCGTCAGGCCTACAACACCGAAAACAACCAGATCGTCGCCGGCCTGAACGGTTCATTCGCCGACACCTCGTGGCAGTGGGATGCGAACATCGGCTTCGGCCGCTTCAGCGCCAACCGCACGCGCTCGGGCTACCTCAATGCAGCCGCGATCACGCAGAACGGCGTGCTCGGTGCCAACTGCACCCCGGTCAGCGCCGGTCTGAGCAACACGACCTGCCTGGACATCCTCAACCAGTTCGATCCGAACACCGCTACGCTGCTGCAGAAGTACTACGGCAGCACCCTGCACTACCACGCGCTACAGATCCAGCGCCAAGCCAACGTCAGCGCCAACGGCGATCTGTTCGCGCTGCCGGCCGGCAACGTCAGCATGGCCGCGGGTCTGAGCTACCGCAAGCAGTACGTCGAGAACGACGCGGACCAGGCCACCGTCGCCGATCCGCACAACGGCGGCCGCTGCGGTGGTATCCCGGAAACCTGCACCTCGCCGTTCAGCGGCAACTACGACGTCAAGGAAGCCTACGCCGAACTGCTCGTGCCGATCCTCAAGGACGCGCCGTTCGTCAACAGCCTGAATCTGATTCTCGGCGACCGCTACTCGAAGTACTCGAGCTTCGGCAGCACCAACAACTGGAAGGCGGCGATCGAATACAAGCCGCTGGAAGATCTGCTCCTGCGCGGCACGGTCTCCAAGGTGTTCCGCGCGCCGAATCTGACCGAAACCTCCGCGGCTCTGCAGAGTTCGTACGACAACTACGTTTCGCCGGGCGCCGGCTTCGGTTCGTCGAACGGGAATCAGGTGCAGGTGCTCTTCTCCGGCGCCAACGTGGCCGGCCAGCCGATCAAGCCGGAAGTCGGCTCGACCTTCGACTATGGCTTCGTCTACGACCCGCATTGGATTGAAGGCCTCAGCGTCAGCGCGGATTTGTGGCGCGTCTATCTGACCGATTTGATCGTGCGTCCGACCGGCCAGACCATCTCCAACTTCTGCTTTGCCGACAAGAACAGCCCGTACTGCAAGTTCATCAACTTCTCCTCGGGCCAGATCGACAGCATTTCCGGCGTTGCCTACACCAACCTGGGCCGCCTGGATGCCGCCGGCGCCGACTTCGCCGCCAGCTACCGCCTGCAGGAAACGCCGTACGGCAATTTCCGTTTCGGTCTGCAGGCCACCTACTACGCGAAGTACGACAACACCGTTCCGACAGGGACCGGCACCGTCGTCACCCACGTCGCCGGCGGTTACAACTCGCAGTACGGCAACTTCGCCCGTTGGCGCGCGCTCGGCAGCATCGACTGGTCGATGGGCGACTTCTCGGCCTCGTGGCGTCAGCGTTACCAGGGCGGCGTGCACGTCTTCGCCCTCGGCAACTACCATGTGGGCGCGTGGACGCGTAACGACGTCTCGGTCGGCTACAACCTGTCGGCGTTGAAGACCCGCGTCGACGTGGGTATCGACAACATCGGCGACAAGCAGCCGCCGTTCTTCTATCAGGCGGTAACCAACGCGAACACGGACGTCAACACGTATGACACGATCGGCCGCTATTTCTGGGGCCGCGTAACGGTCAAGTTCTAAACTAAAGCGGTACATCTCGCCCCGCGCGCAGGAGCTGCGCGCGGGGCTGGATTCCCTCTCCAACGGGGTTCCTATCCCCATTTGGCAACATCTCTGAATCCGAGCCGAACGGACGTTCCGCTCGTGCCCAGCTTGTTCCATTGTTAAGTATTTGTTGCTACTATCCCCTGCCATCGAAATTGCGGGTAGGCGTTTCGTATTTCCTTTTTCCCAGGATGGGAAAATTTTTGTCCCGAAGATCAACCCTGACGTTGGAGAGCGTATGAAACTCAACGAAATCAACAAGCTTTCATCGGCTGTCCGCCTTGCGCTTACGCTGGGCTCGGCAGCCACCATGGGCGCCGTCAATACTGCCCAGGCGCAAAACGCCGACACCGGTACTGCCAAGGGCCAGAACCTTGAAACGATCGTAGTCACCGGTTCGAACATCCGTCGCGTCGACATGGAGACCGCCAACCCGGTCGTCACCATCGACCGCGCGCAGATCCAGGCCTCCGGCAAGGTCAACTTGGGCGACCTCGTCCAGCAGTTGCCGTCCATGGCCGGTGCCGCGATGAACCCGCAGGTCAACAACGGTGGTGCCGGTACCGCAGGCGTTTCGCTGCGCGGCCTGGGCTCCAACCGCACCCTGCTCCTGATCAACGGCCACCGCATTCCGTTCCAGCTGCAGGACCTCAACCTGCTGCCCGTTTCGGCGGTCGAGCGCATCGACGTCCTCAACGACGGCGCTTCGGCGGTGTACGGCTCCGACGCGATCGGCGGCGTGGTCAACATCATCACGCGCACCAACTATCAGGGTGCGGAAGTCGGCGCCGACTATGGCATCTCCGACCACGACGACGGCCAGCGCAAGGCCGTGCACGCTCTGTTCGGTCAGTCGACCGACAAGGGCAGCATCATGCTCGGCATCCAGTACGACAAGCAGGAAGCGGTGTCGGCGGCCAATCGTCAGTTCTCCGCCGCCGCGCAGTACAGCTACAATACCGGCATCAATCCGCACGCCGGTTCGAGCCGCACCCCGGGCGGTCGCTTCTTCCTGCCGGCGGGCTCGCCGATTCTTGCGCAGCTGGGCTGCACAGGCACGTCCGTCACGCTGTCGGGCAACAAAATGCCGACGTCGACCACGCCGCCCAAGGCCACCGATTTCCGCTGCTATCACAGCGCGACCGACTCGTTCAACTTCCAGGCGGTCGGCAACTACGACATGATCCCGAACGAGCGCACCGGCATCTTCGCCCTCGGCAACTACAAGTTGACCGACCACGTTGAGATGTACGCCGAGCTGCTCTACCACAAGATGTCTGCGGCCACGCAGCTCGCGCCGTATCCGTTCGACCTGTCGAGCAACAACGTCATCATCCCGACGAACCAGTACTACAACCCGTTCGGCATCGAGTTCGGCACCAACGGCTCCTCGGCCCGCACCATCGCGCTGCGCCTGAGCTCGATCGGCAACCGCGGCAGCAAAATCGGTAATACCACCCAGTTGGGCAACTTCGGTTTCCGCGGCAGCATCGGCGACACGAACTGGAACTGGGATGCGCATTTCAGCTACGGCAAGCTCTCGCAGCTGAGCCAGAATCTGAACTATCTCAACTTCTCGCAGTTGCTTCCGTCGCTGACCTGCACGACCGCACCGGGCCAGGGCAACTGCACGCCGCTCGATATCTTCAACCAGAACGACCCGAGCACCATCGCGCTGCTCAAGGCCGCCAAGATCGATCCGTTCACCGCCCTGCTGTACCAGATGAAGTCGGGTGAAGCGTCGATCAACAACGCCTCGCTGTTCAGCCTGCCGGCGGGCGACGTCGGCTTCGCCGCCGGCGTGTCGTACCGCAAGGAATATCTGAACAACCGCGTCGATCCGCTGGTCGCGTTCACCTACAACACGAACCCCGACGGCAGTCCGCGTCTGGATTGCCCGGGTCCGAACTCGATCTGTACCTCGGCGGCGCAGGGCGGCTTCAACGTGAAGGAAGCCTACGCCGAAATGCTGATTCCGGTGCTCAAGGATATGCCGTTCGTGCACTCGCTGAACTTGGATATCGGCGACCGTTATTCGAAGTACAGCAACTTCGGCAGCACCAACAACTGGAAGGTTGCGCTCGAGTACAAGCCAATCGAAGACCTGCTGTTGCGCGGCACCGTCTCGAAGGTATTCCGTGCGCCGACGGTGACCAACCTCTTTGCGGGCCCGGGCGGCGACGCGCCGACGGCCACCGATCCGTGCACCGGCAACACCGGCAACCCGGCGTGCCCGTCGGGCACGGTTCCGCGCCAGCCGAACGGCCAGCTCACCGGCTACACGATGGGTTCGCAATTCGCGAACTCGAAGGGCTTGAGCAACGCCGTACTGCAGCCTGAGCACGGCAAGTCGTTCTCTTACGGCTTCGTCTACGATCCGCAGTGGCTGCCCGGCTTGTCGCTCAATGCCGACTACTACCGCATCGTGCTCGACAACCTGATTGTCTCCGGCCCCGGCATCGCGCAGACCATTCTGTCCCAGTGCTTCACCTCGAACGGTCCTATCTGCTCGAACATCGTCCGTGCGCCGGACGGTACGATTCGCTTCGTGATCGAATCGCCGTTCAATTCGGGTAACCTGGTTTCCCAGGGCTTCGACGTCGGTGCGCATTACCGTCTGCCAGAAACCGCATTCGGCAATTTCCGCCTCGGCTTCGACGGCAGCTACGTTGCGAAATACACCATCACTCAGCCAGGCTCTGCGCAGGGCTTGGCCGGCCACTTCGACAAGACCTTCGGCAACTTCGCCCGCGTACGCGCCTTGGCTACGATCGACTGGAACATGGGCGCCGTCAGCGCGAACTGGACCACGCGTTACATCGGTCCGGTCAAGATCGGCTATGCCAATGCCGGCCTGGGTCCGTCCGCAAACCGGCCATGCGGCGCCAACTGCCGCGTCGACGCCAACGGGAACAGTATCTCCGATGCTTATTTCCCGAATCCGATCGGTCCGGTGCTGTCGCTTCCGTCGTTCACGACGAGCAACCTGTCGGTGGGTTACAACATCGAGGCAATCAATACCTTCGTCTCCGTCGGTATCGACAATATCTTCGACCGTACGCCGCCGATCATGTACCAACAGAACGTGCTTAACGCCAATACGGACGTCAATACTTATGACACCGTTGGCCGTTACTACCACGCCAGCATGACCGTGAAGTTCTAAGCGGTCTTGGCTCGTTGTTTGTATAACCGCGCGGGATTTCCCGCGCGGTTTTTTTTGCCTCGCATTTAAGTCTGGCGTGCCGAATCTGAGGACGCACATGCCCCGACAACTTCAAGCTGCACAGTGACCTGCAGTTGTCTACATCATGTGTGACTCAAGGCGTAGTAATTGGATTGGGCATCGAATAATTTGCGTGCAGGGGTGCAGAAGGGGATTCTCAGCGAAAACCACCAAGGAGATTTATGAAAATCGCAGCAGCTTCAATTGTGTTCCTATTGTCGCAACTCGTTTTTAATTTCGCTTATGCCACTTGTCCACAATCGGTAGTTGTTGATTGCAAGTCGGATTGCTCATGGGGATATAACTCAAGTACTGGCACATATTTCCCGGCATCATATACGACGTCTTTAGCTCAAGCTGCAGCCAATGACAGTGCCGCATGTACTTCGACCCTGATAGTCATCCAGGGAACCAAAATTAATTCTCCAGGCTATACAAACTATTTTTTTGAATTTACGGTAGGTAGTACTGGTAGCGTTACGTTTGATGGCAATAGCGATGTCTCTCATGATCAAAACCCGCTCCCCCCTCTAAAGAACCCTGGCACCATTACGTTTAACAATATTGTTTATGGCATTGATATCGTAATACCTTAGTACAAAGCGATTTAGTGCTTGATTTGAATGGCCGGCCGACAGAGGTGAAGATCTCGTCGGCCGACTTCGCTGGCGAATTGGCTTGCTATTCGTTACATTGATGCGAAGCGAACCAAATGTGCTCGGCTCAGCGAAAAAGTGAAAACCGCCACTTCAGAGTTAATGCTTCGCCAGCGCGGCAAAAAAGCATTCAACACCGAGCTACGACCTGTCGGGTCGGTATGAAGCGTAGAGAAAGCGGTGGGACACACCAGTCGGACCGGAAGCGCCTGGCCTGAGGTACATAACGTCCACGTGTTAATGAACCTCAGATAATCGAGACAGTCGCATCGACCTTCGAAAAAATATCAGGAGCTCCTTGTCTATGGCGAGAACGCAGCTTGCTGTCACTACGGACGTCAGTGGCAGAAGAAACTGCATCTGCTCCAATACTTGAATGTGTTCCCTGTAGCGCCACTCGCGAACAATCCACTCCATTGGAGGGTATGACATCCAGCGAAGCATAAGATCGAGAGGCGACATATAGTCCATTTTTTTGTCACACGCTACACTACCCCTTCGATTTTGAATCTACTCTTCATGCACGCCGTCGCCGCACCCGACATCGCCGCCATCGTCTCCGCGCTGCAGGAAGGCAAGGCTGCCGAAGCCGAGCATATGTCGCGCGCCTGGCTTTCGCGCGAACCGGCCAGCGAAGACGGCTTGCTGCTGCTAACGATGTCCTTGCAGCTGCAGGGACGCCCGGCGGAAGCGGCGGACGTCTGCCGCGAGTTGATCCGCCTCCAACCCCGCTCGAACATCTACTGGAGCAATCTCGGCACCGCGTTGCGCGACGCGGGCGACCTCAACGGCGCCGAAGAAGCCTACCGCCGCGCGGTCGAATTCGAACCCGATTTCTTTGGCGCGCGGATGAATCTGGGTTACCTGCAGCTCGAATACGGCAAATATGCTCCCGCGCGCGAGAGCTTCCTCGCCGCGCACGCGCTCGACCCGGCCTCGGCGGAAGCGCGCATCTACGCTGCGCAAATGTGCATCGCGCTCGACGAGCGCCCTCTGGCCAAGCGCCTGATCGAGCCGCGCAGAAGCTGGGTGGGCCTGTCCGAAGATCTCGTCATCGAACTCGCCGGCCTGTTGAGCATGCTCGGCTCCACCGATGAAGGCATCGGCCTGTTCGAGCGTCTTATCGAGTACGATTCCGGCAACCTGCGCGCGGTCGCCCAACTGGTCGTTCTCTACGAGCGCAACAACCGGCTCGACGAAGCGCGCAGCCTGCTCGCCAAGCTCCCGCCTGCGGAATCGGTCGACGACGCCAAATTGCGCTACGACGTGATCAGCGCGCAAGCCATCTTCGCATTGCGCGAAACCGATCCGGAACACGCGCGCGCGCTGTTCGAACGCCTCATCGCCGCCTTCGTCGATTCGCCCGATGAGAAATTCAAACCCTGGCGCGCGGACGACCTGTACTTCTCGCTCGCGCGAATCCACGACAAGCAAGGCGACACCGACGCGGCGATGACCGCGCTGGCCGAAGCGCATCGCCGACAGATGCTGCTCTCGCTGCAGGCGCTGCCCGACCTGGCCAAACCGGACTCGACGCCGCTGGTCCTGTCGACCAGGCGAATTAGCCAGGAAATGCGTGCCGCCTGGCCCGACTACCCGGCACCGTCGACGCGCGAGTCGCCGATCTTCGTCGTCGGTTTTCCGCGCTCGGGCACCACGATGCTCGAACAGATGCTCGACGCGCATCCGGATCTGCAGTCGATGGACGAGCGCGCATTCCTGCAGGACCTGATTCACCAGATCGCCGGCTACGGCTACGACCACCCGAGCGATCTGGGCAAGCTCAGCGCGGCGCAGTGCGAGGAATTGCGCCAGTCGTACTGGCGCGCCAGCGCTGAAGTCGCGCCGCGACACAACGGACAGCGTCTGGTCGATAAAAATCCACTGCACATGCTGCTGCTGCCGTTGATTCACCGCCTGTTTCCGAATGCGCCGATCATCCTCGCGCTGCGCCATCCGTGCGATGTGGTCCTGTCGAACTACATGCAGAACTTCAGTGCGAAGCCGTTCACCGTGCTCTGCTCGAGCCTGGACCGGCTGGCGCGCGGCTATGTCAACGCGATGGAGTCGTGGCTGCATCACGCCGAATTGCTCAAGCCGCGCCTGATCCAATCGCGCTACGAAGATCTGCTCGACGACTTCGCCACCCGCATCCGGCGCATCGGCGATTTCCTCGAGCTCGAGGACGCCACACCCATGAGTCGCTTCGACCAGCATGCGCGCGACAAGGGCTTCATCAGCACGCCAAGCTATGCGCGCGTGGTCGAGCCGCCGAACAAGAACGCCGTGGGCCGCTGGCGGCGCTACTCGCGCCACTTCCAACCCGTGCTGCCGATCCTGCGGCCGATGATCGAGCATTGGGGCTACGATGCCTGACGTGGCGCTTGGCGATCTGCGCAGTTACGTGCAGCATTACGACGATGCGCTCGAGCGCGGATTCTGCGCGCAAATGGTCGCCGCGTTTGAACAGGCCGCGCAATGGCAATCGCGCGAGGGGCGCGGCAAGCTGGCGGGGCTCGAGCAAAGCTCCTGGGTCGAGGTCAATCTGAGCCGCCTCGCCGATGCGGCTTTTCTCGGCTTCTTCCACGCGCAGATCGAGAAGTATCTGGCCGAATACAACCGCACGCTAGGGTTGACCCTGCCGATCCCTTTGCGGCCCAAGCTCGACGAACTGCGCATGAAGCGCTATCAGGCCGGCAGCGACGACAATTTCCAGCCGCATTTCGATTCGATCGATTCCAAATGCGGGCGCTATCTGGTTTTCCTCTGGTATCTCAACGACATCGACGAGGGCGGCGAAACCGAGTTTGTCGATCTCGGCTTCAAAGTCCAGGCCCGCACCGGGCGCCTGCTCGTGTTTCCGCCATATTGGATGTTCCAGCACGCCGGCCTGCCGCCGCGATCGCAGGACAAATATATCGTCTCGACCTATTTGTTGTTCTGATGTTTCGACGCAGTTCGCCTCGTGCGCTCCTCGCCGAGTGCCGCCGCACACCGGGCCTTCCATGAATACTCCCACTCCGTCATCGCCAGAGATGTATTTACAAGGCTTGTCCTCCGGGGCAAGCCGGCGCCTCGTCGCCGCCGCGCAGGCGCTCGTGCTCGGGCGCACCTGGGAGGCGGAACCGCGCCTGCGCAACCTGCTTGAACTGTACCCCGACCATCCCGAAGTGCTGCGTATGTATGCGGGCCTGCTCTCGCTCTACGGCGACGCGAACGGCGCAAGAGTGGCGATGGAGCGCGCGATTTCCCTGCGCCCGGACGATGCCGCCTACTGGAGTTCGCTCGGGTCCGCCCTCATCGAATCCGCACTCTACGACGATGCCATCGCCGCCCTGAAGCGCGCGTGCGAGCTTGATCCGAACTACTACACGGCCTGGAGCAACCTCGGCCTGGCGTTGATCCGCTCCATGCGCGCGAACGAAGCCGAAAAGGCGTTGCGCGAAGCGATCAGGCTTGCGCCGCCGGAGGAAGCGGTAAACGCGCGCGTCATCCTCGGCGACATGCTCCGCGCGGAGGACCGCATGGACGACGCGATCGCCGAATATCGCGACGTTCTCGCCAAGAAGCCGAACGCCGGTTCGGCCTGGTGGGGGCTGGCGGATATCAAAACGCGGCGCTTCTCCGACGAGGATTTCGAGCAGCTGCAGCGTGCGATGCAACTGCCCGGCGCGGGTGAGCGCGATCTCACCTCGATGGGTTACGCCCTGGCCAAAGCGCTCGACGATCGCGCACGCTATGCGGAGTCGTTGGCCGCGCTCGCTCAAGTGCACTCGCGCATCAGGATGCGCATGACGTGGGACGCATCGGCGCACCACGCATACATCGAAGACATCCTCGCCACCTTCAGCCGGCCGCATGCCGTGGCCGACGAACCGTTGGGCGGCGAAGTCGTTTTCGTCACCAGCCTGCCGCGGTCGGGATCCACCCTCGTGGAGCAGATGCTCGCCTCGCATTCGCAAGTCAACGGCGGCGGCGAGCTGTCCGATCTGACGAGCGTCCTCCAAGGCGAGTCGCGCCGCAGTGGACGGTCGTTTCCGGAAATCGTCGCTTCGCTGCGGCCCGCCGACTGGACGCGAATGGGCAGGGAATATCTGGATCGAACCGCGCATCTGCGCAGAAACCATGCCCGCTTCACCGACAAGATGCCGAGCAACTGGAAGTACATCGGCGCTATCCGCGCGATGCTGCCTGCGGCGCGCATCATCATCGTGCGCCGCGATCCGTTGGAGACCTGCTTCTCCTGCTACCGCCAAAGCTTTGCGAACAGCGAATACACGCACACGTTCTCCGATCTCGCCGCGGCCTGGCGCGATTTCGACCGCAGCGCAAAGCATTGGCTGACGCTCTACCCCGGTCACGTCTACGAAAGTATCTATGAGGAACTCGTCGCCGATCCGGAAACGAAGATCCGCGCCGTGCTCGAATTCTGCGGCCTGCCGTTCGAGCCGGCCTGCCTGGAATTCCACAAGACCGAACGCAAGGTGCACACGCCGAGCGCGACGCAGGTGCGCGAGCCGATGCGCCGCGACACCGCGCGCTCGCATCGCTACGGAGCTCTGCTCGATCCGCTGCGCGCTGAGCTCGGCATGCCGCTGTTTTCCGGCGCGAGTTGAAGACGTCCTCTCAACGATGATCCAACCCGCGCCCGCATCGCGCCTGCACGGCTTGTCGCAAACCGCGATACGCAGCGTGATCGCCGCAGCGCAGGCGCTTGAACTCGGTCGCGCCGACGAAGCTGATCGCCACATCATCGGCCTGCTCGCACTGCATCCGCAGCATCCCGAAGTGCTGCGCCTGCTGGCCGGCATGCAAAGCCTGCGCGGGCAGGCCCACGCCGCGATCGCCACGCTGCAGCAAGCGATCGCTCTGCGCCCCGGAGATGCGCTCTATCTCAATACGCTCGGCACGGCGCAGATGGCGGCATTCGACTACGACGGCGCCATCGCCAGTCTGCGCCGCGCGGTTGAGCTCGATCCCAAGCTCGCCGTCGCCTGGTACAACCTGGGTCTCGTACTGATGCGCAGCATGCGCGTGGACGAATCGGCGGCCGCACTGCGCCGCGCAGTCGCACTGAAGCCGGACGAAGCCGGCGCGCGCGTGATTCTCGGCGACATGCTGCGTGCTGAGGGACGCCACGAGGAGGCGATCGCCGAATACCGCCGCGTGCTCGCGCAGCGTCCCGGCGCCGGCATGGCCTGGTGGGGACTGGCCGATATGAAGACGCGGCGCTTCGACGCCGCGGAGATCGTGCGCATGCAGGCCGTGTTGCGCCGGTCGGACGTGAGCGATGCCGATCTGATCGCTACCGGCTTCGCGCTGGCCAAGGCCTACGACGACGAAGGCCGCTATGCCGACTCGCTCGCGGCACTGGCCGAGGCGAATTCGCGTGCGCGCAGGCAGCAGCGCTGGGACGCCACTGCGCACTCGGCCTATGTCGACACCGCGCTCGCTGCATTTGCGTCACCCCTCGCCGATGCCGCGGATGCCACGCACGGCGCGGGCGCGATCTTCATCGTCAGCCTGCCGCGCTCCGGTTCGACCCTGATTGAGCAAGTGCTGGCGTCGCATTCGCAGGCCGAGGGCGCGGGCGAGCTGTCCGATTTGCCGCTCGTGCTGAGCGAGGAATCGCATCGCCGCGGCCTGCCGTTTCCGCAATGGGTCGGCGCAATGCAGCCAGACGACTGGCGGCGGCTCGGCCAGCGTTACCTCGAACGCACCGCGCACTGGCGTGCGCGCCGCCCGCGCTTCACTGACAAGCTGCCCTACAACTGGTTCTACATCGGCGCGATCCGCGCGATGCTGCCGGGCGCGCGCATCGTAGTCGGCCGCCGCGATCCGCTCGAGACCTGCTTCTCCTGTTATCGCCAGCATCTGGCGAACAATGAATACACGCGCACTTTCCCCGATCTCGCCGCGTTCTGGCACGACTTCAACCGCGCAGTAAAACATTGGCGCACGCTGCACCCGACGCACGTCTACGAAAACGATTACGAGCGGCTCGTCGACCAGCCGGAAGCGTCGATTCGCGACCTGCTCGCCTTCTGCGAACTGGACTTCGAACCGGCCTGCCTCGAATTCCACAAAACCGAACGCGAAGTGCATACGCCAAGCGCCGCACAGGTACGCGAGCCGTTACGCCGCGACACCGCGCGTGCGCCACGCTACGGCGCGCTGCTCGATCCGCTGCGCGCCGAACTCGGCCTGCCACTGTTCTCCGCTATTTCGCAACCTGGCTGAGCGACCGTTTTATGGGGAATATCGTCTGGCTCGCTTCTTATCCCAAGTCCGGCAACACCTGGCTGCGCGCGTTCCTGGCGAACCTGATCGCCAATCGCCCGACGCCCGTGCCGCTCGCGGAACTGCCCAACTACGGCAGGCTCGAAGCCGAACCCGAGTTGTACTCGCGCATCGCCGGGCGGCCGAGCACCGAGCTGAGTTTCACCGAGCTGTGCGCGCTGCGCCCGCAGGTGCATGCGGCAATCGCCGCGGCGGCACCGAAAACCGTGTTCGTCAAGACGCACAGCATGGCCGGCGCGATGGACGGCGTGCCGCTGCTCACGCCATCGGTGAGCGCAGGCTCGATTTATGTCGTGCGCAATCCGCTCGACGTCGTGATCAGCATGTCGCACCACTTCGGTATCGACCTGGACGCGGCGATCGACTATCTCAACAACGAAAACTCGGCGACCGAGAACAGCGACTTGTTCGTCACCGAATTCCTCGGCTCGTGGTCGCAGCACGCGAAGAGCTGGGCGGATATGGAGAGCGAGCGCATCCTCATCCTGCGCTACGAGGACCTGCTCGACAAGCCGGCGAAATATTTCGGCAAAGTCGCGCGCATGATCGGCGCCGACAACGACCGCATCCGTGTCGAACGCGCGATCCGCCATTCGGATTTCCGCGCGCTCGCCGACATGGAGAAGCGCGACGGTTTCGTCGAGGTGCCGATCAAAGGCAAGCGTTTCTTCCGCGCCGGACGCAGCAACCAGTGGCGCGAGAAACTCAGCCGCGACCAAGTCGCGCGTATTGTCGAGGCGCATCGCACGCAGATGCAGCGCTTCGGCTACGTGCCGGGCGGCTACTGAGCATCACGATGTCCGCGCCATCGCTGAACCGTGAAGCAATCTGGGCTTCAGCGCACCGGCTGCGCGAGGACGGCCGCATCGAAGCCGCCGCCGATGCGGTCACCGCGTTGTGGGACCAGGCGCGAACCGACCGCAGTACGGTGCTCGCCGTGCTGACTTTCCTCAAGGAATGCAGCGCACAGCATCGCGCGCTGCCGATCGCGCACGACGCGCGCAAGCGATGGCCCGGTGACGCCTGTCTCGCCCTCGACGCCGGCGAAGTCGCGCTCGCACTGGGCCGGTTCGACGCCGCCGCCGCCGCGCTGCGCGACGCGATCGATCTCGATCCGACGCAGGGCGCGGCCTGGCTGCGGCTCGCCTATTGCCGCCGCTACACCGAACCCGGCGATGCCGACGTGCAGCGCTTCCGCCGCGGCTGGGCCGACGCAAATCTCGACGAGTCGGCGCGTACCTGTGCCGGCTTTGCGCTCGGCAAGGCGCTCGACGACCTCGGCGATTACGCACGAGCCGCGCAACTGCTCACGGATGCGAATGCGCTGGCGCGCAAGTCCAGCCACTGGCGAAGCGAAAACTGGTGTCGCTTCGTCGATGCGCAATTGCATGCGCCGGCGCTGCCCGCGTTGCCGGCCGGTCCGGATTTCGTCCCGATCTTCATCGTCGGCCTGCCGCGCAGCGGCACGACCCTCGTCGCGAGCACGCTGGCGCAGCTCGCCGCCGTGCGCGATCGGGGCGAGCTCAACTGGGTTCCGATGTTGCACGCGCTGCTCGCCGAACAGGGACAGCTGCAAAATCCGCGCGCCCTCGCCAGCGTCGCCGGCGTCATCCGCGCGCAGATGCGCCGCGACGACGCCCCTGCGCGTTATTACATCGACAAGAATCCGCTCAACCTGCGCTATCTCGATTTCATTGCGGCCTGCTTCCCCAACGCGAAGATCGTTCACTGTCAGCGCGGTGCGCGCGATACGGCTCTGTCGATCTGGATGCAGCACTTCGCGCACGAGGACTTGGGCTTCGCCTACGATTTCGCGACCATCGCCGATGTGCAGAAGGGTTGTGAAACATTGATGGCGCATTGGCGCTCGCGCCTGCCGCTGTCGATTCTCGACGTCGACTACGAACACTTCGTCGCCGAACCGAACGCACAACGACAGCGGCTGCAGGACTTTCTCGGCCCACCGACTGAGCTTCCCGCAGAGCCGGTGGCCAAACCACCGAGTATCGTCACCACCGCCAGCGTCTGGCAGGTGCGCCAGCCCGTGTATACCCATGCGGTGGAACGTTGGCGGCGCTACGCTCCGTATCTTCCCGAACTTACCGCCCTGATTCCCGATCGCACCTAGTCGCGCGCGACGCTCGACTACTGCTTGCGCAGCTCCACATTGCCGCTGAACGACTGCGCGTTGATGCGCGTGCCGCTCTCACCGCCGTCGACGTCGAGGCTGCTGCCCGGACCGAATTCCGCCTTCACCACTTTGCCGTAGTCGGTCTTCAGATCGCCGCTGAACGTCTCCGCATGGATGCGCGCGGCGAGGTCGGCGGGCAGGCGCAGATGCAGGCTGCCGCTCATCGTCTCCACATGGACGCGCGCTCCTTTCTTCGGCGCGAGGGCCGCACGAATATCACCCGAAACCGACTCGGCACCGAGCTCGTTGACCGAGGGCGCGTCGAACGTCAGCGTGCCCGACACCGTTTCCAGCTTGACGCGCCCGTCCGCGCCGGTGGCATTGACATTGCCGCTGACCGTCTGCAGGTGTACGCGATCAGTCACCCCAGCACGCGGAACCTGCAGGGCCACATTGCCGCTCACGCTGTCGATCTCCACGCTGCCTGCCGTCGCGTTGACGTTTACGTTGCCGCTGACGTTGTCGACCTCGACCGACTTGCCATCGATGTTTTGGATTTTCCCATCCGCGCTGACCAAGTCGAGCTTGACCGAGATGCCGTGCGGCACATTGAGGACGAGGTTCGTGTCATTCCTCGGCCCCTTGCCGCCGATCCAACTGTTGCCGTTTTCCGATTCCACGCGTATTTCCAGGCGATTGGCATGGCTTTCGATCGCCAGCTTCGATCCCGCGCCGAGACTACCGCCGAGCTTCACGCTGTCCGCGCTGCCGCCGGTGATCGTGACGCTGCCGCTCACGTTGCTGACGTCGATCGTGCCGCTGGGGGCGAGCGGAAAACTTCGGTCGAGCGTTTTCGCTGCGCCACCTTCGGTGGTGATCGTGATTTCGGACTCGTCGGCCGCCAATGCCAGCGTCGCGGCAGCGAACGTCGAGGCCAACAGAATACCGACCGAGGCTGCGTATACGTTTGCCATATTCACTCTCCCTCCTGTGCGAACGAGCCGTTGCATACCGCTCATCCCGAGATCGCTGATTGGCGCATCAGGCGCATGCGCTGCGCGTTGGTGCGATTGAGCATACTGACGAGGAACACCGCATCCGGGCGCGCTTCGAGCGCGGCCTGCAATTCGGCGCTGGCCTTGTCGAGATCCTGCGCGGCAGCGGCCAGCTTCGGATCGGTCGGCACCGCCCAGTCCAACGCGGTCGGCACCGCAGCATCGTTCACCGTGCCCGACTTGAGCGGATTCACGCTCGCCACGCCTTTTACCGGTGCATCCGTCGGACGATTCAAGCGATACGCCGTCAGCCCGGCGCCGGCGGCGACGATCAGACTCGCCGCGATCGCGAACACGGGGCGGCGCCATTGCCGTCGCTGCGGTGTCGCCACCGGCTCGGCGATGCGCGCAGCGATCGCCGGCCACAGGTCGCGTGCCGGCTCGACCGCTTCATTGAGTTTGCGCATTTGATTGCGCCACTGGAATTCGTTGTCCATCTTTCACCTCGCTGCCCGCCAACGCGGGTCAACCTCAAGCCGCTTCAAGTGTAGTTCGCAACAAGCCGCGTGCGCGATGCAACTGCGCCTTCGATGATCCCACCGCCATGCCCAACTCGGCGGCGATTTCCTCGTGCTTCCAACCTTCAACGTCGTGCAGCACGAGCACGGCGCGCGCACGCGGCGGAAGCTTGGACACGGCGCGCTCCAGATCGCCGCGTTCACCGGCGCAGAAAGGCACCTCGCCTCCCGCCGCCAGCTCCAACACCGCATCGTCGGCATTCACTTCGTCGCGCTTGCCGCGCAGATCCATCAATGCGGTGTTCACGCCGAGCCGATACAACCAAGTGGAGAACGCCGAATCGAAACGGAAACTCGACAACTTGCGCCAGGCCTGAATGAACGCCTCCTGGGTCAATTCCTCCGCCCGCGCCCGGTCCATGCCGACCAGACGCAGGATCGCACCGTGCACGCGCCCGACATGGGCGCGGTACAGCCGCTCGAAGGCGCGCGTGTTGCCGGCGAGCGAGGCGCGCACGAGCGCGTGATCGTCGCTGCGATCCGGGCGAACTTCCGAACCGTTATCCAAGGGTTGTACCTTCATGCTGAGAACGGCGCCGTTCATTTGTCAGTTTGGATGCGACGGCGGGAGGTAAGGTTTAGAGGGGAAACGATACCGACCTTCGTGGGTGGCGGGAAGTCGGATGTTGTCCGGCGTGGTGGACTTTGCCGTTTTTGCTCGTCATTCCGGCGGAAGCCGGAATCCAGTGTCTTTGTCCTTTCGCTCGTCATTCCAGCGAACGCTGGAATCCAGCCTTTGCTTTTGCCCGTCATTCCGGCGAAAGCCGGAATCCAGTGTCTTTGCTCCTGATCTTTTTGAGGGCGCGTCCCTTCGTTTTTCCGCTCGCATCCGTGCGAGCGGGTCACTTTTCTTTGCTTGCACAAAGAAAAGTAACCAAAAGAAATGCACCCCGGGAGCCGCGCCCTCCGCGCTTCGCGCTCCGGGTGCGCAAGGTCAGGCCGGGGTTCGCTCGATGGGCATCCTGCCCATTCGCGAACTCGCGCGCATCCCTGCGCGCGACCCTGCCGGGCGATTCCGGCCTGCCCTCGCCGCGGCTGACGGGGCCTAGGATCAAGAGCAGCAGAGCAAAAGCTGCTTCGCTTCTGCCTTTCGCTTTTTGCTTCTGCGCGCAGGACGCGCGCGCTTTGCTCTTCCCGGGGACCCATGGCCTTGCGGCGGCAGCGGACGAAAAGGCCCGCAGGGTGCGCGCGAGGGATCGCGCGCATTCCGCTGTTGCACAGGATGTGCAATCAGCGGAACCCGTCCGCTGACGCGGACCCGACGCGCACGATGCGCGTCGGGCGCAAGGCGCTGGGGCGTGTTTCTTTGGTTCCTTTCTTTGCACGAGCAAAGAAAGGAACCCGCTCGGCCGAAGGACGAGTGGAAGCCTTTGCTCTAAAAAAGCCAAAACAGCAAAACTGGATTCCAGCTTTCGCTGGAATGACGAGCAGGAGAGCAAAGACAATGGATTCCGGCTTCCGCCGGAATGACGAGCGACAGCGCCGCGCGAGTTAGGGCGCCCCCACCACCTGTACCTCCACCTGCGCCGCCTCGAGCGCCGCGCTGATGCGCCGATGCTCGCGCAACAATGCCGCCGGCATACGGGAACCGAACGAAGCGAGATATTCGCCAATGTTCTCGTACTCCGCCTGCCAACTTTCCAGATCGACGTCGAGCAATTCGTTGAGCTTCGCGCGCGGCAGATCGAGACCGGCGAGATTCAGATCCTCGACATGCGGCAGATTGCCGATCGGCGTTTCTAGCGCATCCTCGCTGCCGGCGCAGCGGCCGAGGATCCATTCGAGCACGCGCATGTTGTCGCCGAACCCGGGCCAGAGAAACTTGCCGTCGTCGCCCTTGCGGAACCAGTTGACGTGGAAAATCTTCGGCAGCTTCGCACCCGGCTGGTCGAACGACAGCCAGTGGGCGAAATAATCGGCAAAGTTGTAGCCGCAGAACGGCTTCATCGCCATCGAGTCGCGGCGCAGCACGCCGACTGCGCCGGTGGCCGCCGCAGTGGTTTCCGAGCCCATCGCTGCGCCGGCGAGCACGCCATGCGTCCAATCGCGTGCTTCGAACACGAGCGGCAGCAGATGTTCGCGACGGCCGCCGAAAATGATCGCGGAGATCGGCACGCCCTGCGCATCTTCGGCATGCGGCGAATAGCTCGCGCACTGCTTCGCGGAGACGGTGAACCGCGAATTCGGATGTGCCGCCGGGCCGCCTGCGGGCTTGCCATTGGAGATGACGACGTCGCGTCCCTGCCAGTTCTTGGCGGGCACGCCGGGCAGGCCTTCCCACCACGGGTTGTTGTTCGCGTCGATCGCGACGTTGGTGAAGATCGTGTCGTGACCGAGCATCGCCAGCGCATTCGGATTGGTCGCCGTGCTCGTGCCCGGCGCGACGCCGAAGAAACCAGCTTCCGGATTGATCGCCCACAGGCGCCCATCGGCGCCGGGTTTCATCCAGCAGATGTCGTCGCCGACGGTCCACACCTTCCAGCCCGCCTTGCGATAGCTCTCGGGTGGAATCAGCATGGCGAGATTGGTCTTGCCGCACGCCGAGGGAAACGCCGCGGCGATGTAACGCGTCTCGCCCTGCGGATTTTCCACGCCGAGAATCAACATGTGCTCGGCCAGCCAACCCTCGTCGCGCGCCTGCGCCGAAGCGATGCGCAGCGCATGGCATTTCTTGCCGAGCAGCGCATTGCCCCCATAACCGGAGCCGATCGATTTGATCGTCAATTCGGCAGGGAAATGCATGATGAAGCGCTTCTCCGGATCGAGTTCACCGGTCGAATGCAGGCCTTTGACGAACATCCCCTCCTGCTCGATGCGCGCGAGCGCGGCGGTACCCATGCGCGTCATGATGCGCATGTTCGCGACGACGTAAGGACTGTCGGTGATCTCGACGCCGCAGCGCGAAATCGGCGAGTCGATCGGACCCATGCAGTACGGGATCACGTACAGCGTGCGCCCTTTCATGCAGCCGGCGAACAGCGCGTCGATCTTCGCGTGCGCCTCGGCCGGCGCCATCCAGTGATTGTTCGGACCGGCGTCGTCGCGGTTTTCGGTACAAACGAAGGTGAGGTGTTCGACGCGCGCAACGTCGGAGGGGTCGGAGCGATGCAGATAGCAGCCGGGATGGGTGGCCTGGTTCAGTTCGACCAGATCGCCGCGCTCCAGCATCAGATCGATCAGGGCGGCGTTTTCGGCATCGCTGCCGTCGCACCAATGGATTTTGTCCGGCTGCGTCAACGCCGCGACTTCCCCGACCCAGCGGTCGAGTGCTTCGAGTTTGCTCATTTGTTCTCCAACGTGGCCAAAGGCCAAAAAATAAAAACTTTATTTGTATATTTTTTCTTCTCTCGACGAGAGAAGGTGCCGCGCTATTCCGGGATCAACGTCGACATCACATGTTCGACGTATCTCTCCAATTCCGCATGATCGAGTCTGGGCAGGCCGAGTTGCAGTACCAGTTGCAGGAAACCGACGTAAGCCGCATAGGTCAGGTGCGCGCGATGCAGCGCGTCCGCGCGCGACATGCCGACCTGACGATAGGCGTTGTCGAGGAAATCCAGGCGGCGCTGGGAAACCCGCTCCATCACCGGCTGCACGATCGGATGATCGAGCGCGCGCAGCAGCGCGGAGTAGATCCCGTGCGTGCGCGCCTCGCGGCCGGTGCGGCGGAACAATTCGCGCAGGCGCTCACGCGGGTCGTCGATCGCGGCGATTTGTTCCATCGCCTCGTCGGCGTGCGCCTCCCAGTTTTGCAGCGCGGCCTTGAGCAGGGCTTCGCGCGTGGCGAAGTGCCAGTAGAAGCTGCCCTTGGTCACGTTGAGCCGGCGCGCGAGCGGCTCGATGGCCAGCGCGGGTATGCCCTGTTCGGCAATCAGATCGAGCGCGCCGGTTTCCCAATCGGCAGCGGAGAGGCGGGAACGTTCGGCTTTCTCGGCGGCTTGCAACATGGTGTCATGGTAGCGACTGCACGCCGTCCACGTAAGAGGTTTCGATATTGCGGTGCAGCAGTAAACGGTTACAAGCGATTGTTTTTATAATATTTTTCATACAATACGCTTGCGTATTGACAGCACTGGAATCTGCTTACATACTCCTGCGTATGGTGACGAACGCCGCCTTGCTTTCCCCGTCGCCGATGCCTGCTCCGCAGCGCACGGATAGACTGGCCGCGCACGACGGTATCTCGCTCGCGATCGAGCACTTCGGCGACGAGACCGATCGCGCGATCGTGTTCGCCCACGGCTTCGGCCAGACGCGCCACGCCTGGAGCGGAACCGCGGCCGCGCTCGCCCATTCCGGCTGGCATGCCATCACCACGGATGCGCGCGGTCACGGCGACAGCGACCGGCGCGCGGACGGCGACTATCACTACGACCAACTGATCAACGATCTCGTGCGCATTGCGCGCGTGCCGGCGCAGGCTCCCGTCCTCGTCGGCGCATCGATGGGCGGTCTGATCGGCATCGCCGCAGAGGCGCTGCATGCGCCGTTGTTCCGCGCGCTCGTCCTCGTCGACATCACACCGCGCTGGGAACCGGCCGGCGTCGAGCGCATTCTCGCCTTTATGCGCGCGCATCCCGCCGGCTTCGCGTCGTACGCTGAAGCGGCCGACGAAATCGCGCGTTATCTTCCGCATCGTGCCGAACGCAAGTCGGAAGCGAGCCTGCGTCAGCTGCTCGTCGCCAGTGACGACGGCCGCCTGCGCTGGCATTGGGATCCGCGCCTGCTCGACTTCGTCACGCGCGGCGCCGAACAATTGCAACACGAGCTGCTCGTCGCGGCGGGTCAGATTCGCGTGCCGACGCTGCTGATCAGCGGCGGTCGCAGCGACATCGTTTCCGCCGCTACGATCGATGAGTTCCTTGCGCACGTGCCGCACGCGCGGCATGTACGTGTCGACCACGCGACGCACATGGTCGCCGGCGACGCCAACGATGCGTTCACGCGCACCGTGCTTGAATTCGTTACCACCCTGGATGCTTGAACTGTCTTGCTGTGCTGCCCTGAGAGGTTAGAACAATGAACTGGTATCCCCTCCTCGCCGCCGTCGTCGCCTCGCTAGCCTGCGCGTACTTCCGCAGCAATCTGCGCACATGGACGATTGCCGGATTCGTCGCCATCTTCGCCGTCGGCGTGCTTGCCGGCAGCCATTGGCTTGCGATCGCGCTCACCGCGATCGTGTTCGGTCTCGTCACGGTGCCGCTCAACCTCGACGACTTCCGGCGATCGAGGATCACCGCGCCGCTGCTCGGCATCTATCAGAAGATCCGCCCCCAGATTTCCGACACCGAACGCACCGCGCTCGAAGCGGGCACCGTCGGTTTCGAAGGCGAGCTGTTCAGCGGCAAGCCCGACTGGTCGAAGCTGCTCAAGCAGCCGGTGCCGGAATTGTCGGTCGAAGAAAAAGCATTCCTCGCCGGCCCGGTCGAGGAAGTCTGCGCGATGGCCAACGAGTGGCAGATCACCCACGAGCTCGCCGACCTGACGCCGGAAATCTGGGACTTCATCAAGAAGAAGAAATTCTTCGGTATGATCATCCCGAAGGAATACGGCGGCCTCGAGTTCTCCGCGCTCGCGCAGTCGGCGGTGTTGCAGAAGCTCATGAGCATCTCCGGTTCGCTGGCATCGACCGTGGGCGTGCCGAACTCGCTCGGCCCGGGCGAACTGCTGCTGCACTACGGCACCAAGGAGCAGCGCGACTACTATCTGCCGCGCCTCGCCGACGGCCGCGAAATTCCGTGCTTCGCCCTCACCGGCCCGACCGCGGGTTCGGATGCGACTTCGATCCCCGACTACGGCATCGTCTGCAAGGGCGAGTGGCAGGGCGCGCAGGTGCTCGGCGTGCGCCTGACCTTCGACAAGCGCTACATCACGCTTGCGCCGGTGGCGACGCTGATCGGCCTCGCTTTCCAGATGCACGACCCGGAGCATCTGCTCGGCGATAAAGAACGCATCGGCATCACCCTCGCGCTGATCCCGCACGACACAAAGGGCCTCGAAGTCGGCCGTCGCCACTTCCCGCTCAACGCCGCGTTCCAGAACGGCCCGGTGCGCGGCAAGGACATTTTCATTCCGATCTCACAATTGATCGGCGGCGCCGAAATGGCCGGCCAGGGCTGGCGCATGCTCGTCGAATGCCTTTCGGTCGGCCGTGCGATCACGCTGCCGTCGAACGCCTCGGGCGGCTCGCGCGCGGGCGCGATCGCGACGGGTGCGTACGCGCGCCTGCGCAAGCAGTTCGGCATGGCGATCGGTCGCTTCGAAGGCGTCGAAGAAGCGCTCGCGCGCATCGGCGGCTACACCTACGCGATCACGGCGCTGTCGCGCGCAACGGCCGCAGCGGTCGACCGCGGCGAGAAGCCGGCGGTGCCGTCGGCGATCGCCAAGTATCACTGCACGGAACTCTCGCGCGAGGTCGCGCGCGACGTGATCGACATCCACGGCGGCAAGGGCGTGCAGCTCGGCCCGAACAACTACGCCGGCCGCGGTTGGCAGACGGTGCCGATCTCGATCACCGTCGAAGGCGCGAACATTATGACGCGCAGCCTGATGATCTTCGGCCAAGGCGCGATCCGCTGTCATCCGCACGTACTCAAGGAACTGCAGGCCGCGCAGATCGCCGACTACCCAACGCGCCTGCGCGCGTTCGACAAGGAACTGTTCGCACACATCGGCTTTGCCGTGTCGAATGCGGTGCGCAGCCTCGTGCTCGGCTTGACGTTTGCCAAGATCGGCGGCGCGCCGGGCGACAAGTACACGCGCCGCTACTATCGCAAGCTCAACCGCTACGCGGCGAATCTCGCGCTCGTCGCCGACTCGGCGATGCTCTTGCTCGGTGGCAAACTCAAGTTCAAGGAAAGCCTGTCCGCGCGCCTCGGTGACGTGCTGTCGAATCTGTACATCGCCAGCGCAATGCTCAAGCGCTACGAGGATCAGGGCCGCCCAGTCGCCGATCAGCCGCTGCTCGCGTGGGCGTTCCACGATTGCGCGTACCGCATGCAGAACGCGCTCGACGGCGTACTGCGCAACTTCCCGATCCGCCCCGCGGCATGGGTGCTGCGCGCGCTCGTGTTCCCGTTCGGCCGGCGCGAAGTGCCGCCGTCGGATCGTCTCAGCCATCGCGTCGCGTCGATTCTCTGTGCGCCAAACGATGCGCGCGAACGCCTCGCCGAATGGACCTATCTCACGCCGAGCGCGAACAACGTCATCGGCCGCATGAACGCGCTGCTGCCCGACGTCATCGCTGCCGAGCCGGTCGAGCGCAAGTTCGCCAAGGTGCGCAGCCAACTCTCCAGCCTCGACGCGGCTGCGCAGCTCGCCGAAGCCGAGCAGCTCGGTGCGATCACGGCTGAAGAACGCAAGCTGCTCGAACGCGTGCGCGCGGCGACGCTGGAATTCATCGCCGTCGACGATTTCGATCCGGTCGAGCTGACCTCGGCGGTGAAGCACAGCAAGCAGCCGCCACTGCGTTCGGTTGCGTGATTTCTCATCGCTTGTCATCCCCGCGCAGGCGGGGATCCAGTTCTTGATCTTGCTTCAATACGAGAAGCATTAAAAGAAAGAACTGGATTCCGGCCTGCGCAGGAATGACGAGCGAAAGGGCGAAGAAAAGTCCCGTGGCCGCGCAATCCTTGAAACTCTTCCGCCTGCTCGGCAGCACCGCCGCCGGGCGCTGGACGTTCACCCGCCTGATCTGCTTCAAAGCGCCCTACTTCGCCTCGATTTCGCCGCTGATCGACGACCTCGCACCAGGGCGCTGCGTCGTCGTACTACGTGACCGCCGCCGCGTACGCAATCACATCGGTACCGTGCATGCGATCGCGATGTGCAACGCTGCCGAACTCGCCGGCGGCCTTGCCACCGACGTGAGCATCGCGCCGAACCAGCGCTGGATTCCCAAGGGCATGAGCGTGCGCTACCTGCGCAAGGCAAAAGGCACGCTGACGGCAACGGCCCTAGTTGCCGTACCGCCGGCCGACGCGCCGGCGCAAGAAGCGCATACGTTTGTCGAGGTGCGCGACGCCGCGAACGAACTCGTCTTCGACGCCGACATCGCGATGTGGATCTCGCCGCGGCACGCCGATCAGAACGCGTAGTTCGCGCTCAACACCCATCGGCGGCGATCGTCTGGCGACGTGCTCGGGTAGACGTAGTTCGCGCGATTGATGACCACCCAAAGCAATTGCAGATTCACACGGTCGAGTTTCGTACCGACGCCGAAGCTGGCGTCATAAGTGCGATCGCGGTCGCCGTCATGGATGATTTTGGTCTGCTGCACGCCGAGATGGCCGATCAGGCGCCAGCGATCGTTCAACGGATACGCGCCGTTCAACTCGATGTAGTCCGAACGCCGCTGCCGGCCGAAATAATTCGGCGCGTGGTACAAGCGCAAGTTCCAGTTTTCCGAAGAGATGCCGACGAAGGTCTCGGCGTAATTCCAGAACGTGAAGTTGGAGAAGATCGAATAGGTTGCGCCGACTTCCCAACTCAACCGCGAGGTCAGCGCATGCGCGTAGCCCGCGTCGATCGTCCACAGCGGCTCGGCGTGGTGCTCGCCGTATAGACGCGTCTGCGCAACCTGGCCGCCGACGAACCCGCCCCAAGTACTGTCGTAGTTGACGGCCGCCATCACGGCGGGATTGCCGTCGTTGAGCGACACGCCGCGATAAACGTAATCGCTGGCCACACCAACCTGTGCCGACAACTGCGCCAGCGCAGGATCGGCCAGCAACAAACCATAAACGGCCAGCAGGCGCGGTGCGCCGCGGCCGGGCCTCAACGCGACACGCGCGCCGTTCCCTCGCGGACAGGCACGCAATTCAGCGACGGCGCGGAGCGCCGCAGCGTGGCGCAGGCATCGACATAACCGGCCGCACCATCGGGAGAACTGAGCGGAAATCGAACCCATGTCGCCGATTGTCGCATGGCCGGCTCCCGCGTCACCTCACGCACCAGCGCCAACAAACCGGCGACGTGTGCGGTCGCGAACGAGGCCCCCGACACGAAATTCCAGCGCCCGCCCGGCGCCGGCGCGGGCACGTCGACGCCCGGCGCGGGCAACGCGGAATCCGGCGCACCGGTGCGGTCCGACACCGCCAATACGCCGCGGTGCGATGCGGGGAAGCCACCATCGGCAGCCTGCGCGTCGACGGCGCCGACGACGGTGGCGCCGTGCTCGAGCGCCACGTCGATCAGCTGTGCGAGCAGGCGATCGTCGGGGCCGGACAAACTCATGTTGATCACCTGCGCATCGGCGACGATCGCCGCCTGCAATGCCTGCGCAAGGGTGAAGCTGCTGCACAGCGTCGACGACGCCGACTCTTCCCAGCACGCGCGCAACGCGAGCAACTCTGCCTGCGGCGCAATGCCGACGACGCCGGCGCCGCGCGCGCCGATGATTCCGGCCACCGCGGTGCCATGTGATTCGGCGACCTGTGCGCGTGCATCGACGAAATTGCGTTCGACGGCGATGCGCCCGGCGAGGTCCGGATGCGAGGCGTCGACGCCGCTATCGATCACCGCCACGCGCACGTTGCGACCGGTGCTGACCTTGTGCAGTTCGTCGAGCTGCCACAGCTTCGCGCTCGGCTGCAGCGGATAGAGCGATTCTTTCGCCGCCGGCGTCCCCGCGAGTGCGCGGAATCGATTCATCGGCTGCGCCCACTCGATGCGCCGATCCTTGGACACCTGTTGCACGACGTCGTCGATATTCGCGCCGGGCGGTGCGCGCAGAACGTAACAATCGATGCCGATCACCGGCATCGGCCAGCCGGACTGCACGGTCAGGCCCTGCTCGCGCGCCACACTTTCGGCGATGCGTCGGCGCGCGGCTTCGCCCGCCGCGTCCGCGTAAGTTCCGCCGTAGCTCGCTCCAGGCCGATAGTGCCGCGGCGGCAAGCGCAGCATGACGAGGATTTCGTGCGAAGTATCGTTGACCGAAGGCGTTTCGTCGGCCGTCGCCGCCCATAAAGCTGCATCACCCAACAGACACGGGGCGAATAACAGGGCAAGCTTCGCGAATGCGCGTTTCAATGCGTCGCCTTGGCGTCGAGCGATTGCACGAGCAGCACCGAGGGCTCCGCGCGCAATTGCTGCAGCGTGGCTTCAGCGCGCTCGGGTGCAACCGCGAGAATGTAGGCATCGGCCGCCGTCGGGCCGTCGACGATGCGCGCATCGCTGGCGAGCAGCACGCGGCGCAGTTCGCCGACTTGAGTCTGCGGCGCGAACGCGACGACCAAGCGTGCCGGCTCGGCAGCCGCCGGCCGCGACAGCGCGCGATACGTATGCGCTTCCTGCGCGCCCGGTTGCACACGCCCCGCCACCAGCACTGCGGCGAGGCCGACGATCGCCAGCGCCTGCACCGCTACCGCCCAACCCAACCACGGGCGTGGCAACAGGCGATCGAGTATTCCTTGCAAACGCTCGAGCGCGGACGCTTTCCCCACCGGCGCGGGCAAGCGCGCGCGCATCGCCGCGAAGGCGCGATCGACGTCGCGCTCGGGCATCGCGACGTTGTTCGCCGCGCGCAGCTGCCGCTCCCACTCGAGCTCGCCGCGGCAGGCCGTGCATGCCTGCACGTGCTCGTCGACGAGACGGCGTTCTTCCTCGCCGAGCGTGCCCATGACGAACCAGGGCAGCAGATCACGCACCTCGTTGTGCGCGGAATCCAGATTCACGACTCGTGCGGTCACAAAATATCCTCCAAACGTTCGGGCAGCAGCGTCTTCAGGCGCCGCCGCGCGTGAAACATGCGCGTCTTCACGGTCTCGACCGGGCAGTCCATGATCTGTGCGATCTCGCGGTAGCCGATCTCGTGGAAATACGTCAGCTCGATCACCGCGCGATGATTGGCCGACAGCGCGTCGACCGCTTCGGACAGAACACGGCGCAGTTGCGCCTGCACCACCTCGTCCCGAGGTTCCATCGGATCGGCGATGGCGTCGGCCGACTCGTCGGACTCGACCGGGATATCCACATCGCGCAACGCTTTGAGCGATTTGCGATAGGCAATCGCGAAAATCCACGTCGACACCTTCGAAGAGCGGTTGTACTTGTGCGCGCTCGTGGAGACGACGAACATCGTATCGTTGAGAATCTCCTCGACCAGCTCCGGCCGCCGCGTCATGCGCTCGATGAACCGCACCAGCCGCGGGAAGTAGTGGCGATACAGCGTCTCGAACGCGCGCGTATCGCCGCGAGCGACGCGTTCGATCAGCGCTACCTCGTCCACCGTCGTTGCGACGGGTGGTTGTGGCGGCGAAGCAACGTTCCTCGTCGTCCTGGAAAACATAGCCGAGTCCCTTTTCATTCCCGTCTATTCCACGACCGGGGCGGGCGGTTCAATCTTGCACGAAATACTTCCCGTCCGGGTGAAGTCGCAAGCCACAATGAACCTTTTCGTCGCGCTGGGGAATACATGTCACATCGGGCAATGCATCGCGGTCGCGACCACGGTGCCGCCCGGTTTCAATCCCCCCCAAGGAGCCGGTCCATGCGCAAGATTATTCCCCCTCTGCTCGCTCTGCTGCTGTCTGCGGTCGCCCCCGCGTGGGCAGCCGATCATCAGGTCACCCTGTCCGGCCTGAGTTTCTCGCCGTCGGCCCTGACGATCAACCAGGGCGACACCGTGACGTTCACCTACGCCGGCGGATCGATGCCGCACAACGCCGTCGCCGACGACGGCTCATTCAACAGCGGCTCGGCTTCCTCGTCTGCATGGACCTACACCACGCCGGCGTTCAACACGACCGGTGCCTTCCGCTACTACTGCGTGATCCACGGTGCTCCTGGCGGCGTGGGCATGTCGGGCACGATCACGGTTCAGTCCTACAATCCGCCGCCTCCGCCTGATTTCAGCGTGGCTGCGCAATCGGGTAGCGCCACCGTCACCCAAGGCGCCAGCGCCACCGATACGATCACGATCACGCCGACGAACGGCTTCTCCGGCAACGTGGCCTTCACCGCCAGCGGCCTGCCTTCGGGCGTGACCGCAAGCTTCGGCTCCGGCACCGCGACGAGCTCCGTGCTGACGCTGAACGCCAGCGCCTCGGCCGCCACCGGAACCTCGAACATCACCGTCACCGGCACCTCCGGCAGCCTGACACACTCAGTGCCAATCAGCCTGACGGTCAACGCGGCGGCGTCGAACTTCTCGATCGTCCCCGGCATCACCGGCTCCTGGTATCTGCCGGCGCAATCGGGCCATGGCTTCAACGTCGAAGTGCTCGCGAACAACGGCTTCCTCGCGTTCTGGTACGTCTACGACAACAGCGGCAACAACCTCTGGCTCGTCGGCCAGGGCACCTACACCGGTGATACGGCGACGATGGACCTCTATCAGGGTACCGGCGGCATGTTCCCGCCGAACTTCGACAAGACCAAGATCGTGCGCACGAAGTGGGGCACGATGACGATGACGTTCACCGACTGCAACAACGCCACGGCGCAGTGGACCCCGATCGTGCCCGGCTACGCCAGCGGATCGATGGCGCTGCAGCGTCTGACGGGTGTGACTGGAGTGGCTTGCCCTTGAGCATCCGCGAGTGGCAGTCCGCCGCTGCGAGGCCGGAGTCGATCCGGCCTCGCAGCGGCATGTTGAAGATTCTCTTCGCCCTGACGATGTCGGCCGCCGCAGCCGTTCATGCGGTCGATGTCGGCGAGCGCGCTCCCGACTTCCGCCTGCCGCAACTCGGCAAGGACAGCCAGCTCGGCCTCGCCGAGCTGCGCGGCAAGGTCGTCTTCGTCGATTTTTGGGCGTCGTGGTGCAGTCCGTGCCGTGAAGCGATGCCGCAGTACGAAAAGTTGAATGCGTCGTTAGCGCACGATCAGTTCTCGATTCTCGCCGTCAATGTCGATGAGGTGCGCGATGACGCGGCAAAATTTCTCGCCGCGCATCCGGTCAGCTACGCGATCGTGCTCGATCCGGCCGGCGATGTGCCCAAAGCCTACGGCCTGATCGGTATGCCGACCTCGTATCTTATCGACCGCGGCGGTGTCGTCCGCTGGCGTGGTCAAGGTTTCAAGTCCACCGACCTCGACACCTTGCGCAAGGAAATCGACAAGCTTCTCAAGGAACCCGCGCATGCGCCTTAACCCGCTCGTTCGTATCGCCTGTGTCGTCGCCGGTTGCGTCGCACTCGCTGCCTGCGCCACCACACCCGTGCAACCCTGGGAGCGCGCACGCCTTGCGCGCTGGGATATGCGTTGGGACCCGGATGGAGTGCAAACCGCGATGAAGCAACACGCGTACTTCAGCAAAGAAGGATCTAGCGGCGTGATCGGCGCCGCGGGCGGTGGATGCGGGTGCAACTGATGGCCCGTCCTTCCGCTTCGCTGGCCGCTCTGCTTTCCGCCGCCGCTGCTTTGTCGCCCACCCCGCCGGCGAACGCCGCAGACAGCGACGAGGCGAACACACACGCGAGCTACCGCTTTTCCGAATACGATGAAGACGCGCTCAATGCACCGACTGTGATCGGCGATCCGAAACGCTATCGCGTGCTGTCGCAGGAACTCAGTGTCGACACAAAACTCGACAGCGGCGCCTGGGGCCTGAAGCTCGACGCGACGCACGAAGTGATGAGTGGCTCCTCGCCCTGGTACGTGGTTCCGGATTCGCACGAGCGCCCCGTACAGGTGCTGAGCGGCGCGACGATCCGCGATCATCGCAGCGCACTGTCGGCCTCGCTGACGCAGAATCCCGGCACGAGCACGAACACGACCTACACCGCATCGTATTCGACCGAACGCGACTATCACGCCGCGGCGATCGGCATCGAGCACAGCCAGCCGCTCGATGGCACGACGACGCTCGGCTACGGCGGCAGCTTTTCGCACGACCTGATTCGGCCAACCGACGCGGCGATCTACGGCCGCATCGAACGCGCGACGAAGAACACGGCGTCGACCTTCGGCAGTCTCGCCTGGGTGCTCGATCGCAATTCGGTGCTCCAGGCCGGCGTGCAGCTCAATCTCGAGCACGGCTATCTGAGCGATCCGTACAAGATGTTCGCTTATGGCGCGGATGTCCTACCGGAAAACCGCCCGGACCGCCGCGTCGAAGGTGCGGCGCTTCTGCGATATCGGCACTCGTATGCGCAAATCGACGCCGCGCTGCATCTCGACTACCGCTACGCGCAGGACAGCTGGGGTCTGACCTCGCACACGTTCGAAGCGTCCTGGTATCAGGGCATCGGCGGCGGTTGGCGGCTCGTGCCGTCGCTGCGCTGGTACAGCCAGTCGGCCGCGCGCTTTTACGCGCCGTTCTTCCTCGAACCGAGTGGCCAGCGCCACTACTCGAGCGACTACCGCCTCGGCACGTTCGGATCATTTTCCACCAGTATCAATATCCGCAAATCGATCGGGCGCTGGGAATTCAGTCTCGGCGCGGAGCGCTATCACAGCGCCAAGGGACTGGCCTTGGACGGCGGCGGCGCCCCCGTACCGGCGATGGTCGACTTCACGCGTGCCTGGGCAGGACTGGATTTCGGCTTCGACTGACGCGACAGTACGGTATGGACCGGTACCGTTACGCGTTTTCCAGCATGGGCTGCCCATGCGAAATCCAGATCGAGGCCGATGATGAATCCGTCGCCCGCGTTGCGGCAGCGAAAGCCCGGGCCGAGGTCGACCGCCTCGATGAAAAGTATTCGCACTATCGCAGCGACAATTGGCTCGCAGGTTTGTGCGCGGATGCCGCTGACGAACACGGCGTCGACGTCGATGAAGAAGCGGCAAACCTGATCGACTTCGCCGCCGCACTGCACGCACAGAGCGACGGCCGCTTTGACATCACCGCCGGCGCGCTGACGAAACTGTGGGACTTGCAAAGCGGTCGCGTCCCCACTCAAACCGACATCGACCAGGCCCTTTCCCGCGTCGGCTGGCAGCGCGTGATATGGCAGCGGCCGCGACTGCACTTTCCCGTCGCCGGAATGCGCATCGACTTCGGCGGCGTGGTCAAGGAATACGCCGCCGACCGCGCGGCGGAGATCTGCCGGCAGAACGGCATCGCGCACGGCGTCGTCGATCTCGGCGGCGACCTTGCGGTGATCGGCGCGCACGCCGACGGCAGTGCGTGGCTGGCAGGCATCAAGACGCCGCGGAATCCGAAACACGTCTACGCAAGTATGGAACTCGACCACGGCAGCCTCGCCACGAGCGGCGACTACGAGCGCGTCATGATCGTCGACGGCAAACGCTATTCGCACATCGTCGATGCGCGCAGCGGTCGGCCCGTGGAAAGCTTCGCCAGCGTCAGCGTGGTCGCCGACAGCTGCCTCGTCGCCGGCGCGGCATCGACGCTGGCAATGCTTCTTGGCGTCGAGGAAGGTGCCGCCTACCTGCGCGAGCTCGGGCTGCCGCATCTGACGATCGACGCCGACGGCCGCGCCGCCGGAAACGTCGACGTCTAATACCGACCGACTCAGGCCCGATCGTGCGCCAACTCCGGCGTCGAGCGCAGGCGCCAGGCGATCCAGGCCGCGCAGATCGCGGCGCAGGCTGACAGCGTCGCGAAGCCCGAGATGGTGAAACCGAAGTCGCGCAATATCGAAATGACGCCGACGACGGCGACGTCGCCGAAACGCCACACCGCAGTGTCGACGAAGCCTTTGGCCTTGTAGCGCGTCTCACGATCCACACGCGTGTAGAGGCTGTCGGTCGCCGGTTTGCTGACGCCGTAGGCGCCGCCGCGGGTGACGATCATCGCCGCCGCGACCGCGGCCGGTTGGCCGAGGAAGGCAAGCGTGATCAGCGTGATCGCCTTGACGACCTCGGTGCCCATCAGCGCGGACACTGGCCCGAAGCGGGTCAGCACAACGCGCGTCACGACGATCTGCAGCACCGCCATGAGCACGTTCACCGACAGATCGATACTGGCGTAGAAGTCCGTGCGCGATGCACCGTCCGGGTAGTACTGATGGCCGATATCGGTTTGCAAGTTGTAGAGCACAGTGCCGACGCAGTCGCCGAGCAGCATAAGGATGGCGACGCGGCGCAGAAACGCCGAACCGAACACGAGCTTGGCCCCAGCCCAGAAGCCGCCGCCGATGACCGCCTCGTTGCGCTGTGTGTCCTGCGCAACTGGATTCCGTCGCGACCAGGCAACGAGCGCGAAGATGCACGCCACGGCTCCCAGCAGCATGCCCGCGGCGACGCCGAGCAGCGGCCCGATGCCGATCAGATGCACGAGCCACTTGGTCAGCAACGGTCCCGCGATCGCGCCGAGCGCGCCGCCGAACGCGATGATGCCGAATAGGCGGTGCGATTGTTCGACGTTGAAGATATCGGCGATGAAGCTCCAAAACACCGCAACGACAAACAGATTGAACACGCTCATCCAGACGAAGAACACCTGGCCGAGTACACGCGGATTGAGCTGCCCCTGCACTTCGAACGCGGGAATGAACGCGATCAGGTTAGCAATGAAAAACAGGTAGACGATCGGCACGAAGCGTTTGCGCGGGAAACGCGCGATCAGCCAACCGTAGACCGGCGTCAGAACCAGGGTGACGATGAACGTCGTCAGATAGAACTGAAAAAGTACCTGCGATCCACTCGCTGCGGCGAGCTGCTCGCGCACCGGGCGCAGCACGTAATACGCCGCGAGCACGAGGAAGAAATAGACGAAAGCCAGTATCAGCGCCGGCCATTCGTCGCGCTTCACCCCGGTCAACGGCACGGAGCCATCCGCTCCGACTCGCGTCGCCGCGGTACCCGATTCGAGTTGGGATTCGGCCAAGGATAGGTCTTCAGGTCGGTGGGCGGCGAAGGGTAACATGCGGGCGTTCCGAGCCGACGACAACGTCACGTTTTCGGGCCGCCGGCGCCGGCGGACATATCGTATCCTTCGCGCCATGACCTTCTCGCTCGCGTCGATCACCATCTATCCGCTCAAGTCCTGCGCGCCTCTGGCGCTGCAGTCTTCGGCGGTCGAGACCCGTGGGCTCGCGCGCGACCGCCGCTGGATGGTCGTCGATGCGCACGGCAAGTTCTTGACCGGACGCGAGCACGCGCGCCTGACCTTGATCCGCGCATTGCCGAACGCGGACGGATCGCTGCACCTGGACGCGCCCGGAACCTCCGGCGTGCGCGTTGCCGTGCCCGACTCGCGCGGCGAGCGCGTCGCTACAGCGGTCTGGGACAACCCCGTGTCGCCGCTGCGCGCGGACGAAATGACGAATGCGTGGCTCAGCACCTTCCTCGGCGCACCGGCGCGCCTGGTATACATGGATGCCGAGTGCACGCGCGCGGTCGATACGAAATACGCCGCGCCGGGCGATGAGGTCAGCTTTGCCGATGGCTTTCCGCTGCTGCTGATTTCGCAGGCCTCGCTCGATCTGCTCAACTCGAAACTCGCTGTGCCAGTGCCGATGCAGCGCTTCCGGCCGAACCTCGTCGTCGCCGGCACCGAAGCGCATGCCGAAGACGGCTGGAAGCGCATCCGTGTCGGCCAGATCGAGTTTGATGTGGTCAAGCCGTGTGTGCGCTGCGTGTTCACGACGGTGGATTTCGAGCGTGGCCAGCGCGATCCCTCGGGCGAGCCCCTGCGCACCCTGATCGGCTACCGTCGCGGCGAAAAGGGTGTGACGTTTGGGCAGAACCTTATTCCGCGCGGGCGCGGCGCCATTCGCGTCGGTGATGAGGTAACGGTGATCGGATAAGCGACCGAATACTAGTGCCGTCATTCCGGCGGTTTTCAACAGCCGAATGGCTGGTCAAGCCGGAATCCATCTTGATCTTGCTTTTCTCGTCCAAAAGCAACGTGGATTCCGGCTTTCGCCGGAATGACGAGCAAAAAACAGAAGCAGGGCAAGCATGACTTCCGGCCTACAAGCGCCTCGCCAGCACTTGTTATTCTGCCGAGCCCGCTCCAAGGAAGACCGCCATGCGCGCACGCTTTATCGCCTTCCTCGTCGCCGCCGGCGCCAGCATCACTGTGCTCGCCGCCGACCTTACGATTCCGAAGATCACCTACAAGGAACGCACGCTGGCCAACGGGCTGCAGGTGATCAGCGTCGAGGACCACACGAGCCCGACCGTCGCCGTGCAGGTCTGGTACCACGTCGGCTCGAAGGACGATCCGCAGGGCCGCAGCGGCTTCGCGCATCTGTTCGAGCACCTGATGTTCAAGAGTACGAAGAACATGAAGGCCGAGCAGTTCGACCGCCTGACCGAAGACGTCGGCGGCCACAACAACGCCTCGACCGCAGACGATTTCACCAACTACTTCGAAGCGGTGCCGTCGAATCATCTGCAGCGCCTGCTCTGGGCCGAGGCCGAGCGCATGGCCAACCTCACCGTCGACGAGGCGAACTTCAAGTCCGAACGCGCGGTGGTGGAGGAAGAACTGCGTCAGCGCGTGCTCGCCCAACCCTACGGCCGCCTGTTCAATGCGATCGCGAAGGATTCCTACCTCGTGCATCCGTACAAGCGCCCGGGCATCGGCAGCATCGAGGATCTCGACGCGGCCTCGGTGCAGGACGTCATCGATTTCCACAAAACCTATTACCGCCCCGACTACGCCACGCTGATCGTCGCTGGCGATTTCGATCCGGCCGAGCTCGACAAGTGGGTCGATCAGTATTTCGGCGCGCTGACCAAGCCGACGGCGCCGATTCCGCGCGTCACCGCGGTCGAGCCGGCCTGGGACAAAGACCGCCGCTACGACGAACACGGTCCGAACGTACCGCTGCCGGCGGTCGTGCTGTCGTGGCTTGCACCGCCGGAGAAGAGCGCCGACACCGTCGCGCTCGCCGTCGCCGCCTCGCTGCTCAGCAACGGCGAATCGTCGCGGCTGAATCAAGCGCTGGTCTATCGCGACCAGATCGCTCAGTCCGCCGATTTCGGCAGCACGAGCGGCGCCGATAACAGCCTGCTCTACGCGTTCGCCGTTTTGGCGAGCGGGCACAAAGCCGAGGAAGCCGAGAAGGCGCTGATCGCCGTGATCAACGACACGACGACGAAGCCGATCGCCGACGCCGAGCTCGACAAGGTGAAAACCAAACTACTCACGCAGGCGCTGGCCAAGCGCCAGACGGCCGAAGGCAAGGCCTTCGCCATCGGCGAAGCCGTGTTGCTCACGGGCAATCCCGCCACGGCGAATGAAGACCTGGTCCGCCTGCAAGCTGTCACCGCCGCCGACGTGCAGCGCGTGTTGAAGAAGTACGTGCTCGATGCCCATCGCGTCACGATCGTCTACACGCAGGAGGCGAAGGCGAAGGATGCCGCGCCGAAGAAGCCTGAAGCGAAAGGAGCCAAGTCGTGAGCGCCGCCAATATGAAAAAATTTCCTTTCGCTAAAAGAGTACTCGTCACTGCTCTCCTCGCCTGCAGCGCCGGCGCATACGCGGCTGATGCGCCGAGCGCACTGCCCGAGCCTGGCCCCGCACGCAAAGCGAACATTCCGGCGACCGCCGAAAAGACGCTCGCCAACGGCCTGCGCATCGTCGTCGCCACGCGCCGCGCAACGCCGCTGGTGACGACAACGCTGTACCTGCGCTCGGGCGCCGAGGTCGACCCGCCGCGACTCGCCGGCCTCGCCGCCATCACCGCGGGCCTGCTCGACAAGGGCACCGCCACGCGCAGTGCGCCGCAGATCGCCGAAGCCGCGGACTCACTCGGCGGCAGCTTCAACACCGGCACGGGCTGGGATTCGTCGTCCGCCGACATCACCGTGACCACGCCGAAGCTTGGAGCGGCACTCGACCTGCTTGCCGATATCGTGCTGCATCCGAAATTCGCGCCGGAGGAAATCGACCGCCTGCGCAAGCAGTCGCTCGACAACCTCCAACTCGAGCTGTCCGAGCCGAAGGGCCTCGCCGCGCTCGCTGCGCGCCGCGCGGTGTTCGGCGACGGCGCCTACGGGCATTCTGCGGACGGCACTGTGTCATCGCTGCCGCGCATCACCCGCAACGATATCGTGCGCCTGCACGACACCTACTACCGCCCCGACAACGCACTGCTCGTGTTCGCCGGCGACATCGATCTCGACCAGGCGACGAAACTGGCCGAGTCCGCGTTCGGTGCGTGGAAGAATTCGGCGACGCCGTTGCCCGCGATTGCGGCGGCGGGCGGAAAATCCACGCTCGCTCCCGCGGTGGTCGTCGACTTGCCCGGCACCGGCCAGGCGGCGGTCACGCTTGCGCACACGGGCATCGCACGCGATGCGGCGGACTACTACCCAGGCATCGTCGCCAATGCAGTGATCGGCGGCGGCTATTCCTCGCGCCTCAATCAGGAGATCCGCATCAAGCGCGGCCTGTCCTACGGCGCGGGTTCCTCGCTCGCCACGCTGCGCCACGGCGGCGCGTTCGTCGCCAGCGCGCAGACGAAAAATCCGTCGGCCGTCGATGTCGCCGGGCTGATGCTCGGTGAACTCGATCGTCTGAGCACGAGCGAAGTGCCCGCCGACGAATTTGCCGCGCGCAAGGCGACGTTGTCTGGTAACTACGCCTTCGGCCTCGAAACGACGAATAGCCTCGCCGGCCGCGTCGCCAGCTTCGCCTTGTACGGCCTGCCGCTCAGCGAACTCGGCGCGTGGCTCGACAAGGTGCAGGCGGTGACGCCCGCGCAGGTGCAGGTCTTCGCCAAAACGCATCTCGGCCGCGACGGCGCGATGCTCGTGGTCGCCGGCGATGCCAAGCAGTTCGCCGACGCGCTGGCCAAGGCCTATCCGAAAACCGCACGCTACGAAGCAGACAAGATTGATTTCGACAGCGCGGATTTGAAGGCTTCGGCGGCGACGAAAGGCGCGCCGAAGAAGTGAATTTTGCTTTCGCTCGTCATTCCCGCGAAGGCGGGAATCCAGTGTCTTTGCTTTTGCAGCATGGCAAAAGTCGCTGGATTCCCGCCAAGAGCATGCGGGAATGACGAGCGAAAAATATTGCCGTTAGGGGAACCCATGAGAAACCTTTCGCTCGCCATCGCTCTCGCCATGTCCTGCAGCGTCCATGCCGCCGACATCCCACCGCCGGCCGACACGCCGTACGCCGGCACATTGAAACTGCACGTCGACGCCACCGATCTCGATCACCGCATCTTTCGTGCGCATGAGGAAATTCCGGCGAAACCCGGCGCGCTGACCCTGCTCTATCCGCAGTGGCTGCCGGGCAACCACGCGCCGCGTGGGCCGATCGACAAACTTGCCGGGCTGGTGATCCGCGCGAACGGAAAAACGCTACCGTGGCGGCGCGATCCGGAAAACGTCTACGCCTTCCACGTCGACGTGCCCGAAGGCGCAAGCGCGATCGAAGCCGAATTTCAATTCCTGTCACCGCTCGACACGGGCCAGGGCCGCGTCGTGATGACACCGGACATGCTCAACCTGCAGTGGAACGCGGTCGCGCTCTATCCGGCCGGACACAACGCGAGCCAGGTGCAGATCGCCGCGAGCGCGAGCCTGCCTTCCGGCTGGGAGTTCGCCACGGCACTCGAACGCGACGGCGCGGCGAGCGAAGGCAAGATCGATTTCAAGCCGGTCGATTTCGCTACGCTGGTCGACTCGCCGATGTTCGCCGGGCGCTACTTCAAGCGTATCGATCTCGATCCCGGCGCCAAAGTGCCCGTGCATCTCAATATCGTCGCCGACGAGGCGAAGTATCTCGAGATCAAGCCCGACCAGTTGAAGGTGCATCAGGACCTGATCAAGCAGGCGTACAAGCTGTACGGCTCGCAGCATTACAACCACTATGATTTCCTGTTCGCGCTGTCGAACAAGCTGAGCGGCATCGGGCTCGAGCATCATCGTTCGAGCGAGAACGGCGTCGCCGCCGAATATTTCACCGACTGGAGCAAGCAGGCCGCCGAGCGCGACCTGCTGGCGCACGAATACACGCACTCGTGGAATGGCAAATTCCGCCGCCCCGCCGATTTGGCCACGCCGAATTTCAACGTGCCGATGGGCGACACCCTGCTCTGGGCCTACGAGGGCCAGACGCAATATTGGGGCAATGTGCTCGCCGCGCGCTCCGGCCTGCACAGCGCCGAGCAGGCGCGCGATGGACTCGCCCTCGTCGTCGCGAACTATGCCGACAACCGCCCGGGATTTTCCTGGCGCAACGTGCAGGACACGACCAACGATCCGACCATTGCCCAGCGCCGCCCGCTGCCTTATCGCAACTACCAGCTCAGCGAGGACTACTACAGCGCCGGCGCGTTGGTCTGGCTCGCGGTCGATGCGAAGCTGCGCGAGCTGAGCCACGAGAAGAAATCGCTCGACGACTTCGCGCGTGCCTTCTTCGGCGTCGACAATGGCGACTGGAAGGTGAAGACCTACACGTTCGACGATGTCGCCACGACGTTGAATGGGATCGTGCCGCACGACTGGGCGACATTCCTGCGCGAACGCGTCGATGCGAACGCGCCGCCGCTCGACGGTCTCGCTGCAGCCGGCTGGAAGCTCGTCTACACCGACAAGCCGAGCGACTATCAGAAGAACGCCGAAGGCGCGTCGAAGACCAACAATTTCGCCGCCTCGATCGGCTTGATGCTGGCGCAGGACGGCGGCCGCATCACCGACGTACGTTGGAACGGCCCTGCGTTCAAGGCCGGCATCGCGCCGGGCGGCATGCTCGTCGCCGTGAACGGCCGCGAATACAAGTCCGAACGCCTCGTCGATGCATTGAAAGAGGCTAAAGGCAACAACGCGCCGATCGAGTTGCTGATCAAGAGCGGTGATCTCTACAAAACCTTCCGTGTCGACTATCGCGAGGGGCTGAAGTATCCGCACCTTGAACGTATTCCGGGGACAGTCGATCGGCTCAGCGCGATCTTCGCTCCACGCTGAGCCGCACGCGTGATCGATTGCGCTAGACTGAATCTCTGTTTTGAATTCGACGTCGCATCTTGGCTCGCTGCCTTATGAATACCGAACAGATCAACGTCATCCTCAAACGTTTCGAACAACCCGACGAAACGCGGCTTCTCAAGAAAGGAAAATTCGAACTCGTGCACCTCGGCGGCATGACAATCGGTCGCGCCACGTACGAGCCGGGCTGGCGCTGGAGCGAACATGTCGGCCCCGGCGTCGGCGCGACGCGCTGCTCGGTCGAGCATGTCGGTTTGGTTTTGTCGGGCACTGCGACCGCGGCGTTCGACAACGGACAGATTTTCGAGCTACGCCCGGGTGAGCTGTTCTACATTCCGCCGACGCCTCACGACAGTTGGGTGGTCGGCGATCAACCATATGTATCCTTGCATTTCCTCGGCGCCAGCCACTACGCCAAGTAGCATGCCGGCATGGGCGGCGGCGATCGTTCAAGCCCCGAGGAACCGGAGCCGACTCGCGTGAACTCTGCAACCGGCGACGATTCGCTTCACTCCGAAGTACTGATCTCCGCCGCCGATCCGATGCTCAGCGAAGCCATCGCGCAGACCCTGCGTGCGCCCGCTGCGAAACGAGCCAAGCTCTTTACCGAGCTGGTGACGAAGATCGAGATCTTCATGGCCGCGCATCCGGAAGAACGCCCGTGGACATGCAAGGTGTATCAGGGCACCGACGGTTCCGCGATCTTTCGCGGCGGCGTCGGCCATTCGCTCGTGATCGACCACGCCGGCCGCCTCTGGCGCGCGCGCTGCTACGAGGATTTCGAGACGACTTACGTGTTCAACGGCAGTATCTACGAAATCGATACGCTGACCCCCATCTATCCGCAGATGCGCGAGTATTGTCCTAGGTAATGTTTGGATCGGTTGTCCCTGAAAAATCGATGATGCACCGACTTTTTGTTTACGGAACGCTGGCGCCCGGCAAGCCCAACGAACATGTTCTGGCCGATATCCCGGGAACGTGGGAGCCGGCGACGGTCTCCGGTCGGCTGATCGCCGAGGGCTGGGGCGCGGCGATGGGCTACCCGGGTATCATCTTGGACGAACGCGGAAACGACGTTCCCGGTCTCGTCTTCAGCTCCGAGAGTCTGACTGTGCATTGGGCGCGCATCGACGAATTCGAGGGCGAAGGCTACGAGCGTGTCCTGACCTCGGCGAAGCTGAAGGACGGGCGGACAGTGGACACGTACATCTACCGCCTCAGCGAAACACCGTAGCCGGACTTCCCCGATGAATGCAAAAGCTCCGCTCTCCGAATACCTCGTTCTTTCCCGCGGCCAGTGGGATGCCTCGGCATCGAAGGAAGACATCCAGCGCACGATCGATGGATTTTACGTCTGGCACGAACGCATGGTGGCCGAGGGGAAGATGCGGGTCGGCAGCCGTCTGATGAAGGAAAGCAAGGTCGTTTCCAAACGATCGGTCATCGACGGTCCGTACGCCGAAGCGAAGGAAGTGATCGGCGGCTACTGGTACGTGCTAGCGCGCAGCCTCGATGAAGCCGCGCAACTGCTTGAGCAAAGTCCCTGCCTCGACCGTGGCCTGTTCTACGAAGTACGCGAACTCGACGGCGTGCGCTGCGACGCGTCCATGGTGACAGCGGAGACGCCGAGGGCAGCCTGAGTTCGCAGCCATGATCGCAGCGCCGGACATTGGGCTTGCCACCTCGGTCGAGGCCGAGACGATCGCCGTGCTCTCGCGCGACGAGATTGAGCAAGGATTTCGCTGGTCGTGGACGCCGGAGCGGGTGCGCCGCGCCATCCGTGATAAGAACACCAACGTCGTCGTCGCGCGCGAGGGCGGACGCATGGCCGGGTTCGCCCTGATGCGTTACGAAGACGAACGCGCACACCTGCTGCTGTTCGGCGTGGTGCCGTCGCGGCGGCGCCAGGGCATCGCCACCGCGCTGTGGACCTGGCTCGAAGCGACGATGCGCACGGCCGGCGTCACCGCCGTCCAGGTCGAGCTGCGCGAATCCAACCACGCCGCCCGCGCGTTCTACGAACGGGTTGGTTTCGAACAGGTCAACGCGACGCGGCGCTACTATCAGGGCATCGAAACCGCCCTGCACATGGTCAAAGAGTTGACGTCCGATGCAGCGCCGTGACACCGTGCGGCGTGCTGCACTGCGATGGAGCATCTGCTCTAGCGCCCACCTTTAGCCTCGCGCGGGTCCGCCGCACGGACGCCACACAGGACTGTGCATGACCTACGACCACATCATCGTCGGCGCCGGATCGGCCGGCTGCGTGCTGGCCAATCGCCTGAGCGAAGATCCAAACCGCCGCGTGCTGCTGCTCGAAGCCGGCCCCTCGGATTGGCATCCGTTCATCCACATGCCGGCCGGCATCGCCAAACTCGTCGGCAACCGCAAGATCAACTGGAGTTATTCGACCGAGCCCGAAGCGCAGCTCAACCATCGCCGCCTGTGGTGGCCGCGTGGACGCGTGCTCGGCGGTTCGAGCTCGATCAACGCGATGATCTACATGCGCGGTACGCCGAGCGACTATGACCGCTGGGCGCAAGTCAGCGGCGACGAGCGCTGGGCCTGGCGCAACGTGCTGCCGGTGTTCAAGCGCTCGGAGAATAATCAGCGCGGCGCGGGCGATTGGCACGGCACCGGCGGCGCGCTCAGCGTGTCGGACCTGATCCATCGCAATCCGTTGTCCCAGGCCTTCATCGATGCCGGTGTCGCCGCCGGCTACGCGCGCAACGATGATTTCAACCTGGCACAGCAAGCCGGCTTCGGCTACTACCAAGTCACCCAGCGCAACGGCGCTCGCGCCTCGGCCGCCGCAGCTTTCCTCAAGCCGGCCCGCGCGCGTAAAAACCTGACCGTGCTCACGCACGCGGCGACCGAGCGCGTGCTGCTTTCCGGACAGCGTGCGGTCGGTGTCGATTATCGTCACCACGGCCGGCTCACGCGCGCCGAGGGCAGCGAGGTCATCCTCTGCGGCGGCGCGATCAACTCGCCGCAGTTGCTGATGCTCTCGGGCATCGGCCCGGCCGATCATCTGCGCGAGCACGGCATCGCGGTCGCACACGATCTGCACGGCGTCGGCGGCAATCTGCAGGATCACCTCGACGTCTGCACCCTGCAGCACAGCACGCAACCCGTGAGCTACGACAAGCTCAACGACGCCGCCGTTGCCTGGCAATACCTGACGAAACACACGGGCCCCGGCACTTCCAACGTTGCCGAGGCCGGCGGCTTCGTACGCTCCCGCTTCGCTGCCGACGCCGACTGCGATGTGCAGTTCCACTTCGTGCCCGCGATGCTCGACGACCACGGCCGTCATCGCCTGCCCGGCTATGGCTACACGGTTCATGCCTGCTTTCTACGGCCAAAGAGCCGCGGCACGATCCGGTTGCATTCGGCCGACCCGTCCGCCCCGGCAAAGATCAACGCGAACTATTTGTCCGACGCGGAAAACTTCGATCTGAAGATGATGATCGAGGCGGCCAAGCTCTCGCGCGACATCTTCGCGCAGGCACCGTTCGATGCGTATCGCGGCAGCGAAATCTTTCCCGGCGCAGAAGTGAAAACCGATGCCGATCTTGAAGCCTTCGTACGCAAAAAAGCCGAGACGATCTACCATCCGGTGAGCACCTGCCGCATGGGTGCGGATGAAGACGCCGTGGTTGATTCCGAGCTGCGCGTGCGCGGCGTCGGGTCGCTGCGCGTGGTTGATGCGTCGATCATGCCGACTTTGATCGGGGGCAATACGAACGCGCCGACAATCATGATTGCTGAGCGGGCGGCGGATTTGATTCGGGCTGCTTAGCGCGATTCGCGCGTGCTGTTCTCTGCTCGTCATTCCCGCGCAGGCGGGAATCCAGTTCTTGTTTTGCTTTTTGCCCGTCATTCCGGCGGAAGCCGGAATCCAGTTTTGGCTGTGCTCTTGATTCTGCTCTGACCGCGTCCCTTCGTTTTTCCGCTCGCATCCGTGCGAGCGGGTCACTTTCTCTTGCTTGTGCAAGAGAAAGTAACCAAAGAGAACACACCCCGGGAGCCGCGCTGCCTGCGGCAGTACGCAAGGTCAGGCCGGGGTTCGCTCGATGGGCATCCTGCCCATTCGCGAACTCGCGCGCATCCCTGCGCGCGACCCTACGGGCGTTTCCGGCCTGCCCTCGCCGCGGCTGACGGGGCCCAGGATCAAGAGCAGGAAAAGAATAGAGCTCTTTGCTCCTATGCCTTTCGCTTCTGCGCGCAGGACGCGCGCGCTTTGGCTCTTCCCGGGGGCCCCATGGCCTTGCGGCGGCAGCGGTCGATCAGGCCCCGCAGGGGGCGGCGCGAGGGATCGCGCCGATTCCGCTGTTGCACAGGATGTGCAATCAGCGGAACCCGGCCGCTGACGCGCACCCGACGCGCACGATGCGCGTCGGGCGCAAGGCGCTGGGGCGTGTTTCTTTGGTTCCTTTCTTTGCACGAGCAAAGAAAGGAACCCGCTCGTCCGAAGGACGAGTGGAAGCCCTTGCTCTTAATGAGAACCGAAACAAGCAAAGCAAGAACTGGATTCCCGCCTACGCGAGAATGAAGAGCGAAAGAATAAAGACAATGGATTCCGGCTTCCGCCGGAATGACGAGCGACAGCAGAATACTCCGTTAGGAAGCCTGCTCAAGCTGCGGCGGCAACGGACAATGCAACCCCGCACAAATCGTGCGCAACAACTCCGCCTCGCTGACATTGACCATCCCGTCAGCCGCCACCGCCCGCGTCAGCCCACGCACCAGCAACTCCTTGCCCGCAGGCATGAGTCGATCGAGCTTCGGCAGTGCTTGATCGAGCGCACGCACGAAGTCCTCGGGGGGCGAATAATCCATCGTTACATCGGGCAGCACCTCGTGCATGCCAAGTTTGAACGCGCGCGCCGCCTCTGCCGCGTCGTCACTGCCGTAGCGCGCGACGGTGGCGACGACATCGGCGATCTCCGCGGTGCAGTCGGGCAGTTTGCCGCTGCCGACGGCGCTCGTCTTCGACGGGTCGAGTGTCTCAATTACTTGGGCGGACACGAGCGTGGCCAGGCAATACTCCTCGAGCTGGACACGGCCGTCCGCCTGGATGAGCTGCTTGAGCACGATCACAAAGGTCTGCAGTTCGCCGCGCGTGCGCCGGCGCAGCGCGGGGAAGGCGAGCTGCGCGAGCGGTAGGCGCTGCATCGGATGCAGATTCGCGATGTCGGCGGCGATCATCTCCACGCCGGCGCGCGCCTCGGCACTGAAATACTTTTCGATCAGGCTGAGCTGCTTGATGCGCACTTCGTCGTCCGCATCGAGCGCGAGCGCGAGCACGATCTGCGGCGCGCGCTCGGCCGAGTAGGCGTAGGCGCGCAGCGTGTCGTCGATCGTGGCGTGGATCGTGTTCGCCGTGCGGTAATCGTCCGAGCCGGGGTGAGCGACCTGGGTGATGACTTTCTTCGGCGTCAGCGAGATCGCAGCGCCGGCAGCGGGCAACACATCCGCCGTCGCCCCCGCTGCGGCTTGCCCATGCGACGAAGCGGCCCCGCCCGCAGGCGCAAAGCCGCTGATCGAGACCTCCGCGCCTTCGGTATCGGCCGCAGCCACCGGCGCGGTCCACGCCTTGGCGATTTCTTCGAGCTCACGCGGATCGAAATGCGGATCGATCGCGAGGATGCGCTTGTGCAGCGGCGGATGCGTGGCGAACAGCGCGGAATAGCCGACGCCGTCGCCGAAGAACATGTGCGCGGCTTCTTCCTTCTCCGGCGTTTGCAGCTTGGAGCCTTCGGCGAGTCCGGCGATCTTCTTCAGCGCGCCGGCGATGCCCTGCGACTGGCGCGTGAACTGCACTGCCGAGGCGTCGGCCAGATACTCGCGCTGACGCGACACGCCGGCTTTGATCAGACGGCCGAAGAACAGGCCGATGGAGCCGATGATCAGCAACGCGATGCCGAGGAACACCTGCCAGTTGGAGTCGCGGCCGCGGCCGCTCCACTGCAGCATCTTGCCGCCGACAATGCCGATCACGAGGATGCCGAACAGCACGCCCATCAGACGGATGTTGAGGCGCATATCGCCGTTGAGCACATGGCTGAACTCGTGCGCGATGACGCCCTGCAATTCGTCGCGCGTGAGCTTGTCGAGGCAACCCTTGGTCACCGTGATCGCAGCGTCGGACGGCGTGTAACCCGAGGCGAACGCATTGATTCCCGCCTCGTCCTCCAGTACGTAGATTTCCGGCACGGGCACGCCCGAAGCGATGGCGATCTCCTCGACGACATTGCGCAGGCGCTTGTAGGCGAAATTGCCGGCCACGGCCGGATCGTGCGGATCGATCAGAGTGGCGCCGAGCTGGCGCGCAACCACGCCACCGCCGGCGCGCAGGGAGGAAATCTTGTACAGCATCGCCACGCCGATCACGCCGAGGACGACGATCGAGGTGATCGCGAGCACCCCGGTCTGCGGCGACGCGGCGGCACGGTACGCCTGCCGATGGTCGCTGCCCACCACACCGAACGCGACCGCGACCGCCAAATCCACCGCGACGACGATGCAGATCACCGCCAACGCGAACAACAAGAGCATGCGCCGCGTCTGCGCGCGGGCCCGTTCTTGTTGGACGAAGAAGTTCATTGGAGAGCGGGGATTGGAGATTTGGGATTCGGGATTGAGGAAATCGAAAAGCTGCGTCGCGCGCCGCTCTTCCGAATCTCCAATCCCAAATCCCGAATCCCGGCTCTTATGAGAACGACACCTTCACCGCCTTGCGCGCCTCGGGCGACTCGATCTCAAGCGGCGTGGCCGGAGCGAAGGCGAACATGTTGGCGACAAAAGAGTTCGGAAATACTTCGCGCCTGTTGTTGTAGTACAGCACGCCGTCGTTGTAAGCCTGGCGGGCGAACGCAACCTTGTTCTCGGTCGAGGTCAGCTCTTCGCTGAGCTGCATCATGTTCTGGTTGGCCTTCAGGTCGGGGTAGGCCTCAGCAACCGCGTTGAACTTCAGCAGCGCCTGGTTCAGCTGATTCTCGGCCCCGGCCAGTGCCTGCATCGCGGCCGGATCCCCCGGATTCCCCTTGGCGGCGGCCAGGCCGTTCATCGCCGCGCCGCGTGCCGCGACGACCGCTTCGAGCGTTTCGCGCTCGTGCTTGATATAGCCCTTGGCGGTTTCGACGAGATTCGGGATCAGGTCATAGCGCCGCTGCAATTGCACATCGATCTGCGCGAAGGCGTTTTTATAGCCGTTACGCGCCGTCACCAGACCGTTGTAGATGCCGACCAGCCAGAAACCGACCACCACCACAACAGCCAATACAATTAGTAACGACATAACATTTTCCCCCAAATTTGGCGCTAGAATGCCGATCCGTGCGGAAGAGGATAGCACGGGGTTTTTGTTCGGAATGTGCCCGTGCAACAACAACAGCAACGCACGGAGCACGACCCGATGATCACGACATGGCACTACGACCGTACACGCTGCTGATCTTTGCAGCGTTGAGCCTCGCCCCGGCTGTCTTGCCGGCCGCGACTCAGACTCCCGCCGACGCCGACAGCAAACCCGCCACTGCTGCAACGGCGAAGAAGAAGTCGGCAGCGAAAACCCAAACCGTCGCCGCATCGGCGACGAAGACGAGCAAGTCAAAATCCGTCGTAAAGCGTGCGCCCGCCGGCGAGGCCTCGCCTGAGGAAACCGACGCGGAAGACGTTACCCCGATCGTCAAAAGCGAAACTGGGCGCAGCGCCGGCGACGCCACCGCGTCGGCGGCGGAATTCAGCCGCCTGCTCGACAAGGTCGAAGAAGGCGACCGCATCGCCGGCCTCGCCGTGGCGGTGGTGAAAGACGACAAGGTTCTCCTGCAACGCGGCATCGGCTACGCGGATGCGAGAGCCGGATTGCGCGTCACCCCGGACACGGTGTTCCGTCTCGCCTCGCTGTCGAAAGCTTTCGCCAGCGCGATGGCGGCGATCCTGGTCGACGACGGCGCCTTCAACTGGGACACGACCGTCGCCAGTGTGGTACCCGCCTTCGAACTGATCGACACCGACGCGAGCAACAAGCTTACCGTCCGCGACGTGCTGAGCCAGCGCGTCGGCCTGCCGCACAATACCTACGATCGACTGATCGAGGCGAACGAACCCTACCCGCTGCTCGTCGACCGCCTCAAGGAAGTGCCGATGACCTGCGACGTCGGCGAGTGCTACGGTTATCAGAACGTCACCTATTCGCTGATCGGCGACGTGATCTATGCGACCACGGGCGACTTCTTCAGCCACCAGGTCGAGAAGCGCATCTTTCGCCCGCTCGGCATGAGCACCGCGAGCTATGGCCGCGACGCACTCGAGTCGAGCGCAAGCTGGGCCAGGCCACACCTGCGTGCGCGAGCGGGTTGGGTACCGTTCGACAACAAGGAAGGCTACTACCACGTCGCACCCGCCGCCGGCATCAATGCCAGCATCAAGGACATGACGCAGTGGCTGATCGCGCAGATGGGCGGCCGCCCGGACGTGCTCTCGCCCGATGAGCTCAAGATGCTGCACACGCCGCAGGTGGACACGCCGTTCGAACGCCGCGTCGCGCCGTGGCGCCGCGCGCGCGTGAGCGAGTCGCAGTACGCGCTCGGCTGGCGCGTGTTCGACTACGCCGGCGAAACGCTGGTCTTCCATGCCGGCTATGTGAAAGGCTATCACTCGATGATCGCGTTCTTCCCGCGCACGCGCTTCGGCACGGTGATGCTGTGGAACTGCGAAACCGCCCTACCCTCCGGCCTGCTGCCGATGTTGCTCGACCGCTACCTCGGCCTGCCCGAAGTCGACTGGGCCGGGCTCGATACGCCGACGACGCCCGCACCGAAACGCGCGCGCGTCGTCGCCGGACGCAAGCACTAAGCGAAGCCAAAAAAAAAAAGCCGTTCCCGCATGAACGGGAACGGCTCGGGTTTACATCGCGCAGCCGGAGTTATCGGCCCGGCAGTTTGAACTCGATGCGGGTACGCACCTGCTGCTCAACCGCCTGACCGTTTTCCAGTCGAGGCTGGAATCGCCAGTCGGCGATGCCGCGCAGCGCGGCCGAATTGAATATCCGCGGCGGATTCGAGTTGACCACGGCGCCGTCCTTCACGCTGCCGTCGGCAGCGACGACGAAGGATACTTCGACCCACCCCTCCTGACGCGAACGGAACGCATCGGCCGGGTAGCGCGGTGCCGGCTGACTGACCGGAACCGCGGCACGTGTCTCTCCTCCTGCAGGCGCCGGCGTCGCCGGCTTGGCGGTGGCGACGGTTGCGGCGGCGGCCTTAGAAGCGTCGGCCACGGCAGGTTTTGTATCCGCGGCCGGTGCCGCGGCGGGTGGAGCATTCGTCGCCGGCGCGGTCGGCGTTGCAGGCGCTCCCGGCGTCGCCGGAGTCTTGCCGGCGTTCGCCGCGAGCGCCTTCTCCTGATCGCGCTTCTCTTGATCGCGATCCATCTGCTTCTTCTTCAGATCGAGCTTGTTGCGCAGGATCGTCAGCGTGTAGTTGTTCGTGTCGAACTTGCCGAGCAGGTCGATCACACGCTTGCCTTCGTCCAGCTGGCCGGCGTTGATCTTCTGCTCGATCTCGCCCGCCGCGAGCGAAAACATTTCGCGCAGACCCTCCTGCGCGGCGGCGTTGTTCGGGTCGCGATTCAGTACGAGCAAATAGTAGTCGACCGCGCTGTTGCCGGGCGGATCGATCAGCCGCTTCTCGGCCACGGCGTTGCCGGCATTACGCAGCAAATCGCCGATGGTCAGATCGGTGCGTTGCGCCGCCTCGCCGCCCGGAGTCGCTGCAGGCGCTGTCGTCGCCGGTGCAGTACCTGGCGCGGCTGGTTTGGCCGCTTCAGAAGTGGGCGATGACGGTGTGCCTACGTCACGCCAAAGAAAAAAATACGCCGAAACTGCGGCAACCACCGCAATTCCCAACACGGCAATCCACAACCCGGAACCCTTGCGCCCGCTCGCCATACGACCTTCGCCCCCCTGTTACGCGAAGTGAGATGGATGCCGCAGTATAAGTCAAATGTTTCACGGCTGACATCCTATTTTTAATCCAGTACGAAACCGTTTTGCAATACGGTCGACACAAAAAAAAGATCGCCCACGACGGGACATCGCGCGCTCACAGGGGAAATCGCGGCGCTCGTGGCGGGAATGGGAAACGGAGATAGGAGCGGAGCGCTCCGAGGAGAGACTGGCTTTAAGGCCTCTCTCCGCGCTGGGCAAGTCGCGGAGAGAGGTAAGCGGGGTGTACTGCTTTTTTGTTTTTCAAAAGACGGATGCCAACTCCGCATCCGTGAACTCATCGAACCCGAAGGTTCGCGATCAGAACAGCTTATATAAGGTTTAGCTGGATGAAGCTTACTTCTTCTTGGCGGCCTTCTTGGCAACCTTCTTGGCGGCCTTCTTCACAACTTTGGCCTTTGCCACTTTCTTCGCAGCTTTCTTAGCGGGTTTCTTTGCAGCTTTCTTCGTAGCCATATCGCGTCTTAGCTCCTCGTCAGTTGGTAGTTGTTGCCCAGTAAAAGCATGCAGAAACGCTTCGACCAACAGATCGCTGTTCGTTGCGTGTCTGAGATTGTTCACCTGCCGGCGTGTGCGCTCATCGGAGAGAAGTCTGAGTACGTGAAGCGGTATGGATACCGTCACTTTCTTCACGGCGTCGGACTTGCTGCCGTGTTCGATGTAAGGCTTTACGTACCTCGCCGCCGTCATGGATTCCATGTGCAGATGTAACGACGGCGCAAAAATTATTCCCGAAGTGTTTAGCTGTCAACAGATTTGTGCTATCGCACGTGCCCCGGAATCAGGCGGGCAAAGCGAATGCGTCGCACCCACGGCGGCCGACGCGCACTCTGCGCAGAGACCCGTATAAGCGTTTGGACGTCCGTTTTCGCGAAGCGGATTTTCGGAAGACGCCACAGAGCGATCGCGCTCCGCGAGACACAAGTCAAAAAAAGCTAGATTTGATGCGGGTTCCAGAGATATCTCTACATCGAGTCGATTTATACTTTTACCCAATTACCACTTTTTTCAAAAATGGATTCGGCGAAACCGTCATCGCGTCGACCGTGCATCGACGAGGCGCGCTCGCTCGGCAACGGCGTCTGAACGGCGGGGGAAGACTGGCAAAAAAAAATTTCTCGCCGGCCGAAAAAAAGACGGTTTCCGACACGATTTGCGCGAATTTGCGAGAAGTATACTTTTCTCCAGCGCCGCGAGTGAGAGAAAAAAGAACGGCTCGGAATCTCGCGGGAGGAAGTATCGGATGCTTTCGGGCGACGTCGTCCGCGCCGAAATTTTCTTCGCGCGCGATGCGCGCGAAGAAAAAAAGATCAGCTCAACACGCGCTTCAGCGCCGCGGCGAAACGATCGAGGTCGGCGGCGGTCTTCGTTTCGGTCGCGCAGATGAGCAGCGCTTTCTCGAGCTGCGGATATTCTTCACCGAGCGCGAAGCCGGCGACGATGTCGTCCTCCTTCGCCAGCCGCTCGACGACCTCGCCTGACGGTCGCGGCAGTTCGATCGCGACTTCGTGGAAGAACGGCCGCGCGTAGAGCTGGCGGACGCCGGGAATCGCGGTGAGCTTGTCGCGCAGCGCACGCGTGTTCTGCATGCTGGCGTTGGCGACGCGCGACGCGCCCTCGGGGCCGAGCATCGCCATCGTGATCGTCGCCGCGGTGACGAGCAGCCCCTGATTTGTGCAGATGTTCGACGTCGCCTTGGCGCGGCGGATGTGCTGCTCGCGCGCCTGTAGAGTCAGAGCAAAGCCTTCCTTGCCATCGAGGTCGGTCGTGCGGCCGACGATGCGACCCGGCATCTGACGAACGAATTCCTGCTTGCAGGCGAGGAGACCGAAGTACGGTCCGCCCGACGACAGCGGCACGCCGAACGGCTGGCCGTCGCCGCAAACGATGTCGGCGCCCGTCGCACCCCACTCGCGCGGCGGCTTGAGCGCCGCGAGCGAGAGCGGATTGACCACGCCGATCACGAGCGCACCCTTGGCGTGCGCCCAGTCGGTAAGCGCGTCGACGTCCTCGAGCGCGCCGAAAAAATTCGGCTGCGGCACGACGAGCGCGGTGAACGCGCCGAAGTCTTGTTGAGCAAGCGCCGCGGCGTCGATGCCGCCGTCGGCACCGACATCAAGTTCGACAATATCGATATTCTGTAGCGGCAGGATCGTCAGCAGCGTCTTACGGTAGGCCGGATGCACCGACTTCGGCACGAGCACTTTGCGCGGACCCTTCTTCGCGCAGCGCTCGGCCATCAGCACCGCTTCGGCGAGCGAGGTCGCGCCGTCGTACATCGACGCGTTCGACACGTCCATGCCGGTCAGGCGCGTCATCATCGTCTGGTATTCGTAAATCAGCTGCAGCGTGCCCTGGCTCGCCTCGGCCTGGTACGGCGTGTAGGCCGAATAGAACTCGCCACGCGACACGATCGCCCAGACCGCGGCCGGGATGTGGTGCTCATAAGCGCCGGCGCCGCAGAAGTTCAGCGGCGTGCCGTCCTGTGCGGCGCGCTGCTTCATCAGGCGCGTGATCTCCATTTCGTTCAGGCCGGGAGGCACGGCCTTGAGCTCGTCGATCTTGAGCGCGGTGGGAATCTCGTCGAACAGATCTTCGATCTTGTTCGCGCCGATCGTCTTCAGCATCGCGGCGACGTCGGTTTCGGAATGAGGAATGAAAGGCATGGCGTGGGACTCGCTATAAATCGAAGGGCGCGTCGATGACGCGCCCTGCTGGGAAAAACGGGTTACCTCGGCAAATCAATGCTCGTCGTCTTCGATGGCTTCGGCGTAGGCATCCGGATCGAGCAGTTCCTCGACGTCCTCGCCGAGGCTGGACGGCTTGACGACGAAGATCCAGCCTTCGCCGTAGGCGTCTTCGTTGATCGTTTCGGGCTTGTCGCCGAGCGCAGCGTTCACCGCGACGACTTCGCCCGACACCGGCGCGTAGACGTCCGAGGCGGCTTTGACCGACTCGACCACGGCGCAGGCATTGCCGGCCTTGACCTCGTCGCCAACGCTCGGCAGTTCGACGTAGACCAGATCGCCGAGCAGGCCTTGGGCGTGATCGGAAATGCCAACGGTCACGTTGCCGTTGTCCTCGACGCGTGCCCACTCGTGGGACTTCATGAATTTCAGATCGCCTGGAATTTCGTTCATGGCTTCAATCCTGAGTGGTACCTGGTTCGTGGGGAAAACGGGAGGCGAATTTTACACTGTGTGGGCGGGTGCGCACATCCAGCGATTGCGCCGGCCGGTCAAATGCCTTCACAGGGCTTGCCATCGCGGACAAACGGGTATTTGACCAGGCGCACCGGCACGAGCTTGCCGCGGATGTCGACCTCGACGCCGCTGACGGCGCCCGCAGGCACACGTGCGAACGCGATCGCCTTGCCGAGCGTCGGCGAGAACGTGCCGGAAAGGATTTCGCCGTCGCCCTGCGCCGTCGCGACGCGCTGACCGTGGCGGAGCACGCCCTTTTCGTCCATCACCAGACCGATCAGGGAGCGCTTCACCCCGTCCGCCTTCTGCTTTTCCAGCGCGGCGCGGCCAATGAAATCGCGGCCAGGTTCGAGCGAGATGGTCCAGGCGAGCCCGGCTTCCCACGGCGACACCGCCTCGTCCATATCCTGACCGTAAAGATTCATGCCCGCTTCCAAGCGCAGCGTGTCGCGCGCGCCGAGGCCGGCCGGCGCGACGCCGGCGTTCTTCAGCTTGTTCCACAGCGCCACCGCTTCGCCTTCGGGAACGATGATTTCGTAGCCGTCTTCGCCCGTGTAGCCGGTGCGCGCGATAAACAGGCCATCGCCTTCGACGACCGCGAACTTGCCCACCTTCACCGCGGCTTCGCGCGTCGCCGGCGTCAGCAGCGACTGCACCTTGGCGCGCGCGTTCGGACCCTGCACGGCGATCATTGCCAGATCAGCGCGTTCGGTTACCTTCACGTCGAACGCCTTCGCCTGCTTTTCGATCCAGGCCAAATCTTTGTCGTGCGTCGCCGCATTGACGACGACGCGGAAGAAGTCCTCGGTCAGGAAGTAAACGATCAAGTCGTCAATGACCCCGCCGGTCTCGTTCAGCATGCACGAGTACAGAGCCTTGCCCGGCGCCTTCAGCTTGTCGACGCTGTTCGCGAGCAGGTGGCGCAGGAATTCGCGTGTGCGTGCGCCATGCAGGTCGACCACGGTCATGTGCGAGACGTCGAACATGCCGGCGTCGCGGCGCACGGCGTGGTGCTCCTCGATCTGCGAACCGTAATTCAGCGGCATGTCCCAGCCGCCGAAATCCACCATCTTCGCGCCGAGCGCGCGGTGGGTTTCGTTGAGTATGGTCTTCTGCGTCATGGCGGGCGCCGTCCTTTTTGAAAGGCGCGCATTATCGCATGCCGGGAATAAAACCGTGCCGTGGACGATCCAGTACGACGAGTCCCCCGCCCGTCGTCAGGAAACCGCCATGAACACGATCGATCCCAACCCTCTTCTTCCCCGCGAAGACGCGCACGACCCTACCCGCCGCAAGGCGCTCAGCTGCCTGGCTGCCTGGACCGGCGCGGCCGTCGTCTGGTCCGTCGCCGGCGGCGTACCCCGCGCGCTGGGTGCCACTACCGATGGCAAGCCACCGGCCGCCGCCTCGGGTGCGCTGACTTTCGTCCAGATCAGCGATACGCATATCGGCTTCAAGAAGGACGCCAACCCCGACGTCGTCGGTTCGCTGCGCCGCGCGATCGCCGACATCCACGCGCTGCCACAGGCGCCGGCCTTTGTCGTGCACACGGGCGACGTCAGTCATCTGTCCAAACCGGAAGAGTTCGGCCAGGCGCGCGAATTGTTCCAGGAGCTGAAAGTCGACCGTCTGCATACCGTGCCCGGCGAACACGACACGATCGACGACGGCCTCACGGGCTACCTCAAGTTCTTCGACCACGACGGCAAAGGCAAAGGCTGGTACAGCTTCGATCAGGGCGGCGTGCACTTCATCGGCCTGACCAACACGCTCAATTTCAAGATGGGCACGATGACCTCGCTCGGCGACGAGCAGCTCGCGTGGCTCAAAGCCGACCTCGCGCATGTTTCGCATTCGACGCCCGTCGTCGTGCTCGCACACATCCCGATGTGGACGGTGTGGGAGCCGTGGGGCTGGGGCACCGCCGACGCCGCGCAAGCGCTCGCTCTGCTGCGCCCGTTCGGCTCGGTCACCGTGCTCAACGGACATATTCACCAGGTGCTGCAGAAGGTCGAGGGCAACGTCGCTCTGCACACGGCGATGTCGCTCGCCTATCCACTGCCGACGCCCGGACAGGAAGGCATCGGCGAACCGGGGCCGCTCAAGGTACCGGCTGGCGAACTCGGCAAGCGGCTCGGCATCCGCCAGCTCAGCATCGTGCGCGGCAAACGCGAACTGGCGCTGATCGATCGGCCGCTCGAGCGCTGACTCCTCGGCATCCGTCATTCCCGCGCAGGCGGGAATGACGAGCAAAACATCATCCCCCTGAGACAATATTATAATGTACGCAACCTTCACTCGCGCCTGCAGCAAACCCGCAGGCGCCGCTCTCTTCCTCGCCGCCGTCTTCTCGATCGCTTTCGCCGCGCCGTCGATCTTCGCCGCCGCGGCGCCCGCACCGACCGTCGACATCACGAAGTTCGCCTTCGCGCCGAAAGAAATCACCATCGCTCCCGGCACGAAAATCGTCTGGACCAACCACGACGAAATTCCGCACACCGTCACTGCCAGGGACAAGAGCGTCGACTCGAAGGCTTTGGATACCGGCGACAAGTTCGAGCATACTTTCGCCCAGGAAGGCGATTTCGAGTACTACTGCACCGTGCATCCGTTCATGACCGGCGTCGTGCACGTGCGCAAGCAGTAGCGGACCTCACCCCCAAGGCGCATGAACGTGACTGCGACGGCGGCACCCGACTGGATCGGCGATCTCGCGCTGCGCCATCTCGACTCGGCCTACAACCTCGGCCGCTGGCTGCTCGGCAACGAGCACGACGCGGCCGATGCGGTGCACGACGCCTTCCTGCGTGCGGCGAAGTCGGCCAACACCTACGCCGGCGGCAGCGCACGCGCGTGGTGGCTGGCGATCGTACGCAACTGCTGCCTCGCACGGCTCGACGCGCGCAATCGCGACCGGCGCCATGTGTCGATCGACGGTGAGTCGAACGACGGCGGTAGCGAGCGGGTTGCCCAGTTGCTGCCGCACAGCGAGGCCGGCGACGTCGAAGACCGCATCGACCGTGCCCAGCGCCAGGCGCTGATCGTCCGGCATCTGAAGAATCTCCCCACGGAATTCCGCGAGGCATTGATCTTGCGCGAGATCGAAGAACTCTCCTACCGCGAAATCGCCGACGTGCTGCAAACGCCGATCGGCACCGTGATGTCGCGTCTCGCGCGCGGCCGCGCGCTGTTGCAAAAAGCCCTGGCCGGTACCGCCGCCAGCGAGGTGACGCATGGACTGTAAGACCGCCCGAGACACCCTGCCACTTTATTTCGACGGCGAGCTCGACCGCGCCGCGAGCCGCGAGTTCGAAGCACACCTCGACACCTGCGCCGACTGCCGCGCCACGCTGATCGAACTCGATTCGCTGCGCACCACGCTGCGCCGCGAAACGCCACGCCACACCGCACCCGAGCTTCTGCGCAAGCGCATCGAGAAGCTTGCGGCGTCGGCGCAGGCAATGTCGGATTCGACTTCGATATCACCCATACGCCGCTTGCCGCCACGCTGGCTCGCACTCGCCGCCTCGTGGGTCATGGCCTTTGCGGCGGGCGGCGTCGCCGTCTCGTTGTGGAATCCCGCAACGCGCGACACCGAATCCCTGGAAACGTCTGCGAACGCGCAACTCAGCCGCGATCTGTTCGCCGGCCACTGGCGCGCGCTCGCCGCCGCTTCGCCAGTGGATGTCGTGTCGACGGACCGGCACACAGTCAAACCCTGGTTCGAAGGCAGGGTCGCCATCGCACCGGTCGTGCACGATTTCGCCGAGCAGGGTTTCACCCTCGTCGGCGGCCGCATCGACTACGCAGGGAATGCACGCCTGCCCGTGCTCGTCTATCGCCACGGCCAGCATCTGATCGATGTATTCGTGCTCCCCGATTCCGCCGCATTGCCCGGCAATGTCACGACTCAGCAATCGGGCTATCGGTTAGATACGGCCATGCTGGGCGGGCAACACGCGGCGATCGTTTCCGACATGGATCAAAGCGAGCTTGCGCGTTTTGCAGGCTTTCTCTCGGAAACGAAGTAGCTTCATTCACAGAGTTCGCCTCACTCTTGCGTAGCGTATAGTTACACTATACAATACGCAAATGATCCGATCCTTTAGACACAAAGGCATCGAAATGTTTTTCCGCACGGGCAAGACTAGCGGAATTCAGGCCAAGCACGCTGGAAGACTCAACTTGCAACTCGCCGCGCTCAACGCAGCTAGCGGCCCGCATGATCTCGCTGCACCGGGTTGGAAACTGCATCCCCTGAAGGGCGAACTGCGCGGCCATTGGGCAGTTTCTGTCAGCGGCAACTGGCGACTCACGTTCGTGTTCGAAAACGGGGATGCGATCCTCGTCGATTACCAGGATTACCATTAAAGGTATTGCACTCATGGCATCCATGCACAACCCACCTCATCCCGGCTCTGTGTTGCGCGAATGGCTCGACGGCGTCACTGTGACCGACGCCGCGCGCAAGCTCGGCGTAACGCGCGTAGCGCTGTCGCGGGTGCTCAACGGTGCCGCCGGCGTCAGCGTCGATATGGACTTGCGTCTTTCCAAAGCGCTTGGGACGACGCCAGGTTTCTGGCTCAAGATGCAGACGGCTTACGATCTGTGGCATGCGCAGCGCGGATTCCACGCAAAGGTCGAACGCATCGTCCACCACGCAGCTTGATAGTTCCCGCGGCAAGCCTAACCCGCCGCGCGCACCTTGACCGTCGTGCCGCTGACCGCGATCACTTCGACTTCGGCGCCCGCGGGAAGATCCGGCCCTTCGGCCAACCACGGCGAATCGCCGATGCGCACCTTGCCTTTGCCGCCGACAATCGCGGTGTCGAGGGTGTAGCGCCTGCCAATGAATTGTTCGGCGCGGCGGTTGAGCAGCGGCTGGTCGCTGCTCTCGTCCACGACCTTGCGCACGAAGCGCCAGTAGACGACGCAGCTGACCAAGGCCAGCACCGCGAACAGCACTGCCTGCACGAGAAACGACAGCTCCGGCACGAGAAAAGTGACGATGCCGAGCGCCGCCGCGGCGAAGCCGATCCAGATCAGGAAATAGCCCGGTGCGAGCAGTTCGGCGCCGATCAGGACGAGGGCAAATATCCACCAACCGTAATGCATGGAATGGCTCCGTTAGCGTGGTCTCGCGACGATCAGGCTGGATAGTTCGGCGGCAATCCCGGCGCCTTCGGTGATGCCGGTGCTTTGGAAGCAGCCGTAATTTGCTGCTCCTGTAAACTCGACTTCGCCAGCTCAGCGATGCCCGCGAGCGATCCGAGCACACCGGTCGCCTCCATCGGCAGCAGCATGATCTTCTGATTCGGCGCGCCGACCATCGCCTTGAGTGCATCCATGTATTTGGTCGCGACGAAGTAGTTGATCGCATTGATGTCGCCCGCGCGGATGGCGCTCGACACCATCTCGGTCGCCTTCGCTTCGGCCTGCGCGGAACGTTCGCGTGCCTCGGCCTCGCGGAATGCGGCCTCGCGCTTGCCTTCGGCGGCGAGGATCACCGCCTGTTTTTCGCCCTCAGCCTTGAGAATCGCCGCCTGGCGGAAACCTTCGGCTTCGAGGATGTTCGCTCGCTTCTCGCGCTCGGCCTTCATCTGCCGCGCCATCGAGTCGATCAGATTCTGCGGCGGCTGGATGTCCTTGATCTCGATGCGATTGCATTTGAGACCCCAGGGATGCGTCGCCTCGTCCACCACCTTGAGCAGACGCGCGTTGATCTCGTCGCGCTTGGACAGCGACTCGTCGAGATCCATCGAACCGAGCACAGTACGGATGTTGGTCATGATCAGGTTGAGGATCGCCTGATTGAGATTGGCGACCTCGTATGCCGCTTTCGCCGCGTCGAGCACTTGATAGAAAACGACGCCGTCGACGCGCACGACCGCGTTGTCCTTGGTGATGACGTCCTGGCTTGGCACGTCGAGCACCTGTTCCATCATGTTCATCTTACGTCCGACCGTGTGATAGATCGGCACGAGAATGTGCAGACCGGGCGACATCGTCGAGGTGTAGCGCCCGAAGGTTTCCTTCGTCCATTCGTACCCTTGCGGCACGATGCGGATCGTCTTCGAAATACCGATGAAAATCAGGATCACCAGTACCAGTGCCACTATGCCACTGCCGCCCATGCTCGTCTCCCCGTCAAGTTCGGACTGTATAAACCCAGTATAGCCCCCGCTACGTTCGGATTTCGTGGCCGAATCGGTTTTATCGCTGCGGTAACGAGAGCGTCACCGATAAGCCGCCGCCGTCGCGATTTGCGAGCGCGACGCGGCCGCCGTGCGCCTCGACAATTTCACGCGCGAGCGCCAAGCCGAGTCCCGTGCCGCTGCGCTTGGTCGAATAGAACGGTAGCAATGCGTTGGCGAGCACGGTCTCGCTCATGCCGCTGCCGCGATCGCGCACTTCGATGCGCACGTCGTTGCCGCGTTCGGCCAATGCCAGCTCGACCTCCTCGCTCGCGCCGCCTGCCTCGTGGGCGTTCTTGAGCAGATTGATCAGGACCTGCTCCAGTTGCGCACGGTCGAACACACCGTCGTGCTTCGGTATCTCGCCGACGAGACGAAACGCATGCTGCCGTGCCAGTGCACCGAGAAATTCCGCCCAGATCACGTTCTCCAGACGCGGTTGCGGCAGCTTGGCGAATTCCGCATAGCCGCCGATGAACCCGTGCAGATGGCGTGCGCGGTCCTCGATCGTATCGAACACCGGCGCCAGCTTGTCGACCATGCCTTTGCGCGCCAGCTCGCGTCCCGAATGCGCGAGCGAGGAAATCGGCGCCAGCGAGTTGTTGAGCTCGTGGCTGATCACGCGGATGACTTTCTTCCAAGTCTGCACTTCCTGGCGTGACAGCTCGCGCGTCAGGCGCTTGATCAACAGCATGCGATGCTCGCGGCCATGCAGGCGGAACCGCTTCTGCCCGAGATGAAACGCCTCGGTCTCACCGTCGATATCCACGCTGAACAATCCGTCCTGGTGACCGACCAGCGCGGTGCGCAGCGGCGCCGGGCAACCCTCGACGAGCTCGGCGAACGCCATACCGTTCATCGCGCGGCCGTCGTTGAGCAGCGCGCGCGCGGCGAGATTGGCGTAGACGACGAATTGCGCCGCATCGATCAGGACCAGCGCCGTCGGCGAGTTCTGCACCATCGTGTCGAGCAGCAGCTCGCGTTCGATCAGGTTCTGGCGCTGTTCGCGCAATACGCGGCCGAGCTCGTTGTGTGCGGCGATCAGCTCGCCGAACTCGTCGTGGCGCGCCTCGACGAGCGAGGTGGAAAAGTCGCCGTCGCGGTAGCGCGCGACGCCGCCTGACAACGCGCGCATCAGGCTCTGCACCGGCTTGGTTGCTGACCGCGCCACCATCACCGCCGGCAGCAAAAGGATGGCGAACGCCGCTGCTGCCGCGTAAGTCGCGGGCACCCAGAACACGAGCAGCGCGGTCAGGGCGCAGCCGGCGACAAGCACGACGCCGAGCAGAGCGGCCAGCTTGCCTTCGAGCGAAAAGAATTGCATGCGCCAAGGCTAACCGAACAGGCGATGGACGGGAATCGTGCTCATCCGCGACGACGATGCAATGCAAAAGGAAAGTGCGGCGACTTGTACTATGCTGCCGCCGACAGACGGCGCAGCGCTTGCACCGCGCGCCGCGCCACAACATCGCTTGAGGAGGCCAATATCATGCGTCGTCGGTCCCGCAGTGATCTCCCCGATTCGCCACGCCGCCACTTCCTGCAGCAGGCTGGCGCGCTCAGCCTCGGCGGCATGCTCGGCGCAGCACCGCTCGCGGCGCTGGCCGCGGACGGCGCAGTCACTCTGCCCTTCGGCAACGGTGAGCGCCCGCTCGTAAAGTATCCGCAGAAGCGGCCGCTGCTGCGCCTGACCGCACGGCCGCCGCAGCTCGAAACGCCTTTCGCCGTGTTCGACGAAAACATCATCACGCCGAACGACGCGTTTTTCGTGCGTTACCACTTCGCCGGCATTCCGACCCAGATCGACCCGGCCAAGCATCGGGTCACCGTGCAGGGCAAGGTCGCCACGCCGCTGTCGCTCAGCCTCGACGATCTGAAAAAGAACTTCGAGCCGATCGAGTACGTCGCGGTCAACCAGTGCTCGGGCAACAGCCGCGGCTTTTCCGAACCGCGCGTGCCGGGCGGCCAGCTCGCCAACGGCGCGATGGGCAACGCCCGCTGGAAAGGCGTGCCGCTGAAGGCCGTGCTCGAGAAAGCCGGCGTGCAGGCCGGTGCGAAGCAGGTGAGCTTCAACGGCCTCGACACTCCCGTGCTGCCGACCACACCGGATTTCGTCAAGGCGCTCGACCTCGATCACGCCCTCGACGGCGAAGTCATGCTCGCCTACGCCATGAACGGCGCCGATCTGCCGATGCTCAACGGTTATCCCGTGCGCCTGATCGTACCGGGCCACTACGGCACCTACTGGGTCAAGCATCTGTCTGAGATCACTGTGCTCGACGAGATCTTCACAGGGTTCTGGATGAGCACGGCCTATCGTATCCCCGCCAACGCCTGCGCCTGCGTCGAACCGGGCACCGCACCGGCGAAAACCGTGCCGATCGCCCGCTTCGATGTGCGCTCGTTCATCACCAATTTCGCCGATGGCGCACAGGTGAAGGCAAACCAGTCGTTGCGTGTGCGCGGCATCGCCTTCGACGGCGGCTACGGCATCCGCGACGTGCTGTTCTCCGACGACGGCGGCACGCAGTGGCGCGCGGCAACGCTCGGCGAGGATCTCGGCAAATATTCGTTCCGCGGATGGTCGATCGAGACGACGCTCGCTCCCGGCGCACATGCGCTGCAGGTGCGCGCGCTCAATCGCATTGGCCAGTCGCAGCCGCTCGCACCATTGTGGAATCCGCCGGGCTACATGCGCAATGTGGTCGAAACCACGCGCGTTACTGCGGTCTGAAGGAGACGACCATGCCCCATCTGCATCGCCTCATCGCCCTCGGCACGGGACTGCTGGCAGCCACGCTGGCCAGCGCGGCCGCGCTCAAGATCGATCTGCCCAAGGAATCGGCGACGACATACAAACCCGGGCCCAATCTCGAACTCGTCAATGCGCGCTGCCTGATCTGCCATTCGGCCGATTACGCGGCGACGCAGCCGCCGAACCTGCCGCGCAAAACCTGGGAAGCGGAAGTGACGAAAATGAAGAAGGTCTACGGCGCGCCGATTGCCGACGACGAGATCGCGACACTGACCGACTACTTTGCGAAGACCTACGGCAACGAAAGCACGCCCGTGGAAAAACCGAAGGGCGGCGGTTAACTCTCGATGCCCATCTTCTCCATGCGCCGATACAACGCCTGACGCGACAAGCCAAGTTCGGCCGCGGCCTGACTGATAACACCTTTCGCGCGCGAAAGCGCTTCCTCGATCGTGGCGCGATCGAACTCGGCGTCGTTGCTTGCGCGTAACGGCGCCGCGATGCGCGTGGCGAGGCCGAGGTCGTCCGGCTCGATCACGCCGTCGCGGCAGAACAGGCTTGCGCGCTGAATGGCGTTCTTCAACTCGCGAACGTTGCCCGGCCATGCATGCGCGAGCAACGCGGCGCGCGCGTCGGCGCTGAATCGCACCGCATCGCCTGCGAACGCTTCGGCCAGCGGCAGGATATCGTCCGGCCGCGATGCGAGCGGCGGCAGCGCCAGCTCGATCACGTTGAGTCGATAGTACAAATCCTCGCGGAATGTGCCCGCACGGATCATCGCCGACAGATCGGCATTCGTCGCGCTGACCACGCGCACCTTCACCTCGCGCGTCTTGCTCGAGCCGAGCCGTTCGAACTTGCCGGTCTCGAGGATGCGCAGCAGCTTCATCTGTCCCGGCAGCGGCAGGTTGCCGATTTCGTCGAGCAACAGCGTGCCACCGTCCGCGGCCTCGAAGCGGCCTTCGCGCGCCTTGTTCGCACCGGTGTAGGCACCCGCTTCTGCACCGAACAGCTCCGCCTCGATCAGATCTTGCGGCAGCGCGCCGCAATTGACCATGATGAACGGCCCGGACTTCACCGCCGAGTTGTAATGCACGATCTCCGCGATGCGCTCCTTGCCTGCACCGTTCGGCCCGGTGATCAGCACCGGCGCGTCGGCGCGCGCGACACGGCAGGCCAGCTCGATCAGCCGCTCCATCGCGCTCGACGCGAACACGGTGCCACGCAGATCGAAGCGCTCACGCAGCGCACTGCGATGCGCGCGGCGCTCGCCATGCAGACGCGAGACTTCGCGCGTGCTTTCCGACAGTTCGAGCAGGTTTTCCACGGCGGCGACGAGCTTGTTGTCGTCCCACGGCTTGGCCAGATAGTCGGCCGCGCCGGCCTTGATCAACTCGACCGCGGTTTCCAGGTGCGTCCACGCGGTCAGCAGAATTACCGGCAGATCGGGCTCGCGCTCACGGATCGCGCGGAATAGCGCCACACCTTCCTCGCCCGACGTCGTATCGGCGCGAAAATTCATATCCTGCAGCACGAGATCGACGCGCTCGCGCGCAAGCACCGCCAGGCCCTCTTCGGGCGATGCGGCATGCAACGTGCGAATGTCGCGCAGGCTCAGCAGAACATCGAGCGCGGTGACGATCGCGGGATTGTCGTCAATGACGAGTACGGTACGCATCGCTTTGCGAAATAGGGATCGGCCGTCGCGCATGACCATTGGATGCGCGGGGCTGAGGAATGGTTGCGGCGAGAATATAGGAAGTTACCGTCTTGGAGGAAGTCGCAGCTCGCGCTGACCTTAGGTGTCATTCATGGGGAGGTGGGAATTCCTTTCTTACGTTGCTGTTGCTCGTTGTCCTTGCTCGTCATTCCGGCGGAAGCCGGAATCCAGTGTCTTTGTCCTTTCGCTCGTCATTCCAGCGGAAGCTGGAATCCAGTTTTTGTTGTAGCTCTTGATTCTGCTCTGACCGCATCCGTTCGTTTTTCCGCTCGCATCCGTGCGAGCGGGTCACTTTCTCTTGCTTGTGCAAGAGAAAGTGACCAAAGAGAACACACCCCGGGAGCCGCGCTGCCTGCGGCAGTTCGCAAGGTCAGGCCGGGGTTCGCTCGATGGGCATCCTGCCCATTCGCGAACTCGCGCGCATCCCTGCGCGCGACCCTGTCGGGCGATTCCGGCCTGCCCTCGCCGCGGCTGACGGGGCCCAGAATCAAGAGCAACAGCAAGAGCAAAAGCGGCTTTGCTTCCGCCTTTCGCTTTTCGCTTCTGCGCGCAGGACGCGCGCGCTCTGCTCTTCCCGGGGCCCCATGGCCTTGCGGGCGGCAGCGGACGAAAAGGCCCGCAGGGGCGGCGCGAGGGATCGCGCCGATTCCGCTGTTGCACAGGATGTGCAATCAGCGGAACCCGGCCGCTGGCGCGGACCCGACGCGCACGATGCGCGTCGGGCGCAAGGCGCTGGGGCGTGTTTCTTTGCCTACTTTCTTTGCACGAGCAAAGAAAGTAGGCCGCTCGCCGAAGGCGAGTGGAAGCCTTTGCTCTAAAAAAAGCCAAAACAGCAAAAACTGGATTCCAGCTTTCGCTGGAATGACGAGCGAGAGAGCAGAGCTGGATTCCGGCTTGCGCCGGAATGGCGAGCAAAGGCGATGGCGCCTAGCGCCACCCCGACGTAATGGGATAGCGCCTCTCGCGCCCAAACGCCCGCCGCGAGACCTTCGGCCCCGGCGCCGCCTGATGCCGCTTCCACTCGTTGATGCGCACAAGGCGCAGCACATGATCGACCGTTTCGGCCGAATAGCCCGCGAGCACGATGTCTTCGCGCGACTGCTCCTGGTCGACGTAGCGCAGCAGGATCGCATCGAGCACGTCGTACGGCGGCAGCGAATCCTGGTCGGTCTGGTTCTCGCGCAGTTCGGCGGTCGGCGGGCGCGTGATGACTTCCGGCGGGATCACCGGCGTACCGCCGACGGTGTTGCGCCAGTTCGCGAGCGCATAGACTTCGGTTTTATACAGATCCTTGATCGGCGCGTAGCCGCCGCACATATCGCCATAGATCGTGGCGTAGCCGACGGCGTATTCGCTCTTGTTGCCCGTGGTCAGTAGCAGGCCGCCAAACTTGTTCGATAGTGCCATCAGAATCGCACCGCGGCTGCGCGACTGCAGGTTCTCTTCGGTAGCGTCGGGAGGGCATCCGACAAAGGCGGGAGCAAGGGCTTGGAGAAAGCCCTCGAACGGAGCCTCGATCGGAACCGTCAGCAGCTTCACCCCGAGCGCGTACGCCTGCACGTCGGCGAGATCGTTGCTTTGCGCCGAGGTGTATTTCGACGGCAAACGCACGCCGGTCACGTTGTCGGCACCGAGCGCATCGACCGCGATCGCCAGCACGAGCGCCGAATCGATGCCGCCCGACAGGCCGACCCAGGCGTTCTTGAAACCGTTCTTCACACAGTAGTCGCGCGTGCCACGCACGATCGCGCGCCAAGCGAGCGCGTCGCGGCTCTCGTCGCCATCGACCGGCCAATCGACTGGCGTGAACTTGCGCGTCGCCGTGTTGTAGTCGGCAAGGCACCAATGGTCCTCGAATGCGCGCGCCGCGTGATGGATATGTCCGTCACCGTCGGCGAGCACCGAAGCGCCGTCGAACACGAGCGCGTCCTGGCCGCCAACCGCATTGAGATAAACGAGAGCCGCACCGGCCCCATAACGATGTGTCTCGGCCACGCGGGTGGCGAGCAGCGCGTCGCGCTGCGCGTGCTTGTCGCGCTCGAACGGCGAGGCGTTCGGTACGAGTACGAGCTCGGCGCCGGCCGCGACGGTGTCGGCGAGCGGCTCGGGGAACCACAAGTCTTCGCAGATGATCAGGCCGACCGGCACGCCCTTGACGTCGAACACACAGGCGCCGCCGTCGGGATCGACATCGAAGTAGCGACGCTCGTCGAACACGTTGTAGTTCGGCAGCTCGCGCTTGCGGTATGTCGCCGTGACCGCGCCGTCGAGCAGCACCGAAGCGGCGTTGAAGACCACCGCGCCCGCGGCTTGCGGCCAGCCGACCACGGCAACGATGCCGCGCACGCTCGCCGCCACGCGCTGCAAGGCCAACTCGCATTCGGCTAGAAAACTCGGCCGCATCAGCAGGTCTTCGGGCGGATAGCCGCTGAGCGCCAATTCGGGGAACAGCACCAGGTCGGCGCGATGCACGTCGCGCGCCTCGGCGATCATCGCGGCAATGCGCTCGGCATTGCGCGCGACGGCGCCGACGGGGAAATCGAACTGGGCTAGAGCAATGCGCAGGGTCGACATGCAATTCATCCGTAAAACAAAAGGCCGCGGAAATCCGCGGCCTTATTATCGTTCATCGCGACGACGAGATTACTTCTTCAGCCGCGCCGCGATCGCCTTGCCGAGATCGGCCGGCGATTTGACCGTGGTGACGCCGGCCTTCTCCAGCGCGGCGAATTTGGCCGCGGCGGTGCCCTTGCCACCGGAGATGATCGCGCCGGCATGGCCCATGCGCTTGCCGGCCGGGGCCGAGGCGCCGGCAATGAAGGCGACGACCGGCTTGGTCACGTATTCGGCGATGAACTCGGCCGCTTCTTCTTCGGCGCTGCCGCCGATTTCGCCGACCATGATGATGCCCTCGGTCTGCGCATCGTCCTGGAACAGCTTCAGGCAGTCGATGAAGTTCAGACCGTTGATCGGATCGCCGCCGATGCCGATGCAGGTCGACTGGCCGAGGCCTTCGTTCGTGGTCTGGAACACGGCCTCGTACGTGAGCGTGCCCGAGCGCGAGACGATGCCGACCTTGCCCGGCTTGTGGATGTGGCCCGGCATGATGCCGATCTTGCACTCGCCCGGGGTGATGATGCCGGGGCAGTTCGGCCCGATCAGCACGGTGTCGGGGTAGTCCTTGAGACGGTTCTTCACGCGCAGCATGTCGAGCACCGGAATGCCTTCGGTGATCGCGACGATGACTTTGATGCCCGCGTCGGCCGCTTCGAGAATCGCATCGGCCGCGAACGGCGGCGGGACGAAGATCATCGACGCGTCCGCGCCGGTTTCGTCGACCGCGTCCTGCACGGTGTTGAACACGGGCAGGCCGATATGCTGCGTGCCGCCCTTGCCCGGGGTGACGCCGCCGACAATCTTGGTGCCGTAGTCGAGCGACTGCTCGGAGTGGAACGTGCCCTGCTGGCCGGTGAAGCCCTGGGTGATGACCTTGGTGTTCTTGTTAACCAAAACGCTCATGGGGATTTCTCTTATTAAGCGGCCTTGACCGCAGCCACCGCTTTCTGAGCGGCATCGTTCAAATCGAGGGCCGGCGTGATCTTCAAGCCGGAATTGGCGAGCAGCTTGCGGCCCTCTTCGACATTCGTGCCTTCCAGACGCGCGACGACCGGGATCGTGAGACCCACTTCCTTCACCGCGCCGATAATGCCTTCGGCAATCAGATCGCAGCGCACGATGCCGCCGAAGATGTTGACCAAAATGCATTTGACCTTGTCGGATGACAGAATCAGCTTGAACGCTTCGGTCACGCGCTCCTTGGTCGCGCCGCCGCCGACGTCGAGGAAGTTCGCCGGCTCCGCGCCGTTCAGCTTGATCACGTCCATCGTCGCCATCGCAAGCCCGGCGCCGTTGACCATGCAGCCAATGTTGCCGTCCATGGTGACGTAGTTGAGATTGTGCTTGACCGCGACCGCTTCGGCCGGATCTTCCTGCGACTCGTCGCGCATCGCGGCGAGGTCAGCATGGCGGAACTCGGCGTTGTCGTCGGAGTTGACCTTGCCGTCGAGGGCGACGAGATCGCCGGCCTTATTGATCGCAAGCGGATTCAATTCGACCAGGGCGAGATCTTTCTCGTTGAACAGCTTGTACAGGCCGAGCATGATCTTGGTCAGCTGCCCGGCCTGCTTGGCGTTCAGGCCCATCGCGAACCCGAGCTGGCGGCACTTGTATGGCTGCAGGCCTTCGACGAAGTTCACTTCGAGGGTGTGGATGTCCTCGGGGTTTTCGCGCGCAACCTGTTCGATATCGACGCCACCCCGGGCCGAGGCGATAAACGCCACCGATTTGGTGGCGCGATCGACCAGCACCGAGAGATACAGTTCCTTGGCGATGTCGCTGGCTTCCGTGATCAGCACCACATTGACCGGCAGCGCGCGGCCGCCCGACTGGTAGGTTTCCATCTTCGTGCCGAGCATTTTGGCCGCCGCCGCTTTGACGTCGTCGAACGTCTTGACCAGCTTGACGCCGCCGGCCTTGCCGCGGCCGCCGGCGTGGATCTGCGCCTTGACCACCCATTCATCGCCGCCAAGGGCTTTCGCAGCCTCGACCGCCTGCTCCGGCGTCGTCGCGATCTTGCCGGGCGGCACGGGAATGCCGTAATCGGCGAACAACTGCTTGGCCTGATACTCGTGGAAATTCATGCGTACACCTTGGGGGAGTGGTGAAAACACGGCGCGACGCGCCTGTGGGGCGCGTATTGTGATGAATCGGAGGGGTAAAAAAAAGTCTGGCCGGCCGCGGGCGGCACGCCGGCCGTAACGCCGCTCACTCCGCCGCACCAAAGCGCTCCGAGCGCTTATACTTGGGAGAGGGGAACCACTGAGGCTCTAGGAGTCGCTCGGCCGTGGCCGTTGCTGCCGTTCAAACCAAAGCCGCTCAAACCAAATTCGCTACTCGCTACACGGGCGACTCCGAGGCGATCACGCGCGAATTCTATTTCTTCAACCTCTTCCGGGTTCTCGAGGCGATCATCATCGTCGCCTTGATGTTCAGCCCCTATGCGGTCGAATGGATGAAGGTCGTGCACCCGCTGCTCGGGCGCGTGACGGCGGTCTTTTACCTGGTGTTCTCCCTGCTCACGGTCGCCTTCTCCACCCGCGAGGCCCGCTACTACCGCACCTGGATGGACCTGTCGCTCGTCGTCGACATCCTCGTCTGCGCGCTGGCGATGTTCTCGATCAACCATCAGTTCATCAGCCTCGCCCTGCTGCTGCTCGTCAACATCGGCGGCGCGGCGACCCTGCTGCCGCGGCGTGTTTCGTTCTTTTTCGCCGCGCTGGCCACGTTCGGCGTGTTCGGGCAGAACATCGCCGGCAACCTGCTGAACGCGGACAACCGCGAAATCCTCGAAGCCGGCATCTGCGGCCTGGCTTATTTCTCGGTAACCGCGCTGTGCCTGTTCCTCGGCCGGCGCATGCGCGATTCGGAGGCACTCGCGAGCCGCCGCGGCAGCGATTTGCGCAATCTCGCCCAGATCAACGAACTGATCATCCGGCGCATGAAGACCGGCGTGCTCGTCGTCGACGGCGGCAACACGGTGCATCGCTGGAATGAAGCCGCCGCCGCGCTGATCGGCAATCCGACCGACGGCCACAACGACCTCGGCCGCATCGCGCCCGAGCTGTCGCGGCGCCTTTACCACTGGCGCACTTCGCGCAAGATCGACAACACCTCGATCTCGCTCGCCGAGGGCGCGCCCGAGGTGATCCCGCGCTTCACGCGCATGGCCGCGAACGACGACGAAAACGTACTGATCTTCCTCGACGACACTTCGCTCGTCTCGCGCCGCGCCGAGCAGCTGACGCTCGCCTCGATGGGCCGGCTCGCCGCCTCGATCGCGCACGAGATCCGCAACCCGCTCGCCGCGATCAGCTATTCCGCGCAGTTGCTGGCCGAGTCCGAATCGCTGGACGAGGCCGACCGGCGCATGATCGAGATCATCCGCAACCACGGCAGCCGCGTGAACGAGATCGTCGAAAACATCTTGCATCTCGCGCGCCGCGAGCGCTCGATGCCGGAAAGCATCGACCTCGTCGTCTGGGCCGAACGTTTCATCGCCGACTTCAAGGCCACGATCGACATCGGCGCGAACAGCCTGGCGTGCAAGCCGCAGAAGTCGCGGGTGGAAACGCTGGTCGACCCCAAGCAGTTGCATCAGGTCGTCTGGAATCTCGTCCAGAACGCCCTTCGCTACGGCCATGCACCCGGCGATCCCGCCCGGATCAGCCTGATCGTGCGCCAATTCGGCGACCGCAACCTGCCCACGCTCGACGTCGTCGACCGCGGCCCCGGCATTCCGAGCAAGGTCGCCGCGCAGATTTTCGAGCCGTTCTTCACCACGCACGAGCTCGGTACGGGCCTGGGTCTCTATCTCGCGCGCGAGATGTGTATAGCCAATCTGGCCTCACTCGAATATCTTCCCATCGCGGGCGGAGGGAGCTGCTTCCGCATCACCTTTGCGCCGTTACCGTCGCCGACACTGACCTGAACCGCGACGCGGGCAACGCGAATTCGCAAGAACCTTTTCCGGAACGATCTTACCGATGAGCCAACCCGCCGCCCTGATAGTCGACGACGAACGAGACATCCGCGAACTGCTTTCGATCACCCTCGGGCGCATGGGCCTCGTCGTCGATACCGCCGCCGACGTCGGCCAGGCGAAGGCCCGGCTCGCGGAAAAGCGCTACACGCTCTGCTTCACCGACATGATGCTGCCGGACGGCTCGGGCCTGCAGATCGTCGAGTGGATTGCGGCCAAGTACCCGCAGACCCCCGTGGCGATGATCACCGCTCACGGCAACGTCGACGCGGCGGTGACCGCGCTCAAAGCCGGCGCGTTCGACTTCGTTTCCAAACCGGTCGACATCGCGATCCTGCGCCGCCTCGTCCAGGCCGCGCTCAAGCTCGCCGAGGAGAAGAGCAACGATGCGCCGAAGTCGGACGCCTCGCGCCTGCTCGGCGATTCCTCGGCGATGACCCAGCTGCGCGCGACGATTGGCAAGCTCGCGCGCAGCCAGGCGCCGGTTTACATCGCCGGCGAATCGGGCGTCGGCAAGGAGCTCGTCGCGCGCCTGATTCACGAGCAGGGCCCGCGCGCGGCGGCGCCGTTCGTGCCGGTCAACTGCGGCGCGATTCCGTCCGAGCTGATGGAAAGCGAATTCTTCGGTCACATGAAAGGCAGCTTCACCGGCGCCACGAGCGACAAGGTCGGCCTGTTCCAGGCGGCGGCCGGCGGCACGTTGTTCCTCGACGAAGTCGCCGACCTGCCGGTGCATATGCAGGTGAAACTGCTGCGCGTGATTCAGGAAAAAGCCGTGCGCCCGATCGGCGGCCGCACCGAATTGCCGGTCGACGTACGCATTCTCTGCGCGACACACAAGGACCTCGCCCACCTCGTCGAAGCCGGCCAGTTCCGCCAGGATCTCTACTACCGCATCAACGTGATCGAACTGCGCGTGCCACCACTGCGCGAACGCCGCGAAGATGTGCCGAAGCTGGCCGGCCGCATCCTCGAACGGCTCGCGAAGAATTCCGACGGGACCGCGGCGCGCTTGAGCCCCGAGGCGCTCGACGCCCTGCTCAAGTATTCCTTCCCCGGCAACGTGCGCGAGCTCGAAAACGTGCTCGAACGCGCGGTTGCGCTGTGCGAGAACAACATGATCGTCGCCGATGATCTGCAGCTCGCCTCGCGCGCGCGCGCGCCGAATCCGCCCGGCGCACCGGCCACTTCGGCCGCGCTGGAGGAAGACGATGTTTCCGAGGACGACGCCAGGGAGATGGGCCTCGGCAGCTACATCTCGAACCTCGAGCGCGAGGCGATCATGAAAGCGCTGCAAGAAACGCGCTATAACAAGACCGCGGCGGCGAAGAAGCTCGGCATTACGTTCCGCGCGATGCGGTACAAGCTGAAGAAGCTCGGCATAGACTAACGGTTCCATGAATCCGGATTCTCAGCGGCTGGCGATCGAGCAGCTGCAGCAAGGCATCGCCAAACAGCGCGCGGGGCAATTCTCTGCCGCGCTGAGCTACTACCAACGTGCCGCCAAACTCGATCCGTCCAATCCGCAAACCTGGCACCTGCTCGGCGTGTGCGCGCTGCAAGCGGGCAACCTTCCGCTCGCGGCGAAGCATTTCCGCAGCAGCCTAGAACGCAATCCGCAGTCTGCGGAAACGCATAACAATCTCGGCGTCGTCCTGCGTCGTCTGGGCAAGCCGACCGAGTCGATCCACGCCTTCCGCGCTGCGCTCACTGCGCGCGCGCAGTACGTCGAAGCGGTCTACAACCTCGGCTTGTCGCACGAGGCGCTCGGCGCTGTCGCTGCCGCCGAGCAGGCCTTCCGGCAAGCACTGCAGTGGCGACCGAACGATTTCAACGCGGCCAGCGCACTCGGCAATCTGCTGCGCCGGGGTGGCCGTCTCGACGAAGCGGTCCCTTTGCTCGTGCAAGCGCGCCGCCTAAATCCGGACTCCGCCCACGCCAACGGCACCCTGGCGCAAACACTACTCGACCTCGGCCGCGCGCGCGAAGCGCTTGGCCACGCGCAGGCCGCCGCCGCGCTCGAACCCACCGCGGCAGCGTGGTGGGCGACGCTCGGGCGGACCGAACGCCTGCTGCACAACGTCGAAGCCGCGATCGCGGCGCTGCGCAAGGCGATCGCGATCGCGCCCGACGACTGGGTGTCGCGTTGTGAACTGGGTCTTGCCCTCGCCGAAGCCGGCGAGATTGACAAGTCGCGCGCCCTCCTCACGAACACACCGATCTCGGAACGCGCCGCCGAACGCCTGCGCTGGACCGTACTGCTGTCACTGCCCTCGGTCTACGCCAGCGATGCCGAGGTCGACGCCGAGCGCACGCGCTTCGCCCACGGCCTCGACGATATCGCCGCGAATCTGCGCCTCGACACGCCCGCGCAACGTCAGTATGCGTACGAAGCCGCCTGCGGTGTCGTACCGTTCCAACTGGACTACCAAGCGCGCGACAACACCGCGCTGCACCTTCGCTTCGGCGATATCGTCACCCGCGTCATGCAGGCCGCCGCGCCGCAACTGGCGCAACCCTGCGATTGGCGCGCACGTGCGCACGCTGGCCGCATCCGCATCGGCATCGTCAGCAGTCACCTGATGCATCACACCGTGTCGCGTTACTTCCGCAAACTGCTTGCGGGCTTCGACCCGGCACGCTTCGACGTGCATGTCTGGTACAGCGGCGAGACGCGCGATTTCAGCACCGAATACATCGCCGAACACGTTGCTGCGTTCGAGCAAGTCAACGAAGATGCATTGATCACCTCCCAGCGCATCCGCGCCGCGCAGCTCGACGCGCTGATCTATCCGGAGATCGGCATGGACCCGCGCCATCAAGTGCTCGGCGCATTGCGACTCGCGCCTGTGCAGTGCGCGCTCTACGGACATCCGGCGACGAGCGGCTTGGCCGAGATCGACTATTTCCTCAGTGCCGATACGCTCGAGCCGGTTGACGCGCAGGCACACTATCGCGAAAGACTCGTACGTCTGCCCGGGCTCGGCACGATTCCGGAACGCCCGCCCGCGGCAGGCGATGGCGGCTGGCTCGACGCGTATGCGAACGGTGCGCCGATCGCACTCTGCCTGCAGAATCATCTCAAGCTGCCGCCATCGTTCGACGCGGTGCTCGCCCAGATCGTGCAACGCAGCGGCGCACGCATCGGTTTCTTCGTGCGCAATTCCGGCGTCGCGCAACGCTTCCGCCGGCGCATCGAGGCCGCGTTCACCACACACGGGCTCGACCCCGTGCAGGCACTCGCGTTCCTGCCGTCGAAGGATCATGAAACGTATCTCGGCGCGGTCGCGCGCGCGACGCTGATCCTCGACACGCCCGGCTTCTCCGGCGGCGCGACCAGCCTCGACGCATTCAGCGCCGGCGCCGCCGTGCTGACCTGGCAGGGCACGATGGCACGCGGCAGGCAGACCGCGGGCATGCTCGCGATGATGGGCATCGACGGCCTCGTCGCTGCGGACGATATCGACTATATCGACAAGGCTGTCGCGCTCATTGCGGATGAACCACGGCGCGCGGCATTGCGCACGCAGATCCGCGAACGCAATGCCGTGCTATTCGAAGATACAGGCGTGATCGCCGCGCTCGAAGATTTTCTCGATACGGCGACCCGGCAGGAAAATTAACGCGGCAGATCGAGCGCGGCGGTGAGATCGCCCATCGGCGCAGTTCCACTGCCTTTCAGCGCCGCGTCGCGCTGCTCGATACCGGGCAACGGCTTCAAGTCGAAGCGGTGGTCGATCAAACGCTGGATCGAGCCCGTGTCGTATTGCGTATGGTCGACATAACCGCGCTTGGCATACGGCGAAATCACCATCGCCGGAATGCGGTTGCCCGGCCCCCAGCGGTCGCCCTTCGGCGGCGCGACGTGATCCCACCAGCCGCCGTTCTCGTCATAGGTAAGGATGACGAGCATGTTCTTCCACTGCGGACTTTTTTCCAGATGCGCGATCACCTCGGCGAGATGCGTGTCGCCCGCGCTGATCGTTGCGTAGCCTGCATGCTGATTGAGGCTGCCCTGCGGCTTGTAGAACGTCACCTGCGGCAGCTTGCCGGCATCGATGTCGGCGAGGAGTTTCACGCCGTCGAGGCCGCCGTCGCGCAGGTGTTCCGCGCGCTCCGCTTTGCCGGGTGCGTAGTTCGCGTAATAGTTGAACGGTTGGTGGTGGTATTGGAACGCGATGCGCGCCAGCTCCTTGCTCTCGTCGAGCGCGACCTGCCAGGCGCCCGAGTACCAGGCCCAGCTCACGTTCGCGGCGCTGAGTCGGTCGCCGATCGTCTCTGCCACCTGCGGGCTCAGCGTGTTGCGCTTGTCCGCGTCGGCAAAACGCGGATCGCCGCCCTTGGCCGCGGTATTCCCCGACGGCTGATACGGCGGTTGCATCGTGTTGACCGCGTAGTAATCGGGAGTCAGCGTCCCGTAGCGCGCGTATTTCGGCGGCCCGTCGAGCGCAGACGCCGGATTTTTCGGATCAAGCGTCAGGCTGACGCCATCAACGTTGACGATGGAGATATTGCTCGCGTAGGTCTTCGGATCGGCCTTGGTCTTGAAGTCGAACGGCGCGCAGGCGCAGATCAGGTACTGGTGATTGAGGAACGACGAACCGAAAGCGCCCTGGAAAAAGTTGTCGGCCAGAGTATACTTTTTCGCCACCTTCCACAGCGCCATCTTCGAGCCGTCGAAATGGCCCATCACCTGACCGCCGGCGTCGCTGTATGCGGCGAAGCGGTCGTTCTTGCCGCCGTTGATCTGCATCTGGTTGTTGTAGAACGCGTGGATCAAATCGTGCAGCTTGTAGTCGAAGCCGACCCCATAGCCCTTGGGATCGTCGAGCGCGAACGGCCGGTTCGGATGGCCACGCGTCGCCTCGGTCGTGATCTGTTTCGGATCGGACGGATCGGTTAGGCCGGAACCGGGCACCGGCGGCAGGCTCTCGAGCACGCTGCCGTCACGGTCACGCTGCAAATATTGCTCGGGTTTCAGGTTCTGCAGACCGTTCGCGCCGGGGAAGGTGCCGTAGAGATGATCGAAGGCGCGGTTCTCGGCGTAGATCACGACGATGGTCTGGATCGCATCGAGTTTCGGCCTGGACTCTTCCGCGGCCGGCTTCGATACATTCGGCGCTGTCTGACACGCAGCAAGCAAAGTGAGCGCAGCAGTGGCAAGGATCGGTTGATGACGGCGCATGCGGATTCCCACGGGAGATGAGGCGTTCAGGCAAAATGTTCGCATGCGCCGACTCGTTTGTGTACTTTTTGTGACAACCGCCTGCGCCGTGGCGGCAACGCCCGACGGCACGCCGTCGCCCGACTCGGCGTATGAGCAGGCACGCGAACGTACTGCGCTGCTGCGCGAGGCGGGTCGCCGGATTTTTTCCGATCCGAGTTTTTCCGCTTCGGGCAAGCAATCCTGCGCGAGCTGCCATGACCCGGCGCGACGCTACAACCCGCCGAACGCGCGCGATGTGCAAATGGGCGGGCCGTCGCTGCGCGACCCCGGCCTGCGCGCACCGCCGACACTGACCTATCTCAATCGCGTGCCGCCGTACGACAACCACCATTACGACTCGGACGACGAAGCCGACGGCTCGATCGACAACGGTCCGACCGGCGGCCTGACCTGGGACGGGCGCGTCGACACCGCCGCGCTGCAGGCGGCGATCCCGCTGACCGCAGCGTTCGAGATGGCGAACACGCGCGCGGCCGTGGCGACGGCTGCGCGCAAGGCGCCGTATGCGACGATGCTGCGCCGCGCGCTCGGCGACGACGCGTTGAAGGACGACGAGCAAGCTTTCGCAGCCGTCGCACGCGCACTCGGCGCATTCCAGGAGGACTACGCCGAGTTCAGTCCCTACACGAGTAAATACGACGCGTGGCTAACCGGCCGCGCGCAGCTCAACGAGCAGGAACGACGCGGCCTGGCATTGTTCGAGGACGAACACAAAGGCAATTGCGAGCAGTGCCACCTGTCGAAGCGTGGGTTGGACGGCACGCCGCCGGCGTTTTCCGACTACGGCCTGATCGCACTCGGCGTGCCGCGCAACGCCAAACTCGCGCGCAATCGCGATCCGGCTTTCTTCGACCTCGGCGCCTGCGGACCCGAGCGCAAGGACAAGGCCGGACAGGCCGATTACTGCGGCTTGTTCCGCACGCCGACGCTGCGCAACGTCGCACTGAGAAATGCCTTTTTCCACAACGGAAAATTCCACGACCTGCGCGAAGTCGTCGATTTCTACGTCACGCGCGATATCACTCCGGAGCGCTGGTATGCGAAGGACGCCCGCGGCAAGACCATCCTTTACGACGATCTCCCCGCGCCCTATCACGCCAACATCAATCGCGATCCGCCGTTCGCGGATCAGCACACAGGCGCCCGGCCGGCGCTGAACCAAACCGAGATCGACGACCTGGTCGCCTTCCTGCGTACGCTGACCGACGGCTACCTCAAGGAAAACCCCTATCGCGCCGAACGCCGCGGCGTTGCCGCGAAAACATTGCCTTAGTTCTTGCGCAGGAAAAGCCGCACTACCCACCGCAATGGCGCAGTGATCCGCCAGGACCCGCTGTTGAGGAGTGCCTCGGCTCGAGTTTGCTGTGCTTGCTTGGCCTCCACAGCGCTGTCGATCTCGCGCCCGAGCTGCGCGATTTGCTCTCGCAGTTGCCGATTCTCGTGCCGCAGGTCGTCGCCGGCAGCCGAGTCCGCACGATGAACCTCATTCATTTCCTCGAGCCGAGCAGAAAGCGCGCTTTCCCGTGCCTGCGCCTGCTCCGCGCGCAAATGTTGGTGGCGCATTTCCGCCGCGGCCGCCTCGCGCGCGCGCAAGGCCGCGTGCCTGACCTTGGTCACCGCCGCGACGCTGCGTAGATAGTCACTGGCCGCGACGAGTTGAGACTGCGCGTCGACAGGTGATGCGCGGTTTTCGGCGATCGCTTGCGCATAGGTGTCGACAATCGCATCGACCGCCCGCTCCATGTCGGCCTCTTCGCGGATGCGCTGCGTCACTCGCTGCGCCTGCGTGGCATCGTAAGCATCGAGCTCGGCAAGAATCGTCTCGATCGTGATCGCCCGGGATAACGTGCGCACGCCGAAATTCAAATCGCGCCAGTCCGCGTAGTGGTGTTCGGTCACCATGCCTGCCAGCCCGGCGGCATCGCACACGACGACCGCCGCACCGCTCGCCATTGCCTCGATCGCACTGCGCGCCTTAGCAAAAACGATGTCGTAGTTGCGCAGCAACGCCGCCGGGTTGGTTTCGACGCGGCCGCTGTGGATACCGATCGCGTCGACCTCGATGCCGCGCAAGGCACAGGCCTTGCGCACGATGCCCAGGTAGCCGCCTTCGCGCGCGTTGTTGCTGAATACGAGAGCCCGGCGCGGACGCGCAGGCCATTCGGCGCGCAATTCGACGCGCGCCAGGTCGACGAAATTGCGAATCAGGCGAATCTGCGCCGGTGCGATTCCGGATTCGCACTGCAAACGCTCCGCGCACAGATCGTCGACCGCGACATAGGTTCGGATGGAAGGAAACTTCGGCGGCATCTCCTCCCACGGCACCCAGCCGTGACAGAAATACACGGCCGGCACCCGCGGAAAACGCAGCATCGCTGTCATCGCATCGAGATGATGCTGAGCGTGGATGATATCGGGCGCGACCGTTAATTGTGCAAGGTCGTCGATCACCGGCACGGTGGCATCGCGCAGCTCGCGCGCGACCGCGCCGAGATGCGTGCTGTAGGCGACCGGCTGATGGCCGCGGCGCAGCAGGGCAAGCGCGACGTCGCGCGCATACAGCTCCGATCCGGCATGGGCGTCGAAGGTGTTGTTGGTGATCAGTACCCGCATGCTGAGTCGTACTCTCGAAGTTCAATGCGTCGGCGGAGCGGCCCTTCTAAACGTGCCGCCGCCGCTGCTCGACGAATGCGTTCACCGCAGTGCAAACCCGCGTGAGCGCGTCCGCAGACAATTCCGGATAGATCGGCAAGGCCAGCGCCTGCTTCGCCCGCCGTTCGCAGTTCGACAGCGGGGTCATCTTAGCAACCGCCGGATGCCGGTAGAGCGGCTCGCGATAGAAAACGCGCGTTCTTATCCCCTGCGCGTCCAGCCACTCGCCCAGTTCGTCGCGCTGTGTGTCGAGTACGCAGAACTGGTTGAAGCTGTGTCCCGGCTCGGCTTCGTTCGTGCCTGGCAGTCCGACTCCGCGCAGCGTGGAACGATAAAATTCCGCGACCCGCCTTCTTGCCGCGATCCAAGCGTCGAGGTACGGCAGTTTGACCCGCAGGAACGCCGCCTGCAGCTCATCCAGACGCCCGTTGATGCCCCATTCGTGCAGCGTACCGGCGCGGTCGAATCCATGATTGCGCAGGCTGCGCAGCCGCTCGGCACGACTCGCTTCTCGAACCCACAACGCGCCACCGTCGCCGAGCGCGCCCAGATTCTTGGTCGGATAGAAGCTGAAGCAGCCGACGTCGCCCAAGGTTCCCACCTTGCCCATCGACGTGCTCGAACCCAGCGCCTGCGCGGCGTCTTCGATCAGCGCGATTCCGCGCTCGCGGCATATCGGCGCGAGCGTAGCGAGGTCGATCGGCTGGCCGAACAAATGCACGACGATGACGGCGCGCGTGCGCGGCGACAGCGCGGCGATGATGTCCGCGGGATCGCAGTTGAATCCCGTGTCCGCGCAGTCGACGAACTTCGGCCGGGCGCCGATACGCAGCACTGCTTCGAGTGTGGCGACGAAGCTGTAACCCGGCACCACGACTTCGTCGTCGCGACGAATATTCATCGCGGACAGCGCGAGAAAAAGCGCATCGCTGCCTGAGCTCACGCCAACGACCGAGCCACCGCCGAGATAGTCGGCGAGTTCCTGCTCGAACGCGGCGACTTCTTCCCCAAGAATGTAGCGGCCGCTGCGCGCGACTTTTTGCCAGGCCGCATCCAGACGCTTCTGCAGCGCCGCGTGCTGTGCACGAAGATCGAATTGCGCAATGATCATGCGAAACGATTCAGCGCGGCGATGGCTTTCTCGGCCAGACGCATCGCGCGCAGTGCCGCGCGGCCGTCGGTCAGAGGCGGTGTGCGTGTGCGCACCGAATGCACGAACGCGCGCAGCTGACGGCCCAACGGATCGGAGGGCGGCGCGAAGGCAGGCGGCTCGTCGCGCACTTGCCAGCTCGGCCGCGCACTGCTGCCCCAACTGAACCGCCAGACTTCGCCACCGCCGCGCACGACCGTCTTGCGCACCGCGCTGCCGGCGCCGCTCTTCGCGTGCAGGCACACGCGATGACCTTCGTCGAAACGCAGTTCGAGCAGTCCAGCGACTTCGGCGCCGTTCGCTCGCGCATAGCGCCAGATCACGTCGGTCGGCTCGTCGCCGAGCCAGGCGGCGATCACGTCCAGATCGTGAATCATCAGCTCGAGGACGAGATCGGCGACCGTTGCGATCGTGCGGCCCATCGTCGATCGGCGCGAGGAGATTTGCGTGGGTGCGGAAAAATCGGGCCGAACCACGCTGAAGGTCGGATGATGACGCTCGAGATAGCCGACTTGGAAAATACGTTCGCGATCCTCCGCCAGGCGCACAAGCGTCTGGATCTGAGCAAGACGCGAAGTCACCGGTTTCTCGATCAGCACATCCATGCCGCGCTCGAGCAGCACCTTCGTCACGTCGAAATGGGTGGCGGTCGGCGTGGCGACGATGCAGGCGTCGATGTCGTTCGGAAGGGCCGCGACGTCGGGATAAAACTCCGCTCCGGATGCCTGCGCGTACTCGGCGCATCGCGGGTCCGGATCGACCACCGCGTGCAGACGAAAATCCTGTTGTGCCGAAAGACGCGTCGCGCTGGCCAAATGACGCTGGCCCTGCCTGCCCGCGCCGACCACGGCCAAACGCAGCGGGCGGGAATGATCCGCTCCTGCTTCGACCAGCTCGTTCACGGATGTGCGCACAGCGCGGCCTCGATAGGACCCAAGTGCTCGGCGTGCCGCAGCACGGACCGATAGCGGCCGGCGCGAACCTGCTGCTCGCCGCGCATCTCGAAGTAACGCATGCCGTCGTACAGCCGCGGCTGTTCGCTGCCGGCGCGCTGCAACACCTCTTGGCGGAACGATTCCTCGCCGTAGGTATCGAACATGTACTCCACTTCCTGCGCGAGCACGGAACCCGATGCCTCGGCATAGCGGCGCGAGCGTTCGATCTTCTCGCGAAACGTGGCGTCGTCGAGCTCGACAGCCCACTCCGCTCCCGGTTCGTCGACGCCTCGCGGCTGGCCAACGACGCGATACTCCAGATGACGCGTGCGTTCTGACGAAGCGGTCGTACTCAGAGTCAGCGCGGCCCGAGTCAACGGCAGGCAGAGATCGTGCGCGGGATGGTAGCCCTCCACCGAGTCGCAAACGACGACATCGATTCGTCGCTCATCGATGATGCGCGCCAACTCCCGCGCGAAAGCGGCGAAAGGCGCCGTCTCGCCGCGCAGGACCAACGAGTAGAAATCGGATTCGACGAAGCGACCGGGGACGATGATTTCGCCTCCCAGGCTTTCACAGAGATCGCGGCTCAAATCCATCCGCGATATCCCGGTCGATCCGGAACCGTCGGTCAGAATCGCGATGAACGGACGAAACTTTCGCAACCAGCCATAAAGCCGCAACTCATGACCGGGGTGTGCAATAACCAACAACGCTTGACGCGGCCGCTCCCCAACAAACTCCATATAGCCTCTCCCCAAAGGCTGCTTTTCCCCAGAACAGAGCGATTCCTTAACTCGCTCACAAGAACATTAACACGCTTTGGATGCAGCGTGTTTTCGCGCGAATGCCGATGACGGGGGGACGCTAGTCTCGACGCGACGGAACACCAACGACAGGCTTGCCGTTTTGCAGTTCGAAGAAGAAATCGTAGTCGAGACTGAAGGGCCTGCGCTCGGAGCGAACCTGGCGCGCGTCGACGACGTTGCCCCGATCATCTTTCACGTCTTCCCAGCTCGTGAAAGTAAGCGGGATGAAGCGCCATCGCGACAACGCCTCGCGAACCGCTTCGTCGAATACGGGAGGATGAACGGTCGTGTTCTCCGGCGGCACAATGCGCACATCACTGACTTTGCCTTCGGCGTCGATCACAATTTTGACGCTGACCTCGACGCGAGGCAGACCCAGCGCCATCGCCGCCTGCGGATAGGCGGGCGGCGGATGCTCGAGCGGCAACGGGCGGTTGGAAACTTCGTTTTCCTTTTCCTCGTAGCGCGGCGTGCCCGGGTCAACGTGCGCGCTGTAGCGGACGTTCGTCTGCGGGGGCGCGCTGCCTGGCTTGGTCGGTTGCACGCAACCGACCAAGGTGAACAAGCCTGCCAGCATCAGCAGCGCGCAGCCATTGCTGGAATGAGCCGCCACATCCCTGTGCATCTTCTAGCTCGCCGCGCCGGTGACCGAGATCATTTCCAACTGCCGCACCGTATCGGGATACGCCGGCGCCGAGCCGACAGACGGAGAAGGTTCGCCTTCGATACGGAAATGCATCGGCACCAGCACGTCGCTTTCCATCGCCTGGCCGTTTCGCGTCGGCGGATTGAACGTCCAGTTCTTGATCGAAATGAGCGCCGAATCCTTCAGCGCCAACGCGGTTATCGGCACCGCCTGGTCGACGTAGGCGTCGCTGACCTTGCCCTCGGCATCGATGTGCGCGCGCACGTACAACGTTCCGCTGACCTTCGCCGCAATCGCCTCCTTCGGATACGCAGGCGGACGCATCTTGCGATAGCTGACGTTGGCGTCCGCGGAAGCGACTTTCGGCGTCAGCATCGCGCCCTTGCCATCGTCTAGGACGAAATCCACCGGAACAAATACTTCGCCGCCGACCGGTTTGCCGTCTTTGCGTGCCGGGTTATAGCGCCACTGCATCGCCGCCGCGATCGCCGCGTCCGCGAGCGCGTGTGCCGACTCCTCGGGCGTCACGCTGGCCACTTCGGCCGACGTCGGCACGCCGTTGTCATCGACAGCCACCTTCAACACGACCTTGCCGGAAATATGGTTGCGTACGGCCTCGGCCGGATATTTCGGCGGATACATGCGCCGATAGCTCAGGTTTTCCGTCGGCAGCGCATCGAGGGTCTTGTGCAGGGTCAAATCCAACTTGAAGCTTTTGCTGCCGGCCTGCGCCGTGTCATCGACTCGCAGCGCGGCGGGCGCGCCGTCCATGGCGACGATGCTCGGCCGGCTCAGCGCCGTCCCGTTGTGCCAGATCGTTCCGTTGAATTCGATCGTACCGTCGCCTAGGTCTTTGGCCGCGCCTTCGATTTCCCACCGCTCTTCGCCGCGGTTGGCGGACATTTTGAACTCGTCGCCGAAGCGGTTGAACATCGTCACCTCGCCGTTCTGCGCGGACTGCGCCACGGCGTACTTCGTGGTATCGAACGACAAGGTCCAGCGCTCTTTTTCCGGCACTCCACTTTGCACGCCCACACCACGGTTGCCGCCCACGCGTACGCCATCGATGCTAACGACAAAACCGGCTTGCACGAATTTCGCGCTGGACGAAGCTTCGGCTCCGCCCTGGGAAGCGGCGTCCGCCGCCACACTGGCACCGGCCGGTGCTTTGCCCGGCTGCGCCGCCCAACTCGCATAACCCGCGCTCAATATCAACGCAGCGATCGTCGCGCTGGCCAGCGCGCGCCGTGTTCCTGTCAACTTCGGAAACTTCAACATGGCAATTCGCTCCTTCAAGGGATGGCCCGGAGGCCAGAGACAACCAGCCGGGAGCCGCAGCTCCTGCCGCGGCTCGCCGACCAGTTGCGCCTTCAACATCGCGTCGGCGTAACACCGACGCGCTTCCGGAAAACGGGACATAACGGCCGCATCACAGGCGATTTCCTGATCGAAGCGAAAACGCGACGCGGCAAAATGGAATAACGGGTTGAACCAGTTGAGACAGCGCAGCAGCGCGGCGAAGGCGTTGATCTGCGCATCGCCGCGCACGAGATGGATGCGTTCGTGGGCGAGCACGAGTTCGCGCTCACGCGGCGTGTAGCGCGATGCGAAATCGCTCGGCACGATGATGCGCGGGCGCAGGAGGCCGACGAGCGCCGGGCTGCCCGCGTCTGCCTGCGCGCGCAAAGTACCGTCGTCACCGACGCTGAGCGCGCCGAGCGCTTTCATATAGCGCCATTGCTGATAGACGAATATCGACAACAAAATCAGCGCGCCGGCAATCCAGAGCACGAGGAAATACGCCTGCCAGTCGATTGCGGCTGTGTCGCCGGCCACCGCGCGCAAATCAATGGTTGTGCTAGACAACGGTGCGGACGGCGCGACCTGCAACGCGGGCAGCAGCGGCCGCACGGGTGCGGGAAGGAGCATCGCGAGCAGCGCCGCCGGCACGAGCAGCCACAAACGATAAGCGAAGGCCGCGCCGAACCCGCGCCGCGCCGGCACGCGCAGAACGAGCACGAACGCCAACGCGATACCTGCGGCGAGCGCGCCGCGGCCGAGCAGGGGGAGAATGTCATGCATCATCGTCGAGCCCCTCGATCAGCCGCTTCAATTCGGCGACATCCTTCTTGCTCAGCTTGCCCTTCTCCGAAAAATGCGCGACGAGCGGGGCGACACGGCCGCCGAACAGACGGTCGAGCAAGCTCTTGCTCTCGATGTGCACATAGTCCTCGCGCTTGAGCTTGGCGCTGTACAGGTAGCGCTTGCCCTCGCGCACGGCGCTGATCGCGCGCTTTCCGAGCAGACGGTTGAGCAGGGTCTTGATCGTCGGTTCCTGCCACTCGGTCGACTCGGCGAGTGCGGCGACCACGTCCTCGGCGCTCATTGGCGCGGAGGCGCGCCAGAGTACGTCCATCACTACGCTTTCGGCATCGCTGATCGGCATTGGTCTTCTCTAATTACGGATGTAATTGAAATTTAGATTACACGCGTAATTTCAAATGTCAAGCGTGCGTCCTATGAATTCGCCGTGCCGCGACACGTTTCACATGAGGGGCTTGACATTAATACGTACGGACGTATTATTTCTCCATGGCCAGACCTTCTCTCCGTGAAAATATCCTCGACGCCGGACTGCACGTCATGTTCCGGCAGGGCTACAACGGCACCGGCGTGCGTGATGTTTGCGCCGCGGCGAATGCGCCGCAGGGCTCGTTCACCAACCACTTCCGTTCGAAAGAAGCCTTCGCCCTCGAAGTGCTGGACCGCTACTTCGCCTACGTGCAGACGCTCGTTGCCGATGCGCTGGACGATCCGAAGCGGTCGCCGCGGCGGCGGCTGAAGCGTTATCTCGACGTGATCACCGGAAAACTTGCTGCAGACGAGTTCATGCGCGGCTGTCTGATCGCTGACCTCAGCCTCGAAGCTACCCCGCACAGCGAGAAATTGCGCCAGCGTCTGCTCGGCATCTTCGCCGAATGGCGTGCGCCGTTCGCCGCGTGCGTCGCCGAAGCTCAGGCGGCCGGCGAAATCGACAAGACGTTCGCCGCGGACGAACTCGCCGAATTCCTGCTTGCGTCCTGGCACGGCGCGATCCTGCGCATGAAAGTGGAGCGCAGCGCGGCGCCTCTGCAGCGCTTCAAACGAATTGCTTTCGCCACGGTGTTCAAGGAGCCGACATGATCGCCCCATTCGATATTGCTTTGCCTTCCGTCCGCGTGCTGGATTCGCATATGGCTTACCGCGAAAGCGGACGCGCCGCGCCGGTTGCGCTGTTTCTGCACGGCAACCCGACCTCGTCGTATCTCTACCGCAACATCCTGCCGCACGTCGCGCCGGTGGCGCGCTGCGTCGCGCCGGACCTGATCGGCTTCGGCCAGTCGGGAAAGCCCGAGATCGAATACCGCTTCGCCGATCAGGTGCGCTATCTCGACGCCTTCATCGAGGCCATGCAGATCGAATCGGCCTATCTCGTCGCCCAGGACTGGGGTACCGCGCTCGCGTTCCACCTCGCCGCGCGGCGGCCGCAATGGGTGCGCGGGATGGCGTTCATGGAATTCATCCGCCCGATGCCGACCTGGGAGGACTTCCACCAGTCATCGGCCGCGCGCGAAACGTTCCGCAAGTTCCGTACGCCGGACGTCGGCGAAAGCTTGATCCTCGACGACAACGCCTTCATCGAGCGCGTGCTGCCGGGGTCGGTCGCGCGCGGCCTCACCGAAGCGGAACACGCCGTCTACCGCGCACCGTTTACAACCCGGCAATCGCGCCTACCGACCTGGCGCCTGCCGAACGAACTGCCGATCGCCGGCGAACCGGCGGATGTCTACGCGACGCTCGAAGTCGCGCATGCCGCGCTCGCCGCCTCGCGCTATCCGAAGATGCTGTTCGCCGGCAATCCCGGCGCACTCGTCTCGCCAGCGTTTGCACGCGAATTCGCCGCGTCGCTGCATCGTTGCGAATTGATTCAACTGCCGAGCGGCCTGCACTATCTGCAGGAGGATCACCCCGACCTGATCGGCACGGCGATCGCAAACTTCATCGCAAAGCACGAAGACGCGCAGCTGTCGAGCGCGGCGTGACGGCAACTCTGCGATAATCGCGGCGGTCACTTCATCCCGACCGCCGCAATGCCCTACACCCCCATCCTCGCCACACTCGGCTACGTGCTGTCACCCGACCGCGAGCGCGTGCTGATGATCCATCGCAATACACGCGAAGGTGATCATCATCTCGGCAAGTACAACGGCCTCGGCGGCAAGCTCGAGGCGAACGAGGATGTCGTTGCCGGCATGCACCGCGAAATCATGGAAGAGGCCGGCATCGACTGCCTCGACATGAACCTGCGCGGCACGATCAGCTGGCCCGGCTTCGGCAAGCACGGCGAGGACTGGTTCGGTTTCGTCTTCGTCATCACGCGCTATACCGGCACGTCGCTGGAACGAAACGCCGAAGGCACGCTCGAATGGGTCGAGACGGAAAAAATCCTCGCCCTGCCGCTGTGGGAAGGCGACCGGCACTTCCTGCCGCTCGTATTCGATGCCGATCCGCGCGCATTCCACGGCGTGATGCCGTATCGCGACGGGCGCATGCTGAGCTGGAATTTCTCGCGCACGTGACCGTTCTTCCCCACTCCCTGGAAGAAGGGACGCGACGTTATTTCGCCACCAGGGGACTCTTGAGCAACGGCGGCTTCACCGTACTGCTGTGGTCGTCGCTCGCGGTAAGTTCCTCGAACAGCAGCGACGGCACGAGGAAGGCGATCTGCCGGTCGCCGAAACTCTTGGCGTACAGCGCAGGCGTGTCGCCGATGCCGACGACGGTGCGGAAATCGCGCAGATCGACGTTGCCGAGGCGCACGTTGCGCACCGGCACGCTGTGCCCGTCGGCGTAGCGCAGCGTCGCGCGCAGCACGACCTCGCCCTGGCCACCGCTGCCCATCCACGTCGGCTGGCTGCCGAAGACGAGGCGCTGCAGCGCATCGCTGCTGAGCAGGCGCTCGACTTCGAGCGCGTACGGCAAGTCGGCGTCATGCGCCGCGCGCGCGAGCTCGCTGCGCAGCAGCGCCTCGGTTTTCGGATGCTCGCTGACCAGCTCCAGCATCGAGCCCGCAGCAACACCGCTGCGATTGTTGCCCGCACTGCAATGCTTGCCTACCGGTGCGCGTGCGCAAAGCAGTTGTTTGAGGCGGCCGTTGACGATGAGCTCCTTCTTCGTCGCAGCCACGCCGTCGTCGTCGACGCGGAACGCGGACAGCAACGCCTGCCCCTGGAAATCCGTGCGCAGCGGATCGTCACTAACCGACACGCCCGGCGGCAGCACGGGCGATCCGATGCGGTGCTCGAAGCCACCGCCGACCGCGCCGATCCCCTGGTTCGAATACTGCCGCGGTGCCGGCCAGAGCTGCGGCGCGAACTGGCCGCCGAACAGGTTCGCCGCGGCGTCATCCGTGAACAACACCGGGCCGGTGTAGTCGTCGGCAAGGCGGACCGCGTTGCGTTGCTCGCCCACACGCTGCGCGAGCGTGCGCAGGCGCGCGGCGAGATCGGCCTGCGCAGGCAGCTGGGCGATGTCATTCACGGACAAGGCGTCGTAGTCCCAAACCGAGAGGCCGTCGTCAGCACGCGCGCGGGCCGCGGCGCCGAATTGCACCTCGGGCACGCGCTTCTCGACGCGACTGCCCTCGCTGTTGGCGAACCAGACGCGGCGCATGCGCTGCGACAGCCACACCTGCGATTGCTCGAGATCGCGATGGTCGGCGAACACGCGCGAGAGTTCGCGCAGTTTCGTTTCGATGCCGGGACGGTCGAAGCCGGGCGATTCCGCGCCGGCATCAATCACGCGCAGCAACGGTGCCGGCGTCTGGTCAGGCTGCCGGTCGGGCTCGTCGTGTGCGGCGAGGACGCCGCGCTTGGCGGCGAGGTCTTCGACCGCGCGCTTGTACGCCCGGTCGGTGGCGAGCCACAGCGCGCGGCGCACGCCATCGTAATCGTCCTCGACCGGCAGCTCGATGAAGATCGGCTGCCGCCCGGCCATGCGACTCGAATCGAGCTTGGCGTCGCCGACGCGCACGTCCACGCGCGCCCAGCGCCAGCCGCGCTCACCGGAGAAGCCCACGGCGCCGAGCGAGGCCTGCACGTCAAGCATCGCGACGTCCTCGACCTGATAGGCGATGAAGTACGGCTTTGCCTCGCCCACCAACTGCAGGCTTTGCATCGAGCGCTGCAGCTCGTCGCTCATCGCGCGCTGCACGATATCGTCAGCGGCCCGCGCAAAGCCGCTGGCGGTGAAAAAAACAGCGAAGGCAAGAAGTATACTTTTCATTTCAACGGCCCTTCGCATTCGCCGTCGCACCCGGCGCCGGCAGGATCGGTGGGCGCTCCTGCGACTTCGGCTTGCGCTGCACCTCGATGCGGCGGATAAGCAGGTCGGGCGCCACCGTCGACACCGGCACAAAACCGGACTCGGCGCCACACCAGCCGTGGAACACGCCGAAACGCCCGTCCGCCGCTTCGAGCTGGGCAAGCAACGTGAGCGGCGTGCCAACCAGATCGACGCCGCGCACGAGTTCCTCGCGGCCGTCGGCATACAGGCGGTAGACCATCGTCGGCAGCAGCTTGGCGCCGCCGGTGCTGGCGCGCGCCGTCTCGGTGAAGCCACCGTCGAGATCGCGGATGATCAAACCCCAGGGCTTGCCCTGCTCTGCGATCTCGGCGAGCAGCCGTTTCTTCAGCGCGTCGTAATCGACCGGCTTGTCCACACCGACGATCATGTTCGACTGGCGCGACACGGGTCGAAAGCCGGACTGCGAGCGGCCGTGGCCGTTCGAGTGGGCGAAGCCATCGATCGGCGTGCGCCCGAGCAGGAAATTTTTCAGCACGCCGTGCTCGACCACGGGCACCGGACGCGCGCGCACGCCTTCGTCGTCGGCCGCGTAGCCGCCCATGAGCGCCTGACCTGCGAATTCCGTGCGCGTCGGATCGAACGTGATCGAGATCGCTTCGGGAAAGATGCGTTCACCGAATTTCTTCTTGAGCGTCTGCGCATCGTTTTCGTCGCGCAGGCGGTGCGCTTCGAGACGATGGCCAACGACCTCATGGAAGAACACGCCGGCCGCGCGGTTGTCGAGGATAGCCGGGCCCTCGTAGGCCTGGATCACGGGGGCCTCGCGCAGCGCCCTCAAGTCGGCCATGAGTTTCTCGACCGCGACGAGCACGGTCGCGTCGTCCGGCAGCGCATCCGGCCGGCTGGCAACGAAGCGCACCATGCCGGGCAGGTCCATACCGTCGTCGGCTTTGGTCGCCGCGGCGATGTCGAGCAGGTAGGTCAGCTCGGCGTGACGCACGCGCGTGCCCTCGCTGTTGGCGAGCCAGCGTGTGGTGCGCGCCACGCTGAGACTGGCGCGCGCGTTGTAGATCTTCGCATCGCGCTTGAACGGTGCGCTGTAGGTCTTTACTTTTTCGCGCCAGCGGTCGAGGTCGATCGCATAGTCGAGCTTCGGCTCGATCAGCTCGAGCTTGCTCTCGCGGCTGAAGTCGTCGGACTTGTCCTCGGCCGCCGTTTGCACCGCGGCGTCGGCCTTGGCCTTGGACAGCTCCTCGACCGCGCGCCAGTAGGCGCCGTCGGTCGCGCTCCAGATTTCCGTGCGCATCGCGCGCACGTCGTCGTCGAGGCCGATGCGCGCCGTCGCGTTGCCGCGCGCGTAGCCGGGCAGGCTGCCGGGCGCGCCCGCATGGGTGTTGTCGAACGCATAGCTGCCGGTGCGCAACTCGACGTTTAGCGAGCGCACGTGCAATGAGGAGGAATTGGTCAGTGTACCGAATTCGGCATTGACGCCGATCTGCTCGTCGTCGTTGATGCGGTAGGCGATGAAGTAGGCCGGCACCGCTGCCTTGAAATAGGCGGTCTGCGAGCGTGCGAGTTCAGCGCTCATCGCCTCGAGCACGGGATCGACCGCCGCTTGCGCCGCGGCGGCAAAGCACAGTGCCGAAACGGCGAGCACGAAGCGAACAGCGGACATCATCGAACGCCTCCCTGCGGGTGGTTGACGATTCTGGGCCCCGGCAATGGTACACAGTTCCCTAGGCCGCGCGCGGGGCGGAAAGCGGGCGCCTTCCCGGCGCCCATCTGCCTTATTTCAGATTCTTCACCGCATCGGCCACCGCGGTCGGGGTGATGTCGAAGTACGTGTACAGCGCATCCGCCGGCGCCGACGCACCGAAGCGGTCGAGGCCGACCACCGCACCGTCGAGGCCGACAAACTTGCGCCAATACGAGGTGACGCCCGCCTCCACCGCCACGCGCTTGCGGCACCAGGACGGCAGCACACCTTCGCGATACGCCGGCGGTTGGCGATCGAACACTTCAGCGCACGGCATCGAGACGACGCGCACGGCAACGCCTTGCTGCTCCAGAATACGCATCGCGTCCATCGCGATGCCGACTTCCGAGCCGGTGGCGATGATAATCGCGTCGAACTTCGCACTCGCCGGATCGCTGAGGACGTAGCCGCCGAGCTCGATCAGGCCGATCTGTTCGTCCGTACGCTGCTGATGCGGTAGGTTCTGACGCGAGAAGACGAGGCAATCCGGGCCGTCCTTGCGCTCGATCGCCGACTTCCACGCCAGCGCGCTTTCGACCGCGTCGCACGGACGCCAGACGTGGTTGTTCGGAATCAGGCGCAGCGAGGCGAGATGCTCGACCGGCTGATGCGTCGGCCCGTCTTCGCCGAGACCGATCGAATCGTGCGTGTAGACGTGGATTGCGCGGGTCGGAATCAGCGCCGACATGCGCACCGCATTGCGCGCGTAGTCGGAGAACACGAGGAAGGTCGCGTCGTAGGGAATGAAGCCGCCGTAGAGCGCGAGGCCATTGCTGATCGCCGTCATGCCGAACTCGCGCACACCGTAATGTACATAGTTCGCCTTGGCGTCGTTCGACTGCACATCCTTCGAGCCCTTCCAGATGGTCAGGTTCGACGGCGCGAGGTCCGCCGAGCCGCCAATCAGTTCCGGCAGCAACGGGCCGTAAGCATCGAGCGACATCTGCGAGGCTTTGCGCGAGGCGACGACGGGGCCATCGGCCTGCAGCTTGCGTGCAAACGCGTCGGCGTGCGTGTGGAAATCGGCTGGCAGCTCGCCCTTGATGCGGCGCTCGAATTCGGCGGCGAGTTCGGGATACTGCTTCTTGTAGCGCGCGAAGGTCTCGTTCCATGTCGCCTCGGCGGCGGCGCCCTTCGCCTTCGCATCCCAGCCCTGATAGATCTCGTCAGGCACCACGAACGGCGGGTAATTCCAGCCGATGTGTGCGCGCGTCGCGGCAACTTCGTCCTTGCCAAGCGGCGCGCCGTGCGTCGATTCGGTACCCTGCTTGGTTGGCGCACCCCAGCCGATGATCGTCTTGCAGATGATGAGGCTCGGTTTGTTCTCGTTCTCCTGCGCCTTGAGGATCGCCGCCTTGACCGCGTCAGCATCGTGCCCGTCGATCGGCCCGATCACCTGCCAGCCATAGGCGTCGAAGCGCTTAGCCGTGTCGTCGGTGAACCAGCCGTGCACCTCACCGTCGATCGAGATGCCATTGTCGTCGTAGAACGCGATCAACTTGCCGAGCTTCCACGTGCCGGCGAGCGAACTGACTTCGTGCGAGATGCCTTCCATCAGGCAGCCGTCGCCGAGGAAGACATAAGTATAATTGTCCACAATGTTGCAATCGGCCTGATTGAAGCGCGCCGCGAGCACCTTCTCGGCGAGCGCGAAGCCGACTGCATTGGCCAGGCCCTGACCAAGCGGCCCGGTCGTCGTTTCGATGCCGGGAAATTCGCTCGCTTCCGGATGGCCCGCCGTCTTCGAGTGCAACTGGCGGAATTTCTTCAGCTGATCGATCGGCAGGCCGTAGCCGGTCAGATGCAGCAACGAGTACAGCAGCATCGAGCCGTGCCCATTCGACAGCACAAAGCGATCGCGCCCCGGCCACTTCGGATTCGTCGGATTGTGCTTGAGGAAATCGCTCCACAGCACCTGCGCGATATCGGCCATGCCCATCGGCATGCCCGGATGGCCGGACTTGGCGGCTTCGACGGCATCCATCGACAACGCACGGATGGCGTTGGCTAGTTCCTTGCGGCTCGGCATGGCGGTATCGCTCGACAGGGTCTGGAGAAGGGCGCGTATTGTCGCCGATCGTCTTGGCTTTGTCGCGCTTGCGGGGGATTTCCACGGGGTGGAAATTGAGTTCCTGCGCTGCTTGGCCCGTCATTCCGGCGAAAGCCGGAATCCAGTTTTTGTTGTAACTTCTGATTCTGCTCTGACCGCGTCCCTTCGTTTTTCCGCTCGCATCCATGCGAGCGGGTCACTTTTCTTTGCTTGCACAAAGAAAAGTGACCAAAAGAAATGCACCCCGGGAGCCGCGCCCTCCGCGCTGCGGGTGCGCAAGGTCAGGCCGGGGTTCGCTCGATGGGCATCCTGCCCATTCGCGAACTCGCGCGCATCCCTGCGCGCGACCCTGCGGGCGATTCCGGCCTGACCTCGCCGCGGCTGACGGGGCCCAGGATCAAGAGCAACGGCAAGAGCAAGAGCTGCTTCGCTTCTGCCTTCGCTTCTTGCTTCTGCGCGCAGGACGCGCGCGCTTTACTCTTCCCAGGGGCCCCATGGCCTTGCGGCGGCAGCGGGCGATCAGGCCCCGCAGGGGGCGGCGCGAGGGATCGCGCCGATTCCGCTGTTGCACAGGATGTGCAATCGGCGGAACCCGGCCGCTGACGCGGACCTTTCGGGCAGGATGCCCGAAAGGCGCAAGGCGCTGGGGCGTGTTTCTTTGCCTACTTTCTTTGCACGAGCAAAGAAAGTAGGCCGCTCGGCCAGAGGACGAGTGGAAGCCTTTGCTCTTAAAAACAAAACAGCAAGAACTGGATTCCCGCCTTCGCGGGAATGACGAGCGGAAGAGCAAAGGCACTGGATGACCAGCCATCCGGCTGTTGAAAACCCGCTAAGAGCACGCGGGAACGATCAGCGAAAGAGCAAAGCTGGATTAGCGCGAGCTACCCGTGCGAAGACGAAGCCGGCAACGACACCTTGATATCCCCCGCATCCTTCGAAACAACCACCGCCGTCGCCAGATCGCCCGTGACATTGAGCGAGGTGCGGCACATGTCGAGGAAGCGGTCGACGCCGAGGATCATGCCGATCGCCTCGGGCGGCAGGTGCAGATAGCCGAGGATCACGGCGATAACCGGCAGCGAACCGGCCGGCACGCCCGCGGTGCCGATCGAGCCGATAATGCACAGCCCAATCACCATGATCTGTTGACCGAGGCTCAGGTCGAGGCCGAAGCACTGAGCGATAAACAACGTCGTCAGCCCTTCGAACAATGCGGTGCCGTGGTGATTCGCGCTCGCGCCGATCGTCAGCACGAAGCGTGCGATCTGCGGCGGCAACTTCAAATTCTGTTCCGCGACCTTGAGCGTGGTCGGCAGCGTGCCGGTACTCGATGCGGTTGAGAACGCGAGCAGGATTGCCTCCTCGCTGCCCTTGAAGAACTTGAGCGGACTCATGCCGCCGAACATGCGCACCCAGAGCGGCAGCACAACGAACATATGAATCGCGATCGCGATAATGACGCTCAGCGCATACCAGAACAGCTTCTCGAGAATATCGGTGCCGAAGCGCGCAGTCAGCGAGAACATCAGCGCGGCGACGGCGTAGGGCGTAAGCTGGATGATGAGTTCCATCAGCTTCATCACGAGATCGAGCAGGCCCTGCACCGTGGCTTTGAACGCTGCCGTTGCCGGTGTTGGCTTGAGTACGAGTGCGATGCCGAGCATCACGGCGAAGAACATCAACGCGAGGAAATCACCGTCGGCGGCCGCCTTGATCGGATTCTCGGGCACGATGCCGAGGATAATCTTGACGCCGGACAGCGACGGTTTCGTCGCGGTGATCGCCTGCGCATCGGCAGAATTCGCAGCAAGCAGTCCATCGCGGATCGCCGGATCGAATCCGACACCGGGCTGGATCAGATTGATCACGACCAGGCCCACCGCGATCGCAATCGAGGTGACGATCATGATGTAGAGCAGCATGCGCAAGCCGACGCGGCCGAGGCTCGCGATATCGCCGATTTCGGTGATGCCGACAATCAGCGCCGAGAACATCAGCGGCAGCACGAGCATTTTCAGAAACTTCAGGAACAGCATGCCCGCCGGGTGCGCGACCGTGTCGACAAAGCCGTTCACCCAGGTCGCGCTGCCACCATGCTGCGTCCACCAGAACGCGAGCACGCCGGCGACGGTGCCGATGACAAAACCGATCAGTACGCGCGTGTGCAGCGCCAATTTCATGCAACAACCCCGACAGAATACTTTCCCTGCGGGGATGGTACACGAGTCGGGGTACATGCTGCGCCCGCGTACGCGCGCCGTTGCGCATCCCTGCGCAATCGAAAACGCTACGGCTGTGCGGCGAGAAGCAGATTCTCGCCCGGCCGCAGCGTGGTCAATTTGCAGATGTCGAAATCGCGACGGACGAGACGGTGCCCGTCAGCGAAGCCAATGCGCAAATCGCGGATGCAATCGCCTTCGACGCGGCGGATCGCGATGGTGACGGTATCACCGATGCCCTCGATCTTGATCGGCACGGGATGGAAACGATCGCTGCCTCGCGCGGCCACTTCGAAGGAGGTGATGTGCGCATCGGCATAAGCGAGGTCGATGTGATAAACCATATCGGCGGTCGCCGCGTTCGACAACAGGGCCAGCAGCGTTGCGATAACGATCTTGCGCATGAACTTTCTCCCAACGGGATAATTGGCGGAATTCAGGCAAACCGACACCTGCAGCATCTTGCGATGCCGTTTTTTCGAAGCACAGTTGACTTCGCTACTTGGGATGCAGAAAAGCGGGATTTAGTTGCTAGGCATGAACTTCGTCGAGATCACGAAGAAGGCGAGCTGCCCCAAGCCGACCGCACCGGCGAGCACGGCCACCGCACCCGGAGTGATATCGGTCCATCCCCAAGCCTGGATCAGGCCGAAGCCGATGCCCACAGCGACGAGCGCCAGACCCCAGCGCAGCGAGGAAAATCGCCGCTGCTGCTGTTCACCGGCGAGCATCGAACGCAGAAGATCGTCCGATACACCATTTTTTGCGAGCAGGCTGCGCATGCGCGCCTCGACGACGGTCTTGACCGCGAACGTGAAGCTATAGGTCAGGCAGAGGAACAGGACAATCGGGATCAGGTCGTGTGACATCGTGGGCTCCTTCAATCAGCGTCGCAGATCATGGATACGCGTTCGCGCTCGTCGGTTGCAGGGCGCAACCACCAGAACGTTGCAACCCTTCCGGCACTGTCCGTATCCCTATCGCTCATGGAAGATGCCCCTCGATGAGCACCGATCGCGAATTGGTCGACGCCGTGCTGGCCAACCGCGCCGGCGCGTTCGAACGTCTCGTGCGCGAGTATCAGGGCCTGGTCTGGCACATCGTCCAGCGCATGGTGCGACAGCCCGAGGACGCCCGCGAGTTGTGCCAGGAAACCTTCCTGCGTGTGCACCGCACTCTGCACCAATATCGCTATGACGCGGCCCTGAAATCGTGGATCGGGCGCGTGGCGTATTCGATCGCGCTGCGGCATCTGGAAAAGCGTCGCATCGAAATCGCCGAGACCAGCGCCGAGGACGACGACATCGGCCCACTCGACCGCATCGACGACGGCTTCGATCTCGAAGCCGCCAGCGCCGACGCCGAGCTGGCCCGGCATCTGCGCTCGGCGATCGAAACGCTGCCGCCGCTGCAACGCACGATCGTCACGCTGTATCATCTCGACGAACTTCCACTTGCGGATATCGGCGCGATCACGGGACTGGCCATCGGCACGATCAAGAGCCATCTTTTCCGCACCCGGCTGCAGCTGCGCCAAGTGCTTGAATCCCGCCTGGGAGCCATCGCATGAACGACACGACGAAACCCCTCCCTAACCCGGCACACGAAGGCGAATGGCAGGCACAGGAACGCGCTGTCCTCGCGGAACGCACGCATGCAGCCGCCGACGCAGACGATGCGCGCTCACGCGAGTACCGCCTCATTGCGCGGGCACTGAGCGAAGCGCCGGCCGACACACTGCCTGAAGATTTCGCCACGTCGGTTGCGCAGCGGGCGCTGGCGAACCAGCGCGCGGCCATGTCCGATGTGGAATCGTTCACTTCGCCGTTCGAACGGCGCCTGCTGCAACTGCTGGTCGCGGTGTTCGGTGTGGCGATCGGCGCCGTCGTTGTCTTCCTGGGCGGCGAGACGCTGCAGTCGATCGGCAGCAGCGTCCTGGCCATGAGCGCCTACGCGCAGAATCCCTGGGTGCTCGCGCTGGCCGCCTGTCTTGCGTTGTCGGCCGGCGGACAGCTCTGGCGCCCGCGCGAGCGCTGAACATTCTTCGCTCTCGGTCTTCCGGCGAAGAAGGGAACCCAGCTTAGGCGCTTTTGCGCAGCTCGAACGGATACAGCGGCGGCAGCGGTGAGGACGCTTTTGTTTCCGCCGCTTGCACAAACGCGAAACCGCCGCGAAACGCCGCCGCGGCGCGCTCGCCGTCAAAAGCGTCGGCCCCCGCCCCATAAAGATGGCGTTCGAGTTCGCGCAACAGCGCACGCTGTTCATCGTCGCTCAACGACGAAGCGAGTTCGCCGAGTGTGCGGGCCGGACTGCCGGTGCTGCGCGCCCATACCAGCAACGCACGCGCGATCGATGGCGCGTCATTGCGCTTGCATGCGCCGGCAAATGCCTTGCGCGCGGCGCCGGTCTTCGTGTCCGCCAGCGCATCGGGCGCAGCCGGTGCACTCGCGGCAACGGCCGTGTGGCGTTTTGCGAACACCCAACCGAACCACGCTGCCAGCGTGAGCAGCCATAGCCCGGCGGCAACGAAGGCCAGCGTTCGCCACCACTGCGCGCCGCCGTCACCGAATTGTTCTGCCCGCGCCGGCGCCGCAGCAGCCGGCGTCGCACTTTGTATATTTGTGGAATTTGCCGCATTTGGCGTGACAGCTGCAGCGGCATTTCCCGCACCGGTGGCAACCGTCAGGCTCACGGCCGACAAGTCGGCGCTGGCGGCGCGGTCGTGCTGGGTGTCCCACCAACTCAGACTCAACGCGGGGATCGTCAGCGGGCCGGTGCGGTTCGGCACGATCGCGAACTTGCGCGTGCGTTCGCCGGACTGCCAAGTGCCGTCGTCGCGATTGACCGTGGTCTCCTTGTCCGGATAGACGTCGGCGCCATCGATCTTCGGCAGTTTCAATTCGGGCAGTTGCTCAAAAGCGAGGCCTTGCGCCTTGAGCCGCAATGTCAGGGTCAACGGCTCGCCGACATGCGCCTGCGCGTTCGCGTCGATTCCCTCGGTAGACAAGGTCAGCGACTGCGCGGGCAACCAGGTGTCGGTGCCCGAGTTCGACGGACGCGGACGCACATCAAACGTCACGCCCTCGGCGCGCGCGCTGATGGTGCGCCCGCGCGTGAAGAAGCTGTTGATGTCGTTCGGATTGACCGCGTGCCCGCGGAACACGATCGGCGCCATCGTCGCTGTGCCGCTCTTCTCCGCGGCGAGAGCGAAATGCCGTTCGAGCACGCGATAGCGGCGGCCTTCGACCTCCGCGGTGTAGCTCGCGTCCTGGCCGAGCTTGCGCGCATTGAGGCCGTCGCCGTGTGGGTCTTCGAGATTGCCGTCGGTCAAATTGAGCGCGTAGTACAGCTTCACCGTAACGCGTACCTGCTGCTGCACGTAAGGCGACTTCGGCTCGACGCTGACGTCGAGAAAGATCTCGTCGCCGGCCTTGCCCGACGACGCGGCGGCCGGCGCCACGGTCAGCGTCAACGGCTGCGTCTGCGCACCGGCCACGGTGAGTGCGGGAACGGTCAGCGCCCCCGCACGCTTCGGTTCGAGGCCGACGGCCCAGAGCAGCTTGGCGGTGGCCTGGCCGTTGATGATGTTCATCGACGTCGAGCTTTCCGTGCCGAGCACGTTGAAGTCCTGCTGCAGCGCGCTGAAATCGGGTTGCGGCGCACTCGTGTTGCCGCTGACTTCGACGTTCAGGGTCGCGGTCTCGCCGAGCTGCATGCTGTTGCGGTCGAGCCAGGCGCGCACCTGCGCCGCCTGCGCCGTGCTGCATATCGACAACGCCGCAACGGCGAACAGGGCTAGGAGTCGGATAGGGAAAAGTTTCGCTTTCACGGTGAGTCGTCCTGCGCGCCGCCTTGCTGGCGGCGCTGATGTTCGAGCTGGAACTTGCGGCGCAGCAGGCCGCCCGGATCGTCCGGCACGCGCTGCAGCCAGTGTTCGACCGCCTGATTCTGTTCGCTGCGCTGATCGGCTTCGCGCGCGCCGAGACGCACGGGCTGCGGTTTCTGCCCGTTCTTGCCGTCCTTCGCCAGCGCCTGATCAAGGCTTTGCTGGAATTTCTGCTGCGAATCCTTGCCGGCCTCGCTGCCCTCTTTCGGCTGCTGGGTGGCATTCTTTTCCTCGCCCGGTTTGTTCTGGCCCGACGACTTGTCCTGTTGTTGCGAGTCCTTTTTCTTGCCGTCCTGACCGCTGCCGCCTTTGTCGTCCTTGCCCGGATCCTTCGATTCCTTTTTCTCGCTGCCGTCCTGACCCTGCTGATCGCCTTTGCCGTCCTTGCTGTCCTTGGAATCCTGCGGCTGATCGTTGCCGGGCTGCTGCTGCGGATTGCCCTGGTGATCCTGTGAGGCGCCCTGCTGTTGCTTCTGCTGTTCCTGCTGCTTTTTGAGGAAATCCTCGACGGTTTTCCTGTTCGCCACCGCGTCGGCCATGTCCGGTTGCTGCTTGAGCGCGTCGTCGTAAGCGGCGATCGCCTCCTCGAACTTGGCCTGCTTGGCCAACGCGTTGCCGCGGTTGTACTGCGCGTCGGCGGAGGCCTTGTTCGTGTTGGCGGCGGCGAAATCTGTTGTCGCCGCGGTGTAGTCGCCGGCGCGATAGGCCGCGCTGCCGCGAAGTTCCGGATTCTTCGCGATTGCCTGTGCCCCTTTTGCGTTGCCCGCATCGAGTTGCGCCTGCGCCTGCTGATCCGCGCGCTGCCAGAGATCGGTCCACGCGCTCGCCTCGGCGCGCCCGGAATGCGCAAACAGCACCAGCGGCAGCAGCATCAACCAGCCGCGGCGGAAGCCGAGCGCGACCAGCGGCACCAGCGCAAGCAGCAGCCACGGCCCGCGATCGAGGAAGCGTTCGCTCTGCACTTCCGCACCGGAAGCGTCCTTCGCCGCTTCACCACCCGGCGTGAGCGCGCCGAGCACGGCGTCGAGATCACCGGCGTCGTTGCGATACTCGGCGTAGCGCCCGCCGCCGGCATTCGCAACGCCGGCCAGAGCCGCGCCGTCGAGCTTCGGCAGCACGATGTTGCCCGTCTTGTCCTTGAGAAATCCGCCGTCGCCGAGCGCGATCGGCGCGCCCTGCGCACTGCCGATGCCGAGCACCGACACGCGAATGCCCGCACTGCGCGCACGCGCGGCCGCGGCGTCGGCATCGGCGCTCGCAGCGTCGGCGAGCAACACAATCTCGCCTTCGCGCACGCCAGCCTGATGAATCAGCTTCACGGCGAGATCGATCGCGCGGCCCGTGTTGTTGCCCGGCGCGGGCATCACCGAGGGATCGAGCGAGTCGACGAGATTGGCGACCGTGTTTGCATCGTCGGTCAACGGCGCGACAACGAAGGCGTCACCCGCGTAGGCGATCAGCGCCACCTGCGCGTCGCCCGAACGCTGGAGCATGTCCGCAATCTTGAAGCGTGCGCGTTCGTAGCGGCTCGGTTTGACGTCCTGCGCGAGCATCGTACTCGACAGCTCCAGCGCGATCACCCGCGCGGCCTGATTCTTATACAACGGTTGCGGCACGCGTTCCCAGGCCGGGCCGGCAAGCGCGATGCTGGCAAGAACGAGCGCCGCGGCGGCAAGCAAAGCGGGACTGCGTGTCGGCGTCGCACTCGCGTTGCGCACGAGCAGGTGTTCGAGCAGATGCGCATCGACTGCACCACGCCAAGCCTGCGCCTCGCTGCCCGCCGATTTCAGCACACGCCAGATTAGCGGCAGCGCGAGCAGCAGCAACAACCACGCCGGACGCAGAAATTGGAAGTCGTGCAGCCAGCCGCTCACGGCGTCACCTCGCTTGCACGGCGAGGACGCGGTACGCGCATCGCGGCGGCGAGCGGAGCCAACGCCGCGGACAGCGCCAGCAGCAGCGCTGCCGACAGCGGCCAAAAGAACCACTCGTCGATCGGCCGGAATTGCTGGCCCTTGTCGGCGCCGGGTTCGAGACGGTCGATATCGCGATAGATCTGCGCCAGCTCGGCCGTATCGCGTGCGCGGAAGTAGCGCCCGCCGGTCTTCGACGCCATTTCGGCGAGCATCTTCTCGTCGATCTCGGCAGAGGGATTGACCGTACGGCTACCGAAGAAGCCATCGTTGATCCGCATCGCCTCGGCGCCGATGCCGATCGTATAAACCTTTACTTTTTCCGCGACGGCAAGATCGATCGCCTTGGCCGGATCGAGTTCGCCGGCGTCGTTGACGCCGTCAGTCAGCAGGATCGCCACGCGCTGGTCCTGCGGTCGTTCGCGTAGGCGCTTGACGGCCAGGCCGACCGCGTCGCCGATCGCGGTCTCGCGCCCGGGCAGGCCGACGACGGACTCGGCGAGCTGCTTGCCGACCGTGTCGCGATCGAACGTCAGCGGGGTCAGCAAATACGCCTGGCTGCCGAACACGATCAAGCCGAGGCGGTCGCCGACGCGGCGGCGGACGAAGTCGCCCGCGATCGCCTTGACCGCGCCGTAACGCGTGACTTCCTGGCCACCGATGCGCATGTCGGGCGTGTCCATGCTGCCGGACGCGTCGACGAGCAGCATCAGGTCGCGCCCGTTGCGCGCTAGATCGATCGGCTCGCCGATCCATTGCGGACGCGCGGACGCGGCGACAAGCAGCGCCCAGACCAGCAAGGCGACCCAACGTTTCCAACGCGCGACCGGATTGGCGCCGCCGGCGAGATCGAAGCCGCTCAACGCGACCGGCAGGCGCAGCGCTGCGCCGGTTTCGCCGGTCGCCGGCGCCAACACGCGCGCGACTAGCCAGGGTAACGGCAACAGTACGAACAACCACGGCCAGGCGAACTCAAACATACGCCGCCTCGCCTTCGCAGAATTTCTGCGCGGTGCGCCGTGCCAGCGCGATCAGCGCCGGTTTGTCGACCTCGGCATGCGTGCGATACGGCGCTTCAACGAGTGCGCGGCCGACGCCTTTCGAGAATTCGTCACCGCCGAGAGTCGCATCGAGATGGGCCAGCCACGTGTCACCCGAGAACGCCGCCGCGGACGGCACACCGCGCATCGCAAGGCGGCGCAGGAACGCAGACAACGCCGCGGCGAGCGCAGGCGCATCGGCGCTCGCGGTCTCGACCGTGCGCTCGAACTCGGCCATGACGGCGCGATATCGGCGGCGCTGCCGCAATCTTTTGCGGAAATACAAAAACAGAAAAACGCACAACGCCACCGCGAGCGCGGCGAGCAGCCACCAACCCGGCGCCGGCGGCCACCACGACGGCGGCGCGGGTACGTGGATGTCGCGCAGTTCGGGCCCGGAAATGGCGGCTTGCAGCATCTCAGCCCGCCTTCTTCTTGCGTGCGTCGAAGCCGAGCAGCGTGCGCAACGCGGCTTCCGGCTCGACCGACGTGTCGAGCACGATCGAGTTCAGCGCACGCCGCTTGAGGATGGCGAGAAACGTGGCGCGCTGCTCTTCGAACCACGCCGGCCAGCGTGCGCGCGTTTGCTGCGCGGAAAAGTCGAGCAGCACCGGACCGGCTTCACCTTGCAAGGCGTAACGCGCCGGCGGCGGCGCGGCGTGCTCGAGCGGGTCGCTCAAGATCACTGCAGCCACGTCGCTGTGTTCGGCAAGCAGCGACAACACGGGTTCGGCGGCCGCATCGCAGTCGAAACCGTCGGTCAGCAAGATCACCTGCGTGCCGGGCCGCGCCAACCGCTGCGCGCGCTGCAGGGCCTGCGACAGCGGCACGGTGTCCTTCGCATCCTTCGTCATCTCGTTCCAATCGACGAAAGCGCGCAGGCAATGCAGCGCGCCGCGCGTGCCGCCGCTCGGTTTCACTTCGGCGTTGAGGCCAGGGCCGTAGCCGATCGCGCCGATGCGATCGCCCGACAACGCCGTCGCCCAGGCGAGCAGCGCCGCCGTGCGCGCCGCCTGCACTGACTTGAAACGCACGCGTGTGCCGAAACGCAGTGACGGGTTGCAGCTGAGCACGATAAGTACGCTGCGTTCGCGCTCTTCGGTGAACAGTTTGGTGTGCGGTCGCCCGGTGCGCGCCGTGACACGCCAGTCCATCTGACGGATATCATCGCCAGGCTGGTAGGCGCGCGACTCGGCATAGTCGACACCGCGGCCGCGAAAGCGCGAGGCGTGCACAGACGCATGGCTGCCCGCGACGCGCTGTGCCAACTGCGCAAGCCGCGCAGCGCGCAGGCGCATCGCGAGGAGGTCGTCGAGGGTAACGGTTATGGCTGACATAGCTTTGGCTCGTCATTCCCGCGAAGGCGGGAATCCAGTTCTTGTTCCTTAAATGCAAAAAAAGAACTGGATTCCGGGCTCCGCCTTCGGCGGCCCCGGAATGACGAGTGTCTTTACGGTAAGGGCACCCGATCCAGAAACGCCGACACCACGCGTTCCGGTGTCACGCCCTCGGCCTCGGCCTCGTAGCTCAGCAGCACGCGATGGCGCAGCACGTCGGTCGCAACCGCGTGCACGTCCTCGGGCGCAACGAAATCGCGGCCCGCAAGCCACGCGTGCGCGCGCGCGCAACGATCGAGCGCGATTGTTCCGCGCGGGCTCGCGCCGTAGGCGATCCAGCGCGAAAGATCGTTGCCGTAAACCTTCGGCGTGCGCGTACCAAGCACGAGCTGGACGATGTATTCCTCGAGCGCGGGTGCAAGATGCAGGTTCAATACCTCGGCGCGCCCGGCGAATATCTGTGCTTGCGAAAGCACGCGCTGCGGCACGACCGTTTCACGCAACGTCTCACGTGCGCGATCGCGCGCGAGTTTGAGGATCGCCGCCTCTGAGGCGCCGTCGGGATAATCGATGCGCACATGCATAAGGAAACGATCGAGCTGCGCTTCAGGCAACGGATACGTGCCCTCCTGCTCGATCGGGTTCTGCGTCGCCATGACGAGAAACAGTTGCGGCAGCACGTAGGTCGTGCGCCCGACCGTCACCTGGCGCTCGCCCATCGCCTCAAGCAGCGCCGACTGCACCTTGGCCGGCGCGCGATTGACCTCGTCGGCGAGCAGCAGATTGTGGAAGATCGGGCCTTTCTGGAATTCGAAACTCGCCGTCTGCGGGCGATAGATTTCCGTGCCGGTCAGGTCGGCAGGCAGCAGATCGGGGGTGAACTGGATACGGTGAAAATCGCCCTCAATGCGCGCGGCGAGCTCTTTGACGGCCAAAGTCTTGGCCAATCCCGGCGCGCCCTCGACGAGCAGGTGCCCGTCTGCGAGCAGGGCGATCAGCAGGCGATCGACGAGCGCGCTCTGGCCGATGATGCAGGCCGAAAGTTCGTCGCGCAGTCTGTGAAAGGCCGCGATCAGGGTCGGGGCCGAAGCGTTGTCTGGCATGTCCATAGCAAAAACGGAGGGTCGAATATAACCCGTCTTCGGACAGCGCGACTGTGCCAAAGGTTTCCCCCGGTGCCGTCGAAAACCGTACTGATCGTTCAGCAGGGCAAAAAAAGGGCCGCATCGCTGCGGCCCTTTCATTTCCTAAATTTTGCGAACTCAGTGGAACGTGGCAGTGCAGTTGGTGGTTCCCGCTATCGTCAATGTCGTGCTGGGCGTGGTCCCGGTGCATGTATTCGACCAGGCACCGAACGCACCGCCGGTGGCGGGCGTAGCTGTGAGATTAATGCTCGCCACTCCCGTCGGAACCGTCAACGAACAGACGGACGCGGTCTGACCAGGAGTGCCATAGCAGGTCACGGTATTGGTTCCTCCGGGCGAAAAGACTGCGGTGCCTCCGCTGATGATCGCCTTAACGGTAGCCGTGCAATTGCTGGTGCAACCGCTCGGCACCGCCGGTGATGCGCTGGCATCGACGGTAATGTTCACTGTGTTGCCTGTGCCGCCGCCGGTTCCGGTCGTGGTGCAACCGGCGTGGGTCGGATCATTGATACACAGGTTGACACCGCTGAGGTTCACGATCGCGGTGGGTGAACCCGATGCGGTCGTAAAGGTGCAGGTACCGGTGTTGACGGTGCCGTACGCGTCCAGACTCGCTGTGATCGTCGCGGTCGTCGTGCCGTTTGCGCCAGTCGTTCCCGGACCCGAGTACAGGCTCACCGTGTTGCCTGTGCAGGTACCGGTCAGCTGCACGCCTGATACCGGCTGGCCGTTGCTGGACCGCAAAGTCAACGTGACGTTACCGCCCGTGCCCGGTAACGCCGACGGCGAAGCGAGCAGAATCAAATCGCCGCTGGCGTTGATCGGAATCGCCACCGAGCCGCTGCTACCAGCGCTGTAGCCAGGAGCAACGAAAGTCAGCGTCGGTGTACCCGAAGAACTTCCGCCGCCACCGCCGCCGCTTGACGAACCGGCGATGCCCTGCGTGGAAACATTGGCGACGACGCAGCCGTCGGGACCGGTTGCATTGTGGGTCAAGCCGGCGTCGATGCCATCCACCGTACCGGAACCCACTCCAAGGTCGCTGAAACTGAAGCCGAAGCGCAGGCCGGAGACTGGAACATGCTGCGCGTCTGTCACGCACACGTTCACATCTACCGTGGTGTTACCCGGAATCGGATTCGGGCTAGCGCTGACGACCAGATCCGCCACCGCCGGATACACGGTCATGATCGCGTCGGTGACGAGGCGCGTCGTCGGGTTGCCGTTGCTGTCTTTAAACGCCGTATCCGGACCCGTGCCCTGCGCCCAGATGACGACGCCGCGGTTGAGCTTGGACGACGGATAGTTGAGCTTGGTCGTCGCCGTGCCGGTGACCGTTGCCGCGCCGGAACTGTCGGTCGCCACCGGCGAATTGATGTTGCCGATCGTGGCGCGACCAATCACATAGGGCAGAGGATCCGCAAGCGTCTTGCTGCCAGTCGTATCGTTGCGGTTGAACGGGAACAGCGTGAACAGCTGCGTCTGACTCGCGATGCCACTGATCGGCAGCGCGCTTTCGAGATCATCGTTGCCATCGGGTACGCCGTGCCACTGCTTGCCGAAGACGACCAGTGTATCGCCCGGGCCCGCGCCGCCGCCCGCAGTCTTGAACTGGCCGTCGGGCGAGCTGAAATACAGCGCGCCTGGCTGTGGGCTGCCCTGGGATCCGCAAATCTGGAATGCCCCAAGCCCGTTACAGGTCGAAGTGAAATCCGGTGCTTGCGGAGTGTCGATCAGGCCGAAGCGGATCTCGGTGCCCGGAAGGACCGGATTGCCCTGGCGGTCCGTTGCGATCGCGCTCACCGTGAGGCTGTAAGTCGCGTCGGGTTGCGTGGGCGTTGTGCTGCTGCCGCTGCTGCTGGACGACGAGGTAATACCGTTGACCGCAATCGCGTTGACCATCGGCGAGGTGATGGTGAGGCTGTAGAGCTGACCATCGGAGATCACAACTGTTGTCGTCGCCGTGATCGGAGTGGTGATGACACTGCCATCGACATCGCCGTCGTAACCATCTACTGTGGCGCGGATCTGCACTGGGCCCTGCACGTTTCCGGCTAGAACATATACGCTGGCGCCGCTCGATCCGGTAGCAGTCTTCACCGAAGAGCCGATTTGCGGCACGCCGGTCGCGCTGATGCCGAACAGCTTCGCGTCCGTGCCGCTCGGTCCGACGATATCGAACTGGACATTGTCGACGCCGGAATCGGCGATCGCGGGGGTACCGTAAATGTTGGCTACGGTCGCGCTGACGATCTTGCTCTGCGGACCATTCGAGCCATTGATGTAAACGCCGCCCGCGGCTTGCGACAGCGTGACGGACGTCGGCAGATTGGCGCCTGGCGGAGTGATCACGTTGACGGCGATCTGCGAAGAGATCGTGCGATTTGTTTCCGGATCGACGGCGGTGATCGTCAAAGTAGCCGGGCCGGTGGCGGCTCCGGAATGGATGAAAATCGTGCCGATTCCGGCCGTGACATTGACCGGACCGCTACCGAGCTCGGTGAGGAATTCGTTGCCCTCCGCGGTGGGCGGCGTCTTGGTTTCGCCAGTCCACGGCGTGGTCGGATCATCGAGCGTGGAGAACGCGATCGATCCCACCGGCGAAGTCGCGACGCTGATCTTGCCGTTGATCAATTGGCCGCTGATTAATCCGCGCCATTCCACCTGGACCTCGGCCATGTAGGGCGAGCCGAAATACGGAGCGGCGCCCACCAGGTTCTGCGGCAGAGTCACCGTCGACGGGGTAACCTTCAAGCTTGGATTGTTCCCGTCGCCCTGCACCACCGTGATCGTGACCTTGGAAGTGACCGTGGTCGGGTGGCCATTGACCGGCGGCACCGAGATCGTGACTGTCGCCGTACCCGGCGTGTTATTGGCAATGAAAACGAACGAGGCAACGCCGCCACTAAGCGCACTGCTGCTGCTGCCAACGCCGCTGGAGCCGCTGCCGGCAATCGAGCCGATCGACGGCGGCGAGACAGTCGCGCTGATCAGCGTGCCGTCGTTCTCAGGGGCACCATTGCGACGGGTTACAGTCACGGTTAGCGTCGCGGTCGAGTTGGTACCGATCGAGTTTGCCGACACATCGATGTTCACGTTATCGGCGGGCGGCGGCCCGAAGGCGGAAGCGCGGGCGTGGTCGCTGCCAGCGGCAAGGAGCAGCGAGCCGAACAGCATCGCGAAGAATCGAATCGGCGTTTTCATGGTGGACTCCGGTACTGCTATGACTGTCTTTCAGGGGAAGGACCAATAAAGTTTCGCTTGAATCGGAGCGAAACCGTCGCGGCTATCTCAGGTTCTCATCGAGAATCTTGGGAGTGACGAAAATCAGCAACTCGGCTTTCTGATTCGACTTACTGACGTTACGGAAGAAGACGCCGATGCCCGGTAGGTCGCCGAGGAAGGGCACCTTGGTCACGGTATCGTTCTTGTCGAATTCGTAGACGCCACCGAGTACAACGGTCTGGCCGTTGTCGACGAGGACCGCGGTGGTCATTTCGCGTTTGTCGATGATTGGATACGAACCGGTCTGGTTCACGTAGTAGCTGTTGAGCGCGTCTTTCTTCACATCAAGATTTAGGAAGACGCGGCCGTCGGCGGTAATCGTCGGCGTTACCTTGAGGCCAAGTACAGCATCTTTAAAAGACACCGTTGGTATTGCAGCGCCTCCAGCACCGCCCCCGGAGATCGTCGAATAGGGAATTTCCTGGCCCTGGGTGATATTGGCTTCCTGCTGATTCGCAGTGACAACGCGTGGACTCGAAACCAATTCGCTACGCCCCTCAGTCTGTCCCGCTGACAATTCCAAATCGAGAATCATGTTGGCACCCAGCACGGACAATCCGATGCTGCCGGCATTGGTCGTCGTCGTTGGCAGATTGACATTCAGTCTGTTGCCCAACCCGGTCGCATCCGTCCCACCGCCTGAAGTCACGCCTGGCGGCAACACGGGGAATGGTTGGCCTGTGGCCAGGCGGTTACCTAAAGCCTGATTTGTCATCGATTGCGCGCCGGACAAGTTACCACTCGTTGTCACAACGCTATTGCCGACTGTAGTTGCACCGGTGATGCCGAACTTGGCACCGAGCTCGCGAGCAAAATTGTCGGTAGCAACGACGATGCGAGCTTCAATCAATACCTGCTGTACAGGCTTATCGAGTTTATTGACGAGTTCGCGAATCGCCCGCACCTTTTCCGGCACGTCGATTACCAGCAACGTATTGGTGCGGTCATCCGAGGAAACACGACCACGTTCAGACAGAAAACCACTCGCATGGCTAGTTGCACCGCCCGCACCACTCTGATTGCCCTGCTTGGATTTCTGCGTCAGCAAATCAGCGATATCTTTGGCTTTGCCGTAACTGATGGGCATGTATTCGGTGACCGTCTCGGTCACCTGTTCCAGCTTGATCTTCGCATCCGCGATCGCCTGTTCGCGATCCGCGATTTCCTTCTGCGGCGCCACCCAAATCACGTTACCGTTCTGGCGCTTGTCGAGACCTTTCGCCTGCAGTACGAGGTCGAGCGCCTGATCCCACGGCACATTATTGAGACGCAAAGTGACATTGCCGGTAACGCTGTCGGCAACAACGATATTGAGCTGCGACATCTGCGCAATCAGCTGCAGCACCGCGCGCGCGGGAATGTCCTGAAAATCGAAGGTCACGCGGCTGCCGGAATACACAGGCGGTGCGTTCGGATCCTTCTTCTCCTTCTCTTTCGCCTGAGCGATTTCGACGATGTATTGATTGCCCGTTTGATAGGCCAGCTGTTCGAACGGTGCCTTGGCGGTGATCTCCATGTGCGCACCGCCGCCTTTGCTGTGCGTCTCGACGAATTGCACTGGCGTGGCGAAGTCGAGCACATCCAACCGTTGTGCGAGCTGCGTCGGAAGTCGCGCGTTGTAGATATCAAGCAGGATCTTGTCGCCCTGGCGCTTCAGGTCAGCGCTGGAACCCTCGCCCGAGAAGGTGATGATGACCCGGCCTTCACCGTTCTTGCCGCGACGGAAATCGATGTTGGAAACCTCTTGCACCGTGGCGCCGACACTCTTGGTCTGATCGCCGGCCGCAATCGCCGCGGTCGTGTTGGCGGAATTACCGTTGTTGATGACGAGGACGAAATTATTGCCGTCGGCGTGCGTTTCGTAGGTCGAGGTGCGATAGAGGTCGACGACGGCACGCGTGCGGCCCGCCGACTCCGCAATGTTGATCGCGCTCGCCGCGCCGCTGCCGATCTCGATGTGGCGCTGGCTGACGGTTGACCGGGTCCCCGGCATATCGAGCGCGATGCGCGGCGGGCTTTCCGTCGTGAACACGCGCACTCCCTCCGCGGGACCGGAGAGCTTGAACGTGATCTGCACGCGGCTGCCGGCAATCGGCGCGTAGCCGACGTCCTGCAGCACGTTCTCGGCATGCGCCGCGGGCGCAGCGGCGAACACGGCCAAAAGCAGGCCGAGAATTGCGCCGAATCGTTGTGCGCCGGGCTGTCGAATCGAGCCCGCAATGGTCCGCTTCATGGTATTCCCCAATTCAATTTCCGTTGCGCAGGTTCAACCTGCCACTCACCGCTGCCTACTTATTCGCGCTGACTTCGATCGACGCCGACCGCTCCATCCAGCCGCCGTTGCCATTGCTGATCAACTCCACCAAGTCGATGCTGCTCGCATTGATCGCCTTGATCTTGCCGTTGTTCTGGCCGACGTAATTGCCCGGCCGCACCGTCGATACCGTCCCTTCCGGATCGCGGATCAGGCCGAGTGTGCCCGGACCTGTGCCGATCGTGCCGACCATCTTCAAGCTGTCGAGGGCAAACTCCTCGAGCTTTTCCTTCGGATGCGGATCGGGCACCGCATTTTTCTCCTCCTCATCGGCCTTCTGCTCGGCAAGGCTCGGGGCGAAGGGATCACGCTGTGCCTGATCTTTGTATTCGAACGTCTCGAACGTCTTCAGCACCGGCAAGGGCGCCAATGGCCCACCGGGCAAATTCTTCTCATCCGCCACCCATTTGCGCAGATCGGCGTCGCCTTTCATGCAACCACCGAGCAGAAGCAATACCGGAAGGATCAAGCTCCAACGCAAAGTCACGGCCATAGGCATCGACGGCTGTCTCATTTGCCCGCCTTTGCCGGCGGCGTCGGAGCCCCCGGCTTCTTCGGCGCGGCCGCGGCGGCCTCGTCCTCGTCCACGTAGCGGTAAGTTTTCACGGTGCCTTCGAGCGCAAGCTGTCCGACGGGGACCGAGCCGTTTTTGCTGTTGCCCGGGGGAGTCTGGGTCGGCTTGAGCGATACATCGTGCATGGTCAGGATGACGACCCGCGGCAGCGCCGCCACGCCGCTGATGAAGGAACCGAATTGGTGATACGTGCCGAGCATGCGCAGCTTGATCGGTTTTTCCGCATAGAAGCCGTCTTGAATCGCTTCCGGACCCGGTTCAAACAGCTGCGTTTCCAAACCTGCGGACAATGCAGCTCGCGAAACGTCGTCTAGCAGCTCGGGCATCTCGGTCTTGCCAGGCAGCTGGCGCAACAGTTGGCGCAGGATCTCGCGCATATCGTCGAGCTGCGTCTTCAACTTTTCGAGGTTGACGACCTTGAGCTGCTTGTCGTGGAAATCTTTCTTCAGCTCGATTTCCTGTTTCTGTTTTTGTGCGAGCGTGTCCGACTGGCCGCTGATCGACCACCACCAGCCGACGAACAGCAGAATGGCGAAAATCAGTCCGCAGGCCGCGTATTTGACCCAATCGGGCCAGCCCCCGACGTTGTTGCGGTCGAGATTGCGCAGATCCGAAAGATTCATGACGCCCTCCCAACCGTTGCCGGCGCGGCCGGCGTCGCAGGTTTGCCCGCGGGCGGGGGCGGCGGCGCACCGGGTTTCGGCGGCGCGGCATCAGGCGTCGCAGTATCTTTCGGTTGCTCGGGCGAGCGCATCTTGACCGTCAGGCCAAACTCGTAGCGATTGCGCTTGTCGGCACCCTTGATCTCGGTCTTCTGCAGATCCGAACGCTGCATCCAGGTCGACGCATCGAGATTGCGCATGTAATTGGCGACATCGCCGTTGGCCTGGGCGACGCCCTGAAGCTCCAATTGCGTGCCGGTCTGCTTGATCGATGTCAGGCGCACGCCATCGGGAATCGTTCTGACCAGTTCGTCGAACAGATGCACCATCTGCGCGCGGCTGGCTTGTAGCTGTTCGATGATCTGCTTGCGCGCGAGCAGCTTGGCCTTGGTCGTTTCCAGCTCTTTGATCTCGGTGAGCTTGCCTTCGAGCTGTTTGATCTCGGTACGCAGATAGCCGTTGCGATTCTCTTGGTCCTCGATGCGCAGGTCCATCCAGTAGCCCCACACGAACCAGGCGAGGATGGCCGCCACGGCGGCGCTGGCGAGCATGATGTAGAAGTCACGCTCGCGTTGGCGCCTGCGTTCGGCGCGCCACGGTAATAGGTTGATCGTGGCCATTAGTCGAAACTCCGCATGGCCAAGCCGGCGGCAATCATCAGCGTGGGCGCATCTTGCCGCAGCGCGGACGCCTGACTCTGCACGCGCGGCGAAAGCGACATGCCCGCGATCGGATTGGCAATGATGCAGGGCACGCCGAGTTGCTGCAGCACTTTCGAGCCGATGTCTGGCACGAGCGCGCAGCCGCCGGCGAGCACGACCTGATCGACGCGGGTGTAGTCGGTACCGGCATAGAAGAACTGCAGCAAACGGCTGATCTGCTGCACGATCGCTTCTTTGAACGGCTCGAGTACTTCGACTTCGTAGGATTCGGGCAGACCGCCCTGGCGCTTCGCCTGACCGGCCTCTTCCTGCGACAAGCCGTAGCGCCGCATCACCTCATCGGTGAGCTGCTTGCCGCCGAAGACCTGCTCGCGCGAATAGATCGTGCGTTGATTCTTCAACACGATCAGCGTCGTCATCGTCGCGCCGATATCAACGACAGCAACGATCGCATCGGCCGGCACGGTCAACTGATCCGCAATCAACTTGCACGCGTTCTCCATCGCGAACGCTTCGACGTCCATCACTTTCGCGGTGAGGCCGGCGGATTCGAGCGCGGAAACGCGCAGCTCCACGTTCTCGCTGCGCGATGCAGCGATCAGCACGTTGACCGAGTCGGGCGCATCCTTGACCGGACCTAGCACTTCGAAATCGAGGCTCACTTCCTCGATCGGGTACGGGATGTATTGATTCGCTTCGACCTGGATTTGCTCTTCGAGCGCTTCCTCGGTCAAGTCCGCCGGCATCGTGATGACCTTGGTGATCACGGCGGAACCCGCGACCGCCGCGGCGGCGAGTTTCGTCTTAGTGCCCGAACGGGCGAGCGCGCGACGCAACGCGTCGCCGACCGGTTCGGCCGCGACGATGTTTTTTTCTACCACCGCATTGGCCGGCAACGGCTCGACGGCGTAGTGTTCGATTCGATAACGCCCGCCGGACCGGCTCAGCTGCAGCAGCTTCACTGCAGACGAACTGATGTCCACGCCGATCAGCGATGTCGACTTGGCCTGAAAGAAATTCAACCCAGTTCCCCCGAAATCACTAAAGCGTTAACAAACAATAAGAACGCGGTGCCCATTAAACCGGATTGTTAAATTTTTGGCAATGGGGAAAAGTGCTGAATGAACAAACACTTCCAAAAAAATTTTAGAGAACTGCATCGCGTTTCTCCCCAAATGGCCGACCGGTAATCACTTTTGCTGCCCGCGTCCGGACAGAATCCGTCCCTATCGACCCCTCAGACAGCCGCATATAATCGATAAATCGCCCCTTTCGGGGCTATCGACACGATCTCATGCGCTTTTTTCGTCGTTTGCTTCGCTACGCCCTGATTTTGGGGGTGATTTGTATCGTGCTGGGGGCAACCGGTATCGGTGTCGTCTACTGGCTGATCGTCCCGCGCCTGCCGTCGGTCGATTCGCTGCGCGATGTGACCCTGCAGGTGCCGCTGCGCATCTACACGGCGGACAACAAGCTTGTCGCGACCTACGGCGAAACGCGCCGCATCCCGGTCAAGATCGAGGATGTGCCAGTGCAGGTGAAGAACGCCTTCCTCGCCGCCGAGGACGCCAACTTCTATAGCCATCCCGGCGTCGACTATCAGGGCATCCTGCGCGCGGTCGGCCTGATGATTTCCAAGCGCACCCTGCACGTGCCCGGCGGCAGCACGATCACGCAGCAAGTTGCGCGCGATTTCTTCTTAAGTTCCGAAGTAAGCCTGTCGCGCAAGGCGACTGAGATCCTGCTCTCGTTCAAGATTGAGAACACGCTGACCAAGGATCAGATTCTCGAGCTCTATCTCAACAAGATCTTCCTCGGCAATCGCGCGTACGGCGTCGCCGCGGCGGCGGAGTTCTATTACGGCAAGACGCTCGACCAGCTCGATCTGGCCGAATGCGCGATGCTGGCCAGCCTGCCCAAGTTTCCCTCTACCGGCAACCCGCTCAACAACCGCGCGCGCGCGCTCGAACGTCGCCGCTACGTCTTGCAGCGCATGCTCGAAAACGGCTTCATCACCGACGCGCAGCTCAAACTCGCCGACGCGGAACCCGAGCGCGCCTTCGCGCACGAGCCGCCGATCGAAGTGGAAGCGCCGTACATCGCCGAACTCGTGCGCCAGGAAGCGCTGCAGCGTCTCGGCAACAACGCGCTGACCGACGCCTACACGATCCGCACGACGATCGACTCGCGCGACCAGACCGCCGCCAACGAAGCCGTGCGCAACGGCTTGATCGCCTACGACCGCCGCCACGGTTGGCGCGGTCCGGAATCGCATGTCGAGCTCGCCGCCAACGCAACGGACGCTGATTTCGACAAGAAGCTCGACGTATTCCGCACGACCTTCGGCCTCGTGCCCGCGATCGTCACGCAAACGTCGGAGAAGGAAGCACATCTGCACCTCAACGACGCCCAGAACATCGTCCTCAGCCTCGACGACATCGCTTGGGCGCGTCGCTATCAGGATGAAACGAGCCGCGGCCCGGCGCCGAAGCGCGTCGATGCCACGCTCAAGGTCGGCGATGTCGTGCGCGTCTCGCGCAATACCGATCCGAAGAAAGCCGGCCGCTGGCAGCTCGCGCAGATTCCCGCCGTGCAGGGTGCGCTGCTCGCGCTCGATCCGGAGGACGGCGCGGTGCGCGCCGAGGTCGGCGGGTTCTCGTTCGCGCGCAGCAAATTCAATCGCGTCGTGCAGTCCTCGCGCAATCCCGGCTCGAGCTTCAAGCCGCTGTTCTACGCCGCGGCATTCGAACACGGCTTCACCCCCGCGTCCGTGGTCAACGATGCGCCGGTCGTCTTCCCCGATCCGTCGAAGCCAAACGGACAGTGGACGCCAAAAAACGACGACGATGTGTTTTCCGGCCCGATGCGCCTGCGCGAAGCGATGGTGCAGTCGAAGAACCTCGTCTCCGTGCGCCTGCTCGACGCGATCGGCGTGCGCTATGCGCGCGAATTCGTCACCCGCTTCGGCTTGGGCCTCGAACAAGTTCCACCGAATCTGTCGATGGCGCTCGGCACCGCTTCCGTATCGCCGATGAACATGGCGCGCGCGTTCGCCGTGTTCGCCAACGGCGGCTACCTCATCGATCCGTATTTCGTCGACGCGATCTACGACCGCGACGGCAAAGAGGTGTTCAAAGCGCAACCCGCGCTCGTCTGCGCGCAATGTCCCGAGCGCAAGAACGACGATGGCCGTATCGCCACCACCGCCGCCTCACCGGCCGCGCGCACGGTCGTCGACAACAACGGCGTGACGACCACGCAGAACAATCTCTCGCCGATTGGCAGTGCGCAAGCCTCCACGGCGTCTACTCAGGCAAACAAGCTCGCGCCGCGCGTGCTCGACGCGCGCACCGCCTATCTGATCGGCTCGCTGCTGCGCGACGTGGTCCGCCGCGGCACCGGCAGCGGCGCGATGGTGCTCAAACGCAACGACTTGTTTGGCAAGACCGGCTCGACCAACGATCACCGCGACGGCTGGTTCGTCGGCTACAACGCCGACCTGGTCTCTGCGACATGGATGGGCTTTGACGACTTCAGCTCGATGGGTCATCTGGAATTCGGCGCGCAGACCGCGCTGCCGATCTGGATCGACTTCATGCGCACCGCCCTCGAGGGTGTGCCGGAAAAACCGTTCGACATGCCGAGCGGCATCAGCACGGCGCAGATCGATCCGGAGACCGGATTCCTCGCCCCGCCCGGATCCGAGCACACGATGTCCGAAGTGTTCCGCACGGAAGATCTGACGCGCCTGGCCAACAGCCCGAATCAGCCGACCGAAGCGGAGAAAAAGGTCCAGCAGGAAGCCTACGGGATTTTCTGATGCGTCAGCGCCGCGCCGATACGCGCGCGCGCCGCGGGCAGGATGTCGGCGCGCCGCTTCAAGACCCGATCCGCGCACGCATCGCGTTCGAGGCCGCGCGCCTGATCAGCGAAACCGGTTTGCGCGATTATGCGATGGCCAAGCGCAAAGCCGCTGCTCGCCTCGGCGTGAACGACGAATCGTCGCTGCCGAAGAATGTCGAGATCGACGCCGCGCTGCGCGAGCATCAGCGCCTGTTTCACGCCGAGGATCAGCCGCGGCAACTGCACAGCTTACGCGAAACCGCCATCGAAGCAATGCGTTTCTTCGCGGCGTTCGAACCGCGCCTCGTCGGCGCCGTGCTCGACGGCACGGCAGACATCCACTCAGCCGTGTGTCTGCATCTCTTCAGCGATGATCCCGACGCCCCGGTGCGTCATCTCGACGAACACGGCATCGACTACGAAACGGAGACGCGCCGCCTGCGTTTCGACCAGGACAACGAAGCGGACTATCCGGTGCTGCAATTCGCCGTGGACGACACCGCGATTGACGTGACGGTCTTCCCTTACGACGGCCTGCGCCAGGCGCCACTCGACCGCGTCGACGGTAGACCCATGCAGCGGGCCGCTCGCGTCGCAGTGGAACAGCTGCTTAGCACATCATAGGGTGCGAGAGTAAAGACGGATAAGACAGCCACGAAGAACGAAGCACACGAAGAATAAAGATCAAAAAGACGCTCTTTGCTTTTCTTCGTGTCTTCGTTCTTCGTGGCAACGCTCTTGCTGTCCGCCAGCTGATCAGCGCTTGTCCAGCGGCACGTACTCGCGATTGGTAGCACCAGTGTAGATCTGACGCGGACGACGAAATAAAGATCAAAAAACGCTCTTTGCTTTTCTTCGTGTCCTTCGTTCTTCGTGGCAACGCTCTTGCTGTCGCCAGCTGATCAGCGCTTGTCCAGCGGCACGTACTCGCGATTGGTGGCGCCAGTGTAGATCTGGCGCGGACGGCCGATCTTCGTGTCTTTGTCGTTGTGCTGCTCGAGCCAATGCGCGACCCAACCCGCGGTGCGCGCAATCGCGAACATCACCGTGAACATCTCGGTCGGAATTTTCAGTGCCTTGTAGATGATGCCCGAGTAGAAATCGACGTTCGGATAGAGCTTGCGCTCGACGAAGTACGGATCCTTGAGCGCGACTTCTTCAAGCCTCATCGCCACGTCGAGCAGCGGGTCGTTGACGCCGAGGTCGGCGAGCACCTTGTGGCACATCTCGCGGATGATCGTCGCGCGCGGATCGAAGTTTTTGTAGACGCGATGGCCGAAGCCCATCAGGCGGAAACCAGAGTTCTTGTCCTTCGCCTTTTCGACGGCCTTGGACACATTGTCGGCCGTGCCGATCTCGTTGAGCATCTTGAGCACGGCTTCGTTCGCGCCGCCGTGCGCGGGGCCCCACAGCGCGGCGATGCCGGCGGCGACGCAGGCGTACGGGTTCGCACCGGTGGAACCGACCAGGCGCACGGTCGAGGTCGACGCATTCTGCTCGTGATCGGCGTGCAGGATGAAGAGCAGGTCAAGCGCTTTGGCCGCAACCGGCGAAAGCTGCAACGGTTCGCTCGGCACTTCGAACATCATGTGCAGGAAGCGCGTGACGTACTCGAGGTTGTTACGCGGATAACGCGTTGGCCAGCCGATCGAGAAACGGTATGCCGCTGCGGCGATCGTCGGCATCTTCGCGATCAGGCGGATCGCGGCGAGGCGGCGCTGCTCGGGATCGTTGATGTCGAGCGTGTCGTGATAGAACGCGGAGAGCACGGCGACCGATCCGCACAGCATCGCCATCGGATGCGCGTCGTAGTGAAAGCCGTTCAAGAAGTGGCGCAGCGACTCGTGCATCATCGTGTGATGCGTCACCTCGTCGTCGAACTCGCCGAACTGGGCCGCGGTCGGCAGCTCGCCGTTGATCAGCAGATAGGCGACTTCGAGGAAGTTCGACTGTTTCGCCAGCTGCTCGATCGGGTAGCCGCGATAAAGCAAGATGCCCTTGTCGCCGTCGATGAAAGTGATCGCGCTGCGCGTGGAGGCGGTCGAGACGAAGCCTGGATCGAAGGTGAAATAGCCCGTGTCCTTGTTCAACTTGGCGATATCGATAGCCGGATCACCCAAGCTGCCGGCGACGACCGGCAGGGTCGTGGACTTGGCGGACGCGGAATCGGTCAATACAACGCTCTTATCGGACACGGACGGGCTCCTGAAATGGGGAAGCTGCGAGGCTGTGCGCCAGGCAGTGCGCCGACACCGGCGGTGTCGAACACCTGATTGAATTATCGCATGCCGTATATGCTGCGGAACAGCAATTGGGGCAAAAAAACGGCGAGGCAAGGCCTCGCCGTTGCGGACAGTGTCCCCGGGCGCTCGCTGCGCCGGAGGGGACACTACGAATTCAACGCGGATTTAACACGAAGGTTCTCCGCGGATCACTTTCGTCCGTATCGTTGGAAGTAAATGCCGGTCAACAGCAACCCGAAACCGGAGAACAACAGGAGCCAAATTCGCGACAGCGGCGCCGGAATCACAATGGCTTGAGGACCCTCGGCCGCCGCAAGCGTATTCGACACCGTCACGATCGCCGTGCCGTTCGCCGGAATGGTGACGGTGGCCCCCACTGCGGTGGCAGCATTCACCCGGGCAGTCGCAGGAAGCGCAACCGGACCTGCCGCGGCAGACGAGGATGTCGTCGTGAAGTAGCTCGGCGGCCCCCAGGTCGATCCGCTCGGCGCCGGCGCGGTGGTCAACTCAGTCACGGCACAGGACCTGTCCGCCGCTATTGCCGGCAGCGAGATCGAGTTCGACGCACCGCCAGAGATGACGATCGTCTGTGTGCCCGTGGCGCCATTGCCCGAACCGCAGTCGACGGCGTAGGTGAACGGACCGTTGACGTGAGTGATCAACGCGGCGGGCCCGCCGACCACTTGCACGATCTTGAGCGTTCCCGTGTGCACGAGCAGGCTGTTGATGAAGTTCGCGTTATTCGGCCCGGCCTGCGTCGTCGTGATCGTTACCGGCGCAGGCGTCGCACCCCAGACGTAGCCCGCCGGAGGCGATGGCGGTGTCGCTTCGCTGACCGTACACACGGCGCCTGCCGGCACAGGCGAGATGCTCGTGGTTCCGCTGGTCGCGCCGGTCAACGCAATCGCGGCGTTGAATATGCCGTCACCGCTGGCGCTGCAATCCGCGGCGAAGTTGAAGGTCGCCGTAACACCCGTCGCCGGGCCGCCGCTGACCTGTTTGTTGATCGCGATCGAGCTGCTCTGCCGCGTCAACGTGTTGGTGAAGCTCGCCGTCGGCGTCGTCGCTCCGGTCGTGACGGAAACACTCGACGGCAACGCGCCCCAACTGTAGTTCGCGGGCGGCTGCGGCGGCGCATTTTCGCTGACGATGCACGTCGCCCCCGCCGGGACGCCGGTAATCGAGCCTACGCCGCTTGTCGCGGCGACCAGATTGATCGACGCGGAGAATTGGCCGTCCGCGCCGCAATCGGCGGCGAAATCGAACGCGGCGGTGATACCGCCGGCAGGGCCGCCGCTCACCGTCTTCTGCAACGGGATCGCGCTGGACTGCCGGATCAGCGTATTCGTGACTGTCACGCTGCCCGTTCCGCCGCTGCCGTTGCTTGGCTGACTCAAAACGACGCTCTGCGGACTCGGCGGTGTTGTCGACGCATCCCAACTGTAGTTGGTCGGCGGCGACGGCAACGGCGTGTTTTCCGTCACTGTGCAGGTGTTGCCATTCAACACCGGGATATTGCTGAAGACCGAGCTGGTGCCGCCGGCGACAGTTTGCGTCGTGTTGTAGGCAGGATCCTGTCCGCTTGCCGGGCAAGCCACGGTAATGCTGAATCCGGCAGCCGGCACGGGACCGCCGATAATCGCCTTGGTCACCGTGATCGAGCCTACCGGCACGGCGTCGAGCGTGTTAGTCACCGTCTCAGTGACATTGCTGTTCGGCGCAATCTGGATCGGACTGCCGCTGTAGCCGACGGTCGTGTTCCAGGTATAGCCGACCGGTGCCGCCGGCGTGCCCGTTTCCGTCACGCTGCACGACGCGCCGGCCGGCACGTTGCTGATGACCGTGCTCGCGGATTGACCGCCCGTGATCGTGACGACTTGGCTTGCGTAGCTGCCATCGGCCCCGCAGTCGACGTTGAAAATGAAATCACCGTTGGCCGCTTGGGTACCGGCCGCCGGACCGGCGATCACCTTCGTCAGAGTGAGCGAGCCCTTCTGCCGCGCCAACACGTTGGTGAACGCTGCATTGTTCGGCCCTGCCGGGGTCGTGGTGAGCACCACCGGCGAGGCGGTCGACTGCCACGCGTAATTGGCCGGCGCGGCCGTGAGCGGCGTTTCCTCGGTGACCGTGCAATTCGCACCGGCTGGAACGTTGCTGATTGTGGCCCCGCCCGTCGTCGCACCGCCGGAGAGCGTAATGCTCGCCACCGGATTGCTGAAGCTGCCGGCATCGCAGGCAATGTCGAACTTGAACGTGCCGAACGACGTGTTCGTCGGCCCGCCCGTGACCGTCTTCGTTACCGCGATCGAGCTCGTCTGACGAATCAGGTTGTTGGTGAATGCCGCGGTCACCGGTGCTGCCGCACTGGTCGTCACGTTGACGGCGGCCGGCGCAGTGTCCCAGGTGTAATTGGTCGGCGGCGCTGGCGGCGAACCTTCGCTGACTGCACAGGTCGCACCCGCCGGCACGGTGATGTTCGTGTTGCCGTTCGTCGCGCCGGCGGTCAGAGAAATGTTGCCGCCGAAAGTACCGTCGGTCGCGCAATTCGCGGTGAAGTTGAACGAGCCGTAGCTGACGCCACCCGGACCGTTGGTCACCGTCTTGGTCACGGTGATCGTGCTGTTTTCCCGCGTCAGCGTGTTGGTGAACGACGCCGACGCCGGGCCAGGCGCATTGACGACGAGACCGGTCACCGGCGCTGCGAGATTGCTCCAGCTGTAATTCGCCGGCGCGGATGGATTGGCGACTTCGCTGACCGTGCAGACTGCACCGGCCGGAATGCCGCTGATCGTGCCCGTGCCGCTGATTGCGGCCGTCAGTGTCGCCGACCCGGTAAACGTGCCGTCGCTGGCGCAATTCGCGCTGAAGTCGAACGCGCCGGTGACGCCACTGGCCGGACCACCGCTGATGTTCTTCGTCAACTGGATCGAACTGGTCAGGCGCTTGAGCGTGTTGGTGACCGTCACCGTGCTCCCCGTAGCCACGTTGGTCAGCGGCGCGGGCGGTGTAGGCGCGGAGGTATCCCAAGCGTAGTTCGCCGGCGGTGCGGGCAGATTGGCAGCGTTCTGATCTTCCGTCACGGTGCACGAAGGATTCGGCGCCGGAATCGAGTTGAACGTCGTCGTCGCACCCGCCGCAACTTGTTGGGTCACGGGGCCATAAGCCGCGACAGCCCCGACCTGCGGGCACGCCACGGTGATCGAGAACGTTCCTGCGGGTGCCGGGCCGCCGACCACGGCTTTAGTCACCGCGATCGAACCCGGAGCGACGGCCGAGAGGTGATTCGTCGTAATGATTGTCGCCGTGCCGTTCGCCGGTATCGTCGCCCCGTTGTTCGTATACGCGGGCGCGTCCCAGCTGTATCCCGTCGGCGCAGTCGGCTTGGTCGTTTCGGCAATCGAGCATACAGCGCCGGCCGGGACGTTGTTTATGGTGACACTGCTGGTGTCGCCGGCCGCGACGCTGATGCTCTGGCTGGGCAGGGCGCCCGTATCGCAGGAAACGGTGAAACCGAAGCTGCCGGTGACCAGTGCCGCCGCGGCGCCGCTCACGGAATCGGTGACCTGCTTGGTCAAGGTCAGCGAACCGGTTTGCCGCGTCAACACGTTGGTGAACGCGGCCGACACCGGACCGGGTGCGTTGACCGCAAGACCGGTCACCGGCGCGGCAAGGCTGCTCCACGTGTAGTTCGCCGGTGCCGACGGATTGGAGACTTCACTGACGGCGCAGACCGCACCGGCGGGAACGGCACTGATCGTGCCCGTGCCGCTGGTTGCCCCGCTCAGGACCACCGAACCGGCGAACGTGCCGTCGCTGCCGCAATTCGCGCTGAAGCCGAACGTGCCGGAAACGCCGCCCGCCGGGGCGCCACTTACCGTCTTCGTCAGCTGGATCGAACTCGTCAGGCGAGTGATGGGATTGGTTACCGAAACATTCTGCGTACCGCCCGCCGTGGTCGTGAAACTCGACGGTGTGATCGTCGGCGTGCCGTACTGGAAGTTGGCAGGCTGGGTCGTCGCCGGCAACGTGCCTTCGCTGACCGTGCAGGACGCCCCGCCGGGCACATTGCTCAGCGTGCCGCTGGCGCCGTTCGCGAGATTCAGCGTTTGGGTAAAGCCGGCGCCGCAATTGACCGTGATCGGGAAGGTGCTGGCGGCCGCGTAGCCCGCGGTCGCGCCGGTCACTTGCTTGGCCACCGTCACCGCAGACTGCTGTGAATTGGTGAACGTGCAGGTAGCGCTGGAATTGGCTATGGTCAGATTCGCCGTGATTTTGCGATTGGCGACATCGACGGTCACGAAACCGGGGTTGGGATTGCCCGAGCTGTCGACGCAGGTGATGCTCGAATTCTGCCAACTGCCGACCGCTGCTTCGGTGACTACCACCTGCTGCGCCGTCGACGACAACGCGCCGGTGGTGATGACCTGCTGACCGCCGCCGACCAAATTGAAACTCGCCGGCGCTGCGCTCGCCCCGCTCGCGGTGAAACCAAATTGTGTCGTGGTGTCGCTCGCCGGGTTCGTGACTTTCTTGATCGTCAACCCGCCATGCACCGTGACCGGAATGTTGGCGAGGATGCTGCCGTTACATTTCGACGTCGTGTTGCCGTAAACCCAATCCGCGTTCTGGCACCCCGAATTGAAGCCGGCGTTGGTATCCCAGGTGACCACACCTTGAATTTGCAAATTACCGTTCGAATCGGGCTGGCAGGTCAGCGTTATCGTGCCGACATTGACCGTACCCGTGGCGGCGCTGTTTATCACGTCGCCACAGGTATTGCTGTTTTGATCGGAGAACGGCGCAGGCGAGGTGGGCACATCTGCGACCGCACAATTCGCGCTGCCGCCGGCGGAGGCAAGGGTCTGCGGATCCTTGCCGTCGAGCGCCACAAATACGCCCACGTCGTAGCGCGTCGCGCTGGACTGCAAACCAAGCGACAGGCTCATCTTCACCGGCTGGCCGGCGGTGCACGTAGTGATCGGTTGGCCGGTATCTGGATCGGTCGCCGCCACCGAGGCGATTTTGACGTCGTTCGAATTGCAAGACAGGCTCGAGCCGTTGCGGTCGGCCGCGCACATGTTCGATGGAAACGGCGGTGCGGCATACGCCACTGTGCCGTACACGCCGAGTAGACCAACTGCAGTCAACAGCAATGGCGCCGCGATGGCGTGAATCCTTCTCGGCCGGGAGAGCTTTACGGTTTTCCGCGAGCCGCTGTCGAATTCGCGTTTGCCACTGGTGTCGGCGGCAGGTGAGCTGACCTGACTTGCGTGTGCATACATGAGCAATCCCCTCGCTTGCTGCGTCGCAAAAAATGGCAGCCGGGGATACGCCGGATCGGCGCTTCTTAACAGGCACGAAAGGTCGACTCACCCATGGCGCTGTGAGTCATGCTCTCAGCGCGTAAGTGGGCCGCCCCCTGTGCACCCCAGACTTGTTTCACGGCTTTATATGCTCGCAAAAAGAGATGTGCATCACTCAAATGAGTGATTCTGTGATTGGATTAATATTTTTGGATACTCAGAATGAGTGATTGCGCTCAATTGCTGCTTGTGGCAATTTGCTAGAATGGGGGGTTACCAAATAGAGTCTTTTTTGATCGTCGACGACGAGCCTTCGTTGTTGGCGCGGCTCTGTCGCATCCTCCGATCACTGTGCGGGGACGACGCAACGCTCCATTGCGCCGGCACGGTGACCCAAGCCAAAGCGATGGCCACCGGCCGGTCGTTTACGATGAGCCTGGTGGATTTGGGCCTGCCCGACGGCAATGGCACCGAGCTGATCCAGTGGCTACGCGCCCGGTCCGACATGCCGATCCTGGTGATTTCGGCGTGGAGCACCGAAGACGCGATACTCGATGCTCTCCGCGCCGGCGCCACGGGATATTTGCTCAAAGAGCGGGACGATGAAGAGATCGCCCTCCTCCTACGCACGGCCCTGAAAGGCGGCATGCCGATCGACCCGTTCATCGCACGCCGTATCCTCAGCGCAACGAGCACCGTGCCGATACCGCTGCCGATGCCTCACGATGACGATGCCGCTCTGTCACACGATGCCCTGTCAAAACGCGAAGTGCAGATCCTCGAACTCGTCGCCCAAGGCCTGAGCAACCTGGAAATTGCCGAGCGCACGAACCTCTCGCGCTGGACTGTCGCTGCGCACGTGAAGAGCATCTATGCGAAATTCGCCGTGCACACGCGCACTGCCGCCGTACACGCCGGACGTGGCAGCGGAATTCTACGTTAGCGCCGCAACGTTCACGGTTGCGCGAAATACGCCTTGTTCATCCGAAGCGACTGCGCCGACACCCCTTGCGATAACGCCCCGCCCCCACTCGCATGCCTGCTCAGGGCATGAAGGAGGCATAATGCCCAACGGGATTTCGCGCCGGAGAAGGGGGACCGCGCCGTGAGACCGACCGCTCGCTTCCTGTTGCGCTTATGCGCCTGCCTGGCGATGGGTTTCTTTTGCGTCTCCCTCGTCCAGGCACAAACCACCTGGTCCGGTCGTGTGCAGGTTGCGCGCGGCGACGCGAACATCATGGCTGCGCCCGAAGAAGGCTGGATCGACACCAGCCTCCCCGACAATTGGCGCAGCCATTGGCCGGAATTCGACGGCGTCGCCTGGTACCGGCTGAGCTGGACGATCGACGCACCGGTCGAGGAGGCCGGACTGTTCGTCGACTATCTCAATCTCGCCGGCGTCATCCGTGTCAACGGCCACGAGCTCGTGCGCGACTCCAGCCTCGTCGAACCGCTGTCGCGCATGTGGAACACGCCGCGCTACCTATTGCTGCCGGCCACGCTGCTGCACGCCGGAGAAAACGTCATCCTGATTCGCATCAGCGGCTCGACCCACCACCAACCGGCGCTCGGGCAAGTCGCGATCGGCACACCGACGGCGATGCGTTCCGTCTGGGAAAAAGCGCACTGGCTGCGCATCGACATGCAATGGCTCAACCTCGGCATCGGCACGACGCTGGGTTCGTTCTTTCTCGCGCTGTGGCTGATCCGACGACGCGAGACCGCCTTCGGCTGGTACGCCGCGCAGCAGGCGGCGTGGTTCGTGTTCTCGCTCAATTTCGTGTGGATCAGCACGTGGCCGTTCCGGACCACGGACAGCTACGTGATTGCGATCACCTCTTCCTACATCATCTACGACGCCTGCAACGCGATGTTCATCTTGCGTTTCATGGAGCGCCGCTGGCCGCGCGTCGAAGCTGTCATGTGGCTACTCATCGCGTTTGCCATAGCGACGATGCTGCTGACGCCGCATTCGTCGATCGACGAGACGCGCGACGCCATGGCCGTGTTTTCGATGTCGCTGATCGTCGTCACGACGACGGTGTTCCTCTACCTCGCCTGGCACCATGGCAACGTGCCGCAGCGCGTGCTTGCACTGATCGCCCTGATCGTATTGATGGCGAGGGCCCACGACTTTCTTGTTTTCCTCAAGTTGATCGCAAGCAATCTGTACCTGGTGACTTACGCCGAAACGTTCTCCATGATCGGCTTCGCGCTCACCTTGGCCTGGACGTTCGTCGCCAACATCCGACGCATCGAAAGCTTCAATGAGGAACTGAGTTCCAGCGTCACACGGGCGCGAGCGGAATTGGCCTCGACGCTCGAACGCCAGCACGAACTCGAAATTGTGCACGCGCGCCTCGACGAGCGCCTGACGCTCGCACACGATCTGCACGACGGCTTTGGCGGCATGCTGATCGGCAACATCGCCACGCTCGAGGAAGCGCCGGAAACCATCCCGACACGTACGGTGCTCGATTTGCTGCGCGAACTGCGCGACGACCTGCGCCTGATCATCGACACGGTCTCGTCGCAAACGTACGGGGAAGATTCGCTCGGCGAACTCGTCGCCTTGCTGCGCCATCGCATGACGCGGCTGTTCGAGGCACGCAAGATCGTCATCCGTTGGCAGATCGAAGGTATCGACAAGCTGCGCTTGACGCCGGCGCAGAGCATGGATGTTTTGCGCGTCCTGCAGGAAGCGCTATCGAACGTCCTCAAGCACAGCGGAGCGACCGGGGCCGAAGTCGATTTGATTCACGCGGATTCGTGCCTGCGCATGGAAGTGCGCGACAACGGCGTCGGACTTCCCGAGAAAAATCCCAAGCCGGGCACCGGCATACGCAGCATGCGCGCACGTGCGCGCCGACTCGGCGCGCAATTGACCGTCGACGTCGATGGAGGAGTGACGTTGGTTCGGCTGGATATGCCGTTGCCCGGAATGTCGCCGAGAGCCGCCTTTCAGCACCCGCGCCCGGAAACCACTTCGTGATCCAGCGAATATGCCTGGAGCGCAAAAAAACATCGCGCCCCAGCCTGCGGCGCGCGCCACGGCGCGCCGAAAAGATCGAATCTTACTTGCCCGTGGCGCCGTAGCGCTTGCGGAACTTGTCGACGCGACCGCCAGAGTCGACGATCTTGTGCTTGCCCGTGTAGAACGGGTGCGAGGCACTGGAAATTTCGATCTTGACGACCGGGTATTCCTGGCCGTCTTCCCACTTGATCTTATCCTTGCTCGTCATCGTCGACCGCGTGAGGATCGCGAAGTTGGACGAGACATCCTGGAAGACCACGGGTTTGTATTCGGGATGGATGTCAGCTTTCATGGTTTTGGGCTCCGCGGACGCGGTGTTGCACTGAGAAAAGAGCCGAATTTTAGCCCGAATCTCGTTTTTGGCGCAAGTTTCGGGCGGAATCGGCCGGCGAAGCGCCTGCGGTGGCCCGTCGCCAGCCGGCGGCGGTTCGGTTGGAAGGCGGCATAATGCCCTGCCCGGCCGCCTTGCGCGCCGTTTGAATCCACCGACTCCCGCCGAATGCCACGTCCGCTTCCCTCTTCTCGTTCCTGCCGGCCCAGGCTCGCGAACCTGTTCGCCATCATCCTCGCGGCGACCGCGTTTACCCCGATCGCGTGGCCTGCGCAGACCTCGAATGCCCCATCGACGCCGGCCCACGCGCAAGAACTGCCTGCCGCGCTCGACGATGCGATCAACGCCGCGCTCACCGCCCTGCCGCGCGCCCGCGACCTCAACGCCGACCAGCGCAAGAAAGCCGAAGACCTGCTGCGCGATGCGCTCGGCGACGATCAGGCCGCTAGCGAAGCCGTTGCCCGACGCCAAGGATTTCTCGATGCCGCGCTGAAGGCAGCACCCGTCGATGCAACGGCCTCGGTGACCGGCAGCGACCTCGGCCAGAGCTTCGCCGACTGGCGGGCGAAGCTGCCGAACGACGAGGATGCGACACCGCTCGCCAACCTGCTCGAAAGCGAACGCAATCAACTCGGTGCGGCGCAGGCCTCGCTGCGCAGCCTCGAAGACACCTTGCAGAAGCAGACCCAGCGGCCGGACGCGCTGCGCGACGAACTCACCGAAGCGCGCTCGCAGCAAGCCGCCAACCCGTCGTCGACGCCCGACGCGTCGCGCACGCTCGCCGCCGCGATGCGCCTGCGCGCGCAGGCGGCCGATCGTCTGCAGCGCTGCCGCATCGCAGAACTGGAAGCCGAGCAGCGCACCTACGAAGCGCGGATCCGCGCGCTGTTCGCGCAACGCACGGCGGTCCGGCGCAGTATCGACGAGCACGGCCAGCGCGTGCACTGGCTCGAAAACATGGTGCTCGATCGCTACACGAGCAAGGTCAGCGATCTCGTCACCGAGCTCGCCGCCGAACGCGACAAGCTCGATGCGGCCAGCGCCGCACCGGTGTTGCGCGAAACCGCCGCGGAGAATCTTGCGCTCGGCCAGGACCTCGTCGCCACGATCAAACGCATCTCCGCCTTGCGCGATCTGCAGAACACCTACTCCAGCGAACGCGCCGATACCGAACAGGCGGCGAAGAACACCAAAGCGCGCCTCGACCTCGGCGGCGTCAGCGAGGAAGTCGGCGCACTCCTGCTCGCCGAGCGGCGCAAGCTGAAATCACTGAGCACGTTGAATCGCGAATTGGCCGACACGCGCAACGAACTCGCGCAAAGCAAGCTCGCCGTGATCGATCTGCGCGAACAGCAGGATCACCTCGAAAACATGGACGGCGAGATCGCCACCGCGCTCGCGCGCGTGGGACAACCGCCGGCGATCACCGGTCCGCTGCACGACGGGCTCGAACGCCTGCTGACCGCGCGCAGCGATCTCTACACGCGCCTGATCGCAGCGAAGACGCGGCAGACCTCGATTACCGAAGACGCCGAACAACAGCTTGCCGGCCTGATCACCAGCACGACCGCGTTGAACGGCATGCTCGATTCCAACCTGCTTGCGATCCCGAGCCACGCGCCGATCAGCCTGGCCTGGTTCGGCGAGTTGGGTCGCGCGCTGCGCGGCCTCGCGCATCCGAAAGAGGCGGCGCAAATCGTCAGCGTCGCCGACACTTTGCGCTCGAACGCGACACTTTCCGCCACCGGCCTGCTCATGCTGCTCGCCGCCGTTTATGCACGCCGCCGCGTGCCGACCGAATTCGAGCGCATCGCCGCGCCGATGCGACGCATCCGCACCGATCGCTACCGCTACACGACGTGGGTACTCGCACTGACCCTGCTCGCCGCCGCCCCGGTCGCGCTGTTCTGGGTGATCCTCGGGCGCCTGTTCCTGCACACCACGAATGTCGATGCACTCGAAGGTCCGCTCGGCCTGGCTACCGGCAGCATGGCCGTGCCGTGGTTTGTGCTCGCCTTCCTGCATTGGCTCAACCGCGACGACGGTCTGGCGCATGCGCACTTCCGCTGGCTGCGCGCGCGACGCGTGTCGCTGCGCCGTGCGGTGCCGTGGATCGCCCTCGCCGTGCTCGTACCGACATTCATCCACAATTGGCTGCGCGAAATCAGCAACGACGAAATCGACACGACGATAGGCCGGGCGCTGTTCATCGCCGGCGCGCTCGGGCTCGCCGCGATCGCCTGGCATCTGCTCGGTCCCGGACGCATCTGGACGCAACGCGGCGGCAAACTCGACGACGAACCGATACGGCTGCGCCAGTTCGCGCGCTTGGGATTCACCGCGGCGTTCGTGGTATTCGCCGCGCTCGCTGCGTTCGGCTACTTTTTTACCGCCGTCATTTTCACCGAACACCTGCTGCTCTCGCTGGTCGCGATCCTCGCCGTCGGCGTGATTCATGGCCTCGCTGTGCGCTGGCTGATCCTCGGTGAGCGCCGTCTCGCCCTCAAGCGCGCGGAAGACCGGATGCGCGCGGAAGCGGAGGCGATGGGGCCGCCGACCGAAGGCGAAGCCTTGCCCGAAGTCGAACCCGACGAAACCGACGTCGCCGCTCTCGGCGCGCAGACACGCCGCGTGCTGCGCCTCGCGCTCACGCTGCTACTCGGCGCGAGTTTGCTCGTGATCTGGTCGGACATCGCGCCTGCGCTCAATTTCCTCGACAAGATCAGCGTCTGGCCGTCCACGTTCGTCGACGAGAACGGCAAGCAGATCGCGTTCAACGTGACCCTGCGCTCGGTGCTCGAATCCGCGCTGCTGCTCGTGATGACCTTCATCGCCACGCGCAACCTGCCCGGCCTGCTCGAAATCGGTGTGCTGCGCCGGCTCAACATCGATGCGCCGACGCGCTACGCCATCGTCAGCATCGTGCGCTACCTCATCGTGCTCGTTGGCGTGCTCGTCGGCCTGGGTCTGCTCGGCCTGCACTGGTCGAATCTGCAGTGGCTCGCCGCCGGCCTGACCGTCGGCCTCGGCTTCGGTCTGCAAGAAATCTTCGCTAATTTCATCTCCGGCCTCATCGTGCTATTCGAGCGCCCGTGCCGGGTCGGCGACATCATCACGATCGGCAACATCGAAGGCACGGTCACGCGCATCCGCACGCGCGCGACGACGATCCTCGATTGGGACAACAAAGAAGTCATCGTGCCGAACAAGGCGTTCATCACCGAGCGTCTGGTGAACTGGACGCTGAGCGACACGACCACGCGTGTCGTGATCAAGATCGGCGTCGCTTATCGCAACGACGCGCGCCTCGCACAAAAGCTATTGCTGCAAGTCGCGACGGAACACCCGCTCGTGCTCAACGATCCGCAGCCGCTCGCGTGGATGACCGGCTTCGGCGACTCGACTCAGGATTTCGAGCTGCGCTTCTTCGTCGCCGAGATCAGCCAGCGCAACCTCGTGCGCACCGAACTGGTCATGCGCATCGCCGAGGTGTTTCGCGACAATGACGTCGAGATCGCCTATCCGACGCGCGACGTCTGGTTCCGCAACACGCTCGACACCGCTGGCTCGAGCGCGTCGCCTCAGGCGGCGCCGACGGCTGAAGCGAGCAAGCCTTCGAATCGCGGCTGATCGACCTCGAGCACGATGCGTGCGTTCGCGGGTTTGCCGAGGCGATCCTGCCAGTCGACCACAGTCGCGCCGCGCGTGAGCCGGCCGTCGAGTTCGATCGCGACGTGGCGATCCTCGGCGCGCGTGACGATATCCGGCTCCAGCGCAACCGCCATCGCGAGCGCGTCGGCGATCAGCAATTTCGGCCGACCGCGTTCGCGCGACCAGGCACGCGTCTTCGCCGTGATCGACGTATAGAACGCCGCACGCGCATCGCCTTTCGCCAGCATGGCTTCGAAGCGATCGAAGTGGAGGCCGTGACGCATTGTCGCTTCCCAATCGACTAGGGTGAACTGCGGCCACTGCGAGAAAACGACGTGCGCCGCCTCGGGATCGAAACCGATGTTGAATTCCGCCGGCACCGTGCCGTAGTTGCCGCGCCCGTTGACCGCCCCGCCCATGACGACGAACTTGGCCACGCGCTGCGGCAGCGTCGGATCGAGCTTGAGCGCGAGCGCGACGTTGGTCAGCGGCGCCAGCGCGACGAGCACGAGCTTGCCCGCGTGTTCGTGCGAGGCGCGCAGGATCGCCAGCGCCGCATGTTCACTTTCGGCCCGGCGCGTACTCGGCACGTAGCCGGTATCGCCGAAACCATCGCTGCCATGCACGTCGGCCGCATCGGCTGCCGCATGCACGAGCGGCGTTGCGCAGCCGGCGAACACCGGCGTCGCCGCGCCGATCACATCGACCAGCTTGAGCGCATTTGCTACCGTGTGATTCAAGCCGACGTTGCCGGCGGCGACCGATAGACCCAGCACGTCGGCACGATCGTGCGCCATCAGAATCGCCATCGCGTCGTCGACGCCCGGGTCGGTGTCGATCAGGATTTTATACTTTTCCATTTTGTCTTCTTCTCTTCGCTGTCCATCGTATTGTAGTCGAGCGCCACGACGGACAGGAACGCGAGTGACTGACCCGCTACGCGCCGGCAAAGCGCGTGGCGTGGCCAATCCAACGTGCGATCAGACGCTCGGCGAGGTCGACATGGTCGCGCATCATGATCTCGCCGGCGCGCTGCACGGCGGGCAGCAGATGGGTATCGCGGGCGAGATCGGCGACGCGGAAGGCCATCTCGCCGGTCTGGCGCGTACCGAGCACTTCGCCGGGGCCGCGCAGTTCGAGGTCTTTCTCGGCGATGCGGAAGCCGTCGTTGGTTTCGCGCATTACGTCGAGTCGCTGCCGCGCCATGGCCGATAGCGGCGCCTGATACAGCAGCACGCAGCTCGACTTCGCACTGCCGCGGCCGACGCGGCCGCGCAATTGATGCAATTGCGCGAGGCCAAGGCGTTCGGCGTTCTCGATCACCATCAGGCTCGCGTTCGGCACATCGACGCCGACTTCGATCACCGTTGTCGCGACGAGCAGAGAAATTTCTCCCGCCTTGAACGCCTGCATCGCCGCCTGCTTCTCGGCGGGCTTCATGCGTCCGTGCACGAGGCCGATGCGCATGCCGGGCAGCGCTGTGGTGAGCTCAGCGTGCGCTACCTCCGCCGCCTGCGCCTGCAGGACTTCGGATTCCTCGATGACGGTGCAGACCCAATACGCCTGTCGCCCTTCCGCACAGGCCGCACGGATGCGCTCGACGACTTCGCTGCGCCGCGTGCCGTTGAGCACCACGGTGGCGACCGGCGTGCGGCCCGGCGGCAACTCGTCGATGATCGAGACGTCGAGATCGGCGTAGGCCGTCATCGCGAGCGTGCGCGGAATCGGCGTGGCGGTCAGCACGAGCTGGTGCGGAATCTCGCCGCCGGCGCGCCCCTTGTCGCGCAGCGCGAGGCGCTGATCGACACCGAAGCGATGCTGCTCATCGATGATGACAAGGCCGAGTCGATCGAATTCGACGCCCTCCTGCATCAGCGCATGCGTGCCGATAGCGATCTGAGCAGGTCCGCGCAGGCTGGCGAGCGCCGCAGTGCGGGCTTTGCCTTTGAGCTTGCCCGCGAGCCAGACGACTTCGACGCCGAGGGGAGAAATCCATTTGTGGAAATTGACGAAGTGCTGCTCCGCGAGCAGTTCGGTCGGCGCCATCAACGCCACCTGTTTGCCCGCCTCGACCGCGGCGAGTGCCGCGAGCGCCGCGACGACGGTCTTGCCCGAGCCGACGTCGCCCTGGACCAGTCGCAGCATCGGCACCCTCTCGCCGATATCGCGCGCGACCTCCGCGGCAACGCGCGTCTGCGCCTTGGTCGGCGCGAACGGCAGCGCGGCGAGGAAGCGTTTGCGCAGCCGGCCATCGCCGTGCAGTGTCGGCGCCGCGTGTGCACGCAGACGATTACGTAGTTGCTTGAGCGACAAATGTTGAGCGAGCAATTCTTCGAAGGCCAAGCGCTGCTGCGCGGGGTGCGCGCCGAGACCGAGCTGGGTCAAATTCGCATCCGGCGGCGGGCGATGCACGTAGAGCAAGGCCGCGCGCAGCGAGGTCAGCTTGTTCGTCTCGCGCAGCGCAGACGGGATCAGTTCAAGCGCCTCGTCCTGCGGCAGTTGCGCGAGCGCGCGCTGGATCAGTCCGCCGAGGCGTTTGTGCCCGAGGCCCTCGGTGGTCGGATAGATCGGAGTGAGGCGCTCTTCCACCGCGCTCTCGGCATCCTCGGCCAGGCGCTGGTATTGCGGATGCACCATCTCCAGGCTGTGCTGGCCGCGCCGCACCTCGCCGAAGCAGCGCAGGCGCGCGCCCACGGCGAGTTGGTTGACTTGCGCGTTGTTGAAATGAAAGAAGCGCAGCAGCAGGGTTTCTTGACTGTCGTCGGCGATGGCGATGCGCAGCTGCGGACGAAAACGGAACCCCTTTTCGATCGCCTCGATGCGGCCGTCGACCTGGGCCGTATCGCCGACGCGCAGATCGCGGATCGAGGTGATGCGCGTCTTGTCTTCGTAGCGCAGCGGCAGATGAAACCAGAGATCCTGCAGCGTGGCCAAGCCCAGCTTGGCCAACGATGCGCGCAGTGCCGGGCCGACGCCCGGCAGCGTGGTCACTGCGATGGTATCAGCGGCGTCCATGGGCCAGCCGCAGCGCGGGCGAATGATGAAGCAATGCGCACTACGATCAATCGACCACTGCAATCATATCGACTTCGACCTGCGCTGCTTTCGGCAACCCTTTGACCTCGATCGTCGAGCGCGCGGGATACGGCTGCTGGAAGTACTCGGCCATCACCGCGTTCACCGCAGCGAAGTTGCCGAGATCGGTCAGATAGATACCGACGCGCGCGACCTTGTCGAAGCCAATGCCTGCGGCGGTCGCCACGGCTTTCAGATTTTCGAACACGCGCCGCGCCTGCGTCGCGATATCGCCTTCGACGAGCACGCCCGTCGCTGGATCGAGCGGCGTCTGTCCCGAGAAATAGATCGTATTGCCGACGCGTACGGCCTGCGAGTACGGGCCGATGGCTTTGGGAGCGTGGTCGCTGTGGATGATGGTGCGGGACATGGGGTTCCTTCGGGATAGGTGATTGCGACAAGCTTACACACTGCCGTCATTCCCGCGAAAGTGGGAATGACGACTGCGGGAGTTTTCCCGAATCCCGGCTCTTCACACCGGATATCGATACACCCCATGCACCACGTTCGCACGACGCACGCGGTACATCACTTCGTCGAGATGCTTCAAGTTGCGCACTTCGATCGTGAACATCAGAGTGGAGGTGTTGAGGTCGCGCTCCTGGTATTCGACGTTCTCGATGTTCGAATCCGCCTCGGCGATCGCCGCGGCGATCGTTGCGAGCACGCCCGGCTTGTTTTCGACGACGATGCGCAGGCGCACGCGATAGTCGCCCGTGACCTCGCCATCCCAGCCCATCGCGATGATACGTTCGGGTGTCTTGCGGTATTCCGCGGCGTTCGGACAATCGACGCGATGTACGACCACGCCCTTGCCCTGCGAGAGATAGCCGAAGATTTCATCGCCCGGCAGCGGATGGCAGCATTGGCCGAAGCTCAGCACGCCGCGCTCGCTGCCGGTGATCAACACTTTCTCCTGCGTGCGCCGCGTCGCCTTGGTCGAGCGTGCCGCGCCATCGGCGAGCGCAGTGGCCACCTGATCGGGCATGCGGTTGCCGAGCGCGATGTCGGCGAGCAGTTCCTCGAGGCGCTTGAACTTCGCGTCGGCGAGATAACGATCGAGCGTCTTCAGCGGAATCGCATCGAGGGTCACGCCCTGCGCTTCGAGCGCGCGGTCGAGCATGCGGTGGCCGAGCTCGACCGCATCCTCGTGCTGCAGATGCTTCAAGTTGTTGCGGATCGCCACGCGCGCGCGCGCCGAGACGACCCATTCGAGCCATTGCGGATTCGGCTGCGCTGACGGCGCGGTGATGATCTCGACCGTCTCGCCCGAATTCAGGCGCGTGCGCAGCGGCACGAGTTTCTTGTCGACGCGCGCGGCGACCGCGTGGTTGCCGACGTCAGTGTGGACGAAGTAGGCATAGTCGAGCGCCGTCGCGTTGCGCGGCAGGGCAAAGATCTTGCCCTTCGGCGAGAACAGATAAACCTCGTCGGGGAACAGATCGACTTTGACGTTCTCGAGAAACTCCGACGACGAGGCCTCGCGCGCCTGCGTTTCGACCAGGCCGGTGATCCAGTCGCGTGCGCGCGATTGCGCGGCATTCGCGGGTTCCGCCGCGGTCTTGTAGACCCAGTGCGCAGCGACGCCGCGCTCGGCGGCCTGATCCATTTCTTCAGTACGGATCTGGATTTCGATCGGCGCGCCGAATGGGCCGAACAGCACGGTGTGCAGCGACTGGTAGCCGTTCGCCTTCGGAATCGCGATGAAATCGCGGAAGCGCCCGTCAAGCGGTTTGAACAGCGAGTGGACCGCGCCGAGCGCGTGATAGCAGTCCATCGTCCGCTCGACGATGACGCGGAAGCCGTATACGTCCATGACCTGGGCGAAGGTCTTGTGTTCCTTGTGCATCTTCGAATACGTCGAATACGGCGTCTTGATCCGGCTCATCACGCGCGCCGGAATATGTTCGGCGACGAGACGTGCGACGAGCGCGGCTTCGATCTTGCCCATCGCCTCGCGGCGATTGCCGAGCACGCTCTTGATGCGTTCGGTGATGATGCGGTAGCGATCTGGATACAGCGTGCGGAAGCCGAGATCCTGCAGCTCCGAGCGGAACTTGTTCATGCCCAGGCGCTGTGCGATCGGTGCGTAGATGTCGAGCGTTTCGCGCGCGATGCGCCGGCGCGAGGCGGCCGCCATGGCACCGAGCGTGCGCATGTTGTGCAGGCGGTCGGCGAGCTTGATCAGAATGACGCGCAGGTCGCGCGCCATCGCCAGCAGCATCTTGCGGAAGCTTTCGGCCGCGGCGTCCTGTTGATTGCGGAACTTGACCTTATCGAGCTTGGTGACGCCGTCGACGAGCTCGGCCACGGTCGAACCGAAGCGAGACTCGATCTCCGCGCGCGGCAGCGGCGTGTCTTCGAGGGTGTCGTGCAGGATCGCGGCGATGATCGTCTCCGAGTCCATGCCCAGATCGGCGAGGATCGTCGCGACGGCGACCGGATGCGTGATGTAGGGCTCGCCGCTCTTGCGCGTCTGCCCTTCGTGCGCACGCGCGCCGATGAAGTATGCGTCGCGCACGCGCGACACCTGCTCAGGCGAGAGATAGGCCGAAAGGCGCTGTTCGAGCGCCAGCACGTCGGCAGGGACGGTTTCCTGCAGCGCCGTGCTCATGGCCGGGTCCTAGCGCGTTACGCGAAGGAGGGAGGGCGAGTAACCGCGTGCGGCATGCACGCGCCGATCGATCGGCGCATACATGCAGGGTCGACAATGGCTGACGCCATCGCTCACAGATCGTCGCCGCCCTTGAGGTCGTCGTCGACTTCGGCGGCGGCCCATTCGAGCGCCTCGCGCTCGGCTTTCTCGCGCGCGGCCTTGTCGACTTCGTCGATCAGGCTCTGGTTGATCTTGCGGCCGGCGATCTCGCGCAGCGCAAGCACGGTCGGCTTGTCGTTGGCGGCATCGATAGTCGCTTCGGCGCCGTTGGCGAGCTGGCGCGCGCGCTTGGTCGCCATAAGCACGAGTTCGAAGCGGTTGTCGACCACTTCCAGACAATCTTCCACGGTAATACGTGCCATAAACACCTCGAAAAACTAACAGCGGACTCCAAGCGCCTCGCGGACGAGCTTACCGCCCTCGCGGGATTTTCGAATCGTCTCGATGGCGCCGATTCGGCAATGCGGCGCGAGGCCGGGCGGCGAATTTGCATGCATATCCGTGACGGATCGCACTAAAATCGCGCGGACTTGGAGAATTATACGTTTCCAATTGTAGCTGCCAGGGTGCTCTTCGCGCAAACCCGCCTGGCGGCGAACTGAACTGCGCCTGTACTTCCGGCGCCTTGAAAGTGGGCAGGAACGCCGCAATTGCGTACGCTTGCGCATCAGACAGGGAAAAGCTCGCCCCTCGCATTGCGCGAATTTTTGCGATGCGGACCGCCCACGGACAGCCAAACGATGCCGACGACCTCGACACTTTTCAACCGCCTTGCCCTACTCGCCGCCACCGCCGCCGTCCTCGCTGGATGTGCGACACCGATGCCGCGCCGGGACGATCCGTACGAGAAGTTCAACCGCAAGATGTATGCGTTCAACGACGTCGCCGATCGCGTCGCGATCCGACCGGTCGCCGTCGGCTACCGCAAGGTCACCAACGAGACCTCGCGCCGCCTGGTCAGCAACTTCTTCGCCAACGTCGAATCGCCGATCACGATCGTCAATGACGTACTCCAGGGCAAGGTGAAGTACGCGTTCACCGCGACCGGGCGCCTGGTGATCAACACGACGGTCGGCGTTCTCGGTCTGTTCGACCCGGCTAGCGAAATGGGTATCGACGCGCATACCACCGATTTCGGCGTGACCCTGGCCAAGTGGGGCGTGCCCGAAGGCCCGTATCTCGTGCTGCCGCTGGTCGGCTCGTCGAGCGGACGCGACTTGGTCGCTTTTCCGGTCGATTCCTACGCGCTTGACCCGCTGTCCTGGTATTCACGCAGCCACGATTTCAAATGGCACGCGCAATATCTGCCCACCGTGGCCTATCTCGTGACGTTGCGCTCGAGCGCGATCGATGCGGAAGGTCTGCTGCAGGGCGTCTACGACCCGTACGTGTTCTATCGCGACGCGTATCGCCAGCGCCGCCTGTACAAGATCTACGACGGCAATCCACCGATGGACGCGATCCAGGCGCTGCAGGGCGACGACAACATCGACGTCGACAAGCTGCTCGAAGAGCAGCAGCAGTACGAGAAGAAGCAGAAGCCGTAATTCGAGATCAAAAGACGCGGACACGAAGATCGCGAAGAAAAGCGAAGTACACGAAAAAAGAGCGAGTGTTTTTCGATTTTCTTCGCGGCTTTGTGGCTGATCTTTCCCGCTCTCGTCAGCGGAACGGACAAGCGATCACACTAGCGTTACGTCCACTCCCGCATCCCGCAAGGCCTGCACGTACCCTTCGGCTGCACCGGTGTCGCTGATCACCTTGTGCAGGCCGGTGATCGGCGCGATGACCGACAGGCTGCGCTGGCCGAATTTGCTCGCATCGAACACGCCGACGACCACGCGCGAGACGCGGATCATTAACGCGTTGAGCGTCGCCTCCTGCGGATCGGGCGTGGTCACCCCGACTTCCGGATCGATACCGTCGACGCCGAGGAACAGGCGGTCGGCGGACAACTGCGCAAGCATCTGCTCCGCACCGGGCCCGACCAGCGAATGCGAGCTCGGGCGCAAGAGACCGCCGAGCATCATCACGCGGATCGCCGGAATCGCGCCGAGTTCGAGCGCGATATGCAATCCGTTCGTGATCACGGTCAGCTCTTCCCACCGGCGCTGACGCAGCGCGCGCGCAATCTCGATCGTGGTCGAACCCGAATCGAGGATGATGGTTTCGCCGTCCTCGACCCAGCGGGCCGCGGCTTGGCCGATGCGCCGCTTCTGCGCGTGGCGGCGCGTTTCCTTGATGCTGAGCGGCGTGTCGACCGCGTGCGCCGGCGCAGGCAATGCGCCGCCGTGCGAACGCACGATCGCGGCGTTGCGCGCGAGCGCTTCGAGATCGGCGCGGATCGTCACCGGGGAAATAGCGAAACGCGCGGCGAGTTCCTCGACCGTGGCGCGACCCTCGCGTTCGACCTGTTCGACGATGAGACGGCGGCGTTCTTCGACGAGCAGGCGGGACGAGGACGGTCTTGTCATGTACTCAAACCAAGCAATCGAGCGGCGTTGTCGTGATAGATCTTGCGCAGTATCGCATCAGGCAGGCCGACGCCGTAAATCGACCAGCGTCCCTGCGGCGGGACCGCCGCGGGAGCATAGTCGAAATACTCGTCTTCCGTCTCCAGGAAGCGATAGTAGATTTCGTAGAGCGCATCGCCGAGCAATTGCTGCGGCACCTCGTCGCCCCACGGCGGCGGCACAGCGTCGGTGCCGAACAGGATGCGGTCCTGATAACGCTCGAAGAACTGGCGGCTCGTGCGCGGCTGGCGGCCGAGTTCGCCGACGCGCGCGCTGATGTCGACGTGCACATTCGGGTAACGCTCGAGGCAAGCGGAAATCGCCGTGAGATCTTCGGCCTGCGAGCCGACGTGCATCAACACAAAAGTCGTGTGCGGATGGCGTTCGATGACACGATCGCGCGCGGCGATCAGTTCCGCGTAGCTCGGAAATTCCGCACCGTAGAACGACCAGTCGGGATGATTGGCGAGTTCTTCGTAGCGCTCGTTGTGCGCGTCGGTCGGCAGAAAAAAAGCGGCGGGATCGGCGCTGTGGATGAACACCGGCAAATTCAAATCCGCGCAGGTCGCCCACATCGAATCGAAGCGGCGATCGTCGATCGTCAAACGCGCGCCTTCGTCAACGCGTTCGCGCAGATACAGCCCCAACGTCTTCAGCAGTTTTAGGCCGCAAGCGCCGGCGCGTTTCGCCTGTGCCAGTGCGTCTGCCTGACGCTGCGAATAATCCGCCTCTGCGATGTACTCGAACGACGGCTCGGTCATCGTCAGGAAGCGGCCGGGCGCGGCGCGGTCGAAACGCGCGATCGTGGCTTCCAGGCCCTGACCGACCCCGCCGGTCAGATTGACCATCGCGCGGATGCCTTTGCGCTCCATCAACGGCAGCAGCTCTTCCGCTGAAGTGAACCAGGTCATCTCCTCGCCGAGCGATACGCCGCTGCGCGTTGCGCTCATCCACGAGAGATGCGTGTGCACGTCGATGACCGGAAAACGCGGACGCTCGATGCGCGTCTCACGCACGCGCAACATGCTGCGCGGCTGGAAGTCGGCCAGGCGGAGATTCGCCTTGTCGGTATCGCGTGCGGTTTGCAGCGGATTCTTTCCAGCACTGCCGCGCACGACCGACAGCGGCGGCGTGCAGCAAAAGCAGCGCGCCCGCGTCAGCGGCGAAGGCGTGGGCTTGGGCTGTGTCGAGGTTTTCATCGTGGTCATCCTAGGCTTTTCGCGCGGCGAGAAAAGCCGCCGCGGCAATCAAAAGAGCGGAGCGCACGGCCCCGAGAGCGCCCTGCGAACAACGAACCCCGTCTTCCGGGCTTCGTCGCCACCCCAATGCCCGGGCACCGGGACTATCGACAGTGGCCTTTTCGGCCGAACTCGCTCCGTCAATGTGAAAGGCACTTGAAAGTTTCGTTTTATTTCGATTATGGTAGATACGAACTTTCATTAATTTTCATTTTACGTCAATTTTTTTCGAATGCCAGTCTCTACCCACCCATTCTCCCCCTCGACCGAGCTCAGCCGGCTGCTTGCCGGCAGCGCAGAGGAACAGCGCCAGGCCGGCTACGCGGACACCCTTCGCGAGATCCTGCAGCAGCCGCAGACGTGGTACGGCACCGCCGAACTGCTCGCGGGCCCAAGCGTTGCCACCCTGCTTTCGCAAGTTCTGATCGCGCGCCCCGAACACATCGTACTGACCGGCTCGGGCAGTTCGGTACATGCCGGTGAATGTCTGGCCGCCGTGCTGCAGGCCGCGCTGCGCATTCCCTGCCGCGCCATTCCGGCCGGCGATCTGCTGACCGATCTGCGCGGCACGCTCGCCCCGGGCCGCGGCTTGATCGTCTCGATCGCGCGCTCGGGCGACAGCCCGGAAAGTGCCGCCGTGGTCGACTCGATCCTCGCTGCCGCACCGGCCTGCACGCACCTGGTCGTCACCTGCAACGCGAACGGCCGCCTGGCGACGCGCTACCGCGATGAGCCGCGCGTGCGCGTGCTGCTGCTCGACCCGCGCACGAACGACCGCAGCCTGGTGATGACGAGCAGCTTCACCAACATGCTGCTCGCCGGCGGCGCGCTCCGCCAAATCGATGCCTACAAGGCGCAGTCCTCGCGGGCCGCCGATGTCGCGCAGCACCTGTTCGATTATCACGCCGATGCGCTGGCGATGACCGCGCGCAAGAATTTCTCCGCCGCGGTGTATCTCGCCAGCGGCCCCGGCCTCGGCGCCGCGCGCGAATCGGCGCTGAAGATGCTTGAGATGTCGGGCGGTGCCGTGGCGACGATGGCGGAAACCTTCCTCGGCCTGCGCCACGGCCCGATGTCGGCGCTCAATCGGCCGAGTCTCGTCGTCGCGTTCCTGTCCGCGCAAGCGAACGTGCGCGACTACGAATACGACCTGCTGCGCGAACTCGAGCGCAAGCAGCTCGGGCTTGCGCGCGTGATCGTCGGCGAAGCGATTCCCGCCGGCCTCGTCGGCCCCGGCGATCTCGCCATCGACCTGCCCGCCCTCAACACGCTCGGCGAAACGCAGCGGCACGCAGTCGACGTCGTCGTCGGTCAGCTGCTCGCCTTCTTCCGCTGTCTGCATCTGGGCCAGAAGCCCGACGCGCCGTCGGCCGGCGTGCTCACGCGCGTGGTCGAGGAATTCGCCATCCATCCGGCAGGCGAAACGCGATGAAGCGCATTGTCATCGCCGGCGAAATCAATATCGACCTGATCTTCACGGGCGTGCCCGCGTCACCGCAGTTCGGCAGCGAAACGCTCGCGGAAACGTACACGCAGTGCCTGGGTTCATCGTCGATGATCGTCGCGATGGGATTGGCGCGGCTCGGCGATCCGGTACGCTTCGTCGGTCGCTGCGGCAATGATTCGTTCGGCCAGTTCTGCATCGCCGCGTTGCGTGACGGCGGCATCGACACGACGTCGATTGTCGCGGACGATGTCTTGCGCACCGGTGTGACGATCGCGATGTCTTCGCACAGCGATCGCGCGCTGCTGACCTGGCCCGGCGCGATCGCCGAACTCAGCGCCGACGATGTGAGCGAGGCTGCGCTCGCCGACGCGCAGCATTTGCATGTCTCGTCGTACTACCTGCAAACCCGGCTGCGTCCGCGGCTTGGCGAGTTGTTCGCGCGTGCACGCGCAGGTGGGCTGACGACGTCGCTCGACCCAGGTTCCGATCCCGCGCAGCACTGGGGTCGCGAGCTGATCGACGTGTTGCGCCACGTCGACCTGTTCCTGCCGAATCAGAACGAAGCGCTTGCGATCACAGGTGCGAGTACGCCCGACGACGCGCTGCGCGCGCTCGACAACGGCGTCACGCGCACCGTCCTCAAGACCGGCAGCCTCGGGGCGATGACGCTCGACCGCGGTGAGCCGCTATCCGCACCGGGCTATCCAGCGCAGGTCGTCGATACGACCGGCGCCGGCGATTCCTTCAACGCCGGTTTTCTCCACGCGTGGTTGCGCGATCTGCCGCTGCTCGACTGCCTGCGCTGGGGCAATGCGTGCGGCGCCTTGTCCACGCGCGGCGTCGGCGGCACCGCGATGCAGGGCACGGTCGACGACGTGCTCGCTCTGATCCGCGCGGAATAAGGAAGGAACGACGCCATCTCCATGAAAGCGCTGCTCGACATCGTCGCAAAACATCGCTCGGGGAACGCCGTCGGCATTCCTTCGATCTGTTCGGCGCATCCGATCGTGCTCGATGCCGCATTGATCCACGCTCGCGAGAGCGGCCGGCCAGTGCTTATCGAGGCCACGTCGAATCAGGTCAACCAGTTCGGCGGCTACACCGGCATGCGCCCGGCCGACTTCCACGCCTTCGTCATGCGCAAAGCGGATCAGGCCGGGCTCGCACGCGAGCAGGTGTTGCTCGGCGGCGATCATCTCGGTCCGAATTGCTGGCAGGACGAACCTGCGGCAAGCGCGATGGCGAAGGCCGACACCTTGATCGACGACTACGTCGCCGCGGGTTTTCGCAAGATCCACCTCGACTGCTCGATGTCGTGCGCGGACGATCCGCCGGTGCTGCCGGACGCGGAAGTCGCCGCGCGCGCGGCACGTCTGTGCGCCGTTGCCGAGCGTGCGTGGCAGCGCAGCGGCGACGAAGCGCCGGTCTACATCGTCGGCACCGAAGTGCCGGTGCCCGGCGGTGCGAAGGACCAACTCGACGAGTTGCAGGTCACCCGCCCCGAGGCGATGGCGGCGACAGTGGAGGCGCACCGCGAAGCCTTCGTCGAACGCGGTCTCGAAGACGCCTGGCAGCGCGTGGTCGGACTCGTCGTTCAACCCGGCGTCGAGTTTGATCATCACGACGTCGTTGATTTCCAGCCCGAGAAGGCACGCTCGCTCAGCGCGGCAATCGAGAAATTTCCCGGGCTGATTTACGAAGCGCACTCCACCGACTATCAAACGCCCGATGCGCTCGCCGCCCTCGTGCGCGGCCACTTTGCAATTCTCAAGGTCGGCCCCGGCGTCACCTACGCGTTGCGCGAGACATTGTGGGCGCTGTCCTTTATCGAAGACGAAATTCTTCCGGCGGCGACGCGCTCGGATTTGCGCAACGTCGTGCTCGACGTGATGCATGCCGAGCCCAAGTACTGGAACAAGTACTACACCGACGCGAGCCGGCTGACGCTGGACATGCAGTACAGCCTCAGCGATCGCGTGCGCTACTACTGGGCACATCCGCAGATCCAAGACGCCTGCGCCGCGCTGATGCGCAACCTCGGCGACATCTCGCCGACCGGGGCGCTGCCGCTGGCCTTGCTCGGCCAGTACCTGCCGCGGCAGCACGACGACGTGCGCGCCGGGCGATTGACCAATTCCGCGACCCATCTTCTGCGATCCGGAGTGACCAATGTACTGCGCCAGTACGCACAGGCGTGCGCGCAGTCTCTCTGAGCGCGTGGCATTGGGAAACGAAGCAAGCGAATGAATGGACCGAACGAACACCGTTCGCGATAAGGGACGACTTACGACAAACGACCGATCACGGTCCGACTTTTCTTGATATGGGGAGCAACAACATGAAAGCAGTACGCGCAACCCGCGGCGGTGCAATCCGGAAATCGCCGCTCGCCGCAAGCCTGTCCGTCGCCTTGGCCGTGATGCTGGCTGCCGCTCCGCTTGCCGCGCAGGAGGCGTCGCAGGAACCGGACAAGAAGGATGCAAAAACCGCCGAACTGGGTCTGGTCGAGGTCACCGGTTCCAACATCAAACGCACCGACATCGAGACGGCATCGCCGCTGCAGATCATCTCCAAGGCGGAGATCGAAAACATGGGTGCGCGCACCCTGCTTCAGGTGCTCGACAACCTGCCCGCCGCGCGACCGGCGCAGCAGGACTTCAAGTCGCTGTTCACCGGTTCGGACGGCGCATCCCAAGCCAACCTGCGCGGTCTTGGTGCGCAAGGCACGTTGGTATTGCTGAACGGCCGCCGCCTGTCCTACTACGGCGCACCGGCGGGTTTCCAGACCCAGTTCGTCAACATCGACGCGATTCCCGCTGCCGCGATCGAGCGCATGGAAGTGCTGACCGACGGCGCCTCGGCCATCTACGGCACCGATGCGGTGGCCGGCGTGATCAACGTCATCACCAAGAGCGCCTATCAGGGAGCCGAGCTGAGCCTGTCTTCCGACAGCTCCTCGCGCATCGGCTCCTACGGCGAGCGCCAGGCCAGCATCACCGCGGGCATCGGCAACCTCGCCGAAGACCGCTACAACGTCTACGGCTCGATCAACCTGTACCGGCGCGACCCGATTCCGCTTTCCGACTGGTACGACAAGAAGCCAGCCCAGTACTACGTCAACAACCCGAACTACATCAAGAATTTCCGCCTCGACACTGGCAGCGCGCCCGGTGTATTCAATCCCGGCTCGTATTTCGCGTTCGATCCGAAGACGAAGGCGCGTGTCCAGGAAGCGGCGCCGGGCTGCAACAACGTGATCGTCGAAGCCGCCGGCACGCGCTGCGTGTGGCAAACGTGGCTGAACAACCAGATCGATGCGGGCGCGCAGTCGGATCGTGCCACCGGCTACCTCCACGGCACGTTCCAACTGACAGACTCGCTGCAGGCTTTCGGCGAGATGACCTACACCGACATCGATTTGAAGGCCAACGGCGGCACGCCGCGCGCCTTCGGCACCACCACCGGCAACCCGACCAGCTGGTTCGCGCGCAACACCGGCACGAACGTCAACCAGTTCTTCTATCCCTACCTCGGCCCGAACAACGAGTACAACCACGCCAGCCCCGCGCTGAAGGCGCTGATGGGTGGCGTCGTAGGTCTGCAGTATCTGCTGCAGGACGTGGGCAACAATTATTTCGGCCAGCACAACACGGACAAGAGCTACCGCGCGCTCGCCGGCCTGCGCGGCAATTTCGGCGACTGGAGCTGGGAAACTGCGCTCACCACCGCCGGTTCGGCATCGGTCACCTACCAGACCGTCAACGTCAATCTCGATGGCTTCCAGAAAGCGTTCGGCCCGTTCACCGTCGATCCGGGGACGGGCCGCGTGATCATCTCCGACCATCCGGCCTACAAGTTCGGCGTCATCAGCGAGGAGAATGCCAAGCTGCTGCGTGACGCCTATCCGACCTTCGACATCCGCTCGTGGACGCGGCTGACGACGTGGGACGGCAAGGTCGAAGGCGCGCTGGCCACGCTGCCGGCGGGCGAGATGCGCGCGGCGTTCGGCTTCAGCGTGTCGCGCGAGAAGTTCTACACGCCGGGCAACACGGACGCGGCGAACGGATTGATCACGCAACAGGGCGGTTCGTGGTTCGACGGCAAGCGCACCACGAGTGCGGTGTTCGGCGAAGCGGTTGCCCCGATCACCGACAAGATCGAAGTCGACGGCGCGCTGCGCGTCGACAAGTACCCGAACTTCGACGCCAACGTCGCGCCGAAGATCGGCATCAAGTTCCAGGCGCTGCCGGAGCTGCTGCTGCGCGGCACCTATTCCGAAGGCTTCCGCGCACCGAGCCTGGCCGAGGCCGGCACCGGCGGCGTGTTCGCCCAGCTCGGCGGCTACCGCGACGAGGTCCGTTGCGGCGAGACCAATGCGATCGCGAACTTGCTGCTGCAGTCGAAGCGGCCGGGTGACCTGGACCTGGGCAAGTCGCTGCTCAACACCGATTGCAGCCGCACCGTCGCGCGCATGACCCAGCCGAACCCGAACCTGCAGCCGGAAAAAGCCAAGATCAGCACGCTCGGTTTCGTGTACGAGCCGACCAAGCAGTTGTCCGTGTCGGCCGACTACTGGTTCATCTACCGCCGCAACGAGATCGCCGCGCCGGACTACACGCGGGCGACAGACATCACCTCCTCGACCCGCTTCCCGATCACCGACACCGATCGCGCCAACGTGGCGGCGGTGGCCGCCATGTGTGCCGACCCGGCCAGCGGCGTGAGTTGCCCCGGCACGCTGCCGACCTACACTGTCGGCAATGTGGCCAGCGTCATCGGCCAGTACAAGAACCGCGGCCGCACCCTGGTCGACGGCTTCGACATCGACGCGCGCGCGCGCTTTCCGCTCGATCGCTGGGGCAAGCTGACCCTCGGTGCGGCCGTGACGATCGCGAACCGCAACACGGTCTACTACGACGACGAGACCCGCTGGTACTACGGCAACTTCATCGGCTACTACGGCTACCCGAAATTGCGCGCCACGCTCAACGCCGACTGGAACTACGGGAACTGGACCACGAGTCTGTTCTTCAACTACACCGGCAAGACCAAGTGGGCCTGGGACCAGACCGACACGGACAACACGCCGGAGAACTGCACCGCTGGCGGTCTGGCGTTGCCCTCCAACCTGTGCCATGGCGTGCCGGCATGGTGGACGGCCAACCTCAGTGTGAACTGGAAGCCGGTCGAGAAGCTGCAGGCCGGCTTCACGATCAAGAACCTGTTCAACCGCCTGCCCTTCTACGATCCGAACAGCTTTCTCGGCGACGCCAGCGACTACACCAACAACTATGGTCGCGTCTACAGCGTTTCGCTGAACTACAAGTTCCTGTAGACGCGATTTTCCCGACTTCAGAGCAAAACACCAACGAACCGATGGGAGCTTCTATGCGGAATCTAGTTTATGGCGCAAGCGCGCTGTTGCTCGCCTCATGCGCCTCGGCGCTCCATGCGACGACATGGAGCGTGCCCTTGGGCGGCAACGCCTATATCACCCAGTCGAAGAACAAACCGGACGAGACCATCGACGGCACCGGCCTGCACAACTGGGACTCGGCGGCCACGACGATCAGTACATACGTCGATGTGCTGCAGCCGGGCGATCTTCAGGTGTCGCTGGTCGGTGGTCTGTTCGGCTCGACACAAAGCACCATCAAGGTATCGATCGGTGCTCAATCGCAAACCGTCGCGCTGGCGCCGGCCGGCGTGGCGAACACAGTATTCCCGGCAGGCACGTTCACGATCGATCAGCCGGGTTACGTGAAGATCGACCTGCAAGGCGTGTCGAACGATGGCGGCTACTTCGGCGACATCTCTGCGCTGCAGCTCGACGGCTCGGCGACCACGGGCGGTTTGCTCTTTGCCAACGATGCGGACAATTTCTACTGGTCGCGGCGCGGCCCATCGGTGCACCTGGGCTTCAACGTTCCAGCCGCGACGGAATATTTCTACAGTGAAGTCACCGTGCCGGTCGGGCAGGATCCGGTCGGCACGTACTACATGGCGAACGGCTTCAACGTCGGCTACTTCGGCATGCAGGTGAATGCGCCGAACAAACGCTGGATTCTGTTTTCGGTGTGGGATCCGGCCAACGGCAGCACCACGCTCGTCGCCAAGGGCAACCAGACCGTCGTCAACAATTTCGGCGGCGAAGGCACCGGCGGACAAAGCCATCTGATCTGCAACTGGCGCGCGGGCAATACCTATCGCTTCGTCACCCGCGCGCAGCCCGACGGTCAAGGCAATACGCTGTACTCCGCCTGGTTCGGCACGCCGCAAAGCGACGATGGCTGCGGCGACAACGGCCAGGGCGGCGACCAGGTGCAGGCATCCGTCGGCGTCAAATGGCATTTCCTCGCCACGTGGAAATACCCGGGCACGGCGATGTACCACAAGGGCGTGTATTCCTTCCTCGAGAGCTTCAATCCGGATACCGGCTACATCGGCCGCCGTGCGAATTTCGGCAACGAGTGGGCAGTCAGCTCGAGCGGCGTGTGGACCGAAGTCACTTCGGCCTGGTACGACGTCGATCCGACCGGCCTGAACCATCAGCGCGCGGACTTTGCCGGCGGCGCCAACGATAATCAGTTCTATCTGCGCAACGACGGCTTCTTCACGCCTTCGGTTGCCTCAGGACAGTGGTTCGTGCGCGCGCCGAACGGTACACATCCTGATGTGGATCTGAGCAACTTGCCAACGCAGTAAATGTATTGCGGCAGCCGGTGCGACGATGGTACCGGCTGCTTTTCGCCTATCGACAAGACGAGAAATTCCATGTTCACAACATTTCCCCGCTTCGCCGCACTTTTGGTTTCGCTCGCTGTCGCCGCAACGACATGCGCGTTTGCCAAGGAAGACACTGCTGCATCCAAGACCGCGCTGACGCTGAGCAAAAGCGGGTCCAGCCTAGGCAATGACGCAATCGCGGCGACATGGAAAATCGTCGACGGCCATGTAAGTGATTTCGTTGTCGCCGATCGCGTGGGCACGGCGCCGCTCAAGATCACCGATCCGTTCACTCTCGTGCTTGGCGACGGCAAAACGATCAAAGCGGCCGACATGATGCTCGTTAGCGAACCCGGCAAGCGCGTGCTGCCCGCCAACGCGAAAGCCTCGCGCCTCGTCGAACATTTCGGCGGCCAGGACACCAAAGCGAGTTTCCGCGATGCCGATGGCCGTTTCCGTATCGACTGGCAACTCGAGCAGCGCGACGGATCGGCGTATCTGCGCGAACACGTCACGATCACCGCGCTCAAGCAGGACGAGTCGATCGCGGAAGTGGGGTTGCTCAAAGTCGACAACGTCCTCGGCGCCACAGTCTACGGCGATGTGAAAGGCTCGCCCATTGTGTTCGGGCGCTACTACTTCGGCTTCGAGAATCCGCTGTCGGAAAGCGAAGTGCGCGGCTCGCGCGCGAGACTCTTCATCAAGCGCAGTTTGCCGCTGCGCAAAGGCCAGACTATCGATTACACCGCCGTTATCGGCACGACGCACGAGGGCCAATTGCGCCGCGATTTTGCGACCTACGTCGAGCGCGAGCGCGCGCATCCATATCGGCCGTTCCTGCACTACAACTCGTGGTACGACATCGGCTACTTCACACCGTACACGCCCGAGCAGGCGCTCGATCGGATCAGGACCTTCGGCGAGGAATTGAGCGTGAAGCGCCACGTCAAACTCGATTCGTTCCTGTTTGACGACGGTTGGGACGACCGCAGCGGCAGCTGGCACTTCAGCAAAGACTTCCCGCAGGGTTTCCTGCCGCTCAAAGACGCGGCGGCGAAGTACGGTGCCGCGCCGGGCGTGTGGTTGTCGCCGTGGGGCGGTTACAGCAAACCGAAGGAGGAGCGCGTGAAGAACGGCAAGGAGGCCGGCTATGAAATCATCGACGACGGCCTGGCGCTGTCGGGACCGAAGTACTATCAGCGTTTCCACGATGCTGTGCTGGAGCTGCTGACGAAGAACGGCATTAACCAGTTCAAGTTCGACGGCACCGGCAACGCCGACAAAGTCTTCCCGGGCAGTCGTTTCGACAGCGACTTCGCCGCGGCGATCGAACTAATCGACGATATCCGCGCGGCCAAACCCGACACGTTCGTCAATCTTACGACCGGCACGTATCCGTCGCCGTTCTGGCTGCACTACGCGGATTCGATCTGGCGCGACGGCGAAGACGACGACCTCGCCGGTGTCGGCAGCAATCGCGAACGCTGGATCACCTATCGCGATGAGCAAACTTATCGCAACGTCGTGCAAAAGGGTCCGCTGTTCCCGATCAATTCGCTGATGCTGCATGGGATCATCTACGCGCAGATGAATAAGCGCCTCAACACCGATCCGGGCCACGACTTCGCCAACGAAGTGCATTCGTACTTCGCCAGCGGTACGCAACTGCAGGAGATGTACATCACCCCGTCCCTGCTCAGCAGTAACGACTGGGACACGCTCGCCGAAGCGGCGCGCTGGTCGCGCGACAATTCCATCGTGCTGCGCGACTCGCATTGGATCGGCGGCGATCCGGGCCGCCTCGACGTCTACGGCTGGGCGGCGTGGTCGAAGGACAAAGCGATCGTCACCCTGCGCAACCCCGACGCGAAACCGCAGCTCGCCGTGATCGATCTGCAGCGCCAGCTCGAACTGCCGCCGGGCAGCGCGAGGCGCTATGCCGCCAAACCGGTTTGGGGCGGCGGCGAGGCGACAAGTTTCGATGCGGACCGGGCGACGACGCTGACGCTGGCGCCCTTCCAAGTGCTGACATTCGAATTGACGCCGCTGTGACGAAAGGGGCGACGAGGCTCCTTGCCTTGAACCTATCTCAAAATCCCGTTCGCCCTGAGCGTAGCGCCGAAGGCGCGAAGTCGAAGGGCCATGGGTCGCAGAAATGCAAGTGTTTCGACTCCGCGGAGCTTCGCTCCGCTACGCTCAACACGAACGGATTTGTTTGAGATAGGTTCTGTCATTCCGCGCGCTCCTGGCGGGAATGACGATCAAAAACGCCTCTCGATTGAGTGTTTTACTCAGAGGCCGAGCAGGCCGTCGACATCGGACAGATGCGCGAGATTGCGCAGCCCCTGCGGCGCGTTGAGATAACGCAAATCGGCGCCGCGTGCGCGCGCCTGCGCGACCCAGGCGATCAGTACGGCGAGGCTGACGCTGTCGGCATCGGCCAGTGCGGACAAATCCACGTCGAGCCTGGCGTCGTGCGACGTCTGCGGCGCGGCGCGCAGCGCGTCCGTGGCGTTGTAGAACGTGATCGCGCCGTGAACTGCGACCACACCCTGCGCGTTCGTTTCGATGCGCAAGGCGCGGCTGTCCGCGCTCATCGTCCGCTCCCGGCCGCGGCGGCGAAACTCACTTCTTGATGCCTTCGGAGTCCATCGACTCGAGCGCCTTGGCGCCCTGCGATTCCAGGCGCGTGGTCAGCGCGTCGAGGCTCGATTTCTGGATTTCCTCGGCGACCTGATTGCGATAGTTGGTCACGTAGGAAATGCCTTCGATGATCACGTCGTAGGCCTTCCAATCGCCCTGCGAGGTTTTGCGGAACGCGTAGTCGACCGGCACGAGCTTGCCGTCATCGAGCACGACCTGGGTGCGCACCAGCGTGCGCTTGTCGTTGAGCTCACCCTGCTGCGGCAGCACGCGCACGCGGCCCTCGGTGTACTTGAGCAAGCCCTCGGCGTAGCGGTGCGTGATCGAGTTGTACATCGCCTTGGCGAAGCGCGCGCGCTGCTCGGGCGAGGCCGTGCGCGCGTTCTGGCCGAGCACGAGGATCGAGGCGTAGTCGATGTCGAAGTGCGGCAGCACGATCTGATCGATGACTTTGATCAGGCCTTCGCGGTCCTTCGAAAGTTCCGCGCGGCGCGTGTCCATCGTCTTGCCGAGTTCGTCGACCAGATTCTGGACGACCTGATTCGGATTGGGTGTGTCCGCGAACACGGGGGCCGCCGTCGCCAGCGCGAGTACACAAAACAGAGAATACAGAATGCGCATACGTCACCTTTTTTTGTCGTCTGGGATGCCCATGCATCCACTGTCCATCCTTGCCTTACGGTTTCGCCGGCGGTTTCGAGGCATCACCCGGTTTGTCGCCACCGGGCTTGTCGCCGTTGCCGACCAGGTACTTGCCGATCAATTCCTCGAGCTGCATCGAACTCTGCGTCAGGATGACCTCGTCGCCGTTTTTGAACATATCCGGCGAGCCACCAGGCTGGATCGAAACATACTGGTCACCCAATAAACCGCTGGTGAATACCGCGGCGGCCGAATCGTCCGGGATTTTGTTGAAGCGCTTGTCGATCGACAAAGTGACGAGCGCATCGAGTTTGTCGGGCTCCAGCACCACATTCGCCACCGAGCCGACGCGCACGCCAGCGATCTTCACCGGCGCACGCAGCTTGAGCTGCCCGACGTTAGTGAAGCGCGCCTTGAGGTCGTAGCTGTCGCCCTGGCTGAAGTTCGCCACCGAGGTCGTCTGCGTCGCCAGATACGCGAGCGCGGTGAAGCCGAGCAGGATGAACAGCCCGGTGCCGATCTGGAAGGATTGTCGTTGTGCCATGTGAGTTTCCAAATAGATCGAGAGCGCTGCCACGAAGACACGAAGATCGCGAAGAAGATCAAACGAAGAAAGCGAGAGATTTCAATTTCTGCCTCTCTTCGCGATCTTCGTGTCTTCGTGGCAACTCTTTGAGCTCTTCGTCCTTAACTCTCTACATCAAAAACGCCGTCATCACAAAATCGAGCGCAAGCGTCGCGATCGAAGAAAACACCACGGTGCGCGTTGTCGCGTACGCGACGCCTTCGCTCGTCGGCGCGGTCGTGTAGCCCTGAAACGTCGCGATCAGCGTGCAGACCGCGCCGAACGCGACACTCTTCCACACGCCGTTGATCACATCCTTCCACACGTCGACGCTCGAGGTCATGTTTGACCAGAACGTGCCGTTGTCGAGCCCGAGCCAGCTCACGCCGACGAGGTGCGCGCCGAAAATACCGAGCGCATTGAACACGCAGGCGAGCAGCGGCATCGCGATGAGCCCGGCGATGAAACGCGGCGCGACGACGTAGGCGAGCGGGTCGACCGCCATCATCTCCATCGCGGAGATCTGGTCGGTCGCACGCATCAAGCCGATTTCGGCCGTGATCGAGGTGCCGGCGCGGCCGGCGAACAGCAGCGCGGTGACGACCGGGCCGAGCTCGCGGTACAGCGACAGCGACACCACCGTGCCGAGCGCCGCCGTGCCGCCGAAGATCGACAGCACGTAGTAGAGCTGCAGGCCGAGCACCATGCCGACGAACAGGCCGCAGGTCATGATGATCGTCAAGCTCATCGCGCCGACGAACCAGATCTGCCGCACCGTCTCCCTGAAATGCCTGAAGCTGCGCGGAACGGCGGCGAGAATCTGCAGCAGGAAGAGGCCGCAGGCGCCGACCTGGGCGATGCCGTCGACGAGGTAGGAGGGTTTACGCACCGAACTCACGTGCGTGCTCCTGCGAGGCCGAGCTGCGCCGCGTAGTCGGGCGCCGGATACTGGAACGGCACCGGGCCGTCCACGGCGCCGGTGAAGAATTGCTTGGTCCACGGCGTCTCGCCGCGGGCGAGGTCGTCGGGCGTACCGTGCGCGGCGATCTTGCCGCCGGCGATCAGGAAGATATGGTCGGCAACCTGACGCACCGCGGCCAATTCATGCGCGACGAGTATGGTGGTGATGCCGAGCGTCTCGTTGAGCGTGCGGATCAGCTTGAGAATCTGATTGAGCGCGATCGGATCGAGGCCGACGAACGGTTCGTCGTAAATGATCAGCATCGGGTCGCGCACGATCGCGCGCGCGAGCGCCACGCGCCGCATCATGCCGCCGGACAGCTCATGCGGCATCAGATGCGCCGCGCCGCGCAGGCCGACGGCCTGCAGCTTGGTCAGCACGAGATTGCGCAGGACGACCTCGGGCAGATCCAGATGCTGGCGCAGCGGAAAGGCGACATTCTCGAACACCGAGTAGTCGGTGAGCAGCGCCGAATTCTGAAACAGGTAGCCGATTTTCTCGCGCAGGGCGAACAGCGCCGCACGATCGAGCTTCACGACGTTCTGGCCGTCGACGAACACCTCGCCCGCGTCGGGGGCGAGCTGGCCGGTGATGTGGCGCATCAAGGTCGTCTTGCCGGTGCCGCTCGGGCCCATGACTGCGGTGATGCGGCCGCGCGGAATATCGAGGTCGACTTTGTCGAAAATCGTCTTGCCGTTGAGCACGGTCGACAGTCCGCGAACCTTGATCAATGGATCAGGGATAAGCGGGTCGTCGGCAACAGGCGCTCGCAATTCGGCGTTCATTTCATGCAAGAAAACGGCGCTCTGCGCGCCCGGGAGACAAGCACCTTACCCGAAGGGCGCAGGCAACGGAAGCTGTGTGAAATTGCGGTTAAGCGCAACGTCATGCGGCGGATCGAAGAACCTTTGCGCGTGTAGAAAGAGGACATAGCGCCGATTCCGGCAGCGCGAGGTCATTCTTCCTTGAGCAGGTCTGCGAGCAGCGCGGCATAGCGCTCGCGCTGATTGTCCGCGCGCAGTTGCCGCGTCGTCACGATCGAGCGCAGATCGGACAGCGCCATGGCGAAGTCATCGTTGACGACGATGTAGTCGAACTCGACCGCATGCGCGATGTCTTCGCGCGAATCGGCGAGGCGGCGTCGGATCGTCGCTTCCGCATCCTGCGCACGCGAGCGCAGGCGGCGCTCCAGCTCGGTGCGCGACGGCGGCAAGATGAAGATGCTCACCGTGTCGGTCATCTGCGCGCGTACCTGGCGCGCGCCCTGCCAGTCGATTTCGAGCAGCACGTCCTTGCCTGAGCTGAGCGTGCGCTCGACCGCGGTGCGCGCCGTGCCCTTGAGATCGCCGTGCACGACGGCGTGCTCGAAAAACTCGCCGCGCTTGATCATTTCTTCAAACACGCCACGCGAGACGAAGTGGTAGTGCACACCGTCCACCTCGCCCGGCCGCGGCAGGCGCGAGGTGTAGGACACCGAGAGCACGATGTTCGGCTCGCGCTCAAGCAGCGCGCGGGTAAGGCTGGTTTTGCCGCCGCCTGAGGGCGCGGCGATGATGTAAAGGGTTCCCGACATCGGCCTATTCTATATTCTGCACCTGCTCGCGCATCTGCTCGATCAGCACCTTGAGCTCCACCGCAGCCTGCGTGGTGCGCTGATCGACCGACTTGGAGCCGAGCGTATTCGCCTCGCGGTTGAATTCCTGCATGAGGAAATCGAGCCGGCGCCCGGCGGGATCGGGGGCCGACAGAATGCGCCGCGCCTCGGCGATGTGCGCGGTCAGGCGATCGAGTTCCTCGTCGACATCGATGCGCGAGAGCTGCAGCACGAGTTCCTGCTCGAGCCGTCCGGAATCCGTACGCAGCAATTCGGCCGACTGGGTGATCTCGGACAGCTTGGTCTCCAGGCGCGCGCGCAGTACCTTGCGGATGTCCGGCAGCCAGGCGCGCACGCTGGTGACGATGTTTGCGATGCCTTCGAGGCGATCACGCAGAAAGCCGCCGAGGCGCTCGCCTTCGCGCGCGCGGGTGGCAACCATGTCCGCCAGCGCGCGTTCGAGTACGTCGAGCGCCGCCTGGCGCAGGCCTTCCTGGTCCACCTCCTCGCGCTTGAGCACGCCGGGCCACGACAACAGGCTGGCGAAATCGACGTTGAATTTCGGAAAACGCTCGGCGAACACCGCAGCGGTCGCTTCGAGTTGGTCGAGCACGCCGTCGTTCAAACGGATTTCGCTAGACGAAGCGTCGCTTGCGCGGAAACGCAGGTTCACGTCGACCTTGCCACGCGTGAGCTTGGCTGCGACGCGTTCGCGCAGCGCGGGCTCGATCGCGCGCAATTCGTCGGGAAGGCGCGCGTTGAGTTCGAGATAACGGTGGTTCACCGAGCGCAATTCGAAGCTCAACGCGCCCCACGGCGTGTCGGCATCGGCGCTGGCGAAGGCGGTCATGCTGCGGATCATGAGAGCGGAAGGCCTGGGGCTGAGGGTGCGAAGTATGCCATGCGGAGGCGTGAGGTCGGGCGCCGCGCGGCCTCGTCAGAGGTGAAGGGTAAGGAAAACAGGTAACTTTTCCTCGCGCCTCACGAGCGCGCCGCAGGCGCGCGACCTCACTCCTCACGCCTGTTAAACTTCCCGCCCGCAACACGGAGTTCTCCATGCCTCAACTTTCCCGCCCCAGCGGCCGCGCCGCCGATGAATTGCGCGCGGTCACGATCGACCGCCACTACACACGCCATGCCGAAGGTTCGGTGCTGATCGCCTTCGGCGACACGCGCGTGCTGTGCACGGCAAGCGTCGAGGAAAAAGTCCCGCCATTCCTGCGCGGCAAGGGCGAAGGCTGGGTCACGGCCGAGTACGGCATGCTGCCGCGCGCGACCAAGGAGCGCACGCAGCGCGAAGCCGCGCGTGGCGGCCAGGGCGGCCGCACGATGGAAATCCAGCGCCTGATCGGCCGTTCCTTGCGCGCCTGCGTCGACCGCGCCGCGCTCGGCGAACGCACGATCACACTCGACTGCGACGTGCTGCAGGCCGACGGCGGCACGCGCACCGCGGCGATTACCGGCGCCTACGTCGCACTCGCTGACGCGGTGGCCGCACTGAGCAAACGCGGCACGCTGAAGAAGAACCCCATCGTCGGCGCGGTGGCGGCGATCTCCGTCGGCGTGTATCGCGGCGCGCCCGTGCTCGATCTCGACTATCCCGAAGACTCCGCCTGCGACACCGACCTCAACGTCGTCATGAACGACGGCGGCGGCTTCATCGAGCTGCAAGGCACAGCCGAAGGCCACGCCTTTCGCCGCCACGAGCTCGACGAACTGCTCGCCCTTGCACAGAAGGGCATCGGCGAGTTGCTGCAGTTCCAGCGTGAGGCATTGGCGCGTGCGTAAGATCGTCCTGGCGAGCAGCAATCCCGGCAAGCTCGCCGAAATCCGCGAGGTGCTCGCCGACAGCGGCATTGAACTCATCGCACAAAGCGAATTCGGCATCGGCGATGCTGAGGAAACCGGCACAACTTTTGTCGAGAACGCACTGATCAAAGCGCGGCATGCGGCGCGCCTCTCCGGCCTGCCCGCGCTCGGCGACGACTCGGGTATCTGCGTCGACGTGCTCGGCGGCGCACCGGGGCTCTACTCGGCGCGCTATTCGGGCGTGCACGGCAACAATGCGGCCAACAACGCGAAGCTGCTTGACGTGCTGCGTGATGTGCCGGACGAGGATCGAAGCGCGCACTTCCACTGCACGCTCACTTTGCTGCACAGCGCGGACGATCCAGCCCCGCTGATCGCCGAAGGCCTGTGGCGCGGCCGCATCCTGTACGCGCCGCAAGGCGACAAGGGCTTCGGCTACGATCCCGTGTTCTTCGATCCCGCGCACGGCCCCGCGGGCGAACTCGACGCGACGGTCAAGAACCGCATCAGCCACCGCGGCCTCGCGCTGACGCGTTTGCGCGAATTGCTCGACGCAGAAAAGCGATGACGCTGCCGCCGCTGTCGCTCTACATTCATATCCCGTGGTGCGTGCGCAAATGTCCGTACTGCGATTTCAACTCGCACAACGCTCCGAACACGCTGCCACAGGACGAATATGTCGAGGCATTGCTCGCCGATCTGGACCGCGATCTGCCGCTAGCACACGGCCGTCCGTTGCAAAGCATCTTCTTCGGCGGCGGCACACCGAGTTTGTTTTCGCCGGACAATATTGCGCGCATTCTCGACGGCGCGAACGCGCGGCTGGACTTCGCGCCGGACATCGAGATCACGATGGAGACCAACCCGGGCACGGTCGAACACGGCGATTTCTCCGCGTATCGCCGCGGCGGCATCAACCGCATCAGTTTCGGCGTGCAGAGTTTCGATGACGCGGCGCTCCGGCGCATCGGCCGCATCCACGACGCGCAGCAGGCCGAGCGCGCGATCAAGCGCGCGCAGGACGACGGCATCGACAATCTCAACCTCGACTTGATGTACGCGCTGCCGCAGCAGACACTCGACGGTGCGCTCGCCGACATCGACAAAGCGATTACCTTCGGCACGCCGCATCTGTCGCACTACCAGCTCACGCTCGAGCCGAACACGCCCTTCGCTGCGAATCCGCCGCCGCTGCCCGACGAGGACAGCGCCTGGGATATGCAGGAGGCATGTCAGGCGCACATCGCCGCCGCGGGCTTCGGCCACTACGAAGTGTCGGCCTATGCACGGCCGGACCGCGAAAGCGTGCACAACCTGAACTACTGGCATTTCGGCGACTACCTCGGCATCGGCGCCGGCGCGCACGGCAAATATTCGAGCATCGATGCAACAGGCGCGCTGCAGGCAAGGCGACGGTGGAAAGTGCGCGCGCCGCGCGGCTATTTGGAACACGCCAAGTCAGAGCGCGTGATCGGCGGCGACGATGCCGTCGCAACGGAACAACTGCCGTTCGAATTCATGCTCAATGGATTGCGCCTGACCGGCGGAATTCCCCTGGCGGACTTCCGCGCGACCACCGGGCTGAGCGACGAGGCGATACTCCCGCAGCTCGAAATAGCCCTGCAGCGCGACTGGCTGATCGTCGACAATGAAACGCTGCGACCGACTGAGTCCGGCCAGCGCTTCCTCAACGATCTGATCACGCTGTTCCTGCCCGAGAAAACCTAAAACGCCATGATCGAATTCGTCGTCATCCATTGCCCGTACTGCGGCGAAGGCTTCGAAACGCAGGTGGACCTGTCGGCCGGATCGCAAAGCTACATCGAAGATTGCGCTATTTGCTGCAAGCCGATCGAGATCGCGCTGCAGGTGAGCGACGAGGGCGAGTTGCTCGGGGTTTCGACCCGCACCGACCAGGAATGACCGGCGGCCGAACTTGCTTCGCAGCCGCCCCCTCCCTACACTGCGCGCCTCGCAGGTGCCCCAGACCAAGTTCTCGGCTGGGGTGAAACGGGAAGCCGGTGCGTTGTTCTCGCGATCGCCTCGATCGCGTCCATCGACAAAGCCGGCGCTGCCCCCGCAACGGTAAGCAATGCCGCCCCTTGAATGGGCGAGGTGCGATCTGACGCCACTGTGCACAGCACGGGAAGGCGATCGCACCGGCCGAGTCTCCACTCGGCGCTTGCAAGCCCGGAGACCGGCCTGCGTGACCGCGATGCGGTCGATCAGCTTGCGGCGTTGCGGTGGGCAACGGACAGGCGTATCGCGCGTCGTCCGCACGCCGTTACTCCTCTCCCGAATCTCCCGCGCCGCATCCCAGCGGGTGCGCTTTCGGAGTAACCAATGTCGCAAAAATCCTCTTTGTCCCTGGCCATCGGCGCCGTGCTTGCCGGTTCTGTCGCTTTTGCTTCGGTCGCGCGCGCGCAGGAGACACAACTGCAACCGACCATCGAAGTCACCGCCTCGCGCGTCGCGCAGACGGTCGACGCGAGCCTCGCCGACGTGTCGATCATCATCCGCGCCGATATCGAAAAAACGAATGCGCCGGACCTGATCGAAGTGCTGCGCCTGCAGGCCGGCGTCGACGTCGCGCGCACCGGCGGCGCGGGTGAGCAGACCGCCGTGTTCCTGCGCGGCACCAATTCGAACCATGTACTCGTGCTGATCGACGGCGTGCGCGTGGCCTCGTCGAACACCGGCGCGTTCGCGTTCGAGAACTTGCCGCTCGATGCGGTCGAACGCATCGAGATCGTGCGCGGCCCGCGCGCGAGCTACTGGGGTTCCGATGCGGTCGGCGGCGTCATCCAGATCTTCACGCGCAAGCTCGACGGCGCGCACATCGCGGCGAGCGTCGGCAGCTACGGCAGCGCGGACGGCAGCATCGGCTACGGCCTGCAGAACGACACGGCCGGCTTTTCGGTGCAAGCGGGCGGCCGCCATGTCGACGGCTTCTCGGCGTCGAATCCGTTGGCCGGCTCCTACGTCTACAACCCCGACGATAATCCGGTGCAAAATCACAACGCCGTCGCGCAAGGCTGGTACAAGCTCGGCACGCAGACGCTGTCGGCCAGCGCGTTGCGCAGCGTCGGCACGCAGAGTTTCGACAACGGCGCTTACGGCCCAGGGATTTCGCACACGCTCGATCAGGCGATCGGTGTGAATCTCGAAGGTGCGATCACCGCGGACTGGCAGCATCGTCTGTCGGTCGGCAGCTCGCGCGAGAACATCGACACGCCCGCGTTCGGCTCGGCCTACCGCTCCACGCGCGAACAATTGTCGTGGACGAACGACATCGCGCTGACGGCGGACCAACATCTGATCGCCGGCCTCGACAGCGTGCACGATCGCGGCCGCAGCCTTGACACGTTCGGCGGCGTCACCCAATACGACAAGACGCGCGACAACACCGGTGTCTTCGGCGGCTGGCGCGTGCAGCATGACGCGTTCGACGGCGAAGTCTCGGGCCGCTACGACCACAACAGCGATTTCGGCGGCGAGTTTTCCGGCTCCATCGCCGGCGGCTACAAACTGACCGGCGATCTGCGCCTCACCGCGAGCTACGGCACCGCGTTCAGCGCACCGACGCTGAGCCAGCTCTACTCGCCGGGTTACGGCGGTTATTACGCCGGCAACCCGCTGCTCGATCCGGAGCGTTCGCGCACCGGCGAAGTCGGCCTCGAATGGAAGGTCGACGATGCCAACCGCCTCGACGCCCGCGCCTTCACCACGCGTGTGCGCGATCTGATCGATTTCTCCGGCGGCGACAAGTTCCAGGCGATCAACATCAACCACGCCGCGATCGACGGGTTGGAGCTGACGCATCACTGGCGCGCCGGCGCTTACTCGTGGACGAACACGTTGACCTTGCAGGACGCGCGCAACGACGACACCGACGCACAGTTGCTGCGCCGGCCGAAGCAGAAGTTCTCCAGCGCCTTCGACGCGCAGCTCAGCGATGCGTTCAGCGCGGGTACGGAAGTCGTCTACGCCGGCCGCGCAGACGATTTCGGCGGCGCCAAGCTCGGCGCCTACGCCATTCTCAACCTGCGCGCGAGCTACGTGATCAGTCCGGAATGGCGCATCGGTGCGCGCGTGGAGAACCTCGGCGACAAGAACTATCAGCTCGCCTACGGCTACAACACGCCGGGCCGTTCGGGGTATTTGACGGTGAGTTGGTCGCCGGGCAAATAACGCGCCCCTAACGCAAGCGCGGGAATCCCTTCCGCGCTTGCGGCACAATACGCGCATCACCACCGGATGCGCGTCATGACCGATCTCCTCGCCAAGCTCTATCCCGATCATCTCGCCGCGCTGAAGCAGCGCAGCGACACAGCGCTGTCGCGCGGCGGCTACGATCATCTGGTCGTTGCGGCCGGCACGCCGCGTTATCAGTTCCTCGACGATCGCCCGTATCCGTTCGCGGTCAACCCACATTTCAAGCATTGGCTGCCGGTGACAAAGGCGCCGGGTTCGTGGATCGTGTACACGCCGGGGCAGCGGCCCAAGCTGATCTACCTGCAGCCGCACGACTATTGGCATGTCGTGCCGGACGCGCCGGCCGGTTACTGGGTCGAGCATTTCGACATCGCGATCATCCGCGACGCGGCCGAGGCGAAGGCGCATCTACCGGCGAACATCGCGCGCTGCGCGATCATCGGCGAGGACAATGCCGCGGTCGGTGAGTACGCACCGAACAATCCCGAGAGCGTGCTCAACTACCTGCATTGGCATCGCGCCTACAAGACCGACTACGAACTCGGCATGATGCGTGTCGCCTCCAAGCTCGGCGCGCGCGCGCATCGCGCGGCCGAAGCAGCATTCCGCAGCGGCGCGAGTGAGTACGACATCAACACGGCCTATCTCAACGCCGTGCACGAGACCGAGAACGAGCTGCCCTACTCCAACATCATCGCGCTGAACCAGCACGGCGCGGTGCTGCACTACACCGATCTCAACCGCGCGCCGCCGGCGCACGCGAATTCGTTCCTGATCGACGCTGGCGCAAGCTTCCACGGCTATGCCTCCGACATCACACGTACCTACGCTTCACCGCAGGCCGCCGAATTCCAGGCCCTTGTCGACGCGGTCGATACCGCGCAACGAGGGTTCGTCGACAAGGTGCGCAAGGGTGCCGACTATGCCGCGCTGCACGTGCATGCGCATCACGTCCTCGCCGGCATCCTGCGCGACCAGGGATTCATCCGCATGAGTGCGGAAGCTGCCGTGGCGTCCGGCGTATCGAGCGTGTTCTTCCCGCACGGCCTCGGCCATCTGATCGGACTGCAGGTGCACGACGTCGCCGGTTTTCAGAAGGACGAAAGCGGCGGCATCGTTGCGAAGCCGGCGGGTCATCCGTATCTGCGCCTCACGCGCAGGATCGACCCGCGCATGGTGATGACGATCGAACCGGGTGTCTATTTCATCGATCTGCTGCTCACCGAGCTGAAAGCCAAGCCGGAAGCCAAGGATATCGCCTGGGACAAGGTCGAGCATTTCCGCCAGTACGGCGGCGTGCGCATTGAGGATGATGTGGTCTGCGGCGAGACGGCACCGGAAAACCTGACGCGCGACGCCTTCGCCACGCTGAACTGATCCGGCGGCGGCCGCGCCCGCGGTCACACGTCACACTCGCGGAGAAATTTTTCACGGGCCTGATAGGCCGCCCCTGTGTTGTGCGCTTGTATCTGACGTAGGGCGGAATTTGCGCGACGAACGCCGCCGCACTCATTGCCTGTGCGACCAGACCACAGCAGGAACCATCATGACCCGTTTATCCGATCACAACGGCCGCGCCGACGTGGCCGACATCACTCCCGCAGGTCTTAGCCGGCGTGCGATGCTGCGTGGCCTGTCCTCCACGGCGCTGTTGCCGCTGGCGAGCGTGCCTGCGCTTGCCGCCGCCGCGGCAGACACACCCGACGGCGGCTACGTTTGCCCAGCGCCTGCGCCGACGTTCCGCTCCCGTGCGGCGCTCGACTACAAACCGGCGCTGCTCGATCCGCTCACCGATCTGAAGACGCTTCTGTCCGTCGGACTCGGCAAAATTCCCTATGTGGGTGCGATCCTGTCCGTGCTCGTAGAGTTGTTGTGGCCGACCAATCAGGCCGATCTGTGGTCACAGATCAAGGACAAGGTCGCCGCGCTGATCGACGACAAGATTCAGACGTTCTATCAGAACGAGTTGCAGCAACTGCTCGACGGCCTGCACGGTGCGGTCGGCGATTACCTGCTTGCGGTCAAGCAGCTTGCGGGCGCGACCTCGCCCGCCGACAAGCAGCAAGCGCAGGACCAGATCCGTGGCTTCGCCCGCAGCGTGCAGACCCAGTTCACCACGCTCGTGCCCAAGTTCACCGGCGCGAGCGCAGACACGGCCTGGAAGGTGCTGCCGCTCTATGTGCAGGTCGCCAACTTGCATTTCGGCTTTCTGTCCGACTTTCTCAAGAACAGCGCCGCCTACGGCAATGAACCCAGCGTAGTGAACGAATACCACGCGATCTGGATGCAAGTCACCGATGCGAAGAACGGCTACCCCGCGTACGTCGACACGACCCTAGTGCAGGCCGCTCAGGCGTTCGAATCCGAGCGCAAAAAAAGAGCGGCCAACATCGAACACGTGTACAACCCCGACGCCACGGCGGATCAGGATGCGATTGCCACCGGAGCATGGTGGGGACAACGGGATTTCAATGCGAAGAACAACGAGTACACCGTGCTGGTGCGCGATTTCCGTGAGCTATGGAAGAGCCAGCAGGATCCGACGCTGCCTGCATCGGGCGGTGCGCGTCCTGCTCTGACGCGGGAGCTGTGGTATGGCCCCTACGGCGCGCCCAGCCTGCTCGGCGACCAGGGGCCGGACCAGATTTCGGCGATTTATCGCACCTCCGGCGGCTATCGCGGCGTCGACTCGCTCGATCCGCCGGCGCAGGTGGCTGCGCCTCCCGCGACACCGGCGGGCAAGCTGTCCTACATTTCCGGCGTCGGCAGAAATTTTTATCGCCACAACCACGACAATCATTGGGACTTTCCTTGCGTCTTGCTTCTGACCCGCGACGGCCAGCCGGTCGACACGCGCCCGGGTTACTTCGGCATCAGCCTCGCCGACCAATGGGGAGGGCCGGTCACGCAAATCGCAGTGCACATCGGCAAATATCGCGACACAGTCAGCGGATTCGGCGTCGGTATCACCGAGAGCTACGGCGGCTATCTGGTCAGCGCGCTGCAACTCGTGCAGAAGCGTGATCCGACAGCGCTGCACATGATCGGCGCCAACGATTCCCACGGCTACGAGATGAAGGAGTATCACACCGAGACGTGGGCCGCACCGGACGGACACGAACTCTGCAACGTGTTTGTGCCGACCTGGGTCAATGCGCTCTGGATCGACGTCGGCCATCCGGGCCTGAAGAGCGTCGGCAGCATCATGTTCTCGTGCCGGCTCAGCGACCCCTCGCTCAAACCCACGCCCAGACAGTTAGCGATGTTCTATGTCGTGAGCCCGGTGAAGCCGAGCGCCGCGGACCTGGCCAGCTTCTGGGCGGGGGTCGAAGAAACGCCCGTCGCAAGCGCCGAGCTTGTCGCCGAGATCGGCGAGCACATCGATCTGTATCAGCTCGATCAATACCGCGACTTCTTCTGGGCGCAATTCAAACCGCAAAACGCACAACCTTGATCCGACGGAACCCTTTCATGTTTATCTCTTTTCGCAACACGCTACTCATTTGCTTGCTTGCCGCGAAGGCAAACACGGCCGCCGCAGCGGCCGCGTGCGAGCCCGATTCCACTCCGGTGCCGAACGAGTTTTCCGGAATGGAGATCCCTGCGGGGCAGATCGATGCCGCCGTCGCGCATGTGGACGAACTCGCCCAGGCGTTAATGAAATCCAATGGCATCCCCGGCATGGCCGTCGCCGTCGTGCACGACGGCAAGACCGTATTCGCGAAAGGCTACGGCGTGCGCAGTGTCGACACGGGCGTCCCGGTCGATGCGGATACCGTCTTCCAATTGGCTTCGGTGTCGAAGTCGATCGGCGCGACGGTGGTTGCGCATCAGGTCAGCCAGGGTGTCGTCGGCTGGGATACGCGCGTGCAAAAGTTGATGCCGCAGTTCAAATTGAGCGAGTGGTACGCAACCAACAACGCGACGATCGGCGATCTCTACGCGCACCGCTCGGGGCTGCCCGAACACGTGGCGGATTTTCTCGAGGACCTCGGTTTCACCCGCGGGCAGATGCTCGACAAGCTGCGCTACGCGCCGCTCGCGCCATTCCGCGCGCACTACGCCTACACGAACTTCGGCATGACCGCCGCGGCCGAAGCGGTGGCGATCGCCAGCGGCACCGATTGGGCGACGCTGTCGCAGCAGGCGCTGTATGCGCCGCTCGGAATGAATTCGACCAGTTCGCGCTACGCCGATTTCGTCGCACGTTCGAATCGCGCGGTCGGCCATGTGCAGTCCGGCAACAAGTACATCGTCTCGGCGCCCGGACGCAATCCCGATGCGCAGTCTCCCGCCGGCGGCGTCAGCTCGAGCGTCAACGACATGGCGCAGTGGATGAGCATGGTGCTCGCGCATGGCTGCGCCAACGGCACGCAGCTGATCGCCGGCAACGCGCTGCTTCCGGCGATCTCGCCGCAGACCGTTTCGAATATGCCGTCGAACCCGCGTTCACGCGCCGGGTTTTACGGGTATGGGTTCAACGTTGCCGATTCCGGCGCGGGTCGGGTCGTGCTCACCCATTCGGGCGCCTTCGCGCTCGGTGCGGGAACGGCGTACACGCTGATTCCATCGGCGAATGTCGGCATCGTCACGCTGACGAACGCACTGCCGATCGGCGTGCCGGAGACCTTGAACGCCGAGTTCGCGGACCTGGTGCAGTTCGGTCGTATCACTCAGCCCTGGGGCGCGCTGTACGCAGGCGCATTCAAACCGATTCTCGCACCGGTGGGCGAACACGCCTGCACGCCGAATGCGAGTGGCCAATTCGACTGTCCTGCGCCGCCCATCAATGCGACTCCCGCACAACCGCTCGCACGCTATGCCGGAACCTACGCGAACAACTTTTACGGCCCCGCCGAGATTTTCGTCTCCGACAACGCGCTCAAGCTGCGCATCGGCCCGCGCAACATGACCTTCGACCTCACCCACTGGGAGGGCGATGAATTCCTGATGGTGCCGCCGGGTGAAAGCGCGATGCCGGGCTCGCGCTCCTCGGTCAAATTCGCCGACAGCACGATGACGATCGAATATATGAATGCGGGGGACCAAGAAGGGCTCGGCGTATTCCGCAGCACGCGCACGCCCAAACCCTAACGCGGCGCGTCACTGCAAAATAAATCCTGCGCTTGCTTACGTTCGTTTACCGCCGCGCGGTAAACGATGCGGAGGCAGTGGCGTTGTATCCGCTGTGGCTACCACCACCCCAACCACCACGGAGACAATCCATGACACGTACTCATAAATTCGCCTTGGCCGCCGCATTGACCGCCGCCTGCGCCCTGCCGTTCGCGGCGTTTGCGCAGTCGTCCGGTTCGACCACGGCGACGGCCCCTGCCCGTCCTTCGATGTTCGATCACATGCTGAAGAAGATGGACACCGACGGCGACGGCAAGATCTCGTCGGCGGAATTCCAGGCCGCCGCGGCCGCCCGCTTCGCCGCGATCGATACGCAAGGCAGCGGCAAGATCACCGCCGAGCAGATCGCCAACTCGAAGGCCGCCTCCGAGCGGGCCGAGAAGTTTGCCGACCGTGAGGTGGCGAAGATCGGCACGAACGGTGTGATCACGAAGGACCAGTATCTCGCCGCCGCGCAGGCCCACTTCGCCAAGCTCGACAAGAACGGCGACGGCTACATCACCGCCGACGAAGTGCCGGCCGGACGCTGGGCGCAGCACAAGAACGGCGCGGCAAATTCCCAATAAGCGCAACGATCTGCCCCGATCCTTCCGCTCCTCGGGGCCGCATGCGGCCCCGTTTTTTTTCGACCTGACCTGACTCGCGCCACGCGCGGGCCGTTTCATCGCCTATTTCCCGGTTTCGTCGCAGGCCGCGATACATCGACCGCACGCGCGGCTATATTGCGCGGCAATCGGCAAACGGCGGGTTCATGGCAATGGCAGGTTTCCTTTTCATCGCGCGCACGGCCCTGATCTGGTTCGCAGCGGCGCTCGTCGCCACGGCGTTGTGGCGTACCCTCGGCTTTCCGCGCATCCCGCCGCTGGACTGGCTGTTCGCAGTCGTTGTGATCGGCTTCGTCGCGGCGAAAATCATCCATGCCATCGCCCATCTGCGCCGCGTTCAGCTGATCAAGGGACACACGGATGCGGACACGCTCGTACCCCGCCAGCGCCGCCTGATCGAGATCCCGTTCGAAACGGCCGAGGCTTTCGCCGTCGTCGACACGGCGATCCGCGAGTTGGCCAACGTGCGCATCGATGAAAGTTCGATAGGCAGCCTCACGATCCGCGCGCGCACCGAGAAGCAATTCGCGCCTAAGGCCTACCTCTATGGGGGGGTCGACTTGAGTTTTCTCGTCGTGCACAACCACCAGATCCTCGCCACCATCGCCGCGGCGAACGGCACGAGCAGCGTGACTCTGATTTGCGAAGCCGCAGGCGGCATTTTCAGCGACTGGGTCCAGTTCGACGACGGCAGCAACCTCGAGAACGCGGAAGCCGTGACGCGCGCGATCGCACGCCGCGTCGCCGAGCGTCGTCGTGGCGAGCAGGCCAGTGCGAAGCAGACGAGCACCGAGAAGGAACTCGCGGTCGCCAAGCTGAGCCTGTTGCACGCGCAGGTCGAACCGCATTTCCTCTACAACACGCTGGCGAGTGCGCAAATCCTGACGCGCAGCGATCCCGCCCGTGCCGACGAAATGCTCGGCAACCTGATTTCCTACCTGCGCCACTCGCTGCCGCGCACCGAGGATGGCCCGTCGACGCTCGGCGCCGAACTCGAACGTGCACGCGCCTACCTCGATATTCTCAAGATCCGCATGGGCGCGAGACTGAGCACGCAGATTGAAGTGCCCGAGGCGCTGAGGAGCGCACCGTTCCCGGCGATGATGCTGCAGACGCTGGTTGAAAACGCGATCAAACACGGTCTCGAACCGAAGTACGGCGGCGGCACGGTCTGGATTCTCGCGCGCGAGAACGCCGGCAATCTCACCGTCACCGTGGCCGACGACGGACAAGGCTTCAACGCGCAGTCGAGCGGCACCGGCATCGGCCTGAAGAATCTGCGCGAGCGGCTGCGCCTCGCTTACGGCACGGCAGCGACGTTCGTCATCGCGGCGAATTTCCCGAACGGCGTCGCCGCGACGATCACGGTACCGACCTCGACGGCCGCGGCCGGTGCGGGAGAAGCCCGTGCTTAAGTGTGTCGTCGCCGAAGACGAAGAACTGCTGCGCGCCTCGTTGCTGACTTTGCTGCGCGAGACCTGGCCGCAACTCGAGATCGTCGCCGAATGCGAAGACGGCGGTGCCGCGCTCGATGCGATCGACGCGCACCAACCCGACGTCGCCTTCCTCGACATCCGCATGCCGGGGCTGACCGGGCTCGAAGTGGCTGCCGCCGCCGCGGAAGTCAGCCCGGCGACGCAGATCGTCTTCGTCACTGCCTACAACCAGTATGCGATCGACGCGTTCGACAAGGGCGCGGTCGACTATCTGCTCAAGCCGATCACACGCGAACGCCTCGCCGCGACCGTCAAACGCCTGCAGTCGCGCAGCGCGCATGACGCGGGCGCGCTCGCCGCGGTCATCCGCCAGCTCGGCATCGTGCCCCAGGTCGTCGACAAGCCGCCGCTCGCATGGATCACCGCGAGCGCCGGCAAGGAAACGAAACTGATCCTCGTCGACGACGTCGCCTATTTCCAGGCCGACAACAAATACACCGTCGTCATGACCGCGCAAGGCGAGGCACTGCTGCGAACACCGATCCGCGAGCTGTTGGGTCTGCTCGATCCAACCGTGTTCAAGCAGATTCATCGTTCCACCATCGTCAACCTGAAAGCCATCGCTGCGGTCGTGCGCGACGACACCGGCCGCGGCACGGTGAAGCTGAAAACGCGGCCGGAGACGCTGACTGTCAGCCAGCCGTTCATGACTCTGTTCCGTTCGATGTGACCCCCTTCACGAGATCCGACCATGCGCCCGATACTCGCCCTGTCTGCTTTGTCCCTGATTCTTGCCGGCTGCAACTACGCGCCAAGCACGTCGATCACGACGACGACGGTCAACGGCGCCGACGTGCTCGACTCGATCGTCCACGAGTCGACGCCGGGCGTGGCCGAATTCACCTGCCGCGAAAGCGCAAGCGGCCAATGCCACTACGCGGTCTTCACCAATGACTGCCATACCGAGGCGAAAAGCGTCGCAGCGACCACCTGCACGACGCACCACATCGCCGATTTCGCCCTCGCCCGCGGCGAATCGAAAGCGCTGAACGGACTGCCCGCCGACTACAAGCACTGCGTGGCGCGTAAGGCACCGATACCACCGCAGTGCGCCGAAGCGCCGCAGGGCTGACGCTGGCCGCGCCTGGAGCCTTTGCTCCAATCAATCGGGTAGAATCGCGTTCCCTTCCGCTGCGGCCACGCACGGAAGTCCACAAGGGAATCAGCGATCGATGAAAATTCTTGTCGGTTATAAGCGCGTCGTCGATTACAACGTGCGCATCCAGGTCAAATCCGACGGTTCGGGCGTGGAAACCTCCGGGGTGAAGCTATCCGCCAATCCGTTCGACGACATTGCGCTCGAGGAAGCGCTGCGTCTGCGCGAGAAAGGCATCGCGACCGAAGTCATCGTTGCGACGATCGGCCCGGCGGATGCGCAGGCGCATCTGCGCAACGGCCTGGCCATGGGCGCGAACCGCGCGATCCACGTGGTCACGAGCGAGGCGATCCAGCCGTTGACTGCGGCGCGCGCGCTGCTCAAGCTCGTCGAGAAGGAACAGCCGCAGATCGTGCTGCTCGGCAAGCAGGCGATCGACGACGACTGCAATCAAACCGGGCAGATGCTCGCCGCGCTGTGGAACCGGCCGCAGGCCACGTTCGCCTCGAAGGTCGAAGTGAACGGCAATGCTGCGAAGGTGACGCGCGAAGTCGACGCGGGCCTGGAGACGATCGAGGTCGATCTGCCAGCCGTAATCACCACGGACCTGCGCCTCAACGAGCCGCGCTTCATCAAGCTGCCGGACATCATGAAAGCCAAGTCCAAACCGCTCGAAACCCTGCAGTTCGCCGATCTCGGCGTCGCCGCCGGCGACACGCTGAAGACGACGAACTATGCCCCGCCGGCGAAACGCAGCAAGGGCGTGATGGTCAAGGATGCGACGGAACTCGTCGCGGCGCTGAAGACGAAGGGGTTGCTCTAATGGCCAAGATTCTTGTCATCGCCGAACATCTGAACGGCAAACTCAACCCCAGCACCGCGCGCTGCGTAAGCTGCGCGCAGGCGATGAAAGCCGACGCGATCGATGTGCTCGTGCTCGCCGACGCGCCGGACACGATCGCGGCCGAAGCGGCGAAGATCGCGGGTGTGTCGAAAGTGCTTACGATCGCCCACCCGGCGAACGCGCACCCGCTGGCCGCGGTGTACGCACCGCAAGTCGTTGCGGCTGCGCAGGGCTACTCGCACGTGCTCGCGCCGTCGACCACCTTCGGCAAAGATGTGGCGCCGCGCGTCGCCGCGCTGCTCGGCGTGGCGCAAGTCAGCGACATCATGAGCGTGACCGACGCACACACATTCACGCGGCCGATCTACGCGGGCAATGCGATCATCACCGTGCAGGCGCCGGCGGACCAGACGCTCGTCGCCACGGTGCGCACCGCCTCGTGGGCTGCGGCGGCGGGCGGCGGCAGCGCGTCGGTCGAAGCGCTGAACATCCAAGTGGAACTGCCAACGCACACACGCTTCGTCGAGCTCGCACAGGGTTCGAGCGAACGCCCCGACCTGCAGAGCGCCAGCCGCGTCGTCTCGGGCGGTCGCGGCGTCGGTTCGGCGGAGAACTTCGCGATCATCTTCAAGCTCGCCGACAAACTCGGCGCGGCCGTGGGTGCCTCGCGCGCCGCCGTCGACGCGGGCTACGTGCCGAGCGATCTGCAGGTCGGCCAGACTGGCAAGATCATCGCGCCGGCGCTGTACATGGCGATCGGCATTTCGGGCGCGATCCAGCATCTGACCGGCATCAAAGACGCGGGCACGATCGTGGCGATCAACAAGGACGCCGAAGCGCCGATCTTCGAGGTCGCCGACATCGGCCTGGTCGGCGATCTGTTCAAGCTTATCCCCGAGCTCGAAGCCGCCTTGGGATAAGCGGTCGGGGCCCGCGCAGGCGCGGGTCGCCAGCGATGGAAAAAGCCGGAGTGGATAGGACAATCAATGTCTTATCCGCTCTTTTCGTGCCGCCAACGCGCTGATTCGCGTCGAGTTCTTGCTCTATAATCGGCGTTCGCCAAGCCACCGCATAGGGAACGCCGCTTGAATATCGCACGCCCCATCTGGGAACCCAGCAAGGAACGCATCGAGCGCGCGAATCTGTCCCGCTTCATCCGCTTTGTGCAGCCCAATCACCAGGAAGTGACCGATCACGCGTCGCTGTACGATTTCTCGATCCGGCAACCCGAAGAATTCTGGCGTGCGGTGTGGGAGTTCTGCGGGATCCGCTCTTCCGGCGATTTCGAACCCGTGCTCGTCGACGGCGACAAGATGCCGGGCGCGCGCTGGTTTCCGGGCGTGCGCCTGAACTTCGCCCAGAACCTGCTGCGCCACAAGGACGACCGCGTCGCCCTGATCGCGCGTAACGAATGGGGTCACAAACGCGAAATCACTTACACGCAATTGCATGACGAAGTCGGCAGGCTCGCGCACGCGCTGCGCGAGGCCGGCGTCGTCGCCGGCGACCGCGTCGCCGGTTTCATGCCGAATATTCCGGAAACCGTGATCGCGATGCTCGCGGCGACCTCGCTCGGCGCGACGTGGTCCTCGTGCTCGCCGGATTTCGGTATCAACGGCGTGGTCGACCGCTTCGGTCAGATCGCGCCGAAGGTGCTGTTCACGGCCGACGCCTATCCCTATGGCGGCAAGTCCTTCGATTGCCTGGCGAAGATTCGCGACGTGCTTGCGAAGATTCCGTCGATCGAAAAACTCGTGGTCGTGCCGTATTCCGGCGCAGCGCTCAAACTCGACGGCATCGCCAACGCCGTCGCCTGGCCGGACTTCGTCGGCACGGAGCCGCGCGAGCTCGACTTCGTCCAAACCGCGTTCGACCATCCGCTCTACGTGATGTATTCCTCCGGCACCACGGGCGTGCCGAAGTGCATCGTGCACGGTGCCGGCGGCACGCTGATTCAGCACCTAAAAGAACTCGTGCTGCACACGGACCTGAAGCGCGAAGACAAAATTTTCTACTACACGACCTGCGGCTGGATGATGTGGAACTGGCTCGTGTCGAGCCTCGCCGTCGGCGCTAGCCTCGTGCTTTACGACGGCTCGCCTTCGCATCCCGACGCGACAGCGCTGTGGGACCTGATCGACGAGGTCGGCATCAGCGTCTTCGGCACGAGCGCGAAGTGGATTGCCGCGAGCGAAAAGGCCGGCATCAAACCGCGCGAGACGCACAAGCTGATCACGCTGAAAACGATTCTTTCCACCGGCTCGCCGCTCGCCGACGAAAGCTTCGACTATGTCTATCGCGACGTGAAGGATCGACTGCTGCTCGCCTCGATCTCGGGCGGCACCGACATCATCTCCTGCTTCGCACTTGGCAGCCCGCTGCTGCCGGTGTACCGCGGCGAGCTGCAATGCCGCGGGCTCGGTCTGCGCGTCGAGATTCTCGACGACGCCGGCAAGCCGCTGCGCGGCGAGAAGGGCGAACTTGCCTGCACCGCGCCGTTCCCGTGCATGCCGGTCGGCTTCTGGGCCGACGCTGACGGCTCGAAGTATAAAAATGCGTACTTTTCCAAAGTGGAAAATGTCTGGTGCCACGGCGACCACGCCCTGCTCACCGAGCACGACGGCATCGTCATCTACGGCCGCTCCGACGCGGTGCTCAATCCGGGCGGCGTACGCATCGGCACGGCGGAAATCTATCGCCAGGTCGAACAATTACCCGAGGTACTCGAATCGATCGCCGTCGGCCAGGAGTGGGACAACGACGTACGCGTGATCCTGTTCGTGCGCCTGCGCGAGGGCCATGCCCTCGACGACGCGCTGTGCGCCCGCATCAAACAGCAGATCCGCGCGAACACGACACCGCGGCATGTGCCGGCGAAGATTCTGCAGGTGGCCGATATCCCGCGCACGATTTCGGGCAAGATCACCGAGATCGCGGTGCGCGAGACGATCCACGGCCGGCCAGTGAAGAACACCGATGCGCTGGCCAATCCGCAAGCCTTAAACAATTTCCGCGATTTGACTGAATTACAACATTGATCTCGTATTCTCGGCACAGCACCACGACGGACGACAGTGGGGGTTCGCGTTGCAGCCATGAACTCGCACGGACCCGAATTGCGCTATGCGTCTACATTATCTTGAGCTGATCTGGTTTTCGACTTACGCCGAGCTTCGCGCCGAGCGGGCGCGGTCGTATCTTGGCCTCATCTGGTGGCTGCTCGACCCGGCTCTGCAGATGGGCATTTACTACCTGGTGTTTTCGGTCATCCTGAAAACCGCGAACCAGGACTACGTGCCGTTCCTGCTGATCGGTCTGACGATCTGGCAGTGGTTCAAGTCCTGCGTCAGCCATGCCGGCTGGGCGATCTGGCAGAACCTCGGCGTGATCCGACAGGTGAAGCTGCCGGCGATGGTGTTTCCGAGCGTGCAGATTCTCGCCGACACGGTGAAATTCCTTTTCATTCTGGCCCTGCTCGTCGTTATCCTGTGGATCATCGGCTACCCGCCGAACGTGGCCTACGTGGCGCTGCCGCTCGTGCTGCTGACGACGCTGTTGTATGCAGCCGCCGCCGGCTATCTGGTTGCCGCGCTGATGCCGCTGCTGCCCGATCTGCGTTTCGTGATCGAGCAGTTGTTGTTCGTCTATATGTTCGTGTCGGGCATCGTGTTCTCGGTGAACGATGTTTCGCCGGGGCTGCGCGATATGCTTCGCCTCAACCCAATGCTCGATCTGGTCGACTCCGTCCGCGCCATCCTCATGCACGGTGCATGGCCAGCCTGGGGTTCACTGGCCCGGGTCGGTGTCGTATCGATTGCGTTCTACCTCGCTACCCTGTATCTGATTCACCGCACCACTCCGCGCTACGTGAAACTGGCGAGTTGAGATGAGCGCTAATCTCGTTACTTTGGAAAATGTCGGCGTCGCCTTCGAGACCCGCTTGCGCATCGGCGGATCGCGCTTTTGGGCGCTGGAAGACGTCAGCCTCAAACTGGGCCGCGGCGATCGCCTCGGCGTCATCGGCCGCAACGGCGCCGGCAAGAGCACACTGCTGCGCACGATCGCCGGCATCCTCGCTCCGGATCGCGGCCGCATTGCGCGCGCGAATGCGAGCTGTCAGTTGTTGTCGCTCGCACTCGGCTTCCTGCCGCACCTATCGGGCCGCGACAACGCGATCCTCTCGGGATTGATGCTCGGATTACATCGCCGCGACATCGAGCAGCGCCTGCCGCAAATTCTCGAGTTCTCCGAACTCGGCGACTTTTTCGAAGAGCCGATCTCGGCCTATTCGACTGGCATGGTCATGCGCCTGGGATTTTCGGTGGCCATGCAGATCAATCCCGATATTCTGCTGATCGACGAAGTGCTCGCGGTCGGCGACGCGGATTTCCGGGAGAAGTCGGCAGCCACACTGCGCGAGCGCATCCATAGCGGCTGCACGGTCGTTCTCGTGTCGCACGACGAAGGGGCGATCCGGGAAATCTGCACCCACGCGGTGTGGATCGAGCATGGCCGCAGCGTCATGCACGGCCCCGTCGATGACGTGTTCGCCGCGTATCAGCGCGCCTCGCACCCCCTGGTCGAGGCGACGCCGTGATCGAGACGCCGAGCACAGATCGTCGTGAGTCCGACCGAGCGAGCGAGGTTCCTCTCTGCGTCGATCTCGATGGGACGCTGATCCGTTCGGATCTGCTCGTCGAGTCCGCGCTCGGACTGGCACGCGACAACCCACTCAACATCCTGCGCTGCGGTGTGTGGTTGCTGCGCGGCAAGGCCGCCATGAAGCGCGAGATCGCCGCGCGCAGCGAAGTCGATGTCTCCTTGCTGCCTTACGACGAACGCGTCGTCGAATGGTTGCGCAACTCTTCGCAACATCGCGTGCTATGCACTGCGTCGGACCGCAAATATGCGGAGGCCGTCGCTCTGCACGTCGGCGTATTCGACGAAGTGATCGCGAGCGACGGCGAAACCAATCTCGCCGGCGCGAACAAAGCACAGGCCCTGATCGACCGTTACGGCGAACGCGGCTTCGACTACGCCGGCAACGCCGCGCCGGATCTCAAGGTCTGGCGATATGCGCGCCGCGCGATCGTGGTGAACGCCTCCGACGGACTGGCGCGCAGTGCTGCGTCGCTGACCGAAGTCGAGCAAGTGTTGCCGCGCAACCGCGGCGGCCTGCGTCCCTGGATCAAGGCGCTGCGTCTACATCAGTGGATGAAGAACCTGCTCGTGTTCCTGCCGTTGCTCGCATCGCACAAGCTGTTCCAAATCGATGCGGCACTGCTGTCGATACTGGCTTTCATCAGCTTCGGCCTGTGCGCGTCGGGCGTGTATTTGCTCAACGATCTGCTTGATCTCGAAGCCGATCGCAATCACCCGCGCAAGCGCCTGCGTCCGTTTGCCGCCGGAACGTTGTCTTTAGTGTCTGGGTTATTCGCCGCGCCGGCACTGACCTTAGCAGCATTCGCATTAGCCCTGATCGTAGGCGCAAAGTTCGCGCTGGTGCTGCTCGGCTACTGGATGCTGACGCTGGCCTACTCGTTCAAGCTCAAGCGCATCGCGATGCTCGATACGGTCGCCCTCGCCGCGCTTTATACGGTGCGCATCATTGCGGGCACGGTCGCGATTCACTCCCTGCTGTCGTTCTGGCTGCTCGCATTCTCGATGTTCCTGTTCCTGAGTCTCGCGCTCGTCAAGCGCTACACCGAACTGCAAAGTCTGCTGCAGCGGGGACTCAGCCGCACCGACGGACGCGGTTACGAAGTCGACGATCTGAGTCTTATCCAGTCGCTCGGCGGTGCCAGCGGCTATCTCGCCGTACTCGTGCTCGCGCTCTACATCAACAGCTCGGCCAGCGAGGCGCTCTACCGACACCAGCAAGCACTTTGGTTGCTGTGCCCGCTGCTGCTTTATTGGGTCAGCCGCGTTTGGCTGAAAGCACACCGCGGCCTGATGGATGACGATCCGGTGGTGTTCGCGCTGACCGACTATGTCAGCCGCATCGTGCTTGCACTGTGCGCCGTGGTCATCATTGTGGCGATCTGACATGCCCGCGATCGGGACATCCTGGGGCCGTTACCCTCGCGCACATCAGAATATCGCGCCGCTGCATTGGCGCGATGCGAACCTGCCGCCCGCCGAAGGCAGCATGCTAGCTTACGGCAACGGCCGCAGTTACGGCGACGTCTGCCTCAACGATGGCGGCACGCTGCTGCATACGCGCGGGCTCGATCGCTATATCGAGTTCGACGCGGCCACCGGCATCCTGCGCTGCGAGTCCGGGGTTCTGTTTTCGGAGATTCTTGATTTTGTCGTATCCCAGGGCTGGTTTCTGCCGGTCACCCCGGGCACGCGCTATGTCACCGTCGGCGGCGCTATTGCCAACGATGTGCATGGGAAGAATCATCACGGCGCAGGCACGTTCGGCGAGCACGTCAAGCGCTTCGAATTGCTTCGCTCCGATGGCCAGCGGGTCGAATGCAATCCCGAGCAAAATGTGGAGTTGTATACCGCAACCATCGGCGGACTCGGCCTGACCGGCGTGATCGTCTGGGCGGAATTCCAACTGCTGCGCATCGCCAGCCCCTGGATGGCGCAGGAAACGCGCCGCTTCGGCAACCTTTCCGAATTCTTCGCGCTGTCGACGGACTCCGAGCGTGATTATGCCTACACCGTCGCTTGGATCGACTGTGTTGCAAGCGGCGAGGCTTTCGGCCGCGGTGTGTTCTTCCGCGCCAATCACGCCCCCGCGATGGCGGCGACGCGCATGCCCAAGCAGCGGCAACTCTCGGTGCCCGTCACGCCGCCGTTTTCACTGATCAACTCGCTGAGCTTGCGTGCGTTCAACACGCTGTATTTTCATCGCGCGCGCGAAGGCCATGCGATCGTGCATTACGAGCCGTACTTCTATCCGCTCGACGCGATCGCCGAATGGAACCGAATCTACGGCCCACGCGGATTCCTGCAATACCAGTGCGTGGTGCCGCCGGCCGCTTCCGAAGAAGCAATCGCGGAATTGCTGCGGGCGATTGCCGCAAGTGGCAGCGGCTCATTCCTGGCAGTACTTAAGGTGTTCGCAGATCGGACGCCCGCAGGTATACTTTCGTTTACCCGCGCCGGCACGACGTTGGCGCTGGACTTTCCGAATCACGGTGCGACGACCTTTGCTCTGCTCGACCGGCTCGACGACATCGTCGCCGCGGCAGGCGGCGCGGTCTACCCCGCCAAGGATGCGCGCATGACTGGCGCACGCTTCCGGCAGTACTTTCCACGCTGGCAGTCTATGCTGCCGCACATCGATCCCAAGTTTTCGTCCGGCTTCTGGCGCCGGGTAATGGAATGAGCTTATGCGCAAGATCTTGATCATCGGAGCAACCTCGGCAATCGCCGAAGCCACCGCGCGAATCTTCGCCGCGCGCGGCGATGCGCTGTTTCTCGTCGCACGCAACGCCGACCGCTTGCAGGCGATCGCAACCGATCTAAATGTCCGCGGTGCCGTGCGCACCGCGACGGCGACCCTCGACGTTGCCGACTTCTCTGCGCACCAGGCTATCATCGATCGCGCTGAGCAGGAACTCGGTGGACTCGATACGGTGCTGATCGCTCATGGCACCCTTTCTGACCAGAGCGAGTGCGAGAAATCCGTCGACGCCTTACGCCGCGAATTCGATATCAATGCATTGTCGACCATGGCGCTGCTCACGACGCTGGCCAATACGTTTGAAGCGCGCAAATCCGGCACACTCGCGGTGATTTCGTCGGTGGCCGGCGATCGCGGTCGGCAGAGTAACTACGTCTATGGGTCCGCAAAGGCTGCCATGAGCGCCTTCCTCTCCGGCTTGCGCCAACGTCTGGCGAAATCGAACGTCGACGTCCTCACGATCAAGCCTGGTTTCGTCGATACGCCGATGACGGCGGGCATTGCAAACAAGGGCGCCTTATGGGCGAAACCCGACCAGGTCGCCGCCGGCATTGTGCGTGCGATCGACAAGCACCGCAGCGTAGTGTACCTGCCCTGGTTTTGGCGTGGAATCATGCTTGTGATAAAACACATTCCAGAAACGGTTTTTCGAAAATTGAAGCTTTGAAAATTCCGAAAAGATTCGGATTTTTTAATGCTGGGGATGTAGTTCGTCGCGAATCAGGCATGGGGTGCCTAGTTCTGCGTGACCACGATCGAATCGACGCAAACCAGGAGGACCTGAGAGGTGAAAGAGCGATCTTCTTGGATCGCGCTTCAATTTCAGGGGGAAATCATGAGCGCTAAACTCCGATAAGAAGGCCTGGGTCAATCCCTTGCCTGGGGACCGGTTGTGAATACATCTCCACTCACGAATACTCGCAAACATTTGACTCTTGCGGACCTGGTTGTTGCATTCGCCATCGGCATTTGCACGATTTTAGCTATGCTTGCACGACGGCCGGATCAATGGATTTCCCCGACGCTATGGGTTGAAGATAAAAAAATACTCATCGCCTTTGCCCAAGATGGCTGGACGTCCATTTTTTATCCCGTAAATGGATATCTCATTTTGCCGAGCAAGCTGATTCTGTGCATGTCCGCTGCGATTTCGTTTCGCTGGCTGCCGGAAATCAGCTTTGGATTGGCACTTATATTTACTGTCGCCGTACTTCTATGCGTTGCCTTCTGTCCAACGACGCTCAAACACCGCGTCTATTGCACCCTGATGATCCTCGCGCTTCCAGTCAATCCCGAGGTCTATGGGACATCCGAGTATTCTTTCTGGTGGGGATCGTTGCTCGCGATACTTCCTTTCTTCTGGGATGAGAATGCTCGTGATCGCGGTCTTTTGAGATTGACGCTTCTGCTTGTCGGCGGACTGTCGTCACCCCTTGTCGTCGCGCTAGCTCCCATGTATCTCGCGTGTGCCGTGCTGGCGCGAACCCGGTCAAGTTGGACGGACTTCGGAGTCGCCGCTTTGGCTGCCGGCGCTCAGTGCACAGCGGTATTCATCACTGGAGAAGTTCCGCCACCGCCTTCCGCCAACTTCAACGCCTTGTTTTTTATTCGTGATTTCTTTGGATATTTCATATACGCGCCAGTTCAGGGTGGAAACTATGAATTCATAGCCGCAGGACTAGGCTTGTTGCTGATCGCGGTGTTGGTCGGCATTTGGATCATTCATCGCAATGACATCAACGAATCTTCTAAACGGACGATACTGAAGCTCCTTTTGCTTGTGATACTGTCAGGAGTGCTCGCAGGAACGCGCGTCCCTCTTGGCGCAATCCATCCGTGGTCCGATGGGCCTCGCTACTTTTTTCTACCGTTCACATTCCTTTCCTGGCTGCTCTTGCAGGTATTCGCCTTTGGCACACGCATAGCGCAGATTACCGTCGCAATCGTTCTGGCTCTGGCAATGAGAACCGCGCTCGACATCGGTCAACGCCGCCACGATAAACTTGACTGGCGATCGAGCGTCGAGAAATGTCTAGTTTCCGAAGAGTATGACTTACCTGTGCACTACAATGGTGTAGCTAACCGCGCATGGAATGCGCCCTTACTTGGGGCGCAGTGTCGTCGGATGGTAGAGATGAGCTGGTTCGACAACCAAATTCGAGCTCTCTAAAGTATTTGCAGATGTTGCTTGAGGGTAAAGAGCAGCATCTTTTGATCATCATTTATCTCCCCACCCCGGCATGAACGAAAAAGACGAGAAACTTGTAATCACCGGCGCCGCCGGACTGGTCGGTCAGAACCTCATCGTTGAATTGAAGTCGCAAGGCTATAGGAACCTCGTTGCGATCGATAAGCACGAATACAACCTCGGCATTTTGCGCAAGCTCCATCCCGATGTGCACGCCATTCTCGCCGATGTAGCAGAGTACGGCGATTGGGAAACAAGCTTCGCTGGCGCGACCTGCATTGTGCAGCTGCACGCACAGATTACCGGCAAAGACCCTCAGATATTCGTGCGCAATAACGTCGACGCAACTCGGATCGTACTCGAGGCGGCGAAGCGCCACGGCATACCGTATCTCGCACATATTTCTTCATCTGTGGTCAATTCTGTTGCCAACGACGACTACACCAATACGAAGAAAGCACAGGAAAAACTAGCTGTCGAGTCGGGCATCAAACATTGTGTACTGCGGCCGACCCTGATGTTTGGCTGGTTCGATCCGAAGCATCTGGGCTGGCTATCCCGCTTCATGGCGAAAACTCCGGTCTTTCCGATTCCCGGCGATGGCAAGTACATGCGCCAGCCACTTTACGAGCGCGACTTCTGCCGCTGTATCGTCAGATGCATCGAAATGCAACCAGATGGCGCTGTTTATGACATCTGCGGGGACACGCGCATCGACTACGTGGACATCATCCGTACCATCAAACGCGTCAAAGGATTGCACACCTGGATTGTGCACATCCCCTATTCGTTGTTCTACTTCTTGCTGAAAGTCTATGCGCTGTTTAGCGGCAAGCCACCTTTTACCGCCGATCAGCTGAAGGCGCTTAGTGCCGGCGACGAGTTCCATGGCGTCGATACCCGCGCGATTTTCGGCGTTGTGCAGACCCCCTTTGAAGATGCCGTGCGCGAAAGTTACTGCGATTCGCGCTATGGCGGGATCGTACTCAAGCGCTGATGACGTGGTCTGTGCTCTATTGGTTGGCCTATTTGGGCATCGCCTTTACGCTTCTCATCCTGAGTTCGAGTAACTGGCTGCGTAGAGCGGAAAAACAATATCGCCCCTTCTGGTTCGTGCTGTTATATGTTGCCCTCGTGGCGATTGGACGTTGGCGTAGTATTTTCTATCCGACACAGCGCAACCCCGATGAAAGCCTGATGCTTGCTCAGGCGATGAAATTTGACAGCGATTTGATGCCCTGGCGTTCAGTGGACACCGGCACAGGCGGCCCTGTCGACTCGTATGTCCTGCTATTTCTGCATTGGCTGGGACTGCCATTTGGCTATCTATTAGCACGACTCGCGGCGGTCGTATGCATCGCTAGCTATCTGGTGCTTTTGTTTCTCGCTTTCCGGCGCATGACTAACACGCGAATTGCCGCGTTGTGCGTAACTCCACTGGCCGTCTTTTATGCCAATCCGAGTTCAATCGACTTTGTACACTACAGCAGCGAATTAGCCAGCATGGCTGAAATTGGGCTTATGTGTTGGGTTGTTAGCGGTTTTGAAGCTACCGCAACTCAGGCACAGATCATGCGCGCGGCATTCGTTGGTGCGATCGGCATACTCGTCGCATTTAGTAAAATTCAGGCCATCCCGGTCGCTGCTATAGCCGCCACTGTGCTCATCTGCCTCCGCAGCACATCACTACACCAAGCGATTGTTCGCCTGGGCCTTGGCACCTTGTGTGCAGTTCTGTTCGCTGCATTTATCGTTGCTATCTTGCTGCACGCAGGCGTAGGCGAGGATCTGCGCGTCTCCTTTATTGATCTCCCACGTACATATACAGCATCGCCGCTGGACTTCAGTGCAACCATGAAATTTATTGTCTCCACCGACGATACCAGAGACTTTTCTTTCGTCTCCATGGTATTAACTTGCACCACTTTGATCGCGTCAGCGCGCAAGAGCAATGCACGCCATTTTTTGCTGTATGCCGTCGTTCCAATGGCTTTGGTCGCAGTTGGAACCTATGTTGCCATAGCGCAACCGGGCCGGCTCTATCCTCACTATTTGAATTATTTTGCATTCGGCGCAACCCTTGCTCTGTTCATCGCGTGCCGCAGCGCCGACGCGCATATCGACGCTTGAACGGCCATGTCGATGAAAGTTTCCAGCCCGCGCTTGGCTCGATTTGTCGGGATCGTTCTCGTGGTGTGCACAGGGTTTTTTCTCGTCCAACAAACGTTGCGCTTCATGCGTGACCCGCGCATGCCAGACATTCCCATTCGTGACCCGACTGCGGGGAATTGGTTGTTCGATGTCCTACGCACGGTGAAACAACCTGGTGACCACCTGGGAATTTGGGGCTGGGCAGCGTCAGTGTGGGTGCATTCGGGCCTGCTTCCTGCGACTCGAGAAACCTCAACGGAGTTCGCGTTTCACGACTGGGGACCCGATCATTTTTATCGTCGGCGCTATCTCACTGCGCTACGCCAGTCTCCGCCAGAATTTTTCCTTGAAGCAGTTGGGCCCCGACAAACCATGTTTCATGATCGCGAGAACTTCGGAATTGGCACCCTTCCCGAGCTTCTGGCGTTCATAAATTCGAACTATAAGCCATTCTTCGATGACGGTAACAATCGACTGTTTATACGATCTGACGTCGTGCGCGATAGATTGCGCCCAATTGAGGCCACTTCGTGGAAAGAAGCGGAACCGATCCAGCTGAAAATGCGATCGTCGGACTCCCTGCCAGCTAAGGATGAGCCTTTCGTTTCGCTTCCCAAAAGCTCGAGAGAAGGGACTGGCAGTAAGAGACTGAATATCCGCAGCGATCGCCCTCTGCGCGCGCTGATTTTGGTTTTGCATGCTGGCCCCGCAGATCGTGCAAATCTCCATCTGGGCCCTGGGCCCGATGGAGTCCTGTCAGAATGCGACCCCTACATACAGGCAGCTCCACCCGGCCAACCGCTGGTATGTACAATCTTGCTGCCGGAAAATCGAACCGAGGTGACGCTAGACTACATCGATTCGAGTATTGAGCCACAGGCCTGGCTCGCTTTGGGCAACAGCTACGGCGTCTATGCTGACCCTCGGCAACAAATACCTCGCCGTGCGGAGATTCACTGACAGTCGACACACCGCATTTGGCAAGTTCGGGGGCGACGAATCGGCAAGGACTCGCGAGGATTCGAACGTCTCATCTGTGTACGAAGGATGGACGATGAAACAGATCGGGATTTTTGGTGCCGGCGGATTGGCACGCGAAGTCATGGTGCTACTGGAAGACATTTGCATTGCCGATCGCGTTGTCGCCTTCTATGAGACCGACGACGTTTGGCAAGCGCGCAGTTTGCACAACATTCCCGTGGCCCCCTTGAGTGACTTTGACCCGTCACGCTGCGAAATGGTATTGGCAGTTAGCAACCCGACGACGCGTCGCGCGCTGCGCGAGCGGCTTCCCGCACAGACTTACTATCCCACGCTCATCCACCCGAGTGTGCATCGATCCGCTTCGGTGGAAATCGGCGAAGGCTCTATCGTCTGCGTAGGCGCCATTCTAACTTGCGATATTACGGTAGGAACGCATGCGTTAGTGGACCGGACAACGAATATCGGTCACGACTGCCGGATCGGCGACTTCGTCACGTTTTCCCCCGGCGTCATAGTCAGCGGTAATTGCGAGATTGGTTCCGACTGTTTTTTTGGGGCAGGCGCGTTGATACGCGAAAAGACCACGATCTCCCAAGGCACGACAGTGGGCATGGGAGCCGTGGTCGTCGCATCTATTCATGAAGCCGGCACCTATTTCGGCAATCCGGCACGCCGACGTGAACGCTAACTCATTGGACAAAACCAGCAGGGCTGGTTGCACGTTGCACGATCAGCGTACGCGTTTCATCCTCATCGGAATTTGGAACACCGCGGTTGGCTATTCGGCGTTCGTCATCGTACATTTATTCGCCGGCCAACACCTGAACGCGATCGGGACCCTATTTGTTGCTTATGCGATCTCGTTGCCGCACGCCTTCCTCACCCAGCGGCTAGTTGTGTTTCACACTACACACTATTGGTTCCCGCAATTCCTGCGCTTCACTTCTGCCAACAGCATCATTTTTCTCGCTAATCTTGTCTTTCTGCCTGTTGTAATCGCCACGACAGGTACGGATCCACTATTCGTGCAAGCCGGCTTCGTCGCTCTCTCTACTCTGGCCAGCTATCTTGCACACAAGCACTTTTCGTTTGCTGGGTGACCGATGGATCGCATACCGCTACTTGCTCCCGCCATGCCTTCCGCCGACGCTCTTCTGCCCTACCTTCGGCGGATCGACGAAAATCGTTGGTATACAAATTTTGGTCCGCTAAGCGCTGAATTTGAACAACGTTTAATTGAACACACCGCACCGACCCTTACGCCACGCAATGTCACAACCGTCGCCAATTGCACCCTGGGGTTGGAGCTCGCACTTCAGGCACACGGGTTGCGCTCCGGTGCGCACGTACTAATCCCAGCCATCACTTTTGTCGCGACGGCAACAGCGATTGTGCGAACCGGCATGATGCCAGTCATCGCTGACGTCGATGCCTCGACTTGGCTGCTCACACCTCAGCTTGCTCTCGCCGCAAGCAGGTCTCGTGAGCTGGACTTGGTAATGCCGGTCGCAACGTTTGGATGTCCACACGATGTGAAAATGTGGGATGCATTCACACAAGAAACCGGCATACCCGTAGTCATCGATGCCGCAGGTGCTTATGGCAACCAGATGATCGGTGCTTCAACCGACGTAATTTTCAGTTTCCACGCTACGAAATCATTCGGCACCGGCGAGGGTGGCGCAGTGTTTTCTGCGAGCCAGGAACGCATCGCTCAAGTCCGCTATCTTGCAAACTTCGGCATCGACACTTCGATTAGCCAGCTGTCCGCAATTGGCACAAATGCAAAAATGAGTGAATATCATTGCGCCATCGGCCTTGCATCGTTCGATATCTGGGAGCAAACCCGATGCGAACGAAGGTCACTATATCCCCGTTACGTCTCGACACTACGAGAGCTCTGTCCTAATCTCACTTTTCAAGTCAAACCAGAGAATGGCGTATATCCGCTAATGTCGGTACTGCTGCCGAAAGGCGTAAAAGCCGCTGTGATTGCGAAGAAACTCGACCGGGCTGGTATTGAAACGCGGCGCTGGTACTCTCCCGGACTGCATCTGCATCCCGCTCTTGCCAATACGCTTCGAACTGGAGTGCTCACAATCGCAGACGATGTTGGCGAGCGGATCTTGGGACTGCCTTTCTTTATCGGTCTCACGGAAGCGCAGCTCGAATATATCGGTCACAGTCTCGCTGCTGCATTGGATTGAGCTCCCGAGGGCAACGATTTGAGCAAAATCAGCTATGTAATCCCGATTTACCATAATCAGGGGTCGATACAAACCACCTGTGAAGGCATTGCCAACCTCTTCACCGGCCCGCTGGCCGAGCACGAGTACGAAATCGTGTTGGTTGACGATGGCTCCAAAGATGATTCCTTCGCAGAGATGTGTGCCGTCGCTGTTCAGGATCCGCACGTGCGCACACTGCGCTTCAGTCGGAATTTCGGCCAGATTCCCGCGATCATCGCCGGCTATAACCACGCAAGTGGCGATGCGATCATCAACATGTCTGCCGATCTGCAGGACCCGGTCGAACTTACCGTCGATATGGTCAAGAACTGGTCTGCCGGATCGCAAGTCGTCGTCGGCTATCGACAGGAGCGTGAAGATTCGCTGGCTGCACGCTTTTTCTCGCGGTTAGCGTATGGCGCGTTGCGGATATCTAACCCAGAAATTCCGAAGGGTGGCTTTGATTTCGTATTGATGAGCCGTCGGGCGCTCAATTTATTTCTACGCTATAAGGGGCGCCACCGCTTCTTCCAGGGCGATGTCGTATGGGCCGGACTCGCTACGACGTTTATTCCCTATACTCGCCGCAAGCGGGCCATCGGAAAATCTCAGTACAACTTTAGCAAGAAGCTGAAGCTGTTCTTTGATTTTCTTCTGGACGGATCCTACTTGCCAATCCGGCTGATGTCGCTCTGCGGTGTGACGGTCGCACTATTGGGTGCCTTTTACGCCTTCGTCGTAATCATCGCCTGGGCCACCGGACATGCGCCTTTTACAGGTTGGGCGCCGATAATGATCGCGATTCTTGTCGTCGGCGGCATTATCATGGTGATGCTCGGCATCATCGGCGAATACCTATGGCGCATCCTTGATGAAATCAAAGAAAAGCCGCTCTATATCATCGATGACGGCGAAAAAAAGGATGCGCAATGACATCTTTTCGCAGAAAAATGATCTCGCGCACGTGATGAATTTCATTGTGCTGATATTCGCTCGTCGCGCGAATAACCCTCCACGATAGAGTGCACGAGAACTGCTGTGATCAGCGCTACGCTGATAGCGTACTAGGTCATTAACCCAACGCGTTTGGCGGACTGAAAATGGAAACTGCAGTCCCTTCAAGATATTTGGCGCTGATCGGAGCGCTGTTGCTGGCAGCTGCTTCGGCACTACTTCATCGACACGCTTTAGAAGCTAGCTATTCACATCCCGACGAGGAAATTGCACGCGCCGTAGTTGGTAAAGTACTCGCAACAAAGAGTAAGGACACGAATTGGGCACGCACCGACGTCGCTGAACCATTCCGCTACAACCAATACAATTTCTCTGCATACTATCTGGCCGCCGCAAAGCTGGAAAAGCTGACCGGAAATAAGGCACGCGATCTCGCCGATCAGAACGTTCTGGTCGGAGATCTACGACAGCAAAATGTATGGATAGGCGCGTTCAGCGTGATTCTAGCCGGCTTGCTGGCCATGCGCCTGACACTAGAACGCCGCTTCGCTGCTATTTCCGGGATCGTTGCCGCCGCGCTGACTGCGTGCTGCGTGACGCTATTTCAGGACGACATTTACGCTCGCCCCGAAGCCTTTGTAACCGCGTTGACTTTGCTCTATGTATTCATACTCACGAGCGAACAATGCAGTGTGATATTGGTCCTGGCTCTTTCCGGCACTACCGTAGGGATCCTGCTGGCAACAAAAGTTACGTTCGCAGCGCTTCTGCCCTTCCCACTCCTCGTAGTTGCCGCCCGAACGTACACGAATAACTTTCCCCACCCCCAATGGTGGAAAGTCGCCGTTGGTCTGTCGATCTACCTGATTGGTGTCTTTGCGGGCTTCGCAATTGGCGCGCCTTACGCCCTTCATGCCCCCTGGGAATATCTCGAAGGGGTTGGTTTTCTATTTCGACACTACAGCGGCGACGGTTGGCGGGACGGATTGCATCACGCCACATTTTTCGCACGCCTCGATCATGGCGTCAAATATTTGATTTACACCCAAGGGGTCCTCCCTTTGATGCTCGCCGCCGCGTCATTCGTCATGCTAGTTCGCGAAGGCAGATACACAGTGATATTGACCCTTTCGGGGCCGCTGCTCACCCTGCTCTATTTCCTGCAAACGCGCGTATTCTTCGAACGCAATTTCAGCCACGCGCTACCGATGCTCTTCGTACTTGCTGGATTAGGATGTAGCACGATCGTTGCTATGCTTTCCCGCATTCGAAGCACAAGGTTTCAAACGCTTTCTGTGCAGACCGCTTTCATGGTCGCCTTAGCCTTCCTTGCTATTTATCCAGGATATGCAGTCAGCGCCTTGCTGTACGGGACGATGTTCAGCCAGGCTGATCTCGAAAAGAAGATCCGCGAAACGCGCGAAGAAATCGCAAGCAGAACCGCGCACCCCGTACTGTTCGGCTACTCCGATTTCGAAAACATGGGCAAGCTGCGCAATGGCCTCTGCGGCGACGTCGTTTATCAGATGCTCGATTTCGGCAGCGATTCCGATTTGCTGTTCAATCTCGATCAGCATGGCTATCGGCTCGAGCAGGTTCTGCGTGGTCCATTCGACGGCGCTCCGTTTTCTTCGCTGCAGCAGTATCACTCCTCGAATGTAGTATTCCTACATTCGCCGCCGAACCCGCAGGGGCAGCGCTGTTTGGCAGAGATTATCGCGCCCGTCGCGAATCCTGCTTACCGAAAGATCAACGCCGAGATAAAGGCATCCTCGAGCTGGACGCGAGACGGATATCCGCCCGATATGTCACTCGACGATTGGCCGGAGCCATTCTATGCCTCTTGGAGCGGCGATGATTCGAACGTCGGCGATTTCACGATAGGGCCGTTCCAGGCATGTGGAGACCTTATTGTTCCGTATGCGATTGGGCCAGTACGGAACAATACCGAGCTAAAGATCGAACGCGACTTCGGCGATTCGCACGAGATCATTACACAGGGCCCACCGCCGCCGAGCCTGTCCCGAGTCGCTATTCGTGTGCCGGCCGCGAGAAGCTGCGCGTCATACACAGTCCGTGCGAGCGACCGCGGCGCCGGCTGGGGGGAGTGGATTGGCGTCGGAATGCCGGTAGAATTGCGAGTCTCGGATTCGCCTTCGCATTGATCACAAAGCGCGCTTGTTTGAATGCTTTCCTCGTATCAAATCAGTCGGAATGAACCGATGCGGTGTTGCTGCACGGAACGATTCGCTTGAAGAAGCCATAATGTGAACGGTTAGCGCTTCTTGAATGGTTGCCGCCGAGACGGCGGCGATAAAATTGCTTCGTTCTACGCAAACCAACTTTCACTCATGACCAATTTCGCCTCATGACCGACAACGCAACGGAGCTAGAGAAGCTCTACAACCAGCGATTCCCAAAAGCCGAGCTGGCACAAAAGCAATTGATCTGGGAGGTATTGTGCAAACATTTCTTCCAGCGCTATATCGAATCTTCCTCAACGGTCGTCGATATCGGTGCGGGTTACTGCGAATTTATCAACAACATTCAGGCGAAACGCAAGATTGCGGTGGATCTCAATCCAGATGTGCGGCGCTTTGCTGACCAGGCGGTCCAAGTGATCAACGCATCGTGCACCGAGATTAGCCAACTGAGCCCCGCAAGTGTCGACGTTGTTTTCATGAGCAACTTTCTCGAACATTTGCCAAGCAAACAACTAGTGCTCGACACGTTCCGCGAGGCCTACCGCATCCTAAAAATAGGAGGCAAGATCATCATCCTGCAACCGAATATCCGATTTCTTCCCGGCGAATACTGGGATTTTTTTGACCACCACACTCCCCTCACTGACCAAAGTCTTGTAGAAGGCCTGCATCTTGCCGGCTTCGAAGCCGATACGGTCTACCCTCGGTTTTTGCCCTACACCACAAAAAGCCGCCTGCCCAAAGCTGCATGGCTAGTGCGGCTATATTTACTTGCTCCGTTCGTCTGGCGCTTCCTAGGCAAACAGGCGTTGGTCGTCGCCATTAAACGCGAACGGTCCGCATCGGACAGCGGTTTGCGACCGGAACTTAATTGAATCATGACGAAAATAAGAACCGCAGTTATTGGCGCCGGTCCGATGGGCTTGATGTGCGCAATGGACCTGCTCAAGGCCGGACATGAAGTCGATATCTACGAGCGCGATGATCGCATCGGCGGCATGTCCGCCGCTTTCGACTTCGATGGTCTCGCGATCGAGCGTTACTATCATTTCGTTTGCAAAACAGACTACCCCTTGTTCGATTTGCTCGCAGAACTGAATCTGTCCGACCGCCTGCGCTGGACCGATACGAAGATGGGGTTCTACTGGAACGGTCGCCTTTATAAATGGGGCACCCCTCAGGCGCTGCTGAGTTTCGACGGCTTGAACCTGATCGAAAAAATCCGCTACGCGCTACAGGTCATGAAGACCAAGAGCGTCAGCGACTGGAGCGCGCTCGATAAAATTGGCGCGCTGCCGTGGTTGAAGTCTTGGCTTGGCGAACGCGCATACAAAGTACTTTGGGAACGGCTGTTCTATCTTAAATTCTACGAACTGAGCGATCAACTTTCTGCCGCGTGGCTAGGCACGCGTATCAAACGGGTCGCGCTTTCCCGGCGCAGCCTGTTCCATGAATCACTCGGTTATCTCGAAGGCGGATCGTCGACCCTGCTCGAGGCGATGCGCGTTCGCATCGAGTCACTCGGGGGACGAATTCACCTCAAATCGAGTGTGGAAGAGGTCACCACGGACGGCAACGGCAAAGTTCGCGGTGTCATCGTTCGGGGCGTCGAACAGCCCATCGACAATGTCATCAGCACGGCGCCCATCCAATACGTGCCGAAACTCGTTCCCGATCTGCCGCTAGAGTTCGCGGAACGGGTGCGCGCGATCAAGAACATCCCGGTCGCCTGCGTGATTCTGAAGCTGAAGCAGCCGCTCAGCGAAAATTTCTGGATGAACATCTGCGACGAGAGTATTGAGATTCCGGGTGTCATCGAGTATTCCAATCTCAACCCCGGCGCCGGGCCCGCGATCGTCTATGCCCCGTTCTACATGCCGAAAAGCCATCCGAAATACGCGCGCGATAATCAGGCGTTCATCGATGAGACACTCAGCTACCTGACCAAGCTCAATCCTAAATTCAAACGGGACTGGGTGCTCGCTACACACTGTCATCGTTACGATTTCGCACAAACGATCTGCCCACCGGGATTTTCGGCCATGCTGCCGCCGATGAGGACGCCAATTGCCGGTCTCTACATGGCCGACACGTCGTACTACTATCCGGAAGATCGTTCAATCTGCGAAAGCGTCAAAGTGGGTAGAACACTTGCGCAAACTGTTCTCGGCCACTGAAGTGAAGAACGACGCACTGGGGGCCGCCCCGAAGAAGACATGGGAAGAGCGGCTGTTTACTCGGCCAGTGAAATTTTTGCTCGTGGGAGGTTTTGCGGCCAGCGTAAATTTTTTCTCTCGTATCGTACTGAGCGTAAGGATGCCTTACGTGCCGTCGATCGTGCTGGCCTATTTGCTGGGTATGGTGACAGCATTCGTGATGAATCGTTTGTTTGTTTTCAGCAACGCAAAAAACGCGCTTCATCAGCAGATATTTTGGTTCACTGCCGTCAATCTGGCCGCTGTCGTTCAAACCATTGCGGTTAGCCTTCTGCTCGCTGAGGTGGTGTTCCCGCGCCTTGGATTCGCCTGGCATACGGAAACCATAGCCCATGCGTTCGGCGTTCTGATTCCGGTCCTTACCAGCTACGTCGGACATAGGCACCTTTCGTTCAAGGGAAGCACCAATGCTTGATCTCACGGCGATTGCGAAACACCGAGTTCTTGCGCTAACGGTTCTTGTATTCGGGTTTATCGCAACGGCCAGACTGGTAACGTTGCACTACTTTGCCTATGACATACCCTTTTGGGATCAATGGGATTCCGAAGTTTGGATTTTGCTGCAGCCTTTTCAAAAAGGCGAATTGGATTGGCGGATACTATTTTCGCCGCACAATGAGCACCGCATTCTCTTCTCTCGACTAACTACGCTGGCGCTTTTTATCGCAAATAACCGACAATGGGACAATCTTGTTGAAACCTGCTTCAATACACTTTTTTACTCGTGTGCGTTTGCGCTTTTCCTGCGTCGACTGATATTGGAATTGCCTTGGCGAGACTACGCCATTTTATTCGCACTGATCATATTCGTTGCCTGTCTTCCGTTTTGTTCTGAAAATTTCTTGTCGGGCTTTCAGAATCAGTTTTACTACATGATCACCCTCACCGTAACGGGTCTATGGGTGGCTGTCAGTGGGCGGCCGACTTTCGGGCGAATTGCAGGTTTGACATTAATCTCAGCCGGGTGCGTCTTTTGCATGGCTTCTGGGGCTCTAAGCATTCCGGCGTTTCTGGCCGCCGCAGTTCTGCGGTCGTGGCGAGAGCGTAGGGAGCGCGGCAGGCTGATCTTACTGATCGTGATCCTGATGCCTATTGCGTTGACGGCTCTGGCATGGGTGCCCAGGATCCCGGGGCACGAACCATTTCGCGTTCAAAACTTAGGTGAGTTCCTAAGCGCGGCTATCTTGGCTATGAGCTGGCCATTGCCGGAAAATTGGGAATGGGCACTAGTTCTTTGGGGTCCGTATGCATGGGCTGGCATACAGATGCTTAGACGGCGAATTACTGATCCTCTTGGTATCGCCGCGCTTTCGCTGGGAGCATGGATTATCCTACAAGCTTTGGCAATGTCCTATGTGCGAGGCCATGAAATTGATCACATCGCAACTCGGTACACTGAAATTCTTTCTTTTGGAGTTTTAGTCAACGCTTATTTTGCAATTCGCTATTACACTCAATTGCAAAATCGGTCCAAGTTCGGCGCCCTCGCGACTTCCATATTTCTTATCGTGTATGCCGGTGGAATGGTGGCTCGCACGAAACAAGGCGTGGAGGAAATGATTACACATGCCGCCTTTTCTCGCCTCCAAATTAACAATGTCCGCCATTTCATTAAAACAGAGGATCTCATCGAACTGAAAAAGCAGCCGATATATCACATCCCTTATCCCGATGCGGACCGCCTAGGCATGATGCTGAAAGATCCGATTGTACGAGATATTCTGCCGCCCAGCATACGACCTTCTATCCCATTGGAAGGCAACGACTCTTTCGTCAAGAATGGATACTTTCCAATCATGTCGAACAGCGCCATGCGATCTGTGCTGGGCAGTTACACCCCTACCGAAGGCAATCGTAATGTGGGGCAAATGACTGCTGTGCTGAAGACTCGCTTTCCCTATCTCGGCTTTGAGATTGCCGGATATCCGGATCAAGTGGGCATGAGATTCTCTCTAGCTTCGGCAAATCCTCAGCGTGAACAGCCCATTCTTCCGCCATCCACGCCTAAGGAGTCATGGACGCCATTGTCCGTGTCGGTACCCGCAGCGGAATTTACACTTGAAGCTAGCGATATTAATCGGGACTCTTGGTTCGCATTCACTGAGCCGGTGGAAATAGGCAGGCTTTCATTGTGGATACCGATTCTACTCAGCCACGTGATTCCAATTGCCGGCATCTATGTTTTCATTGTTGTACTGTCAATGACCTATTTCTGGCTGATTTTTTGTTCGAGGCAAGGACTGGAAAGCACAAACTCGGCCGGTGCACTGGCGAAAAATCGAGACTTCAATATACCTCAACCGGCTGCTTATCCTGCAAGCGATCGGCGAGTCTTACGACACAGGAATTCCTCTTTCGATCTCCCTTAAGAAACGCAGGCAAGCGCACATAGCTCAGCGATACATCCATTCTGGATCAGCTACGCAACTTGCGCCATCTCTGCGACCAAAGCACAGATAGTGTTGAGCTGCAGGTAGCAGCAGCCACACCCTGATTGGCGGCAAAGTGATCTTCTTCGATGAACTCGCACAACGTCTTGCATGTAATGTCCCGCTTTGGCAAAACGGCACAGATTTGTTCCAGCCGAATATTGCGGCACAAAGCCGCGTAACCGAGAACGTCCAAAATCTCAGCTCATGCAATAACGCGACGATTTCGCAAAACGAATCAAGCGGAAATTTCAAGGGCACAGCTGTGGACGCGCACAGGATCGTATGGCGCGAGTGACCGGAGTCACTTGATTTGGCCATTCTTTAAGCTTGTTTTTACAGTGCTTGCGATCCCCGGGACGGTCCAGAATGACTCGAAAGAACGAGGACGCTTCACCGCACGAATTCATCATCGTTGTCGAACCAACTGTGTCGAACAAGGCGACGACAGTCAGCGCCAGTCATATCGACGTGCCAAAGAAATTCTTTGCTCCCAGCGACATGGATTGGCAGCGAGTAGGAAAGCGAGTTTCCACACTCCGTTACCTGAGCGCGCCAGTCGATCGAATCATGTCGTCTTTGGGCGACATGAAAGGTATTTTTTGTCGCTATTGCCAACAATGAAAGCGCAATAACTCGGGTAATTCCTTCGCTGACGCTAACGAGTTGGATGATAATCCATGCGAGAAAAGTGTAGGGCAGAAAGAAATACCGGGGACCACCCAGGGAAGGGTGTATTGCGGAAAGAGGCTGCCTGGCGATAGAGAGGAGAAGCGATACGCTGAAGCAGCCCAATAGTAATAAGAATGGAATCCCCAGCGAATTTCGTTGCTTCCAACATCCATAAAACAAGAAAGCGAGCAATGCAACACCCAGGAAAAATGCCTCCGGCAGCTGCGCTGGCGTGGAAGCGACCAGCAGGAAATCGCCGAAGAATTTTTCGATGAGTAGGATTGGTGCTAGTTCGAAACTACCGGCCACCGGCATCTGCTGAGTGAACAACAGCGAACTCGCCTGAATAGCTGCTAGCAACAGGCAGACCCCCAGATCGACCACGGAAGAACGCGTCTGCTCTCGTACGGCGCGCAAAGCATACAGCGGTGACAGGCCGATGATGAGTGGCGACGACAAGCCGCCCACAACTAACAGCGTGAGACGATAAGTCGTTTTCTGCAATCCATCGGCACGCCACAGCAACGGCAGTACCGCCAGTAAGGTGCCCCACCATCCAGAAAAAAGGGAGACACCATAGACTTCCGAATCGATTGGGATCAGGAGCGGCGCGAGCGCACAAGCCTTGCTATACCTCAACTGAGTGGGACTGAACGCGATAGCCGTAACTACAAAAGCCGCGAACGCAACAGTAATCCAGTAGCTGATTTCCGGAAGCCAGCGAAAGGAAATCGTTGCGGAAATGGCGAAGATCAACTTCGCGGGAAGAATGAAGTAACCGGCGATAGGGTGAAGAATAGTTCGCCAGCCGGATGCCGCAAAATCTGGCAAGATGAGAACTCCATCTTCAGCCCAGACATAAGGGTGAAAAAACTGGTCCGGCCGACGGAACAGGATTGCAAGAAATGTCAGAACGACTAGCAGGATCAGTTGCAACCAGAAAAGCGACTTTTCTGGCAGCATTGAGAAACGCGACTCAACCATTGCGTTCAAACCCTTCTGAAATCTGATTAGTGCCCAGCACAAACTGGTCCTGAAGCTCCCAGAATTCTGTGGATAGTTTTCCAGTGCCGTTTTGCAGTGACTTCAAACTGTTCAGGACTCACGCCGCCGCCGTGGTTGTGGCGCCGAATGCCTCAACGAGCACTGGTTCATCACGATGCTGCACGCGCAGCGTCATCGAGGCGTGGCGGATCGAATACAACACAGAACGCACGCACAGTTCGCTCGACGACCTCACTCCCAAAGAATTTGCTGTAAAGCTTTTAAAGCAAGACCAACCAAGCGTACATTTACCCGCGGACTCTAACCCGTGCCGTACTAAAACGGGTATTAGGTCGCGTGTACCAAGCAGAACCCGTTACCCTTCAGGCCACGACACTTGCGAAGACGAACCGCTTCACCGGAGGTTGGCTGGCACGTCGGCCTCGATCAATTGATAAATGAACCTGACCCCGTTTTCGCTGAAATTCAACTAATTAGAATCGCTGAACGCCCAAACTTTGTCCAACGACATTATGAAATGGGCAGGCATAGTCAAGCGCTTCTCTTTCGATAGAGCGGAATTTAACACCGCACTCTCTTTCCAAGAGAGCGTTCCAGAAATGTCCACATTAATAAATAGAAAGTGAGAATCGTAGTATTTCTTAGATAGGGCTTGACTGAAACGACGTACACCGGGATCTGCGTTATTAGGGGGATCAGCAGCAATTTCCAAAGAAAGGCCAGCGCAAGCGGTATCCTCTAATCGCGCTCCGTGAAAAAAATCAGTGTAGTAGCGCGCACGAACTCTTACTTTCTTTCCGACCCACTCCTTTCCACCGCGCACAATTTCGCAAAGCGAAGTCGAAGTCGACTGCGCGTGCAATAGATTCGTACTACAATCTACTGTCATCGACATCAAAACTAAAAACAAGCCCCTCTTTAGTCGAGTCTTTTTTTGGTTCATTTTCCGCAACTCACTGTGAAGTGTGAGCACCACGTCTTGGTGGACCTTTCTGCCGCACTGTTTATTCCCTGCGAAGTAAAAAGACCTTCATCAATACCCACAATCCTATCGTATGCAGCTTGCATGCTGTATGCGCTTCGCTCGAACTTGAGCTCAATGCTTCTACTATAAGGAAAACCTCTCGGCTCCATATTGTCGCCACCAATATCAGGCTGATTTGCTTCGTATTCATGATTCCCTTCGTGCACGACAACAGAACCGCCAGCTAAATTTTCTGCCACGTCGAAATTCAAGCCCGCCCGCTTGGCTAGAGCATCGCCCTGCTGGCGTATTTGCTTCATATCCAAAGTAATCGTCTTGTTCTCTCCAGCCTCTCCTAATGTGCCTTTCGCAAGACTCGCAGCTTTTATAATAACCCCGTTGTGATCACCCTCCTTTCCAAGAAACCCTGCGATCTTTTTTAGCCTCTGCCCCGACGCCGAATTTGCATCGGCCTTAGCGGCAGCTTTATCGACGGTCTGAACAAAATTCTTTATCTCGCCACACATTCCAGCCGCGTCAACCCCGCAGTCGTAAAGACCGAATGAATCGACCCTGCTGAGCGGGTTGTTCTCCACATAAGCATATATATTAAACCCACCTTTAGCACCAATCGGGTCCGCCGATATGAATCTCCCCACCACCGGATCGTAGTATCGCGCCTGCATGTACGTCAGCTGGGTATCGGAGTCATTGAAATGTCCTGTGAATCCCGGCCCCGGTTTATCCGCTCCATATACCTTCACGCCGTAAGGCTTGTATTCCGTGTTCCCAGCTGGGATCAACGCACTACTTGCGTCCGATGTCATCACCGGACTACCCAAATGGTCGACGTGGCGATACAGCGTCGTCGTACCCGAGCCGCCAGTGATGGTCTCGGCAATCAGCTGACCATTCAGATAGACGAAGTCATATAGCCCAAGCTGGTTGTCCTTCTGATACATCAGGCGGCCTGCCTGCGAGTAAACCATCGCGCTGACATACGCGTTGGTCACTTGAGTGCGTCGCCCCTGCGCGTCATAGACGTAGCTTGCCTGGACAGTGCCGTTGCTAAAATTCGTTAACCGATTGGCAAGATCGAAGGTTAGCGTTGCCGAACCTCGCGTCTGCACGTTGCCGCGCACATCGTACGAATAGTTGATCGCGTTGGTTCCGCTGATGCTGGATAGCCGATTGGAGCTGTCGTAGTTGTAGGTCAACGACTCGCTCTGCCCGCTTGCGCTTACGGTGCCGCTCATACTCAGCAGGTTGTTGACGCCATCGTAGGTATAGCTTTCGTTGCCCCAACCCGCAGTAATCGATTTCAGACGATCCAACCCGTCGTAGGTCATCGTCTTGGCCCGCGTACCGTCGATCGAATCCGTCACCTGTTTCAGGTTGGCATTCTTGTCGTAGCTGAAGCCTTCGTTGAATGCAGCGCTGCCATTGGCGACGTATTTGAGATTCGACAGTATTTGTCGCGCGTTCTCTTGTGCCGAATATTGAATGCCGTTGCCCAGCGTATAGCTACTCATCTTGCCATCAGCAAAGTACTGGATGTTGCTGGCATAGCTGCCTGCCTGCGTGGGGCGACCCAGCACGTCTGGACTATACGCAAGGACTGCTCCGTCCGGATAAGTGATCTGGGACAGATTTGTGTTGTTGTCGAACCCGTAGCTCAGGGTATAAACAGTGCCGTTTTGGGTTAGGGCTTCGCTCTGTAGGGGTCCCAATTGGGTGTAATGGTAAGTCCAACTGGTAATACCAGAGGTCGCGGTCGTGATCGCGCCGCGACCGTCGTAGGTATAGCTCGAGCCATTCGTGCCGGCAGGATAGATGATCGCCTTGACGCGATTCATTTCGTCATAAGTGCGGGTGACGCGGGCGCCGGCCGGAAGGCTGGCGGTGTTCGTCACGCACGGCGTAGCGGATTGTCCCTGCGCGCTGCCGATAAGATTGTTCGCCCCATCGTAGACCCGAAATTCGCTGCCGGTCTCTGGATCGTCTAAACGGCACAACCGCTTGTATGAATCGTAGGTGTAACCACGCGTCACGCTGACATAGGAGGGCGAGCTTCCCACCTGCGCGATCGACTGGGGGTTGCCATAGTCGTCTCGCGAAATGGTTTGGGTGACGCCCTCAGGCGAACTGACCGTCAATGGCAGGCTGTAGTCGGGGCTGTCGTAGGCCAGATAGCTTGTAGTCGTAACATTGCCATTCGGATCGGTCACTTTACGGCTCACCCCGCTCAGATACTGGGTCGAAGTCGTCAACTGGCCCAGCTCCGAGCTTTGTCGCTGGGCGACAATGCGACCCAATCCATCATAATCCGTCCATACGCCGGTGGCCCCGCCGCTCGAGCCATTCTGTGGATATGACTGGAATGTCAGACTCCCCCGCCAGTTATAAGCCATGCTTTGGCTTATCGTGGTAGGGAGGTTGCTTGGGTTGGTTATATCTAACGTGACCGTCAGCGTCGGCTGCCATTTTGCGTCATACGTGATTATCTTTTGCTGATTGCCGCGAGTTTCCGTGCGCAGCCAATACAGATTACCGCTGCCATTCGTTGCGGTGCTGTAGTTGATGCTCGTTGCGTTCCACGAGTTCGCCGAATCGTTCGGATAACCGATCTGATTGACGCGTCCCATGCCATCGTAGCCGTAGCTGGTAGTCGCCCCATTTTGATCGGTTACGCTGGTGACCTGGCCCAAGTCGTCCACAACGGCGGTGATAGTCGGATGCACCGCATTGACGAAATCGGGGAAGGTGACCTTTTGCGGAGTGCCGCGCTTGTAGTTCGACAAGCTCGTGGTGTGACTATTTCCGTCGGTGAAGCTAGCCAGGGTGCCGTCCGCATTCCATTGATATGAGAATAGCGTCTGGCCGAATTGCGAGCGACTGCTTAGTAAGCCGGTTATTCCTCCTACACTGCCGCTGTACGCATAGCTCTGTTCGACCTCGCCCGTGCCTGAATTGGTGATGCTCTGCAACTGCCCAACTACCCAATTTGAGGTGTCGTTGAAATAAGCCGTCGTTTCGGTGATCGAACGGGTTGGACTGACACGGCTAATACCAATAGCGCGACCATACGTGTCGAAACTGCTCACCGTCCATTGATACGTGTCGCCCGACTGAGTCAGTGCGACGCTTTTCAGAGGATGAAGAGAATCCACATCTTGAGCCGTCACCGCAGGAAACTGATTGTTTCCAAAATAGGATGGGAATGGTCCGAGGTCGTGAGGCGCGTACTGATAGCTAGATGTCGACAACGTTTTGAATACGCCAGTCCCATCGATGCCACTGCGCGTGACAGAAAGCAGGTCGCCGTCATAATAATGATTATCATAGACAGAAACTACCGTGCTGCCATCGGGATTGACCGCCGTAATTGTAGCTTGCGACTGAGGGATGTATGTTGGATACGGATTATGATTAGCATCGTATCGCTGGTAGTACTGGTTATAATCAGAATTAATACTCGGAACTGGGATTGCCGCAGAATAGCCAGACAACGCGATTTGACTTGGAGAATAACTATAATTCCAATTCTGCGATGCCCCAATTCCTGAACCGGAATAAGACTTTGCTACGAGCGATGGAGTAATATAGTGCTGACGCGGCCCTTTACCACACTCCAATGCTTCCGGCCACATAAGCGGGTCCCGCCATCCATCTAGCGCAAATGGAATGCAATAAGGGACACTGCAGTCACCGCTATTATTAGCGTAGCAAATCGAATGAATCAATTTCTGAACAGTAAAGCTCCCCATCAATCCAGAAGGGGCAACAATTGTTCCAATAAATGATCTGTCATCAAGAGTCCCGTACGATTTTTGACAATTCTTTATTATCTGCAGCGCTCCGGAAGGGCTACTGCTGCCCGTAACATCTTGACTCACCAAATCACAAATGAATTCCAGATTGGTCAGCGCAAATGTCCACTGAGATGAATCTGGCTGGATCACACTCTGCAAAAATGATGGAGAATAATTCGGAACATTCGGCACGCTGATGCTGCCATAACTATAATTCCATACTCTCAACGGTTGGCCGGATGACTGTACGCTAATGGACTGAATCGTCGTCTGATATGAAGATGAATAGTTATAAGAGATCTTAATATCGCGGCCGTCACTAGCACTCACCTCGATGAGATTGTGCGTGCTGAAATCATTGTTCGTGGCAACTCCCGCGCCTATGCTCGGCCCCCCGTATCTGAACGTCAAAGCATTTCCAAATCGATCTTGGATCTTTGTGACAAGCATCGAAGCCCGATATCGAGTGGGATAGCGCGAGCCTGCCCATTCAGTTGGAACGGAAACCGCGCCCGTCACGTCGTACACTAGATTGTCGAACCAATACTTGGTTCCATTCGGCGAAATAGCAAAGAACGCCTCGCCGGGCTGACCGTTGCTCGTCGTTGGTAAACAGCCAATTTGCCAGTGCCCGGTTGTAATCAGGGGGAAATTTTGATTCCCCCCCACCAAATTGGAAGGCCCGATTCCGGCAGAAGGCTGGATTGTATTTCCGCTCGCACGAAGCGTGATTTCCTGTACACCGCTACCCGGTATGACAAGTTTCACGCCATCCGTATACCAGACTCCCGCGGCGCTCGACATGTCAGGACCAAAGCTGGAACAGCGATTGGGACTGTGACTGGCTCCCGTGGTCCATTGACCGCCAGGTATTACCCACGCCCCCTGCCAACCAGAACCTGTTTGCTGACCGTAGATATCCACTGCATCCGTTACAGTCGCGGTAATTCTCGGCAATTCCAGATCCCAGTCTGCGAATGCTTTCCAGTGATTCCAATCGAGATTAGTCGCGGACACATCGAAACTGCGGTAGATCTCAATATCTGGCCCAGTCCCCGAAAGCTTGATGTCTCGTTGCAGGAAGCTCAGCGCTCCCGTAATCGGAGACATTTGCTCACCAAATGCGTTCTCGCCGAGTGGCGACAAACTTGTATTTGGTCTTAGACGTGTCGTGTAAAGCTGCTCTGGCGCAATCGCCCCACCGGAAGCGGTGCTGACCGTCATACTTGATGCGGTGGTTTTAACTAATGCAACGTTCGGCGAATTGACTTGCACACCTCCGGGATTGGAATTCGAATTGCTGCTTACTGTCGGTCCGCCACAAATTCCGCCGCTCGTACACGCCATTGCCTCGAAAAATATCGTGCCATTCGCACCGGGAACTTGAGCCATGTACTCCACGTGATCCGGTTGTGGACTGAACATTGAGATGGTAGGAACGGCATCGCTAACCAGCGTCCAAGGCCCGCTCGCCGTTGGTCCTTGAAACAGTTGGAAGTGATCTGTAAACCCTCCCCAACTCGTTCCATTTGGTTTTAAGCTGACGCTGACGTCGCTTCCCGACGTCAGCGGTACCACCACGGAAACTGGTGGAAATGGGAAGCTGGTTGCTTGTGTAACCGAAACTGCTGCATTTCCGCCGCTGCCAGCCACGGTAAGTGTTCCGCTTAATACGTTTGTGCCCGAATTCACAGGAAGACTAAGAGAAAAGATGCCGCTTCCGGTGCCCGAAGCCGGAGTCATCGCCGCGAGGGGAACGGAAGTGATCGTGCTCGAAATAACCGTGCTGGTTCCAACAACGGTTGCAGTCCAAGCGCATCCTGAAGGCGCCGAGACGGTCACCTGTAACGCAGAAACATTACCCGTGGAAGGGGCGCCCGAGGCAGCAAACTGATAATTGGCAGAAGGCGAAATGGCTAAGCCCGTACAGGGCGCCTGCACGGTAAAGCTATCCTGACTGACTGCAACGTCGCCGTTTACTGTTACAGTAATTGGCCCCGTGCCTACCGGAGCAGTGACCGGAATCAAAACTGTCAACTGCATGCCTGTTGCAGTCGTTGTGACGGTAGCAGCTGGCACAGGTGCGGTCATACCGCTGAAGGTGATTAAGTTCTCCGATGCAACCGTGCTGAAATCGTAGCCGGCGATCGTAACGGCCGTGGTACCGGCAATACCGTTGAGCGGATTGACGCTCGTGATCGAAGGATCATCATCCACTAGCAGCATCGTGAGCGCCGCCGAGATTGCCGTCTGCGAAGTTGTAGTAGCTGTGCTTGTTGCGGTGCTCGCCGGTGCGCCGATCGCCGACGCTGACGAAGGCAAAGATTTGGGGGGATCCAATGTAGCGGGGTCCGCAACCGGTATGTCCGAATTGTTCGACATACGATTGAACCCCACGACCCTGATTTCTGGCGGCGCAGCCGCTTGCCGCCCAACCGACAGCGTCGAAGCCACATCATGAAAATCTACGGCGGGCGAATCAACGGTCGCAAATGCGCACATGCCCGCGAGCAAGATTGCCGCATAGACAACGATCGCACCCAGCTTCTTGCATAGGCTCTGTGTCAACATATCCCGTTATGTCCCTGTCTAACTGACGATGCCTGTTCCAGTCAGCCCTGGAAACCCGTCTCATTCAGTGAAGCTAACGGATCTCAATCGAGATGAGTTCGAAGCATCAAATGAAAATCATCCCCGTCTGCGACTCCGCGTCCAAGGTTAGGGTGAAAAGTAAATATGGGTGATGTAGCAGCCGCTATTGAAGCCGGAAATTCCCACCGTCTTGCCCCGAGACATGGTCTTCATCAAACCCGCATATACGGCGACGACGCCAGTTTCATAGTCCACCGTGCTTGAGCCGGTAGCCGCTTGTGCAAGCCCCCCCTTGTACCAAACCCAGGCGCCGGGTGCGGCGCATGTGCCTACCTGCTGATCAAACTGGAGCGCTATTACTCCCGGCAGGTAACTCGGCTCAATTTGAGTCACGTGTGCGCTAGACACGGACCAGTCTTCCGCGTACGCAGAGTTCAAATTCAGCATCGCTACCGCTATAACCAAACACCGAAAGATACCAGTCGCTTTCACAGAGGTCTCCAGATATGAAATGGTGTGTACAGATATTCGGCCGTCGTTAGCAAAACTACAGCAGTCTTGGCACAAAAATTATCGTCAAGACGGGGCGCTTACTATCAATAAGGCATAGCACCATCCGTTAACATCGGTAACCGAATCGTCTATATAAACCACTATAGATTTACCTGTTAATTCTGCGGCCAAAAGAGCTTTGTACATCCTTTGCCCTTTGAGATCGTCTCGAATTCGAATGTTGGGTGTCTTGCAGTTACCAACCCCCGTAGGGTTAGTGAACGAACTGATACTAAACCAGTCGGTATTAGCACCATAGCTGGAAGAATTGGTGATGATTTGCGTAACGGTGCCGGAATAGTTGAACTGAGCGGCATGGACATTGGCGCAAAGAAAGAGAGCGCAGAGAAATATTAGAACTGTTCGCATGGTTTTCTCCTGAGTTATCTCGGAAATGCATGGATCGCCCGATCAAGTCGAGCACAAGGCACGGTGTCGACAAAGCAAAGTTACATATCAGTTCCCGATTGAAAAAATCGCAGAGTCGTTCAATGAGATCAATCCAGCCCACCGTATGGGCAATTTGTCATCAAAATGAATGGTGTTACGATGCCGCATCAAAGTATGCAAATCTGGGTTTCGCAGCGATGTGCGCCGGACTCGGAACACTCGCAGAGACGACAACATTGGCCTGGGAAGCCAATGTCCGGGCGGCGATCGTGATGTTGGGATTGCTCGAAATCCCGGTGGCCGCTATAGATATCGGGCCGAAAGCTTTTTCTGAATAGGACGGCGACGCGCTCAGCAAAGAAGTCAATTCGAGCGGCGCGTACAATAGCGCGCCAAGCTCCCCTGCCAGCTCATGCTGCTGCCGTTCCCCTGTCACATTTTCCTCGGATAGCAGTGAATGCGCATCCCTGCTCGCGCACTGGACGAACAGCGGTTGATACGCTAGTTCTGAAATTGACCAGTGTCAATATCCACTTTTATAGCGTGACTGCTGAGCATCGCCGAAATGGGCAATCAGTTCGATTGAGGGAAATCACCTTTCAGCGAGACACAGTCGCCCGGAAGGCAGCCCAAGGATTCACCCCCTCCACAGCCGCTTGTTTACGCAATTTCTCGGCGCTGAAGACGTCGAAATAGCTTAGGTTCGCACCGCGCAGCGCAAGATTGGCAAATGAATCGATCTCTAGGACGAAGGCGTACCGACCCGCCCAGTTTGCAAACTCTTGACGGTTCCTCTCCGAGAACACTTATCTGCATGCGGATACCGGATGGAAAATTGTGTGCCCGCAGCCCGTCCCCTGACAGATTTCGCAAATCTGAATAGCGCTTGCGGTAATATCGGACGGTGAACTCCACTGGGAACTCCGGGTTCCATGGCCTCTGCGCAGAATGCGATGGGTTGAACATCGTCAACAGTTGCTCAGTTCGTTTGTCGCCATTCCTTGCAAGCTGTCTTGACCCTTTTTCTACGCTTGTAGCAAATGGAGTTCCATAGGTAATTTCACCTTCTTCATCAGCCAATCCACACCAGAATGACGAAACGCCACGCCCCACTCGTCGAAGTGCGTCGAGATTTCAAAGCTTCGCCCGACTTCAACCCCCTTGACTGGACTGCCTGCTTCATGCAGCCGGCAAGGCTCAGTGACGTTCGCTCGTGGCAGCAACATATTCCGTTCGCGTTTTGGCTGACCGAAATCCTGAAACCTTCCTGTTTTGTCGAGCTCGGCACACACAAGGGCGATTCTTATTTGGCGTTTTGTCAGGCAGCCTCGGCGCTGAAACTGTCTACTCGTTGTTACGCCGTCGATACCTGGCAGGGCGACGAGCATGCCGGCTTGTACGACGACAGTGTCTACGACGAACTTTCCGCCTACCACAATTCTGCGTATGGCGGCTTTTCGCGCTTGCTGCGCATGACTTTCGACGAAGCGTCGGAAAATTTCGCTGATAAATCGGTAGATCTTCTGCATATCGATGGCCTGCATACTTACGATGCGGTCAAACATGACTTCGAGACGTGGCGTAGCAAGCTTTCCGACGATGCCATCGTGATCTTCCATGACATCAATGTGCGTGAGAACGAATTCGGCGTATGGCGCTACTGGGCTGAACTCGAAAACACCTATCCGTCATTCGCCTTCACGCATGGCAACGGACTCGGAGTCGTGGCCGCAGGGCGTACGTGCCCGGAGGCGCTGGCTCCGTTGTTTTCGTTGTCTAAGCATGACGCCGACGTTGTCAGGCAGCTGTTCTTTTCACTCGGCAGTCGCGTCCAGGGCAATGCCGCGAGTGAAGCACTCGCCGCAGCGAGGCACGCCATATTGTTCAACGGGATCCGCGCGCTTGATGCGATGCTTGATCAGCATGATTTGGAGCACGACGCGCTACCTGCGGCGCCCAGCGAGCATGAGCTCGGCCGCCATTTGATTTGGACGCATCGCGGCATTGCCAAGCTGTCGAGAAATCTGCACGAGCGCAACTTGATGGTTCAGCGGCTCTCCGAGGAGTCTGCTCGCCTGCAGATGCAATTGGAGGATATCCGCGCCACGAACGATGCCGCCAAGGCCTCCGCGCGCTTGCACATCCTACGCAACACCATGCTGGCACTCGATCAGGTACTGGATGCCGCGGGCATTGCTCATGATGCGCTGCGAGAGGGTGCCGACGAAAACGAAATCGGCCGACACGCGATTTGGACGCATCAGGGCATCGCCAAACTTTCTCAGGATATACACGAGCGCAATCTGCGAATCAACGCGCTATCGGCACGGCTGGAAGAGAATCAAGCAACCTTCGCCCGAGATATTGGCGAGCGCGATCAGACGATACAGTCACTTCGCAAGAAACTACTGGCTCTTGAGACAGCCTGCTCAGCATCCAATACCACCATCGATGCCCTTCGCGGTGACGTTGCAAAAACAGCAACCCTATTGCGCCGTCTGCACGAAGCCGTGGACGATCTGGTTCCCTCTTTCGATGAGAAATCCGACGCAGATCTGTTAGCCATCGAACACGAGGGCGAACATGAGATCGAGCAGCGCTTGGCGGCGGCACGGCAGGCCGTTCGCAACCTGGAAGACAATCTCCGCGATCGCAATGCCCACTTGCGCAGATCGGAAGACGAATCGCAAGTTCTAAGAAACGACATTGCACACCTTGGCGAAAACTTGAAGGTCACGCACCAGCACGTTGCGAATCTGGAAAACCAGCTGCGACAGCTACACCGATCCCTGTCCTGGCGTTTGAGCGCACCGCTGCGCTGGCTGGGGAAGCCAATTGCCTTGTTGACCGGCGGGCGAATGGAACAGTTGTTGTATCGAACCTATTACAGACTGCCCGGCCTAAGTTATGCGCGCAAACGGGCAGGCATCCTCTGGCTGCACAAGCATGCGACCTTTCTCACTCGACACACCAACTCGTTCCGCCTATACGAGCAAACGGAAGATTTGATTGCCAATCAAATCGCCGCGCGCCAGGCTGAAGGCGCCGCACCGAATGCGGAGCGGCGAATGGATCAGGCACGTGCCGATGCTCAGATCGCATCCTGGGCGAACCCCCCGTGTATTTCGATCCTCATGCCTGTCTACAACGTCGAGGAGAAATGGCTCAACGCAGCAGTCGACTCGGTACGAAACCAGTTCTACCCAAACTGGGAACTGTGCATCGTCGACGATGGTTCGACGCGCAAGGAAACGCTGGAAGCCTTGGAACGCTTGTCCGCGGACAACGATTCACGCATCAAAGTCAGTCTGAAGGAGAAAAATGAGGGCATCGCTGCGACGTCCAACGCCGCGCTGGAACTTGCCACGGGCGACTACGTGGGGCTGCTCGACAATGATGACGAACTGACGCGCGACGCGCTACTGGAAACCGCGCGACGCATCGTGAAAGACGATCCCGACGTCCTTTATTCGGACGAAGACAAGCTCGACGAGAACGGCTTTCTCGTCGAGCCGCACTTCAAACCCGATTACAACGAAGAGTACCTGCAGTCGATCAATTACGTCTGCCACTTCTGTGTTGCCCGCACGGAGCTGCTGCGTGAAGTTGGAGGCTTTCGCACTGGCTTCGACGGCGCCCAGGATTACGATTTGATCCTGCGCCTCACCGAAGCAACCGACAAAATCGCACACATTCCTATGGTGCTCTATCACTGGCGTCGGATCGCTGGGTCGACGTCGGCCACTGCGGCTGCGAAACCTCACACGTCTGAGGCCGGCTTGAAGGCGCTGAGCGAATCTCTCGCGCGGCGCAAGATAGACGCGCGCGCGCTACGCGGCCCGTTCCCGAACACCTACCGCGTGAAGCGCAAGATCAAAGGCGCTCCGCTGGTGAGCATCATCATCCCGTTTCGCGACAAACCGGCGCTTCTCGATACATGCGTAACGTCGATTCTCGCCAAGACCTCGTACGCCAATTACGAAGTGCTTTGCATCGACAACGGCAGCAATACACCCGAGACCTTCCGTCTGATCGATGAACTGCAGCAGCGGGACAAACGTGTGCGCGTGATTCGGCACGATGTGCCGTTCAACTATTCGACGATCAACAATTTCGCCGCGACACAAGCGAGGGGTGACCACTTCCTGTTCCTCAACAACGATACCGAAGTGGTTAGTGTGGAATGGCTCGAAGCGATGCTGGAGCACTCGCAACGCCCCGAAGTCGGCATCGTCGGCGCGAAGCTGCTCTACGCTGACGACACCATTCAGCATGCCGGCGTGGTCGTCGGCATGGGCGGGGTTGCCGGACATGGGCATCTGTTCCTCCCCAAAGACAGCCCGGGATATTTTGGCCGACCGCAGCTCACTCAACGATTGAGCGCCGTCACGTTCGCGTGCGCGATGGTCCGCCGCGATGCCTTCGAGAAAGTTGGCGGTCTGAACGAAGTCGACCTCAAGATCGCGTTCAACGACGTCGACTTCTGCATGCGCGCGCGCGAGGCGGGATATCAGGTGATCTATACGCCGTACGCCGTGCTGTATCACTACGAATCCAAGTCGCGCGGATACGAGGATACGCCGGAGAAGCAGGCGCGGTTCGGCAAGGAAGTCCGTTACATGCAGGAGCGCCATGCCGATGCGCTGCGCGCGGGCGATCCGTTTTACAACCCCAATCTGACGCTGTACGACAATTTCAAGCCGGATTTGACCTACGTCAGCAAGCTTCCCGTCTGAGCCAGCCAGGAGCCGCCGCGGAGATGCACGCCGTTGCGATTATCAACTATCGCACGGCTGCAGTCACCGCCGAGTGTGTCACTGCGCTCGCGGCGATCGAGCCCGCGGCAGGCATCTATCTGCTCGACAACGGTTCCGGCGACGCCGATGTCGCAATGCTGCGTGGCCTCGCCGCGCGCATGCCTCGACTGAAGCTGATCGAATCGCAACATAATCTCGGCTTCGCGGCCGGCATGAATCGATTGTTGGAAGCGATCCTCGCCGACCGGGAAAACGACACGGTTTTATTGCTCAACAGCGACACGAAACCAACCGCCGGTTTTCTTCGGGCGATGCTCAATCTGCTCAATCCCGAACAGAAAATCGACATGGTGGGCGCACGCCAGATGCGTCCGGACGGAAGCGACGTCGAGAGTCTGGGCATCGCCTTGTATCGTTCGACACTGGCGTCGAACCGCAAGCGGAGCGATGAAATCCTGCTTGGTCCGACCGGCGGTTGCGCGCTGTTTACGCGACGTCTGCTCGAGGATCTGAGAAACACATACGGAGAATGGTTCGACGAAGCGTTCTTCTGTTACGCCGAAGACACCGACCTTGTCATCCGCGCACGTTGGCTCGGCTACCAACCGGCATTGGCCGAGGATGCGCTCGTGTATCACATCGGCTCGCTTTCGGCGGGCGGCGCGGAAAGCGACTTCGTGCTCTATCACGGAATCCGCAATTCGCTGTGGTGGCTGGTGAAAGACGCGCCTACGGCCTGGTTCCTTCGGTCGCTTCCGTGTTTCCTACTGCTGCACGCCGGCATCTGCGCGCGTCATTTGCGGCGTGGGCGTGTGCGCGTACTCTGGCGGTTGTATCGCGATGCGCTTGCCGGTATGTCGGCAATGTTGCGCAAACGCAAGCATATTCGCGCGGCGCGCCGGGTGGCGGCCAGTGAATTCGCCCGCTGGGTCGAACCGCGATTCTATGAGCGCGCGTATCTGAAACGCGCCTGGCGGCAACTGTTCACAGGCCGGTAAGACGCGAAAGAATCAGAGATCGAGAAAGTCCGTAAAACGAACCGGCTGTGAAATGCAGGCTTGATAAAGCGCCAGGTCATAGCGGATATCGAAAGGCAGCGCAGTTGCCACACCGTTGATATTTGTGGCGTTCTGATTGATTTTTGGAATTTCGAACCGTGGGATCGCGAAGGTTTCGCTTAACTGGTCGGCGAAGTCCTGCAGACCGTGGCCTTCGATGACGTAAAGGTTGCGCTCGGCAATGCGCAGAGCCACATTTAGATGTTCCGGCCCGATCGCGCCGAACGGCGGCGAGTAACCCACGCCGGTCACATGCCGGACCAGCGGGTTGTCCATGAACGTCGGATCGGGATTGACGGTGAAGCTTTGATACGAGCGCACCATCTCTTCGGGATGCCGAAAGATCGTGATCACTTTCGGATTGCGCGCGTGCACCGACTGGGCAAAATCGAAGGCGTAGTGGCCGAAAATCAGCTCGCGGCTGGAGGTGAAATCCCGATACGGCCCGAGTGCCTGATCTGCCTCGATGCCCGGATAGTCTCCATAGATGGCCAGCGAAGGAAATCCGGTGAAGGCATAGTCGACAAACTGGCGCAACGCCGTACCCGCGGTTTTCGGGATATGCATGAAGAACAGCGGGCTGTCTTTGCCGAAGCGCATCAGCCCCTTGCTCTTGAAGAAGTAGCGGCGATGCTCGAACCGTCCGCATCGGATCACCACTTCGAGCGTACGCCGTCGGCCGCCGACCAAGGCGCTGTGGTCGAGATGAAAGGTCCATCCTGTCGCGTGAAGGCCAGGCAACGCCTGCTCCACGTCATCGCGCGGATACAAAATCGGATTGATCTGTTCGCCGTCGACCGTGAAACTCAGCGCTCCCTCGCCCAACTTCTCTTCGGCGGCCAGCCAGCCGGTGAATTCCTGCTGCAAATTCCTGATCAGAAAACCCGTCGGCCTATCCACATGAACGTGGAACCCCATGAAGCACCCCAACTTGTTATCCGGCTACCCCGTGCGCGCAGCACGCCCATCTGCGGTCGAGCCCCTCTCCATCCCGCGTCCCGAAAGTCAAAACCCCGCGTCAGCGACAACGCGGTCTCATCGCTGCCGTTGACATAAAAAATTCATACCGGAGTTTACCGCTTCCTTGAAGCGCCCGGCAAAATGAAGGCTGGAAGCGGATTGCGCGGGGAGGAAGCCTGCTCAGGCGGACAACGCTCTGTGCAGTTCGTCACGCAAATCTCGTACATCTTCGACGCCGACCGAGAGGCGAATCAGGCTATCGCTGATGCCCAAACGCTTGCGGTTCGCCGGAGGAATCGAGGCGTGAGTCATGATTGCCGGGTGCTCAATCAGGCTCTCCACACCGCCCAGCGATTCGGCCAGCGCAAACAGCTCACAGCGCTCGAGAACGCGGCGCGCCTTACGCAGGCCGCCCTTCACCTCGATGCTGATAATGCCGCCGAACCCGTCCATCTGGCGTTTGGCGAGGACATGCTGTGGATGGGACTTCAGCCCCGGGTAGATCACGCGTTCGATGGCCGGATGTTTTTCCAACCATGCCGCGAGTTCCAACGCGGCCGCACAATGTGCACGCATGCGCAGATGCAGCGTCTTCAGGCCGCGCATCGCGAGGAAAGCATCGAACGGACCGGCAACGGCGCCGACCGAGTTGTGCAGGAACGCCATCTGTTCGGCGAGTTCCGCGTCGTCACCGGCGACGACGACACCGCCGACCATGTCGGAATGGCCGTTGAGATACTTCGTCGCCGAATGCAGCACGAGGTGCGCATCGAACTCGAGCGGCCGCTGCAGCATCGGCGAGCAAAACGTATTGTCGACGACAAAAATCAGGCCGTGCTTGCGCGCGAACGCCCCGACTTTGGCAAGATCGACCAGAGTCAGCATCGGATTGGTCGGCGTCTCCGCCCAGATCATGCGCGTGTTCGGCTTCAGCGCCGCCTTCAACGCCCCTTGATCGTTCAAATCGAGGAAGGTGAAATCCAAGCCCGCCGAACGCCGACGCACGCGCTCGAAGAGGCGATAGCTGCCGCCGTAGAGATCATTCATCGCGATCACGTGACTGCCCGAATCGAGCAGATCGAGCACCGTGCTCGCCGCCGCCAGACCCGAGGCGAAGGCGTAACCGCGCGTGCCGCCTTCGAGATCAGCAACGCAGCGCTCGTAAGCCATGCGCGTCGGATTCTGCGTGCGGCTGTACTCGTATCCTTTGTGAACCCCGGGGCTCGACTGAACGTACGTCGACGTCGCATAGATCGGCGTCATGATCGCGCCGGTGGAAGGGTCGGGGCTTTGACCCGCATGGATCGCGCGCGTGCCCAACCCCAGAGATGTCGCGCCTTTCGCCTTGGATTTGATTTCTCGCTTGGTCATTTCAATGTATGTCAATTTCGTCAGAGTGTCTTAGCCATACGCGTCCGCGCCGAACCGGCCGGATGCGAAGAACATTTCTTACGGACCTTATTCTTCATAACCGAATCGTTGCAGCGACGCGCGCAGAATCCAATCCGCCAATTCCTTTTCGGTGCTCGTCAGTTCCTTTTTCCACCGGCCGACCGAATCCTTCGACGAACCTGCCGTTACGTGCCCGGGGTGCATCTTTTCCAGCCAAGCACCGCTCGACGGCGCCGCCGTGTCGACGCCCAGGAACTCCTGAACCTCACGCATGATATCGACGGGCCGCTGTACCAGATCCTCGTATCGCACCAGCAATTTCGGACCCGAGCAGCGCTCATAACTCTGCGTAAAACTCAGCATCCGTTCCGCCATCCGATGGAGGATTTCCGCCATGGTGAATCGTTCGTGGAAATTATAACTCCCCTGCTTCTCGGTGAATGCGCGCGCCGACAGCATCACGTCGCGCGGATCGCGAACCAGGAATATCGGCCGACAATCGAACAGTGCCTTCAAAAGATCGACGTCCAGTCCCGGCCAGACTTTTTCGGCGATGATATGCGTGCCGGGGCGGTCCGAGACGAACCGGTACATATCCTCGACCTGCTCACGACATCGATCCGCAGTCTTTTCGAGCAAGCACAAGAGCTCCTCGTGCCGATCCTCTGCAACTTTTCCATCGAGCAGCCGACTGACCGTTGTGTGATTTTGATCAACGAAATTGTCGCCGGATACGAGCTTTCCGCCGTAAGCGTGATGCCAGCGCTTGCGCTCCGCATCGTCCATCGACCACGGCTGCACTTTGGACAACCATTCGCGCGCGAATTTCTTGCCGAAATCCAGTTCGTACGGATAGAGATCGTAGCCCAACACCGGATCCATCGAGAACAGAAAATGTGCCAACAAGGTGGTTCCGGACCGCGGATATCCGACCATCGGTGCGAAAACGATGCCATCCCCCTTCTTTTGTGAATCCGACGGGCGGGATGTTTCGGTTTCCCCGGAATACTCCAGAAGAATGTCGAACAAGATCGATGGCTTGCCGGTCTTCGTCGTGGCGATCAGTCGCAAAGGTTCTGCGCCGCCCAGCACGATAGGCACGAGCTCGATTTCGAACCCGGCAACGTGGCGCATCTCCGGATAGGCTCTTTCGACATCATGCCGCGGCCGCAGACGGCCCTTGGCGATTTCCCTTCCGGCGTATTCGAACGAAACGCTTTCGATTTCTTCGAACTTGGATGTAATCCAGCCCGCTAGCGATAACTGGATTCGGGCGTTGCTCCACGAGGCTTCGTCCGGCGAATCCAGATGCGCGCCCACACCCAGCGCCCACCCCACCGGCTTTTCAATCGACTTGATCTTGAAATTCCACATTCACTCTATCTCGCAACTAGCTCGATACTGCGCATCGCGCATTTGTAGTCGAATCGACTACGAAATTTTCTTCTTTGCCTTCAGAAAACACGCCGACGCCAACTCCAAATTCTTTTCATGCGAAAGATTGCGCACGTAGGCGGAGTTCAGGTGATCCATTGGGGAGCCGAGAAAATCGGCCACTCGCATTTGCAGAAAATCCTCGCGCACATTGCCTTCCAACCCCGATGCCCACGACTGCAATATCCAAGTAAGCGACCAGATCGGCAATATTTTGTCGGTTACGTCGACCGAATCCACCGAAATCGCCTCGCCGAACAAATTCACCAGTCCTTGAGCCGTCATGTTGTAGTAGTGATTCGGGTATCCATGATACGGCTGCAGGAACGGGACGCAGCAGTACAATTCCCCTCCGGGCTTGAGGACTCGAATCAATTCCGCCGCGCACTGAAACGGATTCTTGACGTGCTCGAGCACAGCGACGGAGATGATCGCGTCGAAGGAGGAATCTTTGAACGGCAGAACCTCTCCTACGCCACGGACATCGGTACTGGCGTAGGGAACGACTTCGAAATTGACGACGTTCGAGTAGTAGTCCTTGCGCTTTCCGGCGCCGCAATCCAGCAAGATTCCATTTGCGTGCTTCTGAATCAAATGCAGCACCGGCGGTCCGTAGTCGTTGCTACTCACATTCGAGGTATCGAGAATATTGAATTCCCTGCGCAAATCTTCCGTAAGAAAATCAAAGCCAGCTTCGGTTTCAACAAACGGCATATCATGTCGAAGCAACGGCCGCACGCGCTCTTTCTTTTTCTTTTTTTCTTCGGCAAGACAGGCTTCGCCTAAAACTATCTTGCGCCCTTCGTTGCTTCCGCGACGGTCAAAATGGTCCCTTCCCGATATGAATTGCCCTGCCTTCACGGCAGAAGCGACGTCGGGATTCGCCCTCAAATACCCTTCTTCCTCGAAATTATCCGGCGAAACTTCCGTTTCCAAATGAATTACGTGCGGCACGAAACCCCCGTATTATCCACGATGCTTTGCCTAAACAGTCCGCCTACAGATGCTCCGAGACATTGGACATTGCAAGGTGCTCTCGCCGGCTGAACATCCTATCTTCAGCCTCGGAAAAAGGGAACGTCGACTCATCGACGCCCCGATCGATCACGACGTAGAAGCAAGCCAGCAAAGGCACTCCTCAGCAGCAGGGACATACCTTGCACGGCCCTGTGGCGTGGATCAGCCCATAAAGAAGCGCTTTTTCGATGTCTTCGACTGACGGCCCATCGGCGGCGGAAGCGGCCTCAAAAGCAGTCTTTGCTCCGACTGCCGGACATTTTTCATCGGAGCCTTCGACTCCGTAGTCCAAAAGCAAATTTCCGTATGCTTTCTGTTCTATTGAAGCCCACAACGGATTGTTTCGATAAAGCTTTTCGCAATCTCGGCGAGTAAACCAATGTTCGACGCGGTGATCATACGGCTGCTCAGCTTTCGTCGGAAACGTGGACAAAAGATTCTTCTCGCCAACCGACAATGGAAGTATTTCTTGATCAATGAACTCCGCGATGTCTTGTCTTAGATGCTCCATTCGCAGCCAGCGATGGATGGGGTAACGGCTATTGTCTGTGTAGTCTGCCAAGAGTCGATCGGGTAGACGGGCTTCGCTCAACAGGCGCGAGCTGGGGATGGGGAACGACTTCTCATGATGATTGCGTATTTCCTGAACGAAGCTGATGACCCAAGAGGGCAAGCGGCGAATATTGAGCAACCAGTATCGATACGACTGCAGGTCGAGGTTGTTTCGACGAAAGGGATGATGCTTGCAGGGATTGGAAAGATCATCGACTTGGACAACAAGGTCGGGTATTTGGCAGAAGAGGACAACCGCGGCATCGCCGCCGGTTTTGCCTATATGGGCCCACGCGAAGTTTCTTCCGAAAAGCATAACCAATCCTTGGTCTGATCACGCGCAGCAGCTGATGCGAATTTCCAGCCGCCTCCATTCGAGACGATCACTTGCGCAGAATTCGGACGCGCGAAATCAAGATGCGACCAACCGCACTCCGCCAACGCTTGCGCGTGGCTCCTATGTAGCGGATGTCGTTTCGGAGAAGAAGGACAAAACAAGGACAACTTACGGACGCCGACAATCCGGCGCTCAGAGAGCATGACCTTACTCAGCCGCATCGCTGGCACAGCGGGGCTGTCGACCTCGTTTCCGCAGGGGAATTTTTATACTTCCGCGAACGTCATTGCACCCGGCGGCGCAGATAGTTGAGCAAGTCGATCCGCGTGATCAGGCCGAGGAACTTGTCGCCATCGACGACGATCGCCACGTGGCCCGCGTCGAATACCGGCAGCAACGCTTCGATCGGCGACTGTACGTCGAGCTTCTGCAGCTTGCCGACCATGGCGGTCGACACCGGATCGCGGAACCGCGACTCGTCGCCGTAGACGTGCAGCAACACGTCCGATTCGTCGACGATGCCGACAATCACATCGCCTTCCATCACCGGTAGCTGCGAAACGTCATAGAGCTTCATGCGCTGATACGCCGTCACGAGCGGCTCCGCGGGGCCGACGACGACCGTATCGCGCTGCGAATACGGGCGCAGGATCAGATCGCGCAAATCGCCATAGTGTTGGCGCTCGAGGAATCCGTTGTCGAGCATCCAATAGTCGTTGTACATCTTCGACAAGTATTTGTTGCCCGTATCGCAGACGAAGACCAGCACACGCTTCTTCACCGTCTGTTCGCGGCAATACTTGAGCGCGGCGGCGGTCAGCGTGCCGGTCGAGGAACCGCCGAAAATGCCTTCCTTCGCGAGCAGCTCGCGCGCGGCGAGGAAGCTTTCCTTGTCGGTGATCGCATACGCCTTCTTCACCCGCGAGAAATCGGAAATCGACGGTAGGAAATCCTCGCCGATGCCTTCGACCATCCAGCTCGCTGACTTGGTCGACAGCGTGCCTTCGTTGATATATTGCGTGAGGATCGAGCCGACCGGATCGGCGAGGATCAGTTCGACATCGGGCGCGGCTTTCGCAAAGTGCCGCGACAGCCCCGTCATCGTGCCCGAGGAGCCGCAGCCGAACACGATCGCGTCGAGCTTGCCCTCCATCTGGCGCAGGATTTCCGGCCCGGTGCCTTCCTCGTGCGCGCGCGGGTTGTCGGGATTGCCGAACTGGTTGATGAAATACGCGCCCGGCGTGTCTTTTGCGATTCGCTCGGCGAGGTCCTGATAGTACTGCGGGTGTCCCTTGGCGACGTCCGATCGGGTCAGTACCACCTCAGCGCCCATCGCCTTGAGATTAAAAATCTTCTCGCGGCTCATCTTGTCTGGCACGACGAGGACCAGCCGGTAGCCCTTCTGCTGCGCGACCAGCGCCAAGCCGATGCCGGTGTTGCCCGCGGTGCCCTCGACGAGGGTGTCGCCGGGCTTGATCTTGCCCGCGCGTTCGGCCGCTTCGATCATCGACAACCCGATGCGATCCTTGATCGACCCGCCGGGGTTGGCGCTCTCAAGCTTGAAGTACAACTCGCAGGGACCAGCGTCGAGGCGTTGCGCCTGGACGATCGGCGTCTCGCCGATCAGCTCGAGCACGCTACGGTGTACGGCCATGAAAACTCCTGTCTGCGGACCGGCGCCAATGCCGGCGGCTGGGCCGTCAATGATACAGGAGAGGTTGCGACCGAGCCGTTGCCATCAACGACTCGGCCTAGTGGCAGACTTTTGCTTGTCTGCGAAAGGAATTGCCGAACGGCAGGTTCGCCGCCTTCAGTGCATCGCCTGATGACGGTCCCACAACTCGGTGAGGCGATCCTTGGCGCGCAGTTTTTCGCGCTTCATGGTCATCAAGGTCATGCTGTCCATCGGCAGTACGCCGAGTTCGGCGTCATGCACCTTTTTGTCGAGATCCCGGTGATGCCGATACAGGCTGCGAAATTCTGAATCGCTGGCCAGCAGGGCATCCACTTCGTTTTTGCGGCAGTCTTCGAACATCAGCCAATCTCCTCTTTTTGGGGCGCAAGACAACAGCGCACGCGACCGAAGCCGGCCGCACGCGAATTGCGCTGGGGGTCAAAGGAAGAAGCGAAGAGTGCATGCCAGAACGGCTTCACCGCAGCGGGTGAAGTGCAGGCGCGAGAATTGCTGATGGCTGCACTCATGGGCTCAGGTACCGGGCCCGCTCGGGGGCACGCCCGGCAAGAACCAACCTACTCCTTTGCGCCCGGTCATGCAACCGGACGGAGGGCAGCCGTAGTTCAGTGGTCGGAGAAGCTCGCCACGGCGCCGCGCGCCGCCCCGGCCTTGGCGCCGACGCCCACCGCGGTGATGCGTTTGCCCGGCACCCCGGCCGCGACCAGGGCATCGCGTACGACCTGGGCCCGCTGCTGGGATAGGGCGAGATTGCCCTTGGCGTTGCCGCCGTCGCTGGCGTAGGCCTCGACGCGGACGGATTTGCTGGACGCCGCGGCAGCGATCTTGGCGATCTGCGCACTCCCAGCCGGCTTCAGCGCGGCCTGGCCCGGAGCGAAAGCGCTTTCGCCGAGGGCGATCGGTGCAGCCGCTTTGGCGGCGGCGGGTGCGGCGGGCGCCGGTTTGGCCGCGCTCGGCGCCGGCTTGGCGCTCGTACCGCCGAGCAATTCGGCCTCTTTGCGGGCCAGTTCGGCCTCGCGCGCCTGGGCGGTGGCGAGTTGGCGCGCCTGGGCCGCCTGCTTCTTTGCCGTCTCGGCCTGCTTGGAGGTCTGTTCGCTGGTCTCGCGAGCCTCGTCGGCCGCCGCGCGCAGGCGGTCGGCCTCCTCGGCTTGGGCGAGACTCTGGATGCGCTGGCGTTCCAGCTCGAGCCGCGCCTGCTCGGCGTCGCGCCGGCTCGCGGCGATCAAAATCTGGTCGTGCTCGCGATCGAGCGCTTGGATCTTGCGTTCCTGCACCATGGCCTGCGCGGCGGCATAGGCGATATCGATGCGGCGTTCAGCAAGGAAAACATAGTGATCGTGCAGCTTGCGCTTGCCGCCAAACTCGGCGAGGTTGGCCAGGGCCTGCTCGGCGAGGGCGATTTCCGACGGCGCCAGGGATCCGAGCGTGCGATCGTTGATCAACTGGTTCAAATTGCCGCGCAGACGCGCATAGTCGGGGTCGTCCTTCTGCGCCCACGTCGCGGCGGAGGAAACCAACAGCAGCATGGCCAGCACGTAGCGCATTTTCCGCATCCCGAGTCCCGAATCCCGATTCCTGGCTTTCATCACTGGAACCCCTGCTGTTCCGGCTCGGCCGGGATCGACAGATCACTGCGCAGCTGCGCATTTTCGCGGGTACGCGCGTCGACACGTTCGCGTGCCTTGCCGAGCCGGGTCTTGGCCTGGGCCAGATCCCCCGCCACCTCGGCCTCGTCGGCAAGCTGTGCGGCTATGTCGTAGTCTTCCTGCTTCATCGCCGCGCGCGCCTGGCCAAGGCGCTCCTGCGCCGTGCGCAGCTCGGCCGGCGCGTAGGTCGACGCTCCCGCCTCGCGCGCGCTGTCGACACGGCGCCCCGCGTCCTGCATCTCGGCAAGCGGCGGCTTGGTCTGCGCGCAGCCGGCGGCGCAGATCACAAAAAGGGAGACTCCGATCAGGGCAATAGTGCGCAGGTTTGTCATATCATTTCGCGGGGAGTAGAAGGCTTTCCGTCGATACGCACATTGTCCACAAAGCGTAGGCACAATGGCAACGGCGGCATTGGGATCGCAACAATCGGGGTAGAACGCAGCGCATGGACATCACGTACTTTCTTAAATTGATGAACGATAAGAACGCCTCGGACCTGTTCCTGTCCACCGGCGCTCCCGTCAACATCAAGATTTCCGGCGTGCTGGCACCGCTCGGCACCACACCCATGCCGACCGGCCTGGCCAAGCGCATCGCCTATTCGATGATGGACGAGAACCAGGTCGTCCGCTTCGAGCGCGACCTGGAGATGAATCTCGTCACCCAGCTCAAAGACGTCGGCCGCTTCCGCGTCAACATTTTCCGCCAGCGCGGTGAAATCGGCCTGGTCATCCGCGCGATCAAGGCCACCGTCCCCAGCATTGAGGAGCTGCAGCTGCCGCTCGTGCTCAAGGACTTGATCATGGAGCCGCGCGGACTGCTGCTCGTCGTCGGCTCGACCGGCTCGGGCAAGTCGACCACGCTCGCCTCGATGATCGACTGCCGCAACGACCAATCCCCAGGCCACATCCTCACGATCGAGGATCCGATCGAATATCTGCACGCGCACAAGAAATCGATTGTCAATCAACGCGAGGTCGGCTTCGATACGCACAGTTTCCACGACGCGCTCAAGAACGCGATGCGCGAAGCGCCCGACGTGATCATGATCGGCGAGATCCGCGACTCGGAGACGATGGAGGCGGCGATCGCCTTCTCCGAAACCGGCCACCTCTGCCTCGCCACGCTGCACTCGAACAACGCCGACCAAGCGCTCGAGCGCATCCTCAACTTCTTCCCCGAGTCCGCGCACCGCAACACGCTGCTGAACCTCGCGCTCAACCTGCGCGGCATCATCGCTCAGCGCCTCGTCGTCGGCGTCGATGGCCAGCGCCTGCCGGCGGTCGAAGTGCTGATCAACACGCCGCTCATCCGCGACATGATCCGCCGCGGCCAAGTGCACGAGATCAAGGAAGCGATGGATCGCAGCTTGTCCGAGGGCACGCAAACCTTCGACCAGGCGCTGCTCAGGCTCTATCGCGATGGACGCATCGACCTCGAAGAAGCGCTGTCGAAGGCCGACTCGCGCGACGGCCTCGCGCTGAAGATCCGTCTTGGCGAGGGCACCGAGGACACATCGGTGCTCGATGCGTTCGAGATGCCGCATTTATAAGTGCGATCATCCCTGATCGCGAGAATCACGACGCGGCCATCCGCGGCCGCACTTCTCAACAAAAGCTTCCGCCGTTCAGGCTTTTTCGATCTTCTGCTCGATCGCCCCGAACACGCTCGTGCCCGCGCGGTCGAACATCTCGATCCTCACCGTGTCGCCGAACTTGAGGAACGGCGTCGACGGCTTGCCGCTCTTGATCGTCTCGAGCGTGCGCCGTTCGGCAAGGCAGGACGCGCCTCGGCCTTCGTCCTGATTGGCGATCGTGCCCGAGCCGACGATTGTGCCCGCCGATAGCGGCCGCGTCTTTGCCGCGTGCGCAACGAGATCGGCGAACGAGAACTGCATATCCTCGCCGGCTTCAGGCTGGCCGAACAGCTGGCCATTGATGTGCGAGGTCAGCGCCAAGTGCACTTTGGCATCTTTCCACGCGTCGCCCAGTTCATCCGGCGTGACGAACACCGGCGACAGCGCCGAGCGCGGCTTCGATTGCAGGAAGCCGAAACCCTTGGCCAGCTCTGCCGGAATCAAATTGCGCAGACTCACATCGTTGACCAGGCCGATCAACTGGATGTGCTCGGCGGCCTGCGCGCTCGTCGCCGCCATCGGCACATCGTCGGTGACGACGACGATCTCGGCTTCGAGATCGATGCCGTACTCCTCGCTCGTCACGCGCACTGCATCGCGCGGGCCGTAGAAACCGGCGCTGACGGCCTGGTACATCAGCGGGTCGACGTAGAAACTTTCCGGCACCTCGGCGCCACGCGCGCGGCGCACGCGCTCGACGTGCGGCAGATAGGCGCTGCCGTCGACGAACTCGTACGCGCGCGGCAGCGGTGCGGCAAGCGCGGCGACGTCGAGTGCGAACACGGCCTCGCCGTTAACCGTCTGCGCACGCGTAGCATCGTTGAGCAGCTCATAGACGCGATGCAGCCGCGGCGCCGCGTTGTGCCAATCCTCGAGTGCGCGCTGCAGCGTGTGCGCGATGTCGGTCGCACGCACGGCGCGAGTGAGGTCGCGGCTGACGACGACCAGCGTGCCGTCGCGGCCGCCTTCCTTCAGGCTTGCGAGTTTCATCGATGAAGATCCTTAGTCAGTTCTGCGGAAGGCGGAACTGCTTCTTCAGCCCCTGCCAGCATTGATAATAATCGCGCTGCAGCTGCGGCGATTCCAGCGCCTGTCGGGTCGGCCGGATCACCGCGCGCGTTTCGAACATGAAAGCCATCGTGTCGACGATGTGATCGGGCTTGGACGTATCGGCGGCACTCGCCTTGTCGAAACTTGCCGCATCCGGACCGTGGCCGCTCATCGAGTTGTGCAGGCTCGCGCCGCCGGGGACGAAGCCGCCGGCCTTCGCGTCGTAGGCACCGTGCACGAGACCCATGAATTCGCTCGCGATGTTGCGGTGGAACCACGGCGGGCGGAACGTGTCCTCGGCCACGAGCCAGCGCGGCGGGAAGATGACGAAGTCCATGTTCGCGGTGCCGGGCGTGTCGCTCGGCGAAGTGAGCACGGTGAAGATCGACGGATCGGGATGATCGTAGGAGATCGAACCGATCGTATTGAAGCGACGCAGATCGTACTTGTACGGCGCGTAGTTGCCGTGCCAGGCGACGACGTCGAGCGGCGAATGATCCATCTTCGCCGACCAGAGATGGCCCTGGAACTTTGCCACCAACTCGAAATCGCCCTCGACGTCCTCGTAGGCCGCAACCGGCGTCAGAAAGTCGCGCGCATTGGCAAGGCTGTTCGAACCGATCGGGCCGAGATCGGGGAGGCGCAGCATCGCGCCGAAATTCTCGGCGACATAGCCGCGCGCTTCACCGTCGAGCAGGTCGACGCGAAAACGTATGCCGCGCGGGATCACGGCGATCTCCTGCGGTTCAACTTCAATTGCGCCGAACTCGGTCGCCAGGCGAAGGCGGCCGAGCTGCGGCACGATCAACAGCTCGCCATCGGCATCGTAGAAGTAGCGCCCTTGCATCGAGCGATTCGCGACGTAGATGTGAATGCCGATACCGGCTTGCGCTGCCGCGCCACCGTTGCCGGCGATCGAGATCAAACCATCAACAAAGTCGGTCGGCGCATTCGGCAGCGGCCACGGATCCCAGCGCAGCTGATTCGGAGTCGCCGGCGTCTCGTCGAACGCGTTGTGGAAATTTCCACTTTTCAGTTCGACAAACGGCTGATGCGCCGCCGCCGGGCGGATGCGGTACAGCCAGCTGCGCCGATTCGCATGGCGCGGCGCGGTGAACGCCGTGCCCGAAATCTGCTCGGCATAGAGCCCGTGTGCCACGCGCTGCGGCGAATTGCGCCCCTCGGGCAGCGTGCCGGCGACCGCCTCGGTCGCGAACTCGTTGCCAAAGCCGGATTGATAGCGAGGATCGCTCACAGCACCCCGCGCTCCATCTGCTCGCGCTCGATCGACTCGAACAGCGCCTGGAAATTGCCTTCGCCGAAGCCGCTGTTGCCCTTGCGCTGAATGATCTCGAAGAAGATCGGGCCGACGCAGTTCTTGGTGAAGATCTGCAGCAGCAGTTTCTGCTTCGTCTCCACATCGGCGTCGATCAGAATCTTATTCTGCTTCATGCGCACAATGTCTTCGCCGTGATTCGGAACGCGCTGGTCGATCACGCTGTAGTAAGCGTTCGGCGTATCGAGAAATTCGATTCCGCGCGCGCGCATCGCCTCTACCGTCTCGTAGATGTTGTCGGTGAAGCAGGCGATATGCTGGATGCCCTCGCCGTTGTACTGCTCGAGGTATTCGTTGATCTGACTCTTCGGGTCGGCGGACTCGTTGAGCGGAATGCGCACCATGCCGTCCGGCGCGGTCATCGCCTTCGACAGCAGGCCCGTTTTCGCGCCCTTGATGTCGAAGTAGCGAATTTCGCGGAACTGGAACAGGCGCTCGTAATAGTCCGCCCACTTCGCCATATTGCCGAAGTAGAGGTTGTGGGTCAGATGGTCGATGAAGGTTAGACCGAAACCGCGCGGCATCATCTCCGCGCCCGGCAGCCATTCCCAGTCCGGATCGTGGATCGTGCCTTTGTCGTCGTAGCGATCGACGATGTAGAGCATGCAGCCGCCGATACCCTCGATCACGGGCGCGGCGACGGCCTTGGAGGTTTCCTTGTACTCGATCGACTTGGCGCCGTTCTTCAACGCCTGCACGCGCACCCATTCGGCGAGCTTAGACACGCGGATCGCGAAGCCGCAGGCGGACGGCCCGTGCTTGCGCGCGAATTCGCCGGCGAATGAATCCGGGTCCTCGTTGATCAGAAAAGTGCAATCGCCCTGGCGATAGTTGTAGATCGGCCGCGTCTTGTGCCGGGCGACCTGGCTGAAGCCGAGGTTGCGAAACAGCTCATGCAGCTTGGCGGGCTCGGGCGAGGCGAATTCGACGAATTCGAAACCGTCGATGCCCATGGGATTCTCGAAAACGACCGGCGGCGTGCCGGATTTCAGCTGAGCGCTCATGGTCTGCTACCGTGATGGCGTACGATGGGATTAGAATAGTTTCACTTGAAACCAATTGCAAGCAGACCCGCCGCGATGAACAAGAAGACCGCAGCACCGCACCACGTCCTCGAACTGGAGCGGTTCCTGCCCTACCGCCTGTCGGTGCTGTCAAACACGGTCAGCCAGGCGATCGCCGACATTTACGAGCGCCGCTTCGCGCTGTCGATCACCGAATGGCGCGTGATGGCCGTGCTCGGCCAGCATGCCGGCGTATCGGCGCGTGAAGTCGCCGAGCGCACAGCGATGGATAAGGTGGCGGTCAGCCGCGCGCTCGCGCGCCTGATCGAGGCGGGCCGTGTGCGCCGCCACACCGCGGATCACGACAAGCGCCAGTCGGTGCTCGAACTCACGCTCAAAGGCTGGAAGGTGTACGACGAAGTGGCCCCGCTTGCGCTCGAGCACGAGCGGCGTCTGCTCGCACACCTAGGCGCGGAGGAACAGCGCTGGCTCACACGCATTCTCGACCGGCTGTGGGAAGCAGAACTCGAAGAAATCGCGAAATAAGCCCCTCTCCCATCGGGAGAGGGGTTGGGGTGAGGGTCCGACGTTCTATCTGCCACCCATCGTTGCCGAACCCTCATCCGGCGCTGCGCGCCACCTTCTCCCGAAGGGAGAAGGAAAAGCTATTTCACCCCGTGCATCAGCTTGCTGATCAGCGGCGCAACCGCGAACAACACCACGCCCGCGCCCACCAACGACCAAAAACCGAACGTGTAGCCGGACAACGCCGAGACGGTAGTCATGCCGGTCTCACCAGACACTTCACCGGCGAAAATGCCCGACAGATTGTTGCCGTTGGCGACCGAGAGGAACCAGCCGCCCATCGCGAAACCGACATAGCGTGCCGGCGCGAGTTTGGTCACCATCGACAGGCCGATCGGCGACAGGCACAGCTCGCCGACGGACTGGACGACATAGACCATGAACAGGGTCCAGAACGGAATCTTGCTGCCGCCGTCGACGAGCATGGTCAGCGCGAACATCAGCAGCAGAAAGGCGAGGCCGTTGAAGATCAGGCCGAGGCTGAACTTGCGCGCGATCGACGGCTCCGCGTTGCGCCTGCCCATCCACACCCAGATCGCAGCGATGATGGGCGCCAGGGTGATGATCGCGAGCGAGTTGACCGACTGGAACCAGGCGACCGGGAATTCCCACGCACCGAAGTCGCGATGCACGATCTTCTCGGCGAGGAAGTTGAACGATGAGCCGGCCTGTTCGAAGAACATCCAGAACATCACGTTGAAGACGAAGATGATCAGCATCGCGATCACTTTGTCGCGCGCGACCACACCTTCGCGCAGTCCTTCGATCAGTAGCATCACGGCGAGGCCGATGAAGAGAATGCCGAGAATCCAGGCCAACGCCGTCGCACCGAGCTTGGCGAGCAGGAAATACATGACCGGGACGCCGATCAGCAAATACGCGGCAACGAGACCGAGATTGCGCGTGCTCAACGAGGTCGCCGCCGATTGCCCCACGCCGTGGAGCTCGCGGCGGCCGATCCAGAACCAGAGCCAGCAGATCGCCATGCCGACGCCGGCGGCGGCGAATACGACTTTGTAGTTCTGCTGCATCGGCGTATCAGTGAAGACGCTCGCGAGCCAGCTCGTCACCACGGGTGAAACCATCGCGCCGACATTGATGCCCATGTAGAAGATGGTGAAGCCCGCGTCGCGCCGGCTGTCGCCCTGGCGGTAGAGCTGGCCGACCATGGTCGAGATGTTCGGCTTGAACAGGCCGTTGCCGATGATCACCAGCGCAAGGCCGAGCAGGAACAGATCCATCGTCGGCAGCATCATCACGAACAGGCCTGAGCCCATCACGATCGCGCCGGTGAGGATCGAGCGCTGATGGCCGATCAGCCGGTCGGCGATGTAGCCGCCGAACACGCCCGCGGCGTAAACGAGCGCGAGATAGGCGCCGTAAATATTGCTCGCCGGTTTCTCGCCCGACGCGTCGCCGTGATAGAACTGGGCGACGATGTACAGCGCCAGCGCCCAGCGCATTCCGTAGAAGGAAAAGCGCTCCCAGAACTCGGTCATGAACAGCATCCACAGCGGACGCGGGTGACCGAGTGTGTCCGGAAACGTCATTCGTCCCGCTGCGACCTCGGCGGCTGCGTCGCCGCTCGCCGCTCCCACCGCCCCTGCACCGGTTGCTGACATTGTTTGCTCCGTATCGGTTCGCGCCTGGCGCGAGGTGAAAATGAAACGCGCAGCGGGCCCCGAACATGGGTCGGGCTACCGCCGCAGCGCTGCGAAAGTGAGAGATGTAACCGTTCCTTCACGCCCGCGTCAAACAAAACCGATGCCGCGCTGCGGGATTTCCGGGCGTACTACTTGGACGCAGAACCGGTGCCGATCGTCGTACGCACCTCGAACAGCTCGGGGAAAAAGGTCAGATCGAGCGCCTTTTTCAGGAAGCCGACGCCCGAGGATCCGCCTGTGCCGCGCCGGTAGCCGATGATGCGCTCCACCGTCTTCATGTGGCGGAAACGCCAGAGCTGAAACTCGGTTTCCAGATCAACAAGGTCTTCGCACAGCGCGTATTCGCGCCAGTAGCGGTTGGTGTCTTCGTAGATGCGCTCGAACACCGGCAGCAGTTCGTGATCGGAGACGTGCGCCAGCGACCAGTCGCGTTCCAGGTCGCGCGCCGGCACCGCATGGCCCCAACGCGCGAGATAGCGCAGGAATTCGTCGTACAGGCTCGGTGCCTCGAGCGCCTCGCGCAGGCGCGCGTGCGCGGGCGCGTCGTGCTCGAACACGCGCAGCATCGCCGCGTTCTTGTTGCCGAGCAGGAATTCGATGATGCGGTATTGCAGCGACTGGAACCCCGACGACGGCCCGAGCACGTCGCGGAACTCGAGATATTCCGCCGGCGTCAGCGTTTCCAGCACCGACCATTGCTCGATCAGCTGGCGCAGCACCTGCTTGACCCGCGCGACGATCTTGCCGAACTGCCAGACGCGATCGCCGCGCAGGCAATCGATGGCGGCGTGCAGTTCGTGGATCATCAGCTTCATCCACAGTTCCGCGACTTGGTGCTGGATGATGAACAGCGTTTCGTCGTGATGCGGCGGATTCGACAACGGATGCTGCGCGGACAGCAGCCGGTCGAGCTGGAGATAGCCTGCGTAGCTCAGCCGATCGCGCAGATCGGTCTCGATGCCGGCCTCGAGTTCGCGGCGGTTTTCGGAGACATTCATCGGCACCGTTTCCCAGTTCGCTTACAAAGATAAATAAAGGAGATGTTGCGAACTGTCATAAATTGTGCGGAAAATCGAAGCGTAGCTCAACGTTAACGGGGTAATCGCAATGCATCACAGTATAGCTGTGCGCGAAAGCGCACGCGGTGGGGTTTTATTTTCGAAATTTATCAGGGTGCTGCGTAAAGCCCCGAGCTTTGTCCTTCTGGCTCTTCTTTCTGTGCTTGCATCGTCGGCGTGGGCAGCGAGCTCAACTGTTGTCATCAGCCAACTCTATGTGAACGGCGGCAGCAGCGGCGCAGCGTATACGAACAAGTACGTCGAGCTGTTCAATCTCAGCAACGCGCCGGTGACGATAAACGGGTGGTCGTTGACATACTCGGCCGCGACCGGAACCACTTGGTCGACTTCGAACAAATACACCATCCCGGCCTCACCGGCCGTAACCCTGCAGCCGGGTCAGCACTATCTGATCCAATTGGCGAGCAACGGCGCCAACGGCGCGGCATTGCCGACTCCGGACGCCTCGACCACTGCGCTCAATCCCTCGGGAACGGCAGGCAAAATCGCCTTGCTCGGGCCGAACACAACGCTGTCTGCAACCAACGCTTGTCCGACGCCGACTTCCGGCACAGTCGTCGACTTTATTGGCTATGGCTCGACAGCAACCTGCTCAGAAGGCGGCACCACGAGCAGCACGACGGCGCCGGTTCCGAGCCTCACCACGGCGGATTTCCGCGCCGGCAGCGGCTGCACCGACTCGGACAACAACGCCGCCGACTTTTCCGCGGCCGCGGCCGGACCGCGCAATTCGGCCACCACCGTCGCGCCGTGCAGCGGCGGCGGCAGCAGCAATCCCAGCGTCGCGAGCAAATCGGCCACGCCGAGTTCGGTGGCGGCGGGCAACAACACCGAACTGAGCGTCACGGTCGCGCCGGGCACCGGCCCAGCGAGCAGCGGGCTCGCGGTCACGGTGGATTTGTCTTCGATCGGCGGCTCTGCCAGCTTTCCGTTGTACGACGACGGCACGCACGGCGACGGCGCGAGCGGCGACAACGTATTCGCGAATACCACAACGATCGGCGGTTCCGTGGCGACAGGCGGCTATTCGCTGCCGATCACGGTCACTGATGCGCAGAGCCGCACCGCGGCCGCAGCGAGCATCTCGCTGACGGTCATTCCCCCGCCGGAACCGCACACCATCATGGAGATCCAGGGGCACGGCGCGCGTTCGTCATTCGCCGGCAGCGGCACGACCCTCGGCACGACCTACGTCATCACTCCGAGCTCTGGACACCAGAACATCGTCACAGCAGTGGGCGCAAAGGGTTTCTTCATCCAAGACACCGCAGGCGACAACGACGTGACCACGTCCGACGGCGTCTACGTCTACATCGGTACCGCGCCGTCGGTGACGGTGGGTGATCTGGTCAGCGTCACCGGCCGCGTACAGGAATTCAGCGGCTCGACCGAAATCGCCGGCTCGCCGGCGTACAGCGTCGTCGGCCACGATGACAATTCGATTCCTGCGCCGTACGACCTGACCACGAATCTGCCGAGCACCGATCCGAGCACCGGTATCTGCACCGCGGCGGGTTCGGCCGTCGTCGTGCCTTCGCTCGACGGCCTCACGCGCAACGACGGCTACCAGGCCGCCAACTTCGCCTGCCTCGACGGCATGCTTGTGAAGATGAGCCACGGCATCGTCAATGCGCCGACGTACACCACGGCGAACAGCGGCACCATTCCTTCGCCGACCTCGCCGAACAATGGTTTCTATGTGGTCGCGGGCGGTTCGCGCTCATTCCGCAAACCGGGCATTCTCGGCAGCGATGTGAATCGCACCGCAAGCATCCCGACGTTCTGGGGCAATCCGGAACTGGTCCAGGTGTACTACCCCGGTCTCGGCGTCGCCGCGAGCAGCTTTCCGGCCGCGCCGAACATGCCTGCCGGCGGCATCTACAACGGCGGCCAGGAAATCAGCCTCACCGGCATCATCCAGGGCTTCCAGTCGGCGACCATGCCGGACCCGACCTACGAAATCTATCCGCGCTCGGGCTCCGATCTCGCCCTGATCAGTTCGCCGACCTACCCAGTGGCGGTCTCCGATCCGGTCGCCGGCAAGCTGACGATCGGCACGCAGAACATGCTGCACTTCTTCAACAACACCGCCGACGGCGCCGACACGAGCCAATACAACGACACGTGCGCGGGCACGGGTGCGGACGACACTTGCCCGACCGCAGCGCAGTACGCCACGCGCCTGAAGAAGATCTCGCTGCAGCTTCGCACCGTGCTCAAAGCACCGCTGGTGCAGGTGGCGCAGGAAGCGGAAAACTACAGCGTCCTCACCGATATCGCCAACCAGGTCCACAGCGACGACGCGTCGATCACCTATCACCCGTATCTGATCCCGGGCAACGATCCAGGCGGCATCAACATCGGCATCCTCGTGCGCGACGGCGTGACAGTGAATTCGGTGACGCAGATCTACGGCAACGCGATGACCACCGCCTGCAGCAGCGGCGGCACGTGTCTGCTCAACGACCGTCCGCCGGTGCTGCTCGATGCGGCGTATCAGGGCTACCGCTTCCGCGTGCTCGCGATCTACGACCGCTCGCTCGGCAACCTCGGTGTGAAGGACTATGTCGGCCAGAAGCGTCGTGAACAGGCCGAGCAGGTCGCCGCGATCGTGCAGGCGCTGCAAACCACCGGCAACTCTGTTTCCGGCAACGCACAGCAGGACAGCAGCGGCAGCGTCACGAACGGCGTCTACCCGCTCGCCGGCGACGAGACGGTGCCGGTGATCATCCTCGGCGATTTCAACGCCTACGAATTCAGCGACGGCTACGTCGACGTCACCGGCACGATCATGGGTACGGTCGATGCCGATACCACGCACAGCGTGTATCCGCCTACGGCCGGCTACGTGCGACCGAATCCGGTTCTGTTCGACACCGGCAGCGCGGTTTCGCAGGCCCAGCACTATTCGTACAACTTCCAAGGCCTGCTGCAGGAAATCGACCATATCCTGCTGACCTCGGTCGGACAGAGCGACTTCGTCTCGGTGCAAAGCGGACGCGGCAACTCCGATATCTCCGTTGCTTCGCTGACCCTGACTCAAGACAGCACGCCGATGCGCACGTCCGATCATGACGGCCAGGTCATCACGCTCGGCTATGTCGTGACGCCGAGCGCGGGCAACGGCGGCGCGATCAGCCCGGCGACGGTGCAGACCGTGTCGTCGACCAAGCCGGTCGTGTTCACGGTGACGCCGGACTCCGGCAACCAGGCGTCGGTGACCGACACCTGCGGCAGCGGCGGTGCGGCGGCCGGCAGTTTCGATTCCGGTACGAACACGTACACGATTCCGGTCGGCGTGAACAAGGATTGCCAGGTAACGGCAAGCTTCAGCGCAGGCCCGGTCTCGTACACGGTGACCACCGCGGTGAGCGGGGCCGGTGGCACGATCTCCGCACCGGCGCAGTCGTCGGTCGTTCAGAGCAGTTCGACCACCTTCACGGTCACAGCCCTGGGCGGCTACTCGATCGGATCGGTCACGGGCGATACCTGCTCGCCGAGCGTGCAGAGCGGCAACACCTACACCACCGGCGCGATCACCGCCAACTGCACGATCACGGCGACGTTCACGGCCGACCCGGTCAACGGTGCCTGTGGCAGCGACAGTGGCAGCACGTTCACCTCGCTCGCCTCCAACGACCCGAATCTTTGCAGCGCGGGCACGGTCACCGACTTCAGCGGCAGCGGTCCGTGGACCTGGACATGCTCCGGCAGTAACGGCGGCACCAACTCGTCGACTTGCTCGGCCGGCAAGGCCTACACGGTCACCGCGTCCGCCGGATCGAACGGTTCGATCACGCCGTCGTCGCAAAACGTCGCTTCCGGCAGCACGGCGAGCTTCACGGTGACGCCGGCGGCCGGCTATCGCGCCCTCGTTACTGGCGACACCTGCACGGTCACGCGCGTCGGCATCACGACCGCGTGGACGAGCAGCGCGATTACCGCGGACTGCGCAGTGACCGCGAACTTCGTCCCCGACTATGTCCCGCTTAATCCTGCACGTCTGATGGATACGCGCCCCGGCGCCGGCAACACGACGGTCGACGGCACGGCGCAAGGCATCGGAGCGATCGCTTCGCTTGGTACGTTCAAGCTGCCGGTCGCGAATCGTGGCGGCGTGCCTGCCTCGGGCGTGGTCGCAGTGGCGCTCAACGTCACCGCCATCGTGCCGACGCGTGGGGGTTATCTCACCGTCTGGTCGGGCAATGGCGCCGCACCGAACGCGGCCAACCTCAACCTCAATCCGGGCTACACGATCCCGAACCTCGTCATTTCGCAGATCGACAGCAACGGCGAGGTGTCGATCTACAACGGCGGCCTGGCCGCACAGGATGTCGTGGTCGACGTGCAGGGCTACTTCCCGGTCGGAACGTCCTATGTGCCGATGACGCCGGAACGCTACCTCGACACGCGCGCCGGCGGCACCACGATCGACGGCCAATACCAGGCCGGCGGCGCGGTAGCGAGCCAGGGACAACTCGATCTGGGCATCACCGGACGCACGTCGATTCCGGCCGCGAATGTGGGTGCCGTCGTCCTCAACGTCGCCGCAGTGCAGCCGACCAAGGTGGGCTTCATCACGGCGTGGCCCTTTGGCCAGACCCAGCCGAACGCGTCCAATCTCAATCTGAACCGCGGCCTGACCATTCCGAATCTGGTCATCTCCGGCCTTGGCTCGGGTCAGGTCTCGCTGTTCAACGGCAGCAACGATCCGACCAACCTTATCGCCGATGTGCAGGGCTGGTTCCCAAGCGATTCGAGCTTCACCACGCTGACGCCGGCGCGCTTGCTCGACACACGCGCCGGCAGCTCCACGATCGACACCCAGTATCAGGCCGGCGGCGCGATCGCCAGCGGCGATTCGGTCGATCTCACGGTGACCAACCGCGGCGGCGTGCCTGCTACCGGCGTGGGTGCGGTCGTGCTCAACGTCACTGCCGTACAGCCGACCAAGGGCGGCTTCATCACAGTGTGGCCGACGGGCTCGACGAGGCCGATGGTGTCGAACCTCAACCTCAACCCCGGCACGACGATTCCGAACCTGGTCATCGCCAAAGTCGGCAGCAACGGCCAAGTGTCGATCTACAGCGGCGGTGTCGCTCCGACCGATATCGTCGTCGACGTGCAAGGCTGGTTCCCCGGCGGACCGTAAACCTCCGCCATGCGCCGGATTCGTTCGCGGATCCGGCACTTATCCAACGGCGCGCACAACCTGCGCGCCGTTTTTTTGTCCTCAGGTTTTGCGCCGCGCCTTGCATCGGCGATGTCAACACTGCTATCTAGCACGTCCGCATCGCAGATCACGGCGGCACCGCGTGAGCATCGCAGCCAGTTTCGAAATCGAATACCTGCAGTATCTGGATGAGTCGGGCAAGCTCCTGCGCGAGGACGTGCCCGCGTTCGCGCGCGACGTGCGCGCGCTCGTCGAGCTGTACAAGCTGATGAGCTTCACCCGCACGTTCGACGGCAAGGCAATCGCCCTGCAGCGCACCGGCAAGCTCGGCACCTATGCGTCGTGCCTGGGCATGGAGGCGACGCACGTGGCCATCGGTTCGGCCCTTGCCGAGGACGACGTCTTCGTGCCGTTCTATCGCGACTACGGCGCGCAGTTCTATCGCGGAGTGAAACCGCGCGAGGTGTTGCTCTATTGGGGCGGCGACGAGCGCGGCAACGATTTCTCCGGCCCCGCGCACGACTTCGCCTGGAGCGTGCCAATCGCCACGCAATGCCTGCATGCAGCCGGCGCAGCGCTCGCGTTCAAGATCCGCAAGGAACCGCGCGTCGCGCTCGCCACGGTCGGCGACGGCGGCACCTCGAAAGGCGACTTCTATGCGGCGATCAACGCCGGCGGCGCGTTCACGCTGCCGCTGGTCATTGTTGTCGTCAACAATCAATACGCGATCTCGATTCCGCGCGCGCATCAGACCGCGGCGAAGACGCTCGCGCAAAAAGGCATCGCCGCCGGCATCGAAAGCATCCAGGTCGACGGCAACGATTTGGTCGCGATGCGCGTCGCGCTCGACCATGCCGTGAAACGCGCGCGGCATGGCCACGGCGCGACGCTGATCGAAGCGGTGACTTATCGCCTCTCCGATCACACCACGGCCGACGACGCGCGCCGCTACCGCAGCGAAGATGAGGTAAAGGCGGCGTGGGAAAAAGAGCCGATCAAGCGCCTGCGTGGCTACCTGCAAGGCATGAACGCCTGGACCGACGACGAGGAAAAGGAATGGCTCGCCGAGTGCAGCAAGCGTGTCGACGAGGAAATCGACGCCTATCTTGCGACCCAGCCGCAGCCGGTATCGGCGATGTTTGACTACACCTACGCGGAACTCCCGCTCGATCTCGAACGCCAGCGCGCCGATGCGCTCGCCGCGGCGAAGGGCTGAGGCGATGGCGCAGATCAATCTGATCGAAGGCATCACGATGGCGCTCGCACACGAGATGGCGCGCGATCCTGCCGTCGTCGTGCTCGGCGAAGACGTCGGCGTCAACGGCGGCGTGTTCCGCGCCACCGTCGGCCTGCAGCAGAAATTCGGCCCCGAACGCGTGATCGACACGCCGCTCGACGAGGCGATGATCGCCGGCCTCGCCGTCGGCCTGGCCGTGCAGGGTATGAAGCCGGTCGCCGAGGCGCAGTTCGAAGGCTTCATGTATCCGATGATCGACCAGATCGCCTCGCACGCGGCGCGCATGCGCACGCGCACGCGCGGGCGCCTGACCTGCCCGGCCGTGTTCCGCGCGCCGTGGGGCGGCGGCATCCATGCGCCCGAGCATCATTCCGAGGCGATCGAAGCGCTGTTCACCAACATCGCCGGCCTGCGTGTCGTGATCGCCTCCTCGCCGGGCCGTGCCTATGGCCTGTTGCTCGCCGCGATCCGCGATCCCGATCCGGTGATCTTCTTCGAGCCCAAGCGCATCTATCGCCAGCACAAGGAAGAAGTCGCCGACGACGGCGAAGCGCTGCCGCTCGACGTCTGCTTCGTGCTGCGCGGCGGCAGCGATGTGACGCTCGTGACCTGGGGCGCGCAGGTCAAGGAAACACTCGAAGCGGCCGACGCGCTCGCCGCCGAAGGCATCAGCGCCGAGGTAATCGACGTCGCCACGCTCAAGCCACTCGACTTCGACACAATCCACGAATCGGTGAAGAAAACGCATCGCTGCGTGATCGTGCACGAGGCGCCGTACACGGGCGGTTTCGGTGGCGAGATTGCCGCGCGTCTTGCCGAGCATGCGCTCTACGATCTGCACGCGCCAGTCGAACGCGTCGCCGGCTACGATGTGCCGATGCCGCTGTATAAGCTCGAAATGAACTATCTGCCGAGCACTGCGCGCATCGTCGCCGCGGCGAAGCGTACATTGGAAGCAAGCTGAATCGCACCGGGGGAAACGCCATGCATCTCGTCACGCAAATCTTGATCGGCTTCGTCGCGCTGCTGCATCTGTACTTCCTCGCCCTCGAGATGTTCTTCTGGGACAAGCCGCTCGGGCGCCGTGTGTTCAACCTGACGCCCGAATTCGCGACGGCATCGAAAACGCTGGCGGCCAACCAGGGCTTGTACAACGGCTTCCTTGCCGCCGGCCTGATCTGGAGTCTCGTGCTCGGTGGCCACGAAGGCTTCCACGTCGCGATCTTCTTCCTGACCTGCGTCATCGTCGCTGGCATCTACGGCGGACTGACGGTCAACAAGCGCATTTTCTTTTTCCAGGCGATGCCAGCGATCGTCGCCCTGATCATGCTGCACGCGCGTTGAGGTATCCGTGAGCGAAACAAAAACATTCCGTCTGCCCGATCTTGGCGAAGGCCTGCCCGACGCGACGATCGTCGAGTGGCTGGTCAAGCCCGGTGAAGCGGTCGCGCTCGATGCGCCGCTGATCTCGATGGAGACGGCGAAGGCCATCGTCGAAGTGCCGTCGCCCTACTCGGGGAAATTGGTAAAAGTACACGGAAACAATGGCGACGTGATCGCGACCGGCGCACCACTTGCTGATTTCGAGATCGATGCGAGCGCGCCGCAGCGCGCAGAGGGGCACTCGACCGGGCACCACGCTACGCCCGCGGCGACATCTTCCGCGCCGTCGACGGAGCGGCTCGATACCGGTACTGTCGTCGGCGAAATGTCGTCGAGCGATCGCGTCGTCAGCGAAGCCGCGGTCACTATCGGCGGCATCAAGGCCGTGCCGGCGGTGCGCGCGCTGGCAAAGAAACTCGGCGTCGATCTGTCGCGAGTGCCGCCGAGCGGCGCAGGCGGCGTGGTGACGATGAAGGACGTGCGTGATTTTTCGAGTCAACCACGCGCCACAGCAGCAAAGCAGGCCGGTGCACCAGTGCGCACCGAAGCGCGCCGTGCGCCGAGTAATCCTGCCCCGTTTCCAACATCGGAATCCGCACCGCAGGTGCGCGCGAATCCAGTGGACCCTGGCCATTTCGGCGAACCCCAGCAACTCAAAGGCGTACGTCGCAATATGGCGCGCGTCATGGCCGATGCGCAGTCGAAAGTCGTGCCGACGACACTCAATGACGATGCCGACATTCACGCCTGGCGCGCCGGCGAAAACGTCAGCGTGCGCCTGCTGCGCTCGATCACGACTGCATGCAAAGCCGTGCCCGCGCTCAACGCCTGGTTCGACGGCGAAAACCTGACGCGCACGCTGCACGAGCGCGTCGACATCGGCGTCGCGGTCGACACGGTCGACGGCCTGTTCGTGCCCGCACTGCGCAACGCGGACGTACTCGACGCACATGGTCTGCGCACCGCGCTCGATCATCTGATGCGCCAGGTGCGCGAACGCAGCATCCCACCCTCGGATCTGACCGGCTACACGATCTCGCTGTCGAATTTCGGTGTGTTCGCTGGACGCTATGCGACACCGATCGTCGTGCCGCCGACCGTTGCGATCGTCGCCGCGGGCAAGTTGCGTTACGAAGCGGTGCCGGTCATTGGCGGCATCGAAGCGCATCGCGTGATTCCGCTGTCGCTGACCTTCGATCACCGCGCCTGCACGGGTGGCGAGGCGGCGCGCTTCCTCAAGGCGATGCTCGAAGACCTTGCCCTTCCGGAATAGCCATTGGCACATTGACGTTGTGCGCAACCGGGCGTATACCATTGCGCCCAGCCTGATCCGGAATGAAATGAAGCGTAACGGATTGAAGCCCATCGAGACGAATCAAACTCGATTGACCGCAGACGAGCGCGCGCTCGTGACTGCAGCGAAGAAAGCGAGACTGCGCGCACATGCGCACCAGTCGCAGTTCAAGGTCGGCGCCGCGGCGCGCTACGGCAATGAAATCGTACTCGGCTGCAATGTCGAATCGGATGTCTACGGACTGACCAACTGCGCCGAACGCACCGCCGTATTCTCGGCTCACGCGAGCGGCGTCGCGCGCAAGGGGCTGCGCATGATCGCGGTCATCGCCGACTCGCCCGAACCGGTCACGCCCTGCGGTGCCTGCCGCCAGGTGCTGTTCGAACAGGGCGGCCCTGACCTGCGCGTCATCATGTGCAACACGCGCGGCGACGTGCGCGTGGCGACGCTGGCCGAACTGCTGCCCGGCGGCTTCCGCCTCGAAACCGCGCCGAGGCGCCGCGCCGCCGCCGTGGCGAAGCCGCGCAAGGCCATCCGGCGCAGCTGAGCCCATGCATCACAGTCGCATCAGCGCCTATGTCCTCGACTGCAAGGTCGACGACCTGAAAGACGCGGCGGAGTTCTGGAGCAAGGCCCTCGGCCGCCCGGTGGAAACGTTCGACCAGGACGGCGACGGCAGATACGCTGAGTTGAAGACCGACGCCGACGAACCGTTCCTGCTCCTGCAGCGCGTCGATCACGCAGCGCGCATCCATCTCGATATCGAAACCGACGACCTCGACGCCGAAGTTGCGCGCCTCGAAGCGCTCGGCGCGACGCGCATCGCCTTCGTCAAACGCTGGTGGATCATGCAGGCGCCGACCGGGCATCGCTTCTGCGTCGTGCGCAAGCAGCGCGCGGAATTCGGACCGCATCTGAATCAATGGGACTAAACAGGGGACGCTTGTGATCCGTCACGCCATTCGCTTCGCCATCGCGCTGGTGAGCGTCGCCACGTGCGCGCACGCGGCCGAGAAAGACTATGTCGCTTACTCGCAGCCGACGATCGCCTTCGTCCATGCCAACATCGTCGACGGCACCGGCGCGAAAGTCCGCCGCGATCAGACGCTCATCGTCGATAAAGGCCGCATCGTCGCGCTCGGCGACGCTCGGCGCGTAAAGATTCCGGCCGACGCGCAGCAGATCGACGCGCACGGCAAAACGCTGTTGCCCGGATTCGTGATGATGCATGAGCATCTGTTCTATCCGACCGGCAATCTCGCCTACACCGAAATGGTGTACAGCTTTCCGCGCCTCTACCTCGCCGGCGGCACGACGACGATGCGCACCGCGGGCACGATGATGCCGTACGCCGATCTCAACCTACGTCGCGAAATCGACAAAGGCACGATCGCCGGTCCCGACATCGACGTCACCGCGCCCTATCTCAACGGCCCCGGGCTGCCGATCCTCGGTGTCAACGCACTCGGCAACGCCGATGATGCCGAACGCATGGTCAACTACTGGGCGGATGAGGGCGTGACTTCGTACAAGGCCTACATGCACATCCGCCGCGACGAACTGCGGCGCATCATCGAGGTCGCGCACCGGCGCGGCCACAAGGTCACCGCACATTTGTGCTCGGTGACCTACCGCGAGGCCGCTGACCTCGGCATCGACAATCTCGAACACGGCTTCTTCGTCGCTTCCGATTTCGTCAAGGACAAGCAGCCCGACGTTTGCCCAGGTGCCGCAGTAAGGTCATCTCTTGCGGCGCTCGACATCGATTCGCCCGAGGTCAAAGCGCTGGTCAAATATCTCGTCGATCGTCACGTCGCGCTGACCTCGACGCTGACGGTATTCGAAACCTTCGTCTCCGGCCGCCCCAAAGCGCCGCAAGCCGCGCTCGATCTGTTGATTCCGGAAATCCGCGCGCAATACGAAAAAAGCTGGGACGGCGTGCAGGCCAAACCAACGCCGGAGCAGACCGCGATGCTCTCCAAACTCGGCAAACTGGAAAAGCGTTTCGTCGAGGCCGGCGGCCTGCTGATGGCCGGCACCGACCCGACCGGCTACGGCGGCGTGATCCCCGGCTATTCGAGCAAGCGCCAGATCGAGCTGCTCGTCGAGAACGGCTTCCGTTTCGAGGACGCGATCAAGATCAGCACGCTGAACGGCGCGAAGTTCCTTGGTCGCGACAAGGACGTCGGCACACTCGAAGTCGGTAAGCGCGCCGATATCGCCGTCGTCGACGGCGACCCGCTCGCGCAGACGAGCGCGATCGAGAACATCCCGCTCGTGTTCAAGAACGGCGTCGGCTACAAGACCGAGGCGATCTTCGCGGCGATGAAGAACACGGTCGGCCTCAACTGAGCCGACCGCGGTGTCACTGCGCGGCTTCGACCGCTTCCATCGCCTCGCGTGCCGCGGCCATCGCTGACTTCGCGTCGGCGAAGCCGCCTTGCGTTTTCAGCACGTTGCGCTTGGCGTCGAGCACCTTGAACGCGAACGCCTCGGCTTCGCGGAACACGACCGGCTGCAGCGCCGGCTTGTCGCTGCGTGTCGCCGGTTTTGCTTCCGTTTCGATGCTTGCGCGCAAATCACGCAATCCCGCCGCGTAGCGCAGCTTGTCGAGAAAGGGTGCCACAAGCGCACGCGCCCGCACGGCGCCCGCGCGAAGGGTGTCCTCAATCTCGGCAGGCTTGGCGATCAACGCATCGTAACGTTCGCGCATCGGCGCGAGTTCCACGTCGAGACGCTCGAACAGCTTCTGCTTCGCATCGCCCCAGCCGATGCCGTCGGCAAACGCCTGGCGCATCGCCGCGGTTTCCTCTGCACTCGCGAAGGCCTGGTAGATGCTGAAGATGTTGGAATCGTCGGGATTCTTCGCCTCGCCCGGCGCGAGCGAGTTCGTCACGATACCCAGAATCGCCTTGCGCAACTCCTTCGCCGGCAGCCAGAGCGGAATCGTGTTGTTGTAGCTCTTCGACATCTTGCGGCCATCGAGGCCCGGAAGGGTCGCCACGTTCTCTTCGATCGCCGCCTCGGGCAGCGTGAAGAATTCGCCACCGTAGAGATGGTTGAAGCGCTGGCCGATGTCGCGCGCCATTTCGATATGCTGGACCTGATCACGCCCGACCGGCACCTTATTCGCGTTGAAGATCAGGATGTCGGCCGCCATCAAAACCGGATACATGTACAGGCCCGCGGTCACGCCCGCATCAGCGTCTTCGCCTTGCGCGCGGTTCGCGTCGTTCGCCGCCTTGTAGGCGTGTGCACGATTCAGCAGGCCTTTCGCGGTGACGCAGGTGAGCAGCCAGGTCAGTTCGGGAATGGCGGGAATGTCCGACTGCCGGTAAAAATATACTTTTTCCGGATCAAGTCCGCAGGCCAGCCAGCTCGCCGCGATCTCGAGCGTTGAGCGCTGGATGCGCGCCGGATCGTCGCACTTGATCAGCGCGTGGTAGTCGGCAAGGAAGTAGAACGACTCGGCGTCCGCGTTGCGGCTCGCCGCGATCGCCGGCCGGATCGCGCCGACGTAGTTGCCGAGGTGCGGGGTACCGCTCGTGGTGATGCCGGTGAGGATGCGGGTTTTCGAGGTCATTCTTGCGGTAACGCTGCGTGGAACCTGCAGTTTAAGCGATTGCCGGCGCCCCTGCGCAGGACGCGGCTTAACCCCGGCAGCCATGCCGTCCCGTTGCATCGATCACCAACCCAACGGAGATCTCGATGAAAACCCTGCTTTCGCTGCTCACTTTGGCCGCGCTGTCCTGTGTGCCGCTCGCCCGCGCGGGCGATCTCGTCGACCTGCGCGTGGTCGACCGCGACACCGGCACCGTCCTGCCCACCTACGCGCGCGACGGGAAGATCTACATCGCCGGCATGCCCGGCCATCGCTACAGCGTGCGTATCGAGAACCGCATCGGCGAGCGCGTGCTTGCGATACTGTCGGTCGATGGCGTCAACGCAGTCACCGGCCAGACGGCGAGCCCGGACCAATCCGGCTATGTGCTCGATCCGTATCAAAGTACCGAGATCACCGGTTGGCGCAAGAGCATGAGCGAAGTTGCGCAGTTCAATTTCACCACGCTTTCTGGCAGTTACGCCGCGCGCACCGGGCGGCCGGAGAACGTCGGCGTGATCGGCGTCGCCGTGTTCCGCGAGAAACCGCTCGACCTGCCCTGGCGCGAAGGCAAGATCGCGAATGCTCCGCTGGCCGACCGCTACACGCCGCCGGCGCCGCCCGCCCAGCCCGCATCATCCTTGCCGGCACCGGCCTCCGTTCCGTCGGGCGGGGCTGAAACGGCTTCCGCCCCTGCGAAATCGGCGGCGGCGGACAGTCTGGCGCGCGCGGAACCCGCCGCCAACGAGTCCATGGCGCAAAGACGAAAGGAAGAATCCCTCGGCACTGGCCACGGCGCGCGCGAGCTTTCGCGCATCACCTATACCCAGTTCACGCGCGCCGGCACGCAGCCGAACGAGGTCGTTTCGGTGTGGTACGACAGCTACAACAACCTCGTCGCGCGCGGCGTGATTCCGCAGCCGCCGCCCCCGCGGCGCTTCGTCGAACCGCAGGCGTTTCCGGGCGGATTCGTGCCCGATCCGAAAAGCTGATACCGGCGCGAGGGGCGAAAATCCTTTCGTCATGCGGCGCGGGAAGGGATAATAGATGCCCTTCCCATTCCGCATCGCCCCGGCTCAGGTCGCGCGATGCCATCGAGTTCCCATGTCCGCACCTGCTTCCGGCGAATCGCCCGCCACCACCACGTTCCGCGACCTCGCTCTGCGCGAGGAACTGCTCAAGGTGCTCACCGACCTGGGTTACGAGTCGCCCTCGCCGATCCAGGCCGCGACGATTCCGCACCTGCTTGAGGGCCGCGACGTGCTCGGCCAGGCGCAGACCGGCACGGGCAAGACCGCCGCGTTCGCTCTGCCGACCCTGCAGCGCCTCGACCTGCGCAAGAGCAAGCCGCAGGTGCTGGTCCTCGCGCCGACGCGTGAGTTGGCGATCCAGGTCGCCGAAGCATTCCAGCGCTATGCACAGCATCTGCCGGGCTTCCATGTGCTGCCGATCTACGGCGGCCAGGCCTACGGGCCGCAGCTCGGCGGCCTGCGCCGCGGCGTCCACGTCGTCGTCGGCACGCCGGGGCGCGTGATCGACCATCTCGAACGCGGCTCGCTCGATCTGTCCGAATTGACGACTCTAGTGCTTGACGAAGCCGACGAAATGCTGCGCATGGGCTTCATCGACGACGTCGAAGCGGTGCTGAAGAAGACGCCGCCGACGCGCCAGATCGCGCTGTTCTCGGCGACGATGCCGAGCCAGATCAAACGCATCGCGCAGACCTATCTGCGCAACCCGGTGGAAGTGAAAATCGCGTCGAAGACGACGACCGCGGCGAACATCCGCCAGCGCTATTGGCTGGTCAGCGGCGTACAAAAACTCGACGCGTTGACGCGCATCCTCGAAGCCGAACCGTTCGACGCGATGATCGTGTTCGCGCGCACCAAGCAGGCGACCGAGGAGCTCGCCGAACGCCTGCAGGCGCGCGGTTTCGCTGCCGCGGCGATCAACGGCGACATCGTCCAGGCGCAGCGCGAGCGCACGATCGGCCAACTCAAGGACGGCAAGATCGACATCCTCGTGGCGACCGACGTCGCCGCGCGCGGTCTCGACGTCGAACGCATCAGCCACGTGCTCAACTACGACATTCCGAACGACACCGAACCCTACGTGCACCGCATCGGCCGCACCGGCCGCGCGGGACGCAGCGGCGAGGCGATCCTGTTCGTCGCCCCGCGCGAACGCGGCATGTTGCGCGCAATCGAGCGCGCCACAAGGCAGACGATCGAACCGATGCAATTGCCGTCGGTGGAAACGGTCAATGAAGCGCGTGTAGCGAAATTCAAGGATCGCATCACCTCCGCGCTCGCCGCCGACAGCCTCGGCGTATTCCGCAACGTCATCGAAGCCTACGAGCGCGAGCACAACGTGCCGGCGATCGAGATCGCCTCCGCGCTCGCGCGCCTCGCGCAGGGCGACAAATCGCTGCTGCTTGAAGCGCCGGCGAAATCGGAGAAACGCGAATTTCCCAAGCGCGAATATCCGACGAAGGACACCGCCGCGCACAAGCCGCGTCCCCGTCGCGAGGAGCGCACGCCGTTCGAATCCGCGCCGCGCGAGAACCGATTCCGCGATGCGGAGAAGCCGGTGAAGCGCCACGACGAGAGCGACCGGCCGGCACGCAGGCCGCATGACGACGCGCATCGGGAAAAGCCGCGCGAGCGCACGCAGGAACACGGCATGGAAACCTTCCGCATCGAAGTCGGCCACACCCACGGCGTCAAACCGAACAACATCGTCGGCGCGATCGCCAACGAAGCAGGCCTCGAGTCCAAACACATCGGCCGCATCGACATCCGCGACGACTACAGCCTGATCGATCTGCCCGAGGGCATGCCGCCGGAGCTGCTCGCGCATTTGAAGAAGGTCTGGGTCGCGGGGCAGCGGCTGCGCATCAGCCGTGATACGGATGGCGATGGCATGCACGCGCCAAAGCGCGCGGCGCATGCGAAAGACAAGCCGGCGCATAACCCAGCGAAAAAGAAAAAGCGCTTTTGATTCTCGCTCGTCATTCCCGCGTGCTTCTGGCGGGAATGACGGCAAAGAGTAACTTCAGCTGCGCATCAACGTCGATTTGCCGAACAGGCTCTCGACGAGATCCACCGCCAGCTTGCCGGTCTGATTGCGCTTGTCGAACGCGGGATTCAATTCGACGATATCGAGCGAACCGAGCCGTCCCGTGTCGGCGATCATCTCCATGACGAGCTGCGCCTCGCGGTAGCCCGGTCCGCCGCGCACGCGTGTGCCGACGCCGGGGGCGATGCTCGGATCGAGGAAGTCGACGTCGAAGCTGACGTGCACATGCGTCGATTCGTCCACGCCGTCGAGCGCCTCTTCCATCGCGCGGCGCATGCCGATCTCGTCGATATAGCGCATGTCATAGATGTCGAGGCCGGCATCGTGCACGAGCTTGCGCTCGCCCTCGTCGACCGAGCGGATGCCGATCTGGCGGATCGCGTCCTTGTCGAGCATCGGCGCGGCTCCGGCGAGTTCGGTCAACTCGCGCGGACCGAAACCACACAGGCAGGACACGGGCATGCCGTGAATGTTGCCCGACGGCGTGATCGTGGACGTGTTGAAATCGGCATGCGCGTCGAGCCAGAGCACGCGCAGTTTCTTGCCTGCCTCGCGGCAATGACGCGCGACCGCACCGATGGAACCGATCGCCAGGCAATGGTCGCCGCCGAGCAGGATCGGCAGACGGTCGATCGTCAGTTCAGCCGCGATCGCCTGCATCACCGCGCGATTCCATTCGACGACTTCGCCGAGATGGCGATAGCCTGCGCGTGGCGGCTGCCACGGGTTGAACGGACCGGCGACGTTGCCGCGGTCGACGACGTCGAGGCCGCGCGCGCGCAGCGCCTCTGCAATGCCGGCGACGCGCAACGCCTCGGGGCCCATCGACGCGCCGCGATGGCCAGCGCCGATGTCGGTCGGCGCGCCGATCAGAGATACAGGTGTAAATTGCTGCATTTTATACCTTTAGCCAAATACCGGATGCTCTGCGACGCACGAAGAACGCCGTTCCTGTCGACCTCGACGGGCGGCGAATTCTAATGCCCGACGCTGTCACGGTGTGCCCCGGAAACTCATGTTATGCTGCGATCGAGGTCACATTATCGCCTGCGCTTCTCGCGCCGCGAATCACCCACCCAATCACGGAGACGCAATTCCATGAGCGGACTGATCGACAACATCATAGGCCAACTCGGCCCGGGCCAGATCGACGCGATTGCCAAGCAGCTCGGCACCGATCCGCAGACCACGCAGGCGGCGATTGAACAGGCGCTGCCGCTGATCGTCGGCGGCATGGCGAACAACGCGAGCACGCCCGAAGGCGCCGGCGCGCTACACAATGCACTGCAGGGCCATACCGGCACGGAAATTTCCGATGTGCTCAACGGCGTTCTCGGCGGCGGCTCAGCCGGCGCGGGCGGCGGTCTCGGCGGTTTGCTCGGCGGCCTCCTCGGCGGCGGCCAGCAAGGCGGCGGTGGACTCGGCAGCGTGATCGGCAGCGTTCTCGGCGGCGGCCAACAGCAAGGCGGCGTCAATCCCGGCATCGGCGGCGCCATCCTCGGCCATGTCTTCGGTAACAAGGTCGACGCGGCCAATCAGGGCCTCGGCCAGACAACCGGCCTGGGCACGGCGGGCGCGGGACAGCTGATGGCCATCCTCGCGCCGATCGTGATGAGCGTGCTGGCCAATCAAACTCACAGCCAGGGGCTGTCGCCCGGCGGCCTCGGCAGCGTGCTCGGCCAGCAGGCGCAGGCCACGCAGCAGCAGGGCGGCCTCGCCGGCGGTCTGCTCAATGCCGTGCTCGACCACAACGGCGACGGCAAGATCGACCTGTCGGAAATGATGCAGGCGGCTGGCGGCCTGATGGGCGCGCTCGGCGGCCGGCGCACGGTCTGACTTTTCGCAATGACGGCGGCGGGCACACGGCCCGCTTCCGGCAGAGATATCGGTCGCACGGCCTCGTGCAATGCGCGCGCCGAAATGGTTCTATCGAAGTGGTTCTGGAACCGCGCAGCGATTCTGCTAGGGTGCGCGCATGAACCATGCCCGCGTCGCCGCCGACATCGATCTGCATATCGCGTTGACTCGCGACGGTTACGCCTTTGTCGAGCACACACACATGCGCAAGCTGCTCGATGCCGTCGGCAGCCTCGACGACTGGCCGGCATTCGCGGCGAGCTGGAACGATCTCGCCCTCGACACCTATCTCGCCGACTTCGGCCGCTACCGCCGCCGCCGCCATGCAGTGTTCCGCATTGACCGCAGCGGCGCGATCGCGCGCGAGACGCATCAGCCGCATTATCAGAGTCGCGAATACAACGCGCTGCAGGGCGGCATCGAACGCTGGTTCGAGCCCCTCGATGACTCGATCGTTTCCGGCGCCAGCCTGCAAACGATCCTGCGTTTATCTCTTGCCACATTCAGCCCTCTCGCACCCGATGTGGAAAGCTGGCACACCGAAGTCCATCAATTCCGCATCGAAGCACGGCCGAACGAACCCGGCCAACCGACGCCCGAAGGCGTGCATCGCGACGGCGTCGACTACGTGCTCGTGCTGCTGGTTGATCGCATCAACATTGCCAGCGGCACGACGACGATCCACGACGCCGCGACGCGCAAGCTGCTCGGCAGTTTCACGTTGACACGCCCGTTCGATGCGGCACTTGTCGACGATGCGCGCGTGTTTCACGGCGTCACCCCGGTCGAGGCGATCGATCCCTCCAAGCCGGCATATCGCGACGTGCTCGTAGTGACGTTCAAGCGTCGGTAGACGCGTTGTCGCAGCGTCGTCGGGCCGCCACAGGCCCTGTGCTATAGTCCTGAAGAAAGCCAACAACCACGCGGTGCGCAAGGCATCGCCCGGGGAAACACCGCACATGTCGTCGAACAAAGCGAACGATCTCAAGCAAGCCGCCCTCGACTATCACCGTTCGCTGCCACACGGCAAGATCAAGGTCACACCGACCAAGCCGATGGTCACGCAGCGCGACCTGTCGCTGGCGTATTCGCCGGGCGTCGCGGCGGCGTGCGAGGCGATCGTCGCCGATCCGTCCGAAGCGGCGAAGGTCACTGCGCGCGGAAATCTCGTCGGCGTGATCACGAACGGCACCGCCGTGCTCGGCCTGGGGCCCATCGGCCCGCTCGCGGCCAAGCCCGTCATGGAAGGCAAGGGCGTGCTGTTCCAAAAATTCGCCGGCATCGACGTGTTCGACATCGAAGTCAATGAGCGCGATCCGGACAAGCTCGTCGACATCATCGCCGCACTCGAGCCGACCTTCGGCGGCATCAACCTCGAGGACATCAAAGCACCCGAATGCTTCGAGGTCGAGCGCAAGCTGCGCGAGCGCGTGAAGATTCCGGTGTTCCACGACGATCAGCACGGCACCGCGATCATCGTCGGCGTCGCCGTGATCAATGCGCTGCACATCATCGGCAAGAAGATCGGCGACGTGAAGCTCGCCGCCTCGGGCGCGGGCGCGGCGGGCATCGCCTGCCTCGACATGCTGGTGCGTCTCGGCGTGAAGCCGGACAACATTCTCGTCAACGACAAGGACGGTGTGCTCTATCAGGGCCGCCCGGGCCTGTCCGGTGAACTCGAGCGCTACGCGCGCAACACCGCGGCGCGCACCCTCGCCGACATCGTCAACGGCGCGGACATTTTCCTCGGTGTCTCCGCCGGCGGCGTGTTGACGCAGGACATGGTGAAGACGATGGCGGACCAGCCGCTCATCCTCGCGCTCGCCAATCCGACGCCGGAAATCTTGCCGGAACTGGCCAAGGAAGTGCGTCCCGACGCGATCATCGCGACCGGCCGCTCGGACTATCCGAACCAGGTCAACAATGCGTTGTGCTTTCCGTACATCTTCCGCGGCGCGCTCGACGTGGGCGCGACGACGATCAACGCGCAGATGGAAGTCGCCTGCGTGCACGCAATCGCGGAACTCGCACGGCGCGAGACGTCCGACGTGGCCGAGCGCGCCTACAGCCTCGGCGACAACCACCTCACGTTCGGCCCGGAATACCTGATTCCGCAGCCGTTCGACCCGCGCCTGCTCGTCTCCGTCGCACCCGCGGTCGCGCGTGCGGCGATGGAGTCCGGCGTGGCGACGCAGCCGATCACCGATCTGCGCGGCTACACCGAGAAACTTTCGCAGTTCGTGTTCCGCACGACGGCGCTGATGAAGCCGCTGTTCGATCGCGCCCGCGCCGACGTCAAGCGCATCGCCTTCGCCGAAGGCGAGGAAGACACGGTGCTGCGCGCGGTGCAGGTGATCGTCGACGAAGGCTTGGCCAAGCCCATTCTGATCGGCCGCCCGGCGGTGATCGAGAAGCGCATCAAGCGCCTCGGCCTGCGTATCCGTGCCGGCGAGCATTTCGAGCTGACCAACGTCGACGACGATCCGCGCTACGACGAGTATTGGAATTACTACCACAAGCTCAACGCGCGCCGCGGCACGACCCCGGCGCTGGCCAAGGCGATGATCCGCACGCGGGTGACGCTGATTGCGGCGATCATGGTCGCGCGCGGCGAAGCCGACGGCATGATCACCGGCCTCGTCGGCACCTACCAATCCAAGCTCAACTACATCCGCAACGTGCTGCCGCTCGACCCCGACGTCTGCGCGCCGTCGGCGATGACCTGCGTGCAGAACGATCGCGGCGCGTTCTTCTTCATCGATACGCACGTGCAGCCGGACCCGACCGCCGAGCAGCTCGCCGAGGCGACGCTGCAGGGCGTGCTGCGCCTGAAGATGTGGGGCATCAAGCCCAAAGTCGCCCTGCTCTCGCACTCGAACTTCGGCGGCTACGCGACGTCGAGCTCGCTGAAGATGCGACGCGTGCTCGAACTCGTACGCGCGGCCGATCCGGGTCTCGAAATCGACGGCGAAATGCAGGCCGACACCGCGCTCAACGAGGCGGTGCGCGTACGCATCTTCCCGGATTCGACGCTGACCGGCACCGCCAACGTCTTCGTCTGCCCGAACATGGACGCGGCGAACATCGCCTACAACCTGGTGCGGCAGTTGACCGAGGGCGTGGCGATCGGACCGATCCTCATGGGCATCTCGAAGCCCGCGCATATCCTCACGCCGGTGTCGACCGTGCGCCGCGTGGTCAACATGACCGCGGTGGCCTGTGTCGAGGCGCAGATCCGCGCACAGCTCGGCGGCGCCCACAGCGGCACGCCCTGAGCGGCCGACCTGCGGCCGCAAAACCGGCACCGCGGCAACATTTCCCGATGCTCCCACCGGAGCGGGCGTTGCTCGCCGGCGCGCTGCTGTCGCGCAAAATTATTGCGTTACTGTCACGTGCGACGACACCGGCGGTCGGTTAGACTTTATGGTGACAACTCAGCCAAATTTAGACTTACGTTTGCATAAGGCGCTCGCGGAGGGAAAGACATGAACAAGCTCGACGACATACTCAACCAGGATATCGACCCTACCGAAACGCGCGAATGGACCGAATCGCTCGACGCGGTGATCACCGCCGACGGGCCGGAACGCGCGCACTTCCTGCTCGAGAAAATGGTCGATGCGACGCGCCGCGCGGGTGGGCATCTTCCTTTCCAGCCGACGACCGAATACATCAACACGATTCCGCCGCATCTGGAGGCGAAGAGCCCCGGCGACTCGGAAATGGAATGGAAAATCCGCTGTCTGGTGCGCTGGAACGCGATGGCGATGGTCGTGCGCGCGAACCGCAAGCCGGGTGATCTCGGCGGCCACATCGCCAGCTTTGCCTCGTCCGCGACCCTGGTCGACGTCGGCTTCAACCATTTCTGGCGTGCGCCGAGCGAGAACCATCCGGGCGACCTCGTCTTCCACCAGGGCCATGCGAGTCCCGGTGTGTATGCGCGCTCGTTCCTCGAAGGCCGCATCGGCGAGGATCAGCTCGATCTGTTCCGCATGGAAGTTGCGGGCAAGGGTCGCGGACTGTCTTCGTATCCGCATCCTTGGCTGATGCCGGACTATTGGCAGGCGCCGACAGTGTCCATGGGCTTGGGCCCGCTGCAGGCGATCTATCAGGCGCACGTAATGCGCTATCTGGAAAACCGCGGGCTGATCCCGAAGAGTGACCGCAAAGTGTGGTGCTTCATCGGTGACGGCGAATCGGACGAGCCGGAGACGCTCGGCGCGATCTCGCTCGCCGGCCGCGAGAAACTCGACAACCTGATCTTCGTCCTCAACTGCAACCTGCAGCGCCTCGATGGCCCGGTGCGCGGCAACGGCAAGATCATCCAGGAACTCGAAGGCGTGTTCCGCGGCGCCGGCTGGAACGTGATCAAGCTCGTCTGGGGCAGCTACTGGGATCCGCTCCTCGCACGTGACACCAAGGGTGTACTGCGCAACCTAATGATGGAAACGGTCGACGGCGAATACCAGGCCTGCAAAGCCTTCGGCGGCGCGTATACGCGCGAGCACTTCTTCGGCAAGTATCCGGAAACGGCGGAGATGGTGCGCAACCTCTCCGACGACGACATCTGGCGCCTCAATCGCGGCGGCCACGATCCGCACAAGGTCTACGCGGCGTACCACGAGGCGGTCAACACGCCGGGCATGCCGACCGTGATCCTGGCGAAGACAGTCAAGGGTTATGGCATGGGCGCGTCGGGCGAGTCGCTCAATCCGACCCACCAGCAGAAGAAGCTCGACAACGAAGCCGTGCGCGCATTCCGCGACCGCTTCCGCATTCCGATTGCGGACGACAAGGTCGACCAGGTTCCTTACTACCATCCGGGCAAGGATTCGCCGGAAGTGAAATACATGCTCGAGCGCCGCGCCGCGCTCGGCGGCTTCCTGCCGCAGCGCCGGCGCAAGAGCACCTCGTTCCAGGCGCCCGATCTTTCCGCGTTCGAGCAGATCACCAAAAGCTCGGGCGATCGCGAGATCTCGACGACGATGGCATTCGTGCGCGGCATCAACCTCCTGCTGCGCGACAAGGGCCTCGGCCAGCGCATCGTGCCGATCGTCGCCGACGAAGCGCGCACGTTCGGTATGGAAGGCATGTTCCGACAGATCGGCATCTATGCGCCGTTCGGTCAGAAATACAAGCCGCAGGACGCCGATCAGCTCATGTACTACCGCGAAGACATCAAGGGCCAGGTGCTGCAGGAAGGTATCAGCGAGCCCGGCGCGATGAGCGCATGGATCGCCGCGGCGACCAGCTACTCGGTATCGAACGTGCCGATGCTGCCGTTCTACATCTACTACTCGATGTTCGGCTTCCAGCGCATCGGCGATCTCGCCTGGGCGGCGGGCGACATGCGCGCGCGCGGATTCCTCGTCGGCGGCACGGCAGGCCGCACCACGCTCAACGGCGAGGGCCTGCAGCACGAGGACGGCCACAGCCATCTGTTCGCCGCCAACATCCCGAACTGCAAGGCCTACGATCCGACGTTCTCGTACGAAGTCGCCGTCGTCATGCAGGACGGCGTCCGGCGGATGATGCAGGAGCAGGAAGACGTCTACTACTACGTCACCGTGATGAACGAGAACTACGCACACCCGGATCTGCCGAAGGGTGCGGAGGAAGGCATCATCAAGGGCATGTACCTGTTCAAGGATGCAGGCAAGCCGAAGAAGAACGAACCGCGCGTGCAGTTGCTCGGCAGCGGCACCATCCTGCGCGAGGCGATCGCCGCGGCGGAACTGCTCGAGAAGGAATTCGGCGTCACTGCCGACATCTGGAGCTGCCCGAGCTTCTCCGAATTGCGCAAGGAGGGCTTCGACGCCGAGCGCTGGAACCGCCTGCATCCCGAAGACAAGCCGCGCGTGCCGTACGTGACCCAATGCCTCACCGATCGCGCCGGCCCCGCCGTCGCCGCCACCGACTACGTGCGCGAGTACGCCGACCAGATCCGCGCCTTCATGCCCGACGGCAAGAAGTACACGGTGCTCGGTTGCGATGGCTACGGCCGTTCAGACACGCGCGACAATCTGCGCCGCTTCTTCGAAGTCGACCGCTACTACATCGCCCACGCCGCCATCGCCGCGCTCGCCGCCGAAGGCAAGATGAGCGCCAAGGACGTCGCCCGCGCGATCAAGACGTGGAAGATCGATGCGGACAAGCCGAATCCGTTGACGGTGTAGTCTTATTGCTGCGGCGAGACGGGCGACGCTCGCCTTGCCGCAGCCATGCAATTTGCTGGCGTTTCAGATTCCAACGAAAACTCTCGGCACGGAGCGAGGCTTGAATACCACGGACACAGCGGTAATCGAGAATCCCTATAAAACACCCGATGCGCGTGTAGCCGATGCAGAAGAACGGCTGAGCCCCACGCTTTTCTATGTCGTCGCGCCGCGCAAATTTCTTCTGCTGATGATCGGCACGTTCGGGCTCTACAGCATTTATTGGTTTTACGAGAATTGGGCGCTGCTCAATCGAAAGCACAAGGCCTATTGGCCGGTCGCGCGGGGTATCTTTTCCATCTTTTTCGCGCACTCGCTGTTTGCGGAAGTCGATCGCGTCATACGCGGGTCGGATCCGCCGCGCAAATTCTCGTGGTCGCCGAGTACGCTTGCCACCATCTACGTCGTAAGTTCGCTGATTTCCAACATATGCGACAGGCTTTCGATGAAGGACATTGGATCGCCTGTGACGGACCTGCTGCCTCTCGCCATGCTGGTTCCGACCGTGCTCGTGCTTTATCGCGCCCAACACGCCATCAATTTTGCCGAGGGTGATCCCGACGGCGCGCGCAATCGAACTCTCACGGCCGCCAACATCTTCTGGCTGGTGTTGGGTGCCGTGTGGTGGCTTTTGATTCTCGTGGGGACCTACATCACCTTGTTCGACCCGGACATCCAATAAGCCGGGATCACAGTGCACTGCCCGTCATCGAAGATACGGACAAAACTGTTAGTGCGCCGGAATCGTGCATGAGCCTGTTCGATCCCCGGCACGTTGCTGAAGCCTATCGCCGCCGGCAGCATCACTATTTCTACGCTCGCGGCAAGCTAGCCACCGATCCACTATATGCGGGAGTTGGCGCGGCTCTCTCTGGAACGCAGGCGCCCCTGCTTGATCTCGGCTGTGGCATCGGGCTACTCGCGCACACGCTGCGCGCGCAGGAATTTGCCGGCGACTACCTCGGTGTCGATAACGACGCGAAAAAGATTGCCGCAGCACGAGACGCTGCCGAGCGCGCGGGCCTTCGCGACGTGCGTTACAACTGCATCGATCTCGCCACGGAACCTTTCCCTTCGCATCGCGGCAGCGTAGCGCTGCTCGACGTGCTGCAGTTCGTACCGGAAGCGGCCGCCACGGAACTGATCGAACTTGCGGCCGCCTGCATTGTGCCGGGCGCGCGCCTGGTTATTCGCAGCGGGCTGGAGAACGCCGATGCGCGCACGCTATTCACGCGCGCGGTCGACTGGATGTCGCGCAGTGTCGGCTGGATGAACGCCGCGCCAACACACTATCCGACGAGAGCCGGACTCGAATCCCTGCTCGCTCGTTGCGGCCTGCGCACGCGCTTCGCGCCGCTGAGCGGCCGGCTGCCGTTCAACAACTGGCTGATCGTCGGCGAAAGGAATTGACGCCGATTTTCCCCGCCGAAGATTCGGCCGTGCCTCACCGATTTCATCCCAATTCTTTCGCAAGAATCGGAGTTCACCATCACCGCCGAAACGGCAAACTGCGCGCACCTCTCCTGCCGAGTTCCCGCCATGCATTTTCGTATCCGCGGCCTGCCCATCGAGCCTTTCGCCGATTTGTTTTCGCTATCCGATGCGGAGTTAGCCCAGCGCCTGGCGGTGCGGCGCACCGTTGACGAAAAACACGGCTTCCCCTGTCGCATCAGCCTGACTGATGCGAAAGTCGGCGACGAGGTCATTCTGGTCAACTACGAGCATCTCGACGTCGCCTCACCTTATCGTTCACGGCACGCGATCTACGTCCGCGAAGGCGAAGTGCCGTTCGATGCCGTCGATACGGTGCCCGACATGCTGAGCCGCCGCCTGCTTTCGCTGCGCGGCTTCGACAATGCCGGCATGATGACCGCGGCCGACGTCGTCGAGGGTCGCCAGCTCGAAGATGCGATCGAGCGGCTGCTGGCCGACCCACGGACGGAATACCTGCACGCCCACATCGCGCGCCCCGGCTGCTATGCGGCGCGTATCGAGCGCGCCTAAGCACCGCATTCGAACACCCCCGCGCCACGCGCGCGCAAGTTCGCTATGCTTGTCTGGTCCGCGGATCAGACAAGGTGGGTGATGGAGGCAGCGCAGTGGCGCGCGGAATGGCTCGGCTGGAACGGCAGCGCACTGCGCTGGCGTCTGGCCGGTGATCTCGCCGGGTTGCCGGCGACAGAACTGACGCTCGACGGCGGCGTTTTCGCTCGCTTCCCGGCGACTGACGCCGGCACGCAAGAGTTCGAGTTCGAATTTCCTTATTCGCCCACCGGCCACGACGAGCTGCGCTTCGGCGTCGCCGTATCCGGCGCGGAACCGGCGGCGGATCTGCTGCCGATTTGGGAAATTCGCCTCGGAATAGCCGCGGTGCCGTCAACCCTGGCGCCGCTCACTCCAATCAGCCGCCTCGCCAGCCTGGTCGGCACGCCGCAGCTGCCGCCGGCGCCGCTCGCGGAGCTGCCGCGGGTCAGCATCGTCGTACCCATTTTCAATTCGCCGCAAAGTGTACAAAGCTGCATCGAATCGGTGCTGCGATTTTCGCCGCAAGCGCGGTTGATCCTGATCGACGATGCGAGCACCGACGAGCGCATCGCGCCGATTCTCGATGCGGCGGCGAAGCACAAGCACGTGCACGTCCATCGCAACGAACGCAATCGCGGCTACACCGGCAGCGTCAACACCGGCATGCGCCTGGCGGGCGGCGACGATGTGGTGCTGCTCAACAGCGACACGGTCGTCGGCCCGCGCTGGCTGTCGGCGTTGAAGATTGCCGCCTACGACGCGGACGACATCGGCACGGTCACGGCCGTGTCCGACAACGCCGGCGCATTCACGGTGCCCGAACTCGAACAGCATTGCCCGGTTCCCGCGCGCTGGACGCTCGTGCAGGCACAGCGCGCGGTGCTGCAGCAGGCCGGCCTACGCTATCCGCAGCTGCCGACGGGCAACGGCTTCTGCATGTACGTCAAACGCGTGTTGATCGCGCGCATCGGGCCGATGGACGAGGCCGCGTTTCCGCAGGGCTACGGCGAGGAAAACGACTTCTGTCAGCGCGCCGAGCGCGCGGGCTATCGCAACCTGATCGCCGGCAACGTGCTCGTGCATCACGAGCGCAGCGCAAGTTTCGGCGACGCACGCCGCGCCGCGCTCGGCGTGCAAGGCATGGCTGTGCTGCGCGAACGCTATCCCAACTACGAGCGCGATATCGGCGCAACGCTGTGGAGTTTCGATCGCCGCGTCCTCGACTACCGCGTGCGCCGTATCTACGCGGACCGCGATACGACGTATGCCACGCAACCGCCGAAGCCGCGCCTCCTGCTCGCCGCCGATCCGCAGGACAGCGCGACGGCGCGCCTGCTCGCCACGCTGTCGCGCAACCAGGAATGTTTTCTGCTGCGCAACGACGGCGACCACGTCGGCCTGTATCGGCTCGAAGGCGCCGCGTTCCGCGTGGAAGGCAGCGTGGCGCTCGGTCGGGATGCCGCGGCGCTCAAGCGCGTCGAGACGCGGCTGCGCGAATGGCTGATCGAATACGCGATCGAATCGGTGCACGCGCGCGGCAGCGCGGCGAGCGACGAGTGGCTCGCCTCGCTCGCCGCGGAGTTGGAGATTCCTACTTTATGACGCCCGGCAGGAACGACTGCCAGCGCAGACCACGCTTGTGTGTGCTAGATGAAGCACCGACGCCGTCGCCAAGATTGCCGCCAGCATCGTCATTCGACGTGGCGGCACCCGGCGTCACGCCCGCCGGCTGAGCAGCCGCGGCGACTTCGGGCTTGGGTGCCGGCTGTGGCCGCGCGGCGGGCGCCGGGGCAGCATGCTGCACGGTCGCCGCAGCGACAGTAGGTTGTTTGGACGCACCGATGCCTTCGGCGTTGCAGCTCAAGGCCGCGGCGGAATAAAACACAGCGGCGAAAAAGGCCAGCAAGGCGGCGAGAACGACGTAGCGTCTGTGCATGGTGTTCACCGGGTTCGGACTTGCGGGAGAATGGGATGGTCGCATGCCCGTGAAGGCGGCGCCAGTGTCTTTCTTGCGGGATGCAGCAGTAATCGTGCCAGCCGAAAAATCCTTTTTCGATCAAAGGCCGAGGCCCTAACCAACCGCCTGTCCGAGTGTCCGCTGCGGACACTCGGACAACGACGGACTGCACGGACACCGATATAGATGCAGCGAACGCACAAACGGTTGCGTCGTCCGGACCATCGCAGCGATGCACTATCATCCGGGCATGGCTATCGAACCGCATGCCCTGCTCGCCGCACTGTCTTCGGACCACGCGGTGTCCGGCGCCGAGCTCGCGCGGCAGCTGAATGTGACGCGTGCCGCCGTTTGGAAACAGATCGAGCATCTGCGCGACCTCGGTGCACCGATCGAGGGCGCCGCCGGCAGTGGCTACCGACTCACTTGGCCGCTCGAATTGCTCGATGCCGAACGCATCCGCAGCGAACTCGATGGAGCCTCGCGCCAGCGCCTGCAAGCGCTCGCCGTGCATTGGCAGATCGACTCGACCAACACCGAGCTGCAGCGGCGCGCAGCGGATGCTTCCGGCGTCGAAGCCTGCCTCGCCGAGACGCAGACCGCCGGCCGCGGGCGCCGCGGGCGCACCTGGCAATCGCCGCTCGGCGGCAATCTCTACTTCTCCCTGCTGCGCCGCTTCGACGGCGGCATGGCCACGCTGTCGGGGCTGAGTCTGGTCGTCGGCATCGCCGTCGTCGAGGCGTTGGCCTACTGCGGCGTCGCCGAGGTCGGGCTCAAATGGCCGAACGACGTGCTCGCCGAGGGCCGCAAGCTCGCCGGCATCCTGGTCGAACTCGGTGGTGAATTCCTCGGCCCCTGCCACGCGGTGATCGGCATTGGCATCAATCTGCGCCTGCCCGCGGAGGCACGCGCACGCATCGATCAGCCGGCGATCGATATCGCGAGCCTGCACGACGGCAAAATTCCCTCGCGCAATCGACTGGCGGCGCGCCTGATCGCACGTCTGATCGACGCGCTCGATCGCTTCGAGTCGCAGGGTTTCGCCGCGTTCGCGCCGACCTACGCGCGCAGCGACCTGTTGCGCGAGCGCCCGGTGCGCGTCGTCGCCGCGGGCGCGTCGAGCGAAGGCATCGCCGCCGGTGTGGACGAGCGCGGCGCGCTGATCGTGCGCCACGGCAAGATCATCACTCATTACGACAGCGCCGAGATTTCGGTGCGCGCGGCATAGATTTGGACAACGCTCGATGAAACTACTGATCGACCTCGGCAACTCGCGCCTGAAATGGGCCTTGTGGGACGGCGCGCAGCTGCATCGCGGCGCCACGCTGACGCACGCGCGGGTGAGCGACACTGACTCGACGGATGCGCCGCCCGCGGAAGTGGATTTCGCCGGGCTGTGGAAGGACGTGCCCGCGGTCAATGCGATCTGGGTCGCCTCGGTGGCCTCGAATGCACTCGAACAAACGTTGACGCATTCGCTGAACGAGCACTTCGCCGTGTCCGTGCGCTATGCGCGCAGCCCGGCCTCGGCCTGCGGCGTGCGCAACGCCTATTCGGCGCCGGCGCGGCTCGGCGTCGATCGCTTCCTTGGCCTCGTCGCCGCGCACCGCGATTGCGCCGGCCCGGCCGTCGTCGCCAGCTGCGGTACTGCGCTCGCGCTCGACGCGGTCGGTAGCGATGGGCGACATCTCGGCGGACTGATTGCGCCTGCGCCGCCGCTGATGCGCCAAGCCTTGCTCGAACGCACCGCGCGCCTCGGCGAGCTGGCCGCCGCACCGATCGCGGAATTCGCCGACACCACCGCCGCCGCGGTCGAGTCCGGCACCTGGCTCGCCGCCGTCGCTCTCGTCGAACGCTTCGCACGCCGCGCGCAGGCGGCGTTCGGCATGACGCCGGCGCTGATTCTTTCCGGCGGCGGTTCCAAGCGGCTCGCGCCGTTGATCGAACTCGAGCATCGCGTCGATCCCGATCTCGTCCTGCGCGGGTTGGCTTATTTTGCCGACGCGGACGGCAAGTAATTCTTTCTAGACCGCGATGTTTTTCGGAAAGGCCGCGTCGTTGGGCTGCTAGAATCCCCGCCATCCTCGACACTGCCCCCACGGATGTTCGTTCGCGTTCTTTTCCTGCTTCTGCTCGCGCTCAACATCGGTGCGGCCTGCTGGCTCTACTTTGCGCCACGCGCGCCGGTCGCCGCGACGCCGGCCGCCGATGCGGGCGTGGCCAAGCTCGTGTTGCTCAGCGAAAACGATCGCAGCACGCCCACCGGTGCGGCACCGGCATCGACGCCGTCCGCACACAGCGTGGATCCGAAAAAGGAAACCTGCCTTTCGATCGGCGCGTTCTCGACACAGGCCGATATGCGCGCAGCGATGAAGGCGCTGACGCCGCTCGTCGCGCGCGTGCAATTCCGCGAAACGCGCGTCACCGAAGTGCGCGGCTATTGGGTCTATCTGCCCGCACCGGCTAACCGCGAGCGCGCGCTTGACTTCGCACGCCAACTGTCGAGTAAGGGCATCAGCGATTACTACATCGTCACTGCGGGCGAACAGCCGAACGCGATTTCGCTAGGCTTGTTCCACGAGTCCGGCAATGCGGAGAAGCGCCTCAACGAAATCCGTGCGCTCGGCTTCAAGCCCGAAATGACCCAGCGCAGCGACGAGGTGCCGATCTACTGGGTCGACGTCGCGCAAATCGGCGACACGCCGCTCGACTGGCGGGCCAATGTGCCCGTGCGCAGCGAATTGCATGCGCAACCGATCGATTGTTTTTGATCGCCGCTTTTCGTGCGAAAATGCGGCACCCGGCGCTGATTGCCGCGTCGGGTGCCTGACGAGGTTCGCCCATCGTTGCCGCTTTAGCTCAGTTGGTAGAGCAACCGCCTTGTAAGCGGTAGGTCATCTGTTCGAGTCAGATAAGCGGCACCACTTTCCTTCGCTGCAGCAATCATTCTCGACCGCGGCAAAGCGAACGCGGTGGGTGTTCGGAGAAGACCTGCGCAGTGCGGCGAGCTGCGATTTCATCGCTGTGAACTCTCCTGCGAGCGATTCGAGCGAGGCGAGGCGCGACTTCTGCCCCTGGATTTCTTCCGATTGGGCGGCGATAGCCTTCTGCTGCGCGGTACTCTGCGTTTTCTGCGCCGATAATTCTTCGCGAAGCGCAGCAATCTCGCGGTCTTTTTCGTCGCGCAAGATGACTATCTCCCGCTCCTTTTCATCCAATCGGGCGGCAGTTTTCGCGTCCTTCTCCGCCAGCAATTCGTTGAGTCCCTGAATCGCCGCGAGCGCCACGCCGTCGGCATCGACCGTATCGATGCCCTTGTCGGTTTCGCCCAGTTGGAATGCGGCGTAGAAGTCCTGCGCCATCGGGCCCATGTGGCGGTATTTCGCTTCCTGCGCCTTGTACTGCCAGGTGTTCAGCGGCAGCGCGGCGACCTTCTTCAGCACCTCGCGCGCATCCACCGGCTGCACCGCAGTCTTCGCGTTGCGATCAGAGATGGTAGTCCACGAGCCACCCCCGGGTGCCAGTTCAACGCCATGCGTCAAGACATGCGATACCGGGTCTTCCCCCGTGAAAAATTGGACGCCACCTTCGGCAACGACGGTGAACTGATCGTCGTGCGAATTGCCGACAGTACCCGAATGGACAGAATCACCATAAATAAACGACCCCTTATGTCCGGCGGTATCGACTGCATAGCCCATCGCCGTTGAGAGGACGCCACTGGCGACCGTGGAATCACCCATCGCCGTTGAGTAGTTGCCGCTGGCGGTTGTGATCGCACCCATCGCCGTGGATATATAGCCACTGGCGGTTGTATCCGCACCCAGCGCCGTGGAATAGTCGCCACTAGCGGTTGTGTTCACGCCCATCGCCGTTGATATATAGCCGCTGGCGGTTGTTTGCACCCCGAAGGCAATTGCACCTGCGCCGCTGCGGATTTCACCAATCGAAATCGGCAGCCAATAGCCCACCGCGTTGATCGTCATGTCGATCTGGCCATTGGCCACCTGCAGATAGAAGCGTCCGTTTGAACCTCCTGCCACACCGAGCGGCACGCTGGTGTAGCCGGTGTTGTATTGCACTTGACCTGGCGATGGACTACCGACAGTCGGGTTGTACACCGCAGTGCCGATATTGGGCGCGACCGGTCCCGCACTGGCCGACCAGGTGGAGATATTCCCCGGCGCCGTGGCGTTAAGCATGTTCATGTTGACGCTGACAGCCTGCACGCCGGCGGGAATCGCGCAACCTTCGGGATTGCCGTGCTGCGCCACGATATCGGTTTTGGATATGCCAAAAAGATGTGAGCCGGAGGCGGCCGTCAATGCACCGCTACCCCGCGTATCGAGCAATCGGCAGGGTTGAGAAAGCGGTACGTAGACGAGTTGATCCGCATAGGCAGGGGCGGCAAATAGCCCACCGACTAGGGCGAATCGCGCGAGCAGCGATACTGGATGGCGAAGCGTTGACATAGGAACTCCCTGGAGCGAATGGGCATAAGCGCAACGACAAACGCGAACGTCGGCGAGCGCAAAGCCATTCTTTCTGCGAATGCGCGCGGCAGTCGGACAATTGCGAGACAGGAAACGGACACGTGAGGGAAAGCGCCGCTGCTTTCTTCGCCCGCGGAGTCCTTCTTCGAAGACCGCACTGAAAAATTTGCGTCGAAGAAATCAAACAACTCGTCGCATTGAGCTAGCCGGCCCCACGGGGGAATCCATCGGCGCTCATGTGCAGGCCGGAGATCTGCGAATCGATGTGACCAACCTCTCACTCGGCGAGAGATGTCCGGAAATTGTCCGTTTCATGGCAGGTACGGGCGACGCGACCTCGGTATGGTTTGCGCGGGTGCTGAAGTGGTTGCACCCCCGTCCATTCTCATTTAACAAAACGATGGGATGCGTCGGTGGGCAGGGCGTGACAAGGTAGTCGCCTCTGTCCATGCCGTGCGTGAGCACCGCAGAGCCAGTTGATTGCCAGGCTCGTTTACCCCAGCGACTGGCAATTCGTCCGTAACGGCGGGCTGGAACACGACCAGCCCGCCGTTCTATACGCGACATTTCCCACACCAACATCAGCAGCGCCCTTGAAAGCCTCCGCCCGAGGCGCATATCCCTTGCGCGCGGCGAGACGATTGCAGGGGACTTGTTCCGCCGCTAAACTTGGCACTCAGCACTCCGGAGTGCTAACAATCCGGAAAAATTTCCAATTTTTCAATCAGTTGAGGATACGCTTATGAAGCTTCGTCCATTGCATGATCGCGTGATCATCAAGCGCCTGGAGGCCGAAACCAAGTCGGCCGGTGGCATCGTCATTCCCGACACCGCGACCGAAAAGCCGATCAAGGGCGAGGTCATCGCGGTCGGCGCGGGCAAGATTCTCGAGAACGGCAATGTGCGCGCGCTCGCGGTCAAGGCCGGCGACAAGGTGCTGTTCGGCAAGTACTCCGGCACCGAAGTGAAAGTCGACGGCGAAGAGCTGCTAGTGATGCGCGAGGAAGACCTCGTCGCCGTGATCGAGGGTTGATCGGCCAACCGCCGATCCCCGACTTACAAAACCAGATTTCTTGAGGAATTAAACAATGGCAGCTAAAGAGATTCGTTTCGGTGAAGACGCGCGCGCCAAGATCCTGCGCGGCGTGAACACCCTGGCCAACGCGGTCAAGGCCACCCTCGGCCCGAAGGGCCGCAACGTCGTGCTCGAGAAGAGCTTCGGCGCGCCGACGATCACCAAGGACGGCGTGTCCGTCGCCAAGGAGATCGAGTTGGCCGACAAGTTCGAGAACATGGGCGCGCAGATGGTCAAGGAAGTCGCTTCCAAGACCTCCGACGTCGCCGGTGACGGCACCACGACCGCGACCGTGCTCGCGCAGGCGTTGATCCGCGAAGGCCTCAAGGCCGTCGCCGCGGGCATGAACCCGATGGACCTCAAGCGCGGCATCGACAAGGCCGTGATCGGCGCCGTCGCCGAGCTGAAGAACCTGTCCAAGCCGTCGGCCGACAACAAGTCGATCGCCCAGGTCGGCACGATCTCGGCGAACGGCGACACGAACATCGGCGACATCATCGCCGAAGCGATGAACAAGGTCGGCAAGGAAGGCGTAATCACCGTTGAGGAAGGTTCGGGTCTCGAGAACGAGCTCGACGTCGTCGAGGGCATGCAGTTCGACCGCGGCTACCTCTCGCCGTACTTCATCAACAACCAGCAGAGCCAGCAGGTCGAGCTGGAAGATCCGTACATCCTCCTGCACGACAAGAAGATTTCGAACGTGCGCGAACTGCTGCCCGTGCTCGAAGGCGTGGCCAAGGCCGGCAAGCCGCTGCTCATCGTGGCGGAAGAGGTCGAAGGCGAAGCGCTGGCGACCCTCGTCGTCAACACGATCCGCGGCATCGTCAAGGTTGCGGCCGTGAAGGCGCCGGGCTTTGGCGACCGTCGCAAGGCGATGCTCGAAGACATGGCCATCCTGACCGGCGGCCAGGTCATTTCCGAAGAAGTCGGCCTCTCACTCGAGAAGGCGACGATCAAGGATCTTGGCCGCGCGAAGAAGGTCGTCATCTCGAAGGAGAACACGACGCTCATCGACGGCGCCGGCGAAGGCAAGAACATCGAATCGCGCATCGCGCAGATCAAGGCGCAGATCGAAGAGACATCCAGCGACTACGACCGCGAGAAGCTGCAGGAGCGCGTGGCCAAGCTGGCCGGCGGCGTGGCGGTGATCAAGGTTGGTGCCGCGACCGAAGTCGAAATGAAGGAAAAGAAGGCGCGCGTCGAAGACGCCCTGCACGCCACGCGTGCGGCGGTGGAAGAAGGCGTGGTGCCGGGCGGCGGCGTCGCCCTGATTCGCGCGCTCGACGCGATCAAGAAGCTCAAGGGCGAAAACGAAGACCAGAACCACGGCATCGTTATCGCCCGCCGCGCGATGGAAGCGCCACTGCGCGAGATCGTCGCCAACTCGGGCGACGAGCCGAGCGTCGTGTTGAACAAGGTTGCCGGCGGCAAGGGCAACTACGGCTACAACGCGGCGAATGGCGAGTACGGCGACATGGTCGAGTTCGGCATTCTCGATCCGACCAAGGTCACCCGCACCGCGCTGCAGAACGCCGCGTCGATCGCCGGCCTCGTGATCACGACGGAAGCCATGGTCGCCGAAGCGCCGAAGAAGGACGAAGGCCATGCCCACGGCCCGGCCGGCGGCATGGGCGGAATGGGCGGCGGGATGGATTTCTAAGCCACCCGGCACCCTGAAGCGTTAGCAGAAGCCCCGCATTTGCGGGGCTTCTTTTTTGCAATCCATCCGTGAGGCGCTTGCCGACCTGCAGACGCAAAATCGTTGCGGCAGTGCGTGGATGTCAACGTTGTCATAGGTTAGGCTTGGGCCCTCGAACGCGACGGAGGCGAAGGCCAATGAGCGAGGCAAGACCGGTGCCGGCGGAATGGCGTGAATGGATTGCGCACAATCTTGCGCGCGGCTGCGACCCGCATATGCTGGTCGGCGACATGATGCGCTCGGGTTTCGATGCCGATACGGCACGCATTGCAGTGCTCGGCGGCGGACAAATCGGATCGAAAACCTCACCGACCGCGAACACGGCCTACGTCTACGAAACTCCGCACCTGGCGGCGAGCAATGTCATCCGCCTGCCCGACCGCGACGTGCGCGTGATGCTACGCTTCGAGCGCCCGACGATTGCGCTGATCGACGGCTTGCTCAGCGAGGAGGAATGCGACGACCTCGTGCGCCTCTCAGCCGGTCAGTTGATTCGTTCGACGACCGTTGACCGCGCCAGCGGCGAAGGAAAAATCATCGAGGCGCGCACCAGCGAAGGCACGTATTTCCTCGTCAACTCGAATCCGTTCATCGCCCGCCTCGACCGCCGCATCGCCGCGCTAATGAACCGCCCCGTCGAGAACGGCGAGGGTTTGCAGATCCTGCACTACCACACCGGTGGCGAATACACGCCGCACTTCGACTACTTTCCGCCGACCGACCCGGGTAGCCATGTGCATTTGGCCAATGGCGGCCAGCGCATGGCGACGCTCATCATCTATTTGAACGATGTCGAGGACGGCGGCGCGACGGTGTTCCCCGAACTGAAACTGACGATCGGCCCGAAGAAAGGCGCGGCCTTGTATTTCGAGTACAGCAACAGCCACGGCCAAGTCGATCCGCTGACCCTGCACGGCGGCCTCCCCGTGCTGCGCGGCGAGAAATGGATCGCGACCAAATGGATGCGTCAGCGGCGCTACGCTGCGTCCACCTCGTGATATAGAAAGACCCGGCAGCGCGCGCTGCCGGGTCCGTCATCGACGACTGGCTTATCGGCCGAGGTCGTTCAAGTAGCGGTCCGTGTAGCCGAGCACGATGCTGCCCGATACCGAATTGCACGTGGACGACGCCGTGCTCGTCGGACTCGGACACGGTGTGTCGCGGTCGAGCGACCAGAAGTGCAGGCCGGCCAATCCGTTCGCCTTCGCGTAGTTCACCACAGTGTCGACGTTAGCGAGCGTGAACACTTCGCTCGATACGTCGTTCACTCCAATCATCGGCGTCAGCTCGATCTTGCTGAGCGGGATGCCGTAGGTGTGCTGCAGATTCGCAACCGCCTGCAGCGCCGAGGCGCCCATGTCGCACTGACCGCCGGAAACGACGCAGACACCGGACGATGCACCGCCGAAATCCATCACCATCAGGTTGATCGTGTAGTGCTGCAGGCCCGCAGCCAGCACCGCTTTCACCGTGGTATCACCGAGCGAATTGAGGCCGCCGTAGCTGCCGTCGCTCGCAGCCAACGTCGCCAGCGTGAACGAGAAGCGCATGTTCGGATATTGCGACTCCGCCCACTTCGCTTGCGCGACGAGATTGGAGATGTCCGCCGACGACTGCCCGCCTTCAATATCGAAGTCGACGCCGATCATCTGCGCGCTCGCATAACGCGACATGAAACTGGCCATACCGGATTGGCTGGCGCAGGAGAATGTGCCCGCCGCGCCGCCCGTCGAGACGATGTAGCCTACGCCCGCACTCGATAGCGCCGGGATGTTCGCACTGGCGAAGCTCGCCGCCGAAACACCGCCCCAGTTTTCGCTGCCGCAGGCGCCCGTTGCGAACGCGAGCGTGATCGCGCCGAGATTCGGCACCTGAGTCGACACCAGGCTGCCGGTGCCGACGACCGGAATCGACGAACCGGTGATCGCCGTGTGCATGATGTTGGTATTCCAGTCCAGATTGATCGTAATGTCCTTGTACGGACTGAACACTAGGCCGCTTGGCGTGGGCGTGGGTGTCGGAGTTGGAGTTGGAGTTGGCGTGGGTGTCGGAGTCGGCGTGGGTGTCGGCGAGCCGCTGCAACTGCCGAGCGAGGTCCACGGCTGCCCGCTGCCGCTCGGACCGTTGTTCGTGGCCGGATCATTACCCTGCGTCCACCAGTTCGCCTTGTAGTTGATGCCGTTCTCGCTGGCCAGCGCGCCGCCGGAATAAGCCGTCGTGGCCACCCAAGCCGGGTCGCAGCCCGAAGGCGTGGGTGTTGGAGTGGGTGTAGGCGTTGGAGTGGGGGTCGGTGTTGGAGTGGGAGTCGGCGTGGGGGTCGGCGTCGGCGTTCCTCCACTGCATGCGCCTTGCGACGTCCACGGCTGGCCGCTGCCGGTCACGCCATTGTGCGTCGCCGGCTCATCGCCCTGCGTCCACCAATTCGCCGTGTAGTTGACGCCGTTCTCGCTAGCGGCATTTCCGCCGACGTAGACCGTGCCTGCGCTCCACGCGGCAGCGCAGGTGGTCGCGGCCTGCACGTAGCGGGCCGGCAAGATCGTGAGTGTGGCAAAACTCAACACCGTTCCCAGCGCGCCGGTAATCGCCGCGCTGAGTGCAACTCGTTTCGTTTGTACGGGCATAGGAAAGTCTCCGGAAAGTTGTCAGTCATTGAGCAACTCCGGCGATTCCATCGATTTCTCTCCAGCCGGCCAACGTCCGATGGCGTCGCCGGTACGCGCACCGTGCGGCACGCGTGGTCTTTCTGGTTATGTGTTTCTCCCCTGGATGACAACGTTATCATCCTTTCCCGCACGCACTTTGCGAACACGATCGCGGATTCGGAATTTGGCTCCCGTTCGAGCCCGCGGGTTGCTCTGGGGCTTCCGGTCCCTTCCCGCATCCGCTACCCGCGAACCCCCGCCATCCGGCCGGCCATACATTTCTTCACGTACGAGCATTTGACAAAAAAATTATTTTTTCGTTATCTTCCACCCTCGGGGTTCCGTCTAGGCCATTCGGGGGTACGAATGGCGATAAAAAGATTGACTCGATGCTACGCGCTGCGCTGGGTGAACGCGGCTGTTGCCATTGCTGGCCAGATCATCTGGATCTGGGGGGCAGCATGGCGCTCGTGCGGATTTCCGTTCGAGTCACTTCAATTGCGTTCGTAAGTTCTCTCGGCCAGGCGTAACTGCTTTTCGCATTGGGTTCCGAAACGTTTCGTACTTTACGGAGAGCACTAATGAAACAACGGCTACTGGTGTCTTCAATACTGATGGGGCTGGCCGCAAGCTTCGCCGCTGGGCCGGCGCTCGCGCAGAGCGCGAGCCAAGCGCAACCGAATGCGGACCAGGATCAGAGCAAGAAGAAAGAGACCACCGAACTGAGTCGCGTGGTCGTGACAGGTTCGCTGATCCCGCGCGCGCAGATCGAAACGGCGTCACCCACGGTTACGATCACCGCAGCCGACATCCAGAAGCAGGCCTTCGCGACCGTTTACGACGCGCTCAAAGCGCTTCCTATCGCGAACGGCGGCGTGCAGGGTAACCAGTCGTCCGGCGGATTCACCCAAGGTGCGCAGACGATCAGTCTGTTCGGCCTGCCGCCGAATTTCACGCTGATCCTGCTCAACGGCAAGCCGATGTCGCAGTACCCGCTGGCTTATAACGGCACGGGTTCGATCACCGACTTGTCGAACATTCCGGCGGCGATGATCGACCATATCGACATCGTCCCGGGCGGAAACTCGGCGATTTACGGCTCCGCGGCCATCGCCGGCGTGGTCAACATCATCCTCAAGGAAAAAATGGAGGGTGTGGACCTCAACTATCGCGTCGGTGGTTACTCCGACGGCGGCGGCCAGAACCAGCGTGTGCAGATCAGTGGCGGCGGCACCTGGGGCAAGCTGGACTATCTGTGGGCCGTCGAACTACTCAATCAGGAACCGATCTTCGCCGGACAGCGCGACTGGACGCGTTCGCTGAACTCCAATCCGAGCCTGGGCGGACAGCCGGCAATTCCGTCGCGCTCGTTCCTGATTCTCAACGGCTTGACCGGCAAGTATGAAGATCCGGGCTCGGCGACGTGCTCGCCGCTGTCCTATCTCTACAACAACACCACCTCGTATGCCTTCCGCCCGGGCCGCGGCTACTACTGCGGCACGACGGGCCAGTACCAGGCGACCTCGCTGCTCAACGAGACCCGGTCGGGAAGCGTTTATACCAACCTGGTTTACCACATCAACGACACCACCGAAGCCTACGCGCAGATCATGTTCAACAGCTCTGCGCCGAAGTACAACGTCGGCGGCTCGTTCCAGTTCTGGGAGTCGAACGAGAACTTCCTCTCGCCCGGCGTCGGCTATTTCTGGAATGGGAAGACCAATACGTTGGAACTGTGGCAGCACCTGGTCGCCCCGGAAGAATACGGCGGCGGCACGGCCGGCGGTGCCGAAACGGACTACTCTCGCAATATCAACGCAGCGCTCGGCGTCCGTGGCAGCTTTGGCGACAACTGGACCTACGACACCTACTTCACGCGCTCGCAACAGAACGTGACGGCCAGCTACCGCCACTTCAAGAAGTCGGCGATCGACAACTACTACCTCGGTCCACAGATGGGCACGTACTACGGCTATCCGGTCTACAACCCGGACAAGTCCAAGCTCTATACGCCGCTCACTCCGGCGCTGTTCGACCAACTGACCGCGCGCGTCGACAACAAGCAGTTGGAATGGACGCAGAGCCTCAACCTCATCGTCACCAACAGCTCATTGTTCTCGCTGCCGGCGGGTGATGTCGGCTTCGCGGCCACGATCCAGGGCGGCAACGAAAACCTGAAGCAGAAGGTTGCCGACCTGATCACCAGCGGCGACGCGCTCGGTCTCACCGGATCGGAGGCACGCGGCGACCGTGATTTCTACGGCCTCGGCGGCGAGTTGCGCATTCCGGTCACGAGCTGGTTCACCACCGATATATCGGGGCGCTACGACACCTATCGCTGGACCGGCACCGACGCGAGCAAGTTCACCTACAAGATCGGTCTGGAATTCCGCCCGATGGACAACTTGCTCCTGCGCGGCAACTACGCGACCGCGTTCCGCGCGCCCGACCTGCGCGATCTGTACAACACGACCGGCTACTTCACCTCGGTCACCGACTACTACCTCTGCCGCCAGAATGGCTTCGGTCCGGGCACCTACCAGAAGTGTCCCGACTACAGCGATCAGGTCTTCGGCAATTCCGGCAACAACCTCAAGCTGGAAAACATCACGGCGAAGACACTCACCTACGGCGTCGTCTACACGCCGGTCGATCGCCTCACGCTGAAAGTCGATTACCAGCGCGTCTCCATCAAGAACGAAGTGCAGCAGATCAGCCTCGACCAGGTGCTGCAGAACGAAGCGGACTGCTTGATCGGACACACGGTCGGCGGTGCAACGATCGACCCGAACTCGGCGATCTGCAAGTATTACGAAAACCTCGTGGCGCGCGCGCCGACGGATGCGAAGACGAACCCGGACCATCTGCTCACGGTCAGTTCGTTCCCGATCAACGCGGCGACCGAGTCCGAGTCTGGCATCATCGCCAACCTCAACTACGTGTGGGACGTCGGCCGTTTCGGCAACCTGACCTTCGATGCCAACTACTACATCGAGTTCAAGCACCTGATCCAGCAGTTCCCAGGCGATCCGGTCATCAATGTCTACCACGACCCGCGCTACAGCGACTGGAAGAGCACGTTCACCGGCTCGGTCACCTGGAACATCGACAACTGGAGCACGACGATCTATCACCAGCGCTACGGCTCCATCCCCAATGCCGGGCAGAACGGCACACTGCCGCCGTGGATGCTTTACAACGGCAGCGTGAGCTACCACTTCAGCGACGATGCGGCCCTGTCGCTGCGTGTGAACAACATCTTCAACTCCAAGCCGCCGGTGGACCGCACGGTTACCAGCTTCCCGTACTACAACACCTACAACTACAACGTGTATGGTCGCGCGGTGTGGGCGGAGTTTGGTTTCCACTTCGGCGCGGGCAAGAAGAACTGATACGCCGAAGGCGACATCGCAGAAACGAAAAATGCCGGCCGCAATGGCCGGCATTTTCATTTGTGGTAAGAGCGATGCGAGTCGCTGCTCGCTATTCGAACGCGGCAAGCCCGCTGCGCATCCACTCCAGCTGCTTTTCGTAGCGGCGCCACTCACCGATCGAGCGGTCGCTGATCTTGCCGCGGGTCTGCGCAGTGCTCATCGTCGCGACGGGCGTCTGGTTGCGCGACAGATCTTCACAGCCTTCCTCGTACGGAAGGTGGCAGTACTCGAGAATCTCGCGCGTCTTGCCTTCCGGGTCGCGCACCAATTCGTTGTAGGACACATCGTAAATGTGACCCGGCATAGCCGCGTGCCAATGGTCCATCAGGCGGCGGTAGCGCGTGTAGTGGGCGATGAGATTCTTCGGCTCGTAGCTGTACGTGTACGAGTCGCCGAACATCGCCTTGTAGTTGGAAAAACACGCGTCCATCGGATCGCGCACCATGTGCAGGATGGGCGCGTTCGGCAGCGCACGGCGAATGAACCCGGCCAGGAGGAAATTCGGCGGAAGCTTGTCGACGAAGAATGGCTTGCCGTTCGCGCGCCACTGGGTCTGCTCCAGATAGCGCCTGCCGACCTCGGCATAGTCGAGCCGATCGGCGCGCGACAGGATGACCGGGTCGACCGGCGGAAACGAGTAGCGATTCGCCTGCCACTGCAGTTGGCGCGGGAAGTCGCTGAGCTCGCCGACGGACTCGACCATCGAATGGTTGCCGAGGATGCGTTCGAGCAGCGTCGTACCGCTGCGCGGCAGGCCGATGATGAAGATCGGCTGCGGCCCGTCGTACTTTGCCTGCACCGGCTGCAGAAAATCGGCGGTCGTGCGTTCGATCAGTTTGTCGAACAGCTCGCCTTCTTCGGCCGGATTGTGGCCGAGGCGCCGATGCATGATCGCGTTGCCGCGCTCGAGCGCCGCCCAGGCATTGTCGACGTCGCCGAGGTCCTCGTATTCCTTGAATAGGGCGAATTCGAACGAGGCGTGATCCTCGGTGTCGCGCTCCACATGCGTGAGCTGTTCGCGGATGTAGTCCAGATGATTGTTCTGCGCCGTCTGCCGGCGCAGGCGCGCGAGCGTGTACGACGCGCGGCCGAACGTGGGGCCCATCTTCAGGCACGACTCCATTTCTGCTTCGGCATCGGCGAGACGGCCATTGAACTGCAACTGCACGCCGCGGAAATAGCGGAAATCCGGGTTGTCGTAGCCGAGCGCCTTGGCGCGGTCCATGAATGCCAGCGACTTGGCATGCTCGCCGAGCAGCTGGTGCACGTGCGCCAGACTCATGAGATTTTCGATCGACGTCGTGCGCGCCACGTCGGGATTCGCCAGGCAGGCCCGCGCGCCGAGAACGTTGCCGATGCGGAACATCGCCAATGCCACCATCACCGCCTTGTCAGCGTCTTCCGGCAGCGCCTGCGCGGCGGCCTCCAGCTGCGCGTTGCACTCGCGCATCAGGCCCTCGCCGGACAGGATGGCGCCGCCGAGCATGACCCGCCCCTCGACGTCTCTCGGCGAACGTGCGACGAGCGTTTCCAGGCTGATGCGCGCCGCGGTCTCCTGCCCGGTTTCCAAATATCGACGGATTTTTGCCCAAAGACGATCTTCAGTGACGCTCATACGGACTTAAGAATCCATAATCTTGGAGAGGACAAAAAAACAAAACCCGCCGTAGCGGGTTTGTTCTTCAGTTCGGAATTTACGCTTCGATCACGTGCGCACCGGCGCGAGCGTGTAGCCGCGCAGGCGCGCGGCGAACGCGGCGAGTGTCTGGATGCCCGAGGCTTCCGCTTCGCGGCACCATTCGGTCAAGCCATTCATCATCGCCTCGGCGCCGCCGCTGTTGCGTTCGAGCACGGTCGCCAGACGCGCGCGGAAATCGCACACCGTGCGCAGCGTCGGCCGGTTTTCGACCAGCGCCTGCATCTTCTGGCGCGAGTGCTCGTCGAGCCAACGGCCGCCGTTGCCGAGCGCACGGCGGAGTGCACGCGGAACCGCCGCGATACCGGCGCCGGCGTGCTTGGCGTCCTCACGCAACGTCGGCAGGATGACGCCGCGGAAATAATCGCTCATCACTTCGAACTTGTGCGAGACCAGCGCCTTGATCGTCTCGCCGTCGGGCAGCGACACGTTCGCACGCACGTCGAGCGTCGGCGCCACACGCAGCACCTTGGCGAGGCCGACCGCGCGCAGCGCGCAGATGATGCCCCAGCCAATATCGACTTCGAACTTGCGCAAAGCGAACTTGGCCGAACTCGGGAAGGCGTGATGGTTGTTGTGCAGCTCTTCGCCGCCGATCCAAACGCCCCACGGCGACAGGTTGGTCGCCATGTCGGAGGTTTCGAAATTCCGGTAACCCCACCAATGGCCGATGCCGTTAACGACACCCGCGGCCCAGAACGGAATCCAGATCATCTGCAGCGCCGAGATCGCCAGGCCCCAGATGCCGAACAGCGCAATATTGATGATGAAGGTCAGCGTCGGACCCCAATAGGCGTGCGCCGAGTAGACATGGCGCTCGATCCAATCGTCCGGACAGCCCTTGCCGTATTTCTCAAGCGTCTCCTCGTCGAGCGAGGCGACGCGGTACAGGTCAACGCCCTTCCACAGCACGGTCTGCACGCCGAAGAACTTCGGGCTATGCGGATCTTCCTCGGTCTCGCACTTGGCGTGATGCTTGCGATGCACGGCAACCCACTCGCGCGTGATCATGCCGGTCGACAGCCACGTCCATAGGCGCAACACATGCGTGACGACCGGATGGAAATCCACGCCGCGATGGCAGGCGCTGCGATGCAGGTACAGCGTCACTGCAAAAATCGTCAACTGGGTGACGATGAGGAAATAGATTACCTTGAACAGCCAGCCTGCATGCAACAGACCGCCGTTCAAAAAATTCATAATAATGTCAAACATATAGTTCTCTTCAGGCCGACCCCGACTCCAGCCAATTATCATACGTGACGCCCGGGTACTGCGCCAGTCAGGTGCTCCGATTCATACGCGCGTTTGGCACTGATCCCCGTGCCCCGGCTAGTGTGGATTTCGCCTGTCCCCACTTTGACTTCGGCCGGGAGCCCAAGTTCCGCGCCGGGCGCCAGCGCGTTGCCCTGCGCCGGTTCAGGCAAAATAGCCCTATGCCCGAATTACCCGAAGTCGAAACCACGCGCCGCGGCATTGCGCCGCACCTGCTCGGGCGGCGCGTCGATCAGGTGATCGTGCGCCAAATTCGGCTGCGCTGGCCGATTCCACAGGCCCTGCGCGACAACCTGCCCGGCCAGCGCATTGAGGCCGTCGAGCGGCGCGCGAAATATCTGCTCGTGCACACACAGGCGGGCAGCGCCTTGCTGCACCTGGGCATGTCCGGCTCGCTGCGCGTGCTCGCGGGCGAAACCGCCCCCGGCGCCCACGATCACGTCGATTGGCACCTCGATTCCGGGCGCATCCTGCGCTACACCGACCCGCGCCGTTTCGGATCCCAGCTCTGGCAGCCACCGGGCGCGACGCACGACCTGCTCGCCGGCCTAGGCCCCGAGCCGCTCGGCGATGATTTTGACGGAGCCTACTTGTGGGAAAAGTCGCGCGGGCGCGCGGCACCCGTGAAGATGTTTCTGATGGACCAGAAGATCGTCGTCGGTGTCGGCAACATCTACGCGGCCGAGGCGCTGTTCGCCGCGGGCATCCACCCGAACCGCGCGGCGGGATCGGTCTCGCTCGCGCGCTACATGCGGCTCGCCGAAGAAGTGAAGCGCATTCTCGAGTATGCGATCACGCGCGGTGGCACCACGCTGCGCGACTTCATCTCGCCCGACGGCACGCCGGGCTATTTCGAGCAGGAACTGTTCGTCTACGGACGCGCCGGTGAACCGTGCAAGGTCTGCGGCACGCCGATCCGTGCGATCACGCTGGGTCAGCGTTCGACGTTCTACTGTCCGCGCTGCCAGCGCTAGCCGTGGGCGTCAGCATACGCGCCTTGCGCCAGCCGCCGTAGCGGTAATACAGCGCCGACAACACCATCGATACCGACGAGCCGATCGGGAAACTCCACCAGATCGCATCCGCACCCCAACTGTTGACGAAAGTGTAGGCGAACGGAATGCGCACGACCCACAGCGCGATCAGCAGGATGATCAACGGCGGAATCACTGCCCCGGTCGAACGCACCACGCCGGCGAGCACGAAGGAGATGCCGAACAAAAGGAACGACCACACCGCGATGTGGTTGATGTGCTGTGCAATCTCAATCGCTTCGCCGTTGCCCGGCAGAAACAGGCCGAGCGCACCGCGGTTGAACAGATAGACAATGAGCACCAGCGTGCCGGTCAGCAGCACGTTGTAGGCAAGCCCGGTCATCGCCACCTTGTTGACGCGATCCCACAAACCCGCGCCGACGTTCTGCGCGGCCATGCTCGACGCGGCCATGCCGACGGCGATCGACGGCATTTGTATATAATTCCACAATTGGAAACAGGCGCCGTAGGCCGCCGTCGTGTGCGCGCCGAAGCTGTTGACGAGCGAAATCATCAATATCATCGAGCTCGACATCACGATCATCTGCAGGCCCATCGGCAGGCCCTTGGTGACCAGCGACTTGAGAATCGTCGGATCGATCTTCAGATAATGAATCTCGTCGCGGCGGATGCGCAGAAAATGCTTGCTGCGATACAGGAAGACGATCACGCCGATCAGGCTGAGCAGAGTCGCGATCAACGTCGCCGTCGCGGAACCGGCGATGCCCATGCGCGGCACCGGCCCGAATCCGAAGATGAACAGCGGATTGAGCACGATGTCGAGCACGACATTGACGACGAGAAACACGAATGGCGTGCGCGAATCGCCCGCGCCGCGCAGGCTCATGCCGATGAACGTCAGCAGATAGATGAACGGCACGGCGAGGAAAATGATGCGCAGGTAGGCGATCGCGAGCGGCCTCGCCTCCTCGGGCATGCGCATCCATCCCATCAGCGGCTCGGCGAGTGCCAGTCCGGCCAGAGCGATAATCGCCGACACCACGACGAAGAATACGAGGCTCGTACCGACCGCGCGCTTGGCCTGATCGAGATTGTTCGCGCCGATGCTCTGGCCGACGAGAATGGTCGCCGCCATACCGACGCCGAACACGGCGCCGAGCAGGAAGAACAGGATCGTGTTTGCGTTCGACGCGGCCGCCAGCGCGGCCTCGCCGAGGCCGTGGCCGATCCAGATCGCGTTAACCGAACCGTTGAGTGACTGCAGCACGTTGCCGGCAAGGATCGGCAGCGTGAACAGGAACAACGTCTTGCCGATCGCGCCCTGGGTCAAGGCGTGATTGGGCTTTTGCATCGTCGAGGACATGAGCGCGCGCCGCTGCGAGGGATGCGTATCGTGCCGCAACCACCTTGTCCGCGGTAGTCTTTTGGTCAGGGCGACATGCGCGTAGAATATTCACCACGGCGCAAGAAATAAAACGGCGCCCCCGCCAGCAACAACCCCAGCCCCCAAAGCAACGCCTCGGCGCCCGTACCGATCAGCGCCCAGATGCCGTAAACAAAGGCCAGCGCCGCAACAACCAACCGCCACGCAGCGCGAGTGGGAGTTTGCGATTCCAGCTTGAGCATCGCCGCCGCGCTGAACGCATACGGCAACAACGCCGCCGCGGTCGCGAGCAGGATCGACGCGGTGAATACCGTCACCAGCGAACCGGTGAAATTCGCCAGCACGAGCATCGTCGCGAGCACACTGCCGACGACGAGGCCGATGCGCGGCGTGCCGTGGGCGTCGACTTTGGCAAAGTACGCCGGAAACAGGCCGTCGCGCGCCGCGGCATACGGCACCTGGCCCTGCACGAGAATCCAGCCGTTGAGCGCGCCGAGGCAGGACACCGCCATTGCGCCCGCCATCGCCACGCCCGCGCCCGAACCCCAGAGCCCCGTCGCCGCATCCGCGAACGGTGCGGTCGACATCGCCAGTTTGTCGAGCGGCACGAGGCCGAGCACGACGGTGCACGCGGCGATCGTCACTGCCGCGGCGAGCGCGACACCGATGAAGGTCGCGCGCGGGATCGTTTTCTCCGCGTCGACGACATGCTCGGCCGGAATCGTCGCGCACTCCATGCCCTGTAGCGCCCACAGCGCGAGTGCGGCGGTCGTCGTCGTCACCGACAACCAGCCCTGCCCGCTCGGATTGAACGGCGTGAACGACCGCGCATCGAGCTGGGTCGCGCCGATCGCGATCACGACGAACAGCGGCAGCAGTTTCAGAATCGTGATGACGAGCTGAGCGATGCCTGCCGTGCGCACACCGGCGAGGTTGAATGCGGTGCCGAGCCACAGCACGATCAGCGCGCAGGCAGCCTCGCGCCCCGGCGCGGCGAGCGCGGGGAAAATCGCCGCCATGCTGCCGGCGAAGGCCACGGCGATTGCGGCAACCGCGCACCAGACCGAAATCCAGTAGCTCCAGGCCATGATGAAGCCAGTGAATTCGCCGAACGCGACGCGCGCGTAGGCGTACGGTCCGCCGGCGATGGGATAACGCCGCGCGAGATAGGCGAACACGTAAGCCAGCAGCAACGCGCCGGCAGCGGACAAGACCCAGCCGTAGAGGCTCGCCTGGCCGTAAGGCGCGAGCGAGGCGGGCAGCAGAAACACCCCCGAGCCGATCATGTTGCCGACAACGAGCGCAGTGGCGGACCAGAGGCCGAGCACTCTCGTCGACGTGCTCATGCGCGCGCGGCGTCCGCGTCGGGAAAGCAATCGGAATGGGCGACGTCTGCAGGAAGGGACCGCGGCATCGGTGCAGTATCCACGGTTTACCGCGTCACGCAAACAGCGCAGCCTTTGCGCCGGAAGTGCAACAGTCGCTACGCCGAGAGTACCTTCACTGTCATTCCCGCGCGCTTCTGGCGGGAATCCCGTGCCTTCGCTTTCGAGATTTTGCTGGCGCGCAAAAAAAGTCGCTGGATTCCCGCCAGAAGCACGCGGGAATGACGAGCAGAAAAGCTAAGCTTTCTTCACGAACTCCGACTTCAGCCCCATCTGGCCGATGCCTTCGATCTTGCAGTCGATGTCGTGATCGCCGTCGACCAGGCGGATGTTCTTCACCTTCGTACCAACCTTGACCACGGCGGACGATCCTTTGACCTTGAGGTCCTTGATCACCGTCACCGTGTCGCCGTCGGCAAGCACGTTGCCGACAGCGTCGCGCACGGCTTTGACCTCATCGGCGGCCTCGGGCGCCGCGTCCTGCGCCCATTCGTGCGCGCACTCCGGGCAGATGTAGAGATGGCCATCGGCGTACGTGTACTCGGAGTTGCATTTCGGGCAGCGCGGTAGATCGCTCATCGTGTCCTCAAGGTCGGTTGCCGACGTTCTGTTCGAATAGGCGATAGATGCGCTTGTACTCGTCCAGCCACGAATCGGCGTTGGTGAAGCCGTGGCGGTCGAGGGCGTACGGCGAAATGGTGAAGTTGTCCTTGTGCAGCTCGATCAGGCGCTGATAGAGACGCATCGAATCCTCGAACAGCACATTATCGTCGATCATGCCGTGGCAGATCAGCAGCGGGTCGCGCAGGCCGTCGGCAAACTCGATCGGCGAAGAGCGCTGGTACGCGATCGGATCGTCTTGCGGCGTGTTGAGGATGTTCGAGGTGTACTCGTGGTTGTACTGCATCCAGTCGGTGACCGGACGCAGCGCCGCGCCCGCGGCGAACTCGCCCGGCGCGCGGAACAGCGCCATCAGCGTCATAAAGCCGCCGTACGAACCGCCGTAGATGCCGACGCGCTTCGGATCGACGCCGACGTTGTCGACGAGGTACTTCTTGCCGTCGAGCAGGTCTTCCAGTTCCGGATGGCCCATCTGCCGATAGATCGCCGTGCGCCAGTCGCGGCCGTAGCCTTCCGAGCCGCGGTAATCCATGTCGATGACGACATAACCCTTCTGCACAAGCAGGTTATGGAACATCTGCTCGCGGAAATAGGCCGGGTATTGCAGATGCACGTTCTGCAGATAGCCCGCGCCGTGCACGAAGACCACGGCCGGATGTTTCGCGGACTTGTCGAGGTTGGCCGGCTTATACAATTTCGCGTGGATCACGCCCTTGAAGTGCGTCGACGGCACTTCGACGATCTCGGGTGCCAGCCAGGTCATCGCGGCGTACCCCGCGGTGCGCATGTCGCCAAGCTCGCGCGGCGAACCCGAACCGTCCGCATTCGCGATCGCGAGCTGCGCCGGCACGTAGCTCGCCGAATGCGCAACGAGGAGTTGCTTGTCGTCGTGGCTCAACCCGAAATCCTGCACGCCTTTGTATTGCGTGATGCGTTCCAACTTGCCGCCAGTCGACGGCACGCGATACACGTCGTAGGCATACGGCGCTTCGGCATTCGCGCGCACATAGAACCAGCGCCCGTCGGTCGACAATTGCGGGCGCGAGACTTCGAACTTGCCGCTCGTCAGCGCAACCGCTTTGCCGCCCGCGGTCTTGGTATACAAATGCGCATAGCCGGTTTCTTCCGATTCGAACCACAGCGTGCGCTGGTCGTTGAGGAAACCGAATTCGTTGAAGTTCCAGTTGATCCAAGCTGGATCGGTCAGGCGATGCTGCGGCACGAGCGCATGCCGGTCGAAATCGACCGTGGTGATCCAGCGGTCTTTGTTGTCGATCGCGCGCAGCTGGATCGCCAATACTTGGCCGTCGCGGCTCCACACGATGCCGCCACCACCGCCGTCTTCCGCACTGGAGACGATGCGCACTGCACGTTGCTTGGGCTTGTCCGAGGTTTTTTCCTTCTTGTCGGCGGCGGATTTCTCCGCGCTCGCAGCCTTGGCGTTCTCCTCGCGCACGCTCTTGAGCGGGTCGTCGTGGATGCCGGGCAGCGTATCGAGCGCGAGCGGATATGCTTTGTGCGCGATGAGATCGAGCAGCTGCAGCGACTGCGGCGCCGGTGCGTTGCGGCCGACGCGCACGCGTTCCTTCTCGAATTCCTCGTAGCCCGACTCGGTGACGTAGCGCGTCAGCTCGCCGCGACGTCCTTCGTCGTTCTTCTTCGCCATCGTGACGACGAGCATCCAGCGCGCGTCGGGCGACAGCTCCGTATCCAGCACCTTCACTTCGTCGCCGAGCCAGAACGGTGCGGCGGCGCGCGTCGGGTCGGCGCGGCGCAGCTCTTCGGCGTGGGTACGGCGGGTGTCCTTGTCGTCCTTGAGCTTTTTCAGCGTCGAAAACGTGCGTAACTGGAAATCGCGCAGATCGTCGTCGGCCGGCTTGGCCTCGGGATCCTTCTCGGCCCGGATCACGGCGGCCGGCGCGGTCACATGGCTGGCGAGATCGTGCACGAACCAGTCGTTGCCGGCGCGGAAGCTCAGCGAGCGGCCATCGGCAGAGAACTGCGGCGCCGATTCCTTGTCCGCCGTGCGCGTGATCTGGCTGAGCGCACCGTTGCGCAGGTCGCGCACGAAGATGTCGCCGTTGCGCGCGAACGCCGCGCGCGTGCCGGCGAGATCGTAGACCGCGTCGGCGCCGTCGCTCGCCGCCATCGCCGTACCGTCGACGACGCTGTCCTTGCCGCCGGCAAGATCGATGCGGTGCAGGTCGACAATTGCGGAAGTCCCGCGCTTGGCCGAGTAGTAAACGGCGTGGCCGTCCACCGACCAGTACGGCTGCAGAGGTGCCACGGCGATCCAGCCTGGATCGGCCATGATGGCTTCCAAGGTCAACGCGGGGGTCGCGGACGCTGCGGGGTCGGCCTGCGCCGCGGCGGAGGCGAAGACGAGCGAAGCGGTGATGACGCTGAGCAGACGGCGTGGCATGCGTGGAGACCCCAGATTGCGCGCGAAACGCGCAGGATAGCCGAGGCTGAGGCGCCGGCAAGCGGCCGAAAGTCACGCTTTCGCTCGTCACTCCGGCTTTCGCCGGAATGACGATGCTTCTATGCTCTGCGTCGGTCCCATTCCCACCCCAATTCCTTCTCCATGCCCCTACCCACCGTCGAAATCGAAACCGCCGCCCACCCAAAACATGCCGTGATCTGGCTGCACGGCCTTGGCGCCGATGGCCACGATTTCGAGCCGATCGTGCCCGAACTGGTCGACCGGTCCTGGCCGGCGCTGCGTTTCGTGTTCCCGCACGCGCCGGTGCGGCCGGTGACGGTCAACGGCGGCATGCCGATGCGGGCGTGGTACGACATCGCCGGTATGGAAATCGCGCAGAAGCAGGACGAAGCCGGCATACGCGCCTCGATCGCCCAACTCGACGAACTGATCGTGCGCGAAGAGGCGCGCGGCGTGCCGAGCGAAAACATCCTCCTCGCCGGCTTCTCGCAAGGCGGCGCGATCGTGCTCGCCGGCGGCCTGCGCCACGCGCAGAAGCTCGGTGGCATCGTCGCGCTGTCCACGTATTTGCCAATGGCCGAGAAGACGGCGGCAGAAGCAAGCGCCGCGAATCGCGCGATTCCGATTTTCCAGGCGCACGGCAGCACCGACCCGATCGTGCCGCAGGCGCTCGGCGCGATGAGCCGCGAACACTTGCAGGCGCTGGGCTACACCATCGAATGGCACAGCTATCCGATGGCGCACCAAGTCTGCGCGGAGGAAATCGCCGACCTGCGCCGCTGGCTCGACGCACGGTTGCGCTGAGGCGATCTAGACGCGCGTGAGCACCGAGCCCAACCCATCGCCTGCGTACAACCCACCGTGGCTGCCTGATTTCTGCAGCCTGCCGGTAATCGTCGCGGTGATGATCGTGGCCGAGTTGACCGTGCTCGCCATCCTCATCGCGCCGAGCGACGACACCCAGCCGCTGCTGCCGCGGCTCGGCACGGCGACCTTGTTCGCGCAATGGATCGCCATGCTCTGCGTGGTCGTGCTGTGCAAGTCGCGCGCGTGGCTGCAGCGCCTGCCGCGGCTGCAGGGAGTGCTCGTCGCCTACGCGATGATGCTCGCGATCACGCTCGCAGGCAGCGCGCTCGTCTTCATTCTCGACCAGTTGCTCATCCTGCATCTGACCCTGCCGGCGCAGTATCGGTGGCGCTTCATGCTGCGCAACGTCGCGCTATGCGCGCTGATCGGCGCGGCGCTGCTGCGCTATTTCTACGTGATCGAGCAGTGGCGCGCACGCGTGCAGGCCGAGGCGCAGGTGCGGCTCGACGCGCTGCAGGCGCGCATCCGCCCGCATTTCTTGTTCAACAGCATGAATACGATCGCGAGCCTGATCCGCACGGAGCCCGTCGCCGCGGAGCGCGCGGTCGAGGACCTGTCCGATCTGTTCCGTGCTGCACTCGGCGCCGACGGCAAGCCATCCACGCTCGAAGCCGAGCTCGAGCTCGCGCAGCGCTATCTTGCAATCGAGCAACTGCGTCTCGGCGAGCGCCTGCAGGTCGAGCTCGATATCGCCAAGGATTTGCCGAACAACCTTCCCGTTCCGGCACTGCTGCTGCAGCCGCTGGTCGAAAACGCCATTCACCACGGCGTGCAGCCGCTGCCCGAAGGCGGCAAGGTGAGTCTGCGCGCGCAGCGCGATGCGGGTGGCTCCGGCGTGGTGATCACGATCGCCAATCCGCGCCCGATCGAAGGAAGCCGCGCGCCGTCGCGAAATGGTATGGCGCTCGCGAACACGCGCAGCCGGATCGAGTACCATTTTGGCCGGCGCGGCGCACTCGATGTGCGTGAAGGCGCCGAGGACTTCCAAGTGATCTTGCGCTTGCCCGAGACGACACCCGAGTGATGAAGGCCCTGATCGTCGACGACGAACCGCCCGCGCGCGCGCGCATGGCGAGCCTGCTGGCTGAACTCGCCGACATCGAGGTCGTCGGCGAGGCCGCCGACGGCCGCTCTGCGGTCGAAATGTCGGCACAGCTGGCGCCTGATCTGGTTTTGCTCGACATCAACATGCCGCTGATGAACGGGTTGGAAGCCGCGCTCCATCTCGCCGCGCTCGATCCGGCGCCCGCGGTGATTTTCTGCACGGCCTACGACGAACATGCGCTCGCTGCATTCGAGGCAAATGCGGTCGATTACCTCGTCAAACCGATCCGCATCGAGCGCTTGCAGGCGGCCCTCGCCCGCGCGCGGCGTTACAGCGGCACGGCGGTGGTGGCGCTGCAGTCCGCCACGACGCAACCCGTGCGGCGCACGCATCTGTGCGCGCGGGTACGCGGCAATCTCGTCATGGTGCCGGTGGTGGACATCAGCTATCTATTTGCCGACGACAAGTACGTGCGCGTGCGCCATTCGCGCGGCGAGGTGCTCGTCGAGGAATCGCTGAAAACGCTCGAAGCCGAATTCGACGAACGCTTCGTGCGCATCCACCGCAACTGCCTAGTCGCGAAGAACCGCATTGCCGGGCTGTCGCGCACGAGCGACGAGCACGTCTTCATCCGCCTGACCGACAGCGACGAGCAGCTCGAAGTGAGCCGACGCAATCTGCCGATGTTGCGCAAGTTCGTGAAGGGCGGGTAAGTTGACGCCACTTTCGATAGGAGCGGCCGGCTGGGCCGCCTCTTGATCCCGCGATCGGGAACGACGGCAAAGGTATACCGATGAATGTTTTGAGAATCGCCACGCGCCAGAGCGCGCTCGCCCTGTGGCAGGCCGAGCACGTCGCCGCGCGCCTGCGCGCCGCGCATCCCGACTTGACTGTCGAACTGCTGCCGATGACGACGCGCGGCGACCGCATTCTCGATCGCCCGCTCGCGCAGATCGGCGGCAAAGGTCTGTTCCTCAAGGAACTGGAAGTCGCGATTGCCGAGCGCCGCGCCGACATCGCCGTGCATTCCTTCAAGGACATGCCGATGGAGCTCGAACCCGGCTTTAAAGTCGGCGCCGTGCTCGAACGCGCCGACGCCGCCGACGGCTTCGTCAGCGTGAAATACGCGCGCATCGACGAGTTGCCCGCGGGCGCGATCGTCGGCACGTCTTCACTGCGGCGGCAGGCACAGTTGCGCGCGCTGCGCCCTGGCCTCGTGCTCGTCGACCTGCGCGGCAACGTCAACACGCGCCTGGCCAAGCTCGACGCTGGCGACTACGACGCGATCGTGCTCGCCTGCGCGGGACTGGAACGGCTCGGCCTCGGCTCGCGCGTGCGCAGCCGGCTCGCCCCACCCGATTGGCTGCCGGCCGCGGCACAGGGCGCGATCGCCGTCGAACTGCGCGCCGACGACGAGCGCACCGCCGCGCTAATCGCGCCGTTGCACGACGAAGCCGCGGCGCGCTGCACGGCCGCCGAACGGGCGATGACGCGGCATCTGCAAGGCAATTGCGAAGTGCCGATCGCGGCATGGTGCGTCGAGGCCGAGCACAGCCTGCATCTGTACGGGTTGGTCGGCGATGCCGCGACTGGACAACTGATTCGCGCATCGGGCGCGGCCGAGTTCGACGGCGAGCCCGAAGCGCTCGGCCGGCAGGTTGCCGAGGAATTGCTCGCGCTCGGTGCCGGCGCGTTGCTCAAGGAGTGATCCGAGACTCCGGCTACACAGCCGTCATTCCCGCGAAGGCGGAAATCCAGTTTTTTTCTTTTACTGCTTTTCGAAGAGCGATAGCGAAGAACTGGATTTCCGCCTTCGCGGGAATGACGAGCTAAAAGCAGCGCTGAATGCGATGAATCACGCCCCTACGGCAAGCGAATGCGCGCTACCACCGGCAAATGATCCGACGGAAAACGCGCCTTAACCGAATCGGTCAGCGTGGCGTACTTGAGCACCTCGATCTTCGGTCCCACGAAAATGTAATCAATGCGTTCGGGCAACGGCGAATCGAGCTTGAAATCGTTGAACGTGCCTTCGGGACCGTAGGGCGGTTCCGCGCTGACCTCGCGCGCATCGCGCAGCGCGGTTTTCATGCGCTGAATCTGCTCCGTATCCGGCGTCGAATTGAAATCGCCCGTGCAGATCACCAGGCTGTCGCCAGCGATCGCCTTGATCTTGCTCAGCATCAACTTCGCCGACTCGCGCCGCGCCACTTCGCCCTGATGATCGAAGTGCACGTTGAAGACGAAGAAACGGTTGCCGGTCACGCGGTCGTGAAATTTCGCCCAGCTCGCGATGCGATTGCAGCATTTCGCGTCCCAGCCTTTCGAGGGCTTGTCCGGCGTTTCGCTGAGCCAATAGTCGCCGTGCTGTTCGAGATCGAAGCGCGCGGTGCGATAGTAGATCGCCGAATGCTCGCCGGCGTTCTTGCCATCGTCGCGGCCGACGCCGACATGCGCGAATCCCGGCATGGCATCGAGATCGGCAATCTGATCCGGCAGACCTTCCTGCGTGCCGAGAATGTCAAATTCGTGATAGCTGACCAGCGCCTTCACCGTGTCGACGCGCTGCGGCCACGCGTTCGGCCCATCGGACGCCGTGTTCAGGCGCAGATTGTAGGTGGCAACGTTTATCTCGGGCGACGGCGCAGCCGCGCTGGCGAACTGCGCAACACCCGCGAGAAGCAACCCGGCCAGCAGCCGCACCGCGGTCCGCGAAAAATCTGATTGACGCAGAAATTTTCCGCGGCAGGATAGATACCCGATCATCACTCCCTCCTCGTCGACATGACCGCGATCATAGCGCTATGCACCTGCCCGGATCAGCAGAGCGGAGAGCACATCGCCACCGTGCTCGTCGAAGAACGGCTCGCCGCCTGCGTCAACCGCATCGCCGGCGTCGTTTCGACCTATCATTGGGAAGGCAAACTCTGTCGCGACGAGGAGCAGTTGCTGATCATCAAGACCACGTGTGAGCGATTCGAGGCGCTGCGCGAGCGCATTGTCGCGCTGCATCCGTATGAGTTGCCCGAAGTGATCGCGCTCGACATCGCCGCCGCGCATGCGCCGTATCTGGCGTGGATTGAGGCGCAGACGCAGCCCGAGTGAACTTGAGCGCGCGAGTGTTCCGCTGAGCGACGCGCGAAGGGCGGCTTTCTGGTACCCGAAAAGCGCGGGTCATCCTATGCCAATAAGAATGAGCTGAATACCTGTAACTTCTTACAGAGTTTTTCGCGCTCTTCCTGAGCGAATTGTCTCACTAGTTGGCAGAATGGAACGGCCGACTGAGGCATATTTTGCATCAATCGACATGCAACTGCAGTTAGGGGCGGCGGCATTTCAGGCTTAAGGAAACGAGCCACAGAGATCTAAGGAAAGATGTTTGCTTGCCGTGCAGTGAGACAAAAATCTCTCCGAGACCTCTTCGGCTTGGGGCTGCCGTCATAGACAGCGATTTACCAATCCTCTTGCGGGCCAGGACTGGCCGGGCTTAGTCGTGCATTGGCAATCGGTGCACCCATTTGCTCGCGGATCGGCAAGGGGTAGCAGTTGCTGCACTCGCCAAAACTATCGCGACTAAAGGGTCTATTTGCTGAAGATCGATATGCCTTATCCAGCTTGTGAGAGAAGGATCTTCCCTAAGTGAACGCAATAGTGCGACTTGCCCTTGTGGAGGCAATATGCGGTTTCTTCTTTGCCTGTTCTTTTTTTTGTTCTTTTCTCTTAGTTCTACTGACTATGCGGCAACTGCCGACGATTTCGCGTTCCCTCCGCCCAAGACAGATGCTCTACCAGCCCCTGATTCACTGTGGGCCACTTACTACTATGTCCACACCGCTGTAGAAGCCGAATCGGGCCTTCCATATCGAGACATGAAAGGTGCCGCGTTGACGCGCAATATTTCATTGCGCGATTGGTGCCTCGGTGCGATCGAAGGAACGATTCAAGTGATATCGCCCGAGGGGAGTAAGACTCTCAACTTTGCAGGAACGCTCTCCAAAGCGCAGGTCGACTGCGCCACGGTACTCAAGATTGATCCAAGCAAGCGACCCTGGATCACCTCAGTAGGCAAGTCCGCATTCGCCTCAGCCCACGGAACCTACGGCGACGGAGTCGATGGATACCAGTTGGTCCCATGGCGCACGGTAGCAGTGGACCCCACGAAAATTCCCGTTGGGAGCGTCGTGTACATTCCGGCAGCTCGCGGGTTACCCGTCACTGTTGCGCCGGGGACCACAATCAAACACGACGGATATTTCTTTGCTGCCGATGGCGGAGGGGCGATCAAAGGCTCTCACATTGACGTCTTCTGCGGGGCCAGCGCCTCAAACTGCTTACCCGCAATCGCTAGCGGTAGCGACACCCATCCCTTCACGGCATATCGCATTCAAGATTCGACTATCGCGAACGCGTTGAGGGCTTTACATCTACCGACACATACACCGTGAGTTCTACAAACAACGTCAGAGCATAGTGAGAATCAGGCACCCCGACCATCCTCGATCTCTGTTCCCAAGGTCAACCTTCTCAAATATATGAAGCTCAAGTCCAGACTGAACGCCACTCTCTTAGGAGCTTGCGATGAATCGGATTTTTCTTCTGATGGTCTATGCATCAGTGCTGCTGGCGGGCTGTGTCTCTCAAACGCCCCATGACGTCGCGGGAAAATATATCCATCCTGGCGAGGCTACTGCCGCAAAGCGCTACGATCTAGAGCAGTTGGCGCCCTACGTCGATTTGGTTCCTCTAGAAAAAGATATCGACGGTCTTAAACGCCAAGTCCGTACATTGAATGCGGCTTTCTCACAAGCCTCGGATGATCTCAAACGCAAAGAGCAGTATGCCGAGGAAGTAACTTTTTACGGATCTATAGTGGCAGCAGCCGCCGCTATTCGATCGAAATTGGGGTGGGTAAAGGCAGGCACAGCAATAGCGGGAGGTGGAGCTCTATTTAATGCGCATTACAGCATCGAAGTACAGGCCGCAAACTATCGAACCGCGGCGGACGCGCTTAACTGCATCGATAAGGCGATAGCCGCATTGCCAGATCAATTCTGGTCTGCAACATATACCGCAGACGGAAGAATGATTCCAGACAGAACCGAATACTCAAAAGACGATGCCGGCAATACCGACGCGGACACTCAAGCGTCCTACGATGTCCTTGCGAATATTTGGACCACAACGAACCAACAGATCGGGGCTGTTGTATCGCAGTTGCGAGACAAGCAATCCAGCTTGCAGCTTGCAACTCCGTCTTCAGCAGACATCCAGAAGGCGATTAGCGTCAGCAAGCAAGCCGATGCAAACTCCAGCAAAACAGCGACCAACTTGAAGAGCAACGCTTCTTTCGTTGTTGAACAGCTTCGGTCCGGGCAGTTAACACCGCTGGCAATTGGCATATTTGATCTCGCTGAAGCGACAGCCAAGACAACGAAATTCGATGAACTGTCTATCGATACGATCAAACAAGCGCTGATGTTGCCTTCGCGAATCCAGGAATGCGCTGTAGCGACAGGATCGAAATAGGAAGTATCTGTGACAGCTGTGTGGCTTCGGGTGACTGACGCGGCGGAGAGTGCTCAAGGCAAGCGGGCCGTTGGCGGGTATTCTGACGTTCTTCGCGGTAAGACCGCTTAGCTCAGCGTTAAGACGCAATCCTTCTTCGGTAATTTCGTACAATTTGATCAGCAGCAGGCGGCGTATGACGCCCTCGTGACCAACATCAACGATCAGAATCTGAAGGACGAAACGCAGCGGATCAAGAATTTCTGCGGGATCGTCAGCAGAATAGGCATCGATAGGTTCAAGGTGGCTTTGTCCCAGTACATAAAGCCTGTGATGTCAGTGTACCGAGAGCTTGAGGATTTCGTCGGCAGTAGCTGCAAGGTTGTTCTTCATTCGCGACTGCACTGATGCGAGGGGGCGCCACCCCGCAGAGAGACGGCAACTGCCGAGTTTTGAATACAAACGCCGCCCTGTGCGGGGTTTTCTTTTGAGCGGCCTCCGTTGAGCCGCAACTTTGGTATCAGTAGTCATGAGAGCCTCTACGTAGGTTGGATCAGGCCGCCAGCCAGCTTGATCCCATTATCAGACGAACGAGTGCTCACGAGATCGACATAGCTCAAATATGTCGCGTCCACGGACCTGACGCGTGAGGCAAGCAGCCGACGCTGCGATGAGTATTAGGGGGTACCGGAGCCAGTCGCAGCGGCCCCGCTTGACCATACGTGGCGGAACGTCGCGATCATTGTGCTGGAGATTGTGATCGGCTTTGGAAACGTTATGCAGCTGCAATTGGCCGAGGCAGCAGGAGAAAGCCAATGCGATTTCCACCGACAGTAAACCCTTTGCCTCGACTCTGCATCGAATCTGATCACCGAGAAACACTCGCGGGGAAGATGAATGCAGTCGCATTTCAGGCTCTTCAGTCGGGCTGACATCAGTCGTCGTGATGCATGTGCCCTCATTTTCAAAACTGGACTGGCGCTCAAAGCGGCGGCTCTTCCTCTCAACGGCTTCGCTCAAACCGGATCTATCCCGGCCACGAGAAAGACTGTTCTTGAGTTAGAAGGGTTCGATAATCTTCTAAATAGCTACCTTCGTCAGAACCCCTCGGTGCCCGGGGCGAGCCTTGCCATCGCGAGAAATGGCCTTCTTGTTTACGCACGCGGGTTCGGTTACAGCGATCTGGAGACTCGTGACACCGTAAAGCCGGAATCCCGCTTCCGCATTGCCAGCGTCAGCAAGACATTTACTTCCGCAGCCATCATGCTGCTCGTCCAGAGCGGCCGATTGAAGCTCTCGGATCAAGCATTTCCGCTCCTCAATCTTACGATGCCCTTTGGCGAGACGTCCCCTCTAGACTCCCGGCTCAATTCGATCACCGTTCATCAGCTGCTCTGTCACACCGGAGGATGGTCGCGGAATATTGGAAGAAATCCGTACGAGACATGGACCGGGTTCGACCCGATGTTTTGTCCGGTGCAGATCGCAAAAAGTCTCGGCGTTGCTTCTCCGGCAAGCCCAACTGACATCATACGGTTCATGTTGACCCGGCCACTCGATTTCGACCCTGGCTCGCGCTACTGGTACTCGAACTTTGGCTATTGTGTGCTGGGCCGGATCATTGAAAAAGTCTCCGGCACTTCGTATGAGGAGTTTGTTCGTAAAGAGATCTTTCGCCCTTTGGGTATCGAAGATGTTGTGTTGGGTAAGTCTCTTCTGAGTCGACGTGCGTCGCGCGAAGTCCGCTACTATCCCTCCGGTGACAAATCGCACAATTCGAAGAGCGTCTATGGCGGGCCCGACGTGGAATGGTGTTACGGCGGGTTTGATTTAGAAGCCATGGGCTCGCACGGCGGCTGGATTGCGTCGCCTTCTAGTTTGGTTCGCTTTGGTGCGTCGCTGGACGGTCCAACTCGCGCAGGGGCTTTGAATACAGATTCGATTGAGAAACTCTTCTCGCGACCAACCGAAACGGGGATTGCTTCCAATGGCGTGGACTTGGCCTCGTACTACGCGTACGGTTGGCATGTTGATTCCTCTATTTCACGTGGACGGTCGGAGTGGCATGACGGACTCTTCGCAGGAACATCCGCCTTCTTGATGCGAAGAGCAGACGGAGTTGTCTGGGCCGTGACCTTCAACGCAGACAACGACGATAACAGGCGGGTTCCGGCGGAGGTGATTGCGCCTCAGATCAACTCCTTGGCGGATTCAATCGTGAAATGGCCTACTCATAACATCTAGATAAAAGCGCTCCAACAGCCATCTTGGATTGAACCGAGATTCGTGTAATTTCGGCAACTAGAATCGAAGTTCGATTTGCGCCACACATAGTTACAAACCATTTTTTGATCATGCCGGCACAACGACGGCGATGCCCACGACATCAGACGATCACGGTGAATTCGGCTTCATAGGAGTCGCAGCAGCGGCCTTCGCTCAGCAACTGTCTGACGATTAGGTCACCGATACGCCGGCCGCCGCGGTGTAGCTACGATCTGCCTGCGAGCAACTCATCCAGTTGCGCAAACTGTTCGGGCAGGCCTTCCGCCGAACCAGCGATGGCTTCGTCGCGGGCCGCTTCCGTGGGGTAGAGTTCGTGCAGAGTGACCAGCGTCTTGCGGGCGTGTTCTTCGAACGTCACCGTGGTCACCGCGCCCTGGTCGCTTTCCTCGTTCGTCCATACGAGACGTTTGTTCGGCGTCACTTCTTTGTACGTGCCGAAGAACGCCATCGGTTGATCGAAGGCCGGATGGCGGAACACGAGGCGATAGGTGCCTCCGGGGCGAATATCCATGTCGCACGAGACCAGCGACATCCCCGCCGATTTCGGAACCCACCAAAGCTTGAACAATTCGGGTTTGCTCCACGCCTCGAAGACGAGGTGCACTGGGGCGTTGACCGTTCGTGTTACGACGAGTTCGCGGTCGGCCTTGCATTCCACGACGGTGTGGTTCATGGCGGTGGGGCTACTTTCGTTTCCGTTGGGCATCTGCCTTCTCCTCGCGTTTCAAGTGTTCGACAAGCACGTCCAGCGCGTCGAAGCGTGCGCTCCACAGTTGGCGGTGCCGCTCGATCCAGGCAGCCTCTTCTTCCAGCCGGCGCAGTCCGAGCTTGCAGGTTCGTACGCGCCCGACCTTCTCCGTGGTCACGAGCCCCGCCTGCTCCAAGACATCGACGTGCTTCTTCATGCCCGTGAGGGTCATGTGAAACCTTTGGGCAAGGTCAGTGATTGAGGCATCTGAACCACTGAGCTGCTCCAGTACGCCGCGTCGGGTGACATCGGAGAGCGCAGCGAACGTTGTGTCGAGGCGGGTTTGATAGTGAACCATATGGTTCACTGTAAAACACGCACGGGTGATGTGCAAGCGGATGACTCCACGGGCGCAAACCGCACGTAGCTCCTCTACCGCTCCGAACCCAAGCTGCGCATGCCGAGCGTGGGCAAGTTCCGACCGGCGGCTTTGTGGCAGCCAGATCAAAACGTCGGATGACTCCTCGGGGTCGCTTTCGGACGGCCGACCTCGACCAGAAGCTGCGTTCTGGTCACTTGTGCAACCCAACACCGAGCAGTCATTCGCAGGGCGAATATAGAATGCAGCATAAGTCGTCCAGAGCTTGTGCCAAGCGGCGTCAGACGTAGTACCTGTCAGCCTGACACTCCGACTCGCAGCCATCCACTTGAACGAATGGTCAGGCCGTGGCCCTCTCACGCACGGTGAGTGAGCTTCGCCAGTTGTGATGAGCATTCGGCAGCACCCGCGTCTACATTGACCGCGGAGTAAAGGACTTGCGCCTCTTGCCAAAGCAAACGGGCACCATTGATATCGCCTTCGGCGGTCTTGAACAGCGCGAGGGGCCTTATCGCGTTAGCGAGATCGAGAACCTTCGTATCCAGGCTTTGACGATAAAGCGAAATTGCTTCGGATAACAGCGATTCGGCCTGTTGCGCCTGCCCATTCAAGCGGAAGATGTCGCCGAGATGCCGAGCAACAGAAGCAGTGCGAAGCGGAAAGCCTTGATCGCGGCAGAGCGTTAGCGCCTCAGCGTAATGTTTCTGCGCTTGATCTAGGCGTCCGCGATCGCGCTCGATTTGGCCCAACCCAGCCAGCGCCGTAATGAGATGTTCTTCTTTCCCGCTTGCACGTGAAGCGTCGGCTGCTTGTTGGTAGGCGTGGTAAGCATCGTCCAGCCGCCCTTCACGTCGCGCCTGGACGCCCGTGGCGATTTGAAAGGTTGGGTTGTCGGACATAACGGGTTTTCCGAAATGAGCAATTAGCCTACGCTTTTGGCTGTCGACAATGGGCGATAGAACTGGAGACTATTTTGACCGGGATCGCGAAGATGGAACTCCCGCGTGCCCCAAGGCGTATTTGACGGAGCGGCCCATGGGCCGTCGTGCCGTGCGCTCGCATCGATCTTGCCGCGCTCAACGAACTCTTTGTAGAGCTCATCGACATTGCTCACGATGAAGCGATAAGCGGGACGATCGGTGGGATAAGCCCACTGTTCTGCCCCTGCCCATTGGATGTGCAGCTCGACGTTGTCACGCGCCACGCTGGCATATTGGGGCGCTTCAGATGCGTCGAGGAACAGCAAAGAAAAACCGAGATCGCGATAAAACTGAACCGACACGACAACATCGCGCGACATCAGAACTGGATGAATCGCTTGGAAGTGGGCATTCATAGGATGTCTCGAATTGGGATACTCCGCCGCTCATAAATTTCGCGCAGACGCTTCTTGTCTATCTTGCCGACGCTCGTGCGCGGCAGCGCGTCAATCAGGATAACTTCGTCGGGTAGCGCATAGCGGCTGACCTCGCCTTTGTCGACATGCCACTGCAGGTGCATGCGCAATGAGGCCAGATCAACGTCCGCATCCTTCTCCGGCACGACGAACGCCACCGGCCTCTCGCCCCAGCGCGCATCGGCAACGCCTATGAACGAAGCCATCGCGACGTCGGGGTGACGCATCGTAAGATCTTCCATCTCGCACGAGGAAATCCATTCGCCGCCGGTCTTGATCACGTCCTTGAGGCGGTCGCGGATCATCACGCGGCCGTCGCTCGACACGGTAGCGATGTCCTGCGTGTGCAGCCAGCCTCCGCGCCACAATGCGCGCGTGGCGTTCGCATCGTTCGTATACGATGCGGTCAGCCACGGTGCGCGTGCAATCAGTTCACCCTGCCCTACACCGTCGGCGGGCAGGGGCTGCATCGCCTCGTCAACGACGCGCAATTGCACGAGCGGTATCGCGTGCCCCGCGCTGCACAGCTCGGTGTCGCGTGATTCGCCCTCCGGCAACAGCGAGCGCGCAAGCGTCAGCACCGGGCAGGTTTCCGACATGCCGTAACCCGTGAAGACATGGATGCCCTTCGCTCGGGCGGCACGCAACAACGCACGCGGAACGATCGAACCGCCGACGATAAGGCGCCAATCGGCCGCCGCTTCGTCTTCGGGACGAAATGCATCGAGCAGCATCTGCAGAATCGTCGGCACGCAATGCGAAAACGTCACGCGTTCGGCGCGGCGGAGCGCGAGCAGGCGCGCGGGCTCGTATTTGCCCGGATAGACTTGTTTGAGCCCGAGCATGGTCGCCACGTAGGGAACACCCCAGGCGTGCACGTGGAACATCGGGGTCATCGGCATGTAGACGTCGCCGCGGCTAAGCCCAAGGCCCGCGGGTTGCGTGCCGAGCGCCGCCGCGAACGACAGCGCATGCAGTACGAGTTGGCGATGCGTGAAAGCGACCGCCTTCGGCTGTCCGGTCGTGCCGGTCGTGTGGAACGTCGTCGCGAGCGCGTTCTCGTCGATTTCCTCGAACGGGTATTCGTCGTCCGCTGCCGCGAGCAGCGACTCGTATTCACCGGCCACGGCCACGCGCGTTTCCGCCGCGACGCCGTCGTGTAGCAGCACGAATCGCTGCAATCCCGGAATGCGATGCGCGAGCGTCTCCACGAGCGGAGCGAAGTCGGCGTGGAACAGCAGCGTCCTCGCCTGCGTGTCTTCAAGCGTGTAGGCGATCTGTTCGGGAGATAGACGCACGTTGACCGTCTGCAGGATCGCGCCGAGCATCGGTATCGCGAAATAGCATTCCTGATAACGATGACTATCCCAGTCCATGACGGCGACGACGTCGCCACTGTCGACGCCGAGCGACTTCAGAACGTGCGCGAGCCTGTGCACGCGGCGCCCGAGCTCGGCATACGAATGCCTGCGCTCGTCGCTGCCAACGATCTCGTTGCCGCTGCGATCGTCGAGCGCGGTTCGCAGCAATTGGCCGATATGCAGCGAATATCGGTAAGTCTCGTTTCCGGCCAGCGCATAACGCAGCGCCATGTGTTCTCCCCTGCCAGCGCGGGTGCCGGCGTGTGTGGCGCTCTATGCGATCCCGAGCGCCTTGCGATTGAAATCACGATCGGCGCCCGATCCGGCGAAGTCGTCGAAGGCACGCTCGGTCACACGGATGATGTGATCGCGCACGAACGGCGCGCCTTCCCTCGCGCCGTCTTCGGGATGCTTGATCGCGCACTCCCATTCAACGACCGCCCAACCGGGATAGTTGTACTGTGCAAACTTCGAAAAGATCGCGTTGAAGTCGACCTGCCCGTGGCCGAGCGAGCGGAAACGCCCGGGTCGATCGATCCAATTCTGATAGCCGCCGTATACGCCCGACTTTCCTGACGGCCGGAATTCTGCGTCCTTGACGTGAAAGATGCGGATGAACTCGTGATAGAAATCGATGTACTGCAGGTAGTCGAGCTGCTGCAGGACGAAGTGGCTCGGGTCGTAGAGCATCTTGCAGCGACGATGGCCGCCGGTCGCTTCGAGGAAACGTTCGAACGTCACGCCGTCGTGCAGGTCCTCGCCCGGATGGATTTCGTAGCAGACGTCGACGCCGGCGTCGTCGAACGAGTCGAGAATCGGCCTCCAGCGTCGCGCCAGCTCCGCGAAACCTTCTTCGACGAGCCCGGCGGGACGCTGCGGCCAAGGATAAAACGTGTGCCAGAGCAGCGCGCCCGAGAACGTCGCATGCGCGCTCAGCCCCAAATTCTCGCTCGCACGCGCGGCAAGATGAAGCTGCTCGACCGCCCATTCGGCGCGCTTGCACGGATTGCCGCGTACGGATTCGGGCGCGAAGCCATCGAACAGCGCATCGTAGGCCGGATGCGACGCAACGAGCTGACCCTGCAGATGCGTCGACAACTCGGTGATCTGCAAGCCGTACGATTCGACGACCCCCTTGATCTCGTTGCAATAAATTTTGCTTTCGGCGGCACGCTTCAGATCGAAGCAGCGCGCATCCCAACTCGGAATCTGCACGCCGAGATAGCCGATCGACGCCATCCACTCACAGATGCTTTCCAGCGTGTTGAACGGTGCTTTGTCGCCCATGAACTGGGCGAGAAAAATCGCCGGGCCTTGGATCGTCTTCATGTCAAAGTCGTCCACTTCTTGTCGGATTGCGCGGAACGCACGACGGCTTCCACGAACGCCATGCCGTGCAGGCCGTCGTCGACGTTCGGGAAATCGTAGTTGCGGTAGTCGATGGCAGGATCGCGTTCGTAGTCGCGCACTGCCTTGTAGAACGCCGCGTAGATATTCGCGAACGCCTCGAGATAGCCCTCCGGATGACCGGGCGGCGTGCGCGTGTTGGCCGCGGTGATCGGATCCAGATAGCCCCAACCGGCGCGCAACACCTGTATCGGTGCATCGAGCAAACGCAGCATCAGCGAATTCGCCTCGGCCTGCTGCCACTCGAGGCCACCCTTCTCGCCGTAGACGCGAATGCGGATGTTGTTCTCCTCGCCAGCCGCAACCTGCGTGGCGAACAGCACGCCGCTCGCGCCGTTTTCGAAGCGCAGCAGCATCGCGCTGTCGTCGTCCAGGCGTCGACCAGGCACGAATGTCGACAGTTCGGCATCGATCGCGGTGATGCGCAAACCGCTCACATATTCGGCGAGATGCGCGGCGTGCGTGCCGATGTCGCCGATCGCACCGCCGACGCCGGATCGCGCCGGATCCGTGCGCCAGCTCGCCTGCTTCTGCCCGCCGCGTTCGAGATCGGTCGACAGCCAGCCTTGCGGATATTCGACGTAGATTTTCCGCACCGCGCCGAGTCGTCCAGACGCGATCAGCGCACGTGCTTGCTTGACGAGCGGATAGCCGCTGTACGTGTATGTCACCGCGAACAAGCGGCGCGTGCGCGCGACAACGTCCTTCAGTTGCCGGGCTTCGTCGAGTGAGAAGCACATCGGCTTGTCGACGACGACGTGGAAACCGTTCTCGAGGCAAAGCCACGCCGGTTCGTGGTGAACATGATTCGGCGTGACGATCGCGGCGAAATCCATGCGCGCGTCAGCGGGCAATGCTTTCTCCGCGGCGATCATCTGCGCGTAGCTGTCGTACACGCGTGATGGCGGCAAATGGTAACCGTCGCCCGCCTCGCGCGAACGTTCGGGCGAACTGCTGAACGCGCCGCAGACGAGTTCGGCTTCGCCGTCGAGCTCCGCCGCGATGCGATGAATGCGGCCGATGAACGAACCGGGGCCGCCGCCGATCAATCCCATTCGCAACTTGCGCGCCATCAATGCCTCTCCGAACCTATGGTCAGAGAGCGCGCGCGGGTTGCCGCACCCGAGCTCGAAGCAGACACAACCCAGCGAAGACGACGACGAGCGGCAGCGCGAGCGCCGCCATCATCTGCAGCGCCGCGCCGGCGCCAAGGCTGTCGATGCGCGCGCCCATGACCGGCAATGCCACCGCAACCGAAAGCATGCCCGCTCCGCCCATCAAGCCCATGAGCAGCGCGCCGCCGCGGGGATACTGTTGCGAGGTGACGCCGAGCATCGTTGGCCAGAGAAACGCTTTGCCGATGCCGAATACGGTCGCCGCCGCGAACGCGATCGCACTGCCGCTGCCGGCCTGCTGGCCGCCGAGCCAATAGAGACCAATGCCCGCGAGCGCGGAACAGACGAGCAGCGTAGGTATCGGCGCGCCATGCGCGATGCCGCCGCCGAACGTACGCAACAAGAAGACCAGGCCCGCCGTATAGACGAGATAAAGGACCCCCTGCAGTTGCGGCGCGAGCGTCTGCATGACCGCGGGAAACCACTGATCGGGACCAAGCTCGATCGCCGCGGTGAGCCACATGCAGCAAAACAGCAGGAGGAATCCCGGCCGCAGCGCCTCGCGCCACATGTCCGCCGTCGGTACGTTGTTCTGCACGCGCTCGGTGACGGGATAACGCAGCGACAGCGCCATCGCGAGATAAATGAGCGCGGGCACGAGAATGACTGCAAGCTTAGCCTCCCAGCGCGCATGCCATCCCGCGGTCATCACCACCGCGATGAGGCCGCCGATGATCATGCCGCCCGGCCACCAGGCATGGAGCATATTGAGGCGCTGCGTTTTGCGATTGCTGTAGACAGTCGCCACGAGTGGATTGATCACGCCTTCGACGAGCCCCTGCGACAGCCCCATGATCATGAAGCCCGCGTACACCATCGTCGTGCCCGGATGATCGAACACCGACGCGACCGGCGCGATCGGACGCGCGGCGAACACGACGAGTCCGATACCGACGAAATAGCCGAGTGCCGAAAGAACGTGTAGCGTGCGCATGCCGACGACGTCGACCAGCGCGCCGCTGATCAGGATCGAGATCGTGAAGCACCAGAACGCGGGGCTGAAGATCAGCCCGAGTTGCTCGTTGCTCAGGTGGAACGCCGCGGCCATGTCGTTGGCGATGTCGCCGCGGATCGCAAAGACCATCGAGGTGGTGACCAGCGAAATGCAGCTCGCGACGAAAAGTTTGGATTTGTCCATCGTCGGCTCATCGATCACTGCGCTGCGATCGGGCGAACCCAGATATTGCGGAAACGCACCGGGAAGGTGTGGTCCTGCAGTTTGATCGGCATGGCAAGATCGTGCGGCTGCCATTTCGGCAGCGCATGGTGCACGGTCGGGCCGAGCAATGCGGTGTGATCCTGCGTGAGCACGCCGTTGTGGAAGACGGTGACGAAACCGGGCGAGGTGATCTTGCCGTCGGCGAAGCGCGGGCTCGTGAACACGAAATCGAAACTTTGCCATTCGCCGGGCGGCCGCGCGGCGTTCACTTGCGGCGGCGTCTGGCCGTAGATGGCCGAGACTTGGCCGTCGGCGTAGGTCGGATTGTCGTAGCTGTCGAGAATCTGCACCTCGTAGATGCCGGCGAGAAACACGCCGCTGTTGCCGCGCCCTTGGCTGTTGCCCGTTGCTGGGGAAGGCTCGCGAAATTCGACGTGCAGCTGGTAGTCGCTGAATTTCTGTCGCGTAACGATATCGCCGCTGCCGCCGGCGACTTCCATGTAGCCGTTCTCGACTTTCCACTTTGCGGCCCCGCCGCCCTTGTTCGACTGCCACGCATCCAGATTCTTGCCGTCGAACAGAACGATCGCATCGGCGGGCGGCTTGCCGACCTCCGCGCCGGGCGCGACAACGCGAGGATGCGGGCGATCGCCATCGTGAACATGCCATTTCGTGCCGGGGATCAGCGGCGTGTCGCTGTAACCCGACGGCCACTTCTCCTCCTCGGCCGCGGTGGCGGCGACGGCGAGGCACAGCAACAAAGCGGCAGCGAACATAATGTTTGGTTTCATCAGTGCGATTCCGATAGCCCGTTTGGAGGAATAACGAGTTTTTCTCTCAACAGGGATTTTTCAGCGGCTTGCCTTCGATACGATCCTGCAGCCAGGGAAGAACGTTCGTATAGTCGAACGTGCCGTGCGACTTGTCCGCCTCGAAATCGACTTCGATTTTCGTCCCGAGCTTGCAGGCATCCTCGACGGCCTTTTTCGTCCACTCGGGCTTGATGTACTCATCCTTGCCGGCGTAGATCACGAGCATCGGCGCATCGGCTTTGTGCTTGGCGACGGCCATGTCTTCGAGCCTGGCCTTCAGCGCCAGCGTCGCCGCGCGATTCGCCGGCTTCAGCTCTTCGGATTTGATCTGGCCGACGGCACGTGCACGATCCTGCAGGCCGGGACCTTGGCACTGGATGAGCGCCTCCGCATTCGCCTTCACCGAACCACGGCGATACAGATCAAGATCGAGATCCGGGTGCGCCCGTCCCTGCGCAATCAACAGCGCGGTATAAGCTGCGCTCTGGAACGGGGTCATCACTTGGTCTTCGGCCAGTTGCGCATAGCCGGAGATATTCGCGGCCGGAACGGCATTCACTGCCGCGACGAGATGGATCTCCGGCGCGTACACCGACGCCTGCTCGGCGGCGGCCCACGACGCCCCGCCGCCTTGCGAGCCACCGAACGTTACCCAGCGATCGGAAATCACCCCGGGCTTCGCGTTGCGCAACGCACGCACCGAGTCGATGACGTTGTAGGCTTCCGTCCGCGAGTTGAGATATTCGTGGATGCCCGGCGCGCCGAGGCCTTGATAGTCCGTAAACGCCACGGCATAGCCGGCCTTGAGGAATTTCGTGACCAGCGCGACCTGACCGAGCATATTCGGCGACAGGGTCGGCCCGCATTCGGGAGTGATTCCCGTCGTGCCGTGCGCGATCGCCAGCGTGATCCAGCCGCCCGGCGGCGGCGTGCCGCCCGGAACGAACACCGCGCCCGAGACGACCGTGTGCTGGCCGTCGCTCGATGTCGAGCGGTAGAGCACGTGCAAGGCTTCGGCGCCGAGATCCTTGACCGAGGAATCGATGTCGGCGAACGGCTTGACCTCGACGAGCGTACCGGGGCCGTTGGCATTCTTGGCCGACTTTGCGGCGTCGGTCGCACAACCACTCATCAGCGTCATCGATATTGCCGACGCGACCAACGCCGCCCAGGAGAATTTCTTCGTGCTCACGTGCATCACTTGCCTCCCGCAAACAATTGGGTGAAGAACTCATAGTCAATTTTCGCCGCGTCCACCGGCGTGGTCGGAAACGGTTCTTCCTGTTCGACGAACATATGCTCGACAGGGCTGCGGCGGACGAAGTCGACGACTTCGTTCCACTTCACGATGCCCGTGCCCGCATCGGTCGAGGCGAGCTCCATGACCGAGGTGGACAGGCGCTTGGTGTCCTTGAGATGCAGCAACCGAATGCGTTCGCCGAGCAAGCGGAACAGCGGCGGCAATTCCTGCCCCGCCGAGACGGCCCAGCCGACGTCGAGTTCGAAGCTCACGAGCTTGGGATCGGTGCGCTCGACGAGCAAACGAAAGCCGTTCGTGTTGCCCGGCAGCGCAAGAAAATCCATGCCATGATTGTGATACGCGAGGCGCAGCCCGTGCTTGGCGAGCACCGCGCCCTTCTCGTTGAGCAGGTCCGCAGTGCGCTTCCAGTCGTCGGCCTCGAGCGAGGCGAACAAGCGCGACGCCGCCGCAACGTCGAAGCCCTGCGGCGGATTTTTCAGTACGTCGTAGATGCGGTCCGGCAGCAAGGGAATCGAGACGACGATGAAAGACGCGCCGAGCGTCTTCACGTCGGCCGCAAATTTCGACAAGTCGCCGGTCAAGTCCCATGCGCCCTTCGCCGGCCGCGGCAGCGCGTGCAATGCCGGGCCGGTGAGTCGCGCATGGTCCAACGCGCGCTTCAATTCAACGAAGGAACGATCGTAGTGGCCGGAGAATTCGACTTCGCGATAGCCGAGCGCCGCGAGCGCCTTGAATGCCGCGGCGATGTCGTCCGCGGGCTTGAGGCCCAGCGTGTACAACTCCATTCCGGGCACCCAGCGAACAGCCGACTTGCCGCCGGTCGCCTCTTTCGCGACAGCGCTGCGCATCGCGCCGGCGAAGCCCGAAGCGCAGGCCGTCGCGGTAAGTGCGGCGAGGAAGCGGCGGCGCGAGTGGAAAGTTTTTTCGTTCACGCGAGACCTACCTTCTTGAGAACTTCGAGCGGCGGCCCGTCGAAGCGCGCCAGCGGCACGTTGCCGATGTACTGCACGTCTTTGCGGCCCTGCGGCGTGGTGTAGAAACCGGCGGCCGTGAGATCGCGATAGCGCGCGAAGAAGTGCGCCGCCTCGAGCAGGTCCGCCTTCGCCTGGGGCAGATGGCAAATATCGTCGCAGACGGCGTGCAATTGCGCGACGCTCAGCGCAGTCGTCGACTTCGAAAAGCGACGCGAGGATTCGGCGTCGAACCAGGCGAAGCCTTCGAGCACGAGCTTGCGGTCTTCCTGCTGACGCTCGTAAGGCGCGCTGATCCACTCATCGATGAAATCGACCACGCCAACGGCGGAAGCGCTCGGCGACGACGCGTCGGCCGGGATGATGACATCGCACAGCACCGTGGCCAGCGCGCGTTGCGTGCGTGTGAATGTCAGCGGCCACAGGTCGCCGGGATGATAGACCTCCAACAGCTTGGGGTCCGCGCCGTACGGGACCGCCACCTTGCCGGCGGCCGCGTGTCCGGACGAAAGCCAACCGCCGCTGAGCGGCAACGACGTTGCCACGGTCAGCATCCAGCGGATGCTCGTGCGCCGGTCCATTCAAAGCTCCTTTCGCTGCATGCGGTCGAGGATGTGGTCGGCCACGCGCCAGGCATTGGCCATGATGGTCAGGGTCGGGTTCTTGTCCGCGTTCGACGGAAACGGTGCGCCATCGGTCACGAACAGGTTCTTCACATCCCAGGCCTGGCACCATTTATTCAGGACGGAATTGCCGTGGTCGTCGCCCATCAGCGCGCCGCCGACCTCGTGGATGATGCCGCCGCCCGGGTGGATGGCGCCGTCGCCGTCGGTCTGCGGTTGCCCCTGCACACGTCCGCCCATTGATTCGATCAAGTCGGCGAAGGTCTTCTGCATGTGCCTCGCCTGGCGGATTTCGTGTTCGGACCACTGCCAATGGAAGCGCAGCACGGGGATGCCCCATTTGTCCTTGACCTGCGGATCGATCTCGCAATACGACTGCTCATTCGGGATCATCTCGCCGCGGCCGGCGAAGTAGATCATCGAGCCATAGTAGCGGCGCGCATCCTCCTTGAACTTCGCGCCATAGCTGCCGCCGGTCAGCCATTCGAGGCCCGCCGCGGTGCCGGGGCCCGGCATACGCCGGCCGCCGATGAATTCGATGTGGTAGCCGCGCGCGAACGGCAGCTTCCCGGCCTTCTGCATCTTGTATCCCCACCACGGCACGTACATGTGCAGACCAGAAGTGCCTTCCTCGTTGTGCGGCGGCAGGTTTTCCAGCAGTGGAATCTGCCCGGCGAGATCGCTGCCGACCGTGTCCATAAGGTACTTGCCGACCTTGCCACTCGAATTCGCCAAGCCCTGCGGAAATTGCGCGGATTTCGAATTGAGCAGGATGCGCACGGTCTCGCAGGCGCTGGCGGCGAGCACGACGACGCGCGCGCGCACCTCGCGCGAAGCGCCGGAACGCTTGTCGACGAAGCGCACGCCCGCAGCGCGCCCGCCCGATGCAAGCAGGACTTCCGCCACCATCGCATCGCAGACGATGTCGAGCTTGCCGGTTTCCAGCGCCGGCGGCAGATGCACCGTAGTCGACTGGTAGTTAGCGCGGATCGAGCACCCCTGCCCGCAAGGTGTCGCCCAGAAACAGGGCGACCGCTTGCGCATGTCGCGCGCGATGATGTGCTGCGCAGCCGCGTTGCCCGGATGCAGTTTCGCCGGCGAGTTCTTCCAGTCGAGCGGCTGGGTCAGCACCGCGCGATGGCAGGCGACCGTCGGAAAACCAAGCTTCGCCGAATGCTTCTGCACGAGCAGATCGCTGACGATCGGTTTCGGCGGCGGCAGCAGGCAGCCGTCAGGCGAATCCGGCGTGTTCTCCAGTCCCTCGTTCGAGCCATAGATGCCGACAAGCATCTCGACCTTGTCGTAATACGGCGCCATGTCCTCGTAGGAAATGGGCCAGTCGAAACCGAGGCCGTCGCGCGAGTGGGGTTTGAAATCGTAGGGGCCGTTGCGCAACGCGATGCGCCCCCAGTGATTCGTGCGGCCGCCAAGCATGCGCGCGCGCCACCAATCGAAGCGCTGCGATTTTTCCGCGCTCGCCTGCGTGTAGGGTTCGCCCGGAACCTGCCAGCCGCCGTCGATGGTGGCATCGTAAAAGCCGAAGGGTTTTTCCGGCGTGCTCGTGCCGCGCAACGGTGCCATCTCGGGCGTCTGGAACATCGCGGTCTCGCGCTGCGGATCGTAGTTGCGCCCGGCCTCGAGCATGAGCACGCGCGCGCCGCTCATCGTCAGCGTGTAGGCCGTCTGTCCGCCGCCGGCTCCGGAACCGACGACGATGACATCGTATCCACCGCGCGCCGCCGCTTCCGCAGTCACCAAAGCCATCGTCAGGACCTCGCCTTGCCTTTCAATACCGGCCGTGTTTCCGGATGCACGGTGGCGGCCATTTGCGTCAAGCTGTTGAGGAAACTCAATTCGACGCCGTCGACGGAAAAACGCAGCGTCACGTCGTCGAGGTGCGGCGTTTCGTAATAGCGCCAGCGCATCTGGAAGGTATTCGAATCCTTCCACGCTCCCGCCGCGGCGATCTTCGCAGGATGGCGCGGATTCATATACGTGCCGAGCAGCTCGGTCCACTCAGGCGGCGTGCCGGGCAGTTCGGTCTCGCCGTCGTGCCAACGCCCAATACCGCAGTCGATAGTGTGAGTCTTCCCATCAACGTCGAAGCCGAGACGGCAGCTGTCCTTGTCGAACGCGAGCGTCAGCCTGCGTATGCCGAGCGTGTTCGATTCGATCGCGAACTCGCGATGCGCGACCGCCTGCGGCGAACCGGCCGAGCCTTCAGGAAGTTTCAGCGCAAGTCCCGCGAGTTGCGTGCGCAGGCGATCGGATGCGGCGGAATCGGCAGGCAGCGCGGCTTCGTACAGGCCGGGCAGCAGGTGTTCCCAGACGAGATTGATCAGCCCCTGCATGTCGAGCGTACGGCTCGTGATCGCAATGACCGCGTCGAGCTGCGGGACGATGATGCAGAACTGGCCGAACGCGCCGTCGCCGCGGAACGCATCATGGCGGCATCGCCAGAACTGGTAGGCATAGCCCTGGTGCCAGTCGCTGTCCTTCTTGAGTTGAGCGAGATCCTGTCCCGGTCCGGGCGGTTGCTGGATCTTGAACCTCGTCGCCTGCTCGATCCACTCGCGCGGCAGCAGTTGCTTGCCGTTCCAGCGGCCTTTCTGCAGATAGAACTGGCCGAATTTCGAGATCGCATCGGTCGTCGCGCTGAGACCCCAGCCGCCCGTGTTGATGCCGCGCGGGCATTCCGACCAACGCATCGGCGGAAGTCCGAGCGGATCGAACAAACGCGGCCGCAGATAGTCGACAACGCGCTCGCCGGTCACCTTCTGCACGATCGCCGACAGCATATAGGTGGCGGCGCTGTTGTAGAGAAAGACACTGCCGGGCGGAGACTCGATCGGCAGTGCGAGAAAAGCTTTGACCCAGTCCTGCTCATGAGTGAGGACGGGCGTGGCATCGCTCGCCTGCCCAACCGACATCTCCAGCAGGTGTTCAACGCGCAGCGCGGCGAGATTCTCGCTGATCTGCGACGGCTTCTGCCCCGGAAAAAAGTCGACGACCTTGTCCGTCAGTTTCAGCTTGCCCGACGCGACGGCGAATCCGACCGCCGTCGAGGTGAAGCTTTTGCTCAGCGAATACAGACTGTGCGCTGCTTCCGCGCGGTACGGTGCCCACCACGCACGCACCGCCGGCTTGCCACCGCGCGCGATAACTAGGCTGTGCAGTTCGAACGCGCCAGCTGCCGCGGCGTCGAGGAACGCGCTCACCGCGGGCGAAGCAACACCGAGAGCTTCGGATGTGGCCGCGGCGAAAGCGACACCGGGAAACATGCCGTCGCAGCCTGCGGCAAATGCGGTGTACCCGATCTGCCGCAAGAACAATCGACGCTTTCCGTTCACCATTCGCGCAGTCTGTCCGCAAAGGCTTGAACGTCTCATAGCTTGTATTTCACGGTCAAGAAGTACGAGCGCGGCGACTGCGGGCGGAACGCATTGTTCATCACATAGCCGCCGCGGTCGGTCAGGTTGTCGATGTTGAAGCGGAAGTCCAATCGGTTCCATTCGTAACCGGCAAATGCGGACACCTGCGCAAGGCCGGGGATGCGCACGTCGTAATGCCAGTCTCCCCCGAGCACGCCGGTCGTGGACGTTTGCGCGTGCAACCATCCGCCGAGGCTGAAGCCTTGCAGCGGACCTTCCTTGAAGATGTATTTGGCCGTGAGGTTAGCCGCCTGGCGCGGCGTTGAACCGAAGCGCGCACCGATCTCCTGCGGCACGCCCGGATAATCCAGATACTTGGCCACCGCCAAATCGGTGAAGTTCGCCGACAATTGCCAATTCTCGTTCGGCAGCCAGGTGACCTCGGCCTCGAAACCCTGCGCGCGGCCGACGCCGCCGAGGTTGTACTCGATCAGGCCGCCGTTCCCGCCCATGTGCGAATAATCCGGCGTGGCGATATTGCTGAGGTCGTCGCGGAAGACGGAAATCGTGCTCGTCACCGCGCCGTTGAGCCACGCCGTCTTCACTCCGAATTCCTTGCCGGTTCCTTTCTGTGGCGGGACCAATTCGGCGGTCCCCGGCTGGACGATGCCCGATGGCGTGAACGACTTCGAGTAGTTGGCGAAGAACGCGGTATCGGCAAAGAACGAATCCGAGCCAAACGGCTTGCCCAGGATGCCGATCTGCGGCGTCGTCTCGCTCGACGCCAATTCCGTGTCCTTGATGACTTCGCCCTTGGTCTTGGTATAGCGCACGCCGAGCAAGACATGCAGGCGGTCGTCGAACATCGACATCTGCTCGGCCGCATAGTAGGCGTGCGTATTCGCATGCCCCGTATCGTGGATGTTTATGAGATTGGGCGTGGGAGAAAGCGCGTGCAGGATCGCGTTCTGGTCTCCGAGCATCAACGGGCCGTCGCGGAAGAAATTCCATGGCTGGCCCTGCGCGTTTACCGGCGCCAGGGGATAGACCCAGAATCGGGCGTAGTCCAGCGACGAATAGGACGCCTGAAAACCGACGAGCAGCGAATGGCTGATCGCGCCGGTGTCGAAAGAAAAAGCTGCTTCGAGCTTGTTCTCCCATCCGGACCCCGCCTGCTTGCCGTTGAAGAAGCCGGAGCCGAGACCGAACGTGCTGACATTGCCGTCGGGTCCGAGCACCTTGGCGCCGCTCTGCAGCAGTGAAAGGAATCCCCAACTGAAATCGGCGTGGCCGAAACTGTCGCGGATCTGGATGTGATCATTGACCGTGTAGTTGATCTCGGTGCTCCAGAAGCGCGCCAGCTCGTTGTTGTAGTTCTGCGGCCCGAGCACGTTGTAGCGCGCGCCGCGCGGGAGATACTGCTCGGCCGTGATCGTCTGCGGCGGCTCGTTGGCGCCGTAGTTCTGCGCGACCCAGTTGTCGAGATAGGTGTCCTGGGGCACACCCGAGCCGATGAAACCCGGATGGCTCACCGGCAGCGTCGAGACCTGATCCTTTTTCTTAGTGTTGCGGTAGTTGAAGTTGACGCTGAGGTCGTCGATCGGCTTCCAGGTGAGGCCGAGGATGTAAGTACGCTCGTTCTGGCCGGTCCAGTCTACCCAGCCATTGCTGTTCTTGGCGTAGACATCGACGAGGTAGGCGAAGTGATCGCTCACCGGCCCGGTCGAAAAGAATTCACCGCTGCGATAAGCCCAGCTGCCGTACTCGCCTTCGAAATACGTCTGCGGCGTGAACGAAGGTTTCTTGTAGATGATGTTGATCGAGCCGCCCGGAGGCACGTTGCCGTTGAACACGGCCGACGGGCCTTTGAGCACCTCGACGCGATCGACGCCGGCGCTGGAACCCAGTCCGCCTGCGATCGAAAGAGAATCGAAGCCGTCGACCTGCGGCGTGACCGCATATCCGCGCACGCCGAAATTCGTCCCGACCTCGCCGCTATTGTTCTGGCCGGTGACGCCGGTGAGCGCGCCGATCGCATCCATGAGTTGCGAAGAACCGGTGTCCTCGAGAAACTGCGAGTTGAGCGCGGAAATCGAGATCGGTGTGTTGATGATTTCGGTCACCACGCCGGTCGCGCTCGTCGCCGCACTGGTGCGGTAGCCGACCACCTGAACGGTGCCCATCAGCGAGGGTTTGTTGTTCTCCGCGGAGGTGCTTGGCTTGTCGCCGGTCTGGGCATTCGTTGCCGGCGGTGCGGCCTGCGCGTCTGCATCGATCGGATCGCCCGTTGCCGCCCAGACGTCGGCGGACAGGACCAGCGCGGCAAGCAAGCCGCCGCGGATCGCGGCCGAGAGCTTGGAAAACATTATCGGACGTGTGTCCCGCATCATCATCCCCTCTTTTCTTGTAGATTTTTCGGTGCCATCGCCGGCGACGACGCTCCGCACAGATCGCCGCAGGTGCCAAGTGGCGGCAATTAGGGCATGCGGAAACGAAAAGCGTCTACGCGTCAATTTGCCGGCTTCGAATACAGGCTTAATCGCCGTGACCGATACCGGTGGACGCGAAGCGCGCTGATGCGGCGACGCAGCAACGCGATCGGGCGAGATTTGTATTGCCGCCGGGACAAACCATGCGTGGTTTCGCAGTCGACCACGGCGCGAGGATGCGGATTCGAGCAAACCAAACCGTCGCGATGAGCAAGAAAACGAAAACTCTGCGCAGTGCCGACTGGTTCGGTGATTCGACTCATCCCGTCGACACGGCCTTGTACATCGAGCGCTATCTGAACTACGGGCTGACGCGCGAAGAACTCCAGTCCGGCCGGCCGATCATCGGCATCGCGCAGTCCGGCAGCGATCTGGCACCGTGCAACCGTCATCACCTGCAACTCGCCGCGCGTGTGCGCGAAGGTATCCGCGAAGCCGGCGGCGTCGCCCTCGAATTTCCCGTCCATCCGATCCAGGAGACGGGCCGCCGGCCGACAGCCGCGCTCGACCGCAACTTGTGCACGCTCGCGCTGACCGAGATCCTGCACGGCTATCCGATCGACGGCGTCGTCCTCACCACCGGCTGCGACAAGACCACACCCGCGCAATTGATGGCGGTGGCGATGCTCGATCTTCCGGCGATCGTGCTCAGCGGCGGCCCGATGCTCAATGGCTGGCAGGGCGAACGCCGCAAGGGATCGGGCACGATCGTCTGGGAAGCGCGCGATCGCCTGAGCACGGGCCAGATCGACTTCGAACAATTCATGGCCGAGGTGGCCTCGTCGGTTCCGAGCATCGGCCACTGCAACACGATGGGCACCGCGCTGACGATGAACTGTCTCGCCGAAGCGCTCGGCATGTCGCTGCCGGGCTGCGCGGCGATTCCCGCCGCGTACCGCGAGCGCGCGCAGATGGCGTATCGCACCGGCCTGCGCATCGTCGACATGGTGCGCGAAGGACTGCGCCCCTCGCACGTGCTCTCGCGCGCCTCGTTCCTCAATGCGATCAAGGTCTGCTCGGCGATCGGCGGATCCACGAACGCGCCGATCCACCTGCAGGCGATTGCACAGTGCGCCGGCGTCGAGCTGTCGCTCGGCGATTGGCAGCAGCACGGATTCGACGTCCCACTGCTGGTCAACTGCCAGCCGGCCGGCGATTTCCTCGGCGAGGATTTTCACCGCGCCGGCGGCCTGCCGGCGGTGATCGGCGAGCTGCTGCGCGGCGGCATCGTCGACGGCGGCACGCGTTGCGTCAGCGGGCGCAGCTTCGATGAGGAATATCGCGAGCGCAGCGCGACCGATCCGCGCGTGATCACATCGGTGCAGGCACCGCTGCGCGAACGCGCGGGATTCCAGGTGCTGACGGGTAATCTGTTCCGCTCCGCGCTGATCAAGACCTCGGTGATCGACGCGTCGTTTCGTGCAAAGTACCTCTCCGATCCGACACGGCCGGACGTGTTCCGCGTCCGCGCTATCGTTTTCGAAGGGCCGGAAGACTACGACGCGCGCATCGACGATCCCGCACTCGCGATCGACGAGCTGTGCATCCTTGTCATGCGCAACTGCGGCCCGATCGGCTATCCGGGATCGGCGGAGGTGATCAACATGGCGCCGCCGCGCGAACTAATCCGCAAAGGAGTAAGCGTACTGCCCTGCATGGGCGACGGACGCCAGAGCGGCACCTCGGCGAGTCCGTCGATCCTGCACGTGTCGCCCGAAGCGGCCGCCGGCGGCGACCTTGCCCTGCTGCGCGACGGCGACCTGATCGAAATCGACCTGCTGCGCGGGACGGTGAACGCACTCATCGACGACACGGAACTGGCGCGGCGCCGCGCCTCGCAGGCGCCGCCTGCAGTCGTCGATCAGACGCCGTGGCAGGAAATCTACCGCGAGCGGGTCACTGCGCTCGATGAAGGTGCCACCTTGCGCACACGCGGCGACTACACACGCATCATCGAACGCTTCGGCACGCCGCGGGACTCGCACTGATGGCCGCGCGGCCCGCGACGAGCCGCGGCGTCCGCTGCGTTGCGCCGGTCGGCGCCGCGCTCGGCGAAGGGCCGCTCTGGATCGCGGCAGAAAACACGGTCTACTGGGTCGACATCCTCGGCGGCAAACTGTTCCGCCACTTCCCGGCGAGCGCACACACCGAAGTCTGCACACCGCCGACGCCGCTGACCTCGCTCACTCCGACGCGCGACGGGCGCCTGCTCTGCACCGGCTGGCAAGGAATCCACGCGTTCGATCCACGCTCCGGTACGTTCGTCGACGTCCTGCGGCTGGACATCGACGCACATACCCTGCGCATCAACGACAGTTGTTGCCATCCGGACGGCAGTTTCTGGTTCGGCACGATGGATATTGCCGAGCGCCACCCATTCGGCGACTTCTATCGACTCTCCGCACTAGGCGCGTGCGACCGCTTCGCTGCCGCGTTCGCGATCACCAACGGTCCAGCGTTCACGCCGGCCGGCGACCGCGGCTATTTCGTCGATACCCTGCGCCGGCGCATCCTGTGCGCGGCGATGGACGAAGGCGTGTTGAACGGACCATTGCGCCTGTTCGCACAGATCCCCGCGACAGATGGATATCCGGACGGACTCGCCGTCGACAACGAGGGCGGCGTGTGGTGCGCGCACTGGGGCGGCGCGCGAGTTACCCGCTTCGATGCGGGCGGCCGCCTCAGCGAGGTGGTCCGCCTGCCCGTATCCAACGTAACCAAATGTGCATTCGGAGGTGTGCATCTGGACCGCCTGTTCATCACGACGGCGCGCAAGGGTCTCGATGCCGATGCACTGCGCGCGCAACCGCAGGCTGGAGGATTGTTCGAAGTCGAAGTGGATTATCGCGGCGTAGCGTCCGCCGAATATCGAGGTATGGTTCGCAACGATGCGACGATCCGCACTTGCTTTTTTGAAATTGTATAACGCATAGTGATTTCACAACAGGCGCAGCCGGAGGAATCGGCCAGCAGCCGAAATCGGGAGGGTGACAAATGGATCCGAGATTCGAGACGGTGCAGGCCGATGCTGCAAGTTCGTTCCGCTGTCTGTGGTTCACCTGCCGCAATTTCGCCGAAGACCACACCTGGCACTACCATCCGGAATTCGAGTTGGTCTGGGTCGTGCGCGGACACGGCACGCGCTTCGTCGGCGACAACATCGAGTCTTATCATCCCGACGATCTGGTCCTGATCGGCCCGAACATGCCGCACTGCTGGCATAGCGAAACCGAAGCGGGCGGACATCTGCCCGAGGCCGCCGTCGTGCAGTTCCGGCCGGAGATGTTCGGCCACGATTTCCTCGACCTGCCCGAATTCGAGCGAACCAAGCGCTTGTTCCGCGCCTCCAAGTGCGGGCTGCACATTGAGGGCGAAACGGCCGAGCACGTACAGGCGCAGATGCGTTCGCTGTTTGAAAGAAAAGGCATCGCACGGCTGATCGGCCTGCTCGACATTCTGCGCGTGCTGGCGGAGGCGGAAAACGATCTGCGTTATCTCGCCAGCGCTGACTATCACATCACCAACGACGTCACTGAACTGAACCGGCATCGCATCGAGATGATCCACCGCCACGTGCGCCAGAACTTGAGCAGCGAGATCAATCAGGCCGATGTCGCCCGCCTCGTCGGCCTGACACCACCCGCGTTCAGCCGTTTCTTCCGCCGCGCCACCGGCCAGACCTTCGTCGGCTTCGTCAACATCCTGCGCATCAACGAAGTGTGCCGCGCGATGACCGACGGCAGCGACTGCATCACCAACATCGCGATGAACTGCGGCTACAACAACATCGCCAACTTCAACCGCCAGTTCCTTGCGCTGAAGGGCATGAATCCAACCCAATACCGAGAGCGTCATCTGCGCCTGAAGCAAAACGCGACAGCGTTCCCCGCCGACAACGTATCACCGCGGCAGGTGCTCGAACTTCACTGATAGGGCCAGTTCGGCTGGGTGAAAATGCCGCCGTCGACGCCCAGCGTCTGGCCGGTGATGAAGCTTGCGCGCTCGCTGCACAGAAACAGCACGGCGTTGGCGACGTCGGCCGGCGTGCCGATGCGGCGCAGCGGCGTGATTCGTGACCACGTGCTGCCGTAGTCAGGCGACTCCCGGCGCGTGCGCTCGACTTCGATCGCGCCCGGCGCCACGCAGTTCACGGTGATGCCGTGAGGGCCGAGCTCCATCGCCGCGCTGCGCGTGAGTTGGTCGATGCCGGCCTTCGACGCGGAGTAGTCGACCAGATTGGGGAACGCGATCTTGTTGCAGCCCGAGCCGATGTTGACGATGCGGCCGCCGTGCCCAGCGGCGATCATCAGACGTGCCGCCTTCTGCGTGTTGAGGAAACAGCCTTTCAGGTTGGTGCGAATGACGCGGTCCCAGTCGGCTTCGTCGAGCTCAAGCAGAGGGCTCCAGGTCTGCACGCCGGCGTTGTTAACCAGCAGCTGCGGCGCGGAATCGAAATGGCGCTGCGCGTCGTCGAAGAAGGTTTCGATCTGTTGCGCGATGCCAGCATCGCAGGCGGCGATGAAAGCGCGGCGGTCGAGCGCCGCGACGTCCTGCGCGAGCTGCTCGGACTGGCCGTCGTCGTCGAGATAGCTCACGGCGATGTCCCACCCTTCGCGGGCCAGAGCCATGGCGATCTCACGACCGATGCCCGACGTGCCCCCGGTGATCACCGCCCAGCGATTGTCCGCACTCATCCGCGCCCTCACATCCGGTAGCGTCCGACGCGCTGGCGCTGCGCACCTAAGCCGTCGACCGTTAGTTCGACGACGTCGCCTTCCCGCAGCCACTGCGGCGGTTTCATCCCCATGCCCACGCCGTGCGGCGTGCCCGTGCTGATTACGTCGCCCGGCTGCAGGCTCATGAACTGGCTGATGTAGTGCACGAGAAATGGAACGTCGAAGATCATGTCGCGCGTGTTGCCTGACTGCATGACGCGGCCATTGACCCGGCATTCCAGGTGAAGCGTGCGGAAGTCGGCAATCTCGTCAGTCGTCACCAGGTACGGCCCGATCGGGCAGAACGTGTCGCACCCCTTGCCCTTGTCCCACTGGCCCCCGCGCTCGATCTGGTAGCTGCGCTCGGAGACGTCGTTGATCACGCAGTAGCCCGCGACGTGGTCGAAGGCGCGATCGAGCGGAACGTAGCGGGCTTCCTTGCCGATCACGACGCCAAGCTCGACCTCCCAATCGCCTTTCTGCGCATCGGGCGGCAGCACGATGTCGTCGTTCGGCCCGACGATCGATGAGGTCGCCTTGAGAAACAGAATGGGCTCGCGCGGCGTCGCCTGGCCGGTTTCGCGCGCATGATCGACGTAGTTGAGACCGACACAAACGATCTTGCCGACGCCTTGTAACGGCGGTCCGATCCTCTCGCCGCCGTCAACGCGCGCCAACGATTCCGCCGGGATCTCCCGCAGCGCGGCGATCGCCGCGGCAAGGTTCACGGCATGGAAATCCGGCACGATCGCGGCGGCGTCGCGAACAGTTCCGAAGGCGTCCATGAGGCCCGGCCGTTCGCGGCCGATCGGCCCGTATCGCAGCAATTTCATGCCGCCCCCTTCAAAGCGCGAAACCGCCGTCGATCACGATGTCGGACCCGGTCATGAACGCGCTCTCGTCGGAGGCGAGCAGCGTGGCCACCGCCGCGATTTCCGCGGGCGTGCCGAGCCGTCCCATCGGCTGCCGCGCGATCATGTCGACGCGCATCTGCCCAGGATCGGCCGCCGCCGCGATACGTTCGCCGAGCGAAGGCGTGTCGACCGTGCCCGGGCTGATCGAATTGCAGCGCACGCCGTCGCCGATGAAGTCGAGCGCGACGGCGCGCGTCATCGCGATGACCGCCCCTTTCGTCGCCGCATAGACGAAGCGCCGGCGCGCGGCTGCGGTCGTCGACACGACTGAGGCGATGTTGACGATCGAACCGCTGCGCCGCTCGCGCATGCCGGGCAGTATCGCCTTGATCATGATGTAGACGGATTCGACGTTGATGCGCAGACTGCGCGCGAAATCCACCTCGTCGCATTCGAAGATATCGCCGACCGCGACGTAGCCCGCGCAGTTGACCAGCACGTCGATACGCGGATGCTGCGCCGCGACCGCGTTCGCCGCCTTCGCATCGGTCGCGTCCAGCTTCACCGCGATAGCCTCGCGCGGCAAACCACCGAAGTGGGCTTCGCTGATGTCGCTCGCGATCACGGTCGCACCCTCGGCGCAGAACCGATCGACGATCGCGCGGCCGATGCCTTGCCCCGCCCCCGTCACCAAGCATGTTTTTCCCGCCAATCTGCCGGCCATGTGCCTCTCCGTCTTCCAAGAAATGTTAGGCACTGCCCATTCCGGCCGATAGCTCCCAGTTGACGCGCCTGCGGTATCGTTTTGACTCGATCCAGGCAAACCAAAATCGCCTGCGGAGCAAAAATCGCGTGGCACGCCGTCTTCACGGCGCCTACTTTGCATAGCAGTGCTTGCGGAGGCGGAAACCGCTTGGATCGTGCTCGATGAAACCGATCGGGCTTCCGACCTCCCGTTCGCAAGCATCGTTCGAAGACAAGGAGTTGGGGATGCCGGTGATGCGAAAGGCGTTCGGCCGATTGAAAGACGGCCGCAGCGCGGACAGCTTTCTGTTGTCCGACGCGAGCAGTGATTTTTCGGTGGAGATACTCGAGTACGGCGCGACGATACGCGCGATCAAGGCACCGGCCCCCAGCGGGCGGCTGATCGACACCGTCTTGTCCTATCCGACCCTGGCCGAATATGAGAATGGAAACGCTTATCTCGGTGCGACGATCGGCCGCTGTGCTGGCCGCACCGCCGCCGACGCGCATGCAACGCTGCGCCTGACCCGCAACGAGGCGGCCAACCATTTGCACGGCGGCAAGACCGGAGTCAGCCATTCGTTGTGGCAAACCGTCGCCATCGACGACGGCGATGTGCCCATGATCCGTCTGCGCCATCGTTCGCCAGCCGGCGAGGACGGCTATCCCGGCGAACTGACCATAGATGCGGAATTCGCTCTGGTTGACGCGCTTACGCTGCGCGTCGTCATGCAGGCGCGGACCGACGCGGACACGCCGCTCAACCTCACCCTGCATCCGTATTTCAATCTCGGCGGTGATTCCGCCGCTACAATCGACGATCATCGTCTGCGTATCGACGCCGAGCGCATCCTGCCGCTCGGCCCGACGCAGCTACCAACCGGCGAGACGATGGCGGTGGACGCGACGCCGTTCGACTTCCGCACGTCGCGCGCGATCGGCGCGTCGGGTTACAGCGGCCACGCCCAACTGCGCCTGCCAGGCGGATACGACCACTACTACGTGCTCAGCAAGAACACACCGGTCGCCGCCGACGTCTACAGTCCGCGCACGTCGCTCGGTCTGCGCATAAGCACGAACCAGAAAGGCCTGCAGTTCTATTCCGGCAATCATCTCGACACCGCCTCGCCGGTCGCTTTCCCGGCGAGAAGTGCACTATGCCTGGAACCGCACGCGTTTCCGAATTCGATCAACGAACCGCAATTCCCGGACATCACGCTACGCGCCGGGGAAACCTACCGCTACGAGGCGCGCTACGAATTCTATCGAAGCGATCGCAAGGTTTGATCAATGCGCCAATGCCGTTGAACGCGTGTTTTGCGTTTCGACTCTCCGTCGCCAACTTTCGATTGCCGAACATTTCCCGGCCTGCACGCAGTTGCTCGACTCCCGATACACACTTGATCAGATGCGGCGGTATCACGCGACATCGCTCGTGCGCCGTCGAAAAACGTACCTCAAATCGGCCAATACACGCGTAGCGAGCGCTACTGCCTGTCACAACAATGCACAAGCCGCGTATACGGAGGATCAGCGTCAGATCCGGCACGGAAAGCCGCCTCGAAGTATCCGCTCTTCACGCTCGGCGCCTTATCGAAACCAACTACACAGAGAGGGAAATATGTTCAATCCGAATTTCATTCCCGCAAACCGCTCACGAATGAGTTTATTGGCCCTGGCACTGGTCGCAAGTTGTTGCGCAACGACTGCAGATGCGGCCACCTACTATATTGATGCGGTCGGCGGCTCCGACAGCGCCGCCGGTACGAATACGACGGCTGCGTGGCAAACGCTGGCCAAGGTGAACGCAACAACCTTTCTTGCAGGCGACCAGATTCTGTTCCATACCGGTCAAAGCTGGTCAGGGCAACTTCACCCGCTGGGATCCGGCACGTCCGCAGCGCCCATCGTCATTTCGAGCTACGGCGGAGGCGCAAAACCGATCATCAACGGCGGCTCGCTCAGCAGCGGCGGCGCAGTGTATCTGTATAACCAGGGCGGCTGGACCATCGACGGCCTCGAGGTCGTCAACGACTCGGGGGTTCCCAACATCGGCACTATTACCAGCGGCCCCCTCGGCGGCGGCACCGGTATCAACCGCAGCGGCATCTTCGTCGACAACGAAAGCGCCGGGGTGCTGTCCAATATCACGATCCAGAACAACTACGTGCACGACGTCAACGGATGTTTCGCCTGCAGCGGCGACGATCCGCACGCCAATGGAGGAATCATCGTCGTGGACGACGCATCGAACGTGGCATTTTCCGACGCTCTGGCGATCGGGAACGAGAGCTACAACAACGTACAGATCCTCAACAACACCGTCAGCAATGTCGGACGCGAAGGTATCGTCTTCTGGGACAATTCGGCGGGGCTTAGCTATCTCGTTCTTGCCCCGGCCGCATTGAGCAACAACGTCACGATTCAGGGGAACGGTGTATACAACGTCGATGGCGATGGAATCACCATCTCGGGGGCGCAGAACAGCCTCATAGACCACAACATCGTCGGCGGAGCCGGATTGGTGACCCTGGCGAACTCAACCCAGGCTTCATCCGGCGGCATCTGGGCCATGAAAACGATCGGCGTGACGATGCAGTACAACGAAGTCTATGGCGTTCTGAGCGCGGCGGGGGTTGATGGACAAGCCTTTGATAACGACTTTTACTCTAACAACACCATCGTTCAATACAACTACAGCCACGACAACCAGGGCGGCTTCATGTTGATGGAGGGGCAGCCGATCGTGGGCGGAACCAACCTCACCGTGCGTTATAACCTCAGCGTCAATGATGCCTATAGCGGCGTCAGGGGCGTGTTCACCTCGGAATATGGGACTGTTGGCACCGTCAATATCTACAACAACACGATCTACATTGCTGCGGGAATGCCCTCCAACCCGATCTTTTGCGACGGGTGTTACCCCTATTTTTTGAATGGCAATGTCTGGAATTTCAACAACAACATCATCGCCAATTTCGGCACCGGCAATTACACCAATCCAGCGGGACCCTACGTCGCCTTCTCCCACAACTTGTTTTACGGCAACCACCCGTCGGGCGAGCCCGCCGATGCCCACAAGATCGTCAGCAACCCGCTGTTCGTATCGCCTGCGTCGACTGCGCCGTACGGCATCGGATCGGTATCGGGATATCAGGTAGGCGCAGGTTCGCCGGCCATCGGCGCCGGCGCCGTCATCTCGAACAACGGCGGCATGGATTATTTCGGCAATCCCGTATCGGCGACGGCGGCGCCGACGATCGGATTCTACTAAGCCAATAGTTTCTGATACGGAGAAACGAGCCGGCCACGACGGCATGCCTCATCGAACCTTGGATTCTCGAACTTCGTCCGGGCCGCTGGGCCCGGACGAAGATTGCAGAGATGCCGTCTACGAGACGTCGCTCGACGGCGGGGTTTCCAGCGACATCCGGGTTGTTTCCACGCCGCAGGGCAAGCAGGTCGTCAAGCGCGCGCTCGGCAAGCTCAAGGTCGAGGCGGAGTGGTTCTCCGATCCGGCACGTTCGTCGATCGAGGCCGAGGGATTGCGCGCGATAGCTGTGCTGCTCGGCCAGACGCATGCGCCGAGAGTGCTATGGGTCGACGAGACGGCCCATCAGTTCGCGATGGAACTGATCGAACCGTGTTTCCGCAACTGGAAGCAAAAATTGCTTCGCGGCGACGTCGACATCGCCAACGCTGCAGCGGCGGGACGCTTGCTGGGCCAGTTGCACACCAGGTCATCCGGCGATCCGAGCTTCGCGGCACGATTCGCAAACACAGCGCCGTTCATTGAATTGCGCATCCGGCCTTTTTTCGAGCGGATCGCGCAACGGAATCCCGCGCTCGCACCAACTATAGCTGAGATCGTGCTAGAGCTTCGCGCAACTCGGAACGCGTTGGTCCACGGCGACTACAGCCCGAAGAATCTGCTCGTCGATGGGCACGATATGGTGATCCTCGATTGCGAAGTCGCTCATTGGGGGGATCCACGTTTCGACGTCGCGTTCTGCCTCGCCCACTTGCTGCTGAAGCTGTTTCGTCGCACAGCGTCTACACCACCACTTCTTTCCAGCATTCTCGCTTTTCTCGCCGCATATCGCCGCCATGGACCGACCGTCATGGACCGACATCTTGTCCGCCAATTGGGTTGCTTGGTACTCGCGCGCCTCGAGGGCGATTCTCCGGTGGACTATCTCGCCGACCTCGACGCGAACGAGGTCAAGCAATTCGCCACGCAACTGATTCTGCATCCGACGACATTCGCGGAACTCGGCTTTGACTCCACAGGACACAATTTGAAATGAACCGTTCCACTGATACGAGGATCGCATCGTTGCACGGCAGGTCCGTGTTTGACTCGCGCGGGCGACCGACCGTCGAGGTCGAAGTTGCGCTGCATTGCGGTGCAGTCGGGCGCGCCGCAGCGCCTTCGGGCGCATCGACGGGCCGCCACGAAGCGCATGAGCTGCGTGATGGCGATATGTCCGTCCACGCCGGCCGCGGAGTGCAGAGCGCCGTCGATCACGTGAACGGCGAAATTGCGCGGAACCTGACCGATAGGAACGCGCTCGGCCAGTCGGAGTTGGACGCACTTCTGCGCGATCTCGACGGCACCGAGCATTTTGATCGCCTCGGCGCCAACGCCGTTCTGCCCGCGTCATTAGCGATCTGCCGCGCGGCGGCCGAAGCTCAAGCCATGCCTTTGCATCGCTACATAGCCTCGCTCGCAGGCAACGTCAGTCCATCACTGCCATTGCCGATGGTCAACATTCTGAGCGGCGGAGCCCACGCCGCCCGCAGCATGGATTTGCAGGATTTTCTCGTCATTCCCGTCGGCGCGAAAAATTTCACCGAAGCCATGCATATGGTGCTCGGGGTCAGGCAAGCCGCCGACCAAGTCATGTCCGAGAGCGGCCTCTTGACTCTTCTCGCCGACGAAGGAGGGCTTAGTCCCGGCTGTAAAAGCGTCGAGAAGGCGTTGGATATGTTGATGGCAGCGATTCGCACCGCCGGATTCGAACCAGGACTCGAAATAGCGGTCGCAATCGATGTCGCAGCCAGCGAGCTTTACTCTGGCGAAGGGTACGAACTGCGCAACGAAGGACGACGTCTGTCGAGCACCGAAATGATTTCCGCTGTATCGGAATGGCGACAACGATATCCCATCGTCTCGATCGAGGATGCGCTGCACGAGGATGACTGGGACAATTGGGCGAAATTGACTTTCTCCTCGCCTGGAACGCAGATCGTAGGAGACGATTTGTTCGCGACAAACGTCTCCCGCATTGCACGCGGAATTCGCATGCGCGCGGCCAACGCAGTGTTGATCAAACCCAATCAGAACGGCACCTTATCCGGAACACTTGCAGCGATGGCGGAAGCGCAACACGCGGGCTTCGCGACGATCATCTCGGCACGCTCCGGCGAAACGGAAGACGCGTTCATCGCCGACCTGGCGGTGGGCACCGGTGCCGGCCAGATAAAGATCGGATCGGTTCGTACCTCCGAGCGCATGGCGAAATACAACCAGCTCGTTCGTATCGGTGAACACGAGTCTCTGCCGTTCGGCTGCGCCGGACTGCAAAAGACAAGCGCATAAAAACCCCAAAGGCCTTGATCTGCCGAAACCAGCTTGAAGACCAGCGACAAAAACTGACTCGGGTCGCCCTATTCCTTCCAACTAGCGCTCTCCTTTTAACGTGTTTACGCTTCCCTACCCTCGATAACGCCCCCAAAGAGCCATCAGTGGCAACCAATGCTTGTCGTCCAGGAAACCAGCACCCCTGCTCGCGGTTTCCGTGTTCACTATTTTTTCTCCTGGCAGGCGTGCTATTGCTGCCGAGCAGCGGCCCAGTCTTTCAAGTGCTGTGCAGCATTCTGGTTGTTCGGACTGAGCCGCAAGGATTCCTTGTAGTTCTCAATCGCCAGATTCCTGTTCCCTGCATTTTCGTAGGCGTCGGCCAGACTGTCGTAGGCGTTTCCGCTTGTCGGATACAGGTGCACATTCATTTTGAATACCTCCAGTGCCTGCGTGCGCTGCCCTTTTCCCATCAAGCGATATCCCCACGCGTTGACGTCTGCTTCGCTCAGTTGTGTTTTCATATCTTTGTTTCGCGGCGCATCGACAATTTCAACTGCACGATCGAAACCGCGAAGCACCAGTTCGGCCTGCAGGGTCTCAATCGAATGAGGAATGCCGAAGCCGGAGGCATTGCGAATGTCGCCGACGAAGTATCCGGCCAGTTCGTCGACAAACGATTCCGGATGGGCGCCTTGCAAATTGGTTAGTACGACGATCGAGAGGTCATCGTCGGGATAAACGAAGATCGCGGCCCAATTTCCGCCGATGGGCGCGACGGCGCGATGCGTCGGCCGCGTTATCACCGGCCAACCGAGTGCGTAGCCATTCAATGCCCCCCCAAACCCGCCGTGCGTTCCGTTGTTGAGCACGCCTGGCGTCCACAGTGTGGCGAGACTCTCTTTTGCTTTGAGCAGACGCCCTTTCTGCAGGGCAATGATCCAGGTTGCGGCTTGCTCGGCCGAGGTATTCAAGCCGTTTCCCGCAACCAGAGAGGGTACGGATTCGTAAAATATGTTTATCCATTGATTTGCGTCGACCTGGTTCGTAACGCCGGGCCGTAGGGCATAGGGCTGCGCTCGGTCCTTGACGATGTCGGAGAATCCGCCGAAAGATGTATTTCGCATCCCGGCGATATCGAGCTGCCTCGCCGTCACGAACTGCGCGAACGACTTGCCGCTGAGTTTCTCGATCACCCTGCCGAGCAGCAGGTAGTTGGTCTGGTTGTAGTTGAACCGGTCGCCCGTGGCGAAATCCATCGGCAGGGAACTCGCCTTGGCTAGAAACGTCTGTGGACTGCCATCACCAACGATTTTTCCGCTGCTCGGATCGACGATGTCAGGAATGCCGGAAACATGAGTGAGCAACTGGCGTATCGTCACGCCCTGCCAGGCAGTGGGGAGATCGCTCAGATAATGCGAAACAGGGGCATCGAGATCGACCCTTCCCTCTTCGACCAATTGCATGATGGCCACGCCGGTAAAGGCTTTGGTCATGGAAGCGATCGAGAACAGCGTCTGCTTCGTCACCGCGACGGAGTGCTCGATATCGGCCGAGCCATACGCTGCTGTGAAGACAATTTTTTCGTGCTGGACAACCGCAACCTGCAGTCCGGGAATATGGCGCTCGCCCATCTTCTTGCGCAAATAGGCTTCCACCCTATCTGGCAGAGGCTGGGCGATGGCATTCGCACCGAACAGGGTTAGCAGAAGGAAAAACCCGAAGCGTATCAATGTTTCTCCTATTTCGATTCGCGATTGAATTTTGCCGAGATTGCGAAGAAGGCCAGTTGGCCCAAACCGATCGCACCTGCCAACACGCCGATGGTCCCCGGGGTGAGTTCTTGCGTCCAACCAGAGATCTGAATCAAACCGAAGCCGAGGGCGAGAAACACCAGGGCCAGGCCCAACGCAACGACGCCAGCCGCCGCTGCTGCCCTTCGCCCACAAGAATCGAGCGCAACAGATCTTCGGACACGGCTCCGTGCGACAACTGATGGCGCATGCGCGCGTCGACCACGGCCTTGATGGAATAGGTGAAGCCGTAAGTGATGCAGACAAACAATGCAATCGGAACCAGCCCGCCCATTTTCATTCTCCTCAAATTTCATGCGACTGCCGAAAGAGATACTGACATGGCGCGGACGGTTGCAACGTTCGACACTTGCAACCGTCCGCGCCATGTCGCTAATCGCTCTACCCCTTAGCCATTCGCCGTCCGATGTCGCAAGCCGGTAGCGACCCGCCTAAGCGTTAGGGAACCGTAAGACTGTGAACGTCCACCCTCGATGGCGCGTGGTTCAGCGGCGCCTACCTCACCGCCCTCGACTTCACCGGCAACAGCGACAAGGCGATGGAGGGCGTGAACTTCTCCGGAGCCTGCGTCGCCAATTGCATGCTGAAGAAGGCGTCGCTACGGTGACAGTGTGGCCATCTTGAGTGAAGGACTAGTCAAACTCGCGGCGGGCGGGTTAACTCGCTGCCGCCGAAATGCCGGAACGAGTCCAACGACATGATCATGCGATGGTGACCGCAACGGAATCCGGATAGCCTCGTCGCTCGCTCATGCGTTCAATGAACCGAAAACATGTTGGCGCTATCCTTTGCCTTTGTGTCCGCGTCACGCGGGTTTTGGTTTCCGGTCAAATTAAGGGCGGCAAATGAACCAATCGCAAACCGCAGGCCTTCGCCGTACGCGGTCGCTCGAATCGGGTGCCGTTCTCCGGCTGCTTTCTGCCGTGCTCATCGTCGGCGCAGAAAGCGTGAGCGCCGGCAGCGTCAATCCGCTCAAAGGTCCATCGATTCAGGTCTCGCATCTTCCCGCCGTCGTTGCCAGCCACCGGGCACTCGCGATCGGCCCGGCCGCCGCCGCCCAGCGATTCCAACTCGGCATGTCTCTGCCCACGCACGATCAGGCCGGACTCGATCTACTTCTGCACGACCTGCAAGACCCGCAAAGCCCGCGGTTTCACCAGTACCTCAGTTCAGAGGAATACACTGCTCGCTTCGGGCCGACCCAAGCCGAATACGACGCCGTTCTCGCTTGGGCGCGAGCCAATGGATTTCACGTCACCGGCACAACGCCCAATCGTCGTTTGGTCAGCATCGAGGGCGACGCGGACATAGTCAATCGCGCGTTCAATGTGACGATGACCGAGTACCAGCATCCCAGCGAAGACCGCGCTTTCTTCTCCGCGGACCGCGAGCCGACGACGAGCGGCCTGGACGTTCCGCTGCTGCAGATCGCAGGGCTCAACAACTACATCATGCCACACCCGCACTTGCTCAAAGGCAACGCGCCCGTCTCGCGTGCTACGGGGTCAGGCCCATCCGGCGAATTCCTGCCGAGCGACATGCGCGCAGCCTATTACGGGTCCGGCGCACTGACGGGGGCCGGTCAGTCGATCGGCATCCTCTCGTTCGATGGCTATAAAGCGAGCGACGTGCAGCTCTACTATTCGAGCACCGGCATGTCGTCGAGCGTGCCGATCAACAATGTCCTCGTGAACGGCTACAGCGGCGCCTGCGTATCGTTCAATTCGAACGGCACGATCAATACCAGCGTCTGCGACGACCGCGAGCAGATCCTCGATATCGTCAATGCGATCGGCATGGCACCGGGCATCTCGCAAGTCCTGTTCTACGAGGTCGATCCGTCCGATCCGTCGGGCGACACCAAGATGCTCAACCAGATGGCTACGGACAATTTGGCCAAGGTGTTGAGCTGCTCGTGGGGCTGGAGCGCGCACCAGGCCACGGATGATGCGATCTTTCAGCAGATGGCGGCGCAGGGACAAACATTCGTCAGCGCGTCGGGCGATTTTGGCGCGTGGGGCGTGGGCTCGAGTCAGACGGTCAATGCGGAGTATCCCTCGCAGTCGGCGTATATCCTCCAGGTCGGCGGCACGGACCTGACGACGAACGGCGCGGGCGGCGCCTGGTCGTCGGAAACGGCGTGGTCGAACAGCGGCGGCGGTTGGGATTCGAGCACGCCGATTCCGAGCTGGCAGCAGATCGCGGGGGTGATCACCGCTTCAAATAATGGCTCGACGAGCTACCGCAATGCGCCTGACGTTGCGATGGAAGCGAATTTCGATAATCCGACGGTGAACGACGGCCAATTCCTCACCGGCTACGGTGGCACGAGCTTCGCCGCGCCGCGCTGGGCCGGTTTCGTCGCGCTGATCAACCAGCAGTCGGTGGCAAACGGCAAGGGTCCGGTCGGCTTCTTCAACTCCACGTTGTACAACCTCGGCGTGGGTCCGAACTATTCGAGCAACTTCCACGACATCGCCAGCGGCAGCAATCCGGCGGTTAACTCGAAGCAGCAAGTTATCGTCGGCGGTCCGTCGTTCAATGCGGTTGCCGGATACGACCTCGTCACTGGGTGGGGGAGCCCCAGGGCAGCATTCATTGCCACTCTCGTTAACGCACAAACCTCGAAGAAACTCTATACCGCACTCAACCCGGCACGTCTGCTGGATACGCGAACCGGTGCCAGCACCGTTGACGGGACCGCTCAAGGGACCGGCTCAATCGCCGCGGTAGCGACCTACAAACTGCCTGTCGCCGGCCGTGCCGGTATTCCCGCCGACGCGGTGGCGGTGGCCTTCAACGTTACTCCTGCCAATCCGACCACTCACGGATACGTCACTGTCTGGTCCGGTGTCGGCAACGCGCCGAACGCCTCCAACCTCAATCTCAACCCAGGGAATACGATCCCTAATCTGGTCATTTCGCAGCTCGACGGCAGCGGCAACGTGGCCATTTTCAACGGCAGCAATTCAGCGCAAGACATCGTGGTCGACGCGCAGGGTTATTTTCCCGCCGGCAGCTCGTACGTTCCGATGGTGCCGCAGCGCTATCTGGATACGCGTAGCGGCTTCAGCACGGTCGACGGCCAAGATCAAGGCATCGGCGCTCTGGCCAGCGTCGGACAACTGAATCTCGGCGTCGCGGGGCGTACGACAATTCCCGCCACAGGAGTAGAGGCGGCCGTATTCAACCTCACTGCCATATCGCCGAGCAGTGGGGGTTACATTACCGCATGGCCCACCGGACTCGTCCGACCGAACGCCTCCAATCTGAATCTCAACCGCACGCTCACCATTCCGAACCTGGTGATTTCCGGGCTGGGCTCGGGAAAGGTTTCCATTTTCAACGGTGGCGTCAGCTCAATCGATCTCGTCGCGGACGTGCAAGGCTGGTTTCCGAGCAATTCGGGATATCTTGCGTTGGCTCCCGCCCGTCTGCTCGATACGCGCAGCGGACAAAGCACGATCGATGGTCAATACGCGGGAACAGGCGCGCTGACCGGCGGCGGCACGCTTGACTTGACGGTGACCGGCCGCGGCAATCTGCCTACTGTTGCGAAGGGCGCAGTCGTGCTCAACGTCACCTCCGTGCAGCCGACCCGGCCCGGTTACATCACGGTTTGGCCCTCGGGCGTCACCCAGCCGTTGGCATCCAATCTCAATCTCAATCCCAATACGACCATTGCGAACCTGGTCATCGTCAAGATCGGCAGCAACGGCAAGGTATCTTTCTACAACGGCAGCACAGCCGCTACCGATCTCGTTGTCGACGTGCAAGGATGGCTGCCGGACGGATCATGAGCTCTTGGCGAGCAACGGGTGTCCGGTCGGGTCGACTGCAGGCAGCCGAATTCGGCCAAAAATAGGTAGGTCGGCGGACACGTGAGATTCGAAGCCCGATTCGGAAGACCGGACTAACGAGCACCCTCCGGCATCGCGGACGAATGATGGCTCGCAATCAACCCACTGCTCTCGTCCCCGCCTGACGGCGTTGTGTGGTGGCGCTTCCCCGGACGAGAGAACGACCAAAACTAGGACAAATCACGCTTCTCGCTTTCTGCCGCTCGCAACTGGCTGCAATGGGTCGCATCCAGACGGCCGGCTTCGGCCAATTCCGGCCAATCGGCCAATCAAAATCGACTCTGAAAAGCGGCCATTCGCGGGCCGATGTGCAACCTTACGTTTGAGCTGAGTAACAGTGGTGTAGAAAGGAACCAGGCGTCGCTGGCAGGATTGTTGGTGCCCGCGGTGAGGACTGGTGCCAAAACTGCTGCGAAGGCGAAGCCGACGACCGCAATGCGCTTGCGAAAGCCCGCCAACAGCAAACAGCAAATAACTACTGTGGCAACGATGAATTGCGGAAGGAAGGCATATAGCGCGGCAGAGTAAGACATGCCGAACAACGCGCTGAGGTTGTGGGCCCAGTAGAAAGGAAATGCAACACACCAAATCGCGGTGAGAGCTGCGATGACGATGAGCAACAAAGTGCGCCAATCTTTCATGCAAGCCTAACGCTTGAGGTAAGTGGCCGCTGCCACAGAGAGCGTCAGGTTACCGTGGTGCGTCGCAGCGGTCCACTTGACCGACTAGTTAGGTGGCAACTGACGCAGAAAGCGCCGCGAACTCGAGCCGATATGCGGCAGATGGCTCCTTGAGCTCTGGCCGATTGACCCAGTATTGCGGACCCATAATTTGCAACATTGCCCAGTGCCAAGCCTCATCATGAAACACAAGGCCGCGATGCGGATCGGTCGAGGGTTCGTACGTGTACAACGCTTCGGCTGCCTGCAAAGCGTCCGCTGGGGACTTGCCACCAAGCGTCCGAAGGCACCATGCAAACAGACTGCGCTCTTGCTGCAAGTAAGCAGCGTATGCCTGTTCGTTCTCCTGCCATGGGTTGCGAACATCTTTCAATTGACACCTAACGACTAGGTTAAGGGGCCCTGCGCCGACAACCTATCAGGAAACTCGCGCGACGTCCGCAGGGTCCCCTTGAACCGCTAGTTAGCCACCATCCGCAAAGCGCAATTGCTCTTCCAGGAGAATCGCGACCCCCATTCCCCTGCCTACGGAAACCAGAGGCAGATTCCCGCCATGGGCGACGATTGGCACCTTCACAACCTCCCACACACGGCGGTACTCGCTCATTGTTGGCATGAGAGGCACATCCCACGTTACCAACCACCTGCCGCCTTTCGGCGCCGGAGCTAGCGACTGCTGCTGTACAACACTGGGTACAGATGCGGAGCACCGACGGGCAGCACCTTCCGATGGAAATGAACTGCAAAAGTGAAAGATTTTTTCCTCCTTTTGTCTAGTGCAACCTTTCCACCAGCGTAGCGGAGAGTGTCGGCTCGGTGGCCGAAAAGGGCTGCTTTCCAAGATGCAAAGAGGGAGCTGATAAGCGGCATCGGTATACGGCAAACTAGAAAAACGGTGGCTAACGTTTGCGCTAAGCGGCCGCTGCCGCGGAAGAAGTAAGGGTACCCCAACCCGTCCCAGCGGTCCGCTTGAGCGAATAGTTAGGCATTGCTCGTTGGCGACACATCCAAGACCAATACTCGGTACTTGCTGTAAACATTGTCTGCGGGGCCATCAAAGATTCGCTTCTGACACCAAGCGAATAGAAAAATTGTGCCGCCGCGGAATGTGAAAGGAAACGCTCCTTGGCCGAACGTAGGGTCGTCTCGATTGAGCATGCCTTCATTGAAATTGCGTTGGATCGTTGTGGCGATATATGCGCCAAGTTGAAAGGCGATTCCGTTTAGCCCAGTGTCGTCTTTTGATTTCTTGTAGTGGTCGTGAACCTCGCCAAGAATTGCTTCGACGGTCTGAATGGATTGATTGGAGAAATCTAGATGCTTCCGGAATTCTTTGGCGAGTTCCAAAGCCTGCCTAGTTAGGTGGAGTTGCAGTTCACCGATCGGCCCTGGCGGAACCTCGAGAACGGGGACCGTTTTCTGCCCGCCAAACAACTTGTCGAAAAACTTCATGTAATGCCTAACGCTTGAGGTAAGTGGCCGCTGCCGCGAGGAATGTCAGGATACCGCAACTCATCGCAGCGGTCCGCTTGAACGATTAGTTAGGCCACAGCGTTCGCGTACTTAACGATGGTGTTATAGCCCCAAACCTTTGAGGCGGAGCCAAGGGCCGATGAATTGACCGCTGCCGCAGCGGCCTGCAACGTCTGTTGACCCACACGCTCTGCAACGTTGCCCACTACTGGAGTGTTGTTTTCTTTGTAACAGCTGACGTGGACCAGCGCCGGCTTAAGCAGAGTAAGTGTTGGCGGCAACAGATCAATTGTGGGCGCCTCAACCCTAGCGCTGCCGAGCGCACCGTAGAACGCGTTGCGCGATTTCGCAGGAGTACAGACGAAGACGAATGGAACGTAGGAACCGTCGGCTCGTGGGATGAAGCAAACGTCGCCAGGCCGGAGCTTGGTGGTACTGGCAGGGAACATAAGTGTGGCCTAACGCCTGAGCTAAGCGGCCGCTGCCGCCGAGGATGTCAGGATACCGCAACCCGTCGTAGCGGTCCGCTTGAACGAATAGTTAGGGGTCATTTCGAAAGACCGTTGATGATGTTCTTTCGATATCCAGAATCCTTCTCTCCGATTTCGACTATCCCGCGCGTCTTGTCGATATTTGTGTAGAGCTCCGCGTAAGCCGATTCCGGGCCATTTGCAGCGAAGAAAACCTTCCCAGAAAACTTACTCGTGGACGCGTCGAGGAAGACAATGTCGGCACTTGCTTCACCTGCAAAGCGTCGATTTGCACGGGGTAGTTTGTAGAGCGTCGCTAGCGTAGCAAGTAGCTTATCGCTTCGATCACCAACTGAGCGATACGTGATTCGTCCTTGTCCGCTTTTGGCTGAGAGCTTGAGCTCGACACCCACTGGTTCTCCATGAAAAGCCCCTTTTGCTCGAACGGTGCAGTCTGACCACGACTCGCACTGCATCGATTCGATTTGCAAGGTCACATCCGCAAAGTCATCGCCGATGGTGGGATCGGGCTCATAAATCTCCCGAAGGTTTTCAGCCGCAAGCATTGGAGCCGACACGAGAAGAAGAGCGTAAACAAATATCCGCCAAGAATGCACCTGTGACCCCTAACGCTTGAGCTAAGCGACCCCTGCCGCGAGGAGTGTCAGGATACCGCAACACGTCACCGCGGTCCGTTTGAGCGAATAGTTAGGCCGGCTTACCTTGAGAAAACCAGCGGCGGGAGGCAGGTAAGAAAAGTAGCGCTGTGGCCCCCGCCTGAACAATGGCCTGGACGATATATAGAGCCTTTTGCCACAACTCCTGTGGCTGAGAAAGACGGCTAGGAAATGCGAGCATGCCAAGGACGATTAGCACGAGCAGCAGCCAGCGTACCCAGTTGACGCCTCGTAGCAATGCACGAAACAAGAAATACAGCAGCATGGCTGTAAGAACCCACGCAAGCACGCGGCCCAGCAGGCTAGGCGTGGGTTGCAGCAATGCATAGAGCAAGAAGCCAGCACATATGGAGCCACATTGACCAATCGCTGCTACAACGACTTCGCGAGGTGGTTTGGGTGTGACTACTGCCGACATGTAGGCCTAACGCTTGAGCTAAGCGGCCGCTGCCGCGAGAAGTGTCAGGATAGCGCAACCCGTGATAGAGGTCCGCTTGAGCGAATAGTTAGGCATAGCTCGCTAACGAGAACAGGTAAAGCATGCCAGACACGCCGAACAGACCGGACCAAATGATGGCGGGAATTTTTGCCGGCCAAGATTTCGGAGCAGCCCAACCAATGATGCTTGAAAGCAAACCAACAAGAATGACTAAGATTGTCGTGGCTGGATTGTAGTGCCAAGCTCGAAGGAGGCCGAACATGCCGCAAAGACAAAGTACGCAAATGGCATGAGATGCCAAGACCAAAGCGGATTTCGAAGTGCGCCCCATCAGCGATGCCTAACGCTTGAGCTAAGCGGCCGATGCCGCGAGAGGTGTCAGGATACCTCAACCCGTCGCAGTGGTCCGCTTGAGCGAATAGTTAGGGCTCACCGTACGAAAAATCCCACCGGTAACCTAGCAGCAGCCGATCAACGCACTGCGCAAACGTGTTGCCTGCGATATACAGCTTTGAATCTGGATCAGTGAATGCTAGAAAGCGGCCCTTGCCATCGAGGAATAACATGATGTGCCCATTGTGAGCGTCAGCGATTGCGACAACCGGCCCAACGGAAGGAAACTGAGCAGCAAAGAACTTGTGCCTTTCCGTTCGAGGCTGACGGAAGAATTCGATATCGCTTGCTGCGCACTCGATACCAGGCCCAGATACCCCTACACGTAAGCCGCCCACCTCGGTAAAGACGCGTCGGGGGAGATCGCCTTCGATTGTATGCGAAGGGAGCCAGCCAACGGATTCAAAGAGCGCTCTAGAGGTAGGCGATAGTCCTGCGACAAGACTCATGACTGAGTCCTAACGCTCGAGGTAAGTCGCCGCTGCCACAGTGAGTGTCAGGTTACCGTGGTACGTCGCAGCGGTCCAGTTGACCGAATAGTTAGGCATGCCACCTATTCCCCGGGAAAGTACTTAGCAACTCCCGAAATACGATTTACGGAAAGCCAGAAAAAACAGCCGGGAGGTATAGGGTCTGGAGTGCATTGATAATAGAACGTCCATTCGTTGCGATCTGCGCTCAGTTCTTGCGAAAACTTTGAAAGTTTATAGCGTTTGAGGTCAATTCCTTGCGCCTTGATTTCTCTCTCGGCAATTGCCAAAGCATCCCGACGCGACAAATCTAGTGGGCTGGCAGCGAAAGACTGCCGCGAGGCTAGGCCAAGGAGTACGAATATGACAACGCGAGGCATGCCTAACGCTTTAGGTAAGTGGCCGCTGCCACGGTGCGCGTCAGATTACCGTGGTAGGTTGCAGCGGTCCACTTGACCGAACAGTTAGGGCGCGCCTCGCCATAGGAACGGAAGGATGTCGCCGAAAACGTGCGCAAAAATGACGGGGAATAGAGCGCGGGTGCGGACATAGTAGATGCTTAGAACCAAGCCGAAGCCGAAGACAGACAACGCACCCACCGGGCCCTGATACAGGTGATAAAGCACTCTAACGCCTAAAGAAACGCCGACCGCGACAAGGGTACCGTAGGAACTCAGGCCCCGAACGAGAAACCCCAGTAAAAAAATCTCTTCGTAGTTCCCATTGACAAGCGCCACCCCAACCAAGTGAGAAGAGAGACGTCCGCACGATTGACTATTTCTTCAATTGGGAGGGGTTGCGATGATGAGAACGGCGCTGAAACTATCGTGCTTGCGAGCCAAGCGGCCATATACACAAGAACACCTAAAGCGCAGCCGACTGCGGTTGGTTTCGGGAACAAACTTCCGATCGCATAGCCACGAAGGTAGAGTACCGTTAGCGCGCCGCCCGCGAAAACAAATTCGGTGATGGTGAGGCCTATGAAGCTGGTGTCGGAGAATTCGACACCGCTTAGGTTAGATGACAGCGACTGGAAGGAATTTGCGATGGCCCAGCCGAAACAGATAGCAATGATCGCCAGGGCTTCCAGCGGCGTGGTTGTGATTCGTGTCTCAGTCAAATGAAGCCCTAACGCCTAAGTTAACGCGCCGTGCGCGGAGTTACGTTTATTGCAGTGAGCCTCAACGGTCGCGTTGAAAGCCTAGTTAGGCATGTTGCTGAGGGCAAAATTATTAGATTCCTGCGTTGGCGCACAGTCTAAAAGATATTTTTGATTCGCATCAACGGACAAGGTGACGGTGTCTAACGCATCAGCCACTAGGGGGCCACCCGGGCGAAGACAACTGACCCCCAAAACGTATTTGCCCGGCTTCAAGTTCAATGCTTTTGGCTAGTCAAAATGCTGCACTAACAGACTATGGACGGAGCGAATGCTCCATACGTCAACACTCAGTGAATCATTGGCGAGACTGCCAACAGCGATGTAAGAACGACCGTGGCTCGGCCGTTCGGCAATCTGCGCTAGAGAACAGCCGGTTAGCAACAACAATACGCTGTACCTAAACACTCTGAATGCCTAACGCTTGAGGTAAGTGGCCGCTGATATGCAGGATAGTACCGCAAGCCGTCGCAGCGGTCCGCTTGAGCGAATAGTTAGGCGTGTGTCTATTTGGCAGGGCACTCAATCCGGTTGTCTTGAACTGCAATGATTTGCCACCGTTCTTTGCGGCGGAGCCACGTGTCGCTCCATACTAGGCAGCGCCGCTCGTGCTTTGAGTCGGGTAGCGCAACAGTCTTGGACTCTGCGCCATAAACGACCGCTACGTCGGCTGTGAAAAACCTTACTTCTGCGCTATCGAGGCGGCAATCTGTCGACCACTGTGTCTTAGGGTCAGGCGGCTCATCCGCTGGCTTGCCATAGCGGACCCCCTTGGGTGAGGTTCCTTGAAAGTCGTCCGCGAAGTCGGAAATGACCGATTTCCCCCCACAGGCCATTTCAGCCCAAGCTTTTTCTTGCTCGACCATCCATTTCGCTGTAGCGCTGTCGTTGGCGGGGACCGCAGACATAGAAGGTGAAATTGTGCAGCCGCTGAATAGCACGACAGCAATCGGGCTACCCAACAAGCTCAGGCGTTTACACCAGTGCTTCATAAACCTCCCATTGCACGCCTAACGCTTGAGATAAGCGGCCGCTGCCACAATGCGTGCCAGGTTACCGCGGCAAGTCGCAGCGGTCCACTTGACCGAATAGTTAGCCAGCCGATTTGAACAAACGGAGCACCGACCGGTCGAGCAACGGTGTGTGCCGCTCAAAAGCCGCGCGAACGAGATTGATTTGCGGAGCGAACTGCACCGGTTTAGGACCAACCCAATAACGACTATTGTCGCCGAAGGGTTCAAGCGCCTCGAACGTGACGCCTCCAAGTTGAAACGAGCAGAATGCCTCTTCTTTGAACCACGAGAACAAGCGTGGCTTAGCAAGCAAGCGAACACCAGAAATTTTGCTCACCAACCGACATAAGCCACGACGACCTAGCGCGGCATCAACTTCGAAGGCGAAAACTTTCCCTTCGGCGTCTCTTAACTCAAAGACTTTCACAGGATGGCTAACGCCTGAGGTAAGTGGCCGCTGCCACACGAGATAACAGGTTACCTCGCAACCGTCGCGGCGGTCCACTTGACCGAATAGTTAGATATGCCATGGGCGGGGCTCTTGACCCTCACTCTATGGCAAGTTCAACTCGGCGGTTATGCCGACGCTGCTCTTCAGTTTCGCTGAAGTCGACGAGCTGAGACTTACCAAAGCCCTCGTGTCCTTTGAGTCGTGACTCAAAACCGTGAGCTGCGAGCCAGTCAAAGACGAGTTTCGCACGTCGCTCCGAGATGGCATTGCATTCGGCCTCAGATCCCTCGCTCGTATCGGCGTGCCCTTTTACAAGGACGCGTAGTTTCGGATGACTTTCTAGCGTTTCAGCAACATATTCGAGCTGTGAAATTTGCGAACGATTTAGGACAGATGACTGACGCGCTTCAAAGAAGAGAGCATTTGAAAAATCGGCAGGGTCGACGAACAGAGGCCCTTCTCCGGCGCCAACGCATGAAACGTAGACCGCTGAGATGAGGAGCGTGGCGGCAAGTCTAGACAACATCATGTCTGGCAAATCTAACGTTTGAGCTAAGCGGCCGCTGCCGCGATGAGTGTCAGGATACCGCAAGCCGTCGCAGCGGTCCGCTTGAGCGAATAGTTATGCACCTACTCCGAGCAAGCCATCTCAGCCGAATCGTTCAGGAGCCGCAAGTTGCCGAGCCAGACCTGGAAAATCGGATATGACCACAGCTCGATACCAAACTTTCCAGCAAGGACAGGGCAACTCGTCGTCTTGAGCAAGTTGGGATGATCCAATGGCATCATGCCCATGGCAATTTTTAGATTCTTTTTGAACGGATTGTGCAGAGTGAACATCATGGAACTATCCGGCTTCTGCTCTAAAGAGGCCGATAGAGTCTTTTCCGGATGTTCAATCGTCTTGACGAGCTTTAAGTTGACAAGTTGATCGCCTTGAACGTCGGCTTCAAACAACACCGTTTGTCCGGCATACACAGATACACCGTTTGGTTGCACTACCGGGACCACATGCAAGCTTTTGTCGTAGGTGGAGCCATCCTTCTGCTTCAAGACCACGTGCACGTCGAATGCGCAGCCAACTTTCTTGCACATATCATGTTCAGCTTCAGCGGGAGACACATCTCTGTATTGCGCTAGAGACGGTGAGCTCAAACAGAAGCTAAGAAGGAGAAAAGGTACCCAGGTCGAACGTCGCATGTGACTCCTTGTAGGTACATAACGCTTGAGGTAAGTGGCCGCTGTCACAGTGGGCGTCAGATTAACGTGGCCCGTCGCAGCGGTCCACTTGACCGAATAGTTAGGTTGCACGTAGCGAAGGGGTACAAAGATCGCAGATGGCAGCATTTTGAGAAACGCCCCCACGACGTACGTAAAACCAGAAATCGGGAAGCATGCTCTCGATGTCGTCTTCCACGTCGTCACGATTGACGGTGAGATGGCCGCAACGGTCGCATGCTCTGATTGAGTATGCCGATCCAGGAAGCTGCATGGACTGATGCTCGTCAAGCGTTATTCCGTGCCTCTCTGCGACGCCTCTGACGTCCTCCAAGAACGCGTCGAACCTTGCGTCATCGGCGCTTTGCGACTGAAAATGGAGCAAGACCTGCAACGCATACGTGTTCATTGACTAGCGGAACCTAACGCTTGAGGTAAGTGGCCGCTGCCACAGTGAGCGTCAGATTACCGCGGCCCGTCGCAGCGGTCCACTTGACCGAATAGTTAGGCTCATCAAGGCCGGATACGCTCTTGTATCATGCGCTCTATCTTTCGCC